>Ga0209677_100008_pt1 | contig 802091 bp, 677 predicted proteins | sample AraplaCvi_mCL_r2_2_FD_184285 | JGI IMG/M metagenome (GOLD analysis project Ga0209677, IMG submission 184285) | Arabidopsis root microbial communities from North Carolina, USA - plate scrape CL_Cvi_mCL_r2 (SPAdes) (version 2) | ecosystem: Host-associated > Plants > Roots > Endosphere | place...
GCGTGGTCTTCATCAACAAGGAAGACCTGCACACGATCCGCATGAAAGACGGTGAGTGGGTCGACATGGTGACGCTCTCTGAAGACGGCAACACGCGCCGCGCCGATGGCTTCCGCCTGGTGGCGTACGACATTCCGCGCGGCTGTCTGGCGGCGTATTACCCTGAGACGAATCCGCTGGTGCCGCTCTCTTCCGTTGCTGACCAGGCCCGCACGCCGACGTCCAAGTCGATTCCGGTGATGCTGGTGCCGAGCCAGGTCGCGCGCACCGCTGATACCCAAGTGGCCAACACGGCGGAAGCCTGATGCCAACCGAGCCGGCGTGGTCTGCGCTGCAACTGGCGCTACTGGCCGCATTGCGCGAGACCGATGCAGGCAAGCCGGTGTCGCTGCCATGGCTGACCAAGCGCGTAGGCGAGCGCGCCAGCACAGTACTGCGCGCGCTGCATCCGCTGGCTGACGCCGGCCTGCTGCGCGTCGCCATGGACGACACACGCTGGCTCATCGTGCTGCTCGACGCCGGCCGCGTTCTGCCCGATTTCACTGCATGACTTTTCTGCCCCGCCACCCCGCCGGCTTGCCCGTCGTTTCCACCATCGCGACGAAGCGCACGCGCGCCGGCACGCAAGAAGACACCTCCACCGCTGTCGCCGATGAAGCACCGATCGCGCTGGTCTTCAACGGCATCACGCACGCGGTGATGATGGCGTCGCCAGCTGATCTGGAAGACTTTGCACTGGGTTTCGCGCTGTCTGAAGGCATCATCGACAGTCGCGCCGATTGGCGTGGTGCAGATGTGGAAGCGCATCCGCATGGGCTTGAAGTGCACGCGGAAATCGCTTCGCATTACTTCGTGCGGCTGAAGGAACGCCGCCGCGCGCTGGCCGGCCCAACCGGCTGCGGCCTGTGTGGCATTGAAAGCCTGCAGTCCTTTGAAGACGCGCCAACACCGCTTGTACCGGCTGCATGGTTGGCTTCATTGACCGACGCACAAGTGCTGGACGCCATGCAGGCGATGACGGCGCATCAGCCTGCCAACGCGCTCACCGGCGGCTTGCATGCCGCGGGCTGGGTACCTGCAGACGGCAACGCGCCGCTGCATGTGCTGGAAGACGTGGGCCGTCACAACGCGCTGGACAAGCTGATCGGCCGGCTGGCCCGGCTCGGCATCCGCCCCGCCGACGGGTTCATCGTCATGACAAGCCGCGCGAGCTTCGAACTGGCGCGCAAGTGTGTGCAGGTACAGGTGCCGCTACTGGCAACAATCTCCGCACCGTCCTCGCTGGCGATCCGCCACGCCAAGGCCGGACAGCTGACACTGCTGGCGTTCTGCCGCGGTGATGGCGTGACGCGGTTTGCGTAGCGCACAGCACGCCCGAGGCTAAATCTCCACCTTGCTCCCCAGCTCAACCAGTCGGTTGGCGGGAATCCGGAAGAAGTCCGACGGTTTGGCGCTGTTGTGCTGCATCCAGGCAAACAACGACTCCCGCCACATCGCCATGCCGGGCAGCGGCGACGGCACCACCGTGGCGCGCGTAATGAAGAACGAGGTTTCCATATCTTCAAAAACGATGCCCAGCCGCTCACCCACGTTGCGGACGATCTCGTCCACGGCCGGTGTTTCCTTGAAGCCGAAATCGACCACAGCGGTGTGGATATCGTCGCCAATGGTTTTGATGGCCAGGCGCTTGGCAGGGTCCACATACGGCACGGCCAGCGTGCGGAAATGAATGAACAGCACGCGCTTGTGCAGCACGTGGTTGTGCTTGAGGTTGTGCAGCAACGCCAGGGGCACGAAGTCGATGCTGGGCGTGAGATACACGGCCGTGCCGTCCACCCGATACGGAGGATGGCGCAGCAGCCCTTCCATGAACGGCTCGAGCGGAATGCCGCCTTCCACATTGCGCGCCTTCAACAGCTGCGTGCCCGAGTGCCACGTCACCATCAGGAAGAAGATCAAGCCACCCAGCAGCAGCGGAAACCAGCCACCCGCGGCAATCTTCAGCAGGTTGGCGGAGAAGAACGACAGATCCACTGCCAGGAAAACCGTGCCGATGCAGGCCACCAGCGACAGGCGCCACTTCCAGGCGTTCCGCATGACCACCGTGACCAGACCCGTCGTCAGCACCATGGTGGTCGTTACCGCAATACCGTAGGCCGCTGCCAGGTTGTCGGATTTGCCGAAAGCCAACACCACCGCCACCACCAGCACCAGGAGCATGTAGTTCACCACCGGCACGTAGATCTGGCCGATCTCCACATCCGACGTATAGAGAATCTTCATGCGGGGCGCATAGCCCAGATGCACGGCCTGCGCCGTCATCGAAAACGCACCCGAAATGACAGCCTGCGACGCAATGACGGTGGCCGCCGTAGCCAGTAGCACCATCGGGCCCACTGCCCAATTTGGCATCAACAGAAAGAAGGGGTTCTGCACAGCGCTTGGCTCACGCAGGAGCAAGGCACCCTGGCCAAAGTAGTTCAGCAGCAGACACGGCATGGCGATGTAGAACCACGCGTAGCGGATCGGGCGTGCGCCAAAGTGGCCCATGTCGGCATACAGCGCCTCGGCGCCCGTCAGCGCCAGAAACACTGAGCCGAACACAATGAACGCTAGCACCGTGTGCCGAAACCCGAATTCGATGGCGTAGACGGGGCTCAGTGCCACCAATATCTGCGGCGACTTCACCACCGAAACTATCCCCATCAGCCCCAGCAGCACGAACCAGATCACCATGATTGGCCCGAACAGGCGCCCAACCACGTGCGTCCCCTGCTTCTGGATCAAAAACAGGGCGATCAGTACGATCAGCGCGAGGGGTAACACCCATTTCTGCAACGCGGGCGCCATGATCTCCATGCCTTCAATGGCAGAGAGCACCGAAATGGCGGGTGTGATGACGGCATCGCCATAGAACATGGCGGCGCCTAGCAGGCCGAGCAGCATCAACGTGCGTGTGAACCGGGCGCTACCGCCGCTTGCACGCATGGCCAGCGCCGTGAGCGCCAGGATGCCGCCTTCGCCGTTGTTGTCAGCGCGCATGACGAACAGCACGTACTTGATGGACACCACCAGCGTCATCGCCCAGAACAGCATCGACAGGATGCCGAAGACGGTCTGATCGGAAAACGGAACCCCATGCTCGGGGTTGAAGCATTCCTTTAACGCATACAGGGGGCTGGTGCCGATGTCCCCGAAGACCACGCCAATTGCGCCCACCATGGTGGCCATCAACGCGGGATTTTTCTTGGTTTTACTGGCTGCGGCGGTCGTCATGAGTAGGCTGCGACTGGAACGACGGGGGCGCACGCAATTTTCGTGCACCGTCTGCCGCGCTGGCTTTACGGTGAGCCGAGTGCGGCAGAAGCCACTAAAGCTTAGGTGAAAACGCTCGGTTTTGCGCGGGTGTTTGCACCGATGGCGAGCCTGCGCGAACCCTGCTGAGCGCCAGAAAACGACGGGGCTACCCGGTCCGAAAAGAAAGCTTAAAAAAACAGACTTTGACGGGGAGACGCGCCAAGCATATATTCACCAAACGATCGTTTGGCCGGTTAGGCCGGGTCTGCCTGCTGCGTTTGTATTTGGCCGGCGGCCGATCGATTTCTCAACTTCACGACTCAAAATCATGGCTACTGGTACCGTCAAGTGGTTCAACGACGCAAAGGGTTTCGGCTTCATTACCCCGGATGATGGCGGCGAAGACCTTTTCGCACATTTCTCTGCTATCAACTCCGCAGGCTTCAAAAGCCTGAAGGAAGGTCAGAAGGTGTCGTTCGAAGTCACGCAAGGCCCCAAGGGCAAGCAAGCTTCGAACATCGTGCCCCAGTAACAAGGAGCACGCGGGCGCGGTAGCCCGGTTTTGGCTTGCCGCGCGGGGTTTCCTCGCGCGTGTATTGGCTGGGATATTCCGCCAGGCAGGTTGTTCAGTACGTGTTTGCCATCAAGCAGTCGGAGGTCACCGGAAGCGGTGACCTGGTTTGACGAACCCCTATTGGGAGCATGCAATGGCCAGCCGAATTGAAGAGAACGCCGTTCAGTATGATCCGCCCGCCGGGGCAGCTGCAGAAATGCATGCTGCCCCGAGTTTCATTCGGGATTCGGAAATCCAGTTTTCGCGCTCGCAGACATTCCATGAAGGGCAGCGCGTCAGTTTTGACGTAGAGATCGGGCCCGACGGCGAACTGATCGCCGTCAACATCAAACCAATATGACACGCCGGTTTCAACTCGGCATGTTCAAAAGAAAAAGGGAGGCATTGCCTCCCTTTCTCATGGGTGATGCGCAGGATTACTTGGCTGTCGGCATCACGAACTCGGCGCCCTTGGCAATCGAATCCGGCCAGCGTTGCATCACGCTCTTGTAACGCGTGTAAAAGCGCACGCCTTCTTCGCCATAGGCGTGGTGGTCTCCGAACAGCGAGCGCTTCCAGCCGCCAAAGCTGTGCCACGCCATCGGTACCGGAATCGGCACGTTGATCCCGACCATACCCACCTGGATCTGCCGCGCAAATGCGCGCGCCACACCGCCGTCGCTCGTGTAGCACGACACACCATTGCCGAACTCGTGCGCGTTGATCAGGCTCACCGCCTCGGCAAGATCGTGCACACGGACGACGGAAAGCACCGGGCCGAAGATCTCTTCCTTGTAAATCGTCATGCCGGGCTTGACGTGGTCGAACAGCGTGCCGCCCGTGAAGAAGCCTTCGGTATGGCCCTCGACCGAGTGGCCACGGCCGTCCACCACCAGCTTGGCGCCCTCTTCCACGCCCTTGGCGATATAGCCCTCAACCTTCGCCTTGTGCGCGGCGGTTACGAGCGGGCCCATTTCGCTGTCGGCTTGCATGCCGTTGCCGATCTTGAGCGCACGGGCGCGCTCGGCAAGGCGCGGGACGAGCTTGTCAGCCACGTCGCCCACCGCCACGGCCACGGAGATCGCCATGCAACGCTCGCCGGCCGAACCGTAGCCGGCACCGATCAGCGCATCCACCGCTTGATCGAGATCCGCATCGGGCATGACCACGAGATGGTTCTTTGCGCCACCCAGGGCTTGCACGCGCTTGCCGCGCTTGGTGCCCTCGGCGTAGATGTATTCGGCGATGGGCGTGCTGCCGACGAACGAGACGGCCTGCACATCCGGATGCTCGAGCAGCGCATCGACGGCATCCTTGCCACCCTGTACGACGTTGAACACGCCATCGGGCAGGCCAGCCTGCTTGAGCAGGTCGGCAATCATCAGACTGGGGGTCGGATCGCGCTCACTCGGCTTGAGGATGAACGTGTTGCCGCACGCCAGTGCCACCGGCGCCATCCACATCGGCACCATGAACGGGAAATTGAACGGCGTGATGCCGGCCACCACGCCCAGCGGTTGGCGCAGGTTCCAGTTGTCGATGCCGCCACCGATGTTGTCGGTGAAGTCGGTCTTGAGCAGATTCGGAATGCCGCACGCGAACTCGACCACTTCAATGCCGCGCGTGACTTCGCCCTTGGCATCGGAGAACACCTTGCCGTGCTCCCGCGTGATGGCGGCAGCCAGGGCATCCTGGTTCTGGTCGAGCAGCTCCTTGAACTTGAACAGAACGCGCGAGCGCTTGAGCGGCGAGGTCTCGGCCCAATCAGCGGCGGCCGCGTGCGCGGCGGCCACGGCGGCGCCCACTTCGGATTTGCCGCCCAGCAGCACCTGCGCGCTCACGGCGCCCGTGGCGGGGTTGAACACATCGGCGGTGCGTGTGCCGCTGCCTGCATGGCGTTGCCCGCCGATGTAATGGCTGACAACGGATTCCGTCACGGCAGGATCAATCGGTCGGTTCATTTCAGGCTACCTCTTGCAGAACGGTGCGAACGGTGTCGAAGATGCGCACAATCTGCGCCTCTTCGATGATGAGCGGCGGGGAGAACGCCAGGATGTCGCCGGTGTAGCGCACCAGCACGCCACGCTCCAGGCATTTCAGGAAGACTTCGTAAGCGCGCGCGCCCACCGCACCCGGCCGCGATTCCAGTTCGATGCCGGCGACCAGGCCCAGGTTGCGGATGTCCTTCACATGCGGCGCGCCCTTGACCGAATGCGCCGCTGCTTCAAACGCCGGCGACATCGCACGAGCGCGCTCGAACAGCCCTTCGCTGCGGTACAGATCCAGCGCTGCGACCGCCGCGGCCGCAGCCAGCGGGTGAGCCGAATACGTATAGCCGTGGAACAGCTCGATCGCACCTGGCGCGCCGGCATCGACGACGGTGTCGTGCACCGACTGGCGCACGGCCACGGCGCCCATCGGCACGGCGGCGTTGTTGATGCCCTTGGCCATCGTCAGCAGATCTGGCGTCACGCCAAAGAATTCCGCCGCCGTTGCCGCGCCGAGGCGGCCAAAACCGGTAATGACCTCATCGAAGATCAGGAGGATGCCGTGCTTGTCGCACAGCGCGCGCAGACGCTCCAGATAGCCCTTGGGCGGCACCAGCACGCCGGTGGAACCCGCCAGCGGCTCGACGATGACGGCAGCGATGGTCGACGCGTCATGCAGCGTCACAAGCCGCTCCAGTTCGTCGGCCAGGTGCTCACCCCAGGCCGGCTGGCCCTTGGAAAACGCATTGTGCTCAGGCGCATGGGTGTGCGGCAGGTGGTCCACGCTCGGCAGCAGGTTGGCCGAGAACGCCTTGCGGTTCGGCGAGATGCCGCCCACCGAGATGCCGCCGAAACCCACCCCGTGATAGCCGCGCTCGCGGCCGATCAGGCGTGTGCGCTGCCCTTCGCCTCGCGCGCGGTGGTACGCCAGCGCAATCTTGAGCGCCGTATCCACCGCTTCCGAACCGGAGTTGACGAAGAAGATGCGGTTTAGCCCCGCCGGCATGATCTCGGCGACCTTTTCTGCCGCACGGAACGCCAGGGGGTGGCCCATCTGGAAGGTGGGCGCGAAATCCAGCGTGGCGGCCTGCGTGGTGATGGCGTCGACGATTTCCTTGCGGCAATGGCCGGCGTTGACGCACCAGAGACCCGCCGTGCCGTCCAGCACCTCGCGGCCGTCGCCGTCGCGGTAGTACATGCCCTGGGCAGACGTCAGCAGGCGCGGCGCAGCCTTGTACTGGCGGTTGGCCGTGAATGGCATCCAGAAGTAGGACAGATCGGTGGTTTCCAGCGGGTGCGGTGCGGGTTTCATCGGTCACTCCGAAAAAACAGCGAAAGGGAATGGACTGGCAAGCCAGCCGTTGGAGCAAACTGTACAGAGTCAAATCCGGCACGGACATGCACAGATGGCGGTTCTATAAGAAACTGTATAGGCGCCCACCACCGCTCCCTTGCCGCATCGCAACATGCAACTCGAACTTGATCCTTCTCATCCCCAGCGTACGTTGGTCGACCAGATCGTCCAAGGCATTCGTGCGGCGGTCGACAGCCATACCCTGCTGCCGGGCACGCGGCTGCCTTCCGTGCGCAAGTTGGCACAGGCCCACGATGTAAGCACCTTTACGGTGGCGGAGGCCTACACGCGGCTGGCGGCGCTGGGCGCCATCGTCGCGCGGCCGCGCTCGGGCTACTTGGTGGCAGCGCGCACCCCCACCCAACCGGCGCCAGTGGCCCCGCGCTGGGAACCGCCCACGCTCAACGCGGCGTGGTTGCTGTCGGATGTGTTTGCCGATCGCTCCATCGCCATCAAACCGGGCTGCGGCTGGCTGCCGAACGATTGGCTGGACGAGCGCGGCGTGCAGGAAGCCATGCGCGCGGTGAGCCGTGTTTCCGCACTGCGGGTGGCGGGCTACGGACATCCGTGGGGTTATGCCCCGCTGGGCGAATACGTGGCGCAGTCGCTTGCGCTGCGTGGGCTGCCGGTGGAACGCTCGCAAGTGCTGCTGACCAGCGGCGCCACCCAGGCGCTCGATCTGATCGTCCGCACCCTGTTCAAAGCCGGCGACGTCGTGGCCGTGGATGATCCGGGCTACTGCAACGTGCTCCAGGTGCTCAAGCTGGCCGGCCTGCGCGTGATCGGGGTGCCACGCACGCCAGATGGGCTCGACACAGCGGCATTGGAAACCATCCTCCGCGCGGACGATGCGGACCGGCCGCGCGCGCTCTTCACCAGCTCCGTGCTGCAGAACCCCACCGGCTCGTCGATGACCGCGCAAAACGCTTACCGCGTGCTGCAACTGGCCGAACAACACGGCCTCTGGATCGTTGAAGACGATCTGCACCGCGAGCTGGCCGACCCCGCCGCGCCCATGCTGGCCTCGCTCGATGGCCTTCGCCGCACGTTGTACGTGAGCGGCTTCTCCAAGACGATCTCGCCGTCATTGCGGGCGGGCTACGTGGTGGCCGACGCCGCCATCACGCGCGAGCTTGCGCGTACCAAGATGGCCGTGGCGCTCACCTCGTCGGAGATCACCGAGCGCATCGTGCACGCTTTCGTCACGCGCCCCGTCTATGCAGAGCACGTGGCGCGGCTGATTGCGCGGCTTGGCGAGGCTCACACGCACGTCGAAGCTCTCATGCGCCAACATGGTGCCGAATTGTTCGATACACCGGGGCGCGGCCTCTTCCTGTGGGCCCAGCTGCCGGGCCACGCAGATGCCTCCGCGCTAGCCAATCGGGCCATCGATCACAACATCTGGCTTGCGCCGGGGCAGTATTTCCGGCCACATGACGAGCCCAGCCCGTGGCTGCGCTTCAACGTGGCGTATTCCGCTGAACCGGCACTCTGGGAATTCCTGTCGCACGCGTAACGGCGCTGCCCGCATGCGTCGCAATGACGTATTGCATGCAATCAATCACGTTACTGGCACTCAAACGTGAAATCGGCGTGACTGGATGGTTTCAGCGTCACAAAGGCGCGACACGATGCGCTGTCGCCTACCGTTCTCTTGCGCCGTACCGATTCCCAACGCCACTTGCAGCCCAACCTGCACAAGGAGTGCCATGGACATCAAAACCGTCCGCGAAACCGCGTTCGCAATGCCGCTCACGAGCCCCGCATACCCGCCCGGCCCTTACCGCTTCATCCATCGCGAGTTCTTCATCATCACGTATCGCACCGACCCGGCCAAGTTGCGCGCCATGGTGCCGGAACCGCTGGAAGTGCCCGAACCGCTGGTCGCCTACGAGTTCATCCGCATGACCGACTCCACTGGCTTTGGCGATTACACCGAGAGCGGCCAGGTCATCCCCGTCACCTACGAAGGCAAGCCCGGCACGTACACGCTGGCGATGTATCTGGACGACCACCCGCCCCTGGCCGGCGGACGTGAAATGTGGGGCTTTCCCAAAAAGCTCGCCACGCCCAGGCTCGTGACGGACAAGGACACGCTGATCGGCACGCTGGACTACGGCCCCGTGCGCGTGGCAACCGGCACCATGGGTTACAAGCACCGCGAGCTGGATCTGGCCGAGCAGAAACGCCGCCTGGAGCGCCCGAACTTTCTGCTCAAAATCATTCCGCATGTGGACGGCAAGACCGCGCGCATCTGCGAGCTGTCGCGCAACTACATGATTGACGTCGACATGAAAGGTGCCTGGACGGGGCCGGCGTCTCTGGAGCTGGCGCACCATGCGCTGGCGCCCGTGGCCGAACTGCCCGTGCTGGAGATTGTCGAAGCCCGACACATCATTGCAGACCTGACCCTTGGCATGGGCGAGGTCGTGTTCGATTACCTCGCGCAGTAACGCCTGCCCGAACGCCATCCTTTTTCCGTCAACCCTCGGAGTACACACATGTCTGATTTGAAAGGCAAAGTCGCTGTCGTCACGGGTGCCGCCAGCGGCATCGGCAAGCAGATCGCCCTCACGCTCGCCGGTTCGGGTGCGGCTATCGCCATCGTTGACCTGAACGAAGACGGCGCCAAGGCCGTCGCCAAAGAGATCACCGATGCGGGCGGCAAGGCGATCGGCCTGCGCATGGACGTGACCGACGAACAAGCTGTGGACAGCGGCATCGACCGCGTGGCTGAAGAGCTCGGCTCGGTCGACATCCTCGTTTCGAACGCTGGCATCCAGATCGTCAACCCGTTCGTGAGCTACTCGTTTGCCGACTGGAAGAAGATGCAGGCCATCCACGTCGACGGTGCCTTCCTGACCACGCGCGCCGCGCTGCGCCACATGTACAAGGACGACCGTGGCGGCGTGGTGATCTACATGGGGTCGGTGCACTCACACGAGGGCTCGCCGCTCAAATCGGCCTACGTAGCGGCCAAGCACGCGCTGCTCGGCCTGAATAAGGTGCTGGCCAAGGAAGGCGCCGCGCATAACGTGCGTTCGCACGTGGTGTGCCCCGGTTTTGTGCGCACGCCGCTGGTCGAAAAGCAGATTCCCGAGCAGGCCAAGGAACTCGGCATTACCGAAGACGAAGTCGTGAAAAAGGTCATGCTGGGTGATACCGTGGACGGCGTGTTCACCACGGTGGAAGACGTGGCCGAGACGGTGCGCTTCCTGGCCACGTTCCCGAGCGCGGCGCTGACCGGCCAATCGTTCGTGGTGAGCCACGGCTGGTTCATGCAGTAGATCTCAGCACACGCAAGGAGGTTGGAGAAGATATGCCCGCACCCAAACTACGCGTGGCCGCAAGCAAGCGGCCCACGCCGGCAGAATCGTCGCGCCCGGCAGATGCGCCGCTCACCACGGCACAGCGCATCGTGCTGCCGGCGTACGAGAACATCGCGCTGGTGCTGCAAGGCGGCGGCGCGCTTGGCTCGTATCAGGCCGGCGTGTTCGAAGGGCTGGACGAAGCCGGCATCGTGCCGAACTGGATTGCGGGCATCTCCATCGGGGCGCTGAACACAGCCATCATTGCCGGCAATGCGCCCGAGCATCGGCAAGCAAAGCTGCGTGAGTTCTGGCAGATCATCACGCAGCCGACGTTCTCGCCGCCGCTGCCTGACATCCTGGAAAACGCCTGGTTTGACGGCAATGCGCATCTGCGCAAATGGCTGACCGCCATGCAAGCCGCCGACACATTGTTTGAAGGCCAGCGCGGCTTTTTCACACCGCGCTTTCCCGCTCCGCTGCCAGCCAACGAAGTCGACCCGCTCGAAGCCAGCTATTACGACACCACGCCGCTCAAAGCGACGCTGGAACGCCTGTGCGATTTTGATCGCATCAACGATGGCGGCATCCGCGTGTCAGTGGGCGCAGTGAACGTGCGCACTGGCAATCTGGAAGCGTTTGATAACACCGAGCGCCGTCTGCGCGCGGAGCACTTCATGGCATCGGGCGCGCTGCCGCCAGGTTTTCCGCCCGTGCTGATCGACGGCGAGTACTACTGGGACGGCGGTGTCGTCTCCAACACGCCGCTGTCGTATGTGCTCGGTACCAAGCCGCGCCGCGACACGCTGGTGTTTCAGGTGGACCTTTGGAGCGCGCTGGGGCCGGTGCCCAATACGATGATCGGCGTGGCCAGCCGGCAGAAGGACTTGCAGTACTCCAGCCGCACGCGCCTTACTACCGATTGGATGGAGCGCTCGCAATCAACACGTCGGTTGATGCGCAAGCTGCTCGATCACCTGCCGCCCAAGGAGTTCGAGCGCACGCAGTGGTACAAGCACGCGCAGGAAATGGCCTGCACCAAGCGCTACAACGTCTTCCACCTCATCTACGCCGCCAAGGAGCATGAAGGGCCGGGCAAGGACATCCAGTTCGGGCCATCAACCATGCGCGACCACTGGGCCTCGGGCCTGGCGGATATTCGCGAATCGCTCTCGCACCCGGAGTGGCTGGAGATGCCCGATAACGACACGGGCTTCGTCACGCACGACATCCACCGCCACCCAAGCGTCGAGCGGGAAGACAAGCGGCTCTGAGCAGGCTACTTCTGTGCGGCCGGCATGCGCAGCGCCGTCGACAGCGGCGGCCGCGGCAGCGCGGCCGTCCAGGCACGGCGGATCACCGCGCTGATCTGCTTGTAGACCTCTTTCGAGATCACCGTTTCGGCCAGCATCGTGTCGATCTTGCTCTGGCCGATATAGAGCGCGAACAGCACCAGCAGGCGCTTTTCCAGCGCGGCGCTGTAGTCGCCAAACTTTCCGCGCAGTTCGGCCAGACCCTCTTCAGCCGCCTCGATCCGGGCAATCAACACGCCGTCGAGCAGGTCTGCCATGCGCTCGCCCAACACGGGCTGCAGCGACGCACGGTTGTACGCGCGCAAGCGCTCCAGCACCGTCTGGCGACAAATGAGCAATTCAAAGCGATCAGCCAGCGCGTTGGCCAGCGGGCGGTCGATATGCACCACGCGGTGCAGCCAGACCGCGAACCGGTAGCCGGCGTGCTTGGCCAGGATGCGCCGCGATGCACGCTTGTAGCCCAGGCGCCCCTCTGTGCGGGCCGCGTCGATCATGTCGGCGGTATTGCGCATCATCGCGTCGAGGTTGCGGATCGAGACGAGGCCGTTGCCGTATTCGGGTATCAACTCGCGCTCACGCGTGGCGAGTGAAACAAGGCCAATGGTCAGGCGCTCGCGTTCGGTCAGCGCCTCCTCAAGGTTCAGCTCGACCGCGCCGGCCGCGACCTCTCGCCGATACACCTCCGCTGCCTGGTCCGTCGCGCCCGAGGTGAAATGGAAATGCCCGCCGATGCGGCGCATGGTCGATTCCACTTCCTCTGTCGACATGTTCAGCGCCTGCCCTTGCAGGGCCTGCTCTTGCGGCGACAACTGATCCAGCCCCAGCCGGCGCATCACCCAGCGCAACGTGGCGCCGTTGAAGAGCACGCTCACCAGCACAAAGCCGGTGGCAAGGATGGTGACGAAATGGCGATCTGCCTCGTGCACGGCTTGGTTCTCCGCCACGCCCAGTGCCAACACCAACGTGACGGCGCCACGCAAGCCGCCCCACGCAATCGCAAGCTTGTAGGCATGGCTGACTGGTGCAGAGAGCTTGAGCCACGCGAGCGCAGGCAACAGACCGAACAGCACCGCGAGTCGTGCACCAAGCGCAGCCAACACGATCACCGCCAGCCACAGCGCGTCTTTCCACACCACGCCGTGCAACAGCTCCGGCACGCGCACCGCAGCCAGCAAAAAGACCACCGCCCCGGCCAGCGCAGCAATCTGTTCCCAAATCAGTTGCAGGTGCGACCAGTTGCGCGGCGTCAGGCGCGTGCGGCCCAGCGCGCCGATCACCAGCCCCGCGCAAACCACCGACACCACGCCCGACACGCCCAGCACGTTTTCGGCCACGAGATACAGCGGATACGGCAGCGCCAGGGTCCACGCGGCTTCCGCCTGGGCAATGCCACGCAGCGCAGGCAGCAGGAATGCGGCGATGCGCCCGGCAATCAACCCGAACACGACGCCGCCACCAAACGCCTTGGCCAGTTCGCGCAGGCCGGTGCCGACGGTGGCATCACCGCCGTGGCCTGTCAGCATGGCAAGCAGCACGCCCATGATGGCAATGGCGGCCGCATCGTTCAGCAGCGCTTCGCCTTCCACCAGGCGGATCAACCGTGCTGGCGCGCCCACGTCGCGAAATACCGCAATCACAGCGGACGGATCGGTCGTGGCAATCATCGCGCCGAGCAGCAGACATGTGACGATGCCGAACGGCGTGACAGCCGCCGCAGCGAGCCCGATCACGCCCGTGGCGACCACCACGGCCACGATGGCCAGCATCAAGATCGGCGCGGCATCCGGCGCCATGCTGCGCACGTCCACCGACAGCGCTGCCTGAAAGAGCAGCGGCGGCAAGAACAGCCACAGATACGCCTCTGCCGGCCAACTCGGATCCACGAGCGGGGCGAAGAACGTGGTTGCGGAAGCCGGCGCGCTGTTCTGCACGATCACATAGGCGCCGCCGATGCCGATGCCCACCAGCGCCAGCAATGTCGATTCCGGCAGCGTCAGCCGCGAGGCCAGCATCTGCACCAGCGCCACCACGGCGAGCAAAGCGCCCGCCACCAGCAACAGGATGACGACGCCGTTCACAAGGCGGCCTCCCGCGCAGCCAGCCAATCCGCGCGTTCTGCATCGGTCAGGTCCGGCACGACAGCCGTGCCGGTTTCGGCGGCGGCCACTGCGGCTTCCAGCACGGCCATGACGGCCACGGCTTGCACGGGCGGGACCGGGTTTGCGCGCTCGCCGAGGATGGCGTCGCGCACAGCTGCGTAGTAGGCGCGCTGATCGCCCGGGGGTGTTGCAATGCTGGTTTCGGCTGAGGTTGCGCCGTCGATCAGCAGGCCCGCGTCGTCGTCCGCGCCCCAGCCTTGCGCACCGGGCTGCATGCCGGCAAGTAGCTGCGCTTCCTGCTGATCCATCCGGCGCTTGATGAACGAACCGCGCGTTCCATGGACGACCCAGCGCGGCGAGCCGCCCGCCACCAGCATGCTCGCGTGAAGAACCGCTCGCCGCTCGCCCGCTTCAAGCACGACATGCGCCCAGTCCGGCGTTTCGGCGCCCGCCCGCTGGCGTGCAAACGAGGCGCTCACTGCATCCGGCAGGCCGAGCAGTTGCAGCGTCTGGTCGATCAGGTGCGGGCCAAGATCAAACCAGATCCCTGTGCCCTGCCCCGCCTGCTCACGCCAGCGGGCACGAACCTGCGGGCGATAGCGGTCGAAATGCGCCTCGACGTGCATGGCCTCGCCGATGCCCCCACCGGCAATCGCAGCTTGCACAGCGAGGAAATCGCTGTCCCAGCGGCGGTTCTGGAAGACCGACAGCACGCGGCCCGTTTCACGCGCCAGCCGAGCCAGATGCCGCGCCTCTGCCAGCGTGACGGTAAACGGCTTATCCACCACGACATGCTTGCCCGCGCGCAACGCAGCTTCAGCCAAAGGCGCATGGCGGTCGTTGGGCGCCGCAATGACGACGAGGTCGACCTCCGAATGCGTTGCCGCCGCCTCGGGCGTGCAGACCACGGCGTTGGGCCGATCCGCATGCACGGCGTCGGGCCGGTTGGAGCCAATGACGTGCAAATGCAACCCCGGCGAAGCGTCGATCAATGCTGCGTGAAACAGTTTGCCGGCGTAACCGTAGCCCACCAAAGCGGCTCTCAATGGCATCTGATGTGATGAATGCGACATGTGGGGAAAATGGCAGAAAACACGCGAATGAGACGACGGTAGCGCTACTTGGTGCCCAAAACCTTAGGATGATCCATGAAAAATTGCCTCGCGCCGGGCCAGCAAACGTTGCTCATCGTCAAAAACACGCCTTAACTCTCTTGTAAATAGGAATTGTTCTCATTATTATCTGCGCCTTCACATTCTGAAGGCGCCAACCTCGGGGGGAGGGAGTCGCGCCCTATTTTTCACTTTACGGGAACTGCAATGCCGCCGAAACGTTTGTGCCTGTCTCTGGCCGTCCTTGGAACGCTGCCATTTGCCCAGGTGGCAACTGCCGCCGACACTGTTGCGGCCGCCGACGCCGGCACCTTGCCGACGTCCACGGTCAAGGGCACGCGCAGCAGCACGAGCTACGACACGCCCATCGTGAACACCGCCACGAAGATTCCCGTGCCGTTGCGCGAGATTCCGCAGTCGGTGAACGTCGTGCCGCGTGCGGTGATCCAGGACCAGGGCGCGCTGTCGATCAACGACACGCTGCGCAACGTGCCGGGCGTGTCGGCATCGCTGGGCGATGCGCAGCGCGATCAGGTGACCATTCGCGGTTTCTCGTCGATCAATGACCAGTACGTCGACGGCCTGCGCGACGACTCGCTCTACTTCCGCGATCTGTCCAACATTGACCGCATTGAAGTGCTGAAGGGCCCGGCGGCCGTGCTGTATGGGCGCGGTTCGTCCGGCGGCATCATCAATCGCGTGACCAAGAAACCGCTGGCAACGCCGCTAGCCGAGGTGGGCGTGGTGGTGGGCACCGAGCGCCAGAAGCGCGCCGAGTTCGACCTGAACACGTCCATCAACGACGACGCCATCCGCGCACGCATCACCGGCGCGGTTGAAGATTCGGGCGGTTTCCGCAACGAGTATTTCCTGCGCCGCCAAGCGATCTCGCCGTCGTTCCTGTTCAATCTCGCGCCGGATACCAAGTTGACGGTGCAATTCGACTACCTGCACGACAAGCGCATCGCAGACCAGGGCGTGCCGTCGTATCGCGGCCGCCCTGTCGACGTGCCGATCGAGACACGCTATGGCTCCGCCGACGCCGCTGCCGGTAATGTCGAATCCACCGTCAAGAGCGTGACCGGCACGCTGGATCACCGCTTCAACGACAAGTGGTCGTTCCACAGCGTGGTGCGCAACTACGAGTACTCGCTCGGCCGCAACAACTACACAACCGTCAGCCGCGTTACCGATGGGCCGATCCCGACCGTCACGCTCGCTGTCAACCAGCGCAACCGCAGCGACCGCGGCACTCTGTGGCAGAACGAGCTGACGCAGAAGGCCGAGACCTGGGGCATCCAGCACACGCTGCTGTACGGCATCGAGCTGGGCTATCAGGACAAGAGCGACCGCGTGGCCGCTGCCCCGGGCAGCACGACCTACAACCTCTTCAACCCGACGCTGCAGGTGTTGCCGACCGTACCCGGCAACGCGGTGCCGACCAACTACGGCCTCTCGCACAACGAGACGTATGCGGCGTACGTGCAGGACTTGATCAAGTTCTCGCCGCAATGGACGGTGCTCGCCGGCCTGCGCTATGAAATCCTCAAGCAAAGCCGCGACGACCTGACCCCGCGCAATGTGGATCTGTCGCGCACCGACAAGCCGGTCAGCCCGCGCCTGGGTGTTGTGTATCACCCGATCGAGCCGCTTTCGCTGTACGCGTCGTACAGCCGCTCGTTCCAGCCGCTGGCCGATAGCTTCACGTTCTTCCCGAACAGCGGCGCGCTGGCTCCGCAATCGACCACGAACTACGAGATCGGCGCCAAGTACGACCTCTCGGCCGGCGCGAGCGTCACAGCTGCGCTGTTCGACATGAAGCAGACCAACCTGACGGCGGCGGACCCCGTCACGCTGCTGGGCGTGCCCATCGGCACGCAGCGCACGCGCGGCCTGGAGCTGTCGTTCACGGGCGAGATTGTGAAAACCTGGTCGCTGATGGCGAGCTATGCCTACCTGAACGGCCGCCTGGAGAACCCGAACGACCGCAGTGGCAGCGTGGCCGTCAACGGCAACCAACCGTCGCTCACGCCGCGGCATAGCGGCTCGGTGTGGCTGAAGCACGATCTGCCGAACGGCTTCTACGTAGCGGGCGGCGTGCGTGCGGAAGCTGCGCGTTACGCATCGCAGTACAACCTGACGACGCTGCCCGGCTACATGACCGTCGACCTGGGCGCCGGTTATCGCAGCAAGCACGTTGATGTCACGTTGAACCTGCAGAACCTGTTCAACCGCGCGTACTACGTGTCGGCGCACGGCGGCGCAGAGAACTACAACATGCCGGGTGCCCCGCGCATGGCGCTGCTGGGCGTGCGCTACAAGATGTAAGCGGCAAACGCAATGCTGCGACGGGTACTCTTCCGCCTGCACTGGCTGATCGGCTTGTCAGCCAGTGTGGTGCTGGCCATCGTTGGCGCCACCGGCGCCCTGATGGCGTACGAAGATGAACTGCTGCGCGCGCTCAATCCCGGCGTGCTCACCCTGCCCGCGCGCAGCGGCCCTGCGCCGACATTGCCGCAGGTGGCTGCGCAGGCGCGTGCGGCCATGCCAGAGCGCCCTGTCACCTTCATCACCGCTACGTCCGACCCCACCCAGCCGTGGCGCGTCTGGTACGCCTGGCCGCCCGGCAAACACGGCGGCAGCAGCCGCGGAGAGCTGCGCTACATCGATGCCGCCACCGGCACGCTGCTGCCCGAAGCGCGCGCCCAGCATTTCTTTGCCACCATCAAACTGCTGCACCGGACGTTGCTTGCTGATGAGGTCGGCAAGCAGATCGTGGGAGCCAGCACGATTGGGCTCGTCGTGATGGCACTGTCGGGTTTGTACCTGCGCTGGCCGCGCCGCGTAACGAACTGGCGAAGCTGGCTGGTCATCCGCTGGGGCCGGGCCGGCCGCATCCGCTGGTGGGATGTACATACCGTCGTCGGCACGCTGGTGTTGCCGCTGTATTTGCTGGCGGCCTTCAGCGGGCTGTATTGGGCGTATGACTGGTACCGCGATGGCCTGCAGCGCCTGGCCGGCATGCCTGTCGCCGCCAAGGCAAAACCGGTGGAAGGCGCGCGACAAGCGCTCGAAGATGCGGCATTGGAGCGCACGTGGAACGCTTTCCTGGCCAACGCGTCCAACTACGGAACCGCCACCCTGCGTATCGACGATGCCCACACGGGCAAAGTCAACATCAATTGGCTGCCCACAGATGCGCCGCATGACCGGGCCTTCAACCGCTTGACGCTAGAAGCCACCACCGGCGTCGTCATCCGCAGCGAATCCTTTGCCGACAAGCCTCCGATGCAACGCCTGCTGGCCGGCATGTTGCCGCTTCACAATGGACGCTACTTCGGGTCGATCGGCGTCGTGCTAGTGTTGATCGGAGCACTGATGCTGCCGGTGTTTGCGGCAACGGGGTGGTGGCTGTATCTGGATCGGCGCCGACGCGCGCAACCGCAGCGCAAAAACGCATCCGCAGCGACACGTCCTTGCTGAAAACGTAGGGGCATCGACGCGATGTCGTGCGCCTCAACACAACAAGGACAACACCATGGTGATCGAAAAATCCCGCGACCTTTCCCTGCGCCCGCTGGAGCGCAATGACCTGCGTTTCGTGCACGAGCTGAACAACGACGCGAAGATCATGCGTTACTGGTTCGAAGAACCGTACGAAACCTTCACCGAACTCTCACAACTCTACGACCGCCACGTGCACGACCAGCGTGAGCGCCGCTTCATCTGCGAGAACGATGCCGGCGAAGCCGTGGGTCTGGTCGAGTTGATGGAGCTGAACTACATCCACCGCCGCGGCGAATTCCAGATCATCATCGCGCCCGGCTGGCAGGGTCACGGTTATGCGTCAACGGCAACGCGACTCGCCGTCGACTACGCATTCATGGTGCTGAACCTGCACAAGCTGTATCTCGTTGTCGACGTGGTGAACGAACGTGCGATCCACGTGTACGAGAAATGCGGCTTCCAGCGCGAAGGCGAACTGATCGAGGAGTTCTTCAGCAACGGTGCGTATCACAACGCCTTGCGCATGTGTGTGTTCCAGCGCGACTACGTAAAGACGGTCCGCGACGGCAGCTAACGCACGCCGGCCAAAACTACGCCGTGTGCAGCCACGCGTGCAATTCGCGCTGCCCGGTTTCGGTCATGCTCAGTGCGCGCGAATGCTTCTGCCGCGCCAGCCACCCCAGTGCGATGCAGCGCTCTGCCACGGCGGCCCCAAGCGCACCGGCCAGATGCGGGCGCCGCTCGCTCCAATCCATGCAGCCGTATGCAAAACGGCGTCGGCCGTTGCGCAGCGCATTCACATCGACGCCGATGGTGGCCAGCGCCTGCTCACCCTCGGGCGTCACGTCATAGGCGCCGTGCGTTTCATCGAGCTGCATTAGCCAGCCGCGCGACAGCAGCTTCTCCGATACCTCCGTGCCAAGCTGACCGGCCAGATGGTCGTAACAAAGGCGCGCCGCTCGCAGGTTTTCGGGCACGGCCGAGCGCCGCGGGTCGGCCGGTTTTTCAGGCGCGACCACCAGCAACGATTCGATCATCTCCGCCACCGCTGGCGAGCGCAGGCCGAAGTATTTGTAGCGCCCGCTGGACAGCGAAGTGATGAGCGCATCGGCCTCAAGCCGGCGCAAGTGCGCGCTGGCCGTGGCGGGCTCCACCCCGGCCCCGTAGGCGAGTTCCTTGGCGGTAAGCGAGCGGCCTTCCATCAACAGCAGCAGCATGCGGATGCGGGTGGGGTCGCCAATGGTGGCGGCCACGCGGCCGATGTCAGGCTGGGTTGTCGATTCGGTGGCTGAGGAAGATGCGGTCATGGTTCGATGGAGACCAAACTGTTGGCGCGTGACAGGCGGGCGGGCAGTCCAGACAATGGGAGCCATCTTACTCCCGCGCCCCACGCTGATGACTGCCCTGGACATCGCCCCGCCCGCCGACGCACTGCAAGCCATCGTGCATGCCGACCCGGCCCCCTATTACGCCGAACTTGCCGCCAAACGCCCCTTCTTCTTCGATGCCGCCCTCGGCTGGTGGGTCGCCGCCAGTGCTGAAGCCGTGGACGCGGTGCTCGGCAGCGCTGCCTGCCGCGTACGACCTGCCGATGAACCCGTGCCCCGGGCCGTGGCCGCCACGCCCACGGGCGCATTCTTCGGGCGCCTCGTGCGCCAGATCGACGGGCCGGACCACAGCGCGCGCAAGGCGAAGGTGATGGCCGCGCTGGGCCGGCTGGACGTGTCGGCGCTGGCCGGCCGCGCGCAGCGGCATGCTCGCACTGCGCTGCCCGATGCAACGCATCTGCCCGCTGCGCTGGAGACCGATGCCCACTTCGCCGTGCCACTCGCCACGATCGCGCAAACGCTGCTGGGCGATCACGCCGATGCGCCTGCCTGCCAGGCTGACATTGCCGCGTACTTGGCGGCGCTCGGCCCGGGTGCCAGCGCAGCAGCCGTTGCACAAGCCGATACCGCCGTCGACCGCCTCCAGCGCCGCTTTGCCGACTCCCCGCTCGCTAGCGGTGGTGATGACGGCGACGGAGAGATCACCAACCTCGCCGCCCTGCTCGCACAAACCTACGACGCCTGCGCCGGGCTGCTCGGCAATTGCATCGTCGCGCTGTCGCGGCATTCCGGATTGGCGCCCCGGCTGCGCGCACAACCGCACGCCATCGAGCCGTTCGTACGTGAAGTTCTGCGCCGCGACGCGCCTGTGCAGAACACCCGCCGCTTCGTCGCGCACGATATCGAGCTGCTCGGCCAGTCGCTGCGCGCGGGCGACAAGATCCTGGTGCTCCTGGCGGCCGCCAACGTGGATGGCACAACCAACCCGGACCCACTACGCTTCGACATCGACCGTGCAGCGCCGCGCCTGTGGACGTTCGGCGGCGGCGCACACCGCTGCCCCGCCGATGCATTGGCAACCACCATCGCGTGCGAAACGGTGCGGCATCTGCTGAGCCTGCTGGATGTCGATCGGTGGCTGGCTGGCCTTGGCGAGGTGGAGTATCGCCCCTCGCCCAATGCGCGCATTCCCCGCTTTCAGGCTTGAAGTTGCACCCACGAACGCATCACCAAAACACCTCCACAGGAGCCTTGCCATGATCGCTGTCATCTTCGAAGTCGAGCCCGCACAGGGCCAGCGCGACACCTACCTCAACCTGGCCGCACGCCTGAAGCCGCTGCTAGAGCAGGTCGACGGTTTCATCTCGGTGGAGCGCTTCCAAAGCATCACCAACCCGGACAAGATGCTCTCGCTCTCGTTCTTTCGCGATGAAGAAGCCGTCAAGGCTTGGCGCAACATGGAGCAGCACCGCGGCGCCCAGCACGCCGGCCGCGACCACGCGTTTGCCGACTATCGGCTGCGCATCGCCCATGTGGTGCGCGACTACGGCATGACCGAGCGCGCCGAAGCCCCGGCCGACAGCCGCGCCGAGCACGCCTGAGCGCCCCGTACGGCGCCCCAATCGGGCCCGGTGTGACGCCTTTTGCGCTCACCGGGCACCGCCTTTGCTTAGTCAGTTAGAACCCGCACGGCCGAGCGCGCCGCACCACGGCATCGGCATGCCCCGTGCGCAACGATTGCAAAGGAATTGTCATGTCTACCGCTTTTCATGAGGCCGAACGTGAGCCGCAAGCCGCTCCTGCACGTACCGTTCAGAGTCCTGTGCGTTATGCCGTGGTCGGCGCCGGTTGGATTTCCCAAGCCGCGTTTCTGCCGGGCGTGGCACAGAGCGGCAACTCCGTCGTCACCGCGCTAGTCACCGGCGATGAGGTCAAAGCCACGGCACTGGCGGACCGCTATGGCATCGAGCACGTGCACGGTTATGCCGACTACGACCAGTTGCTCACCTCCGGAGATATCGACGCGATCTACCTCGCGCTGCCCAACGACATGCATCGGCAGTACGCCCTGCCCGCCCTGCAGCGTGGCATCCACGTCCTGCTTGAAAAGCCCATGGCGACCAGCGAGGCCGATTGCGAAGCGATGATCGAAGCGGCCCGCAACGGCAACGCGAAGTTGATGATTGCCTACCGGCTGCATTTCGAGCCCGCCACGCTGGCCGCCATTGAGCTTGTGCGCGCCGGCAAGCTCGGGCGCATCCGCGCGTTCTCGGCCATGTTCAGCCAATCGGTGGCGCCGTCCAACCATCGCGCCAACCATGGTTACTGGGCGGGGCCCGTGTCGGACATGGGCGTGTACCCCATCAATGCGGTGCGCAATCTGTTTGGCGAAGAGCCGGTGGAGGTTTCAGCCTGCGGCGTTCGAGACCCCGATCTGCCGTTCAACTTCGATGACACCGTCAGCGTGACGCTTCGCTTTGCCGATCACCGCGTTGCGCAATTCGTGGTCAGCTACAGCGGCGCAAGCATCGACCAGTACCGCGTTCTGGGCACGAAGGGCGATCTGGAAGTTTCACCTGGCTTCATGTTTGGCGTGGGGCTGAAATACCGCGCCACCATCGACGGCAAGACGCACGAACAAGCGTTCGACGCAACCGACCAGTTTGGCGGCGAGCTGCAGTACTTTTCGGATTGCATTCTCAACAACCGAGAACCCGAACCCAACGGCGAGGAAGGCCTGGCCGACGTGCGCGTACTGGCAGCCATTGAACGCGCGCTGGAATCCGGCCAGCCGCAAAATCTGGGTCCGTTCCAGCGCCAGGGCCGCATGGAGACTGCGCAGGTACGCAAGCTGCCGCCTGTGCCATCGCCAGAACTGGTGGACGCGGCAGAACCTAGCCAGGGATAAGAAAAACCGGGAAAGAAAAACGCCCGCAACGAATGGCGGGCGTGGGATTCAGGATTTACAGATTGATGCGCTGGACGGCGTCGCGCATGCGCTTCCGGATCGAGACGTCCGAGTTGGTGTTGTTGCTGGAGCCGTCGGTTTCCATGGCGTTATCGCACCGCCACTCGGTGGCTTCACCGTTGTCGGTCAGCGCACAGACGCGGTGGGTCCAGCGGTCCCACACGAACACATCGCTGCCGGCCTCGCCAGAGAGCAGCGGCTCAAAACGGTACATCCACAAGTACCCGACACCCAGCAGGGTGACCAGAAAGATCGCCATCCAGGACGCTTTGATTCGGCGCCACATTCTCTTTTCTCCTCATGGAGCCGCTGCGCCGGACGCGTCTGACAGTGCGTCGCTGGGCCAAAAGCGCGGTGCTCCGAGAGGCAAATCGTAACATGGGGCACTTGCGCCCCCGCTCAAGCCGGGCCGCCAATGCGGCAGTGCCGCAACACCGATGCCTCTCCCGGCGGCCTCAGTTGAAGACGTCCTGGCGGTAGCGGCCAGATTGCATCTGCGCCGCCAACCAGTCCGACGCGCTCGACAGATCGCTGCCGTGGCGCGCCTGGTGCATGCGGATGAGCGTGTCGCGCACCGCTGGCGCCATCGCACGGCCGTCGCCACACACGTACAACGTGGCGCCCGCATCGAACGCCGCCCACACGGCTTCGCGCGCACCCCACAGCGCATGCTGGACGAAGCGATGGGGATGATCGGCCACGCAGGAATACGCCGGGAAAACGCGCACGACACCTGCGTTTTCCCACGCGCGCAAGGTGTCGCGATACAGAAAGTCGTGCTCGGGGTGGCGGCAGCCGAAACACAGCAGCGACGTTGCCACCGCCTCGCCTGCCGCCTGCTGCGCGGCGCGCTCTTCCAGGAAACCACGGAACGGCGCCATGCCCGTTCCGGCGCCGATCAGCACCATTGGCTTACGGGCATCGGCGTCGGGGGCAAACGGCGGGTTGGGCGTGCGCACGGCAGCGGCGATCTCAGCGCCAGCATGCAGCGTCATCAGGTAGTTCGATGCCGTCCCGCGATACGTGCCGACTCCGGACCATGCCGGCCCGGACACCGTGCCCACCGTGAGCGCGGCCACACCCGGCGACACACGCGCCGACGAAGCGATGGAATAGAAGCGCGGCCGCATCGCGCCAAGCCGCGCGAGAAACGCCTCAAGCGTCAGTTCAATCGCCGGAAAGCGGATCAGCAGGTCAAGCACGCTCACGTGCGTGGTTTGGATGTCCTGGTCGAAGCGCTGCGCTGCATCGTTGCCCTCCAGCCAGACCGCAAGTTGGCCACGCGTGAACGGACAGCGCGTGGCCGCGTGCAGCGCGGTGATGTCGCGCACGGTAGCGGTGTCCTGCAGCTCGACGAAATCGCGCAACAACTGACGCACGGACACCGGCTGGTTGAGCGGCAAATGCCGCACGTGCGCATGGCGCGCGGTCAGCGTGACGAGCGCGTCGCCCTCAAGCGCAAGTCGCGCGATGACCGCGCCGACTCGGTCATCCGCATTGCGCGGATAGACGGCGAGGTGGTCTCCAGTGGCGTAGGTCACGCCGTCTGGCAACCGCACGGTGAGGTGGCGCGTTGGGCCGCGCGGGGCTTCCTGTGCGAAGTCCCACAGGCCACTGGCATCGCTGACGAGCTCTTCGTTGGCCAGCACCGTCATCGCGCGGGCGGCGGACGGCAGCGTGGCGGCGCGCACGGCATCGGGGGCGAGATAGTCGACGTGGACGGATGGGCCATCGGTCTGCGCCTGACGGGCGCCCAGGGCGCTCCACAGGCTGCGCGTCCAGGCATCGACGGCGGCATCGAAACCGGCGTTGCCGTCAGCCTCGCCGCGCGGCACGATGGCTTGCGCACCGGCCGCCGCGAGCATCGCTTCCACCCGCTTCGGAAATGCCTGGAACGCGGGCCATTGCGAGTTGCCGCAGCCAAGCACTGCGTAGCGCAATCCTGTTGCCTGCCGCGTAAGCGCATCGGCAGCATCGAGCCGTGCTTCCAGCGTGCGGGCGCTATCCGGCGCACGGCCGTTGTACGTTGCGGCCACCGCGATCAGCACGCCGTGCTGCGGCAGCGCGTCGGCAATCGTATCCAGCGGCGCCACCTTGGCGTCGAAGCCGGCGCGCGATGCGGTGGCAGCAAGCTGCTCGGCGATGTCCTGGCAAGTGCCCAGGCTGCCGCCGTACAGCACATGCATCGGTTCGCCGCCGCCGGCGAGTGCGGCTTCGGCGTCGTTTTGCGTGACCACCTCCGTGCGCGACGGCATGGCGATCGACAGCCGCTCCCGCGTATTACGCAACCGCGCGCGCAGGCGGAAACCGTCCGGTTTGAGGGTCAGCGTTTCTTTGATGTGAAAGCCGTAGTCGTACGGGTCGGACAACGCAAAGCGCTGCAGAATCACTGCGAGCGCCAGCTTGGCTTCAGTCAACGCAAACTGGCGGCCGATGCAGGCGCGCTCGCCGTTGCCGAAGGGCTTGTAGGCGTGCGGGTGGAGCTTGGCTTCGTTCTCTGGCAGGAAGCGGTCGATATCGAAGACTTCGGGGCGATCCCACACCGCCGGATCGCGGTGCAGCGCCAGCAGCACGGTCACCACGCGCTGGTCCTTGCGGATGGCGTACCGGCCGCCAATGCGTGTGTCTTCATACGGCGCCACGCCAAAGCTCGGGGCGGTCGGCCACAGGCGCAGCGTTTCCTTCAGCACGCGCTCGATCACGTCGAGCTGCGCGAGGTGCGCATACTGCGGCACGGTATCGCCCGGCAGCACGCGATCAAGCTCCGCGTACGCCTGCGCCAGCACGGCCGGATGGCGCAGCAGCATGTACAGCGCAAAAGTCAGCAGGCCGCTCGTGGTTTCATGCCCGGCAATCAGGAAGGTGATGACCTGGAAGCGGATGTTGGTGTCATCCAGTGGCTCGTCCGACACCGGATCGCGGGCGTTGAGCATCAGCCCGAGCAGGTCGCTCGCGCCGCTGGCGCCATCTTTTGCCTGACGGCGCGCGCGGATCACCTCGTCCACCAGTTGATGCATGGCGGCAACGTCCTCCTCGAACCGGCGATGGTGCTCGCGCATGAAGCGGTCTTTGAGCGGCAGGCGTGTGAGCTTGCCCATCGCTTCGGACAGCACCCCCACCATGGCCGCCAGGAACGGATGCAGCTCCGGCGTGTTGAACGAATCGAAGCGGTATCCGAAGCCCGTCAGCGAGATGGTGTCGAGCGTGAGCCGCGTCATGTCGTCGGCCACGGGGATATCGGCATCCGGCCCCTGGCGCACCCATTTGTCGGCCAGCGCATTGGCCACTTCGAGCATCACATCGAAATAACCCTTCATTGCGCGCTGGCTAAAAGCCGGCAGCAGAATGCGATGCGCCTTGCCCCAGTTGGGTTCGTCCTGATGCGCGGTGAAGAGGCCATCGCCCGCCCCCGCTCGCAGGAACGACAGCGGCGGCCCGATCAGCTTGCGAAAGCGCGTTTCATCGCACAGTTCGGCCACCAGATCGGCGGAATAGACGAACGGCACGCGCCGCCCGGCAAAGTCGAGCTGGTAAAGGCCTTGGGGAAACTGCCGACTGGTTTCCAGGAGCGTCTGGGCCAGGCGGTCTTTGGGAAGTTGAAGCAGGTTGCCCAGCCACGGCAGTCCCTTGGGCTGCGGGATGGGCTCCGCCGCTGCGGGCGATGCATTGGCGGGTAACTCGGAGGCGGAACGCATGCGCGGTCGACTGCGAAAATGGATTGTCCGCCAATGTACGCGCCGCCCCGCTCCACATCAAACAAAGTCGCCATGTTTGAATGCCGCCCCCTAAAAGTGAACCGGGCGACCCGTAGGCCGCCCGATCTGGGGATGACGCGAAGCGTTGGATCAGCGCCTGCGCGGCTGTGAATTGAACGGCGCGTTGACCTGCGCTTCGAGTTCGCGGATCTGACGCTGCAGCTCGTCCACGCGCGCCCGAGCGGCACGGCGTTCGATATCCAGCGCGTCGGCTTCGGTCCGGGCAGTCTTCTGCCGTTCCTGCGCCTGGGCCTGCTGCTGACGTTGGATGTCCAGGTCGGTTTTCAGGCCACGGAGCTTTTCCTGCTGGGCGGCAATCTGGCGCTCGGAGCGCTCTTTCTGGGCTTCCAGGCGGATGCGCTGCAGCTCCAGATCGGCCATCGTGCGGGTCTGCCTGGCGAAATCGTTGTACAGGCGTTCGGCAAAGGCTTCGTTGGTGGTCTTGATGACACGCCAGAGGTCTTTCTGCTGGAACAGCGTGACGTAGTAAGTCAGGTCGCTCTGGGCAAACAGCAGGCTGGCGCCATAGGCACCGTTGTACGTCGTGCGCAACTCCGAGAGTTCGTGCGCCTGCATGCGCTGTTGCAGCTCGAATACGGCGCTGGTCGAAGCCCGGCTGCCCGTGCTGGCCGCGCCGCTGGGCGTGGCCAGCACACTGGCGGCGGGTGCAGCTGCAGCCGGCTGGCCAACCGTGGCGGTCAACGCAGGCACGGGCGCAGCAGCGGCAATCGGTGCAATGGCGGTGGGCGGTGCGGCCGGGCTCTGCGCCACGGCAGATGTGCAGGCGGCCGTACCGGCCAAGACTGCGACTGCGGCCGCGATGGCCAATCCCCTCTGAAACGCCTGATGCGACGCTTTCCCTGATTGTTGTTGTGTTCTCATCTCGACCCTGTGGATTCTGCGCAGGTGTTGCAGCCGAAAACTATACGCGATCCGCCGCCCGAGTGGCGCGCCGGGCGCCCGCCCCGCAGTAGGGTGTTGTATGGCGTCACTCCAGTTCGCGCAGCTCGGCTTCACCGTCGGCAATCTGGTATTTGCGCATCTTTTCCCACAGCACCTTGCGGCTGATGCCCAGCGTGGCGGCGGTGTCCTGGCGGCGCCAGTTGTTGGCGTCCAGCGCGGCGAGGATACGGCGACGCTCTTCTTCGCCACCACTACCGCCATTTCCACTGCTACCGCGCTCGCCATAGCCGCCATGGCTGCCCTCGCGCTCGAAAGCGTCGCGCTGCAGGCCGGCGAACAGCGGCAGGATGCGGGCTTCGTCCCAGCGGCCGAACTGGCGCAGCGTAATGCCGATGCGCTCTGCCAGGTTGCGCAGCTCACGCACATTGCCGGCAAAGTAGGCGCGAGCGACCGACGCCCGCACCCATTCCGGCACCGGCGGCATGGCATCAAAGGTTTTGTCGCCCAGCAAATGCCGCAGGAAGGAAAGCAGCAGCGCGATCTTGTCGTCCGCGCCGCGCTGCTCCAGGCTGGGGATGCGCAGCTCGATCACAGCCAGGCGGAAATACAGATCGGCGCGGAACTTGCCCGTGGCGACCATCTCGCGCAGGTTCTTGTTGGTGGCAGCCACGAGGCGGAAATCCAGCTTGACCGGCACCGTCGAGCCCAACCGCGTGCATTCGCTGTCTTCCAGCACGCGCAACAGCTTCACCTGCTGATACAGCGGCAAATCGCCCAGCTCATCGAGGAACAACGTGCCGCCGTTGGCCTGTTCGAAGTAGCCGCGGTGCGCGTACATGGCGCCCGTGAATGCGCCCTTGGCATGGCCGAAGAACTGCGATTCGAACAACCCATCGGGAATCGCGCCGCAGTTGACCGCCACGAACGGGCCCTTGCCGTAGACGCTGTTCTTGTCGTGCAGCAGGCGCGCAATACGTTCCTTGCCGGCGCCGGTTTCACCGTAAAGCATGACGTTGCTGTCGCAATCAGCAAAAGTATCGACCTGCTCCAGCAACCCATGCATGGCCGGCGATGCGGCTACGAGGTCGCTCTGATCCTGCGCCTGGGCCTGCGCAGACGACATCGACGGCAGGACCTTGCTGATCTGCGCGCGCAGCTCGGTAGCGCCAAAATCCGGACCCAGCACGTACGTGTATTCGGGCGGGAAGCGGCTCGAATCATGCTGCGTGTCCGCCGCCACCCAGATCACCGGCATGCCTTGCGCAGCCTGCCAGTCGAGCACCGTAAAGCCACCGCTTTCCACCACCGACGCGCTAATCACCGCTACCGCCGGCTTCAGTCGCGGCTCGGCCGGCTGAAAATCGATCCCGCCCGCGCGGATGACCTCCGCCCCGAACGGCGCCATGAACCGTGCCACACGATCGGCAATATCGTGACGGCCTTCCCAGACAAAAATCTCAAGCGTTTCGTACGCCCAGCGATCGGTTTTCATGTCGTCGCTTCCATGTCAGTAAACCAACTCGACGGCGTCGCAGTCGAGCGAGAGGAGTTTGATGTCGGCGTAGCCGAGTTGGATGCCGAGGACTTCGAGTAAAGGCGACAAGAGTGAATCCAGTGTCTGCCCGACCAGACCAAGCGTGGTCGCCAGCACAGCCTGCGACAGGCCAAGTAAGTTCAGCACCCCCAGGTCAAGGATGTTTAGCTGTACCTGGCTCGAGTTATTCAGAATCGAAGTAAAGAAGGTGCCCGTACCCGCGACACGCGCTGTTTGCCCAACCGTCAGCGTTGTGGGGTCGGGCGTCCAGTTTGCCGTTGAGCCGGGGCTGATACTGGCTCTGACCGATGCCACTGTCACCGGCACTCCAAGAACATTGGCCTGGACCAACGGTGCAGCCGCAGCGGGACACGAATACCCATTGATGCTGCTGGCCGCCGTAGCTGATCCGTTTGCAATGCACAGTGATACCGGTGTCAGCTGCCCACCAAAGTCGGCGGAAATTCCGCTGCGCGGTACAGGACAATGCGCGGCTTCAAAGTGCGCATTGGCACCGGCAACAATGAGCCCAATAGGGACATTCAAGTTCACAATTCCGAGCACCGAAGCTGAAACATTCAAGCCCAGGCTCACCTGCCCAGTGCGCGCCACCGTGCGCCAGTATCCAGACCCATCGGTTCCAGGGGGACCAATCGCGATCACAGGCGGCTGGATGATCTTTAGCGACAACCCGACATTCACGAGGCCCGGCAGGCCCGCCACACCGGGCAACCCCAAGTTGGTGGAAACCACTACGCCATTCTGCGCATTGGCAATCTGTGCAGCCGTCATCAGCAGATCGAGCACGTTCAATGTCGCATCGGCCGCCGACTGATCGTTCCCCACATCCGCCAGCAATTGAAGGACACCAGGCGTCCCTACTCTGTTTCCCATATTGATGGTTGTGCCGCTCAACAGCGGGCCAAGTACCAGCGCATTTGGCGCGGCTACAGTACCCGCCGAGACGCCGGCTAATCCGTTCTGCGCACCCGCCGCGATGACGGCATTGAAAAACTGCGTCAAGGTCAACTGCGCTGACACAAGTTGCTGCACCGTGCCCACGCCCACGGCCGCCATCAGATCAGAAACTCGGATGTTGGTGTTCGCCAGCCCCTGGTACGAGACCAAGCTAAGACTCAGAGGGTTGGCATTGCCAAGAAGGCTTCCCAATAACTGGTTAAGCAGCCCTCCGTTGACGGCTGCCAGACCGGAACCCAACGAAAACGATGCTATCGGCGTGTTCTTCGCAATCGCCGTCGCCGTCAGTTGCCGCCGGCCCACCATGAAGAAATACGGCACGTTTTGGGTAATCGTCACCTGCGCTGCGTTGGTGTTGCCGTCAACAGCCGCCTGCGCGGTGAAATACGTGGGCGCCGTGCCCGCGCTGGCATCCCAAACGCCCGGCACGACTGCCAGCGTGACATTGGTGCCATCCACCGTCAGTCCGTTCTGCACCACCGCCTGTTGTGCGGCGGCAGGCAGGTCAAGGCGCTGGGCCGCGGCCATGGCTGCCAGATCGGCCGAGCGTTGCAGCGCGCGCTGCTGATAGAACAGGTTGCCGATGTCGATCGACACCAGCACCGCCAATCCAACCGTGGCGATAAAGGTGGCCGTCATCACGCTTACCGCGCCGCGCAGGCGGCGGCGGAGCTTGGCGGCTCGACGAAGGCGGGAAGTGGCTCGTGTCACAGCGGCGTTCTGTGAAGGGTCAACGTGCGGTAGTGGCTTGACTCGAGCTTGTCGACTTCGCACTCGGAGCCGTCTGCGAGAGGCCAGGCATAGGTCGACTGAACGAATCAAGATAGCGCTGATACGCCAGCGCGGCCTGCTCCCCACGCAACGGGACGAACTCGCCCGCATACGTCCCCTCGCGCTGCGCTTTGAGCAAGGCGCGCGTGGCATCGCCCATGTTGCTACCCACGTTGGGCGCGGCTTGCGTAGCGTTCTGCGGATTGCCGCCCGAAAAGCCTTGCGCGCCAGCCGGGTTGCTCAGCAGCCATACCGCCATACCGGCAGCCATCAGAATGCGGGGGATCATTGCGCGGTCTCCAAGGTGTCAAGCAAGCGGCCGCGCTGCAATGCCAGCGGACGGGATTGAGGCGTGATAGCAGGCGTGGCCGCCCCGGCTACGCCTGAGGCAGATGGGCCGAGCGCCACCGCACGGGCGGCAACCGCCGCCGCGTCGCGAGCGATACGCCGATCGCGCCAGGCGCCGCGCACGCGTGCCACGTCTTCGTCAATGGCCTTGCGCGCGGATGCCGTCAGTTGGGCGTGCGACGCGAGCGACGCAGCATCGTCCTTGCGGTCATTCACCGTGAGCCAGATCACCAGGTTGCCCGCGATCTTCGGGCTGGCTGCGGCCATCTGCTGCGCCTGCATCAACGGCACGCGGGCTTGCTCGACCTCACCCGACCGCATCAGCGCGTAGCCAAAATCGCTGGCCGTGCTGGCGTCAGTCGGATTGGCTTGGGCAGCCACCTGCAGGCGGCGGGCCGCTTCGGCAAAGTTGCCTTGACGCCCCGCAACGATGCCCAGGCCGCGCCACGCTGCGGCATTGAGCAATCCGCCTTGCGTACCTGCGCCCATGGCAGAGGTGGCGCCCACCACCGCGCGGTATTCGGCGTCGGCTGCGGCAAGTTGATCGGTTTCGCGTAGCGCGTCCGCACGCAGCAGCATGATCTCGGGCGCGCGGCCATAGCGTTGCTGGTAGGCATCGATATGCGCAAGCGATGCGTAGTACAGCCCCTGCTCTTGCATCCTGCGAATCAGCGAAAGATACGTTGCCGGACTGGTGATCTCGGCCTTCTCCTGGCTCTGTCGCTGACGTGCCATTTCAATGTCGGCATCGGTGCGCAGGCTCATGTCGGATGTCGCCATCGAGCCGCAGCCGGCCAGGAGAATGCTCAGCACGGCCACGCCGGCCAAGCTGGCGCGCGCGGCATTTGGAAAGCGTGTCATCTCAATGTCCCCCGGTTTGTTGCAGGCTGCGCATGACGCCCATGAAACCTGGTCCCGCAGTGACGATCAGTAGCGCTGGCAACAGCGTCAAGACCATGATCATCGTCATCTGCACGGTCAGCTTGCCCACACGCTCTTTCAGGCGCGCGCGGCGGTTTTCCTGCAGACGCCCGCCGAACTGCCGCAGCGGCTCCTGCACCGCGCCGCCGAAGCGATCTACCTGCGTGAGAAGCGTGATGAGGCCCTTCAGGTCTTCGTTGTCGAACAGGCGTGCAATGCGCAGCAATGTCTGCTCGCGAGGGCGGCCCGAGGCGAATTGCTGGTTGGCCCGGCCAAACTCACCCGCCAGCACTGGCAGCATGCTGTGGAATTCGTTGGCAATCACCTGCAGGCTTTGGTCGATCGACAAGCCGACACCCTGAAGCAGCCGCAGCATGTCGACCATGACGGGCAGCTCATCGTCCATCCGACGCCGGCGGCTTTCCTTGCGGCGCCCGAGCAACCATTTCGGCCCCAGATAGCCCAGCGCAAGACCGACAAAGCCAAACACGAACACAAACAGCAGCGAGGACCCGTGCAATGCGCCGAACACGGCAAGCAGCGGCGGCAGCAGGATACGGGTGCCACCGAATACGGTGCGGGCGTGTTCGCCGTAATAGCCGCATTCTTCAAGCAGCTTGCGGTCTTCCTCGGTCACGATGCGGCGGCCCAGACCGGTGTCGATCCAACGCTGCCCCACCTTGGCAATCTGTTGCTGGAGCTGCTGGGCTTCGCGAGGGCCGTGCGGGCGGGGCTTGGCAGCGGGCTGCGCAACCGGCGACGCGGAGGGCGCTGCGGGGTTGGCCGCCGTCGCGCGCATGTCGGACAGCGCCGTATCGAGCTTGCGAGCGCTGCGATGTCGCGTGAGCGTTGCACGCAGCGCGAGTCCACCGAACACCAGCACGCCCGCGGCAGCCGCGGTCAGACTGAGGGTAACCAGGGTGTCGTCCATGCGTTCTCCTCAGACCGATTTCGCGAGCTTGGCCAGCATGACCGCACCGAGCACTTCCATGCCGAAGGCCGTCAGAATCAACGTCTTGCCGAACGGATCGCGCCACATCGACATGATGTACGCCGCGTTGAACATGACGATGACTCCGCCCACCACAATCGGCAGCAGGCCGATGATCCATGCAGACAATCGTGTCTCGGCCGACAGGGCAAACAGCTCCCGCTGGGCCTGCTGCCGGTCGCGCATGAACGCAGCGGTGCGCTCCATCACAATGTCTGCACGCCCGCCGTAGCGCAACGCCAAGCGCAGCACCGATGACAGCAGGATCAATTCGTTCACGCGGTACTGTTGGCCGACGGTCAGCACCGCAGCGTCGAGATCCTTGCCGGCGCGCTGCATTTGCGTGATGGCGATCAGGCAGTTGCGCAACGGCTGCTCGGTATTGGCGCTGGCTGCCTGAAACGCCGCGGGGACCGCGCTGCCAATGCTCATCAACCGCACTACGCCATCGAGAAAGCCAGGCAATTGCGCCAGCAGGCGCTCGTTCATCTTCCGGGTGCGGTTCCAAAACAGGAAAGCGACGATCACCACGTACAGGGCCAGCGCCGTCAGGGCTGAAAGCGCGCTCGACATCGCCCAGACGGCGAGCGCAATCATGAACGCGGGGCCAATAAGAAACATGTAGAAGCGCCGGCTCGGTTCGATATCTGCGCGGCGCAGTGCATCCTGCCAGGCGCGGTTCAGCGAGTCTGGCACGCTGGCCGGCACGGGCTCGACATTCGGTTGATAACGCGCATTGATCTGTTCGGTCTGTGCGCGTACGAAGCTGCGCGATGCCTCGCGCTCGCGACGGCGCACGGCCTCCGCCCAGAGCATGAGCGACGCCCCCATCAGCAGCAGCGCAAGGCAACCGAACCAGAGCGTCATGCTAGACATGGAAACGGCCTCCACCGCCGAATCCGGTCATGCCACCGTCCATCCCGCCGCCTTCGCTGTTGCGCATGCGGGCCAGCTTGGGCGAATGCGGCTGCAGGCCAAGCGCCGTCCAGCGGTCGACCTCTTCGCCATCCGGGCCGATGTAGGGCTCGTAGCGATACAGCTCCTGCGTGGAGATGATGTTGTCCCCCAACCCGGTCACTTCCGTGATCGACAGGATGCGGCGCTTGCCGTTGGACAACCGCCCGATCTGCACGATGAAATCAATGGCGTTGGTGATCTGCCGGCGCAGGCTCACCTCACTGCCTTGGAAGCCGGCAAAGCCAGCCAGCATCTCCAACCGGTAGAGGCATTCGCGCGGGCTGCTGGCGTGAATGGTGCCCATCGAGCCATCGTGGCCAGTGCTCATGGCTTGCAGCATTTCCAGCACTTCACCGCCACGCACTTCGCCCACGATGATGCGGTCAGGCCGCATGCGCAGGCTGTTACGCAACAGCTCCCGAATCGTGACGACGCCGGTTCCCTCAAAGCCGCCGGGCCGGCTTTCCAGGCGCACCACGTGCGGGTGGTTGAGCGACAGTTCGGCCGTGTCTTCAATGGTGATCACACGCTCTGACTCGGGAATGTGATACGCCATCGCGTTAAGCAGCGACGTCTTGCCCGAGCTGGTGCCGCCGCTCACCAGGATGTTGCAGCGGGCGCGTACAGCCGATTCGATCAGCGCGCCGATCTCTTCACTCATCGTGCCAAGGCCGAGCAAGTCTTCCGGCTTGAGCGGGTCTTTCCGAAACTTGCGGATCGACACCACTGGCCCTTCGAGCGCCAGCGGCGGAATGACCACGTTGATGCGGCCACCGTCGGGCAAGCGTGCATCGACCATCGGGTTCGATTCATCCAGCCGGCGCCCGATCGGCGCGAGGATGCGGCGCACGATGCGCAGCAGGTGGTTGTTATCGGCAAAGCGCACCGGAATGCGCTCCAGAATGCCGTGGCGTGACACGTAAACGTCCAGATGGCCATTGACGAGAATGTCTTCCACCGCCGGATCGGCCAGCAGATCTTCAATGGGGCCAAAGCCGGCCAACTCTTTGGTCAGCGCCTCGGCAATCTGCCGGACTTCCGTCTCGTTGACGGGAATGCGGCGCATGCGCGTGAAGCCTTCCACTTCCAGGTCGACAAAGCGCTGAATGGCTGTGCGCGACCAGCGACCGAACTCGGCACCAAGTTCTTCGATGCGCGTCAGCAAGTGTTCGTGCGCGGCTTCCTTGATGTCCTGGAAGGCCTGCGAAACGGCAAACGCGCCGTTGCCGGCGTCCGGCTGGTTGGAGAACTCGATGGGTTGGGTCATGTCGCGTTCCGTTCGGTGGTACCGATATCCAGTTCAGTGGCGTCTGCCGACTTGCGTTTGGAGCGTGCGCCAAAGCGGCCGCCCAGTCGCGCACTCACGCCTGACACCCAGCTTGAGACACCTGAAGCCCGCTCGCTCTGCTGGGCGTAGCCGAGTGTCTGGGCAATCTGCGCAAGCGCGCGCACATAGGCATCGGTGGGGTGCGTTTCCGCGAGCATCGCTCCCTGGTTGGAGGCAATGACCAGCGCTTCGCGGCGGTTCGGCACGGTCAGCACCGAAGGAATTTCCAGCCGCTCGGCGATCTGCGCTGCGTCGAGCGACAAGCGCGTGTCGAATTTCGAAATGGTCAGATGCAGGTGATCGCGGTCAATTTCTCGCTTCTTGAGTTCCTGCATCAACTCGGCCGCCGACACGATGGCGCCCACGCTCTGCTCGGTCACCAGCATCACGTCGTCGGCGGCTTTGATGATCTGCGCGATGAAGTCGATGTTGCCAAAGCCGCCCAGGTCGACGACCTGCAGGTCGAAGAACGTACGCAGCCGGCTCAGCAGGCCGAGCGCTTCGGAGAACGAAATGTCGCGCATCTCAGCCAGCGAGATCGGCAGCGGCAGGACGGCAAGCCCGTTCGGATGACGCGACAGCGCGGTCTGCACAAACACCTGGTCGAAGCGGCGCAAGTTGCGCACGGCCTCAACGAAATGGAAATTGGCCTGCACGTTCAGGTACAGCGCGCCATCACGTAGCGGCTGGCCCAGGTCGAGCAGCATCACATCGCTGGCCGACGTGCGGCGCACAAGCGTGGCCAGATTGGTGGCCAACGTGGTGGCGCCCACGCCAGGGCGTGCGCCCAACACGGCCAGCACGCGGCCACGGCGGGTCGGCTCAGCCGATGCGCGCTCCGCCAGCAGGCGGCGTACCACGCGCACGGCCTCGGCGGGTGCGCCGTCCACATCGACGAAATCCTTGACCCCTGCGCGCAAGGCAGCCAGCATCGCGCGGCCGTCGGCAGCGGAACCCACCGCCACCAGCGGCAAGCCCGGAAACAAGCGCGTGAGTTGTGCGACCAGTTGCGTCGCCTCGTTGATCGCGTCGGCCCCCTCGCCTAGCTTTTGGTCGTGATCGGGCACATCAATCAGCGTGGGCGACGAGGCAAAGCGCACGAACACGACTTCGGGGTTCACTGCGCCAATCTGCTCGATGAACGCATCGTGGCCAGTCGTCTCGGCCACCAGCACACCCAGCTCGCGAATTGCCCCGGCCAGCCAGCGGTGCACACCTGCCGCCTGGGCATCGCCCTGCATACCGCCACGCGCGCCGCCGTGCAGAAGGAAGTAATCCATGCCGGCCCCTTACTTAGAGAACCCGGGCATGGCGGCCGGATCAGCCACCCCCAGCGCAAACGGCCGCCACACGGCGTCGCGTGCGGTATCGCGATCCTGCCCGCCGCTCTGCCCGGGCAGCATCTTGTCGATCGGCGCATTGCGTGCCATCGGCTTGACCAGATGCGGCGTGACGATGATCACCAGTTCCCGCTCTTCCTGGTTGTAGTTCAGGCGCTTGAAGAACGTTCCGATGATTGGCACGTCGCCCAGGAACGGCACCTTGTCGACGTTGGACAGCGTCGATCGGCTGACCAGGCCACCGATGACAAAGCTCTCTCCATCCCCCAGTTCAACCGTCGTATCGGCACGGCGCGTGACGATGGCCGGCACCGTCGCACCGTTGAGGGTGACGCCTCGGCTGAAATCCAGATCGCTGGCTTCGGGCGCCACTTTCAGCGCGATGCGGTTCTCCGACAGGATCGTCGGTGATACCGTCAGCCCGATGCCGAATGGCTTGTACTCGATGGTGGTGGTCCCCAGCGCCTGGGGCACGGGAATCGGAATCTCCCCGCCGGCCAGGAAGTTGGCGCTCTGACCGGACAGCGCGACGAGGCTTGGCTCGGCCAGCACGCGCGCCATGCCGTTCGATTCCATCAGGCTCAGGTTGGCGAAGAGCCCTTTGCTGACCGACGAGACCAGCAGGTTGAACGCCGAGCCGATCGGCATGGTCGATTCAGTCGTCAAGCCGCCCGATCCGAACGTGACCTTGGAAAGCGACGATGGCGCAAATGTCCGAAAATCGAAACCACCGCGCGTACGACCGAACGTGAACCCAGCCTCCTTGAGCACCGTCTTGCTGAACTCCACCACACGCACGTCGACTTGCACCGTGCCCGGCACATTCAACGACGTGGTGTCGATGACGTTGCCGTCTTTAGGTTTTTCCCCGCCGCTGGCTGCGGCGGCCGAGCGGCGCGCACGGGCAAGCGCGTAGACATCTTTAGGCTGGCCGGACACGACCGCGCTATCGCCCTGCGTAACCACGGCCGGATCGCCAGGCAGAGGCGCCGCGACGTCCACTTGGACGTTGTAAGTCGTCGCAACACCGCCTTGCGTCCATACCATCACGTTGGCCGCACCCGGCTTCTTCGCGATGATCAAAACGCTCGTGGCCGTACCGCGCCCCTTGAGCAGCAACGCATCGGCAATTTCAGGGTTGCCGATGGCAATGCGCTCGAGCGGTTTGCCCAGGCGAATTTCGCGCTGACTGCCCGTCAGGAGATGAAGCGTCTGGCCGGTCGGTGCCGTCTCGGCAAATGCGCTCGGCACGAAGGCGGCGCAGCCCAACGCGAGTACGCCCATCCAACCGCGAACCATGGCGGCATCAGTCATGTTGCTCCTCACGTTTTCCTGCGCGGATGATTTCTACGCCGCCGGTCGCCGCCGTATTGGCTCGTGCGGTCGTGCGCGTTGACGCCACGACGGGCAGCGGCGGCATCTGGAGCACCGGCGAGCGGCGCGCCGTGCCAGTCAGGCTGGTCATCGATACGCCGGCCTGGGCCACGTCCATCGGATTGCGGTTGGCGGCAGCCAGCAGGGCGGCATCCTGCGGCTTCACGGTCGGCTCGGCATCGTCGGCCGGATTCCGCAGCGCCAGCAGCAGGCGGCCGCTCTGATGCGCCATAGCCAGTTGGCTGACAGCCTCCACCGGCACGGCCAGCACCGCCGTCTTGGCCTGATCGACCTTGCGCGTGACCCCGTTGTTCTCGGGCTGCTTCTGCGCCCCTTCATTGACGGCCAGCGGGCCAAACGCCAGCACGCGCAGGTGCGGCAACAGCAGGCGCGCCTGGCTGTCTTCAACCTCCTGACCATCCTTGCGCATCACCAGGAACACGTCGACGTAATCGCCCGGCATGACGCGGTTGCCCACCCCGATCACCTCGTCCACGTTGATGGCGACCGCGCGCTGCCCGGCCTCCACCTGCTGAGCAAGGCCCGACGACAGCTGCGAGGCAATCAGCGGCACACCCACGCCGACCGGCAGAATGGGTTCACGCCCGACGACCTTCGTCACGTCCGAAAACGCCTCCGCCGGATTGATGGGCAGTTGCTCGACGGCCACCTGGTCTGCGGCGATGGGCTTGCCCGCTTCCAGCGGTTTCGTGGTCACGACCACGGGATAGACGGCTTTGCCATCTTTCTGCTCGGCCACGGGCGCCGGCGGGCGATGCGCCGTCTTCCATGCTACGGCGCCAAGAATGGCGGCCAGCAGCAATAGCGCGGCGGCGAAGATCTGGAGGTGTTTGCTGGTCATCTGGGCGGCGTGTCCGAGCGGTCGATCGAGAGGGTCAGCGAACTAAGAAAACGTCAGGAGCCAGGCACCAGCTGCACGACGGCAGAGCCAGTCAATGTGGCCGGTGCGGGCAACAGCGGTATCGAAGGCAGCAGCGGGTTGTTGCCGGAGGTCACGGGCAACGTCAGGACCACGCTCAGGCATTGCATGCCTGCCACGTTCTGGCAATTCACGAGCGGGGTGCTGTTTTGATTGGTCTGGACCCGCCCGGTAAGGAAGGTGGGAAGTACCGAAGTCACGGCCGCATAGGCAGCTGCCACGCGCTGCGTGTTGGAAGGCTGATAGCGGAGTGCAGCGCGTGCGCCCTCCTCAGCCGCAAGGGTCAGCGCCTGCTGCATGGCGAGGATCACGCCGTAGTACACGATGCCAAGCATGAGCACCAGCAGCACCGGCACGACGACGGCAAATTCGACAGAGGCTGCGCCGCGGCCACCGCGCCGCCAAGGGCGACGGACAGCATGCGCGCGGACTTCCGGGTGCATGCGAGCACCCTCCCGTTCCCGTTGCAATGTCGGCATGGCCGACTCCTTTCTTATAGGCAGGCCGCTTGGCGGCTCTTGTTCAATGCTTTAACTGTCTGAACTACATGCCCGGCAGCCATGGCATGCGCATCACTGAGGGCACCCATGGCAGGCTCAGCAGCCCGATTGCCATGTAGGCAGCGTACGGAATGCCCCGGAGCCCGGCTTGAGCACTATCCCAGCGCGCGATCGTTGGACACAGGCGCATCGCGATCCAGGCTGGCGGCGAGGACGCGTCGAACTGGCGCAACACCATGATGCCGAGCGCGTGCACACCGGAAAGCATGCTGGAGACAAGCCATACCGCCACGAGACCGTGCCAGCCTGCGAGCAGACCGACGACAGTGAAGAACTTCACGTCGCCGGCGCCCATCCAGCCAAGCGCATACAACGGGAGGAAGCATGCAAACGCGATGGCTCCGCCCAGCCAGAAGTCTCGCCAGTCATAGGCAAGCGCCTGTACGCCCCCGAACTTGACAAGCACGATGGCCCAGACTGCCCCAAGCACAACAAGCCAATTCGGCACACGGCGCGAGCGGAAATCCAGCGTGATGGCAAGAACTGAGAGGACGACGACGCCTGCCCAGCCTGGTGTATCGACGTGGCCGTACCAGCGTTCTAGCACGCCGTGTTGTTATTCACGGCCTTGCAGATGGTCGAGAAGACGGTTTCGAGCTTGGTACCGAGCGTACTGACGATCGTCACGATCGCGGCGGCGATGAGGCCAGCGATCATGCCGTACTCGACGGCAGTGGCACCTTGTTCGTCACGGATGAACTTCAGAATGGCGTTCTTCATGATTCTCTCTCCTGTTTGCACTCGCCCGCGGATGTGTTGATCCCGACCAGCTTTCGGCGCTCCAACCTTAGCCAGTTCATATTTGCTAATAACGGATAAAACGCATGGGGATTTACAGCGATGACACGAGTAGCAAAAAATTCGCCGTTCGCGCCGTTCCACTAATGGAACGAAATTCAGATATCACCAAACGAAGCGTCCCGCACACGCCTGATGATCACCGCACGCCCCCATGGGCATTCATTTTTTCCCGGCGTGTCACGTATGTCACGTAACACCCCGTAACAACTTTATAGGCGTGCAGCGCCGCAAACAAAATAACTCAATTGAGGTACTTGCCACAAATTAGAGTGAAGTCTCTATTTAGCTTTATTAAAGACACGCCAACCCTCTGAAAACCAATGGAAATCCCCTAATGACGGTCAGACTAGATCGATTATCTGAACGGGTTTCCCATTAATCCTCGGGGCCGGTCTGAACGCTCCCCATTTCTGTCCAGGCAAAAAAAGGATGCGCGAGCGACGGGAACACGCCCGCGCACCTTCAAGAGCACAGACAGGTACTGCTCAGTGCGCCAGGCTGCCAACGCCGCCCAGCAAGTTGGTGACAGGGGCAAGCGGATTGCTGCCCGATGCGCCGCCGGCTGCGCTGGTCGCGCCGCTCAGCAGGTTGGTGACGGGCGCCAGCGGGTTGCTGCCACCGGCTGCACCGCCCAGCAGGCCCGTAACAGGAGCCAGAGGGTTGGAGCCGCCCGTTGCGCCGCCCAGCAGGCCGGTCAGCGGAGCCAAGGGGTTCGTGCCGCCAGTGCCGCCGCCCACGCCGCCGAGCAGGCCGCCCAAGGGGTTACTGCCCGCCGAACCGCCGGTCGTGGCAACGCCGCCGATTGCCGCGACGGTGGTGCCGAGGGAAGTCACCACCGGGCCAAGGTTCGAGACCACCGGCACGCCCGTTCCGGTGATGGTGTTGCCGGCGCCGGCCACCCCGCCGCCAACGGTGCCCAGCAGGTTATTCAAGGCCCCGCCCAAGCCCGTGGAATCGCCAATCATCTGAGTGGCACCGCTGACCTGCGTGGTAACCGGCACGATGGCCGTGCTCAGTTGTTGCGTCACCTGCTGCACCGCGCCGGAAGACAGCGCGCTGCCCAGCAGCGTGCCGCCGCCGATCAGCGCCTGGCCGATCTGCTGAACGCCGCCACCCACGGGTTGCGTAATCGGTGCCAGCGGCGCGCCGGAGCCTTGACCCAGGCCCTGCACGAGCGAGCCGGCGCTCACGGTCGCCTGGCCAAGATCCGTCACGACATTGCCAGTGCTGGCCACCGTCGTGCCGATCGGATTGGGGTTCTGCCCCATCTTGCCGAGCCCGGTCTGGATGCCCAGACCGAGATCGCTGACAGCTTTGCCAGTGTTGTCCACCGTGCCGCCGAGCCCTGCTTTGGCTTGATCCGACAGGCCCGGAATGTTTGCGTTTTGAAGCGTCGAGCCGAGGCTGCTGACCGCTTGGCCGGTCGCCACAACGGTGTTGCCGGTGCCGTTTGCGACCTTGCCGACGGGCGTCACCCCTGTTGTGTCGCTCGGGCTCGGATTCGGCGAACTGCCCGAGCCAGAGCCTCCCGAAGAACAAGCCGCCAGCATGAGAGCGGCAACAGCGCAGGCCAAAGGCGCAACGCGAATGGAGTGTCGAATGTGAGTCATGGTCCGTCCCTTTCTTGGAATGATGTGTCTTGATGTCTGAGCTCGGTACTGCGGACTGCGGGCCACATTCTGCAAATGGCATGCCAGGCGCGCTAGAAACGTGACTCAGTTCTCAAAGGACGGCGTACTTATTGGTTTTGCGGACAGCAGGTCAGGTGTTACCCGACCTTAAACACGGGCTGTTACCCCACTCAAATCTGTGTTCCGAGCGTTACGACGTAACGTGACACGGAACACATTCACCCCCGACATAACCTCAAAAGCAAACGTTTAACCCCTACTTTGGTAGGGTATGTAAATCCCGCATTCTGGTTAGTTTCCACAATCTCTCCATTTTTATTGAGGCAAACGCGGCAAATTCATGGGTCCCATTACGCATTGCGTAATAATCGTGACATGGCACACCGTTTGCAGAGTCCAGCCACCTCACATCGACAGTGAGACTTTTTCCAGCTGACTAAAGCGGACTTTTTAAAACGGGAGATCCATCATGAATAAGAACATCAAGTGCCTGGCCGCCACCATGGCAAGCCTGTTGGTTTTGGGTGGTTGCGCCAGCTCCGGCTCCGGCGATCTCGGCAGCTCGTTGGGCGGCTCGAACGGCGGCGGCTCGAATAACAACGGTGGCGGCTCAACGCCAACGCCAACGCCTTCGCCGGCACCTTCCCCGTCGCCCTCCCCCTCGCCGTCGCCGTCTCCGTCCCCCAGCCCCACTCCGACGCCGGCACCTGCGCCGCTGACCCCGACTGGCGCCGTCCTGAACAATGCGGGCGGCATTGTCACGTCAGCCGGCTCGACCGTGAGCGGCCTAGGCAACACCATCGCCACCGCACCGTTGCCCTCGCAACTGAGCGGCGTGCAAAGCGGCCTGGGCGGAGTGGTTGAAAACGCTGGCGCGACGGTCTCAGCGCTGGGCACTGGCGTACAGAACGGCTTGGGCAGCATCGGCCGCAACGCCAACCCGGTCGGCACCACGGTTTCCAGCCTCGGTAATGTGGTGACCGGCGCGGGCAACACGGTCACGAGCGCCGGCACGCTGGTTAACAACCTAGGCACTGGCCCGTTGGCGCCGCTGGCCCCGGTGACGACGCCGCTGGCTGGCGTGGTGACGCAAGTCGGCCAGGCGGTTGCCAACGGCGGCGGCACGCTGGGCACGGCCCTGTCGACCGGCCCTGTGGAACAACTCACGCAGCAACTGAGCACGGCCATCGTGCCGCTGACTTCCCAGATCACCAGCGGGACGCAGACGCTGGGCGCGGCCACGGGCCTCGGTGCGCCGGCAAATACGCTGCTGGGCACGATTGGCGGCGCAGTGGCCAACGGCGGCACCACGCTCACTGCGGCCAATGTTCCGGTGGTGAGCGGCCTCGGTGGCGTGGTGACGGCCACGGGCAACACGGTTGCCGCGCTGGGCGGCGTTGTCTATTCGCCGACGGCGTCGGGCGGCAACCCGCTTGCTCCGATCACCGGCCTGCTGGGCGGCTTGGGTGGCTCGACGGGTGGCAGCAACCCGCTCGCTCCGATCACGAGTGCACTCGGCGGGCTGGGCGGCGCGGGTGGCTCCAACCCGCTGGCCCCGATCACGGGCTTGCTGGGTGGCCTCGGTGGTGCGACGGGTGGCAGCAACCCGCTCGCTCCGATCACTGGCGCGCTCGGCGGCCTCGGCGGCGCGGGTGGCTCCAACCCGCTGGCCCCGATCACGGGCTTGCTGGGTGGCCTGGGTGGTGCGACGGGTGGCAGCAACCCGCTTGCACCGATCACCGGCGCACTTGGTGGTCTCGGCGGCGCTGGCGGCTCCAACCCCCTCGGCCCCGTCGGCACAATCACAGCACCGGTCGGCAACGTGGTTACCACGGTGGGCACGGGTCTGACATCGGCCGGTGCGGCCACACCGCTGTCGCCGGTCACTGGCGCGGTGGGCGGCCTGCTGGGCACGGTGGGCACCGCACTGGGCGGCACGCGCCACTGATCAACGAGCCACGCTTCGGCGGACCGGCTATCACGCCAGTCCGCCGATGTCACGTTTCAAACGCACTGATGCCGCGCAATGCGGCATCGTCATTGGGCTGGCTGCCACGCACCGACGCATCCCAGTATTTACCTGGGCCGTTGCGTCGCGTGAACGCTCCCTCTATGTGTCTTGTTGTAAAGCACCATGTCTCGCGGTTATCGTTTGATGCAACGCGCGGCTGCACGGCTTCGCGACACCACAAACGAAAACCACGGAGGAGACAGGCGTGCGGACCACCACCATGCGGTTGGCCCTGGCCACAGGCGTAGCACTGACCGGCCCGGCACTGAGCTGGGCCCAGAGCAGCCCCACCCAAGGCAACCCGATCGACACGCTTCCCAAGGTCGATACCTCCCGCCCGCCCCAGCAGAAGATCCAGGTGGAAGTGCAGCGGCCGAATCCGGCGCTGGAAAATCTGCTCGCGACGCATCTCACACCGACCAAGTTCCAGATCGAAGGCGTCAAGACGCTGCCGTTCCCCGAGGTCGCCGCGCATTTCGCTCCGTTGGCCGGGCATGACGTCACCGTCGCGCAACTGCTACAGGCCGCGAACGATGTCACCAAGCTGTATGCCGACCGCGGTTTCCCGCTCTCGTTTGCCTTTGTGCCCGCACAAACGTTTGAAGGCGGCGTCGTGCGCGTCACCGTGGTGGAAGGCTACGTGGCACGTATGCGAATCGAAGGGACACCCGGGCCGCTGGAAGGCCGCCTGCGCGAAATCTCGCAGCGCCTGATGGATGAAAAGCCCTTGCGCCGCGAGACCTTCGAGCGCGTGACGGGCGTGCTGGCGCTGCAACCGGGTGTGCAGATCACCGCGACCGTGCAACCGCCCACCACCACCGATGGCGCAAGCGAACTGGTGTTGAACGTGAAGCGCCAGCCGTACACCATCGGCACGGGCGTCGAATATCGCTCGCCGGGTGTGCGGGCAATCATCACGGGCACGCTCAATAGCGTGACGCCGCTGGGCGAGCAGATCACCGTCTCGACGCTGCAACCGCGCGGGTCGGATCACGAGACGTTCTACTCCGCTACGTGGGCGCAACCGATCGGCACCGATGGGCTGCTGGCCAAGCTCACGTGGTCGCACTATCGCGGCATGCCCGAGAATCTGCCGCTGGAGCAACTGGGCTATCAGTCGCGCTACCTGACCGACACGCAGCGGCTTGGGTTGTCGTTGAGCTATCCGGTGCTGCTGTCGAACTCGCGCAACCTGACGGTAACAGGCACCTTCTACGGCAACGACGACAAGCAACGCTATACACCGCAAAACCCCGGTTTTGCTCAAACTGAACTGGATGCCAAGGTGCGCGTGGCCGGCGCCGAAGCGCTGTACACCGAGGTGAAACCCGGTGAAACGCGCCGTGCGTCGCTTGGCATTTACCAAGGCATCAACAGCCTTGGCGCAGGCAAATCGATCAACAACAACGTCGACCTGAGCTTCCTGCGCACGCGCATCACCGCCAGCGAAGCCCACGACCTGCCCCTGGGTTTTGGCGTGGTCGTCTCGGGGGCTGCGCAGTACAGCGGCGCGGTGTTGCCGTCTTCGGAGCAGATCAGCTTTGGCGGGCGCTTCTTCGGCCTCGCCTATCCGGCCGGTGAAGTGGCGGGTGATCGCGGCTGGGGCGCGTCGGTCGAACTCAATCGCGCCTTCCAGGTATCGATGGATTACCTGAAGACCGTGCAGCCCTACGTGCTGTACGACACCGCCAAGGTCTATTCGAACGCAGGCACGCTCGTGCATGATCAGCTCGGGTCGATCGCGCTGGGCGTGCGCTTCTCCGATCGGAAGTACTACACGCTGGACCTCGCGGTCGCGCGCCCCGTGGGCGACAAACCGATCAACTCAAGCTCGCGCAGCCTGCGGTTCAACGCGGCCTATACCTACCAGTTCAACTGACACACGCCGATCATGAACATGTGTACGAATTTTTTATATTTTTTATATTTTCAGCGCTGAAAGTCGGCCATACTCCCCTCTCAAGAGGGGGATACATCGCCGCTGGAATTTGGGAGCATCAAAAGCGGAATGTTAAGTTTTTCCAAAGAGTTGCCGATTACCACAGAAGTCGCGCAGAACAACAATAATCATTACAGCGACAGCGGCATCACGCCGCAACACGCCGACAGCAAGGGATTGCACTCTGAGCTGTCGCAATACGCACCGGGGGCCATCATGCTGCAACGTCTATCGGATGACGCAGAATTCCATCGACTCGTCGATACCATCTACGAGGCGGTACTTGAGCCTGCGCAGATGCCGATCGCCCTGGCCCTGCTCTCCGTCTATGCCGGCGCCGAAAGCGCACACTATTTCGTCTGGGACAAGCACACCGACACGCCGCGTCATGGCGTTTCGTCGGGCTGGTGTCAGCATTGCCCGCAGCAAGGCCAGTGCAACGCCTTCTGCCAAGACCCCCAACTGATCAGCGCAGCGCAGCCTGAAGAAACGTCGACGGCATCGATGACGCTGATCGACACGCCGGACATGCGCGTCACGATGCGCCTGCGCACGCGCGAGGACGATGCATCGGAAGTCGGCGCCCTTGAGCGCGAGAGCCGCCTGCAGCGCGTGCTGCCTCACCTGCAGCGGGCTGCGCGCATGCAGCAGCGCCATCTGGAGCTGAACGAACTCGCCGCACTCGGCATGGCCGGGCTGGATACGCTGGACTTCGGCGTGATGGTCATCGAGCGCACCATGCGCGTGAAATACGCCAACGCATGGGCGCGTACAATGACAACAGAAGACGACCGTTTGTCGCTCGATGGCAGCGTTCTGCACTCAGCAGATCACACGCACGACGCTGCGCTGCGCCACCTCATCGAACATGCCGCCGGGTCGCTGGGCGTGCAGGGCGCGGCCGGCTCGTGGATGTACCTGGCGCGCGATGGCCGCCCGGTGCCTTTCATTGCTACGCCGCTCGCACCTTCCGATGCACTGCGTTCGGCCTGGGCTTCGCCGCTGGCGCTGGTGCTGGTAGGCAACTCCGAGGCCCGCTCGGTCATGGACGCCGGCGTGCTCGCCTCGCTCTTTGGGCTGACCAACAAGGAATGCATCGTCGCTGCGCGGCTGGCCGCAGGTGAAACCCTGCAGGAAATTGCAGAGCGCGAATTCCTCTCGCTGCACACGGTCCGCGTGCATATCCGCGACATCCTGCGCAAGACCGGCACACACCGGCAGTCTGAACTTGTGCGTCTGCTGCATCTGTTGCCCAGCGTCGATCTGGAACGTGCAGGCGCCGCCACTCCGGCTTCACGCCGCCGCGGACGCCTCAACGCCTGAGCGCGCGCGATTTTCCTCCCCACTTCATTTGAGTTCGGACGCCCAATCACGGGCGTCTAGCCATCCGCGTATACCCGGCTCACGTTTCGGCGGTTTCTGCCGATCTTTCAAGACAGGCGTGGCGCCGTGATGCTTGCCTGATGCGAAGCGGTAGCGGCGAATGATCCCGACGCATTCTGTGAATAGCGCGCAACAAACGCACTTTTTCGCGGCCTGAAACGACAGGTTTTTGCGCTATCCTCGCCGCAAAACACAGACTAGGCGCTGGTCGTAGATCGGGGGGCCGCGCCGGATGCGCTCGCATGCATAACGATTTCCATATTGCGCTGCTGCTGTTTGCGTGGGTCAGCACGGGGTTGACCACGTTTGCCGCACTGGACGCTGCGACACGTCTGCCGGGGGGGTCGACGATCGCAAAACGCCGCAACTGGCGCATTGCCTGCGCGGCCATTCTTGGCATGGGGTTGTGGTCGGGGCTTTGGCTCGGCCAGCTTGGCTTGCATCGGCAGGTCGGCACGCCCATATCCGCGCCGATAGCGGCGACACTCATGACGGCGCTGGCAGCATCGCTGGCGGTTTTCTCTATCGTGCTGCCGGACACGTCGTCCTCCAATGGCGCACAGGCTCCGCAACGACGCAGCATTGCCATGGCCGCCGTGGCGCTTGGCATCGGTTTGTTGACGATGGAGTTGTATCTGACACGCCCCTGGGCGCATGACGAGGCCTTGCCGCTGCGCCGCGCCCTGCTTGGCTGGGGCGGCGGCGCGCTGGTGCTCGGCGCAGGCGTATGCCTGGCGATGTGCATGGCGTTTCATATGCCTGCGGCCCAGCGCCGCGCCGCCGTGGGTTTGCGTGCACGTGCTGCTGCCGTGCTGGCCACAACGGCCGTGCTGTCGCTTGCACTGTGGCCAGGCGCCGCCGCATGGCCGGTCGACGAGTCGGCGATGCATCTCGTGCCCATCATCATGCTCAGCGCCGGCGGTGTGTTGATCGCGCTGGGCTTGCATGCTGCGCTGATGATGCTTGAAACCCGTGTCGACTCGGCGCAGGCGCACCTGGAAGCATCGCTGGCGCGCGTGGCAAGCCAGACGCCCCGGCCTCAACTCCATGACACGCTGACCGGTCTGCCGAACCGCCTGCATCTGCGCGAAGCATTGGAGGCAGCAATTCTGTCGTCCACGCGGCGCGGACGTCCGTTCGCCCTCTTCTATCTGGATCTCGACAACTTCAGTCAGATCAACGACCAATACGGCCGCAACGCCGGCGACCGTGTGCTGCAGATCATCGCCGAGCGCCTGCGACAGGCCATTCGCGGCGAAGACACCGTGGCACGGCTTGGCGGCGACGAATTCGGCATCCTTGTTGAAGGTCTGGCACTGCCCGAAGCTGCCGCCACCATCGGTGACAAGCTGCTGTTCCGCCTGCGTGAATCGGTCGAAGTGGAAGGCCGGCGCCTGCGCGCGACCGCCAGCATTGGCGTGGTCGTCCATCCGCACAACGGCGCGACGGCAGACACGCTGCTTGAACACGCCGACACGGCCATGTTCGATTGCAAGCAGTCCACCGGCAACGCCTATCGTTTCTTCGAGCCGCGCCTGAATACCACCGCGCACCGCGTGCTGCAAATCCAACGAGCGCTTTCGCATGCGGCCCTCAACGGGCAACTCTCGGTGTACTACCAGCCGAAGTACGATGCGCGCACGCAGGCCATGACCGGCGCTGAAGCATTACTGCGCTGGAACCATCCGGAGCTCGGCCCGGTATCACCGGCGGAGTTCATCCCGCTGGCCGAACGCACCGGCACCATCGTCGAACTGGGTGATTGGGTGGTTGAAGAAGTCTGCCGCCAGATCATGCATTGGGATGCCGTTGGCATGTCACCGCAGCGCATTGCCGTCAACCTCTCGCCACGGCAATTCCAGCAGCCGGATCTTGTGCAACGTCTGTCTCAGATACTGCATCGCTATCAGGTTGCCGCGCATCGGTTGATGTTCGAGATTACCGAGACGGCGGCCATGCGCGATGCCGGCCAGAGCATTGCGGTCATCCGTCAGATCCAGTCGCTCGGCTTTGAGGTGGCCATCGACGATTTCGGCACCGGTTATTCCAGCCTCAGTTATCTGCAGCGCTTTCGCGCCCAGCAGATCAAGATCGACCGCGCGTTCGTCTCTGCGCTCGACGACAACCCGGCCGAGGCGGCTGCCATCATTCGCGCCATTTGTGCGATGGCGCATTCGCTGGACATGACCGTGGTCGCAGAAGGCGTCGAAACCGAAGCGCAAATGCAGGCTCTGGTAAATCTGCAATGCGATCAGGTGCAAGGCTATCTGCTCGCCCGTCCGATGCCGGCCAAGGACTTTCAGGGGTTACTTGGAATCGAGTACGCCTGAACAGACGATCTCGAATAGGCGGCACGGAAAATGCGCCATTTTGATGCATTCGAGACAACCTTTCGGAAACCTTTCACCTTCATATTCGGAAATATTGGCGAAGAGTTGATGCGATTGCCGAAGCAATGAAGCAGTCACATAAGAAAGGAATTGAGTTGGGATTGCGGAGTTGGTGCACTGGCTTGATTGCAATGCGGCCCAATGGTTTTGCAATGGTTCATATGTTTACGATTTCGACACATCGCGCAAACGCCCGCCCCATGCAGGTTTGCGCAAAGCACAGTGCGGCGGAAAATCCACGCCGTTGACATGAGGTCTTAACGAAATTCAATTCTCACCTGCAAAGTCGTTATAATGCCCTGGGCTACGGGGAGCGTGCCCATGTTTCAATTGCAAAGTTGAGGAATCCATAATGCCGACTTACAAGGAAATCGTTCAGAAGATCTCTGAACTGCAGCGCCAAGCCGATGAACTCCGGGCAAATGAACAAGCGACGGTGATCGCTGAAATCAAGCACAAGATCGTGGAATACGGCTTGACCGCCGAAGACCTCGGTTTTGGCGCCAAGGGCGCCGTGGCCTCGAAGAAGGCCGGTCGCAAGGTGCCGGTGCGTTACCGCGACAACAACGGCAATACCTGGACGGGTCGTGGCAAGCGCCCGGGCTGGCTGGTAAAGGAGTTGTCGTCGGGCCGGAAGATGGAGGATTTTCTGGTCGCCTGAGCAGCGCTTCATGCGCAGCATTCCGAGCCCGCACAAAGAGGCGCGCCGGAAACCACAAAAGAGAAAGGCCGGCAGATTTGCCGGCCTTTTGCATGTCTGCGCGACAGACGCCCGACGCAGTTACACCTGGAAGCGCCCCACTGCCGTGCGCAACAATTGCGCCTGCTCTTCCAGCGACAGCGCGGCCGCGGCCGCCTGTTCCACAAGCGCGGCATTCTGTTGCGTCACTTCGTCCATTTGATTCACGGCCTGGTTGACCTGTTCGATGCCGGAACTCTGCTCCTCAGACGCCGCAGAAATCTCGCCCATGATGTCGGTCACACGCTTCACGGCAGTCACCACGTCCTGGATCACCACACCGGCCTCCTCTACGAGTGCCGAGCCGTTCTGCACACGGCCCACCGAATCGCCGATCAGCTCCTTGATCTCCTTGGCGGCGCTCGCTGAGCGTTGCGCCAGGCTGCGCACCTCGCCCGCCACCACGGCAAAGCCACGGCCCTGCTCACCCGCGCGGGCGGCCTCCACCGCAGCGTTCAGCGCCAGGATGTTGGTCTGGAAGGCGATGCCCTCGATCACGCCGATGATGTCGGCAATCTTCTTGCTGCTTTCGTTGATGCCCGACATGGTCTCAACCACGCGCCCGACCACCTCGCCGCCCTTGACGGCAATATCCGAGGCATTGACGGCCAGCGTGCTCGCCTGACGTGCGTTGTCGGCGTTCTGCTTCACGATGCTCGTCAGCTCTTCCATGCTCGACGCCGTTTCCTCCAGCGACGACGCCTGCTGCTCCGTGCGCTGCGACAGGTCGGCATTGCCGGCGGCAATCTGCTTGGTGGCGCTGGCAATGGAATCCGCCGAGTTCTTGATGTCGCCAATCGTGCCGGTCAGCTGCTGCTGCATCTGCGACATGGCGAAAAGCATACTGTCACGATCGCCCGGGCGGGTCTGCACCCGCAACGCCAGATCACCATTGGCGATGCGCGCGGCAATGTCTGCGGCATAAGCTGGTTCACCGCCCAACTGACGTTGCAAGCCACGCGTCACGGACACCACAACCACGGTCATCAGCAGGCCAATACCGAACAGCAAGCCCAGCGACTGGATCAGCGAGGCGCGGAACGCCGCATCGACATCGTCGATATACAGCCCCGTCGTCATCGACCAATCCCAAGGCTGGTAATACGAGACGTAGGTCAGCTTGGGTTCAGCCTTGTCGCTACCGGGTTTGGGCCACAGATAGCGCACGAACCCGCCGCCGGCCTTGGCCGTTTGCGCAATGTCGACAAACAGGTGCTTGCCTTCCGGATCCGTTGCACCGGACATATTCTTGCCGACCATCTCGGGCTTGATCGGATGCATAACCGACACGGTGTCGGTTCTGGACAGCGAGAAGTAGCCGTCTGTGCCATAGCGCATGTCTTTCAGACGCGCGATAGCCTGGGCCTTCGCTTCGTCCACCGTCATCTTGCCGTCCTGCGCCAGTTGGGCGTATTCCTTGATGACGCTGAACGCCGTCGCGCTGACATTCTGGAGATCGCGTTGCCGCTCTTCCATTCGTACGGTGCGCGCGCCCCATGCACTCCACAATGTAATGACAAGCAGGCACAGCCAACTCAGGACGAGCGGCAGCCACAGCTTCTGACGAAGCGTGAGTCGATTCATCTTCCTTCCCTCCAAGCGTTTCTTGTGTCCGCGCATGGCACAGCTGCTATGCGCGGCGCTCCCCTGGCGCGATTACACGCGCTCTGCTTGAGCTATCGAGCACATATGCGAAAAACTTGAGTAGGACATGCACTCAAGTGCCAGTTCGCTAGTGAGGAAGGGAGAGAAAAAAGAAGACGCCTTAGCGCAAGGCGTCAGGATTGATGCTGGGAAGCGTGCCGCCTGTGGACGTCGTGGCGGGCATGGGCGTGGATGTCGATTCTGTTTGCGGTGCGGCAGCCTCAGCAGCCGGATGATCGACAGGCGTCCAGGATTCCCACAAGCCATGGCGACGCAGCGTTTCGGGCGCGTCGGTGGCGGTGGAGGATGACGCCACGGCAACTTCTGCCGAGGCCACCTTCGCCACCACCTCGATATGCGACCCCGCCATGCGCACGGCGTGGCCGCCGGCGTCACGCACTGCCACGCCGTGCGCGGCAATCTGGCGATAGCTGCCATCCTTGTGCCGCATACGGAATTCCGCCACGTACGCCGGCGTGTTGCCGTCAACGTGCGCCTGGATGCGATTAAGCACCATGGGCAAATCATCCGGATACACCAAGCGGAGATATTCACTCGTGCTTGGGCCGATCTCCTTGAGCGAGTAGCCGAGCATGCCGGCAAAGCGCGCGGAAAACTGCGCTGCGCGCGTGACCAGATCGAACTCCCAGAGGCCAACATCTGCACCGTCGAGCAGCAGTTGGTGGCGAGCAACGAGCTCTGCTTCGCGACGACGGTAGCTCTGCTCCAGGTCGTTGAGTGCCTGTACGGTTTCCTTGCGCAGACGAATTTCGCGCGTCGCGATGGCGGCGGCGGTGTCGCCCGTGGCGCGATCTCGATAACCCAGCAGGAAAGCAGCGAGCACCGTTGCAACCGCGCCAATTACCAGCAGCAACTGCAAGCCTGCAGGCGCATTGCGGGGCATAGCTGGAAGCGTCGAAAACGAGCCGGCGAGCGACGCCGTGTACACCGCATCCACCGTCAAGGCGATGCCAAACAGCACGCTCACAAACAGACTGACGCCTGGGCGGCGTACGGCCACCCCAGTCGCCCCCGAGCGCGCCGAAAACGCAAACTGCAGTGCAGCCGCACACGCCACCGCCGACAGCACCATGACGATGCCGAGCAGCCCAGCGTCTTCCCAGGCGGTGGCGCTGAAGCTCGTCACGCCCGCCAGCAGCAGCACCGCCACCGGGCCGCTCACGCTCAGCAACACGCCGAGCAACATGGCGCGCACCAGGCCTGCACGCCCGCCCAGCACACACCACAGCGCCGCAACGGCCAGACTCCAGCAGAACGAAGCCAGCGTCATCACAAGCACGGCGGTGTCTTCATGCAAAGGCCAATGCGCAAGCAGCGGCAGCAGCGGCACCGCCCACAGCCCGACCGCCGAGAACAGCGCTGTCATGACAAGCGGCACGCGTGTGCGCGAGGCCGTCGCACTGCGCAAGTCATCGAGCAAACGCAGCAGCAAGCTGCCCGCGCCGCATGCCACGACAAATGGCAGCAACGCAGGCAACAATGCGCGCGCCAGCGCACTGATCAGGTGAGCGATGAACGCCTCATCCACGAGGGAGCGTCTCCTGTTGGTTCGAGCCGTTCAATGATTCAACCACGGGTCTGGAAGCCGTCCGGATTCATGCTCTGCCAACGCCATGAGTCTTCACACATGCGCTCGATGCCGTATTGCGCGCGCCACCCCAGGAGCGAGGCCGCCAGTGCCGGATCGGCATAGCACGCTGCAATATCGCCGGGGCGGCGGTCCACGATCTGATACGGCACTGGCTTGCCGCTGGCGCGCTTGTAAGCCTCTACGACTTCCAGAACCGAATACCCACGGCCCGTGCCGAGGTTGACGGTAAAGCCGCGGTTATCACGGCGCAGGGTGTCGAGCGCCGACAAATGGCCGCGCGCAAGATCCACCACGTGGATGTAGTCACGCACGCCCGTACCGTCGGGCGTCGGCCAGTCGCCGCCGTAAATAGAGAGCTTCTCGCGCTTGCCGACCGCCACCTGTGCCACATACGGCATCAGATTGTTGGGGATGCCGCGCGGGTCTTCACCGATCAGGCCGCTGTGGTGCGCGCCCACCGGGTTGAAATAGCGCAGATAGGCAATCTGCCAAGCGGCATTGGAAATCTCCAGATCGCGCAGCACCTGCTCGCCCATCACCTTGGTCTGGCCATAGGGGTTGGTGGCCGACAGCGGAAACGATTCGGTAATCGGCACGGTATGCGGATTGCCATACACCGTTGCCGACGAGCTGAACACCAACTGGCGCACATTCGCATGCGCCATGGCCGCGCACAGCGTGACCAGCCCGCCCATATTGTTGTCGTAGTAAGCCAGCGGCTTCTGCACCGATTCACCCACCGACTTGAGCGCCGCAAAGTGAATGACAGCGGAGATGCGCGAACTGGCAAACAGGTCGTCGAGCAGGCGCCGGTCACGCACATCGCCCTGCACGAACTTCGGCGTCTTGGCGGTGATCTGCTCGATGCGGGACAGCACAGTCGAGCTGCTGTTGCAGAGGTTGTCGAGGCCGATCACCTGGTAGCCCGCATCCAACAGTTCAACCCAGGTGTGCGAGGCGATGTAGCCGGTAGCGCCGGTCAGCAGAATGGTTTCTGTCATGGGGTGCGAGGTATCGAGGAAGGAGAGAGCTAGCGTGCCGGTTTGAACCCGGCATCGTCGTTCTACGCTGCGCTGACCTGCTCCGCAGCGCGCAAAACAGCGCGATCATAACAAAGCCTGCCAATGGCTTGCGGTCAGTTTGAAGCTCTGGTTGCCCAAAAAGGCATTACGGCTCGCCGTCGGGATGAGCAGCCGCTTGCCACTCAGCATAGGCTGCGCGCAAACGCCATGCCGAAGTCGCATCGCGCAGGCCCAGTGCGTACCCCACCTCAGCAGGGTCCGCGCCTGCGTCGAACAGCGCGGCGGTGTAGCCGTTGCGCAGCGTCTGCGGTGACAGCCGCTCGCTGCGGTGCAGCAACGCCGGCAATGCGGCCAGCCAAGCCTCCACGCGCCGGTACACCGACGCGGCGTGCATGACGCGCCCGCCGGCATCGGCAACGAACACGCGCTCGCCCGGCACTTCTGCGTGTGCGCGCACCGCCAGCCAGGCAGCCAACGCGGGGCGTGCGGCTTCCAGCATGGGCGCCTTGTACGACGGGCCGCGTGGGCGCTCGACCGTGATCACCTCCAGCGCATCATCCACTTGGCGGAGCAGCAGCGATTGCACCTGCGCGACCTTCAGCCCCGCGCCATGGCACACGGCTACGAGTGCGCGGTCGCGCGCCAGCTTGAACGCGCTGGCGTTGACGGCGGCCTCGCTGGCCTGCGCGCCCACTTCCAGTGACGCCTCAATTGCCGCACGTTCAGTCAATGAAAGGAACGTGGTCGGATCGTTCTCGCCTTCGGCCAACTTCTGCTGCACCGCAGAGCTTGCAGGGTTGTGCGTGCCAGTCCGTTGCTGCTCGATCTGATGGAAGACGCGCTCGATCAGGCGTGCGTAGCGGTAGCGATGCAGCTTGGTCAGGCCCGACTCGTCGAGAAACGCAGCGATGTCGCCGGCACTCCAATCGGCCAGCGCGCGCTGGTGCGACTCGGCCCAGCGCAGCCATTTGCGCCACATCGCGCGATACACCGTCGCCGACGATTCGCGATAGCCGCGGGCGGCCAGCCAGTATTCGAAGGCTTGAGCGGGCCGCTCAGCCCAGTCTTGCAGGCTGGGCTGAAACAGATCCGGAACGGGCGTGGCGGGCGGCGTGAACGAGGTCAATGCGGTAGCGGAAATGCAGAAAAACGGGCGCGGGCGGACCGGGGGGTTGGCAATTCGCGTATCCTGCCGAGCGTAACACGCAGCCCATGTATCCCATTGCGGACCCCATCGTGAAGAAAACAGACCTCGAAAAACTCAAGGGCCTCAAGATCGCCAACAACATCAAGCGCGGCAGCCAGCGCACCGGCAAGCCCGGCCAGGGCACCGGCAAGGCGATTCCCCAGAACAAACTCCTGAAAGCGCTGCTCGGCAAGCCCGCGGAAGACGACACGAAGAAGTGGGGAAAATCCTGACGCGCAGTCCACACATCTAGAACCCCGCCCTGTTGTTCCAACGGGCGCTTGGGTGCTACCGTCCGGCGCGTTTCCACATCATCGCAGCGCCTGTGCCCTGCGCCGGACATGCCCTCCTCCACGCCCTCCTCGCCTTACCCCCACCTGCTCCAGCCCCTCGACCTGGGCTTCACCACGCTCAAGAACCGCGTGCTGATGGGCTCGATGCACACCGGTCTGGAAGATGGCAACCACTTTGACCGGCTGGCCGCCTACTTTGCCGAGCGCGCTCGCGGCGATGTCGGCCTGATGGTGACGGGCGGATTCGCACCCAACATTGCCGGGTGGACAAAGCCCTTTGCGGGGCGCCTCGCCACGCATGGCGCCGCACGCCGCCACCGCACGGTCACCAACGCCGTGCACGAGGAAGGCGGCAAGATCGCCCTGCAGATCCTGCATACCGGCCGCTACGGCTACCACCCGTTTGCGGTGGCGCCCACGGCGTTGCGCTCGCCCATCAGCCCGTTCACGCCACGCGAGTTGTCAGCGCGCGGTATCGAACGACAGATCCGCGCCTTCGTGCGCTGCGCCCAACTGGCCCGTGAAGCCGGCTACGACGGCGTCGAGATCATGGGTTCCGAGGGTTACTTCATCAACCAGTTTCTCGTCACGCATACCAACAAGCGCACGGACGACTGGGGCGGCAGCTATGCGAACCGCATGCGCCTGCCCGTGGAAATCGTCCAACGCACGCGCGAAGCCGTCGGCAAGGATTTCATCATCATCTATCGCCTGTCGATGATCGACCTGATCCCGGACGGCAGCTCGTGGGAAGAAGTCGTGCAGCTCGCCAAGGCCGTGGAGCGCGCGGGCGCCACCATCATCAATACGGGCATCGGCTGGCACGAGGCGCGCATTCCCACCATCGCGACGAGCGTGCCGCGCGCAGCGTTTGCGTGGGTCACGAAGAAGATGAAGGGCGAGGTCGGCATTCCGCTGGTGACGTCCAACCGCATCAACACGCCGGAGGTGGCGGAGGCCGTGCTGGCCGATGGCTGCGCCGACATGGTCTCAATGGCGCGCCCGCTGCTGGCTGATGCCGATTTCGTGCGCAAGGCCGCCACGAACCGCGCGCAGGACATCAACACCTGCATCGCCTGCAACCAGGCGTGCCTGGACCACGCATTCAAGGCGAAGATTGCGAGCTGCCTCGTCAACCCGCGCGCGTGCCATGAGACCGAACTCGTGATCCGCCCGACGCCCGCCAAGCGGCGGTTTGCGGTGGTAGGCGCGGGGCCTGCAGGCCTGTCGGCAGCCATCACGCTGGCCGAGCGCGGGCACGCGGTCGATCTCTTCGATGCAGCCCCTGAACTCGGCGGCCAATTGAACATGGCCAAGACGATCCCGGGCAAGGAAGAATTTCACGAGATGCTGCGTTACTTCAAGCGCCGGGTTGAGGCCACCGGCGTGACGCCACGCCTGGGCGCGAGCGTGGATGCGCAGCAACTGCTGGCAGGCAAATACGACGAGATCATCATCGCGACGGGCGTGTCGCCGCGCGATCCGAAGATCCCTGGGCAGGACCATCCGAGCGTGCTGTCGTACATCGATGTGCTGCGCCATCGCAAGCCGGTGGGCAAGCGCGTGGCGATTGTCGGTGCGGGTGGCATCGGCTTTGACGTGGCGGAATTCCTCGCGCTTGACGGCCACTCGCCCACGCTGGATCTGCAGACGTGGCGCGCCGAATGGGGCGTGGGAGATCCGACCGAAGTGCGTGGCGGTGTGGATGGCATCCGCCCCGAACCGCAAACACCTGCGCGCGACATCGTCCTGCTGCAGCGGCGCGCCGGCAAACTTGGCGGTGGCCTGGGCAAGACCACCGGTTGGATTCATCGCACAAGCCTGAAGAACCTGGGCGTGCGCATGGTGGGCGGCGTCAACTACGAGCGCATCGGCGACGAAGGTCTGCTCGTGAGCTACGGCGAAAAACGCGAAGCGGCCGAATGGCTGCCGGTCGATTCCATCGTGCTGTGCGCAGGGCAGGAACCGCTGCGAGAACTCGTTGAACCGCTGCAGGCTGGGGGGGCAAAAGTGCACATCATCGGTGGCGCAGATGAAGCGCTTGAGCTCGATGCCAAACGTGCGATCGACCAAGGCACGCGGCTGGCTGCATCGCTGTAGCGCGGGGCCGACTGGATAGCGCGTCGCATGAAAAACTCAGCGTTCGCTTCATGTTTCGCGCTTTCAATGAGAGTTAAAAAAATAGACGCATGAAAGGGCTTTCCTGCGCTTGCTGAAGTGCGCGCCGTGACCTTAGATGCCATTGCGCAAGCCGCTCAACCGGCCATCAGGCCGTAGTAGCACGCAAGAAGAAGCGGCACGCCTTGCGGTGGGGTGGGACGGTGCATGGGCACAACCACGGCCATCGCCGGAGGATCGCGCCATGCCCGACCAGCCTTCCAACTCCGGATCATCCGATCTGCTGCGTGCCCTCGGCGCAGACCTGTCGACCCATCCGAGTGTGCTCTCCGAGCGCGAGCGCGAACTGCTCGCCAGTCTCGTCGCACAGCTCAAGACGCAGACCACCGATCCGAACGTAGGCAACGCGATTCATACCGCGCTGTCCAACACGCTCGGCAAGCGCGCCAGCGATGTCCTCGGTGCGGCCATCGCCTCGCATCTCCTGGGCGCCAGAGGCCGCGTGCCGGCACAGGTCAATCCGGCGGTAGGGCCGGTGGTCGCGCATCCGGTGGCGCCCGTGGTGTCTGAGCCAGGCATCTTTGGCCCGATTGCCCCATCGCCCATCGGCCCCGTCGCGAATGACCCAAACGGCGGGCCATGGGTGTGGCCGCCGTTGAACCCGCCGCCGCTTTTTCCGCCATCCATTCCGCCTGTCCCGCCGAACCCGGGGCCGGGCCCGGTGCCCGTTCCGATCCCCATTCCGGTCGATCCACAACCCGTACCGGTTCCTGGCGTACCGCCCTGGTTTCCGATTCCCGTGCCGCCTTCGCTGCCGCCGGACGACCCGTTCTTCCCGCACGGTCCCCAACCCATTTTTCCGCCGATCCCACTCGGCGATCCGGGGGTTCCGCCGCCTCCGGAACCGATTGATCCGGGCGATCCGCAACCGATCGACCCAGGCTGGCCGGGCGACCCCCAACCTGGCGAGCCAGGAAATCCGGAACCGGTCGATCCTGGCGAGCCCGGCCCGGTCGGTCCTGTCGGCCCCGGCGACCCGGGGGACCCCGGCGGCCCAGGCCCTGTTGGGCCGGGAGAACCGACTGGCCCCATCAATCCTGGGCCGGTAGATCCGGGTGGCCCCGGACCTGCGGACCCTGGAAGCCCAGGAGACCCAGGCCCAGGTGATCCGGGCCCGTCAGACCCCGGTTCGCCAGAACCTGGGCCATCCGACCCGGAGGGCCGGTGGAACGGCGTGCTGGATCCTGGCGCGCTCGAATCCATCATCGACCAGTTCGCCAGCATGGCGGTGTTGCAGCAAGTGGCCGGTGCAGTGGCTGCGGCGGGCGCGCGCTTTGAAACCCAAGTCGTCTACACGCGTTCGATCGAAGCCAGCGAAACCCTGGCTCCTGCGCCGGTGCGCATCCAGGTGCTGCGCGACGCTCCGCAGATCGACAAGCTGCTCGTAGGCCCCGTGGAGCGGGCCTTGCCGGGTGCCGCCCGCCGACTTGCGCCGCGTGCGCGGCAAGTGAGCCGGATTCGTGTGTCCGTGCTCGCGCTGCAGCCCGGTACCAGCACGCGCGTCGATCTGGCCAACCAGCCTGCGCACGCCAACGACGTGGTGCTGGTGGCAACGCTCGGCAGCACGGGCACGGCCAATGCATCGCTGCGCATGCTGCGCGGACCGCTGCGCCTGGCGGGTGTCGACCCTCGCCGTGGACAGATCGTGGTACCGCTCTCCACGGGGCGCGCCGTGGTCGTGCCCGCTTTGCGGCCTGCGGAGATCGTCGCCCCTGTCGGACCCAACGCCAGGCCGCTGCTGGTCGCTGTCGTGCTGGCAGAGCTTTCGGTCAAATAAAACGGAGGCCAGCGTGATCGCCCCCATGCTTGACTATCAGCCGGACGTTCTCGCACCGCGTGCAGCGGTGCAGCGCATCCGCGCCCGCGCGATGTCGGATCAGCCGCTGCGTATCAATCCGCGGCTGCGCTTTGGGCAATCGGAGCAAGGCTGGCTGCTGCATGTTGAAGACCCTGACCGTCGCATCGGGCGCACCTTCGCCGTCAGCCCGAATGTCTGGAGCAGCCTGCGCCGGATGCTGCCCGGCGACGTCGCCCCGTCAATGGACCCGTTCACGCATAACGTGCTCGTTGACGCTGGCGTGCTGGTATCGGCCGCCCAAATCGATGCCGCGCAGGCGCCGGCGCTCGAAGCCGCGCGGGCGTCGTTCGCCCGGGAAAACTATGGCGTGGTGACCGACGCCCTGCACCCGTACGAGGTGGCAGTCTTGCGGCGCTACCTCCGTCACGGCGTACGCTCGGGCGCCATCCGGTTTGGCGACCCGCAAGTGCCGCGCCGATACCGCGCCCACAATGATCCGATGCTGCGAACGCTGCAGGCGCGCCTCACGCCGTTGATCTCGCACGTGGTGGGCGCTCCGGTCAAACCGTCGTACGCCTACCTTGCGGCGTATACGCAGGGCGCGGTCCTGCACCGGCATGTCGACCGGCCGCAGTGTGAATACAGCCTGACGATCGCCGTGGACTACACGCCCGAACCGACCCTCGAAGCCTCGTGGCCCATCCGTCTGGGCCTGCCCGATGCCGAAGTGCTGGTCTATCAAAGCCTGGGCGATGCGCTCGTCTATGCCGGCCCGCGCGTGGTCCATTTTCGTGAGGCCTTGCCCGAAGGACACATCTCGACCTCGCTGCTGCTGCACTACGTCAACCTCAACTTTCGTGGGTCGCTCAATTGAAATTCGAACCACAGCACTTGCCGACGGCATCCTGGCCCGACCTGTTACCGGTCGAGCTCGTCCATCCGCCATGGTGGGCGTCATGCGACGAATTCCTGCCGCCCAACGAACTTGAGCTCGTGCGCGAAGCGGCGCTGGCGGACCCGGCCGCATACCGACCTTCTGCCGTACTCAACGCGGCTGGCGGCGGCGTCGAACTCGACATCCGCAGATCGCGCGTGCGCTACGACGAGCCAACCATCGTGGCGTTGTTCGAGGAGCGTCTGCTCGCCTGCGCCGACAACATCTTCGAGCGCTTGCGCATCGCGCCGTTTCCGGTCCAGCGCCTGGAAGTGCAGCTCACCGTGACTGGCCATGGCGAATTCTTCAAGGTTCACAACGACAACACCCATGCGCAGTTGCGCACGCGCCGCGTCACGTTCATCTACTACTTCCACCGCGAGCCAAAGACATTTGAAGGCGGTGACCTGCGGCTCTATGCATCGCGCACCGATGGCCGGCGCTGGCGCGAAACCACAGATTTCGTTGACATCGCGCCCGTGCAGAATCGGCTGATCGTGTTCCCCAGCTTCCTCATGCACGAACTGCGGCCCGTGAGCGTGCCGTCGGGCCGCATGGAAGATGGCCGCTTCACAGTCAACGGGTGGTTCCACAGTTGAGAGTTGAGGCCGCTATGGCGGCAAGCCTGTGAAGGATTTGCATCCCGCTTCCGTTTTTACACACACTGCCCCCGCCACGCGCGCGAAGAATGGCGAAATGACAACGTGTGGTGCCGCCGCCCTCTGGCCGGCCCGGTTCTTGCGTGAAAAGGCGCATCACGCACATTCCCAAGAACCGGTTTGTCCAAAAACGTCTCTCCTCAGTCTTCTGCCAACGCAGCGCCGCTGCCCTCGCTCGACCTGGGTCAAACGGCATTCCTCCTGGACTTTGATGGCACGCTCGTCGACATCGCGCCGCAGCCCGATGCCGTGCATGTCTCCGCGCCGCTGCGTGAAACGCTGGCCGCGCTGCACGCCGCAAGCGGGGGCGCATTGGCGATCATCAGCGGGCGCACGGTGCACGACGTGGAGTCTCGCCTGTCGCTGCCGGGGCTCGTCATCGCCGGTGTGCACGGTGCCGAACGCCGCTATGCAGACGGCGGCTTCGTCCGCCTGAACGCCGACACCGATGCGCTCGCGCGGCTGGAGAGCGAGTTGCGCGCCGAACTCACACAGTTGTCGACGCAGTTTTCCGGCGTGGTGCTGGAGAGCAAGGGCATCGCTTTTGCCCTGCACTACCGCCACGCGCCCGAGGCTGAGAACGCGGTGCTGACGGTGGCAGACCGCCTCGCTCGCCGCTATGCCGACCACGTGCGCCTGCAGGCCGGCAAGATGGTTGTCGAACTCAAGCCGCGCGGCGCCAGCAAAGGCGATGTAGTACATACGCTGATGACCGAGTCGCCCTTCATGGGCCGCACCGTGCTGTTTGCTGGCGATGACCTGACCGATGAAAGCGCCTTCGATGCCGTCAATGCGCTGGAGGGCTGGTCGATCAAGGTGGGCGCGGGCCCGAGCCAGGCCCGCTGGCGCGTGCAAGACGCCGCGGCATTGCGCGCATGGCTGACAACGCTTACGGCCCCGGCCAAGCGAGGTGCCGCATGAGCCGGCTCATTGTTGTCTCCAACCGCGTGGCGCCCGTTGCCGAAGGCCAGGGGACGGCCGGCGGCCTGGCCGTGGGTGTGTTCGACGCGCTGCGCGAAACCGGCGGCATCTGGTTTGGCTGGAGCGGCGAAACCGCGACCACCAGCTCGGACACAATCGCGCACGAGCCCAACATCGTCACCAAGGGCAACATCACCTACGCCACCGTCGGCCTGAACCGCAAAGACTACGACCAGTACTACCGGGGCTTTGCCAACGCGACGCTGTGGCCGATCTTCCACTACCGCGTGGATCTCTCGCGCTACGAGCGTCAGGAGTACCACGGCTACCGCCGCGTGAATGCGCAGTTCGCGCATCAGCTCAAGGCGCTGGTGCAGCCCGATGACATCCTCTGGGTGCACGACTATCACCTGATCCCGTTTGCTGCGGAGTGCCGCGCGCTGGGGCTGACCAACCGCATCGGCTTCTTCCTGCACATTCCGTTTCCGTCGCCGGAAATCCTGACGACGATTCCGCCGCATGAAGACCTGATGCGTGCGCTCTGTGCGTACGATCTGGTCGGTTTCCAGACCGAGACCGATCGCGTCGCCTTCTACGACTACATCGAGCGCGAGGCGCGGGGCTACATCGAACAGAAGGAACAGAACGGCCCCGTGCACGCCTACGGGCACACGCTGCGTGCCGAGGTCTACCCGATCGGCGTGCACCCGGACGAGATTGCGCAGCAGGCCAAGGCATCGCTGGCGCGGCGCAATCCATTCACGCGGCATGCGAGCCCGCGCGGCGAGCGCGCCGTTGGTCAGGGGCAAGGTCAAGGCCAGCAGCCGCCGAGACTCATCATGAGCGTGGATCGGCTCGACTATTCAAAAGGATTGCCTGAACGGTTCCGCGCATTCGAGCAGTTGCTGGACGATTTTCCGGACCACCGCCGGCACGTGACCTTCATCCAGATTGCGCCCACGTCGCGTCAGGACGTGCAGAGCTACCAGCAGATCCGGCAACGGCTCGAAGCGGAGTCGGGCCGTATCAACGGCAAGCATTCAGAGCTGGACTGGACGCCCATCCGCTACATCAACAAGCAGTACGAACGGCGCGTGCTGATGGCGCTCTTCCGGAGTTCGCAGATCGGCTATGTCACGCCGTTGCGCGATGGCATGAACCTTGTCGCCAAGGAATACGTGGCCGCTCAAGACCCGGAAGACCCGGGCGTGCTGGTGCTCTCGCGCTTTGCCGGCGCGGCGCGCGAGCTGGATGCCGCGCTGATCGTCAACCCGTACGACACGCGCGGCATGGCCGAGGCACTGAACCGCGCATTGACGATGCCACTGGAAGAGCGCAAGGCGCGCTACGCCCACATGATGGATCGGCTGCGGGCCGCCAACCTCACCATCTGGCGCGAGCGGTTTGTGGCCGACCTGCGCAACGCGCCGTCGTAGTAGTCAGGCGCGTCAGGCGCCTGCGCTGCCAGTACGCGACATACGCTCGGCGGCTTGCGGTATGTCTGACGATGCGTCGGCCTGGGGCGACAGCATGTCGGCCAATACGGCATTCATGCGTGCCCAGTGCGAACCGGGCCAATAGATACGCCGACAGACATCGCAGGTGCTAAAGAGGCGTTGGCGCTCGCGCACGCGGGGCGGCACGCTGGCGGAAGCCTCTTCCGGGCTCAGCATCCGCAGCGGCACATTGCATTCGAGACAGCGTGAGAACGGCTTGGCCACATCAGCCAGCCGAAGGCGCGTGACGATTTCGCGCATCTGCGCCTGCGGCTCCCGCGCGCGGATGAATGCGCCCCGGCGGATGCCGCGTCGCTTGAGAAGCTCACGGTCGCGCGAGAGCACGATCCAGTCTTCGCTCAGGGCCAGCGCTTCGATGGCCGCGTCGGCATAGTTGTTGTCGTAGGCGGTGTCAAAGCCCGCCATGCGCAGCAGCCGAGCCGTCGCCCCCAGGTGGGCGTCGCACAGAAGATGCAGCGGCGCGGTCGGCAACAGGGGCTCCACGGCTGACACGGCAACGTGCCCCCGGCCGGGCAACATGGCCTCCAGCCCCATGGGTGCGCCATCCACCAGTACTTGCCCAACTTCGGTATGCGGCACGCCAAGCGCCTCGATGGCGTGCTTGAGCGTGGCGCCCTCTGCCCACGCGCGCACAACGGGATGCCCGCGCAACGCCATCGGAAGAAGCGGCGTCAGACTGGAATCGAACGTGAGGATGACGGTCTGCATGCCTGCCACGATACTCCCAACCCAACATCGGCGCCCTGGCGCCCCGGTTCCCGCGCCAATAAAAATGCGGCGTGACCGGTGAAGTCACGCCGCAAACGGGGAGGAGGAGAAATTCAGTTGGTGCGCGGCTTATGCGCGCGATGCAGCGCCACCGTTCGGATAGCTCGCATCGCCATTCCACGACAGGTAGCCATACGTGTCGGCCTGGCGATCCGCGCCTTGGCTGTACGGATCAAAGCGATCGTTCTTCCACGACAGATAGCCATAGGTGTCTGCCTGGCGGTCGGCGCCTTGGGTGTATGGGTCGAAGCGGCCCGCCTGCGTCGCGGCCGGTGCGTCAAAGTTGGGCTGGATGGAAGCCGTTGCAGGCTGCGACAGCAGCGCGGCGGAAGCCGATACGGTGGCCACCATAGCCAGGACGGCGCGGCGGGAAAAAGCGGAGAAGAGGCGGGAGTTCATGATCTGTTCCTTGTTCGTTTGCGCTCGTTGTTGCGCTTGGAGGGCAGAATAGATCGTTGCTCCCGTCTGATAAATGCGACTTTGCAGAAATAACTGTTCAGGCGGCGCTAACAATCTGCAGCCGCGGATTTTCCTTGAGCTGCAGGCACGGGTGGTCGGCAAACAGCGTCGCCACCCAGTCGACGAACACCCGCACCTTGGGCGACAGATGCCGGTTGTGCGGATACACCACCGAGATGGGCACCGGCTCGGAAATATGATCCGGCAGCACCTCCACCAGCGCGCCCGACATCAGGTGCTCGTACACCAGGAAGCGCGAAGTCTGCAGCAGCCCCAAGCCATGCAGGCCGCACGCCACCGCCGATTCGGCATCGTTGACGGAAACCATGCTGCGCACCTTGTGGATCTGCTTCTGCCCGTCGATCACGAAATCCCAGTCCATGCGGCGGCCGTTGCGCGCAGAGAAGTAATTCACCGCTGTGTGGTCCTGCAGGTCTTCCAACGTCTGGGGCGTGCCGCAGCGGGCCAGATATTCGGGCGACGCGCAATTGACCATCGACAGCTGGCCGATGCGGCGCGCGACAAGGCTGGAGTCCTGCAACTCGCCGCCACGCACGGCGCAATCCACTCCCTCCTGCACGAGGTCGACAGTGCGGTCGCTCATGCCGATCTCCAGCTGAAGATCGGGGTACGCCTCGTGAAAATCGCGAATGCGCGGCACAAGCAACCGTTTGCCAATCGACGCAGGCACGTCGATGCGCAGGGTGCCGCGTGCGCCCGATGCGCTTTGTGAAAACGCGGCCTCGGTCTCTTCCAGATCGCCGAGCAGACGCACGCAGCGTTCGTAGTACGCAGCGCCATCGGCGGTGACATTGACGCGGCGCGTGGTCCGGTGCAACAGGCGCACGCCGAGATGCGCCTCAAGGCTTTGCACCAGGTTCGTCACCGTGGCGCGGGGTAACTGAAGGCTGTCGGCAGCCTTGGTGAAGCTGCTGGCTTCCACGACACGCGTGAAAACCTGCATGGCCTGCAAGCGATCCATCTGCGGCTCCTTAGGGACGGACTCCACGGGGCGGGCGCACTGCCCGAATCAAACGGGCAATGCGCCGGACCTGTGGAATCAAGGGGTTTGCTCATGCTCGAGAAACGCACGCGCTCTGAGCATGAGGCGCGATCAGGAAGGCGGCGACTACGGGTTTTCGCAGTGCAACAAGATCGGCCTCGAGCAATGACACTTTGTAGCACAACCGCAAATTTTGATTGTTCGGCTGCAACTAATAGTGATGTCTGATTATAGGCATTTATCCGCGCTCGTCTAATCACCATCATTCAGCCCATCGATATCCGGGTTATCCGCAAAGGTAAGCCCCGCCTGACATCATGGGTTCTTCTCCGCCGCGCCTCGTTGTTTCGGATCGCTCGCTGACCAGCGATGCGGCTTCAGCCGCTGTTCGTCCAGCACGGCCGTACGCAACGTCCGCCCCCTCAAATGTTGCTGTGAATAACAAATTGCGCGGCGCAGCATCCAAGCTGCCTGAGCAAGCTTCTGCGTGCGAGGAAACGGCTGGTGCGGGGCCGCTGCCGCGCGAGGTCACGTCCGAAGACTATTGGACGCAGGGTTACGCCAGCCGCATCCGCCTGCGTGTGTTTCGCCCTGAAATGCACGCCGACGATGCCGCCGCGCCGTTGCGCCGCCCCGGCGTGCTGTACCTGCATGGCGGTGGTTTCGTACGCGGCTCGATTGACGATGCCGATGCGCCGGCGCGCCTCCTGGCCGCCACATTGCCGGCAGTGGTGGTGACGGTCGGCTATTCGCTGGCACCCGCCGCGCCCTTTCCCGCCGCACCGGAAGATGTGTTCGCCGCACTGTGCTGCATGGCCGACCATGCCGAGGCATGGGGCATTGACCGTCGCCGCATCGCGGTGGCCGGGCATGACGCCGGCGGCAATCTTTCTGCCGCGCTGACGATGATTGCGCGCGACCGTGGTGGCCCGAACCTGCGCGCCCAGGTCCTGATCGCGCCGATGCTCGATCCGACCATGGCCCGTGTGCGCCCAGACCATCTGGCCAACGCCGACAACTCGGCCGAGGTCTGCGCCGATTGCTATCGCCAGTACCTGCCCCGGCCGACCGAGCGCGTCCACCCATACGCCGCACCCGTGGAATCGCGCCGCCTTCAGGGCCTGCCCCCCGCCCTGCTGCTGACCGCGCCGCAAGACCTTCTGCGCACCGAAGCCGAGCGCTATGCCGCGTGCCTCATTGAAGCGGGCGTCGTCACGCAGGTCGTGCGCGTGAACGAGGCCTGCCATGACTCGATTGCCATGAGCGCGGTGGCGCAAGACGAGATGACGTGCTTCCTGCGCTGGCACCTCGGGATGACGCGGCAAGCGGCTGCGCCACGCAAACGCCGCGCACGTGCGGATCGAAAGGATCACACCTCCATTGACCCGACCGCGGAGACGCCTGGCTGAACCCATACAACAAGAAACGGAGTGCGAGGCCGCCCGCGTGTTTCTACGCTGCGGCCAAAGCGCTTTTATCCAGTCTTTTTCTCTTTGCTTACCCAACAAAATCGAGAGAGTCATCATGAGCCTGTCCAAACGCACACTCGCCATTTCGGTTGCTGCCGTGCTCGGCGTTGCAGCTGTGGGCACCTACGGTCTGGTCTCCAGCGCCGGCGCATCGCAGCAGCCGGCAGCCGCCCCAGCCGCCACGCCGGTGGATGTGGCGCCCGTCCTGGCAAAGAACGTGGCCGAATGGGATGAGTTTTCCGGCCGCATTGAAGCCGTTCAACGCGTTGAAGTCCGCCCGCTGGTGAGCGGCACCGTCACCGCCGTCCACTTCAAGGACGGCAGCATCGTCAAGAAGGGCGACGCGCTGTTCACCATCGACCCGCGCCCCTACGCTGCCGAAGTCGCCCGCACGCAAGCTGCGCTGACGGCCGCCAAATCGCGCGTGGCCTACACCACGTCGGAGCTGGACCGTGCACGAAAGCTGGTGGCCGACAACGCCATCGCGCGCCGCGAGTTCGAAGAGAAGGAAAACGCCGCACGCGAGGCACAGGCCAACCTGCAAGGCGCCGCCGCCGCGCTGGACGCCGCCAAGCTGAACCTGGAGTACACGCACATCGTGGCGCCGGTCGCAGGCCGCGTGTCGCGTGCAGAGATTACGGTCGGCAACGTCGTTTCCGCCGGCGGCGCTGCCCCGGTATTGACGACGCTGGTTTCGGTCTCGCCGATGTACGTCGCGTTCGATGCGGATGAGCAAAGCTACCTGCGCTACTCCGCCAAGGCGGCCCAGGGCACGAAGACACCGGTCTACATCGGGCTGGCCAATGAAGACGGCTACACGCGCGAAGGCGTGATCCAGTCCGTCGACAACCGGCTGGACGTGCGCTCGGGCACCATCCGCGTGCGCGCCACGCTGGACAACGCCGACGGCCGCCTCACGCCGGGCCTCTACGCCCGCGTGCGCATGAGCACCGGCGCACCGCACGACGCCATCCTGATCAGCGACAAGGCCATCGGCACGGACCAGGACAAGAAGTTCGTCCTGGTGGTGGATGCCGCCAACAAGACGAGCTATCGCCCGGTGGTGCTGGGCGCCTCCATTGACGGCCTGCGCGTGGTGAAGTCGGGCCTGAAGGCGGGTGACCGCATCGTAGTGAACGGCATCCAGCGCGTGCGCCCGGGCGACGCCGTGGCACCCAATACGGTGACCATGGATAGCCTGGTCACCAAACGCGTGGTGTTGCCGGGTGCACAGCCCGAAGCCCCTGCGGCGCCCGCCGAAGCCAAAGCCGAAACACCCGCCGCGCCCGCCGCCAAGGCCGAAACCAAGCCCGCAAACGCCAAGACCGCAGCCAACGCCCAACGTCTTCCGGCCGACCGCGCCTGATTGCACCGATTGCGCTAAATCGCGACTGAAACTCATCGCTCACAGCCATGAACTTCTCTAAATTTTTCGTGGACCGCCCGATCTTTGCGGGCGTGCTATCCACGCTGATCCTGCTGATCGGGATCATCTCGATCTGGCGATTGCCGATCTCGGAGTACCCCGAGGTCGTACCGCCTTCGGTGGTGGTGCGCGCGCAGTTCCCGGGCGCCAACCCGAAGGTGATTGCCGAGACCGTCGCCTCGCCGCTCGAAGAGCAGATCAACGGCGTCGAAAACATGCTCTACATGCAGTCGCAAGCCAACAGCGACGGCAACCTGACCACGACGGTCACCTTCAAGCTGGGCACCGACCCGGACAAGGCACAGCAGCTCGTGCAGAACCGCGTGTCGCAGGCGCTGCCGCGTCTGCCCGACGTGGTGCAACGCCTGGGCGTGACTACCGTCAAGAGCAGCCCCGACCTGACGATGGTGGTGCACTTGCTGTCGCCCAACGACCGCTACGACATGACGTACCTGCGCAACTACGCAGTGCTCAACGTCAAAGACCGTTTGGCACGGATCAGCGGTGTGGGCCAGGTGCAGCTCTTCGGCTCGGGTGACTACTCGATGCGCGTGTGGCTCGACCCGAACAAGGTGGCCGAGCGCGGCCTGACTGCCAACGAAGTGGTCAAGGCCATCCGCGACCAGAACGTGCAGGTGGCGGCTGGCGTGATCGGCGGTTCGCCCTCGGTGCCGGGCACGGATCTGCAACTGTCGGTCAACGCGCAAGGCCGGCTGAAGACCGAGCAGGAATTCGGCGACATCGTCCTCAAGAGTTCGCCCGACGGCGCCGTCACGACCCTGCGTGACGTGGCCCGTATCGAGCTGGCTGCGTCGGAATACGGCCTGCGCTCGCTGCTGGACAACAAGCAGGCGGTGGCCATTCCGATCTTCCAGGCGCCGGGTTCCAACGCGCTGCAGATTTCGGATGACGTGCGCAAGACGATGGCCGAGCTGAAGGAAGACTTTCCCGAAGGCGTCGACTACCGCATCGTCTATGACCCGACGCAGTTCGTCCGCTCGAGTATCGAAGCCGTCACGCACACGCTGCTGGAAGCGGTGGCGCTTGTGGTGCTGGTGGTGATCCTGTTCCTGCAGACGTGGCGTGCTTCGATCATTCCGCTGCTGGCGGTGCCGGTGTCGATCATCGGTACGTTTGGCCTGATGCTGATGTTCGGCTTCTCGATCAACGCGCTGTCGCTGTTCGGGCTGGTGCTGGCGATCGGGATCGTGGTGGACGATGCCATCGTGGTGGTGGAAAACGTCGAGCGGAACATCGCTGAAGGGTTATCGCCACGCGAGGCCACCTACAAGGCCATGCGCGAAGTGAGCGGCCCGATCATCGCCATTGCCCTGACGCTGATTGCCGTGTTCGTGCCGCTGGCATTCATGACGGGCCTGACCGGTCAGTTCTACAAGCAGTTCGCGCTGACGATCTCCATCTCGACCGTCATCTCGGCCTTCAACTCGCTCACGCTGTCGCCGGCGCTGGCCGCCCTGCTGCTCAAGAGCCATGACGCGCCGAAGGATTGGCTGGCGCGCACGATGGACAAGGGCCTGGGCTGGATCTTCCGCCCGTTCAACCGCGTGTTTGGTGCCGCATCGGAATCGTATGGCCGCAGCACGTCGCGCGTGATCGGCCGCAAGGCAGTGATGCTGGGCATCTACCTGGCCTTGATCGGTGCGACTGCGCTGCTGTTCAACAAGGTGCCGGGCGGCTTCGTGCCGATGCAGGACAAGCAGTACCTGGTGAGCTTCGCGCAGCTGCCGGACGGCGCATCGCTTGACCGCACGGAAGACGTGATCCGCCGCATGTCGGACATCGCCCTGAAGCACCCCGGCGTGGAAAGCGCCGTGGCGTTCCCGGGCCTGTCGATCAACGGCTTCACCAACAGCCCGAGCGCCGGCATTGTGTTCGTCACGCTCAAGCCGTTTGACGAGCGCAAGACGCCCAACCTGTCGGGCGGGGCAATCGCAGGGCAACTGAACCAGCAATACGGCGCCATCAAGGACGCCTTCATTGCGGTGTTCCCGCCGCCGCCCGTGCAAGGCCTCGGCACGGTGGGTGGCTTCAAGCTGCAACTGGAAGACCGCGGCTCGGTCGGCTACGAGCAGCTCTTTGCCGCCACGCAGGCCTTCATGGCCAAGGCACGCAAGACGCCTGAGCTGGGCCCGTCGTTCTCGAGCTACCAGATCAACGTGCCGCAGTTGAACGCAGACCTGGACCGCGTGAAGGCCAAGCAGCTTGGCGTGCCGGTGACGGATGTGTTCGACACCATGCAGGTGTACCTGGGCTCGCTGTACGTGAACGACTTCAACCGCTTCGGCCGCACGTATCAGGTCAAGGTGCAGGCAGACGCGCCGTTCCGCGCCCATGCAGAAGACATCCTGCAGTTGAAGACGCGCAACGCCGCTGGCGACATGGTTCCGCTGTCATCGCTGCTGCGCGTCTCGCAAGGCTTCGGACCGGACATGGTCGTGCGCTACAACGGCTACACCGCTGCCGACATCAACGGTGGCCCCGCGCCGGGCTTCTCTTCGGGTCAGGCACAGGCGGCTGTGGAACGCATTGCGCATGAAACGCTGCCCAAGGGTGTGCGCTTCGAGTGGACGGATCTGACGTATCAGCAGATCCTGGCCGGCAACTCGGCCGTGTGGATCTTCCCGATCTGCGTGCTGCTGGTGTTCCTGGTGCTGGCCGCGCAGTACGAAAGCCTGACGCTGCCGCTGGCCGTGATCCTGATCGTGCCGATGAGCCTGTTTGCCGCCATGCTGGGCGTCTGGCTCTCGCATGGAGACAACAACATCTTCACGCAGATCGGTCTGGTGGTGCTGGTGGGGCTGGCGTGTAAGAACGCCATCCTGATCGTGGAGTTTGCGCGCGAGCTTGAGCTGCAAGGACGCACCATCGTGGAAGCCGCCATCGAGGCCTGCCGCCTACGTCTGCGCCCGATCCTGATGACGTCGATCGCTTTCATCATGGGCGTGGTGCCCCTGGTGGTGTCGACCGGCGCCGGCGCGGAAATGCGCCATGCCATGGGCGTGGCCGTGTTCGCGGGGATGCTGGGTGTGACGCTGTTCGGCCTGTTCCTCACGCCGGTGTTCTACGTGCTGCTGCGCACGCTGGCGGCACGCCGCGGCCAGCGCTCTGAAGATGCACCCGATCGTGATCTGGACCTGGACGGCGCGCTGCCCGTGCCGTCGACCCAGCACTAAGAGTCGCTAACAAAACCTAGCGCAGCGGTCCTGGCTAGGCGCGACGACGCAGACAGTACAAAGGTACGGCAAGGAGGAGCAACGACGCCAGGAAGGGATTGTTAGCGACTCTAAGGTCAACACTCATCAAGACATCGTTATGAACGCGTCTACACAACAACAAACAGGTCCGGCCATGCGGCCGGGCCGCTGGACTCCGCTGGCGCTGGCCGCCGCGCTGTTCCTCGCGGCCTGCTCGCTCGCCCCGACCTACGAGAAGCCGGACGTTGGCACGCCCAACGCCTTCAAGGAAGCAGCGCAGCCGGCACAGGCGACTGATGCACCGCTGGCGGCAAACGAGCAAGGCAAGTGGAAGACCGCCGAGCCCGCCCTGCCCGCAGACGGCGCGTGGTGGAAGATCTTCAACGACCCGGCGCTCGACAAGCTCGAAGCGCAGGCCGCTGAAGCCAGCCCCACGCTGGCCGCCGCAGCTGCGCGTGTGAACCAGGCGCGTGCCTTCGTACAGGCCAATCGTGCATCGCTGTTCCCGGAACTGGATGCGGGCTTCGGCCCGACGCGCCAGCGGGCTTCGGCGGCATCGGCGGGCTTGCCGGTCGGTGCGCCCGTGCAGCCGCAGACGTACTGGCGTGCGCAGTCCACCGTGGCGTATGAGGTCGACCTGTTCGGCCGCGTGCGCAACAACATCGATGCCGCCGGCGCCGATGCCGAGCGTGTTGAAGCGCTGTACCGTGCGGCCCGCCTGTCATTGCAGGCCGACGTGGCGCAGACGTACTTCAGCCTGCGCACGCTGGATGCGGAAGAGGCCTTGCTGTCCCGCACGCTGGTCGGCCGTGAAGAGGCGCTCAAGCTGGTGCAGCGCCGCTTCAACACGGGCGACATTGGCGAGCTGGACGTTGCCCGCGCCGATGCCGAACTGGCCACGGCACGCTCCGACCGCATCGGCGTACAGCGCCGTCGCGCAGTGCTGGAGCACGCACTGGCAACGCTGCTGGGCAAGGCACCGGCTGATTTCACGATGGGCACCGACCCGCTGCAATCTGCCGACGTGCGCGTACCGGCCGGGCTGCCTTCCGCCCTGCTGGAACGCCGCCCCGACGTAGCCGCCGCCGAGCGCTCGATGGCGGCAGCCAACGCGCGCATTGGCGTGGCGCGTGCGGCGTTCTTCCCGCAACTGCAGCTCACCGGTGGCTTCGGCTACGAGTCGCACGACATCGGCGACCTGCTCAAGTGGGGCAGCCGTACGTGGATTCTCGGGCCGCTGGTGGGCACCGCGCTATCGCTGCCGATCTTCGACGGTGGCGCACGCAGTGCCGGCGTGAAGCAGGCGCGTGCCGCGTACGAAGAGAACGTTGCCAACTACCGCGAAAGCGTGCTCGTCGCCTTCCGCGAGGTGGAAGACAACCTGTCGGAACTGCGTCTGCTGGCCGACCAATCCCAGGCACAGAGCGATGCCGTACGCGCTTCCACGCGCGCCGCGCAACTCTCGCGCACGCGCTACAACGCGGGGTCGGTCAACTACCTGGACGTGATCGATGCCGAGCGCAACATGCTGTCCGCCGAACGTATCGGCGTGCAACTGGCCGGCAGCCGCATGAACTCCACGGTGGGGCTCATCAAGGCATTGGGCGGTGGCTGGGGGGATCTGCCCCCGGCCAACGCGGCCAACCCGGCAACGGTGGCGCAGCAGTAAGAATTTCTCTTCTCTCTCTCTGGAAAGCGAGATCTGCGCGGCTTCGGCCGCGTTTTTTTTTGCCGTTTTGCAGTGGACTATGCAGATTGCGGCGGCGGATGCTTCTTCCGCGTCCCGGTTCCGTACACGAGGCTCGGGCTTCAATAGCGGTGCGCACATTGCGCATTTCGGTTCCCAGCGAGCGGTGATCGAACCTTGCCGAAGCACCCCCTGTCCCTTAACGCACCGCCGTTGGCTCGCAGACGGCCGAGCGCCGCAGTTTTCGGTGCGTGTATCCGTCCTAAACATTCGATTTCGACAGCCGGAGGGTGGAGTCTTACCATCAAACAGTGGCGCACGGCCCTCGGAGGCCCGAACGCGGCCCGAAAACATCCGATCCATCGGACCTTCGAGACCCGAGCGTCGCCCTCAAACCGTCGATGTTGGCCCTCTGAGGCTCATGCTCCACGGTCCGAGGGTGGAAGCCGGCTGTCTGAGGTCGAAGATTTCGACCTCAGACTGTGGAAGGTGACTGTTTGAGGCTCGCGTTCGACCCTCGGAGGGTCGACCTCGACGGTTGGAGGGTCACGTTCGAGCCATCAACGCCCGTCATCGACCATTCCAGGGTCGCGCTCCAGCGTATGAGCCCCGTTTTCTTGGAGGTACGCAGGCCACGTTGGCCAACGAAGCCCTCTGCCTGCGACGCGCGAAGGCACCTCGCAGTCCGGTGGCGCACCTACGTGAGACGCTGCCCACCCGCCCCACGCGCGTTCCAGCTCATCGCCCACGCATAGAAGCCCACCAGCGTGCCGAATTGCAAAAACACCGCCCACAGCAGAAAGATCTGCGGGTACCAGAGCATCGACCCTTTGAGCAGCACCACCGATGCCAGCGTGTACTGAAACGGAATGAACACCGTCAGATACGCCATGCCCATGACCGACAGCACCAGCTTGCGGATCAGGCCGAAGTCCAGCACGTTGTAGATCAGCGCATAAAGCCACGGCGTGATCAGCACCACCACGACCGACGCCTGCGTGAGCGAGCCGATCGACCCGCCGCCGTCATACGGAAAGCTTGCCGGCCACATGAAGAAGTAGAACTGGGCACTCGCCTGCACCACGCCAATAAAGCGCAGCCAGTACGCCAGCGGCAACGCACGGCCGCCGATGAAGCGGGTGCCGAACAGCAGCGCCAGCGTGACGATCATCCCCACCAGCCATTGCACGGCGGTGGGCAACGCGGCATCGCTGTGCGGATACGGAATCGCGCCAAAGCCCGGCACCAGCGCCTTCACGGCCGCCACGCGAACCTGCCCTTCCAGCGCCACGCTCCAGAACCCGATGATGCGTTCCCACAGGCTGGCGATGGTCGGCCAGAGCGCGCAGTAGCCGGCGGTGAGCGCCAGCGGAATCCCCAGCACGTCGATCCAGCGCGTGAGCGGAAACGACAGGCGCCGCATCGCGCGATGCATGACGATGCGATCGCCGCGATAGCCGATCACCCGCTTGGGTTCATGCCCGCGCAATCTGCGCTTAGTGGGCAGGTCGTCGGCCGGCCCGTCTTCGATGGGCTTGGCGTTCATCGGAAGCTCCAGCGGAAGCCGATTTCACCGTAGGTGCGGTTGTAGAACGGGTTGTGGTAGTACTGCGCGCCGATGATCAGCAGCAGGTCACGCGCGACACGCTCGCGCCACTGGATGGCGTAGCTCATGCTGTTGTAGTCCGCGCGCTCGGTGCCGGTGGTCAAGACCTGGTAGGCCTCGCGGGCGTGCTCCACGCGCAGCACGAGCGCGCGCTTTTCGTCGTTGCCGATCGTGGCCGCAATGTACTGGCTCGGGCCGAACACCATGCCCGGATTGGCCCGGTTGAAACGCAGGCCGCCCTCCAGCACGACCGACGGGAAATACGCCAGCGTGCTCAGCACCAGCCCTTGGTCATTGCGCACGCTGTCCTGGCCCTGCGCGTAGTAGGCACCGATGCCGGCCACGAAACGGCGGTCGGGCCCGAACTTGCGATAGCCCGCCACATCCACACGCCACTTCGAGAACAACTCGCTGTTGCCCGTGCCCGCGCCGACGAGGACGTAGTAATCCTCAGAGAGATCGCGCGTGAGCGAGAGCGCGCCGTACTGGCCTGCAAAACCAAAGCGGCTCTGCCGATCCAACTCGGCCTGCCAGATGCCGTACGAGGTGACCATCATGCCGCGCAGGGCCACGGCGGTGGCGCCGCCAAAGCCATCGCTCATACGGCCGGTGTCGAGCACAGCCTCGATGGCGGCGCGCTCGGGGGCGTAGGGTTCGGGCAGCGGTTGGGGCACAGTGGGCGCGTTGGCACCGGGCGTCGGCACGGGCGTTGCGGCCAATGCCGTGGCATCTGCCGGCGGGGCGGCACCTTCCGGTGCAGCCGGTTGTTCTGCTTCCGTTGCGGCTTCTTGCGGTGTTGCCGGCTCTACCGGTTGCATCGCTTCGGCCGGTTGTGCAGTTTCTGTCGGTTGCGCCGGTTGCGCCGTTTGCACCGGTTGCCCGTCTTGCGCCGGCTTGGCGGCATCCGGGGCGGCGGCCGGCTCGGCAGCCTGAGCCCACGCCGCTGGCGCAGTCATGCCGCAGATGGCCGCCGCGGCCATCCACGCGATTGGAGTTCGGTTCACGCTGGTATTTCCCCGTCTGTTATTGACAGCGGGCGCCGGCCTTTTTTTGATGCGCGGCGGCGGCCCTTTCTGCTTGTTGTCTTGTGCTTAGCTGCCCGTGTTCAACTTGGCAGCAATGGCGAGCTTGGTGCCGGCGCCTGCCACCACGCGCCAGTTGTTGCCTTCCCTAACCACGCTGGCCTGGCCCACCTCGACGCGCGGTTCGGCATAGCGATCCGCCGGGAACAGCCACGTCAGGTCGTTCAGTGTTTCAGGATTCTCTGCAATCACGCGCACGTCGCCGCGCTCCGATGTCGTGTGCCACACGGTCTTCTCACGCCGCTCGGCAAACTCGGCCATCTGCGTGATGGTGTGCCAGCGGAAGCGCTTGCGCGCCTCTTCCGCGTCGGCGGCTTCCATCAGTGCGTCAATGGCGTGCAGGTAGCGCACCGCGCCGGGCGGGTGGAAGTAGATCAGGCGGATCTCGCCGGAGTCGGTGGTGAACTTCACCAGCGAGGTCAGCCACGCCGCAATCTCCGCTTCCGGAATGTGCGCCATGTCGGCTTCTTCAATGGTCGCGTACTGGCCATACGTCTGCACGGGGAACGACCAGATGTGCTCGTCGCGCCGGCCATTGCGATAGGTGCGCGTCGGCCCCTGGCCGATGTTGCCGGTGAAGTAGTAGCCCTTGACGTTGTGCTCGTCCAGCCAGCGCGTTGCCCATTCGGGCTGGTTGCCGGTGGGGGCGGAATACTCGGTCTGCGGTTTGCCCGTCAGCGCCTCGATGGCGTCTGCGTTCTTCTGCAGGTAGGTCTCCATGGTGGCCTGGTTCTCTTCCGTCACGTTCAGGCCGAACCAGTCGTGAATCCAGCCGCCGTGGCTGCCCACCTCGTGCCCTTGCTTCATCAGGCCGTGCACGACTTCCGCAAACGCAGGGTTGTGAGCCAGGTTCACGCCCAGGCCGTCGCCAAACTGGCGCTGGTCAGGGCCGGCGGTGATGTGGAAGCTGAACGGGCCGCGCTTGAAGATGCCGTCTTCGATCAGCTTGTCGGTGGCGTCAATACAGATGCGTGCATCGCAGTGCCAGTTCAACACAAGCCCACCCACACCCTGCGGCGCCGGCGACAGGCGCGGCTGTTCCAGCACGTGGCCGGCAAAGTAGCTGAGGAAGCCGTGCATCAGCACGCCGTCGGTACGCAGCTTCAGATACGTCAGCGGCAGGTTGACGAACAACACGTGGCCTTTGCCCACGGTGCGCTCGCCCGCGATGATCGAGTTGTCTTCGGAGCGCAGCAGCACCTTGCCGGCGTAGTCGCCGTGTGTGCGCAGGGTCGGGTACTGCAGCATGTCCTGCCCGTAGCCCGACAGCACCGCACGCCCATTCGACACAATCCAGCGCCCCGGCGGAATATGCAGATCGACCATCGCATCGGGCTGGCCATAGACGGTCGCCTGGCTGGCCATCTTTTCGCGCAGCGTTGAATAGAAACCGTACTGCACGCCAGCCAGCGTCGACATGCGCGAGGCGCCGTCTTCGTAGAAGCCCTTTTCGTTGAGGATGCCGGCGTCGTACACCTGCATGAGCGCACCGCCGTTTTGCACGAACTGGCTGATCTGGTTGACGAGCGCGGTGGTCATCGAACGGTGCACGGTGTCGGGCAGGATCACGCCGGCAAACACACGCTCGCCATTCAACCCATGGCGCACGAAATCCGACGCTGACATGGTGCGCAGGCGCAAGCCCTCTTCCAGCGCGGCGTCTTCCCACGCCTGCACGTAGATGCGGTTGTCCTGCCCAAAATTGTCAGGCAGCACCAGCACGATGTCGTCTGTCTGCGGGCGGCCGGGGCCGGCGCTGAGGTTGCGCGCCAGCAGCAGCGCGCAGGCCGCAAAGGCGATCAGGATCAACAGACTGGTCAGGTGCTTGCGCCAGTTGATGCGCTTGGAAGGTGTGCTCATTCGGAAATCGCCAGTGCATGCGAGAGCCCGATCAGCGCGCCCTCTTCCATCAAGTTCCAGCGGCCTGCCGCGCGCCATTGCGGCGCGGCCTGCAGCCACTTCTGCGCGGTCGGCGTATCGCCCAGCGTGTAGGCAGCCCAGGCGATCAGGCCCCACGGGAACGGGTCCGCCTTGCCCGACAGCCACGTCTGCCCGTAGCGGAACTTCCACACCGCCCATTTACGCTGGGCGGCGGAGCCGGTCTCCAGGTCATGCACCCACGGATAGACGGGCGCCACCGCCGTCGGATAAAAACCGTACGGCGTGGGCGGCAGGCTCACGCGTGCGGGCTCCAGCGCGCCATTCCGTTGGTAACCATAGGCCTGCGCAAGGCCGTCCATCATTTGCTTGTGTGTGGGCAGCGCGGCCAGCTCCAGCGTGTAGTGCAACGATGCCTTGGGGTCGGCGCGCAAGTGCTTGAGTGCGCCGGCCACTTCCACGTTGTCGGCAAAGTAGGCTTCCGGCCGATCGGCAAATGCCTGGAACGTCGTGCGCTTCGGGTCCCACAGCGTCGCCAGGTGCATCAACGCGAGGCTGCAGCTCGCCAGCAGTTGCGGCGGGCCATGCAAGACCTCATTGACGAGCAGGCACCAGAACACCGCTTGCGAGTCATCCGCGTCGGCGTGGCCACATGCGGCCCAGCCGTCTGTGCCATTGCGGCAAAGGCGTGGAAACGTTCCATTGGGCTGTTGATACGGCAGCAACCAATTGGCCAGTCCAACAGCCGGGGATTGCACGTCGACACCCAGGCGGTGAGCGACCAGCAGGGCTTCGATTGCAACGTAGGGTTCGACGTAATCGCCCTGGGCGAATACGGTCATGGCCCCGTCGGGCGTGGTGAAGTCTTCAAACATCGTGGCACCGTGCGCAGCGGCAGCCGACAGCACAAGCCCGACCAGCACGGCAAAGCAGCGGCGAATGCAAGCGCTCCAGAACGTGACCATGCAAGCCTCCTTACCCTTCCACACGCGCGAACTCGTGCGCGGTAATTACGCCATGCACCACACAGCCTGCCGAGACGAACAGGCGGTTGCAGACCAGCGTGGTCGGTGCATCTGGGCGGCCGATACGGCAGTTGGGTCCGAGGACGATGTCCTCAAAACCGATCAGCGGGCCCAGCACTGCGCTGCCCGCCCCGATCTCCAGGTTCTTGCGCGCCGATAGCGTGCCCGCGATGCGCACGCCGTCCCCGGTGCGCAGGTGCCCATGCGTCTTGATACTGCCTTGGAGCACCATGCCACCCGCGACGCGGCAATCGCCGCGCACCACGTAATCGCAATCGGTTGCCTCGTTGGCCGCCAGCGTGGCATCGCCGTCAAGCACGCGGCGCTCCGTGGCCGGCTTCGGCAAGCCGACCGGCTGCGCTGCGCTGCGCACGTCGCCAAACATCACCTCAGTGGCGCCCGCACGTTCGAAGCGCGCCGGCGCGGCCATCACGATGCGTTCCTCCGCCGTGACACGGCCTTCGACACGCACGTTGGGCAGCAACCGCACATTACGGCCATGCACCCAGCGCTGCACCACCACGTTCTCGCCCAGTTCGATATCGCCTTCGGCCAGGCAGGCGCGCAGGCGGGTATCACGCTCGACTTCGACATCCTGCTCGACATACAAGTCGGCACGCACGCGGCTGCGCGGGCCCAGCCACGCGTTGCCCCGAAACACGACGATGTGGTTGACCTTGTCCAGCATGCGCACCAGCCCTGATTGCTCGGCAGACGGCCGGCCGCGCGGGTCGCGCCCCACGCTCAGCTCCGCACTCACGGGCACCTGGTAGGCGGCACCCGCAGCGCGCATGGCGTCAACATCCACGCCGTACTGCTCTTGCAGCCGGCGGCGGAAGCTGTTGGCAAAGAAGGTGAGATTGTTCGGCTGGTCACGCCGCATCGGCAACGGGGCGGAATCAGTCGGACGCAGCCATTCCGACAACGCCGGCAGGAACGGCAGCACGAGCAGGCCCGCCACCGCGCCGCTCAGCAGCAGCACGCTTCCGATCATGTGCCCTCCGGGCCGGTGCGCACGGGCACCTCGCCAGCCATGAGGTTGACCACACCCGCGGCTTCCGTGCGGAAGCGCTCGGTCTTGTCCCACACCAGTTCGCGCTTTTTCACGGCGTCGATGACTTGCGTCACACCCGCGCGCGCGATCGTCATCATGCTGACCAGGAAGCCGAACAGGTTCAGCGGCAGCAAGCGGATGCGGTTGCGATGGCCATCGAGGTAGGTGGCCGCCGCAATCTCGAAGAAGGCCGCGTTGGTACCCAGCCCGCCGTAGCACAGCAGCGCCGCCAGAAGAATCCAGCCCGAGACGATGGACTGCGCCGCCGCATAGAACAGGATGACCGCCACCACCCAGCCGGCCAGCTGCACCATCGGCATGACGAAGATCAGCAGCAGCAATGCGCCGTCCAGCCGCTCAAGCCGGCTGATGCGGTCGTTGGCGAGCAGCTTGCGGATGTTCTGCACCATCACCTGGTTGTGGCCGCGCGACCACCGGCTGATCTGTTTGAGCCGCACGGGCCAGACTTCGGGCACCTCTTCGTAGCACTCGGAGCGGTTCTGGTAGACCGTCTTCCAGCCGTGCTGCAGCAGGCGGAACGTCACATCGGTGTCTTCGGCCAGCGTGTCGATGTTCCAGCCGCCGATGTCGTCCAGCGCGCGGCGGCGGATACCGCCCACGGTGCCGCCGTATTGCGGTACCAGACCCAGGTTCATGCGGGCAGTCTGGTCCACCTGGTAGCCGCCGGAGCGCTCCAGGTCGAGCAGGCGCGTAAGCAGGTTCGCGCCGGCATTCACCGGCACCACGCGGCCCATGATGGCGCCCACTTCCGGGTCAAAGAACGGCGCCACAAGCTGTTTGATCAGGCCGCGCGCTGGCAGGTAGTCGGCGTCGAACACGATCATGATCTCGGCATCGATCAACTGCGTGGCATCGCGCAACGCCGCCGCCTTGCCTGGCCGGCCTTCCGTGCGATGAAAAAGCTGGAAGCGGCCGGGGTTGCGTGCCGCAATCTCGTCGATGATCTCGCGCGTGCGGTCCTTCGAGCGATCGTTGACCGGCATGATGGTCAGCTTGTCCTGCGGGTAATCCACCAGCAGCAGCGCGTTGAGGCAGTCGGCAATCACGCGCTCTTCGTTGTGCGCCGCCACGCAGACGACCACGCTCGGCCACACACCCTGTTCAATGTCGAGGTACGGCTGACGCTGACGGCCGAACAGCCGGTTCAGTGTGAACAGGTAGTGACGCGCGGTGTAGACGACGAGCAGCGTGATGATGCAGAACGCCAGCACCAGCAGGATATCGATCGCAAGCGTGGACATGGTCTTCGTTGCCTTCGGCCGTCAGGCCGCTTGAAGTTCTTCGCCCAGAAACTCCTGGACATGCGCACCGCCCAAGGCGGCCACGATGCGCTGCGAGGCGAGCCCGTCGCCGTATGGGTTCAGGCGTTGCGAGAACGCGCGCCATGCGTCGTCGTTGTCGTACAGGTGGTTGACGGCGCCCACGATGCTGTCCACCTCCGTGCCGACCAGGCGCACGGTGCCGGCCTGCACAGCCTCCGGGCGCTCCGTCACGTTGCGCATGACGAGCACCGGCTTGCCCAGCGACGGCGCTTCTTCCTGCACGCCGCCGGAGTCGGTCAGGATTACGTGCGCACGCTGCATCAAGCGCACGAAGCGGGCGTAGTCCAGCGGCTCGATCAGGTGCACGTTCGGCAGGCCCGCCAGGGCGGTCTGCACGGGCCCGCGCACGTTCGGGTTCAGGTGGATCGGATAGACGACCTGGATGTCGTCGCGGCGCGCCAGCGTGGCCAGTGCCTCGCAGATGTTGGCAAAGCCTGAGCCGAAGTTCTCGCGGCGGTGGCCCGTCACCAGCAGGACCTTGCGGTCGTCCTTCAGGAAGGGGAAATGCGCATCCAGCTCGGCGCGGAAGGCATCGTCCTTCACGATGCGCTGGGTGGTCTGCAGCAGCGCGTCGATCACGGTGTTGCCCGTTACCAGGATGCGGCCGCCCAGGTTTTCCGCCTGCAGGTTGCGGCGCGACGAATCGGTCGGGGCGAACAGCAGATCGGCACACACGTCGATGGTGCGGCGGTTCATCTCTTCCGGCCACGGCTGGTAAAGGTCGCCTGTGCGCAGGCCGGCTTCCACATGGCCGATGGGAATGCGGCGGTGGAACGCCGCCATGGCCGACATCATCGCGGTGGTCGTGTCGCCGTGCACCAGGATGCGGTCGGGGCGCACCGTCTCCAGCACGTCATCAAACGCCGTGAGCAGGCGCGCGCTCAGTCCGTTCAGCGTCTGGTTCTGCGTCATCAGTTCCAGGTCGTATTGCGGCGTGATGTCGAACAGGTCCAGCACCTGCTGCAGCATCTGCTTGTGCTGCCCCGTCACGCAGACGACTGACTCCATGGCCGACTGCTCGGCCAGCGCCTTGACGAGCGGCGCCATCTTGATCGCTTCGGGCCGTGTGCCGAAGACGGAGAGAATTTTCATAGCCGGGTAGAAAGAAGCACGGCATGCGCATCGCAGACGCACATACAGCACACAGGACTGACGAAGGGAATCGGGTGACGCCTCCTCCGTGCCTCCTTCTTGTTCTTGTGTGACCGTGGGGGGCGGGGAAACCGGGCGTCGTGCAGCCCGCAATTTTCTCAATGAACACGCCATTACCGCCACCCCTCGTTTTTTTAAACAGAAAGGCTGACTAGGATTACCCCTTCTTTAGGGGGTGTGGGAAATAACGGGCGCTAACGGAGAAAATGAGCTGAACGATCGCGTGCGTTGCTGAAACTGTCCGCAAGGCGCGGAGCCGCACTGATATTGGCGTTGCAGCAGGTTGATTGCCTGAACGCGGATTATCGATGAATCAATCTGCGTTTCAGCTTCGGCTTTTCTTGAAGCCGAAGCATGCGTAATTGCAACGCAAATGAAAACACAAAAAGGATAAATGATTCCCACCCATTAGTGGGGTATGCCGATTTATCTGAAAAAAAAACGCGGCGTCTTCCAAACGCCGCGCGCTGTGCACTTTGGGGGAAGCACAGGAGTTAAATCGATTCGAGTTCGCGGCCGCGTGTCTCCGGCAACGTGAGTGCTGCCACGATGAGCAGCCCATAGGCGCCCGCCGCGAAGATGCCAATGGCATGCCCCAGCGACGAATGCGCACTCACCTGGCCGATCAGGAACGGAAAGCACGCGCCCACCGCCCGGCCCACGTTGTAGCAAAAGCCCTGGCCCGAACCGCGCACCGCCGTCGGAAACAGCTCGGTCAGGAACGCGCCCATGCCGGCAAAGATGCCCGAGGCAAAGAAGCCCAGCGGCAGGCCGAGCAGCAGCATGGTGCTGTCGGTCACCTCCAGTTGCGTATAGGCCAGCGCCACCACCATCGAGCCCACGGCAAACAGGATGAAGTTGCGTTTGCGGCCCAGGCGGTCGGTCAGCACCGCGCTGGTCAGGTAGCCGATGTACGAACCGATGATTACCACGGCCAGATAACCGCCGGTGCCCAGCACGGTCAGATGGCGCTCGGTTTTCAGGAACGTCGGCAGCCACGTGGTGATGGCGTAGTAGCCGCCTTGCGCGCCGGTGGTCAACACGGCGGCACGCAGCGTGGTGCTCAACAGCCGGGGAGAGAAAATCTCGAAGAAGCTCGTGCGCTCTGTGGCTTGTGACTTCGCTTCCTGAAACACCTCCGGCTCTTTCACCAGCCGGCGCAGGAAGAACACGAACACCGCCGGCACGATCCCCACGAGAAACAACGCGCGCCATGCGGTTTCAGGCGGCATCACGCTGAAGAACCACGCATACAGCAATGCCGATGCGCCCCACCCCAGCGCCCACCCCGCTTGCACCATGCCAACGGCCTTGCCGCGATCCCGCGAGCGAATGGCCTCGCCGATCAGCACCGCGCCGGCCGTCCACTCGCCGCCAAAGCCGAAGCCCATGAGCGTGCGGGCAATCAGCAGCTGTTCGTAGTTCTGCGCGAGGCCGCACAGGAAGGTAAACACGGCAAACCACAGGATGGTGATCTGCAACGCGCGCACGCGCCCTATACGGTCTGACAGGATGCCCGCCACCCAGCCGCCCGCCGCCGATGCCAGCAGCGTGCACGTGCCGATCAACCCCGCATCGGCCTTGGAAAGGCCCCACACGCCGATCAACGTGGGGATGACGAAGCTCAGGATCTGCGTGTCCATCGCGTCGAGCGCGTAGCCCACCTTGCAGCTCCAGAACGTACGGCGCTCCTGCGTGGAGATCTCTCGGTACCAGCGGAATAAACCGCCGGAGTTGGCTGCGGCAGTGGCGTCCGTCCCGGCGGGCGCTCGCGCAACCGTTGCTTCGGTTGTCATGGTGTTTCCTCCTTGTTACTGATGCTGTCTCGATGCGTCTATCGCCTATTGCTATAAACCAGCGCCTCTGCGTGCGCCAGTTGGAACCCCGATACCCGTCCGTCTTGCGGTCTTGCGGTCTTTCCGCCTTTTGGTCTTTCTGACTTTTGGTCTTGCAGCTGCGTGTTCAGGCCAACGCCGCAGTACGCAGGTCGGTGATCAGCATGTGCCCCGGTGCATGCGTGATGCACAACTCAGGCCGCGCCTGTTGCACCACCGCCTGGGGTGTCACGCCACAAGCCCAGAACACCGGCACTTCGCCCGGCTGCACAGGCACCGCATCGCCCCAATCGGGCTGTGCGAGATCAGCGATGCCGATGGCCGCCGGATCGCCAAAATGCACCGGCGCGCCGTGCGCACGCGGCATGCGCGAGGTGATCTCGATCGCGCGGATGGCATCGGGCACCGACATCGGCCGCATCGACACCACTAGCTTGCCCGCCAGGCGGGAGGTACCGATCGTGTCGACCGACGTGCGATACATCGCCACGTTGCGCGACATGGCGATATGGCGCAGCGGCACGCCCGCTTCCATCAACGCATGCTCGAACGAGAACGAGCAGCCGATGGCAAAGGCGACCATGTCGTCGGTCCACAGCGCTTCAACATCGGCCGGCTCGTCGGCCAGTTCGCCGTTGCGATAGACGCGATAGCGCGGCACGTCGCGGCGCACGTCAATGTCCTGCCCCAGATGGCGGAACACGGGCACGCCGGGTTCGGTCACGTCCAACAGGGGGCACGGTTTTGGGTTGAGCTGGCAGAAGCGCAGAAACTCGTTGGCCCACGTATCGCGCAGCATCACGATATTGGCCTGCACGTAGCCATCGCACAGGCCGCTGGTGTGGCCGCGCAGCACGCCCGAGCGCGCCGCAAGGCGGGCGGAATACGGATTTGCGTACGCCACGCTGGCACCCGGGCGGGTGTGTACGGGCATCGGCGCCGGGTGTTCCGGCACTCTTTTTGCCTGGGCTGTCTCCACTGCCGTCATCATTCAAGCTCTTCCACAAGGTTGTTCGTGCGGCAAATTGTGAAAGCGCGATGAAACGCGGTCCAACGAAAGTTTCGGATTGCAGGCGATAGGAAAAGGTGATTGCCAAGGCGGGTGCCGCATCCACGCGTGTAGAATCCGTCGCCCCTCCGTTTTGCCGCTCTTCGCCTGACATGGACTACCAAGCGATCCTGGACACCATCCACCGCGACATCCAGCCGTATCTCGGCCAGGGGCGGGTTGCCGACTACATCCCCGAACTGGCCGGCGCCAGCGCAGCGGATTTCGGCATGGCCCTCGTCACGCTCGGCGGCGACGTCTACACGGTGGGCAAGGCGAATGTGCCGTTCTCGATCCAAAGCGTCTCCAAGCTGTTTGCCTGCACGCTGGCCTTCCAGCTCGAAGGCGAAACGCTCTGGCAACGCGTCGGCCGCGAACCCTCCGGCAATGCTTTCAACTCGCTGGTGCAGCTCGAATACGAGAACGGCATCCCGCGCAACCCGTTCATCAATGCCGGTGCGCTGGTCGTGACCGACGTGCTGTGCCGCCGCTTCGTGCAGGCTGAAACCGCACTGGTGCAATTCATGCGGCGGCTGGTCGACAACCTGCGCATCGACTACGTGCGGCGCGTGGCCGAATCCGAACTGGCCCATGCCGACCGCAATCGCGCAATGGCCCACTTCATGAAGAGCTTCGGCAACCTGCACATGCCGGTGGAAACCGTCATCGATGCGTACTGCCGCCAATGCGCCATCGAGATGGACTGCACCGACCTCGCCCGCGCCGTGCTGTTTCTCGCCAACGGCGGCGTCGTGCCGTGGAGCGGCGAGCGCATCGTCGATGCCAGCCCCGCCAAGCGCCTCTCTGCCCTGATGCTGACCTGCGGTACTTACGACGCGGCAGGCGACTTCGTCTATCGCGTGGGGCTGCCGGCCAAGAGTGGCGTGGGCGGCGGCATCGTTGCCGTGCTGCCGGGCGAGTTTGGCGTGTGCGTGTGGTCGCCGGGGCTGGACGTCAGTGGCAACTCGCTCGCCGGCCTGCAAGCGCTGGAATGGCTCACGACGCTGACCGGCCGCTCGATCTTCTGACGCTGCCGCCACGGCACGCTTGCGTGGCCTAGGCGGCTTCCGAGTTGCGCTCGACTTCTTCGGCAATGGCATAGCGCGGGCCGACCGACAGGCAGAATTCCCGCGCCATCGTGCGCGCCAGGCCAACAATGGCTTCGTGCACCTCCAGCCCTGCTCCAGCGCGCCACGACGCGATGATCGGCAAGGTGGGCAACGCGGGCTCCACATCCAGTACCGTCAACGCGCCGCTCTCAATGCGGTCGCGTACCAGCACGGTGGGCAACGCGCCCACGCCGAAGCCATCGCCCACCAGGCGCGTCATGGCGGCCACCGAATTGACGCAGTTCACGCGCGGTGACTCCACCCCGCTCAGGTGCAGCAGGTTCAGCATGTCTTGATGCGGCCGCGAGTTGCGCACGAAGGTGATGAGCCGTTCGCGCGCCAGTTCACCCAGGCTGCAGTACGGGTGGGCCAGCCGGGAGTTGGTGGCGACCACCCAGTGGATTGGATACTGCGCGAGCTGCACGTTGCGCACACTTTCGGCGCGCAGCAGATCGGTCTGGAAAGCAATGTCGAGCGCGCCCTTCTGCAAGTGCTCGACGAGGTGCATCGCGCTGTCGGCCACGAGTTCGATTTCCAGCGCAGGAAACATCTCGGCCGTGCGCGCGATGAGCGGCGAGAGCCACGTGTGGATGACGCTGTCCATCGCCCCCACCCGCACGCGCCCTTCAAAGCCCGGGCGTTGTGCCACGGCTGCCTGCAACTGGTGCAGCGTGCTCACCATGCGGTCGGCATATTCGAGCACCTTGTGGCCATCGGGCGTGAGTTGCACGCCGCGTGTGTCGCGGTCAAACAGGCGCACGCCCAGCTCTTCTTCCAGCGCGGCAATCCGCGCCGAAATGGACGCCTGCGTGGTGAACAGCTTGTCTGCGGTAAGGCGAAAACTACGCAGCCGCGCCACCCAGACAAAGGTTTCCAGAAAACGTAGGTTCATGCCCTGCCCCTCGTGTTGTTGTAGGTGGCTCGCTTGCGTTGCACCCGCTGCGCCATCTGCCCCATGCAGCGCGTTCAGGTTACGGATTTTCGTGCTGCGGCGCACGCTCATGCACGCCTGTTCGGCGGTTTTTACCAAAGCCCCGCCAAAACTGCCACGGACCCTCGTAGTTTCTACAACGCAGGCGCCTCCACGCCTGCGGCGCACTACGTAATTTGCCAATAGCTGCGCTGGCAACCGGCGTCCAGAATGCCCTTATCACCCGCTTGCTTTCAATCAGGCCCACCCCGCATGGGGCGCAGCTGGAGGACACCATGCCTGCCATCGACGAGATCAACGGCCGCATCGTCTACTACCGTCCGCCGCCCCCTCCGCCTCCCCCGCCCACCCCCGCGCAGAAACAAGCCGCAGCCGACGCAAAAACCAAGACCGACGCGGCCATCCAGACAGCCAATACGGCGGTCAACGACTACATCAACAACGGCGACGACTCCACGGCCGCGCAGGACAAGCTCGACAAGCCGCTTTCGGACGTCATCAACTCGGTGCAGAACGAGTTGCGCCGGCAGGCCGACGAAGCGCCCGGCGGCGGCGAAAAGAAAGCCATTGAAGACGCGGCGGACGCCATCAAGAAACGCGATCCCGATGCCAAATGGCTCGACAAGATCGTCGACGATGCAAAAGACGCGGTTGAGAAGCAAGACCTGAGCCAGCGCACCGCATCGGAAGCGCGCGACGGCGTGCTTGATGCCCAGGACAAGCTGCAGGACGCGCAAGACATCAAGGTCACAAACCGGACCATTGCTGAAGACAAGCAGGACTCGATCAACGCGGCCCAGGCCAACCTGAACAAGGCCATCGACGATTTCAAGACTGCCCTTGGCGGCGAGCTTTCCACCTACGAAAACTTTGGCTCGGGCGACAACCTGCAGGCCGCCAACGACGCCACCGATGCGCTGGCAAAAGCCCACCCTGATTGGGACGACGGCAGCCTTGCCCTTGCCAGGAACATCGCCACAGCCGATGCAATCCAGTACCAGATCAACCACATCAACCCGAACGACCCAACGCTGTCGGCGCAGGACAAGGCGCTCGCCACCGACGACCCGGTGCAGTTTGCGTGCGTGCAGCTTGCGCGGCCGCATGCCAATGACAAGAACGCCGAGCAGATCTACGAGCAGATCGGCGCAGCCAGCTACGACGTGCGCGTGAACTACACCAAGGACCAGGTCGCAGCCAAGATGAAGGCGGGCGATGCCCAAGGCGCGCTGAAGATCCTGTCGGCCAACATGAACGACGTGTCGGTCACCAGTGCCGACCCCGACGCACGCGACCATCTGTATCAGGTGGCCGGCGCGCCCTTCTTCAACGCGCACAGCGACTACTTCAACAAGCAGATCAGCGACCTCACCCTGGTCTACAAGTACAACCCGGACGACCCGGACGCCAATCGCAAGATGGCCGACAGCACCGTCAAGTACGACGCCGTCGGCAATTGGATGAAGGACCTCGCCAAGGTGGCGCCGCCCGAAGTGGCAAACAACCTGCTGACCACCGTAGAAGATCGCTTCAACGACAACGGCCACTGGTTCCAGAGCAATGCCGGCGCCGACACGTCTGGACTCGTGCCCCACGGCTCGGACTTTTATGGCGGCTTGAGTCTGACGGCTGCCGTGGCCGATTCGCCGCGCTTCGCCAGCGACCAGTCGAGCACCGACCACGCCCAGCAGGTTGCCAACTGGCTGACCACCAACTCCAACGCCAAATCGTTCCTCTACAGCATGCAGACCTCCGGCTCGGGGGGGAGCATGCCGTCGTGGGTGCCGGTGCAGAACGCCGTGGGCGACGGCAACGGCGCCACCGTCACCGATGCGCTCATCCAGCAGCACGGCAAGGACTTGCCCAACGTCGACATGCTGCAACGCGCCTTCGACCGCGGCAACGAGAAGGTCCAGCAAAAGCAGGCAGAGGCTGACTACAAGACGTTCCAGTCCGACCAGAATGCGGGGCTGAAGAACATCTTCGGGCAGATGTCCAAGGCCACCTTTGGAAAGGACACGCCGCTTTACAACGACAAGGCGCAGACCTTCAGCGGGCCCGATTCCGACACGCAGCTCAAGAACTACATCGGCGGCGCGCTGATGATCCAGGCCGACAACGCTGGCGCGCAGAGCAGCGGCGCCACCGGCACTGCGTGGTTCACCGGCGGCAACAGCACCAAGGTCATCAACGAGGTCAACAAGACGATCCACGAGGCGGGCGGAGACAACCCGACCGTGAAGGCCATTCCCATCGCCTATGTGGACAAGAGCGCGGGCGTGATGCCGACGGCGTTGTTCGAAGTGGCCGACAAGAATGGGGGTAAGCCGCACTACATCGACGATCGCGGTTGGGACTACAGCAGCCTGGATGATTACCGCCACAACAACGCCCTGTCTGACGGCGGCACGATCTACGTGCCGAAGAATCTTGCCGGCACGGTCTCGCTCGACAGCAATGGCATTCCGGACGTCGATCACTTCAGTGCACATATCACCACGACGGGGCAGAAGATCCGGCACGTTGTGGACATCGTGGCCGGTGTAGCAACGGCGGTGGGCGGCGTGATCCTGTCAGTCGGCACGTTTGGCGGCGCGTCGATTGTGGGCGGCGCCATGGTGGCGGTGGGAACAGGCTGGATCGTTGGCGAATCGGTCGACCACCTCAACACGCTGGCCGACCACGGCCGCTCATGGTCGCCCACCAACCCCGAGGCCTTTAACGACTGGCTAGCCATCGTCACATCCGCAGCGGGTGAATACAGCCTGGCGGGCAAGGGTGTGTCCGCACTGTCGGAAGCGGCGGCGGCCTCAAAGATGTTCACGCTCACGCGCTCGGCTTCGGATTTGGTGGCCGGTGGCGGCGGCATTGTCATGACCGGCGCGCAGGTCAAGGACCTGCTGATGTACGGCGACCGGATGTCGGGCTCGCAGAAGGCCGAATCCATCATGTTCCTGGGTCTCGGCCTCGGCCAGGTGGGTGCAACGCGCATGCTCGAACGCGTTGGACTGTCACAAGGCACCGAACGCGTCGGCCTGCTCAACGCACTGAAGAACAACGCCGGCCGCTACAAGCCCACCGAGGTGGTGCCCGAGCCCACCACGATGGCTGCCAATGACCCAGCCAGTGCGGGCCGGCCGACCACCGACCCGACCACCGAGCCAGTGATCACGCAAGCCGGCGGCAAGACGACGGAGCCTGCCGGCACCACCGCTGGCAACGATGGGAAAGACGGCACGACGGGCAAGCCCGGCACGGACCCGACCGCCCCGATCGACCCGGTCACAGGCAAGCCCAAAGCCGCCGGAGACCCCGTCACTGAACCAGGCAAAACGGGTACATCGGGCGACGAAAACAATCCGACCAAGCCGGGTCCCACACGCCCCTCGCGGCCGCTGCCGGGTGCCCTGGACGACCTCGCCAACCCGGAAATTACGCTCACCAGCTTTACCGACACGCAAAAGGCTCTGGACGCCGGCACGCAGAATGCACTGTCGCAGCATGCCGATCTGCTGCTCGATGCCGAAAACTACCGCACCGACGGCACAACAAATGGCCGCCACCCGCGCGGCATTGGCGTGCGCAGGCTGGCCGCCAAGCTGGCCGAGATGAGCGACGAGCAGCGGCGCCTCATCCTGAGCAAGGCCGAGTTCGCGCACGACACCGCCAACATCAAAGACCCCGTGCGCATGAGCTGGCGCCAGCGCATGCAGCTCTATCGCGGCAAGTCGTCGGTATTCGGACGCACGGCGGATCGGATCATGTCGCCGGTAGACCGCATCCAGGCGCTTTTCGTGGATCGCGGCATCCGCAAGTTCTTCGTCAAGGGCGGCACGGAAGACGCCGCCGCCGCGCTGAAAGACACGCAGCGCATTCTGCTCGTGACGGGCTTCACCGTCGGGCGAGACCCGGTCTCGGGCCGCGCCCTGCCCGAAACGGACGGCCCCGTCGGCACCGCTGAAATGGCGGCCAAGCTCGCGCTGGCCGGCCGCGACATGACCATCGCCACCGATTCGGCCAACATGCCGGTTGTGCAGTCGGTGCTGGCGAGCCTCGATGGCGGGCATCTCGTCAAGCTGGAGCCGTTCGATGCCAAGCGCGGGCAGCCCGCTCGCGATGCCGCAAACGAACTGCTTGACCGCGTGCAGCCCGATGCAGTCGTCGCCATTGAACTGCCGGCCCGCAATGCCGACGGCGACTATCTCAACATGCGCGGCATCTCCGTGGCGGAGGTGAATGCCCCGAAGGATCAGATCGTGCTTGAGGCCAACAAGCGCACGGGGATTGTCACGGTAGGAGTGGGCGACGGCGGTAACGAGGCCGGCATGGGCAGCCTGCGCAGCAATATCCCACCCGTCACGCTCGCCGATAACACCACGATCGATTTCGCATCGACCGTGCCGGTGAAGTATCCCGTGACTGCGTGGAACTCCAACTTTGGCGCACAGGCCATCCTGGCCAACATGCTGCACCAGATGGGCCGCATGGACCTCATGACCACGCCGGAAGAGCTGCACGCAGCCATCAAGGCTTCAGTGGATGCGGGGGCAGTGGACGGTGTCAGCCGCAAGAGCGAAGCCAGCGTCGACGGTTTCCCCTCACAAGTGCATCAGGGCATGCTCGTGCTGCTGCGCAATGCCATGAACCACATGCCCGACGGCAAGACGTTTGACGAGGCCACGCCCAACGAGCCCTTCACCGTTGCGGCCTTCGACTCCAGCAACGGCGGACTGATCGCGGCCAAGAACATGCTGGCCATCATCAAGGCCGAAACGGGTGAAGACTTGCAGATGGTGCCGGTGGTGGACCACGCCAACGCACCGTATGGCCCCAAGAGCCCGGACACGCTCATCCGTCTTGTCGGCAATGGGCTGCAGACCGCACAGCGTCTGAAGGCCGCCATGGTGGCCATGGCGTGCAACACGGCGTGCACGGCGTTCCCGAAGGCGCTGGACAACGTTGATGTGCCTGTCATCAACCTGATTGACGTGACGTCGCGCGCCATGGTCGAACACGGCGGGGACCGCCCTGCCGTCCTTGCCACGGCGGGCACTGTCAAGAGCGAGGCATACCAGAACACGGTCGCTGAGCTGTCCGATGGTCGGGTCAACCCGCAAGCCGTTGCCGCCCACAAGTTCGCGGATTTCGTCAACGACCTGAAGCACAAGAGCGATGACCCAAAGGTGAAGGAAGAGCTGCAAGACGCCTCGGACGCATACGTCAACGAACTCCACCCGGAGACCACGTCGCTATGGCTATGCTGCACGCATTACCCGGCGATGAAGGATTTCCTCGTGACCTCGCTGCTCAAGCGCGGCATGGATATTCCGGTGATCGATCCGATGGAGTACCAGGCCAGGGCGCTGCTCAATGAAATCGGAAAGAGCGATTGGCACACGCCAAGCGCGGCGTATTCCACCGATCCGTACGTCGTCACCTCGGGCAAGACCGGCCCGGTGAGCGAATCGGCGCAGAACCTGATGGACCGGCCCAACGTGCCCGTGCAGCGGGTGCGCAGGTTCGGCCCCGGCAAGACGCTGGATGGCGCCATTCCGCCGAACCCCCGCATGGAGCCCACGCCCATCAGCAACGCTGTGATGGCGCTGTTCAACCCGGACATGGCGCGCATTGAAAATCCTAACGGGGTCGGCAACGCCGCCGCTGCGCTCCAGGGCAGCAACCGCATCCTGGTGCTGGCCGGGTCGCGCAACGCGCATGGCGCGGTAGATACCGACGGCATTGCCGGCGCCGCCGTGTTCGGCCATGACTTGCAGGCGGCGGGCAAGCAGGTCGTCTACGTAGTGCCGCACGAAGCGGTACCGGCACTCGATGCCGCCTTGCAGGCGCGCGGGGCCGCCGTCAACGACTACAGCATCGTCCCGTTCAACGCGGAGCCCGGCGAGCAGGCGCGCACAACGGCGCAAGATCTCATCGATCAGGCGTCGCCCGACACGATCGTCTCCATCAACGTGCATGGCCGCAATAGCGAGAACCGCTACGTCGACCAGAACGGCAACGACGTCACTGACCAGACCGTCCCTCTGGACGAGGTGGCCATTGCCGGCTGGAAGACCGACGGCGTGACCACCATCGGTGTCGGCTCGCGCGGGCATGAAGCCGGCATGGGCAACACGCGCCGCACGGCCCCGCAGGTGACCCTGCCCGATGGCACGGTGGTGGACCCGCGTTCAGTGGTGCCAGCGGACCACTATGTGAGTGCATCGAACTCCAACTGGGGCGCGCACGGCCTCGCGGCTTCGGTGCTGGAAGCCGCCGGCCGCACGGATCTGCTGACCACTCATCAGCAGCACATGGACGCGCTGAACGCCACCGCCAGCGCCGGTGCGGTCGATGGCGCGACGGGCCAGGCCACCGGCACCGTCGGCGGGCACGACAGCAACACCTACCAGACCGTCGTGCAGATGATCAACCTGGCGGCAGGCAAGAAGCCCGACGTGCCGCCACCCACGCCCGCAAGCGCGACAGGGCCGAAGGGACCGGAAGGCCCGCAGCCCGATAATTCCGCGCCCCGCACGCAGCCCACCACCCCGGCCATCAAGACCAGTGAAGCCGGCGACGATGGCAACGGCACCCCGCCCACCGAGCCCGCCAGCGCCGGCGAACCCAAGCGCAAGCCGTGGATCCGCTGGATCTTCGCGGGCTCGCTCACGGGGGCGTTCTCCACGGCTGCGAGTTCCGCCACGCTCACCGGAAGCGCCGCGACGCACGCGGTATTCGATCCGTCCGTCACCAGCCCGCTGTCGTTCATGTATCGGGGCGGCATCGCAGCGCTGCGTGCCAACAAGACGCGCGCCGTGTCTGACCAGGTCGGCAAGTTGGGCACTGAAGATTCAGACTCGGCACTGGCCTGGCTCAAGACCAACATGTCGGATCACGGGCGCCGCTGGGGCGTGACAAAGGGCGACCGGCAAACCATCGCTGACGCAGTCGCGCGTTTCCAGGACAACCCGGATGCGCTCGCCGGGGCGCTGTCCAAGGTCGACGATCCCAAGGCCAAGGACGACCCCGATGTCCAGGCACTGCTGGCGCTCAAGGGGGCGCCGGGAAAGCTGCTTTCGCCCAAGAGCCCCGTGGGGCGCGCGAACGACACGCTGCAACTGCTGACACTTGCACTCAATAACGGCAACACGGCTTACTGGTTCGCCACGCATGGCGCGCACCTGAACACGCCGTCGTTCTGGAGCAATGCGCTGTTCCTGAGCGCCAACCTGGCGCTGTCCAGCCGCAACTTTGCCGGCCGCCTTGGCGCTACGTTCAACGACAAGGCGACCAACACGAGCCCGTGGCTGAACCGTGCGCAGGCGTTCACGATGTCGCTGTACACGGTCGGCTCGGTGCCCCTGGCGATGAACGATGCGCTCATGCACACCAATAGCCCGGCCATGGGTGCCACCAAGGCCGCACTGGACCTGGCATTCGGTGCGGGCGCCCTGCGCATTGCCGGCGACCTGATGCCCAAGGTCGGCCAACGGCTGCCAAGCAACGCCATGCTGCCTGGCGGTGTGATCCTGGGTGTGGCGGCGGTCACGCGCTTCGGCATCGAATTGTTCGTGCCCAACCAGGCGGCCAAGCCGGCCGTTGCGCAAGTGCAGGCCAACGGCAACGGGGAAGATCAGAACGACCAGCCCATTGCCGCGTTCCCGCTGCCCGACATGCAGGGCGTAAGCGGTGATCTGCTACGCGCCAATGCGCCGCACACGTTGCCATCGATCGGTACAGGCACCTCGCCGCAGTATGCGATCGTTGGTCCAGGCGGCACGCTCTGGCAATTGAGCGCGGCCGATTCTGCCAAGCTGCTTGGCACCACGGGCCCGGCATCCGACGCGCGCACGGCTGCCGCGCTCGACAAACTGGCACCGATGAACAGCCAGTTCGACTGGGCAGCGCTGGATGGCAATCCATATACGCGAGGCGCAACGGGACAGGACCCGGATCTCGTCGTCCCGGGTGACATCGTGCGGATCGGATAACGGGGAAAGCGGGCAACCATCGGCAGGCGCAGCAGTCAGGCGCTTGCCGTTCTTTTTTTTTTCGTTCCCTTACGCGCTCAGGAAGTGGACGACACGTACGGATTGCCCACCGCATCCGCGCCTTCAGCCCAACGCAGCAGCGCCGCCACATCGCGGAACAACGTGCGGTCAATGGTGGTATCCATCGGCACGGTGTCGTGCAGGCGCTCCGCCAGGCCTGCGTTGGCCGCGGTCGGCACGAGGTGGTATTCGGCCATCTGCCGGATGCGCTGGACAGATTCGCCGCTGCCCTTGGCGATCACCATCGGCAACGTGCCATCGCCGGGGTAATACAGCGCCACCGCATGCCGCGCGCTGAACACGATGGCGGTAGCAATGCGCATGCGATCTTCCAGCGCGCTGTATTGCACCTCCAATGCAAGCTGGCGACGGCGCCCCACGATGTGCGGATCGCCTTGCAGCTCGCGATGTTCACGGCGCAGTTCTTCGGTAGACATGCGGTTCTTCTTGAAGAATTCGAAACGCACGTGCCAGTAGTCCAGCGCGGCCATCAGCACATACACCACCGCCGCCCAGCCGAACAGCAGAAGAATCATGTGCGCAACCACGGCCAGGATGGCCGCCGGCCGCCCGTAGCCCGCCTGCAGCGGCAACGCCAACGACCCGCGAATCACCACGAACAGCGTCAGCGCCAGGCAAGCCACCTTGAACAGCATGATGGCCAGGCCGATCAGGTTGCGCACGGAGAACATGCGCTGGATGCCCTCCCCCGGATTGAGCCGCGACATTTTCGGCGTCAGGCGTTTGGGCGCGAACATGCCGCCCACCTGGGCAAACGCACCCAGCACCGCCAGCACGGTCACCAGCACCAGGACGGCTGCGCTCAACAGGATCCACTCCGCCCCCGCCGATACCAACGCCTGCCGCACCGCCGCGGCCGGGTCGCGCGCCTGCGCCACGGCGCTCACGTTCTGTATCAGCAGGCCGCGCATGCGTTCGAGCAACCACGGCCCGCCTTGCCACAACAGCACGAGCATCCCGATAAAGACCAGCGCGCTCGTCACGTCCGTGCTGCGGACGACTTCGCCTTCGCGCCGTGCGTCCTCCAGACGGCGCTGTGTGGGCTTGTGCTGTTTCTCGCTCATGAGCCGGGGTTGTGCAGCAGCGCGCGCAACAGCCAGACCATCTCGCCATTGCCGGCCAGGAAGGTGCGCATCGATTCAAAGACAAAGCCGAGGAACAGCACCATCATCAGCACGGCCAGCAGGCTCTTTACCGGCTGGGCGAACAGGAACACATTCAACTGCGGCACCGAGCGGTTGATCAGCCCGATGCCCAGCTCTGCCACCACCAGCACGATGATCACGGGCGCGGCCAGCTTGAGCGTCCAGCCGAGCACGCTATCGGCCTCGTGCACCGCAAACTGCTCCAGCGCAACCGACGCGCTTGGCAACATGCGCTCAATCGGCCAAAGCTTGTACGACTCGAAGAACGCACCGAGCATCACATGCAGGCCGCCGCCCGTGACGAACAGCGTGACCGCCATGAAGCCGAGAAAACTGGCGGTCGGCCCGCTCTCATGCCCGGCCACCGGGTCGAAGAAGGATGCGTTGCCCGAGCCGGTCTGAAAGTCGATCAGGTGGCCGACGTTCTCGATGGCCCAAAGCAGCGCGCCAAACGCCATGCCAAGCAGCACGCCGATCAGCGCTTCCTTGAGCGCCAGCGCCATCCACAGGCCACCGCCCTGCACGTTCATCGCCGCGCCAGCCATGGACGGCGCCACGAACACCGCCAGGATGGCGATGAACCCACTGCGCACCATGCCCGTCACCACCCGCCCGCTGAACACGGGCACGATGAACATGATGGGCAGCAGACGCGGCATCACCAGCAGCGCCTGCCGGAACAGGCCTTCCATGGAGTGCGGATCGAATCCTTGCATCGGCTCAGGCGGTGGTCTTCTGGCCGGCAAACTGGCGCGCGAGCTGGGCTTCGAGCGCGGCGTCTTCTTCCTGCCATTCCGTCGCGCGGCGCTGCGCGGCCACCACGCGCTGTTCAGCGCGGTCAACGGCTTCGCACTTGGCGTTCGCACGGGCTACATGCCGCTGGGCGCGTGCCTGCGCCACCTGCTCGGCCGCCAGCGCAGTGCCGGTCTGCGTGGATTCAACGTGCGCGTTGACGATGGCACGATCCAGCGCCAGCCGCGCGGCATTGGCGCCGCACAGCAGCGCGACCGCGCTGCGCGCATCCTCACGCACGGCCTGTTCAATGGCAGCGTCGTGCGCAGAGCGCGCCGATACCGTCTGCTGCAACCCTTGCTGCGCCGCCGCGTTCTGCGCGGCTGCCTGGGCCACCAGGGCAGCCTGCTTCTGCGCACGCGCCATGGCGCCGAGCTTGCGCGCCTCGCGCACGCGGGCGAGCTGACGCAGCACGTCGCTCATAGCGCTCCCACCACGGCTTCGAGGTCGGCCACGGTGCGCTCCAGCTTCACACGCGCATCGGCGTCTTGCTCAAAGAAGCGGGCGAGCGCGGCATGGGCGCGCAATGCGGTATCGCCCAGCGCATCACTGCCTTCGCGGTATTCGCCGATCTGCACGAGCAATTCGATCTCCTGATATTTGGCCAGCAGCTCGCGCACGCGTTGCGCGGCGGCACGGTGCGCAGGCGTGGTCACTTGCGGCATCACGCGGCTGATGCTGGCCAGCAAATCAATAGCTGGATAGCGCCCCGCCAGCGCCTGCTTGCGCGATAGCACGATGTGCCCGTCGACGATTGAGCGCACCTCTTCGGCAATCGGATCGCTCTCTTCGTCGCCCTCCACCAGCACGGTGTAGAAGGCGGTGATGACACCATGCGCCCCCGCGCCCGCCCGCTCCAGCAATTGCGGCAATACCGAGAACGTGGACGGCGGAAAACTGCGCCGCGTGGGCGGCTCGCCGCTCGCCAGCCCGACCTCGCGCTGCGCCCGCGCAAACCGCGTGAGTGAATCCACCAGCAGCAGCACGTTCTTGCCGCGATCACGGAAGTATTCGGCCACGGCGGTGGCCACCAGCGCGCACTTCACGCGCTCCATGGCCGGCCGGTCAGACGTAGATACCACCAGCACCGTCTTGCGCCGCGTCGCCTCCGGCAGGCACAGCTCCAGAAATTCACGCACTTCGCGCCCGCGCTCGCCAATCAGTGCGATGACGTTGACGTCGCTCTGCGCGCCGCGCGCGATCATGCCCAGCAGCGTGCTCTTGCCCACGCCCGACGGCGCAAAGATGCCCAGCCGCTGGCCAATGCCCACCGTCAGCATGGCGTCGATAGCGCGCACCCCGGTTGAGAGCGGCGCGTCGATGCGGCGGCGTGACAACGGGCTGGGTGGCTCTGCATGTGTTGAAACACGCTCCTTGGTGAACAGCGGCCCGCCGTCATCCATGGGCGCACCTAGCCCATCGAGCACGCGGCCAAGCAACGCATCGCCCACGCCAAAGCGATGCGCGCTGCCAGAGGGAATCACCTCCGTGGCGGCCGACAAGCCGTGCACGCTGCCCAGCGGCGTCAGCAAGGTGGACTGCCGCTCGAAGCCAACGACTTCCGCATAGACGCTGCGCTCGCCAGGCGTGCGCAGTTCGCACACCTCGCCCAGCCGCGCCTGGATGCCCGAAGCATTGAGCATGAGCCCGACCGCACGGTGAATACGCCCGCGCATCTGGACGCCCGCGGCCATGCCGTCGGTGCGCTCCAGCACGTCGCGCAGGCTACGTTCCAGATCGCCCGCGTCGATGATGTGGCTGACAGCGGGCTCGGTCATGCTTCGCCCCCCACCAGGGCGGCGTGCAGCGCTGCCAGTTGCGTGTCGATGCCGGCTTCGACCACGCCGGATGCGGTCTCCACCACCAGCGCCTCTTCCGACAGGCTGGCATCGGGCACCACGCGCACGCGGCGGGTACCGTCGGTCATGGTTCCCAGCACACGCTCCAGATCCGCCACCTGCTGCGGGGCGATGCGCACCGTCAGCACGGGTTCGTGTTCGACCAGGGTTTCGATGCGCGCGAAGGCCTTGGCATAGATCGCCTCGCGCGGCAGATCGGCCGCCAACTCGCGCACGGTGCGCGTGACGAGTTCGGCCATCAGCTGCTTCATGGCCGCCAAGGCCCGCGCGTTGGCGAGTGCATCGGCATACAGCCGCGTGGCGGCTTCGCGTTCGCCCTTTTCATAGCCTTCGTCGTAGCCGGCCTTGAGTTGTTGCTCACGTTGCGCCTCGGCATCTTCCAGCAGGCGCTCCCGTTCTTCCTGGGCGCTGCCGAGGATGCTCGTGGCATCGAGCAGCGCCGCATACTCGTGCTGCTTGAGCACCTTGCGCTCGCTCAGGATATGCAGCTTGTCGGTGGTAATCAGAAAAGCCAGTCCCATGCCGGCACCTGTTCAGGAATCAAGCTCAGCCGCAGCAATTCGCCCAGTTCTGCGCGTTGCGTGCGGCCTAGCAAATACGGCGGCCGATCGGCATCGGCCGCGTTGCGCGGAAACTTCAACGCCAGCCGGCGGATGACGGCCGGCCCAAACGGCACGAGAAAATCAGTCAACAACCGGCGCCCACGGGCGCGCAGCGTTTCCACCGCCAGGCGCGGGTACTGGCGCTGCGCCTGCAAGGTCTCGGCAACGGCCTCGAAGGCCGGCATGCGTTCCAACGCAAATGCCACAAGCGACGCGCCGAACGCGAGGTCGATGGCCTGCCGCGTCTTGCGCGAGACTTCGCCCTCGCGCAGCCATTGGCGATGCAGGCAAAGGCCGCAGCACACGGCCATGCGCTCCAGCGCGTCAGCGGGCAACAGGGCGATGCGCTTTTCCACGGCGGCAAAGTCGTAGTCCCATTCGCCCTGCAACTGATGGGCTTGGAGCAGCGCCCGCGCCAGCACGGCGCGCCCTGCCTCGCCATAACGGGCTGGGTCGCGCAGCGCAAGCGGCCAATCCGCCGGCAGCCACGATGCGTCGATATAGCGATCCGGCCGCAGGTTGAACGTGGCAACCAGCCCTGCCAGGCGCGCATCGTTGGTCATGACGCCCGCTCCGGCCGGCGTCCGCTGAGGTTGTCGAACGCGCCACGTCGCCATGCCACGAGACCTGTTACAACGAGTGCCGCGACGATCAGCAAGCCGAGCAGCCACACCAGCGGGTTGCGCGTGCTGAATGTGCCGAGCAACGCCGCGCCCTTTCGCACGTCCACCGGCACCGGCTGGGCGCCCTGCAGGAACAGCGATACGTTGTCGTAGCTCAGCCCTTCAATGCTGTGCGCGACGAGGTCTTTCACCATCGGCGCCATGGCGGTGAGGTTCACGCCGGGCCGGTAGCGGATGTACACCGCAGCGGAGGCTGGCTTGGCCTTGTCGGCCAGCGGGTCGTTCTCGGGAATGACGACGTGCACGTGCGCGAGCATCACGCCATCCACATCGAGCAGCGTACGCGACAGCTCCTGCGAGACGCCGTAGATGTAGCGAACACGCTCTTCAGCAGGCGTGGCCACCAGCCCCTGTTTCTGGAACACCTGGCCGAGTGACGCCAGGCGCGGGCGCGGCAGGCCCTGCGCACGCAGCACCGCCAGTGAAGGACCCATGTCGGCCTGGTCGACGGTAAGCGTCCAGGTGCGGCCCTCCTGGCCCTGGCCGTCCTGCACGAGCTTCTGCCCGCTGATGCCAGCCGCCGACAGCGCGGACACCATCTCGTTGACCTCGACCTCCGACAGGCCGGTGTACAGCTCCTGCTCGCACCCGGCCAGGCCGAAGAGGCAGGCAAGCGCCATCAGCACGCCCAGCAATCGGTTCATGTCAGCCTTCCTGGTTCTTCAGCAGTGAGTGGCTCACGCCGTTGGCGGCCTGCGCAAAGCTCATGTCCATCTGGTACTCGGCCAGCGTCATCGAGGCGAAGTAGCTGAAGTCGGCCAGCTTCACCATCGTCATGGTCACGTCCATGCTGTCGAGCGAGTCGAGCATCTCCTGCCGCTTGGTGTTGATGCTGGTGTAGCGCTCGTTGAGGTCGTGGCCGTAGTCGCGCCACTGGCCCATTGCACCGTCGGCGCCGGGCCCGCGCGTGAACGAGAACGACACATCCGGCACCGGCGATGGCGTTGCGTGGGAGGCCATCGGAATGGGCTGTGGCGGCAGCGTGGCCGGCTGCACCGTCGTGGTGGCAACCGGGCGCATCATGCCGCCAAACTGCTGGGCGTCGGTGGGCACGGCGGCTTGCGTAGCCGGAGTGCCGATGCCCTGCTCGACCTGCCCCGGGCCCTGGGCCGCATACGCCGCGGGGTTCACCTGCGCGGCCTGGCTGGCACCGGCAGCGCCGCCGGCTTGCGCCTGTGCAGCCTGAGTCGCGGCAACGGCCGCAATCGCATTCGCTTCGATCGACATCGTGCCCTCCTGAATTCGGTGAAGCGGCGGCAGGCCGCGCCCGCCGCCGCTGGGGTTGCGCGTCAGCTCGCGCGCGCGCCGTCGCGGACGGCACCGGCTGCCGAAGCCGCCGTATTGCTCAGCGATTGGGCCGCGCCGATGATGCCGCTGGCTGCGGCGCCCTTGGCTGCTGCGGCCTGCACTGCCGTGGCGATCTTCAGTTGGTCATCGCCGGACTGGTTGATGCTGCCGATGGCGCCGTCGACGCCGGTGGTGGGTGTACCTGCCATGGTGCTCTCCTGGATGTCAGTCAAAAGGGTCAAAAGGATCAAACGGAACTACCGGAACTACCGGAACTACCAACTGCCTGGCGGGGGCTGCCGGCCTCGCATCTGCCGGCGACCTCCGTACGACACACCTCACGCGCGGGAAAGGGGGACCCGCTGCGCTACGGTGTTTGCGGCTGGATCGGCCACGTGACCGATTGCCCGCCGCGGTCGAGCACCACACCATCTGAAGCGATGCTCTTCACCTGGAGGCCGCCCTTGAGGCGGGCGCCCTCGAAATACAACTGGCCGTCGCGCGTCTGCACAAAGCGCGTACCGTCTTCGTCTTCATATGTGCTCACGATGGCGGGCAGGCCGTCGGCGCGCGGCGTTTCCGCCACGATGTTCGGCGGCGGCGGGCCATCCCACGCCACGCGGTCGACCACCTCGACGGCCGGCTTGGCGTCGCGCGCGTAGTTGCGGATGCGCTGCCATGCCTGCGCACGGTCGGCCGTGCCGCTCACCACGATGCGGCCATGTCCGTCGTAGGCCACGTTCAGCGCGGCCGTGCCGCTTGTGCCGCCCGCACTGAAGTACTGCTGCGCAGCGGCCAGCAGATCGCTCACCACATACACCTCGCCAATCGACACATCGGACAACCCGCGTGCGCGGCTCAGCAGCGCCTGATGGTCAGCCTCGGTCGGCACGTAGCCAGACACGCGCGACGTGCCGTCTGACGCCGGCGTCACCACGATCTCTGCCGGGTCACCCAACGCGTGACGGACCTGCGCTGCACGCGCCGCCGGGTCGCGCCCCCACAGCGACCAGCCGTCATGCCCGGCAAACGCGACCACGCCGCCGGCCAGCAGCACCGCAAGCCACAGGCCGATGCCGGCCGCCAGCCACGTTCGACCGCGCCCCGCCTTGGTGGACACCCGCGACAGCCACACCGCTGCGGCCAGCGGCAGCCACGACGGCACGCGCTCTGCCAGCACCGCAGCACCCGCGCCTTCCACCGCGGCGGCCGGCATGCGGATCGTTCCGACCTTTTCGATGCCGACACGGATGTCGCCCATGGCAATCACATCGCCAGGCACCACGCTGCGGCGCGTCTGACCGAATGGCTGGCCGTTGAGCGTTGGCTCGGCGTCGTCCAGCCGGCGTGCAGAGACGGCAATGCCGCCCACCTCGAACATCAGCTCGCGCGCAGCGACACTGCTGTCGGGCACGATGATTTCGCAGTTGGGCGCGGAGCCGACCACGTTGGCGCCCATCCGCAGCGGCATCGATCTGCCGTACAGCGGTCCGCTCAGGAAGCACAGCTTCCAGGGCGATTTATCCGAGTGCGGCGAGGGTTGTGAGGCTGGCTGGTTCATGCAGTCGTGAAACAGGCGGCGTGGGCAAGGTGCCGACACTGGCCGGCGGCTGGTTGGGTGCCGGCGTGTTGGGCAACGGGCCCGGTTTCCAATCGGTTGATCCCGGCACCGGCATGCCAACGCCCGGAATCGACACGGCGGGCACGTCGTTCGGGTTGGTGCTGGCGGCGGTCAGGATGCGCGGGGTCAGCAGATAGAAGCGCTCCATGTGCTGACCGGTTTTGTTGGTGTACTTGAACAGGTTGCCGATGAAGGGCACGTCCGACAGAAACGGAATGCCCGACTTGGTGTTATTCAGGCTGTCGGAGTTGAAGCCGGCAATCAGCAGGCTCTTGCCCTCTTCGATCATCGCCTTCGTCACGATCGACCGCTCCTGCACCACGGGCAATTGCGACACCTTGTCGTTAGTCAGATTGCCGTCGTCAATGTCGATCGACATCATCACGCTCATCTGGCCGGCCTCGTTGACGATGAGCGGCGTGACCTTCACGCTCGTGCCCGTCGTGATGCCGTACAGCGAAGCATCCTGAAAGCCCGACACCGGCACATAGAAGTGGATGAGGTTTTCAAGAATGGCCTCGGTGTTGTCCAGCGCCAGCACCTTCGGCTTGGCTTGCAGTTGTGCATTGCCGCTCTGCGTGAGCGCATTGATGCGCGCCAGCAGGTAGTTGCGCAGGCTGCCGCCAATCGATGCTGTGAGCGCCATGCCGATCGGCGTGGTGCTGCCGGTCTGGCCGTCTTCGGTGGTGCCGAGGTTGAACGTGAGCGGCGGATTGTTGCCGTTGCCGGATTGGAAATCGCCGTGCGTGGTGTGCAGACGCCAGTCGACGCCCAGGCTGTCGAGCGAATCGGTGCTGATGTCGATGATCGTGAGGTTGATCTCCACCAGCCGCGGCTTGGTATCGAGCGAGGCAATCAGGCGCTCGTACTGCGCCATGTGCTCGGGAACGTCGCGGATGAGCACGGCGTTGATGCCGGCGTCGGCCTCGATGCGCGGCAGGTCAGGCGGTGCACCGCCGCCGGATGCTGCGGGCGCCTGTGCGCCGTAGCCGGAATCGCCCTGCGCGCCGGCCAGCGGAATCTCGATGCGCGGCACGTTGATGCTGTCACCGGAGCTGAGCTTCATCTGCCGCGTCGGCCCAGTCAGCCGCATGGCGCGCGTGGGCGACATGCCGGGGCTGCTTGCACCGGGGTTGGGCGCGCCCAGCAGGCGACGCATCATGGTGGCAATGCCGGGAATCGTCACGGGCTTGCCAGACCGATTGATCTCAACATCGCCTGCCCACGCGTACTTGAGCGGGAACGCGCGAATCTCGGCGCGATCCATGCCGCGCGACGGATCGGCAATCGATGCAATGGCCTGGCGCACCAGCTCCACATAGCGTTTCGGGCCAGACGCGTAGACGGTGTTTTCCTTGTCGCTCACAACCAGCGGAAAGCGCTGATCGGTGATCTGCATGGCGCGCAGGATCTGCGCAAGCTCCGGGCCGCTGCCCTTCGGAATCGGGAAGACCTGCGTCTGTGAATCATCTGCACGGTCCACGTAGATGAGCGAACCGTCGTAGTACCACGTGAGCCCGTAGGTGGCGCATACGGTATTGAGCGTGCTGGCCGGCGGGCCCGAGAACTTGCCGTTGATGGTGCCTTCCACCTTCGGATCGACGACCGCCGTCACGCCTTGGGATGCCGCCAGCTCGCGGATGAAATCGCCCACCTTCTTGCCTTCGGCCACCAGCGTGTACGACCGGTTGCGCCAGCGCAGCTCGGCCGCCTGCACCAGGGCCGCCGTCGTCAGCAGCCATAGGCACGCTGCTGATGCACTCCACCGCAGGAATCGATAGCGTTTGTTCACGCGTGTTCTCGCTCGGTTATGTTTGTTGTTTGTTCGGCGCCATCTCGCGATCCCCTCGCTAGAAAGGCGCCACACCGCCGTAAAACACCTGATCGAGTGCCATGCGGGCAAAACGCAGCACTTCGCGTCCGCCCCACCCCGCCAGCACCACGATGGTCACCATCACAGCTATCAGCCGCACCGACAGGCCGATGCTCTGATCCTGGATCTGCGTCACTGCCTGCGCGATGGCAATCAGCAACGCCGATACCGTCGCCACCGCCACCACGGGCAACGAGACCAGCAGCACCAGAAGCAAGCCCTGGCGCGTGGCTTCGAGAATGGTGGCGCTCATGTTCATGGGCCTGTCTCCTTGCGTGTTCCGTGCGTTCAGGCGGGGTTCGTCACCCAGCCCACTGTGTTAAGTTCGATCGCTTCGTCGATCTCCTGGTACGACAGCACCGGCAGATCGCCAAACACCGGCTGCAGCATCGTCTTCACGTAGCGCCGGCAATTGAGCGACACCATCACCGCGAGTGGGCGGCCATGACGGTCTTTCTCCAGCGGGCGTGTGCCGCCAAGGATCTTCACCACCTGGTCGGTAATCGCCTGCTTGGCGTCACGTGTGAGGCTCAGCACACTGCCCTGCTTGGTGTGCACGACGGCCTGCTCGATGCGTTCCTGCAAGGACTGCTCGAACAGCACCACATCGAGCACGCGGCTGGTGCCGCAGAACTGCTCGGTGATCTGGCGGTGCAAATCCACGCGCACCAGTTCCACCAGGCCGATCACGTCTTCGGGCTCTTTGGGCGACCACGTGATCAGGCTCTCGAAAATGGCACGCAGGTTGCGGATCGACACGCCCTCCTGCACCAGCCGGCGCAGCACTTCCGTAATGCGCTGCGGAGGCACCAGGCGCGTGAGTTCGGCCACCAGCTCGCCGTGCTCGCGGCGCATGATCTGGATGAGGTTCTGTGTTTCCTGAATGCCGATGAGCGAAGCGGCGTTGCGCTCGATGAGCGTTTCGACTTCGGCGGCCAGGCGGTCTTCGGCGGGCACGGCACTGTCTGAAATCGCATCGCGCTCCGGCAGCGTGCCTTCGGCGGCCAGCACGTCCTGCACAAGCAGCGCGTAACCGTGGGCAGGCAAGGCCGCATCCCAGGTCAGTTGCACGCGTGGGAACACCGCGCCCAGCCTGCGCTGCACGCGCGATTTGGCTTCGGCCAGCCGGGTCTGCAAAGCAACGAGTTCGATCTTGCCGCGCAGGTCTTCCGACAAGCGCACCGCAATGGGCGCCGCAATGCCTTCTGCCGGCGAGCCAGCTTCGGGTTCGGCCAATCGCCGGGCATCGGGGCCGAGCACAAGCAGATCGAGCGGCGGAGCCTGCCGGCGCTGGCGCATGCGGAGGAATGCAGCCGAAGCGGTGCCGATCGCCAACAGCAGGAACGACCACTTCGGAAACCCCGGCACCAGCAGGAAGGCCAGCAGCACGCCGCTGGCCATCAGCATGCCGCGCGGGTGGGCGGTGATCTGCGCACCGATCTGCTGGCCAAGGTGGCGTGCTTCACGGTCACGCGTCGCCACGCGGGTGGTGACAATGCCAGCTGCAATCGACACCAGCAGCGACGGAATCTGCGAGGCCATGCCGTCACCCACCGTCAGGATCGCGTAGCGGTGCAGCGCATCGCCAATCGACATGCCGTGCATGAGCGCACCCACGGCAATGCCGGCCAGGATGTTGATGACTGCGATGATGATGCCGGCAATGGCGTCGCCCTTGACGAACTTCATCGCGCCGTCCATCGCGCCGTGCAGTTGCGATTCCTGCTCCAGCGCTTCGCGGCGGCGCTTGGCTTCGTCCGACGTGATGATGCCGGCGCGCAGATCGGCGTCGATACTCATCTGCTTGCCGGGCATTGCATCCAGCGAAAACCGCGCACCGACCTCCGCCACGCGCTCCGAGCCCTTGGCGATCACGATGAACTGCACCACCGCAATCACCAGGAAGACCACGCCGCCCACGACGAAGTTGTTGCCGACCACCAGCTTGCCGAACGTGTCGATCACGTGGCCCGCGTTGGCCTGCAGCAGGATCAGCTTGCACGAGGCGATGTTCAGCGACAGGCGGAACAGCGTCGTGAACAGCAGGACCGCCGGAAACGACGAGAACGCCAGCGCCGACGGCAGATAGATCGACACGCACAGCAACACGATGCTTGCGGCCAGATTGAGCGAGATCAGCCCGTCGAGCACAACCGTGGGCAGCGGCAAAACGAAGAGCGCGACCACCGCCACCACGAACACGGCAATCGCGATGTCGTAATTCACCAGCCGCGCCCAGCGCATGCCGGTGAGCGGAACGTCCAACGCTGCAGCAAGATTCCGAGGCTTTGCCATGGAGCGCCTTTGGGCCCGTTTTGGGGGCCGTTTTGGGGCCGTTTGAGCCGTTGTCCCACGAATGTCCGTAGAAGCCAGGTGCCGTTTCGCACCCGGTTCCCTTGCGAAAAGTGTAGAAGTGAGGGGCCTGTCCGCTCAACGCTGAAACTCGTAGTCGAGCGGTCAATCTCTGACGAAGTTTCGGGGTCGACTACGCTTTTCGGTAGTTCATCGCGGCGTGCGCACGCCACTACAGTGAGTGCATTCACTTGCCACGCGAGAGGCCACGGTTGACTGCTTCGAATGTGGGTGCCGGCGATGTCCGCGCGCCAGTCCTGTTTGGCGAAGAACACATCGTGGTCGATGCGGAATCGATCCGCCTGGGTGCGATGGCGCGCGCCGAGTCCTTCTCTGAAACCGCGCAGGATCTACGGGCCGCGCACGGTGCGCAGGAACGGCAATTGCTGCTGCGCGCCGTCTTGCGCAGCATCGGCTTCGACTGGCTCTGCTACTACCGCCTGACACGCATTGGTGAATCGATTACGCGCGTGCTGTACTTCCGTGCGTATTCCCCGCCGAACTGGCCCAAGCGCTACGTCGAGGAGCGCTACTTTGAAGTCGACCCGCGCCTGGCCTTTGCGCTGCGCCACGAATGGCCCCTCGTGTGGGACCTGGCCGACCTGGGCGCCACGCTTACCGCGCCGGCGGATGCGGACCGCCTGCACCGCCTGCTGCAAGACGCGGAGCGCTCCGGCCTGCGCAGCGGCATCAGCTTCGGCGTCGTCAGCCCACGCAGCCTGGAACACAGCGTCATCTGCTTTGGATCGGGCAATAACGCCAAGGGCTGGATTGCCGATAACGTGGTCGGCCAAGCCTATGCCGTGGGGCTGGGCCTACATGAATTTCTCATGCAGCACGCCAAGCCATTGCATGAAGACACGCACGCGCGTGCGCTCACGCAGGTGCAACGGCAGATTCTGGAATTCATCACCAGCGGGTTGTCGGACAAGGCGATTGCCGAGCAGCTCAACATGTCGCCGCACAACGTCGACTATCACCTGCGTCAGCTCAAGAAGAAATACGGTGCACAGAACCGCGTGCAGCTGGCCTATATGGCCGGGCGCATGTTCATGACATGAATACGCTCGACGCCCGCATGCTCTGCGCTGTGGACCAGACATTGGCGCGTGCGCTGTCGCGCCTGTATCTGGCGCGCGCGGCACTACCGTTTTCCGTAGGGAACATGCCCTACGAAGCGCGTTGCGAAGCGCATGCCGTGCAGGCTGCGGCACAGGCCTACCGCTTCACGTTGGGCGATGCCCCGGGCTGGCTGCTGCTCGATGCCGCCGCTGAACGCGCATGGCTGGCCGATGCCGCAGATGCGCACGTGCCGCAAGCCCTGCGCTGCGCCGTGCTGGCCGACGCTCTGGCACCGCTCACTCGGGCCATCGAGCAACGCAGTGGACGCGCGCTTATGTGGTTGCCAGAGACCGCCTCGCCCGACGTACGGCTGGACCGGCCAGACGTCCTGCAAATGATGATCACCCGCCGCGATGACGAATCCGTCGGAGACGGTGCCGCGCCGTGGCTGGCACGCGCCGGTCTGCTGTTCGACGCGCCGCAGGTGCTGGCCGAACTGTGCCCGCCGGAGCTGGCCGCGGAGCCCATTCCGCTGGCCGCGTTCATGGGCACGCAGGTGCCGCTGCGCTTCGAGCTGGGCGCCACTTTTCTGTCGCGCCGTGACTTTGCCAGCATTGCGCTGGGCGACATCGTGCGCATCGAAAAATGGCTGCCCGCAGGCAATGCGCTGCGCTGCGTGGCCCGCGTGCGGGGGCAACTGCACCTGCGTGTGTTCGGGCAAGTGCAAGGCAACCGCATCGTCGTGGAAACCGTAGAGGAAAAGCCGATGACAACAGAGAACCCAGCCCCCAATACCGCTGCATCCGGCACGGAACCCTCCGCGCGCCCGCTTCCCACCGACAGCCTGGACGACATCGAACTGGTCACCACTTTCGAGCTGGAAGAGCGGCGGCTGTCATTGGCCGAACTGCGTGCGTTACGGCCCGGCACGGTCATGGAGCTGGCGCAGCCGCTCAATCAGGCTGTCATCCGCATCCTGGCCAATGGCATGCCGGTTGGCGAAGGCCACCTGATTGCGGTCGGCAACCGGCTCGGTGTGCGCGTGTCGCGCTTCATCGGTCAGGCGGCACCGGGGCAGGCATAACTAACGCCCCCTCCCTCAACAAGAACAACGCATCGACACACTCGACACACCCAATGGGAAACCTGCCCAATCCCGTAGCGATGATTGCCGTGGTGGCGGCGCTGGGCATCGCGCCCTTTGCCGCGCTCATGGTCACGAGCTACACCAAGCTGGTGGTGGTGTTTGGCCTGCTGCGCTCGGCGCTGGGCATTCAGCAGGTACCGCCCAACATCGTGCTCAACGGCATCGCGCTGATCCTGACGGTGTTCATCATGGCGCCGGTCGGCATGGACATGGTCGACAACCTGCGCGGGCGCAACTTCAACCTGAGCAGCCAGATGAGCGTGGATGACGTGATCGCCATCCTTGATGCCGCGCAGCCGCCGGTGAAGAAATTCCTGGAGACCCATACGCTGGAATCGGAGCGCAACTTCTTCGTCAAATCCGCCACGAGCATCTGGCCCAAGGAGCGCGCGGCCGGCCTCAAGAACGACGACCTGACGGTGCTCGTGCCGAGTTTCACCCTCACCGAGCTGATCAAGGCGTTCCAGGTGGGCTTCGTGCTCTACATCATCTTCGTGGTGGTCGACTTGGTGGTGGCCAACCTGTTGCTGGCCTTAGGCATGCAGATGATTGCGCCGACCACCATCTCGGTGCCGTTCAAGCTGCTGCTGTTCGTGATGCTCGATGGCTGGTCGGTCCTGGTGCACGGGCTCGTGCTGTCTTATCGATAGAGGTGGCGACCATGCGTACCAGTGCTTTTATCGTTGCCGCCATGGCGTTTGGGGCCTGCATGGCAGCCACGTCTGCCGTGGCGGGGCCACGCATTGATGCGCGCGCCTTCGCCACGCTGGCTGCCACATGCGCGCCACGCGTTGATCGCCTCACGCTCGAAGCGCTGGTGCGCACGGAGTCTGCCTACAACCCGTATGCGATTGGCGTGGTGGGCGGCAGGCTTGTGCGCCAACCCGCCACGCTGGAAGAAGCCGTGGCAACCGCGCGTTCACTGGAGCGCCAGGGCTACAACTTCAGCGTCGGGCTCGGGCAGGTCAACCGCTACAACCTTGCGCGCTTTGGCGAGACACTGGAAACCGCGTTCGACGCCTGCCGCAACCTGCGTGCAGGCGGCACCATCCTCGCCGAGTGCTTTGCACGCTCATTGCCGCGCTACGGAGATCAGCAGCAGGCGTTGCGCGCGGCGCTGTCGTGCTACTACAGCGGCAATTTCGAGACCGGCTTCCGCCATGGCTATGTGCAGAAGGTCGTCGCCAACGCTGGCGACGTGCCTGCCATCGTGCCCGACGCTGCCGGTGGGCGAATCGAGCCGATTCCTGTCGTGCCCGCCGGCGGCGCTACGCCTGCTGCAAGGGCACCCCGCCCCGCCTCTGCACCAGCGCAACCACGGGTGCTGACCGGCAGCGCGTGCACGGGCCAGACCGGCCGGCAGGTGATGATCGTTGCGTGCAATCGCGCCGACGGTGCGTCGTGCCTGCGCTGCGTGGCACTGCCGCGCTGATGCCGCGCGGCAGCTTCCACACCGCCCCTTCCCCAGTCAGATCAGGTTCAGGCGGCCCGCAATGTAGGCCAGCTGAGCGCGGTTGGTTGCGCCGTAGCGGCGGCGAATCAGGCGCAAGTGGTAATCAACGTTGTGCGCCGTGGTGTGCAGCTTGATGGCGATTTCCTTGTCGCTCATGCCCGCGGCCAGGCACGTCAGCACACGGCTTTGCATGATGGTGAGCGGTGCCTCTTCCCCGGATACGCACGTGTTGCGCGTGAACGTTTGCAGTGGCGCCCGCCAGACCTGATGCAGCGCCATGCCAAAGAGGATCGACTGACCAAGCACGCTGTCGCTGATCCACTCCCGCCCTGCATGCGGCGAGCTGAGGCTGACGATTGCATGGTTCATCCCCTTGCCCGCACCCAGGCTGAACATCACGCCGCTGCGCAGGCCGTGTTCGTCCATCGCCTGCAGCAGCGCGCGCATTGTCGGCTCCATGCGCGCCTGGCCGCGCGCCAGCGATGCCAGATCCCACACCAGCGGCATGCCGGTGGCAAACACCGCGGGCAGGCGCGGGTCGACGGTGAACAGACGCTCGTCGCAATAGCGCTGCAGGAACCGCGGCGCCACGTAGTTCTTGAGCATGGCCACCGTGGGCGGCGCGTTTTCGTGGCGCTCGGTCAGCGCGTAGGTGAGGGACGAAAAACCCATCAGCCCCATCAGCCCGGACACAATGCGTGCGCGCTCGGCCACCCCGCGTGCGGCCTGCAGTTCGGCAGCCAGGCGCAGGCGACCCGGCTGTGCGGGCGCGGGCTCGAACAGCAGCGCGTGCTCGTCCACGGGAACAACGTCCGTGCCGGATGGCAGCGGCACGAAGAAGCGATCGCCGTTGGCGGCATCGTCTGCTGCGGTGCGTGCGGCCAGGGAATCGGCGTGCCCGGGTAGCGATGCGCTGTCCGCCTTCGGGGACAGCGCATCCAGGTCGAGCTGGAGGGAAGCGCTTGGGCAGGTGGAAACACCGGACTGCGCGTCCGCCCCCTTGAGCGCGGTGCGCATGTCCATCAGCAGCGCCACGTCTTCGGCGCGGGGGAAACGTACTGCCTGCAAACCATCTGAGCGATGTGCGGCGGCCATTGCCGTCCTCCGGTCATGTTGGAAACACCTGCTTGGCCGCCGGAAAGCTTCCGGCCATAGCCAAGACTGTTTCCCCCCCGGGGGATGACATTTGCTGTGCGGTGACCCTGAGCACCGCTGGGCATGGATCGTGAAAAGCGACGTCCGGCCTACGTTTTGGCGCATTGTTGCAAGCCGATGGCAAGGTTGTCCAACAAAACTTTTTAGTGCCCCACCATCGACGTGGCTTATGTTGCAACGCAGCGGAGGACGCCGCTGACAGCTGTGGCAGGACGACGCATCCATGCCCCTTGCGGCATGCCGGACATCACTGTGTCAGGATTGACCGTGCGTTATATCCAACCCTATATTGCGAATAATTAACCCAATCTGTCGCCGGCGCCCAACGCGTCACCTCGTGGTTTGCGGGAATCATCCGGCCAGCCAACCGCACCTTCGCAACGTATCCGCATGTCCGCTTCCATCTGGACGCCTCTGCTGCTCTCACTCAAGGTGGCCGGCTGGGCGACCGTCCTGAACCTCGTGCTGGGCGTGGGCGCGGCTTACGCGCTCGCGCGCACGCGCAATCGCCTGCGGGACGTCATCGATTCAATCCTGACGCTGCCCCTCGTTCTGCCGCCCACGGTGCTCGGTTATTACCTGCTGGTGCTGCTGGGCCGGCGCGGCACGATCGGGGGGTGGCTCGACAGCCTCGGGATTCAGCTCGTCTTTACGTGGCAGGGTGCGGTGATTGCCTCCACGGTGGTGGCGTTTCCGCTGGTCATGAAATCCGCACGCGCCGCCTTTGAAGGCGTGGATCACCAACTGGAAAATGCGGCGCGTGTGCTGGGCCTGCCGGAGGCCGCCGTGTTCTTTCGCGTCACGCTGCCACTGGCCGCACGCGGCATTGCTGCCGGCGTGCTGCTGGCCTTCGCGCGTGCATTGGGCGAATTCGGTGCCACGCTCATGATTGCCGGCAACCTTCCGGGCCGCACGCAGACGCTGTCCGTCGCCATCTACGAAGCCGTGCAGGCCGGCGACGACGCCACGGCCAACACGCTAGTGCTGATTACCTCGCTCACCTGCATCGTGGTGCTGGTGGTGGCCAGCCGCCTGCTGCAAGGGCGCGCGCCGATCCTGCAGGAGCAACTGGCATGAGCGGCGGCATGATCGACCTCGTCGTGCAGAAAACGCTCACCAGCGCAGCGCGCGTGTTCTCGCTGGACATTGCCGTACGCTCGGACAGCCGGCGCGTGGTGCTGTACGGGCCGTCGGGCGCCGGCAAGAGCCTCACCTTGCGCGCCATTGCCGGCCTCATGACGCCCGAGCGCGGCCGCATCGTACTGAACGGCCGTACGCTGTTCGACCACGCCGAGAGCATCAACCTAAGCGCGCAGGAACGTCGCGTCGGCTACCTTTTCCAGGACTACGCGCTCTTCAACCACTTGACTGTGGCGCAGAACATCGCGTTCGGGCTCAAGCGCGGGTGGTTCAACCCGCCACGCCGCACTCGCGACCCTCGCGTGCAGCAGTGGATCGACACGTTCGAGCTGGGCGCCGTCGCGGCCAATTACCCGACGCAAATTTCCGGCGGGCAGCGCCAGCGTGTAGCGCTGGCCCGCGCGCTGATCGCCGAGCCGTCCATGCTGCTGTTAGACGAGCCCTTTGCCGCACTGGACCCGGCGCTGCGCACGCGCATGCGTTCCGAGCTGTCTGCCCTGCAAGCGCGGCTGCGGGTGCCGATGCTGATGATCACGCACGATCCGGCCGATGTGGAGATCTTCGGAGACCACGTATTCGAGCTGCGCGATGGCCGCGTCGTGGCCGATGCCGTGCGCGCGCCCGATGCGGCGCCGCTCTCGCCGTATCCGCATTTGACGGCAGTGGTGAACCGCTAGAAAACACCTAACGCGAGCCCGGTTGCCATGGCCTGCCCGAGGGTGCGGCAGCGGTCCAGATCGTCTGCACCAATCTGCTTGGGGGCCAGGATGGCCTCGGGCGTTTGCGCGTGCGTGCAGACGATGATCGGCTCGGCCACGGCCTTGAGCCGCCAGCCGGTGGCAATGCGCTCAATCTGGCGCACCGCGTTCTGGCCATCGCTGCCTGCACAGATCAGGCACGCGTATGGCCGGCCGTTGATACGGTCGAGCACCGGGTAATAGCAGCGGTCGAAAAAATCCTTGAGCTGTCCGCTGATGGCGGCGAGGTTTTCCGGTGTCGCGAAGAGATAGCCGTCCGCCGCCAGCACATCGTCGGGGCCAGTCTGCGCCGCGTGCAGCAACCGCACGGCAACACCGCCCTCTTCTGCGGCACCTGCCTGCGCGGCCTCGGCCATCTGGCGCGCACCGCCCGTCATCGAGTGGTAGACGATCAGCAGGGTTTTGGGCGTCATGGGCGCTTCAGGCCAATCCCAGAATCACGCTCGACGCTTCAAACACGGCCACGGCTTCCACGCCTTCGGCGAGTGCCAGTGTTTCCACAGCGGTACGCGAGAGCATGGCCACCAGCACGGTTTCCCCGGCCGATGCGGCGCTCGCATCCAGCAGGCGCAGGCGCACTTCGGCTTGCACCGCGCCATCGCGGATTTCCGTGACCACGCACGGCAATTGGTTCTCTGCCGAGACGCGCCACTCGCCGACGCCGCGCATCAGCATCACGGCAGGCGCCTTGATGAGCGCGACGGCCTGCACGCCCGGCGCCAACCCCAGCACGCGCGTGCTTTCCTGCGTGATGGTGGCGGCGACAGCCTGACCGCCGGGCAGGCGCAGCGTCACCACATCGTTGACGGCGCCCGGTGCGACCGATTCGACCGTGCCGAACAGCGTATTGCGCGCGCTCGTGCGCAGCATCAGGCGGCGCAACAGGTTGACGTCTTCACTGGCGGCTTGCGCGGCAGCATCCAGGCGCTCGACGAAGCGGCGGTGCTCGGCTTCCAGTGCGCGAAAGCTCTCGATCAGCCGTTGCGCGCGGGGCGTCAGCACACTGCCGCCACCGCCCTTGCCGCCCGTGGTTCGCACCACCAGCGGCTCGCCGGCCAGGTTGTTCATGGTGTCGATGGCGTCCCACGCGGCCTTGTAGGAAAGACCCACGGCTTTGGCGCCTGCCGTGATGGAGCCGGTCTGTCCGATGGCAGCCAGCAGTTCGATCCGGCCGCGCCCGCCCCAATTGTCTTCACCGGCGCGCAGCCAGATGGTGCCGTCGAGTTCCAGCATGTCGTCCCGTTTTGGATGGAGATTGCAACATGCAGGATGTTAACGCTGATTTATCGGCTCAAGCCGCCGCCAGGCGCGGCGTACGCACATGCAGCAGCACCGAGCGCGAGAGCAGCAGGCCGCCCAGGAAGCCGAACAGCGCGCTGAACATCGCCATGAAGCTGGCGGAGTGCGAGACCTCCGGGTGCATCGCCAGCATCACGTTGTAGGCATAGCGGGCGGCGAACAGGCCCACGATCACCACCATCGGCACCCAGCTTCCGGGCACGCGCACGGTGTCGGCAGTTTCAGACACGGCGCCGTTGGGCGGCGACATATACGTCAGCAGGAATGCCACCAGAACAGCGACCAGCCACATCGTGAGCGCCAGCGCGCTGCCATGGCTTGCCATCGACACGCCATAGAGCGAATACGCGGCCACCACCAGCGGCAGCACGATCAGACGGCGGCGCGAGACGATGCGGGGCTGCATCTGACGCACCCCGATGCCAATCAGCACGGCAAACACCACGAACACCCAGGTGGGCGTATGCGACACGATGGAGGCGATCGATTCGAGCATGGCGGTCTCCCTGTTGGAATGACGCCAGCTTAGGTGCCGGCCCCCGCACGCGGGAGCGGATTGCGACGAACGGCAGAAACGCCGGTGTGAACGGCTCAGTCAGTCTTGCCGTCAGCCTTGGTCAACCGCGCTGTCAGCCCAGCGCGGCGCGCACGCCGGCATCCACCACGGACAGGTGCGCCCGCAGCAAGCGGTCGAAACCTTCGGCCGTGACTGGCTTGCCGATGTAGTAACCCTGGATTTCCTGGCAGCCCGCCTTGGCGAGGAACTCCACCTGGTCGGCGTCTTCCACACCTTCGGCGGTGACCGTCATGCCCAGGGCGCGCGCCATGGCGACGATGGCCTCCGTCAGTGCCACGGAATCCGGATCGCCCGGAATGCCGGTGATGAACGAGCGGTCAATCTTCACGTTGCTGATCGGGAAGCGCTGCAGATACGACAGCGATGAATACCCGGTGCCGAAATCGTCGATCGAGATCCGGATGCCCTGCGCGGTGAGCGCATCGAACATCGGGCGGACTTCATCCGCACCGCCCATCAGCAGGCTTTCGGTAATTTCGACTTCGAGGGCGGTTGGCGGCAGGCCGGTGTCGGCCAGCGTCTGCTCGATCATCGGGACCACGTCGCCGGCCTGGAACTGGCGCGCCGACAGGTTGACCGCCATGCGGAAGTCATAGCCCAGCGCCTCGTACCAGATCACGGCCTGTTCGCACGCGCGCCGCAAGACCCATGCGCCGATCGGCACGATCAGCCCCGTCTCTTCCGCCACCGGGATGAACTCCACCGGGGAGATCGCCCCGAGCTTGGCGCTGTTCCAGCGCAGCAGCGCCTCGGCGCCGACGATGCGATGGCTGGCCAGGTCGTACTTGGGTTGATAGACGAGCTGCAGTTCGTTGTTCTCGCGCGCGTCACGCAGCGCGTTTTCCAGCATGTAGCGGCGTTGCAGGCGGGCGTTCAGTTCAGCCGTGTAGAACTGCGCGCGGTTGCGGCCGTTCTGCTTGGCGCGATACATGGCGGCATCGGCCGAACGCAGCAGGTCCGAACCCGAAATACCGTCGTGCGGATACAGCGCCACGCCAATCGACACGCCTAAGTAATACCGTCCGTTGACGGTATCGAACGGCTCGCGCATGGCCTGAAGCAAACGTTCAGCCAGCAGCGCGATGCGCTTTCCCTCGACACGCTGGTCGATGAGGATGACGAATTCGTCGCCGCCCAGGCGGGCGATCATGTCGCCAGGGCCAATGCAATCGGTCAGGCGGGCGGCGGCGCTTTGCAGCAGCGTGTCGCCGCAGGCATGGCCGGCGGTGTCGTTCACGCTTTTAAAGCGGTCGAGATCAAGGAAGAAAAGCGCCAGTTCGCGACTCTCGTCGCGTGCGCTCTCAATGGCGCTTTCCAGGTGTGCGATGAAGAAGCTGCGGTTGGTCAGCCCTGTCAGCGCATCGTGCGCGGCCAGATGGCGCAGGCGCTGCTCGGCGCGCTTGATGTCGGTGATATCGGCAAACGACAGCATCACGCTGCTGGGCGTGGGCTCGGCGTGACGACGGATCGGAATGATGTTCTGCCGCACCCACATCAGTTCGCCCGTCTTGAGCAACAGTCCATACACGCGGCCGAAGATGGGTTCGCCAGTGCGCAGAACCTGCCCAGACGGCATCATGGTCAGGCCGACTTCCTTGCCGTCTTCATCCACGACGCGTTGAATCGGGTCGAGCCGGTTGCGGCCGACGAGCTGCCCAGGACGCACGCGCAGGATGCGCTCGGCGCTGGCGTTGGCGGCCTGCACCACACCGTCCGGCGACATGATGACGACGCCTTCATGCAAGTTCGAGATCGCCAGGCGATAGCGTTCTTCGCTTTCGGCCAGGCCGCGCTCGACGTTGTCTTTCTGGATGGCAACGCCTGCCAGGTGGGTGACGTCGTCGAGGAAATGCTGTTCTTCTTCCACGGGCATGCACGGTTGTCGATAGAACAACGCGAGCACACCAAGCTTGTCCCCGCGCGATGAACGGATCGGCAACGCCCAGGCAGAAACAAAGCCCGCTGCCAGCGCGGCCGTGCGTTCACGCTGCCAGCGCGGGTCGGTCGCAATGTTGTCGATGAGGACGGTGTCGCCCAGGTACACGGCGCAACCGCACGCACCGGCGTCAGGGCCGACAGGGTTGTTCTCCAGTGTGGCGGCATAGGCCGCGGGCAGCGTGGGCGCAGCGGCCACACTCAGGGTCTGGGAGTCGGCGTCCAGCAGCAGCAGCGCCGACATGGCATTCGGGTAGACCTGCTCGACGTACAGACACAGGTGGCGCAGCACCGTCGACAGCGTCGCATTGGAGGCAAGTTGCGCAAGCACGGCATTCTCCGAAGCGAGCAGGCGGCGCGCATGCAGTGCTTCGGCGCGAGCCTGTACAGCGTGGCGCTCCAACGCATGGCGCGACACGGCTTCGCGCAGCACGATCATGACGGCGGGCTGCCCCTCGTGCTCGCACGCGGCGGCTTCGCTGGCAACCAGCACGTGCGTGTAGTCGGCGCGCACCAGACGGTGTTCGACCGGCTGTGCAGAGACGCCGCTGCTCACCATGCCCGCCAGGCGTGGAACCACCTGGGCAACGTCATCAGGATGAATCAGGCCGGCGAGTTGCAAGCCCGCCAGTTGCACAGGATCCTGCGCGCCCAGCAAGCGGGCGGCGGCCGGGTTGGCTCGCACCACGCGCCCATCTACCGTCAGCAATACCGCGTCGGACGAAAGCCGCGACAGCGCGTCGAAATCGGTACCGCGCGCCTCAGTCATCGCCCCGGCCATGGCCGCCGGACGTTGCACGGCCCCGGGGCCCGGCGCAACGTCTGTAGGAGAGGCTCCAGCCTGGGCCGGAAGAAACTGGGTCATGGGCAATGCGATGGCTTGAGCAATAACAGCAACAGCAACGGCAATGGGAAAGCGAGACGTGAGATTACGCGTGTCTCGACCCTAACCACAACGGCGCGCCCGCAGAAAACTGAAGGGTGCTGCGTGCGATACCCCTGACGGGCGTGTGGCGGCCGTCCTACGTTGCATGCCCCAAGAAAAAACCCGCGCTCAGTTGACGAGGCGCGGGTTGAAATCTCTGGACCGTGTCGATCTGTTCCAGAGAGGAGAACCGACCCATGAGGCAAACGAAGCAAAGTTGCATCGCATTGCCATGTTGTGAATCATAGTTGCCCCCTTGGAAAAACAAAGGGCGGAAAAGACCGGATATTTCGTCCCATTTTCATTTCCGCCGACCCATTTGTTTTGGCACTGCACGAACCCCTGTGCTGCTTGTCCCGTCTGCTTACATCGTCTGCATGTGCGAACCTTATGGGCGGTTCGTTTCACGATGCCGACGATGCCGGAAAAATCTCCCCGGCATATCGGTTGGTCGCTACATTGGCGAGAATGTTCCAAGCTGCCCGATTATGTCGGTTCACGGGAAGTATTTTGCGCAGGCAAAATCACGCCGGAGTGGCTCATGAGGCAGATTGCCGCGTCAAGTTCGGGCGTGGCGTGCCGTTACTGGTCGAAAGAGCGCGCCTGCCCCGTGACCTAGCAGGCGCAATTTGGATGCCCGTTCCTGGACTGTCATGCCGTCTCTGTCTCCCCCCACTGGATCGCTTTCACGGCGCACGACGCGGTTGCTGATTGCCGTGAGCGTGCTGGCCGCCCTTGTTGCGTTGCCGCGCGCACACGCTTCAACGCCGCCCGCGGCCGCAGCTGCGCCTGCCCCCGGCCGGCCACCCGTTGTTGCTGCCCCGCCCGCTCCGATTCCGGCCGCCAAGACCACCAAGGCGACGACGGTTGCCTCTACCGCCCCGACCTGCCAAGCGATCATGCGGCGCCTGTCGGGCAGCCTGGCTGCCACGCCGAGCACGGCCGACAAGCCGGGCACCGTGATGATCGACGTCGACAAGGCGGGCGTGATGATGGCCTGCAGCCATTCCGACTCCATTGCCATCCCCGTACCGGGTGGCAAGCCGCGATGACACCCATCGTCTTCGCACACCGTGCCATGGCCGGCATGCTGGCGGCGCTGGCAGCGCTGTCCATGCCGGTGGCCGGTGCTGAGCGCTGGATCAGGCTGGCCGATCAACCGGACAGCTACGCATCGCTCGACGTCGGAAGCATCCAGCGCATGCCCAGCGGGCCGGTCAGCGCATGGGTGCGCGTAGAAGCGTCGAACCGCTCGGGCATGCGCTCGCTTCAACGCATGTTCGGCGCCTTTCGCGGCGACATGGCCGATTTTCTGTACACCATCGATTGCCGCAGCCGGCAGTTCTCCGTCTCGCAAGCCAAGCTGTATCAAGGCGCGCTGACCGTCAGCGAACGGCAGCTCGCCAACGATGCGGGCTGGCAACGCGTGGATGCCGTGGGCCTGGCCGGCGAGGTGGCGCGCCAGCTCTGCAGCGGATAGTGTCCAGGCTTCTTGCATCGCATCGCGGTGCCATCGTTGGTAACATCGACGCGTGCGCCCCGCTCCCAAGTCCCCTTCGCCTCAACCTGCCGACCCTCGCGTAACCGCAGACGCGAGCGTCTTCGGCACGCTTGCACGCGGCTCACGCGCATCGCTCGAGCGCGTGACGAACCTGGGCGATGGCGTGACTGCCGCCATCTGGCGCAACGAGCACGATGAGGCGCGCTACATCCAACCCGAGCACCACACGCTATCGGTCTATCTGCAAGGCGGCTACACCACGCACCGGCAAGATTTGCCGCACCTGTTCGGCGCACCGGGGCGTGTGTGCATGCTGCCGGCCGAACATCAGTCAAGCTGGGTGATCGAGCAGCCGATGCGTTTCGTTCATCTGTATTTCACGCCTGACGCGTTGGCCGGGCACGCCGTACGTTTGCTCGACGCAGAGCCCCGCCTGTTCACGCTGCACGACCGCACCTTCATTGAAGATGTTCATCTCGCACAAGCCTGCGCGAACATCGCTCAGCTCGACTGGACCGACCTGGACGAGCGCATGCGTGCCAACGCGCTGGCCAACGACACGCTCTCGTATCTCGTGCAGACCCAGGGCCGCACGCGGGCGCTGGCCGTGCGCGGCGGACTGGCGCCGCACGTATGCCGGCGCATTGCCGCGCGTATCGATGCCGAGCTGCATCTGCCCCTGTCGCTCGGGCAACTCGCAGCAGAAGCAAACCTGTCGGAGTTCCATTTCGCACGGATGTTTCGGGCATCGTTCGGGGTGGCGCCGCATGAGTGGGTGATGCAGCAACGCATGGCGCGCGCGCAGACGCTGTTGCGCACCACGACCCTTGCGCTGGCGACGATTGCCGAGCGCTGCGGCTTTGCCAGCGCCAGTCATTTCAGCCGGCGATTTGCTCTGCAGCTCGGCGCGTCGCCGTCGCGCTACCGGCAGGCGTGGCACGGGGCTAGGCCGTAGCCTGCCTCGTCAATATGCGAACGACCGTGCATCGCGATCGCCCGGTTCTCCATATCAGCCGAAAAGCTGCGCTGGACTAGCGTTTTCCACGATAGAGGCGCATCGGCGGGCGCAGTAACGTGGAGACGGGTTCCCCATGGAGACCGCCATGTTTACCCATATCCTCCTGCCGACCGACGGCTCCGAACAGTGCCGCAAGGCCATCGACGGCGCGCTTAAGCTGGCGCGCGCCACGGGTTGCCGCCTCACCGCCTACACGTGCATTGAAGAATTCCCCAACATGGCCTATTCGGCCGGCGTGGGCGAGTGTCCGCATGCGCACTACATGGAAACGGTGCAGGGCCACGCCAAGGACTGCATCGACCGCATTGCAGAGCGCGCCCGGGAAGAAGGCGTGCAGTTCGACAGCGATGTGTCGCAGTTTCCCGAGCCCTATCTGGGCATCCTAGATGCGGCAAAGCGGCACGCGTGCGACGTCATCTTCATGGCATCGCACGGGCACCGCAGCCTGATGGGACGACTGTTGATCGGCAACGAGACGCGCAAGGTGCTGACCTACGCGCATGTTCCGGTGGTGGTCTACCGCTAGGCATCCGTTCACGGGCCGCCCGCTGCGGACCGAGAACCGATTTCATTTTTGGGCCAGTCCCGAATTACATCATCGGCGCAGATTCCAACCCGCCTTCTCCGGGCTCGAGCTCGGCCACACGCTGAGCCTCACGGTCGGCGATCTGCTTGCGCTGCTCCGGCGTGAGCACCTGCATGATCTTGGCGCCAGCCTGCGCGCGCAACTGCGCTTCGCGAGCCACGGCGCGGCCCAATGATTCAGTCAGGCTGCGCGCACGCGCTTCGTCATACTGACCCGAAGCCACCATCTGATGCAGATCGCGCCGGGTGTGCTCGATGGCCTTGCGCTGTTCGCGCGCTTCGGGCATCTGCGCATATTCGATGGCGAAGATCTTGTCACGCTGCTCTTCGGTCAGCTTCAGGCCGCGCAGGAAGGGCGCGCCGCCATGATGCGGGCCCATGCCACGCGGGCCACCGGGGCCCATGCCTGGCCCGCGCTCCATCATGCCCGGACCATGTGGTGACATGGGTGGCATGGGCGAGAGTGGAACAGCGCCGGGCCCAGCGGTCTGGGCCAGCGCGGCGCACGAAAGCAAAAGTCCGGCGGCAATACCGGCCACGCGGGAAGTCACAGCGGTCATGTTGAGGCTCCTGATGAGATCGTCGGCCGGACATGCCAGCCATACGCTCACTGTAGCCATCGACATCGCACCAAAGGTGGGCAAACAGAGGAGTTTTCTTGAACCTCAGGCGTCAAGGCGATAACCCACGCCATAGACGGAATGGATCAGGTCGGTGCCCGGGCTCACCTGCTCCATCTTGCGGCGCAGGTTCTTGATGTGGGTATCGACCGTGCGGTCGGTCACGATGCGGTGGTCGTCGTAGATCTGCTCGAGCAGGTTCGAGCGCGACAGAATGCGCCCCGGTGCACCCGCCAGCGCGGCCAGCAGGCGAAACTCCACCGGCGTGAGGTCGAGGCGCTGCCCGCGCAGCGTGGCGGCATAGGCGGCACCGTCGATCTGCAAGGCGCTTTCCGGCATGCCGCCACCGCGCTGTACGCGGCGCAGGATGGTCTTGATGCGCGCCACCAGTTCGCGTGGGCTGAAAGGCTTGCAGACGTAATCGTCGGCGCCCAGCTCCAGGCCGAGCAGGCGGTCGATTTCTTCAACACGCGCCGTCACCATGACGATGGGCACCTCGCTGAAGGCGCGTACCTCGCGGCAGATTTCCAGGCCGTCCTTGCCGGGCAGCATCAGGTCGAGCAGCACGAGTTCGGGTGCCGTCTCGCGAACGCGCTGCGTGGCATGCGTGCCATCGGCCAGCCACTCGGTCTCGTAATGAGCGGCGCGCAGATAGTCGGTCATCAATGCGGCCAGCTTGGGTTCGTCTTCAATGATCAGAATCATGGTCGGCTAGCGGATCAAGCACATCAAGAACAGGCAGGCGGATGGCGATCCACAGCCCGCCCAATGGCGAATGTCTGGCTTCAATGGTGCCGCCGTGTGCGGCAACGATGGTCTGGCACAGGCTCAGGCCCAGGCCAGCCCCGCCCTGCGCCCGGCTGCGCGAGGCATCCACGCGGAACAGGCGGTCGAAAATGCGCGGCAGCATCGCCTCGGGCACGCCCGGCGCGGTGTCCTGCACGTCGATCTGCTGCCCGTCACCGTCCCGATGGACATGCACGCGCAGCGTGCCGCCAGCATCGGTGTAGCGCAGCGTGTTTTCCAGCAGGTTCTGCATGACCTGCCGCAGACGCTGCGCGTCGCCCTTGACCAGCGTCTCGTGCGACGGCGCCTCCGGCAAGTCCAGCTGCAGCGCGATGCCCTTTTCCATCAGACGCGGCGTGAAGCCCTGCACGGCGCTGCACACGGTATCGGCCAGGTCGAGCGGCTCCATGTGGAAGGCGAGCGCGCCCACATCGGCCAGCGAGAGTTCGTACAAGTCGTCGATGAGCTTGTTGAGCGTCGCCACCTCCGCCTGCAATGAGGCGAGCGAGGTGGCCGTCAGCGGGCGCACGCCGTCTTCCAGTGCTTCCAGTTCACCGCGCAGCACGGCCAGCGGCGTGCGCAGTTCGTGCGAGATGTCGGCCGTGAGCTGACGCCGCATCTTCTGGTTGGCCTCCAGCGATGCGGCAAGGTGGTTGAAATCCGCCGCGAGCCCGCCGAGTTCATCGCGCGAATGCACGTCGACACGGGTGGCGTAGTCCCCATCGGCCATGCGGCGTGCGGCATCCGTCAGCCGGCGCATCGGAGCGAGCAGACCGCGTGCGAGCAGCACCGCCACCAACGCCGCCAGCAGAACCGACAGCCCCGCGATGATCCACGTGGCGCGCAGCTGCTGCGCCTGGAATGCCTGGTCGGCGCCCTCAGGGACCCGCACGCGCGGGGGCATGGCCAGCCAGCCGATGGTCTGGCCGTTATGGTGCAGTTCCTGCCATCGCGCGTTCGGCCCGAGCGGCGGCCCGTCTCCAATGACGACGTTGCGCTGCGCATCAAGCAGCCAGATTGGCGAGTGCGGCATCGGCGGCTCGCCGGGCGGGTGCGAGGGCATGCTCCCTGCGGGAGGTGGGCCGGGCGGCGGCGGCATGTCTCCGTCGATGCCGCGGTCCGGGCCGGGTGGGAGCGGATCAAAGCGATGGCCCGGTGGCAGGTCGAAGCGGTCGCCGCCCATGCCGTTGGCGCGTGCCCGGGCGCCTTCGCGGCGCAGCAGGCGGAACCACGCCATGCGATCGTTGCGCAGGAAATCCCAGCTGCCGTGCTGCGTGTAGGCGGCCTCCACGCCCTGCGCGAGCACGGCCATGCGCTCGGATTCGCGCGCGTTCACGTAGTCGAGAAAATTGGCGTCAAAGCGCCAGCGCACCGCGGCGCCCATGGCGAGCGCCACAACGATGCTCAGCACGAACAACGCGACAAACAGCTTGGAGGTGATACCGAAAGACGGGCGCATGGATCAGTCAGGGGCTGCCGGGCTCCGCTAGCGGGAGCGGTTCCCGCACTGCCCGGTAGCAGGCACGGCCTCATCTTACCGGGCGCGCTGCCGCAGAAAGCCCCAGCATACCAACCGCCTGTGGGCAAAAAATGAGCGAAATGCGAAGAAAGCGTATGCTGCTGCCACGCTGCACACTCATAGATTCGCGTATCCCCTTCACAAGGAACCGCCCTTGCCCAGCCGGCCGGCCAACCTCGCGTTTTCGATGCATCGCTGCGCCATGCGCGGCGTGGAAGCCGTTGCAGCAGATTCCGGCCACGCCTTCCCGCGCCACACGCATGGCCAGTTCGGCATCGGCATCGTTGATCGCGGGGCGCAGAGATCCTTCAGCGGACGCGGCACGGTAGAAGCCGGCGCAGGCGACGTCATCACGGTCAATCCGTTTGAAGTGCACGATGGCACACCCATCGGCGATGCCGGCCGCGCATGGCGCATGCTTTACCTCGCCCCCGGCGTGGTCGCAGAGTTGGCAACGGATCTGCGCCCCGGCCTCTGGGGCGACGCTGAGTTTGACCGCCCTGTCATCCACGACGCAGCCCTCGCCGCCCGCATGCGGCCGCTGTTTGCGCAGATGACGGTGCCCGCCGGGCAAAGCGATGCACTGCTGCGCGAGCAGTTGTTGCTGTCCGTCCTGGCAGACGCGCTGCACGCCTCCAACGACCGCACCAACCACCACGCCGACGCCGCCCCCGACGCCATCCAGCTTGCCCGCACCCGCATCGACGACGACCCCGCGGCCGCCATCTCCCTGCTCGACCTCGCGCACGAGACGGGCCTCAGCCGCTTCCAGGTATTGCGTGGTTTTGCTCGCGTGACCGGTCTCACGCCTCACGCCTATCAGGTGCAGCGTCGCGTGGCCCTGGCACGCCGCCTGATCGCCCAAGGCCAGCCGTTGGCGGAAGTGGCCGCAACCTGCGGCTTTGCCGATCAAAGCCACATGACGCGGCAGTTCGTGCGCAAGTACGGCGTGTCGCCGGGCATGGTGGCAGCGGCGCGCTAGCCGCATCCTCCGCACCCTCGCGCTGCAATTTCGTTCAAGACGCGCGCATCGCGTGCGCCCATCCTGCAGCTTCCCCCTACGCAGGATGCGATATGTCCAAACGACTCGAAGGTTGTCTCTACCTTGCTCTGGCGATGGTGCTGGTGGGCAGCACCGTGGCAGCCAGCAAGATCATCGCGGCGGGCTTGCCGCCATTTACGGCGACAGCGTTGCGCTTTGCGATGGCGCTGCCGCTGTTCCTGCTCATCATGCGCATGACGCGCACGCGCTGGCCCGTGCTCGCACGCCGGGATTGGGCGCTACTTTTCGTGCAAGCGGCTGCCGGCAGCGTGGGCTATACAACGCTGCTCATTTCGGGGCTGCGGCACACGTCAGCGGCAGATGCGGGCGTCATCATCGGCACGCTACCGGTCATGTCGGCGCTGATCGCCATCGTGCTGCTGGGCGAACGGCCTGGGCGCGCGGTGCTGGGGGCGATTGGGCTGGCCACCGCCGGCGTGCTGGCCATCGCCCTGCAGCCGCGAGGCGACGCGACACATCCGCTGCTGGGCAATCTGCTGGTGATGGGCGCAGTGGTGTGCGAGGGGCTCTTCATCCTGCTCAACAAACGCCTGCGCACGCCCGTACCGCCGCTCGCGCTATCGGCATTGATGAGTGCATTCGGTTTGCTGACAGCGCTGCTGCCCGCGCTGTGGGAAGCGCCGTGGCAGTTGCACGCATCGGTGCAAACCACGCAAGCACTGATGGCCGTGGCGTATTACGCCATCGTGCCGACGGTCGGTGGTTTTGTGCTCTGGTATGCCGGGGCCGCGCGCGTGAGCGGTGCGGAGGCATCGCTGTTTACCGCGCTGGCGCCTGTGGCAGCCGTGATATTTGCGGCAACGCTGCTCGGCGAGGCCGTCAGCACGCGCCAGGTCAGTGGCATTGCCTGCGTGCTGGCGGCGGTGCTCAGCCTTGGCCTGGCGCGTGCACCACGGCCGGTCACATCGACGACGCCTTAGGCTTCCGCCTCGGGTGCCGTCACATCTTCCATGCGCTCGATGCGCACCCGCACGATGCGGCGGCTGGCGGCTTCGAGGATGACGAAACGCAGGTCGTGGCGCACCAGCGTATCGCCCACCTCCGGCAGGCGGTCCCATTGGTTGAAAAGGTAGCCACCGAGGCTCGTGGCGCCGCCGCCTTCGTCGAGCAGCCAATCGACATGCAGGACATCTTCGAGCTGGCGCAGGTCGGCCTCGCCGGCGACTTCCCAGCAGCCATCGCTGACTTCCACCACGCCCAGGCGTTCGTCCTCGTCGGGGAATTCACCCGCAATGGCTTCGAGCACGTCGATGGGTGTCACCACGCCTTGCACCACGTCCAGCGGATCGGTCACCACCAGCATGCGCCCGCGCGCACGCTTGAGCTGATCCATCAGGCGCAGGATGCCGATGTTGTCGGACACCTTGAGCGCAGGCTTCACGCTGCGGTCTACGTCGATCGAGCCGCGGGTGTCGAGATCGCCCATCAGGTCCTTGGCGCGCGCAACGCCCACCAAGTCATCCAGCCCGCCGCGGCAGACCGGAAACTGGTTGTGCGGCACGGCCAGCAGCAACTTGCGCGTGACGGCCACATCGGCGTCGATATCCACCCACGAAATATCGTGGCGCGGTGTCATGATCGAGCGCACCGAACGTTCGGCCAAATCCAGCACGCCGCTGACCATGCTGCGCTCTTCCGGGCGAAACACGGTCTCGGGCACGGACTTGCCGGTCTCGTGCGAAGCCGCCTCGTGCGATTCAGACTCTGCCGGCGCGCCACGGCGGTCGCCCAGCAAGCTCAGCACGGCATCGGCAGTGCGCTCGCGCAGCGGGCGCCGGCGCTCGTAGCGCACGGTATTGCGCTGGGCCACCTGGTTGAAGAACTCGATCAGGATCGAGAAGCCGATGGCGGCATACAGATAGCCCTTCGGAATATGAAAGCCCAGGCCCTCGGCAACGAGCGAGAAGCCGATCATCAGCAGGAAGCTCAGGCACAACACCACCACCGTGCGATGCGCGTTGACGAACTCCGTCAGCGGCCGTGAAGCAAACAGCATGGCGCCCATGGCAATCACCACGGCCGCCATCATCACCGGCAAATCGTTGACCATGCCCACGGCGGTGATGACGGAGTCGATGGAAAACACCGCATCGAGAATTACCACCTGCGCGATCACGTTCCAGAACTTGCCGTGGCCGCTGCCGTGGCTTTCGTCCTGCGGCTCGCCGTCCAGACGCTCATGCAGCTCGGACGTGGCCTTGAACAGCAGGAAGAAGCCCCCGAGCAGCAGGATGATCGATCGACCCGATAGGTCGACCGGCCCAAGTGTGAGCAACGGCTTGGTCAGCCCGATCAACCACGACATGGTGGCCAGCAGCACCATGCGCATCACCAGGGCCAGGCCCAGCCCGATCATCCGGGCGCGGTCGCGCAGCGCTGGCGGCAGCTTGTTGACCAGGATGGCGATGAAAACGAGGTTGTCGATGCCGAGAACAATCTCGAGCACCACCAGGGTGAACAGGCCGATCCAGATGGACGGGTCAGCAAGCCAGGTCATAGCGGGAAGTAGAAGACAGCAAAAAGACGATCCGCCGATGATAACCGCAGCGCACGCGCGGCCTTGCGGGAATCCCGCGTTGAGTGTTGCAACAAACGGGCCGGGGGCTTGGAGCCGGCGGTTCAGCGCTGTGCAACGCGGCTGCCGCCCTGGGCGCCGGATTGCGCTGTCCGCACGGGGCGGTAGCCGTCGGTGAGCGTCTTGAGGAAGGCAACGATGTCGCGCACATCAGCCTCGGACAACACGGGCTTGTCGCCGGGCTTGCCGCCAAACGGCGGTTCCATGTTGACGTTGGCGCGGTATTGGGGCGGCAGGTCATCGAACTTGTCGACCGTGCCGTCAGCCTTGCGCGGATACCACTTCTGCGGCTGCGTGTCGCGCTGGGCGTAGAAGCGCACCGCGTCTTCCAGCGAATGGATGGCACCGTTGTGGAAGAACGTCTTGCGCAGCGCCACGTTGCGCAGCGAGGGCGTGCGGAAGCGGCCGCAGTAGTCGGCGCGGTCTTTCAGATCGGTCCGGTCAGGCCCGCACAGGCCCAGATCGAAGAACTTCGGATCGGCATTGGCGGCCAGCGTGCGGTTGCGAGGAACACCCACGGCAATGTGGCCGAAATCGGTGAAGGCCGGGAATGCACCGTCCTGCTTGATGGCGCTCACGTGGCACGAGGCGCAATTGCCCTTGGCCGGATCGGCAAACGCCTGCAGCCCGCGCATTTCCTGCGGTGACAGCTTCGCCTGCTTGCGCAAAAACGCGTCGTACTTGCTGTCGTAGGGATAGAACTCGGACGGCGTTTCCTGGAAGACCTCCAGCACCATCAGTGCGGCGCGAAAGGCGGTGTCTTCGTTGTCGAGGATGTCGTTACCGAACACCTGACGGAACGTCTGTGCATGACGGCCATTGCGCAACTTGGCCACAACGCTGGCCTGCGTGCCATTGGCCATCTCGTGCCCCGACAGCAGCGGGATGCGCGCCTGGTCGTGTGTAGACGACACGCGGCCGTCCCATGTGTAGCCGCCGGTCGGGCCCTGGTCTTCAGAGTCGTTGCCGTCGCTTTCGTAAAAGTGTTCGGAGAACGACGGCACGTTCTGCAGATAGCGCAGCGACGGCGCGGCACGCACGCCGGTCTTGTTCATGCCCGTGCCGCCAAGCTGCACCGACAGATCGTTCGGCGGGCCATAGGCATGCGTGGGGCTGTGGCAACTTGCGCAGGCCAGCTTGCCCGAGGCGGACATGGCCGGATCGAAGAACAGCGCCTTGCCCAATGCCGTCATCGCCGGAACCGACGGGCGGCGCGTTGCCATCATCGTGTAGAAGGCTTTTTCGTAAGCGGGCGACGCTGGTGCCTTGATGGCCGGTGCTGCTGCCGCCGATGCCGCCACTACCGGTGCCGTTGCGGCATGTGCCGCTGCTGGTTCGCCTCGGTCGCAACCGCTCAATCCGGCCACCAGCCCGACAAGCGCAAGCGCAGAAACGGCGATCACGCGAAGAGTAGCTGCAGACAGAAGGCGGCGCATTTGCGATAGGCGAAATTTTGGGAGCCTTGCAACTTAGCATGACTCCCATGACACTTTCATGTCGTCAAACATGTGTCATGTCAGCCCTTGGAGAGGTCCCATGGTGGCAAATGTCTTCAAACGTTCGGTGGTGCCCCTGCTCATCCTGATGATGGTTATCACGCTGAACTGGGGCGAAATCGGCGCTACGCCTGCGTTTTCATCATCAACTTGTCACACACAAAGCACAGACTCCGGCTCGCTTTCGTCCCCCACACAACAATCCAGGGAAATCATGAGCCGAGCGCTTCGTCTTTTGCCGCTGACCGCGTTGGTTGCGGCCAGCATGTCTGCCTGTGGTGGCAGCGATTCGAACAGCAGTGCCTCCGCGTCCACCTCGGGCGTCGTGACGGGCAGCTACTTCGAACATGCCAAGGTCTGTATCGACGCAAACAACAACGGCAAGTGCGATTCGGGTGAAACCAGCACCTATACCGATGCGAACGGCGCTTACACGCTGGCGGGCTCGGGCGCCATCACCGTGGAAATTGGCACGGACGCCTTCCGCAACGACCCGGACAAGGGTACGCACACAGCCATTACGCAACCGCTGGTGTTCCGCGCACCGGCCGGTGCCAACGCCGTTGTCAGCGCCATCTCGACCGAACTGGCCGTGCTGATGGACAGCAACGGCGGCGACATCAACGCTGCCAAGACGGCGCTCGCCGCACGCCTTGGGGTGACGATCGACAAGCTGCTGGAAGACCACAACAAGGAAACCGACGCTGGCACCAAGGCTGCCCTGCAGGCTGAAATCGACCAGGCCATCGCCCTGATCGCCGACGCCATTGCCAACGGCGGCGACGTCGGCAAGAGCCTGCGTGACGGCGTGGCCAAGCGCGTGGCGCTGGCCAACAACGTCAAGACGATCGTGGTGATCTACGCGGAAAACCGCGGCTTCGATAACCTTTACGGCCTCTTCCCGGGTGCCAATGGCATCCCTGGTGTGAACCCGACCTCGACGGGCACTGCCGTTGCGCAGAAAGACTTCGATGGCTCCGTGCTGCCGACGCTGCCGCCCACCTGGAAGGGTGTCACCGCTGCAGGCCAGGCCGTGCAAGTCCCGCAAGCCCAAACGAGTGGTTGGGCGAACAAGCCATTCCAGATCGATGATCCTGCCGGCATCAACGGTACAGGTATCGTCGTCGGGCAGAACGTGATCACTCGCGACCTGTGGCACCGCTTTTATCAGAACCAGATGCAGATCAATGGCGGTAAGAACGACAAGTTCGCCGCGTATGCCGATGCGGGCGGCCTGACGATGGGCTACTACGACGGTAGCAAGATGACCATGTGGAACATCGCCAAGCAGTACACGCTGGCGGATAACTTCTTCATGGGCGCATTCGGTGGCTCGTTCCTGAACCACCAGTACCTCGTCTGCGCCTGCGCGCCGATCTATCCGAACGTCGTCGGCTCGCCGGCAGACGGCAGCCGCGCAACGGTTGCGTCCGTTGACGCAAACGGCACTCCACAGCTCGCGCCAAGCGCCAGCTCGGTTATGGCAGGATCCCCCACGTTCCCCGGCGACGGCAACCTGACGCCGTTGGAAAAGGACGGTAGTGCGTACGCCGTCAACACGATGCAGCCGCCGTACCAGCCGTCGGGCAATGCCGTTGCCAGCGGCAACGCGGCTTACGCCGACCCGACCAAGGCCACCACCCTGCCGAAGCAGTCGACCACCAACATCGGTGATCTGCTGACCGCCCGTGGCGTGGACTGGGCCTGGTACGCCGGCGCCTGGAACTCAGCCCTTGCTGACGCCCCGAACACCACGCGCAGCGTGATCTACAGCGGCTCGATCCAGTTCCAGCCGCACCACCAGCCGTTCAACTACTTCAGCCGCTTCGACCCGGCCACGACCACCGGCGCCGCTGAGCGTGCGGCCCACCTGCGCGACTACGACGCCGCCTTCCTGCAAGACGCAGCCGCAGGCAAGTTGCCCGCTGTCACGTTCTACAAGCCGCAAGGCAACCTGAACCAGCACCCGGGCTACGCCAACGTGGCTGACGGCGACGCGCACATCGCCAACGTGATCGCCCAACTGCAGAAAAGCCCGCAGTGGAAGAACATGGTGATCGTCGTGACGTATGACGAAAACGGCGGCTTCTACGACCACGCCACGGTGCCGAAGGCTGACCGCTGGGGCCCGGGCACGCGTATCCCGGCGATCGTTGTCTCGCCGTTTGCCAAGAAGGGCTTCGTTGACCACACCCAGTACGACACGGCTTCGGTGCTGCGCCTGATCACGCACCGCTTCGACCTGCCGACGCTGCCGGGTATCAAGCAACGTGACGACGCGCTCGTCTCCAACGGCAACAAGCCGATGGGCGACTTGACCAACGCGCTGGACTTCACGCAAGCGCAATAACGCTGCAACGCAGTCCTCACGAAAAAGGCGGCCGGAGCAATCCTGGCTGCCTTTTTCTTTAACCGCTATTTGCCCTTCTTCTTGCCGGCGGGCTTTTCGCTCTCCAGCGTTTCTAGCCGCATCCCCACCTTGATCGTCACCTGCCAGTGGGCGATCTTGCCGTCGACCAGGTGGCCGCGCGTTTCCAGCACTTCGAACCAGTCCAGATACTTGAGCGTCTCGCCCGCTCGCGCGATGGCGTTGCGGACGGCCGCATCGCTGGAGTCAGGTGAAGACCCGACCAGCTCGATCATCTTGTAGGTATGGGAACCCATATCGCCTCCTTGTTGGCATGGTTGGAACGTCGGCAGGGTGCCTGCAAGGCGCGATGTGCATGCGATGCGCGCGCCATGGCACTTACCAGAATGGCACCTGTCCCTCCGCCTTGATAGCCCGGATTTGCACGGGGCCAAAAAATCCTGGCGGTTAATTGCGTTTGCAAAGCTGACAAATCTCGTCAACGAACCGACGCGTGGCGTCAAACCCGCTCGCATGTCGAGCGCCTGACTGCAGTTGAGGTGCCACTTTTCGGGCGACCGCATGGCATGCCCGGGCCAAACGGAGCTGGTACGGAACCTGCGTTGGAGTGCACACCCGTTTCCCCCAAGAGGAGGCGCCATGCGCCACCCAGAACAACAAGCATCCGCCTCATCCTCGCCGCTGTCGGCCGTACCGCCCGCGCCGCCGGCCACACAGGAAACCGCGCGACTGGTTGCAGAGACCATCCCCTTCAATCTCGAGCGCAACGGCCGGAGCATCGAAGCCACCTATTCGACCCGCAACGGCATCGTGACGGTCAAATACCGGGGCAAGACGCTCTCCACCTATTCGCCGCAGGGTGACGAGGCCAACTACAAGGCGGTCGCCCGCCAACTGCTCAGCGTCATGCTGACCATCTGAGCCGCGCCACACCTTCCCATCAATGCCGTGCCTTGGCCGCGCTATGCGCAGGGCGACCGAACTCGGCACGCAGCGCATCCTTGGCACGTTCGAGAATCCGGCGCCGGCCGGCGCTGAGGTTGTGCCCCGCCCGATTGATATAGAACGTCAGCATTGACATGGCCGACTGGAATGCCGTCCCCTTGCGCCGCCGGCTGTGCTCGGCCGATGCCTTGAGCGACGCTGCAATCCGCGCGGGGCTGCGGGACTTGAAGATGTCGGGTTCGATGTCCAGCGCGTCACTGGTTTCCATCACACGGTGCGACCAGCGCTGGGGCTTCGGTTTGGCCTTCGATTTGGCCGGCGCCGGCCTGGGCCGGGCGTGGTGCGTGGCCATGATGAAATCTCCTGTAATGGTGTACCGGCAGTTCCGCAAGCAACGTACCCGCGCGGGCAGCTACAAAGGGGCGACTTCCGTTACGATGACGGACGCTTCACGCCTCTTTTCCGCCTCCTTCATTGATCGCCGGGTTCCGGCGCACATCCAACGTGTCTGGCGACGCCGGTCTTTCTCCCGCTTCCTCTTCCGCATCCGCGCAAACGCTTTCACATGCGCCGTTTTCCTACCCCGCTTTCAGGCTGTTCTGGTTCGCCCGGCTGTCCACCACCTTCGCGTATCAGATGTTCGGGGTGGCCGTCGGCTGGCAGATCTACGACCTGACGCGCAGCGCCTATGTGCTGGGGCTGGTTGGGCTGGCGCAGTTCCTGCCGTCGGTGGTGCTGGTGCTGGCCTCTGGCCATATTGCAGACCGCTACGACCGGCGATACGTCGTGCGTGCCTGTCAGGCCATCGAAGCCCTGGTGGCCCTCGCGCTGGCTGTACTGGCGGCCAATGGGCACGCCGGTGTGCAGCCGATCTTCCTGTGCGTGGTGGTGATTGGCGCCATGCGCGCCTTCGAGACGCCGACGCTGCAAGCGCTATTGCCGACGCTGGTGCCATTGCAGGCATTGCCGCGCGCAGTGGCGCTGTCGAGCTCGGCCGGGCAGACCGGCGTCATCCTGGGGCCGGCGCTGGGCGGCTTTCTGTACGTGGCCGGTGCGCCGGTGGTATATGCCACGGCAGCCGCGCTGTTTTTGCTCGCTCACGTGCTGCTGGCCCTGGTGCGGATGGAGCGTGCGGCGCCCGTCAGCACGCCGGTGAGCCTCGAATCGCTGTTCGCGGGTATCGCGTTCATCAAGGGGCGGCCGGTGGTGCTGGGCGCCATCTCGCTCGACCTGTTTGCCGTTCTGCTGGGCGGCGCGACGGCGCTGCTGCCGATCTACGCGCGCGACATCCTGGGCACAGGCGCATGGGGGCTGGGGCTGTTGCGCTCGGCGCCGGCGGTGGGGGCGCTGGGCATGGCGCTCTTCCTGGCGCACCGTCCGCTGGATCGGCATGTTGGCCGGGTGATGTTTGCTGCCGTGGCGGTATTTGGACTGGCGACGCTGGTGTTCGGGGTGTCGCGCTGGCTGCCGCTGTCGATGTTGGCGCTGGTGCTGCTGGGCGCGTCGGACATGATCAGTGTGGTGATCCGCACTTCGCTGGTGCAGCTCGATACGCCCGATGCCATGCGCGGGCGCGTGAGCGCCGTCAACTCCGTGTTCGTGGGTGCGTCCAACCAGTTGGGCGAATTCGAATCGGGCATGTTGGCCGGGCTGCTGGGGCCAGTGGCCTCGGTGGTGCTTGGCGGCCTTGGCACGCTGTTGGTGGTGGCAGCCTGGATGCGGCTGTTTCCCGCCCTGACGCAACGCGATCGCATGCGCGATCCGCACCCCGAGCATGCCGGACACCCCTCTTCAGGGGGATAAACCCGCGGGCCCGCGCTGCTGCTGGCCTGAGCAAGAATGGGGCGCTGTCTTGCAAGCGTGTCAGCGAAACCCCGATGGCATCGGCGACGGCCAATTCGTATCCTGAGTCACCTTTGGCTGCCTTGTTCCACGCCCGGTATTGCGCCCGACTGTGACGTCCATTCCGCCCTCTTCGTCCCGCCCGTCGGACGCGCGCGCTGCCGCCCCCGCCCCGTTGCCGGACCCCGGGCCCTTCAGCACCAGCGGATTCAACGGTGCGCCGGCCATTCGTCCTTCGGCATGGCTCGTGGCGATCGGTGCTGCCGCAGTCGGCACGATCGGGCGGGTGCTGCTCGAATCTGCGATGGGTATCCATCTGCCGTTCTACCTGGCCTTTCCGGTAGTGACGATTGCCGCGTGGTATGGCGGCTTCTGGCCGGGGATGCTGGCCATCGTCTGCTATGCGGGGTTGTTCATGGCACTGGCCACGCTGCAAAGCTGGCCTGCCGCGATGCCCCTCACGTCAATCCAGATGACGGTGTTTGGGGTGGGCGCATTGCTCATCTGCGCCTTGTGCGAGCAGTTGCGCCGCGCCCGCGCCGGGGCTGAACGGCGTGCGCGGGCCGAAACCCAGCAACGCCTGTCACAGCAACGCCTGCTGGCCGCACTGCAGGCCTCGCCCATTTCACTCTACGACGTCGACAACACGATGCACTTCACGTGGGTGCACAACCCCGTGTTCGGCCTGCAGCCCGAGCAGCTCATGGGGCGGACGGTGCGCGAAGTGTTCGGCCGCCGCGCCGCGTCGCGCCTGACCGAAGCCGGCCAGCGCGTCATCGCAACCGGCACGCCGACGCGCGTGGAGTTCGCGTTCCGCCGGCGCCATACGCAGCGCGTGGTCTATGACGTGGTGGTCATGCCACTGCGCGACGACACCGGAGAGATCATCGGTCTGACCAACGCCGTGATCGACATCAGCGAGCGCCGCCAGGCCGAGGCCCGCCGCACGCAACTGCTCGAAGCCGAATCCCGCGCCCGCGAAGAAGCCGAGCGCGCCAGCCGCCTGAAAGACGATTTCCTGGCGACGGTCAGCCACGAGCTGCGCACGCCGCTCAACGCGGTGCTGGGCTGGGCGCAATTGCTGAACATGCGCGCCTACGATGAAGCGATGTTCAAGCGCGGCATTGAAGCGATCGAGCGCAGCGCCCGCACGCAAGTCCACCTGATCGATGACCTGCTCGACATGTCGGCCATCCTCTCGGGCAAGGTGCCGCTGGAGATCGGCCCCGTGGACCTGGCTGACGTGCTGGAGCGCGCGCGCGAGACCATCGAGCCCATGGCACGCCAGAAGAACATCACCATCGATACCGAATTCCTGCCCGTGCCGATGCTGCAAGGCGATGCCGGGCGCCTGAAGCAGGTGTTCTGGAACCTGCTGGCCAACGCCGTCAAGTTCACGCCTGAGGGTGGGCACATCCGGCTCTCTGTGCACCCGTCACCCGAAGGCGTGGTGGCTACCGTGCGCGACACCGGCATCGGCATCGAGCCGGCCTTCCTGCCGCATATTTTTGACCGCTTCCAGCAGGCCGATCTGTCCAGCACTCGCCGCCACGGCGGGCTCGGCCTGGGGCTGGCGATTGCCAAGCAGCTTGTCGAGCTGCATCACGGCCGCATCACCGCCGCCAGCAGCGGTGCGGACCGTGGCACGACCATGGCCGTGTCGCTGCCGCTGCATGCCGCGCAACCGGGCGAACAGGCCAACCGCGCGCCGGGCCTGGTCGCAGGCACAGGCATGCCGACGCTGGATGGCATTCGCGTGCTGGCGGTGGATGACAACCCCGAATCGCTCGGCGTGATCGCGCTGATGCTGGAGCGCTACGGCGCCGAGGTGGTCACCGTATCCAGTGGGGCCGCCGCGCTCGATGCGCTGGAACAAGCAGCCGCCAACGCCTACCCGTTCGACGCGCTGGTCAGCGACCTTGCCATGCCCGGCATGGACGGCATGCAGCTCGTGCGCGCCGTGCGCGAACGCGGTTTGACCGACCTGCCCGCCATCGCCGTGACGGCATTCGCCGACCCGATCCGCCTGAAGGCGGCGAAGGAAGCCGGGTATCAATCCGTCATCACCAAACCGATTTTCCCTGGCGAGCTGGGCCACGTGCTGGCCGCCAATGTGCATCGCAAGACCGGGCCCGAAACGCTGGCATGACGCACCGGCAACCATGCCTTGACGGAATGGTTGACCCAACAAAAGTCATTGGCGCAGGTGGCGAGACGTCCGCATACTCATCAGTCTGTGCCGATCGGTGGGCATCTCTCCCCTAGCAGTTGTCAGCACCAGCTCACTCGATCGGCCAGCTCGCCCTTCCCAATCAGCCGCGCTCGCGGTTGTCTGCCGTATCCATAAGAACGCCTGAATCCTCCCTGCCCATCTGGGCTGCGCTGGCATTCCGGGCTCAGAGAGGAGACTGCATCGCCATGCCTATCCGTTCGCTTCCCGTGCTGGTGTCTGCCGTTGCGCTTGGCATTTCTGCGCAGGCCGTTGCCAAAGACGCGCCCAAGGCGGCCACTCAGACCATCGCCGTACCTGGCCTGTCAAAGCCCGCCGACATCCTGATCGACCGCTGGGGCGTGCCACACATCTACGCCAAGAGCGAAGACGACGGCTTCTTCGTGCAAGGCTTCAACGCGGCGCGGGACCGCCTGTTCCAGATCGACCTGTGGCGCCGCCGGGGCCTGGGGCAACTTTCGGAAGTGTTCGGGCCCGCCTATGTCGAACAGGATCGCGCGACGCGGCTGTTCCTCTATCGCGGTGACATGCAGGTCGAATGGAATCATTACAGCCCCGATGCGCAGCACATTGCCACGCGCTTCGTCGCCGGCATCAACGCGTATGTCGACTGGCTGGCCAAGCATCCGGAGCAGATGCCGTTCGAGTTCCGCAAGCTGAACTACACGCCCGCGCACTGGGCGCCGGAAGACGTGGTGCGCATCCGCAGCCACGGGCTGACGCGCAATCTGCAATCGGAAGTCGCACGCGCCAACGTGGCCTGCAAGGCCAACCTTGCTGAAGACACCGTCCGCTTCGGCCTGCAGCCCGCTTGGCAAACCCAGTTGCCCGAAGGGCTGGACCCGTGCCTGCCGAAGGACCTGCTGAAGGTCTTCACGTTGGCCACGCAGGGCGTGAAGCTCACGCCGGAAGCGCTCAAGGGCGTGGATATCGACAGCACGCGCGTCGCTGCCGCCGCCAACCTCGAAGAGACGATGGAGGGCAGCAACAACTGGGTGATCGCGCCGGGCAAATCCACCACCGGCCGCGCCGTGATGGCCAACGACCCGCACCGCGCGTATTCGGCACCGAGCCTGCGCTACATCGCCCACGTCAGCACACCCACGCTCGACATCATCGGCGCCGGAGAGCCATCGCTGCCGGCCGTGTCGATCGGGCATAACGGGCACGTTGCGTTCGGCCTGACCATCTTCAACATTGATCAGGAAGACCTTTACGTCTACGAGCTGAACCCGGCCAACAATAGCGAATACCGCTACAACGGCGGCTGGGAGCCCTTCACCGTGCTGCACGAAACCGTGACGGTGCGCGGCGGTGAGTCCCGCCCCGTCGACCTGACCTTCACGCGCCACGGCCCCGTCATCTACATCGATGCAGAGAAGCACCGGGCGTATGCGGTGCGCTCCGCGTGGCTGTCGCCGGGCATGTCGCCGTATTTCGGCTCGGTCGGGTACATGCGCGCACGCACCTTCGCGCAGTTCAAGCAGTCAATGATGAACTGGGGCGCACCCACCGAAAACCAGGTTTATGCAGACACGAAGGGCAACATCGGCTGGGTGCCGGGCGGCCTCGCCCCGATCCGCCCGAACTGGGACGGCCTGCTGCCGGTGCCCGGTGACGGTCGCTACGAATGGGCCGGTTTCTGGCGCGGCGATCAGCTGCCCAGCGCCTACAACCCGAAGTCTGGCTACTTCACCTCGTCCAACGAGATGAACCTGCCGCCGGATTACCCGTACCGCGAGCGAAAACTGGGCTTTGAGTGGACCAACGGCTCGCGCCACGCGCGCATCGACGAAGTGCTAGCCAAGCTGGACAAGGTGTCGATCGAAGATTCGATGCGCTTGCAGAACGACATGGTGTCGATCCCGGCGCGCAGGCTGATGGCACTGCTGTCGCCGCTGTCGTCCAACGACGCTGACACGCAGGCCGCGCTCAATCTGTTCAAGGGGTGGAACGCGACCATGCTAGCGGATTCTCCGCAAGCCGCGCTGCATGAGGTCTGGTTCACGCACCACCTTGGCCGCGCGTTCAAGAATGCCGTGCTCTCCAAGGCCGGCGCCGAGGCCATCGCCGCGCCCGATACCGCTGTCATGCTCGACACACTGGAACACCCGCAAGGCAGCGATCGCAAGTTCGGCGAAGACCCGCAACAGGCCGCAGCCAAGCGCGATACCGTGCTGCTCGACAGCCTGAAACTGGCGTGGAGCGACATGGTCAGGCGCCAGGGCCCGAACCCGCAGGCGTGGAACTGGAGCCAGTTGCACCACAACCTGAACGCCCATCCATTTGCCGCCATCGTCGACGAGGCGACGCGCGCCAAGCTCAACGTCGGCCCCACGCCCGAAGGCGGCAGCCCGTACACACCGAATCAATCCACATATCGCGCGACCGATTTCCTGCAGACCAACGGCCCGTCGTTCCGCACGGTGGTGGACGTCGGCAACTGGGACAACTCCCGCGCCGTCAACCTGCCCGGCCAGTCCGGCAACCCTGACAGCCCGCACTACCGCGACCTGGCACCGCTGTGGCTAAAGGGGGAGTATTTCCCGTTGCTGTATTCGCGCAAGGCGGTGGAAGCCGCGACCGAGTCGCGCGTGCATCTGGTGCCGGGGAAGTGAGGACACGATGAGCAAAAAAGAAAACGCCACCGCAAATACGCGGTGGTGTTTTTCTTTGTGCTTTTGTACCGCCCAACTGGCGGCGTCGATCCAGATACGTGGACAACTCAGTACCCTGACGGATTGGATTATTTTGTGAATTCGCAGGCAGACGGACCTCTCGCTGGCTACGCTCCACAGCTTCCCGAGCTGGAGCGTTGCCGCCATGGGCCGTCGAGAGTTACCGTTTGCCACCCGAACCGTTACCGTCTCCGGGGCTGGATTGCCGGAGGTCATGGGCCAACCAGCCCTGGTGTTTTCCAAGCTCTTCGGTACCGAGCATCTGGGCGAGCTGTTCGAGTACGAAGTCGAACTCAAGACCCCCGACGATCGCAACGTTCTCTACGGCCCTGGGGCGAATCTCGACACCAATGCACTACGCGGACAGGAACTCACTGTCACCATTGCGCTGGATGGCAACGGCTTTGGCCTTGGAGGTGGCATCGGTGCCGGCAGGCGCGAGATCACCGGTCTGGTCACCGACATCGTTGGCCCCATCCCCGTGGGCCAGGGCCGGCAGATCAAATACCGCCTTACGCTTCGCCCCTGGCTCTGGTTGGCCACGCTCAACCGCGACACCCGCATCTTCCAGCAGCAAACCGTTGTCGAGATCCTCGACACCCTGCTCGCCGACTACATCTTCCCCGTTGAACTCCGTCTGGATGTCGCTCGCTACCCCAGGCGCGAGTACCAGGTTCAATACAACGAAAGCGACTTCCAGTTCTTCCAGCGCCTTACGCAAGAGTGGGGCATTTCCTGGCACATCGAGCACAGCGACGGCAAGCACCGTCTGATCCTCACCGATGGCAATGGCGCATTTGCTCCGTTCGCCAGCCCCGCATATCAAACGATCCGCTGGCAACCGTCCTCTGATCGCATCGACGAAGAACACCTGCACACCTTTGAGCTGCACGATCGCGTCGTCTCCGGCCAATGGGCCAGCACCGACTACGACTTCGTCAAACCAACGGCGGACTTGACCGTCCGCGCCTCCGATCCGCTCGACACCGCCCACGCCGAAGCCGAAGTGCGCGAATGGCCCGGTGACCACAGCCAGCCCGCCACCGGCAACGACCCATGGGCCGAAGGCAATCAGATCGCTCGTCTGCGAATGGAAGCCTTACGTCAGCACGGCCGGCGAGTCAGCGGGGCTGGCAACGTCCGCGCCATGGTGCCTGGCTGCACCTTCAGGCTGACGCACTTCTTGCAAGACGAAGCCAATCGGGAGTACCTGATCCTCGGCACGCAGCTCCGAATTGAGGACGTGCCCGAAGCATCAGGGGGTGGTGAACCGTGGTACTGCGAAGTCAGCTTCACCGCGCAGCCCAGCAACGAACTCTTCCGCCCCGAGCGCACGCAGCCCAAGCCGAGAACGACTGGCCCCCAAACGGCCAGCGTGGTCGGCCCCGAGAACCAGGAAGTCTGGACCGATGAATACGGCCGCGTCCGCCTGCAATTCCACTGGGACCGCATCGGCCAACGAGACGCCAACAGTTCCTGCTGGGTGCGGGTGTCGTCTCCATGGCAAGGCGAGCGCTTTGGGGCTATTCATATTCCGCGTATCGGCCAGGAAGTCATCGTCGATTTCATCAATGGCGATCCGGATTGCCCCATCATCATTGGCCGTGTCCCAAACCGGAACAACATGCCCCAGTGGCCAATGCCGGGGCATCACGCACTGTCCGGTTTCGTCAGTAAAGAACTACACGGGGGTGGCACCAACACCTTCGTGCAGGACGACACGCAGGGGCAAATTCAGACGCAACTGCAAAGCGATCACCAGAATTCCAGCCTCAGCCTTGGGTTTATCACACGCATCCTGCGCGGCATCGGGCGCCAGGAGAAACGCGGCGAAGGGTTCGAATTGCGCACCGACGGGCACGGTGTCGTGCGCGGCGGCGACGGTTTGTTGATTAGTACCGAAGCCCGGCCCGATGCCAAAGCGCACCACAAAGACATGGGCGAAACGCTCGCCCGGTTGAAACAGGCACAGCATGCTCACGACATCACGGGTCAACTTGCGCAGCATCACAACGCACAAGATGCCGAACAACAAGACGTCGCCCAGGCGCTCAAAGCACAGCATGACGAAATCCGTGGCTCTGGCGAGGTTCACGATGAACTGAGCGCGCCGCACCTCGTGCTGGCGTCGCCTGCCGGTATGGCGGCTACAACGGCACGATCGAACCAATTGCACAGCGGCGAGCATCTAGCCGTTACCACAGGCAAGCACGCATCCTTCGTAAGCAATGGCGGGTTCTTTGCCAGCGCCGCGCGGCGCATTGCACTCTTCGCGCACAGTCTTGGCATCAAGCTCGTGGCCGCCACCGATCACATCGTGCTCGAGGCGCAGGACGGCGACATCAAAGGCATTGCCAGGCGCAAGATCCATCTCCGCTCGCTGGGTGAGATCGTGTTGGAGGCCGACCAAGGCATCTTGTTAAAGGTCGGTCAAACCTACCTGCGCTTAACGCCTCAGCAGATCGTTGAGAGCATGAGCGGGAAGAAGCAAGTTCATGCCGCGTCATACAGCCTCACCGGCCCTGATGGCATGAGCCTCGGCGCTGTTTCACTGCCACACAGCGATTTCGATCAGGAGGTGTATCTGCACCTACCTGATGGCTCGCCCGCCGCAAACCGAAAATTCCGCATCACGCATGCCGATGGCACCGTCGTCGAAGGCGTAACAGACAGCGATGGGCTGACTAGGCTGCGCCAAAGCCAAAGCGCGGAAAACCTCCAAATTCAAATTCTGGATCTGCAGCATGGAAATTGATCGCATCCACCTGCCCGCCGGGGAAGAAATCGGCGGGCATGCCGGCGCTACCATTGCCCTCACACCTTCGACTGACAAGGTGCGCGTCAGTCTGCCTGTGCCCCCGACCAAAGTGATCCCCGTCATCTTTCTGCCGGGCGTCATGGGGACCAACCTGCGCATGAGCCGCCAGCGGCAAGCGTCTCTCAATCAGAAGGACAACAAGGCGTGGCGACCGGATGATTTGGGCCCATCTGGCCTCTTCGGCGGTAACACGCACCAAGCGCAGTACCTCACGCCAAGTCAGCGGCAGCTTATGTTCGATCCTGACGAGGTCGAAGTCGACCGCTACGAGATCACGGAAGACGCGGGTAAGTTCGACCTGACGAGCGAGAAAACGCAAGATTCCGACGCACGGCATCAGGATGTGCCAAACGGGTTGCCTGATATTGGTTTGCTAATGAGCGCGCCATTGCCACCGGCCGCCGAACAATGGAAAGCCAAACGCGGCAAGCACGAATCCACTGCCGCACAGAAAGCGCGCTGGCGTGGCTGGAGCGAGGTGCTGTTTCGCTCGTCGTATGGCGAGGTCATCAAGTTGATGGAGGGGCACCTGAACGGCATGGCATACCTATCCATTGGTGGCTTCGCAATGGTGAGCCCTCCTTGGCGTAGGGACAGCGCTAGCCCCAGCGGCCGGGTCTTGGACATCAATCCTTCCGAGTGGGGCGGCGCGGGCGACGCTCTAACTGACGCAGACATTCTGCGCGTAGCCGATTGCTGGTATCCGGTTTACGCGATGGGCTACAACTACCTGCAAAGCAATGGCCAGTCCGCAAAGAAGATCGCCAAGCGCATTACCGACATCATTCAGATGTACAAGGCCAATGGACGGCAATGCGAGAAGGTCATTATCGTCACGCATTCAATGGGCGGGCTGGTAACGCGCGCACTGCTGCACCCCGAGTATGGAAACATCAAGGACAAGATTCTCGGCGTCTACCACAGCGTGCAGCCCGCGCTGGGCTCGGCGGCAGCCTACAAGCGGGTACGCACGGGGTTCGATGCCGCATCGATACTCGACGTGCCAGGGCAAGTTGCGCGCAGGATCATGGGGAAGACCGGCAAAGAGGTGACGGCAGTCTTCGCCAATGCTCCGGGGCCTCTGGAGTTGCTACCGATCGCCTCCTATCCACGTGGTTGGCTGCGGGTGAAAGCCGCCCACGATGACCGGCTGGCGATGGCGCTGCCAGCCACCTCAGACGAGCCGTTGAAGGCGTATCACGAAGAGATGCGCCTGCACCAGTCGCTGGGCGTGAAAAAGCCGACGCCACCCGCTGTCATTGGTGAGCCGGTGTACGACATTTATGGAAGAAACCCGAAGGAGTGGTGGCGGTTGCTGAATCCTCAGTGGATCAATCCAGCCAAAAAGCCATATGCAGGGGTCGATCCATATGCACTTGCGCAAACTCGGATCAAGCTCGCTCGGGACTTCCACAAAAACATCAAAGACCTGTATCACCCCACAACCTACGCCAGCTACGGCGCGGACCCGCTGCAAAAGACCTATGGCAGCGTGACTTGGCGCGCGGATACGTTCGATCTCGCGGCTCACGGCGACCCTCTCACCTGGACCCTCGAGAGCGAGGACGCCAAGGGCAGCATCGTGGTGCGCACACAGGGCAACAAATTACTGACCTTGAACCTGGCGCCTCCAGAAGAGTCCGGCGACCAGACGGTGCCGGCCAAAGCTTCTGCCGAGCCGGTGGGTGGCGCGCACTTCCGGCAATCTGGCTACGACCATCAGAACAGTTACAACGATGACAAGGTGCTGGCCAGCCTCCTGTACTCAATCGTCAAAATTGCCAACACTGCCACCTGGTGGGACAAGTGAACCGTCGCCGTTTCCCAATCGTTCTTGGCAGCCTGCTGCTAGCAGGCTACGTATCAACAGCCTTTGCGGAGAAAAAAATGTCCCAATCCGTTGTCATGTCACCGCGCTTGCAAAGCTTGTTTGCCAGAACCAAGCAGGTGTGCTTTGGGCGCTATGTGATGGAGGTGCCAGCCGAAGCCGAACTACTATGGGGCTTCCAGGAATTTCCGGGGAAGATCAATGCTCTCGTCGGCCAGGCAGGACAGTTGAAAGAGCATGCGGAATCGTTCCGGCGCGAGATTCTAAGTAAGAATCGGACCGCTAAGATCAGCTACTTTGGCCAAGGTGCGGCAGAGCACAGCTTGGAAATTCGGTATTTTGAAAATCAATACCTTGCCGAATATGGGGATAAAGGCGAAGCCAAGCATACTTTCGTGGTTTCTGGCTCAACTCTGTTCGAATGGTCTTATGGCGGTAAGGAACTCACCCCTCTGGTTCGTGGCATTCGAGCGCGCCAAACAGACGAAATCCCCACAGCCCCCGGCGTCTGCATCGACCACGGCTTCGTCGCAGATTCGTCTGGCAGCTTCCAGGAAATCTTTGGCGTAGGCATCAACTTCCCGAGCCTCCCCGATGTCAGTTTCTCAATTCTGTCCAACAAAGATGCAAGCACCGACGGCGACCCCGGCCTGATCGAACGCCACTACGACGCGATGGGCAAGGTGACACCCGCCGGAGTCAAGCGATTGCAATTGGGCAAGCGTGAAGTCAATGGCTGGAAAGGCGAGCAGGTCCTGCTACGGCGCGACGGAATCGAGAAAGGTGTATTCGCGCATGAATTCCTGTGGGCGTCCATCGGCAAGAGCGGCAGCGCACTGAACCCCGCCTCGGTCGACATCCAACTCAACACCGGCGTCAGAGCCAACCGCACGCTCGCACAGCCGTCCTCCCTCACGGATGAAGAAGCACTGGCCCTCTGGAATCGACTGTTGGACGGCTTGCGCTTCCGTGTCAACGCCCCGCCCACGCAAACCGGCGCTCCGGTGACGGTGCGTTCGGGCGAGCCCACTCCCCTGACCGGTTTGTGGCGTGCAGCACTACCCGCGGACCACCCGAAGGCTGCGTGGGTTGCTAATGGCCACAGTGTTTTTCGTCAACGAGGTGAACCGATGGTCCGATTCGGGCTGGAGTTGCCGCAAGACGAAGCGCTCGTGGTCTGGACGTGGATGGGTGAGCATGACTTGTGAACGCCAATTACATCATTGCGGTTGATCGCCTTAGTTGAACGATGGATCTCATCAACATCACGCTACTTTTAGCAATTCTGGTACTGATCCTGGTACTGGTAGGTCGGCTTATCGCCCGCGCCGCGTCGAACTCTGACAACCCCTACATCGCATCGATCATGGGACCATACTGCGGTGCGGCTGTGCCTACTTTCTGGCTCCATCACTCTGCAGCGGGAGGGTTTTGGGATCTTTCGTCTGCGTGGCCCCTCGTGTACGGACTCTTCTTCTTGCCTACAGCCGGATCAGCGATCGTATTCAGTTGGTTGATCCAACGACGCAATAGGAAGAACCGAGGTTGACTGGCACTGCCAACTCGTTGCATCCGAATATGACGACAAAAGTCCTGAAAGACACATGAGCGCTGAAATCATCCGCGTAGGAGACCCCACCGACCACGGTGGCGTAGTGCTCGACGGCATCCCCGGTACCGCCCTATATGGCCTTCCGATAGCAGGTATCGGCAACATGGTCAAGTGCCCCAAGTGCGGCGGTCCGTTCCCGATCGTCGAGGGTGCCGATAACTATGAGGTCAACGGCGTGAAGGTCGCGCTGCGCGGCATGAAGACCGCCTGCGGTGCTGTGCTGATCGCTGGAGACCCTCGCACACAAGTCAGTGGCTAGCTCGCGAACCACTCCGATGCCGGTGACACGGTTCGCACACAGAGCGGCACGTCGATGCGCCACCTGCCTGACAGCAACGTCGGAGGTTCATTACCATTGGTCCGCAGAATACCCTTGGTGGATTTCTTCAGGCGAGACAACGCGATTCACCTGAAAGCAAAACGCCACCGCGTCATAGTGCGGTGGCGTTTTGCTTGCGGCAACAGACTCAGGAAATCGCCCTTCAGGCAGTCTGCGTGGACGCCAACGCCGCCCGCACAACCTCCACCCGCGGAATCGGTGCCACAGCGCTATACCCCGTCGTCGAAATCGCCGCAGCCACATTGGCGTACCGAGCCGCCTCTGCAGGCGAATCCCCGGCAACAATCCGCGCCACAAACGCACCACCAAAACAGTCCCCCGCGCCGGTCGCATCGACGGCATTGACGGTATGACGCGGCACCAGCGTACGGGACTCCGGGGTGGCCACGTAGCAGCCTTCCGCGCCCATCTTCAGCGCCACCAGCTTCACGCCCCAGCCGAGCAGCGTATCGACAATGCCGTCACGGTCATGGCAGTCGAGCAGCACGGTTACATCGTCCCAACTCGGCAGGCACAGATCGCACGTGCGCATCGCTTCCTGCATCACGGCGCGGGCACGCGCGAGCGGCCACAGGCGCAAGCGCAGATTGGTGTCGAACGACACCAGCACACCCGACGCCCGCGCATGCGCCATCGCTGCCAAACCCGCATCGCATGCGGTGTCGCTGATCGCCAGGCTGATCCCCGACAGGTGAAACGCCTTGGCAGACGCAATGGCCTGCAGCGGCAGTTGCGCCGTCTGGAAGCGGCTGGCTGCCGAGCCTGCGCGCAGGTAGTCGAAATGGTGCCCACGCGCATCGTGCGAAACGAAGTACAGGCCCGTGGGCGCCTGCGTATCGGTGTGCACGTAGGTGTGGTCGACACCTTCGTCCTGCCACAGCGCGCGCAGCGCCTGGCCGAAGCGGTCGGCGCCCACCGCGCTGATGTAGCCCGTGCGTGCGCCCTGCCGTGCCGCGGCAATGCAGAAGTTCGACGTATCGCCGCCGAAGCCGAAATTCCACGACGTGCTGCCGGGATCCGCCTGGTTGAACTCGATTAGCGCTTCGCCGTAGGCGAGGATGTCTGCCATGGGCGCCCCGCTCAGAAGTAGGTCTGCACAACGTCGACCACGTTGTAGGCGTCGTCAACAACTGAGATCTGGCGCCACTTGTCGAACGTCAGGCACGGGTGCGAGATATCGAAGGCGATCATGTCGCCGACCTTGATGTCGTCGCCGGGAGCGATCTTCAGGTAGGCATGCTGATCCATCATGCCGGTGACTTCCCAGTGCGCCGGCGTGGCCGACGGCGTCTTGTCACCCGGGCGGAAATGCAGCACCGGCAGCGGCAGACCGGCGTCAAATGCGGCGTCACGCTTGCCCATTGCGATGATGGCGCGCTCAGCCTCAGGCACCGATTGCACATAGGCCCAAAGCTGGAGCGCCGGCAGCAGGCTCGAACGCATCTTGTGCGCGATGGGGTTGTTGGCGTCGATACGAGCCTGCGCCGCGCGGTAGATGCCCACGTCGTGCGTCAGGTAGCAGCCCGGGCGCAGCACGACATCCAGCGGCTGGCCGATATTGGCCTTGGCGAATTCTTCGGCCACCACGTCGTACCAAGCCGACCCGGCGCCGGTCAGCACAGCCGGCGTGCGTTGCAAGCGACCCGCCTTCGCCAGATCCGCCATCACCTTCACGGCGCGCTGCAGGAACGCGCGGATATCCGCCTCTTCCTTGATCACGCCCTCATAGACTTCAACGCCTGCGAGCTTGACGGCGCCATCGGCACGCGTGAGCGCATCGAGCACCGATTGCAGTTGCGCGTCGTCGCGCACGCCCGTGCGACCGCCTTGCACACCCAGTTCGATCAGCACCTGGATCGGGCGCCCCGCCTTGCCGAAGAAGGCGGCAAGCTGATCGACCTGGTCCGCCGCATCCACCAGACAGAAGAACTCGAACGTCGGATCGGCCAGCAACTCAGCCAGGATGGCCATGTTGCGCTTGCCGACCAGCTGATTGGCCATCAGCACGCGGCGCACGCCGTGAGCATACGCAATGCGTGTCTGGTGCGCCGTAGCCAGCGTGATGCCCCACGCACCGCCGGCCAGCTGGCGCTGGAACAGGCGCGGCGCCATCGTCGTCTTGCCGTGCGGCGCGAGCTTGGCACCGTATTCGCCCACGAAGCGCTGCATCCAGGCCAGGTTGTGCTCCACGCGCGATTGCGAGAGCACCGCCGCAGGCAGGTTCAGGTCTTCGTTCAATACATTCCAGCGCTGGGCAGCAATCTGCTCCGGCGCGCATGCGGTTTCCAACGCACCCAAGCCCTTGTCGAGCGGGTTGACGACGGTGTTGGCGTCTCCTTGGTACTTTGTATCACTCATGGGATTCGACTCGTGTTCCTTTGGGGGTAAACATCGGGTTGACACAATGATAGCGGCGAAACTATTCTCCGGGCCAGCCTGTTACAAAGTACCAAAGCACTCTCCAAGCCGCTATCCGGACGACTACCGGGGGCCAGAATGCGTGACCCTAAGCCCGACCCCATGCGTGAACCGATGGACATCGTGACCCGACTCTCCCAGCGTGCCGCTGAACTGCGCCCCGCCGAGCAGAAGGTCGCGCAGACTGTCCTGAGCGACATTGCAGAAGCCGCCGCCGGCAGCATCCAGACGCTGGCGGAGCGCGCTGGCGTGAGTGAGGCCAGCGTCACCCGCTTTGCCAAAGCGATGGGCTGCCGCGACGTGCGAGAACTCAAGCTCAAGCTAGCGCAGGCAGCCGCAGTCGGCCAGCGCTTTCTGGATGGCGGCGCGGACCGCCCACCTTCAAGCGCGGACGGCATCCTGGCCGACATCAGCAATGTGCTGGAGGCCAATCGCGCGCTGGTGCAGCCCGAGGCGTTCCGCACTGCGGCGCTCGCCCTGGTGGCGGCGCGCATGATTGCCGTGTTCGGCATGGGTGGCGGCTCGACCACCATGGCCGACGAAATGCGCTACCGCCTTGCACGCCTGGGACGGCCGGTCACCACCTATCATGATTCGATGCTGCAGCGGATGGTCGCGGCCACGCTCAGCCCGGACGATGTGGTGGTCGTGTTTTCCGTCACCGGGCATGTGCCCGAGGTGATCGACAGCGTAACCATCGCGCGCGAGTACGGCGCCAAGATCGTCGCCATTACAGCCATCGGCTCGCCGCTGGCGGCGCTGGCCGATGTCTTGCTGCCGATCCAGGCCATGGAAACCGATTTCATCTTCAAGCCGTCGTCATCGCGCTACGCCATGATGATGATGATCGACCTGCTGGCCACCGAGGTCGCACTGCAGCAGGCCGATCGCAGCAAGGAGCTCTTACGGCGCATCAAGTACGTGCTCGATGCGCATCGCGGCGGCGGCAATCGCCAGCCGCTCGGAGATTGAGCAGGAGCAGCACATGCAGCAGTACGACACCGTCATCCGCCAGGTCCGCATTGTGGACGGCAGCGGCCACGAACCCGAGGCCACGCTGTTCGACGTCGCCATCACCGACGGCCGCATCGCCGCCATCGCCACATCGGACTCCACTGCCTGGCTGGGGGATGAGGAAATCGCCGGCGAGGGACGCGTCCTCGCCCCGGGCTTCATCGACGTGCACACGCACGACGATACCAACGTGATCCGCACGCCCGACATGCTTTGCAAGGTGTCGCAGGGCATTACGACGGTGATCGTCGGAAACTGCGGCATCAGCGCGTCGCCCGCCACGCTCAAGGGTGAACCGCCCGATCCGATGAACCTGCTCGGGCCAGCCAGCGCGTTTGCGTATCCGACCTTCGCGTCGTACGTGGATGCCGTCGAGCGTGCGCAGCCTGCAGTGAATGTCGCCGCGCTGATTGGCCACACGGCGCTGCGCAACAACCACCTGGACCGCCTTGACCGCCCCGCCACCGCTGATGAAGTCGAAGGCATGCGCGCACAGTTGCGCGAGGCGCTCGACCACGGCGCGCTGGGCCTGTCGACCGGCCTCGCCTATGCCAACGCCTTCGCTTCCACCACCGAGGAAGTGATGGGCCTGGCCGAACCGCTGGCCGAAGCTGGCGCCATCTACACGACGCATCTGCGTACCGAATTTGCCGCGATTCTCGATGCGATGGACGAGGCGTATCGCGTCGGCAAGCATGCACGCGTGCCCATCGTGATCTCGCACCTGAAGTGCGCGGGTGCGGCCAATTGGGGACGCGCCGGCGAAGTACTGGAATCCATCGAAGGTGCGCAGCGCTATCAGCCCGTGGGCTGCGACTGCTATCCGTACACCGCAAGCTCGTCCACGCTGGACTTGAAGCAGGTGACGGACGAATTCGACATCTTCATCACGTGGTCTGAGCCGGAGCCGGGCATGGCCGGGCAGACGCTCAAGGAGATTGCCGCCGCGTGGGGCACCGACCTGATGGACGCCGCGCGCCGCCTGCAGCCGGCCGGCGCCGTGTACCACAACATGTCGGCCCAGGATCTGGACCGCATCATCACCCACCCTGCCACGGTAATCGGCTCCGACGGCCTGCCGAACGATCCGAAACCGCATCCGCGCCTGTGGGGCGCCTTCCCGCGTGTGCTCGGCTATTACAGCCGCGAGCGCAAGCTGCTCTCACTTTCGGCCGCCATCCGCAAGATGACGGGCCAATCCGCCGAGCGCTTCGGCCTGACCGAACGCGGCTTGGTGCGCGAGGGCTACTGGGCGGATCTCGTTTTGTTCGATCCCGAAACGGTACGCGATGTCGCCACCTTTACCGATCCGCAGCAACCCGCGGCGGGTATTGCGGCGGTGTGGGTCAACGGCCGTCTGTCGTATCAGGATGGCGTGGTGCAGCCGCATCGTGCCGGGCGCTTCCTTAAGCGCGGACCGCGTGCGCAAGCCGTTGCGGCCACAGAAGTCCACTGAAATCCGAGTTTGTTTGAGAGTTTTGAAAGAAGGAACGTAGCGATGACGATTACCCGAATTGGCGTTGAAGGCGGCACCGGCACCGGTGGCCAGCACCTGCCCTTTGCCCGCGCGGCCGGCGCAGACGGCTGGCTGTTTGTCTCGGGCCAGACGCCCATGGTGAACGGCGAGGTGGTCGGCAACGGCATCGTCGAGCAATCGCATCAGACCATCAAGAACGTGCTCGCCATCCTGGCCGAAGCGGGCTATGGCCCCGAGCACGTCGTGCGCTGCGGCGTGTGGCTGGATGACCCGCGCGACTTCCAGTCGTTCAACAAGGTATTCAAGGAGTACTTCGGCGCCAACCCGCCCGCGCGCGCCTGCGTGGTGTCGAGCATGGTGATCGACTGCAAGGTTGAAGTCGATTGCGTGGCCTACAAGAAGCCGTAACGCGCAATACAAATGCAATTCAAAACGGGCGCCTCGCACAACGGAGCGCCCACGACAACAAGAGCCGTGAATATCCCTGAGGAGGAAACCCGATGGTCCCGATGCAAGGCAACTCGCTATTGCTGACCGCCGCGCTGGCGGTGGTCGCGCTGATCTACCTGATTGCTGTCCAGAAACTGAACCCGTTCGTCACGCTGATCGTCGTCTCGCTCGCGCTGGGCGTGGTGGTCGGCATGCCGATGGGCAATATCGTCAAGGCGTTCGAAACCGGTGTGGGCGGCACGCTCGGCCACATTGCGCTGGTGGTGGGCCTCGGGACGATGCTCGGCAAGATGATGGCGGAATCGGGGGGTGCCGAGCGCATCGCCAAAACGCTCATCAGTGCCTTTGGCGAGAAAAACGCACACTGGGCCATGATGGTCGTGGCGTTCATCATCGGCTTGCCGGTGTTCTTTGAAGTCGGTTTCGTGCTGTTGATTCCGATTGCCTTTAACGTGGCCAAGCGCACGGGCACGCCGATCCTGCTGGTGGGCCTGCCGATGGTGGCCGGTCTGTCGGTGGTGCATGGTCTGATCCCTCCGCACCCGGCCGCGCTGCTCGCGGTGACGGCTTACCAGGCGGACATCGGCAAGACCATCATGTATGCGCTGATCGTTGGCCTGCCGACGGCCATCCTGGCTGGTCCGCTGTGGGCCATGCTGGTCTCGCGCTACGTCAAACCGGACGAGAACAACCCCCTGGCCGCGCAATTTGTTGAATCCGACCAGAAGCGCGAACTGCCGGGCTTTGGCGTGACGCTGTTCACGATCCTGCTGCCTGTGGTGCTGATGCTGATCGGCAGCTGGGCCGACCTGATCGCCGCGCCCAAGACGCTGGCAAACGACATCCTCAAGCTGGCCGGCAACTCGGTGATGGCCCTGCTGATTGCCGCCATCGTGAGTTTCTACACGTTCGGCAAGGCACGCGGCTTCAACCGCGACACCATCCTCAAGTTCACCAACGAGTGTCTGGCACCAATCGCCACGATCACGCTGGTGGTGGGCGCGGGCGGCGGCTTCGGCCAGATCCTGCGTGACTCGGGCGTGTCGAAGGCCATCGTGGCCGTCGCGACCGACGCACATCTGTCGCCGCTGCTGCTGGGCTGGGTGGTGGCCGTGCTGATCCGTATCGCCACGGGTTCGGCCACGGTGGCCATGACGACCGCCTGCGGTATCGTCGCCCCGATCGCCGCAGCTTCGGGCGCCGCCGTCAAGCCGGAGCTGATGGTGCTGGCCACGGGTGCCGGCTCGCTGATCCTGTCGCACGTGAACGACGGCGGCTTCTGGCTGGTGAAGGAGTACTTCAACCTGACCGTGCCGCAGACCTTCAAGACGTGGACGGTGCTGGAAACCATCATCTCGATCGTCGCGCTGCTGCTCACGCTTGCGCTGGCGACCGTCGTTTAAGCTTGTTCTGTTGAAGTTGATCTAGGAGAACGTTGTGGGTATCGATTCCGTCGTCAAGGCCGGCCCGGTCATCCCGGTGCTGCAGTTCCAATCTGTCGATGAAGGCGTCAAGGTGTGCCGCGCGCTATACGAGGGCGGTATCCGCACGTTCGAGATCACGATGCGCACGCCGGTGGCGCTGGATGTGATCCGTGCGGTGGTGAATGATCTGGGCGGCGATGCCATCGTCGGTGCCGGCACGCTCACGCGGCCGGAGCATTTCCAGCAGGCGAAGGATGCCGGTGCGGTGTTCGCGGTGTCGCCGGGCATTACGCCCATGTTGGCCGTGGCGCAGGCCAAGACAGAACTCGATTGGCTGCCGGGCATCGCCACGCCTTCCGAGCTGATCCTGGCGCTGGAGTTCGGCCTGAACACGCTCAAGTTCTTCCCGGCCGAAGCGGCTGGCGGCATCCCGATGCTCAAGTCGATCTATGGCCCTTTCGGCGATGTGCGTTTCTGCCCGACCGGCGGCATCACGCCGCAAAGCGCGCCCGACTACCTCGCGCTGCCCAACGTGGTGTGCGTAGGCGGCTCGTGGATGGTGCCCAAGGACAAGGTCGCTGCCGGTGACTGGGCAGGCATTACGGCGCTCGCCAAGGAAGCGGCCGCGATCAAGCGGTAAATCAGCGTCACCTCTTTCGCGCGGCCGGCTCTGGCGTTAGACGAAGCTGACCGCGCGCTCCATCTGCTCCCGATATTGAACGATGTCTTCAATGGTCAGCACCGGAAGGTTGTGCTGATCAGCGAAGCGCACCGCGTCGTCCCGGCGCGCCATGGTGCCGTCGGGCAGCATCAGTTCGCATAGCACGGCAGCCGGCGGCAAGCCCGCCAGACGTGCCAGGTCGACCGAGCCCTCGGTATGACCTCGCCGCGCCAGTACCCCACCCTCCTTTGCCACCAGCGGAAACACGTGCCCGGGGCTGACGACCGATTGCGTATCCGCATCTGCCGCGATGGCTGCGCGGATGGTCGTGATGCGGTCCGCCGCAGATACGCCGGTGCTCACGCCCGTGCGTGCCTCGATCGACACCGTGAACGCCGTGCCGTACTGGCTGCGGTTGTCTTCCACCATCGGGCGCAAGCCGAGCGATGCGCTCTTCTCCGCCGTCAGGCACAGGCAGACGATGCCGCTGCACTCGCGAATGAGCATGGCCATGCTGGCCTGCGTGAGTTTGTCTGCAGCGACGATGAGGTCGGCCTCGTTCTCGCGGTCGGCATCGTCAAGCACGACAACAGGAACGCCCAGCCGCACCGCATCGAGCGCGGCGGCCATGCGCGCAGGCATGTCGGCCGGATCAAAGCGGGCATCGATGGCGTCAAGCATCACATTGCTGGCAGGCAATGCGGGCGGGTGAACTACAGGGGATTGCTGAGTGGACAACATGGAAACGCTCCTCGCAAGATTGGCGACAAGACGTTCCAGGGCAAGCAGACAAACACGCGCGAGCCATGCAGCGGCGCAGCCCGGCACAAAGCCAGGCGCGCTCCTGTAGCCCGAGCGTGTTGTTCCGCACATCTTCTTCCATCCGGACTCTGACCGTCGGCCCCGGCATCTCACCGGATCTGCTGACCCTTGCATGCAGGCGCATGCAAGGCGCTCGCGGGCTCACGGACGCAAGGTCCGCATACCGCCGGTGGGGAATTCCACCCCGCCCTGAAGACGTACTGAACCGGCAGGATTGCCGGCAAGCGCCATGCTACCGCAACAAGTTGCAACGATTCGACCCTACTGACGGGTCGGGCAAAGCGCTATCTAGGCTTCGTGATGGCTGCGGTCGCTAATACACGGCATGAAGATCAACGCTGATCCCGCATCGACTAGAATCCACCCTTTCCGACCGTGCCCGCGAAGTTCACCCCTGCATGGAATCCCGCCTTGTTTCCTCCCGCCGCTCGCCATGGATGGCGTTGCTTGTCATCGCGCTCATCGCTGTGTTCCTCGCGCTGTGGACGGATGACCTGTTCCAGCGCTCTACCCTGTTCCGGCCAGATGAAGGCCGCTATGCGGAGATCCCGCGCGAGATGGTGGTCTCGGGCGACTGGGTAACGCCGCGCCTGAACGACCTCAAGTATTTCGAGAAGCCGCCCCTGCAGTACTGGACGACGGCGGCCACGTTCCAGGCGTTCGGCGTCAATGCCTGGGGTGCGCGCCTGTGGCCAGTGCTGTTCGGTCTGGGCGGCATCCTGATGACGGCCTGGACGCTGGCGGTCTATCGCGGCGGGCGGGCCGCGGCAACCGGCGCAGCAATTCTCGCCTCGTCGCTGCTGTATCTGCTGTTCGGGCAGGTCATCACGCTCGACATGGGCGTGGGCTTCTTCCTGACCGTTGGGGCGTGCGGCTTCGCGCTGGCGCAGCGGCCCGGCGCATCGCGTGGCGGGCGGCTCGCGTGGATGCTGGTGGTCTGGCTGGCGCTAGCTGGCGCAACGCTCACCAAGGGATTGATCGGGCTGGTCGTCCCGGGCTTGATCGGCGTGGCCTATCTGCTGATGACGCGCGACTGGGCACTGATCCGCCGCATGCACTGGCTACCGGGCCTTGCGCTGTACCTGATCGCCACGGTGCCGTGGTTCGTGATCGTGCAGCAGCGCAACCCGGAGTTCTTCAACTTTTTCTTTATCCACGAGCATTTCCAGCGCTTCCTGACCAATGAGCACCATCGCAGCGGCAAGTGGTGGTACTTCATCGCGGTGGGCGCGGCGGGGCTGCTGCCGTGGACGCCGCTGCTGTTTGCGGCCATCGGCCGGCGCATGGGTCGCGTGGCCGATCTCTTCGTAGGCACGCGACAGTTTGATTTGATGCGCTGGTCGATTGCGTGGGCGGGGATGATTTTCCTGTTCTTCTCGGCGTCCAGCTCGAAGCTGCCGGGCTATATCGTGCCGGCCTTCCCCGCGCTGGCGATCGTGCTGGCTTTGGCGCTGGAGAAGATGCCCACGCGCGCCGTCGCGTGGTCGCTGGGCGTCAATCTTGTGATCGCCATCGGCCTGTGGTTTGCGGTGCCGATGATCGGCGCCAAGGCCGGCGCGAAGATGCCGGCTGAACAGGTTGCGGTGGCCATGCCTGCGTTGCGTGACGTCATGGCCATGCTGGCCGTCGGTACGCTGGCTGCACTCGTGGCGCTGCGCTGGCAGAAGCGCACCGTGGCCGTCATCGTGCTGTCGATCTCTGCCCTGTTCTGCTGGGATCGCGTGCTCAACGCCAGCGAGATCTTCCGCGACGCGCTGTCTGCCCGTGACGTCATCGAAAAAACGCTGAACGCAACGGGCCCGATTCCCGCGGAGACGCCGTTCTATTCGGTCGAGTGGCTGGACCAGACCGCCATCTACTACCTCGGTCGCCCGATGACGCTAGTGTCGGGTTTTGACGAACTGGAAATGGGCGCCGGCCTGGAGCCGAGCAAGGTGGTCGCCACCACTGACGAATGGATCAAGCGTTGGACCGACGGCCCCCCCGCTTACGCATTCATGCGCCGCACCACGTGGCAGAAGCTCCAAGACGCCGGTGTGCCGATGCGCTTGGTGGCCGAATCTGCCGACAAGGTGGTGGTGGCGCGGCGGTAAGTGCCTCTCCAAACCCGTCGCATCTTCCAAACAAAAAGGGCCGCAACATCTGCGGCCCTTTTTCATTGCCTGCGGTTACCACGTACAACTGCCGCGCAGGAACGCCCATTCCTCGCACTCATCGCCGCCGGGACTGACGCACGTTCCTACGTCTGCGCCGTTGGCGCGCGTGGAGAACTCAAGTTGACCGCCGCGCTGCAGGCAATACGTGGATGCCGGGTTCGCCATGCCTGGCGTTGCGCGCGGGGGTTCGGTGTCTGCGGCAGGCGGTGGCGCGTAAGCCGGCGGCTGGGACGGCACCGGCTGCATGGCCGGTGACGGCGGCAGCGTGGTCACCGGCGCGGGTACCGGTGCGGGCGCCGGCGGAGGTGCGGGCTGGATGGTCATGCGCGGCGGCTGCCACGGAGGCATCGGCGACGAGCAGGCCGCCAAGCCCATCGCCAGCACACAAGCGGCAACGGCGGCGACCATGCGGGCCTGGCCAGCATCCTTGACGAGACAGACAGCGCGATCCATGCGTTTTCCTCCCGGAGTTCTGGTGAGCGCACGCAACAAGCGTGCTTGCGCCGCCTAGGATAGCTTACGCAATCGCTTGCTCATATGTCAGTCGGGCGAACAGTCGAGCGCTCCGGCGATCAAGCCGCCGCAGTTGAGACTGGAAACCGCATCGTGACGCGAAAACCCGGCGATGGCGCGTCCGCAGCCGCCGGTCCGACTGCGAGATCGCCGCCCAGGTGGCGCACCAGCCGATCAACGATCGCCAGGCCGAGCCCGCAGTGCGCATTGCCGCCGCGAGCCGGGTCCAAGCGCACAAAGGGCCGCATGACGCGGTCAAAGTCAGCCACGGGGATACCCGCGCCGTGGTCTTCCACCGTCAGCGTATAGCCGGTTTCGTCCACTGCGGTGCGCACGTTGACAGGCTCGGCGCCATACGCGAATGCGTTGTCGAGCAGGTTGACGACGATGCGCTCCAGATGCGTTGGCTTGAGGCGAAAGCGGTCTCCCGCATGCAGATCGAGCGCGACATGCTTGCCCTGCTCGGCAAACGGCTGCACCAGGCTGCGCAGATGGCGGTCGACCGACACCTCGCGCGCCTCGCCGTCGCCGCTTTGCGCATAGGCGAGAAACTGCTCGACGATGGCCGACATGGACTCGACATCGCGTTCGATACCGGCGCCGGCTTTTTGGTCAGCCAGCATTTCGGCACGCAGGCGCAGGCGTGACAGCGGCGTCTTCAGGTCGTGCGCAATGCCGGCCAGCATGGTGTTGCGCTCTTCGTCGGCGGCCGACAGGTCAGCAGCCATATGGTTGAACTGGTCGGTCAACTGGCGGAGTTCGTACGGGCCACGCTCCTTGAGCGGGGCCACATAGCGGCGCCGGGCCAAGGCCCCGGCAGCATCGGCCAGCTCGCGCACGGGGCGTTGAATCTGCCACGCCGCAAACAGCGAGAACGCAATAGCAATCGCCAGCACCACCATCACGCCCGGCACCACGGCCGAGATGGTGGGCGGCGCATGCACCCACACCAGCGGCATGGCGATCCACTTGTTGCGCTGCGGAAAGCGCACGAACACGCGCGGCGTGGGGCCGGGTTCCAGCCGCAATTGCGTATCGGATGGCAAACGACGCGCGAGCTGTCGCACCAGTTCGGCAGACTTGTCCGATGCGGATGACGAGTCCCCCGCGGGCGGCTCAGCGGTTTCGGTCACGAGGTCGGGCAGTTTGACCTTCAGATGGCCGTCCATCGCTGCCTGGAAGGCCTGCAATTGGAATGCCATCTGATCGACCGAAGCCTGGAATTGCCGCTCGCGCCGCTCCGCGCGCAGCACGCCAAGCCATGAGAAGTGGCTCAGCACGAGCACCACGACGATCAGCACCGCCAGCCGGCCGAACAGCGTGTCGAATCTAGCCTTGAACTTCATTGACCTCTTCCCGCTCATCCGGCACGAAAGTGTAGCCGCGGCCACGCACGGTCTGGATGTACCGCGGGCGCTGCGCGTCTTCTTCCAGCACGCGGCGCAGGCGCCAGATCTGCACGTCGATGCCCCGGTCGGACACACCGCTGCCCGGCCCGTACATGAGCTCGACGATGTGCTCGCGCGTGAGCACCTGCATCGCATGCCCGATCAGCAGCTTGAGCAGCGCGAATTCGGTATCGCTGATGGAGAGTGCGGTATCGCCGCGAAACAGCGTGCGCATGCGGAAGTTGAGCTTGAACGGGCCGAAACTGAAGCTGTCGCGGTCTTCCGGAGCCGATGCCGGCACGGCCAGGCGCCGGCGCAGCACCGCATTGATACGGGCGAGCAACTCACGCGGCGAGAACGGCTTGCCGAGATAATCGTCGGCGCCGATTTCCAGGCCGATGATTCGGTCGATCTCGTCGCTGCGGGCCGTGAGCAGGATGACGGGCACGTCGTCGTTGCGGGCGCGCAGGTCGCGCAGGGCGGACAGGCCATCCACCTTGGGCATCATCAGGTCGAGCACGACGAGTGCCGGACGCTCGCGTTCGAGCCGGGCGCCCAGCCCATCACCGTCGTGCAGCACGGAAACGGCAAAGCCCTGCTGGGTCAGGTATTCGCGCAGAAGGTCGCGCAGGTCGACGTCGTCATCGACGACCAGGATCTTGGTGCCGCTCATCTGTCTGGTGGAGTCTCTGGTATGCGCAGGAAGGTGTGCTCATGATAGCGATTGTGGCCACCACGAATTGCGTGCACTTTCACCATATTGTTTCGCCCGGTAACACCGCGATGGGTTTGTAATCAGCCGTAATAGAAGCCGCTGCGCGACTAATTCTGCGCAAAGGCGTTGCCTTTAAGCTGCGGTCTGACTGGCACGGGCGCCAGCTATCATGTGCGCTCGTCCCCATATTGCTAAGAACAGGAACGCCAACATGTCCGATCCCAAGGACCAGAAGCCCGGCCAGTTTGACGACGCCGGCCGCCGTACGCACGACGGGCAAGAGACGCCCAACGAGGTGTCTCCAACGCTGTTGCCGCCCCCGCGCGAGGGTGGCAAGCGCCGCCGCTGGGGCATCTGGGTGGTGATCATTATCCTGGTGCTGATCGGCTATGCGGTCTATCACGCGAAGTACCGCAACGCGGGCGGCCCGGGCGGGCGTGGTGGTCCGGGTGGGCGCGGGGCAGCCATGGCGGGCAAGCCGATGCCGGTGATGGTCGGCACGGCCGTCAAAGGCGACATCAACGTGGTGCTGTCGGCGCTGGGCAATGTCACCCCGGTCAACAACGTGACGGTCAAGACGCGTGTGGACGGCCAGCTCGTGCGGCTGGCGTTTACAGAGGGGCAGACCGTCAAGGCCGGCGACCTGCTGGCCGAGGTCGACCCGCGCACCTATCAGGCACAACTTGCCCAGGCGGAAGGTCAGCTTGCTCGCGATCAGGCGCTGCTGCAAAACGCAAAGCTCGATCTGCAGCGCTATCAGACGCTGCTCTCGCAGGATTCGATCTCCAAGCAGCAGGTGGATACGCAAGCCGCGTTGGTGCGCCAGTACGACGGCACGGTCAAGCTGGACCAGGGCAACGTCGACAACGCCCGCGTGCAGCTTTCCTATACGCGCATCACCGCGCCGGTGTCTGGCCGGGTTGGCCTGCGCCAGGTGGACCCGGGCAACATCGTGCACGCCTCGGACACCAACGGCATCGTGGTCATCACGCAGATTGATCCGATCACCGTCATCTATTCCATTCCTGAAGACAACCTGCCCAAGGTCATGCCGCGCCTGCAGTCCGGCGACAAGCTGCAGGTGGAAGCCTGGGACCGCGGCCAGACCACGCAGCTCGCGCGCGGCGTGCTCATGACGGTAGACAACACCATCGACAACACCACCGGTACGATCAAGCTGCGCGCGCAGTTCCCGAACCAGAACGCCATGCTGTTCCCGAACCAGTTCGTGAACGTGCGCATGCGTGTGGATACGCTACGCGACGCGGTAATCGTGCCGAGCGCAGCCATCCAGCGCGGCACGCAGGGCACCTTCGTCTACGTGATCGGCGAAGACAACAAGGTGGCGCTGCGCGTGGTCAAGCTGGGCGTGACCGAAGGTGAGCGCGTGTCGGTGGCGCAAGGCCTGCAGCCTGGCGAACGCGTGGTGATCGACGGCGCAGACAAGCTGCGCGACGGCTCGCCGGTGGAGGTGATCCAGCCGGGCGCCGCCGCTGCAAGCGCACCCGCGGCCGGCCAGGCCCATCAGGGCGGGCGTCATCGCCGTGGCCAGGGTGGCGCTTCGGCACCCCCCGCGAGTGCCCCGGCTGCCAAGCCGTAAGCCCTGAGTCGTGCATTGCGTGCACTCGCCTGACGAAGTCTTCTGTTCCGAGCTGGCATGAATCCCTCCCGAATCTTCATCCTCCGGCCCGTGGCAACCACGCTGTTGATGGTCGCCATCCTGCTCTCGGGCCTGGTGGCGTACCGGATGCTGCCGCTCTCTGCGCTGCCCGAGGTCGACTACCCGACCATCCAGGTCACGACGCTGTACCCGGGTGCCAGCCCCGACGTGATGACGTCGTCCATCACCGCGCCGCTGGAGCGGCAGTTTGGGCAAATGCCGGGCCTCAAGCAGATGACGTCGTCCAGCTCGGGCGGCGCGTCGGTCATCACGCTGCAGTTCGATCTGTCGCTCTCGCTCGACATTGCCGAGCAGGAGGTACAGGCGGCCATCAACGCGGCCGGCAACCTGCTGCCGAACGACCTGCCGATGCCGCCGATCTACAGCAAGGTGAACCCGGCTGACGCGCCGATCCTCACGCTGGCGATCACCTCCAACACGATGCCGTTGCCCAAGCTGGAAGACCTGGTCGACACACGCATCGCGCAAAAGCTGTCGCAGTTGCCGGGCATTGGCCTGGTCAGCATCAGCGGCGGGCAGCGGCCGGCCGTCCGCATCCAGGCGAACACGTCGGCGCTGGCGGCGCTCGGCCTGTCGATTGATGACATCCGCACCGCCATCGGCACCGCCAACGTGAACGGCGCCAAGGGCAGCTTCGACGGCCCGATGCGCGCCTCCACCATTGACGCCAACGATCAGCTCAAGTCGGCTGCCGAGTACGGCAAGATGATCGTCGCCTACAAGAACGGCGCGCCCATCCGGCTGACCGACGTGGCGCAGATCGTTGACGGCGCCGAAAACAGCAAGCTGGCCGCGTGGTCCAACACCACCCCCGCCATCATCCTGAACGTGCAGCGCCAGCCTGGCGCCAACGTGATCGAGGTGGTCAACCGTGCCAAGGCGCTACTGCCACAGCTGAAAGAAACGCTGCCCGGCAACGTAGAGGTATCGCTGCTGACCGACCGCACCACGACGATCCGTGCCTCGGTATCGGACGTGCAGTTCGAACTGATGCTGGCCGTGGCGCTGGTCGTGATGGTGATCTTCCTGTTCCTGCGTAACGTGCCAGCCACGGTCATTCCGGCGGTGGCGGTGCCACTGTCGCTGGTGGGTACGTTCGGCGTGATGTACCTGGCGGGTTTTTCGATCAACAACCTCACGCTGATGGCGCTCACGATTGCCACCGGCTTCGTGGTCGACGATGCCATCGTCATGATCGAAAACATCGCCCGCTACATCGAAGAGGGCGACCCGCCAATGGAGGCCGCACTCAAGGGCTCCAAGCAGATCGGTTTCACCATCATCTCGCTCACCTTCTCGCTCATCGCCGTGCTGATTCCGCTGCTGTTCATGGGCGACGTAGTCGGGCGGCTGTTCCGCGAGTTCGCCATCACGCTGGCGGTATCGATCCTGATCTCGGCCGTGGTGTCGCTCACGCTCACGCCGATGATGTGCGCACGCTTGCTCAAGCACATCCCCGAAGCCGAGCAATCGCGCTTCTATCACGCTGCGGGCGCGTTCTTCGACAACGTCATCGCGCGATACGGCCGCATGCTGCAATGGGTGCTTGACCGGCAGAAGACCACGCTGCTGGTGGCGATCGGCACACTGGTGCTGACGGGCCTGCTGTATGTGGTGGTGCCCAAGGGATTCTTCCCGGTGCAGGACACGGGCGTGATCCAGGGCATTTCGGATGCGTCGCAGTCGATTTCGTTCTCCGCCATGGCCGAGCGGCAGCAGAAGCTGGCCGAGGTGGTGCTGAAAGACCCCGCGGTGGAGAGCCTGTCGTCGTTCATCGGCGTGGATGGCGTGAACACCACGCTCAACAGCGGCCGCATGCTGATCAACCTCAAGCCGAAAGATAAACGCGACGCCGACGCCACCGAGATCATTCAGCGCCTGCAGCCCGAATTGGCCAAGGTGGCGGGTATCTCGCTGTACATGCAGCCGGTGCAAGATCTGACAATTGAAGACCGCGTGAGCCGCACGCAGTACCAATTCACGGTAGAAGATCCGGACCCGAACAACCTCTCGAAGTGGGTGCCGAAACTCGTTGAACGCCTGCAGCAGACCAACGAACTGCGCGACGTCGCGAGCGACCTGCAGGACAACGGCTTGCGCGCCTACGTGCAGGTCGACCGCGATAAGGCGGCGGTGTACGGCATCACGATGGCAGCGGTGGACAGCGTGCTGTATAGCGCCTACGGCCAGCGCCTGATTTCGACCATCTTCACGCAATCGAACCAATACCGCGTGGTGCTCGAAACGGACCCGAAGATGCAGCTTGGGCCGCAATCGCTATACGACCTGCACGTGGCATCGAGCAGTGGCCAACAGATTCCGTTGGGTGCGTTTGCCACGGTGGTGGAACAACCGGGCTCGCTGGTGGTGAACCACCAGGGGCAATTCCCGGCGGCGACCATTTCGTTCAACCTGGCGCCGCGTGCATCGCTGGGCGCAGCGGTCGACACCATCAATGCGGTCGAAGAGGAAATCGGCTTGCCGGCCAGCATGCAAACCAGTTTCCAGGGGGCGGCGCTGGCGTTCCGTGCATCGCTGTCGAACCAGTTGTGGCTCATTCTTGCCGCCGTCATCACGATGTACATCGTGCTGGGCGTGTTGTACGAAAGCACGATCCACCCGGTGACAATTCTGTCGACGCTGCCGTCGGCCGGCGTGGGCGCCCTGCTGTCGCTGCTGGTGTCGGGCAAGGACATGGGCATCATTGCCATCATCGGGATCATCCTGCTGATCGGCATCGTCAAGAAGAACGCGATCATGATGATCGACTTCGCGCTGGAGGCCGAGCGCGAGCAAGGCATGGCCCCGCGCGATGCCATCTACCAGGCGTGTCTGCTGCGCTTCCGTCCGATTCTGATGACGACCATGGCCGCCCTGCTGGGTGCCCTGCCGCTGATGCTCGGGACGGGCGTGGGCTCCGAGTTGCGCCAGCCGCTGGGGATCACGATGGTGGGCGGCCTGCTGGTCAGCCAGGTGCTGACGCTGTTCACCACGCCGGTCATCTATCTGGCCTTCGACAACCTGGGCGAACGCTTGCGTGACTGGCGCGCCCGCCGTGCTGCCCGACGCCATGGCGCCGCAGGCACCAACCAGTCTGGCGGACCGCGATGAATCTGTCTGCCACCTTCATCGCCCGGCCGGTTGCCACGGCGCTGCTGACCATCGGCGTGGCGTTGGCCGGTATCGCGGCGTTCCGCTTGCTGCCGGTATCGCCGCTGCCGCAGGTGGACTTTCCGACCATCTCGGTCAATGCGTCGCTGCCGGGCGCCAGCCCCGAAACCATGGCGGCCACCGTGGCGACGCCTCTGGAACGCTCACTCGGCCGCATCGCCGGCATTACCGAGATGACGTCTTCCAGCTCGCTCGGTTCGTCACGGATCACGCTGCAGTTTGATCTGTCGCGCGATATCGATGGCGCTGCGCGCGACGTGCAGGCGGCCATCAATGCTTCGCGCAGCCTGCTGCCTTCGGGCTTGCCGAGCAACCCGACGTATCGGAAGGTCAATCCGGCCGATGCGCCAATCATGATCGTGGGGCTGACGTCCGACACCAAGTCGCGCGGCGAGCTGTACGACGCGGCCTCGACCATCCTCGCGCAGAAGCTGTCGCAAGTGAACGGCGTCGGCCAAGTCACCATCGGCGGTGCGTCGCTGCCGGCGGTGCGGGTGGAGCTGAACCCGATGGCTCTGAACAAGTACGGCATCTCGATGGAGACCGTGCGCACCGTCATCGCCAGCACCAACGCGAACAAGCCCAAGGGCATGATGGAATCTGGCGAGCGCGTCTGGACCATCTACGCCAACGACCAGGCCAAGAAGGCTGTCGAATACCAGTCGCTCATCATCGCGTGGCGCAACGGCTCTCCAGTGCGGCTGGCCGACGTGGCGGACGTCACCGACAGCGTGCAGGACCTCCGCAACTACGGCTCGGCCAATGGCAAGCCATCGGTGCTGCTGATCATCAGCCGGCAACCGGGCGCCAACATCATCGACACGGTCGACCGCATCAACGACATCCTGCCGTACCTGCGCAACACCATTCCCGCGCAGATCAACCTCGATGTGATGATGGACCGCACGCCCACCATCCGCGCCTCGCTCAGGGATGTGGAACGCACGCTGGTGCTGTCGATCGCGCTGGTGATCATGGTGGTGTTCCTGTTCCTGCGCAACGTGCGGGCAACGCTCATTCCGAGCGTGGCGGTGCCGGTCTCGCTCATCGGCACATTCGGGGTGATGTACCTGTGCGGCTACAGCCTCGACAACCTATCTCTGATGGCATTGACCGTGGCGACAGGCTTTGTCGTGGACGATGCCATCGTCGTGCTGGAAAACGTCTCCCGTCACATCGAAAACGGCATGCGGCCCATGCAGGCTGCGCTCAAGGGCGCGCGCGAGGTCGGTTTCACCGTGGTGTCGATGAGTTTTTCGCTGATTGCCGTCTTCATCCCGCTGCTGATGATGGGCGGCATCGTGGGGCGGCTGTTCCGTGAGTTTGCGGTAACGCTGTCGGTCGCCATCCTGGTGTCGCTGGTGGTGTCGCTCACCACCACGCCGATGATGTGTGCACGCTTGCTCAAGCCCGCCGCCGAGGAAGAACACGGCTGGTTCCACCGCAAGACTGAAGGCTTTTTCACCTTCCTGCTCGACATCTATCGCAGCTCGCTGGCGTGGGCGCTGAGGCACAGCTGGCTCACGCTCCTGATCCTGTTGGCAACGATCTGCCTGAACGTCTATCTGTACATCATCGTGCCCAAGGGGTTTTTCCCGCAGCAGGACACAGGCCGGGTGATCGGCAACATCCAGGCAGACCAGGCCATCTCGTTCCAGGCCATGCGCACGAAGGTGACCGATTTCATCCACATCATTCAGCAAGACCCTGCGGTTGAAAACGTCGTCGGCTTCACGGGAGGCAGCCAGCGTAACAGCGGCTTCATGTTCATCCAGCTCAAGCCATTGGCCGACCGAAAACTCTCTGCCGATCAGGTGATCAATCGCCTGCGGGGCAAGCTGGCGCGCGAGCCAGGTGCGAGCCTGTTCCTGCAATCGGTACAGGACATCCGCGTGGGGGGTCGGGCGAGCAACGCGCAGTACCAATACACGTTGCAGGCCGATGACCTGAATGAGCTGCGCGCGTGGGACCCGAAGATCAAGCAGGCCCTCACGCAGGTGAAATCGCTGACAGACGTGAACACCGATACGCAGGACAAGGGCTTGCAGACCTCCCTCGTCATCGACCGCGACAAAGCGAAATCGCTCGGCATCAATCCGAGCGATGTCGACAACGCGCTGAACAACGCGTTCGGACAGCGCCAGGTCTCGACCATCTACAACCCGCTCAACCAGTACCGCGTGGTGATGGAAGCCGCGCCGCAGTACTGGCAGAACCCCGACGGCCTGCGGGACATTTACCTCATCACCTCGGCGGGTGCGCAGGTGCCGCTGTCGACCTTCTCGCACTACGAGCCGACCAACACGGCGCTGGCGGTCAACCACCAAGGGCAGTTCGCGGCGAGCACGATCTCGTTCAACCTGGCCCCGGGGGCATCGCTGTCAGGCGCCACGCAGGACATCCAGGACGCGATGAACCGCATCGGCGTACCGTCCTCCGTGCACGGCAGCTTCCAGGGCACCGCCAAGGCGTTCCAGGATTCGCTCTCGAGTCAGCCGGTGCTGATCCTGTTTGCGCTCATCACCATCTACATCGTGCTGGGCGTGCTGTACGAGAGCTACGTGCACCCCATCACGATTCTGTCGACGCTGCCCTCGGCCGGTGTGGGGGCGCTGTTGGCGCTGATCATCACCGACACGGACTTTTCGATCATCGCGCTGATCGGCGTGATTCTGCTCATTGGCATCGTCAAGAAGAACGCGATCATGATGATCGACTTCGCGCTCGAGGCTGAGCGCAGCCAGGGCATGAGCCCCGCGGACGCGATCTTCCACGCCTGCGTGCTGCGCTTCCGGCCGATCTTGATGACGACGATGGCCGCGCTGCTGGGCGCCCTGCCCCTGGCGCTCGGCCATGGCGACGGCGCGGAGCTGCGCACGCCGCTGGGCATCTCCATCGTTGGCGGGCTGCTGGTCAGCCAGATCCTCACGCTCTACACCACGCCGGTGGTCTACCTGGCGCTCGACCGGCTGCGCCTGCGTCGCGCCGGCCGCAGCAAGGACGCACCGCTGCCCGCATTGGATTCGCAAGGAAGCTGAACATGACAAGAGGCACTCAAGCCCTTCGTACCTCGTTGCTCGCGCTGGCCGCGTGCGCGCTCGTCTCGGCCTGCGCGGTCGGCCCCGATTACAAGCGCCCCGACGCTGAAGTGCCGCAGCAATACAAGGAAGCCGGCGACTGGAAAGTCGCCGACCCCAGCGACGCCATTGCCCGCGGCAAGTGGTGGGAAATCTTCAACGACCCGCAACTGAACGCGCTCGAAGAACAGGTGGCCGCCGCCAACCAGAACATCCTGGTGGCCGAGGCGCAGTACCGCCAAGCCCAGGCGCTGGTGCAATCGGCGCAGGCTTCGTTCTTCCCGACGCTGGGCGCCAGTGCGTCGGCCACGCGCAGCCGTTCCGTGCGCACCTCGGTCAACCCAGACGGCAGCCTGTCAACCGGTAACCCGAGCCTGCTGAATTCGCAAAACCTGTCGCTCAACGCCAGTTGGGAACTGGACCTGTGGGGCCGCATCCGCCGATCGGTGGAGTCGAACAAGGCCAGCGCGCAAGCCAGTGCCGGTGATTTGTCGTCCGCTTTGCTGTCCGCGCAGGCGACGCTTGCGCAGAACTATTTTCAATTGCGTGTCACGGATACCCAAAAGGCTGTCTTGCAACGCACGGTTGCAGACTACGAGCGCTTCCTGAAGCTCACGCAAAACCAGTACGCCGTTGGCGTGGCGCAGCGTTCGGATGTGCTGACCGCGCAGACGCAGCTCAAGCAGTCGCAGGCGCTGCTGCTGGATACTGAAGTCACCCGTGCGCAGCTTGAGCACGCCATTGCCGTGCTGATCGGCAAACCGCCGGCGGAGTTCTCGCTGGCCCCGGCCACCGCTGCCAGCGCAGCCGACTTACCGGCCCTGCCTGCCATTCCGCTGGAAGTGCCATCGGCCGTGCTGGAGCGCCGCCCCGACATTGCCGCCGCCGAGCGCCGCATGGCCGCTGCCAACGCGCAGATCGGCGTGGCCAAGGCTGCGTACTTCCCCACGCTCACGCTGGGCGCATCGGCCGGTTTGGCGGCCAACACGCTTTCGCGCCTGGCAACGCTGCCCAGCCGCGTCTGGTCGATCGGCCCGACGCTGGCCGCCACGCTGTTCGATGGTGGCGCGCGTGCAGCCGCCGTCGACAAGGCCGGCGCTACTTACGATGCATCGGTCGCAACATACCGCCAGACGGTGCTGGGCGCGTTCCAGGATGTCGAAGACAACCTCGCCGCGCTTCGCTGGCAGACGCAGGAATTTGGCGTACAGGCCGATGCCGTCAAAGCCGCGCAGGAAGCCGCGCAACTCAATCTGAACCGCTATCGCGCCGGCACGGTGAGCTTCCTGGAAGTCATCACCGCACAAGCCACGGCCTACAGTGCCGAGCGCACGCTGCTGACGCTGCAGGGCAAGCAGTATTCGGCAGCGGTGCTGCTGGTCAAGGCGCTGGGCGGCGGGTGGCATGGCGAAGTGCCGGTGGTCGGCAAAGCGGCGCTGCAACCGGCGTCCGCGCCGGCCGCGCAATAACCCTTCTCTTGTTGCCGGTGGCCGACAACGTTTCGCCACCGGCAATGTCCCCTTGTGCGTAAGCCCGCACGCAGTCGGATAGTTCCCCCTATAATCGACGGAATTTATTTCAGACCGCCCCGACCATCCGGGCCGGCTGATGCAGCATCGGGCGCGCAAATTGCGTCGCCCGATGCCTTGCAAGCCCGCCCGGTGCCGTCCAGACCGTCTGTTTGCCAGCCACCATGTCCGCCGCGCGCGTGGTTGCCGACGCAGTTGCCCCGATTCACGCGCGCCGCTCAACTGATTCTGCTCCCTCTGATGATCCGATCCGCGCTTCCCCGTTCTGCCAAGCTGCTGGCCACCGCCCTGGGCGCCGCCACGCTGTTCGCCGCTCTGCCTGCCCAGGCCGACCCGTCCGTGCGCGTCATCTACGGCAAGGACAACCGCCACGGCATCGAGAAATATGGGGTCGATCTGGATTTCGATTCGGGCTTCCACTGGGGCAACCCGGAAGGCTGGTTCGTGAACCTGGATTGGGAAGTGGCGCTGGGCCAATGGCGCTCGACCAAGGGCACCAACCGCCAGAACCTGACCGAGTTCGGCGTGACGCCGCTGTTCCGCATTGAAAAGCGCGGCGGCTCGTGGGTGCCGTTCATTGAAGCTGGCGTTGGCCCGCGCCTGCTCTCGCACACCCGCACGTCGGATGAGCACAACTTCAGCACGGCCTTCCAGTTCTCCGACATGATCGGCGTGGGCGTGGCCTTCGGCAGCAAGCAGCAATTCCAGATGGGCTATCGCTTCGAGCACCTGTCGAACGCGTCGATCAAGCGCCCGAACCCGGGCACGGACCTGAATGAGCTGTACCTGCGCTACACGTTCTAAGACTTGAGCGTTTGCGACGCTTGAAGAAAAACGGCCTGCCTTTCGGCGGGCCGTTTTGTTTGGGTGCGCGGTAGCGGATCAGCGTGCGCCGGCTTCGCCATCGAGATCACGATCGCGCGATCGCATGCCCATCAGCCGCTCGTAGTTGAGCGAGGCATGGAAACCCAGACCGTTGCCGCCGGCACGCTTGACCTCATACATCGCAGCGTCGGCATTGCGAATGAGCGTCTGCGCGTCACGCCCGTCGGGTGGATACAGCGCCACGCCAGCGCTCACGCCCATCGACAGCACGTGGCCTTCCACCCGGAATGGCGCCTGCAATTGCTCGATCAGGCGTTCCACGGTTTGCGTCACATCGTCGCGCGTGGCGCAGTGCGTGAGGACAGCGACAAATTCATCGCCACCCAGGCGCGCTACCGTGTCCGAAGCGCGCAGACCGCTGCGCAAGCGCATGGCCGTGGCCTTCAGGACGAGATCTCCCACGGCGTGGCCATACTCATCGTTGACCGGCTTGAAGCGATCGAGATCAATGAACACGACGGCGACCTGGCCGCGCGCGCGACGTGCCGCCTGAATGGCCACGAACAGGCGATCACGAAGCAAACGCGCGTTGGGCAAGTCCGTGAGCGGATCATGCAGCGCGAGGTGGTGCGCCTGATCCAGCGCCGCGCGCCGCTGCGTCACGTCGAGCAGCGTTCCGCTTACACGCGTGGCCACGCCGCGGGCATCGCGTTCGGTCACGCGCCCGCGTGCAGCCACCCAGATCCATTGGCCATGGCGCGCGCGCATGCGCTGCTCGATCTCAAAGCTGTCGGCATCGCCCCGCATATGGCGATAGATGCGTCGCGCGCTCAATGCGGCGTCTTGCGGGTGCACCATGGCGTACCACGCATCCGGATCGTTGGACAGATCCGCCGCCTCGTAGCCGAGCATGTCGGCCGTCCGCCGGTTGAACGACACATGCCGTATACGGGTAGACCAGTCGAACGTACCCAGCCCCGCGCCATCGAGCACATAGGCCAGCCGTTGCTCCGACGCGCGCAGCGATTCCAGCGCCAGCCGGCGCGCGGTCACGTCCTGCATCTGCACGACGAGATGCTCGTTGCCTTCGTCGCGCGCCACCGCCACGTCGGTCTGCACCCACACGGTGCTGCCGTCCTGACGGACCAGGCGCGTTTCCATCGACAGCGCATCGCGCTGACCGGCGAGCAGCGACTCGACACCATGCCGTGCGCGTTCAGTGTGATCGGGGTGGCAAAGGTCGAACAGATCGCGCGAACGCAGGGCCTGTGCTTCGTGACCAGTCAGCGCGCACAGCGCACGGTTCACGTCGAGGAAGCGACCCTCCGGCGCGCACAGGCCGATTCCTATCGGCGAATGTTCGATCGCAGCCTTGTACAAGTGGTGGTCCTCAAGCATGGCGATGCTGTTTCGCGAATGCGGCAGTCCCGGGGGCGTGGCTGATGTGATGGCCATCGCGCCTCCGGTGCCCTTTGACGCAATGGTTGCGTCAGGCGCGCGCGGTGGCGGTTGGCGTGATCCCCGTAACCGGTCTCGTGGTCTGCGTGGCCCAGTTGGCGGCCGGTAATGGCAAACCTTGGTGCGTTACAAGCGCACGAATCGAGGCGGACTATAGAAGCCGCGAGTTAACGGGGCAATCCCTTCCCGCGAGGGGACATGGACCACGTGCCCGCGTTGGGTCCCCTCGTGCGCGAAATGACGCGAAGGAAACGCGCCCCGCGTCATTCCCGTCTGCGTTTGTCGACCTTGATTGTCGACAGCTGCCCGGCGTCGCCGGACACCCGACCACTCTACACTGGGCCCCGCTGCGAAGCAGCTAGCCGTTTGGCTAGGTCGCGCAGGCGCTGCCGACAAGCAACCGTTTGCTAGGTAGGTTGTCCACGATCTCCACATTGTGAATGTCTTAAGGTGAAGACAAGGCCCCTCAACCTCATCCGGAAGGACGAAACGCGCAAACGGGCAGCTCCGTTACTATTCTTCAATATCGCTTCGGGGGGCGAATTCAAACACGGCGAAGCCGCGGCACCAGCGCACGCGGCTGTGGGAGGTCGTATGGAATTGAGTTTTGTCGCCCCCGGCACGCAGACGCATCGGTATGCGCTCAAGCTCGCGGGCCTGCCCGAAGGCGCCGAACCGGGTACGCCAGTCGATCCGGCTTGGGTGGACGATGCCCTGACTGCTGCTGTGCGCGTATTCGATGCGCACCGCGTGCACTTTGCCGACGCGTACTTCGCCTATCGCGCCCGTGAGACCGCGCAGCACCCCACTCGCGCTGCCCACCAAAGCTCGCCCGCACGCGTGGCAGGCGATCTCCACGACGACACGCCGCTGCTGGCGGATACGTTTGCGATTGCGCAGCTGGCCGCACTTGTTTCGCTAGAGGCAGCCGGCGTGGCCGATGTGATCGATGTGCGCTTGGTGGTGGAGCGCTTGCGCGACGATGCGCCCGCTCCGCCCGCCGACGGCATCGGTGAAGTGACACTCGTCACGGAAACCGCGACCGGCCTGCAAGGCGTAGCCAGCCGGCATTAACGCGGCGGGACCGCTCAACGCCCGTGGTGCGTGGGCCGCTCCGGCATGATGGTCGGCTGCGGCTCAGTGGGCGCGCCGACTGCGTCGGCGTCACGAAACGTCCAGTACCGGTGCACCACGAAGTTGAAGATTGCCGTGATGGCCGAGGCGAACATCTGCGCGATCAGGTAATACAGGCCAATTCCCAGGCCGATGGCCATGATGGTCGCGTTGCACCCCAGCGCGAGAAAGGCCACCAGGCCGAACCGCACCATCGCGCCCACGTGCCCCCGCGTGCTGTTGAAGACGGCCTGCCGGCTGATGAAGTAATTGAGCGTCGCACCGATCACGCTGCCCGCCACGGACGCGCGCCAAGGCGAGACGCCGACTTGCACCAGTCCGAACAGCACGACATAGTGCGCCAGCGTTGCGCCGCCACCGATGACCACATAGCGCGCAAATTGCTCAACCGCCGCCCAGAAATGCTGCCGAGACGCCATACGCGCGCTCACCCCATCCACTTTGGAACCGACATTGTGCTCGATCATGGCTGCGAGGCTGCAACTCGCGTGCCACGGTCCCTGCACAATAAGTGCGCTTAAAGTTGTGCCACATTTGGCCGTATAGAAACGTGGGGCCCTGCGCGGCTGTTGGCTCCCCATTGCCATGCTCGAACTTCAACCTCTCGACATTCCGCTTGCGATCCCCCTTCCGTGGCCGATGCTTGACGCCGACGGGCAGTTGCTCATCCCGAAGGGCGACGTCATCCACTCCCCGGAGGAGATCGACCTGCTGTGCACGCTGCACCGCCCGCATCGGCTGGCGGACGGCACGCCCGCGCCTGCGCCCGTGTTTGCAAATACGCAGTTCCCGAACACGATGTTCCCCGACATGGGCGACGACCCTGAGGGCGAGCGCTCGATCGCCATGGAGCTACTGGGCCTGCGCCCCGGCGGCATGCTGACCGTGCGCCTGACTGCGGGCGCCGGCCAGACCAAGGGCGCCGCGCGCGTGATGGGCTACAGCCCGCAGCGCCATCTGCTCATCACCATGCCCACCGAAAGCGGCCGTACGGTCATGCCGGTCAAGGACGAACTGGTGGAAGTGCACGCCTTCTCGGGCGAGGGCATTGCCAGCTTCGAATGCACGGTGATGGCGGTGTGCCGCATCCCGTTCGAATACGTCGTGTTGTCACCGCCGCGGCGGATCAAGAACCGCACGCTGCGCAAATCGCTGCGCGTGCGCGCCAACGTGGTCGGCAAGATGCTGGTAAGCGGCGACCCGCCGCGCATGATCCATATCTCCGACATCAGCACGACGGGCGCGTCGTTCCGCTCCGCGCATCGGCTTGAAGTGAGCGGCGCCCCGGCGCGTCTGCGCTTCCGGGTGAAAACGCGCGACTACCACTCCGAACTGGTGGCTGCGGCCCTCGTGCGCAGTGAAAAACCGGCCGACCTGCCCAACGTCTACCAATACGGCGTGGAATTCGTCGAATTGGTCGCGGCCCAGAAAATGCTGCTGCAATGCTTTATCTACGAACAGTTGCTGTGGGGCGGCCAGCGCATGGTGTAACGTGCCGACCGACCTGATATTCGTAGCTCTTTGATCAGAATTAATTGCTGTTAAACGTTAAAAAGGCCCGCCGGACTCACGCGAAAACATGCCGGTAATCGGCCAGCGTGGCCGATTTTCGGCTTATGATGCCGCAGGCTTGCTTGTGACAAAGCTATACAATTGACAACGTATCAAGTGCACGTATATCCGTTTTAAAGGCATTTGCAGGACGATCCCCATTTATGAGCCGCGCAAGGTCTGCCGCGCCATCGAGTCTGGATCCGATCTCCGGATTGCCGGGCCGCGAACGATTCGTCCAACTGCTGGCTGCCATGCCGCAACCCGCACGCCAGGACGCGATCGGCGCCCTCTTGCTGATCAGCTTCGACCATTTTGCCGAGGCGACCAACACGCTCGGGCCGCTCGCCGCGCGCGAGGTCATCGTCGAATGTGCATCGCGGCTTGAAGCGCTGAGCGTGCCGCCCGCGGATGGCATCGCACCCATCGTCGGACGCGTCGGCCATGAGACCTTTGCCGTTGCCTGCGCAGATTTCGTCTCGGCACAGGATGTGCACGATCTCGCGCGGCGGATTTCCGCTGCGCTCACGCGGCCTTACATCACGCATGGTTATGAGCTGGTCTGCTCGTGCAGCATCGGCATGACGCTTTTCGAGGGCATGCCCTCGGATGCAGCGCGGTTGATCGAACAGGCCGACCGGGCACTTTACGGTGTTCAGCACGGTGCCGAACGAAGCCCGGCGCTGTACGCCCCGGCGGCCATGCCTCCACGCGGTGGCGTTCACGTCCCCGAGGACGGTGGATACGACCCCGTCACCGAGCATCCGCGCCTGGCCGCCCAATTACGCCACGCGCTGGCCCGCCGCCAGTTCAGCCTGAACCTGCAGCCGCAACTGAGCCTGACTGACGGACGGATCGTCGGCTACGAATTTTTGCTGCGCTGGATTTCACCGGAGCTCGGAGGCGTGGCACCGGCCGATTTTCTGCCGATCCTGGAGCAGACGGGCGACATTCGCGAGGTGGGCCACTGGGTGCTCGACAACGCCGCCCAGATGCTGGCCGGGCTGCTGCGCGAAGAATCCCAGCGCGCAGGACGCAACAGCCGGCATCAGCCAGGCGTGCATGCAGCCGTCAACTTGTCGGTTGCGCAGTTGCTCGATCCGCAGTTGAGCGACGTCGTGTGCGACATTGCCGCGCGCCATGCAGTGCCCACCACGCGCCTCGTTTTCGAGATCTCAGAACACACGCTGCAGCGTGCCAACGGCTCGGCGCAGAAGGCCGTGGAAGCCCTGCACGCCTGTGGCGCACGCGTGGCGGTGGAAGACTTTGGCGCCACTGCGCACAGCCTCGATTGCCTGGCAACGTTCCGCCCCGATCAAGTCAAGCTCGATCAGGCCGTCGTCAACGCAGTGACCAACGCAAGCGATCACGCGGTGCTGCAACGCCTGGTGACTGCGGCGCATGGTGCGGGCGTGCCCGTCACCGCCACGCGCGTGGAAACCGCCGCGCAGCTCCATGCATTGCGTGCCTGCCGGTGCGACGTGATCCAGGGCTACCTGCTCTCGCAGCCCTTCCCTGCCCGCTGGATCGACGACACGCAAGACGTGATTGCCGAGCGCGCACGCAATCTGATGCCGTAAAAGAAAATGCCCTCCAGCCTGCAAGGCGGAAGGGCATTGGTGCTTGCGCGCGTGCTGCTTATGCGTGCTCGACGCGGAAGACCGACACCGCGCTGCGTAGCGCCTCGGCCTGTTCTTCCAGCGATTCCGCCGCAGCCGCAGCCTGTTCGACCAGCGCTGCATTCTGCTGCGTCACCTGATCCATCTGCGTAACGGCCTGGTTGACCTGTTCGATGCCGGAACTCTGCTCCTCAGACGCCGCAGAAATCTCGCCCATGATGTCGGTCACACGCTTCACGGCAGTCACCACGTCCTGGATCACCACACCGGCCTCCTCTACGAGTGCCGAGCCGTTCTGCACACGGCCCACCGAATCGCCGATCAGCTCCTTGATTTCCTTGGCCGCCGTGGCGCTGCGCTGCGCAAGGCTGCGAACCTCTCCGGCAACCACGGCAAAGCCGCGGCCCTGCTCGCCGGCGCGTGCGGCTTCCACCGCAGCGTTCAACGCCAGGATGTTGGTCTGGAACGCAATGCCTTCGATCACGCCGATGATGTCCGCAATCTTTCGGCTGCTTTCATTGATGCCGGCCATCGTGTCCACCACGCGGCCCACGACTTCCCCACCCTTGACCGCGATATCCGACGCATTGACGGCCAGCGTGCTCGCTTGACGCGCGTTATCGGCATTCTGCTTCACGATGCTCGTCAGCTCTTCCATGCTCGACGCGGTTTCTTCCAGCGACGATGCCTGCTGCTCCGTGCGCTGCGAGAGGTCGGCATTGCCGGCAGCAATCTGCTTGGTAGCGCTGGCGATCGAATCCGAGCCCGTGCGCACCTGCCCGATGATCTGCTGCAGGCTCGTCTGCATGGACGACACCGCATGCATCAAGCGTGCGGTTTCATCGCGGCGGCCCGCGGCGGTCTGGCCTTCCATACGCGTGGCAAGGTCGCCCGATGCCATGCGCTCGAACACCTGAATGGCGCGCTCCAGCGGACGCACCACCGTACGGCCGAGCACGCCGCGCGCTACCACCGACAGCACCAGCGCGGCAGCCAGCAAGCCACCCGAGATCCAGATGCTCATCGCGTAACGCGACTGGGAATGGTCAAAGCGTTGCTGGCCGTACTTGAAACGCGCCCCAACCAGGGGCCCGAGCGCCGAGTCGTAATCCACAAACAGCTTGGGCACCAGGTTCGTGTTCAGTTCGCGATACGTGGTGAGGTCACTGCGTTCCAGTGCGGCAATGGCCGGCTCCAGCGCCGTTTTGACGAACTTGGTGCGTGCCGCATCGGCTGTTTGCAACTGGGCGCGGTCGGCTTCCGGAATCGGCAGCTTCATGAACTGGGCCCAGGCATCGTTGGCCGAGTTGACCATGCCATGCGCATCGGACAGCAGCTTCTTCAGTTCTTCAGGCGACGAAACCGAATCGAAATTGGTCAGGTGAATGCGCGCCCACAGCAGGTTGATGGTGTCTTTGGCCAGCAGATCCAGGCCCTTGGCATCTTCCAGATACACCGCACGCAAATCGTCATTGGTCGCCCGGCCGGTGGTGATACCCGCGAAGCCCACCACGGCAATCATCACCGCAAATACCGCGACCAGGAACGTCAGCCGCGTGCGAATGCTCGTATCCATCCACTTCCACATGTGTTTCCCCCTGCATGGTTGAGCCGTGTGGCGCCGAGATCCTCTTCCCGCGCTCCTCTTCAGGCACCCTGTTCACTCCCAAAGGTGCTAACGGCAGGGCACGGCGGAAATAGAGGGCGTGACCGCGAATGTCCGGGATATGCCGCAAGTGATATGCAAGAAGGTAAAAAAGATGCGGCTGACGCACCCCACGTGCGCGGGGTCGCACTAAAATGCGGGTTGCGCCACCGCTCGGGTGGCAATCACGCGAACATCGTGCGGGATACCGCACGGCTCACAAGGGGATCGAGATGAAGAAACTGATCGCACTGCTGGCCCTGGGCTGCGCCGTCCTGGCGGGCTGCAACACGATGGCAGGCATGGGCAAGGACATCCAGACGGGTGGCCAGAAGCTGGAAAACGCTGCTGACAACACCAAGCAGAAGATGTAATGAAGCGACGGCTGGGCGAGCGCCTGGCCTGAGTCAAGAAACGCCGCAATTCGCGGCGTTTTTCTTTTGGAACCGCTACAGCAGTTCTTCCGGGGTAAACGGCGCCAGCATCTGAATCCACGTCCGGCGGCCCAGGCCCACTTCCGGTTCGTGATCGACCACGACCTCCTTGCCGTTCCCATGCGTGGTCCAGCGCAGGTGGCCATCTTCCTTGGTCACCCGGTAGGCGCTGTCGCGCACCGAGTCGTCAAACAGCTTGGCCACCGCCTCTGAAAGCACCGGGCTGCGGATGATCAACCCTGTTTCCGTATTCAACCCGATGGAACGCGGGTCGATGTTCATTGAGCCGACAAACAGCGTGCTGCGGTCCACCACGATCGATTTCACATGCAGGCTTGCCTGCGACGAACGGAACGTCCCGATCACCTTGGGGCGATCCCCCAGCGTCGGACGCAGTTCGTACAGTTCAACGCCGTCATCGATCAACTGGCTCCGATATCTGGCATAGCCCACATGCGCGATGGGTGCGTCGGTCGCTGCCAGCGAGTTGGTCAGCACCCGCAGGCGCACGCCGCGATCCTGCATGCGCTTGGCCACCTCGATACCACGCTTGCCCGGCACGAAGTACGGCGAGATCAGCACGACCTCCCGCTTGGCCTCGTCAATCAGACGCAGAAGCGTCTGGGCGAGGCGCTCGCCGCCGGGTTCCACCTCATCGCCCGACACCTTGGCTGGACGATCGACGATCACCTGCGCGGGCGCCCATTCCAGGCGCAGACGGCCCCGGGCAATCTGGTCGGCCAGAAACCAGTCGCGCGGCGCGGGCTTCAGCGGCAAGGGCTGCTCCGGCGCCGGGCTGGCGAGATCGGTCCGATTGCGGCGCTGCTCGAGCTGCGAGATGGTCTTATCGGATGCCGGCTTGGCGGAACCGGAGCCCATGTTGATCGGCCGGGTTGGCACATCGATATGCTGCGGCGGCCCTGCCGGCCGATCCGGCATCGTCACCGGCGGCGGGTAGCTGCCCTCCTTCGGCTCGGGCGGATGTGCCGTGCTCGGCTCGGGCGCCAGCGCCTGCACCGGGTAGGCAAATTCGCTATTCCAGTACGCGTCGAACGCCGACGACAGCTGACGCACCGCCGGCCCCGCGGCCAGCACGTCCAGATCGACGAAGTTGGTGGTCTGGTTCTGCGTGAAATACTCGGCGCCCAGATTGCGCCCGCCCGTCACGGCCAACGCGTTGTCGGCAATGAAGGCCTTGTTGTGCATGCGCCGATTGACGCGGCGGAACTCAGCCGCGCCGCTCAGGTAACGTGTGAGGTTCGACATCCGCCCGCCCGGAAACGGGTTGAACAGCCGCACGTCGATGTTCTTGTGCGACGAAAACTTCAGAAATGCCAGATCGCGCCCATCGCTGTGCAGATCGTCCACCAGCATGCGCACGCGCACCCCGCGATCCGCAGCGGCCCGCACATGGCGCATCAGTTCGCGCACGCTGTTGTCGCTCGCAATGATGAAGTACTGCAAGTCGAGCGTGCGCTCGGCCCGGTCAGCCAGCGTAAGCAACGTGGCGTAGGCTTCTTCGCCCGACGGGATCAGCCGAAAGCCGGACACATCGGGCGACGGCGCATTCGTCTGCACCAGGCGCCCCAGCGAGGTGGCCGATTCGGCATTGGGCAGCGCCGTCGTCACAGGCCGATCGACGTGCTCGGGCAGGCTTGCGCAGCCCGTCAGCAGCGAGAAGGCCAGCCAGGCAAACCAGGCGCGCAAATACGCGGTCGGGAAGTTCCTCGGGTGCCCTTGCATATTCGATGTCGTGTTGGGTACAGCGGGTCGAGAGGACGTCGACTTCACACTAGCATGCGACGTGCCTGAACGAACGCCACGGCCAGACTACGCGAGATGTCAGCCGGGGCAGTATCCGTGTTTGTCCGGCGCCACGTGGGGCGTGTCAAAATGGCCAACGGTGTGCTGTTTTCCCCGCCGCTTTCCATGCTGACCAACACCACGGCATTTGCCACCTTCCTCTTTCTTGTGCACTGCGTGGGCGTCCTCGCCGCCATGCATGCTGTGCTGACCGTGCGCACGTCGCAGGGCGCCATCGCGTGGGCCATCTCACTGGTGACGCTGCCGGAGTTCACGCTGATCCCCTATCTGATCTTCGGGCGAAGCACCTTTGCCGGCTACGTGGATGCGCGGCGCTTTCACAACGCCCGCCTGCGCGAAATCACCCTGTCTGACGACTGGCGCCGACTGCGCGACCATGAATCCAGCGTGGTCGCACCGCAGCACACCTGCATGCAGGCCTTGCCGCGCCTGACCGGCACGCCGTGCCTGGCGCGAAACCGCGTGCGGCTGCTCGTCAACGGCACGGAAACCTTCGATGCCATCTTTGCGGCGATTGCACAGGCGCGGCGCGTGCTCATCGTGCAGTTCTTCATCGTGCATGACGACACGCTCGGCCGCCGCCTGGCCGAACTGCTGCTCGACCGCGCGCGGGCCGGGGTGCGCGTGTACTTTCTCTTCGACAGCATCGGCTGCCACGCGCTGCCACGCCACTATGTGCAGCGGCTGATCGAAGGCGGCGTGCACGCCAAGCCGTTCTCCACGCACGCCGGGTTCGTCAACCGTTTCCAGCTCAACTTCCGCAACCACCGCAAGCTCGTCGTGGTGGATGGCGAGCGCGCTTACGTGGGCGGCCACAACGTCGGCAACGAATACATGGGCGAAAAGCCGCCGCTTGCCCCGTGGCGCGACACGCATATAGAGATCGTCGGTGCAGCGGTGATGGACTTGCAGCTGACCTTTGCCGAAGACTGGTACTGGGCCGCGCACGAAGTGCCGCAGCTGATCGTTCCCGAACTGCGGCCCGAAGAAGACATGGTCTGCCAGGTGGTCGCCAGCGGCCCGGCAGACAAGCAGGAAACCTGCTCGCTGTTTTTCATGGAAGCCATCCAATCGGCACGCAAGCGGCTGTGGATCACGTCGCCGTACTTCATTCCAGACGAAGCTGTATTTGCCGCGCTGCGTCTGGCCGTGCTGCGCGGGGTGGACGTGCGCATCCTGATCCCTTCGCGGCCGGATCATCACATGGTGTTCCTGGCCTCCACGCTGTATGCATATCAGGCGATCCGCGCCGGCGTGAAAATCTACCGCTACCTGCCGGGCTTCCTGCACCAGAAGGTCGTGCTGATCGACGACGAGGCCGCCGCCGTGGGCAGTGCCAACCTCGACAACCGTTCGTTCCGCCTGAACTTCGAGCTGATGATCATGACCGCCGATTCGCGCTTCGCCAACGACGTCGCGCAGATGCTCGAAGCCGATTTTGCCGAAGCGGCCCGCGTTGGCCGTGACGAATACGAACATGCACACCCGCTGCGCCGCGTGATCATGCACGTCGCCAAGCTGTTCGCCCCCATCTTGTAATCACGCTCCGAATTCCGAATTCCGAGTTCGCCCGCAAGAAGCGGAGCGCATCGAAGCATCGCCGTCCCTACCCTGAAGCGAACATTTTCAGGAGTGTGCGATGTCTGATTCCCATGATCTTGCTGCCGACCGTCTGCCGCCGGGCTTCAACCGGCTCGCGGCCTCGAACCTGGCCGCGCAATCAGCCGAGCAGATTGCGCTGGCCGCCATGCCAATGGTTGCGGTGCTCACCTTGCATGCCGACGCCAGCACGGCGAGCTGGCTGCAAGTGGCGCTCACGCTGCCGTTCGTGCTGTTTGCCATTCCCATTGGCATGCTGGCGGACCGTTGGCCCAAGCGTGCATTGATGGCCGGCGCAGAGGCGGTGCGCGCGCTGGCGTTGTTTGTTGTGGCGGGCCTGCTGGTGGCCGGGCGGTTGAATCTGGCTGCGCTGGGCGGGCTGGGTTTCATTGCCGTGTGCGGCACGGTGGTGTTCAGCGTGGCGGCGCCTGCGCTGGTGCCGTCGCTCGTGCCGGCAGCGATGCTCGCGCGCGCAAATGGCCGCATCGAATTGGCACGCACGATTGCGTTTGCGTGCGGCCCCGCCATCGGCGGTGCGTTGATTGGCTGGACCGGCTCGATGGCGGCGTTCACGCTGGCTGCGGTGTTGTCAGCCATGGCTGCGGCACTGCTGGCCGGCGTGACCGCTCCGGAGCCCGTGGCGCGGCATGCGGCGCACCCGCTGCGGGACATTGCCGAGGGCGCGCGCTTCGTGTTTCACCATCCGCTGCTGCGGCCGGTGTTCATCACGCAGTGCGTTTTCACCATGGCGTTCTTCATGGTGTTGGCCATCTTCGTTCCGTATGCGGCGCATCGGTTGAACCTCTCTGCGCAAGCGATTGGGCTGACGCTCGGCATGTACGGTGCGGGCATGGTGATTGGCGCGCTGCTGGCCGCGCGCATTCTCGCGCGCTGGCGCTTCGGTCATGTGGTGGCGACTGGCCCGGTGTGCGGACTGGCGGGCGGTGTTCTACTTGCGGCCACCCTCTGGCAGCCGTGGCCTGCGCTTGCACAAGCCGGCTTCTTTCTGCTCGGTTGCGGGCCGATTCTTTGGGTGGTGAGCACGACCACGCTGCGGCAGACGGTGACGCCACCCGCCCTGCTCGCGCGCGCGTCTGCAGTGAATGTGATGTCGTATGGCGCCCGGCCGATCGGCGCGGCAATGGCCGCGTGGCTCGCTGCACACGCCGGTGTGGGGGCGTGCCTGCTGATGGCGGTAGCAGGTTTTGCGCTGCAGTTGCTGTGCATCCTGCAATCGCCTGCGGTGCGGCTGGCGCGTCAACCGCGTGCGGACGATACGTCGGCCGGGCTCGAACCTGCCTGAGCCGCGTCGGCACCGCGGTCGCCGCGCTGCCGATCGCGCCACGCGCGCGGCGTCATGCCAAAGTGGGCGATGAACCAGCGCGTGAACGACGCCTGCCGCGTGTAGCCGAGCAACGCGGCCACCCGCCCGATCCGGTAGCTCGGGTTCGCCATGTAGCGAACGGCGAGGTTGTGCCGGACCTCCTCCACCAGGTCAGAAAACGTCATGCCGGCCGCTTCCAACTGACGTTGCAAGGTCCGCACACTCAGGTGGAGGTGATCAGCCACCTGCTCCACCGAGGCACGCTCCAGCGGCAGCAGCAGGTAGATCGCGCGACGCACGTCCTGCACCACCGCCTCTTGCGCCGACACATTGAGCGGCTCGGCGAGGCTTTCCGCGTAACGCACGAGGGCCGGGTCAGCGGCAGGGTTGGGCGTCTCCAGATCGGCCGCCGCACAGACGATGCCGTTAAAGTCGCTGCCGAACACGATGGGGCAACCGAACGCGCGCCGATGCAGGCTGACGTCGCTGGGGGCGGCATGTGAGAAGTGGATGCTGCGCGGCTTCCAGTGAACCCCCAGCAGCGCGCTGCACGTCCGGGCCAGCACGCCGACGGCCAGCTCGTTGGCCTGCCGCAGCGGCACCGGCGTCTCGGTGATGACCTCTTCGCGAATGACCACCATGTCGCCATCGGATTCCAGGTAGATCGCCAGCGCCTCGTTCAGCAGGTGGCGGTACTGGATGATGGCCTGCAGTGCCTCGCGCAGCGTGCGCTTGTGGGCCAGCAACAAGCCAAGCACACCAAAATCCAGCTCCTGGCGCGCCTCGGCCATCTGCAACCCTAGCGTCGGGCACGGGGCGCTCGCGGCGGTGATCTCCATCAACTGGCACGTCGCCACGACGGACACTGGCTGCTCTGGATCGGTCAGTCTGGCCGGGTCCAACCCCACCTGCCGCAGCGCTTCCTGCGGGTTGAAACCGAGCCGCCGCACGACCTGGAAATAGCCGTTGAGCGAGCGGGCACGCACCATCGTTTCCATAGGTTTCAGTGGGCTTCGAGCCGTCTTGGTGTTTACACGGAATGGCGCCAAAAGAGAAAAACTTGGCGCTAATTGAGAAATTCAAAGCTACCGCTTCCCTATAGTGAAGTCCAGCCGAGACATCCCCTACAGGAGCCCCCAACATGCAATTCCTCGATGATTCGCTGCACCCGGAAAACCAGGACAAAGTCGTCATTACCGTTGCGCCGTACGGCCCCGAATGGATGCCGGAAGATTTTCCCGAAGACATTCCGGTCACGATGGAAGAACAGGTGCAGAAGGCCGTCGATTGCTACAACGCCGGCGCGACCGTGCTGCACCTGCACGTGCGTGAACTGGACGGCAAGGGCTCCAAGCGGCTCTCGAAATTCAACGAGCTGATTGCCGGCGTGCGTGCGGCGGTGCCCGACATGATCATCCAGGTAGGCGGCTCGATTTCTTTTGCGCCGGAAGACGAAGGGCAAGCCGCCAAGTGGCTGTCGGATGACACCCGCCACATGCTGGCGGACCTGACCCCGGCACCCGATCAGGTGACCGTGGCCGTCAACACCACGCAGATGAACATCATGGAGCTGCTGTATCCGGCATATCTGGAGGGCACATCGCTGGCCAATCCCGCGCTGGCTGCAGCCTATGCAGAAATGACCGTGCCCGCCGGCCCCGCCTGGCTGGAAGAGCACCTGCGCCGTCTGCAGGCCTCCGGTGTGCAGCCGCACTTCCAATTGACCGGCATCCACGCGCTGGAAACGCTTGAGCGCGTGGTCCGCAAGGGCGTCTACAAGGGCCCGCTCAACCTGACATGGATCGGCATTGGCGGCGGCTTCGACGGCCCCAATCCGTTCAACTTCTTCAACTTCATCCACCGTGCGCCGGATGGTTGCACGCTGACAGCCGAGTCGCTGCTCAAGAACGTGCTGCCGTTCAACATGATGGCCATGGCGATGGGCCTGCACCCGCGCTGCGGCATTGAAGACACGATCATCGACCAGCACGGCAACCGCATGACGTCCGTGCAGCAGATCGAGCAGTGCGTGCGCGTGGCGCATGAACTGGGCCGTGAGATTGCCAGCGGCAAGGAGGCGCGCGCCATCTACCGCATCGGCGTGCAATATGACAGCGTTGAAGAAACGCTGGCGAAGAACGGCATGTCCCCCAACCGTGCCCCGAACGTGAAAAACCTGCCGCTGCGCGCGGCCTAAACTAGAAGCCGCAGTATCACCGGGCCCAACACAGGCGGCGCTCAACGCAAGCGCCGCCACTCGGAGACAACCATGAATCTGCATGCCGCCGACCCGCGCGCAGACCACCACGACGGCTACCTCGTCAGCCGCCCCCAGGCGTGGTTTGCGTTTGCAATGACCTTTGCACTGATGCTGTTCGATTACATCGACCGGCAAGTCATCGTGTCGCTTTTCCCGCATCTGAAGACCGCCTGGGCGCTGTCCGACAAGCAACTTGGCGCGCTCGTCTCGGTCATCTCGATCGTGGTGGCGGTGGGAGGCCTGCCGGTGGCGCTGTTGGCCGACCGCTACAGCCGCGTCAAGAGCATCGTTGTGATGGCCACCGTATGGAGCCTGGCAACGATCTCCTGCATGTTCACGCGCAATTACGGACAGCTCTTCACCGCGCGCGCCATCGTGGGCGTGGGTGAGACCGGCTACGGCTCGGTGGGCGCGGCGCTCATTGCCAGCCTGTTCCCCAAGCGGCTGCGCGCCACATTGATGGGCGCCTTCTTTGCCGCGGCATCTGTCGGTTCGGTCTTAGGTGTGTTGCTCGGTGGCGTGATTGCAGCGCGCTGGGGCTGGCAGGCGGCATTTGGCGTGGTGGGCGTACCGGGTCTGGTGCTGGCGCTGCTGTATGTGTTCGTGCCGGACTACAAGACGGTGGCGATGGCGGCTGGCGGCCCGCAAGTGCGGCAGCCCGCAGGCACGCTCTTGCAACGCGTTGCGGGCGCGCTCACCAGCTCGCGCACGCTGTGGTGGACGTGTCTGGGTGCAGCCTTCCAGTTGATCGTCGTGTCGACCATCTGGGCGTGGCTGCCGAGCTACCTGAATCGCTATCACGGGACACCGCCGGATCGTGCTGCCATGCAAGCCGCATTGGTGGTGCTGTGCGGCGCGCTGGGCGCCTTCGTGTGGGGTGTGGTGGCCGATGTGGTTGCAGCTCGCCGCCAGCGCAACCGGCTCATTGCCGTGGCTGTGCTGGCCGTGGTCACGCTGCTCGTGTTCGTGACGGCGTTTGGCACGAGCATGCCGGCCAACCAGCAGTTCCTCATGATCGCCTTCGGCGGCTTCTTGATGACGTGCACGGTGGCGCCGGCTTCCAGCGTGGTATTCGACGTGGTGCACCCCGGCGTGCGCTCGACAGGCGCTGCGGTGCTCTCGCTGTTCCAGAACTTGTTCGGCCTGGCCATCGGGCCGTTCGTGGGCGGCGCCATGTCCGACGCGTGGGGTCTGCAGACCGCTCTGGCAGTGATGCCGATCTTCGGCGTGGTTGCAGCAGGCTGCTTCTTGCTGGCCGCACGCAGCTACGAAGCTGAACTCAAGCGCGTGGCCAACGTGTCGATCGACGCCGCGCCCACCGCCGCACCAGCCGCCGTGGCTTCCGCATGACGGCCTGACTCCGCTAACCGCGCGCCGCCACAAGGCATCTCCCCTCTCCCGCCTTGACCGCGTCTCGCCAAGCGAGCCGCGCGGGCGGCGCGCACCCCAAATATCTGAAAAAAGAATCCAGGAGATATCCATGGCAACCGCAGTCCGCTTTCATGAAACCGGCGGCCCCGAGGTCTTGCGCTGCGAGACCGTCGAAGTGGGCCAACCCGGCCCGGGCCAGGTCCGTCTGCGCCACGAAGCCGTCGGCCTGAACTTTGCCGACACCTACTTCCGCTCGGGGCTCTATCCCGTACCCCGCCCCGCCGGCATGGGCGTGGAAGCGGCGGGCATCGTTGAAGCCGTGGGTGATGGCGTGAGCAACGTCGCCGTGGGCGATCGCGTGACCTATACGGGCTTCATCAACACGCTGGGCGCGTACAGCACCGAACGCCTCATCCCGGCCGCACCGCTCATCAAGCTGCCCGCTGCCATTGCCTGCGAAACCGCCGCCGCCATGACCATGCGCGGCCTGACGTCGGCCTACCTCCTGCGCCGCATCTACCCGTTTGCGAAGGGCAACACGATCCTTCTGCATGCGGCCGCCGGCGGTGTGGGGCTGATCGTCTCGCAGTGGGCCAAGCTGCTTGGGCTGACCGTGATCGGCACGGTATCGAGCGAAGCCAAGGCCGACATCGCCCGCGCGCACGGCTGCGACCACGTCATCAACTACGCGCACGAAGACGTTGCAAAGCGCGTGCGCGAACTGACCGACGGCGTGGGCGTGAACGTGGTGTTCGACAGCGTGGGCAAGGCCACCTTCGATGCCTCGCTCGATTCGCTCAAGCGACGCGGCCTGATGGTGTGCGTGGGCACGGCATCTGGCCCGATCCCGCCGTTCAACCCGCAGCTGCTGGCGATGAAGGGATCGCTTTACCTGACGCGCCCGGCCCTGGCCGATTACATCGCCGATCCGGCCGAAAAAGCCGAGCTTGCCGGCGAGTTGTTCGATCACGTGGCCGCCGGTCGCATCAAGATCGAAATCCACCAGCGCTACGCATTGGAAGACGCCGTGCAAGCCCACCGCGATCTGGAATCGCGGAAGACGACGGGCTCGTCCGTCTTCGTCATCTGAGGGGCCGCCATGCGTATCGAACAACTGACCAACGCCCTGGGTGCCGAGCTGACCGGCGTGCAACTGGCTGACGCAATCGAAGACGAAGGCCTGTTCGGCGAAATCCGCAACGCGCTGCTGAAGCACCGCGTGATCTTCCTGCGCGATCAGGACTTGAGCCGCGCACAGCACGTCGCGTTCGCCCGCCGCTTTGGCGATCTGGAAGACCATCCCGTCGCTGGCAGCGACCCCGAGCACCCCGGCCTGGTGCGCATCTACAAGACGCCCGACCACCCGAACGACCGCTACGAGAATTGCTGGCACGCCGACACCACGTGGCGCGAGGCACCGCAGTTTGGCGCCGTGCTGCGCTGCGTGGAATGCCCGCCCGTGGGCGGCGACACCATGTGGGCCAACATGGTGTTGGCGTACGAGAAGCTGCCGGAAGACGTCAAGCGCGACATTGCCGGCCTGCGCGCCCGCCACAGCATCGAGGCCAGCTTTGGTGCCGTCATGCCGATCGAGAAGCGTCTCGCACTCAAGGCGCAGTACCCCGATCCGGAACACCCCGTGGTGCGCACGCACCCCGAAACCGACGAGAAGGTGCTGTACGTGAACGGCTTCACAACGCACTTCACGAACTATCACACCCCTGGGCGTGTGCGCTACGGGCAGGACGCCACGACAGGTGCATCGGAGCTGCTGCGCTACCTGATCAGCCAGGCCTACATTCCTGAATACCAGGTGCGCTGGCGCTGGAAGCCAAACAGCGTAGCCATCTGGGACAACACCGCCACGCAGCACTACGCGGTCATGGATTACGCGCCGTGCCATCGGAAGATGGAACGCGCCGGCATCATCGGCGGCAAGCCGTTCTAACGATCGTCGGGACACATCGGACCCGTCGGCGATAACACCAAGAGGAGACCCTGCAACATGAAGACGAAGCACATCGCCCCCGCTGCACTGCTGGCCTGCGCCGGTGCGGCCTGCGCGCAATCTGGCGTCACGCTGTACGGCGTGGTGGATACCAACATCGAATATGCGACCAACCTGGCGGGCGCCACGCCGGGCAGCTCGGGCAACCGCGTGTCGATGCAAAGCGGCGGCCTGTCAGGCTCGCGCTGGGGCCTGCGTGGCGTGGAAGACCTTGGCGGCGGCCTGAGCGCGCTGTTCGTGCTCGAAAGCGGCTTTGCAAGCGATATGGGCCAATCGCAGCAAGGCGGCCGGTTGTTCGGACGACAGGCCTATGTCGGGCTCAAGAGCAGCACGATCGGGCAGTTCACCTTCGGCCGCCAGTACACGACGCTCTTCCAGTTGCTGGCCAACTTCGAGCCGATGGCGTACTCCACGCAGTACGAACCGGCCGCCGTGCAGACCGGCGTGAATTTCCGGTCCGACAACACCGCCATGTACACAGGCAACTTCGGCCCCATGACTGCGCAGGCGCACTGGTCATTCGGCACCGGTGCCCCGAGCGCCAACCCAACCGGCGGCGGCAACGGCGAAGTGCCCGGCCAGGCGCGACGCGACAGCGGCTACGGCGCGGGGATGGCGTACTCGGCCGGCCCGCTTGGCGCCACGCTGGCGTATGACCAATACAACCCGAGCACACCGCAGGGCGGCGGTGCGTTCAGTTCCGGCACGGTGCGCAAGGCGGCGCTGGCCGGCAGCTATCTGGTGGGCGACGTGTTCAAGGTCATGGGCGGCTACCGCTGGGGCCAGAACAAGAACGCCAACGGCAGCGTCGCGCTGCGCGACGACTACTTCTGGGCCGGCGTGAACTATCAGGCGACGAACGCCGTGATGCTTTCGCTCGAATACTCGTACCAGAAGATCAAGACCATCAATAGCGCGCCGTCCACGCAGGCCAACCCGTGGCAGGTCGCGTTCATTGCCGACTACACCCTTTCCAAGCGCACCGACCTGTACCTGACCACGGCCTATGCGCGCAACGCGGGCCTGGCGCTGGACCAGGCCACGGTGGACCTCAACGCCACCGGCTACGGCCTGGGTGCTGGCAAGACCAGCATGCTCGGCGCGGCCGTCGGCATTCGCCACAAGTTCTGAGCGGCCCACACCACGGGAGGCGGACTCCGCCGTCTCCCCGGTCGGCATTCGAGGAGGGCGACCTCCTCGTTTTTTCTTCATGGCGTTCCATCATGACGTTGTCCAACACTTCTCCCACCATCCTCATGGTGCCCGGCCTGCGCGACCACGTGGCCGAACACTGGCAGACGTTGCTCGAAGCCAAACTCCGGGCGGCAGGCCACAAGGCTGCGTCAGTCCCGCCGCTGGAAGTCGACCGGCTGAGCTGCGCGGCACGGGTGGCAGCATTGGACAAAGCCGTCAGCGCCATCGACGGCCCGGTGATCCTGGTGGCGCATAGCGCAGGCGTGATGATCACCGTGCACTGGGCCAAGCGGCACGCGCGCAAGATCCACGGTGCCCTGCTGGCCACCCCGGCCGATCTTGACACGCAGTTGCCGTCGGGCTACCCCACGCAGGACGTGCTGCAGAAGAATGGCTGGCTGCCCTGCCCCCGGCGTCCGCTGCCCTTTCCAAGCATCGTCGCCGCCAGCCGGAACGATCCGCTGGCATCGTTCGAACGCGTGGCCGGCATGGCCGCCGACTGGGGCAGCCGTCTGGTCGATCTGGGAGACGTCGGTCATTTGAACCCTGCCGCCGGCTTCGGCCCGTGGCCCATGGCGGAAACGCTGATCCATGAACTCGATTGACTCGCCCGCGCAGGCGAAAGCCGCCGAGGCGAACCGTCGAAGCACCGGGCTCACGGTCGATGTCTTCTTCGACTTCATCTGTCCGTGGTGCTGGATCGGTACGCGTCATCTGGCGAGCGCGCTGCGCACGTTCGCGACGCTGTATCCGCAAGTGAAGACCAAGGTGCGGTGGCGCCCGTATCCGCTGCTGCCGGACACCCCGGCGGAGGGATTGCCCTACCAGGCGTTCTATCTCAGCCGCCTCGGCAGCCCCACTGCCGTGTCAATGCGGCGTGCCCAGGTGCAGCGCGCCGGGCAAGCTGCAGGCATCGACTTTGATTTCAGTCGCATCAACGTTCTGCCCAATACCGAGCGCGCGCACGATGTGGTTCGGAAATATCGCCGGATCGACGCGGGCGGACAGCCAGCCCAGCTCATCGAGCGCATCTTCAGTGCCTATTTTTTGGAAGGCGCCGACATCGGTGACGAAGACGTGCTGCAGCGCCTGGAGTTCGAGCACGACATCGCCCAGGCGATGGCGCCCGGCGCGTGCCCACCGAGCGTCTGCAAGCCAGTGGGCCGCGGCGTGACCGTTTCCGGGGTGCCGCATTTCATCTTCAACTCGGACGTGGTGATTTCCGGTGCGCATCCGGCAAGCACGCTGGTGCGCGCCATGCAGAACGCGCTGTCGCTATCGCCACCGCAATCGCAAGAGGACGCGCAGTGAACACCATGGCGTCCAATGTCACCGTGGCCTCGGCCGGCGAACTGAGCGCCGGAGAACGCAAGCTCGTCTTCGTCAACGGCCGCAGCATCGTCCTGTTCAACGTTGAAGGCCAGCTTCATGCCATCGACAACAGTTGCCCGCACAACGGCGCATCGCTGGCGGGCGGGCGTCTGAACGGCAGCGTATTGCAGTGTCCAGCACATGGCCTGCGCTTCGATCTCGCCACCGGTTGCATGCCTGGGCCCGGCGGCCTGTGCCTGAAAACCTACCCCGTTCAGGAGACCGACGGCCACGTCGTTATCCAGCTGGAAGACGCCAGCTGATTCGCTACGCGCGATTCGAACCTGCACACTGAACGAGACCATTCGACATGCAAGCGAACCTCATCACCCCAACACCTTCGGCCTACACGTATCCGCTGCTCGTCAAGCACTTGCTGACCAATGCGCAATGTCTCTACGGCGAGCAGGAAATCACCTATCGCGGTGCGCTGCGCTACAGCTATCGCACGTTTCGTGAACGCATCGGCAGGCTCGCATCGGCACTGAGTGCGCTGGAGGTCCAACACGGCTCGACCGTGGCCGTCATGGACTGGGACAGCCACCGCTACCTCGAGTGCTACTTTGGCGTGCCGATGATGGGCGCAACGCTGTTCACCGTGAACGTGCGGCTCTCTGCTCAGCAGATTCTCTACACGCTCAACGATGCACAGGCCGAGGTCGTGGTGGTACACGCCGACTTCCTGCCGCTGCTCGAAGATATCTGGGACGGACTGACGAGCGTGCGCCACGTTGTGGTGCTGGCTGACAACGCCCCCATGCCGCACACCACGCTGCTCGTGGCAGGCGAGTACGAAGCGCTGCTCGCCCATGCATCGCCCGATTTTGCATTTGCCGACTTCGACGAACGCACGCGGGCCGCAACCTTCTACACGACCGGCACGACTGGTGACCCCAAGGGCGTGAGCTACAGCCACCGCGACATCGTGCTGCACACCATGGCGACCGCCACGACGCTCTGCGCACCGCGCGATGGCCAGCGCCTGCACCGTGAAGACGTGTACATGCCGATCACGCCGATGTTCCACGTCCTGGCGTGGGGCATGCCGTACATCGCCGTCATGCTGGGCCTGAAGATCGTCCTGCCGGGGCGCTACGCAGCCGATCTTCTCCTCAAGCTGCACGACACGGAGCGGGTCACCTTCTCGCATTGCGTGCCGACGCTGCTGCAGATGCTGCTGCAGGCGGCGGAAGGCGGCATGCACGATCTGTCGGGATGGAAGGTCCTCATTGGCGGCTCGGCGTTGTCTCCGGCGCTGTGCGAGGCGGCGCTCGCGCGAGGCATTGATGTGTTTGCCGGTTATGGCATGTCGGAAACCGGCCCCGTGGTGGCGCTGGCGCAACTGCCGCCGGGCCGCAAGCCCGCAGACCGGCAGGAAGAGATCCGCATGCGCTGCGCCACGGGGCGCCCGGTGCCGCTGGCCGAATTGCGCATCGTCGACGAGCATCTGCGCGATGTGCCCCACGACGGCAAGCATCAGGGCGAGATCGTGCTGCGTACGCCGTACCTCACGCAGGGTTACTTCAACAAGCCGGCAGCATCGGAAGAGCTGTGGGCGGGCAGCTACCTGCACACGCAGGACATCGCCGTCATGACGCCCGATGGGTTTGTGCAGATCGTCGACCGCATCAAGGACGTCATCAAGACGGGCGGCGAGTGGGTGTCGTCGATTGAAGTGGAAAGCCTGATCGCCCAGGTGCCGGGCGTGCAGGAGAGCGCAGTGATCGGTGTGCGCGACGCCAAGTGGGGCGAACGGCCGATGGCGTTTGTCGTCGGCAAGCCGGGGGCGCGCCTGAAGGCTGAGGCCATCCGCGATTGCCTGCTCGCACACGCTGAAGCCAAACGCATCAGCAAATACGCCGTGCCGGAGCTGGACCGTATCGCCTTCGTGGCGGAGATCCCGAAGACGAGCGTTGGCAAGATCAACAAGAAAGCCTTGCGCGAGAACGTGGCGTAAGCCACACGCGCTCCACCGCCGGCCGCACCTGTGGCAGCCGGCGGCGGTGCGTCAAACCATGCGGCGGATGCCGAACCGCTGCGCGCGGCGGCGCCACACGAACGCGTAGTACAGCCCCTGCATCACGAACATGGCAAGGAAGGCGGCCGGGTATGCAGCCCAGATGCCGTCGGTGCCGATATGCCGGCTCAGCACCCAGGCCACCGGCACTTCCACCGCCGCGATGGCGAGGATGGAAATCGCCGTGGGCGCCATCACCGTGCCGCTAGAACGCATCACGCCCGAGAAGACGCTCGCCATGCCAAAGATGACCGAGCTCCACAGCGAGATATGCAGCAGGTTCTGGGCAAGGCTCATCACCTCCGTGTTCGTGGTGAACCAGCCGATGACAGCGCGCGAGAACAGCAAGGCCATCACCACCAGCACGCCGGTAATCGCCACGTTGAGCCACAGCCCGGTGCGCGTGATGGCGTCAAGCCGCTCCGTATTGCCCGAGCCAATGGCTTGCGCGCCAAGGATGGACGCCGTAATCGCAATCGACATGGCGGGAAACTGTACGTAGCTGATGATCTGCGTGCCGGCGCCGTAAGCGGCCGTTGCGTCGGAGCCGAAACCGTTGACGAATGACAGCAGTGCCAGCTCGGCAATCGAGATCACCACAAGCTGCACGCCCGTCGGCACCCCGATCTTCAGCACGGTTTTGAGCACCCCGAAATCAACCCACAGGTGCCGCGCCAGCACAGCATCCGGCGCGAGCGGATGATTGCGCCTGCGCAGGAAGAAGGCGAGCCACACCAGCGCGACCGTGAACGAGATGATGGTGGCCGCGGCGCCGCTTGCCACACCCAGTTGCGGCAAGCCGAACCAGCCGCGAATAAAGGTGGGTGTCAGCACCAGCCCGATCGACGTCGACAGCGCGAGCGTGCGCAGCGGCGTGCGCGTGTCGCCCACGCCACGCATCATCGCCGTGGCAAGCAGGTAGACGAACAGGCCCGGCATGGCATAGAGCATGACGCTGGCGTAGAGCGTAGCGTCTTGCAGAATGTCGGCTGGCGTGCCGAGCCAACCCAGCAACGCGTTTGCAAACGGGCCACCCAGCAGCGCCACCGCCAGCCCGACGATGAAGCCCACCGACAGCGTGGTACCCGCAACGGTCTTGACCGCCTCGGGCTTCTTGGCGCCCCAAGCCTGCCCAATCAACACCGCCGCCCCGGAGCCCAGTCCGATGATGAAGGCGATGAAGAAGAACAGGATCGGGAAGAACGCCGACACTGCGGCGAGCGCCTTCACGCCCAGCATGTGTCCGACATAGACGTTGTTGAGCGTGCCCGACAACGATTGCAGGATGTTGGCTAGGATCAGCGGGCCAAGGAATGCAATGAATGTTCGCCACAACGGGCGAGCAGCAGGCGCTGTCATGCAGCCTCCTGTTGAGGATTGAATGCCTGGCTCGCCAGTTCGCGCGCAAAGTCGCGCACGTCGGCAGGCCAGGATTGAGTAAGGGATTCGAACGCCATGGCATCTGCGGCAAACAACGCACGGGTGGCATCTTCAAAGCCTGCGGCGTTGCCGGCCATGGCGGACATGAAGCGATACGCCGCCTCTTGCGCAACACGGCGGCGGTCTGCGCCTTCGGCGGCGCGGCGCGCATCTTCCACCAGCTTGCGCAGCGTAACCGACGCCCCGCCCGGCTGCGCGGCCAGCCAATCCCAGTGGCGCGGCAGCAAGGTCACCTCGCGCGCAATCACGCCCAGCTTGGGGCGGCCAGGGCCACGCGGGCGGCTTTCGGATTCGGCGGGTTCAGCGGCAGATGGGACGGCGCGATCGAGCCGCGCCAGCACGTCTTCAACCGTGCCGCGCAAGTCGAATTCCACGGGCTGGGCGCTGGTGTTGTCGAACACCAGCACTGGCGATTCGGGATGCGCATCGAGGTGTATCTTGACGGCCCGTGCGACATCGCGGACGGGCCCGCCGGCCAGGCGTTGTGTGCCGGCAAAGGCCGTGCACGCGTGGATTGCTGCGGCATCCATGAGAAGCGCTCCTGCTGAAGTTTCAACAGAAACGCATTCTACCCGGGTTTAATTGAATGTCAATATTACCCGGGCATAAAAAGGTCTGGCGCGTAACGTGATGCAAAGGTCATGCGGCCTGCTGCACGCGCGCCTCCACCAGCAGCCGCTTGAGTTCCGGCACGCACGAGCCGCAATTGCCGCCCGCCTTCAGGCAAGCCGTGATCTCGCCGGTGGTTTGCAGGCCCTTGGTGCGGATGGCATCGCAGATCGTATTGCGGCCTACGCCAAAGCACGAGCACACGGTTGGCCCCACATCGACGCCCGCTTCGATCGGCTGGCCGAGCAGCACGCCCGCGCGATCGACGTCTTCCAGGCGCTCTTGCGCGAACAGGCCTGCCAGCCAGTTGCGCGACGGCAGATCCGGACGCGGTGACAGAAACACGCAGGCTTCGATGCGGTCATCCACCACGTGCACGGCGCGGTAGACACGCGCGGTGGTGTCTTCATATTCGAGCCAATCGGCATGTGGGTCGGACACGCCCAGCAGCGTGCGCGCCCAATCGTGTACGGAGCCCAGCTGTTGCCGGCCGGCCAGCTCATAGCGCACGAATTGCTTGCCTTGAATGCGCGTCCACCAGGTGGCATCGTCGGTGTCGAGTGCGCTGCGCGAGAGGACGAAGCCGTGCCATGCCACATCAAACGGCTCGACCATCACCGGCGTGTGCTTGAACTCGGGCTCGCCGGACACGGGGTCGACCACCGGATTGACGACCGCGCCCACGCGCGCATCGGAAGCAAACTGGCCGTTCCAGTGGATCGGTACGAACACGTTGCCGCGCGCGATACCGCCCGTCATGCGCACACGCGCGACCACACTGCCCCAGCGCGACGACACGCGCGCCAGGTTGCCTTCGCGCACGCCGGCCAGGAGCGCATCGTGCGGGTGCAGATCGACGAACGGTTCCGGCACGTGATCCGCCAGCTTGGGCGCGCGGCCGGTGCGCGTCATGGTGTGCCATTGGTCGCGCACACGGCCGGTGTTGAGGATGAGCGGATATTCGCCATCTGCCGCATGCGCGGGCGCACGGGCAGGCGTCGGCACGAAACGCGCGCGGCCATCGGCGTGGGCGAAACGGCCATCGCTGAAGAGGCGCGCTTCGCTGTTGCCTGACGTTGCGATGGGCCACTGCACCGGCGACATGTCGTTGTATGCATCGGCTTCAAGCCCCGTCAGGCCGCCCAGATGGAAGGCACGACGCGTGCCGCCCGCATCGTTGGCGTAGGCGGACAAGCGTGCGTGTTCATCAAACACATCGCCCGGGTTCTTGAAGTCGAAGCCGTCGTAACCCATGCGGCGGCCCACGTCGGCGATGATGTCCCAGTCCGCACGCGCCTCGCCGGGCGCCGGCAGAAAGGCGCGCTGGCGCGAGATGCGGCGCTCGGAGTTCGTCACGGTGCCGTCTTTCTCGCCCCAGCCCAGTGCGGGCAGCAGGATGTCGGCCAGTACGGTGGTGTCGGTGGCTTCAACAATGTCGGAAGCGACGACGAGCTCGCACTTGGCCAGCGCACGGCGCGCCTGGTCCGCATCGGGCAGGCTGACCACGGGGTTGGTGCCCATGATCCACACGGCCTTGATGCGCCCGTCCTCAATGGCGTTGAACAGATCGACCGCCTTGAGGCCCACCTTGTCGGCCATGCGCGGTGCGCCCCAGAACGTCTGCACGAGGTCGCGATGCGAAGGCTCGTTCAGTTCCATGTGCGCGGCCAACATGTTGGCCAGACCGCCCACTTCGCGTCCGCCCATCGCATTCGGCTGGCCGGTAATCGAAAACGGCCCCATGCCCGCACGGCCGATGCGACCGGTGAGCAGGTGGCAGTTGATGATGCTGTTGACCTTGTCCGTACCCGCTGTCGATTGGTTGACGCCCATCGAGAACGCCGTGATGGTGCGTTCGGTATCGGCAAACCAGCTGTAGAAGGTCAGCAGATCGTCGAGTTTGAGCTTGCAGGCCTTGGCGATGGCTTCGACGTCGTGGCTCTCGGTGCCGGCGGCTTCCAGTGCTGCGTCCGGGCCGTTGGTGTGCAGCGTGACGAAGTTCCGGTCCACCACACCGCGTCGCGAGAGAAACGACAGCAGGCCATTGAACAGCCACACATCGGTGCCGGGCTTGATGGGCAGATGCAGGTCGGCCAGCTCGCACGTGGCCGTGTGGCGCGGGTCAACCACCACCACCTTCATCTCAGGCCGCGCTTCTTTGGCGCGCACGATGCGCTGGAACAGGATCGGGTGGCACCACGCCGTGTTGGAGCCCACCAGCACGACGAGGTCTGCCGTTTCCAGATCGTCATAGCAGACGGGCACGAGGTCTTCGCCAAACGCGCGCTTGTGCCCGGCCACGGCCGACGACATGCACAGCCGCGAGTTGGTATCGATGTTTGCCGTGCCGATAAAGCCCTTCATCAACTTGTTGGCGACGTAGTAATCCTCGGTCAGCAACTGGCCGGAGACGTAGAGCGCAACGGAATCCGGGCCGTGCTCCTCAGCGATGCTGCGAAAGCCTTGCGCGACCGCATCAAGCGCGGTGTCCCACGACACGCGTTGCAATGGCGCCGGCTTGGTGAGCTGCGCAGCGTCCACATCATGCGAGCGATGGCGCATGGCCGGGTGGAGCAGCCGGCCGTCCAGGCTGACGGTCTCGCCCAGCGCCGAGCCTTTCACGCACAGGCGCCCTGCGTTGGCGGGATGCGTCGGATCGCCTTGAATGCTGACACTGCCATCCGCCTGCGGGGTCGCCAGCACGCCGCAGCCGACGCCGCAGTACGGGCAGGTGGTGCGCACCGTGTTGGCTGCGGTATCGACTGCCGGGTGGATGGGGATGGTCGTCATCGTCATGAGATGGCCTTGGGTGTCAGGCAGATCAGTGATCAGGCGGCTTCTGCTTCGCACAGCGCGCGGCCAAACAACAGGCGCTGGCGAATCGGTGTGATCGGGGTCTGGCGCTGGATCATGTCGAAGTACCACGGGCCATCGGCCACATCGCCGTACAGCACCGCGCCGACAATGCGGTCCTCTTTCAGCACGAGGCGCTTGTAGACGCCGCGGCGCGGGTCGCGCAGCACGATGTCTTCGGTGCCGTCGCCGCCGATGAAATCGCCCGCCGAATACAAATCCACGCCCGTGACCTTCAGCTTGGTCGCCGTGGCCTGCTGGATGTAGCGGCGGTGTCCGGCGCCAGCCAGGTGCGCGGCACACACGCGGGCCTGGTCCCAGATCGGTGCAACGAGACCGAACGTTGCGCTGCGGTGTTGCACGCATTCGCCCACGGCGTAGATGCGTGGGTCGTAGGTTTGCAGCGTGTCGTCGACGATGATGGCGCGTTCGCAATGCAGGCCGGCGGCCTTGGCAAGCTCAATGTTCGGGCGCACACCGGCAGTCATGACGACGAGGTCGGCGGGAATCTGGGTGCCGTCCTTGAAGCGCACGGCAGTCACGCGGTCTGTGCCAAGCAGCTCCGCGGTGTGCGCACCCAGCAGGAAGCGCAGGCCCTTGGCTTCCAGCGCCTTCTGCAACAGCTTGGCGGCCGGCTTGTCGAGCTGGCGCTCCATCAGGCTGTCGGGCAGGTGCACCACGGTCACGTCCATGCCCTGACGCATCAGGCCGTTGGCGGCTTCCAGCCCAAGCAGGCCACCGCCGATGACGACCGCATGCCGGTGGTTTCGGGCCGCCTCCAGCATCGTCTCCACGTCCTGAATGTCGCGGAAGGCGATCACGCCCGGCAGCAGGTGCCCCGGCACCGGCAGGATGAACGGCCGCGAGCCGGTGGCAATGAGCAGGCGGTCGTAGCGCACCTCCACGCCGTCGCGCGAGCGCAGCGTGCGGCGCGGGCGATCGATGGCGACCACCGGGTCGCCCGCATGCAGCGTGATGTGGTTCTGCTCGTACCACTCGCGCGTGTTGAGCATGATGTCGTCAACCTGCTTCTCACCCGCCAGCACGGGCGACAGCAGGATGCGGTTGTAGTTGCCGTGCGGCTCTTCGCCGAACACGGTCACGTCGTACAGGTCCGGCGCCAGCTTGAGCAACTCTTCGACCGTGCGCATGCCGGCCATACCGTTGCCGATGACGACCAGCTTGGGACGTACGGTCTTGGCGTTCATGCTGCCCTCTTCTGAAGGTTGTCGGTCATTTGATTCACTCAGTGCCGGCGGCCATCGGCATGCGCCGCCGTATGTCTGTCCACTGCGCAGGGCAGCCGCTTGCGGCTCATGCCGCTACCCAGACCTTGCCGTCTTCCACCTTGGTCGCGTACGCGTGCACGGAGTTGGCCGGCGCTTCCAGGCACTCGCCCGTGGTCAGGTCGAAATGCTGCTTGTAGATCGGCGACGCCACGACAATGCGCTCGCCCAGGTTGCCGACCAGCCCGCGCGAGAGCACGGCGGCATCGGAGTTCGGATCGTAGTTGCCGATGGCGTACACGCCCTGCGGTGTGTTGCCGCCCACACGGAACACGGCAACCTGGTCACCTTCCACCAGCGCGCAGACGCCGGTGTTGGGAACGATGTCGTCCAGGGCACAGATCGGGGTCCAACGGGATGCTTGCATGGTGTCCTCCTCTTCCTCTATCGGGCTCAAGCGGCTTCAGCAACAACAGGAATGCGCACGGGCCGCGTCTTGGCCCGCTCCTCCACCGTGGCAGGGCGGATCTGGCCGCGCTCCTCTACAAAGACGACATTCGCATCCTTCGCCTCGCTGTTGACGAAGTGACGGAAGCGCTTGCGCACCTCGGGGTTGGTCACGGCCGTCTTCCATTCGTCTTGATAGGTGTCGACCACGTGCTGCATTTCGGCTTCGAGTTCCGCCACGATGCCCAGTTTGTCGTTGACCACCACGTCTTTCAGATAGTCGAGACCGCCTTCGAGGTTGTCGCGCCATGTGCTCGTTCGTTGCAGGCGATCGGCCGTGCGCACGTAGAACATCAGGAAGCGGTCGACATACTTGATGAGCGTTTCCTGGTCGAGGTCGGCCGCCAGCAGTTCGGCATGACGGGGCTTCATGCCGCCGTTGCCGCACACATACAGGTTCCAGCCTTTCTCGGTGGCGATGATGCCGACGTCCTTGCCTTGCGCCTCCGCGCATTCACGCGTGCAGCCCGAAACGCCAAACTTGATCTTGTGCGGCGAGCGCAGGCCCTTGTAGCGGTTCTCCAGCGCCACCGCAAAGCCCACCGAATCGCCCACGCCATAGCGGCACCACGTCGATCCCACGCACGACTTCACCGTGCGAAGCGACTTGCCATACGCGTGACCCGACTCGAAGCCGGCCGCAATCAGCTCTTCCCAGATCAGCGGCAACTGCTCCAGCCGCGCACCGAACAGGTCGACACGCTGGCCGCCGGTGATCTTGGTGTACAGGCCGTATTTCTTGGCGACCTGGCCCACGGCGATCAGACCGTCTGCCGTCACCTCGCCGCCGGGCATGCGCGGCACCACGGAGTACGTCCCATCCTTCTGGATGTTGGCGAGGAAGTAGTCGTTGGAATCCTGCAGGCCGGCGTGCTCTTTCTTGAGCACGAAGTCGTTCCAGCACGAGGCGAGGATGCTCGCGACGGCCGGCTTGCAGATGTCGCACCCCATGCCGCTGCCGTGCGCTTCCAGCAGCGCTTCGAACGACTGGATGCGGCCCACTCGCACCAGGTGATACAGCTCTTGGCGCGAGTACGGAAAGTGCTCGCAGATGTGGTTGTTGACGGCCAGGCCTTGCTTCTTCATCTCGGCCTTCATCACCTGCGTCATGAGCGGCACGCAGCCGCCGCACGAGGTGCCGGCCTTGGTCGCGTCCTTGAGCGCGCCCACGGTGGTGGCGCCGGCGCACACCGCCTGGCACAGCGCGCCTTTCGATACGTCGTTGCACGAGCAGATCTGCGCGCTATCGGGCAGTGCATCCACACCCAGCGCCGGGCGCGCGTTGCCATCGGCCTGCGGCAGGATCAGGAACTCGGGCGCCTCGGGCAGCTCGATGCGGTTGAGCATCATCTGCAGCAGCGTGCCGTATTCAGCCGCATCGCCCACCAGCACGCCGCCCAGCAGGTACTTGCCGTCTTCCGACACCACCAACTTCTTGTAGATCTGCTTGCGCTCGTCGGTGAACTGCACGCTGCGGCTGCCCGGCGTGATGCCCTGCGCATCGCCCAGGCTGGCGACGTCCACGCCCATCAGCTTGAGCTTGGTGCTCATGTCGGCGCCGCTGAACTCTGCCACATCGTCGGCCGCCAGGATCTGCTTGGCGGTGATGCGCGCCATCTCGTAACCCGGTGCGACCAGGCCGTAGACCTTGCCGCCCCACAGCGCGCATTCGCCAATCGCGTACACGTCCGGCGCCGAGGTACGGCACTCGGAGTCGATCACGATGCCGCCGCGTTCGCCCACTTCCAGACCGCAGGCGCGCGCCAGTTCATCGCGCGGACGGATGCCGGCCGAGAAGACGACCATGTCGGCTTCCAGGTGCGTGCCGTCGGCAAAGTTCAGGCGATGCGTCGCCGTTTCGCCGTCGACGATCTCCGAGGTGTTCTTCTGCGTGTGAACGGTCACGCCAAGATCTTCAATCTTCCGGCGCAGCATACGGCCGCCGCCGTCGTCCACCTGCATCGCCATCAGGCGGCCGGCAAACTCGACCACGTGCGTTTGCAGGTTCATGTCGCGCAGCGCCTTGGCGCATTCCAGCCCCAGCAGGCCACCGCCGATGACGACGCCGGTCTTGGCGCGCTGGCCGCATTCAGCCATCGCTTCGAGGTCTTCGATGGTGCGATAGACGAAGCAGTCTTTGCGGTCCTTGCCTGGCACGGGCGGCACAAACGGCGACGAGCCCGACGCGATGACGAGCTTGTCGTACGGCAGCACCTCGCCGGTGGAGGCCGTCACGGTTTTGGCGGTGATGTCGATGGCCGTGGCGCGGGCGTTGAGCTTGAGCACCACGTCATCGCGGTCGAAGAAGCCCGGGGCCACGAGCGAGAGATCTTCCGCCGTCTTGCCCGTGAAGAATTCCGACAGGTGCACGCGGTCGTATGCGGGGCGTGGCTCTTCGCACAGCACCGTCACCTCAAGGTGATGGCCCGGCGCATGCAGCAGGCTTTCCAGAAACTTGTGGCCCACCATTCCGTGGCCAATGACGACGATCTTCATGGTCATGGTGATGTCCTCTTTCAGGCGTTGCCGGCGGCGGCCAGCGTGTTGTCGTACAGCGCTTGTTCGCGTGCCTTGTGCTCGGCCGAGAAACGCACGGCGACGGCGCAGATGGCCGACAGCGCCACCAGCACGCCGAGGATGGACAGCGTGGCCTGCGTATCGGCCATACCCTTGAGCAGGAAGCCCGCTGCCACCGCGCCGGCGTTGCCGCCCGCGCCGATGATGCCGGCCACGCCGCCCAGCGCGCGGCGGTCAATGAACGGCACCAGTGCATACGTCGCGCCGCACGCCATGTGCGTGAACAGACCGAAACCGAGCATCGCGAGCACCGCCACCGTCACGCTTCCTGCATGGGCGAAACCGAACAGGCCCAGGCCCTCGCCCACCATCAGCAAGCACAGCAGTTGAGTGCGAGCATCCAGGCCCCGCTTGGCTGCCACGCGGTCCGACACGATGCCGCCCAGCGCGCGTGCAAACAGCGCCAGCAGACCGAAGCTAGCCGCAGCCATACCCGCAGCCGACAGCGACAGGCCAAAGTGATCGACGTAGTAGGTCGCGGCAATGTTGTGGATGAAGATCTCCACGCCAAAGCACGCGCCGTAGGTGATGAACAGCAGCCACACGCGATAGTTGCCAGCGGCCGCCACGAAGCTGCCCCAGCCACCCTTCTTCCCGCCTTCGATGGTCTTGCCGGCGGCGCGCAGCGCGCTGTAGTTGCCTTCCGGGCAGTCCTGCGTATAGCGCCAGTAGAGCGCTGCGACGATCAGCATCGCCACGCCCGGCACCACCATGGCAAGGCGCCAGCCCATGCTCTGCGTCACGCCCATCATCACGATGGCGGTCAGCAGCAGCGGCATCGTGCCTTGTGCGACACCGCCGCCCGCGTTGCCCCAGCCAGCCGCCGCCGCGTTGGCCGTGCCCACCACGTTGGGCGCGAACATGACCGACGTGTGGTACTGCGTGATGACGAAGCTCGCGCCAATCGCGCCAATCGCCAGGCGGAAGAACAGGAAGGTTTCGTAGCTTTGCGCGAGCGCCACGCCCAGCACCGGGATGGCGCCCAGCAGCAGCAAGCCGGTATAGGTCTTGCGCGGGCCGAAGCGGTCGCACAGCGGGCCGACAATCAGCCGCACCAGGATCGTCACCGCCACTGCGGCGATGTTGATGTTGGCGATCTGGCCGGGCGTGAGGTGGAACTCGCCCTTGAGCACCGGCATGAGCGGCGCACAGGCAAACCATGCGTAGAAACACACGAAGAACGCGAGCCACGTCAGATGGAAGGCGCGCATCTGCGGCGTACGCAGGCTGAACAGGTCGATTCGGGTGGCTTTGCCGGTCATGTTGAATCCCAATCAGGGGCCGAAAAAAAAGAAAGGCGTCCGAGAGCCCGACTGCAGTAGCCGGGTCTGGGACGCCGTTGTCCAAGTAGCCCTGAGCACCAGGGCCTTCACCACGAAGAGCACGAATCGCCTTTGACCCGCGCAATGGTGCTATGCAACAGGTATGCCAAGGAGGCGAAGCCTTGAGCTATCGCGGTTTGCGGGAAATTGCCCAGAAATCGGGCGGGGCGCTTGCCTCATGCGCGGGCGCCGCACCGCACGGTTTCGGTGCAAATGCGATTCGGGATGGTGCGGCACAGCAAATGCGTCGGCCGCCGCCACTGGCGACCGGTGCATCACATGCAGGACCGATTTGAGGGAAGCCGCCGGATCAGATGCCGGCAGGTATCGACGTCAGTAGCCGTGCGTCACGATCGACAGCACCGACAGATCCGGATGCGTGCCGTCGACAATGCTGCGCGCCACGTGCACGGCTTCCTCCATGGCCTCTTCGGGGCTGCGGAAGGTGTCGTCCCCGTCGGCATGAAAGGGCACGACGTGGCCGGGCAACTGCGGATCGGCGCCAGGGTGGCACACGTAGCCGGTGTAGGTGTAGCGCGTGGAGTTTGCCCGCGTCGGGCTTGGCACAACGTGAATCTCGAACCCTTCGTAGAGTTCTTGCGGTGCGGTGGTGAGCTGGTCAGACATGGTGGCCTCGCTGGGTTAGCGTGTACCGGCCGCGCTGGTGCTTGTGGCGTAGCGCGACTGCCCTTGGTTCAACCAGTCTAGGTGATGGGGTGCGTGTTGAAATCCGGCGGTTGGATGACATCCGCATCCACCGCCGTTCTCGGGTCTGGTGTTGTCTCGCGCTATGCGCGCTTGATCAGCCGAATGATGAACAGCAGGATCACCGCGCCGATCACCGCCGTGATGATCGAGCCGATCCACCCGCCGCCCAGCGAGATGCCCAACACCCCCGCCAGCCATCCGCCGATGAAGGCACCGACGATGCCGACCACGATGTCGACGAAGATGCCGAAACCGCCACCCTTGACCAGGATGCCGGCAAGCCAACCCGCCACCGCGCCGATGATCAACCAGGCAATCAAACCGTGTGAGGCCATGTTCGCGCTCCAAAGAATGTGCGTTTTGAGGGACGTTACCGCACAGGCATAGTAGGCGAAGACAGCACAATCGCGATGTGGCGCTCACTCGGTTTTTGCAATTGCATCGTACTCAACGGAACACGTTGACCGCCTCCACCAGGCGCGTGGCCTGAATGCGCAAGCCCTCGGCCGCCGCCGCGCTCTGGCCAACCAGCGTGGCGTTCTCTTGCGTGACCTGATCCAGATGGTTGACCGCCTGGCTGACCTGCGTGATGCCCTCGGTCTGCTGCGCCGTCGCCAGGCTGATATCGGCGATCATGGCCGAGACCTTTTTGACCTGCTCGACGATGTCATCCATGGTCTTTCCGGCATCGTCCACCAGCCGCGAGCCCGATTCAACCTTGTCGACACTGGTGCCGATCAGCTCCTTGATCTCCTTGGCTGCACCCGCGCTGCGCTGCGCAAGCGCACGCACCTCGCCCGCCACGACGGCAAAACCCCGACCTTGTTCGCCAGCACGCGCGGCTTCCACGGCGGCATTGAGTGCCAGGATGTTGGTCTGGAATGCAATGCTGTCGATCACGCCGATGATGTCGGCAATCTGCTTGGCACTCTGCGTGATGGCGCCCATGGTGGCCACCACCTGCTCCATGGCACGGCCGCCGTTGACCGCCGCCTGCGTGGCCGCGCCCGACAGCGTATTCGCCTGCCCTGCCGTCTCTGCATTGCTGGCCACCGTGGCGGTCATTTGCGTCATGGAGCTGGAGGTTTCTTCCAGGCTTGCGGCGGCCTGCTCGGTGCGGGTGTTGATGTCGCCGTTGCCCTTGGCGATCTCTTGGCTGGCCGATTGCACATTGATGACCTGCTCGGCCACGTCGTCGATCAACCAGCGGAACATCAGCCCGAGCTGGCTGACCGTGCGCAGCGTCATGCCGATCTCGTCCACGCGGTCTGCAATGGCGACTTTCCGGCTCTCGCCCGAGGCCACGCTCAGCGCAAGTTCCTGCAGTTTTTCGAGCGGCGTGGCGATCTGCACCTTCAATGACCACGAGGCAATCGCCAAAGCCACAAGCAACGCTCCGGCAAAACCGCCGAGCGCCGCGCCAGAGAGGCCGAACGCCCACCCTATTGCCAACAGCGCGGGCAGCAATGTGAGAAACGTGAGCCGAATGCGCCAGCGCACCGGCATCACCTGGAACACCGAACGCCAGGCCATCAGCCCGGTTCGCACGATCAGGCCCTTGTGAAACTTGCGGCTGCCCGCCTGGCCGGTGCGGAAATCTTTATAGAGCGCCTCGGCCGCCGCGATTTCCTCGCGCGTGGGCTTGGTGCGCACCGACATATAGCCGCTGGCCCGACCGTTACGCACCACAGGCGTGGCGTTGGCACGCACCCAATAATGGTCGCCATTCTTGCGGCGGTTCTTGACCAGCGCCGTCCATGGCTGCCCCGCCTTGAGCGTGGCCCACATATCGGCAAATGCCTCGGTTGGCATATCCGGGTGGCGCACGATGTTATGTGGCTGGCCCTCGATCTCTTCGCGGGAAAAACCGCTCACCTCCACAAACGCTGCATTCGCATAGGCGATGTAGCTCTGGGTGTCTGTGGTTGACATGAGCGTGGCGTTGTCCGGGAACTCGTATTCGCGCTGGGTGACAGGTTCGTTGACACGCATGGGGATCTCCTTTGATGATTTACTTCGCAACGGATTATCGGCACATAACTGGATTTATTAAGACCCGATAACCTCGTTTTGCGCCCCCCCGCAATTCAACTGCCCTAGCAGATACTGCATTCTTGAAAATGATTCTTATCTGCTTTACCCGCCTTCTTTCTTGCCTCCGCCGGCTGGTGATTCGGATTACTTCCGCACGCCGCCCCAGTAATACCTTATTTGCGTTAAATATTGGCGGATAAACAAGATAAAAAGCACGATATTGACGCGCCACACGTTTTCTTGTGAGCTGTTCTCACACTTCTGGCACCCTCCGGCTGCTGCCAACGCCCCACACGTCCCGCGACAGCGCGTCACATCCCAAGGGCAGCAACGGAGGCTAAACTTTCAGAAATTCCTAAAAATTGAGAAAGATCAAAACAATGCAACTCTCCCCCTTGAAACAGCGGTTCGTTCTGCATTTCGGCGAGATGGGCAGCCGCTGGGGCATCAACCGCACCGTTGGGCAGATCTACGCCCTGCTCTACGCCGCGCGCGAGCCGATCAACGCGGACGAGATCGCCGAGGCGCTGGGCTTCTCCCGCTCAAACGTGAGCATCGGGTTGAAGGAGCTGGAGTCTTGGAAGCTCGTGCGGCTGTCGCACAAGCCGGGCGACCGGCGCGAATACTTCTCCGCCCCGGACGACATCTGGACCATCTTCCGCACGCTGGCCGAGGAGCGCCGCAAGCGCGAGATCGATCCCACGCTCTCGTTGCTGCGCGACGTCATGCTCGAATCTCCCACCGATCCGGATGACCGACACGCTCAGGCGCGCATGAAAGAGATGTATCAGCTCATCACGCTCATGACCAACTGGTTTGACGACGTGCAGAAACTCGACGCCGAATCGTTGCAGCAACTCATGAAGATGGGCTCCAAGGTGCACAAGCTGCTGGAGATGAAGAACAAGCTTGCCGTGGTCGTTGGCGGCAAATCGAAGTAGCCCGTATCAAGAAAAACCATGTCGCTCGATCCCGTTGTCCTGGCGCGCATCCAGTTTGGCGCCAACATCACGTTCCACATCCTCTTTCCCACCATCAGCATCGCGCTTGCATGGGTGCTGCTGTTCTTCAAGCTGCGCTATCGCAAGACCGGTAACGAGGCCTGGATGGCCGCATATCGCCTTTGGGTAAAGGTCTTTGCATTGACGTTCGCGCTGGGCGTGGTGTCCGGCGTGACGATGAGTTTTCAGTTCGGCACGAACTGGCCCGGCTATATGAATACCGTCGGCAATATCGCCGGGCCTCTGCTGGCGTATGAAGTGCTGACCGCGTTCTTTCTGGAGGCCAGCTTTCTCGGGATCATGCTGTTCGGCACAGGCCGTGTGAGCCCACGCATCCATACATTTGCGACGTTCCTGGTTGCGCTGGGCACGACCATCTCGGTGTTCTGGATCATCGCGCTCAACTCGTGGATGCAGACGCCCGCCGGCTACGTGATGATCGACGGTCGCGCACATCCGCAAAGCTGGCTGGCGATCATCTTCAACCCGTCGTTTCCATATCGGTTCACGCACATGCTGCTGGCCTCTGGCTTGACGGTGTCGTTCCTGCTGGCGGGCGTATCGGCCTACCGCTGGCTGCGCAAGGACCGCGGTGGCGATGTGCGTGCGGCCCTCAAGACAGGCGTGGTGCTCGCGGCGATGCTGATCCCGCTGCAGATTGCCGCCGGCGACGCGCACGGTCTCAACACGCTGGAGCATCAACCGGCCAAGCTGGCCGCGATGGAAGGCATCTGGCAAACCGAACGTGGCGTGCCCGCCGTGCTGTTCGGCATTCCCGATGCGGCCTCGCACAGCAACCGCTACGAAATCGCGGTGCCGAAGTTGGCGTCGCTGTATCTCACGCATTCGCTCGACGGCGAGGTGCGGGGGCTCGATCAGTTCGACCAGCACCCGCCCGTGCTGCCGGTGTTCTTCGCCTTCCGCCTGATGGTCGGCGTGGGGCTGCTGATGCTGGCGGTGTCGTGGACAAGCGCCTGGCGCCTCCGCCGCCACGGAGAACTGCCGAACTGGCTGGCACGCGCCCTCGTCGCCATGACGTTCTCAGGCTGGGTGGCCGTGGTGGCCGGTTGGTACGTCACTGAGATCGGCCGGCAACCGTGGCTTGTCTACGGCGTGCTGACCACCGCGCAAGCTGCGTCGTCCGTGCCCGCACGGATGATCGGCAGCACGCTGGCGATGTATCTCGCGCTGTACGCGTTCCTCATCGCCTCCTACATCGGCGTGGTGTTCTACCTGGCCCGCAAGGCCGGTGGCGCCATCGACCCGACGGATGCCGATATCCCCGGCAAGCACACCTCTCAACTTTCTGCGCCCCTCGCGAGCCACGCATGAGCACCATCCCTGACCTCACCCAACCCGCCGGCTGGCTGCCGGTGGTCTTCATGGCCCTGATGGGAATTGCCGTGCTCGCCTATGTTGTGCTCGACGGGTACGACCTGGGCGTCGGCATCCTGCTGCGCCGCGCCGATGACGCCGAGAAGGACACCATGATCGCCTCCATCGGCCCGTTCTGGGACGCCAACGAAACCTGGCTCGTGCTCGGGGTCGGGCTGCTGCTGGTGGCGTTTCCGGCTGCGCACGGTGAGATCCTGGGCGCGTTGTATTTGCCGGTGGCGCTGATGCTGTTCGGCCTCATCCTGCGCGGTGTGGCCTTCGACTTTCGCGTCAAAGCGCGCGCGCACCACAAGCCGTGGTGGAACCGCGCGTTCTATGCCGGCTCGGTCATCGCCACCGCAGCGCAGGGCCTGATGCTCGGGCTGTACATCACGGGGTTCCAGTACGACGCGGCCAACGTTGTCTTTGCGATCTGCACGGCGGGCGGCCTGATTGCGGGCTACCTGCTGCTGGGCGCCACGTGGCTCATCATGAAGACGGAAGGTGCGCTGCAATTGCGCGCGGTGCAATGGGCGCGCGGCAGCCTGTGGTTCACCGCGCTCGGCGTAGCCGCCGTGTCGCTGGCAACGCCGTGGGTCAGCACACGCGTGTTCGACAAGTGGTTTGCGCTGCCGAACATCATCCTGCTGGCGCCCGTGCCGCTGGTGACGATCGTGCTGTTCCTGCTGATCGACTGGGTACTGCGCCGCCTGCCACAGCAGATTGCCAAGGGCGATGAACACCTGATCTGGGCGCCGTTTGTCGGCACCGGCGCCATCTTCCTGCTGGCATTCAATGGCCTGGCCTACAGCCTCTTTCCGTATCTCGTGGTGGACCGGCTCGACATCTGGCAAGCGGCCAGCGCGCCGGAATCGCTGGAGTTCATGCTGGTGGGCGTGGCGATTGTGCTGCCGACCATCGTCGGCTACACGATCTACTCGTACAAGGTATTCCACGGCAAGGCGACGGAGCTGCGCTACTACTGAACACCCGCCCGCATGCGGCATTGACCGGACTGCGGGCGGACGGTTAGGCTGGTGCGTTCACGACCTCACCACACGCGCCATGATCACCTGCTACCTCCGCTACATCATCAACCCGGCACGGCTTGTCGAATTCGAAGCCTACGGAAAGATGTGGATTCCGCTCGTCGAGAAATTCGGCGGCCAGCACCACGGCTACTTTCTCCCATCGGAAGGGGCGAACAACGTCGCGCTGGCCTTATTCTCGTTCCCGAGTCTGGCGGCCTACGAGGTCTATCGCGAGCGTGCCAAGACCGACCCCGATTGCACGGCGGCCTTCCAGTACGCCGAAGAGACCGGCTGCATCGTCAGCTATGAGCGCAGCTTCTTCCGTCCGGTATTTTCCTGACAGCCGTCTAGCCTTGCGGCCTGCGCTGCGACAGCACCCACAGCATTGCGCCCACGGCCTCCGCCTGCGAGCGCGTGCAGGTCTTTTCAAAGATTGCCCGTAGCTGCGAACGCACGGTGGACATGGCGACGTTGGCGTTGGCCGCATATTCGTCAGGCGTCTTGCCGGCGATCAGCGCTTCGCCCACCGCCGCCTCTGCCGCTGACAGACCGAACGCCTGGCGCAACTGCATGGCTGTCACCGGCGCCGCATCTCCCTTGCGCCGGGCCGTGACCAGCATGGCGGCATCCCCAAACGCGGCATGCGCGGCATTGACGGGCAATTGCGAGATGCCGAGAAAGATCTCGTGTGGCGCCCCAAGCGCCGGCCGCACAGCAAAGCTCTCGCCCTTGCGTGACTTTGCCACCCGCGCCAGCGCGGCTTGCAGGCCATCGTTGTCGGCAGCAAACGCGGCTATCAGCCGACCGTGCTCCAGCCGCAGGCAAGTCGATGCGCGCAACAACGCTTCGGCTTGCGCATTGGCAAACAGCACGCGCTGGTCGCGCCCGAGCGCGAATACGGCCAGGCCAAGCTGCTCCATCAGTTCGGCGCCGAGTGCTGCATCGCGATGCAGCACGCGTGTATCCCGCCAGAGGTTGATCGTGCGCTGCAGGTGGTCGGTCATGCCGGCCGCGTTGAAACGATCCTCGTCGGAAAAGGGCGTCCGGCCGTGTGCGCGCAACATGCCGAGCAGGATGTCGCTGCTGCCGGGGCGCTCCAGGCGCACGCCCATCAGGTAACGGAAACCCGCAGGAATTTGATAGTCCTGGAAGAACTCGCTGCGCTCAACATACGCATCGGACAGGTAATCCTGGCAGAACGCAAACTCGCGCACACCCGCACGTTCGACAAAACTGCGGCGGGGGTCCAGTGCACCGTAGTACCTGTCATACAGCCCGATGGTGTCGTCCAGCCCCCGCTTCGGGGAGTAGACCGAAAGTTGAGGCGCATTGCGCACGGCGTCCCAACTGAACATGTGGAACAGGTCGGCACCAAGCGATTCGGTCACGCCCTGGAACACGTCCAGAAACCCTTCCTGCGTTACCGCAGCTTCGTACAGATCACCGATGAGCTGGTCTTTGAGCACGCGTCCCTCCCCCGAAGGATGGCTGTCTGGCCTTGGCGTCTGCCATGCTCACCCCGGGAAAACTGGGTGGCGGCGGACATGTTGTGCGCTCAAACGTAGCACGTGTGTGCGTCGGTCAACATCGTTCATTTGGCGACGCTTTCCTCCAAATGAATGATGCGGGCGCCTGGGGCGTGCTTCGAGAATCTCCGTGCCGAATAACGGCGTCGCATGCACGGCGCACCCACGATCCAGGGAGGACTCCATGAAACTCACCCCCATTTCCATCGCACTCGCCACGCTTGCGCTGTCGGCTTGCGGCGGCGGCGATTCCGGTAGCAACGCCAGCACAGCGCCGGGCACCAACGTTCCGGCAGCACAGACCGTCAGCGGGGTCGCTGCCACGGGTGCAGCCATGCAAGGCGCCACAGTCACGCTAATGGATGCGAGCGGCAAGTCGGTCGACTGCCCCGCTAACGCCACTACGGGCGCCTTCCAGTGCACGGTCACGGGCCTTGCCGCACCGTTCGTGCTGTCGGCGGCCGGCAACGTAGCCGACTCGCAAGCCACGCTGATCGCGCTGTCCGCCAGTGCCGGCACGCAGACGATCAACATCACGCCCATCACCAACGCCATTGCCGCCACCATCGTGGGCGATAACCCCAGCAAGCTCCTGGGCAACACGGGCCTGCTGCAGAGCAAGGTGACCGCGCAAACCGTCTCAAGCACGGTGGCCGCCTACGCCGCCGCCCTGGCCGATCTGTTGGCCGCCACCGGCAATACCGGGGTGGATCTGATCTCGGGCCCGTTGACGGCCGGTGCTCCAGGGCTGGATCGCCTGCTCGATCAACTGAAGGTAAACGTACTGCCGGACGGCAGCGTGCAGATCAGCTCCGTAGCGGGCGCATCGAGCGATACGCCTGCGCAATTGCAGCTCGGGCCGGGCGTCGCTCCTCAGCCCAGCGACAAGGCGAGCCTGCCCAGCGTGGCGACCATCAATGGCAACCCCGTCTCCAACCTGCCGACCGCCTCGGATCTGGCTGCGCTGCAAGCGGCGCTGAACCAATGCTTTGCCGGCTCCACGGGGGCGGCGCGCACGGGCGGCAGCGTGCCCGTTTGCGGCCAGATCTTCGTGGATGACGTGGCCAACGGCGCGCTCATCAACGGCGTGCCGTCGGCCTACCTGAACAACGGCATGACGGCCGACCAGGAATTCGGGCCGGCATCGGGCGGGGGCAACCCAGGCCTGTTCGCCGATGATGCGATGAACAATGCCAGCTTCAGCCTGCCGGAGATCATCCGCATAGCATCCAGCAGCGGTGACACGCTGTGGGTCAAGCTCGCCTGGACCCGCGCCGATGGCCTGCGCGACGGCATGCAGCAGCATGTGCAAGTGGCGGTACAACCTGCCTCTCGCGCCAGCGGCGACAACGGCTGGCGCATCGTCGGCAATCAGCGCGCGGTGCTCACGAAAGTCAACGCCAACGCGCAGAAGTGGGATTGGCTGAACAGCGCCACCGCAATGACGGGCACCAACGCGTTTGTCGATTCGATCAACATGCAGGTGGGCATCGCGGACGCGGCCGGCACGCCGGTCGACTTTGCGATTGTTACCGGGCCCGGTCTGCGCAATGGCGTGTTCCTGCAGCCGTCTTCGGGCACGTGCGACACGCTGAATATCCGTGCGCAGGTTGGCGCGAGCCAGACTCCGGCGCAGCTCGCTCTGCTTGCCAAGCAAAGCTCCTGCCGCAACAACTTCCGCCTGGCAGGCGTGGCACAAGACACAGCCAACCAGGGCAGCTTCACATGGCCCGGTGATGCACCGCGCAATAACACGGCATGGGCCAAGCCGCAACTGACGGCATCGGAGCTGGCGACCATTACGCCGTTCAGCGCCTACACGATCGCCATCTATCAGGGCGGTGTCACGAGCCAGCCGTCCAAGACGTACACGGTGCGGCTGCGCACGCCGTCGCCCTCGCCCGATGCGCTGCGCCAATACACGTGGCAGGACATCTCACAGGCCACGCGCGACATCCTCACTCCGGGCACGGCATCAACGTTTGCAGGCGGCGCCACGCTGCCCGTCACGTGGACGACCAAGGCGGGCGTGCCCTTCGTGAAGCGCGTCAACGTGCAGATCCGTTCCACGATGTCGGGCCAGTCGACGGTGTTCGTGAACGGTGTGGGCCGTGCCTCACCGGCAGCGCCCGGGACCACGCTCACCGTGAATGTGGCGGGTGATCAGGGTGTGGCCTTCCCCGCCGTGACGGGCTGGACGGGCGCGCAGGACATGTCGTTCACCAACATGTCGTGGGCCGACCCGCTGGATCTGAACTTCACCACGTCGGTCGAGTACGACCGCTAACACGCAGGACCGCAGGGCACACACGGGGAAGCGCGGTGATCGGGCCCGCAAGGCGTCATGGCTGACGCCCTGCGGGCCACGATCAACCCACCGTCGCCTCAAACACACGCCGGTAGTTGCCACCCAGAATCTGGCCTGTTTCCACTGAGGTGAATCCCGCTTTCACCAACGCCGTGGCCAGCGCGGGCAACTGCGTATAACTAGTGAACACCGGCGGCCGGATAAAACCGAGCATGTCGGTACCCAGCCCCACGTGCGCCACGCCGACCACGTCGGCCATGCGCTTGATGCCCAGCGCCATGGCATCGAGGTTCGGAAAATCCCCCGCATTGGGCCACACGCCAATCACGCCGCCCGTGTCTGCCACCGCGCGTGCATGGTCGGCCGAAATCAGCCGGCTGCGCGGCCTGGGCAACCCTGACAGCGCCGTGTGCGACAGCACCAGCGGTTTCGTGGTCGTCGCCGCTGCACGCTTGACGAGGTCATACGTGCCATGGGCCACGTCCACCACAATGCCCAACGTATTGCAGCGACGCACGACCTCCGCCCCGAAATCCGTCAGACCACCATGCACGGGCGGCTCGGTCTGGATATCGCCCAGTTCATTCACGCGGTAATGCGTGAGCTGCAGGTGCCGCAGACGGTGCTGTGTGTAGGCCTCGTCCACGCGCTCGATTCGGCCTTCCAAAAAATCTGCGCCTTCAGACGCGATGATGACGCTCGGCCCCTGCGTGCCCATGGCAGCCAGCGACGCGGCGTCCGTCACAACATGCAGTTGTTCGCGCTCGATCAACCGCTGTGCGCGGGCAAATTCCGTCATGCCAAGTTGATACAACTCACCCGGGTCTGGCGTACGGAATGCCTCGAAACGATTGCCGCCAGCGCCCACGTGCACGACGGTGGTGTCGGTCACGATGGCAAGGCAGATGACGTTCATGCCCCCGATGCGCATCGACTCGGCCGCCGGCAAGAATGGCCGATTGGCGCCGATCTTCGGGTCGCGAGAAATGATGACGCGCCCGGCGTGGGAATGCATGTCGATGGTCAGTGCGCCGGGTGGAGGCGTCCACTTGGAGGCTGTATCGGTCGGTGCATCGGTGTAGTTGGCAAAGCGTCCCGGCGCGCAGGCCGCCAGGCCCATCGCGGCACCCGCGGCCAGAAACACGCGACGGCTGACGCGGGGCGATTCGGCAGCAGGGCCCCCGGGCGCAAGCGACGCGTCGACCAATTGATAGCGCCAGCCTGCGGGATCGTCCTGCAAACGGATCAGCCGGCCGCGCACGCGCGTCATATCGCCTACAGGCATGGGCGCGGCTGCCAACACCTCAATGCTGGAGGCCGGGTTGCGCGGCAAGCAACCGCCGCAGCACGGCGCTTCGGCGCTCAGCAGGAAGTAATCGGCAGACTGGGCGGCAGCGTCCAGCGGCATCGCCCAGCCTTCCATGTCGACAACAGTGTCGTGCAGCGCGTCAGCCTCGCGCGTGGCGATGAGGGACCAATCGATGAGCATGCGCATCCCGCAAAATTGAGCTGCGGTATTGTGCGCGCGATCGGCCCATCGCTCTATCGCCGTTGCTTACATGGCCCTACAAAACACGACGATCTTGAACGTTCGTGGCGCTCACCCCCAGAAGCCGATGTGCGATTGCGCAGCCTCGTCTTCGATAAGCGGACCGTGCACGTCGATGTGGCGCTGGCCGCGTACAAACACCTCCCGGCATGGCAGGGAGAACGTCGGGTTCTCGGGGTGGTCGCCGGTGAGCGTCAGCAGATGGTGCTCAGACAACGCGTAGACCACGCGACCGATGTTGCACCAGTAGATGGCGCCCGAGCACATGCAGCAAGGTTCGGCACTGGTGTACAGCGTGCAGCGCGCGAGCTGCTCGGGCGACAGGACCTTGGCCGCTGCCGCCGCGGCAGCCAGCTCGGCATGCTGCGTGGGGTCGCCTTCGGGCGGCATCGAGTTGTTGCCAGCGGTGGCGATCACGTTACCGCGCTCATCGGCCACCAGCGCGCCGAACGGATGGCGCCCGCGCTTGCGCGCGTCGTCGGCCACCGCAATCGCCTGGCGCAACAGTGCCATGTCGAGTTCGGTCAGTTGGGATGGCGTGTGGGGCTCAGGTACGGTCACGATGAAATCCTTGGCATGAGAATCGGCGAAAGACGTGGGGGCAATTCAGCGGATGCGCGGCCTGGGCCAAATCGCGCACGATCGGGCGCGGCCTTGGGGGGCTCCGGGCTGCCCGGCACGCCACAAGATGCTGGAAAGTAACCGCAACGGCAATCCCACCATGCTGTAACCATGCCATTTGCGCTACGCTTACGGCCTTTCGCTTGCCCTCGCCTTCATCGCTTTTTGCGTCATCTCATGCCCACGCTGCAACACGTCGACCTGCGCACGGACCCCGCCGCCCGCCCCTTCGTCAAGGACGAGACCGTCCACGTCGACTTTGCCGCAGAAGCCGGCGAGCTGATGAGCCTGGAAGGCCCCAACCGCTACGCCCCCGGCGATGCGCTGATCACCGGCTCCACAGGCGACCGCTGGGTGGTCTCGCGCGAACGTTTCGATACGAAATACGTTCCCGCCGATCCATCGCTCGCGCATGGGCAGGCCGGCGCCTACCGCAACCGCCCCAGCGTGGTGCTTGCCAGGCAGATGAGCGAAGCGTTCTCGATGGCGCGCTCCGAAGCCGGCGACGTGCTGCACGGCCAGGCCGGTGACTGGGTGCTCCAATACGCCCCGGGTGACTACGGCGTCGTGCAGGCGCAGCGCTTTGCCAAGGTCTACCGCCCGGCCTGAAGCGTTACTGCGCCGCCTGCTGGCGCTCGACTTCGTGGTGTTTCATCTGCAGATAGTCCTGCCGTTCCACTTCATGCAGTTGGCGCGGGTACTGCTCGGTGGCGTTGAACCACGTGTTCAGCCGCTGCTGCAAGCGCTTGTCCGGGGGCGCCGACAGCGACTTCAGATAGGCGTCGATGGCCAAGTAGTAGCGCATCGTGTTGCGCTCGAGCAGGCCGCGCACGCCGCCCACATATTCGGGCGCTGCGCCCGATGACGAGTCCGCCGCCTTGGTAAAACCGACTTTGCCGCTGCCCACGGTGGCGAGGTACGTGCGCATCGCTAGGCGGCCGGCCGTACCGTAACCGTACGCGTAGGTCAGATGCAGGAACGTGTGGTTACCCCCGCCCGGCGCGGGAATGGCCTCCAGCATGATGTGATAGTCCCGGGTGCTGAGCGGGCCGGAAGCCGCGCTGAGTTCCACGCGAAAATAATCCGCACTGCTGGCAACTGGGTGATAACCAAACTCCAAGCGATAGCTGCTGGAGAGCGAGTCTTCCACCTTCCGGCCCAGATTCACGTTCAGCACGCCGCCATCCGCACCCTGCGTGGCGTGGCAGTACTTGATATTCAGATGCAGGATCAGCACGTCGCACCAGTTCGCAGCGCCGTGCTCCGGATCGCCCAGTGCATTCTTGACGGTCGCGAAGGGGTAATCGAGCACGCTATAGATGTCGCTCTTGAGCCGGTCAGGCGCTTCGGTGGATTCCAGGACCAACGGGCGATGGAACACGTTATCGGTCAACTGGGGCGCCACGGTCTGGTATTTGTCGCGCAGACCTTGCGCGCTGTCCGCCGCACGCACGGGGAGGCTCAGGCATAGGCCTGCCACCAAAGCAAGAGCGGCAAGCGAGCCCGACCAGGCGGTATGTCGATGGGAGGTCATAGGCATGGCGTTCTCGTGGAATCGTTCTTCATTCTAGGAGGCCCGGATAGACATGCCGTCGCAACAAATGGTCCTGCGAAGGCACATCGGCCATGCGGCGTTCTGTCATCACGATAGGTGCAGTGTGCGTCGATGCAGCTCGGTAAAATGGATGCTCCTTCGCCTCGTGCTTCCCGGCACTTCCGGCACCATGCCCTCGCCCCTCGTCGCCATTCGCGAACGCATCGCCAACCAGGTCCGCGGCCTTACGCGTGCCACCGGCAGCCTCACCCTCGACATTGCCTCGCCGCCGGGCGACCCCGGCCTGTTCGGCCCCGACGCCGTCTGCTGGAAAGTGCATGCCGATTTTCCGGCGATGATGGCCGGCGGCATCAGCGCGCTGTTGTTGCAGGCGCTGCACCCCCGCGCGCTGGCCGGCGTGTGGGACCACTCCAACTTTCGCGAAGACCTGCAGGGGCGCCTGGGCCGCACCGCGCAGTTCGTAGCCGGCACCACGTACGGCAGCCGCCAGGATGCGCTGGCGCTCATTGAGCGCGTGAAGACCATCCACGACCGCGTGCAGGGCATCGCGCCCGATGGCCGGCCGTATTCGGCCAACGACCCGGACCTGCTCACCTGGGTGCACGTGGCGGAGATGTCGAGCTTCCTGGCAGGCTATCTGCGTTACGTGGATGGCAACCTGAGCGGTGCCCAGCAGGATCGTTACTTTGAAGAGACTGCGCTGGTGGCCGAGATGCTCGGCGCGCGCGACGTGCCGAAATCGCGGGCGGCCGTGCAGACCTATCTGAATGCGATGCGCGCCGAGCTGGTGGCCAGCGATCGCACGCGCACGGTGGTGGAGGTGTTGACGACATGGCAGGCGCCGCGCCCGGGGTTGCGGCCCGCGGTACGCCTCTTCCTGGACGCGGGCATCCAGCTGCTGCCGCCGTGGGCAATACAAATGCTCGATCTCAAGCGGCCGCCGCTGCAGGCGGCCATTGCGTCGGCAGCCATGCGCACCGTGGCGCCCACGCTGCGCTGGGCGCTATACGAAGGCAGCGTGGCGCGCCGGGCCAGGCACCGCGCACTGGCGCCCGCAACGACCTAGTGCGTCCGCGCGTTACTCGATGGCCTCGGCAAGCGACACCTTGCCGCGCAGCGCCTTCTCTTCCAGCCGGATGATCAGCAGCGGCGAGACCACCGACACGGCTGCCGCAAAGAAGAACAGATGCCTGAAAGCGCTTTCGCCCGCGCGCTGCAGAGCCTCGGCATCGGCACCGCTGCTGGCAAGCGCAGCGTGGAAGAGGTCCATCAGCACATCGCCGCCGGCCGCCACATGCGCTTCAGGCGCAGCCTGGCGCAGCAACGCAATCAGCACGGACGTCAGCACCGCCACGCCCACCGCGCCACCCAGGAGGCGCGAGAAGGCCGTCAGCGCCGTGGCCAGGCCCACTGTCTGCGGCGGCACGGCGTTTTGCGTGGCGACCAGGCCGGTCGGAAACTGCACGCCAATAGCCAGGCCGAGCACGATCATCGCAAGGGTCAGCGCCAATACGCTATGCGGGTCCAGCAAACCCAGCGAAGCCACGGCAAACGGCACCACGCATGCGCCGCCCAGCATGAGCGGCTTGTAGCGGCCGCTGTGCGTCATCCACTTGCCGGCAATAAAGGCGCCAAGCGGAATTGACAGCGTGAGGGGCACTAGGCGCAGCGCCGCAGCATCGGGGCTGGCACCGGCCACCATCTGGAAGCGCAGCGGCATCAGCACCGACGTGGCAATCAGTTGGAAGAAGCAGAGGAACAGCGCGAGGCAACAGATCGTGACCGTGCGAACCCGGAACATCGACAGCGGAATGATCGGCTCGACGGCACGGCTCTCTTGCCAGACAAACGCGCCCAGCAGCACCACCGCGCCCGCCAGCAGGCCCAGGTTTTCGGGTTGCGTGAGCGGCGTGCCCTGCCCCACACGGGTAATCATCAACAACAGTGCAGTCAGGCCCCCGGCAAACAGCACCACGCCCGGCACGTCGATGGGGCGACGCTGATGCGCCACTGGCAAATGCCGCAGCGTGCGGCGCACGACCAGCAGCGCGACAATCCCCAGCGGCAGGTTGATCCAGAAAATCCAGCGCCACGACAGGTAATGCGTGAGATACCCGCCGATCACCGGGCCAGCGAGGCTGGCCATGGCCCACATGCCGCTCACGTAGCCCTGGTAGCGGCCCCGCTCGCGCAGGGGCACCACATCGGCAATCGTGGCTTGCGATACCGAAATCAGGCCGCCGCCGCCCAAGCCCTGGAGCACGCGGGCAAGCAGCAGCATCGGCATGCTGGTTGCCAACGCGCACGCCACGGAGGCCAGCACGAACAGGACGATGGCCGTCGTCAACATGGCGCGGCGGCCGTAGAGGTCACTCAACTTGCCGTAGATGGGCGTCACCACGGTAGACGCCACCAGGTACGCCGACACCAACCACGCCATCAGCGCAAAGCCGTTGAATTCGCCCGCGATCACGGGCAACGCCACCGCAACGATGGTTTGCTCCAGCGCGCCCAGCAAGATGGCGAGCATCAGCCCGCCCATCACGGCCATCACCGGAATGTCGGCCACCGGCGGCGTATCCAGCGGGCTGGATACCGCCGCGATGGGCGCGGTCGGCGTGTCTGGCTTGGGCGGTTCGATGCTCGGGCGGGAGGACATGGGAATGTGCGCGAATGCCGCTCAAGGCACCAGCGCCAATAGGAGAAGCGAAGCCGTTGATGATACTGCCGATTCCCATTCGTTGCAGAGTCAACGATCGGGTTGCCGGACGATGTCCTCATAACAACGGCTGACATTAGCCGTCATGCCGGGCAACTCTTCTGCAAGGAATTCGATGAACGCGCGCACGGCCGGTACAAGCCCGCGGCGTGATGGAAACACCGCATGAAACTGGTGCACCGGCAAGCGGTATTCCGGCAGCAGCACGACCAGCCGGCCATCGCGAATCGGCTCCGCGCACAGGTTGAACGGCAGTTGCGCAACGCCAACGCCAGCGAGCGCCGTCTGTCCCATCAGGTACAGATCGTCCGTCACCAGCGCGGGGGTGTATTCGATATCAACTGCGCCGCCTTCCGGGGCGGTCAGGCGCCAGCGTGTCCGCTCGCCGGCTGCACCTTCAGCGCCAACGCCAATCGCGCCGCGCATCGCTTCCGGCGTCTCGAACGGGCCATGCTCGGCAACAAACGAAGGGCTGGCGACGAGCACCTGATCGCTCACACCGAAGCTGCGCACGACGAGGTTGGAGTCGTCCAACGCCGAGCGCACGCGCAGCGCCACGTCGTAGCCGTCGCCGATTACGTCGACACGGCGGTTCGTCACGTCCAGCTCCAGCCGTACATCGGGCTGGGCGCGCAGGAATTTCGACAGCACGGGTGCGATGAACACGTGCGCCACACCCACCGGACAGCTCACGCGCAGGCGGCCGGAAGGCTTTTCGCCAGCGTGCTCGGCTACCTCGAAAGCGGCGCGCGCCGCCTGCGTCATCGATTCGCAATGCGTAAAGAACGCCGAGCCAACGTCCGTCACATGCACTGCCCGCGTTGAACGCTGCAGCAGCCGCACACCCAGACGCGTTTCGAGATCGGCCACGCGGCGGCTCACGCGCGATTTGGGGATCCCCAGCGCCCGCGCGGCACCGGAAAAACTGCCGTGCGTCACCACGCTGGCAAACAGGACGAGGTCGTTCAGATCTTCCATGGCCGTTCTCCAAAGCACGGGCGCATTGTCTCACCCATAGAACGAAGTGTGTCGATTCGACCCACTACTGGAACTCTCTGCATCGCACTATCTTTCCAGCAACCCACCTTTTTCTTGGAGAGACACCATGCAAGTCCTTCACATTGATTCCAGCATCCTCGGTGACGCCTCGGCCTCGCGCATCCTGAGCGCCGCCATTGTTGATGAGCTGCGCCGCGAAAACCCCAGCACCACCGTCGTCCACCGTGACCTGTCGGTCGAAGCGATTCCGCATCTGGACGGCGCCATTGCCGCCGGCTTCCGCGCCACGGGCGCCGATGATTTTGACGACGCCACCCGCGCCGAGCATGCCCGCTCGGAAACGCTCGTAAACGAACTGCTCGCCAGCGATGTGATCGTGGTGGGCGCGCCGATGTACAACTTCTCGGTGCCGAGCCAGCTCAAGGCCTGGATCGACCGCGTGGCGCAAGCCGGCCGCACGTTCAAGTACACGGAAAACGGCCCGGTTGGCTTGGCCGGTGGCAAGAAGGTGATCGTTGCATCGACACGCGGCGGCATGTACTCCGCCGGCCCGGCGGCCGCCATGGATTTCCAGGAGGCGTATCTGAAGACCGTGTTTGGCTTCTTCGGCATCACCGATGTGCAATTCGTGCGCGCAGAACGCCTGGCGATGGGCCCGGACGCCCGCACGCAAGCCTTGGAAGCAGCACACGCCGCCATGCGCGACGTTGTGAGCCAGGCCGTGGCAGCCTGAGCGCGCACAGTTGCGGCGCAACGGGACGCGCCGCAACCCGCCCCGCAAAATGCCAAACGGGCGCCAGCAGCAATGCGGCGCCCGTTTTCGTTTTTTACTGGCGTGGCAAGAAGATTGGACCGGCGCAAATGGCCGATCGGCAAATCACTCGTCGCGGTGTTCGCGTGCCTGGTGCATGGCCTCGAGCAAACGGCGCGTACGCAGCTTGCTCCACATAACAGGCACGACGATCGCGGTAGCGATCAGGCACGGTACAGCCCAGGCGATGGTGGATTCCAGAAAGTTGGTCATGATGCGTCCCCCCGATGTGTTGCCGATGCGCACGGTTGGGCGGCGCGCATCGCGTAATCCCCGCAGGGCTTTGCTATCTCGACTGGGCCGAGATGCCCTGACATCTATATGAACGGCTATCGGCGCTGTGCGTTCAAACTTGAAGCCCAACGTTTGCCGTTTGTTGTATTTCCCGCCAGTCTCGACGATCTGTCAATAGTGTGGCGATAAGTTCGTGGAACATTGTGGCGCTGCGCTGACAGTGCCCGAAGACGCCCGAACTGCTCCACAGTCTGATCGCAAAGGTAACGGCAAATTACTGCGGCCGTGACGCAAGCGTTGCCAACCCGGGGCGGGCCGTCGATTACCGGCCTGGGCGTCACAGTTTTTCTTACAAACGGTAAAGCGCGGTTGCGAAGCGTTTCCATACAGTGAGGCCAAGTCCAACGATAACCACGGAGCCTCACCATGAAACGCACCATCGCCCTGCTCATCCTTGCTGCTGCCGCTACCTCTGCGCTGAGCGCATGCGTGGTGGTGCCGGCAGGCGGCTATTACGAACGCCCGCATTACTACCATCCGTATTACCGCGGCTATTGATCCACGCGGTGCGCGGCGCGGCCTGCATGCCCGCCGCTCAAGCCTTGCGCGCCTGCAGCATGCGGATGCGCGCGACGGCTTGGTGGTCGGTCGTGGCAGCGTCGTAAAGGCGCGCCAGGTCGGCCTTCAATGCCGTGCGCGAACCACCGTCCAGGTACACCATGTGGCCCGACGGATAGAACCCCGCCGAGAGGTTCTTGCGCACGCCCGCATCCAGTAACGGCATCGCCTTCAGGTCCAGCATGGTCTGGTAGAACGGCGTGACGAAGTCGTAATAGCCGTTGGCGGAGAACACTTTCAGATCCACGTTGAGGCTCATCGTGGCCGCCAGGTCACCCGCGGTGTAGAGCGCGACATTGCCGTTGGCGTCGAGCCCCTTCTGCGCGCCAGTCGGGTCAGTGTGACGGAAGTCCCAATGGCGGAAGGCTTGGTCGTTCAAATCCGTAAAGGCGGAGTTGGACGTGAACTTCAGGTCGTCGTTCAGGTAGGTGTTCCACATGGCGGTGTAGACGCCGGACACCGCCGTCATGGTCGGATCGTTGCCGCCGGAGTTCGGATCAACGCTAGCCGCAATGCCGGTGTGGATACCCGTGACCCGACCGTCATACGCACCCAGCGACAAGCCCTTGTCGGCCAGCAGCGTGGTCAGGAACAGCGACGTGCCCGCGCCGTCAGACGCCGCCACATCCAGCCGCCAGCCTTGCAACGTAGCCGCATCGATGCCGGTGTAGGCCGACAACGTCTTCAGCACGGCCGGATCGGCATGCGTGGGCTTGGCGAGCGCTTTTTCGTAATCGGTGCTGGCAAATACGGCAGCAGCTTCTGCAAAGTCGCCCACGTCAGCCGGCAACGGGCCGCCTTTGGGTGAAGCTGCACGCTTGTGGAACCACGCATCCGCCGCGCACGTCGGCAAGAGCCCGACCGGGTTGCCCGCCTGCGTGTAGTCGAGGATAGACGACTGCAGCGTGATGCCGTTCAAGTCGACCCCGTCTTCATGCAGCACATACGAGAGCACGCAGGAACGCGCCGTGCCGTAAGACTCGCCAAACAGAAACTTGGGCGAATTCCATCGATCATTGGCCGTCAGCCAGCGCTTGATGAACTGCGCGATGCTGCGTGCGTCTTGGTCAACGCCCCAGAAATCGAGGTTGCGCTTGGGCGCAATGGCCGTCGAATAGCCGGTGCCGACCGGATTGATAAAAACCAGGTCGGAGCGATCGAGCAGGCTGTCGGGGTTGTCTTCCATGCGATACGGCGCGGGCGGCGTGAACGACGGCATCGACGTCACGATGCGGCGCGGTGCAAACGACCCAAGCAGCACGAACACCGCCGAAGACCCAGGCCCGCCGTTATAGAAGAACGTCACCGGTCGCGCCTGCGTGCCGCCCGCTGGCGTATCCGCCACAAAGGCCACGTGGAACATCTTGGCCGCCGGCTGCGAGCTGCTCGGGTCTACCGTGACAAGGTGGCCGGCATGCGCGGTGTAGGCGATGTCGCGTCCGCCAATGCGCACGGTGTGATGCGTGATGGCCATGCCCTCGCTGGTGTCGGTCACGCTGTCGTCGGGGCCGTTGCCGTAAGCGGTGGGGTCGAAGAATGGCTGGTCGGTGGTGGTCATGCGTGCCTCGCTGCTAGAAAAGGTTCGCGATCGCGTCGCCCTTGGGGCTGCCCAGGCCGGTGCAGGCGTCCCAACCGGGCGCGGCGGCAAAGGTGCCGTTGTTGCCCTGCTTGATGTCGTTGAACGCGCCGGGGTTCTGATACAGCCGCGCATGCAGATAACCCGCCGGACGCCCCTTGATGGCGTTGATGCGCGCGATGAGCGCGGCCCACAGCGGTGCTGCGGCGCTGGTGCCGCCCACCACGCCAGACTCGCCATCCACGCGGACGACATAGCCGGTTAATGGGTCGGCATCGGCCGAGACATCAGGCACGCCGCGCCGCGCCAGCGGCACACTCTGGCCGCCGGTCTGCTGCGCGGCCAGGCCCTGCTGCCAACTCGGCAGTGCAAAGACGGTGCTCACCCCGCCGCCGCCCGCGCCGCCGCCCGCGCCGCCTCGTGCGCCGTCGTTCCAGACAGTTTCCTCGGCGATGCGGTTTCCGCTGGCACGCACGCTGGTGCCGCCGCATGCCAGCGCGTACGGGCTGGAGGCCGGAAAGTCGACGTGATCAGCGCGATCAGGCTGGCCGTCGCTGGAGCCGCTGTCGCCCGAGGCCGCACACACCGTCACGCCCATCGTTGCGGCGCTCTGCAACGCGGCGTTGACGGCCTGCATGGCCTGCGGCGTCCAGGCGCTTTCAGGCGCTCCCCAACTGATGGAGACCACCGAGGGCCGCAGCTTGGTGTCATGGATGGCGGCGTTGATGGCCTGCACGAAACCGGCGTCGGTATTGACCGTGAAGTACACGGCCAGCGTGGCGCCCGGCGCAGCGGCGCCTGCCACTTCCAGGTCAAGCATGACCTCGCCGTCGGGACCGCCGGGGTCCCCCGTGGGACGGTTGGCGCCCTGCCCGACCGGTATGGCCGTCACCTTGGGCATCGGCACGCCCAGCTCCTGGAAGTACGCACGCAGATCGTCTTCTCGGTAGCCGCCGCCAAGTTCAATAAACGCAATGCACTGACCCGCGCCGTCGCCCTGTGGAAAGCCGTAGAGCTGCGCGAGCTGAACCGGCGTGTACGACGCGGTGGGCGCCGCACGCGCGGGCCGTATGCCTCCCGGCTCAACCGGCCCGGTCGGCAGCGGCACGAAGCGGAAATGCGGCGCCGCCTGCGGGCGCGAGTCGAGCCCTAGCACGGCCACGACCACGTCCTGCAATGCGTCCGGCAACCGCAGCGGGCCGGAGCGCCCGCGGTATTCGCAGTCGCCATGTGCCACGCGGTGCAGATGCGTATCGAAGGCCCTGCAAAATTGTTCGACGGAGCCTTCGAGCGTGACGGTGGCCGCCGCGACGTTCACTTCGACCACTTGCAGGCCATGTTCGCGGGCAAACGTGCGGACGGCGTCGATGTCGTCCGTGGTGGCGCCGAACTGTGCGGCCCACTCTTCGCGGGTCAGGGGTGTGGGCGATGGCGTTCCTGCGGCATGCGCGTGGACAAATCCGGACAGGCGCGCATCGAGTTCAGCCTCGTTGGGGCGACGCAATTGCACGAGCGCCCGGATCTGCTCTGCCGGATGCGCATCGCCGAGGATGCGCGCGTCTTCAGGAATGGTGCGCTCGCTGCCGCGCAGGGTGTGCCGGACCATGGGCCATCTCCATGTAGGTAGGTGGCCCGTGCGTCGCAACCGGCGTGCCGAGGGTGCCGACAGGATGCGGCGCCACCTCCAACCACGTTAGGCGATGGCTTGCCCGCTTGATCTGCGAGGCTGGTCAGTCGGCAAAATCGGCGGCGCCCCCGCCTTCTGCGGGATGCTGCGGCTTGCCCTCGGCAAAGGCACGGCGGACCAGTGCGCCGCATGCCGCGCTGCGCACATAGGCGCGTGGGGCAAGGGTCTCGCGTACGAGCATGCCGTAATGGCGCTTGTCAGCGGTGATCCAAGGGTAGAAGCCGAACGCGCCGGCCGAGCTGAACGCACCGTCGCCGCCGGGCTGGTCCTCGATCCAATAGTTGAGCGCGTAATGCCACGGCAGGGCGGCCGGGGTGCTGACAGCAGTCGAGCACGTGCCCGGCTCGGTGCAAACGGCATGCTGACCGAGCATCTTGCCGAGCTGGTATTCCCCGCGGATGAGACGACGCAAGAACTGACCATAAGCAGCCGGCGTGGCGATCATTCCGCCGGCAGGCTCCGGTGCGAGGTAACGGATGCCCAGGGGCTGGCCGGCATCGCGCATGCTTGGGGTATTGGCAAGCTGGCGATCGAGGTCGTTGTTGAGCGCATCGGCATCGGCACGGCCCAGGCCGAGATCGATCAACAGCTTCTGATCATGGCCGCCGTTGTAGCTGAAACGGCCGACGTGGCCCGGCGTGAAAGTCGCGTTGCGCCCTCGCTCAAAGCAGCTTTGCACGGTGTCGTTGCGATTGCACAGCAGAGGGTTGAGCCCGTCGTACCCGGAGCGCATGGTGAGCGCATCGATTTCGCCGGGCGTCGGCTTGCCTTGCGCACGCTCGACCACGTAGGCGCCAAACACCCATTTGGATGCCGATGCCAGCCGCACCGTCTTGTTCGCGCCGATGCGCTGGCCCTGCTGCCCGTGCATCAGCTCGCCATGAGCGTCCCCAATTTCCCAGTAGTAATCGCCCAGGCGCTGGCAACTGCCTGCATGCGCCAGCGTCGATTCCACGGCAGCACGGCGCGTTGCCAGGCTCGGCGCGGCGGCTTGGGCCGCGGCGGTTGCCACCAATACTGCCGATGCCACCAAAGCGGCACGCCCCCCTCGCCCGATCCCTGCAGACGCCCTGATGTTCCGGACGTGTCTTGCTTGCGTCATATCGATGTCCCGCTCATTCTCTGCTGCCTTGCCAGCCCGGCGGCACTGTACCGCAGCGCGCGTGGCATTTCGCTGTTTTCCGCAGGGCGTCGATCGTTGTGCAGTCTTGCAACATGCCACCCGCGAAATGCGCATAACTGTATCGGTGGCACCTTGCAGGCAGGTTGCGAGGCGCGAGCGGCGCCCGTTTCAAACGTAAGCGTTTGCGCATCGATTAATCATCTTTGCAGCTGATGAAAATCGCTTCATATTTGAACCCCCAATATGTCCTAAACCTCCCGTTTATGAGCCGAATGGAGGATAAGAATCATGCCAAGGGTCGCTAGCGGTCTGCGTAGAGTGTCCTAGAATGCAATCGAAGAAAAGCAGAATTAAATAAAAGTAAATACGCGGCAGCGGCGAGCCTTCGGGAGCGGACCATGGGAACAATCAAACGGGGAACAGCGAGCTTGACCGCTCGTTTGGGGTGGGAACGTCACACTGCCAATTGGCAGGTGATTCCTACGCGTCGGCGCCTTTTTCAAACACGCCTTCCGGCGACGCGCGCCTCCACCGTTTTGCTCTGGCTGGTAGCTTTCTCGATTGCCATCGGCGTCGGGCTGCTGCACAGATTGTGGTAACCAAAAAACATAACTGAAATTTGTACGGGGAAGGTCGCAGCGCGAGAGCGAATCCGCAGTCAACTACCGAATTAACAGACCGTATAACGGCACCGAGGGATAGTCCGACCCGCTTCACTGGGTCAATCGCACCGGATGGATTCAACATCTGGAGCATCATCATCCCTCCATTCGGAAACACGCTCCCGCATGTGATCATTTGCGCCGCGAAAGCGGCATGTGGGGTATGCCGCTCAAACGGCACGCCTGATCAATGGGGGGAGCATCATGAACATTTCATTCACCGGCAAGACCTTCAGGTCCGTAGGCGACCTGTTCTTCCAAGCCATTGTCGACGGCAAGGTCGTGAGTTGTTTCGTCACGTCTGAAGCGCTGTCGCTCTGCGATTGCGCGCATCAGAAAATCACGGCCGAAGAGGTCTACCGCAATTACCGCGACTGGATTGAGCTGGCTGCGTCGGACCTGATCCGCGCTGGCTCGCTCGCCCCTGTCATCGTGCGCGGCCGCGACCTAGCCGCTTCACGCGCATCGCTGCCGCACGGTGGCGTGCCGGCTTACGATCTGGATCGCGCGCGCCAACTGCGCCTGGTCCCGCGTTCGTCGCGCTGATATCTGTCAGCGCTGGCGCAGCGGAACGTGCGGTCGGGGGGCTGCACGTTCCGTGGGTGCCAAGCACACCGCGCAAATCAATCGGCCGGGAAATCCTCTTCCCAATATTCCTGCATGTTGCGTACGCCCGCGGCGCTTTCGCTGCGCGCGGCTTCGCGCATGCGCAGTTCGACACGACGGATCTTGCCCGAGATGGTTTTGGGCAGATCGGCAAATTCGATGCGGCGCACGCGCTTGTAGGAAGCCAATCGGCTGCGGCAAAACCCAAGGATGTCCCGCGCCAGTTCCGGGCCGGCTTCGTGCCCCGCACGCAGGACCAGAAACGCTTTCGGCACGGCCAGGCGCAACGGGTCGGGACTTGGCACAACAGCGGCCTCAGCGATGGCCGGGTGTTCGATCAGCACGCTCTCCAGCTCAAATGGGCTGACACGGTAATCCGATGCCTTGAATACGTCATCGGCGCGGCCGACGTAGGTCAGGTAGCCACTGGCATCGCGCGCCGCAATGTCGGAGGTGTGATACACGCCGCCGCGCATGGCTTCGGCGGTTTTGTCGGCGTTGCCGGCGTAGCCCTCCATCAGGCCGGTCGGGCGTGAATTCAATTCGATGCAGATTTCGCCCTCTTCCGCCTCACGGCCGTCGGGGTCGCGCAGCGTGATGCGGTAGCCCGGCAGCGGCCGGCCCATCGAGCCCGCTTTGACCGGTTGCCCGGGGCTGTTGCCGATCTGGCAGGTGGTTTCGGTCTGGCCGTAGCCGTCGCGAATGGTGATGCCCCACGCCGCGCGCACGCGTTCGATCACCTCTGGGTTGAGCGGCTCGCCGGCGCCCACGAGTTCGCGCAGCGCGGGCTTCCATGCGGCCAGGTCTTCCTGGATCAGCATGCGCCACACCGTGGGCGGTGCGCACAGCGTCGTCACCTTGGCCCGGCAGAGCACATCGAGCGCCGCCTTGGGTTCGAAGCGCGCGTAGTTGTAGATGAAGACGGTGGCGCCGGCATTCCACGGCGCGAAGAAGCAGCTCCACGCGTGCTTGGCCCAGCCCGGCGAGCTGATGTTCCAGTGCACATCACCCGGGCGCAGGCCGATCCAGTACAGCGTGGACAGATGCCCGACCGGATAGCTCGCATGCGTATGCATCACGAGTTTGGGTTTGGACGTGGTGCCCGAAGTGAAATACAGCAGCAACGGATCGTTGGCCTGCGTTGGCGCGTCGGGCATGAATTTGGCGGATGCATCGTAGGCGTCTTCAAAGCGGTGCCAGCCGGGCGGCGCCTTGTCCGCCCCCACCGCAATGCGTGTGAACGTGCCAGATACGACGTCGAGCTTGGCGCAATCCGCCGCGCCCACCACGACGTGGCTCACCTCGCCCATGGCAATCCGTTCACGCAAGTCTTCGGCGGTGAGCAGTGTCGTGGCTGGGATGATGACCGCGCCAATCTTGATGCTGGCGAGCATCACATCCCAAAGACCGGGCACGTTGCCGAGCATGAGCAGGATACGATCGCCGCGCTGCACACCCAGCGCCCGCAAGTGGTTGGCCACGCGCGCCGAGCGCTCGGCCATCTGCGCGAACGACAGCCGCGTTTCGTTGCCCTGATCGTCGACCACCCAGAGGGCGATGCCGTCGTTGCCGCGCGCCATGGCGTCGAAATAATCGAGCGCCCAGTTGAAGCGGTCCAGCTCGGGCCATGCAAAATCGCGCACGGCGGTGTCGTAATCCTCACGGTGCGCGAGCAGAAAGTCGCGGCACCGCAGGAAGGCGTCCAGCGATGTCATGCCTGTCTCCTGGGGTTCGGAGCGTGTTGTGCACGCCCCAACTGCACGCGCCTCGTCCGGGCGCTACGGAAACGCACCTGCAACCGACATCGCCACTTATAGGAGGAATTCTTCCGCCAGACCAGCCCGGATTCTCCCGAGCCATGCACTCATTGCGAGCGCGGCGGAAAACGCAGCGAGCGGCCGCCACCCAGGCTCAGCCATGCCCAGGCCGTTGCGGCAACCACGACACCCAGCACGACGATCCACTGGGCGCTGACCAGCATCAGCTCAATCGTGCCGGCCATGTCCGGCAGGATCTGCGGCCAGGCGGGCGCAAGCCAGCCGTCGGCGTCGAACCATGCGCCGCGTCCCGCACCTGTGGCCAGTTCCACCGCGAGCAGCGCCGCATTGATGGCCGCGAACGCCATGCCGCTGTGTGCCAGCAGGCGGCTGAACACCGGCAGTTCATACAGGGGCTTCAGATATTGGATGTGCCGCGTGAGCGACCACGCGCACACGATGAGCAACGCAACGCTGATGGCAACCATGGGCGCCGGGCTGCGCAGACACACGCCCAGCGCGATCCACGCCAGTGCATTGATCTCGTGGCGCCGATAGATGCGCAACGCACGCGCCGCGTGCAGCAGGCCAATCGGCGGAACACCAGGGGGAACACCGGCAGACGCCATGATGTGCTCCATGAGCGGAGGGTTGATGCGGCGCCGCACGTCTGTGGCGCTGTGCGGCCGCAACTGCTTGCAGTGTACCGACGCGTTTTCACACGCGCGAGTTCAAACAACATCCCTCCGCCAAATGACGGACGCGCAACGCACTCAGGCCTCGCGCAAATGCTCGATCAACTGCCGTGCGAAGACGGGCAGATCATCGAAATGGCGCACGCAGATGCGAAGCAGGCGCGTCGCCCAGGCGTCGGTCAGGCGCACACGGCGGATGCCCATGGAACGCTGCAAACGGATTGCCGCGTGCTCGGGAATGACGCCCACGCCCACGTTGCGTTCCACCATGCGGCACACGGCGTCGAAGCTGCGCAGCCGCACGCGGTATTTGAGCCGATGGCCGGCGCGCGCGGCATGCCCGGCCAGATAGGCCTGCAAGGCGTTGTCGCCCGTCAGGCCCACAAAATCTTCCTGCAAGGTTTCAACGAAGGCCAGTTCGCGGCGCTCGGCCAGCGGGTGGTCGCGCGCGGTCACCAGCACCAGGCGATCGTGGCGGAACGGAAAGGTCTCCAGCCCGGACAAGTCCACCGCGTCGTTGACGATGCCGATGTCCGCACGCCCCTGCGCAATCGCTTCGACAATCTCGTGGCTGACCAGCTCTTCCAGGTCGATATCCACCTCAGGATGTGCAGCCAGGAAAGCGCTGAGCGTTTCCGGCAAGAACTCGGTCATGGCTGCCGTGTTGGAAAGCAGCCGCACGTAGCCCTTGAGGCCACGCGCGTATTCGCCCAGCTCGCCACGCATGCGATCCATCTGCTGCAGGACAACGCGGGCGTGATGGACGAGCGTGCGGCCGGCGGCGGTCGTTTCCACGCCACGCCGGTTACGCGTGAGCAGCGGCACGCCGAGGGTGTCTTCCATGCCGCGGATGCGGGCACTGGCCGACGCCAATGTCAGGTGCGCACGCTCGGCCCCCGCCGTGATGCTGCCGGCTTCGGCGGTATGGAGGAAGAGTCGCAGGTCGGTCAGATCAAAGCGCACGATGCATCTCAAAATTGGCATGAGCCTCAGTTTCACACTGAGGCAGGGTCAATGTATCGCAGATTGCCGCGCAATTCCCAGTGCCGGAAACTGAGGCATCCCAAAAACAGAACACCCCCAAATTCGCCCCCAATGGAATCCGCCACGCTGCCGCTTTTTGGCGCGGGCCTGCTCGCCGGCATGATGAATGCGCTGGCGGGCGGCGGCTCGTTTGTCACCCTGCCCGCGCTCATGTTCGCGGGTGTGCCATCAGTCTTTGCCAATGCGTCGAGCACGGTGGCGCTGCTACCCGGCGCGGCCACCTCGGCGTGGGCGTATCGCGCGGACTATCGCGGGTTCGGACACGTCTCGATGCGCGCCATGGTGGGGATCAGCCTGGTGGGCGGCCTGCTCGGCGCGCTGCTGCTGATGAACACGTCGTCTCGCGCGTTCGATTTCATCGTGCCGTGGCTGCTGCTGATCGGCTCGCTTGCATTTACCTTCGGCAAACAGGCCGGTGTGTGGCTGCGCCAGCGCATGCAAATCGGGCGGACCACGCTGCTGGTCTCGCAAGGTGCGTTGGCCATCTATGGCGGCTATTTTGGTGGCGCGGTGGGAATCATGATGATGGCCGTCTGGGCACTGTTCGGCCACGACGACATCAAAGCATTGAACGCCTCCCGCACGCTGCTCGTGGGCGCAACCAACCTCGTGGCCGTGGTCTGTTTTGCCCTGGCGAAGATGGTGTGGTGGCCGCAGACGCTGGTCATGCTGGTGGCTGCTGCGCTGGGCGGCTATCTGGGCGCCCATGTGGGCAAGCGTTTGCCGGTTCCGGTTGTCCGGACGTTGATTTCCACCTTCGGCTTTTCGATGACAGCGCTGCTGTTCTGGCGCGCCTGGTCACACGTTTGAGCATGAGGAGAACCGCCATGCCCCACATGCAGCCTCATCCCGCACACCGCACGCACGCGCCACGCGCCTATCGTGATCCGCATCCCCATCGGGATCGGGCAGCGCGCAATGCCTGGCACGCCCATCTTGCTGAAACCGCCTCTGCCAAGCCGGACATGGCGGGGGCTCAGGCGGTGTTTTACATCGCGCGTGGTGTGGCTCTTCTGCTGGCCGCCGTGGCGGTGGGCCTGGGTGCGGCATCCGATGATGCGGAGCGCCCTTCCGCGCAATACCCCTCTTCTTCGCACGCGACAACGCGCTGAGGGCGCGTTATCATCCGCCCCCCGCAGCACAGGCCCGCTCAATACAAATCCAGTATCGACCGGGCAAAGAAAAAGCCCGCGGGCCGGGGGGCGGGCGGGCTTAACATCTTCAGCCTTTGACGACGAAAGATGGTCGGGTGTGCTTTGTGAACGAGCAATGCGCCGGAATTCACAAAGCGAGGCCATTATAAAAAGTGCGCGCCCCCCGCCATACCCCAACAACGAGGGGGGTCCGCGTCATTTTCTGATTAATCCCTGAGTGCTGTGTCCAATGCCTGCGGTGTCAGCAACCCGCTCGATGCATGGCGCTTGCCGTCCGGGCGCAGGATGATCGTGCGCGGCATCTCGCCCTGCCAGCCAGGGTCGAGCGCGGCGCGCAAGCGCTCCGGCATGTCTTCGGCATTGGCGTATTGCGGCACACGCGCAATGCCGATCTTCTTGTCGCGTACCAGCGGCGCCAGCGCGCGGTTCAGCATCTCGGCCTGGTCGGGCCCGTCCATCGACACCATCACCACATCCACATCTTGCTTGGCGCTACGCCGCCATTGCGCGATACGGGCGATGTTTTCGCGGCAGTAGCTGCATTCCAATGACCAGATTTCGACGATAAGCGGGCGAGCATGTGGCGTCTGCAGCAGCGCAGGCACATCACGCGCATGCAATGGCTGGAACTGCAGCGCGCCTGCGGCCTGCGCGGCGAAGGTGGCGGCAAAAGCGGCGGCGGATAGCGCTACGCCCACCGCAAACGATTTCCATCGAATCTTCATTCCGATGCCTCCAATGATGGATTGGACGGACCGACATTGCCGATATCAATCAGCCGATAGCCCTCGGCCTGCGTGCGCCACGATAGATAGACACGGCCATCGCGCGTGAGCAGTTGCGGGTGATCGCTTCCGCTATCGGTGTTTGCCACGCTGGCCGGCGCTGTCCAGTGCGCGCCGCCGTCGGTGGATTTGCGCAGCAGGATCTGCATGCGGTCTTCAGCAAACTGTTTCCAGACAAGCCACAGTGCGCCGTCCGCTGCGAGCAGCGCGGGGTGCGATGCCTGCGCACCAGCTTGTGCCGAACCGGCAAAGGACCATGCGCCGCCGATCGACTTGCCGTCGGCCGAGAGCCGGCTGTAGAACAGGCCGGGCTTGTCCTGCAGCACCGAGAACCACGCCATGTGCCGCACGCCATCCGCCGTAACGACCAACGCGGGGCCATGGTGCGGACACGCATCGACGCGCCATTCCGAGAACGTCGCGCGCGTGACGGCAAGCGGCGTGTTATCGATCGGTAATGTCGCCAATGCGTGGTCGCGAATCTGCCCGGCAAACACGTTGCGCCACAGCGCGAGCATGTGGCCCTCGGCATCGGGCGCCAGCGCAATGCGGCAGCATTCGCAGGTCTGGTCGATGACCTTGCGCTCGGGTGCGAAGGTGGCGCCGCGGTCGGTCGAAACGGTGTAATACACCGCTGCGCCGTCGTACGGCTGCTTGGCTGCCTGCGCGCGCTGCAGATCGCGCTTGTCGATCCACGTGACGAAGATATGGCCGGCGCTGTCGACTGCAATCGAATCGAAGCGGTGCGTGATCGGCTGGCGGTCGTGGTGGACGGTGACCGGCACGCTCCACGTCTTGCCACCGTCGAGCGAGCGCGAGAAACGCACGAAGCCCGTATACGGCGCGTCAAGCGGGCGCGACCAGCTTACATACAGCGCACCGTCCGGGCTGGCGATGACTTTCGGACGGTTCTCGCCGTCGGTGTAGATCGGCTCGGGTTGCGGGTTCACGCGCTGCGGCGCGGACAGAGTTTTGCCGAGATCGTCGGACGAAGCGACCACCACGTGCTGCCCTTCTGCCCACGTCACCCACAAGCGCCCAGCCTTGTCGAACGCCGCGGTCGTCGCAAGCTGCGGTTTTGCGGCAGCCTTGCCTGCCATGGCGCCGTGGTCATGGCCTTCGTGCGCGGGCGCCACCGCTGCCGCAAGAGCCAGCAGCGCACCGGCAAGGAATCGAGGAATCGACTGCATTACAGACGCCATTTCAGTTGTCCATAGAAGGTGCGCGACGGGTACGGGTGATACACGAAATACCGCCGGTCGGTCAGGTTGTCGACGCCCAGCGCCAGCGTGATGTGCTTATCGATGCGGTAGCTGGCCTTGAGATCCACGGTGAAGAAACTGCTGGTGCCGCCGTAGACGTTCGGCAGCACGTCGGTGTTGTCGAGCGTGCCGTATTGGCGGCCGGAGTAACGCACGCCCGCGCCGACCGTCCAGTCGGGCGTGGCATGCCAACTCGCAAAGAGATTGGCGCGCACGCGCGGCATGCGCGGCCAGGTCTTGTCGACGTACGTCGGGTTGGCGGCGTCAGCCAGCGTCTTCGATTGCGTGAAGGCGACGTTGGCCTCGACGTCCACGCCACGCACGCCCGCGCCCTGCAAGACGTCCTGCCCGGAGTACGCCAGTTCGATGCCGCGCGTGCGCACGCGATCGACGTTCTGCACGTTCGTCACGTTGGGCGTGACCGTGATGTTGGTCTGCGTGTAGATGCTGTCGCGCACGTCGCTCTGGAACAGGCTGGTCCGCAGCACGCCGTAGGGCACAGCCTGCTCGACGGTGAAGTCGAAATCATTGGCGCGTTCAGGCTTGAGATTCGGGTCGTTGTTGACGATCGTGTTGCCGCTGATCGTGCCCTGGAACAGCTCCGCCACCGTCGGGAAGCGCACCGCACGGCCATACGACAAGCGCAGCAGCGTGTCTTGCGTGGCCTGCCATTGAATGGCGGCCTTGGGCGAAAACGCGTCTTCAGTACGGCTGGCGTAGCCCAACGTGCTCGCGCCGTTGCCCAGTTGGCCGTTGTAGGCGCGCCAGCTTTCATAGCGCAGGCCCAGCGTGGCGAGCCAGCGCGGCGCAAACGCCCACGCGTCCTGCAGGAAGACGGCCTGCGTTTGCGTGTCGCCCTGGTAGCTGGATTTGAGCGTGGACAGCGTTTCCGTTGACCAGTTCGTCGCGTTGAAGGTCTGGTTACGCAGGTGGTATTGGTCGTAGTGGTAGCCGGTCGCGAAGGTATGACCGGACACCGAGGGCGACGTCGCCTTGATGTCGAAGTTCGACCAGCCCGTGCCGTCGCCGTAGAACACCGTGCCGGGTCCATTGCCGGCCGCCGTGTTCGACGCGCGCAGAATGTCGCGCGAAACGTTGTAGGCCGACGCGTTGGTGTCGATCTTCCAGCCACCGATCTTGCCCTTTACGCCAAGGCCGTAGAGCCAGTTTTCCTGGTCGCCGTTTTGCGGGGCGAAGGTGTTCGGGCCGATCGTGTACGGCGTGCCGTTGATCAGCACATTGCCGCCCGTGACGGTGTTGCCGGCCGCATCGCGCAGGAAGCTGAGCGCCTGATCGTTGAAATGGTTTTCCCAATGACCCAGCGTGAGCGATGCCTCAAGGCTGTCGCTGAACACGTAGCCGAATCGCAGCGTCTCTTGCAACTGCTGAGTACGTTCAAGCATCTGCGGCCCGAGAATCACGCGGGGCTGGCCGTTGGGGCCAAGATCCTGCCGGGCACCCGTGACCGGCACGGGCGTGCCGCCCGCGGTGAACCTCGAGTTGGGCGTGGCGTATTGCATCGGCTGGCTGTCGTTCTCCAGCCGGTCGACCGACAGCGCATACCAGAACTTGCCGATGCGGTCGCCCAGCGATGCGCTTTCGTGGTTTCCGGTGACGTTGCGCGAAAAGCCGTAAGCATCGCTGTAATGCTGGCTCATCACCTGCGTCTGCGCGGCGGCCTCGAATTTTTCGGGGCGGCGCAATGTCATCGCGATGGTCGTGCCCATCGAGTTGCCGGGCAGCAGCGCCGAGAACGGCCCATACAAAATATCGACGCGCGCCAGGTCATCCGGCCCGACCATCGACCAGCGTGGCGGGTAGCTGTAGCTCGAGCCCAGCAGGTTCGAGAGCAGGATGCCGTCGGCATACAGCAGGCCGCGTGCACTTTGAATCTCGTTGAAATCGCGGCCGGCGAAGATGGAGTTGCGGTCGCCAATGAAGCGGCGGCGCACCATCACGTTGGGCTGGTATTTGACCGCGTCTTCGGTGGTGACGACGTTGCGGTCGGCCAGTTGATCTGCCGTCACGCTTTGCACGACTGCGGGCGTATTGCGGGCGAATGGAGTGGGATTGGCGTTGGCCCGCACCACGGTGGGCGCGAGTTCCTGCATGACAGGCACGGGCACGGGGGCCGCATCTTCAGCAGCAAAAGCGGACAGCGGTGCCGCCGCGCTCAGGGCGAGCGCAGCACGGCACACCAGCGTGCGCTTTGGGGCAGCAGCCCCAGCGCGCTTGTGGAATGACATCGGAAAGGTCTCCGGATTGCGATGGCGTTGGCCGCAACAAGGGCCAGACGCAAAGGCGCCACGGAGTTCACCCCCGCAGGCGCGTCAGATCGACAACGACGGAGACACGGGAGGCGCGCGAGACTCTGCCACGCGCAGCGCGCTGCGCGCGTACACGGGCGCCGGGCTGGCCGGCTGCCGCACGCGATAGACGAAATGGGCGGAAGGAACATCCAGCGCCGGCACCGAGGCCAGCGCCAGCCCGGCTGCAAACCCCGGGCAATACAGGCAGTGCGCCACGCTGTGGTGGGCGGCCGAATCATCGGCGGAGCCATCGCCTTGCAGGTCGATGGCAACCTGCACGGTGCTGCCATGCGGCGCCGTTGCGCTGCACAGCTCGACGGCAAGGGTGCCCGTGGCCGCCGCACGGGCGGAAGCGAGCACCGGCGACAGTACGTTCAGTACGATCGCAAGCCAGACGAGGAAGAGCCAGCGGCGATGGAGCATGGATGGACAGCGTCAGAATGTGTGGAGTATAGCGCTGCACACAGTTCCTCGAATTGCCTGCGGCACAGTGCCGCGCAACGGCAAATCGACGGAGATCAACTGGCAATTCGATCGGAATTAGCCTTAATTATTGGATCAACTATAATTTATACCGACTTCCATAATCAGGTCTAAAACAGGGCTTTCCATGGATTCCCGAATCGACTCCGGCGACACCGCCCGCTTCAACTTCCACCGCCAGGACCTTGCCAACACGCTGTGCGACAGCCTGGAAGGCAAGGGGCTAGCCGATGCGCGTTCCGGGCTCTTCCTGGCGGCGCCCCGACGCACAGGCAAAAGCACGTTCCTGCGCGAAGACCTGGTGCCCGAAGTCGAGCGCCGCAAGTGGATCGCCATCTACGTGGACTTATGGGCCGACCGCGCCCGCGACCCTGGCCTGCTGATCGCCGATGCCATCAAATCCAAACTGGCCCAGTTCGACGGGCCGATCGCGAAGCTGGCCAAGCAGGCCGGCATGGAGAAGGTCGATGTGCTGCGCACCTTCACCTTCAACCTCGGCAAGATCGGGCTGCCGCCGGGCATCACCCTGGCCGACGCGCTGGATGTGCTCTACAAGGCGGTGCAGCGGCCTGTCGTGCTGATCATCGATGAGGCGCAACACGCGCTGTCCACCGAGGCCGGCACCAACGCCATGTTCGCGCTCAAGGCCGCGCGGGACCAGATGAATCAGGGCGTGGAGGAACCCCGTCTCTTCCTCGTCTTTACGGGGTCGAACCGCGACAAGCTTGCCAACTTGCTGCTCAATCGCACACAGCCGTTTTTCGGCTCGCGCGTGACGAACTTCCCGCTGCTGGGGCGGCCGTATGTGTCCGCGTACACGGCGTGGGTCAATCAACACCTGGCGCCGAATAACCAGTTCAAGGAAGACGACATGTTTGCCGCCTTCCAACTCGTCGGGCACCGGCCGGAGATGCTCAAAGGCATCGTCAGCGAGATCGCCCTGGAGCTGGGCGAAGCCGCCAGCCTGGGCGAGCTGCTCAAGCGCGGTGCGCAGGGTTTTCGCGATCGCATCTGGGGCGAGATCGAAAGCGATTACAGCGCGCTGACGGAAATCCAGCGTGCCGTGCTGGCGGTGCTGATCGAGCGCGGGCAAAGCTATTCGCCGTTCTCTGAAGAGTCGATGAAGGCGTATGCGGCAAAGCTTGGCCACAGCGAGTTCTCCACCGCCACGGTGCAAGCCGCGCTGGACGCGCTACGCGACAAGAACCTGATCTGGAAGGAGTCACGCGGCGCCTACGCGCTGGAAGACGAAAGCCTGGCGCTGTGGTTTCGCGAGACGCGGGGCGCGCATGCCGTGCCGCCGCGGTTAGGCGAGTAGCGCGCCAGATTGTCAGACAGCCGCCACCGACACCGCCTGCGTGCGGCCGAGCAGGCCCCACACCACGACCGCCGACACCACGGATACGACGGCCAGCGCATGCGCAATCTGCGCAAACGCGGCAACGTAGGCCGAGATGAGCGTCGGCGCCGATCCGGCTGGCAGCAGCGCCAACGCTGCGGGCACGTTGCCCATGGCGGTGCGATGTGCGGCCTCCATCCAGGTCGCGACGTTCGCGCTGCCGGACGCGCCGGCCTGCGAAACGATAAGCGCCGTCAGCACCGCGCCCACCATGGCCAGCGCAATCGCCTCGCCAGCCACGCGCGTGGTGCTGAAGATGCCGGTGGCCATACCCGCGCGCTCCTTGGGCACCACGCTGACCGACAGGCCATCCATCAGCCCCCACGCGAAGCCGGTGCCGAAGCCCGTGAGCAGCATCGGCAGAAACCACGCGGCGGCCGGCTGGCCTGGCGCGACATCGCCCAGCCACCAGAAGCCCATCGCCGCCGCCAGCAGCCCGCCACACGTCAGCGCCGCAGCGGACCACCGATGCGCGAGTTGCACCGCCAGCAGCGGCACCACCAGCAACGGGAGCGACAAGGCAATCATCGTGATGCCTGCCTCGGTTTCGCCCTGCCCCTCGATGCCGATAAGGCGCGCGGGCAGCAGCACCAGCATCGCCACGTAGCACGCCGTGGCGAGCGGCAAGAACTGCACGCCGACAAAACGACGGAAGCGGAAGAGCGACAGATCCAGCATCGGCCTGACCACGCGCTGCTCGATGGCGACGAACACGGCCAGCCCAAGCGCTGACGCAGTGAACAACGCCAGCACCACGCCGTCGCCCCAGCCGCGCTCGGGCACTTCCATCAGCGCCCACGTGAGCAGGACAAGCGTGGCCGTAAAGCTTGCGGCGCCGGCCCAATCCACGCCGCGCGCATCGGGATCGCGCGTTTCCCGCATGCGCGGCACGCCAAACACAAAAGCCAGCGCGCCCACCGCCGCGCACAGCACGAAGATGGCGCGCCAGCCTTGCGTCTGTACCAGCGCGCCCGCAATCAACGGCCCGAAGGCCAAACCCACGCCAAAGGTCGTCCCCAGCAGGCTGAAGGCGCGAATGCGCGCATGCCCGTCAAACTCCTGTGCCAGCGCAGCCGAGCCACCCGCCAGCGACATCGCCGCCGCCACGCCCTGCAGCGCGCGCAGCCATCCGATGGCGTTCACGCTGGGCGCCAGCGCGACGCCAATCGATGCCAGCACGAACAGTGCGATCCCGCCGGCGAACACGCGCTTGCGGCCATACGAATCGGCCATCGCACCTGCCACCATCAGACAACTGCCGAAGGCCAGCATGAAGCCATTGACCACCCAGTTGAGCGCCGTGGCACTGCCGCCCAACACGCGGCCGATGGCCGGCGTGGCCACCGCCGCACCGGTGAAAGACAGCGGCAGGACCAGTCCTGCCATGCAAACCGCCGCCAGCACCAGCCAGCGCCCGGCGTGTTGTGGGCGATGCGAAATCGTCGTATTCAAGGGAGCCTCTTATTTTTGTATCGATCGGTATACAAATTAACGAGGCGACACGGCCGACGTCAAGGAATAATATATTGACCGGTACAGAAATAGGGATTTCAGGACTCCACCATGGCGACACGAGGACGCCCCCGCACCTTTGATCGCGACGAAGCCTTGCGCCAGGCCATGACCGTGTTCTGGGCGCGCGGCTACGAAGGCACCACGCTCGACGAACTCAAGCTGGCGATGGGCGGCATCACCGCGCCGAGCTTCTATGCGGCATTTGGTTCGAAGGAAGCGCTCTTTCGCGAGGCCGTTGCGCTGTACCGGCAGACGGCGGGCAGCACCACGGCCATCGCCCTGACGGAACCAGCCACGGCGCGCGAATCCCTCGACGCGCTTTTGCGCAGCAACGCCCTTGCCTTCAGCCAGCCCGACGCGCCGCGCGGATGCATGGTCGTGCTCGGCGCGCTGCTGTGTTCGGCCCCCAATCGGCAGGTGCAGGAGGACTTGCGCGCGATCCGGTTGGAAACCATCGAGGCCATCCGAACGCGCATCCGCCGCGGTATGGATGAAGGCGACGTGCCTGCCACGGCCAACGCCGATGCCCTGGCCGGCTACTACGCGACCGTGCTCAACGGCCTGTCGATCCAGGCGCGCGACGGCGCCTCGCGTGAAGCATTGATCGCGACCGTCGATTGCGCGATGGCTGCGTGGGACGCGATGGTCTGCGCCCGCTAAACTGCACAGACGACCACAACAATATTTCGGGGAGCAGCCAAATGGCACGCAATCGCACCACGTGGCGCGCGCTGGCGGCCGCGCTTTTTCTGCTGATGGGCGCGGGCGCCGCCCTCGCGCAAGACGCAACGCCAGCACAGGCACAAGCACAGGCCCCGGCCACGAACTGTCCGCCCCCGGCCTCCAGCTTCATCCCCAAGGACGGCTGGGCCGCCGCCGCGCAACGGGCGACCGACCACGGCCTGCTCTGGCGTATCGAAAAGAACGGTCACACGTCGTGGCTCTACGGGACGATCCATGTCGCACGAGCTGACTGGATGCTGCCCGGCCCGACCGTGCGCAGCGCGCTTCAGCAGGTGGATAGCATCGCGCTCGAACTCGACCTGCTCGACAAGGACGTCGACCGCAAACCGCTCACAGCACAAAACAGCGCAGAAGATCGCCGCCTCATGGCTGGCCGGCGCGGTGAGCGCTTCAACAAGCTGCTCTCCGCGGCGTGCCTGCCCGACACGGCGCTCACACAGATCCGCAAATTCCAGCCGACCATGCAGTTGGCCTCGCTGGCGGTGCTGGGGGTGCGCACGGACGGGCTCTATCCAGATTTCGGCATCGACCTGTTTCTCACGACCTACGCCAAGAGCGTCCATCTGCCGATCGTGCCGCTCGAAACACTGGCGCAGCAGGTGCGCGTGCTCAACGAGATCGTGCCGAAGAACGAGGTTGCACAGCAATTCGATACCGTGCTCGACGCGATTGAATCGGGCGAGGCGCGCACGCAGACGCTCACCCTCGCCAATGCCTGGGCCGACAGCGACATCAGCACGCTGGAGCACTATCCGCAGTGGTGCGATTGCCTGAAGACGGCGACGGATAAACGCGCCTTCCAACGCCTGGTGACGAACCGCAACCGCGCCATGGCTAACAACATTGCGCGCATGCACAACAGCGGCCAACGCGTGTTTGCTGCCGTGGGCGCTTTGCACATGATCGGGCCCAAGGGGATTCCTGCGCTGCTGGCCGCGCGCGGATACAAGGTCACGCCGGTGTTGCCGGCGGCTGCGCCGCGTTAGACCCTCAGCGCTTTTCCGGTGGCGTGGCTCCAACAGCCGCCGCCAGTTCGGCATGCGCGGCCAAGTCTGCGCGACGATGCTTGACCGTCGTGCTGGCCGGGTGCTTGCCCAGGAAATTGCCGTTTCTCCAATCTTTCGACGGGCGGATCGGCCGCGCCGTAAAGCCGCCACCGCAGTTCGGACACACATTGCCGAACACGCCGTCCGCGCACGTCGCGCAGAACGTGCATTCGAATGAGCAGATGCGCGCGTTCGTCGCGTTGGGCGGCAGCGCCGTGTTGCAGTGTTCGCAAGTTGGGCGGAGTTCGAGCATTGCGTCCTCGGTGTGGTGAGTTCAGTCCATTGCAGCCAGAATCCGCTGCGCGCACGCCTCGTCGGTCACAAGACCGGTCAGCCAGCCGCCTCGCAATGCCGCCTCGATCGCGCCCGCCTTGGTCACGCCGCCGGCAATGGCAATCACCGGGCGAGACGGCATCGGCTTGAGCGGCAAGCTGGTGATGCGGGTCTGCAGCGGCACATCCAGCAAGCGCCCCTGGGCGTCGATCGGCCGGCCGATCAACTCGCCTGCCGCGCCATGGGCGAGCAGGTCTTCCACATTCTTCGCACTGATGAAGCCGTCGACCTGCAATGCGCAACCGGGGCCGATCGTGCCGACACCAATGAAGGTGACATCCGCCTGCGCAGCCAGATCGGCCACCACGCCGTAAAGCCGGTGCTGGCACCACTGCCGAGTGTCTTCGGCGCTGTCGGCAACGAGCGGCGCAGGGAGCAGGTAATAGCGGCTGCGGGTTTTCTCTGCCGCGGCAAGCGCGACGTCGTAACGGTTGGACGAGCCATCCGCCGCAATCGCCCCGACCATCGAGACGATGCGATGCTGCGGCCGGTCAAGATCGGGAAGTTGGTCGATTGCGGCGCGCAGCGTGCGGCCCGAGCCGACGTTCACCACGCGCGGCGCATCGGCCAGCAGGTGGCGCTCCATGATTTCTGCGGCGGCCACGGCAATCATGCGTTGGGCAGCGTCTGCGTCGTCGGCACTGGCCGGCACTACATGGCAGGTCTCCAGCCGGAAACGGCTGCGCAGGTTCTCCGCCAACTCCAGACACGCTGACACCGGGTGCGTCACGCGCACCTTCACCAGCCCGTGCTCCACCGCATAGGCGATCAGCCGCTGCGCGATCTGGCGCGACACGCCCAACTGCTCGGCGATGTCGTGTTGCGTGTGGTTGCCCACGTAGTAAAGCCACGCCGCACGCGCGGCCTGGTCTCGTTTTTCCTGCTGCTTGGACACGCAGCGCCTCCTCTAGAACCTTGGCGATATGAGACGCATCGTAGCGTGCTTTTGCCCTTTCAACGAGCATTTGCTTGACAAGCGCAACACCGCATCCGATTATTTGCTCACAACACGGACAATTGCTCAAAACTCGAAGCAAGTCCAGGCGGCGCGCCCGCATCGCCACATTCCAAGAAAGGAGACGACTGCATGTTCCGTACGCTTCTGCGCGGGATGGCCCGCCCATCCCAACTACTCAAGCTGACCGCCTTAGCTGCCCTCCCGGCCTTCACTGCCATTTCCGCACACGCCGCGCCCACCACGCTCACCATCGCCACGATCAACAACCCCGACATGATCGTGCTGCAGAAGCTGTCGAGCCAGTTCGAGCAGGCGCACCCCGACATCAAACTGCGCTGGGTCACGCTGGAAGAAGGTGTGCTGCGCCAGCGCGTGACCACCGACATCGCCACCGGCAGCGGCCAGTTCGACCTGATGACGATTGGCGGCTATGAAGCGCCGCTGTGGGCCAAGAAAGGCTGGCTCGCCCCGCTGGACATGCCCGCCAGCTACGACGCGGCCGACCTGCTGCCGACCGTGCGCGATGGGCTCTCGCTGGGCGGCAAGCTCTTCGCCGTACCGTTCTATGCCGAAAGCTCGATGACGTACTACCGGCGCGATCTGTTCAGCGCGGCGGGCCTGAAGATGCCCGAGCAGCCCACGTATGACGACATTGCCAAGTTCGCCGCCAAGCTGCACGACCCCGCCAAGGGTGTGTACGGTATCTGCCTGCGCGGCCGGGCAGGCTGGGGCGAAAACATGGCGCTGGTGTCCACCATGGTCAACACGTTCGGCGGCCGCTGGTTCGACGAGAAATGGCAACCGACCATCGACACGCCGCAGTGGAAACAGGCGGTCAACACGTATGTCGACCTGCTGAAGAAATACGGCCCGCCCGGCGCAAGCAGCAACGGCTTCAACGAAAACCTCGTGCTGTTCTCGGGCGGCAAGTGCGGCATGTGGATCGACGCGACCGTTGCCGCCGGCATGGTCAGCAGCACGAAGGATTCCAAGGTGGCCGACAAGGTGGGCTTTGCGAATGCGCCCATCGCCAGCACACCGAAGGGCTCGCACTGGCTGTGGATCTGGGCGCTCGCGGTGCCGAAGTCGTCGAAATCGCCGGAGGCTGCCAAGACGTTTGCGGCGTGGGCGACATCCAAGGAATACATCCGCGCCGTGGCCAAGGCGCAAGGCTGGGGCGAGGTGCCGCCGGGCACGCGTGCATCGACGTATGACGACCCGGCCTACCAGAAGGCTGCGCCGTTCTCGAGCTTCGTGCGCCACGCCATCGAGACTGCCAACCCGAACGATCCGTCTGCGCAGAAGGTGCCGTACACCGGCGTGCAGTTCGTGACGATTCCGGAGTTCCAGTCGCTGGGCACGGTGGTTGGCCAGGCGATTGCCGGCGCGCTCACAGGCAAGACGACTGTGGACGACGCGCTCCGTGTTTCGCAATCGCAGGCACAGCGGGCAATGCGCCAAGGCGGCTATCTGAAGTGATGCAGCCGCTGCTGCGCCAGGAGGTGTCATGGAACATGTATTGGAGTCGCGGGTGAACGGCATGGGTGGTACGCCGTCACCGGCCCAGCCACAGCGCGCTCGGCGCTGGCTGCCCACGCTGCTGGTGTCGCCATCGGTGCTGGTGCTGCTGCTGTGGATGACGGTGCCGCTGGCGATGACGCTGTATTTCTCCGTCAGCCGCTACAACCTGCTCAACCCCGATCAGACCGGCCTGGCGGGGCTCGACAACTACCGCTTCCTGATCGAAGACCCCGCCTTCCGGCCGGCCATCGGCAACACGCTGGTGCTGATCGGCTCGGTGCTGGTGATCAGCGTCGTGGCCGGCACGCTGCTGGCGGTGCTGTTCGACCAGCCGTTTGCGGGGCGCGGTGTGGCGCGCATTCTGGTCATCAGCCCGTTCTTTGTCATGCCGACGGTGGCGGCGCTCATCTGGAAGAACATGATGCTGCACCCCGTGTACGGCCTGGCCGCCTGGGTGGCGCGCCTGTTCGGCGCTGAGCCGGTGGATTGGCTCGCCACGCAGCCAATGCTCTCCGTGATCATCATCGTTGCGTGGCAGTGGACGCCGTTTGCCTTCCTGATCCTGCTGACGGCGCTGCAATCGCTCGACCCCGAGCAGAAGGAAGCTGCGCAGCTCGACGGCGCGAGCCCGGTGCGCATCTTCTGGCACATCGTGCTGCCACACCTGAAGCGCGCGATTGCCGTGGTGGTGATGATCGAGACCATCTTCCTGCTCTCGATCTTTGCCGAAATCCACACCACCACCGCGGGCGGCCCCGGCACGGCCACGACCAACCTCGCCTACTTCGTCTACAGCCTCGGCCTGCAGCAGTTCGACATCGGCATTGCGTCGGCGGGCGGCATCGTGGCGGTGGTGCTGGCAAACGTGGTGGCGTTCTTCCTCGTCCGCATGCTGGCCCGCAACCTGAAGGGAGTGCACGAGCAATGAGCGCCCTCACCTCAACCTGGCGCACGCGGCTTGCCGGCGTGCTGGCATGGGCGATTGCCCTGGTGCTGTTCTTCCCGATCGCGTGGGCAGCGCTCACTGCCTTCAAGACCGAGCAGGACGCCTATACGCCCACGCTGTGGTTCACGCCCACGCTCGACAGCTTCCGCGAGGTGCTGGAGCGCGCGCATTACCCGAGCTTTCTCGGCAACTCGCTGGCGGTGTCGATCCTCTCCACGCTGCTGGCGCTGGCGATTGCCATTCCGGCGGGCTATGCGATGGCGTTCTTCCCGAACAAGCGCACGCAGCAGGTGTTGCTGTGGATGCTGTCCACCAAGATGATGCCGGCCGTGGGCGTGCTGCTGCCGGTGTACCTGCTGGCAAAGACGGCGGGCTTGCTGGATTCCATCACCGCACTCGTCATCGTCTACACGCTCGCCAACCTGCCGATTGCCGTGTGGATGGTCTTCACCTACTGCAACGACGTGCCGCGCGAGATTCTGGAGGCCGCGCGCATGGACGGCGCCAACCTCTGGCAGGAACTCGTCTACGTGTTGCTGCCGACGATGCTGCCGGGGCTGGCCTCCACGGCGCTGCTCCTGCTCATCCTGTCGTGGAACGAAGCCTTCTGGAGCCTGAACCTGACGAGCATCGATGCCGCACCGCTCACCGTGTTCATCGCGTCGTACTCCAACCCCGAGGGGCTGTTCTGGGCGAAGCTGTCGGCGGCTTCAGTACTGGCAATTGCGCCGATCCTCGTGCTCGGTTGGCTGGCACAACGGCAACTGGTGCGTGGCCTGACGTTCGGGGCCGTGAAATGACGCCACATGCCAACGAATATGCCAACGCACGCCCGCCCGCCTACCTGATCTGCGATTGCGACGGCGTGCTGATCGACAGCGAATCGGTGGCGCTGCGCGCGCTGATCCGCACGCTCGGCCCGCACGTACCGCATCTATCCTCCGCCGCGCTGGAAGAAGTGCTGGAGCCGCGCCTGGGCATGAACACGATGGCACTGCTGACTGAGCTGCAGAGCAGCATCGGCTTTCATCTGTCCGACACGCAACTGGCCGGCGTGCTGGCCGATGTCGAACACGACTGCGCCACGCAATCGCAGCCGGTGCCCGGCATTGCCAACCTGCTGGCCGCGCTGCCGCAGCCCAAGGCCGTCGCCAGCAACAGCAGCCGTCCGCGCATTGAAGCGAGCCTGCGCAGAGCAGGCCTACTCGACGTATTTGGCCCGCACATCTACAGCGCATACGAAACACCGCGGCCCAAGCCGGCACCTGATGTGTATCTCGCCGCGTGTGCGGGCCTGGGCGCCAGCCCCGCGCAATGCCTGGTCATTGAAGACAGCGACACCGGCGCGCGTGCCGCCCGAGCCGCCGGCCTGACCGTATTTGGCTTTGCCGGCGTGGCGCATATGCCGGCTGTCGCCACGCAGCGCCTGCTGGCTGCCGGCGCGCGGCACGTCTTTACCGACATGCGGGCACTGGCCGACGCGCTTTCGTCGACCCTCGCCACGCCCGCCTGATCCGCACACCGAACACGCACAAGGAGACCTCGACATGGCCAGCCTGACCCTGCGCAATCTGCAGAAGCGTTACGAACAGAACACCGTCCTGCACGACATCAATCTCGACATTGCCGATGGCGAATTCGTTGTTTTTGTCGGCCCTTCGGGCTGTGGCAAATCGACATTGCTGCGCACGATTGCGGGTCTGGAAGGCATCGACGGCGGCGATCTGTTGATCGGCGATACGCGCGTGAACGATGTTGTGCCCGCCAAGCGGGGCATTGCGATGGTGTTCCAGTCGTACGCGCTGTATCCGCACATGAGCGTGTACGACAACATGGCCTTTGGCCTGAAGCTCTCGGGCATGAAGCGCGAGGCCATCGACGCCGCTGTACGCCGCGCCGCAGAAGTCCTGCACATTGATGCGCTGCTCGATCGCAAGCCGCGCCAGCTCTCCGGCGGCCAACGCCAGCGCGTGGCCATCGGTCGCGCCATCACCCGCGAGCCAAAGGTCTTCCTGTTTGACGAGCCGCTCTCCAACCTCGATGCCGCGCTGCGCGTGAAGATGCGCCTGGAGTTTGCCCGCCTGCACGACGCACTGAAGACCACCATGATCTACGTCACGCACGATCAGGTGGAAGCCATGACGCTGGCCGACAAGATCGTCGTGCTGCGTGACGGACGCATCGAGCAGGTCGGCTCTCCGCAGACGCTGTATCACCACCCGGCCAGCCAGTTTGTGGCGGGCTTCATCGGCTCGCCCAAGATGAACTTCCTGCGTGGCGTCGTTGATCGTGCCGATGCGTCGGGCGTCTCCGTGGCGCTCGCGGGCGGCCAACAGCGGGTGGCCGTATCGCCCGGTGAGCTGCGCGCGGGGGATGCCGTCACGCTCGGCATCCGGCCGGAGCATCTGCATCTCGACGCGGCGGGCACCCTGCGGGGCACCGTCACGCATATCGAGTCCCTGGGCGACGTGGCCTATCTGCATGCCGATTGCGAAGCCGCACCCGACGGCCTGGTGCTGCGCGTGCCGGAATCGACCCGGCTCGCGCACGGCAGCGCCATCACGTTGTCTGCCGACGCCGCGCACTGCCACCTGTTCGACGCCGAGGGCCGTGCGCTGGCGCGCCTGCAGGCGCCCCAGGCCCAACAGGCCGCCTGAGGTTCACACCGCCCAACGTTGCACACGATCATGCCTTCCCCGACCTCCTCCACCTGGCTGCACCTGGGTGCCGGCTCCTTCCATCGCGCGCACCAGGCGTGGTATCTGCATCGCCTTCGCGAGACCGGCGACACGTTGTGGTGTTTGGCGCTGGCCAATATCCGCGACGATGCCGGCACGCTGCTGCATGACCTTGCCGCCCAGCACGGCGCCTACACGCTGGAGACGGTCGACACCGCCGGCCATCGCGCGTACACGCGCATCCAATCCATCGATGCCGTCGTGCCGTGGGATACCGAACTTGCCGCGCTGTGCGAGATCGGGTCGGCACCCGACACGCGCGTGATCTCCTTTACCGTGACGGAGGGCGGCTACTACCTCGACCAGCAGCACCAGCTCGATGCCACGCAGCCGGACATCGCCGCCGACCTGCGTGGCGGTGCCTGCACGCTATACGGCGCGCTGGCCCGTCTGCTGCACCTGCGCTTGCAGCGTGGCGGCGCGCCCCTCACGCTGCTCAATTGCGACAACCTGCGCCACAACGGCGAGCGCTTCCGCAGCGGCCTGCGCCAGTTCCTCACGCTGCGCGGCGAACCAGGCGACAGCGACCTCGTTGCATGGCTCGACGCACATGCCAGCACGCCGAACACGATGGTCGATCGCATCACGCCACGCCCGACCGACACCTTGCGCGAACGCGTGGCCGCACAGACCGGCTGGCAAGACCGCTGCCCCGTGATGGCCGAAACCTTTGCGCAATGGGTGGTGGAAGACGATTTCCGTGCCGGGCGACCTGCGCTCGAACGTGTGGGCGTCGAGTTCGTCCCTTCTGTGCTGCCGTACGAAGAAGCAAAGATTCGCGTGCTTAACGCCAGCCATAGCTGCATCGCCTGGGCCGGCACGCTGTTGGGGCTGCACACGATTGACGAAAGCGTTGCCGTGCCGTCCATCCACCGCATGGCGTACGACTACGTGACCGACGATGTCATCCCGTGCCTCATTGCCAATCAGCCCTGCCCCATCGACTTGGCCGCCTACCGCGACACCGTGCTCGACCGTTTCGCCAATCCGCACATCAGGGATACCAACCAGCGCGTGGCGGCGGACGGCTTTTCGAAAATCCCGGGGTTCATCACGCCCACGCTGGCGGAGTCGTTCGCGCGCGGGCATGTGCCGCTTGCCACGGCGATGCTACCGGCACTGTTCTTCGTCTTCCTGGAGCGCTGGCATGCGGGCACGCTGCCGTATGCCTATCAGGATGGCCAGTTCGATCCCGTTGCCGCGCAAGCCATGCTTGAGGCCGATGACCCGATTGCGGCGTACTGCCGGAACGCCGCACTGTGGGGCAACCTCGCAGGCACGGAAGCGCTCACGAGCCTTGTTCGCAACGCCATCGAGCGTGTGCGGGCGTGGCTGGCAGTCGAACAAGCCGCAACGGCCGGTTAGTTGCCAACCAACGTATCAGCAGATTCGCGCGACAATCCACGGTTCAAGCAACCGGACCCGGCGGCCCCATGTACCTCGGCATCGATCTCGGAACCTCGGAAGTCAAAGTACTCCTGCTCGATGCAGCTGGCGCCATCGTCGGCACGGCGGGCGAGCCGCTCACCGTATCGCGGCCGCATCCGGGTTGGGCAGAGCAGACGCCGGAAGACTGGTGGCAGGCCACCAGCGCCGCTATCGGCAAGCTGCGCGAGGCCGCACCGGAAGCCTTTGCCGCCACACGCGCGATCGGCCTGTCGGGCCAGATGCACGGCGCGGTGCTGCTCGACGCACGCAACCGCGTGCTGCGCCCCGCCATGCTCTGGAACGACACACGCAGCACCGCCGAGTGCCTTGAGCTCACCCGCCGCGTGCCCGACCTGCATACCGTTGCCGGCAACCTGGCGATGCCCGGTTTTACCGCGCCGAAGCTGCTGTGGAGCGCACGCCATGAGCGCGATGTGTTCAACGCCATTGATTGCGTGCTGCTGCCCAAGGATTACCTGCGCCTTCGCCTGACGGGCGAGCGCGCATCCGACCCATCGGACGCGGGCGGCACGCTGTGGCTGGACGTGGCACAGCGCGCGTGGTCCGACGAACTGCTCGCCGCGACGGGCTTGTCACGCCGCCAGATGCCGCGCCTGGTGGAAGGCAGCGCGCCCAGCGGCACGCTGCTGCCCGAGGTGGCCGATGCATGGGGCCTCGCGCATGGCGTCGTCGTTGCCGGCGGCGGCGGCGATGGCGCGGCCAGCGCTGTGGGCATCGGCGCGACCCAGCCGGGCGATGGCTTTCTGTCGCTCGGCACGTCGGGCGTGATCTTTGTGGTCAACGACCGCTTCCGCCCGAATCCGGCTCAAGCCGTGCACGCGTTCTGCCATGCGCTGCCGGGGCGTTGGCACCAGATGAGCGTGATGCTGTCCGCGGCAAGCTGCCTGCGCTGGTTCTGCCGGCTGACAAGCGTGCCGGAAGCCACGCTGCTGCCTGAAATCGCTGCGCTGGCCGCCACGGAACAAACGGAACGCCAGTCAGCGCCGTTCTTCCTGCCCTACCTCTGCGGTGAGCGCACCCCGCACAACGACGCGTTTGCGCAAGGGCATTTCCACAATCTCACACACGCCAGCGACCGTGCCGCGCTCGGTTATGCCGTGATCGAGGGCGTCGCGTTCGGCATGGCGGATGGCCTGGACGCCTTGCGCGCAGCCGGCACGCAGGTTGCATCGCTCTCGTTTGTGGGCGGCGGCTCGCGCAGTCCATTCTGGGCGCAGTTGCTGGCCGACACGCTCAACACCGAACTGACAACGCATGTCGGCAGCGAAGCCGGTGGCGCGCTCGGTGCCGCGCGCCTGGGCTGGATGGCCGATGGCGGCATCGAAGCAGCCGTCTGCGCCAAGCCGCCCGTGCAAGCCACGTATCGGCCCGATACCGCACGCCACGCGCGCCTTGCTGAACGGCTGTCGACATTCCGTGCGCTGTATCGGCGTGCTTCGCCGCTGCCGGTTACACCTTCCTCCCAAACGACTGACCTGCCCTTGCCTGCATGACCGACTTCCTGCCATTGCCCCGCCTCCTCGTCTTTGGTGAAGCGCTGACCGATTTCCTGCACCAGGGCAACGGCCAATGGCTCGCCCGACCGGGCGGCGCGTGCTGGAATGTGGCGCGCGTGGCGGCGCGTCTGGGTGTGCCCACGGGTTACGCGGGCGCCATCAGCAACGACGTGTTCGGCGACGCGCTCTTCGCCGATTCCCAGGCGGCTGGCCTTGACCTGCGCTTTCTGCAGCGCGTCGACCGATCGCCGCTGCTGGCAATGGTCACGTCCACCCAGCCGCCGCACTATTTCTTCGTGGGCGATGACAGCGCTGATCTGCATTTCGATGTGCAAGCCCTGCCCGCCGGGTGGCAAACGGCCGTGGAGATCGCCCACTTCGGCTGCATCAGCCTGGCGCGCGAGCCGCTCGGCAGCCGCCTCGTGACGTTGGCCGAAACGCTGGCCGCGCAAGGCACCCGCATCACCTTCGACCCGAACTGGCGCACGGCGATGGACGCACCGCACTACGCGCCGCTGCTGCTGCGCATGGCCGCCATCGCGTCTGTCATCAAGGTGTCCGATGAAGATCTGCGCCAGCTTTTCCCCAGGGATGCCGATCCGCTGAACACGCTGCGCACCGTCGCGCCGCAGGCCGACATCCTGCTCACGCTCGGGGCCGATGGCATGGAATGGCTGCCAGCAGCGCACCGAGGGCAAGACGATGCCCGCGTCGCACAACCGGCCTTTGCCGTGCCGGTGGCGGACACCGTCGGCTGCGGCGATGCCGCCATGGGAAGCTGGCTGGCGAGCCTGCTGCAATCGCCCGACGCGCCCGTGCAAGCGCACTTGCGCCAAGCCGCCGCCGCGGCCGCCCTCACTGCCACACGCGCCGGCGCGTATGCGGGCACGCAGGAGGAAGTCGATGCGCTGCTGCAGGCGCACGCCGCCTCGCACGCCTGAGACCAAGCGGCAGCGCAGCCCCGCATGCCAAAATCTGCCCCGTCGTTTTGATTGCCTCGAGGCCCGCTTTGGAACTGCTTCGCATTGCCGTGCTGTTTGCCGTCACCGCGGTGGCGGAAATCGTCGGTTGTTATCTGCCGTGGCTCGTGCTGCGGCAGGGCAAGCCGGTCTGGCTCTTACTGCCGGCAGCCGCCTCGCTGGCGCTGTTTGCATGGTTGCTGACATTGCATCCGACCGCCGCAGGCCGCACCTATGCCGCATACGGCGGCATGTATATCGCCGTGGCGCTGGTGTGGCTGCGCCTGGTCGACGGCGTGACGCTCACGCGCTGGGACATCGGCGGTGCGGCCATCGCGTTGACGGGAATGGCCGTGATCGCCTTGCAACCGCCGGCCAATTGATCGGATTGCACGCGATATTTAGGTTTTCCTGAGCGAAACGGAACCCTAAGCCATCGCCAGGATCGGAGGGAGGATCATTGCTGCGGCCGTCGCGCTGCGCGCCGGTCATCTACCCACCCAACCGTTTTGCCCTGGAGGCCACGATGCCTGCCACCACCCTCAAACACCTTGTCGTGGCCGCGACGCTGATGTCGGCAGCAATATCCGCCTCGGCCCTGACCACGTCGACCTTCACGTTCACCGATCAGGACCTGCAAGGGATGCTCGCGCACAGCCAGCCTCCGCAGCAGATCCAGCCGGCCAAAGCCGCCGAACCGGCGTCTACGGACACGCTCCGCATCGGGCTGAGCGATCCAGGCACGCAACTCGTGCTGCCCTGGTTCTTGGCGGATCTGGTGGAGGCCGTCAACCGGCGGGCTACACCGCAGGACTTCGCGAAGAAGCTGCAGGACGGGATCTGATCCACTCTCCCATTCACCGCCCTCACTTTCCGAAAGCAGGCAGCACAGTGCTGTATATTCATACAGTTATTTTTTGTGACGCCATGCCGTGCTTACCGCCTCCTCCACCCCTGACACCGCCAATGCCCCGGCCAGCCCCGGCTACCTGGCCCAACTGAACGACCAGCAGCGCCAGGCGGTCGAGTTCGGTATTTCCGGGGCAGACGCGGCGGAAACCGGCCCGCTCCTCGTGCTGGCCGGCGCCGGGTCGGGCAAGACGCACACGCTGGGCTGGCGCGTGGCGCATCTGGTGGCCAACGGGGCCGATCCGCAGCGCATTCTGCTACTGACGTTTTCCCGCCGGGCGGCGAGCGAGCTGTCCAACCGCGCCGGCCACCTGCTGGCGCGTGCCATGCAGGGCGAGCGATCGAACAACGCCCTTAATTCGGCTGGCACTTCGTACAAAACCACCCTGCCTTGGGCCGGCACCTTCCACGGCATCGGCGCGCGCCTGCTGCGTGAGTACGCCGAGCGCGTCGGCCTCGCGCCCGATTTCACCATCCATGACCGCAGCGACTCGGCCGATCTGCTCAACGTCGTGCGTCATGAGCTGAACCTGTCGACCAAGGAACGCCGCTTCCCGCTCAAGCAGACATGCATCGCGATCTACTCGCGCGCCATCAACGCCGAGAGCCCGCTGAACGCCGTGCTCAAACACCACTTCCCGTGGTGCGCGATGTGGGAAACGCAGCTGCGCACGCTGTTCGATGCATATGTCGAAGCCAAGCAAGCGCAGCACGTGCTCGACTACGACGACCTGCTGCTCTACTGGCACGCGATGGTGTCTGACGCAGAACTGGCGGCCGAAATTGGCGCGCGCTTCGACCACATCCTCGTCGACGAATACCAGGACACCAACCGGCTGCAGTCGTCCATCCTGCGCGCGCTGCGTCCGGATGGCCGCGGCGTCACCGTGGTGGGCGACGACGCGCAATCGATCTACGCATTTCGCGCGGCGACGGTGCGCAATATCCTCGATTTTCCGCGCCACTTTTCGCGGCCAGCGCACACGGTGCTGCTGGAGCGCAATTACCGTTCGACGCAACCGATTCTGGATGCCTCCAACGGCGTGATGCGCTTCGCAACGGAGCGCTTTGCCAAAACGTTGTGGACGGACCGCGCATCGACGCATCGCCCGCGTTTGATTTCGGTGCGCGACGAAGCCGAGCAGGCGCGTTGCGTGGCCGAGCAGGTGCTGCATCACCGGGAAGGTGGGCTGACGCTGAAATCGCAGGCGGTGCTGTTTCGCACCGCGAGCCACAGCGCGCCGCTGGAGATCGAACTCACGCGCCGCAACATCCCGTTCGTGAAATACGGCGGCCTCAAGTTTCTGGAAGCCGCGCATGTGAAGGATGTGCTTTCGGTACTGCGCTGGGCCGAGAACCCGCGCAACCGCATCGCTGGGTTTCGCGTGATCCAGCTGCTGCCGGGTGCGGGCCCTGCCACGGCGGCACGCGTGCTCGACGCCATGGCGGAGGCGGCGGACCCGATTGCCGCGCTGCTCGCCTACGAACCACCGGCACGGCTGGCCGGTGACTGGTCCGCGCTGATGGCACTCATGCAAGCCCTGCGCACGCCCAAAGACAGCCTGGAATGGGCTGGCGAACTCGAAGCCGTAGGCGCCTGGTACTCGCCGCACATGGAGCGTCTGCACGACGACGCGGCCGTGCGCCAGGGCGATCTGGACCAGCTCGCCCGCATGGCAGCCACGTACGCCACGCGTGAGCGCTTCCTGACCGAAATGACGCTCGACCCGCCCGAGTTGACCAGCGATGAATCGGGCGACCCATACCGCGATGAGGACTACCTGATCCTCTCAACGATCCATTCATCGAAAGGCCAGGAGTGGAAGGCGGTGTATGTGCTGAACGCCGTGGACGGCTGCATGCCGGCCGATCTGGGCGCCGGTTCGCATGAAGAGCTGGAAGAAGAGCGCCGGCTGCTCTACGTTGCGATGACCCGTGCGCGCGAGCATCTGGACATCCTGGTGCCCCAGCGCTTCTACGTCACGCAGCAAACGCCCAACGGCGACCGGCACATCTATGCGTCGCGCACGCGGTTCATTCCGCCTGCGCTGCTGCCGATGTTCGAAGCGTGTGCCTGGCCGGAACCGGAGCCCGGTGCGGACCCCGCGGCCGAAGCGCGTGCCGCCGCCAAGGTCGACCTGAGCCAGAAGATGCGCGGCTACTGGAAAAAGTAGCCAGCGCGGCAGCCAAAGCGCGCAATCAATGCACTTCCATCTCGGGCCGCTTGACGACGTGTGTTGACTCGAAGCGCGAGAGCTGCGCGAAGATCCACGCGGCCGCACAGGTCATGACGCCCACGCAGACAAACGTCTTGTGGAATGCAGCCAGCGTGTCGCGCCCTTCCGGCCCGGCCGTGAAATCGGTAAAGCCCGTGAGCAACGCGCCCGCTGCGGCCACGCCCAGACTCATCGACAGCATCATCACCATCGAGAGCATGCTGTTGCCCGCACTGGCCAGCGGGCCGGTCAGATCCTTGAGCGTGAGCGTATTCATGGCCGTGAACTGCATCGAGTTGAAGGTGCCGAAGACCGCCAATTGCACGATGCGCAGCCACACCGGCACGTTGGGCGTCATCACGGCAAAGCTGGCCATCATCAGGCCGACCATGACCGTGTTGACGGAGAGCATGCGGCGATAGCCATAGCGCTTGATGGCCCAGGTGCCCAACGGCTTGGCGGCCATGCCGGCAGCGGCCACCGGCACCATCATCAGCCCGGCCTGCAGCGGTGTGTATCCGAGGCTCACTTGCAGCAGCAGCGGAATGAGGAACGGCATCCCGCCGCTGCCGATCCGTGCAAACAGGTTGCCGAGCACACCAATGGAAAAGCTCGGAATGCCGAACAGCGTGCGCGGAAACAGCGGCCCGGCCACGCGCCCCGCGTGCAGCCAGTACGCTGTGAGCGCGGCCAGACCAAAGACCAGCAGCACCAGCACCGTGGCGTGCTGGAAGCCCAGCTCCGACAGCCCATCGAGCGAGAACGACACCGCCGCCATGCCGAAGGCCAGCATCAGATAGCCAGACCAGTCGAAGCGGTTGTCGTCTTCAGCGTGCACATCGGGCATCACCTTGAGCGTGACCAGCGCGCCGATCACGCCCACGGGAATGTTGATCAGGAAGATCCAGTGCCACGACACGGCCTCCACCAGCCAGCCTCCCAGCGTCGGGCCGATCAGCGGGCCGATCAGCCCCGGGATAGTGACGAAACTCATGGCGGGCAAGAACTGCTCCCGCGGCACCACACGCAGCACCGTCAGCCGCCCCACGGGCATCAGCAGCGCGCCGCCCACGCCTTGCACCACGCGAGAGGCAATCAGCATGGTCAGGCTGCGGGACTCCGCGCAGAGCAAGGAACCAATGGTGAACAGGAAGATGGCGGCGAAGAACATCTTTCGCGTGCCGAAGCGATCGGCCAGCCAGCCTGAAGCCGGCATCAGCATGGCGGTCGTCAGCGTGTAGGCGATGATGACCGACTGCATCTTCAGCGGGCTTTCCGACAGGCTGCGCGCCATGGCCGGCAGCGCGGTGTTGACGATCGTGGAATCGAGCGTCTGCATGAACAGACCCATCGCCACCAGCCAGAGGAGCGGTTTCAGCGATTTGTCGAGCGAGGCGGAGGGCGTGGTGGGCATGGGGCGGGGGCAGAAGCGGCGGGGGGGTGCGAGGCAGCCGTCATTGTGGCGTGCCTCGCCCGAGCCCGCAAACGCTGTACCCGGCTCCGCAGACGTATCCGCCCTACCGCCAACAAGGGCACTGGGCTCTGCCTATACTGGAGCGTTCATCCCAGTCACCTCGTGCCTTCCTTCTGCCATGACCACCCGTACAGAACGCGACACCTTTGGCCCCATTGAAGTCCCAGCCGACCACCTGTGGGGCGCACAAACGCAACGCTCGCTGCAGAACTTCGACATTGCCGGCGACCGCATGCCTCGCGAGCTGATCGACGCGCTCGCCCGCATCAAACGTGCCAGCGCCGTCGTCAACCATCGGCTCGGGCTGCTCTCCGCGGAGAAGGCCAACGCCATCGTGGGTGCAGCCGATGAAGTCATCGCCGGCAAGCACCCGAATGAATTTCCGCTGGTGGTCTGGCAAACGGGCTCGGGCACGCAGACCAACATGAACATGAACGAGGTGCTTGCCAACCGCGCCAGCGAACTGCTCGGCGGCGAGCGTGGCGAAGCGCGCGTCGTGCATCCGAACGATGACGTGAACCGCAGCCAGTCGTCCAACGACGTGTTCCCCACGGCCATGCACGTGGCAGCCGTGACGGCCATCACACGGCACCTGCTGCCCTCGCTGCGCACGCTGCGCGAGACGCTCGCCAAGAAAGCCCAAGACTTCAACGACATCATCAAGATCGGCCGCACGCATCTGCAGGACGCGACGCCGCTCACGCTGGGCCAGGAGTTCTCCGGCTACGTTGCGCAGTTGCAGCACAACGAAACGCACCTGAACGCCGCCCTGCCACACCTGTGCGAACTGGCGCTGGGCGGCACGGCCGTCGGCACAGGTTTGAATGCCCCCAGCGGCTACGCCGAACAGGTGGCCGCAGAATTGGCGCAACTGACCGGCCTGCCCTTCATCACCTCGCCGAACAAGTTCGAGACCATGGCAGCAGCGGATGGCCTCGTGCATGCGCACGGCGCGCTGAAAACGCTGGCCGCCAGCCTCACCAAGATTGCCAACGACATCCGGTGGCTGGCCAGCGGCCCGCGCAGCGGCCTGGGCGAAATCTCCATCCCCGAGAACGAGCCGGGCTCGTCCATCATGCCGGGCAAGGTCAACCCCACGCAGAGCGAAGCCGTGACGATGCTCTGCGCGCAGGTCTTCGGCAACGACGTTGCAGTGAACGTGGGCGGTGCGTCGGGCAACTTCGAGCTGAACGTGTTCCGCCCGATGATCGCCTACAACTTCCTGCACAGCGTGCGCCTGCTGGCCGACGGCATGCGCAGCTTCAACGATCATTGCGCCGTGGGCATCGAGCCCAATCGAGACCGTATCGCCGAGTTGGTACAGCGCTCGCTGATGCTGGTGACGGCGCTCAACCCGCATATCGGCTACGACAAATCGGCGCAGATTGCCAAGAAGGCGCACAAGGAAGGCACGAGCCTGCGCGAAGCCGCCCTGGCGCTGGGCTATGTCACGCCCGAGCAGTTCGATGCGTGGGTGCGGCCGGAGAACATGGTCGGCCGCTAACGTGATGTGTCGCGGGCCCGCGGGTTGCTACGCGTGGGCTATCCCTCTCCCATTGCCCGTTTCAAGCGCGCCGGCCCGACCGGCGCCCCCTGCGCATGAAACCCGCCCCCATTCCGGATAACGAAGCAGAACGTCTGGCCTCCCTCCAGGACATGCTGTTGCTGTCTACGCCGGATGAGGAACTGTTCGACCGCGTCACGCGCACGACCAAGCGGGTGTTTGAAGCCCCCATCGTGCTCGTGTCGCTCATCGACGCCCAGCGCCAGTGGTTCAAATCGTGCATCGGTCTGAGCGTGCGCGAGACCCCGCGCGACATCTCGTTCTGCGGGCATGCCGTGGCCGAAGACCAGATGCTGGTCATTCCCGACACCATGGCCGACCCGCGCTTTGCCGATAACCCGCTCGTTACCGGCGCGCCGCACATCCGCTTCTATGCCGGGCGGCCCCTCAGGAACCTCGCGGGCTACGCCGTCGGCACGCTCTGCGTGATCGACCAGAAGCCGCGCGCGTTCGACCAGGCCGAGCAAGAGCTACTGGACGACCTGGCCAGTTGGGTGGAATCGGGTTTTCGCGAACGTGAATTGAGCGAAACGCAGCGCTCCATCCTGACCGAACTGCAGGTGGCGCGCCACGAGAGCCTGACCGACCCGATGCTGAGCATCTGGAACCGGCGCGCTGCGATGGAACTGCTCACGCGCGAATGCGGCCACGCGATGCTGTATGGGCGCCCGCTTTCACTGCTCGTGGTTGACGTCGACCACTTCAAGCGCGTGAACGATACCTACGGCCACCCCGTGGGCGATACGGTATTGGTTGAAATTGCCCGCACGCTGCGCGTGAATTCGCGCCCCGTCGATGCGGTAGGCCGCTACGGCGGCGAGGAATTTCTGGTGGTGTTACCCGACACGACCACCCTGCAGGCCGCCAGCATTGCCGAGCGCTTACGCAGCGCGGTGGAGGCCCTGGAGATTGCCACGCCCGAGGCCGATATTCGCTGCACTATCAGCCTGGGCCTGGCGAGCTGCGAGCCGGGGCGCAACCTGTGCACGCCCACAGACCTCATCATGCGCGCCGATGCCGCGCTGCTCGCTGCCAAACGGCTGGGGCGCAATCGCGTGATATTCGACGGTCAGCCGGTGTAGGTCAGTCCGGCGCAGGCTCGCCGCCGCGGCGGGCAACGCGCACGTCAACACGTTCGGGCGCCAACGCACGCTCGAACACCGCGCGCGCGGCATGCGTCGTACCGGTGCCGCACATGAACGCATCGATGGCGGCAAACCCATGCTCGGGCCACGTGTGAATGGAAAGATGCGATTCCGCAAGTAGCAATACGCCGGTCACGCCGCCCTGCTCGCCAGCAGGCAAGCCCGTGCGCACGGAATCGAAACGATGCAGATGTGCATGCAGGATGGTGGCGCCCAGTGCGTTGGCAGCATCGCGCAGCGCGGCTTCCAGTGCAGCGGCATCGCGCAGCAGCGCAGGCGCCACGCCGTACAGATCGAGCAGAAGATGCTCGCCCACGGCAGCGGACGCTTCTTGCGCAGAAAGCGCTGCGTCAGTGCGCGTCACTTGTGGCCCCCGCTGAAACCGCCGCCATAACCGCTGCCGCCCGATGAGCCGCCCCAGTAAGACGATCCGCCCGTGCTGCTGCCATACGACGGCGTGCGCGGCGCGGCAAAGCCGGCCTTCCAGTCCATATAGGTCGCGCCAATCACCACGGCCACGGCGTAGAGAACGAACCAGTTCTTCATTCCCCGCCCCCAATTTTGGCAACCAGCCACGCGGGCACCAGCAACAGCAGCGCCGCAAAGAACGTGATACCAAACACCGAGCCTGGCGCCATGAAGAACGGTACGAGGTTCAGCAGACCGAGCAGCACGCAGGCCACCACCGCCACCGTCATGTAGTTCGACGACGATGCCTTGGCCGGCTCCGCCACCACCTTGCCGAACCACGCCTTGATCTGCGCAGCGCTGACCGGCGTGCTCTTGGACCACGTCAGCTCATGCGCGTCGCTCTCTGCCGCCAGGCTTTCCTCGCCCGCGGTGTATTCGACAACACGCGTCTGGTCGCCCGCTTGGACACGCCAGTTGAAGGCGCCGGCGGCATAGGTCACGCGCGAGGTGTAATCCTCGTCGCGGGCGTAGACCTTGCCGTCGAGCACTGCGGTGCGCCCGTCCCGCTGGGTGGGCCAGCGGTCGAGCACATTGGCGCGGAACCAGCCGTCATCGGTTTCGACCATCCAGCTGAAGCCGCGCTTGGGCGTGTACAGCAGATATTCAAACCATTCGCCGCCGCCATCGACCACCGCGCGGCGCATCACGCCGATCACCTGCCACTGCAGGCCGTCGATGAGCGCCTTGTCGCCCAGCTCCAACGTGGTGGCCACCTGCGGCACCGACCGCGCGCGCGCAATGATGTCGCCGCGCGGCGTGGCGGCATCGATGGCCGCACCGCAGCCGGGGCACAGCACGTGGCCCGTCAGGCCGGGGCTGAACGGAATCGACGTGCCACACTGCGGGCAATCGAGATTCGTGAGCTTGCCCGGAACGCGGCCGGCGGTTTCCTTGATCTCGGCGTCGGTGCGCAAAAGCTGGCACTTGAGCACGTCGAGCGTGGTGGCTTCGCCCACGTAGAGCGTGGGGGCCGTGCCGTCGGAGTAATCCAGCGTGATGAAAGCGTCTTCGCGGCGGCCGTCGGCCACGCGCGCATGCCAGCCCTCGCCCACGCGGAACGGCAATTCGCCCTGGCCGCCTGTGCAATCGGCCTCGCGCACGTCGGACAGCGTGAATTGCGTGCCCTCGGCGTCATAAAGCTGGCCGGGGCGCAGCGCCTCGAATGCCACCGCATTGGCCGGCGTGCCGCGCGCGAACGTCATCGTGACTTGGCCGGACGCTTCTGCAAGCCAGCCATCGGTGCCGTCGTCAAACAGCACGTACCACTCGTTCCAGAAACCCGCGTCGTAGCGCAACTGGATGCGCCCGACGACTGTGAACGCCTTGTTCTTGTAGCGCCCGGTGGTGCCGATCTGCACACGCGCGTAGTCCTCCAGCACGGCGGACATCTTGCCGATATCGGAGAGTGTCTCGCCGTCGCGCAGCAGCGTGCTTTTGCAGAAGCTGCACACCGACATGACGGCAGCCGCAGACTTCAGTTCCACCGGCGCGCCACACGCCGGGCAGTTGGCATGAAACATGGTCAGGTCGTTCGATTGCGCGAAAATTTGCGCAGAAAAACGGGCGGCTTGCGGTGCCGCCCGGTCATCCGATCAGCGGGGCCGAAGCTCAGCCTCCGGTCAATGCCTTGAGCACGGCAGCTTTGCCGGCGTCAAAGTCAGCTTGCGTGATGAGGCCCTTGTCGAGCAGTTCCTTGAGCTTGGCAAGGCGTGCGGTCGGATCATCCGCTGCCGGAGCGGCAGGTGCCGCAGCCGCCGGAGCAGCCGCCCCGCCAGCGTTGCCTTGCACCGCCGTGCGCAGGCTGTCGGCCATCGCCTGGCCCATCGCCAGCCCGGCCGCCAAACCCGCGCCCGTACCGGCGATGCCGCCCTCGTTGCGCGCGGCCAGCGGCAGCGATTCGGCCGTCTGGTATTGCGTGAAGCGCTGCATGTCGCCGGTCATGTCCATGCTGATGCGGCGGTCCAGCGCGGCCTGCAGCTCGTCCGGCAGCGTGACACTGGAAACCTGGAAGCTGTCGAGCGCCAGGCCGTACTGCGTGAACTGCGGCAGCAGCGCCTCGCGCACCTTGTTCGACATCAGCATCTGGTTGGCGGCCAGGTCCAGGAACGGCACGCCGGATTCGCCAAACGCGGTGGCCATCGCCCCCATGATGACGGGGCCCAGTTGCGCCTCGACTTCATCCACGGTGTAGATGTCGCGCGTGCCGCTCACCTGCTGGTAGAACAGCTTCGGATCGGCCACGTGGTAGGCATACACGCCAAAGGCGCGCAGGCGCACCATGCCGAAATCCTTGTCGCGCACCGTCACCGGCTGCGGCGTGCCCCAGCGGCGGCCGAGCTGCTGGCGCGTGCTGAAGTAATAGACATCGGACTTGAAGGGGGACTCGAACAACTTGTCCCAGTTCTTCAGGTACGTGAGAACGGGCAGCGTCTGCGTGGTCAGCTTGAAGGTGCCGGCGCTGAACACGTCGGCGATCTGGCCTTCGTTGACGAACATCGCCATCTGCGAGTCGCGCACGACCAGGGTGCCTCCATTCTGGATTTCCATGTCCTGCATCGGATAGCGCCAGGCAAGCACGCCGTCTTCGCTTTCCGTCCATTGCAGGATGTCGATGAACTGCTTCTTGATGAAACTGGACAGGCTCACAGCAAACTCCTTCGCGATGATTCGCGGGGCAGGAACAATCAGGACAAGGTCAGGACAGGCACGCCGCGTTGATCACGCCAACGGCCAGCGCGCTCACGCCAAACAGCATACCGGCGGCGATATTGTTGTGCTCGATCTGCAAGCGGTAGTCCGGCATCAGCCGCGTGAGCACCAGGAAGACGATCAGTTGCACCACCGACGCCATCACCGCCCAGAACAGAAAGGGCACCAGGCCATCGGCATGCGTGATGCTCGACGCAATGGTGAGCACGAAGCCGAGCAGCGCACCGGACAGCGACAGCGCTGCCGCAATATTGCCTTCGCGGATCAGCTTGAACTCGTCATACGGCGTCAGGCGCAGATAGACGAAAAAGAAGCCGGAGAACACCACGGCGCCCGCCAGCAAGTGCGAGGCGTAGGCGATCACGGGAGCGATCATTTCGGGCATGGGAAGGCCGTGCAGTACATAGGTGGCGCCACTATAGCGGCTGATGCGCCGCTTGCGTACCCCCCGATGCGGCCGTGCACCACCCGGCTCGCAGGCAGGGAAAAAAGGCGGCACAATCGCGCTCGCCTTTGGCATCCGCCGTTTGTTAACGCACCTTCATTTTTCCACCTTCGCAGCATGTCGACGCCGCAGCCTGACGCCACATACGAACCCACGCAGCCTGCGGGCCGCGGCAATGCCTTGCTGGTCCTCGCCGTCTTCGTGGTCGCCTCATGCGGGCTCGCTTACGAATTGATTGCCGGGGCATTGGCTTCGTATCTGCTGGGTGATTCCATCCTGCAGTTCTCTTCCATCATCGGCGCCTATCTGTTTGCCATGGGCATCGGTTCGTGGCTCTCGCGTTACGTGGCCGATGACGCGCTGCTCGCCCGCTTTGTCGATCTGGAATTGCTGGTCGGGCTGTTCGGCGGCGTATCTGCAGCGGCGCTGTTTGCGTTGTTTGCGCTGGAATCGGCGCCGTTCCGGCTGGTGTTGTATGCGCTGGTGACGGTGATCGGCGTGTTGGTCGGCATGGAAATCCCGCTGGTGATGCGCATGCTGCATCGGCGGCAGGCCAAGTTTTCCGATCTCGTCAGCCGCGTGCTGACGTTCGATTACCTGGGTGCGCTGGCGGTGTCGCTGCTGTTTCCGCTGGTGCTGGCGCCGCGCCTGGGGCTGGTGCGCACCGGCTTCCTGTTTGGGTTGTTGAATACTGCGATTGCGATCTGGACGCTCTGGCACTTTCGCGCCGAGCTGGCGCTCACTGCCCGCATGCGCACGGCGATGGCGTGGCGCGCCGGCGCAGTGGCAGCGGCATTGCTCGCCGGCTTTGGCGCATCGGACAAGCTCACGCATTGGTCGGAGCGCGCGCTTTTTGGCGACGAGATCATCCATGCGATTTCCTCGCCGTATCAGCGGCTGGTGGTGACGCGCTGGAAAGACGACCTGCGCCTGTATATCAACGGCAACCTGCAGTTTTCCTCGCGCGACGAATACCGCTATCACGAGGCGCTGGTGCTGCCTGCGCTCGAAGCCGTGCGCGGTGCACGCCGTGTGCTGGTGCTGGGCGGCGGCGACGGCCTCGCGCTGCGGCAGATCCTGAAGTACCCGCAAATCGAGCACGTCACGCTGGTTGACCTGGACCCGCGCATGACGAATCTGTTCTCGCACGCGGAAGCGCTGGTCGCGCTCAATCAGCATGCGTTCAGCGACCCGCGCGTGACGGTGGTCAACGCCGATGCAGCGCAATGGATGCAGACCGCCACCGACATGTTCGACGTCGCCATCGTGGATTTTCCAGACCCGTCGAACTTCAGCATCGGCAAGCTGTATTCGGTGCCGTTCTATCGGCTGCTGTCGCGCCATGTGGCGGATACGGGCCTGGTTGTCATTCAGGCCACGTCACCGTATTTCGCGCCGCGTTCGTATTGGTGTGTGGATGCGACGCTGAAGGAAGCCGGCTATCGCACGTGGCCATATCACGCGCTGGTGCCGTCCTTTGGCGAATGGGGCTTCATCTTGGCCGCACCGGGCCGCGCGGATTTCCAGCCGCCCACGTCGTACCGCGTGCCGACGCGCTTCCTGGATGCCGACACCACGCACCAGATGTTCAGCTTCGCGCCCGACATGCCGCGCCCGCATGTGGAGCCGAACCGGCTGAACAACCAATCACTGGTGCGGTATTTCGAAGAAGACTGGCACGGCGTGCTGCGCTGATGACCGGCACATCATGAACAGCAGACGCAGCTTTCTGGTGGGCGCAGCAGCGGCCGGCGTGGCCGCGGCGGGTGCGGCTTCGTGGGCGGGCTTTCGGGCCTTTACAGAAATCACGCCTAACGTGCGCATGCCCGGCCAAGCTGCCGGCCACCAATTGCGCGATCTGCGCGCGCTGCCGGCACCATCGGAAACGCGGCGCGTGGGCGTCGCCATTTGCGGCAGCGGCGTCGGCGGGTTGAGCTGCGCATGGCGGTTGGCAAAAGGCGGCCGGCGCGACGTGGTTGTCGTCGAGGGACCGGAGCGCTATGGCAACGCCGCTGGCGGCGCCTTCGGCACGCAGCGCTTCCCGACCGGTGCGCATTATCTGCCGCTGCCGTCGATGGAATCGACGCACGTGCGCGAGATGCTGGCCGACTTTGGCGTGATCGAGCGCAACCCATTTGCGCTGCGCCCGACGTACGACGAACGTGTGCTCGTTCACGCGCCCGATGAACGCCTGTGGCTCGGCAACCGCTGGCAAGACGGCTTCGTGCCGCATGAAGGCATTACCGAAGCGGAACGCGCCGAGCACACCCGCTTCTTCGCCCAGATCGACAGCCTGCGCCAAACCAAGGGCGCCGATGGCCGCCGCATCTTTGCCGTGCCGACGGCGCTCTCGTCCGCAGACCCGGCATGGCGCGCGCTCGATGCGCTCACATTCCGCGACTGGCTGCACCGCGAGGGCTACCGCGCCGCCACGCTGCACTGGTACGCCGATTACTGCTGCCGCGACGATTACGGCGCCACGGCAGATCACGTTTCCGCCTGGGCCGGCATTGCGTACTTCGCCAGCCGCGGCGGCATGGCGAGCAACGCCGAACAAGGCACCGTGCTCACCTGGGCGGAAGGCCTGGACTGGATGGCCGAGCGGCTGTTCAAAGCCGCCGGATTGAACGAACCGGGCCGCTTGCTACCGGGCAGCGCCGCGCGCATCGGCACGACGAACGAGGCCGGCGCACGCGTCTTCGCCGATGTACTGCAGGCAGACGGCAGCGTCGTGCGCCTGCTGGCCGATCACGTGGTCAGCGCGATGCCGCTGCACATTGCCAAACACATCGTCGAGGGCTTTGATGTGCCCGCCGCCGAGTTGCCCGAAGCCGCGCCATGGCTGCTGGCGAACCTGCTCATCGATGGCTTTCCGCCCGAACACGACGACACGCCGCTGGCGTGGGACAACGTGGTCTATCGCGGCACGGGCCTGGGTTATGTGGTCGCCAATCACCAGGACATTCGCGTCGGGCCGCCCGCGCAGAGCGTGTTCACGGCCTACGTGGCGCTGTCGGACATGACACCCAAGGCCGCGCGTGAATGGCTGCTGAAGGCATCGCCGCAAGCGCTGCTCGATCGCGCGCTGGCCGATCTGGATACGGTGTACGGCATTCGCCTGCGCACGCAGATTCGCCGGGCCGACCTGACGCTGCGCGGCCACGCGATGGCGATTCCCACACCGGGCTTTCTGTCCCGACCCGGCATTGCGCGCCTGCGGGAAAGTGCCGGGCCGATCCACTACGCGCATGCGGACCTGTCCGGCTACTCCGTGTTCGAAGAAGCAGCGTGGTGGGGAGATCGGGCGGCGCGGCGCATCCTCGGTGGCTGATTGTTAGCGCCGCCGCAGGGCATCTAGCGCAACCGCTCAATCTCGGCCATCAGTTCCCACGTGGCCGGATCGATATCGCTGCGCTCAAGCGCCAGCGATAGATACGCTCCGATCATGTCGACAAACCCGCGCGCAAATGCGGGTGGATATGCGCTGCCCGTGTACTGCATCAGTTGCTGCCGCAAGAGGCGCGGCCGGTGCTGTCCAAACTCGCGCACGTAGGCCTGCGTTCGGCAGAGAAAGGTTCGCGCTTCCAGCGCACCGTCAAGGTAGACGCGACGTTTGGTGAGGGTCATTGGCGGCTCCCGCATCGCAACGAAACGGGGCACAGCCAAGGCGGGGAAGGAAAAGACGCGGGGCGACGCCCGCTGAACACAACAGTCACGGAGCCTCCTACGGATAGCAAAAGGCCCGACATTTCGCTGCGAACGAGGGTGGCGGGCCCGACGACAGGGTTCGCAGACCGGCCCGTAGGACGCCGGCAGACCTTTCGGTCTCCCTGCCCGGCCCGCCGTGGTGCAGGCGTGCGCGAGCGCGGACGTGAAAAAGCCGCGCAAGGCGGCCGTCCGGCCATACGGAAAAGGATAGGCTGCGAAACCCAGCTGCCGTTGGTGCGGCAGCGCCGTGAATTATAGCGGCGGCAACGGCACAGCCCACGTGCCAGTTTGCAGCATTTCGTGATCGCGCCTTACCGCCAAACCCGCACTTCGCGCAGCGCTTACGCCTGACGCGACCAGAGCGTGCGGCCGAAGAACGTCAGCGCGCGGTCCCACGCATGTTCGGCCCACACCGGGTCGTACTGCGTGATGGCGATGCGGTTTTCGCCCACGGCCGTTTCATTGGCGAAGGCGTGGTGCGCGAGATAGCGATGAAAGTCCACATCGACGCCGGCATCGACGAGCTTCTTTTCCAGCGCATCGACACCCTCGATCTTGAAGGCGGTGTCCTGCGTACCCCAGTGGCCCTGCACCGGCACCTTGATCTTCGAGGCGTCGATGTATTCCAGCGGAGGGTAGCCGTACCACACCACGCCGGCATCCGCTTCCGGCACGTTGCTCAGCGTCAGGAGCGTCAGCGCGCCGCCCATGCAGTAACCCGTCACGCCCACGTGGTCGCAGGTCTGCTTGAGGTATTGGACGGCGCCGCGCACGTCCTGCGTGGCCGCGTCGCCAAAATTCAGGTTGGTCATCAGGTGGTGGGCTTCCTCTTCCTCTACCGTCATCTTGCCGCGGTAGAGATCGGGCACCAGGGCCACGTAGCCCGCGCGCGCGAGGCGGTCGGCCACGCCGCGAATCTGGTCATTCAGCCCCCACCACTCCTGGATGACGACGATGCCGGGGGCGCCTTCCGCCTTGGCGGGCTTGGCCAGATAGCCCTGGACATCCTGCCCGTCCGGGCGCTTGAACGAGATCATGGATCCTTGGGTTGCGGTCATGCGATGGCTCCTCTGCCTGGAACGAAAGCGCACAGGATAGTCCTGACGGATGAAATTTGCAGCCAGCGCTTCGGCGGCAATGAGCCTTTGTGCGCCGTTGCCCTGCCGATACCCCTCCATCAGAGGTGCCGATACGCAGCCCAAAGTCTCTATCATGGCGGCACGTTCACATCCGATTGCCTCCCATGATCAAAACCCTCGGTCTCATCGCTTACCTGCTCGTATTGCTGATTCACGTCTATATCGTTGTGCTCGAAATGGTGCTCTGGAAGACGCGCGGGCCCAAGGTCTTCGGCATGACGCCCGAGAAAGCCGCTGAAACCGCAGCCATGGCGTCCAACCAGGGCCTGTACAACGGCTTTCTGGTGGCTGCGCTGGTGATTGGGCTGGTGGCGCCAGACCCGACCGTCAACGCGTCGTTCGCGCTGTTCGGGCTGATCTGCGTGGCGGTGGCCGGCATCTGGGGCGCCATTACCGTCAACAAGCGGATTTTTTTCGTGCAGACCGTGCCGGCTGTGGCGGCGTTGGTGCTGGGGTGGTTCGCCTAAAGGCGTGGGGCGTGAGCGCTGAAGCGACGGCTGCAATGCTTGTCTGCCTCGCCGCTGCGCACTAGCTTGAAAGGAGTCAGGAGCGCATTAGACGATGCGCTCTCGCCAACCGGGCCCTCGCATATGCCGCCTGCAGACTGTCGGACGCTCCGAATGCTGGGCCGGGCGCTGCTGCTGGCAACCCTGCTGTGTGGCCCTCTCGTCTCCGCTCAAGTGAGGAACGCCATGACGCTCACCTTGACCTCTCCGGCCTTTGCCGCCGGCGGCGAAATCCCCAGCCGCCTCACATGTGAAGGCGCAGATACATCGCCGCCGCTCGCGTGGGCTGGCGCTCCGGCCGGCACACGCAGCCTGGCACTGATCGTCGATGACCCCGACGCCCCCGACCCCGCCGCACCAAAGATGACGTGGGTCCATTGGGTGCTCTACAACATCCCGCCCGCCACAACTTCGCTGTCGGAAGACGCGGCGCGCACGGGGTTGCCTCCCGGCGCCCGCCCCGGCAACAACGACTGGAAGCGCACCGCATACGGCGGCCCCTGCCCGCCCGTCGGGCGCCATCGCTACTACCACAAGCTCTACGCGCTGAACGTGGAACTGCCGGAGCTTGGCGCACCCACCAAGGCCGAGCTGGAGCGGGCCATGCGTGGCCATGTGCTGGCTGAAGCCGAACTTGTCGGCACCTATCAGAAGCACGACCACTGAGCCGATTCGTCAGAAGGTGAGGCCGATTGGCTCTCAAGGCTTGGCAACCGCGCCGTTGTGGAACAACGCATACGGCACGCCCCGCTCCGGGTGTGCCGTTGTCTGGTTGATGAAGCGTTCGACATCGGGCACGTCATGCAGGGCGGCCATGAACGGCGCCAGCGCATAGCCCGGCGCCACGCAGCCCTGCACCAGCATCCACCGCTCCCATATCGTCACCCACAGCGTGGTGTTCTGCTTCCATCCCGGCACATGGATGGACATCCATTGCAGGCGCCGCTTCGCAGTCTCGGCAATCTCATCGTCGTAGGCGAAAGAGTTGAACTGGCGGCAGCGACCTTCCAGCCAACAATGGTTGCCGTGCTCGATTCGGTGGTGGGAATCACGCTTCCACTCGGCTTCGGTGATGCGCGGGCCGGCCGGCTCAGGGCAGTTGGCTACGCCTGACGAGATCTGAAAGAACGGATCGTGACCGCGGTTCTGCAGGTCGTCTTCAGCGTGGGTGGCCGGCGCAGCCAGCAGCAGCGCCAGGACAAGACAGCGTGCGGAAATCATCACGGTGGCCTCCTCGCCCACACGGGGCGTCGGCTTGAGCAATGCTGCGAAGGATAGGCGCAAAGCGGCGGACCATCCAGACGCCCCGGACGATTCCCCAAACTATCTCGACTGCACGTGCGCCGCGAGCATCGAGGCAAACACATCGTGCAGCTCGGTCTTGCCGAAACGCTGCTCCGACACGCCCTTCTCCACGTCGATCTGCCCGGCGTTGACCGCGTCGTACAGTTCGGTGATGAGCTGTACATGGTTCGCACTCAGACCGGCGCGTTGCAGCATCGGCGCCCAAGCGGTGCGCGGCACGGCGTCGGCAACAATCTCTCGGCCGATAACGGCGCTGAATGTGCGCGCGACGTCGGTCAGGCTCACGCGACGCGGGCCCTCCACGCTGACGATGCGCGCCGTTTTGGCCGATGGCGCCTCCAGCAACAATTCGGCGGCCAGCGCACCAACGTCTTGCGTGGCGACAGTCGCAAACGCGCGGTCCAGCGGCTGGTGCAGGCTCGGCAGCCGTCCTGTTGCCAGCATGACGGGCAGCATCGCCGCCCAGTTCTGCGCGTGCTCTGCTGAACGCAGCAACGTCAGGTGCGTCGCCAGCGGCTTGAGCCGCGCTTCCAGCAGATGAAACAGCCGCGTCAGGCCGGTCCCCCGGTCCAGTTCTGCGCCGTAATCGGACAAGGCCAGGACAGCCGATGGCGGGTTGGCGCGCAGCGCATCGGCGGCCACGTCGATCATGCGCTCCATGGTCGACGCCGGATCCGCATCGCCCACCGGCACCGGACACAGAATCTGCACGGCCGTGGCGCCCTTGATGGCCGATGCGACGGAGGCCGGATCTGTCAGGTCGGCAATCGCAATGTCGCAGCCGAGCTTGGCCAGCGCCTCGCCTTGCCGGGCATGGCGCACCACCGCGCGCACTGGCCTACCCGCGTTGCGTAGTGCCGTGGCGGTGGTGCGGCCAACTTTGCCCGACGCCCCAAAGATGACAAACATGTTCGCGCTCCTCTCAAGTGGGAGGCACGAGCTTAGAGCGACCCCGCAAACCCGACTTGCAGGAACGGAGGAATCTGGCAGATTCGGAGGATTGGCTACCCGGCCAGCGTGTCCACAGAAGCAGCCGCAGCCTTGCCCGCGCGAACGACATCACGTGGGCCCACACCAAGCAGCCGTTGCATCCACTGCGTCATGTGGCTCTGGTGCGCGAAGCCGACCTCGAGCGCGACCTGCGACGCGCTGCGCCTGCCTTCGAGCAGCAGCACTTTCGCGCGTTCCACGCGGCGCTGCACGACATAGCGATGCACCGGAACACCCAGCGTTGCGCGAAACAGCACGTTGAAATGCGGCACGCTCATGCCGGCCTGCGCCGCCAGTTCGGCCAGCGTCAGGCGCTGATGCAGATGGGCTTCGATGTAGTCGATCACGCGTGCAGCCACGCGGGGCGCCAGCGCGCGAGGGCTGTTGACCGCCCCGGCAGCCACATCCCGACTGCTGTTGAGCAAACGAACGACCAGCGCCGTGCACAGGCTTTCCGCATACAACGCATCGGAGGTGTCTTCCGCCTCCAGTTCGGCCCCCAGCGCAGCGGCAAGATGATGGACGCGCGCATCGCGCCATTGCAGTCGCGGCGTCATGTCTGCCGGTGCGCCCACCTGTTCGCCGATGCTGCGTACAAACGTGTCGGTGATGGCGATGCGCAGAATCCGGCAGTCGGCATCGTCCGTCCACATGCCGGGCAGGCCGGCGGGAATCACGTTCGCATCGCCGTGGGCCTGGATGCCCGAATAACGGCGGCCGTCGCATACGCAGTTCGTCCGCACGGGTGCGCCGACATGCACGGTGACGCGGTGATGCGCCATGGCGGGCACGCGATACGTGCCGGGACGGATACCGAGCAGCGTTGCGGCAAAGCCGTCCCAACCGAGCCCCTCGCTGGAGCGCAGGCTGACGGAAGCGGGTTCAAGCAAGGCGGCGGGCGTGAAGGCGTTCATGGCAGGGGCGGAGGTTCGGTGGCGCCTCGACATTCTGCGCCCATACGGCGCCCTATCGTTGCCATAACAAAGATCAACTCGATTTCAGATATCGATAGCCGGATACTCCCGGACGTTGTATTTGGCTTTCCCACAGCCGAATTGCCGACGGCCTCCGGGCCACTTTTTTATTTCTGAGCCTTGCGCTTATGGTGAGGCGGTGGCACCGACCAAAAGGAGATACGCCAATGGATCGCGACGCATTTGTCAGCGCCCTGAGAGCGGAGGGCTTTACCGAATTTGTCCTCGTTACGCGAGACGCGGGCGAGCTGGACACGCACACGCATCCGTTCGAGGCGAAAGCGCTCATCCTGGCAGGGGAAATTCATATCCGCGCAGGCGGCGCCGAGCGCGTATACCGGCCTGGCGACACATTCCACCTAGCGGCCGACGCACCGCACACCGAGCGCTACGGCCCGCAAGGTCTGCAGTACCTGGTGGCGCGGCGCTAAGGCCGGCAGCTCAGGCGCGCGCCGGATACTGCGCGAGCACCTTGTCGCGGATCGACGGCTTGATGTTCGCCAGCGACATGTTGCCTTTGTAATGCGCCACCACGCGTGGGTTCATCATGCGAAACCACAGCGGCGGCACATAGGCGATCAGGATCATTGCCGCATAACCGGCAGGCAGTTGCGGCGAATGCTCGAAATGCCGCAGCGCCTGGAATGACCGCGTTGGGTTGGCGTGGTGATCGGCATGCCGCTGCAGTTGATACAGGAACAGGTTCGTCACCACGTGGTTGCTGTTCCACGAATGCTGCGGCGTGCATCGCTCGTAGCGGCCGCTGGGCAATTGCTGGCGGCACAGGCCGTAGTGCTCCAGGTAGTTCACCACCTCCAGAAGCGACGCGCCGTAGATGGCCTGGATGATCAGGAACGGCACCGCCTTGGGCCCGACAAACGCGATGCACACGCCCCACAGCACCAGCGTCATCGCCCAGGCATTGAGCACGTCGTTACGCCAGGACCAGACCGAGTGGCCGTGCTGCTCCAGCCGACGCTTCTCCAATGCCCACGCCGATTTGACGCTACCTACCACCGTACGCGGCAGAAATTCCCAGAACGACTCGCCATAGCGCGCACTTGCCGGATCGGCCGGTGTGGCCACGCGCACGTGGTGGCCGCGGTTGTGCTCCACATAGAAGTGCCCGTAGGCCACTGGGGCCAGCGTGATCTTCGCGAGCCACCGCTCGAAACGGTCTGTCTTGTGACCAAGCTCATGCGCGGTATTGATCGAGATGCCCGTCACCACGCCCACCGAAAACGCGAACGCAATGTAGTCGTACCAGGCCAGGTCATACGTGCGCAGCACCCACATCGCCACCGCAAAACTCACGTAGAGCACGGTGGTCGCCAGGTAGACAATGCGGCGGTAGTAACGCTGTTTTTCCAGCGTCGGGACGACGTCTTCGGGCGGGTTGTCGCGGTCGTCGCCAATCAGGAAATCGAGCAGCGGGATGATCGTGAACACGATGAACGGCCCCGCCCACCAGAGCGGATGCCAGCCCGTCGCAAGCGCCGAAACGGCCGCGATGATGGGTAGCGTGATGGTCAGCGCGCCGAGCATCCAGAGATAGCGCTTGCCGTCGGTCCATTCCACGGACGCGACCATGCCGGGTGTTGCCATTGTCTTCCTCCTGTTTTGCCCCGCTGGGTGGCTTGGCTTGTGTACGCACATGCGTGCGCCGCCGGGGTCGTGCCCGACGCTTGCGTTATAGGCGCAGCAGGAGGAGAGACCAATGCCAGAAACTAGGCGCAAAACTCCAAACAAAGCGGCCGCCGTGCGGCCCTTTGGAGGCGAGAAAAAAGCAGGTGATTGAAACGGACGATTTAAAAACGGTCGTTCGATTTTGGTGCGACGCACCTGAACACAGACTCACAACAACCGTTTATGCCAGCCCCCGAGGGCGCCGGCGGGCAATGCAGATCAGGCCAATGTGGGGAGGAACGCGTTGACCGCTTCGAGCACAGCGGCCTCCTGCTCCCGATGCGGCACGTGCCCGCAACGCTGCACGAGTTTGAGCGTGGCGGGTGCACCGGCCAGCGTGACGATGCGCTCGGGTTGCGCAGTCGAGCCGTATTCATCTTCGGTGCCGTGCAGTGCCAGCACGGGGCTGCGCACGGCAAGCAGCGCGTCGTCAAGGCACCACTGCGCAAACGCTGGAGACAACCACGTGTTGACCCACGCATCCAGCACCCATTGCGCCTTGCTGCCGTGATAGCGCTCCAGCCGGCCCATCTGGCCGGGCTGGGCAAACTGTGCCTGGGCGACGCGGATGCCCTCGCGCGTTTGCTCTTCCACAAACGCCTGCGCCGACTCGGTAATCAACCCCGCGCAGCGGCCCGGATACGCCGCCGCAATCGACACGGCCATCCCACCGCCAACGCTGTGGCCGAAAACGATGAAACGGTCTACGCCAAGCTGCTCGGTCAGCGCGGCAAAGCCACCGTACGCTTCCTGCTGAATAAAACCCGGATCGAGCGGGCCCGCAAAGGCATCGGATCGGCCGAAGCCGAGCCGGTCGTAGGCGATGACCGCATGCCCGGTCGACTGCGCCAGCCGCTGCGGAAAATCGCGCCACAGCGCTACACAGCCGAGCGAATCGTGCAGCAGCACGATGGGCGGTTTGGCGGCATCGTCTAACGGGCCGCCCCACTGCCTGGCATGGAGACGGCCATCGGGTGTGGTGATCCATGCCTCGGCGCCATCCGCCGAAACCGCAGAAAGCGACTCAGCCATTCCGGTCTCAGAACAGGCGGTCAAGCCAGCCGTGGGGGTCCGGGGCGCGGCCGTTCTGCAGATCGACCAGCGCCGCCTTCAGCTTGGTCGTCAGCTCGCCCGCCTTGCCATCGCCGATGGTGAAGTTGTGCTTGTGGCCCTTAACCTTGCCGATGGGCGTGACAACCGCTGCGGTGCCGCAGGCAAAGGCTTCACGCAGGCGGCCGCTTTGGGCGTCGGCCTGCCATTGGTCGATGGAGTACGGCTCTTCACGCACAGTCAGGCCCATGCCGCGCGCCAGCGTGATCAGCGAATCGCGCGTGATGCCGGGCAGGATCGTGCCGGTGAGCGGCGGCGTCTGCAGCGAACCGTCATCGAAGACGAAGAAGACATTCATGCCGCCCAGCTCTTCAATCCACTTGCGCTCCACCGCGTCGAGGAAGACGACCTGGTCGCAGCCCTCGCGGGTGGCTTCCGCCTGGGCGACCAGGCTGGCGGCGTAGTTGCCGCCGCACTTGGCCTCGCCCGTGCCGCCGGGCGCGGCGCGCGTGTAGTTGTCCGACACCCAGATCGTGACGCCTGACGATGCGTCGCCCTTGAAGTACGCCCCCACGGGGCAGGCAATCACGCAGAACAGGTATTCGGCCGACGGCTTCACGCCCAGCACCACTTCGGTGGCGATCATGAAGGGGCGCAGGTACAGCGACGAGCCCTGGCCCGACGGAATCCAGTCACGATCGAGCTTGACCAGCTCGCGCACGGCCTGCAGGAAGAGATCTTCCGGCAGCCCGGGCATTGCCAGGCGCTTGGCGGAGTTCTGGAACCGGCGCGCGTTCGCCTCCGGGCGGAACAGCGCACCGCCGCCGTCCGGGAGGCGGTAGGCCTTCATGCCCTCGAAGATTTCTTGTGCGTAGTGCAGCACCAGCGTGGACGGATCGCACTGGATCGGGCCATGCGCGCCGATTTTGGCGTCGTGCCAGCCCTTGCCTTCGGTGTAGCGAATGGTGGCCATGTGATCCGTGAAGACGCGGCCGAACGCTGGGTTTTCCAGCAGGCGCGCCCGCTCTTCCGCCGGAACAGGGTTCGGGCGCTTCTCGATCGAAATAGCCGATTCGACAACGTTGTTCATACCGTCTCCAAGAGTGCGAGGGGGCACAAAAAATGCCCAAACCGCTATTTTGCGCCAACGGCGATGCAATTTGGTTGCGTATTCACGCACATACGGTATTGCAGGCGCCGGAAAAACAAGGCGGTTGGATGAGCGCCCAGGGGCATCAACCGCCGCAGCTCCATGGCCGAGACGCCGCCTGACTTAAGGGGAATACCGCACTGGAATAGCGCCGTCGCCCGGGCATTCGCGCGCCGGCCGGAACGGGCGCCAGAAGGCTTGATGGGCGGGCATCACCCCTGCGGGACTTGAAACCCTATGGTACGGTTGACGGAATGAATGTCATGACCCGCCATCCCCTGCTGGTGCACGGCGGCACAACGGTGCCGCCAGGGAGTGTTGCGCACCATGAGTGATGCGAAACGCGATTCGCGTCGCCAGATCCACGCCGAAAAAGTTGCCGCCAGCCGAGCATTGCGCCTGAGCGTGCCGGCAGAGGCGCGGCCGGCGCCAGTGAGCCGAAAAGACTGGCTTCGGCAACGGAAGGAGCAACTGCAGGCCGCCCGCGTTGCCGCCAAACAGCGACGCGATCAACTCAAGGCAGAAATCCTCTCGGCCGCGCAAGAAGTTGCCCGCGAAGAACGGGTAGCCGCACGACTGGAAGCGGAACGCGTCAAGGCAGAAACGAAGTCAGCCAGCGTGCATGCCAAGGAAGACGCACGTGCTGCGGCCAAGTTCGAACGCAGCAAGCCAGGCCGATCAACGTCAAAGCGCAAGACGCTCGGAGCGGGAAAGCGCAAATTGGTCTCTTACGCCGATCTTCTGCGCATGCGCGGATGAGCCCGGCCTACGCTGACCCTGCAATCCTTAGCGCGCCTGCACAGCCTCGGCTTCTACGCTCTTGGCACGAACCGGCATGGGCTTGCCGTCGAGCTTGCGAAAAATCCACGCAGAAAACACGGCCACGACGCCCATGGTGAAGAACGCCAGCCGATAAGCCGGCGCGGCCACACCAAGCTTGACCGAGAAAAGGCTGACAAGCCCGCCCCCGATCGATACGCCCAGGCCGATTGCGAGCATCTGCACCATCGAGAACAAGCTGTTGCCGCTGCCCGCATCCTGATGCGACAAGCCTTTGAGCGTGATGCTGTTCATGGCCGCGAACTGCATCGAATTGGCCCATCCGAACACCGACAGTTGCACGATCGATATCACAAGCGGCCAGCCCGGCGACATGGCCGCAAACGAGGCAATCGAGACACCGACGACCCACGTGTTGACCTGGAGAAACACGTCGTATCCGAACCGGTTCACAAGCGGGACGACCCAGCGCTTGGCGAGCATGCCGGCAATGGCAATCGGCAATAGCAGCAACCCGGAATGGAACGGCGAATACCCAACCTGCAACTGGAACAGCAGCGGCAACAGGAATGGCACGGCGCCGGAACCGATGCGGCAGAACAGGTTGCCGATCAGCCCAATGCTGAAGTTCGGTTCGCGAAAGAGCGCAAGCTGAAACAGCGGTGCCACACGCCGCCTTGCGTGCGGAATATAAAGCAGCGCGCTGACGATGCTCACGGCGATTAGCACCACGCTCCACGGGCTACGCGCACCGTTTTCGAGCGCTAGCGAGAACGCCACCATGCACAACGACAGCAGCCCGCAGCCAAGCCAATCGAATGGCGCCACGGCGCGCACGGCGTCTTGCGGCAGATAGCGCCGTACCGCAAACAGACCGACGAAACCCACCGGCACGTTGATCAGGAAAATCCAGTGCCACGAGACATCCTGCACAAGCCAACCGCCCAGGGCGGGCCCCAGGAGCGGACCAACCTGCCCCGCCACCGACACGAAGGCCAACGCTGCGATGTACTGCTCGCCCGGAATATTGCGCAGCACCGCCAGCCGGCCGATCGGCAACAGCATCGATCCGCCAATCCCCTGCAACACGCGTGCGATCACCAGTTGCGGCAGCGTGTGTGCCGTTGCGCAGAGCACCGAACCGAGAACAAAAATCAGGATCGCGGTGAAATAAACGCGCCGCGTGCCGAACTTGTCTGCCAGCCACCCTGATGCTGGCGTCAGCATGGCCATGGTCAGCGTGTAGGCCACCACCACCGATTTCAGGTCGAGGGGCTTTTCACCGAGGCTGCGTGCCATTGACGGCAGCGCAGTATTGACGATGGTTGTGTCCAGCGCCTGCATGAAGAAGCCGGCAAAGACGATCCACAGCATGGCCTTGTGGGAGGCGTTCTGCGGGGCGGCGGGAGTTGAAGCGGTCTGCATGTGAATCCTGGAATGCCTGTCCGGAAAGCGCCGGACATCCACCCGCAATGCTACCGATGGACGGCCAATCGGGAACCCCTCTAGAGACGTTGACTGTTATCGGAAAACCCGATGACAATGCCGGCATGCTCAATCCTGTCTGGATTCAAACCTTCGCCGCGGTGGCCGCCGCCCATAGCTTTACGGAAGCCGGGCGCCAGCTCGACCTGTCGCAATCGTCGGTCAGCGATCACATCCGGCGGCTGGAGCAAAGCGTGAACCGGCGGTTATTTGTGCGCGACACCCATTCGGTATCGCTCACGCCCGACGGCGAAGCCCTCCTCGTTCACGCGAAGCTGATCCTCGAATCCCTGGCGCGCGCCGAGCTGCAGTTCAGTGCGCCCCGGCTGCAGGGCCGCGTTCGGCTGGGCTCTTCGGAAGACTTGGCGCAGGGGCCGCTGCCCAATCTGCTTGCCGCTTTCCGAGCCACGCACCCGGATGTCGAGCTTGAAATCACGATGGGGATGACCAGCAAGCTGTACGAAGGCATCGAAGACGGCTCGCTTGACCTGATTGTCGGCAAGCGCCGCGAAGGCGGCCGACGTGGTGTCCCGCTATTCCGAGGGCAGCTCGAATGGCTGGCGCGGCCCGGTACCGTGGTCGATGTGAGTCAGCCGCTGCCGCTCATCCTCGTCAACGAGCCGAGCGTGACCCGCGCAATCGTGCTGGACACGCTGGCCGCGGCGGGTTGGCTGTGGCGCGTGGTCTGCACCAGCAGCAGTCATTCCGGGTGTATTGCGGCCGCGCGCGGCGGCCTGGGGATTACCGTGCGTGCGCAGAACCTGGCCGGCGGCGGGCTGGTACCGCCCGTCAATGGCGATGTCCTGCCGCCGCTGCCGGCAATCGAATTCATTACGTTGTCTGCGCGGCGCTTGAGCAAGCCTGCGGAGACGCTCTTGCAACTCATCCGCAAGAGCGACCTGCGCGCCGGGCGGACGGACTGAACAACGTTTACCGTTACGAGAGCACGGCCTCATCGACTTGCTGGGCAATCTGCGCAACTTCAAGCCGATTGCCGCCCAGCGATTTGGCACGGTAGAGCGCCTTGTCTGCAGCAGCCAGACCATCCGCCAGCGACGGCAGATCGGCGTTGAACTGAGCCATGCCAATGCTGACTGTCGCCAGAATGCCGGCGCTGTCACTGCGGCGTTGCACCGCCTCCGCAAAGCACTTGGCCACGGCCTCGCCCCGCGTTCTTGCGTGGCGCGCGTCATCACCCAACAGCAGCGCGGCGAATTCCTCGCCGCCAATGCGCGCAAGCATTACGCCGGGGCCAAGCACACCCTGCGCGATTTCCGCAAACACCTTGAGAACGGTGTCGCCAGCCTGGTGTCCGTAGCGGTCGTTGATGGCCTTGAAGCGGTCCAGATCGAACACGAGCATGGCGACGGGCCGGTTGCTGCAAATGCCTTCGATCAGGCGTTCGCCCCGTTCGAAGAACCAGCGGCGATTGCCAAGGCGGGTCAGGTAGTCGGTCTGCGATTCGCTCAGAAGCTGGCCGTGTGCCTCGTCCCGAATGAGCTTCAGCAACGTCATCGGCAAGACCATCGCGTACAAGACGCCCTCGATCATCGTCAACTTGCTGGCCAATGGCTGCATGGCTGGCCCGAATGCCGACACCAGGCCGGGCAGCGCGATCCCGCGGGCAAGGTAAAGCACCGCATGCAACGTCGTCACAACCACCACCAGTTGGCGCGGGCGCAGCGGCTTCATCACCTCGCATCGCCACATTTCGCGGGCCGTCATCGCGCTGATCAACGCAATCGGAATCGCGCTGACGTAGTTCCACAGGAGGTCTTGCCACTGCGCACCCCAGATCGCCCAGACCAGGGCCATGCCGATAAGCACGCCCGCTGCGCCGCCGCGATACTCTCGCCCGTTCAGCGCCGCCACGCCGGACAGCACCAGCAAATAGCCGCACAGCATGATGAGGTTGCAGAGGGCAGCCCCCGTCGCGCCGGGCACGGCATGGCGGAACAGCACGGCCGTGCAGCCGAGCGAGAGCGTCGCAAACCCGGCCGCCAGCAGGCGCAACGCCTTGCTGCGGCGGGGGTTGGTCCGATGCTCCCAAAACAGCATTCCAGCGCTGGCGAGCAGGATGCCGACGGCAAGGAGATAAAGGGTAAGAAGATCGACGTACATCCGGATATCAAGACAGGGCGCCGAGCATGGCGGCGCGCGCTCCGGATTTTACGTGGGAATGTCGTCGCGCATCGGGCGCGGCGCCCCCTCCCTACGGGGGTGAATGCGTTATCACTCGCAGCGAAAAACGCTGGAAATGGCGTCAAAAACCCGTGTGCCTACCGTTGCGTGCGTCCCCGTCAAACACGTACCAGGACGACGCCAACGACCCACCCGGCGGCGCCAGCAATTCGCGGCAAGCCGCCCGGATGCTGCGGCATACCAATGGCCCGCGCTATCTGCTCGCGTTCAGCCTCGAGACAAGCAGCGCATATTTTTCCGGCGAGGTATCAGCCAACGCGGCTTCGCGCGTGGAAGGCGAGTCGTCATACGGCACCGGCTCGGCAAACTGGCTCACTGTCAGATCCCACGCCTTACCGTCGATCCGGTTGTAGAAGTGCGTGCCGCCTGGCGTCTGCGTGGTGAGGATGTCACCGCCAAAATAATCCTGCACGACAAGCGAAGTCACGCTGCAGTGATTCTGCGCAGGATTCGACGGCGACCAAGCGTTGGTCGGACTCGACGTGTCTCCAGACCAGACGCGCGAGATGGTTCGGTATAGATCGAGAGGCGTTGCGAAGGGGTTCGATACGGGTGGCATCTGATCTTCCTGGTTCATCGATAGGAAAGCGGCGGTTGATTCGAGGTTGGGTACCCGGTTACTGCGACAACGCATGGAACGCGCAAAAACAAAAAGCCCCGTCGTGGTCGGCGGGGCTTCGGTGCGCATGGTGTTGCGGACTGCTAATGCGTGCGCGCCCCCAGAGGCCGTCCCCAATGGGCATGCGCGTGATGCTGGATCGCAATGGTGAGGGACGTGCGGGCTTGCATGGGGACGAGTGTGCCTGCCGGCGTGAGTCGCGTCAACGAATGTCGGTTGACCTTTGACGCCGGCGTGCACATGCTTGGCACGCAACGTGGCGAGGCAGTTTTCCATTGTTTAGCGCGGCGACGGCAGAGCCGTATTTCGCGCCCACGTACTGAAAAACCAACCGCAGGTGCCACGGCTTCCATGGGTGGCGCCAGACACGCATCGGAGCGCATGAATGATCCCCACCATTACCGCTTTTGAACGCTCGCCCGATGGCGGCAAAGGACTGGCGCGCGACACAAGGGTTCGCTGGGCGTTAGAAGAAGCGGGCCAGCCCTATGACGTCCGGCTGGTTTCGTTCCAGGCGATGAAGGAGCCAGCGCATCTGCGCCTGCATCCGTTCGGCCAGATCCCAACCTACGAGGAAGGCGACCTGGCCTTGTTCGAAACAGGCGCGATCGTCTTCCATATCGCCGAGCAGCACACGGCTTTATTACCAAACAATAACAATGCCCGCGCACGGGCGATCACGTGGATGTTTGCGGCGCTCAACACCGTCGAACCGCCGATTCTTGAACTCGCCACCGCCAAGTTCCAGGAAGGCGACAAGCCGTGGACCGCTGAGCGCCTGCCGCTGGTCATGGACCGCATCCGCCGTCGGCTCGATCAACTTTCTGCGCGCCTGGGCGATGCGGATTGGCTCGATGGCACATTCAGCGCGGGGGACCTGCTGATGGTGTCCGTACTGCTCCGGCTGCGGCCGTCGGGCCTTCTGGACGAATTCCCGAGCCTGGCCGCCTATGTCGCGCGCGGTGAAGCGCGGCCCGCTTACCAGCGCGCGTTCGAGGCACAGCTGGCGGTGTTCACCGGCACGCCGCCAGCCGCCTGATGAAGCTCAGGCCGCTTTGGCCTGTTGCATGGCGTCGAGCTGATCGCCGCCAAGACTGTCGACCAGGTCGGTCAGCATCCGGGCCAACTCACCGGTCATCAGTGCGACATCGGAGTCGAAGCGTTCGTCGTCATTCTGGGCGGTGGGGTCTTCGGCTTCCTTGATCACGTCGAGCGGCGTCACGCGCTTGATCAAAAGCGACGGCGTCAGCACGAAGGAGACCCGGTCGTCCCAGGTCATGGCAAGGCGCATGCATTGTTTGCCGGCTTCGATATGCCGACGCATGTCTTCCGCCTCCAGCGCGTGGCCGACGTATCGCACCGTGGCGCCGCCCTCACCCGTCGAGCGCAACTCGGCGTCCTGGTCTACGGTAAAGCCGCCGGGCGCCTCACCGGACAGCAGCCACTCCGTCATCGCGGCAACCGGCGAATGCGCCACGTGCACGTTCGTGAGCGGCAACTGATCGATCGACTTCACGAGCAAGCCGCGCACGTCGTCGGCAACCGCCTGCGACGCCGCATCGATCACGAGCCAGCCGTTTGCGGTATCGATCCACACACGGGTATCGCGCCGAATGCTGAATGCGCGCGGCAGCAGTTCGTCAGTCACCTGCTCCTTGAGTTCGCGCAGTTGCTTTCGGCCGGGCTTGAAGCCCTGCTGCTCCTCCAGCTCAAGCGCTCGGGCCTTGGTCACCTGATTGATGACGGACGCCGGCAGCAGCTTCTTTTCGGCGCGAAAGACCAGCAGCATCTGCCCGTTGTTCGAATACACGAGCGCGCCGTCATCGCGCGGCGATGCCCAGCCGGAGGTTTGCTTTTCTACGCTGTTGCCCGGTTGAAACGCGTGGGGCGCCAGCCACTTTTCAAGCTGGTCAGGGGTAACGGCCCAAGGTGCCGGCAGGCGATGAAGCTGAAGGTTTTTGAACCACATGGGAGTACGGGCAAAGTGCGCGATTCTAAATGATGGCGGCACCCCTCCTCCCAATGGCCGATGTCTGGCCCGGCGCGCGCGGCACGTTCGGCTGGCCCCGGTACTAATATGCAGGTCTTGACGCCGGCATCCATTGATGACCGTTCGGGCGTCGCATTCGAGCAGGGGACAAACGATGACACGCGTTCGCGTTGCGGGCTTCACCATCTCGCTTGACGGATACGGCGCAGGCCCGGATCAGGACATCAACAATCCGCTCGGCATTGGCGGGACAGAACTGCACACGTGGCTAGTCACGACGCGCACATTCCAGCACACCCTGCTCGGCAAGGACGGCGGCACAACCGGTGTTGACAATGATTTTGCCGCCCGCAGTTTTCAGGACGTTGGGGCGTGGATTCTCGGGCGAAACATGTTCGGCCCCATTCGCGGGGATTGGCCCGACGACAACTGGAAAGGCTGGTGGGGTGACAACCCGCCGTATCACGTTCCTGTTTTCGTGTTGACCCACTACGCGCGTGCGCCCATCGAGATGGAGGGCGGCACGACCTTCCACTTCATCACAGGCGGCGCTCAAGAAGCACTCGACCGTGCCTGCGAGGCCGCCGGCGGGAAAGATGTACGCATCGGCGGTGGGGCAGGCACCATCCGGCAGTACCTTCGCGAGGGCCTCATCGATGAACTGCACATTGCGATCTCGCCGATCTTGCTTGGCCGTGGAGAACCCCTGTTCGAAGGCATTGATTTGCGAGCGCAGGGCTATACGTGTGTTGAATCCGTAGCGTCGGAAAACGCAACGCATGTTGTTCTGCGGCGCCCGTCCCGCACGAACATCTGAACGGACGATGACAGGACGAACCATGACTGAGCACGACGCAAAACTGCACGGTAGCTGGCGCTTGGTGTCTTTCGAGACCGAGATGCAAGAGACAAAGGAGCGCACGCAGCCCTGGGGCGCTGATCCCAAAGGGTCGCTGATCTTCGGTGCGGATGGACGCATCATGGTGCTTCTCACCGCAAAGGTGCGGGAGCCCGGGAATACAGACGAAAAGCTGCTGGCGCTATTCCGCACGGTGATGGCCTACACGGGGCAGTATCGGGTCGACGGGGACCGGTTCATCACAAAGGTGGATGCGTCCTGGAATGAAGCCTGGACCGGCACGGAGCAGGAACGGTTCTACACGCTTGACGGGGACGAGCTCGAGGTTCGCACGGCGTGGATGCCGAACCCGTTGGCATCCGGAAACCCAATGGGAAGAGGTGTTCTCCGTTTCAAGCGCGAGTAATCTCCCCTGCCAGCTTGACGATGAGTGGCCTAGAAAGATGCATAACGAACAACTTACGTTCACCAGTCAGGAAGCCTGGGAAGCCTGGCTCGAAACCCACGCAGAAGCGGTGACCGGTGTCTGGCTCCGCATCGCAAAGCGGTCGGCCGACCAATCGACTGTGTCTTACGCCCAGGCACTGGAGAGTGCCCTCTGCTACGGATGGATCGACGGCCAAAAAAAGGCTGAGAGCGAGCACTATTGGCTACAGCGATTTACGCCGAGAACCGCCAAAAGCATCTGGTCGAAGATCAACAAAACCAAGGCTGAAGCGTTGATCTCCGACGGGAAGATGCGCCCAAGCGGGCTTCGCGCAATCGATCTGGCCAAGCGCGACGGGCGTTGGGAGGCTGCCTATGCATCTGCGAGTACGTCAACGGTGCCCGATGACCTGCAGCAGGCTCTCGACGCCAACCCGAAGGCCAGGCAATTCTTCTCGACCCTGAATAGCCAGAACCGCTATGCGATTCTGTTCAGAATCCAAAACGTGAAGAAGGCCGAGACGCGCGCAAGGAAGATCGCTCAGTTCATCGACATGCTGAACAAGGGCGAGAAGCTTCATCCATAGCATTCACTCCACTGTGCCGGACGCGTGTCGACAGACTTCGGCGCGCTCCCATCAGGAGCGATTCGTGCATTCATGCCGTCAAGCATGATCGAGTGCCGAGACCGCAGCCCTCAGGGCCAGAAGGTAACTCTGTACTCCGAACCCACAAATCTGCCCGGTGACGATGTCCGCAAACACCGAGTGATGGCGGAACGGCTCGCGTGCGTGGATATTGGACATATGCAATTCCACCACCGGACACGTCAGGATCGCCAGCGCATCGCGAATGCCGTAGCTGTAATGTGTCCACGCACCTGCGTTGATCAGCACGGCGTCCTGGCCGTCCTCAAATGCACGGTGAATGCGCTCGCACATCGCCCCTTCGCTGTTTGTTTGGAAGGACTCCACCTGCACCCCAAGTTCGGCGCCCAACGCCTGCAACTTTGCGTCGATCTCGGCCAGCGTGACCGTCCCGTACTGCACGGGATCGCGCTTGCCGAACATGTTGTGATTGACGCCGTGCAGCATCAAGATGCGCTTCAGCTTCATTCGGGCCTCCTTGCTGGACTCAATCAAGGGGAACGGTGAGCCGATCGATCACCGGCCGTGTCTCTGGACGCACGCCGCGCCACCATGCGAACGCTTCAGCGGCCTGTTCGACCAGCATGCCAACACCGTCTGCGATGTTGCGCACACCCGCGTTGCGGGCGAGCCGCAGGAACGGCGTCAAACCCTTGCCGTAGGCCAGTTCATAGGCCATCCCTTCGGGGCGGAAGATGCTCGGTGGAACAGGTGGCAGATCGCCCGTGAGACTGGCTGATGTGGCATTGACCACCAGATCGAAGCGCCCCATCGCTACCAGCTCGGCATACCCGCACGCGACGACCGGGCCGCGCTCTGCAACCTGTGCAGCCAGCGCTTGCGCTTTTGCGACGTCGCGGTTCGCGATGACCATCTCCGCCGGCATCGCCTGCAGGAACGGCAGCAGAGCGCCACGCGCCGCACCGCCGGCACCGAGCATCAGCACGCGCTTGCCAGACATCGGGAGCCCCAGGTTGGCTTCGATGTCGCGAACCAGCCCAATGCCGTCGAAGTTGTCGGCCAGGATGCGGCCACCCTCAAACTTCAGTGCGTTCGCCGCGCCGGCCAACGTTGCACGCTCGCTGCGCTCGTCGGCCATCGCAAAGGCCTTGAGCTTGAACGGCGCCGTGACATTCATGCCCTTGCCCCCGCCTGCGGCGAACCTGCGAACGACATCCGCGAACGCCGCCTCCGGTTCGACCGGCCCCTCGATGGCCGTGTATTGCATGTCCTGTCGCGTCTCCTGCGCAAATAGCCCGTGAATGAGCGGCGATTTGGTATGAGAGATCGGATTGCCGATCACCGCATAGTGGTCAGTCATCATTGAGCTCGCTTCGAATAGAGGACGCCATCAACCTGCATCGCGTGAATCTCGTCTGAGTCGAAACCCAGGGCGCGCGCCACTTCGGCGTTGTGCTCGCCCAGGTCGGGCGCGACATCGCGGACCGTCGTATCGCAATCGGAGAACTTGAACGGCAGGTTCGGCAAGCGCAACGTGCCATAGCGTGGGTGCTGCTGCTCCACCACCATCCCCCGCGCTTGAATTTGCGGATCGGCCAGCACCTCGTCAATGCGCTGCACCTTGGCGCATGGCACATCGATGCCATCCAGCAGCTCCAGCACCGATGCCACCGAACGCGCCGCCACCCAGGGCTCGACCACAGAGAGGATTTCCGTGCGGCACGCGTTGCGCCCAGCGCCCGCATGAAACCGCGTGTCGGTGCCGAAGCCCGCCGGGCCACCATTCGCCTCGACCAGCGCAGCGAAGCGCTTCCAGGCGTCGTCCACCTGCGCGGCGATCACCAGATCGCCGTCAGCCGCGCGGAACACGCCATAGAGGGTGGAGGTCGGCATGTCATGTCCAGTCTGCTCGGGCAGTACGCCCTGCAGGGTGTAGCACTGCACGGCGTATTCGTGCATCGACACCAGCGTGTCGTACAGCGCCATGTCGATGTGTTGCCCTCGCTGGCTCTTCACGCGTCCCAACAAGGCCGCGTTGATGGCAGCGACGGCGTGTATGCCCGTATACATGTCACCGAGCGAGATGCGCAGCAACGGCGGCCGCTCACCCGGCGTACCGACCATTTGCATGATGCCGCTCTTGGCTTCGGCAATCAGTCCGAAACCGGCGCGATGTGCGTCCGGCCCGGTATGTCCGTAAGCCGAGATGGAGCAATAGACCAGGCCCGGATTGCGCGCCGACAGCTCGGCATAGCCCAGCCCAAGCTTGTCGAGCGCGCCGGGTCGGTAGTTCTCGACGAACACATCGGCCGAGTCGCACAGCCGCTGCATGAACGCCTTGCCGCGCGGGTCCTTCATGTTGACGCTTACACCGCGCTTGCCCATGTTGAGCTGCAGGAAATAACCGCTTTGCTCATCGTCGAGCACGGTGGCGTGCTGGCGGCCGGCGTCGCCGGTGCCGGGGCGCTCGACCTTGATCACTTCGGCGCCGAGCGCGGCCAGGCATCGACCGACGTAGGGGCCTGCAAGGAAGTGGCTGTAGTCGACAACGCGGATACCTTCAAGAGGGCGAGCTTGCATCAGAACGCTCCCGGCCGGCGCGGCACCATCAGACGATGCTCGCCGCGTTGCACCACCTGACCGTCCTGGTTGATCAGCTCCGATGGCAACACGACGATGCCCCAGCCCGGCCGGCTCTTGCTTGCCCGCATCTCCCCGACGCGGAACTTCACGTGCAGCACGTCGTTGACCTTGATCGGCAGCAGGAAATCCCAGGTCCAGCCGAGCGACATGCCGGGCAGGAAGCGGTAGTCGCTCTGCGTTTTCAGGCCATCGGCAATCGACAGCCCAAACAGCCCATGCGCGACGATGCAACCGAAATGACTGGCATTGGCGTAGGCCTCATCAACATGCACTGGTGTGTGGTCACCGGTGAGGTCGGCGTAAGCGAGGATGCGTTCCTTCGTTACCGTGTAGCTCGGGCTCACGCAGGTGTCGCCCTCGCGTGCGTCATCCCAATATTTTTCGACGATGGTCATATTTATGCCTGCGCACGTGGGTTGATCGCCAGCGCCTGCGCTACGCAAGACGCAGGCTTGGCCTGGATGAGTTCGACCGCCAGGCCATCCGGCAAGCGCAGCCAATTGCGGCCCTGCGGCATTTCGCTGACGCCGAAACCGTGTGCCAGGGACAGCGCGGCTTCGAGGTCTTCGCACATCACCCCAAGATGAGCGAGCCGGCCCTCAGGGCCCTCGAACTCCGGGGCATGGATGAACTGCAGTCCGCCGAGGGTCCAGTACTGCCGAGGCGCTTCACGCGTGCCATCGATCTCGCGCAGCGTCATGCCGAGCACCTCTTCGAAGAAACGGATGTGCCAATGGATGTCTTTCACCCAGATGGCGACGTGTTCCAGATAGGCCTTGGGGGCGCTCATGCGGTGGTCTCCTCGCGTTGACGGTCAGCCATCTCGCGCTCGATGCCTTTGATGCAGGCGACCAGCGTGGCATTGACCGGTGTCGGCACGCCGTGCTGCTGCCCGCAGCGCACGACTGAACCGTTGATGAAATCGATCTCGGTGATCGACCCTTTCTCCAGGCTTTGCAGCATCGATGTCTTGAACGCCGCAGGAAGGCCCTCGGCGGCAAGGTTCCAAGCCTGCTCTGGATCCGTCATCGAGAGCGTTACGCCCGCCGCTTGCGCCGCCGCAATCGCCTCGGCCACCGCCGCAAGCGATGTGGCCTTGAGCAGCGCATCGTCATAGAGCTGGCCGTAGGTCAGGCGTGTGATGCCGGTCAGCGCGCCGGTGGCGACGTTCACCAGGAGCTTGTCCCACATCGTGCCGACAATGTTCTCGCTGACGGTGGTCGCTAGCCCCGCTGCGTTGAATGCGTCTGCGATGGCCTGCACACGCGGTGTCACGCGGCCGTCGAGTTCGCCGATGTACGTTGCCTTGCCAACCACGCCGGACTGAATATGGCCGGGGCCACGCAACACCCCGCCCACGTAGGTCTTGCCTGCCAGCACCCGTTCACGGCCGACGATGTCCGCCAGGATCTCTTCATGCCCCAGGCCGTTCTGCAACGACAGCACCAGCGTATCGGGCCCAACTAAAGCGGCCGCGCCGCGCATGGCCGCGTCGGTCTGCAAGGATTTGACGAGCACGATCACCAGTTCTGCCATGCCGACCTCTGCAGCCTGTGTCGCCGCCAGCACCTGGATGCGGCGGGTGCCCTGCGTGTCGTCAACCCTCAGGCCCTCGCTGCGCATGGCGTTGACGTGGGCCGGTGAGCGGCTGATCAGCCAGGTCTCATGGCCGCCTTCCGTGAGCGCGGCACCGATGGCGCAGCCCAGCGCGCCGGCGCCCAGAATCGCAATCTTCAATGGCGTCTCCTTGTCGTGTGGTTGCACGATAGAAGGCGGCACTTATACTGACAATACAATGATCCAAATACCGTTATTGCCATGGACAATAGTGCGGCGACGCTGGCCGATCTGCCCGAGCTGAAGCTTCTGCAGCTATTCGACCTCCTCTACGACGTGCGCAACGTCAGCCGGGTTGCCGAACAGCTCGGACAGAGCCAGCCGACCGTCAGCATCTGGCTCGGGCGCCTGCGGGACTACGTGCGGGATCCCCTGTTCATCCGCACGCCGGGCGGCATGGCGCCGACGCCACAGGCCGACGCGCTGATCGGGCCGTGTCGGGAAATTCTCGAATCGCTGAGGCGCTTTACTGCATGGGAGATTGCGTTCGACCCAGCAACGGCGCAGCGGCGCTTTCGCATCTGCATGACCGATGCGAGCCACATCACCCTGCTGCCGCGCCTGCTGGCACACGTTCGCGCGCAGGCGCCCGGTGTTCGCCTGGAAGCTGCCCGGATTGACGGCAATACAGAACGCACCTTGGAATCGGGCGAGGCCGACCTCGCAATTGGCTACGTGCCCTGGCTGAGCGGCAGCATCTACCAGCAGCAGTTGTACGAGCAGGATTGGGTGTGCCTCGCCAACCGCCACCACCCCCGGATCCGCACCCGGTTTGGAGTCAAGCAATACTGTGCGGAGGGGCACGTCGCCGTCACAGCAGGCACGGGGGCGCAACTCCTCCAGCAAGCACTGACGCGCGAGCGCATCGAGCGCCAGGTCGTGCTGGAACTACCGGGGTTCCTCGGGCTGGGCGCGATTGTCCAAACGACGGACTTGATTACCACGTTGCCCCGCCACATCGGCGAAACCCTCGCGCAGGCCAATGACCTTGCCGTGCGCGCGTGTCCGTTCCCTGTGGAGGGTTTTGCCGTTCGGCAGCACTGGCATGCCCGGTATCACCACGAAGCCGGCAACCGCTGGTTGCGCGGTGTGGTCAGTCAACTCTTTGGTGGTTCGCGCTAGCTGAAGGCGCCAGTACAAGCTTGGGCATTGGGGCTGGCAATGCGCCCTCGTGCGCGAGGCCTTGAAGCTCAGCTTGGGCGGTGTGGCAGCCGGGCGGGAAGAGCTTATTCGCCGCTTCTCTGATTCGGAGGAGGACGACAACTATCCGCGGCCCGGCTCAGTCGTGAAGCGTCAACGCCGATCGTAGAGCTGCACCCGCCGCGTGCTCCCGCCGCCACGAAACCTCAATGCATCCAGCGAAGTTGCTGGGCCAAAGAGGAGTTGGAACCGCTCCCCCGCACTTCGAACGGAAACCAATCGACTCGTCCAAAATGCCTAATCCCCGCTAGGCTTCACGCAACTACCTGCCCAGGCAGCGTGCCCTGCTGCAGCGTTTCCTCCTCGTACGGGACTGGGATGACTCCCGTCCATGACGCTCGCGTTCGTCGGCCCAATTTTCAAAATTGCTCACATAGAGAGGATTACCCCCACTTGGTCGCTACAGCATCAACTTTCCTTGCCGTTGCAAGTTTCGAGCAGCGTCATCGGGGCCTGCCATCAACATACGGCGCCGTTAAAAGGCCGAACGGGGAAATCACAATGAGCATCAACAATTTGACGGTGCGCGCCAAGCTCACCGTGGCGTTTGGCTTTCTGGCGGGGCTGGTGTTGCTGGTGTCTGCGCTTGCAGTGCAGGCACTGAGCGAGTCAAACGGGCGTTTTTCCAAGTACGTGAACGACATCAACGCGCGCGCCACGCTGGCCGAGGAAGTACGCACGGCAGTGGACCGCCGAGCCATAGCGGCACGCAACCTCGTACTGGTAACTAAGCCGTCCGATATCGACCTGGAAAAAGCCGCCGTTACGCAAGCGCATGAAGATGTGCAGAGCCGCCTTTCCAAGCTCAAGGAGCTGATCGCGCAGGTGCGCGATGCAGACGACCGCGCGCGGGGTCTTGTGGCCGATATCGACCGCGTCGAGGCCAAGTACGGCCCAGTGGCGCTTGCCATCGTCAACGCTGCGCTGACTGGCAAGCACGAAGAGTCCATCACGATGATGAACGAGCAGTGCCGCCCGCTGCTGGCCGCACTCATCAAGGCCACCAATGCCTACAGCGATTACACGCGCGAGCGCGCGCACGAGATGGAGCAGCAGTCTGCCGAGCGCTACGCATTCCAGCGCACGCTGCTCATCGGCATTTGCCTTGCCACCGTGCTGGGTGCCTTGGCTGCCGGCATTCTCATCACCCGTGGCCTGACCCGCGCGCTGGGTGCGGAGCCTGATGCGCTGAGCGACATCACGCGCCGCGTAGCCTCCGGAGACCTGAGCCCCGTGCTCGGCGGCGCAGCCGCACCGCGCGGCAGCATCCTCGCCTCCATGTCGGAAATGCAGGCCAGCCTTGTGAAGCTGATCGACCAGGTTCGCCAAGCCGCGCACGGCATTGCCAGCGATGTGGGTCAGATTGCCAGTGGCAACCAAGACCTCTCGTCGCGCACAGAGCAGCAGGCTTCGTCTTTGCAAGAGACGGCTTCCAGCATGGAAGAGCTGACCTCCACCGTGAAGCAGAACGCCGACAACGCTCAGCAGGCCAGCGTGCTCGCCTCGGACGCCTCCGAGATTGCGCAACGGGGCAGCACCGTGGTCGGCAACGTGGTCGACACCATGACCGACATCCGCACCAGCTCGGCCAAGGTGGCAGACATCATCGGCCTGATTGAGGGCATTGCGTTCCAGACCAACATCCTCGCGCTCAACGCCGCGGTGGAAGCCGCACGCGCCGGCGAGCAAGGCCGCGGCTTTGCCGTGGTGGCCAGTGAAGTGCGCAGCCTCGCGCAGCGTTCATCCAGCGCCGCGAAGGAGATCAAGGAACTTATCAGCACCTCGGTGCAGAAGATCCAGGATGGCTCCTCGCTGGTGGAAACCGCTGGCAAGACCATGAACGAAGTCACCCAGGCCGTGGCCCGCGTGACCGACATCATGGGTGAGATTGCCGCCGCCTCTGTCGAACAGAGCCGTGGCATCGAGCAGATCAACCTGGCGATCACGCAGATGGACGAAGTCACCCAGCAGAATGCCGCGTTGGTGGAACAGGCAGCGGCTGCGTCCACATCATTGGAAGGCCAGGGTCAGCAACTGAGTCACGCGGTGGCGTTCTTCCGGCTGCAAGGGTGAGTTCAGCGGCTTGATGCGGCAGACAATGTCGCCCGTATTGGGCGGCTATCGCCATTGAGTGGGGAATCGATTTGTAGGAACGCAGCCGTTTGACCACGGCTGCTGTCTGCGAACAGACGAGACTCGAATGTCGCGCGCGATTGTCCGCTACCAACCGTCGAACACGCCCCTTAAACCTTTCCAGGGGCAAATCCATCGATGATGGCTTCGGCCATCTTCGTGGCCGCCCGTCTGGCGATACCAATGCTCTCCCAATGGTCCGCCTGCAGCGCGAAAATCCGAGAATGCTCGGTACTGGGAGGCATCCCTTCCTGGCAGATCAACACGGAGGCACGGTAAGACCGGTCAGGACGCCGCTCGTGCCATTCACGAGGCGGATCAAAGAGGTAGATCAGGGGGTAAACATCGAACCCCTTGTAGCGGCATGTCGGATAGGCATCCACAGCAATCTCCGTTGAAAGGGGTCGCCTCACTCTACGCTCTTTCCATTTGCTCCATTGAACTATCCTCGAACGAGCGAATGCGAACGAAGCGGCCTTTGTGCGCCACGTGATCCCGCCGGTTTGAGATCTCCTTGCCAAGGCTGCACGTGCATATCGAGGGTGTGGTCGCCTTGTGCAGTTTTCGCGTAGAGGCTGTCACGGATGACTTGTCCGATGGCCAGGCGACACAAGGTTTCAATGCCGCCCGTGGCTGCAGAGGCCAGATCCCGCGCGCTTGCCAGCACCCTGAAGGACCGCCTTCCTTCTCCCACGAAACTGGTGAACTGGACGCAGTTCGGCTGCCCATCGTGGATAAAGCCCACAGTGATGGAGTACGCCATGCCTTTTGCCGCTCCGGGGAGCGTGCAGAGAAAGCTCGTCTTGTCGGTCGCATGATTCATCTTGTTTCCTAGCCAGTCATGCGAGCAACACGCCTCGCCAACGCAATATCAAAAAGGCACGGGCTACAGGCACACGTGGCGCCCGTTACAGCGATGCCACCGACTCGCCGGGTACCAGACCATTGATGACGTCCTCGCCGAACTTCAGCGCCCCGCGCCTTGCGGTGCCGACATTCTCCCAAGCGGTCGGTGTCATTCGAAAAACGCGTGAGTGCTCCGCCCCGGGTTGATGACCTTCGCGGCAGATCACTACTGACGCATTGAACGTACGATCGGGACGCTTGCGCGGCCATGACGGGGACGCTTCCGTCCGGTACACCAATGGATACAGGTCGAAACCCTTGTACGTGGCTGACGGGCTTGCATTCATGAGGGGCTCCAACCGAGGGTGTGCGTGGTCGATGCCCGGTTAGGCATCGACATTGACTGACAACAGCAATCCGCTAATTTGCCGGGGCAGCTATGAGTCCACCCCTAGATGATCGACGGAGATCACGAGCATCCGATCTCCACGGTCCGCTTTGGCATGCGAGCCCAACTGCGCCCGCAGAAAGCGGTCAAGCATGCACTGCAGCTGACAGAGATCTTGCCGATCTGCGTGCGTCAACTGCTTCATGACATCGTGCGTGAATGCGATCGTCAGCGTCCTGACGCGCCATATACGGCTGTCGAATTCAGGTACTTGCCAGTTCGCTCCGAGCACACTCGGCCCCGCATTCCAGGTCCGCACATCCTGCCCGGTTATTTCATCCAGCACCGGCTTGGTAAACGCGACAAGGTCGAGCATCACGGCTCTCCATGACTTACATCGCCGGTTGGAGCATCAACGGGCACGCGTCCGTGTGCGGAACAGGAGGATGGTGCCCCACTCTACTCCTATATATGCATGGCTGCGTGTCCGAAGCCGGCGCCAGACGTGCGAGCGACGAAAAAAAACCCCGCGCGGCGGGGTTTCTTGAAGCGGGCGAGACGGAGATCGCTGCAATCTTGGCCGCGACCGGGCCTTTCTGGCCGACGCCCGACACAAGACTGACCTTCTGCCACTCGTGGAGCGACTTGAACCCATTGCACTGGACGTCAGAGAAATGAGCGATGAATGTGGATGGGGCCGCTCTTTGCCATCGCTGCCATGTTGGCCATACACCGCCGCGTTTGGTCGTGAAAGTAGCGCCGGGACATCCCATGGTGACCCGCAGTAGGAGCCATTGAGGCGCCTCAGAGAGCGGCGATTGCGAGAAGCTGTTACCATGCGCAACCTTTGCCCGTTTCTCGAATCGATCGGGCTGGGTGCCTAGCAAGAAGACACATCAAGCGCTGGCCACCCGTCGGGCGTACACCCGAATCATCTTGGGCCACACGGTCCATCACCTACCTGACCGGCGGTTTATCCGCTCCGTACGCAGCGCGCATGTACTAGGCGTGCCAGCCTACGCAAGTACGGTCACCTCGTTGCCAATAGCTTGCGCCGTGCATTTGTATGCATGATCCCAAGGCGTTGGCCCTACCCATCGTGGCGTAGCTCGTCAGCAGGAACTGGTTTGCTCAGGTGCTCCACGCCTGCCATCAGCTCTCGCCCGAAGCCTAGCAGTGTATTGAACAAAATCGACTCCCCGTACACGGTGTCCGTGTACCCAATTGAACAAGAACCAGGCGTCTGGTTTGCCACCTACCTCATCAACGAGTACAGGGATGGCACGGAACGCATCCTCGCCAATGTCTCGATGCGACACAACGTACATGGCACGGAAGCACTCGCAAGGAATGCCGCCCGGCTTGCAGGAAGAGCCGCCGTCGCACGTCTGGCGCACCATCACAAGAACTGAACCGCCAAAGCCGCCCTGCGCGGCTTTTCCGCTTGCGGCAAGTGCAGGCGCAACCCAGCAGTCAACAGGAGGGAAATCACCATGTCTGTTAGCGAAGAGTGGGAAGAACTGCATCTGACGCCCGAGGGCTGGAAAGATGGCAGCTATCGGCACGTACCGGGTGATGCCGTCATCGTCGCGCCGCCGGCCAATGATGTACTGACGGTGCGCAGGCATGTTGCGGCCCTCTATGGCGGGCCGTCACGCGTGACAGAAGACAGAACACCGCGCACCGATGACATGAACCAGATCGAGCAACTGTTGTTGAAGTACGGCGCTCCTGTCTTTGGCGTCTAGGCCAAAGACGAAGCGGACGAATGCTCGCGCGCCACATCGCGCCCACGTTATTTGAGAGAGGAGTTGGCATGTCACTCTGCCGCGCTTGCCTTGCAATTGAAGTCCACCGACTTGGTGCGTCAGGCCATGCTTTCCTACGAATCACCGATACCCAGCGCATCAAGGCTTCCAAGACAGCGGCCGTCACGGTGAGCACATTTGCATGCCGCACATGCGGTGCGAACTGGACCTATCGCGAAGGGAAAAACGTGCCCAACCCAGGATGGTCGCTCGAACAGTAAGCGCCCTCATTGTTTCGCAAGCCTCCGGCGTCTCGGCCAAGGCTCTGAGAAACGCCTGGCAGCGCGCCAGGCAACTCACTCCAGGAGAGCAACACCGTGCATCGCCCATCTCAGCTCGTTCAGCGCGCGCTACCTGTTCTCTTGAGGCTGTTTTCCTCGCTGCCGTTACCCATCATCCACGGCATCGGGCGCGCGGGCGGGCGACTGCTCTACGCCTTACCCGGTGGATACCGCCGCCATGTCCAGCGCAATGCTGCGCAGGCCGGCTTCGAAGCGCCCCGCTTTGCGCGGCAGGCAGCAGCAGAAACCGGTGCAATGATGAGCGAACTGCCGAGGGTCTGGTTTCGTAGCGATGCATGCATGGCCCAGGTGATTTGTGAGGACTGGAACGTCATCGAGGAGGCCCTGGCCGAGCGCAATGGACTCATCATGCTCACTCCCCACCTGGGTTGCTTTGAACTGGCTGCGCGCTACATGGCACTACGCATTCCATTGACGATCATGTTTCGCCCGCATCGCAAAGCCATGCTGCGCGACCTGCTGGATGCCGTGCGCGCGACGTCGAACTTGAAGGCAGTTCCAGCAACATCTGAAGGCGTCCGATCTTTCGTGCGCGCCTTGCGCCAGGGGGACGCGGTCGGCCTTCTGCCCGATCAAGCCCCGAAGGGCGACGGTGTATGGGTTCCGTTCTTTGGCCGGCCGGCGTACACCATGACGCTGCCGGGCAAGCTTGCCAAACAGACGAACGCCGCGCTGATCATCGCCGCGGGCGAGCGCCTGCCTGGCGGGCGTGGCTGGCGAATGCACGTGAAACGCCTGACGGGCACGGTCCCCGAGAGCGCCGAAGCCCAGGCCGCCTGGATCAATGCAGAGATGGAAGAGATGGTCAGGCGCTTTCCTCAGCAATACCTGTGGGGCTACAACCGATACAAGGTGCCCGCGGGCGCGCGCGCGGTGCCTACCGGGGCCGTCTGAGCGGCTTTGCTGCCTGAAGAGCGCTGGGCCGACAAGCGCCGCCTCCCCGGGCACCTGTGGGCCCAAGCAAAGGCCCGAAACCACGCCGGCGCATTCCTGGAGCCCAACCAACGCCGCATATCGAATAACATCTTCCGGCCACACAGCGACGCAAGAGCCCCTCTGCGCAGTGGCCGAAGAGTCCTCCAATGCCACGTCACCACCATCACGTCTACGTCGTCGAACTGTCGCGGCAAGTGCTGGGCGAAGCGCGCTTCGTGAAAGCCAATCCGGATTACTTTGGCGACAAACCTTGCGTTTATGTAGGCATGACAGGTCAGTCACCAGACGTGCGTTTTGACAAACACAAGGCGGGACTGAAATCGAACCGGTTTGTGCGCGAGTATGGGTTGCGTCTGATGCCGGAGCTGTACGAGTGTTTCAACCCGATGCCTTACGAGGCAGCGCGGGAGATGGAAGTGGAGCTGGCGATCGGATTGCGCGAGGAAGGGTATGCCGTGTGGCAAGCGTAAGTCGACAACAGCCGTCGAAAACTGAGCATGTTCTGGCCGGTCGAGCAGCTCACCGCCGAATGATGCATAACGGCGCACCCAAGTATTTGCGCGCCACGGCGCCGGCGTCAAATCACCCTTTCCCGGATTCCCTCAGAATCCGGATCAGCAATTCCCGCGTCGTTTCCCCTGGGTTCGGTCTCAACACATCCATGTTCAACGTGCCTCCGTTGTTGACATCGGCAATGAAGAGCGGGTGTGAGCTGTTGTAGCTGAGCACATCTTCCACATCCTCGCCGAGGATGAACGGCGTCGAGAAGACTTCGCTCTTCTCTTTTAGCCCGTCCGTGCCCTGGAGGGCGGCCGTCGCTTCCTCCGGTGTCCCCTCGTGCAGCCAGAAGCCTTTGAACTGGCAATCCGGATACTGCTCTGAAAGCGGCTTGATGACGTACTTGTAGATCGTGTTGACTGCGGTGCCGCTGAAGTAGACCTCGGTGAAGGCAAAGCGCTTCTTTCCCGCCCGAATCTGATCTTCGACCGCCTGCTTCATGGCGATCATATTGGCGGGCGCGGTCGGGTCGTCGCTCGACCCGCTCAGCCCCGCCGCAGCGACATCGCCTGCTTTGACTTTTTGGACCTTGACCACGCGAGATGCCAGGTCGGGTGACCCCGTCGTGACGGTGTCGGCGACAAACGCGCCGCCGCGCTCCAAACCGATGATCGCGTCGGGACGGTAATCATTGAGCAAGGCATGGCGCATATCAGAGAGCACATCGGCATGCGCCACCAGGCTATCCAACGTGAAAACGCGTTGATACTTGCCGCGCCTCAGCGCTTCGGTTGCCGATTTGCCTGTTTCATCCGGCCCCAGGTCGACGTTGTCGTCCACCATGTCGACGATGCCGGGAAGTTCACGCTGGGTCTTGTCGTCCAAGCGCAGGACAAAGTCGAGTGAAGGCGGTTGGCTCCCTTGCTTGCCTTCCGCTGAACGGTCCAGCGAGAACGCTCGTGTTCCGTCATCCAGTCCGGCATAGCGCGAGAGCTGCCCCAACGCATTGCCGGGGCGCAGCACGATGCCATCGCTGCTGATCTGATCGATGGCCGGATCGGGTGCCCCACCAATGCGGGTGCCTACGCCGCTGATGAAGTTGCGCATGGCGGTGGACGCCTGGTCCAGAAGCTCCTGCCGGGTGGGGCTGGGGGCTGACGCATCGGAGGCGTCCGTCGATTCCAATGGAAGCCTTGCGCCGGCGGCAGGGTCAAACTCGCCTCCGCTGGTCGTGCCGGTCGTACCACCGCCACGCACAGCCAAGCCTGCGCCGCCCAGGCCCAGACCGAGAAGGAGCACCGCCTCGGCTTTCGCCTCACCTGACATCTTGTCGCCGTACTTCATCAACGTGAGGGCTTGGTCGCCAGTCATGAAGGCGCCGCCCAGGCCCGCCGTCAAGTCAGCGCCCTTGGCGCCAACCCGGAAGGCATTGCTGTTCACGATCAACGGCGTCATGCCCCTTAAGCCACCAGCTGCCTCGGCTGACCCGGCAATGCTTCTGACACCGCCGGCAGCCAAGCTGCCCTCGCCGGCCACGGAGACGGCAATGGTGAGCCAATCGGCGCGCGCCTCCGGATCAAATGGCGAGATGGAGCGACCGTGCTCCGACAGCGTCGTCAAACGGTCGACCGATTCGCCGATTGCCCACCCGGCCCCGGCTGCCATCACGCCGCCAGCGATAGGCGTTGCAACGCCACCTGTGCCCGCCATCAAAACGACACCGGCTGAGAGGGTCGCGACACCAAAGACAAAGTCGAGCCCATGCCTGACACGTTGCCAACCCGTGGTGACATGCGCGCTCAAACCGGCGACATCGGGAACACCTTTGGCATTGAGCGTGAGCGCGCCATTCGCATCGTTCGGCACATAGATGGTGCCGCCATCGGCCAGGGCATTGTTATGCCGGAAATCTTTGATGTCGTCATACTGCGTGCCGCGATCGTCGACGTAGGTGATCTTGCCGCTCTGCTTGTTGACCACCTTGAACAGCGCGGTCGGCGCAACGCCGGTGCTTTTGTCGACGTACGCAATCGGAATCGCCGTGACGGTACCGTCAGCACCACCTGCTTCACGGATGGCCTTGCGGACTTCGTCGATGACCTTGGTGCTGTTCTTGTTGGTAAACCACGCGGTGTTGATGTCGCCGCTGCCTTGTGCGGCGCTGTTATCGGCCTGCACCATCAGTGACGCACCAATGAAATTGCCGAGTTGCACGTCTGCGCCCGGGGCGTTGAAGACGTGGCTCTTGCCGTCGAAGATGGGCGTGTCTCGACCAAAGGTGGCCATGCTCATCTGTCCAAAAATGCTGGTCAGGCCGGCGTCGACATTCGACTGGAACGCGTCGTAGTCGGCGGCGGCCTGCTTCGTCTGGACGGTCTGCTTGCCAAGATCAAACGCGTGCTGCAGAGCATCTGCCTCGGGCAACACGGCGCGGTGCGCGAGCAGCGCAGTGGTCAGGCTGGTGGCTTGTGTATCACCGACTGCGTTGGTGATGGGTGCCCAGTCGGAGCTGCCGCTGACAGATCCCGACGCCCCAAGTGTGTCGAGGTAAGCGTTTGCTTGTCGGTTGCTGGTCAGCCAATCCGCCACCTGCTGCGCATGCGCGGTGGACGGCGGTGTGTCACGAAAGCTCGGCGTGTCCGCTGCAAGTGCCGTCAAGCTCAACCCGCCGTAGAAATCCGTGCCGTGCGCAATGCCCGTGCGAAGTTGGCCAGCATTGTTTTGGAACCAGTGGCCGTTATCGTTAAAGCGCCCTTCAATGGTCTGCAGTAAGTTGGCCGCAACTTCAGGTGGCGCATCCTTTGCGAGCGCCTTCATCCATTGACCCACCGCGTCCGACTTGACCGTGTCGTCGTAAGCGAGCCGCTGTGTGGCATCCGAATCGTCGGGGTTGTACTTGTATACCGAGGTTAAGTTGCCGATCTGTTGATTGAAGTAAGCGCTGTTCGCGCCAAAGTATTTTTCGCCGGCTTGCTGAAACAGTTCCTGGCGCGCCTCCGGGCTTGCCTGCGAGAACGACACCGCGTTCATGTTGATCGACAGGGCCTTCAACGCACCGTTTGCGTCCCCAGCACTCATCAGTTGATCGACCTGCTTCTTGGTGTTGCTCACGCGCACGTCAAAGCTCACGCTGCCGACGAACTCTGCGATGCCGAACGCATCTTTGTCGTTCTTGTATGGGGCCAGCAACTGCTCGCACGCAAACGTCACCGGATCGTTCTTCGCCACGGCCTGCAGGTCCGGCGAAAGCTTCGGATCGTTCGGGTTGATATGGTCAACCTGGTACTGAAGGGCATGCCGGACGGCAATCACGCGGGCCATATCCAGGCTGGCGGTGTCCCATTCCGGGTGTGCAGCCGACAGTTGCGAAACGGCATCGTTGGCGGCCTTGAGGTCGTCGGCAGTGCCAAACTTCTCGTACTCGCTCAGCTCCGTGCCGAGGGCATCCTTGAAGTTCTTGACCGCCTGATCGAGCTTGCTCTGCGCATCAGAAACGCCGGCCTGCTTTTCCTCCGCGACCGTGCGATTGGTGACCTTCATCGCCAACGCAGACTGCAAGCTGTCCTGCGCATCCAGCACCGCATCGCGCTTTTCCGATGCATTGCGCTGGCTCGCGTCCTGCTGTTCAACGCCGTTCTTCGCGTCGTCAACCACTTCCCCGAGCCACTTTGCATCGGGCGCGCGCTGCTTGATCGCCGCAGCGGCATCCTCGATGGCTTTCGTCTCGCCCCCCGGGGGCGCCAGATCTGCATTGAGCCGCAGTTCGTTCTCCACGGCCGCCATGAGATCGGGCAGCGATGTGTCGAGCGATGTGCCATCCGCAGATGCACCGTGAGCGCCGTTGATGTCCGAACCGACCGTGGTGATGTCTTGGTTGGTCTTCGTCTTGGCGTCCGCCACTGCCTGCAGTTGCTGGGGAGACGGAGGAAGCGGATACAACTGGGGCCGGTAGTACTCGAGTCGCCCGTTGATCTCGACGTAAGCAGGCATGGCGTTCTCCCGTACCGCACCGTTCGCGGAGGCAATTGCAGCACCAAAATACGCGGCAATCTTGGCCAGATGGGCGGGGGGCTACTACTAGGAAAACGCGTAGTTCTGCTGCGGCGGAGAGGCAATACCGTTACTTGGTGCGCGTTGCTCCTCACATATGTGCCGGACTTTTCGTCGCCACGACCTTTGCGTTGAGCAGAGGTCACGCAGCAAGTGCATCGCCGGGTGCACGGCATGAATCACTTGCACCACGCGGGTAACCACGATGCAGCGCTCCAGACCACTGCCGCAGCGGCACAGTGGCGCAGTGGCAATCGTTCTGGTGCCTGGCAGTGATGCACCTGAGCCAGCGCAGATTCCGTGAATGCCACGCTGCGGACGAAACGCTCCGGCGTCACCGTCGCCTAGCCACGCCCAGTTGGTGCATCGATATCAGTTGATCAAATCCTTAGCGGCCTTGGCGCCCTCTTCCATCAGCTTGGCCTGCGCGTTGGCGCGGTTCAGCACGTTCTGCAACTCCGCACTGCGGATCATCGTCTCGGCCTGCATCTGCATGATGCGTTCCATGCGCGAGTCTGCGTCACCGTGTGCGCGAGGCAGTTCCGACCGGGGCAAATCCGCGCGGCGTTGCTTGGCTTGGGGCTGTGCAGCGGCATCATCACCGCTCGACTCGCGTGGGCGCTTCGTGCCGCGCGCAGACAACGCCCCAAGTTCCCCTTGCGACGTACGTGCCGTGCGCTGAGGCGCCTGAGGCTGCGACGGCTTGACCGGCGACGAGCCTGGCGCGTCGTTACCGCTGATGTGTGTCTGGACGCTCGGTCCGCTGATCTTCGATGGAATCGGCATGGCGGGCAGAAATGGGGCAAGAACGCTTACATGCTAGGCGGCCCATTGCAGCGTCCAGCACAATCATGCGAAAACGCAATCGCAAACGCGAAGCCGCTCCAGATGGGACATGGCATGTCGAGCAATCGGCCGCCAACCACTCACACAATCAACTACGCGCTCGGAGGCGTTGATGCAGGTACTGGACCACGAACCGCAAAGCTGGTTTTTATTTGAAGCGGATGGCGAGCTGTATCTCGATGCCAATTGCAACCATGGGGCGGTCGGCTACAGCTTCATGATTCGGCTGACCACGGCGGAAGTTCAAAAGTATCGCGATGAAGGTCGGGATTACCTGAACTGGCTGGCCCAGGACATACATAACTCCGCGCCGATTTTGGCTGCCAGTTCATCGCCGTATAAAACCAGGAAGGCGACCAAGGAAGAGGAAGCCGAAGCGAGCACTGCGTTGGCGGCATGGCAGGCGGAGCGAATTCGAGAGATTCGTAACACCACGCAAAACGGTCGCTAGCCCGAGAGCTGGTTAAGACAGCCGGGCCATGAAAGCCGCTTGTTTCACGCATATGAAATAAGCGAAATTGCCACCTAACCAAACGGTTATCCCACGATGTAGGGATAGATTCCCCCCCGGTTTTTTCTTAGCATCCGCTTGCGCCAGTGCATTCGCCCGCGCGCATACAGAGGTTGCTGCATAACGCCCTTCTTTTTATCGAGAGCGGTTATTTGCGCAACGTCTTGAAAAAACAAAACAAGGGGGGTTTTTGATGAAAGCAAGGTACGCCAAGAGTATCTGGCAAATGAGTTCGGCTGCGACGGCCGTTGCATTGGCCGCAGTCACGCTGGTTGCCGGTTGCGGCGGTGGCTCGGATGGCTCCACATCGGGTGGCACAAGCACGGCCACACCCGCAGCCGCGACCCTGACCGGCACCGCTGCTACCGGTAGCGCGCTCGCCAACGCTAACGTTGTCGTGACTGACAGCACGGGCAATTCGCCGTGCGTTGAAACCGCCATCACCACCAGCGCTCTGGGCACGTACACCTGCACGCTCAAATCTGGCGAGACGGCGCCGTTCTTCGTGGTCGTGACCGACCCGACCGGCAATACCGCACCGCTGGTCAGCGTGACCACCACCACCCCGCCGGCCGGCACGCCGCTCACGCTCAATGCCACCCCGCTGACGACCGCCATCCTGGCGCAACTGGCGCCGGATGGAAATCCGCTCACGCTGGTCAATGCAAAGACGGTGGATGCGAACGCCCTCAAGGCCGTTACCGCGAATGTCGTGGCGCAACTGTCGTCGGTGCTGAGCGCCATCGGTGCGCCGGCCAACTATGACCCGTTTGCCACCAGCATTTCCGCTGCCACGTCGTCCGGCGTTGGTAACACGGCCGACCAGATTCTGGATGTGGTGACGGTGTCGAAGGACCCGGCCACGGGCCAACTGCGACTGGGTACGGTCGATGGCACACCCGTGCCGCTGGCCACGGCCACCGGCGGCGGCTCGACGCTGCCCGCGCCGGCGCCGAACGTTTCAAGCCTGCCGCAAGGCGCGCAAGCGCTGGCGAATGCGCTGACTGCCTGCTTTGCGCTGCCGGCCTCGCAGCGCGTGCTCGGGATGGACTTCACGGTGCCCGCTACGCAAGGCGGCCCGAAGGTGACGTCGCTGGCACCGGCCTGCCAGAACATTGCATCGGACCCGAGCAATGCCGGCGGCATCGCCTTCCTGCACAACGGTTACGCGTTCGGACAATGGATCTTCGGTCTGCTGAACAGCGACGCCATGACCGGCGCCCAGTTCAACGTGCCGGAAGTCATGGCCTTCTATCCGGGCTCGAACACGCCGGTCCCGGCAGCCGTGTCCCTGATGTCGGCACCGCTGCCGGATCAAGCCGTCCTGAACGCCAAGTATGTGGACGCCAAAGGCAATCCGGGCAACATCATCTTGATGGTTCGCTACATCGCCTCGGGCACGTCGAACGCGCATCCGTCCAAGTGGTGGGTCGTGGGCAACCAACAACCGGTGGAGGTGATCGACCGCCTGCACGTTCGCCGCGTCGAACAGGTCAACCCGACCTTCGCCGGCACCAGCGCCACCAGCAACAGCTACAGCCACTTCCAGACGGGCATCCAGTTCTGGATCAACGCCAAGGGTCCGGGCAGCGTCAACGGCAACGGCAACCTGAGCTTCGCGCGCGTGACCGGGCCGGGCTTGCCTGTCAGCGGCCTCGTCTATGTCGCCCCGACCGGCGACAGCAACGAGCCGGATCAGGTCTACATGGATGTGAGCAACAAGTTCGGCATCGTCCCGGCCACCACGCGCTGCAGCAACGGTGGAACGGCAACCTACAACTGCCCGAACTTCTGGTTCGCGCGTACGGTCGGACTGACGGGCTCGGCCGCCTCCACGCTGGCCGCGCCGCGCAGTGACTTCAGCAACCCGGTGTGGGCGCAGGCATCGGACAGCCTCAATCCGAATCCTGTCGTCAAGGGTGCGCGGTATCAGGTCGAACTGTTCTACGGCTCGCAGACCACGCCGGACCGCGTCTACAGCAAGACACTGCTGACCGATCTGGTGCAGGCAACCCAGGCCGTGAACCTGCCGTGGGATACGGCGGGCAGCCAGACGCTGGCCGCGCTGAACCCGTCCAACAGCGCCACCAACGGCGTGCTGTCATCGCTGACGGTCGATTGGGCGCTGAACCCGTCGGCCCAGCAAATCGGTAGTGCTGCTGTGACGGTGGATACAAAAGGCACCTACAGTGCGTCAACCAACGTAGCCAAGGGCGCAACGTCGGCGGTCATCAACCTGCCGAATCTGCAACAAGTGCCGGCGCTGACCAGCTCGGGCACGCGTTCGGTGCTGTTCAACTACCGCATGCTCGACAACAGCCTCAAGAGCATGGTCTACACCTACAACTAAGCGCGAAGGCGAAGCGCAACCCGGCCGGTCCGCACGCTGCCAAGACGGCGTGCGGAACACGGCGGATAAATCACGATGGGCGTGCCAGACGGCACGCCTTTTTTTTTGCCCACTGAGGCTTAAACCCCCGACTGCCACCCCTCAACCCCCGCTTACCGCCCTCGAAGCCCCAACCGTGGGGCTTTTTGCTCCGCCGCTGCTGCTTTTTGCAGCAATGAGTCGGTCCTTTTACCTCGACGCATGGCGCTCCGAACTCCACGCGTGGGGCTCTGAACTCGGAGAACGACTCTTTTTGCCTCACGCTTGCTGCTTTTTTCAGCAACACATGCTGCTTTTTTGAGCGCGGTCGAGGGTCTGACCTCGGTGATTGGGGTTCTGAACTCCAACGTTGAAGCTCGGAGCCCGGCGTGTGGGGCTTTTTGCTCGGCGTTTGCGGGTCGGAACTCGGCGCCCCGAGTCCGGAGCCCGGCGCGCGGCGTTCTGGACCCCGCGAATGCGCTCAGATTTGGCCACCGAGACAAACCGCAACTTGCCGCCGCGGCTCGCCGCCCATAAACTCACCCCCGCTCGCGCAAACCAAGCGCAGCCGGGACTGCAATCCCGAATTCAAGACAAATCCGCGAGTGCCGTTAGGCCCTTGCGTGCCGTCGTTCGCCTATATGGGCGGGCCCGGCAGGGAGGGCTTCGGCCCTGCCGATTTTTTTGGTTTGTCTTGATCGGTATTGCAGACCTTGTCGTGTGCCCGCCCACCCTCCCAGGTGGGTGGCTCCTCACTCAACCAGAGGCAAGACAATGGATCAACCGACCCAAGCTGTACCCATCCCACGCGGGCATCGCCCCGCAAACTGTCACTTCACCTGCATCGCGCAACGTCCTCCGTCCGGAGGTGCCCGATGAGCATCGAAGACAATCTCCTGTATGCACAAGGTGCCCTGAGCGCGCGGGATTATCTGCGGCGCACCCAAATGAACATGAAGGTGCAGCGGCAGTTCATCCCGCAGACTTTGCGCTTGGAATACCAGCTTCACGTCAAGGACAAGGCCGTTGAATATCAGGCCGGGTTTCTCGATGCGATTGGCGCTTTCATGCTGACGTCGCTGGATGGTGTGACAGTGGACTTGTACCGGTGGGAAGTTCTGAGCGTGCTTCAGCGCGCGAACAAGCTGAAATAATAAAAACAGCAGTAAAAGCGAACCCGCGACGGGCGGGGGCGCTTGCGGCCGGCGCATCACCGTACGCATTCAACATAGCCAGCACACACCTGATTGGTAGAGCGCCTTCTTTTCTATCCAATTCGCTCTTTATCTTTTTGTGAGCGAGACAAGGTAGAGCAGTTGCATTGCCAACTTCAATCCTGGCATAAGCGGTTCGCGCTGCACATCAGGCAAAGAACCGATATGGTCCATAATGAATCGTTCATCGTTCTCTATGAGGCGCCCGATGTTCGATAGCGTCCCAGGCATCACTGTCAATACAGGCGAAGCGGAGATATTTCTCAAGCGATTCGGATCTGGTCCACCGCTACTTCTTCTCCATGGCTTTCCTGAAACACATTTGATGTGGAGGGCCGTTGCACCACTGCTCTCTGATCAACATGAAGTGTTCTGTCCAGACCTACGCGGATATGGAAAGAGCAGTTGTCCTGATTCAGCCCCAGACCACGCGCCATATAGCAAACGAGCAATGGCAAGAGACATGGTTGCACTCATGCGCAGATTCGGCCATGAGCATTTCGCGGTCGTCGGTCATGATCGAGGCGCTCGCGTTGCACACCGTATGGCGTTGGATTTTCCGGCTTGTGTCCGCCGCCTTGCCGTGCTCGATATCTTGCCGACGGAGGTTGTCTGGGACAGGGCTGACGCGAAGTTGGCCTTGGCCTTCTGGCCATGGTCACTACTATCTCAGCCAGCGCCGCTTCCAGAGCGGCTGATTTCGGCTGCGCCAGACGCGGTTATTGATAATGCCCTGAGCGGTTGGGGAACCAGACCCGACACATTTTCGACAGACGTGCGAGATGCATATATTGATGCTTTAAGCCATCCCGCACGTGTTCATGCAATTTGTGAAGAATACAGAGCGGCGGCAACTATAGACCGTGAACATGATGCTGCCGATATTTCAGTAAATAAAAAGGTGACCTGCCCGTTACTCGCTGTTTGGAGTAAAAACGGTGGAATAGAAAAATGGTATCAGGACGATGGTGGGCCGCTAGAAATCTGGCGGGGTTTTGCGTGTGACGTTGAAGGTCATGCGCTCGATGGCGGCCACTTTTTTCCGGAGGAAATTCCGGAACAGACCGCAGATATTCTTCGCAAATTCCTACGGGAAAATACCTAACGATTGCCCGAATCTCCGGTACGGCTACGAAATCTCGGTGGGTGACTTACAAAACCTGCTTTCTCACGCCCACCCCTCCACCCCAGGCACCCGCATCCCCTCCACCTCCGGCAAGTCAATCCCAAAGTACTCGGCCAACAGCCCCCGCAACGCCCGCCGGTCTTCCAGTTCAAACCTGTGCGGCGTATTCCCGCGCCAGATCGTGGCATCCCGGTTCATCACCGTCACGCGCCCTTCGTCGGTCAATGCCCGCATGAGGATGCGGTTCATGAACGGCGACGCCGGATACGTGCTCGTGTAGTGGTTCGCCATTTCGAAATCGATCGGGTAGTCCTGCTCCATCGTGGTGACCCAGGCGTCGACGGGCGTGTCGCTGCGCACCTGTGCGCGGAGTATCCAGCGGTCTTCATCGCGCGCCATCCAGTGCAGTTCGCCATCGATGTTGGCTTGCGTGCCGTCTAGCGGCACAGGCACACGCGGGGCCAGCGAGCCAAAGCCGGGGTCGACGACGAAGGTGCCTTCGGGCAACGGCACCGTCAGGAACATGTGGGTGCGCGGTGCCTCCGTGCGCGGGGCGAGCAATACCACGCGCGACGAGTGGCGCGTGGGCTGAAAGCCAAGCTGCTCCAGCACGGCGGCAAACAAGGTGGCGTGCTCAAAGCAGTAGCCCCCGCGGCGTGCGTGAACGAGCTTGTTCTGCAGGCTTTCCAGGTCGATGCGGATGCCGCGCCCGAGCAGCACGTCGAGGTTCTCGAACGGAATGTGCCGCATGTGCGCGTGCACCAACTGCGCGAGCGTGTCGTAGCTGGGGCGGGTGCTGCCGCCCCACTGGATGCGGTTGAAGTAGGCGTCCAGATTGAGTTGCGATGTCACGTGCGGTCTCCTTGTGCGCCGGGGGTGACGCAACGTCAGCCCTGTTTGCGGCGGCGGAATTGCTGTTCGGTTACGGTGCTGCCCCACTGCGTGCCGGCTTCTTCATGCGTAAGTTGAAAGCCGAACGATTCGTAGAGGTGGCGGGCAGCATCCAGGCCCTTGAAGGTGTTGAGGTAAGTCTCGTCAAAGCGCTCATCAACAAAGCGCATGGCTTGCGACATGAGCTTACGGCCAATGCCGGTGCCCCGCAGTGAATCATCCACGATGAACCAGCGCAGGTGTGCAACGCGCGTGTCCGAGTTTCCGTCAATGGCGAGGGATGCAAGGCTGCGGCCGTTTTCCGCACACAGCCAGAGTGCCTTGTTGGCGTCGGGCAGGGATTGCGCAAAGTCGGCCAGTTCCTTGGCGACGCGGCGCTCGAAGAACACGCCAAACCCCCAATGCTGCGCGTAGAACCGGCCATGCAGGCTGGCGATGTCGCCAATGCAGCCGGGCACGTAGCCCTGCACGATCTGGGGGCCGGCATCGGCGGGGGCTTGCGCGGGCTTGTGGTCGTTGTCGTCGGCCAGCGCGCTGACGTATTGCGACAGCGATGCAACCAGCCGTTGCTGGTCTGCGGGCGTCAGGTGGCGCAGCGCATTGGAGACTTGGCCGGAGGCAAAGGCGTCGATCTTGCGCCGCAGTTGCTGGCCGTCTTTGGTGAGGTGCAGTTCGGAAGATCGGGCGTCGTCTGCACAGGAGCGGCGTTCGACCAGCCCGGCGGATTCCAGCCGGGTGACCTGGCGGCTGGTGCTGGATTTGTCCAGCCGCAGACGCTCGGCCAAGTCGCGTGCTTGGATGCCGGGCGTGCCGGCAATCTCCAGGATCGCGTGCACCGCAGAGGCCGGCAGGTCGCTCTCAGCCAGCGTGTTGCGCATGAAGCCAAGCTCGCGAACGAGCTTGCGCGAGGTCTCCCGCAGTTCGCGGATGGTCTGCTCGCGAGATTGCGTGGGCGCTTCAATGAAGTCCATACCGGCCTCGATTAGTTGTTTCGCGCAACCAATATAGTTGCACGAAACAACCTTTTCAAGGCCCGGCGGTGCCGTAGCGGGCAGCGCCTAAGAGGCTTGTCGCCAGTGCTCAGGCAAACGCGGGCCGACCGGCTCCATCCGACAGACGGAATACCGACACCGCGCGGCGCAGCGTCGTCGCCTGTTCTTCCAGCGATTGCGCAGCCGCTGCAGCCTGCTCGACCAGCGCGGCGTTCTGCTGCGTGACTTCGTCCATCTGCGTGACGGCCTGATTGACCTGTTCGATGCCCCGGCTTTGCTCGGCAGAGGCGGCGGCAATCTCGGCCACGATCTCCGATACGCGGCGGATGGCATCCTTCACTTCGCTCATGGTCTCGCCCACCGCAGCCGCCTGTTGCGAGCCCGCCTGAACCACGGCAACGGAGTCGCCAATCAGCCCCTTGATCTCCTTGGCGGCAGAAGCGGAGCGTTGCGCAAGCGTGCGCACCTCGCTGGCAACAACGGCAAAGCCCCTGCCCTGCTCGCCGGCGCGCGCGGCTTCCACCGCGGCATTCAACGCGAGGATGTTGGTCTGGAAGGCGATGCCTTCGATCAGCCCCGTGATCTCGGAGATCTTGCCCGAGCTGGTGCTGATCTGGTCAATCGTGCCGACCATGGCCTGCACGGCCTCGTTGCCTGCCTGCGCGATGGTGCTGGCGCTGGCGGCGAGGCTGTCGGCCTGGGCGGCGTTCTCGGCGTTCTGCTTCACGGTCTCGGTCAACTGCGTCATGCTCGACGCGGTTTCCTCCAACGATGCGGCCTGCTGCTCCGTGCGGGCAGACAGATCAATGTTGCCGGCTGCAATTTCCTTGGACGCCACCGTCACGGATTCGGCCGATACCTTGATGCCGCGCACCGTGTCGGTCAACTGCTGATCCATCGTGCGCAATGCGGCCAGCAGCTCACCAAACTCGCCCTGCGTGTCGATCACGATGTTGTTCTCCAACCGCCCACCAGCAATGTGGTTGGCAACGTCCACCGCGCGGCTGAGCGGGCGAGAGATCGCACGCAGCAGATACCAGCACATGCCCACGCCCACCGCGAACCCCGCACACACCAACACAACAGCCATGCTGAAGATGGAGTGATAAGTCGCTTCGCTATCGTCGACGGCCAACTTGGCCTGTTCCAGATTGATGGCAATGTCTTTTGCCAGCAGTTCGCTCACGGCCTGGCCGGATTTGGCGTGGTGGTTGATGATCTGCGCGGCAGCATCATGGCGGCCCGCCTGTAGTGCTTCAATCGCTTCGTTCGTGGCGGTGTTGAATTGCGGCAGGGCGTCGTTGATCTTGCTGGCGACCTCGCGTTCCTGTTCGCTCGTCACGCTGGCGGGGTAGTACTGCTTCCACGCGCCGTTGATCTGATCGAGATCCGCACGCACGGTGCGCACGGCCGCTGCCACCTGCGCTGCATCGTCCGTGAAGACCTGCGCGCGGCGCAGTTGCAACCGGACATCCAGTTGCGCCGTCCGAAGCTCGGCAAGCTGCGCGATCGGCAGCGTGTTGTTGGTGTATGCGTCGCCAATGTTGGCGTTCAGGCGCATCAGGCCTCGCACCCCAAACACACCGGTGGCCAGCAGCAGCACCAGACACAGACCAAAAGCCCCAAGCAATTTGAAGCGCACCGAATGCACGATAGACGGCATGATTTCCCCCGACTTGTTTATCCGGAGGCATGTGCCCCGGATTTATGGATGTTCTACATCTGCATATCGGTAGGCCGCGAAATACCTTAAGTGCGTGAGTCAAAGCGCTCACATTGCGCTCTGCATCAGTGCGTGCTTTGGCGATTCGGGTGCGTGAGGGGAGACATCCGAGAGTCGGCCCGCGCGAGCGACGAGCCGACTTCGAGCAACGCGAGCGTGCCTAGTTGAACGGCGGCATGGCGTGCGACCGCATGACGATGGCGGAGGGAGCTGTGTCCTTGGTCGTTTCATTCGGGCGCCGCACAGGCTTGTGCGGGCTGGACGGCGGGACCGACACCCCGCGTTGCGCACGTCCAAGGAAACGCTGCATGAGGCAGAACACGCACAGCAACACCCCAATGGCGATGCGCGCCCACCAGGAGCTGAGCGTGCCGTCAAAGGTGATCAACGACTGGATGACGCCGAGCAACAGCACGCCCACCACGCTACCGCTGATCAGCCCCACGCCGCCTGTGAGCAACGTGCCACCGACCACGGTGGCGGCAATGGCGTCCAGTTCCATGCCCTGGGCATGCAGCCCGTAGCCGGAGAGCATGTAGAACGTGACCAGCACGCCGCCCAGTGCCGAGCAGAAACCGCTGAGCACATAGACGAGGATGCGCGTGCGCGCCACCGGCAAGCCCATCAGCAAGGCAGAGCGTTCATTGCCGCCCAGCGCATAGACCGTGCGGCCGAAGCGGCTGCAATGTGCAAGCCACGCCGCAGTAGCAAACACCACCAGCGCAATCACCACGCTGGGCGATACGTAGTTGCCGCCACCCACTTGGATCTTGTATTGCGACAGCGTGGTGTAGATCGGGTCGGTAATGCTGATCGAATCAATGCTGATGAGGTAGCACAGCCCCCGCGCGAGGAACATGCCGCCCAGCGTGACGATAAACGGCTGAATGCGGAACACCTGGATCAGCACACCCATCATCAAGCCGAACAGGCACCCGACAGCGAGCACCAGCGGCACCACCACGCCAATCGACCAGCCGTGATGTTCGACCAGCGCGGCAGAGATCATGGTGGTAAGGGCCACCACCGCCCCCACAGACAGATCGATGCCGCCCGACAGAATGACGAACGTCATGCCGATGGCAACAACCATCAGAAACGCGTTGTCGATCAGCAGATTGAGAAACACCTGCACGCTGAAGAAGCCCGTGTAAGTCACAGACCCAAAGCCAAACAGCAGCGCAAACAGGAACAGCGTGACGTAGAACGGCAAGCGCCGTGGATTGATTCTCATGACTGCGCCCCTGCACGGCTTTGGCGTTGAAAGAGCATGCCGCGAAACGCTTCCGATTGCGCCAGGCACACGGCAAACACCACCACGGCTTTCACCACGAGGTTGATCTCGGGCGGCACGCCCATCGAGTAGATCGCATAGGTGAGCGTCTGGATGATGAGCGCGCCGATCACGCTACCCCACAGGCTGAACTTGCCGCCCGCCAGCGAGGTACCGCCCAGCGTGACGGCCAGGATGGCGTCAAGCTCCAGCAGCAGCCCGGCGTTGTTGCCGTCCGCGCTCTTGACGTTGGAGCAGATGATGAGCCCCGCAATGCCGGCCATGGCGCCGCAGAATCCATAGATGCCAAACAGCAGCGCCTTGGTGTTGAGCCCCGCAAGCCGCGCGGCCACCGGGTTGATGCCGACGGCCTCAATAAACAGCCCCAGCGCCGTCCGATGCATCAACAGGAGCAGCAGGCCCAGCACAGCGGCCGCGATGTACAGCCCGAACGGCAGCCCGAACAGATAGCCATTGCCCACAAAGAAGAACGGCTCGTAGTAGACGGTGATGATCTGCCCGCCGGTAATGAGCTGCGCCACGCCGCGCCCGGCCACCATCAGGATCAGCGTGGCAATGATGGGCTGCATGCCTGCACCCGCCACCAGCAGGCCATTCCACAGGCCGCATACCAGCGCTACGCCCACGGCCGCCAGCAGCGCCAGCAGCAGCGGCACCTTGGTCACGTAGACGGGCAGGCCGTTCTGCACCACCAGCGTGCCGCCGATGAGCGATGCCGCAATGGCGCCGGAAATGGCCACCACCGCGCCCACGGAAATATCGATGCCGCCCACGGCAATCACCAGCGTCATGCCCAGGGATATGAGCATCAGCGGCGCGGCACGGTTGAGGATGTCGATCAGGCTGCCGTACAGGTGTCCGCCGCGGATGTCGAGGTGAAAGAAATGCGGGTTGAACCACGCGTTGAGCAGGCACAGCAGGAGTAGCGTCACGCACGGCCAGAACAATCGGTGGCCGGTGAGTGCGCGCAGGTTGGCGGAGTTCATGCGGCGCCTCCGGTGGTGTTGGACTGGGTGGTGGACTGGCCGGCGGGCACGTCGCCGCCGGCAATCACGTGGCACAGGTTGTCTTCGGTGACATCGGCGCCTGCAAGCTCGCCCACCTTCTTGCGATCGCGCAGGATCGCCAGCCGGTGGCTCACACGCAGCACTTCCGGCAGCTCGCTGGAGATGAACAGGATGGCCATGCCCTTGCGGCACTGCGCGGTCACCAGGTCCATGATGTCGAGCTTGGCGGCAATGTCGATGCCGCGCGTGGGCTCATCCAGGATCAGCATGGCCGGGTCGGTCGCCAGCCAGCGTGCGAGCACGGCCTTCTGCTGGTTGCCGCCCGAGAGCTGGCCGATGGGCTTTTCAGCGTCGGGCGTCTTGATGCCGAGCTGGGCGATGTACTGGTCGGCAATCTCGCGCTGGCGCTTCTTGGGCAGATAGCGGAACAGCCCACGCTTGGCCTGCAGCGCGAGGATGATGTTCTCGCGAATCGACAGCTCGGCAATGATGCCCTCGGTCTTGCGGTCTTCCGGGCAGAAGCCGATGCCCTGGCGGATGGCGTCACGCGGGGAACTGAACTGATGCGCCTGGCCTTGCACGTTGATCGAGCCCGCATCGTTGCGATCAACGCCAAACAGCAGGCGCGCGGTCTCGGTGCGGCCCGAGCCCAGCAGGCCTCCAAGGCCCAGCACCTGCCCGGGGCGGACATCCAGATCGAGTGGCTGCACGACGCCACGACGGCCCATGCCGCGCGCGCTCAGAAACGCTGGCGCGGTGTCATCCACCGGCGGCACCTCGGTGCGCTCGAAGCGGCTTGCATCGATGTCGCGCCCGACCATCTTGTTGATCAGTTGCAGTTGCGGCAGATCGCGCGCAGCGTATTCGCCTTCCAGCCGGCCGTTGCGCAGCACGGTAATGCGGTCGGCAATGGCGTAGGTCTGCTCCAGAAAATGCGTGACGAACAGCACGGCCATGCCGCGCGCCTTGAGTGTGCGGATGCCGGCAAACAGGCGGGCCACTTCGTCGTCGTCCAGGCTGGAGGTGGGTTCGTCCAGGATCAGGATGCGGGCTTCGGTGGATAGCGCGCGCGCAATTGCCACCATCTGCTGAATGGCCACCGGATACAGCGACAGCGGCAGCGTCACGTCAATGTGGATGTTCAGATCGGCCAGCAGCGCCTGCGCGGCGCGGTTGGTGGCGCGCCAGTCGATGCTGCCCATGCGCATGGGGAAGCGGCCGATGTGGATGTTCTCTGCCACGGTCAGGTTCGGGCAGAGATTGACCTCCTGATACACCGTGCTGATACCGAGCTTTTGCGCGTCCAGCGGCGAGCCCGGCGCGATGGGCTGACCGCTGAGCACGATCTCGCCCGCATCGGGCGCCTCAACGCCAGTCAGCACCTTGATAAGCGTCGACTTGCCGGCGCCGTTCTGCCCCATCAAGGCATGCACTTCACCGGGAAACAAGCGGAAATCGACCCCGGCCAGCGCCTGCACGCCGGGAAAGTTCTTGGAAATGCCGCGCATGTGCAGCAACGCGCCACGGGCATCTGTTGCGGCGGCATGATCAACGTGATCCAACATGGATGTCACCTGTTAACGTGGCGCAGCCGGCATGGCGAAACAAAGTCGCCCTGCCGGCCCGCTCGGAACCTGTTCATGATCCGTAGCAAGCGGCCCGAGGTTGGCAGGACGCGTTGTCCAAATCGGCAGCCGTACATCAATACGGCGAGCACGAATTTGGCAAACCCGGTACCAAGGTCGGGCCGCGCAGCAGAATCAGTACTTGCGGTTCGGAAACTCCTTGGCCGCCACGTCCATCGGGAAGATGCCTTCCTTGGTGACGATGCGCTTGGGCACGGTCTTGCCCGCCAGCACGGCGCGCGCGGTATCCATCAGTTGCGGCCCGAGCAGCGGGCTGCATTCCACCGTGACGTTCAGCTTGCCGGCCATCATGGCTTCAAACGCGCCCTTCACGCCGTCGATGGAGATGATGGTGATGTCCTTGCCCGGCTTGAGCCCGGCCTCTTCAATGGCCTGGATCGCACCGATCGCCATGTCGTCGTTGTGCGCAAACAGCACGTTGATCTTCTTGCCCTCGGCCTTGAGGAAGGCTTCCATCACCTCCTTGCCCTTGGCGCGGGTGAAGTCGCCGGTTTGCGAGCGGATGATCTTGTAGTGCGGATCGGCCTTGATGATTTCCTCAAAGCCACGCTTGCGGTCGATGGCAGGCGCGGAGCCGACGGTGCCTTGCAGCTCGACGATGTTCACGTCGCCGCCCTTGGGCTTGACGTTCTCAAGCAGCCAGCGTCCCGCCTTGCGGCCTTCCTCGACGAAGTCCGAACCGATGAACGTGGTGTAGAGCGACGTGTCTTTGCTGTCGATGCCGCGGTCGGTCAGGATGACCGGAATCTTCGCGGCCTTGGCCTCTTGCAGCACGGTGTCCCAGCCGGATTCCACCACCGGAGAAAACGCAATCACGTCGACCTTCTGCGCGATGTACGAGCGGATCGCCTTGATCTGGTTTTCCTGCTTCTGCTGCGCGTCGGAGAACTTCAGGTTGACGCCCTGCGCCTTGGCCGTCGATTTGATGGACTCCGAATTGGCGGTGCGCCATTCGCTCTCGGCACCCACCTGGGCAAAACCCATGGTGAACGACTTGTCAGCCGCGTGAGCCGTGGTGGTCAGGCCCGTGGCCAGCAGCACGCCGGCCGTGGCCAGCAAGCTCAACACGGTCCGTCTGGCGCACGAAGCGCTCGTTTTTTTCATCGTTTGTCTCCGTTATGGTGGAGCGCAGCCGGTAACTGCCCCCGGGGCTGCGCACGTCGTCTTTGCAACGCGGTACACGAGTCAAACCCAGCAGGGGCGACCGTCTTCCCCTGCCGGCGATTCGTGGTGAGCCATGGTATTGACAGCCTGACATGACCGTCTAATGTTTTTTTGGGGGCCAACCGATATCGCTTTTGATATCAGACAGGGCGTTTGCGCATCGTGCAGCGCACCAAAATCGCGCACAACGCTGGCAGCCCCGCAGTCTGCTCAGCGAGATTCCGCCAGCGATGCCGCCACGTGCGAGAACGCCACGCGCTGGCGGCGAAAGTCATTGGGTGACAGGCCCTGGCGGCGGCGGAAGACCAGCGCAAAGTGGCTCGCGCTCTCAAAGCCCACCGCGGTTGCGATCTCCAGGACGGACATGCGCGTCTCGGTCAGCAGACGGCTGGCAAGTTGCAGGCGGCGTTCAGTCACGTACTGGTGCGGCGTGCGGCCGCTGGCTTCTTTGAAGCTGCGAGCGAAGTGATGCACGCTCAAGTCTGCAATGCCGGCCATGTCGCGCACGCTGATCGGCTGCGTCACGTTGGCTTCCACAAACTCCATCACGCGGCGCAAGACGTGCGCGGGTAGCGATGCGCGCGTGGCGATCTCCTTGTTGCGCTGCGCGCTGTCGCGGGCTTCTTCGAGATGCGTGCAGGCACGCACGATGATGCGCATGGCGCCGCCCATCACCGTGTCGGTCATCCAGGCGCGATCGGGCTTGGATGAAGACAGGCTGCAGAAGACGATCCAGGTGGAGCGCGGCGTCATCTGATGGCGCAATGGCGCGCCCCACACGATGCCGCTATTCAGGTTGAAGCGCGCCAGGTCGGCAAAGAACGTTTCGATGCGAGGGGCGGCATGGTCGGCACATACGCGCTCACGCAGGTAAGGGATGTCCCATGCCAGGGGCAAGCCGCAGTCCCCCTGCAGGGCGATGCGCGGGTCGATCTCGAAATGGCGCTGCTCCAGATAGCGCTCTTCCCAGCCGGCGGGGGAATTGGTGTTGTAGAGCACGCGTTGCTCGCCCCGCTGCTTGCCCGCCTCGCCGATGTATTCCATCAGGCCAAACGAGAGCCACTCGAAGTCGACGTCGTGCATGGCTTGCCGCAATGTGTCAGCAAAGCCGGCGGAAAAATCTTGCAGGCGTGCGCCCTGGTCCATCACCCGTATCCGTTGTTTTCGTGCGCCGTCTGAGACGCGGCGCTCCGTACATCTGATGCCGGCCCGCGTGCGCGGCGTGCGGGCGGCTCAAAACAATCTCGCAACTATAGCGGCCGTGCGCGTCAGAAACCGAGCATGCATATCGAAAAAGCTTCGTTCCGCTGCATACGTCTGCTTTTTACACTGGGCGCACTTGTTATGACGAGTTCCGCGCCCGATGACGACCTCTAATCTGCACCGCCAATCAGCTCCGCCGCTCTATGAGCGTATCAAGGGCGCGCTGCGCGAGGGCATTCTCAACGGCCACTACGCGCCGGCATCGCTGCTGCCGTCAGAAGCGGCCCTGGGCGCGCATTTCAACGCCAGCCGCATCACCGTGCGTCAGGCGTTGGCCGATCTGCAGAACGAAGGGCTGATCTTCCGCCGTCACGGAAAAGGCTCGTTTGTGAGCCAGCCAAAGGCGTTTCAGAACGTGACGGCGCTGCAGGGCTTTGCGGAGGCGATGTCGGCACAAGGTCACGCCATTCGCAATCGCGTGCTGAAGCTGCAAACGGTGCCTGCGCCAATCGATGTGGCGCAGGCGCTGCAAGTGGCGCCCGATACGGCCGTCACGGAATTGCATCGCGTGCGGTTGCTGGATCAGGTGCCGGTGTCGCTTGAGGTGACGTGGCTGCCGGACGCACTTGGCAGCATCGTCGCCCGGGCGGACCTCGTCACGCGCGATGTGTTCCTTGTGCTGGAGCAGGACGCAGGTGTAGCGCTCGGCCACGCCACGCTGGCCCTCGATGCGGCGTTGGCCGACCACGCCACCGCCACCGCGCTCGACACGAGCGCAGGCGCGGCACTGCTGCGTGTGGAACGCCTGACGCATGACGCACAAGGCACGCCCATCGACTTTGAACGCCTCTATTTTCGCGGCGACGCCTTCCAGTACCGGCTCCGGCTGGATCGGCAAGTGGCGGCGCACGTGCAATCCATCCTCCCTTTGCAAGGCACCGTATGAACACGTTGGAACTGGAGTACGACCTCGTCGTCGTAGGCGGCGGCACGGCCGGCCCGATGGCGGCCATCAAAGCAAAAGAACGCAACCCCGCGCTGCGCGTGCTGCTGATCGACAAGGCGCACGTGAAACGCAGCGGCGCCATCTCGATGGGCATGGATGGGCTGAACAACGCCGTCATTCCCGGGCATGCCACGCCGGAGCAATACACGCGCGAAATCACGCTGGCCAACGATGGCATCGTCGATCAATCGGGCGTATATGCCTATGCGCAGCACAGCTTCGCCACCATCGAGCAGCTTGACCGCTGGGGCGTGAAGTTCGAGAAGGACGAAACCGGCGACTACGCCGTCAAGAAGGTCCACCACATGGGCAGCTACGTGCTGCCGATGCCCGAGGGGCACGACATCAAGAAGGTGCTGTATCGGCAGCTCAAGCGTGCGCGGGTGGAGATCACGAACCGCATTGTCGTCACGCGTGTGCTGACGGATGCCGATGGCGCAGCCTGCGGCGTGCTCGGTTTCGATTGCCGCACTGCAGATTTTCTCGTGGTGCGTGCAAAGGCCGTGGTGCTGAGTTGCGGTGCGGCTGGGCGGCTTGGCCTGCCCTCGTCCGGCTACCTGATGGGCACGTACGAGAACCCGACCAACGCCGGCGATGGCTACTCGATGGCGTATCACGCGGGCGCAGAGCTTTCCAACCTGGAATGCTTCCAGATCAACCCGCTCATCAAGGATTACAACGGCCCCGCGTGTGCGTATGTGACCGGCCCGCTGGGCGGCTACACCGCCAACGCCCGCGGCGAGCGCTTCATCCAGTGCGACTACTGGAGCGGCCAGATGATGTGGGAGTTCTACCAGGAGCTGCAGGGCGGCAAGGGCCCGGTGTTTCTCAAGCTCGACCACCTGGCGGAAGAAACCATCCAGACCATCGAAACCATCCTGCACACCAACGAGCGCCCCAGCCGCGGCCGCTTCCATGCCGGGCGCGGCACCGATTACCGCACGCAGATGGTGGAGATGCACATCTCTGAAATCGGCTTCTGCAGTGGGCACAGTGCGTCTGGCGTGTATGTGAATGCGCGCGCGGAAACCACCGTGCCAGGGCTTTACGCAGCGGGCGACATGGCCGCCGTGCCGCACAACTACATGCTCGGCGCGTTTACGTATGGCTGGTTTGCGGGCCAGAACGCGGCGGACTACATCGCCGGCCAGCAAGGCGACGCCCGCATCGACGACGCGCAAATCGAACGCGAGCGCGCACGCATCTTTGCGCCGCTGCAGCGCGGCCACGGCCTCGCCCCCGCGCAGGTGGAATACAAGCTGCGCCGCATGGTGAACGATTACTTACAACCGCCCAAGGTCACGCGCAAGATGGAAATCGGCCTGCGCCGCTTCGACGAGATTGCCGAAGACATCACGCACCTCCACGCGCGCAATCCACACGAGCTGATGCGCGCAATGGAAGTCAGCTTCATCCGCGATTGCGCGGAGATGGCCGCGCGTGCCTCGCTGTTCCGCACGGAAAGCCGCTGGGGCCTGTATCACCATCGCGTGGATTATCCCGAACGCGACGACGCCAACTGGTTCTGTCACACGCGCTTGTACAAGGACGCACACGGCGCCATGGCCAGCCGCAAGCAGGCGGTTGAGCCGTACGTCATCCCTGTCGATGTGCTCGGCACCGATTCCTACGCGCACCTGCGCATTCCGAAGGCAGCATGACCATGCAACAGATGACCGTTCATTTCACCCACACGCCGCACGACATCACCTCACGCAGCAGCGCGCCCGTCACCATCGACGAAGCCAAGTGCATTGCCGACAAGGGCTGCACCGTGTGCGTCGACGTCTGCCCGCTCGACCTGCTCGCCATCGATCTGACCAAGGGCAAGGCCTTCATGCAATTCGACGAATGCTGGTACTGCATGCCCTGCGAGCAGGACTGCCCGACCGGCGCGGTGAAGGTCGACATCCCGTATCTGTTGCGCTGAGGTGACGATGACGACAACCCTCCTGGCGCGCCTGCACGACGCGGACGCCGCCACCCGCCGCGTCGCCCTCCTCCAGCTTGCCGATGCGGAAGACGCCGACGCGCTGCCCGATGTGCTTGCGCTGCTTGCGCAGGACCCGGCGCCGGAAGTTCGGCTGGAAGCCGCGCGCATCCTGGCGACCTGGGAACAGCCGGATACGGTGGCGGCACTCGCCCGTGCGCTGGAAGACGTGGATGGCACTGTGCGTGACGCGGCGGCACTCGGCTTGGCAGATTTGAAATCGCCCGACTCAGCGCCCGCGCTGTTGCCTTACGTCGACCATGCCAGCGCCTTTGTGCGCGCCGCCGCGTTGCGTGGGTTGCGTGAGCTGCGCGTGCCCGAGAGCGAAGCGCCCGCGCTGCACGCATTGCAAGACGCCGATGCCGCCGTGCGCCGTGAGGCCGTTGCGGTGCTCGGCTGGCGCAAGCATGTGGGCGCATTGCCGGCGCTGGCGGAACGCGCGCGTCATGACGCAGATGTCGAGGTACGCCGTGCCGCAGTGGGTGCCCTCGGCCTTGCGACCGATGCCACCGTACTGCCCGCGCTGCTCGATGCGCTGCACGACGCCGCCTGGCGCGTGCGGGAGGAAAGCGCCAGCACGCTCGGCAAGCTGCGGGCGCTCGCTCCCGATGCGCACGTCACGCAAGCGCTGGTCGAGGCGCTGTCCGATGCGTATTGGCAAGTCCGCCTGCAGGCCGCCCGGGCACTCGGCCGGTGGCACGCTGCGCATGCCGTCGATGCGCTCGCCGCGTTGCTCACACACCCGATCAGCAATCTGCGCAAGGAAGCCGCGCTCGCCTTGGGCGAAATCGGCGAAGCCTCTGCCCTGCCCGCCCTGCGCAGCGCAGAAACCGACGGCGACCCGGAAGTCGTCAAGGCCGTGCGGATCGCCTTGGCACAAATCGAGCGCGCCCGTGCAGCCGCCTGAGCACATCGACAACGACATCGCACAAGGCCGGTTGCGCCTGCACTGGGAAGACGCGGTTGTCGCACTCGACCACGCTGCATTGCGCGAGGCGTGCCGCTGCGCGGAGTGCCAGTTCAAGCGCCATCACGGCACGCCGATCAACGTGCCGGCCACCGTGCGCATCACCACCGTCACGTCCGCTGGTTACGGCGTGCAGTTGGTGTTCAGCGATGGCCACGCGCGCGGCATCTATCCGTGGGCGTATCTGGCGGCGCTTGCTGCAACCGCAGCACCGGGCTGACATTGGCGTCGTCTATCCACATGCAATCTTGTTCGTTCCTTCGTGCGTGTGCTGTCCGTAGCATCACCTGCACAACACAGACGACGCAGGAGGAACCATGCAAAGCCATTCGCCTCACACCCCCCCATCTGGCCGCCGACGCTGGCTGGCCGCATTGCTTGGCGCCGGCATAGCGCTGTGCGCAGGTCTGACGCAGGCCGCCGACCCGACCACGGTGCGTATCGGCTTTCAGAAAGCCGGACTGCTGGCGGTGCTCAAAGCGCAAGGCGCGCTCGACAAACCGCTGGCCGAGCTTGGCTACAAGGTGGAATGGAAGGAATTCCCCGCCGGGCCCCAACTGCTGGAAGCACTCAACACCGGCAGCATTGACTTCGGCTACACCGGCGCGCCGCCGGCCGTGTTTGCGCAGGCCGCAGGCGCGCGCCTCGTCTATGTGGGGGCCGAGCCGGGCGGCAAGACCAACGAGGCGCTGTTCGTGCTGGACAGCTCACCCGCGCACAGCGTGGCTGACTTGAAAGGCAAGCGCATCGCACTGCAGAAGGGTTCCAGCTCCAACTACCTGCTGGTGCAGTTGCTCCGGCGCGCCAACCTCGCGGTGCAAGATGTTCAGCCGATCTACCTGCCGCCGGCCGAGGCGCGGGCTGCCTTTGAGAGCGGCGCGGTCGATGCATGGGTCGTGTGGGATCCGTATTACGCATTGGCACAAAAGGCGCTGAAGACGCGCACGTTGGGCGATTTCAGCGAACTGCCGGTGTTCAACTTCTACGAAGCCACCCCGGAGTTCGTGAAAACGCATCCGCGCGCAATCAACGCCATCCTGGCCCAGTTGCGCACGGCCGGGCTGTGGGTGAATCAGCATCCGCAGGAGACTGCCGCCCTGCTGGCGCCCAAGCTCGGCATCGAACAGCCCGTTGTCGAGACCTGGCTGCGGCGCGTGCCCTACGGCGTCACGCCGGTCACGCCGCAGATCGTCGCCTCGCAGCAGCAGATTGCAGACCTGTTCCTGCAGCAGAAGCTAATTCCGAAACCGGTGAACGTGCAAAGCGCTGTCTGGCAGGCGAGCTTCCCGGTAGCGGGATTGTGAGCCGCTGGCGGCCGCGCGCGGTGCGGCACCGTGAACGGCCTCTCATCGGTCAAAAGTTACCGAACCGGCCAATCCAGGCAGCGACGCCCTTGCTATGCCCCTTGATGGCCGCATCCAGTTCAGCGCGCGTGAGCCCGTTGGGCAACGCGTCCGGCGCCAGATCCGTGGCGATCAGCACAAAGACGTAGTGGTGCATGCCTGTGCCCTTGGGCGGACACGGCCCGAGGTAGGCCGGCTTGCCGATGGCGTTCTGGTCCATGCGCAAAGCACCGCCGGTGCCGGCGCCTTCGGGCAGGCTCGTCTGCGTCGCAGGAATGCCATAGGCCATCCAGTGGTTCACGCCCAGGCCGCCGGCGCCTTGCGGGTCGGTAGCGATCAGCACGAGGCTGTTGGAACCGGGCGGGACGTTGGACCAGTGCAGCGGCGGCGAGACGTTGTCTCCCGTGCAGTTGGCGTTGGCGGGGTTCTTCCCGGCGTACTTGCGGTCCATGACGCCGTTGTCGGCAAAGGCAGGCGATTCGACGGTGAACGTGCTATCGGCCTGCGCATGCACATGCGGCACGGCAGACAGGCACGCCAGCGACAGCAACGCGCGAAACAGGGTGGGCTTCAAGGCAGGTCTCCTGGCAGGACAGACGGCGAACGGGCACCACAATACGCCAATGCGCCGCCCGTGCGCGGGGGCATCAACGCACAGATGGACGTCAGATTGCCGTGCGACAATACCGCGCCCCAGCGCACCGCGTTTGCCGCGCGCTTTTGCCCGACCCGACCATAGGAGAACCGGACGCATGTTCGGCGATATCACGCGTTTTCTGCTCGACACGATCTTCTCGCTCTTTGGCGCGGCGCTGCTGCTGCGCGCCTGGACGCAAGCGGTGCGGCTGTCACCGCGCAATCCGCTGTCGCAGGCCATCTTCCAGCTGACCGGCTGGCTGGTGCACCCGCTGCGCCGGGTGATTCCGGCCACGGGCTATATCGATTGGTCATCGCTGGTGGCGGCCTATGCCACGGCGCTTGTGTATCTGTTCCTGCTGCTCGCATCGGTGGGGCTGAGCCCGATGGCGCTTGTGCCGATGGGTTTTGTGGCCGCGCTCTTCACGGTGCTCAAGTGGGCGTTCAACGTGCTGGTGTGGGTAACCATTGCGTCGGCCGTCCTGTCGTGGATGGGGCCGGCATCGCCCATGGGCGCGGTGCTCAACACGCTGGTCGACCCGCTGTTGCGTCCGATCCGCCGCGTGGTGCCCCCGCTTGGCGGTCGGCTCGATCTGTCTCCGCTGATCCTGCTGGTGATTGCGCAGGTGATCGTGATCGCGCTGTCGCATCTGTCGCTCTCACCCTTGTTCATGTGAGCGCGGCACGCGCCTTGCTCGACTGAGGGATATGCCGGCCACAGCATCTGGCCGGCGACTCAGGAGGACATCATGAACGCATGGAAAACAGCGCTGGTCTGCGCGATTGCCGTGCTGGCTCCCACGCTCACGGCGTGTACGGCAGGCGGCGCAGTGGCAGGCGGTGTGGCCGGCCACGAACTCACGCATAGCACGGCCGGGACGATCGGGGGTGCCGCAGCAGGCGCCGTCATCGGGCACGAGCTGAGCAAGTAACCAACACAGCGGCTCATCAGCCGCTTTTTTTTCAGGCTTGCGCAAACAACGTGCGATAGGCGCTGGGCGACGTGTGATACGTCCGGCTGAAATGTTGCCGCAGCGATACCGCGCTGCCGAATCCCGCCAGTTGCGCGATCGCTTCGACCGGCTGGCGCGTCGTCTCAAGCATGCGCTGCGCATAGGCCAGACGCTGCCCCAGCAACCATTGGCCGACGGTGGTGCCCGTCAACTCACGGAAGCGCCGCGTGAAATTGCGCCGGCTCATGGCCGCGCGCTCGGCCAGCGAGTCGAGGGAATGCGGCTCCGCCAGATTGGCCACCGTCCAGTTCAACAGGTCCGACAGGCGATCGCCGCCCGGCGCATCGTGTAGCGGTTGCTCGATGTATTGCGCCTGACCGCCCTGCCGGTGCGGCGCGACCACCAGCCGCCGTGCAATGCGGTTGGCGACCTCCGCGCCATGCCAGCGGCGCACCAGGTGCAGGCAGCAATCCAGCCCGGCGGCAGTGCCTGCGGATGTCACCAGCCGGCCGTCGGCAGCGTCCAGATACAGCACATCCGGCACAAGCTTCACACGCGGGTAGCGCTGTGAGAACGCTTCGACGGCGCTCCAGTGCGTGGTCGCCTCATGGCCGTCGAGCACGCCAGCTTCAGCCAGCACAAACGCCCCCAGGCACAGCCCGACCACCGTGGCACCGCGCGCGTAGGCGTCCCGTACCGCATTCACCATGGGCGCCGGCGGCCGCTCTTGCGTATCACGCCATGACGGCACGATCAGCACGTCGGCGCGGGCGGCGTCTTCGAGTGTGAGATCGGTCTGTACGGCAAACCCCGCCGTGGTGCGCAGACCGCCTTTCCTGCCCGGTTCCCCCGCACAGATCCGCAGGTTGTAAGACGGCAGCCCCGCCCAGATGCGGTCTTCAAACACAAGACACGGCACGGACAGGTGAAACGGGCTGATGTCGTTGAATGCCAGAACGGCGATTTCCTGAGGCTGCTGCGTTTGCATACGGGCTCCGCGCTTTGGCCCGATTCTTTCGATAAACGTCTTCCGGGCCACTGTCGGGAAGGATAGACATTCGCGAAGATGCTGTCCACGGGCTCACGCAAATGCCCGATCCAACCGACCTTGAGGAGTCAGCCATGACCACGAACAATGCCCCGAAGCGCGCCCTGATCGTCATCGATGTGCAAAACGAATACTTCACCGGCGGCCTGCCGATCGAGTATCCGGACCCGCAGCAGACCGTCGCCAACGTTGGTGCTGCCATGGACGCGGCCCGCGAGGCGGGCATTCCGGTGATCGTTGTGCAGCAGACCTCGCCGGCCAGCTCGCCGCTGTTTGCCATCGACACCGACGGCTGGCAACTGCACCCCGTGGTGGCGTCGCGCCCGCATGATCACTATCTGCGCAAGCTTCTGCCCAGCGCCTATCCGGAGACGGACCTGGCGCAATGGCTGGCAGCACGCGGCATCGACACGCTCACCGTGGTCGGCTACATGACGCACAACTGCGACGCGTCGACTATCAACCACGCCTTGCACAACGGCACGGCGGTGGAGTTCCTGCACGACGCGTCGGGCGCGGTGCCGTATCAAAACCAGGCTGGCTTTGCGAGTGCGGAAGAGATCCACCGCGTGTTCAGCGTGGTGCTGCAATCGCGTTTCGCGGCGGTGATGTCGACCCAGGAATGGGTGCACAGCGTGAAGACCGGCGCGGTGCCGGTGCGCGACAACATCTACAAGTCGAATCAGCGGGCGCGCGGGCTGCTCAAGGACGAAGTGGCACAGCAGGCTGCGTGATCACTCAGCCGGCCACGCTTTCTTCGGCCGGCAGAAACCCACGGAACGATACTTCCACCTGCTCCACCATCGACGCCGATGTGGCTTCACGCAGAGCCGTCAGCAACGCATCGAACGCGCTTTCCACGGAGGCGCGGTCGGTGGCCTCGACCAGGCGCTGGCGGACCGGATGCTCAGCCGAGCTGAACGTGCGTGCCGCAATGTCCATGAGATACATGCGCGCCGCCGCCAGCGAACGCTTGCGCGCCGGTGCGGCAGGCTTGGGCGTCTCGGGTTGCGGCTCGGCCACCTGAACGAAGACAGGCTCGCCGGCAACATCGGTTGCGCTTTGAATGAAACCTGCCTGCATCAGCTCGAACACGGCCTGCGCCTCCAGGCCGAGCTGACCGGCACGCACGGCAAGGTCCTCGCCCGTGGCGTGGCCATCCACCATGATCAGCAGCGCTCGGCTTGAGCGGCTGAGCGCGCCGTTGCGCGTGGCAATTTCACGGCGCCCCGCGTCTGTTTTTTCGAATCGTGCAGATAACACCTGCATGGCAGCCCCCCATCCTCCCCCGAAGATCGGGACAACATAGGCCGCGTTGTTTGCAGAATCGTGAAACCGGGGCGCCTCCTCTCGGGCGGCACGGGGCAAACGCTTGCACGCAGGTGGATGTCGGTAAATCCAAACACCCTCCCCCGAAGAGGGGCTGACAACGCGCACGCATCGTTGATACGGCGGGCGCCGACATGACCTGACGCCGCATCGCCGGTCCGCTATTGCCTGCGCGTTCTTCCAGCTCTACTATTCGTTGTTACCGGTACCAAAATCGAGCGCAACGCTTCCGGAAACCGCCACGCCGATTCCCCACAGAGGGAACTCCGTTCCACATAACGTCCGAGACACCATGCCCGCCCAACCTCCACGCAGACTGCGCAGCCAGCTTTGGTTCGACGATCCGAGCCATGCAGACATGACTGCCCTCTATGTCGAACGCTTCATGAACTACGGCCTGACGCGCGAAGAGCTGCAGTCGGGTCGGCCGATCATCGGCATTGCACAAACGGGTAACGACCTGGCGCCGTGCAACCGGCACCACCTGGAACTGGCGCAGCGTGTGAAGGCTGGCATACGCGACGCGGGCGGCATCCCGATGGAGTTTCCGGTTCACCCGCTTGCCGAGCAAAGCCGCCGCCCGACCGCCGCGCTCGACCGCAATCTCGCCTACCTCGGTCTGGTCGAGATCCTGCACGGCTTCCCGCTCGACGGCGTTGTGCTGACGACCGGCTGCGACAAGACCACGCCCGCCTGCCTGATGGCCGCCGCCACGGTGGACCTGCCAGCCATCGTCCTGTCTGGTGGGCCGATGCTAGACGGCTGGCACGAAGGCAAACGGGTCGGCTCCGGCACCGTCATCTGGCATGCGCGCAACCGGCTGGCTGCCGGCGACATCGACTACGAAGGCTTCATGGAGCTGACCACAGCGTCGTCGCCGTCGATCGGCCACTGCAACACGATGGGCACGGCGCTGTCGATGAACAGCTTGGCCGAAGCGCTGGGCATGTCGCTGCCCGGGTGCGCCAGCATTCCGGCGGCGTATCGGGAGCGGGGGCAGATGGCCTATGCCACCGGCAAGCGCATCGTCGACCTCGTGCGTGAAGACATCCGCCCTTCGACGATCATGACGCGCGCGGCGTTCGAGAACGCCATCATGGTGGCTTCGGCGCTTGGTGCGTCAACCAACTGCCCGCCGCACCTCATCGCAATCGCGCGCCACATGGGCGTGGAACTGAGCCTTCAAGACTGGCAGCGCCATGGAGAATCGGTGCCGCTGCTGGTGAACTGCATGCCGGCCGGCGAATACCTGGGCGAGAGCTTCCACCGCTCGGGCGGCGTGCCGGCCGTGTTGCGCCAGCTTGACGCGGGCGGGTTGCTGCGGCGCGATTGCCCCACCGTGTCGGGCCGCCCGATGGGCGCGATTGCCGATGCCGCTCCCGAGGCCGACCGCGATGTGATTTTTCCTGTGGACGCACCTCTCAAGCACCGCGCAGGGTTCATCGTGCTGTCGGGCAATTTCTTTGACAGCGCCATCATGAAGATGTCGGTGGTGGGCGAGGCGTTTCGGCAAACCTACCTGAGTGAACCCGGCGCGGAAAATGTTTTCGAGACGCGCGCGATCGTCTTTGATGGGCCGGAGGACTATCACGCCCGCATCAACGATCCGGCCCTCGCCATTGACGAGCGCTGCATCCTCGTCATCCGTGGCTGCGGAACGGTCGGCTATCCGGGCAGTGCCGAGGTCGTCAACATGGCGCCGCCGGCGGCGCTGGTCAAGCAAGGGATCGAATCGCTGCCGTGCATGGGTGATGGCCGGCAGAGCGGCACCTCCGCGAGCCCGTCCATTCTGAACATGTCTCCGGAGGCGGCTGCCGGTGGCGGCCTCGCGCTACTGCGCACGGGCGATCGCATCCGTGTGGACCTCAACGCGCGCAAGGTCGATGTATTGGTCGACGCGGAAGAGCTTGAGCGCCGGCGTGAAACCACGACATTCAGCGTGCCGCAGTCGCAAACGCCTTGGCAAGAAATCTATCGGAAGTTCGTCGGGCAGCTTTCGACGGGCGGATGCCTGGAGCCGGCAACGCTGTATCTGAACGTCATCGAGACGCGGGGCAATCCACGGCACTCGCATTGACGCTGCGCATGATGCAGCCGGCTATGCGCTCTCGCGTTCGACAACGCTGAAGTCGATGCGCGAGAGCTTGGGCGCGCCCGTGGCCTCGCCTACGCCGAGCGCATCGAGCAAGACCTCGCCCGTGCGCAGGCCGATGCCATAGGCATCCACGGAAATCGTCGTGATGGTCGGGTGGCAACACCACGCGACTTCAAAGTTGCCGAAGCCCGCAACAGCGATGTCGCCGGGCACGGAGAGGCCGCGCCGGTGGCACTCCATGATGGCGCCGAATGCGGACATGTCGCTCACGCACATCACGGCATCGGTGTCCGGCCAGGCTTCCAGCAAGGCGGCCATGGCGGGCCCGCCCTGGCTCATGGTGATGGGCGAATCGCCCAGGCGGATCACGCGCGGCTCGCCAAGGCCGAGCGCTTTGATTCCGCTCACGTATCCGCGCATGCGGTCCGTGCCGCGCCGGTCCAGCTCGCTTGCGCCGCACAGAAAACCGATGCGCCGGTAGCCCCGCGCGTGCAGGTGGCGCAGCATCGCGAGCGACGCCTTGGCGTTCGAGAACCCAACCGCCATGTCGATTGGGCGGTCGGGCAGATCCCACATCTCGACAATGGGGATGCCGGCGCGCTCCAGCAACGCACGCGTGCCTGCACTGTGGTGGCGCCCTGTCAATGCGATGCCGCGCGGCTGATGGCGCAGCAGCGACTTCACCAGCGCCTCTTCCTGGTCGAGGTGGTAATCGGTGTCACCCAGCAGCAATTGCAGGCCATGTGGCGCAAGCGCATCCGTCAGCCCGCGGACGGTGTCGGCAAAGTTGGAACTGGCCAGCGAAGGCACCAGAGCGGCGACGAACTCCGACCGGCCGCTCGACAGCATCCCGGCCGCGGCCGTAGCGACGTAACCGAGTGCGTCGATCGCCTGCTGCACGCGCGCGCGGGTCTCGGGCGACACGCTACCGCCTGCCAGCACCCGCGATACCGTCATCTTCGACACGCCGGCCGCGCGCGCAACATCGGCCATGCGAGGGGGTGTGGTGCCGGTGGTCATTGGGAAACGCCTACGCGCAAGGGGAAGAGGAAAGAGAAAGAGGAGTGGCGATCATAGCGGAACCGGCCGTGATGCAGCCGGGCGCTACGCCTGCGCCAGCGCGCGGCCGATGCGGTCTGCCATGCCAGCAACGCCAACAACGAGACGCTTCTCCCTGCGCGCGTCCAGCCGGCTGATGGGCACGCTGGAACTCACGGCAACGTGCTTTCCCAGCGGCGTGACGCCGACGAACGCCGCAAAGCAGGCCAGCCCGGCCACCACCTCTTCACGCTCTGTCGCCAGCCCCCGCACGCGAATGCTTTCAAGCTCATGGAGCAGATCGGCACGGCGCGTGGTGGTGCGTTCCGTCATGGCGGCAAGACGGGCAGGCAGAAGCGCGCACACCGCTTCGTCATCCAGGCTGGCGAGAAGCGCCTTGCCCAGCGCGCAGCAATGCGCCGGCAGGCGCAGGCCGACATCCGATACCAGGCGGACTGGCCGCGGCGCGTCTTCCCGCGCGATGTACACGACTTCCGAGCCGTCGAGCACGGCAAGCTGGACGACTTCGTTGTGTGTGGCCACGAAGGCGGCGGATTCGCGCCGGAACGCGGCCAACAAGCTGTCGTGGCGGAAATAGGCGTTACCCAGCTCAAACAGGGTCAGGCCGATCAGATAGCCATCGGCCCGCTTTTCGATCCAGCGGCGCTTTTCGAGCGACTCCAGCAGCAGGTACAGCGTGCTTCTGGACATGCCTGTCGCCTGCGCCAACGCGGCTGGTCGCACGGGAGACGTCGCCGCGCAGAGTATTTCCAGCACGTCATGTATGCGCTTGAGTGCTGGCACCTCGTAATCTGTCTTCACTGGAAAGCTGCTCCACTCGTGATTGGCTCGATTGTCCAACAGGTTGGAAACTACGTCACCGTGTTGGACACCCCGCATCGCCATCTCTACGATCACGCGGGTTCCTTGGCAACAAGGGTGTCCAATTTCCGGAGTGCACATGACCACCATCGCCAACTATTTGCCGCACGATCTGGAGCAGTCAACGCTCGTTGGTCGGGTCTGGCGTACGACCGGCAACGGCGCGGGGCCATCTGTCGTGGTGGTGCGCAACGGCGTCGTGTTCGACATCACGGAAGCCGTGCCAACGGTGGCAGATCTGTTCGAGCATCCCGACGCACTGGCCGTGGCCCGGCAGGCACCGGGAGAAAACCTGGGCCGCGTCGAAGCGCTTGTCGAACGCTCGCTGGCTGCCAATCGTGAGGACAACGCGCCAACCCTCCTTGCGCCGAACGACCTTCAGGCAATCAAGGCCTGCGGTGTGACGTTCGCGGTCAGCCTGATCGAGCGCGTGATCGAAGAACAGGCTGGCGGCGATCCGGCCAAGGCCCGCGACGTGCGCGAGTCGATCGTCGGCGTGGTGGGCTCGGACCTCTCCAAGATCAAACCCGGCTCCGATGCCGCCATGCGGCTCAAGGAGGAACTGCAGCGCCGGGGCGCATGGTCGCAATACATGGAAGTCGGTATCGGCCCCGATGCGGAAGTGTTCTCCAAATCGCAGCCGATGTCGGCAGTCGGGTTCGGCGCCGACGTGGGCCTGCATCCGGCCTCGCGCTGGAACAACCCGGAGCCGGAGATCGTGCTTGCGGTCAGCAGCACGGGGCATGTCGTGGGAGCAGCGCTGGGCAACGACGTGAATCTGCGCGACATCGAAGGGCGCTCCGCATTGCTGCTGGGCAAATGCAAAGACAACAACGGCTCCTGCGCGATCGGCCCGTTTGTGCGCCTGTTTGACGAGCACTTCACGATCGACACGATTCGCGCGACGCAGGTATCGCTGCGTGTTGAGGGCGCCGACGACGGCTTCATGCTCGACGGCGTGAGCCACATGAGCGAGATCAGCCGCGACCCGCTCGATCTCGTCGCCCAGACCTGCGGGCCGCATCATCAATACCCGGACGGCTTCATGCTGTTCCTCGGCACGATGTTCTCGCCGATCAAGGACCGTGACGCACCTGGCGCCGGCTTTACGCACCACCTCGGCGACCGCGTGACGATCAGCGCGCCTGCACTCGGCGCGCTCGTCAACACGGTGCGCCTGTCGACGGAGATCGCGCCGTGGACATTCGGTGTCCGTGCCCTGTATCGCAACCTGGCGACACGCGGGCTTGTCCGTCAGGGCTGACCTGTCGCCTAAGAAAACGCCACGGCACAGTCCGTGGAAGGCAGTCCCTTGACCGGCGCGCGAAATGCGAACAAGCCGCCGGCAAGGGGCTGCTGCTGCAACGCCTCTTCCGTCAGGCCCTTTCGGGCGGTGGTTGCATAAACCGTCTGCAGGTCATCGCCGCCAAATGCGAGCTTGGTGATGTTGGAACACGGGAAGTCGACACGCCCGATGCATCGGCCGTCGGGCGAGAACCGCTCGATCCGCCCTCCACCGAACAGCGCGACCCACACGCACCCTTCCTCGTCGACGGCCATGCCATCCGGGTAGCCGGTGCCCTCAATCGAGGTGAAGACGCGCTTGCGTTCCAGGCTGCCGTCGTCACCAAGGTCGAAGGCATAGACCACACGCTTCAAGGTATCGGTGTGATACAGCGTGCGGCCGTCGGGGCTCGCGGTCGGGCCATTCGTGATCACGTAGCCTGAATCGCACACGCTCAGCCGGCCGTCCAGACCGACGCGGTAGAGCTGCCCGCTGGGCTCGGACTCCCCATCGTCCATCGAGCCAAACCACAGCGCCCCGGTGCGGTCGACATAACCATCGTTCAGGCGGTTTCCCGGCCGGTCGGTCTCGACCGGCAACACGCGGCTGAAGGTGCCCGTTGCAAACGCAAACCGGTAGAGGCCGCCCTGCATGCCGCAGATCCAATTGCCGTCAACGCTGGGCAGCGCAAAGCCGATCTGGCCGGGCGCGACCCAGCTGCGGCGCACCGCGGTATCGGGGTCATATCGGTAGAGCCGTCTGCCTTTGATATCGACAAAGACCACGCAGCGCGACGCCGCGTGCCACACCGCGCCTTCCCCAAGCGTTGCGCCGACGCGCCAGACGCATTCCGGAATGATCGGTGCCGTCATCCGCCGTACCACCCGGCATCGACAAAGTACTCACGCGCCGTACAACGCGCGGCATCGTCTGACGCAAGAAACAACGCCATACGCGCCACGTGTTCCGGCTCGACACGCTCATGCAGGCATTGCTCGGCCAGCAGCTTGGCTTCGCTCTCGGGCGATTGCCAAAGTGCCATCTGCCGCGGCGTGCGGACCGCGCCGGGCACGATGCAATTGACGCGAATGCCGAATCCGCCAAGGTCGCGCGCCAAGCCGCGCGTCAGGCCTTCAATGCCGGCCTTGGCCGTCATGTAGATGGCGAGGTCCGGCTGGGCAAGATGCCACGAGATGGAACCGAGGTTCAGGATCACACCGCGTCCCTGCTTCTTCATGCTGGGCAGCACGGCTTGCGCGCAGAAGAACTGATGGCGCAGGTTCACCTCGATGCGGTTGTCCCAATAGGCTTGCGTCACCGTTCCGATCTGATGGCGGTCATCATTCGCAGCGTTGTTAATCAAGACTTCGATGGGGCCGGTGTCGGCCTCAATGTCCGAGAACGTGGTGTTCAGCGCGTCGATATCGCGCAGGTCGCAGTAGCGGAAGACCGGCGGATGCACGCACTCGCCCAGCGACGCCGCCAGCGCTTCTGCGTCCGCACGCGCAATATCCAGAAACGTAACGCGCGCCCCCTGTTTGGCGAAGCCTTCGACGATGGCGGCGCCAATGCCGCTACCGCCGCCGGTAATCACAACATTCTTGTTAACAAGGCTCGGATAAATCGCATAAGACATAGGAGATTCCAGTTACAGCAAAAAGAGATAAAGCCCGCAGCGCTGGTTCAGCGACGGCCGGAGCGCGAGATGACATCCACCCAGACGGCGAGAACGAGGATGCCGCCCTTGACGATCATCTGCCAGTACGCGTCGACGTCGAGCATGGACATGCCGTTGTCGAGGCTGGCCATGACGAGCGCGCCGACCAGCGCACCGTAGACCGTGCCCGCGCCGCCGCGCATTGACGTGCCGCCGATAAAGCAGGCCGCAATGGCATCCAACTCGCCCATCGTCCCGGCGGACGGTGAGCCCGCAGCGAGCCGCGCCGTATTGACGATGCCGGCGAACGCACACATCAGGCCCATGAGGCCAAAGATGGCCAGCTTCACGCGATCGGTGTTGATGCCCGACAGGCGCGTGGCCTCCAGGTTTGAACCCACGGAGTAGATGCGGCGCCCGAATACCGTCTGGCTGGCAATCCACGAAAAAATACCCAGCAGTGCCAGAACGAGGAGAACCGGCACCGGGATGCCGCCATAGCTGTTGAGCGTGGCGACAAACGCGACGATGACCGCGCCCGCAACAACCAACTTGGCGACGTCTTGCCAGAACGGCGCGACGTCAAGTTCATAGCGGCGGTGCTCACGCCGCTGCCGGATTACCACGAAGATCAACAGGCAGAAGATCAGCACTGCCATCAGGTCGCCCACCCGGCGCGGCAGATAGCCCTGGCCGATCAGCACGAAGCTGTCCGACACCGGCGCAATCGTCGAGCCATGTGTGAGGCCGAGCAGAATGCCGCGATACGCGAGCATGCCGCCCAGGCCAACGATGAAGGACGGAACGCCCCGGTAGGTCGACCACCATCCGTTGAACAGCCCCATGGCCACGCCGAGCAGCAGCACCACAGGCACCGTCGCGACAATTGGCCAACCCAGTCCTTGATCCAGGATGGCAGCCACGCCGCCAAGCAAGCCCAACAGCGAACCGACGGAGAGATCGATCTCGCCCGCGATGATGACGAACACCATCCCGCAGGCCAGCATCCCCGTAATGGACATCTGCCGCAGCAGATTGGAGAGATTGCGAGGCGACGTAAACGCGCCGTCGGTCAGCATCGAAAAGAACAGCCAGATCGCGGCCACGGCGATCAGCAACGCCAGGATCTTGTAGCGTGCGAAGAGTTGCCTCAGGCGCTGGGTTGCCTTGAGCGTGCGACGCGAAGGGTCCACCCCGCCGGCGGCTTGTGGGCTCGTCTGAGAAGTCATGCGTGGCCTACCTGATGAAAAGTGGATGCGTGCCGCACCGGTTGAATGGCTGCGGTCAGAATGTGTTCCTGCGTCAGCCCATCGTTCACGAAATCGCCACGCAGCTCGCCCTCGCCGATCACCAGCACGCGATCCGAAATACCGAGCACTTCGGGCAGCTCCGATGAAACGACGATGATGGCCATGCCGCGTTTGGCCAGGTCACCGATCAGCTTGTAGATTTCATACTTGGCGCCGACATCCACGCCGCGCGTCGGCTCGTCCAGAATCAGAACGCGCGGCTCAGTGAGCAGCATTCGCGTGAGGACAGCCTTTTGCTGATTGCCGCCAGACAGGCTGGCAATCGGCAGCATCGGATGCGCGGCACGTACGGCAAGCCGGCGCATCTCTTTGCGGATCGTGTCGAGTTCGGCCGCGCCATCGATGCGCCCGAGACGCGAAAAACGCTGGAGGACGGCAAGTGTGATGTTGTGCCCGACGCTCATCAGCGAGACGATGCCGTGACGTTTGCGGTCTTCCGGCACCATCGCAATGCCCGCACGAATGGCGTCAAGCGGCGCCCGGACTTTCAACGGTTTTCCGTCAAGTACGAGCTCCACCTCGCTGGCACCTTCATACGCGCCAAAAACCGCCTGCATCAGCTCGGTGCGCCCTGCGCCGACCAGGCCGGCCACGCCAAGAATTTCGCCCCGGCGCACCGAGAAAGACACATCGTCGACCCGCTTGCGAGTCGGGTTGTTCGCGTCGTAGCACGTCACATTGCGCGCCTCGAAAACAACCTCCCCGATGGGATGGGGTTCGCGCGGGAACAGTTGCGTGATCTCGCGCCCGACCATCTGCGCGATGATGCGGTCGGTGGTCAGGTCTTGCATCGGCGCGGTCGACACATGGCGGCCGTCGCGTATGACGGTGACCGTGTCACACACCGCTTCCACCTCGTCGAGCTTGTGCGAGATATAGACACACGCAATGCCGCGCGCCTTCAGATCGCGCACGATATCAAGCAGGATGCGCGTTTCAGCCGCCGTAAGCGACGACGATGGCTCGTCCAGAATCAGCAGCTTGGCGCGCTTGTTGAGCGCCTTGGCGATCTCAATCAATTGCTGATGGCCGCCGCCGTAGTGCATCACGGGCAACGCCACGTTGATGCCCTGAATGTTCAGGTCGCGCAGCAGCTTGTCCGCGCCCTGGTACATGGCCGCGTAGTTCATGCGGCCTCCGGGCAGCGTGATCTCGTTGCCGAGATAGATGTTCTCAGCCACCGACAATTCCGGCACCAGCATCAATTCCTGATGAATGATGACGATGCCCGCGCGCTCCGTGTCACGAATACCGCTCGCGTGGAGCGGTTGCCCCTCCCAGAGGATTTCGCCATCCCAGGTGCCGCTCGGGTAGACGCCGGAGAGCACCTTCATGAGCGTCGATTTTCCGGCGCCGTTCTCGCCGCACAGGCCAACACACTCGCCCGGCCTCACGACCAGGTTGATACCGTCGAGCGCCTTCACACCGTCAAACGTCTTGACGATGCCGCGCATCTGCAACAGAGGTTCAGACATGCCTCGTCCTTGAGGTACGAACGCGGCCGGCGACAAAGCGTTGGCTCGTCGCCGGCACAAAGTGGCCCTGGCTGCGCGACCTTACTGGCCGCCGCCGATCTGAGCCTGCGTGTAGAAGCCGTCTTTCACCACCAGGTTGACGTTGTCCTTCGTGAGTTGGGTGGGTTGCAGCAACACCGTGTCGACCTTCTTCTTGCCGTTGTCGTACTGCGCGTTGTACTTGGGCTTGTCACCCTTGGCGAGTGCCACCGAAAGCTGCGCCGCCTCAGTGGCAATCAGCTTGAGCGGCTTGTAGACCGTCATCGTCTGCGTGCCAGCAATCACGCGCTTGACGGCAGCAAGGTCTGCATCCTGCCCCGACACCGGCACTTTGCCGGCGAGCTTCTGCGCAGCCAGTGCCTGGATCGCGCCACCTGCCGTGCCGTCGTTGGAAGCAACCACGGCATCGATCTTGTTGTTGTTCGCTGTCAGCGCGTTTTCAACAATACCCAGCGCAGCAGACGCGCTCCACTCGGGCACCCATTGCGAGCCGACAACTTTGATGTCGCCGCGGTCGATGGCAGGTTGCAGCACCTTCAGCTGACCCTGCCGCAGCATCTTCGCGTTGTTGTCCGTCGGCGCGCCGCCCAGCAGGAAGTAGTTGCCCTTCGGGCGCACGTTGAACACGCCCTGCGCTTGCAGTTCACCCACCTTCTCGTTGTCGAACGAGATATAGGCATCGACGTCGGCATCGAGAATCAGGCGGTCATACGACACCACTTTGATGCCGGCCTTCTTGGCTTCCGCCACCACATTGGTCAGCGCCTTGGAGTTGAACGGCACGATGACGATCACGTCGACGCCGCGCGAGATCAGGTTCTCGATCTGGGAGATCTGGCGTTGCTCGCTGGCATCCGCCGATTGCACCGACACTTTGGCACCCAGTTTTTCTGCAGCAGCGACAAAGTAATCGCGGTCGCGCGACCAGCGCTCCACGCGCAGGTCGTCAATACAAAAGCCAATCTCCGGATGCGCCTTGCTGGCGTGCGCCAGGGGCGCCGCAATCGACAGGCTGGCGAGCATTGCGCCGCAAAAGGCGGCCCTCAGAACACTACGGCGTTGGTTCGATTTCATGTCTCACTCCATCTTCTATTGTTGGTGGATACCCTTAGGCCGACGGTGCGCGTGGTGCGCCGCAATAGTGATCTCGCCCGGCTCGACGGCCATCGCATGGTGATGCGGCCGCTCAGCACGGGCAATTACGAAATTGCCCAACCGCCCTAACATTTCTTGCCACCCCGCTGCGATCGTCTGACAGCGCCCCATGTAGCCAATAGAATGTGCAAGCGCGCAGCACGCCCCAGCGCTGCAGCCGTTTGGCAACCCCTGCCACCGCGAGCGGCCCGAGCCACCATGCACCGTCAACCGTCCGATCCATCGCAGCACGCGCGCATTCATCGCATTGCGCTGCTGTTCAATGCCAACAAGGTGTATGACCGCGAGATCATCGCGGGCATTGGCGACTACATGCGCTCCACGCGCGTGACGTGGGACCTGTTTCTGGAAGAGGATTTCCGCTGCCGGCTGCCTGGCATCGAGCGGTTTGATGGCGACGGCATCATTGCGGATTTCGACGACCCGGCTGTCGCTGAGGCGCTTTGCGGTTGCCCGCTGCCGGTCGTGGCCGTCGGCTCATCGTATGAAGATGCGGCGCAATACCCGGCAAAGGAGCCCTATGTCGCAACGGACAACGGCAAGCTGGTCTCACTGGCATACCGCCACCTGATCGAAGCCGGCCTGCAGCACTTTGCGTTGTACAGCCTGCCCCAGGCCCCGGAGAACCGCTGGGCACAGCAGCGCGAACTGGCCTTTACCCGCTTGCGCCGGCAGGACAATCCCAGCGCCCCGATTGAGCAGGAGATTTACCGGGGCCTCTCGACCAGCGCGCCAACCTGGCATCAGGCGATCGGTCAGTTGATTGAATGGCTGCGTGCGTTGCCCAAGCCCATCGGCGTCATTGCCGTCACCGATGCACGGGCCCGGCACCTGCTGCAGGCATGCATGACGGCAGGGTTGGCCGTGCCGGAGGAAGTCGCCATCATCGGCATCGACAACGATCCGCTAACACGCACCTTGAGCCGCATCCCGTTGTCGTCGGTTATTCAGGGCACCGTGGAAATGGGTCGCACCGCTGCGCATCTGTTGCATCAGATGCTGGGCGGCGCCCGCCTGGCGGGCCGGCAGATTCTCGTGCCACCGGTTGGCATCAATGTGCTCGCATCGTCCCGGCACCAGCCGCTTTCCAGCCCGTATGTCATGCGCGCGCGCCACTTCATCCGGCAGTACGCCTGCCAGGGAATCAAGACCGAGCAGGTCGCGGACTACGTCGGTATCTCGCGGTCATCGCTCGAAGAACACTTTCGTCGTGAATTGAATTGCACCGTGCACCAGGAAATCCTTCGCCATAAGCTCGACGCTGCCAAGCACATGCTGGCCAGCCGTGATGTCGCAACCGCCGAGGTGGCGGTGCGCTGCGGTTTTACCTCTGCGCAATACATGCACGCCGTATTCCGCCGTGAGCTGGATTGCACGCCACGCGAATACCAGGAACGCACCATCACAGAGGGCCAATCATGAGCATCGCGCCAGCGCTGTCCGCACACGCGCCGCTCGACGGCACCGTCTCGTCAGCAACATGGGGGCACTTGCCGGACGGTGAACCGGTTCGGCTGTTCACGCTGCGCAATGCCTCGGGCATGCGCGTTTCGATCAGCGATCTGGGGGCGACGCTCGTCTCCTGGCAGGCGCCTGACCGCGGCGGGCGCCTGGGCGAGATTCTCCTCAACCACGCGACGCCTGCCGCCTACCTGGAATCGCCGGGCTATCTGGGCGGCTTGATCGGACGCTGGGCCAACCGGATTGCCGGCGCGCGATTTACGCTCGACGGCATCGACTACGCGCTCGACCGCAATGAAGGTGGCAATCTGCTCCACGGAGGGGCGAGCGGGTTTCATCGGGCGCTATGGGAGGCTGAGGATGAGGACGGTGCATTGATCCTGCGGCTCACGTCCCCGGAAGGCGACGCCGGATTCCCCGGCAATGTCGCCGTCCAGGTTCGCTATGCGCTTGACGACGATGGCACGTTGTCGATCGACTATGAAGCGCGGACCGATGCGCCCACGCCGATCAACCTGACAAGCCACGGGTATTTCAACCTGAGCGGCAAGCCCGGCACCGACATCAAAGGCCACATCCTGTCGATCGATGCCGACGCCTATCTGGAAGTCGATGCCAAGCTGATCCCGACGCGGACAGCCAGCGTTGCGGGCACGGCATTCGATTTCCGCCAGGGGGCGCCGATCGGGGTACGGCTGGATTGGCCCAACGCACAACTCGCGCAAGCTGGCGGGTTCGATCACTGCTTCGTGCTGCGCAACACGGCGCCGGAGAGCCGCCCGCATGTGCGCCCGGTCGCGCGGCTGTATGACCCGGGCAGCGGCCGCGAATTGACGGTGCTCACCGATCAGCGCGGGCTGCAGTTCTACTCGGGGCACAAGCTTGGGGGCACGCACGCGCTACGCAGCGGCTTATGCCTGGAAGCGAGCGCGTTCCCGAACCAGGTCAACATGCCCGATGCGCAAGCGGTCATGTTCCGCCCGGGCCAGGTCTATCGGCAGCACACCGCATACCGCGTGTCGGTTGCTGAAGAGGCCTGAGCCGCGAAACCTGATCCGCTTTTCAGGCGCGCGGCTTGGATGTTCAATGCGCAGCTGCGGCCGCGCCGTGCATGACTTCGTGCGAGCCGCGGATGCCGTTGAACCATGCGTTGAGCACCACGGCCACCAGCGTGCCCATCACGATGCCGCTGTGGGTGATCGGGTGCGTCCAGTCCGGAAAGTGGTGGAAGAACGCCGGCGCCAGCGTCGGCATCATGCCAAAGCCGACCGACACCGCGATGATCAGCAGGTTGTGGCGCTGCTGCTGGAAATCGAGCATGCCCAGCATGCGGATGCCGGCAGCGGCCACCATGCCGAACATCACGATGCCCGCACCGCCCAGCACGTATTGCGGCACAGACGCCACCACGTAAGACAGCTTAGGAAACAGCCCCAGCACGATCAGCAGCATCCCGCCGGCGGCCGCCACATAGCGCGAACGCACGCCCGTGATCGACACCAGCCCGATGTTCTGCGAGAACGACGTATGCGGGAACGTGTTGAACACGCCAGCCACGACCGTCGCCAGACCGTCGGCACGCAGGCCGTTGGTCAACTCGTTGCGCGAGATCGGCTTGCCCACCACGTGCGCCAGCGCGAGGAACATGCCGGTTGATTCCACCAGCGTGATCACGATCACGATGCACATAGAGATGATGGCCGACAGCTCGAACTTCGGCATGCCGAAGTAGAACGGTGTCACCAGCGTCATCAGTGGCGCCGCGCTCGCATCCGCCAGCGACACTTTGCCGAACGCAGCCGCGACAAGCGTGCCCGTCACGATGCCCAGCAGCACCGCGATATTGCACAGCAGTGCGTTGCCGAACTTGGTCAGCAGCAGAATCGTCACCAACACCAGCGCTGCAATGGCCAGGCCGAACGGATCGCCAAACGCCGGGTTCGGCACCATGTGGCGCACGCCGTCCACCACCTGCGGAATCATCTGCTGACCGCCCGCGGCCCAGTTGATGCCTACGCTCAGCAGCGAAAACCCGATCAGCATGATGACGGTGCCCGTCACCACGCGCGGGAACAGGCCCAGCAGCCGCCCCATGATCGGCGCAATGGCAATACCGAACACACCTGAAACGATGGACGCCCCGAAGATGCCGGGCAGCCCCATGCCGGGCTCCACGCCAATGGCAATCATGGGTGCAACCGCGGCAAACGTGACACCCATCATCACCGGCAGGCGGATCCCGAAGATCAGGAAACCGAGCGATTGGATGAGCGTGCCAATCCCAGCCGCAAACAGGTCGCAATTGACCAGATACGAGAGATCGCTCTTCGACAGGCCAAGCGCATTGCCGACAATCAGCGGCACGGCAATCGCACCTGCGTACATCACCAACAGGTGCTGCAGGCCAAGCGCGAACAGGCGGGGCAGCGGCAGAAACTCGTTGACAGGATCGGCAGCGGCGTGAGCGATTGTCGACGAAGAAGGCGAGGGTTGGCCGGGGGATTGGCGCATTGTCTGTCTCCTGGGGCCGCCCCCGTGTCAATGCCGGGAGCGTGCTTTAGGCGGGCGTGGCGGATTCAATCCGCCGGCATTCATGCGGTGTGATGCCGCGTATTTGCCGGAATCTTGGAGGGACGCTGTTTTTCTGTCAACAATTCAAACCGTTTTTTGTGTACATATTTTGCGTTCTGAAACGTTTGTGCGCTTCAGACATCACCCGACGCTACCAAACCAAAACAACGAAAACGGGGTGTTCAGGAGACGCAGCCGGCCGCGCAGCCTCGGAATGTTCGTAGGCCTGCTGGCGCAGGAGCGTGGCTAGACTGGCTCGGTCTATTTCTTCACGAGCCCATCATGACGATGATCGACGGAGCCAGCATCGGCTACTGGAAAGCGCACGCGCCGGCGCCGGAAACCACGGCCGCGCTGAACACGCTGAGGACCTTCAACGCCTCGCATCCGCTGAACGGCGGGCCATCGCAAGTGCTCACGACCGCAAACCTGCTCGCCACGAAGACATCCGAGCCGGGCGCCAGTGCTGCCATGGAGGCGGTCAACCGTGAGCGCCAGCAGGTCAGCGCGGCAGAGGATGCGTGCCGCACCCTCGTCGCCCAGGCGCGCGCCGGCAAGCTCGACACCGACATGCTTCGCGAGGTCCGCTCGCAGACGCAGCAGTTCCAGGACGTCGTCAACGCAGAGGCCAGCAGCGGCAGTGAGGCCACCAAGACGAGGGTCCGGAACTACATGGCGGACGGTGGGCCAGCAGATTTCCTGGCCGACTTTCAAGTCGAGACCCAGCGCGCAGACGACGTGCGGAGCATCGTCGGTGCACAGAACAGCAGCCCCTACACCGTGATGGACACCGACAGCTATGCGCAGACCACAGTCGCACCGCTGCTGGACCAGACCCGGCAGGACATGCAGGCAGTCGCGCAATACCTGCCCGGCACCCCGGACAAGAAGGCCGCGCTGATCAACCTGACGCATGACCTCGATGAGCTGAAGCACACCCGGCAAACGCTCGAGCAGGATGGCGCCGCCGCCGGCAACATGCAGAACCTCGGCGGTGCGTTGCAAACGCAAGCCACGCAGCACATGACCTGGGGATTCAACCAGTTGAATCAACTGGAGCCGCTCATGCGGGACGCTACGCAAGCGCAGCGGCAGGGCGTGATCGATGTGGCGATCACGCATACGCCGAATCTTGCGGGCCTGCATGACAACGCGCTGGCCGCCGTCAATGACGTCGAGTCGGCACCCAAGAGCGTGATGGACCCGTCGAATCCGGTCACCTCGGTCCAGCAAGCCTTGGGGGACGAGATCGACCCAACCACTGGCAAGGCGATGCTGCAAGCGGATCTTTATTCGAGCGGTGGACTGGAAGCGCTGCTCAGCGATCCTTCGTTGCGGTGGTCGCGTTGATAGGCAACACGATATGAGATGCACGGTCGCGGAGGCGGGTGGGAACGCCACAAGCCTGCGCGACTGGCGTTTTCCGAAGTCCGCTCCTGCCCGTTCGCCCCCCCCTACTGAGTCCCTCCGGTTTCGTCGGTACTCTCCACAAGCGCTGAGCGCAGCCGCTCTTCGCAATGCAGCATCTCTCCCAGCAGTTCGCTCAGTGGGGCATCCAGCGCATCGATGTCCTGCAAGGAATCGATCTTCATAAGATCGTCGTTCATGAACTGGACCATATGTTTGTAGGTGGCGACCAGATCCTGCGTGACGGTCGACTCCTTATTGATAACGACGACATCTTGATCGCCGTCCTTCTCGAAGGCCGAGCGCGATTCCTTGACGCCGCTCGCGCTGGAGGCATCGACATAACCCTTGATCGTCTTGCCAAACTCGGCCGTGGCCTCCTCCATCCGCGCCCCTGCGCGCCCGAGCAGTTTGTGGATGGCCGAATCGGACATGCCGCTCGCATCAGCGATGAATACGGCCTCAAGCTCCTCAACCATTTCTCCGAGTTTCTCCCAGGCGTTTTCGATGTGACTGATCACGTCTTCGATGGATTGCGACTTTTTCGATAGCGGTTGGGAAGCCTCTTCGGCAGGCTTGGAGCCGATGCGTGCATATACCCGCTGAAGCAACGCCAGCCTGGAAGACTCCAGATCGGCACGCTGCACAAGTTCCTTGCTATACGTTTGTACGGCGGCCGCCAGTTCGTTGCGGGCGCCTTCGTAGGCTGCGCGCGCACTTTCGTCTGCCACGCCATCACGGGCTCTAAGCCAGCGGGACAACTGCTGGGCGCGCTGCGCAAGATCACCGAAGCGCAGTTGCTCCTTTGCAGGCAGCGTGGTCAAACTTGGATCCGAATAGATCTTCAAGGCCGCTTGGTCGAGGACCAACTGCGCTGCACTGCGCTGCTCTACACGGCTGGAGTACGGCTGAACGCCCTCAAGCCTTTCCTGCACAACCTTGAGCAGATCGCGGGCGGTGTTCGTCTGCGCAAGCGACCGCGCCAGCGACAAATGCGGCGGCAGCGCGCACGGCTTACCAGCTGAAAGGACGGCACGCTGCAGATAGGCGCCATAGGCATTCAGATATCTGCGTGCGACATCGAGGTCGCGCGTCAGCCGTGCATACCGCTCGTGCGTGTTTTCTCCAGCTTTGTTGGTCAGTGCGGAAGGGGCCGTCAGTGCCCGCAGATCCTGGAGGATCCCCTGCACGAATGCGCGATCCTGTTGCGCGAGCCCGGCAAGGCGACCCCGCCATTGCGCATCGGGCGAAGCAAGCCGCCTCGATAACGCATCGACCACCCCGGCCGCCCGCTTGATCTGTGCTTTGCTGATCAGTTCCGAGGGCATGCGCCGATGCTCAATTGCGGCTCGGATGAGCGTCACCACGGCACGTGCCAAGTCACGCTGCTCGGCTTGCCCGTCCTCCGCCTGGGGCGGACTGGCGTCGGGTGCACCGATCCCCTCATCTTCGGAACCAGGTTTGCTTGCGAGGTGATCCTCATTGACGGCTGTCTCTGGTGCCGACGGGGCTTCCAACTCAGGCGTACCGGCGCCCCCTCCAGGCCCGCCTATTGGTTTGGGATCCGGGTCTGTTCCGGTGGGGCGGATACCGCCTGTGGGCGGGTCCGGCGGTTCAGGATCATCGCCCGATACGCGACTTCCCGGCGGCACGTCAGGCCCCGCATGCGTGGCCTCAGGTGCGTGATCGGCCGCATACCGCTGGGCCTCAGTCAGTACTGCCGGGATAGAAAAGGCTGGATCCTCTTTCACGCGCGTACCGAGGGCCAGCAGCTCGTTGCCCATCTGCATCTGCCATTGCATATCACCTATCACCCACAAGTCAGGATACCGATGGTTCCGGTAGAAGCCGCCTGCACCGATCAGCGTATCTGCAAAGTCCTCGCGCAGCGTACTGGCATCGCCATTCATGCGCGTAGTCGGAAAATCGCCATGTTCCTGGATCAGTTCCAGTGCGTGCGCCATGGACGTCACAACCAATGGGGGTGACCCGGCAGGAAGCTCGCGATTGAGATGTTCGATCAACTGAGCCAAGGGCCGGTCGAACCCTGCGCTTCTGCGGCTGAGGTTTTCGACGCTGTTTGCGATCGATGTAGTCAGCCCGGTGTCACGCCGTAATGAGGCGAGATCGGTGCCGTGAAACAGCTTCTGCACATGCAGGTGACGCCCGCCCGGCACGATCAGCTGGCCGCGCGTGGCTTCATCGAACGTGGTCGCCATGATCCCCTCATGGACTGTCTCCAGAAACACGGGATCTGTGTGGCCAGCGGCCTCCAGTTGCCTCACAACCATGTCGGCGGATACGCGTTCATCATGCCCCTCGGGGTTCGTCGCCATGCGGCCATGACCAAGTTGCCCATCGTGGCCGGCGTAGCCGACGGCGGTGGCAACGCGGTCGTCGGCGGAAAACAACGGCGGCAACCCCTCGCGCACACGGCGCCCGTCGAGCATGTTGATATTCGCCTGCGCATCTCTTACGCCCAGTCCGCTATGAGCCCACCCGTGTGCAGCGGCAAGCGCGTTAATCTCCGCGCTGCCGCTATAGAACAGAAATTCTTCTTCACCCCTGCCAAACAAGGCATTCACCACATAGAGATTTCTGGCAGCAACCAGCAGTTCAGGGCGTTGACGAAGCTCCGGCAGCATGCACGCTCGAACAAAGTTCAACTGGGCTGCCAGCAACTCCGGCGGCAACGCTGCCGTGCCATATAGATGCTGTCGAATCAGTTCGAGATCGCGTGCATCGCCAGGCGCCTGCCGCCTCAGCATCTGCGCGTAGGCGAGACTTGGGTCCGCCACGCGAACACCTTGATCCCAATAGCCGCTGCCAACAGCATGAATATCGGGCAACGCTTGCCCCGCCCAAGACGTGGTTACGTGGAAACCCGGCGCGGTCAAAATGCGCGAACCATCCGGGCGTGCTTGCTCGGTCCAGCCTTCTCCGTCTCGCAAGGCTCGATAGCGTTCCTCGGACACCAGGAGGTGGGTCGGCTGGGTAGGACGATCAGCCTGATACCCGAGCATGTCGACGACCGAATTGCCGACAACAGCCACCTCGCTCTGGGCGAGCCCCAGAGAACGGACGGATCGATGGAGGTCTCGGTCGCGATCGGCAGCCGTGAATGATGACGCAACACCTCTCAGCTCCCGACTGCCTTCACCGCCTTCACCGCCTTCATCGTCCGGCAAGCTCAATGGAGAGGAATCACCGGGCGGGATCACTGGCGGTGGCATATTGTGAGCGGCTCCAGGCTCGGCCGGCCCTCCCTCGCTGGGCCCATTTGTGTCACCCGTCGCGCCCCGGCTCTCGCTGCCAGCCCCCTCACCAGCCTGATCGATTGCCACCAGATCCATGCGCAGCGCTTGGTTATCAGCCAAGACAGATTGCTGCTCTTCGCGTCTGGTGTTGAGCCGTTGGATCAGCATGGCATACGTTGCCAGAGCCTCATCATCCAAAAGACCTGTGACTTCGCGGATGTCGAGCAGATTGTCCGTGATGGAGTCCGGCACACCACTTTGGGCGAGGTGAGTTCGCAACGCGCCCGCCGCAAGGATGACCGCACGCTCGCTTTCGGCCAACTTCTGATCGTGCATTGCCATAAGAAAGCGCGAGCGCAGTTCGTCAGAGACGACACCCTCTGCGCGTATCAACTCCAGTTGAACCTCTCTGAGACACTTGTCGGCATGGTCCAGCAGCTCAAGGTTGACGTTGTTGAATGCTGCGTGATCGCGCAGCAACTGCGCGGTCGGAATCTCTCCGGAAAGGATGGTGAAGCGACTGGGGGCAGGAGTCTCTACCTGACCGACATCTTCTAACGGGACGAAAGCGCCCGCGTCCCGCTGTTGCGCATACGACTCGACAATTTGCAGGAAGGCCTCGCTCAGCACCTGGATGCCCCGCACTGGGCATCCCTGCCCAGTCATTGGCTTATTTGTGTAGGCGTAGTCGTCTGTCAGCGCATTGTTCTGCTGACGGATAGCCGACTTGAGTTTTAGATTCACCGCAGGCCTTCCGTCAGTCCAGACAATTAGATCGGTGTACGCGCGTCCCTGCAGCAGCGTTGGCCCAAGCGCTCCGAAACCGAATCGCAAGGCGAGTTCATCGGGAATCTTGTGCTCGATGATCAGGCGCAACGCCTGAATCGGGTCGTCTGGCCCGCCGTTCTTCCTAGCCAGCGATTGAATGGCTGCATTGGCGACCGAGTCGATTCCATCCAGGAAAACGCCCATCGCGGTTCCCAGGTCCGTGTGAGCAATCAGTTCTCCGTCCTTTGTCTGCATTTGCAAAACCTCATGGGCAAGAAGCCGGCGGGCGGCATTCTTCATGACGACTGAGGCTCGCATGATGTCGGCGGAAAGCTGCTCTCCGTATTCCCCGACCGGGATCGCGAGGTTATCGTTGATGGACGCCTGGTGGTCACCGTCCGGGATGGGCAGGAGTGCTTCCTGAAAAGGCATGCTTGCCAACATGTCCTGCTTACCGACGGGCGCCATGGAGGCAAAGCGCCCCCGCAAGGTATCGACGTAACGCATCGCCTGCAACAGGCTGAAGCCCGTGACGCCGTCTGGGAGGACATTGCGAGGAAGCTGATTCTCGTCAAACAGCACATCGGACAGCGACATCCTGACCATCTTCTGCATATCAAGCGGCGCGAATGGGTTGGCTTGCGAGGCGTTCTCTGCGTGGAAGACCGCGAGCTTCTCGGCCAGAGAAAAGCACAAGGCGGTGAACCCTTTTCCCAGTCGTTTGGCCTGTGCCTTTTTTATCTCTTTGATTTCAGCCTCCGGCGAGCCCTGCTCGTCATAGCCACTCCCCTCTTCAAACCAGACTCGCCGGATACCTTCTGGCAATAGCTTGCCTTCAGCGCGCGTAGCGGCATCCGCCGCATCTGACAGCGCGCTCGAGAATACGTCGTCGTGGGCAAGCTGCGCAGTCCAATCCGTGTCATCGAATCCGACTTCCCGAGCAATGAACGCCAGCGCACGAATGCGCGCCAACCGCATTGCCGTGCGTTCATTGACGCTGAGATTGTCCGAATAATGAGGCCCATATAGCGCCGTACGGCGTGCGTGGCGCTGTGCATGGACGATCTCTTCGCACAGCCCAGTAAGTCTCTGCTCGAACGGCGCATCCAGTGCGGCGGCATCCATCTCGATGATCCGCTCACCCCCGTCTGTCACGTAGAACGCCATCCTTGCGGTATTGCCGATCACTTTCCCCGGCTGCCCGGGGCGATGGATCAGGTGTACAGCATCAACACAGTCACTCAATGCGCCGCCTGAAATCGAAGCCTGCGTCGCTTGCCCGATCAGCTCGCGCAATGCAGGTTCCCTGTCACGGAGCGAAGCCGACACGTCGATGTCGACACCGTCTGCACGCAGCAAGCGTGTTTTTCCTGCTTCCAAGCGTGGGCGGAGAACAGCAAGGTCGATCGCCGTATTAGCCGGACCACGGCTATCCGCGTGCGACATCGCATTGGTACTGACTGCCACCTCCTGCGCCAGCATGCGGGCCAGCATGTCCGGCGGCACGTGGATGTTGCTCTCGCCGAGTTGCGCATAGTCGGCGTGGCCCGGCACGGTGCGAATCGCGTCGACATCAGCCCGCCCCGCATTGACTGCAGCACGCCGCTCCCGCACCGCACGCACACCACCCATCAACGGTGCCATCCCAACCATGGCGGCAAAGTTCATCACCTGCATGAAGAGCTCGTGGTCGCGTTGCTCCGGGTCGTCCCACACGGCAGCCAGTTGCTGCAGCCCCTGCGCTGCCTGCAGCCCGCCGGCCGCGCCTGACACTGCGCGCAGCCGTTGAGCGGCCTGTGCAAGAGCAGGACGCACATCGGCAGTTGTCACGGCTTCGGCCACCCCGTCGACAGCGCCTGCCGCGCGCACACCGGACGCTTCCGACGAAATCGCCTCCGCTGCGCTGCGCCCGACGGCCAACGAGTTCCCTGCCGCTTCCGACACTTCGGCACCGGAGCGCGCCGCCGCGGGCAGGCTTGCACCCCAGTCGAGCGTACGCGCGACGGCTGCGCCTCCGGCAGCGGCCACCATCAGCCCTGCGCCAATGGCCTCGCCCGAGGTAAGCGAGCGGTCATGCCCAGCCATGTTCGCAAGATTGGCCAACCCCAGCGTGGCGGTAGGCAGCGCTATCAACAATTCCGCCGCCAAACCCACAGGCCCTGTCGACAGCGCAGCCACCACGCCCAACGCCACGCCTCCGACCAGCATCGGGATGCCCGTCGCATCGTTGATGTCATCCAGCGTCGAGTTGATATGGCCGGCAACCGTCTCCATGGCGATCGTGCCGTCGGCACCGCTGCGTGCAACATTGCCCCCTTTCGGCATGACCAGGCAGTCCTTGGTCGTCAAAGCTGTCTGCGAGAGGAAATCGTCCCGGCTGGTGGCGGTGGCGGTCGGATCGTCCGCGCTGCCACCGCGGCTGCCGACGTAGAACGTGGTGCCCTGATCGCCCTGCACGCGCACTAAAGCCATCTGCATCTGCCCGGATTGCTCACCATAGGCTCGCATTGGCATGACCGTGAGCGACCAGTGCTCTTCCGGCGCGCGGCTTCTGCGTGCCTTGGCGTTGGCCGCCTGGATGCCGCTTGCAATCGCACTGTCGAATGCGCCGATGACGTTGCCGGCATCGGCCAGGCGGTCACCAGCAAACCATTCGGTGGTGGCGTCAACGGGTGCATTGGGCGTGTTGAGCCATTGCTCGGCACGGTTGGCGCGCGCCTGTGCGTCGGTCGACGTGCCGATGTCCGTCATACCAAGCGACAGGCCCAGCGCGTTGTGAAAAGCGACCGACCCGACTGTGTAGGGTGTACCGCTGACACGTGCCACCAGCGTCTCCACTTGCCCTTCGGCGGCATGTTCCGGCAGCGCCTGGTAAGCGGCCCATTGCGTCTTCGAATACGAAGTCCGGTCATCGCGGCTCAGATAGCCCTTGCCGGCAACGAACGATTGCAACCCGCCCTGGTAATAGTCATCCAGACGCTGTGCTGCCTCGGGGTCGACCGGCTTGAGCGCAGCACGCAGGGCCTCGGGAAGCTGCTGATCGCCGTTGGCTCCCATCTGCTGAGCGCTGGCAAGCAAGGTATCTCGCGTGGTGTTGTCGGAACGCGCCAGCGTCGACTGCGGGCCGGTCAGCCACGTTGCAAACTCGGCGCCGCGATTTTTCTCCGGCAACGCAGCCTGTACAAGCGCGGCAACGCCCTCGTACCACGATCCCGCATCGGACAGTGCTTCCGGGTTGTTGTCGAACCAGTCTTCCTTGTAGTTCGCCTTGATCCAATCGAGCGCGCGGCTCGCGTCTGCACCAGACATATAGGGTGCCAACTGCTTCATGAACTGGCCGACACGCACCAGCCCAACCGTCTGCAGGCCAGTGTCTCGCTCCGAAGGTTTGAGCAGTTGCCCAATCTGATCGGTCCAGAACGCGGGCCCGAACGTTGACGCCGTCATCTGATCGATGACGCCAGCCGCTGCGGGCGTGAGCGCGTTGTTTCGGTTGATGGCCGCGATCTGCATGGCGTTTTGCACGGCGCCAATGTGCGATGCATCGCGCGGGTCGCCTGCGGGCGCCTGCGCATTGCAGTGCTCCTGAACCCACAGCACGCGCGCATCGTCGGCGGCTGCCACCCAGCGTCCCATGATCTGCTTTTGCTCGGGCGTGGCGTGCTGTGCTGCCCACGGGAACGGATCGCGCTGCACGGCGGGGTCGTTCCAGTCGAGGGTCACTCCGGCCAACTTGAGGATCGCCAGTTGCTGCAGCCGGCCAGCAACCTGCTGCGTGCGCCTCGGGTCCATGAACGCTGCGTCCGCGCTGGAAAGCGATCCGAGCAGCCACATGCGCTCAGCGGCGGGAAGCTTCTGCACCTGGGTCAGATCGAACTGGCTCGTGCGCACCAGGCCAAGCGTGACGGCGTCGGACCCGGCAAGGGTCTGCTCGAATGCAGTCAGGCCGGGCGTGCTGGGCGTGAGCGGTGCCGCTGCGCCCTGCACCTGCCCGCTCAACGATGCGCGTGAGATGGCTTCGTCAAGGCCCTGTCCGGCATGCGCCCGCTGGGCAGCAGCCACGCCCTGGTCCCAGTCGGCTTGCGGTACCTGAGGGGCCTTGTTTGCCACCGTGGCGTTCTGTTGCGCCTGGGCATCGCGCGCGGTGCGCTGGGCATCGTGCAGGCTGCCGAGGTTGTCCTGCGCTTCTGCCCGGCGCAGGCTTGCGGGCACGGCATGCGATGGCTGCGCCGCACGCTGCGCAGCCTGTAGCGTCGTTTGGGCGTCGTTGGCGTAGGTCTGTGTCGCGTCCTGCGCCACCTCGTTGCCCAGCGCCCTTTTGAAATCAGCCAGCGCTCCGCTGGTCGCGCGCTGCAGGTCGGCCAGCGATGCCGCGTAGCCGGAGAGTTCCGGCGTCTTGGCTGGCAAGACGACATCCTTGCCCGCCGCCGCGGCCTGCTGCTGCGCCTGCGCGTCTGCCACCTCGGCATTCGCCTGGGTCAGTTGGTGTTGTGCCTGGTTGAATGCCGCGTTGTCGGAGGGTGCCTCGGCGCGACGCAGGCTGGCGGGCAGGTTGCAATTGCTGTCCAGCACGGCTTGCGCAGAATCCACGCTGGCCTGCGCAGCTTGCTGATGCTTCTGCGCCAATGCGGCATAGGCGTCGGCAGCGCTGGCGCTGACATCCGCAGCGGCGCTCTGGTCCACACTCAGCAGATAAAGCGCCATGGTGGAGTGACGCGTGGCAGGCGCCTCCGCCAGCACCGCTGGCATGGCTTGATGGCAGGTGTCGCTCAACTGTTGACGCAACTCCGGTGTGGCCGCTGCCACGCATGCCCGACCGAACGCATCGACCAGGCCCGCAGCTGCGGTGCCATCGGGCGCGTTATCGGCAACGCACCGCATGCCGTTGATCATGGCGCGCTGCAGGCGCGTCAACGCAGCGTTGGCGCGCGTCAGCTTGCTGTCTTGCTCATCAGCGGGGGCCCCACTGCTTTCTGCAGCGCGGTAATCGGCCACGGCCTGATTGCAGTCCTGCGTGCTGGCAGCAATGTCGGCCTGGGAAAACGCCAGCGTAAGCGTGGCTGCCGGAAAGGTCGCACCCAGGTCGCGCATCGCCAGCGGCAGCGCGTTGGCCATCGGGCCACCGTGTTCTGCGGCACAGGCCATGAGCGCGGCGACCGCCAGATCCAGATCGGCATCCGGCTGTTGCATCGCCTGCTCTGCGCGCAGCACATTGACCGCTTCCGCTGGTGTGGCGCCCCCCTGCATCTGCGCACGCATGCGATCGACCAGCGCTGCATCGGGTGCATGCAGCCGCGTGAGGTCGGGCTTGCCGGTTGCCGACTGAACAGGGCGCTTCAGCAACTGGCCCGCCTGATCGACCACTTTCGCGTCCAGCACATGCGCGTCGGCAACCTGCCTGGTGGCACGATCGATCAGATCGGTGGGTTGCTTCGTCTTCGTATTTGCGTGGGCGGATTGCTGTGCCTGCTGAGCCGCTTGCGCCGCAATGGCAGCCATCGCCATCTGTTCTGCCGTTGCCAGCGGATTGCTCGCCTGCGTGGCATGCACGGCATCTTGCAGGCTACTGCCTTGGGCCATTCGGCCTTGCACCTGCGCAGTCAGGGAAGCGGGAGGAGGAGGCGCCGATTCTGGCGCACGCGGCACGAGAAGGCCGTCAGGGCGATTGGGAAACATGGGGGGGGACAAGGCAACGAAAATGGCCATGGCGCGAGACGCATCCATGGCCCGATGCATTGTCACAAGCACGGGCACGCAGCTTGCCTACAGCCCTCCGTAACTTCGGTGTGCGCCGCGCATGCCAGCCCAGAAAACCAGTTGGACGACCCTACTCTTTCGCTGCATGGCGTGCGGCACACGCCTTACGAATCCATGTAGTGCCAACCGGGTGTTCCGACGGCTACGCTAGGCCGTCCTGTCTGACTGCCCGCGCGCTGTGCGATGGGCTACGCCTATGCGCCGCATCGTCGAATTCCTCATCCTGGCCATCGCCATCGTGGCCATTGCACTGGCGGTGCCGACGCTGATCCACGCAAGCGAGTACGGCATCTTCCTGGAACTGACGCACAAGCCCGGTTTTCAACCCGCGTGGGACGCCATGCTGCGTGGCGAGCCTGCCCTGCCCGCCTGGCTGCGCGGTGGCCTGGGAACGAGCAGCGAGTACACCGCGCGCGCAACTGACGGGCAGACCTACATCACGGGTGACATGTGCAAACCGCATGACTGCCCAGCGCAGCAGGTCTTCGGTGCCTTCCGCATGGATACGCCGGAACACGCCAACGCCGCCTGGGCGGTTCTGGTGGAAGTTCATTACCCGCATCCGACAGACCGGCCGGCCTCCGCCTATGCAAAGCTGCGCTGGCTCGGCCATCCGGACGAGCACATCAAGGCACTGCTGATGAAGAATGTCCGTCGCGCCAACCCCGACTGGGACCACGCATCATGATCCGCTGGCAAATTGCTTCGCTCGCTTCTCTCAGCTCACTCGCGCGATGCCTCGTCGTTGCCGCGCCGCTGTGCCTGGCTGCCTGTCAGACGCCGTACCAGCCTGACCTCGGCAACGGCGGCTTCTCTGAACAGCAGATCGGTCCGCGCACGTGGGAAGTGCGCTTCCGCGGCAACGACACGACCACCACATCGACGGTCTACAACGGCCTGGTGTTGCGTTGCGCGCAGATTGCAGCGGCGCACGGCTACCGCTATTTCGTGCTTGAAGGCAATGCCGATGCCAGCGAATTCCACCCGTTCTACACGCCCGACAAGGTTTACGTTGGGCGGCACGGCCGCGTGGTGGGCTACGAGCCAGGGCAAGACCTGAGCACGGTGGCACCGGGCCAGATCTATCGCATCACGCTCACCAACACGCTCACGAAGCGCAAGCCGATGGGGGATGCACGCGCCATCCTGGCGGCGCATCCCGAATTGGCCGCCGGCCAGGCACGCATCGACTACTGACGGCCTGACGATGCTGCGGTGCCCTCATCGGCCTTTTTGCGCGGCCACATCCGGTACACCCAGTTCGACATGAAGTAGCAGAGCAGCCCGCCAATGAACACGCCCATGGGCGTCGTGCGGCCCAGCCAGAACAAGCCGATCGTCACTGCCGCAAGCATGAACGTGCTGATGGCCGTCACGACCGCCGGCAGCACGGTGGTGATTTCGACATCGGCCTCGCCGGTGGCCTCGACGCCCTCCCCTTGAACAATCAGCCTGTCCCGCGCCAACGCAGGGTCGTATCCGCTGATCACGACATGCCCGCGCCGCGCATCCTGCCGAGCCGCGCGCACCCGTGCGCCGAGCATCGTCAGCGCCATCGACAGCGTCATGGTCAGCACTGCCCACCCCATGCCGACAACCGCCATCAGCGGCGTGGATGCGCGCACCTGCGTGCGCAGGATATGCAGTGCAATCGCCCAGCAGATGACGACCCCCACCAGAAAGGCACCGCCAACCACGACAAAAGCGATGTACGCCTTCCGGCGTGGCTTGCTCGAATCGTCACGTTGCATGACGGGCTCCTGCACAGTCAGAAAAGAGATCCGCCGATTCTGGCAGCGGCCCGCCCGCACGGTGCCTCCGAGAAATCGTGTCCGCCAGGGCCGAAGCGCCGTGCTACGACAATCGCAGCGTAATCCGTCGCCACATGCGCAAGCCTGCGCAAGGCCGTAGTGCCTTCGATTGAGCCCGCTCGCTACTCTCGCCTTAAGCGCCATTACATGCGCGATTGCGTAAAAACAGAACGCCCCATTCGCATGCCATGCGAAGCGCGGCGAGAGAGGAAACCCACGGCATGACATCGACCCATCTTGGCCTGGAAGCGGAACACACGCTGCATTCCCACACGCGCGTGCCCGGCACCCGCGCAATCGTGACTGCGCTGCATACGCTGCCGGCTGCACATACGCGGCACATCTATGGCTTTGTGCGGGACCACCTGGACGCCGACGCCCGCATCGAGCACATCAGCGCCCGCGGCATGACGATCGTGCGTGCCGAATGCCATACACCGTCTGAGGCAATGCGCCTGCACCCCGACGTGCTGGCACAGGACTATCGGCTCTATCAACGGTGGGCAACCGCATCGGCACCGAGCAACGATGTCACCTGGCATAGCGCCGCGGGCCGGCGCATGAGCGTAGCCATCCTCGTCTCCCGCACGGAGCACTGCCTGCAGGCGCTGCTGCAAGCGCACGCGGCACTCACGCTGCCTTGCGACATCGCGTTCGTTGCCGGCAACCACGCTGAACGGGCCACCCTGTGCAGGCAGCATGGCGTGCCCTTCATTCACGTCGACCATCGGCACGGTCAGGAAGCGGCAGAGGCCGAGCTGGACGCCTTGCTCCAGCTTCACCATGTCGACCTGATCGTGCTCGCACGCTACATGCGCGTGCTCACGCCTGGCTTCGTCGCACGACACGCCGGCCGCATCATCAACATCCACCACTCGCTCCTGCCGGCCTTTTCTGGCGCGGACCCGTACCGCCGGGCCTACGCCAGGGGCGTGCGCTACATCGGCGCGACCGCGCACTACGTCACGGCCGACCTGGACGAAGGGCCGATCATCGAGCAAGCCATGTCGCGCATTGCCTCGGACGACGGCCCGGACGCGCTGATCGCCCAGGGCGCGGCGCTTGAGTGCCAGGCGCTGGTCAACGCCACGCGCTGGCATCTGGAGCACCGCGTGGTCACCGTCGGCGCGGCCACCGTGGTGGTATCCCCAACAACGATCGCCAATACGGAGGCTGTGTCATGAGCGCACGCCATCTTCCGCCGTCCACGCCCGGGCGTGTGGCGGCACGCATTGTCATTGCAGGTGCGGCCGTGGCATTCACGGTCTGGATGTTTGCGAGCGGCTCGGTGCACATGGCGGGCGCAAGTGCCGGCGTTGCGCATGACGCGCCCCGCGAACCGGCAGCATCAACGCACGCCGCAGCCGCTGTCTCCCGCTATTTCGGTGACGAATACGCCGATGCCGAAGCACGTCTGCAGTCACAGCCGCAAAGTCCGCAGCCACCGACGTTCTGAAGGCGTGCCATGGCTTGCGTCCCCACCCTTGCCCCGTTCGATGCGGATTTCGGCGCCGCACCGCCGGCGCTCTTCGTGCGCTACGCGCGGCTGTACCTGCGGCTGGTCCGGCTGTTGTCACACGCTGCAGCGGCGGTCGACGAGCCCGTGGTCATCATTGCGCTGAGCATGATCCAACGCCATGCGCTGGCCCGCATTGGCACCTGCCCTGACTACGCACGCCTGCTGACCCGCCTGGTGCTCGTCTTCGGCGATGTGCTCCAACGTGCCGATGCACTGCCGGGGCTCCCCGCAGGGGATGCGCCGCCCTTGCCGCAGGCCTGGCTGTACGCATGGGCCGTCGCGCCCATCACCGTCTGCCCGCAAACATGCTGCGCTTCATTCGCGTGCGAACTGACGGAGCATGCAGCGGCGCTGGCTTGACGCAACCAGGCGCGCATCGTCAAGGGCACAGTGTTGCAGCCGCGCCGGCCCGGTACGCCACCCACATGGCATCGGCAAACCGGCTGCTGTAATAACCGTCGTTGCGGCTGGTGCCGTGCAGCGCCGGGTAACGGCCTGTTCCATCGGAAGGGTCGGTATCCAGCGCGCCATTGCCGTGCGGTGCGTAGGGGTCAGGCTGCGTCCACGCGCCGAAGTTGACCCAGCGATCGGCATAGGCGATCAAGTCGGGGTTGTTCCAAAGGCACTGCAGGTGTGGCATCAGATGCAGGATCAATGCTGTCGCCACCAGCGGCTTGGTGGTGCAGCAGAACTGGTATTCGCCGCCCGGTGTCTGGCCGCCGTCGATACGGTCGTACGGGTCACGGCAATCGCGCGAGCCCCGCGTGGTGTTCTGGTTGAACCAGTAGTCGTCGGTTGAACACGGCGCACCCCATAGCACCTGGTTAGCCACAGGGCTGAAATGCAGGTCGCCGTCTTCCTGGTACGTGTTGTAGGGCGCGTCGTGCACGAGGGCGGCGATGTCCGCGTCATCCAGCAGCTCCGCCGCAAACGCAAGCACCACCTTGCGCCCGATACGGTGGCCCCCATTGGCGGCAAACTGCAGCCCGCCGTGCCGTGCGGCCGCAAGGTCGATGCCGTATTGCAAATAGCCGATCAACGCGGGCAACTTGGCCTGCAGGCTATCGGCAAGCATCAGGCGCAAGCCTGCGTCCGCCGTATCTTCGGCAACCTGCGCGCCATAGTCGGGCAGGTTCTGCACGGGGTGGATGTCGGCGCCCGTCCAGTCGGTCATGTGGTCGAGCTGTACGCGGGCGAAGCGGCTCGCAATGTCGTCCAGCGGGGGCGCGTAGTCCACCGGCGCCAGTTTCGGCAGCCGCTCGGTATGAACACGTGTGAGCGGGATCAGCGGCTTGTCGGCGCCGAAGTACGGCGGTCGGAACAAGTTCGCCCCGCCCTCGGGTGGGATGGCGCCAAGCACCGTCAGCACAGCCGCGCTATCAAGAAAGGTGCGCCCCGCAGGTGAATCGACCAGCGAAATGCTTTTCACCACCGATTCCCCACCGCGCGCGGCATACGGCAACGCGGGCACCAGCGTGGGGTCGAATCCCTCCGATCGGCTGTCGAATCCTTGTCGGTCGACGTGCGCAGGGTTGACCTCAAAGCCGTTGCGCGTGCCGGTATAGGCGGGGCTGATGGCGGTGATGGTGACTACACCGCCCCCCACATCCGGCGCGACCCAGTGGTCACCGTTGGCAAAGGTGCCGCACGCATAGGCGTGATCGAATGTGAAGGTGATGCCGTACTGAGCTACCTCGCTGCACGTGGCAGTCGATTGCGGCGGCTGGCTTGGCGCGCCTGCCACAGGCGGCGCGTCGTTCCCCTGCTGGCCTGGCGCCGCGCCATCTCCTCCTCCGCCGCACGACACCAGCGCAAGCAGCACCGCTGCGCTGCTCGCAAGCCGCCCCCATCGAATGTTCATGATCCCGCTCCATCGTCTGCTAATGCGCACATGCCCGCCACTGTAGGGACGATCAGAGGCGCCCCGCCCTACGGTCAACCGTAGGCAGAACGGGGCATCAAGGCGCGTGGGTGCTCCGGCCTGAGGCCTGCGCTGTGCACTTTCATGGCGCGGCAGTCGCCCGAAGGCAGGGCTGGGACGGAAAATCCATGCCTTTTCAGCATAAGCACTGCGGTTTTGGCTATTGCACCCAAAACCTTTGCCCACGCTTTTGCGACGCCCAATGGCAGGAACCCGACAATCGTCGCAAGAAAGCGCGCACGCCCCTCAAGCCAACGCGCTATCGTTTTCGCAGGCCCTTGTGCAGCCGTGTCTTACGAAAAGCCGGACAACTGCCCAAGTCTTGAAGACATACCCTAGCGTGGCGAATGACCGCCCTGTTTCACGATGTGTACGCGCATGGATCTGCGACAGCTTCGCTATTTCGTCACGGTTGCCACGACCGAGAACATTGCCCAAGCGTCTGAACGCCTGCATATTTCGGCGTCGCCGCTCAGCCGGCAGATCATCCGGCTGGAAGAAGCGCTGGGCGTGGTGCTGTTCGAGCGCGAGCGCAAGCGCCTCAAGCTCACCGAGGCTGGGCGCAGGCTGCTCACCGAAGCGCGGGCCCTGCTCCAGCAGGCCGATACGCTGGCCCGGCGCATCGTCCAGCCCGAACCCAGCACCGCTCAGAATGACGCACACGCCGAAACCCGCACGGCGCTGACATTCGCCTATACGCAATCGTCGCTCATGCCCGGCATGCCGGCAGCACTGCAGCGCGTGGTGACGGCTCTGGCAACGAGCGCGCCCGGCATGCGTGCCGACATGTTGGTGATGGCACCGGAACGTATCGTCGCCAACGTCATGCGTGGCGTGTTGCACGCCGGCCTGATCGCGGGCTACGTCCCTCTGCACGACGGTCTGGATCAGGTATCGGTCGCCTACGAGCGCGTGACGCTGGTGGTCTCGGTCGACCATTGGCTGGCCCGCCAGAGCGTGGTGGATGCCTGGCAGTTGGACAACGTGCCCGTGGCGCTGGACGCCGCCTTGCACGATGGCTTGTTCGGCGCACTGACCCATTGGTGCGGCCGACATGGCGCCACGCCGGGGCCGCTGCTGATCACGCCCGACGCCGCCAGCGCGAGCGACCTTGCAGCCAGCGGCATCGCCGTCACCCTGCAGGTGGGTCAGGCACATACCGCCTTGCCGCCTGACCTGGTGCGGGTGCAACTTGCGTGGGACGCTCCGCAGATCAACACCGCGCTCGTGTACCCGAAGGCTGATTGCCATCCGGTCGTGAGCGCCGTAGTGTCAGCACTGAGCGACGGACGGGGCAGCAGCGCGCCGGCACCACAGCCCAAGCTCCTGTCTGTGCCCGGCCTGGGTGTATTGACGGACAAGGGCACGCCCGTTACACCGGCACCTGCCCACATCGAGCTTCCGTCAACCGCTCCATGCGGAAGCACCGTGCTGGTCGACGATCACCTCGGCTTCCTGAACTCCATGCTGGCCTGACACGGCACGTTATCCGTAGCAGGCCGCCTTCACCAACTGCACGCGCGTGGTCACACCAAACAGTGCACGCAGGCGGCGCAGGTGGTAGTCGACGTTGTGCGTGGTGAGTTCCAGCAGTTGGGCGATCTCGCGATCGGTCATCCCCTTGATCAGGCAGTCCAGGATGCGCTGTTGCACTTGCGACAGATTCGGATCGCCGGGCAGCGGGCGGGTCGGCACCAGATCGTAAGCGCTCAGATACTCATGCACTGCCATGCCGAGTGCCAACGCCTGCCCAATCACGGTGTCAGAGATCCAGCGCCGATTGCGGTTGCTGGAATGAAAACGCACCACCACCCGCGCACGCCCTTCTGCAGCCGGCCAGCAGTACGTCACGCCGCTGGAAACGCCGAACGCCTCGCAGTCGAGCAGATACGCCTGCATGCGTGCGAGGCCCGGCGTGCGCTCGGTCCAGGCGGCCAGGTCATCTGCGTCCCAGACCAGCGGCGTGCCGCTGGCCAGGCACCGTTTGAGGCACGGATCGATCTCGTGGTAGCGCTGCGAGAAATAGCGATGAATCCAGTCGGCCTTGCCGTACGTCGTCAGGCTGGAAAGCACTTCCACCGTGCCGGACATCATGCGCGCCACGCTGTACTCGAAGCTGTCGAAGCCGATGCTGGTCAGCACCTCCTGGACTTTCTGGCGGCGCTGATACGGCTGCATGCTGGCGGCGAGCTGCGTGGCGAGCTGGGGCGCGTGCGCGGCCAGCGTGTGCGGCGGTTGGCGCGTGATGATCTTCTGGTCATCGAACAGCAGAACGCCGCCCAGCGTGCGCATGTGCACGGCATCATGCAGCCCGGCGGTGGCCGCCTGGGGCGTGAAATACGAGGCTCCGGCGTTGTCGCTGGCACTCTTCATGGTCGGTTCCCGGAAAAGCCGCAATGGCTGTACGTAGTCTTGTGGCTGCATATGCTGCTGTCCATTGCCGAATGGGAACGAGATCGGACGTGCCAAGTCCGATGTCCCGCTCAATGCCCCAGACAGCGCACGCAGGTGCCCCGGCCGCAACTGACCAGCATGACCTGTCGCCCCGCGGCGCAACCCGAGGACGAAGAGACCGGGCGTACGGCCGTTGGCGATGGCGCAGGAGACGGCATCGGCGCCGCCGTGGCCTGCGTATGCCGCGAGGGCTCCGCCAGCGGGATCGGCTGTGCGCGTGCGGGCGCAACGTCGATCGGCGGCACCATCGTTTGGGCGTTTGCCACCACGCGGCTCACGTAGCCCTCTCGATACCCCACGCTGAAGCCCCCCGAGTAATAGCAGGACAGCGCGTGCCGCAAGGCTTGCTGCTCGATAGCGGTGCTGCGGGTGGCCCGTGTGAAGCATTCGCGCAGGATGCGCTGGCTGGCGGCCAGATTGCGGCACGGGTCGAGCACCGTGGTGGTGGTCTCCCCCAGACGGGCGAGGTTGCGCCGGTTGATTTGCGCCAGGCCGAGGCTGAAGTCGTAGCCGTGTTGTTCGAGCATCTGAATGGTCGCCTCCGCTTCTTCCATCGATGCCGGCTGCCGTGCCAGCCGCGCGCCCACCACGCCAATCGCGTACGGGTTGTAGCCGGACTCGGTGCGCACAAGCGCTGCCAACGTCATCACATCCACATGCGGCGCGCACTGCTGCGCCACCTGTGCGAACTCCGCGCTCGAAAGTGTGGGCCCCGCATGGGCCAGCCCGGCCGCAAACGCCAACACACCGGTCAGCAAGCTGCAGAAGACACGAAACCGCATGGCCGCCCCTTCAGTGTTGAGGGTTCAGTGGTAAGAGAGCACCAACCCGTGGATCAGCACGGCCCAACCGTCGAGCATCACGAACAGCAGCAGCTTGAACGGCACCGAGATCGTCGTCGGCGAGATCATCTGCATGCCCAGCGCCAGCAGCACGTTGGCCACCAGCAGATCGACGATGACGAAGACGATATAGACGACAAAGCCGATCTGGAATGCCTTGGTCAGCTCGGTCAGCGTGAAGCTCGGCACCAGCACCGTCAGGTCATCGGCCTGCAGGTTCTGTGCGCGTCCGCTGGGCCAGATGTTGGTGGCGGATTTCAGGAAGAAATTGCGCTCGCGCTCCTGCGTGTGCTTTTGCAGGAAAGCCTTGATAGGTGGCACGCCGGCGTCCACGATGGCCATCACGTCGTCCACGCTGAACTGCGCGCCGGAATTGAAGTTGCGGCCCTTGAGGTTGTTGACCATGTCGCCGCCCACGGGCGCCATGATGAACAGCGTCAGGATCAGCGCAATGCCGTTGAGCACCAAGTTGGGCGGCACCTGCTGGATGCCCAGCGCATTGCGCGTGAGCCCGAAGACGATCACCAGCTTGGTGTAGCACGTCACCATGAGCGCCGCGAACGGGATCAGCCCGATCGCGACGATCATCGCGATCATCGGTACGGGATTCGGCAGGCTAGGCATGGTCGGGCGTGTCGTGCACAAAGGCGGATACGCGTACCGCCAGCCGGTTGCCGACGGCCACCAGCTGGCCGCTGCCCACCAGGCTGCCGTTGGCGCGGATCTGCACGGTCGTGTGGTTCAGCGACTGCTCAAGCTCGATCACCTGCCCCGGCGCCAGATTGCGCAGCACGTGCAGCGGCAGCGCCTGCTCGGCCAGCTCGAACGTGGTCAGCACTTCGATGTCATCAAAGGACGCCACCGGCGCGCCTGCTGTGGCCGCACCTGGCAAGCCCTTGGCCTGCACCGGTTTGGCGGAGTTCCTCTCGTCGGGCATGTCGCGCTCCGTGTGGCGGACGGCGTCCACCATGATTTGTTTGCCGAGGGCATGCGCGGCAATGCCCAGCGTGGGGATACCCGGCACCGTGCCAACACACTCCAGCGCCGCACCCCGCGAAGTCCATTTCTCGATGGCGATGATGTCGCCCTTGGCCACGCCACGCAGTTCGGAGGCACGCAGTTGTGTTTGGCCGATCATGAAACGCACGCCGATCGCGAGGCGCTCCATCCATTGCGGAGTCGGCACTGCACGGGCGGCGCGGGGTGTATCTGCGTCTGTCGCTTCTTCCAGCGCCTGTTGCCAACGCTGCCAGCCGGCAAGATCGTCCATTGCGATGGCACCGCTGCCGCGCGCCGCGCCCTCATCGGTGCAGACAGAAAAACTCACGGCGTTCTGCGCAAGCCATACCGCCGTCGGCTGCATGCTGAGCTCGGGCTGCCAGCGCACCGGTTGACGCAGCTGCGCCTCCACTGCACGCGACACGTTGCCCAGCGCATCGGCCGCCAGCGCGCAGAAGATGGCATGCGGCACGTCCGGTTGCACACCGTCATCGGCTAGGCAGGTGGCCAGCGCTGCGTCTGCCAGCAGCCAGCCTTCGTGTTTGCCCACGGCAAAACGCAACGCGTGCCATCCCGGCAGCGGTACTGCCTGGTGGGATGCGGCATCCGCGCCAGGCGGCGTCCAACGCAACCGCCAACGCTCTGCGCCCACCTGAACCGGCGGCAACAACACGTCGCCATGCGCCTGCACGTACGCCCACGACTGGGCCCGCGCGACGCCGCTGTCCAGGTGCAGGAGTCCTTCGGCCTGCGCGAGGTCAGTGACCGACACGGGCATCTCTCGCTTCACGTTCTTTCGCGGCTCGTTGGGGGTGGCTGGAAAACGGAGCCACTGTAGTGCCGATGCCCCCCCACGCCCGCTACTCGTTCTCGTAACCACGGCAAACCCGCCCTGCTGCCGTTACGTGAGTTCGGACGCGGCGCCGCGAAGGGCCGCTCTTACACTGGGCTCGCCCTGCAGCACGCCTGCAACGCATGTGCAGGACAACGTTCTTCAGGGCGCCGCTGCCCCCAGATAAGGAAGGTCATGCCGAGCATCCCCACCGCGCAGGAAGCCCTCGCCAAACTGCGGTCCGACCCCGGCCATGCCGCGTTTGCCAGCGGCCTGCTGCGCTATGACCTGCTCATCGCGCTGTTCATCGGGTCGGTGGTGGCGCTGTTCGTGCTGCCACTGCCCACGGTCGTGCTCGATGGGCTGATCTCGCTCAACCTGGCGGCGAGCGTGATCCTGCTGACGATCTCGATCTACTTGCCCTCGGCGCTGTCGTTCTCATCGTTTCCCTCGCTGCTGCTGTTTACGACGCTGTTCCGGCTCTCGCTGAACATCGCCTCGTGCAAGCTGATCCTGCTGCAAGCTAATGCCGGCCACGTGATCGACACGTTCGGCAAGCTGGTGGTGGGCGGCAACGTTGTGGTGGGCGGCGTGGTGTTTACGGTCATCGCCATCGTGCAGTTCGTGGTCATTGCCAAGGGTTCGGAACGTGTAGCGGAGGTGGGCGCGCGCTTCACGCTCGATGCCATGCCCGGCAAGCAGATGAGCATCGACGCCGACCTGCGCGCCGGCATCATCACGTCGGACCAGGCCAAACACCGCCGCGAACTGCTCGAACAGGAATCGCAATTGCATGGCGCCATGGATGGCGCGATGAAGTTCGTCAAGGGCGATGCCATTGCCGGCATCCTCATCGCCGTCATCAATATCCTGGCGGGCATTGCGGTGGGCGCGCTCATGCATGACATGTCGGTGGCCGATGCGCTGCACCGCTATGCCGTACTTACCGTGGGTGACGGCATGGCCTCGCAGATTCCCTCGCTGATGGTGTCGATCGCGGCGGGGGTGGTCACCACGCGTGTGTCGTCGCGCGAGATGAACGACCGCCACCTCGGGCAGTTGATTGGCGCGCAGATCGCCGCGCACCCTCGCGGCTTGCTGATGGGCGCCCTCGTGCTGTTTGCGTTTGTGCTGGTGCCGGGCATGCCGAAATGGGCATTCCTGTCGCTGGCCCTGCTCGCGGGCGGGAGCGCGATCCACTTCCTGCGCGAGCGCCAGGCGCCACCCATCCTCAACCTCCTGTCGGTCGGCGCCGAAGGCACCGGCGCGCAGCCGGGTCGTCCGGAAGAAGTCTCTGCAGCGGCGGGCATTGCCGCGCCAGTGGCCGTACGCCTTGCCGAGAACTTGCGCAAGGACATCAAGCTGGTGCCCTTGCAGAACGCGCTGGCGCGTTCCAAGGCTGCCGTGGAAGACGACATCGGCCTGGTGTTTCCGCGCGTGCATCTGACTTACAGCGCGCAGACGCTTCCCAATCACTACCGTGTCTACGTGCAGGACGTGTTTGCCTCAGAAGGTACGTTGCAGGTTGCGCATCGCCTCTGGACGGAAGCGGCGCCGCCCGCTGGCGTGGACGCAGAAAGCACCGCGGCGTTCGGGCCCTTCACCCACGCGTGGTGGATGACGATGCCGGCATCGCAGGCCGACGAGACCGCCAAGGCTGCATGGGGCCAGGCGCTCGAGCCCGAGCAGGTCGTGGCGCGGCACGTGGAGGCCGTGATCCGCCGCCACGCGGCACAGATGGTCGGCATTCAGGAAATGCAGAACATGCTGCAACTCGTGCGCCGCGATCGCGCTGAGTTGGTCGGCGAACTGACGCGCCTCGTACCGCTGCAGCGCGTGACCGACGTCCTGCGCCGCCTGCTGGACGAAGGCATCCCTATCCGCAACCTGAACACGATTCTCGAAAGCCTCATCGCGCGCTCGCCGCACGAACCCGACGACGTGACCATGCTGGTGGAACTCGTCCGCATGGACCTGCGCCGGCAGATCACCGATCACTTCTGCGGGCCCGACCGATCGCTGAACGTCGTGCTGTTCGAGCAGAGCCTGCAGGAGCGCATTGAAGATGCGGTGGTGCGCACCAAACAGGGCAATCTGCTCGGGCTCTCGCGCGAGGTGCGCACCAACATCGCCGACCAGGTCCAGAACGTGACCGAAGCCGCGCGCCACGCCGAGGCAACGGCCGGCCAGCCGCGCACCGCCATCATGGTCGCCATGACGTGCCGCGCCTATGTGCGCCGGTTGATCGAGGCGACGCTGCCCGACCTGCCAGTGGTCTCACTGCAGGAGATCGAAGCCGACGTGCAGCTCCACACCGTCGGCTGGGTGCGCAACCCGCCGGAAGACCGCCCGAAGGCCGACCCTGCGGCCACCGCCGGAGCCACCGCATGATGAACGCCGCCACCGTGATCGAGATCACGCGCCACGCGCTCACGCTGGTGCTGGTGCTGTCGCTGCCGGTGATTCTGGTGGCCGGCATCTCGGCGTTGCTGATCGCCGTGCTGCAGGCCGTCACGCAAATCCAGGACCAGAGCATCGGCCTGACGGTGCGGATGATCGCCGTGATGGTGACCGTGCTGCTCATGGCCGGGTGGGCCGGCCAGGAACTGCTGCGCTACGCCGGCGGTGCATTGGAACTCGTTTTAACGGGCCGTCCCGGCCTGCTGTGAGCACGCAGTCTTCCTCCACCTCTCTTGAGCACCTTTTCGTGAACCCGCACCGTCTCCTGTGCCTCGCCGCACTGCTGGCCTGCTGTACCGTCGACTTGTCCTCCTCGGCTGCCGCAGCCGAGCTGCACTGGCGCAATCGCCCTTACCAGATCGTGGCCGAGAACAAACGGCTGACGGACTTCCTGCGCGAGCTGGCAGCGGCGCAGGGCGTCACCGCCGTGGTCGACAGCAAGATCGACGCGACCATCAGCGGACGCTTCTCGGGCTCGCCCGCCAGCACGCTCAATACGGTGTGCGCCACCTACGGGCTGACGTGGTACTACGACGGCTCGTTCCTCTACATCGACCGCGCAGAAGAGGCACAGACGCAGGTCTTTCCCATCCCGAAAGGCAGCGCCGAGCAGGTCGGCCAGGTGCTGCAATCCATGCAGATCACGGACAAACGTTTTCCGCTGCTGGTGAGCGACAAGGACAGCACGGTGTATGTGTCCGGCCCGCGCCGCTATGTCGAACTGGTCAAGCAGTCGATCTCCAGCGTGGGGGACGGCGCGCATTCCGGCGAGCGTGCGGAGATTCGCGCCTTCCCGCTCAAATATGCGTGGGCGACGGACTTCCAGGTCAACCGGTCGGGCCGCTCCGTGACCGTGCCCGGCATTGCGACCATCCTGCGGCGCCTCTATGGGCAAGGGTCGAGCACGTCGAGTACCAGCGCGGCGCCGCGCCTGGGCAGTGCCACACGGCAGGTCAAGCTCGGCCAGGGCGCCATGCTCAGCATCCCGCGCATCGACACCAGCAACTACACAGAGCCGCCGGCAGATTCCGGCCCGCCGCTGCTGGCATCGAACGGCCCGGGGCCGGAGCTGCCGCGCATCGAGCCAGACCCGGGCATCAACTCGGTGGTCATCCGCGATTTGCCCGAGCGGCTGGCGCAGTATCAGAAGGTGATCTCGTCGCTCGATATCCGCCCGCGCCTGGTGGAAATCAGCCTGACCATCATCGACATCAGCGCCGATTCGCTCGACAGCCTCGGTGTGGATTGGCGCCTGCACACCACGCACGGCGATTTCCAATCGGGCAACGGGCAGAACCCGCCGCTCACCTTCAGCGTGGGCAGCACCGAGCAGGGCTCCACCGGGCCGAGCACGCCCAACGGCATTGCGCTGACTGCGTCGATTGGCGGCAGCCTTCGCAACTACCTGCTGGCGCGCATCAACGCCCTGACACAGAACGGCAACGCCCAGACGCAGGCCAAACCGAAGGTGCTGGCACTCGACAACACCGAGGCCATCCTGGAAAACCTTACGCAGTTCTACATCCCGGTTAGCGGCTTTCAGGATTCGTCGCTCTACACCGTGCAGGCCGGCACCAGCGTGAAGGTCACGCCGCTGGTGGTGGATGAAAACGGCAACAAGAGCGTGATGCTCAGCATCAGCATCGACGACGGCAACGTCACGCAAGACACGGTGCAGAACCTGCCCGTGATCCAGCAGCGCGCCATCGTCACGCAGGCCATGGTGGAAGAAGGCAAGAGCCTGCTGATTGCCGGCTTCAACGCCGACGAACAGCGCTTTACCAAGAGCGGCGTGCCCCTGCTGTCGGACATCCCGATCCTGGGCAACCTGTTCAAGTACACGACCAAGTCGGGCAAGCACATGGAGCGCTTCTATCTGCTGACGCCGCGGCTGGCCACCACGCCGTTCGTTGACTCCGATGTGCCTGCATTCCCGCAACCGATGGAGGGCCCGAATGCGCCGCGCCCCCTGCCGGTACCGAGCAGCGATGCCCCATCAGTGCCGCCGGCTCCTCCGGCGCCCGCATCGCCAGCGGCAGACCAACCCGCCACGCAGGCGCCGCGCCCCGTCGCCACTCTGCTGAAGACGCCGTATGCAACCGACCGCCTCGTTGCCTAAATCGCCGTGGAGCCTGCGCTTCCTGAGCGGGCCGCTGTATGGGCGGTCGATGCCGCTCAAGCGCGGGCAGAACTGGGTCGGCTCGTCGGCCGATTGCGATGTGATCCTGCCTGACCGCGCCGTGGCAGGCCGCCACCTGTGCCTGGAAGTGGGCGACATTGCCGTGGCCGTGCGCAACGTGGCAGACACGCCTGCCGGCGCAGAGGCCACGCCCGTGCAACTGGGCGGCACACCGCTGCCGCAGGGCGTCCGGCGCACGCTGTCACCCAGCGATGCGGTGGACCTCGGGCCGATCCGCTTTGGTGTGGAGCGCATCGGCGGCCCCGCGACGGCGGTGCAAGAGCCGCCCGCACCCGTGCGCGAACGCGGCGTGCGCTGGCTGATCGACATGGCGGGTGTGGGGCGCTTTCTGCGTGGCCGGGGCTCTCGCGCCGCACCCGCGCTGGTGGCGCTGTGGTGTGTGCTGGCCATGATCACGCTGCTGGCGGCGGTGCTGGCCATTCGCGGCGAATTCCGCTTTCGCAGCGGATCCACCACCGAGCGCATCGCGCAGATTCAACAGGCGCTGGGCAATCCACGTGAAATCGTAGTGGCCCCGATGAGCGATGGCACGTATCAAGCAAGTGGGTACGTCGAAACGCAGGCCGACCGCAAGACCATCGGAGAGCGTGCCGCGCGTATCCCCAAGCTCACGCTGGGCGAGATCTATGTGGTGGGCGATCTGCTCGCCACTGCGCAACAGTTCGTGAGCGATGGGCACCTGAAAGTGGAATACGCCGGACACGGCCGCGTGATCGTGTCGGGCGAGACAAACGACTACCGGGTGCGCGACCACCTGCGCGTATTTGCGCGGGATGCGCGCCCCGCCATCGAGGTGGTGGACAACGTGCAGTACAAGGACGGCGGCCCCGTTGAGGTGGGTCAAAACGTGGACATCGCCAAGAGCAGCATCGTGGGCGTGTATGCCGATGAAGACGGCATGCGCTTTGTCACCACGCGCGACGGGCAGCATTACTTCGAGGGGTCCCGCATGCCCGACGGCGACGTGATCCGGCAGATCTCGACCACGGGGGTGACGTTCGATCACGGCGGCACGGCGTTTGTGCGGCCGATTCAAGGCGGGGGGGTGGATCTGCAGGCGGCGAGCACGCCGGCCGCGTCAGAGGTTGCTGCCAGTGCGGTCAGTGCAGCCAGCGCGCCTGGCGTGGCGGCGACGTCTGCACCAGTAGCGGCAGCCACGCCATGACCCCCGCTGCCCGCGCCGTCCCAACCCTTTGTACGCTCATGCCGGCCCACCGGCATGGCGCGCAACCGTTGCCTCTCACGAGGCGCATTTCCCCCTAGACCGACCTGGAGCAAACCATGGCTTTCGATGTGAACATCGGCAACACCACCAACAATCCGGCGGCTTCGAGCCAGGACACCATCAACCAGATGCAGGAGAACAACAAGATCCAGATGCAGCTCGCCAAGGTGAGCAGCGACGGTCAGTTGACCACCATGCTGTGCACCACCCAGGAGCACAACGCAGAGAACCTCAAGCAACTGGCATCCGAAGGCTCACGTCCCCAGTAACACACAAAGGGAGGACGGCACGGCTGCGCCCTCCCTTTGTTTCGGGACATCGGCCGCCCCCAACGGGCGTCATCCCGATCCTCGTCAGGAGAAAACACCATGTCGACTGAAATCGCGGCCGCGGCAATGGCACCGAGCATCAATGCCCCCGCTCCACCCGCGCAGGCCGCCGCACACACCGCGCCCAACCATACGGCGGACGTGCAGCAGTTCGACGCGATGATGGCCAACGCTGCCATGTCGAACGCCTCCGCCCATGCCAGCGCGCCCGCATCAAGCTCCGGCGTGATGGTGGAGCTGCGTCGTTACGGTAAAGACGTGGCAAACCGCTATGCCGATCTTGAAGACAAGATCACGCAGGTGCACCAGGCCTCGCAAAGCGGCGACCTCGTACAGATGAGCGCTGCCAATACCGAGGCCAGTCTGCTGATCGCATCCACCACCGCAGACCTGCAGATGAACTACGGCCTTGCAAACGCCGCCAACGGCACCCTGAAATCGCTGCTGCACAACTCCAGTCAATGATGATGGCGACCCCAACCGGCCTGTCCCGCTGGCTGCGCTTTGGCCTGGCATGTGCAGCCGCCCTGCTCCTGTGCAGTTGCGACAAGGAACTCGTCTCCAACCTCGGCGAGCCACAGGCCAACGAAGTGCTGTCCGCACTCAGCAATGCCGGCATCGGTGCGCGCAAGGAAGCCGTGGACGAGCGCGGCTGGCAAGTGCTGGTCGACGACTCCGACATGGGGCAGGCGCTTGACGTGCTGCGCGCGCAAGGGCTGCCGCGCGAACCGCTCGCGCGCCTGGGCGAGATCTTCCGCAAGCAGGGCCTTGTAGCGACCCCGGCGGAAGAACGCGTGCGCTATCTCTACGGCATGTCGGAAGAGCTGTCGCGCACGCTGCAGGCCATGGACGGCGTGGTCACCGCGCGCGTGCACGTGGTGATTCCCGAGAACGATCCGCTGTCCGACAAGGTGCGGCCATCCTCGGCCGCGGTCTACATCAAGTACCGCGAGGGCGTGAACCTGCGCGCGATGACGCCGATGGTGAAGGACCTCGTCGCGCACAGCATCGAGGGGCTGAACTACGACAACGTGTCGCTCGTGCTACAGGGCACCGACCTGGGCGCCAATGAACGCCGCGTGCGCTCGGCCACCTCGCCGTACCTGCTGATCAATGCGCGCAACCCGCTGGTCTGGCTGGTGGGTGTGCTGATTGTGCTGGGCGTGCTGGCGGTACTGGCCACGGCATTGCGCCGCGGCTGGGAGCCTCGCTGGCCCGGATCACGTGGCCTGGGTGGGCGACGCGCAGGGCAGTTTGCCAATGACGGCGACCAGGCTGGCTGAGCACGGCGATGACGGCCTCCGGCATGCTCACGCCCGACAGCACCCGCCTGGCACGTCTGCTGTGCACGTGGAATCTGCACTTTGACCGCGTGCTGCACCCGAGCTGGCTGCCCGCCGAATGGCCGGCGCGCTTTCGCAACTGGGATCGCTTTGGCCCGCAAGGCCGGCGCGTGCTGATGCAGGAATTGCGCCGGCACGAGCCCGCGCTGGACGGCTTCATCGATTGCATCGACTCGCGCGAGGCGCGGCTGTGCCTGCTGCCGCGTCAGGCGCTGGCGCAACTGTCCACCGCTTGCGGCATCGTCCTGCATCGCGCGTGGATCGAAGACATGGCGGGCAAGCGCCTCACGCGCGTGCTTCACCTGGCGCTGGGCAGGCCGTTGATGGAGTCGGCCCTGCAGCATGCGGCCGCTTTCGATGCCGTGGCGGAAAGCCTGTCGGCCTATGCCAACACGCCGCGCCAAGTCATCGATGTCTTGCAGGAGCGTGGAGCCCGCCTGTTGATCGACCTGACGATGCGTGCAGCACCCGAGCACGGCCAGCGCCTGGCACTGACCTTCGCGCGCGCAGCGTTCGAACGCGCGCCGTACACGCTGAACGCGCAGCAGTGGCAGCAAGTGGCCGACCTCGTTTTTCTTTGCTTCATTCCTGAACAGCTACCGGCATGGGACTGGCTTTTTTGATCAGCAGCGAGCATCTGCAAATCCTCAGCGAGCGCAAGGTGCTCAAAGAGCGCGAGTACACCGCGCTGGTCGACGCCGAAGCGCTGCTGGGCGCTGCACAGGCCGACCGCAAACGCCATGAGACCGCAGCCAAGCGGCAGTATGCCGAACAGCGTCAGTTGGGCTACGACGATGGCTTCCAGGCCGGGCGTACCGAGGCCGCGCAATCCACCTACGCCACGGTGCTGCAGGCCGCCGCCATGCTGCAGGCCACGCGCGGCAAGATGGCTGAACTGGTGGTGCGCGCCGTCTCCGAGATCGTGGCCGACGCCGACCCGCGCGCCATCATGCTGAGCGCCGCCAAGCGCATCGCGCAGTATCTGCAGGACGAGACGTATCTGCACATTCGCGTGCATCCCGGGCGCGTGCACATGATGCAAGAGGTGCTTGCGGCGCTACCGGGCGACCATCTGGAGCGGCGCACCATTCGCGTGACGGGCGATCCGGCCCTGCGCTACGGCGACTGCTCCGTGCAGACACCCTCGGGCACCATTGATGCGGGCGTCGACAGCCAGCTCGCCGCGCTGCGTAAGGCGCTGACGGGAGACGGCCAATGACCTCACCTGACTCGCAGAGCGCATTGCCCGACTGGAGCCGTGCACTGGGCGGTGTATTCGACGCACAAGCGCTGGAGGCGGAACTCTCGCAGGCGCTCGATCGCTTCGCGCCGATCCAGACGCAGGGCCGCGTGACGCGCGCCGTCGGGCTGCTGCTCAGTGCCTCCGGCCTGCAAGCGCGGCTGGGCGAGATTTGCGAGCTGCGCACGCCCGGCACGCCTGACACGCTGGCCGAGGTGGTGGGCTTCTCGCGCTCCGGAACCTTGCTCACACCGCTTGGTGAAACCGGCGGTCTTTCCGCCGCGACGACCGTCATCCCCACCGGGCGCGATCACAGTTTCCCGGTCGGCCCGGCGCTGCTCGGCCGCGTGCTCGACGGCTTCGGCCAGCCGCTGGACCGCGCAGGGCCCGTAGCGGCAGTCACACGGGCCAGCGCATACGGCGCGCCACCCAACCCGCTCGACCGTCAACTGGTCGACAGGCCGCTCGCCACGGGCGTGCGCGCCGTCGACGCGCTGCTTACCGTGGGCGTGGGCCAGCGCGTGGGCATCTTGGCGCCTGCCGGTGTGGGCAAGAGCACGCTGCTCGGCATGATCGCGCGCGGCGCCAGTGCCGATGTGAACGTGGTCGCCCTGATTGGTGAACGCGGACGCGAAGTGCGCGAGTTCATCGAGCATCATCTGCCCAAGCAGGCGCGCGCACGCACGGTGCTGGTGGTCTCCACATCGGACCGCCCTGCCATGGAGCGCGTCAAATCCGCATTTGTCGCCACCGCCATCGCCGAATACTTTCGCGACCAGGGGCAAAGCGTGCTGCTGCTCATGGATTCGCTCACGCGCTTTGCCCGCGCACAACGCGAGGTCGGCCTCGCCAGCGGCGAGCCCCCAGCGCGGCGCAGCTTTCCGCCTTCCACCTTCGCCATGCTGCCGCGCCTGCTGGAACGTGCTGGCCCCGGCGCCAAAGGCTCCATCACCGCGTTCTACACGGTGCTGGTGGAGGGCGAGGAAGAGTCCGATCCGATTGCCGAGGAAGTGCGCTCCATCGTCGACGGCCACATCGTGCTCACGCGCAAGCTGGCCACCGAGGGGCAATATCCGCCAATCGACCTGCTGACGAGCATCAGCCGCGTCATGCCCAACGTGGTCAATGCCGAGCACATGGAGACCGCCAGCCAGCTCAGACGATGGCTCGCCCGCTATCAGGAGATCGAACTGCTGTTGCAGATTGGCGAATACAAGCCGGGCAGCGATCCGGATGTCGACCGCGCCGTTGCCGCCCGCGACGCCCTGCGCAAGTTCTTTGCCCAGCGCACCGACGAGCGCGTCGCCTTTGAAGACGTGCTGGCCCAAGCCCGCCAATTGGTAGAACGCTATGGACACGACACTGGCCACCCTGCGCCGCGTGCGTGACATCCGCCGCCGCAAGGCACTGGCGCGCACGCTTCAGGCTGCACACGTCGTGCGCGATGCGGAAGCGACCGTCAATGCGTCGCTGCAATCCATCCGCACACAGACCGACTTCCGCCACCAGCGCGCCAGGCTGCTCGATGCGGCACCGCAGGACCAGGCCTTGTCTGTGGACATGCTGGCGATTGCGCATTACGAGCAGGCCAGGCTCCGGCACATCGTGGCCAACGTGCAGACGACGCTGCAGGAGCAACGCCAATCGCTGCAAAGCGGCCAGACACAGTTGCAGGAAGCACGCACCGCCTTCGGCCGCGCGGAAGCCGCACGCAGCCGCATCCAGCACTTGGCCGAGCGCGCCAACGCACAGAGCGCCGCCCGTGCCGAGCTGCGCGCAGAAGACCAGCTCGACGACCACAACGCGCTGGCCTACGCACGCGCACTCAGCCTTGCCGATGCCGAGGAGCCGCCCGCGACATGACTCCGTCCTTCAGTGGCTGGATGGAAACGGGGCACAGCGTCACGCTGGTGCTGCCGCGCCTGCTGCCGATGTTCTTCGTGCTGCCCGTGTTTGGCGAGCGCATGCTCACGGGCCTCGTGCGCAACGGCCTGATTGCTGTGGTGGCGATGTTCATTTCGCCGCTGGTGCCGCTGAGCGTGCTGGGCGAGCAGACGCCGGTCATCTGGATGCTGCTGTTGATCAAGGAAGCAGCGTTGGGGCTGCTGCTCGCCATGGGGGCTTCCGCCATGCTGTGGGCCGTGCAGAACGTCGGCTACCTGATCGACTTCCAGACGGGCACAGGCAACGCCACGTTCTTCGATCCGCTCTCGGGGCAGGAGAGCGGCCCGACCGCCAGCTTCCTGGGCTTTCTCGCCATCACCCTGTTCCTGACGGGTGGCGGCCTGCACGTCGTGCTCGGTGCGCTGTTCGAGTCTTACCGCGTGTGGCCCGTGCAGGCGCTGCTGCCAGATGTGCATGTGGCGCTGGACCAGTTCGCCATCCATGAAGCCGACTCCATCATGACGTGGACGGTCAAGCTGGCTGCGCCCATCGTGCTGCTGTTGCTGGTGGTGGAGATTGGCCTGAGCGCGATCAGCCGGTCGGTGCCGCAGTTGAACATCTTCATGTTTTCGCAGCCGATCAAGAGCGGTCTGGCAATGCTGATGATGGTGCTGTTCCTGCAGTTCCTGTATGACGCCCTGCGTCAGTTCATCGACACCGACAGCGGCATGCGCGGCCTGTTGCAGCTGCTCGGCTTTCCGACTGCCGGGCCATGAGCGACAAGCCGCATCAGCCCACACGCAAGCGCCTGGAAGACCGCCGCAAACGCGGCGAAGTGGTGCGCAGTCAGGAGGTGGTGTCCGCGCTTGTTTTTACATGCATGGTAGGCGCGCTGTCGCTTACGCCCGCGCTGTGGATGGACAGCATCCGCGCGGGCCTTGCCGCCCTGAGCCGCGTGCTGGCAGCGCCCGAGCCGGGCAAGCTCATCGGCCCGCTCGTGACTGACATGGTGCTGCATGCGGCAGGGCTGGCCATCGGCATCATTGCATTGAGCGGCGTGATCGCAGCCTTCACGGCATTCGCACAAGTTGGCGCGCTGATGAGTCTGGCAAAAGTGTCGCCCGATGTCTCTCGGCTCAACCCGGCCAATGGCCTGACACGCATGTTTTCGATGCGCAATCTGGCGGGGCTCGGGCTGATGGTGCTGAAAGTGCTCTGCCTGCTCGGCATCCTGTTTGTCGTGGGCGCAGGCGCCATCGATGCATTGCTCTCGGCCGGGCGGCAATCGCCTGCGCAGATCCTGCACGTGGGTGCGCACGTGGTGCTCGTGCTGCTGTCTTGCGTGGCCATCATGCTGCTGGTGCTGGCCGCTGCCGATTACATGGTGGTGCGCGCGCAGTATCTGAAGGAAGCGCGCATGACGACCGAAGAAATCCGCCGCGAATACCGCGAGAACGAAGGCGACCCGCACCTGCGTGCCCGGCGGCGTCAGCTTGCCCGCGAGGCCCAATGGAGCGCCCTGCCAGATCGCATCCAGTTGGCCGTGGTGGTCGTGTACTCGCCGCGATACGCCGTTGCGCTGTGGTACGGCGGCCAGGGCACGCTGCCCGTGGTGGTGGCACGCGGAGAAGGCGAGATGGCAGAGCGCATCCGCAAGCTGGCCGAAGCGCAGCTCATTCAGACGCACGGCAACCCGGGGCTCGCAAGCAAGCTCTACGAGCAGGTTCAGCTCGACGCCGCCATTGACCGTACGCTTTTCCGCGAAGTTGCCGAGACACTGCGCTGGGCCACCGGTGCGAGCCAGACCGGCGGCTGATCCGCGCACCGTCTATCCCTTCACGCTGGACATCGGACCGAACCGGTCCGTTCTGTGTCCCAAGCGGACGTGGACGGCACATGCGCCGCCAAGTTTCAATGTACGCATTGTCGTCGCCGCCCCGCCAAAACGCGCCCCAGAACTGCGTTTTCCCGGACTGGGCGGTCGGTCAAAAGACCATGGCAATGCGCAGCAGCATCGGTTGTCGGGACCCGCGCATCGCATATCACGAACGGCAGCCCGCAAGGGCATCGGTTGGGGGATCGTTTGCACAATCAAAACATCCGCCGGAGCCACGCATGGACCTCTTGCATACGCAAGACCTGGACCGCACGTCCACCCTTCGGTTCGATTCCGCCCTACCGGATTTCGAACTGGCCACCGAACAACCGCCCATCCAATCCCACGTCCGCTTCTTTACCGAAGAAGAGTTGACCGTCTGGCGCCCCGACGAGCCACCACGTGGCACCGTCAACCTGCTGGTTGAACTGCTTTCCTGCACGAGCGCCGCCGAACGCAAGATGCTCGTGCGCCATCTGCTGTTCGACATGGGCTTCGACTCGATGGTCTATGCCACTGCGCGCGCGCTCAACGCCCGCTCGACGGCCCGCACCTGCCTGGTGAGCTACACGGATGAAGACTGGGCCCGCCGCTACTTTGAAGAACGCTTCTTCGAAGTGGACCCGCGCCGCGAATGGGTGACGCGCAGCGGCATGCCCATGATCTGGGAAGCCGACGACCTGCGTCGCGCCGCCCACGCCGAGCAGGACGCCGAACGCAAGCGCGCGTTCATCGAGATGTCGCTCGAATCCGGTGTCAGCAGCGGTGTGTTCATCGCACTGCCCGGCGCACAGCACGGCACACGTGCCGTGATCAGCCTGACATCGAGCGTGCCGGGCCGGCGCTGGATGTCGGATGCGGTCACCGGTCGGGCGCTGGTGCTGGCACTTGGCATCCACCAGTTCATCTCTGACTACACGAGCATGTCGCGCACGCTGCTCGGCATGGGCCGGAGCATTTCGCAAACACAGAAGCGCGTGCTGGAGTGCCTGGCCCGAGGCATGCGCGACAAGGAGATCGCCAGCCAGCTCGACATCCCCGTGCACAACGTCGATTACCACCTGCGACGCCTGCGTGGGGTGTTTGGCGTGCGCAACCGCGTGCAACTGATCGAAGCCGCGCTCGAGCAACTGGCGTTCTAGCAGACGGCGCTCAAGCGGACACTCAGGCGCGCACTCAAGCGGACACGCAAGCGGCGCGGCACGCATATGACACCGTATTCCAGGGCCGCTTTGCGCCAACAGCGCAAGCGCCCTTACGGAAAGTCGGCGTTGTGTGCGACGGGGCGCGGGCCCAGCATGAACCGGTGTAGCGTGCGTTGCAGATGCTCCGTGCGCACCCACTGTTCATCTAGGAACGGCGTGCATGGGACCGAACTGGCCAGACGGCATCAAACCCCCGGATAGCGTTCTTCAAGCGCAACGCGAGGCGCAGGCCGCCTTTGTGCGTGCCCAGGAGCAGGCTGCCGCCGCGCAACGGCAAAAGGCGGCCGAAGACGCGCACAAGGCCACGGTCGACCAGCTCGGCAAGCTGAAGCAGGCCGGTAACCCGACCGCGCTGAACCAGGCCGTGAGCGCCGAAATGGCCGCGCTCTATACGCAGGCGCACAACACGCCGTACAACAGTGCCGACGCCAAGCAGTTTGCCGAAGCGCTGGCACTGCTGCAGAGCGCGCACGATAAAACCAACGCCGACACGCTATTCGCCTCGGCCTGCGCAGACGCCGCCATCGACCGCGCAAACAAGGCCACCAATGGACCGAAGCAGGACTACGCGGCCGCCATGCGATCTCTGGCCGGCGATCTGGACGTCAACCACGCCACGCCGGATGTCCTCAACTTCACGCTGGGCGACACGCGCACGCGTGACATCGCCAACCATGCACGCGGCAGCTCCGCCGACGACCTGAAGAACATCGCGCAAGCCATCACGCGGCCCGATGCAAACGCGCCGGAACTGCTCGCCATGCTGGTCGACCAGCAGCCACTGGAGACACTCACGAACCAGTCCGTCCGCGGTTCGGACCCTGCTGCAAAACACGACGCACTGCTCAATGACCTGATGTTCATCAGCCAGCGCCTGCAGGGGGCGCGCAAGACCAGCTACTCGCCCAGCGGCGAGGAGTTGAACGATCGGCTGGCGCAATCGCTCGCGCATCGGCTGGAGAACGACCCGCTGCTCGACTACACCGGCAACCATCTGGACACTGCGGGTGAAACGTTTGGCATCAAGCAACTCGTCGACAAGGGTGCCGATCCGACGCTGATGTTCAAGGTGGCAGACCAGATCGGCCGCGACGGCCAGGCCGCCAAGCTCAATAGCCGGGTGGAAGGCCTGTTCGAAGGTGGCACCCGCAACATCCTGCTCAAGGAACTGGCCGGCAAGGCGCCCGACAAGCCTGCACAGGAGCCCGTTCCTGCACCGATCAATCCAACGCAGATCCAGCAGATCACCGGCAAGATGCTCAGCAACCTGCCGGCCAATGGCACCACGCTGGCACCCGGCGTGGACCCGCTGCAATACGCGGCCATCCTCACGCGGTTGCAGGCCGGCTCGCACGTCGACCCGACCGCATTCCAGACTGCAGCAACAGCAGCGCAAGAACAGCTCAAGCCCGAAGACCCGCGCATCGATGCAAACCAGCGCACCGACGATGCCATCGGACAGGTCGGCAACCTGCACCTGTTTGCCGACACACCGGCACCGGCCATCCACCAGATGCTGGACGCCACGCCGGTGCAGGAGGATTCCCCAGCACTGCAGGCCGATCGACACCAGACCGACCAGGCGTGGAACGACCTCACGCAAGCGCAGATCCGGCAGAAGCAAGCCGCCGATAGCCATGGCGACGTGATGAGCGCCAACCAGGCATTGGCCACCGCCACCACTGCTTACAACAAAGCCATCGTCCAGGAACTCAAGGACACGTATCCGCAGATTCCCGGCGACGATCTGCTGCGTTATGGCCTGAACGGCGTCTACCAGAACGACCTGCAGGCCGCCGTGCAACAGCTCTACCAACATCACGATGCGCAGGTCCCGCAGTTGTCGGGCACCTACCTGCAGGCGGCCATCGTGACGGAGCTGGTAGACAACATCATGCGCAGCACGCCGCCGGGCCAGGGCGCGGAGGCCCCCGAATACAAGGGGCTGGAGGCGCTTCAGCAATACACGGCAGCCATGGGCAACGCGCCAGGCGGCAACACCGTACGCGACGCCATCCTCGGCGACAGCCGCATCCAGCACATGCGGCAGAACGTGGTGAACACCGTCATCGACCCCGTGCGCGGCGAGCCGCAAGATCGCATCAAGGCGCTGGACCAGATGAGCCACATGCTGTCGTCGTATCTGCCGGTGGATTTCGACCACGCCATCCAGAACGCGGTGGAGAACGACCCCACCGTGCAGCACATGGTGGACGAAACCGCCCGGCTCACCACCACGCTGCCGCCGGCAGACGGCATTGCGCGCACCGCAGACCTGCTCGACAGCCTGGATACGACGCCCAACCTGATGGCGCGGCTCTACGCGGTCATCGACCCGCCCGGCGGCAAGCCGCCCTCGGCGATGATGAACTGGATCGCAAACCACCCGCGCGACCAGAAGGCCGTGGATTACTACCGCAACCTCGCACGCATCGGCAACCGGCTATTCAACGGCGGCCTTACCTTAGGCAATGGCGAGAACGCGCTCGTGGATGGCTACGGCCGCCTCGTGCACGCCTTCCAGCAGCGCCTGACGGGCGACACACCGGTCTTGTCGGATTACGGCGGCACCCAGGCCGGCATGCTGAGCGTGGACATGAACCTGATGCCCACCATCAGCAAGGCATTGGAGGCCGGCGCGCCGCCCAAGCTCTTCCTCTCTGCACTCAACGGCTACAGCTACCGCGACAAGACCGGCGCCATGACGCAAGCGGCAGCGGGCATTGCGCCGACCGACCGCGTGGTCGATCCGATGAACATGGCGCTCAAGGATGCCAAGGGCGAAGCCGCTGCAGACGACAGCCCCGCGGCCAAGGTCAACCAGTCGTTTTCGCCCGAGTTTCAGCAACTGGCCAAGGCCAGCGGCTTGGCACCGCGCAGCTTCGCCACATTTTCAGATTTCAGCGACTACGTCGGCCAGCAAGCCGGCGTCAGTTCGCGCACGCCCGTCACGGCGGCCGACTGGCAGGCCGTGCACGACGGCACGTTCCGCTACTACGACCCCAACCAGCTCATCTACCGCAACCAGGACGGCAGCGGCACGACACTTGACGACCTCGCGCGTGCGGCGTGGCAGGCCGGCGGCGGCGACACCGGCCCCGTCACCGTCACCGGGCTCACCTTCGTGCTGGCCGAAGGCAGCAACGACCCGCAGCAATCGGTGCTGCTCGACGTGCGCCGCGACGGCCAGGACCGCTATGTCAGCGCCAGCACCGACAAGGCCCACAAGACTCGCGTGTATGACAGTTGGAGCGACTGGGTCAGCAACAACGATTTCGGCATCGGTCAAGTGTCGTATCTCGTGGGCGGCCAGGCCACCTTTGACGACCAGGGGAACGCCATGGCGCTCGTGGCCACGCACGAGACCGGCCACGAACCGTGGCTGACGCCCGAGACGGCGATCATGATCAGCGCGGCGGTGGTGTCGATGGTGGCCGCGCCCTTTGCCGCACCCGAGATGGTGCTGCTGGCGATGGCCGCGCGCGGCACGATGTTCGCCATCGGCGCCATGCAGACGAGCGAAGCCGCCGTGCGCGTGCTGGAACACCCCGACAACGCCGCCGCCTGGGCCGATGCCGGCTTTGCGCTGCTCATGACCGCCACCGACGGCATCGGCACGCTTGGCAAGATCGGTCGGGTGGGCATGATCGGCCGCACCGCCGACGACGCCCGCGCGCTCGAACGCTGGATGGCCGCACGCCCTGTCAGAGGCTTTGCTGACGAGGTCAACACCTTTGCAGAAGACGTCGGCCGCACGCCGTTGTTCAAGGTCGCCAAATACGGATCGATGGCCGGCATGGGCTGGAACATGATCCAGACCGGCGCGCAATGGAACCAGATGACGCACCAGCAGCGTGCCGTCGCCATCGGCCAGACCTTCGGCTTCCTGGCTGCCGGCATGATCGAGCAGCCGGGCGAGGCGCTCATGCTGCGCAAGATTGCGCAGCGCAATCGCGGCACGGGCGGCAGCACGACCTACGCGCCGATGAGTGCCGATCAGGCCGCAGCAGCCGACACCTTGCTCAATCAGTTGCACCAATGGATGCCCAAGCCCGGGGAGGCCCTGCACCCTGTCGTTGCCAAGCTGGGAGCGGACGCGTTCGATCATCTGCGGGACGCGCTTGTCGGCAGACAGCTGGATGTGCCGGCCGTGCAGACGCTGGGCCAGCTTGCAGCGATGACCAACGAGGCTGGCGCGCTCGCCAACACCGCCGTACCCGTGGCTGCCCAGAGCGGCAACGTCATTCAGCTCGACAGTGACCCGCACGACAAGGCTGACTACACCGAGCCCGCAGTGCTGCCCACGCAGCACCCGCGGCGTTATGGCATGCCAGGGCTGCATTTCGAGGATCTCGCCGACGCGCGTGTTTCGGCTCGGGAGCGTGCTGCCATCCTCGACGACCTGCACGAGGAGATCAACCGGCTGTATCTGTACGGCGGCGAACCGCACGCGGGCATGGGGATGGTGATCTCCCGCGCCACGCCCGAAGAAGTGCAGCAGCATGGCCTGGACGCGCGGCAGATCCATCGCAACGTGACGGCCTTCGGCTTGCTGATGCACATGGAGCCGGACGAGTATCTCTACCTGCTCCCACTGGGCAACTTGCGTGTGTGGGACGAGCCCGTGGCCGGGCGGCGCACGGAGAACGGCAGGCCCGTCGCCGACGGCCTACCCGTGGCAAGCGTGCAGCCCGCCAGCAAAGTACTTGGCTATATTCCCTCTGCAACCGCCGGCCAGGGGGGACCAAGGATCGAGCTGAACTACAACCCCGACGGCCCCATGCAACCGTACGACGGCAGCCTCGCATTCCTGCCGAACGTCTACCGTGCCGCCAGTGCCGACACGCCGCATATCAACCTGATCGATCCGGAGTTTCCCGACTCCGCGCCGTTCCTGCTGCACTTCCCGCAGCGTCGCGCCAACCTGAGCGGCGTACCCACCGACGTGCCGATTCCGTATGGCAGCCCCGCACCGGGCAAGAGCGGCATCACGCCGGCCTATGTGATTGCCGGCCAGGTGGAACACCACGGCATCTGGCTCGACGTGGAATCCGCCTACGGGTCCATCGAGCACGTCCCAGCCGGATTGCCGATGCGGCAGACCGAACACGGGCTGCAGGTGCGACTGGACGGTGTCGCGCTGGCCGAACGCGTGTGGAACGATCAGACCTTCAGCATGGAGACGACCGGCAACATCGTCGTGCTTGGCTGTGATACCCACTCGGGGACAGCGCCGCCGCTGCTGGTGAATCTGTCGAACGAACTTTCCAATCGGATACGCCAGCGACGCAGCGCCGACGGGCAGATTGCCGACCCACGCCCCGGTATCCGCGTGCAGGGTCAGGACGGGCTTGACTGGTTGCAGCTCTCCGACGGTGCACAAGACGGGCGCCGGCAGGTCGTCAACGCCCATTTCGATGGGCAGACGCACGGCACCGTGGCACTGCCCGTCATCTCACATGCCGATGCGCTCTATGCCAAGACCAAAGAGCGGCTGCGCATGCTGTATGACGGCGATCAGCCGGTCTTTCCCGAGGGCGACAGGATGATGCTGCTGCTCGATCAGGCGCACAGTCAGATCGCGGCGGCAAACGACCTGGCGCAACACGGCACACCGTCAGGCGCCTACAGGACAGGAAGCGATTCGCTGGACTTTATGGGGAGCTCACGTGCTTCCCACGTTGCCGATGCAGCCAACCAGCGGCCGTTTGCAGACGCCTGCAACCAGATTCTCTCGCTGCTCAATACCGACCTCCCGTCTTCCGTGCTTCGGATGCGGGTTGCGGATGTGCTTGGCAGGGTGGTCGCGCACCCTCACCTCACCTACAAGCGCGAGGTGCCCGCCATGCCGGCGCTGGGCAAACCGCGCCCGGTTACGCTCACGCTCTACGCGAAGGGCGCACCAGACCCGGCCACCCCCGCGGTTCTCGTCAACGGGCGGCCTGCCTACGACTGCACCGCCTGGGACGACCTGCCCGCCCAGCCGCTGCTCGTGAACGCCAGTACCGCGTTCCACGACAACATGCACTTTCCGGCGGGCATGGTCGGCGCGGCATTCGACGGGCACGGCCCCATCGTCAACAGCGCGGACAACGCCCTGCTCACGCCGTTCGACATTGCCCGCGCGCTGATCGACACGCCGTTCGACCAGATCCGCTTTGAAGGCGCCACCCACACCCGGGACGTTGGCGCCGACGGGGCAATGCTGACGCTGCGCCGCGTGATGGAGATGAACCCGGAAATGGAGGCACCTGGGTTCTTCGTGGCGCTCCAGCATGGGGGCGCGATCATGCCGGAAGTGGCGCGCTGGCTGGCCTTCCTGCTCAAGCGCGACAACGTGCGCGTGTTCGGCCTGGACGGCAAGCGCGCGCCAGAATCTGTCAGCGTGCTAAAAGACCCCGAGACCGGCAATGCGATCAGCGAACGCGTACGCACGGTCCACGATAAAGACACTGCAGGGCGCATCGTCCTCTACACCGCCAAGGACGGCAACGACACGCCGATGCTTCCGAGCATGGTCAAACCCCGCACCGCCGATATCGGTGCGAAAGCCATCGGTGGCACGCGGTACGCGTTGCCGGAAGACGTGCTGATCATCGAGGGCAAGCTGGTCGACGGCAATCCGAAAGCAATCTGGCTCGACGGCATCTATGAAGAGCGTGGGCGGCCCCAGCCATCGGTTTTCTCAGATGACGACCTGGCCGCCCTGATCCAGGCACGGCTGCACTCCAGGGGTTTCGAGGCTCCGTACACCGTGCCGATTGTCCTGATGATCGACAATGCGCTTCCGCTGAGCCAAAGCCTCTCTGCGGCGATGCCCAATCCGGTGTTCGCGACTGAACACAAAATCGACCGCTCGCAGATACACAACCCAGACTGCCGCGTCGTTCCCGCGCACCCGGACGACCCCGCGTTCGCCGCTGCGCGCCAGCCTGGGTGGAAGCTTGATCCAAATGGCCGTGCGTGGCCGCCCTCCGAAGAAACCCCTTACGTAGAGCCCACCGAGGTGTCATCTGAGCCACGAACACCACGGGCAACCCGAGAAACACCGCCCGACGAAATGCCGGGCGATCCGGACGTCATCGCGCTCGACAGTGGTGGTGGTCCGTCTGCCTCACAACCAGCGTCGTCCTCCGGCGAGACGAGCCAGAGCCCCGCCACCCGCCTCGTACCACCGGACAAGCCGCTGAGCCGGTTTAGACGTGTAAAGCGAGGTGTGCAGGACCTGCCCGCCCGCGCCGCCGTTGCCGCCATGGCCGGCCCCCGCCGCATACTCGCCCGCATACCAATGCGCACGGCCATGGAGCGAGTGGCACGGGGGCGCGCGCTGCATGTCTCGGGCGAGAACTTCCATCTGCTCGCCATGGCACACCGTCACGGTGCGCTGGATAGCACACAGCAATTCACCTACGCGTTCACGCGCGAAAAAGACGGTGAGCCCGTACTACGCGGGCAGGTTGTGTTTGACGACAAAGGTGTGCCGTCGTGGCGCGACCTGGATGCGGACAAGGGCGGATTTGGTAACGATCCGCAACCCATGACCGACAACACGTCGTACACCCCCGACAGATTGTTCGTGGTCAGTCAGCGCAAGCCTGCCGATGTGGCGAAGAACCCAACCGTCCAGGACCTGGGCTCGAAGCGCACCTATCGCGGCCTGCCGCTCGCCGCATCGGATAAGGCATCGGTGCGACCGGAGATCAGCTACATCGTGGGTGCCGCAGGCACAAAGGCCGGCCAGAAGCTGCCGCGCGGCATCCGTGACGTCGACGCCCGGGGACTCGCCGCCGTCATGAAACGCTCCCGTCAGAACAGCGAGACTTCGTGGAGTTCGCGCATCCGGCGCACCTTCAAGGAATCGTTGTTCGTGATGCGCGACTACCCGACCGTGGGTCTGCTGCGCGAGCAGACAGCGCTCAAGCTGCTGGAGAACGCATTCGACAAGCTGCGTCGTGCAGACCAGCGCAAGCCTGTCCAAAACTCCGGCGTGACCAGCGAGACCAATCCCCGGCCTGTACGCGCCCGCCGAAGCCTCGCCCAGCACTTCAGCGTGGCCAGTACGGCCGATCGCCGCGCCGCACGTGCATATCTGAACCTGCCGCACGAGGAGCAGGACTGGATCACGCTGGCCGCGCGCACGATCTCGCCCTCGAACATCAAAACCGATGGCGAGGCGTTGCTGTGCAAGAACATCGGCGTGATCACGGAGATCCGGGTGGTGGCAGCAGAAAGCATGTTGTCGGCTGCCGGCCTCGGGCGTCCGCTGCCGCACGTGCGTCGCCTGTGGCAGGAGGCAACACGCGAGCACGGTGATCTCTCATTCGATGAGAACGTCGGCGGGCTGGTCAACAAGGACGGTGTGATGGTCGTTGCGCTGGACTGGTTGAACCAGGACTCCGTCAACAAGATGCTGGACTTCTCGGCCAAGACCGGCGCACAGGTCACGCTGTGGATGGACCCCGCCGACATGCGCGTTGGCACTGACGGACGACCGGTACCGGGACCAAACCGCCCGATCAATATGGTGCGCTTTGGCAAAGCCTACGAAACCTGGACGGGCGGCAACGCGGGCAAACACCCCACGGTCAATGTCTTCGGAACCGGAAACGACAACGTGCTTGATCCGGTCGAAGGTATTGCCTCGCTCAAGGTGGCACGCACGCTCCTGGAAAGTCCTTACATGAGGGACGTTCACATCGCACTGGACGGTACTGCGGATTACACACGTTCGCCGGAACTGACGCGGGCCACGGCCGAGTTGATCCTCGAGAACGAGAACTGGAAGCGCATTCACCTCGATGCCGCACTCGGGCGGCCACTGAACCGCTTGACCAAGCAGGACATGGCCATCGTGTACGAGCCACTGATGGAGGAGATCAGTGGCCTGATCGACGAATACAAACTACCTTGCACAGTCGAACAAGTGCGCTACGCGCTGTTTGCTGGGAACACCACCGACCGTGTCATGCAAGCGAAGTACAGCACGATCCAATGGGTCCGAGCGAACCGCGATGAACTTGGCGTGCAGTCCAACCCGCGTGCGGAAGCACACGCCCAACGCTGGCTCGATGCCTACGCCAAAGATGTGCGAGACAGCTACAAGCCTCCTATCGAGCCAGGGCGCGACGCCCAGCCAACCGACTGGGACAGCCTGATGACCGACCCGGAACTGGATCCGGCGCGCTATCAGGATCCCCGTGGTCTCCCGCCCATTCCGCTGGCAGAGGACCGGGCCGACGCCACGCTGCGCGCCCTGGGCTACGGCCCAATGCACGCGCCGCCCAAGCTGTTCAAGCGCACCGATATGCCGTCTTCCGATGGGACGCTCAACCAGCGGGCGCTGTTGCAGATTGGCAAGGCTGTCGCCGCCGGCGTGGGGGGCGCCACCCTCTCCGCACTGCTCGTCAGCCTGGGCAAAATCGACTTGCGCGATTCGGCCTCGTTGGCCCGCGCACTGCCCGCCTTCGGACGCACCGCACAGGACTGGCGCACCATCCTGAGCGCGAGCATCAAGCGTGGTGATACCGCGATGATCGAGAACAAGCTCATCGCGTACTACGCAGGCATTGAGCGCTACGCCAAGGCGCGAGACGTTTCACCCGAGCGCCTGCCCCACATTCGCGCGGTGATGGAAGAGACGCTGGCCGCCATCGGCATGCTGCGCGACCGTGCCAAAGCCGGTGCGAAGCCCCAGCTCAGCGAGGAAGAGCGCGATATCCACATTGCGCGCGTCACTTCCACCTGCCTGGAACTCGTGGATGGCTACCTCGGGCTGCCTGCATCCCAAATGCATTTCATGCACTCCGGCGTGCGCTTGGGCCAACTGGGCCGCCTGGCATCCACGGTGGGCGGCGTGGTGAGCATCGGCGCGTGGGGCGGCATGATGCTGGAGGGCTTTGCACCGCCGGCGCTGGCCATCACCATGATGGCCGGCAGCACGCTCAACGCGTTCTACCACGGGCTGCTGCGCTACAGCTTCCGTCGTGGTTTTGATTACGGCAACAGCGATGTCGTCCGCTCGCTGGTCCACGGTTCGTACACGCTGTCGTCCGTTGGAACGATCGCCTCTGCGCTGACCCATGCGCCCAGCGTGGCGGGGGCCGTGTCGGTGGGCGGTTCGGCGATCTACCTGATGTCGACGCTCAAGGAGGTTGCACCGAATTTCATGCCAGGGGTGCTTCGTGCCGGCGCGGGGCTCACAGTGCTGGCGGAGACGACCGCGCTGATCTCGGCCTGGGTCAACTCGGTGCAAGGAGCACAACCCGCGCAGCCGAATCAGCCGCCGCAGCAGACCGGGCCGGCACAGCCACCGCCCCATACGCCGGTCCTTCCGCCGCCTCCTGTCGTGCCGCCGGCACCGGTCACTCACCTGGTGCCCGCAGTCACGCACGATGTGCTGGCCGGGGAATCGCTCTCGCGCATCCTGCGTAACGAGGCGGACCGCGGCACGATCGTGGTCGGCCCGACGTATCGGGAATTGCAGGTCGTGATCGACGAGGTTGCGCGACTGAACCAGATTGCCAATCCCAATCTGATTCACATCGGGCAGAACCTCATCATCGTGCCGGCGCATCAGGCGCCGGGCCCAGGCTGAGCGCAGGCCCGGCGTGTTGTCGCGTCTACGCACCCGCGTAGTCGCGCACGCGCACGGGCCACCCTACGCTGCACATTCCCCTTCACTACGGAGCACGCTCCATGTCCGCCCATCACGCATTCCGTTCCCTTCAACCCGCCCTGCGCACTGCGCTGATGTGCGCCACCTTGACGGCACTGACCACCGCGCCTCAGCTCGCACAGGCGCAAGCTGCATCGCGCATGGCGGTGTCGCATTACGACGTCTTGCGTACCGAGTTGTTCTCGGGCATTCCGGTCACGGCGGTCTTCTCGCCATCGCAATGTCCCAACGGGCAAGGCGTCGGCGCCAAGGCTGCGGCGCCGGTGGTGCACGGTGGTTTTGCGGTGCGCGACTTCATGGAAGTTGAAGGCAGCAACATCGGCTTTGCCAATCAGCACCTGACCCTGCGCCCCGACGGCACGCCCGTGCTGGAACTTGCGCAGTACCGCGTAACGCCCGACGACAAGGCCACGGTGACCGTGTCATTCCTCTCGCCGCTGACGTATCAGGCCGTGTCGGCGCCGCAGACGTTCCAGTGCGCGATCGGCGCGGGCCTGGACTTTTCGATTGGGCTGGCAGGCCTGTTGCGGCGGTAGTCGGATGCGGCCTGCGCGGGCTCACCCCTTGGCGATATCGCGCAGGCCAGGCAGGTCGAGCAATTCGATCTCGCCATAGGCGACCCTGAGAATGCCGCGCGCCTGAAAATCCTTGAGCACGAGATTGACGGTCTGGCGTGACAGCGCGAGCAGCAAGGCAAGCTGCTCCTGCGGCACGCGAAGCACGCGGCGGGTGCCGAGGCGCAAATCGCCGTAGCCGGCCGCCATCAGCAGCAGGCGCCGCGCCACGCGCACGGATGCCGGCAGCAGCGCCGTTTCTTCAAGCACGGAAAAGGCGAGACGCAGCTTGTGCGTCAGGAGCAACGCAAAAGCGTGCGTGTGCTGCGGCGCACGTTCGAGCAAATCCATCAACGCGATTTGCGGCATGTGCAGCAACACCGTATCGCCCTCGCCCCGCGCATCGTGCGTGCGCGCCTGGTTGTCGAACACGCCGATCTCGCCAAACCAGTTCACGGGTTCCAGCACGGCCAGCAGCGCCTCGCGGCCGTCGGCCGTGGTGGCGCGCACGCGAATGCCGCCTTCCACCACGCAATACAGGCCGTCGGGCGGATCGCCGCGGCGAAACAGCACCTCTCCATCGGCCAGCCGGCGCACGATCGCCATGTCGATGAGGAGTTCTTGCAGGGGCTTGCCCAGCCCGCCAAACCAGTTGCTGGCGTGCAGGCGGTCTCGGTACAGCGCGGCTGAGAGCGGGCCGGATGGTGGATTGCTTCGGGCGGGGGCGGAATCCATGGGCGCGGGTGCAGTGGAATGTGGCGGATGCGACAGGCCCGAAACACGGATGCGCTGTCTGCGCCACCATCCGGCACGGTAGGACACGCTCAACGCATGGCACTGTCTACGATTGGACGATGATAACGACGGCACCGCGCGGACGTCCACGCCGTACTTGCGTAAGCTATGCGCCACCAGGCATGACTTCGACGGTCCGCCCCGCCACCCCGGAACACTTCGCCCATGAAGAATCCCGACTACAACCCCGCCAAGCCGCACCACACGCCAGACGGGTTCCGCAACCGCTATCCGCATCCGCGCCCCGACGCCGATTTCTGGCGCTGGCAACGCGAGCGCCGCCGCCTGAAGCTGCCCAAGCCGCCCACGCACGACCTCTCCTGCATCACGCCAAACCTGGGCACCATCCATCAGCCGCCAAGCCAGCCGCAACTCACCTGGATCGGCCACGAAACGCTGCTGCTCCAGATCGATGGGCTGAACGTGCTGACCGACCCGGTGTTCTCCAAGCGCGCCTCGCCGCTACCGTTTGCCGGGCCGCGCCGCCATCAGCCGCCGGGGCTGTCGCTCAAGCAGTTGCCGCATATCGACCTGGTGCTGCTCTCGCACAACCACTACGACCATCTGGACCGCGCCAGCGTGCGCGCGCTGATGCGCCAGCCGGGCGGCGCACCCATGTTCTTCGTGCCGCTGGGCATCGACCGTTGGTTTGCGCGCAACGTACGCGGCACGCGCCTGGGTGGAGACAACCCCAACGTGCGCGCGTTCGACTGGGACGACGAAGCCCGCTTCGGCCCCTTCACCGCGCACTTCTGCGCCGTGCAGCACTGGTCCGCACGCGGCCTGTACGACCGCAACCACACGCTATGGGGCAGTTGGGCGCTGCTGCATCCGCGCCTGCGTTTCTGGTTCTCGGGTGATCTGGGCTATTCGCAAGACACACGCGACATTGGTGCGCGCTTCGGCCACTTCGATGTGGCCGCCATTGCCGTGGGCGCCTACGAGCCGCGCTGGTTCATGAAGGCACAGCACATCGACCCGACCGAAGCCGTGCAGGTCATGCAAGACATCGACGCACGGCAGGCAGTGGGCATCCACTGGGGCACGTTCGAGCTGACGGACGAAGCGCTGGACCAGCCCATCACGGACCTTGCCAGTGCGCTGAAAGCGGCCGACGTGCCTGCCGAGCGTTTCGTCCTCTTCAAGCATGGCGAGACCCGAGTGTGGGATGCCGCCGCCTCAAGCCTTGTGACCGACGCCCCAAAAGAAAAAGCGCGGCCGCGAAATGACTCGCTGGCCGCGCAGTAAGACACTGGCAGGTCAAGCACAGACCAAGCGGCGCAGCCTAAAGGCGGCGGCGCTCGGTTGACATCAGATCAGGTTGGCGTCGGCAGCCATGCGCGATCACGCAGGCGCGAGCGGATGCGGGCGATGGCCTGGCTGTGGATCTGGCACACGCGCGATTCCGACACGCCCATCACGGCGCCGATTTCACGCAGGTTCAGATCCTGCTCGTAGTAGAGGCTCATCATGAGCTTTTCGCGCTCGGGCAGTGCCTCGATGGCAGCAACAACCGATTCGCGCAGGTCGTGGTCCAGCAGTTGGTCCAGCGGCGTGGCGTCGTTCTCGGGCGCGCGGTTCTCGATGAAGGCATCGGCGTCTTCGCGGTCGAAATCTTCGTAATACAACAGTTGGCTGCCTTGCAGGTCGACCAGTTGCTTCTGGTATTCGGCCAGCGACATGCCCAGCGCGGCGGCAATCTCGGTTTCGGTGGGCGCTCGGCCCTTCTGCTGCTGCAGCTTCTGGATCGCCTGCTCGATCGTGCGGGCGTTGCGGCGCAGGCCGCGCGGCAGCCAGTCGGAGCCGCGCAGTTCGTCCAGAATCGCGCCGCGAATACGCTGGGCTGCGTAGAACTCGAACTGCACACCCTGCGTTTCCTCATAGCGCGACAGCGCATCGAGCAAGCCCATCATGCCGGCCTGGATCAGGTCGTCCAGCTCAACGCTGGCGGGCAGCTTGACCATCATCTGGTTGGCAATGCGACGCACCAGCGGTGCGTACATGGCCATCTCGTCGGACTTGGTCTTGCGACCGGTTGCGGTGTACATATTCATGCCTGCCTTTGACGCCTCGTTCATGCTGCGCCTCAATAAACCAATTCGGCCGCGCGTGCGGTGGCGCGGGGCGTCGCAGTCGAAGTCGACATTGACGTGTCTTGCGCCGATTCATCTGCCGGCTGTGCCGGTGCCCGCGCCGACATGACCACCCGCGACGGCGCACTGCCATCACCGGCTTGGGCCTCGGCGCTGGCCCAGCTCAACATTTCTTCGGCAAGCTGGCGGAAGGCCATGGCCGAAGGCGATGCGGGAAACGCGCTCGCCACGGGCTTGCCGAGCGAGAGCGCAAGTTCTACGTGCCGGTCCTCAGGGAGGTAGCCAGCGAAATCGATACGGGTGTTCAGGTACTGGCCCACGGTATTGGCCAGGTTGCCGAACACGCGCACGGCGGAATCCACCGAATGCGCGCCGCACACCACGGTGCGGATGCCAGCGCTGCCTTGCAGCACGGCGGTTTTCTTGAGCAGCGTGTACGCGCTCTTGATGCCTTCCGGGCCATCGGAGAAGGTCAGCAGCACGTCGTCGCAGACTTCAGCCACGGTGCTCAGCGCCCGGGTGCCGAAATGCGCGGCCACGAGCGTCACATCCGCCGTCTCGTCGTACTGCTCGAGCACGCCGGGCATGGCGAGCATGGTCTGCGCGTTCACCACGGCCGTGTCGCGGCCCATGGCGGACAGCGCGATGCGCAGGTTGTCGACAAAGTCATCGACCTGCTCTTCCGCACCGATCACCAGCACACGGCGGGCAGCAGCATGACCGAGCATGCGCCGCAGCCCTGCGGCTTGATCCTTGGCGAATGGCGTCGTCATGGTCGCCCCCTTGTCAGGCGAAATCGAAAGCGGCCAGGCCAGGTTCGCGGTTACGCGCAGCGCCTTGCGCCACGAGCAACGATTCATCCGAATCCAGCGTGAACGACGACTGCTCCGCACCAGCCCGGAACGAGCGATGGATCAGCAGCTTCTTGTTCGGCACCGCAATGTCCTCCGGCACACGCTGGCCGTACGACACGTAATGCAGCGGCAGGCGGCGGCGGATCATCACGTCCATCGCGTGGCCCACGGAGGCAGCCTCGTCGATCTTGGTCAGGATGCAGCCGGCCAGGTTGGCGTCGCGGTAGGCACCCACGACTTCGTCGAGCGTCTTGCCGTTGCTTGCAGCGTTGAGCAGCAGCAGGCGCTTGATCGACGGGCCCACGGCATGCAGCATCGCCATCTGCTCGGACACGGCGCGGTCGCGCTGGCTCATGCCGATGGTGTCGATCAGCACGACGTGCTTCTCGCGCAGATCGTTCAGCGCCAGGCTCAGGTCTTGCGCGTCTTTCACGGCATGCACCGAGACGCCCAGGATCTTGCCGTAGATGCGCAGTTGTTCATGGCCACCGATCCGGTAGCTGTCGGTCGAGAGCAGTGCCACACGCGATGCGCCATGGCGCAGCACGAAGCGCGCGGCCAGCTTGGCGGTCGTGGTGGTCTTGCCCACGCCGGTCGGGCCCATCAGGGCAAACACGCCGCCCTGGTCGAGCAGGCTGTTTTCATCCGACACGGTGGTCAGGTTCTTTTCAATCGCGCGCTGCACGAAATCCAGCGCGCCTTCATACGAGTCGTGCTGCGGCATGTTCTCCAGCACGTAGCGCGTGAGCTGTGCCGAGAACCCTGCGTTGAGCATGGTCTGGAACAGGCGCGTCCGCACCGGGTCGCCCAGCTTGACGCCCAGCGAGGCCAGGCTCGACATGGCGTCGTTCAGCGTGCTCTTGAGCGTTTCGATCTCGCCGACCATGCGGCGGGTCATCACGTCGGTCTCGGCACGGATGCTTTCCTTCACGTCGGCCTGGATGGCCGAACGCTGCAGGCTCACGTCGTCACGCGGGGCTTCGGGCTTGGCCATCGTGTCCTCCACGCGGACGAAAATGTCGGACGACTTGGGGGCGTCAGTGCGGGCGTCGGCTTGCGCCTCGATGCGCCCGTTCACGGGTGCTTCGGCCTTCTGTTGTTCTGCACGGAGGTTGCGGGCCTGGGCTTCCACGCGCTCGGCAAAACTGCGCAGCGAAACCGGGCGGTCATCCTGCTCGCGTGCCTGCTCACGCGCTTGTTCGCGACGGGCGGCAAAGCGGGCGGTCGATTCCATCTCCGGCTCGTCGTCTTCCGCCGCGGTGCGGCGGGCGATGAACTGGGCGGTGCTTGCCAGGGCCTGCGCGGCAGACTGGGCAACCTCGGCATTGGCGCGGTCCAGCGACAAGCCGGCCAGCATGCGGGTGGAGGCTGCCAGCGCATCTTCTTCGCCGAATGCCACGTCGTCATCCACGCGCGTTTGCAGCGTGCGGCCGGCCGGCTTGGCTGCCTGACTGACCGGAGCCACCGGAGCTGCCGGTGCTTCTTCCTGTGCGGGGGCGCGACGCGAAGCAATGAAGCGGTTACGCAGACGGGCCAGCGCGTTGGGCGCCGGAGCCTCGGCCTGCGGGGCCTCTTCAGCAGGCGCCTGGGCAGCAACGACGGCTGCGGTTGCAGCGGCAATCGGTGCGGGCTCGGGGATCGGCGCCGGTGCCATCGGACGGCGCTGTGCCGTCTTGGGTGCCGACGACTGCGTGTCGACCAGCGCATCCACGTGCGAGTCGCATGCCGCGATGATCTCGATACCACCCGGAATGGCGCGGTTCGACAGGATCAGAGCGCCATCGCCCAGTTGGTCGCGGACCTTGCGCAAGACGTCACGCGACGTCAGTCCGGTAAATCGATGCATTTTCATGCGCGGCCTCCAAGCATGGCGACAACCTTAATCGTTCGGTGATCTGGAATTTCTGCGTGCGACAGCACGCGCAGGCTCGGTGCGGCACGCTTGAACAGGCGGGCAAGCATCGGGCGCAGTGCGGGCGGTACGAGCAAGACGCCCGTCTGACCCATCTGTTCGTGCTGTCGCGACGAGTCCGCGGCCGCTTGCATGAGCGAGTCGGCGAGTTGCGGTTCGATCGGGCCGGCGTTAGAGCCAACGACGCTTTGCAGCAAGATGTTCTCCAGATTCGGGTCAAGCGTGACGACCTGCATTTCGGTCTTGTTCGGGAAGAGCTGCTGGGCAATCGCCCGGCCCAGCGCCACACGCACGGCGGCGGTGAGTTCGGCGGGGTCTTGCGTCCTGCCTCCGTGTTCCGCCAGCGTCTCGACGATGGTGCGGATGTCGCGGATATGCAGGCCTTCGTCCAGCAGGTTCTGCAGCACCTTCTGCACGGTCGCGACGGGCAACAGCTTCGGCACAACGTCTTCGACCAGCTTCGGTGCTTCCTTGCCCAAATGATCGAGCAATTGCTGAACTTCCAAACGGCCGAGAAGCTCGGTGCTATGGGTGTAAATCAACTGATTGACGTGCGTGGCGATGACCGTGCTGCAATCGACCACGGTGTAGCCCTCGGCCTGCGCACGATCGCGCACATCGGCGTTGATCCACATGGCCGGCAGGCCAAAGGTCGGGTCCACGGTGGGGGTGCCGGGCAGTTGCGTGCCCAGGCGACCGCCATGGCCGCCCAGGCCATCCTGGCCACCCGGGTTGATGGCGAGGAACTTGCCCTGCTGTACTTCGCCGTGGCCGATTTCCACGCCCTTGAGCGTGATGCGGTACGACGACGGGCCCAGTTCCAGGTTGTCGCGGATGTGCACGACCGGCGCCAGGAAGCCCATGTCCTGCGTGAATTTCTTGCGGATGCCCTTGATCCGGCGCAGCAGCTCGCCGTCCTGGCTCTTGTCGACCAGCGGGATCAGGCGGTAGCCGATTTCCAGGCCCAGCACGTCGACCCACGACACGTCGTCCCAGCTCGCCTCGGGCGTATCCACCGGGGCAATCGCCTGCAGCACGGGCTCGACCTCGGGCACTTCGCGCTTCTTCTTCAGGTACCAGCCCAGATAACCCAGACCGCCGCCAAACAGCACGAACGGGATGTGCGGCATGCCCGGCACCAGGCCCAGCAGGCCCAGCACGCCGGCGGTGGTCATCAGCACCATCGGCATGGCAAACAGCTCGCTCGACAGTTGCTGACCGACGTCCTTGTCGGTGGAGACGCGGCTGACCATGATGCCCGCCGCGGTGGAGATCACCAGCGCGGGAATCTGCGCGACCAGGCCGTCGCCGATGGTCAGCAGCGTGTAGTTGGTGGCGGCGTGGCCCACGTCCATGCCGTGCTGGAGCACGCCCACGGCCAGGCCGCCGACGATGTTGATCAACAGGATGGCGATACCCGCCACCGAGTCGCCGCGCACGAACTTGCTGGCACCGTCCATGGAGCCGAAGAATTCAGCTTCCTGGGCGATCTCCGTGCGGCGCCTGCGGGCTTCGTCTTCGCGGATCAGGCCGGCGTTCAGGTCGGCGTCAATCGCCATCTGCTTGCCGGGCATCGCATCGAGCGTGAAGCGCGCGCTGACCTCGGCGATGCGGCCCGCGCCCTTGCTGATCACCATGAAGTTGATGATCACGAGGATGACGAACAGCACGATGCCGACGGTGTAGTTGCCGCCCACCAGGAAGTGGCCGAACGCCTCGATCACCTTGCCGGCGGCGTCGGGGCCGGTGTGGCCTTCCATCAGCACCACACGCGTGGACGCCACGTTCAGCGACAGGCGCATTAGCGTGGTGATCAGCAGGATGCTCGGGAACGACGAGAAATCCAGCGGCTTGAGCGTGTGCATGCTGATCAGCAGCACGATGATCGACAGCGCGATGTTGAAGGTGAACAGCAGGTCGAGGATGAACGGCGGCAATGGCAGCACCATCATCGCCAGGATCAGGATGATGAGCACCGGGCCCGCGGCGGAGCGGTAGTCGCCCTTGCGCAGGATGTCGGTGACTCGGAGCAGTGCGGCGTTCATTGGCGGGGTCGTGCAGCGGGGGGCTTTTCGATGGATGCCATCTTGCCGGGAGCGCCGCCAAATCGAAGACGGGAGAAAGCCGCCCAAAAGGCGGCTTTTCTTTGAAATACCCTCCTACCGGGGGGTGCGCTTCTATCCCTTCACGCCGCCAGGGGGCCTGGGGGTGCGCCGTACCAGACTTTCATACAGAATCCCGTACTCAATTGGGCTGTACCAATCCTGTCCCTCAGCGGCACCCCTTTCGACACCTTCGCGCTGCAGCAGCGGCTTGGTCGTATGCGCCATGCCGCCAAGGGCGCTGGGTATGGGACTTGCAAATCATCCTGAAACGCCGCCCACAAGACCCGGATCCAGGCATCACCGCACAAAGGTGGTGCCGTGTCCGGTGCGTGGATGCACCAACCCGATCATAGGCAACGTTCAATGAAGCACCCCACCTCTGGATTACCGGACATCCATGATTGTTTGCCGGACTGGCCGTTCATCCGATGAGCGGCGCCATGGACCATCAGCTTCATCACGCAAGCGGCGCCGTTGCAGCAAGCCCTCCCCATGCCGCCCGACACACGATGCTCGAGGACGTCTACGGCATGGCCGTCGGCATGATGTTTATCGTGACAGGGGTGGTGTTGCTCAGCGCGGCCGGACTCGTGACCGGTGGCATTGCAGGAATCGCGTTGCTCGTGTCGTACGTGGCGCCGCTGCCGGTGGGCACCATTTTCACGTTGGTCAACGTGCCGTTTTTCGTGTTCGCCTATTTCGTGATGGGCCCTCGTTTTGCCATCAAGTCGACGCTGGCCAGTTGTGGCATCACCCTCCTGCTTGCCGTGACGCGGCAGGCCTTACACATCGATTTTGAGAGCCCGCTGTTTGCGGCGGTGGTGGGCGGAACGCTCAACGGCATGGGGGTGTTGGCGCTCGCCCGGCATGGCTCCGGCGTGGGCGGCACGGGCGTTCTGACGCTCTGGCTGCAGCGCACGCGGGGGATCAATGCGGGGATCGTGCAAGTGGCCATCGATTCGATGATTCTGCTGACATCGCTCCTGGTGATTCCGACCGGCCGTGTGGGCTGGTCGGCACTGAGCGCAGTGGCCATGAGCGCGATGGTGATCGCATGGCACCGCCCGGGTCGATATAACGTCGTGGTGCGGTAGCGGCAGTCGGGGCCTCACCGGCGAAAGCGTCAGCATCAACGGTGGGATTGCCGATCCCTCAGGCGTCGCTGGTGACGTCCTCATCGGCATCGTCCGGGCCGGGCTGCGGCCCCGGGTCCATATCGGCAGGCACCGGCAGGTCGGTCGGGCGCACCGGCACACGGCCGCCAACCTGATGCAGGCGGCGCAGCTGGTAGACATAGGCGAGCACCTCGGCCACGGCGGCGTACAGCGCTTCCGGAATCTGGTGGCCGATCTCGGTATGGCGGTACAGCGCACGGGCCAGTGGGGGCGCTTCCAGAATGGGGATCTTGTGCTCCGTGCCCAGCTCCCGAATCTTGGCGGCCACCATGTCGGCGCCCTTGGCCAGCACGCGCGGCGCGCCGCCTTCCTTCTCGGAATAGCGCAGCGCGACGGCGTAGTGCGTCGGGTTGGTGACGATCACGTCGGCCTTGGGCACATCGGCCATCATGCGGCGCTGGGCCGCCTGGCGCTGCAGGTTGCGGATGCGGCCCTTGACGTGCGGATCGCCTTCGGACTCGCGGTGCTCCTTGCGCACTTCTTCCTTGGTCATGCGGTGCTTGCGCGCGTATTGCCACAACGACAGCGGCACGTCCACGGCCGCCACCAGCATCATCACCGCCGCCATGCAGAGGAAGGCCACGCCGGCCACGTGCAGGGTGTCGCGCATGGCCACGCCCAAGTCCTGCTGCGGGAGTTCGATCAGGTCACCCCGGTAATACCGGACCAGCAACCAGCCCACACCGGCAATCAAAAACAGCTTGATCAGCAGGCGGGGCAGCTCCATCAGCCCCTCCAGCGAGAACATGCGCGTCAGGCCCTGCAGCTTGAACAGGCGCGAAATATCGGGGGCCAGCGGCTTGAACGAGATGGCCCCGCGCGTGAGCGCCAGCGGCGACAGCGCGGCAATCACCAGCATCAGCATCAGCCCGCCCAGCGCCATGGCCAGCGGCATGAACTGGCCGGTCACGTAGTTCCACTGGTCCTGCCCGCTGGTGTAGTTGTAACGGTGGAACTCCAGGCAGCGCGCCAGGAAAGACGACGCAGCCCGCACAATCGAGTCGCCCATCACCCACAAACCGCCCGCGGACACCGCCGTGAGGGCGAACGAAGCCAGTTCCCGTGATCTGGGAACGTCGCCTTCCTCGCGCGCCTGCTCGAGGCGCCTCGGAGAGGCTGGTTCGGTTTTTTCGAGATCGCTGTCGTCGGACATGCCGGGATGCGAGGGGTGACGGGGGTGGAATGAACAGCATCGGCCCCATGGCCGACCCTTGCATTATTCCGGCACCCCCGTCTGGTCGAAGCGTGGAAAAAGCCGCCCCGGAGCGGGTTTTTCGATGAAATGGCCCTGCCCCAGCCGCGCCCCCGGTGTCTGCGCACAGCGGTTGCAGGCGCTTTGGGAAACGAACGACGGCCCTTCAAAGACAAAACGGGCGTTGCGCACATCGTCGCAACGCCCGTTTTGTTGTGTCCAGCGCGGGGTTCAGAACCCGAGGCTTTCCAGCAGGTCGTCGACCTGTTCCTGGTTCGCAACCACATCCGGATGGTCCGGATTGATCTGCGGGCCGTTAAGCAGCGTTGTCGCGACCTGCGCGGCTTCCACGCGCAGGTGTTCCGGCGCGTTGTCGAGCAGGATGCCGACGAGCTGGCTTTCGATCAGCTGAACGACATCCAGCACCTTCTTGATCACCTGGCCGGTCAAGTCCTGGAAGTCCTGAGCCATCAGGATTTCCATGAGCTGCTGGTTCGTGTCGCGGGTCTTTTCCGGAACGCTGCGCAGGAAGCCGTTGGTCTGGCCAACGAGTGCACGAATCTCTTCGTCGCCCAGTTGGCGGTCCATCCACGACTGCCAGCGAGTGACCAGCGCCTCGGCGTCGGACTCCAGTGCATCTTGCACAGGCCGCGCCGCGTCGATGGCGTTGAGCACGCGGGTGGCCGCCTGCTCGGTCATGTTGGCGATGTAGTTCAGGCGGTCGCGCGCGTCGGGAATGGCCGATGCGGCCTTCTCAACGCCCTTGTCCAGGCCCAGCTCGCGCATGCTTTCGCGCAGCATGCGAGTGAGGTGGCCGATGCGCTGGAGCATTTCCGGCATGTCACCGTGGTCTGCGCCTTCTGCGGCAGGAGCCTGGGCGCCATCGTGCATCTCGCTCATTACGCCCCCTTTTCGAGCTTCTCGAAAATCTTGCCCAGCTTTTCGTCCAGCGTGGCAGCCGTGAAGGGCTTGACCACGTAGCCGTTAGCACCTGCCTGGGCGGCGGCGATGATGTTTTCCTTCTTGGCCTCGGCCGTCACCATCAGCACCGGCAGCTTGCTGATGGCGGTGTTGGCGTCAGCACGGATGCTCTGCAGCATCTGCAGGCCATCCATATTGGGCATGTTCCAGTCCGAGATCACGAAATCGAACCGGCCTTCCTTGACCTTGGCCAGGCCGGCGGCGCCGTCTTCGGCCTCGTCGACGTTGGCAAAACCGAGTTCCTTGAGCAGGTTACGCACGATCCGGCGCATCGTCGGGAAATCGTCGACGACGAGGAATCGGTACTGGCTCTTGTCCATGGACACAATCTCCGCAAACTAACTGAATTGGGGGGTTTCGGGCTTCCTTGGCAATCTTATCGGCGCCTGGGGCCGATTCTTGAGCGCTGGAACAGTTTGGGGCGCCTGACTGCTGCGCCCCGCAACCAATGTACCCGCAAAGTGCAGCGTTAAACCCGCGTCACGCGGCCATGGGCCGACAGCTTGGCCAGCACATGCGGGCCGATCTGCGACAGCGGCAGGACTTCATGCACGCCGCCGTGGGCCACGGCTTCCTTGGGCATGCCGTAGACCACGCACGACGCCTCGTCCTGGGCGACGTTGTAGGCACCTGCGTTGCGCATTTCCAGCATGCCGACCGCGCCATCCTTGCCCATGCCGGTGAGGATGACGCCCAGGGCGTTGGCCCCGGCGTTGCGCGCGGCGGAGCGGAACAGCACATCCACCGCCGGGCGATGGCGGTTGACCGGCGGGCCCTGATCCAGCTCAGTGACGTAGTTGGCGCCGCTGCGACCCAGCGACAGGTGCATGTCGCCCGGGGCAATGTAGGCGTGGCCGGGCAGCACACGCTCGCCGTGCACGGCTTCTTTCACGCGGATGCGGCACAAGCCGTCCAGCCGCTTGGCGAACGACGTGGTGAAACCCGCCGGCATGTGCTGCACGATCAGGATGCCGGGGCAATCGGGTGGCATTTCCAGCAGGAAATCCTTGATGGCCTCGGTGCCGCCGGTGGAAGCGCCCACGATGATGAGCTTTTCCGTCGACGAGAAATGGGTACGCGCAGGCGCCGGGGTTGCCGGTGCGTGCTCCGCGCGAACGTGTGCGCCGGGTGCCGGTGCGGTTGCCGAGCCCGCCACCGCAACCGGAGCGGCAGTGCGCGGACGCAGCTTTGCCCGGGCCGCCGCGCGGATCTTGTCGGCGATCTGGTCGGCGTATTCGTTCATGCCGTCGCGCATGCCCAGCTTGGGCTTGGCGACAAAATCCACCGCGCCCAGCTCCAGTGCGCGCAGCGTAGCTTCAGAACCGCGCTCGGTCAGCGAAGAGATCATGACCACCGGCGTCGGGCGCAGGCGCATGAGCTTTTCCAGGAAGTCGAGGCCGTCCATCTTCGGCATTTCGACGTCCAGCGTGAGCACGTCCGGATTGGTCTGCTTGATGAGGTCGCGCGCGATGATCGGATCGGGCGCCACACCCACCACTTCCATGTCCGGCTGGCTGTTGATGATCTCCTTCAGGATGCTGCGGATCAGTGCGGAATCGTCGATGCACAGCACCTGAATCTTGCGTTTGTCGTTCATGTTCGGGGAGCAAGTTTTCAGGGATTAGGTGAAGAGTTGCAGGCGCGAGGCTGGCTTCGTCGTGATGGACTTCGACAGCTTGCTGGCGTATTGCGCCTCGCTGTCCAGCTCGGCCGCCGAGTTCTGGGAGCGCAGCTTGCGCACCATGATCTGGCCGGTGGACGGTACGAAATACACCTTGCGCGGGTGCACGTCAAAGAGATCTTTGGCGGCCACCGTCAGGCCTTCGTTGCGCAGGAATTCGAGGACGAACTTGCCGTTGCGCTCGCCCACGTCAAGCGTGCTCATGCCGGCCAGCACGGCCGCGCCGCCAAATACCTTGATCTCAAGGCGCTCGCGCTTGGCGCCTGCCTTGTAGAGCTGGTTGAGCAGCACTTCCATGGCGTGCGTGCCGTAGCGCATGGAGGGCGAGAGGATCGATTCCCCCTCGTTGCGCGAGGGCAGCATGAAGTGGTTCATGCCGCCAATACCGAGGGTCTTGTCGCGCACGCAAGCGGAGACGCACGAGCCGAGCACCGTGACCAGCATCAGGTCTTCAGTGGTGACGGAATACTCGCCGGGCAGCACTTTCATGGCGCGGCGGCCGAAGGTGGTGTCGTAGTACGCGTGGGTGCTGGCGGCCGATTGCGCGAGCGTGGCCATGGCGCCAGCGCTCATGCCGCTGTTCATGCCGCTATCGCTGCGCACGGTGTCCGTGGCCGATTGCGGCGTCGCGCGTTTGCCGAATTCGATCATCGTGCCCCCATCTTGGCCCGCAGTTCGGGCGCGATTTCGTACACGGTCTTGCCGCGCAGCGACCACGCCTTGGTGACCTGCAGAAAGCTCTCCGAATGGCCGGCAAACAGCAGGCCATCGGGTTTCATCACGTCGATGAAATGCTCAAGAATCTTGGCCTGCGTGGGCTTATCGAAGTAGATCATCACGTTGCGGCAGAAGATCACGTCGAATTTCTGCTGCAGCGGCCAATCGCGGTCGAGCAGGTTGATCTGGCGGAAGTCGATCATGGCCTGCAGCTCGGGCCGCACGCGGGCGTAGCCCTCCTGCTTGCCGGTGCCGCGCAGAAAATACTTCTTCAGGCGCTCGGGCGACAGGGCCGCGACCCGCTCCATCGGATAGATGCCGGCACGCGCACGGGCCAGCGCGTTGGTATCCACATCAGAGGCAACCACGCTCACCTGGCTGGGCGACATCGAGCCAAAGGCTTCGGCCAGCGTGATGGCGATCGAGTATGGCTCTTCGCCCGTCGACGATGCCGAGCACCACACGGTGAACGGCGTGCGCTTGGCCTTGGCGTGCTCGTGCAGGATGGGGAAGTGATGCTGCTCGCGGAAGAACGCGGTCAGGTTGGTGGTCAGGGCGTTGGTAAAGGCTTCCCACTCATCAGGCAGGTGGCCTTTTTCCAGCGCATCCAGGTAATCGCGGAACGAGCCGAGGTTGACCACGCGCAGGCGGCGGGCCAAGCGGCTGTAGACCATTTCACTCTTGCGATCGGACAGCGAAATACCGACGCGGCGGTAGATCAGGTCGCGGATACGGCCGAAATCTTCGGCGGTGAATGAAAACTCGCGCGACGCGAGCGTCGGCGAAACTGGCGCCAAGTTTTGTGCTGCCATGGATAACTAACCCCGTGTTTGGCGAGTCTTGATGCCCGCTTTCAGTCGTTGGCGGGCACCGTTACCGCAGGCCGCGCCAAGTTTGCTGTTGGCGAGGCTGGCGTCAGAAGGTGCTCCAATCATCTTCATCGGCAGAACCCGAGGCCAGCTTGAGGGTCGGGGCGGCGACGGCCTCGGAAACGGCTGCCGCAGCCACGGCGGCGGCCAGCGGTGCAACCGCCGCATGTGCCTCCAGAGGCGCTTTTTCTGCTTGCGCGGCAGCGGGAGCCTGCTCCGGGGCAGCCTCGGGCATCGCTGCCGGCTTGGCCGCCTTGCGCGACGCCAAGGCGCGCGCCACGGAAGGCACCACTTCGGTCTTTTCCGGGCGGACTTCGCTGCGGACAGCCGGTGCCGAAACAGCAGGCGGCGGCGCCACGGCCAGCTCGGCCGAAGCATCGGTGCGGAACGTCGCCACGGCATTGCGCAGCAGTTGCGCCTGCTCTTCCAGCGACAGGGCGGCAGCGGCGGCCTGCTCCACCAGCGCGGCGTTCTGCTGCGTGACCTCGTCCATCTGGTTCACGGCCTGGTTGACCTGTTCGATGCCGGAGCTTTGCTCGTCCGACGCGGCGGAAATCTCGCCCATGATGTCGGTCACCCGGCGCACGGCCACCACCACTTCTTCGATCACCGAGCCAGCTTCGGCCACCAGGGCCGATCCGTTGCGCACACGGCCCACCGAATCGCCGATCAGCTCCTTGATCTCCTTGGCCGCCGTGGCCGAGCGTTGCGCCAGGCTGCGCACCTCGCCCGCCACCACGGCAAAGCCGCGGCCCTGCTCGCCCGCGCGCGCGGCTTCCACTGCGGCATTCAGGGCGAGGATATTGGTCTGGAAGGCAATGCCTTCGATCACGCCGATGATGTCGGCGATCTTCTTGCTGCTGGCGTTGATGCCGGCCATGGTTTCCACCACACGGCCCACCACTTCACCGCCCTTGACGGCAATGTCCGACGCGCTGCCTGCCAGTTGGCTGGCCTGGCGCGCGTTGTCGGCGTTCTGCTTCACGATGCTGGTGAGTTCTTCCATGCTGGAGGCGGTCTCCTCCAGCGACGATGCCTGCTCTTCCGTGCGCTGTGACAGGTCGGCATTGCCGGCAGCGATCTGCTTGGTGGCGCTGGCGATGGAGTCAGCCGAACTCTTGATATTGGTGATCGTGCCGGTCAGTTGCTGCTGCATCTGCGCCATGGCGAAGAGCATGCTGTCATGGTCGCCGGGGCGGGTCTGCACGTGCACGGCCAGGTCGCCGGCGGCAATGCGGCGAGCAATCTCGGCCGCGTACGAGGGCTCGCCACCCAACTGGCGCGACAGCCGGCGAGCGATGACCAGACCCAGCACGATGCCGAGCAGCGCACCCGCGCAGGCCATCACCATCATCACCAGGCGCGAGCGGTGTGCGTCGTCACGGGCTTTGACGGTGGATGCGGCGGAGACTTCCTCCACACGCTTGACCATCTTGTCGAGCGTCTTTTCAAACGCAGCGGTGTCGTCCAGCAGGCCGACGTTTTCAGCCGTGACGCGGCTGTCGAACTGGGTCGGGTCCAGGCCCTGCTTGTCCATCAACGCCACGAAGTCGGTCATGCGCTTGCCCCAGACAGGGTAGATCGCATCGACTTCGCGGATCATCTTCTTGCCTTCGTCCGAGGTGAACAGCGGGCGCACGCTCTCCACACCGTCTTTCAGGTGCTGCATGCTGTCGGCAATCTGCGTACTGAGCGTCTTGCGCTCGGTGAGCGTGGTGGCAATCAGCAGCGCCGTCTGCGCACGGCTGGCATGTGCCAGGCTGTTGGCCGCGCTGCCCATCTGCGTGATGGCGCGCATCTGCTTTTGCGCCAGCTCTTCGCTCGCTTTGGTCAACTGCGTGATCGTGTAGATGCCCAACCCGCCAATGGCCGCACCCATGGCAGCCACGATCAGGAAACCGCCGGTGAGTACCGTGGACACCGGCAAACGCTTGATCCAACCCATGTTGTCTACCTCTTCCTGTTTTTTATATGCCCCCTAACCGCTATCGGCCTGCGGGGGACGGCTCTTTAGAACCGCCATGGGGTCATGCCACTTCAGAGGGGGGTCACCCCGGCTTCAGCAGGCACTAGCCCAGGCAAAAAAAAACCTGCCCCGGAGGGCAGGCTGCACACCACAAACACACACGAGAGAGCTTTCGCGAGCAGCGAAGATCCCGTGCATACATGGTCAAAAGGTCTCCCAGTCGCTATCGTCGCCGCCTGCGGCAACGAGCTTGGGTACGGGCAACTTGGGCGCTGACGCAGCCGCTTTGGTCACGGCAGCGGCGGCGGTGCGCTCGCGTTGTTGTTCTTTGGCGGAGGCCGGGGCTGCGGTTGCAGCGGCGGTCTTCGCGGTGGGTTCAGGGGTGGTGCGTGCTGCCGCCTTCGGCTTGGCTGCACGGTGCGGCACGGCCTTGGCTTTGGGCGCCGGCCTGGCAGGCACGCGTGCGGCCACCGGCACCGTAGGCACTGCGTTTGCCTGTGCAGCGCCTGGCGTCCGGAACACCGCCACAGCCTGGCGCAGCCCGCCGGCCTGCTCCTGCAGGGACATGGCGGCGGCGGCGGCTTGCTCCACCAGCGCGGCGTTCTGCTGCGTGCCTTCGTCCATCTGCGTGACGGCCTGGTTGATCTGCTCGATGCCCGCGCTTTGTTCGTCCGACGCCGAGCTGATTTCGCCCATGATGTCAGTCACGCGCTTCACGGCAACGACCACCTCGTCGATCACGCTCCCCGCTTCCGCCACCAGCGTGGAGCCGTTTTCAACGCGGCCAACCGAATCGCTGATGAGTTCCTTGATCTCCTTGGCCGCCGTGGCCGAGCGTTGCGCCAGGCTGCGCACCTCGCCCGCCACCACGGCAAAGCCGCGGCCCTGCTCGCCTGCGCGGGCAGCTTCCACTGCGGCATTCAGGGCGAGGATGTTGGTCTGGAAGGCAATGCCTTCGATCACGCCGATGATGTCGGCGATCTTCTTGCTGCTGTCGTTGATGCCGGCCATGGTGTCCACCACGCGGCCCACCACTTCACCACCCTTGACGGCGATGTCCGAGGCGTTGCCCGCCAGCGTGCTGGCCTGACGCGCGTTGTCGGCGTTCTGGCGCACGATGCTCGTCAGCTCTTCCACGCTCGACGCGGTTTCTTCCAGCGCCGAAGCCTGCTGCTCCGTGCGTTGCGAAAGGTCGGCATTGCCGGCGGCAATCTGCTGCGTCGCGCTGGCAATCGAGTCGGAGCCCGAACGCACCTGCCCCACCATCTTCTGCAGGCTTTCCTGCATGCGTTGCAGTGCTTGCAGGAGGCGGCCGGTTTCGTCGGCGCGGTCCACCTGAATGGTGTGCGTGAGGTCGCCCTGCGTGATGTGCTCGGCTTGTTCGATGGCGCGCATCAGCGGCACTGTGATCGAGCGGCGCAGTGCCCACGTCAGGAGCCCGCCCACCAGAATGCCGCCCAGCAGCAGGCCGGCGGTGAGCGCGGTGAGATTGTGGTGCTCGGCCTGGCTGGCTTCGTAGCCGGCTTTGGCCGCGTCCATCTGCAGGCGGTTGAGTGCCGTGACCTTGTCGCCCAGGGGGCGATACAGCGCCGGCATGACGTCCATGACCGTCTTGTTGATGCGCGCTTCGTCGTGCGCTTGCACGGCTTGCATCAACACCTGCGCGCCGTCACGCAGGAAGATGTCGCGCAGGCCCTGGGCCTCGTCGGCCAGCTTGCGTTCATCTGCCGTGGTGGGCAGCGCGCGGTAGCGCTTCCAGGCGGCGTCGGACTTGTCGAGGAACATCTTGGCGCGCTCGATCGTCTTTTCCATGCCGGGCGCGTTGGGCGCCATGGCTGCGCGATCAAGCACGATGCGGAAGCTCAGGAGGTTGGAATCGGATTCGGCCAATGCCACGGTACCCGCCAGTTGCACGGCATAGCCGTCCTGCACGCGGGTGTTGGCGTGTCGCATGCCGATCAGGCCCGTCACGCCCACGATAACGGCGAGCACACCAATGCCCGCCATCATCAGCCCCAAACGGAGCCGGATGGTCATTTTGCTGAACATGCTTCCCTCCCCTAACGGCGCCGCACCAATTGTTACGGTGTCTTGTCGCCCGCCGGGCCCCTTCGGCCCGGCCTCAATTGCTGTGGACACGTACGCCGTGCCCCAGCCGGATTCATGTCGCGATCAGGCGGCTTCCGCTTCGTCGCACAGTGCCATGTCGGCCGACATCAGCAGGCGCTCGATGTCCACCAGGATCAGCATGCGCTCGTCGATCGAACCCAGGCCACGGATGTATTCCGTGTCCAGCGCGCCCGAGAACTCCGGCGCCGGCTTGATCTGCTGGCTTTGCAGCGTCAGCACGTCCGACACGCCATCCACCACGATGCCGACCACACGGTCCATCAGGTTCAGGATGATGACGACGGTGTACTGGTTGTACTCGACGCGATCGAGCTGGAACTTGATGCGCAGATCAACGATCGGGACGATGATGCCGCGCAGGTTGATCACGCCCTTGATGAAATCGGGTGCATTGGCAATGCGCGTGACGGTCTCGTAGCCGCGGATCTCCTGCACCTTCAGGATGTCGATGCCGTACTCTTCTTGACCCAGCGTGAAGGCCAGGTACTCCTCCCCGCCGGTGTCTTCGCCGATCGCGTGTTCCTTGACTTCCATTGCGGCTCCCCTCGGCCCGTTGGGCCACTAGATTGAATTCGTTGTGGTGGTGGATCCCACCCTGCCCGGGCGTGAACGCTTATGCCGCGGCCATCGCCTCGGTCGAGAAACGACCACCCTGTGCTGCGCCCACCTCGTGCTTTTCGGCAGTAACGGCACGCATCCCGTTTTCTGAATGGCCCGCGCGCGTCTCGCGCATCAGTGCCGATACGTCGACGATCAGTGCCACGCTGCCGTCACCCAGGATGGTCGCGCCCGAAATGCCGGGCACGCGACGGTAGTTGGTCTCGAGGTTCTTGACCACTACCTGTTGCTGACCGACCAGCTCGTCGATCTGCAGCGCAATCTTCTTGCCTTCCGAATCCAGGATCACGACGATGCCTTCCGACGGATCGGGCAGCGACGGCGTGATGCGGAAGCGTTCGTACATCGGCACCAGCGTCAGGTATTCGTTGCGCACCTTGAGCAGGCGACCGCCGCCCGGCACAGCCTTGATGTCTTCCGGACGCGGTTGCAGCGATTCAGCCACGCACGACAGCGGGAGGATGAACACCTCTTCGCCCGTCTTGACCGACATACCGTCCAGGATCGCCAGCGTAAGCGGCAGCACGATGCGGATCGTGGTGCCCTTGCCCTTCTGCGACTGGATTTCGACGTAGCCACCCATCGACTGGATGTTCTGCTTGACCACGTCCATGCCGACGCCGCGGCCGGACACGTCCGTCACCTGGTCGGCCGTGGAGAAGCCCGGCGCGAAGATGAGCTGGTTGATCTCGTCGTCGGTCATGTTGTCCGACACCGGCAGACCGCGCTCGCGCGCCTTCTTGAGAATCTTGTCGCGGTTCAGGCCCTGGCCGTCGTCGCTCACTTCGATAACGATGTTGCCGCCCTGGTGGGCAGCGGAAAGCAGCAGCTGGCCGGTGGCGTCCTTGCCGGCGGCCACGCGGGCTTCGGGCAGTTCGATACCGTGGTCAAGGCTGTTGCGCACCAGGTGCGTGAGCGGATCGATGATCCGTTCGATCAGGCCCTTGTCCAGTTCGGTCGACTTGCCGAACGTCGACAGTTCGACCTGCTTACCCAGCTTGTGCGCCAGGTCGCGCACCAGGCGCGGGAAACGGTTGAACACGTAGTCCATCGGCATCATGCGGATGGACATGGCGGCCTCTTGCAGGTCGCGCGCATTACGCGTGAGCTGCGACAGGCCGGCAAACAGGCGCTCGTTGAGCACCGGGTCGAAGGCCTGCGCGGTTTGCGCCAGCATGGCCTGCGTGATGACGAGTTCGCCTACCAGGTTGATGAGCTGGTCGACCTTTTCCACGCCCACGCGGATCGACGTTTCGGCGGCCACGGCTGGCTTGTGGTCAGCAGCGGCCGGGCGTGCCGGCGCCGGGGCGGCCGCAGCGGCAACCGCCTGAGCCGGCGCAGCTTCGTTGGCAGCGGGGGCGTGCACTTCCGTCTGCGCGGCTGCGGGCGTCGGTGCAGCAACAACCGGCGCACTGGCTTCGGTCACGGCCGGCGCCGCGCCACCCACGTGCGGCGTGATGACGATCTGATCTGCATCGATGATGAAGCAGCTCACCGCGATGATGTCGTCGGCGGTACAGGTGGTCTGCAGCACGATGTCGCTATTGCGGCCGGTGCGCACGTGGCGCAGCACGGTGCCCAGATGCTTGAGCTCGGTAACGATCAGCTCGCAGTCTTCGTTCGAGACGTTGATGAGCTTGATGTCCAGGCCGCCTTCGATGTCGCCCACGGCGTCGGCCGCAGGCGCTTCGACCACCACCGGTTCCGGTTCAGGTGCAACCACCGGTTCGGGCGTCACCACGGGTGCCGCAGCCGGCGGCGCGGCAACAACAGGGGCGCCATCCTCGGCGGTCAGGCTGTTGAGCTTGGCCACCATGTATTCGAGCGTGGCCGTATCGATTGGGTGCTCTTGCCGATAGGCATCAAGTTGGCTTTTCAACACGTCTTTCGTTTCCAGGAAGGCATCCACCATGTTTTCGCGCAGCTGCAGGGTACCGGTGCGAGCGCGGTCCAGAATCGATTCCGCCACATGCGTGAGTTCCGTCATGTGCGTGAAACCGAAAGTCGCAGCACCACCCTTGATGGAGTGCGCGCAGCGGAAGATGGCGTTCAGATCGTCAGAAGAAGGGTTGGCGACATCGAGGTTGAGCAGCAGCCGCTCCATGTCGACGAGCAGCTCTTCCGCCTCTTCGAAGAAGGCGCCGAAAAACTGGCTAAGGTCGAGGTTCATATCTGTCGTCTCGGTCATTTAATGCGTCGATGCAGACCCATGGGTCTGCGCGTGCCATTCGAGCAACTGCATCACCGAATCCGTCAGCCCGTCCGGGTCGAACGGCTTGGGCAGGAAGCCCGTCGCGCCGGCAGCGCGTGCCTGGTCGCGAATCGTGCTGTCAGCCTCGGTGGTCAGCATGAGGATCGGGGTGTCGGCGTAGGCCGGCAGCGTGCGCAGCGCACGAATGAGGGTCAGGCCGTCCATCGACGGCATCACCTGATCGGTAATCACAAGGTGGTGGCTGCCCTGCGCAAGCGTGCGCGCGGCTTCCAGCGCGGCGGTGCCGTCGCCGGCTTCCGTCACGGCAAAGCCGCACTCGCGCAGGCACGCTGCAATCATGCGGCGGATCGATGTTGAGTCGTCCACCACCAGGATGTGTTTCTCGCTCATTGACTGTTTCTCCCCTCGGCGCTCTTTATGGCTTGGCCGCGCTCACCGCATCCGCCACACCTGTGGCACGTGCAGCGGCGTCGGTCAGCGTGTCTTTGCCGTCGTTGCGCAGGTCGGCCACCGGCTCGACCCCACCCGAGCGCACGGCTTCAGCGGCGCGTGCGTTGAGCACGACGATGCTGATGCGGCGGTTGATCGGGTTGTACACATTCGTCTTATCCAGCGGCACCGAGGCTTCCAGGCCGACTACGCGGCTGACCTTCTCGGGCTTCATGCCGCCGGCCACCAGCTCGCGACGCGATGCGTTGGCGCGGTCGGCCGAGAGTTCCCAGTTGCTGTAGCCGTGCTGCGTGGCGTACTGCGTGGCGTCGGTGTGGCCGGACAGGCTGATCGGGTTGGGCACGTCGTTCAGCGCCGAGCCCAGCTCGCGCAGGATGGTGCGCATGTACGGCTGCACCTCGGCGCTGGCGTTGGCAAACATCGGGCGGTTCTGCTGGTCGACGATCTGGATGCGCAGGCCTTCGGTGGTCATGTCGATCAGCAACTGGTGCTTGAACTGGCTCATCACCGGGTTCGTCTCGACCATCTCGGCAATCTTCTGCTTGAGCTTGTTCAGCGCCGCATCGTCCGACTCATCGCGGATGTTGCGCTGGCGCTGCACCGTCGGGCTGGGGCTCGGGTTCGGCTGCGGCATGCTCTGCTTAACGGACGGGCTGCCCTGCAGGATGCTGGACTGGTCGCCCGAACCGGCGCCACCGAACAGCGCCACTTTCAGCGGGGTGCGGAAATACGTTTCGACCGACGACAGCTCGGCCTTGGTCACCGAGCTGAGCAGCCACATCAGCAGGAAGAACGCCATCATGGCGGTCACGAAATCGGCGTAGGCGATCTTCCACGCGCCACCGTGGTGGCCGTGTCCGCCTTTCTTGTTGCGCCGAATGACAATGAAGGTCGGCGTGCTGGACTTGCTCATGGTCCGCTCCCGGTTTGTACTGTGTGGTTAGTGGCGCAGCTCGTTGGCTGTGCTCTTGTGGTCGTAAATAACGTTTTGAACCCGCTCAGGATCCGTAGCGAGCAGGCCCGAGGTTGGCGCGAGAAGCGCAGCCGTACACGGGTACGGTGAGCATCGCAGGGCCAAGATCGGGGCGCGCAGTAGGATCATGAGTGGGTTCAGGCTGTCTTGGCGCCACGGACGTGGTCTTCCAGCTCGGCAAAGGATGGGCGCTCGGTCGAGAACAGCACCTTGCGGCCGAACTCCACGGCGATGGCGGGGGCGTAGCCGTTCATGCTGGCCAGCAGCGTCACCTTGATGCACTGGAACAACTTGGTCGATTCTTCGGCGCGCTGCTCCAGCAGCGAACCCAGGGGCCCGATGAAGCCGTACGCCAGCAAGATCCCGAGGAACGTACCGACCAGCGCCGAGGCGATCAGCTTGCCCAGCTCTGCCGGCGGCAGGCCGACCGAGCCCATGGTGTGCACCACGCCCATCACGGCGGCCACGATGCCGAAGGCCGGCATGGCGTCGCCAACTTTGGTGATGATGCGAGCGGGTTGTTCGGCTTCGTGGTGGTGGGTGTCAATTTCCTGATCCATCAGCGCTTCGATCTGGAACGGATTCAGGTTGCCGCCGACCATCAGGCGGAGGTAATCGCAGATGAAATCCAGTGCGTGGTGATCAGCCTGGATGGCGGGGTAATTGGCGAACAGCGCGCTTTCGTGCGGGGCTTCGATGTCGGCTTCGATCGACATCATCCCTTCGCGGCGAATCTTGGACAGCACCACGTACAGCAGCGCCATCACTTCCATATAGAGGGCCTTGGTGTACTTCGAACCCTTGAAGAGTCCGGGCAGCGCCTTGACGGTGGCGTTGATGGCCTTTTTGTCGTTGCCGACCACGAAGGCGCCAATGCCGGCGCCGAAGATGATCAGCAGTTCAGTCGGCTGAAACAAGGGCCCGAGGTGTCCTCCGGCCAGCATGTAGCCGCCGAACACCGACGCGAGAATCACGATGTAACCGATGGCAACTAACACGGGGCGAACTCCTGAATGGGCGATCCTTCGATCAATACAAGAGGGAATAACGGCATCCCCCCGGTTAACTGAAGGCTTGAGCGCCTGGTTTTGCTGCTGCGCGGCGCTTGGAAAACCCTGCCGCCGCGCCCTTCTCCACCAAGAACGGCAACAAAACGGGCGGCTTGAGCACCACCTGGCCCAAAGAGGGCTTCCCCCTAGGCCGATCCAAAGAAAAAGGGACGGAAATCGCTTTCCGCCCCCTACTTTTCGCCCTTCTTCCTTCTTCTTTTTACGCGCGGCGGCAAAAAAAATGCCGGTCCGCAGTTGCCTGCGACCGGCCTACCCCCTTCCCCTTTTGTCCTGCCTGAGCCCCTGTGCTTTTCCTGCTCTGTGTTCCTTGCTCTTTTGTTCTTTGTATTGTTATGTGCCGATCTGGCCGGCTATTCCCGTATTTCCCGTACCGCTACCCGTATTTCCCGTCCGCCCTTTTTGTCCATCCCCCGGCGGTTCTGCAAGTCCCGTGTTCCCGTATTCCCGTATTCCCGTATTCCTGCAATGCCGTTATCAGGCGTCGACCGTCTTTTCTGCGATCGCATCAACCGGAGCAGCGACGCGCTTTTTCTTTCCTGCGCGTGACGGCGGCTGGCACACACCGCACACAAAATCGTGGTGCAGGTCGTCTGCGTGGGCCACAAAATGGCCGGTGCAGCGCTTGCACTTCACGGTGTGCAGCATCTTCCCCTCGAAGAACTTGAGCATCATCCACGCGCGGGTGATCGAGAGCACCTCTTCCTGTTCGTGGACGTGAATATGTTCCTGGTACAGCTTGTAGGCCGAGATCAGGCGGCGCACACCGGTGCTGCGGCTGTTCTCGCCCAGAAAACGATAGATGTTCAGGAAGATCGACGAATGGATGTTCGGCGACCACGTCAGGAACCAGTCTGCCGAGAAGGGCAGCATGCCCTTGGGCGGCGATTCCCCACGGATTTCCTTGTACAGCTTGACCAGCCGCTCACGGCTGAGCGTGGTTTCTTGTTCCAGCAATTGCAGGCGCGCACCGAGCGAAATCAATTCCGCTGCGAGGTGGATCTGCTGAACTTCGTTCATGACGCTGGTGTGACGCATGGCACTGCTCCCGCTACGCTTGCTACTCATCCAAAGTGCAACCTCTGAACCCGGCGAAAAGGCCGCCGCAAATGGCTCAGCTGATCTGCTCAACCGCCTGACGTGCCAGCAGGATCGACATTTGCGATTGCTGCAGACCCTTGTCACGGTGCGGCTGGGTCACCAGACCCAGGATGGCGTGATCGTCGAAGCGGAAGCGGCACAGCATCATGTTCGTGCTGGCCAGCTTGACGATCTGCGCGGGCGACATCGTCAGCAGGATGTCAGCCAGTTCTTCAGAGATGCCGAGGCGAAACAGTGCGGCATCCCGATCCTTGGCCAGCATCTGCTGGGCAAGCATCAAGTAGGTGAGATTCAGTTCGCTGATCTCGGAAACAATGTCTTGCGTGTCCATGTATGTCCCGTCGTGTGCAGTAAAAGTACAACTTGCATCCGATCTCGCATGGTGATGTCCGGTGGCGCTATTTTTTTGCGCCTACCCTCGCCGGGCTGTTCACCAATCCCCACAGATCGGATGTTCCTGCAGTCGGCGCCGTTGCCGGCACTTCCTGCTCCTTCTTACTCACGTCGCTAAAGACATGGCGAAGTTGTTTTCTGTTGAACACATTGTGGGTTTACGTCCGGGGTAAGTAAAGAAGGGGGGATCCCTACGTCGGAGGGGTGAGGTAGTCCGTTCTCTTGTAGGCAATTTTCCTACAAATCTGTTAATAAACGTTGCAAATGAAGCCTTTGCCGACGCAACAGCCCTGGGTGGACGATGCGCTAAAGCGGGTGTTTGACACGTATTTACCCCAATGAACAGCGAAAGATAGCAATTAAATTGCCTAAAGTTGTCAGAAATCGACAAAGAAGACGTCGCACTTCTGCGACTGTGAGCATCGGATGCCGGGTTAACCGCTTGTAGGACACTTCTGACTCACTCCTACACGCCGTGTAGGACAGTTCCGACCGGCTTTCGGCAGGTTTTGTAGGATCGCTCCTACAGTCGAAAGGAGGTTTTGTAGGACAGCTCCTACCCGTTTGTTTATCTAAAGCAGACACGTCTTACTAATAGATACAAAAATGGAGAGGAAGACCCACTTGCCTGGGCGGGAAAGGACGGACCATGCACTTCCTTTGGTGCGGCGCCGCAAAAAGTGCCGCATGGTCGTCTGCAGAAAGAAAAAACGCGGGAATTTTGATGATCTGGCAGCCGCCGCTCTTGTAGGACAGCTGTAGGACAACGTGAGCTGCGCTACAGCCCACGCGCGTCGTCAGTCGTGGTGCGGCGGGGTCCAGCGGGCGCGCAATACGGTGCCCGTGGCAGATTCGGTAATGACGAGCGATTGCCCGTCTGGCGTGAGTGCAACGTTGGTGGTGGTGCGCCCCCGGCACGACGCGATGCGCGCCAGCGGTTCACCATGCGGCGAAACGACAAACACCGCGCCCAGCGAGGCATGCGCGACGAACAAGTGGCCGGCTGCGTCCATCGCCATGCCGTCGGGGCCACTGGTGCCGTAAAACTGCGCGAAGCGGCCAACCTTGCTCGTGCTGCCGTCAGCAAGCAGCGGCAAACGCCAGACGGCGTTGTCGCGCGTCATGGCGACGAACAGCGTGGATTCGTCTGGTGTCAGCACCAGACCGTTCGGGCTTGGTCCGTTGGCGAGCAGGCAATCGAGCCGGCCATCCGTGCGCAGGCGATACACGCGGCCGGTCGGGTCATGCAGGCCGGTCTGGCCTTGGTCGGTGAAATACACATCGCCGTTGCGGGCGATGATCAGATCGTTCGGGCCTTTGAAGCGCTCGCTGTTGCGACGAGTCAGGAACGGCGTGATCACGCCCGTCGCTGGGTCCAGCGACAGCAACCCATTCTTATAGTCCGCAATCAGCAGCGTGCCGTCGTGGCGCAGCGCCAGGCCGTTCGGTTCGCCATCGTATTCCGCTACCACATCCCAATCGCCCTGCGCTGAGACACGCAGGATGCGGCCATGCGGAATATCCACCAGCCACAGATTGCCGTGCGCGTCCCAGCATGGGCCTTCCAGAAAGCAATCGACCGGCGCGCCGCCTTTGTTTGCGCGGGACCATTCGGTCGGCACCGGGCGACGTAACGCGCTTGGCATCTCCGCAAAGACGGTGGTTTCGATGATGGGCCAGTTGAAATACGTCATGGCGCGGCGGCCGATTCAGGTTGGGTCAGATGCCGCGTGGCGTGGCCGGTATAGCGATACGGCAGTTGGCGCGGCATTGGGCCCTTGTTGCGCTCGCTGCGGCCGCTTTGCTCCCAGGCATGCGCCAAGATGCCGACGGCCCGCGAGAGACAGAACACGCCGCGCGCCAGCGGCGCCGCAAAACCCAGTTCCGCATAGATGACGGCCGTGGCGCCGTCGATGTTCATCGGGATCGGCTTGCCCTTGCGGCCCGAGAGCAGCGCTTCAATGGCGCGGCCGATGGCGGCATAGCGCCCGCCGACCACGCCGTCCTGCGCAGCCTCGTCCACGAGCGCAAGCAGGCGCCCCGCGCGTGGGTCGACCGGGTGGAAGCGATGCCCGAAGCCCGGCAGGTATTTGCCATGCGCCGCAATGAACGCATCCACACCGGCCGCCGTTGCAGCCTCCAGTGAGGCCCCGTCAAACATGCGCGCCTCGATATCGTGGAACAGCTCGACGGCCTGCTGCCCCGCCCCGCCGTGCACGTCGTCCAGCGCGTTCAACGCAGACGCCATCGCACCGTTGAGCGGCAGACCACAGCTCGTCGCCATCTTCGCGATCGCAATGGATGGCGCATGCGGGCCGTGATCGACCGACGCCACCAGCGCCGCTTCCAGCAAGGCCGCCTGCCGCTTGGCCGGCAGTTCGCCGCGCAGCATCAGCCAGATCATTTCGGCAAAGCCGATCTGGCCGATCAGCTCCTGGATCGGGTAGCCGCGTACGTGGATGCGGCCCGGTTCGATATCGATGATGTCGGTGCGCCAGTAATCGGCAGCGAGGCCGGCGGCAGAATCGATTGCGTGAGGAGTAGATGCGGTCGTCATGATCAGATGGCGCCTTCAGCGCGCAAGGCTTCGATTTGGTCGTGGCGGTAGCCGAGCCTGGCGAGCCAGTCATCGGTATGGGCGGAGAGCGACGGTGCAGGAGTCTTCGGGCAGGGGTCTTCACCCGAGAGACGGAAACCCGCGCGCGTCACGTGCTGCCCCGCTTCCGGGAACGAAGTGACGAAGCTGCGTCCTGTCACCTGCTCGTGCGCCAGCACGCCAGGCACGTCAAGCACCAGCCCGGCCGGCACGCCGGCTTCGATCAGTAGCGGCTCCCATTCGGTAGCCGAGCGCGCGGCCAACGCCGCTTCCAGCGCGTCGTTGAGCTGCTGGCGATGTTCCTTGCGTGCATGGCGCTCGGCAAAGCGCGCATCGGTGGCAAGATCCGGACGACCGACCACGCGGCACAGCGCGGCAAACTGCTTGTCTTCGTTGGCCGCGATATTGATCAGCCCATCGCCCGTGCGGAACGTGCCCGAGGGTGCCGCCGTGAAGTTCTGGTTGCCCATCGGCTGCGGCGTCACACCGGCGTTCAGGTAGTTGGAGACGACCCAGCCCATGGTGGCGAGCGTCGATTCCAGCATCGACACATCCACCATGCAGCCCTGCCCCGTGCGTTGCGCGCCGAGCAGGCAGGCGGTGACGGCCAGCGCCGCCGTAATGCCGCCCACCGTGTCGCTGATCGGGTAACCCACGCGCAGCGGCGCGGATTCGTCATCGCCCGTGACGCTCATCACGCCGGAAATGCCCTGGATGATCTGGTCGTAAGCGGGTCTGCCCCTGAGCGGGCCATCCTTGCCGAAGCCCGAGATGGCGCAGTAGACGAGACGCGGGTTGACCTCGCGCAGCACGTCGTAGCCGAGTTCGAGGCGGTCCATCACGCCGGGGCGGTAGTTTTCGATCAGGGCATCGGCCTGCGCTACCAGTTTGAGCAGGATCGCGCGCCCTTCCGGATGCTTCAGGTTGACGGTGACGGACTGCTTGCCCGCATTGACGGCGACGAACGAGGCGCCCATCTTGCGGCGCGCCTGCTCCGGATCAGCGCCTAGACGGCGCGCGAGATCGCCATTGCCGGGCACTTCCACCTTGATGACTTCAGCGCCGAGCAAGCCCAGCTGATAGCCGCAGAACGGCCCGGCCAGCACGTTCGACAAGTCGAGCACGCGCAAACCCGCGAGAGGCAAAGCCATGAAAACAACTCCTGCTACACAATCGGCTCCGCCCCTCGCCCCCTTCAGGAGGTTGGGCGTCTTGGCGGAGCCTAGGTTTTCTGGATGAGCTGAGCGGCGAGACGCAGCGGCGCGGGGTCGCCACCCAGCGTGGACGTGATTTGCGCGGCGTGCTCAAGCACCGGCACGCGCCACGATTGCAGCAATGCCCCGTCGATGCGCGAGGCCGGACCGGCAAGGCACAGCGCACCCCGCAGCGCCTGCTGCACGCCAAACACCGGCACCGACAGGCCCACCGTTTCCCGATCGCGCTCGCCGATCGACACGTAGTAGTGATCGCGCCGGATCGCGTCGTACGTGGCGCCTTGCATGCCCGAAAACGCGCACAGCACGCGCCCGCCCGAACCGCGCTCCAACGGCAGCACATCGCCCTCGCGCACGTGATCGCGGATCGAATGGTTCGAATCCACGCGGTGCAGGCACACACGCACATCGCGCTCGCGGATGTAGAGCGACACCGCCTCGCCCGTGGCTTCAGCCAGCGCGCGCATGTGCGGCAGCACCACGTCGCCCAGACGCATGCTGCGCTGGTAGAGCGCGCCGAGCATCAACGGCGCGGCACCGATCTGGTAACGGCCGTCTTCCAGGCGAAACAGCATGCGATGCTGGATGAGCGAGCCGGCCAGCCGAAGGATCGTGCTCTTGTAGAGCCCGGTGCGCGCGGCCAGCTCGGCCAGCGTCAGCGCGTAATCGCCGGGGCGGAACGCAAACAGGATCGAGAACGCGCGGTCCAGCGCAGCCACGCCCGACTGCCCCGGCGTGGCGGCATCGCCTTCATTGGCGGCGGCGGTCTCGTTCTGTGTGGTTTGGCGCTCTGCGGTCATGGCGTGTTGGGCGAGACGGTTCACTTCACCGTCTTCAATGCTTGGTCGACGAAGCGGTTAGTGTACGTTTTACTCAGGTCGATCTTGGCGTTGCGGATCTTTTCGTCGTAGCTGGAGAGCACCGTCAGGGCCACCTTGGCATCGGCATCCGTCATCAGGCCGTCCTTGGAAAAGATCGGCTTGGAGTGGCGCAGCGCGTCGACAAACACGTCGCGCCCGCCCACCTGCTGCTCCTTGGGCATCTTGTCGGCAATGGCTTCGGGCGTGCTGGCATCGATCCATTTGAGCGTGCGGACGAAGGCGTTCACCAGGCGCTGGACGGTCTCGGGATTCTTCGTCATGAAGTCGCGCGTGACATACAGGGTGGCCGTCGGGTAGCGGCCGCCAAACACGGCGCTGGAGCCGGCATCGGTGCGCGTATCCACCAGAAACTTGGCGGCGCGGCGCTTCTCCAGCAGGCTCGCCACGGGGTCGAAGTTGACGAGCGCGTCGATCTCCTTGCGATCAAGCGCCACCATGCCCGGCGCGCCCGACCCCACGGCGATGTACGACACGTCGTTGACTTGCAGACCGTTCTTGATGGCGTAGTAACGCGCAAACAGGTCGGTGGACGAACCCGGCGCCGTGATGCCGATCTTCTTGCCCTTCAGATCCTTGCCGCTCTTGATATCGAGGTCGGGCCGCACCGCCAGCACAATGCCGGGCGTGGTGTTGAGCAACGCCACCGACACAATGTCCTTGCCCTGCACCTGGATGTGGATGGTGTGGTCGTAGAAGCCCACCACCGCATCGGTCGAACCGGCAATCAGGGCCTGCAGCGCCTTGCTGCCGCCAGCCTGGAAGTTCTCCACCTTCACGTTGAGCCCTTCCTTCTGGAAGTTGCCCAGCGACTGCGTAAGCGGCACCGGCATGTAGTTCAGGATCATCGAGCCGACCGACAGGCTCACATCCTTCTTTTCTGGCTCGGCGGCGTTGGCTGCCGAACAGACCGCCGCACACAACAGGGCCGAAATCCATCGCTTCATGGTTGTCTCCATCATTGTTATTGGGTCAGGCATTGGTTTCGGGATCGGCCTTCGGGCGCCACACGAGCAACTTGCCTTCGAGCGCGTCAACGCTGCGGTCCAGCGCAATCACGAATGCGGACAGCACGACGATCCCCGAGAACACGCCGGTGGCATCGAACACGCCTTCGGCCTGCGCAATCAGGTGGCCCAGGCCGGCGGACGAGCCGAGGTACTCGGCCACGATCGCGCCTATCACGGCCATGCCGACGGAGGCGCGCAGGCTGGAGAGAATCCAGCTCGTGGCGGACGGCACATACACGTGGCGCAGCAGGCTGATGCGGCTGGCCTTGAGCAGTCGAGCATTGGCCAGGATGACGGGGTTGACCTCGCGCACGCCCTGGTACGTATTGAAGAAGGTAATGAACAGCACCATCGTTGCGCCCAGTGCCACCTTGGAGGTCAGCCCCAGCCCGAACCACATCACGAAGATGGGCGCGAGCAGGATGCGCGGGATCGCGTTGAAGACTTTGATGAACGGGTCGAGCACCTCCGCCGCGAGCCTGGACAAGCCAAGCCACAACCCCAGGCTGATGCCGAGCAGCGTGCCGATGCCGAACGAGAGAATCGTCTCGGCCAGCGTAATTGCCAGGTGCGTGTAGATATCGCCGCCGGTGAACCATTCCCAGATGCGCGCGACGATGGACGACGGCATCGAAAAATAGAACGGGTCCACCACGCCCGCGCGGCCCAGGCCCTCCCACGAGCCGAACATCAACACCACCACGGCCAGCTGAAACAGGCGGATCTTGGTCTTGTGCGCGAGACCGGCGCGCGGCGTGCCCACGGCGGGCATCGTATTAGTGCTGGACGGCATGGCTCTTCTCCACTTCGGTGCCGAGGATCGACCAGATCTCGCGATACAGGCGGATGAACGCGTCGGACATGTTGATTTCAGACACGTTGCGCGGGCGCGGCAGCGTGATTTCCACATCGCCAACCGGATGGCTGGCAGGCCCGGCGGACATGACGACCACGCGGTCGGCCAGGGCGATGGCTTCTTCCAGGTCGTGCGTGATGAACAGCAGCGATTTGCGGTCTTCCTGCCAGAGCCGCAGCAACTCGCTCTGCATGAGATGGCGCGTGTGCACGTCCAGCGCCGAGAAAGGCTCGTCCATCAGCACGATCTTGGGCGAGAGGATCAGCGTCTGCGCCATGCTGATGCGCTTCTTCTGCCCGCCCGAGAGCTGATGCGGATAACGCGCCTCGAAGCCGGCCAGGCCGACCTTCTTCATCCACGGACGGGCGCGCTCGCGGGCCTCGTCCACCGGCACGCCCTGGAACACCAACCCCAGGGCGACGTTGTCCAGCGCCGTCTTCCAGGGCAGCAGCGAGTCCTGCTGCATCATGAAACCGGCATTGCCGTTGAGCCCGGTCAGCGGTTCGCCAAACACGGTGACGGTGCCTCCAGCCGGCTTGAGCAGCCCGGTCACGGCGTTGAGCAACGTGCTCTTGCCGCAACCCGTCGGGCCCACCACAGCCACGAATTCGCCTTCCCCAATCGACAGGTCAACGCCTTGCACCGCCGTGAAGCTGCCGAACCGCACCGAAACCTGATTGAGCTGCACCGCCGGCAACCCGGCGTGGAGTCGGCCACTGGCGGCCGGAAGGGAAGAAAGCATGGGCGTCTCCTTGAACGCGCCTGATTCGATGCGTTCTGTTTGATGGAATTTAGTTCTATTTTATAGAGCATCAACATTGGAGTTAACGGGCGTAAACCCGTAAACAGCGGGTCGCCGTCTGAAATTTCTCAGCCTCATGCCAAGGCAACACTTTAATTTGTTCTTTCTGAGGAAATTATGTTCTTATAGACAGAACGATAAGAAACGTACATTTGGGAGAATTGTTGGTACGAACGCTAAAGTTTTCCGTCCGCCATCCGATGAAGGGCGTACTGATCAGCGAGACGGCCATGCAACTTTCTTCCCCTTCCGTATCTACCGCGACCGCCGGCGCATCGGGCAGCGGGAGCAGTTCGGCCGGCGACATCGAGCGCCTGCAGCGCCAGCTCAAGAACCTGCAGAAGTCGATGCAGGATCTGCCCGCGCAGAATCTGCCGCCGGACCAGGCCCGCGAGCAGGCGCAGCTGCTCAGCCAGCAGATTCAGATCGTGCAGGCGCAAATCGCTCGCCTTCAGGCGCAGAACGGTTTGGAGCAAGCGCAAACCCGGTTGGAAAACCGGCACAACGCATCCAAAAACGCTTCGGGCACAGGCAATACCGACGCAGCGGCCAAGGCCCGCACGACGGACAAGGTGACCGGCTCGTCCACGGCGAGCGATGCCCGCCAGCACACCCGCCAAGCAACGCAGGCACAGTCCGCGCAGTCAGCCCACCCTGCCAGCGCAGAGGCCATCACGCCGGCCAAGCCACCGCTGGTTTCGGTCAGGGCCTGACGGGCGGCAACGCGACGGCCGCCTTACCTTGATGGCGCCCACCGCCGATGCCTGACCACCTCCTTCCTCACCCCCTCCCATCGGGGGGACGCCAGCGTGCGGTGCCGACAGCGACAATCGCCGCGCCGCCGTTCTGTGTGCGGCATTGAGAACACGCATGACCTCCGCCGCCAGCGACGCCCTGCCCCCGACCGCCCCCGCCGACCCGCATCCGGCGCGCACGCCTTCGCGCAATTTCTTTGCACGCCACTGGCGCGGTGATTACAGCCTCGCCCGCTCGTATTGGTTGCATACCGCGCTGATGCAATTTGGCGTGGTGGCGCTCAGCGCCGGTGTCACGCATGCGCTGGCACATAACGCACCGGCGCGCGCGGCATCAGCGGCGCTGCTCGTGATTTACGTGATGGGATTGACCCTGTGGATCTGGGCGGTGGTGGGCACCTGGCGCTCCGCCGACCGCGAGCAAGCGCGCAATCGGCTTGCCGGCATGTCAAACCTGTGGCCGCTGATCGCCAAGGTGATGATCGTGCTGGGCGCTGTCGGCACCAGCTCGCGCGTGATCAACGATGGGCCGCGCCTGGGCGCGCATCTGCGCACCGCGCTGGGTGAGCAAGCGGCGTCGCCGTTTACGGTGATGCCGCAACGCGATGGGCGCGCCATCCTCTTCAACGGCGGCATGAACGACGGCGCCGCCGATGCGCTGGAAGCCGCGCTGCGCAAGGCGCCAAACGCCGTAGCCGTGGTGCTGCGCTCCGAAGGCGGGTGGCTACGCGAAGGGACGCTGGTGGCAGATGTCATCCGCCGCCACCATCTGCGCACATATGTCGAGCGCACCTGCGCATCAGCTTGCACGATCGCCTTCCTCGCAGGCGCTGACCGCGCCGCCGCACCGGCTGCACGCATCGGCTTCCACCGCCCGCGCGCGGTTGGCGCCGATCACGACCAGACCCCCGGCGCCACCGACAGCGAACTCTGGCGTGCATATGCAGACGCCGGCCTGCCCGATGCCTTCGTGCGCCGCGTGCAGGACACACCGTTCGACCAGATGTGGTTTCCCACCGCGCAAGAGCTGCTGACGGGCCACGTCGTCACGCGCGCATCGCCCGGTGGCGAATACGCAACCATGGCCACGCAGTTGAATACCCGCGAAGCTTTGGCGGCGGAACTGCGCAGCGCCCCGCTGTATGCAACGCTGGAACGCAAGTACCCCGCGCACTTCAGCCGCCTGATCGACACGCTGTGGCCAGAACTGCAGCGTAACGTTACGGATGCGCGGGCGGTGACGCTGCTGCGCGAGCAGACGGGCAAGCTGTACCGCGCGCTGATCCCGACTGCACCCAACGCGCTGCTCTTTGCCAACGCGCAACTCACGCTTGAACAGGCCCAGGCACTGCAGCGCATGAGCCCGGAAGCCTGCGTGGCCTATCTGGACGGCACGTCCGGGGCAAGCGCTGCAGCCGCACGATTGCCGCGCACGCTCGTCACCCGCGAGCAGGCCTTGTTCTCAGACCTGATGCAGGCGGCCGACCCAGACCACGCGCCGGTTGTCACACGCGCACAAACCCTGCCGGTGCTGCAACTGGCCGTGGCGGCGCTTCCGCTCAATGAACAGCGCGTGCTGACCGTGCCGGCGCTACGCCACTCGGCACCGCCGGCCGAACGCTGCCAGGCGCTGATCGGCTTCTCCCGCTCGATCCTGGCCCTGCCGGAAACCGAACGCGCGCTGGCGTTGCGCGGCATGTATGCCGATACGTCCGCGCCCGATTCGTAGCGAGACGCTTCAGGCTGAACTTCAGGCTGACCGCAACGCGGCCAGCGACGCCCGCTGGCGCCCTTCTTCGTCAAAGTTGTCGGGCGACAGCCATTGCTCGAATGCGGCTCGCACCTGCGGCCAATCCGCATCGATGATGGAGAACCACGCGGTATCGCGGCTGCGGCCCTTGTAGACCACCGCCTGGCGGAAGATGCCTTCGAACTGGAAGCCCAGCCGTTGCGCAGTCTGCCGCGATGGCGCGTTCAGGCTGTCGCACTTCCACTCGTAGCGCCGGTAGCCGAGGTCTTCAAAGACGTGCTTCATCAGCAGGAATTGCGCTTCGGTCGATGCCGATGTCCGTTGCAGCAACGGCGAGAACGTCACCGCCCCAACCTCCACCACGCCGTGATCGGGCGTGATGCGCATCAACGCCAGCGTGCCGACCGGGCGATCCGTGCGCGCGTCGATCACCGCGTATTGCAGCGGATCGCGCTTCGCCGCAATGCGCTCGATACAGGCTCGGTGTGCCGCCCTATCGGCAAACGGGCCTTCCACCATGTATGTCCAGACGCGGTCGTCCTGCGCCTGGCTGAACGCATCGAACAGCGCGTCGGCGTGGCGCGCAGCGTCAAGCGGCTCCAGCCGGCAATAGCGACCGGCGAGCGGCGCGTGCGGCGGCAGCGGCCGGGCCGTCCAGCCGGACAGCGGCGCACCAATGGGTTGCTGATAATCGTTGAGCGTGGGCATGCGTGAAACCTGAGTCGAGAACAACAAGGAGCCTTCACCCTACAGAACTTCGTGGCTCCATGAAAAGAGCCATGGAAACGCACCGCGATGGAGCCACACTCCCACCCCCAACCCCGGATTAAGCCGTTCGATACCCCGCTACGCGCCGATAGCGCAGGTCCGTGCAAATCGATATGTTGCGATGGGGGAAGACGGCGTCACGAATACGCGCGGGCATAGGCATTGCTGTGCTGGGGTATGCACGCGCCCTCGGAATCGTCCGCCATCTTTTCTGCCAGGAGCCCGCGAGTGGCGCCGTTCATTACAGAGTGGTACCGCCGCTGGAGCCGCGGCGTCCGATGCGCATACGCTGCTGCGTGCCTCGCCCTTGCCGGCATGGCACCTTGGTGCCCGGCCTTGGCGGCGCCCAGGTTCGCCTACCCCATCACGCAGCGCATTGACGCCGGCGCGAGTCTCGCCCTTCCGCGCACGTGGGGCCCATTGCGGCTGAACACCGATACGCCCATTCCTTCCGTTGCGGCGACCATCAACTCGCCCTTTGGCCCATCTCGGCTGGTATTTGCCCAGCAGACCGTCGCGCCGGAGAGCTTCGCGCTGGTGACGGTACGCAAATCCGATTTCGACAAAGGCACACCCGATTACCTGGAAAGCCTGCGCTCGCGCGATCTGGCAATTCTGCTCAACCACATGGAATCGCGCGTGCATGGCGATCGCCCAGCCTGGGCTGCCCGCCTCTTGCGCGGCAAGGCGCCCACGCAGCAGGTGCTGGCCGGGCGCCGGGTAATTTACTGGGAAGGCGAATGGAGCACTTCAACGGCGCGAACGGTCGTCGTTCGCGGGTATGCGTTCTTCGGCAACGGCGCGGTCTACCTGCTTCGCATATTCGGCACCGCCGGGCACAACAGCCCCGCTGAGTTTGCCGAAGAGGCACGTTTTGCCGATTTGGTCGCTGCGACCTTTCGCACAAAGTAGGCGTTGGAGCCGTCGACGGGCAAATTGTTGCGACGCAACAACACGTGTGACACGCGTGCCGGCCCTGGCACGCAAGCGCTGGCCTGTCCACGCAAGCTCTGAAATTTGTTGTTACTCTTGGAACAGTCTGTTCACTCGTACTTATATTGTTCTTCCGCATTGCAACACCTACACTTCGTGACAGTTGTTCAGACATCGATTGCCTGGACAAGCAATGCAAGTGTTGTAAGGAGAACAATGATGAAATGGTTGGATATTGGCGCCGTCATGGCCGCCTGGATTGCGAGCTGCGTTGCAGCAGGCTGGCTCATCAGCGCCGCCGCCTTCCTGGCTTAACGCCCTCAATTGCCCTAAAAGGCAAAACGGCCGAGCGGGACCCCTCCCCGCGCGGCCCTGAACACCCCAGTTGATCGATTCGTCAGGCCGGTTTCTGACCCGCCCACTCGACGAATCGGTCGACAAACCCCTGCAAGAACTGGCGCGTCCGCGCATCTGCCACCCCGCCCTGGGCATCAAAGGGCTCCCCCGCAAAGTGGAAGAACACCTCCGGTAACGGCAAGACCTTCACGCCGACCGCCGCGAGCACATTGCGCAATTGCGCCTGCGACAGCGCCGTCCCGATGGCGCCCGGCGATGCGCCCGCAATGCCCGCCGGTTTACCGCCCCACACGCTTTGGCCGTACGGCCGCGACCCCCAGTCAATCGCATTCTTCAGCACGCCCGGTATGCCGCGGTTGTATTCCGGCGTGACGAACAGCAGCGCATCCACGGCCCCCACCGCGGCCTTGAAGCGCTGTACCGGCTCGGGCAGGTTGGCATCCAGATCCTGGTTATAGAGCGGCAGCTCGCCAATCTCGATGAACTGGGCCGTCGCGTCCGACGGCAGCAAGCCTGCCAGCGCCTGCGCCAACTGGCGGTTGAACGACGCCTTGCGCAGGCTGCCGACGATCACTCCGATGGTCAGATTGCTCATGAACGCTCCTTGCGTGCAAAACAGTTCAGGACAGCCCTGATGCTCAATCCGCCGTTGCCGGCTCGGCAGCTACCTCGCGCTTGAGGCGGTTGATCAGGGCAAACATCAGCGGATTCAGCAGAATCGACAGAATCGCTGCCGACAACAGCAGCCCGCGCGCACGGGCGGGCAGGATTTCCAGGCTGATCCCCAGCCCGATCAGGATGAACGAAAACTCGCCGATCTGCGCGAGGCTGGCAGAAATCGTGAGCGCCGTGCGGTTGCCGTGACCAAACGCGCGCACCACCGCAAACGCTGCCAGTGACTTGCCTACCACCACAATCAGCACCGTGCCGAGCACCGCCCAGGGGTCTTCAATCAGCACCCTCGGGTCGAACAGCATGCCCACCGACACGAAGAACAACACCGCAAATGCGTCACGCAGGGGCAGCGATTCTTCCGCCGCGCGCTGGCTGAATTCGGACTCGGCCAGCACCATGCCCGCAAAGAACGCGCCGAGCGCGAACGACACGCCAAACAGCACCGTCGCGCCGTAAGCGACGCCCAGCGCGGTGGCCAGCACGCCCAGGCGGAACAACTCACGGCTGCCCGTCATGACTATGCGTTCCAGCATCCACGGGATCACGCGGCGGCCCACCACCAGCATGAGCGCGGCAAACGCCACCACCTTCGAGAGCGTGACGGCCAGCACCTTGACGATGTCCCACGTGCTGACTGCCGTGCTGCCGGCGCCCCCCAGCGCCCCGGCCAAGGCCGGCAGCAGCACGAGCGTCACCACCATCACGAGGTCTTCCACGATCAGCCAGCCGACGGCGATATGGCCTTCGTGCGAGTTGTCGATGCCGCGATCCTCCAGCGCCTTGAGCAGCACCACAGTGCTCGCCACCGACAGTGCCAGCCCGAACACCAGCCCCGGGCCCCAATCCCACCCGAGCAACCAGGCCAGGCCCATACCCATGAGCGTGGCCAGCGCAATCTGCCCGATGGCACCCGGAATGGCAATGGCCTTGACCGCCAGCAACTCCTTCATCGAGAAGTGCAGCCCCACGCCAAACATCAGAAGGATCACGCCCAGCTCGGCCAGTTGCGGTGCGAGGCTTTGATCGGCCACGAAACCGGGCGTGAACGGCCCCGCCACCACGCCCGCCATCAGATAGCCGACCAGCGGCGGCAGCCGCAGGCGCTGGGCGATGGTGCCGAAGATGAAGGCCAGCACGATGCCACCGATGATGGTGGAGATAAGCGGGGTGTCTACGTGCATGCGGTCCTGGATTGGAATGGGGCGGGTTCAAAGACGGAGGGGCGGAAAAGCTAGGCGGGGCCGTGCCGGCCCTTGTGCGACAACCGCGGCGCGGATTTGTTCACGTTGCGTCACAACTATAAGGATTGCCCTTTGCGAAACCTTACGAAGCAAATGTCATGCAGAAGACATCGCGCCAAAAACACCGCTCCTACACTGCGCCGCAGACCCGCCCCCCAAGGCGGCCACCAAGGAGACAACGCATGCGCTACGCCAACAAAGTCCTTTCCGTGGACGAGGCCATCGCCCACGTCCGCAGCGGCAGCCGCCTGATGCTGGGCGAATTCGTGGGCGCCGGCGAGCCGGCCTGCTGCATCGAGGCGCTGCTCGCCAGCGGCGTCGGGCAACTCACGCTCATCACCAACACGCCGGGGCTGCGCGGCGGCTTTCTCAAGGCACGGTTGTTCAGCTCCGGCCAACTGGCCGAGTTCATCGGCACGCACGTCGGCACGACGGACGAATCGACGCAGGCTTACCTGACCGACGCTGTGCGCGTGGCCGAGTTCTTTCCGATGGGCACCTGGGCCGAAAAAGTGCGCGCGGGTGCGCTGGGCCTGGGCGGCGCGCTCGTGCCGGTGGGCGTGGGCATCCTCGACCAGCCTGGGATGTTTCCCAAGCGCGGCGCCCCCAAGCAGACGCTCACCGTCGATGGCACGACGTGCTTCGTGGAGCCGCCCCTGCGCGCCGACGTGTCGATCATCAAAGGCTGGCGCGCCGATACCTTCGGCAACGTGGAGTTTCGCGGCACGGCGCTGCAGAACCAGCGCGACATCGCCATGGCCGGCGACTACACCATCGTCGAGGTGAACGAGATCGTGGAGGTGGGCGCGATTCCGCCCGAGCACGTCGGCTGCCCGGGTGTGTTCGTCAATGCGGTGGTGCAAGGGCTGTCGCTGGACGACCAGCACGCGCTTTACAGGCACCACTGGACGAAGCTTGGCCGCCTGCCCGCTGCCGAAGCGTGATCGTCAGACCCACAACGAGGAGACCGCCATGCAAGCCCTGCCCGAAACGCCCAAGCAACGCATCGCCGCCCGCTGCGCGCACGAACTACGCGCGGGCGAAGTCGTCAACCTTGGGCTGGGCATCCCCACGCTCACGGCCAACTACCTGGACGCCAATGCCGGCGTCATCTTCCATACCGAAAACGGCGCCTTCGGTTTTGGCGGACGCCCGCCGCTGGACGCCATCGACAGCGACTTCACCAACGCCGGTTGCGAGCCCATCACCCTGCTGCCCGGCGCGGCGCTCATGGACCTCGCCACGTCGCTGGGCGCAATGCGCAACGGCTACATCGACGTGACGATCCTCGGCGCGTTGCAAGTGGATGCGCTGGGCAACCTCGCCAACTGGGCGTGCGATCGCAACGGCAAATGGTGGCCTGGCATTGGCGGGGCGATGGACCTCTGCTACGGCACGCGCAAGGTGATTGCCGCGCTGGCGCACACCGATAAGCACGGCAACTCCAAGATCCTGCAGCGCTGCACGCTGCCGCTCACAGGCCAAGGCTGCGTGAAGGTCATCGTCACCGAACACGCCGTGTTTGACGTGACCGATGCGGGGCTGGTGCTGCGTGAAATCCTCTCGCATGCGACACTCGACGACATTCGCGCCATGACGGCAGCGCCCTTCACGCTGGCGCCGCTGCTGCAGATGCGCGCCGCCTGAGGAGACTGCATGCCCGCCACCGTCGATTGGTTCTTCGATGTCATCTCGCCGTTTGCCTACCTGCAGCTCGAACAGTTCGATGCGCTGCAGCAGGCCAACGACATCGTCATCCGCCCGCGCCCGCTGGTGCTTGGCGCAATCTTGCATCACTGGGGGCAAAAGGGCCCGGCCGAAATCACCCCCAAGCGCGTGTTCACGTACCGGCATGCGCTGTTTCGCGCGCAGCAGCTCGGCATTCCGTTTCGCATGCCGCCCGCCCACCCGTTCAACCCGATCAAGGCGCTGCGGCTGACGATCGCGATGGGCGGCTCGCTCGATGCCGTGCGGGCGGTGTTCCGGCATATCTGGCGCGACGGCAACGATGTGGCATCGCCGGAGGGTTTTGCCGCGCTGTGCGAAGCGGTCGGCTTTGCGGAAGGCGCAACGGCTGTCGACCAGCCCGCCGTGAAAGACGCGCTGCGTGCACACACCGACGCGGCCATCGCGCTCGGCGTGTTTGGGGTGCCCACGCTGGTGCACAACGGCGAGCTGTTCTGGGGTGAGGACGCCACCGAGATGTTTCTGCAAAGCCTGCGCGCCGACTGGCTCTCCACGCCCGAAGTGCAACGCGTGAGCACGTTGCCGGTGGGCATTCAACGTGGCTGAACACGACACCAACTCGCGCCCCGGCATCAGCCGCGCACGGCTGGCGCATATTGCGGCGTGGTCGATTGAGCTGCCACCGGATGAAGCGGACCGCGCGTGCGCCGGCATCGTCGAGAAAACCTATGCGCGCGGCGCCTGCATCTGCCCGAAGAACACGTTGCTGGAAAGCTGGACGGGCGTGGTCACGGGTCTCATCAAGATCGGCACGGTGTCGCCCGAGGGGCGCAGCGTCACGTTTACGGGCGTGCCGGCCGGCGGTTGGTTTGGCGAGGGCACGGTCCTCAAGAATGAGCCGCGCCGCTACGACATCGTTGCGCTGCGCGACACGCGCATGGCCTTCATGGACCGCGCCACCTTCATGTGGCTGGTGGAAAACAGCGTGGCGTTCAACCGCTTCCTGGTGAAGCAGCTCAACGAACGGCTCGGGCATTTCATGGCGCTGCTGGAATACGACCGACTGCTTGATGTGACGCCGCGCCTGGCGCGTTGCATTGCGTCGCTGTTCAACCCGGTGCTCTACCCCGGTGCAGGCGACCACCTTGAGATCACGCAGGAGGAGCTCGGCTTGCTCTCGGGCATGACACGGCAAGTGGCCAACCAATCGCTCAAGGCCCTGGAGAAAGACGGCGTGGTGCGGTTGGAATACGGCGGCGTGACGGTCGTCGACCTCGATCGGCTGCGCAGCTACGGCGCCTGAAGACGCCGTCTTTATTAACGAATCTTCATCCGGCTCAGCGGGCCGCACCCGCTAGAATCGCGGCACAACAAGACAAGATCGTTACGCTGCGGCATGCGCCCCACGCGGCCGCAGCCGGAAGAGGGAACAGGGCAACGCACACCGTGCGTGCCTGCATCTATGCTGCCGATTCATCTGCTTTCCACCGGCAAGGCATTGCCGGAGCAACAAGTCACGTCCGCTGAACTGGATGCCCGCCTCGGGCATCGGGCTGGGTACGTGCGCAAGAAGTCCGGTATCGACGTTCGCCACCATGCCACGCTTGCGGAGCACCAATCGGAGCTTGCCGGCGCTGCCGTGCGCGATGCGCTGCGCCGCGCAAACGTTCCCGCCGCATCCATCGACCTGTTGATTTCCGCCTCGGGCGTGCAGGAGCAGGCGCTGCCCAACACGGCCACGCGCATCCTGGAGCCCGCAGGGTTGCCGGCCGGCACGCCCGCGTTTGACGTCAACGCCAGTTGCCTGAGCTTCCTGACGGCGCTGCACGTGGCAAGCAGCCTGCTGACCACTGGCGCCTACAAGCGCATTGCCGTGGTGGCGTCCGACCTGGCCTCGCGCGGCATCGACTGGGACGATGCCGAGACCGCGTTGATCTTCGGCGATGGGGCGGCGGCGGTCATTGTTGAGGCGGCATCTGCGGTGTCCAGCAAAGGCATCCACGCGTACCGCATGGAGACCTACCCCGCCGGCAAGGCCTATTGCGAAATCCCTGCAGGCGGCACGCGTCGCAACCCGCGCACCGGCGCGCAACCCACCGATTACCTCTTCCACATGGACGGCAAGCGCGTATTCAAGCTCGCCTCGCAACTGATGGACGGCTTCCTCGAGCGTCTCTTTGCGGGCAGCAATTACACGCTGCGCGACATGCACGTCGTCGTGCCGCACCAGGCGAGCCACCTTGGGATGCAGCATTTGCGCAAGCGGCTGGGCGTGCCAGAAGCCAGCGTGATCGACATCTACGCGCAGCACGGCAACCAGGTGGCCGCATCGATTCCCACCGCTCTGCATGAAGCGGTGACGCGCCAACGCATCGAGCCCGGCAAGCCGGTTTTGCTGGTTGGCACGGCAGCCGGCCTGACGCTCGGCGGCATGGTGCTGACACTATGACCTCGCTTGTGACGGGGGCCACGGGCGGGCTCGGCCGCAACGCGGTCGATGCACTGCTGGCACAAGGCGCAGGCGTACGCGCGACGGGGCGCGATGCCGCGCAGCGCGAGGCCTTTATCGCACGCGGTGCGGACTATGTACCGGCCGACCTCGCACGCCTGACGCCGAGCACGCTCGATGCGCTGCTTGATGGTGTCGACACGGTGTGGCATTGCGCGGCGTTGTCAACTCCTTGGGGCGCGTACGACGACTTCTACGCGGCCAATGTGCGCGCAACGACCGCGCTGACCGAAGGTGCCGTCAAGCGCGGTGTTCGCCGCTTCGTGCACATCTCCACGCCATCGATCTACTTCGACTACCAGCACCACGCCGATGTGCCCGAGAGCTATCGCCCTGCCCGCTTCGCCAATCATTACGCGGCCACCAAGATGCTGGCAGAAGCGGCCATCCAGCAGCAGGTCGCCACGCAGAACCGCACGCACTTCGTCATCCTGCGGCCGCGTGGGCTGTTCGGCCCGCATGACCGCGTGGTGCTGCCGCGCATCCTGCATCTGCTGAAACTGCGCGGCGGCGTGCTGCCGCTGCCCCGTGGCGGCGCAGCGCGCATGGACCTGACCTATCTGGAAAACGTGGTGCACGCCATGCAGTGCGCCACCACGGCGGACGTACCTTCGGGCGCTGCCTACAACATCACCAATCACGCACCGGCCACGCTGCGCGATCTGCTCGATCAACTGCTGGGGCAACAGCTCGGCCTGCGCTACCGCATCCGCGCCGTGCCCTATCCGGCCATGGCATTGGCCGCACGCGCCATGGAATCGGCCAGTGCCATCACGCACCGCGAGCCGCTGCTCACGCGCTACAGCGCCGCGGCCCTGCACTACGACATGACGCTCGCCAACGACCGCGCGCGCATCGAACTCGGCTACGTGCCGCCCATCGACATGGCCGAAGGCATCCGCCGCACGGCCCACTGGCTACGCGAACATGGCAACGTTGACCGTTTTTGAAGCCGGTTACTGCACGCACACCGCGTGCGTGGCACTGCGCGGCGCGGGCCTGCGCACTTGCGCCTTTCCGGCGCGCGCATGGCTGATCGAAGCTGCAGGTCGCCGCTGGCTGTGGGACACGGGCTATGCCTCGCATTTTCATGACCACACGCGCAGCGGCCTGTTTGCGATCTATCGCAAGGTCACGCCGGTGTATTTCGATACATCGGAATCCATGGCAGCACAGCTCGCACAACATGGCATGCGCCCCGCTGACCTGGATGGATTGATCGTCTCGCACTTCCACGGTGACCACGTTGCCGGCCTGCGCGACTTTCCGGGCGTGCCGGTCATCTGCTCCGGCGAGGGATGGATGCACCTGCGCGCGCTGCGTGGCGTTTCCGCGTTGCGGCGCGCTTTCGTGCCCGGGCTGATTCCCGACGATTTTGAAACGCGCACGCGCTTTGTCGAACAGTTCGAGCAGGTTGCGCTGCCGCCAGAGCTGGCGCCATTCACATCCGCCTGGGCCCTGCCCGAGAGCAACGGCGACGTGCTGCTCGTGCCGCTACCCGGCCACGCCGCCGGGCACCTCGGCGCATTCGTGCGCACGCATGAAGGCTGGGTGCTGCTGGCCGCCGACGCTGCCTGGTCACCGCTGAGCTATCGCGAGCTGCGCGGGCCGTCGGTGCTGGCGTATTCCATCATGGAAGATCGCCACGCCTACTTCGACACGCTGCGCAAGCTGCACGCGCTCGATGCCGGCGGCCACGTGCGCATCCTGCTCACGCACGAGGGCGCATTGTGACGACGTTACATCGCCTGCTGTGGTCTTACTGGCAAACGCGCCGGTTGCGGCTGCCTGATCGCGCCGCGCTGGAAGCGCATCAACAGCGGCAGATTGCCCGCTTCACGCAACGCGTGCTGACCCGTAGCCCGTACTTCCGCCCGTTCGCATCGAAACCGATGCACGAATGGCCGTTGATGGACAAGGCCACGATGATGGCCAACTTCGATGCCATGAACACGGCCGGCTTGCGCCTGACCGACGTGCTGGCGTGTGCGCAACAGGCCGAGCAGTCGCGCGATTTCCGTCCTACGGTCGGGGCGTATTCGGTGGGCTTGTCTTCCGGCACATCGGGCGGACGCGGCGTATTCGTCGTCAGCCCGACCGAGCGCGCGCAGTGGGCCGGCATCCTGCTCGCCAAGCTGCTGCCGCGCGGGTTGTTGCATGGCGAACGCGTCGCGCTGTTCCTGCGCGCCAACAGCAATCTGTACACGGCCGTGCGCAACCCGTGGCTGACGTTCTCGTTCTTCGATCTGTTTGCGCCGTTCGATTCGCACCGCGCGCCGCTGGAGGCATTGCAGCCAACCATCATCGTGGGGCCGGCGCAGGTGCTGCGTGCGTTTGCCATCGAGAAGTTGGCCGGCCGGCTCGACATTGCACCGGTGCAGGTGCTGTCCGGCGCCGAAGTGCTGGAGCCGATGGACCGCGCGCTGCTTGCGCAGGCCTTCGGCAACGTCGGCGAGGTCTATCAGGCAACCGAAGGTTTCCTGGGTGCGACCTGCCCGCACGGCACGCTGCATCTGAACGAAGCGCACGTGCACATCGAGCCGCAATGGCGGGACGCGCGCCGCTTCGTTCCCGTCATTACGGATTTCACGCGCAGCACGCAGCCCATCGTGCGCTACCGGCTGGATGACATCCTCATCCGCCGCGACCCGGCGCTTGGGGCCTGCCCGTGCGGCAATCCGGCCATGGCCATTGAGCGCGTCGAAGGCCGCTGCGACGACACACTCGTCCTGCCCGCGCTAGGTGGCGGCACCGTCACGCTGTTTGCCGACGTGTGTTCACGGGCGCTGGCACAGGCGCTGCCGCTGCATGCCGATTACCGCCTGGTGCAAACCGATGCGTGCACGCTGGCGTTGTCCATCCACCCCGCTGATGCCGACATTGCCCGCGCATGCCAGGCGCATCTGGCGGAAGTCTTCGCCTGCCAGGGCGTCGATGCATCGCGCGTAACCTGGCACGCCACGCCCGAGCGCATCGCCACCGATTTCACCACCAAGCGCCGCCGCATCGTTCGGCTCGCTGCGCCAGGAGCGGCACGATGAGCCCGCTTGCCACGCGCCTGCGTCATATGGCCCTGGGCTGGTGTTCGGTGGGCCTCGTCTATGGTCTGTGCGGTGTGCTGCAAGGCGTGGGCACGGTCGTGCCGGAAACCGCATTGGACCGCGCGATTCCGTTCAGCACGTCAGGCATCTGGCTGTACGTGTCGTTCTTCGCGCTGATTCCGTTGGCGTATTTGCTGGCCGATATGTCGCGCCTGCCCTGGCTGGAACGTGCCATGCAGATGAGCGCGCTGGTGAGTGGTGCGGTGTTCCTGCTGTGGCCGACCACGCTGCACTATCCGTCGCTGGCCGATGCATCGCTGCCGGCCAGCGTGCAACGCATGCTGATCGCCGTGGATTCGAGCCAGAACTGCCTGCCCTCGCTGCACGGGGCGCTTACGTTGCTCTCGGTGTGGGCGCTGGCCGATTCGCGCAGGCCGATGCGCACGGCGCTCGCCGCAGCTTGGGGGCTGGGCATCCTGTACGCCACGATCCAGACGCGCCGGCACGTCGCACTTGACCTGTCGGCAGGCGTGGCCGTCGGTGTGCTGTGCGGCGCGGCTGTCCGTCTATGGTTGGCGCGGCGCGCGTCAACGCTCTCCATCGAACCGGTGTCGACATGAATGCCTTTGCTCTGCCGCTTGCATTGATGCTCGGCTGCGTGCTGCTGGAACTGGCTGCGCTGAAGTGGTGGCGCGGCCAACCGGTGCCGTGGCGCGACGTCATCCTCAATCTGAACTCGGGCCACGTGCTGATGTGGCTGTGCCGCGGCGTGGAGGTAGCGGGCTTCACGTGGCTGTATGCCCATGCCAGCCTGCATTGGGTGGATGGGTGGCATCCGATTGTGGGCTGGGCCTTCGCCTTTATTGCATGGGATCTGGGCTTCTACTGGCTGCACCGCATGCACCATAAGCTGGGCTTTCTGTGGGCGATCCATGCGGTGCATCACGAGGGCGAGCATTTCAACCTGTCGCTGGGCGTGCGTAACGCGTGGCTGTCTTCGCTGACATCGCTGCCGTTTTTCGTGCCGCTGGCGCTGCTGGGTGTCACGCCGGAAATGTTCGTGGCAGTGTCGGGCCTGCATTACTCGGTGCAGTTCTACAACCACTGCGGACTGGTCGGCCGCTCGGGCGTGCTGGACCGCTTCATGGTCACGCCTGCCAACCATCGCGTACATCACGGCTGCAACCCGGAATACATCGACCGGAACTTCGGCGGCACGCTGCTCCTGTGGGACAAGCTGTTCGGCACGTATCAGCGCGCGCTGCCCGACGTGCCGATCCGCTACGGTGTGCACAAGCCCACCCACAGCGACAACCCGTTCTGGGCCAACGTGGTGCCCGCATTGCAATGGCTGGGGTTACGCACGCCGCAGTTGCAACGCGATACGCGCGCCACGCCCGCCGGCTGGATCGCCACCGGCGGTGTGCTGCTGTTTGGCGTGGTGATCGACTACGTACGCACCGATGGCCTGTGGCCCGGGCATTGGCAAGCGGTTTGGTTCGCGCTCATCCTGCTGCTCACGCTGGCGCTGGGTGGCTTGTCGGATGGGCGCGCCTGGGGCCGCTGGCTGTGGCCGCTGCTTGCGCTTGCACTGCCCGTGTTGATGATCGGCGCATGCGGCGCGGGCGATGCGTTGTCCGACACGTTGGCCGTTGCACTCGGGTTGCATGGCCTGGTCTGTGGGCTGTGGCACGTGCTGCGTGCCGAATCGCCGCTTTCTTCATCGCCGCATGCCAAATCTCGCTAAGCTCCGCTACGCTTCACCGCGCTCGTCGTCGCTGGCGGAGGATTTGCGCCAAGCCGCGCACGATCATCTGCAAGCAAGCGGCGACCACCGCTTTGCCGATGCGAACCTCGTCGCCAAGGGCGCCTTCCTTGTCTTAGTTTCCGCACTGCTGTATGGGGTGATGGTGACAGCCAAGAGCACGATAATTTTCGTGCTCGCCTATGTGGCCTTTCCGTTCATCGCGATGCTGCTGGCGATGAACGTGCTGCACGACGGCGCACACCGCGCGCTCTCTCCGTGGCCATGGCTGGATCGCCTCATAACACGCGTGACCGCCATCCCGCTCGGCATCGAACCGGCCTATTGGGCGGTGCGCCATGTGCACTATCACCACACACATGCCAACGTGGAGCACTACGACCTGGACACCGCCGCCAACCGCTTCCTGCGGCAGACGCCTTTTCAGCCGTGGTATCCGCAGTTTCGCTACCAGCATCGCTACTGGCCGCTGATTGCCGCGCTGTCGTTGCCGTACATCAACTGGATCTACGACTGGTCGGACCGCCTCGGCCTCACACCGCTGACCACAGACCGCGTGTTACCCGGCTTGCGTGGCTGGGCGACGTTCCTGTCTGCCAAGACCTTGCACCTGCTCATTGCCGTGGCGGTGCCGGCCTGGGTGGCACATCGACTTGGCCTCGGCTGGGGCTGGGTGGCGTTCAGCTACTTCGCGGGGCAAATGCTGGCCTCGTGCGTGCTGGTAGCGCTGATTCTGGGCACGCACTGGGCAGACGTGACGTTCTATCTGCCGCCCGAATCGGGCCAGTTGCCCCACACGTGGCACGAGCATGCATTCCATACCGCCTGCGACTGGCAACCGCAACCGGCGTGGATCGGCTATTGGCTTGGCGGCTTGAACTGGCACCTGACGCATCACCTCTTCCCGACGTATAGCCACCGGCACTATCCGGCGCTGGCAACATGTGTGGCGGAGGTGGCGCGCACCCATGCGCTCGACTACCGTGCGCTCACCTATCGCGAGTTGCTGACCGCGCAGCAGACTTTCCTGCGCGCCATGGGCCAGCGCCCAAACTGACGCGCAGACAACACGCGCGGCCTCAGTTGCGCGCCTCGACCGCGTGCACCGCATCGAGAATCACCTTGGCCACATCCTGCGGCCGCGACTGCTGCGGGACGTGGCTCGTCGGCAGCGTCGTCACCTTGGCGCCAATCTTCCTGGCCATGGCACGCTCCAGATCCGGTTGAATCATTCGGTCGTGCGCGCTGACGATGAACCACGACGGCTTGCTCTGCCACGCCGCCACCGTGGTGCGCTCGGCAAATGCCGTCGCCTTGATGGGCCCTTGCGTGGCAGCCATCACGCGCGCCTGGCCAGCGGGAACATCCTGCGCGAAGTCGCTCGCCAGCGCCGCAGGGGGCAGTGACAGGTAGCCGTTGGCATCGGCCACCAGCTTGCTGATGCCCGGCGCGGGCGCGTAATCCTTGCCCACCTCTTCCGTCGACTGCCCGGCGTCCGGCGCGAACGCGGCCACATACACCAGCCCGGCAACCTTGCTGTCGGCGCCGGCTTCCGTGATGACCGTGCCGCCCCACGAGTGCCCCACCAGCACGACCTTGCCGGCCTGGTTGCCAATCGCCCGGCGCGTTGCAGCCACATCGTCAGCCAGCGAGTTCAGTCCGTTCTGCACCGCCTGCACCTTGACGCCCTTGGCCTGCAGCAGCGGGATCACCTTGGCCCAGTCGGACCCATCGGCAAAAGCGCCGTGCACGATCACGACGGAAGGTTGATTGGCGTCGGCCGCCGTAGCGGCAAAGAGTGGCGCACTGGCGGCCATGCCAAGTGCCAGCGTTGCGATGGAGACGGCTTTGCGGTTGAACATGTCGGGTCCTTGTTATCTGTTCGGTTCTCAGTGGGATGGGGTGTACGCGAGGCTGCCGCTTCAGGCGTGTGCACCGTCGTAGTAAGGGTTCGCGCAGCGGGCGCCATCGGTGTAGATGTCGGTGGCGCGGGCGCCGTCCGTATACACGTCAGACGAACGCGCGCCCTCCGTGTAGGCGTCTACCGCGCTTTGCACGGCGCGGGCACCTTCGGTGTATGGGTCGCGTGCACCGATTGACGAAGCGGCTTGCGCGCCGGCAGCGGCCACAGCAAGGGCAACAACAGCGAGGGTCTTGGCGAGATTGCGGGTCATGATCGTTTTCCTTTGAACGGTTGGTTTGGGATTGCGCGGCCTGCCGGTGCTTTGCGTTGCGTTGGCCCGGCGTCTTGGCCACGGAATGCATTTAAGTCGCCTGACGTATCCGGCACGTAGCGATGTGCTGCCCGTTTTGTCTGGGCATGTACCGGAGCTGCCGCCGGATACAAACGCATACAAAACCCCGTCCATCGATGCCCGTTGCTACAAAGCAATACAAATCGGCGGCATCGTGAAACCGACCGGATACATCGCAGGCGTCCAATGCTGGAAACGAGGTGAGCAAGACCCGGCCTCGTCATCCATCCTTGATCACTGGAGCCCTCATGCAACCGACCCGATTGACCGCAACGTTGCTCGTACTGGCAGGCGCCCTGGGCGCGCACAACGCGTTTGCGCAAGCCGCAGGCCTGCATCGGACCGACCTCGTCCACCACGACCTAAGCGTGCCAGGCCGCGAAACCCTGCAAGTGCGCGTGGATTTCGATGAGCGTGCATTCGCCCCCGCGCATGTCCACCCCGGCGAGGAAATCGCCCACGTCCTGCAAGGCACGATCGAATACCGGCTGGATGGTCAGCCCCCCGTGACGCTGCAGACCGGCGATTCGTTGTTCATTCCGGCCGGCGTTGCGCACTCGGCAAGAAACGTTGGCAGCGGCAAGGCATCGGAACTGGCCACGTATGTCGTGAAGTCCGGTGAGCCGCTGGTCAAGCTCGTTCACTAATCCCCGCCCCATCCACCCAAAAGAGAGAACTCCCATGTCGAACCCCGTCAACCTTCGCCGTCGCCGCCTTCTGGGCACCACCATCGCCAGCATTGGCGTGCTCGATCTCGGGCTGGCCGAACTTGTGCATGCACAACCGGCACCGTCCCTCAATGCAAGTGCGCTGCTGGCTGGCCAAGCCAACCCGTTCGGCACGCTGCAGCAGATCGATGCCGGTGTGCTCAACATCGGCTACGCAGACCTTGGACCGAAGAACGGTCCCGTGATGATCCTGCTGCACGGCTGGCCGTATGACATCTACAGCTATGCAGAGGTGGCGCCCGCGCTGGCGGCGGCAGGCTATCGCGTGCTGGTGCCGTATCTGCGCGGCTATGGATCGACGCGCATCCGCTCCGCGGACACGCCGCGCAACGGGCAGCAGGCCGCGCTGGCCGCCGACATCATCGCGTTCATGGATGCATTGAAGATCAAGCAGGCGCACTTTGGCGGATATGACTGGGGCGCGCGCACGGCGGACATCATCGCGGCGCTGTGGCCGGAACGCTGCAAGACGCTGGTATCTGTCAGCGGCTACCTGATCGGCAGCCAAGAGGCGAACCGCAAGCCGTTGCCTCCGGCCGCGGAATTTGCGTGGTGGTATCAGTTCTATTTCACGACGGAGCGTGGCGCGCAGGGTTACGCCGCCAACTGCAAGGAGTTCAACCGCCTGATCTGGAAGCTCGCGTCGCCCACGTGGAAGTTTGACGACGCCACGTACGACCGCAGCGCCACCGCATTCGACAACCCCGATCACGTTGCCGTCGTCATCCACAACTACCGCTGGCGCCTGGGCCTGGCGCAGGGCGAATCGAAGTACGACGCGCTGGAACAGCGCCTGGCCACCGCACCGGCCATCACGGTGCCCACCATCACCATGGAAGGCGATGCCAACGGCGCACCGCACCCGGATCCGTCAGCCTATGCGAAGAAGTTCACGGGCAAGTACCAGCACCGGAACATCGGTGGCGGCATCGGGCACAACCTGCCGCAGGAAGCGCCAAAGGCGTTCGTACAGGCCATGCTGGACGTGGTGCACCTCTGAACCGGCGAGCCTGGCGGCGCTTCTGGCTCACAACGCCGACAGCAACCCTTGGGGTAACCCACGCGTCAGGGCCAGCAGCGTCATCACGGCCGGCATGGCCGCCGCGGCCATCACCGTCTGCGCGGCGGTGATGCCGGCCATGAGCGGCGCGTCACCGCCGAGTTGACGCGCCATGATGTACGACGAGGATGCCGTGGGCAGCGCCTGAAACAGCAGCGCCACGATCAACGCAGCATCGGTCAGGCCGAGCGCGTGGCCAAGAGCGAGCGTCAACACGGGCATGGCCAGGAACTTGATGACCGACGACACGAACACGGGCTGCGCCCACGAACGCACGCCGCTGAAGTTGAGCGCAGCGCCCACGCACAGCAGACCCAGCGGCATGGACGCCACCCCGAGCGCACGCACCGCCGGCTCAATCGCCGCAGGCATCTGCAACCCCAGCGCCTGCATGGCAATGCCCAGCGAGCAAGCCACCACCGGCGGATTCGTCACGATCTGACGCACGAGTGCACGCCCACTCAAGCGCACCGAGCCATAGCGGGCGAAGACCAGCACGCACAACAGATTGACTGTCGGCACAATCGCCGCGTTGCAAACGGCCGCCAGCGCAATCCCCTTGGCACCGAAGATGCCTGTAGCCAGCGACACGCCTACGTAGTTGTTGAACCGCACCGCCCCCTGAAACACCGAGGTAAATGCGGCACCGTCCAGTTGCATCCACGGCCGGGCCAGCATTAGCGCAACTGCCACCAGCAATGTCGCGCCAATCAACGTCAGCACCAGCGGCAACACGGGCAAAGACTGCATGTGCGCCGTGGCCAGCCCATGCATGAACAACGCCGGTAACAGGACGTAGTAGCAGAGCCGCTCAGCCTGCGGCCAGAAGGTTTCGGCGAGGAAGGCGGAGCGCTTGAGCCAATGGCCGAGCGCCACCAGAAGCGCAACCGGCGCGAGAGCGAGCAGGATTGCGGCGGTCATGGCCGTGCTCCTGCATCGTGGCGTGCCCGCAATGCGGGCGAGAGGCGGAGGAACGTGCGGAACGGCATGAGGTGCTCGGCGAAAAACAGGAACACCGCCAAGCTATCACGCAGTAACAGCAGTAATAATTGTTATTTATCTGGCGATCAATGAGAAATTCTCATTGCAGAAGCGACCACGGCATCGGTCAATGCCTGGGTAAAGCGCTGTGCAGTCCGCGATTGGTGTTCAAGCAGCACCACCGCGCGGTGCAATTGCGGTTGGCCAAACGCCAGCCGGGCGATGGGCGGCAATTGCGTCAGCTCGGAGTCGGATATCGCCACGACGGCGGCGCCCAATCCGCTTGCCACCATGCGCACGATCGTGTCCTTGTTGTCGAGCACCATCTCTTCGCGCACCCGCACGCCCAAGCGCCGAAGTTCCGAAGCAATCATGCGGCCGGCCCAGGCCTGCGCGTCAAAGCGGATAAACGGCAGCTCGGTCAGCAGCGCACGCGCATCACGCTCGGCGTATTGCGCGGGAGCGAGCAGCCAGAAGCGGTCTTCATAGAGCGTCGACCACACCAGTTCCGCCGGATGCGGCCGCACGGGGTGCGACGTGATTGCGGCGTCCAGTTCGCCGTCGGCTACACGCTGTGCAAGCTCGGCCGACATGCCGGCGGCCACGTGCACGCGCAGGCCCGGATGCGCCGTCCGCAGGGCCAGCAGCGCGTTGGGCAGCGGCCCCGATAGCGTGGTCTGGATGGCGCCGATGCGCAACCGCCCGACCAGCGCCCTCTCATCGCTCAGCGCGTCGGGAATGCGGTCATACAGCGCAAGGATCTGTTCGGCCTGGGCGAGCACGATGCGGCCTGCCTCTGTCAGCGCGGGCTCGCGCCGTGAGCGGTCGAACAGGCGGACGTTGAACTCCTCTTCCAGCGATTTGACCTGCAGGCTGACAGCCGACTGCGTGAGCCCAATGGCCTCGCCGGCACGCGCAAACGTGCGGTGGCGGGCGATGGCAACGAGCGTTCTCAAGGCGCGGAGAGACATGGCGGATACGAAGTTCGATCAGGTGCAGATAGCGCATCGTACCTCTCGCCACATCGCCGGTCGCCCGGGCCACGCTGGCCCGCTCCTTGGGGCAGTCAGCCGAACCGCTTACGTCAGCATGGCAGCCAGCGCGGGAGGCAACCCGCGGTTTGGCTTGTGCGGCGGACGCGCAAAGCTGCCTTCCGCTGCGCCGTTCGGGGCAAGCGCAATCAGGCTCTCGCAATGGCGGATGGCGCTGGACACGCCGTCCACCACCGGCACGGGAATGCGGTCTTTGAGTGTACGGGCCAGGCCGGCAAGCGGTGCGCCGGCCACGATGATCACGTCAGCGCCGTCTTCACGCACCGCCTGCAGGCTGAGTTCCTCCAGCCGTGCCGCATGGTCCTCCTGCACGCTGCCGATGTCGCGCAGCGGCTGCTGCAACGAGCGCACGCTTGCCAGCCGCGACGACAGCCCATTGGCGGCTACGCACTCGCGGTACCACGCCTGGATACGGTTCGAAATGGCGATGATCGAAAAGCGCTGGCCGAGCAGACAGGCGCTGGCCAGCGCCGCTTCGGTCATGCCCACCACCGGCACGTTGCACAACTCCTTGATGCCGGCGAGGCCCGGGTCCCCAAACGCCGCGACAACCACGCCGTCGAATTGACCGTCGTGTTCGGCAACGACGCACGCAGTGGCATAGCCGCCCACCAGGGCCTCGAAGCGCGTTTCGATATAGGCCACGCCAAATGGCGCCGTCGCCATCGTGAGCGTGGTGCCGGGTGACACGGCGCGACGCGCCTCGGCATGGATCAACTCCGTCACGCTCTCGGAGATATTGGGATTGACGACCAGAATACGCATGATGAAATTTTGAGAACCCAACCAAAACCGTCAAACCAGCGACGGCGCGCCCGCCGGCAGGAACTGCCCGCGCCCCGGTGCCGGTTCGAGGTACTTGCCGTTTTCGACCAGCATCTCGCCGCGCGAGAAGCAATGCACCGGCCAGCCGGTCACTTCGATGCCTTCATAGGGCGTGTAGTCGACCGCGTGATGCAACGCATCGTTGGTGATGCGCACGCGGCGCTCCGGATCCCACAACGTGATGTCGGCATCGGCCCCCACGGCGATCGTGCCCTTGCGTGGGTACAAACCGTACAGCCGTGCCGGGCGATACGACGTCAGCTCCACAAACTGATGCAGCGACAGCTTGCCGCGCGCAATGCCATCAAACAGCAGCGGCAATCGCGTCTCGATACCGGGCACGCCGTTGGGAATATGGTCGAACGGTTGCGCCTGACCGCCAAGCTTCTTGCCTTCCGGGTCGTCATAGTTGAACGGCGCATGGTCGGAAGAGAACACGCTAAACACGCCCCCTGCAAGCGCGCGCCATACGGCCGCCTGGTTTTCCGGATCGCGCGGTGGTGGGCTGCAGACGCACTTGGCACCTTCGTAGCCATCGTCACCTTGCAGGCCCATGTCTTCGGCGGTCAGGTAGAGGTATTGCGGGCAGGTCTCGGCCAGGATCTGCAAGCCACGGCTTTGCGCCCAACGAATCTGCTCGATGGCTTCCTTGCCGGAGACATGCACGATCAGGATCGGCACGTCCACCAGTTCGGCAAAGGTGATGGCACGGTGCGTGGCTTCACGCTCCACGGCAGCCGGGCGTGACAGGCCATGGAAGCGTGGCGAGATGCGGCCTTCGCCGACCAGCTTCTCGGTCAGCCAGGAAATGCAGTCGGCGTTTTCCGCATGCACCATCACGAGGGCGTTGTTCTGCTTGGCCACGTCCAGCACGTCGAGCATTTCGCGGTCAGACAGCTTCAGGTCGTCATAGGTCATGTAGACCTTGAACGAGGTATAGCCCTGGCGAATCAGCTCCGGCAGTTCGTGCTTCAGCACGTCGGGCGTGGGGTCGGCCACGATCAGATGAAAGCCATAATCGGCCACCGCGCGGCCCTCGGCGCGCCGGTGGTAATCGGCCACCGCCGCCTTGAGCGAGCCGCCCTTCTCTTGCGCGGCAAACGGGATCACCGTTGTCGTGCCGCCGCAGATGGCCGCGCGCGTGCCGGTGAAGAAATCGTCGGCCATGCGCATGCCATCGGGCATAGGCTGGTCGAGGTGGCAATGGCCATCGACGCCGCCGGGCAGCGCCAGCAAGCCGCTGGCATCCATCTCTTGCGCACCGCGCGGCAAGCCGTGGCCGAGCACGGCGATGCGGCCATCGCGCACACCGATGTCGCAGCTAAAGCGGTCGGATGCGGTCACCACATCCGCATTGCGGATCACCAGGTCGAGTTCCGTGGACATACTTAGCGCTCCTTCACTCCGTTAAGCGACGTCCGAGAACAGGCGGCCCCAGCCACTCAACTCGCGCGTGTCGACGCCAGCCAGCCGCAGCGATTTCCACACGACGGTCGAGATGGTGTCGTACACGGGAATGCCCGTTTCCGCTTCCAGCGCTTCAACCAGGTGGGCAGCGCGCAGGTTGGTGCAGAAGGTGGTGATGGCGGCCGGCTTTTGCTGCGCAACGTCGCGCACCAGGGTGCGGATGGTGTCTTCTTCCACGTCGGCAAAGCTGTGGTTGACGTGCAAGTCCAGATGGCGCTCAGCCACGCACTTGAAACCGTGGCGCGCGTAGTTCTGCACGATGCGCTGCTGCACGTCATCCAGATACGGCGTAACGAGGGCGAAATCGCGTGCGCCGGTTTTGGCCAGAATCTCGTTGAGCGCCAGCACTGACGTGGTGGCCGGAATGCCGGTGGCTTCCGTGATCTGGCGGCACAGCGCCTCGTCTTTCTCAAAGCCGAGCCAGCCGGACGACGTGCCGTTCCAGGCAATCACGTCGACGTGCGCGTCGGCCAGCAACTTGGCGGCGTTCAGGATCTTCTCCAGATCGAACTGCCCAAGCGCCTGGTCGCGCAGCGAAATTTCCGTCACGGTAAAGCGCGAGAAATGCGCGCTCACATTGGGCAGGCCGCTCACCATGGCGCTGGTAATGGGTTCCAGCGCCGTATTGGACGATGGCGTGAGCATGCCGAGCTTGATGCGTTTTGTCATGGGAGTCTTCTTCGTGGTTTGCGCGCCCAGGTGCTCGCGAGTGTGAGCACCGGGGCCGGCTTGTTATGTTGATGAGTACGGTTGCAGCTTGTCGTCAAGAGTCGGAAGCAAACGCCGCGCCGCGGTGCGCGAGTGGCGTTGGCTTACGTTGGTTCATCGCAGCTCAGACCGGCAGCTTCTTGGTGTAGTCGATCAGCAGCGTCGAGCAGATGAAGAGGCCCGCGCCGGCGGCGGCAAACAGCATCAGCGCCATGTCGTACGAACCGGTCGTCTGCACGATCAGGCCGACGATGATCGGCATGCCGACCCCGGCGAAGTTGCCGCCCAGATTCATCGTGCCGCCCAGGAAACCCACACGCTTGCGCGTTCCCAGGATCGACGGAATGCACCAGAACAGGCCGCACCAGCGCAGGAAGAACAGCGTGGTCGACAGCAGTGCCACCACGACCACCGGATCCTTGAAGCGCGCCACCGTGTAGATGGCGATCGTGGCCAGTACCGAAGCGATGCCGAACAGCGTGCGCAGCACCCGGGCTCGCGATGCCCCGGCGGCGATCCATTTGTCCGCAATCCAGCCGCCCACCATCTCGCCCACAAAGCCGGAGAAGAACATGGTGAACACGGCGCCCCCCATCTCCTTGATGTCCAGCCCGTGCACCTTCGACAGATAGGTCGGCATCCAGGTCAGGAGACCGTAGAACAATGCGTTGAAGCACATCCAGCCGAAGAACATGCCCCACACCGAGCGGTACTTGAAGAAGTCCAGCACGTTGCCGCTGACAGCGGCGGGCTCGGCAGCCTGGTCGGCCGCGTGCGCCTCTTCAATGTAGGAGGCTTCAGCATCATTGACGGACGGATGCTCGCGCGGGTGGTTGCGGATGTACCACCACGAAAAGAGGCCCGCCACCATCGTCCCGATACCGGCCACCACGAACGACGTGCGCCACGAATCAAATTCGGCGATCAGCCCAGCGATGATGAGCGCGCCCAGTGCCGCGCCCAGCGGCGCGCCGCCGTCGAGCAGCGTGGCACCGCGACCGCGTTCGTTCTGCGTCATCCAGATGGCGTTCAGCTTACCGCCGGCGGGGTAGATGGGCGCCTCGGCCGCACCCAGGCCAAGACGCGTGACGAGCAGCGGAACCCAACCGGTACACACAGCCGCAATGGATTGGAAGAAACCCCAGCCCAGCGTGGCCCCGGCAATCACCACACGTGGCCCAAAGCGGTCTGCCAGCATGCCGCCCGGAATCTGCATGAGCGCGTACGTCAGAAAGAACGAACTCAGCAGTAAGCCTTGCACCGCCGGGCCGATGTTGAATTCCTTCGCGATCAACGGCATCGCGACTGACAACGATGCGCGGTCGACGTAGTTGATGGAAATCAGCATCAACATCATCAAGAAAATCTTCCAGCGCACAGAGCTCTTCGTCTCCGTTAGCGCCATGGCCGGGGCCGGGCTTGTGGTTTCCATTACGCGTGTCTCCTGGTAGCTCCGGAAGTCGTTTCGGAAAACGGGCTTGGGGGCCGGTCTTGACGCCGATCCGCCCCAACTCCGCCCACCGAAACGACCTCCTGAGTCGATTTGATTGGTTTGTGTTGCGCAACGTGGCCGAGTATAGGATACGTAATCTGTAATTACAACATCTGTAAGTTGTTGATTTTATTGAACACAAAAAGCACAATCTCGGTGTGTGATAGCCTTTTGTGGTGCATCTTCCCCATTCTGGTGACGTCTGTGACCCAACCGCTGCTTCAATCCTCTCGCCTGCGAACGCTCGGCATGTCGGCCGAAATCGCCTCGCGCCTACGCACCCTCATCGAAGAAGGCGAACTGCCGCCCGGCGCCCGCATCGACGAGCGCGCTTTCTGTGAAATGTTTGATGTCTCCAAGACGCCGCTGCGTGAGGCGCTCAAGGTGCTGGTGGCCGAGGGTCTGGTGCTGCATCGGCAGTACATCGGCTACCGCGTCGCGCCGCTCGATCTGGATGAACTGCGCGCCACCTTCGAAACGCTGCACGGGCTGGAATTCACGGCTGGAGAACTGGCGGCGGCGCGGCTGTCCGAGGTGGCTCTGGCGCGCCTGGAACGCAAGCACCAGGCAATGCTTGACGCGCATGCGGCGGGCAGGCGCACCGAGTACTTCCGCATCAACCAGGAAATTCACCAGCTCATCATCGATGGCACGGCCAACCCAGTGCTGGCCGGCATTTACGCGACGTTGATGAGCAAGGTGCACCGCGCGCGCGGCGCGGCCAACGCCGACACGCTGCGCTGGCAGGAATCGCACGAAGAACACGAAGCCATCATGGCCGCCCTTCGCGAGCCAGGACGCCCACGCCTGGCACAGGTGCTGCGCCTGCACTCGGAGAACACCGCCAAGGAAGTTCTAAGCGTCGTGGCAAGCAGCCTGGCCGAGGCCGGACGCCCTACCCGATCGACCAAGGAAGCCCCCAAGAAAGGCGCGCAATGAAGCTCGTACGCGTGGGGGCGCCCGGCGCAGAGCGCCCGGGCCTGATCGATATGCAAGGCCGCGCGCGCGACCTGTCAGGCGTGGTCAGCGAACTGGGCCCGCAGCAGTTGTCCGATGCCGCGCTCGCACAACTCGCAGGCGTCGACATCGCCGCCTTGCCCGTGCTGCCGGATACCCGTTTTGGTGTGCCATGGACCGGCATCGGCAAGATCATCGCGATCGGCCTGAACTATGCCGACCATGCCGCCGAAGCCGGCTTGCCGCCTCCTGCTGAGCCCATCCTCTTTCTTAAAGCCAACAGCGCTTTGAACGGCCCCAACGATGCCGTCATGCTGCCGCGCGGTTCTGAAAAGACCGACTGGGAGGTTGAACTCGGCGTGGTGATCGGCAAGACGGCGAGCGATGTTTCCCGCGAAGAAGCGCTCTCGCACGTTGCCGGCTATTGCGTGGTGAACGATGTGTCGGAACGCGAGTTCCAGCTTGAGCGCGGCGGCACGTGGGACAAGGGCAAGGGCTGCGACACCTTCTGCCCCGTCGGCCCGTGGCTGGTCACGCGTGACGAAGTGCCCGACCCGCAGGCGCTTGGCCTGTGGCTCGACGTCAATGGCAAACGTGCGCAGCAGGGCAGCACGGCGACCATGGTGTTTGGCGTGGCGCACCTGGTGAGCTACGTCAGCCGCTTCATGACGCTGCACCCAGGCGACCTGATTTGCACCGGCACGCCGCCCGGCGTCGGCATGGGAGCCAAGCCCCCGCGCTATCTCAAGGCCGGTGACACCATGCGCCTGGGCATCGACGGCCTTGGCGTGCAGACACAGACGGTCGCCGCCTACACCAAAGCCTAGACAGGCATGCGGCGCGGCGCGCTTAACGCTGTGCCGCCACCAGCTTGCGCATCGCGTCCACCAACTTCGGATCAACCGCGCCCAGCGTATTGGTGCGCGCGGTGATGCGCCCTTCTGCGTCCAGCAGCAGGATCGTGCTCGAATGGTTGAAATCGCCATCTGCCAGGCGCCGGTATTGCACGCCCAGCAGCGCCGCCACCTCACGCGTGCCGCTGGCGTTTGCGCGGGCGACTTGCCAGTGGTCGTCGGCGCCATGCGCGTTGGCTGTCTTCTTGAGCGCCGCAACGGAATCGCGCTCCGGATCGACCGTCACCATCAGCACCCGCACGCCGTCGTGCGCGGGCTTACCACCCTTGGCGAGCGTCGCGCGAATGGTCTCAAAGATCATCGGGCAGACCATCTGGCACGACGAATAAAACATGCTCACGAGTACCGGCTCGCCGCGCAGGTCTGCCAGGTGGAAGACGCGGCCGTTCTGGTCGGTCAACGCCACATCAGATTGGTACAGCGAGCCCGAAGCGACGGGCCCGGCAGCAAGCGCGGCGGCTGCGACACCAGCCAGCATGAGTGCCACAAAGGCACGACAAAGTTGCTTAAGAAGCGTCATGGACGTTCTCCATTGATGGATCGGGCGCAGCGAAAGCCAAGGCTTCCCGTGGCATCGGCGCCTTCAAGTGATGACAGCAACGCCACGCGCATCAGCACGGCGTAGCTGTCGCGGCGCACGATGCTGATGGCACCGGCGCCGCAAAACTTCTGCTTGTCGGGGTCGCCCTGCGTGCGGCTGTCCCCGGCGATGAAGAGTGCGTTGAAATCGTCGACCCATTCCCAGATCAGGCCGTGCAGATCGCGCACGCCATGGACATCCGCTGGACCGCCAACGGGCGGCAACACACGCGTGGCGGGCCGTTCGTACCAGCCAAGAATGCGTTGCGCCCATTGCGGGTCGTCGCGGGCGTCTGCACGTGTGGCGTCGGCCGCAGCGGCGGATTCCCACTCCAGCCACGTCGGCAGGCGCGCCCCTTCGCTTTCGCAATAGGCACGGGCCGCAAACCAGCTCACGCCAGTCACCGGCGCTTGCGGCGAGGCTTGCGCATCGGCGTGCGTCGCGTCGGCCCAGTCGGCAAGGTAGGCCTTGCCGGCAAAGACTTGCGGCACACGGCCACGCTGCCAGGCCTCGTGACGTTGTACGAAAGTCTGGAACTCGCCGATGGTGACCGGCGTGGTGCGCAACTCAAACGGCTCGATGCGCACCCGCTGCGGCTGCCCCGGTGCGTTCTGGGGCAGCACGCTGTCGAAGTCGCCACCGGGCAGCCGCACATAGGTGGCGCCCTGCGCAGCGGCGCCAGCCAGCGCCATCAACATGGCTGCAAGGTGCAAGGTCAGACGGCCCATGGTCGTGCGGATCCGGTCAATGTTCGGCCACGGCCTTGGCGGGCGCCGGCTGGGCACGCACCTTCTTCACGTCTTCCGCGCTCACGCGGCCACCGGGGTTGTCCCAGCTGTTGAGCACGTAGGTCAGGATGTTCGCGACCTCGTCGTCATTGAGCTGCGTCATCGGCGGCATGACAGAGTCGTATTCCTGCCCGTTGACCTTGATCTTGCCGTTCAGCCCATGCAGCACGATGTTCATGGCGCGCTTCGGATCTGCTGCCAGGAAATCCGACTTGGCCAGCGGCGGGAACACGCCCGGCAACCCGGCGCCATTGCCCTGGTGGCACACCGAGCAGGTACCCGCAAACAGCGCTCGGCCGGCCTGCACCTGATCCTGCACGGTCAGCGTGCCGCTCACCGAGGCCTGCGTCGCCTTGGTGACGGCGGTCATATTGGGAGCAGCGCGATCGCCCAGGTACACCGAATCCAGCTCCTTGCCGGAATAGACGAGCTTGTTCTCCGGGCCATCCACCTTGAGGATCGCCATGGCGCCCTTGTTGAAGGCTCGGAAGATCGAGTGGTCGACCAGCACATAGCTGCCGGGCACGCGCGCGGTGAACTTCACAACCGCCGCGCCACCCGCCGGGATCAACGTGGTCTGCACGTTCTTCTGCACGTTGGTGCCGCCCTCGTAGCGCACCTGGTCGAAGATGGCGCCAATTACGTGGAAGCTGGAGACAAGATTGGGCCCGCCGTTGCCAACGAAGATGCGCACCGTTTCACCCACCTTGGCGTGCAGCGCCTTGTCACCGGTGAGCGCACCTTCGGCACCGTTGAACAACACGTAGCTCGGGCGTTCGTCAATGGCTTTTTCCATGTCGAACGGCTGCAGGCCCTTCTCGCGGTACTTGCCGGCCGTGTAGAAATCGCCCTGCATGACGTAGTACTCGTGATCCACCTTGGGCAGGCCTTCGGGCGGCTCAACCAGGATCAGGCCGTACATGCCGTTGGCGATATGCATGCCCACGGGCGCGGTGGCGCAATGGTAGACGTAGACGCCCTCGTTAAGCGCCTTGAAGGTGAACTGCGATTCATGGCCCGGGGCGGTGAAGCTCGATGCTGCGCCGCCGCCCGGCCCGGTCACGCCGTGCAGGTCGATGTTGTGCGGCATCTTGCTGCTCGGGTGATTCTTGAGGTGGAACTCCACCGTGTCGCCCTGCCGCACGCGGATGAAACTGCCGGGAACGGTGCCGCCGAACGTCCAGAAGGTGTAGCTGACGCCTTCGGAGATCTGCATTTCCTTCTCGACCACTTCCAGCTCCACGATGACCTTGGCTGGATAGTTCCGGTGGACCGGCGGTGGCACAAGCGGCGGACTCGTGAGGACGGCGTGGATGGGCTCGCCGCGCGGCGGGCCAAAATCACCCGGCAACTTGGCGCTGGCGGCGCGGGCCGCAGTGCCCGCAAGCACTGCGCCCAGCACCACAGAAATCAGGCCCGCGCGCATCAGGCTGCGGACAGTGTGAAGACGGCTCATTTTTTCTCCCGTGTATCGGTCTGGTGTCGTCCGCTCCACGTTAGGCCCCGACTGCCAGTAGGGCTTTGATACAGCGCAAACGAAAAACGGCCCTGATCGGCTCATCCGCGCTGCTGCATGGCGGGCAAGCCCAGTCGTGGCGTGATTTGCCGCCTCAAGATACCCATAAAACAAGCATCTGATATACATCAATAACGCCGGAGATTCCTCTCACTAATATAGTTGCATCCTTAATGCATCTTTTTGATGCGACACCCACAGAGGGAATCCCCATGACACAGTCCGCCTCCACCATCCAGCTCGACCTCCGCGTGCTGGCGCCGCGCGAGCGCCATCCGCTGATCTTCTCCGCCTTCGGGGAACTCGGCATCGGCCAGAGCCTGGAGCTGATCAACGATCACGATCCGCGCCCGCTGCAGTCTCAGTTTCAAGTCGAGTGCCCGGGCCAGTTTTCCTGGGACTACCTTGAGCGCGGCCCCGGCACGTGGCGCGTTGCCATCACCAAGGTGGCTTCTGCCGCCAGCGCTGGCCACTGCTGCGGTGGTTGCGGTGGCGGCGCCTGAATTTCCGATTGCATCCTGCAAGGAACCTTGTCATGAAAAACAACCAAAGGCTGTGGCGGTGGCTCGGTCTGATCTTCATCCTGTCGTTCGGAGCATTGGGCTATCTGGGCCGGCAGATCTATCTGGCAGCGCCGCCGATCCCGCATGCCGTCGTCACCTCTGTGGGCGAGGTGCTCTTTACCGGCGAACAGATCCAGCGCGGCCAAGAAGCCTGGCTGGCAGCCGGCGGCCAGCAGCTTGGCACCGTCTGGGGCCACGGCAGCTACGTGGCGCCCGACTGGTCTGCCGATTGGCTGCACCGAGAAGCCACGGCGCTGCAAGCCATCCGCGCGCATCAGCAGTTCGATACCGATGCGCCGTTGACAACCGTGCAGCAAGCCGCCGTCGACGCCAGCGTGAAAGAGGAAATGCGCCGCAATACGTACGACGCAAATCACGACATCCTGACCGTGTCGCGTGAGCGCGCAGAGGCCATCCGCGGTGTGTCGCAGCACTTCGAGGCGCTGTTCGGCACCGATCCGTCGCTGGCAACGTTGCGCGATCAATACGCCATGGCCACCGGCGTGCTGCCGGAAGCGGCCGATCGCGAAGCCCTGGCGGCGTTCTTCTTCTGGACGTCGTGGGCCGCCGCTGCCGACCGCCCAGGCGAGACCGACATCTCGTATACGAGCAACTGGCCGCATGAACCCCTGGTGGGCAACACCATGACCAGCGGTGCCGCCATGTGGTCGATGGTCAGCATCGTGTTGCTGCTGGGCGGTATTGCCGCCATGCTGTGGCTGCACGGCAGCAGCAAGCACGAAGAGGAGGCTACGCCGTTGCCGGCCGATCCGTTCCTCAACGTGGTTGCCACGCCGTCGATGAAGGCCACGCGCAAGTACTTCTTTGCCGTGATCGGCCTGATGCTGGTGCAGATCGGTATGGGTGCCATCACCGCGCACTATGCGGTGGAAGGTGAATCGTTCTTCGGGATTCCCCTGGCGCAGGTGCTGCCGTACGTGATCAGCCGCACCGTGCACACGCAGCTTGGCGTGCTGTGGATTGCCACGGCGTGGCTGGCCACGGGCCTGTACATTGCGCCGCTGCTGTCGGGGCGTGAACCGAAGTTCCAGAAGCTCGGCGTTGATGTGCTGTTCTGGGCGCTGATCTTTATCGTGGTGGGTTCCATCGCCACCGGCTGGCTTGGCACGCTGCAACATCGCGGTGCGGACTTCGGCTTCTGGGTCGGCAACCAAGGCCTGGAATACACCAGCATGGGTCGCGTGTGGCAAATCTTGCTGTTCGTCGGCCTGCTGTTCTGGGTCGTGCTGCTGGGCCGCGCGCTGTGGCCGGCACTGAAGACGCCGTCGGAATCGCGCGGGCTGATCGCCATGGTGTTCCTGTCGGCCACGTGCATCGGCGGGTTCTATTCGACGTCGCTGGTGTGGGGTCAACACACGCACTATTCGATGATCGAATACTGGCGCTGGTGGCTCGTCCACCTGTGGGTCGAGGGCTTCTTTGAAGTGTTCGCCACTGCCGTCATCGCGCTCATCTTCACGCGCCTGGGCCTGATTCGCGCCAGCAGCGCCAACCGCGCCATCGTGGCAGAGACGATCGTGTTCCTGTTTGGCGGCATTCTGGGCACGCTGCATCACCTGTACTTCACGGGGACACCGACCTCGATCATCTCGGTGGGTGCAGTGTTCTCTGCGCTGGAAGTGGTGCCGCTTACGCTGATTGGGCTGGAAGCGCTGCAGAACTATCGCCGCACGCAAGGCACGCCCTGGCTCAACGCCTACAAGTGGCCCGTGCTGTGCTTCGTGGCCGTGGGCTTCTGGAACACCGTCGGCGCGGGCCTGCTCGGCTTCGCCATCAACCCGCCGGCTTCGCTGTACTACGTGCAGGGTCTGAACATGACGGCCGCCCACGGGCACGCCGCACTGTTCGGGGTGTACGGCATGCTCGGTATCGGCCTGATGCTGTTCTGCCTGCGCGGCCTGTATGCGCGCAGCCTGCATGCCGATCGCCTGCTCAAGCCCGCGTTCTGGGGCCTGAACATCGGCTTGGCGATGATGGTGTTCATGTCGCTGCTGCCGGCCGGTATCTACCAGGCCTGGGCCAGCGTCACCAAGGGCATGTGGTACGCCCGTTCGCCGGAGGTGGTGCACTCGAAAGTGATGGAAACGCTGGTCTGGCTGCGTGTGCCGGGTGACATCGTGTTTGCCATCGGTGCGCTTGTGCTGGCCTTGTATGCACTGCGGCTGCTGCGCCGTCCGAAGGCACAACAGACCGAGCCGCTGCCGGCTTCGGCTCGCGCCACGCGTTAATTCTTAACCCAGCAGTTCTCTCAAAAACCCGCAGGGCCCGTGTCGATTCGACCGGGCCCTGCGGGTTTTCCTGTAATGCCTGCCGCTCGCAAGCTCCCTACAATGACGAGTCATATAGATGAATAGTTGACCACTTCCGATACCCCATGCCCGCCGATCTCCGCCTGCCCCGCTACCAGCAATTGCGTGACGATCTGGCCGCGCAGATCGCCCAGCAGCACTGGCGCCCAGGCGACGCCATCCCGACCGAAGCCGAGCTTGCCAAGACGTACAACGTGGCAGTCGGCACCGTCCGCAAAGCGGTCGACGTATTGGTGGCCGAAGGGCTGCTCGAACGCTTCCAGGGCCGTGGCACCTTCGTGCGGCGTGCCAGCTTTGCCAGTTCCTTGTTTCGCTTTTTCCGCTTCCAGAGTGAAAGCGGCGAGCGACGCATTCCCGAGAGCCGCATCCTCAAGCGCGACGTGCTCGATGCGCCGTCTGCACCGGCCGCGGGCCTGCAGATTGAAACCGGCTCACCGGTCATTCGCCTGACCCGGCTGCGCCTGTTGGATGGCGCGCCAATGCTCGCTGAAGAAATCTGGTTGCCGTACGACCGTTTTGCGCCGCTCGCCACGCTGGAACTCGACGCGTTTGGCGACCTGCTGTATCCGCTGTACGAATCCCACTGCGGCCAGATCATCGCCAGCGCCGAAGAAACGCTCACCGCCGAGGCCGTCAACGCAACGTATGCGCGGCTCTTGCGCATCCAGGCCGGCGATCCGGTGATGGTGATCGAACGCGTTGCGCGCGGCTACGACCGGGTGCCGCTCGAATGGCGGCGCTCGCGCGGCGCGGCGGCGCACTTCCGGTACCACGTGGATATCCGGTAACGCCCCCACACGCTGCTACCCATACCGACAAAACACACACAGGAGACAACATCATGCAGGCCAACTCATCGGCGGCCCCACCGCTGCTGGACGTGCGCGGCGTCACGCTGCAATACAAGACACGCCAGCATCTGGTGACGGCCACCTACCGCGTCGACTTCCAGGTCTATCCCGGCGAGCGCTACATCCTGCTGGGCCCATCGGGCTGCGGTAAATCGACCTTGCTCAAAGCCATCGGCGGCTACCTCACGCCCACCGAAGGCGAGATCCGCCTGAAGGGCCAGCCCGTGACCAAGCCTGGCCCGGATCGCATGATGGTGTTTCAGGAGTTCGACCAGCTCCTGCCGTGGAAGACGGTGAAGGAGAACGTGCTGTTCCCGCTGCTCTCCACGGGCAAGCTGGGTGCGCGTGAAGCCGAAGAACGCGCGCTGCACTACATCAACAAGGTCAACCTCACCAAGTTTGCCGACCACCACCCGCACATGCTGTCGGGCGGGATGAAGCAACGCGTGGCCATTGCGCGCGGCATGGCGATGGAACCCGACGTGCTGCTGATGGACGAGCCCTTCGCCGCACTCGACGCGCTCACGCGCCGCAAGATGCAAGACGAGTTGCTGCAGCTGTGGGATGAAACACGCTTCACCGTGCTGTTTGTCACGCACTCGATTCCGGAGGCGATCCGCTGCGGCAGCCGCATCCTGATTCTCTCGCCGCATCCCGGCCAGGTGCGTGCCGAGCTACCGAGCCTCGCGCGCGGTGATGATGACCTTGAGCGCTTTAAGGCCCTCGAAGCCGAGATCCACGACATGCTGTTCGCCCGCACGGTGGAGGAAACCCATGCAGACTGAAACCCTTTCCATGCCGGCCACCACCGACATCAGCAACCGCGCGCCCGTCTACAGCACGCCCGTGGCGTTCGAGCGCATCGGCGTGGTGGAAAAACCGCTCTCCATTGCTGAACGCCTGTACGAGCAGGCGTGGCTGCGCAAGCTCGTCATCCTCGTCGCGCTGGCACTCGTGTGGGAAGGCGGTGCAGGCTGGCTCGACAACCCGCTGCTGCTGCCGACCTTCTCCGATACCGTGCAGGCACTGTGGGCAGGGCTGGCCAGCGGCACACTGTTTGCTCGCATCGGCACGTCGATGCAAACGCTGCTGGCGGGCTATGCGCTCGGCTTGGCGTTGTCCTGCGCGCTGGTCGTGCTCGGCATCAGCAATCGGCTCGGGCAGGACTTCCTGGAAACGCTCACCGCCATGTTCAACCCGCTGCCGGCCATTGCGCTGCTGCCAATCGCGCTGGTGTGGTTTGGCCTGGGCAACGGCAGCCTGATCTTCGTGATCGTGCATTCCGTGGTGTGGGCCGTATCGCTCAACACGCATGCCGGTTTCCTGTCGGTATCGAACACGCTGCGCATGGTGGGCCGCAACTACGGGCTCTCGGGCATGGGGTATCTGACCAAGATCCTGATCCCGGCGGCGTTCCCCTCCATCCTCACCGGCCTGAAGATCGGCTGGGCATTTGCATGGCGCACGTTGATTGCATCCGAACTCGTATTTGGCGTGAGTTCCGGCCAGGGCGGTCTCGGCTGGTACATCTACGAGAACAAGAACCAACTGCAGATTCCCGAAGTGTTCGCCGGCCTGCTGACAGTGATCATCATCGGCCTGCTGGTAGAGAACTTGGTGTTCCGCGCGCTGGAGGCACGCACCGTCAAACGCTGGGGCATGCAGAACTAAACCAGACAATCCGTGGCGCCACCTCAAGCGAACCACTGGTTTGGCCGTACCCTGCCCTAGATGGCGCCTTGAATTTCTGTTGCGGGGAGGAAAAAGAGGGGAGGCTGTTTGAGCGAAGCGAGTTTGCCTCTCCTCCCTCCCTGCAACATAAATTCAAGGAATCTTTCGCCATCTCGGGCGCCCTTTCTTTGCTTACTTTCTTTGGCAAGACAAAGAAAGTGAGTCGGCCCAGCAGGGGACGAAACACTAGATGCACCATCAACAGACATAAAAATCGACAGCGACAAGGAGACACAAGATGCAGCAACCCCGCCGCAACATCCTCCGTTTCACCATGGCCGCCACGCTGGCCACATCCCTCTTCGGCGGCGCTGTCAGCACCGCGCATGCTGAAGCCAGCGAAGTCCGCATCTCCCACGGCTACGGCATCCTCTACCTGCCCATCATGGTGATGGCCAGCGAACACCTGCTGGAGAAGCAAGCCAAGGCCGCAGGACTGGGCGACGTCAAAGTCAGCTATCGCATCCTGGACGGCGGCAACGTCATCAACGACGCGATGCTCTCGGGCGCGTTGGACATCGCCTCGCTGGGCGTGCCGGGCTTCCTCACGCTGTGGGACAAGACGCACGGCAGCGCGATGGAAGTGCGCGGGCTCTCGTCGCTAAGCTCCTCGTCGATGTACCTGATGACGCGCAACCCGAACGTGAAGACGCTGGCGGATTTCTCCGACAAGGACCGCATTGCCGTGCCCGGCATCAAGACCTCGCTGCCGGCCGTGGTGCTGCAAATGGCTGCCGCCAAGACCTTCGGCGACAAACAGTTCAACAAGCTTGACCCGATCACAGTGCCGCTGCCGCACCCTGACGCCACCGCCGTCATGCTGGCCGGCGGCAGCCAGATCAACAGCCACATGGCCTCGCCGCCCTTCTCGTACACCGAGGCCGCAGCGCCCGGCCTGCACCGCGTGTTCAACACGGTCGATGTGCTGGGCAACATCACGCTGGACATGACCTACACCAGCAAGAAGTTCTACGAGGCCAACCCGAAGCTGTCGGCGGCGTTCGTGGCGGCGCTGGATGAAGCCAACGCCCTCATCGCCAAGGACAAGACCAAAGCTGCGCAGATCTACATTGCGCAATCGAAGGTGAAGAGTTCGCCGGAAGAAGTGAAGAAGATCCTGGACGATCCGGATTCGCGCTTCACGACCACGCCTGTGGGCGTCGCACACTATGCTGAATTCATGCAGCGTGTGGGCACGCTAAAGAACAAGCCCGCGTCGTGGAAGGATGTTTTCTTCCCGACGGTGCAGAACCGGCAGGGTTCGTAACGCAAAACGCCTGAGCACAACGAGCAGCACGCAGCATCCGCACGGAGGCATTTCATGGCACTACGCATCGTCCGGCTCGGCGAGCCGCGTCACCCCGACGAAGGCTTGCGCATTGGCACCGTGCGGCGCCCGCCACGCGGCGTGCCCAAGGAAGAATTCGCCAGCCGCGATTTCTACGACGTCTGGATGCCGCTGCTCTCTCCCACGCCCGAACTCGTCAAGCAAGCCCAGGCCGCGCAAACCGCGCACGACAAGGATCAGCAAAACAAGGGCTGGCAAACCTTCGTGCGCCATTTCCGCACCGAAATGCGCGACGGCGATGCGGCACGATTGCTCGACATGCTGGCCGCGCTCTCGCACCAGACCAACCTGTCGGTCGGGTGCTATTGCGAGGACGAGGCGCATTGCCATCGGTCGGTGCTGCGCGAGTTGTTGAAGGAACGTGGGGCAAAGGTGGCTCCGTGAACCAGCACGCCACTTATACAAGGAAGACCATGACCAGCCTGCCCCGAACGCTTCGTCACCGCACCGCATCTGCCCTTCTGCTCGCACTGGCAATGACCAGCGCGCAGACAGTCATGGCGCAAACTGCGCCCGCCGTGCTCCAGCCAGCCGATGCACACCACATCGTCGCCACGCTATCGGCCACGGGGGTGCAAATCTACGTTTGCAAGCGCGACGGCGACAAGCCCCTGGCGTGGGCCTTCAAGGCGCCACTGGCGGAGCTTTACGATGCCAGCGGCAAGCTCGTCATCAAACACGGTGCGGGCCCAAGCTGGAAAGCCCCAGACGGCAGCAAGATCACAGGAAAAGTCTTGCAGCAAGCGCCAAACACCGCGGAAGCCGGTGCTATTCCGCTGCTGCTGTTGCAAGCCACCAATGTTGGCGGCGCGGGCTTGTTGAGCAGTGTGCGCTACGTGCAGCGGCTGCAGACCCACGGCGGCATCGCACCCGCACAACCTTGTACGGAAGAAGGCCAGGAAGGCCGCAGCCCGTACCTTGCGCAATACGTCTTCCTCGACTGACGCGCCGCTGCCAGAGGTTGGTGCCCCTACCCCATACGGGGGACGACGCGCTTCCTTGGCGACCCTATAACGAAGAGACGCGCGACCGGTGGTTCACCGCGTCGCGCCGTCGTCATTCGTCATTCCAGGAGCACCACCATGGGCCGCCGCTACATCGATTGCCGCGCCTTCCCCAGCGAGACCAACTGCTCGGTCGCCATCAGCGCCGACAGCGATGCCGAACTGCTGGAGGCGGCTGTGCAGCATGCCGTTTCCGTGCACAAGCACACCGATTCCCCCGAGTTGCGGGCGCAACTGCAGACCCTTTTCCAGGACGGCACCCCCGCCGTAGCGCCACCAAAGATGGCCGCTGCCTGATCAAAACGCGGCCGCCCCTACCGACGCGCCGACAGCGCCAACATCAGCCGCACCACATCGCACTGGCTGTGCGTGTTGGTCTTGCGATAGACGTGCTTGAGGTGCGTGCGCACCGTGTCGAGTGAAATGCCTAGCGTGCGGGCAATACAGGCTGGGTCGGAGCCGCTTGCGAGCAGATCGGCCACATCGGCTTCGCGGCGCGTCAGGTGGAATGCATCGGTCAACCACAGGCTGGCTGGCTGCGCAGGCGAGATGCCCGCGCGCGCAGCAACGCGTTGCCAGCACAAGGGCAGTGCTTGCGCAAAGTGCGGCAGCAAGGCTTGGGGCGCCGCACCATGCTGCACGGGTTGCGGCACGCCCGACTTGCGGTAATCGAGCCACACCGCGCCACGCACTTCGGCATCGGCCATGGGCCACGAGTCGACGCCATCACCGCGCACTGCATGCAGCAGCATGTCAGCCGCGCGTGCACCACGCGATGCCACCCAGTGCCACCTTCTATCGACGCGCCACCGGATCATTGCCGCAGCATGGTCTGCGCCGCACGCGTCGCGCAGCACGTTCATCACGCCCACGGCATCGCCTGCGCAGGCCGCTACGTAGCAGTGGCGCAGCACGGTTGCCGAGGCATGAGGTGACGTGGTCAGAAGACGCGGCATAAGGCAATACGGGCGCAGCGGCTCGCGACCGCTGCGCCCGTCTGGAAAGGGACTTCATTATAGGAAGCGCGTCACCTCCTGCACTGCTCCTTTTGCCCTAGGCCAGCCTGCGCCTCAGGCCAGCGCGCGGCGCGACATCCAGCGTGCGCGCAGATGGTCGTACGCGAGGTTGAAGAAAAACGTGTACGGCAGGAAGAACAGCATGATGCCGATGTCGATGACGAAGGCCTCCCACAGGCTGACGTTCAGCCACCACGCGCCCAGGGGCACCAGCATCACGACCAGCCCGCCCTCGAACAAGCATGCATGCACCACCCGCACCATCAACGTGCGCGACAACTTGTAGCGGTGCTCCACCCGCTCGAAGATCGCGTTGAAGACCATGTTCCATGCCATCGCCACGCCGGCAAACATGAGGGTCAATGCGCCCATGTGGGCAAGCGGCACGTCCATGATCCAACTGAACAGCGGTGCGCAGATGATGGTGGCGAGCAACTCAAAGCTCAGCGCGTGAAACACACGCTCGACAGGGGTTTTGGCTGGGACTTGCATGGCAGTGACTCCGATGAATGGGCGTGATTTTCATCGGTGGAAACCAGTTTTTCCAGTTCGATAGCATCGGTTTTTCCGATATATTGAGCGGATCCACCTGCCCTGGAGCGATCTATGCGCCACTCCCCTGAAGCTCTGCATGCCTTTGCCGAAGCCGCCACGCTGGGCTCGTTCTCGGCGGCAGCGCGCAAGCTGGGCAAGCGGCAATCGACGGTGAGCGAGGCGATCGGCAATCTGGAGATCGACCTGGGCCTGACGCTGTTCGATCGAAGCACGCGACAGCCGACGCTGACCGAAGCGGGCCGGGCGATGCTCACTCAGGTGCGCCGCGTGCTCGAAGCCAGCGAGTGGATGGACCGGCTGGCCGCGCAGATGGCCGGTGGCCTGGAGGCGCGCTTGACGCTGGTGGTGTCCGATACATACCAGTCCGATCGCTACGAACAGACGCTCGCGCTGCTCGAACAGCGCTTTCCGGAGCTGGAACTCGAATGCCTGATTGCTGAGTACGAAGACGTGCTCGACATCATCCAGCAGGGCCGCGCGCAGTTGGGCCTGGTGGCCACGCAGCCTGCGTATCCGCCCGACATTGGCGCCGCAACCATCGCCGAGCAATCGGAGATCGGCCTGTTCGTCGGGCGCCAGCACCCGCTCGCGCAATATGGGGACGAAGAAGTACCGCACACGGTACTGCGCGACACGCGAGAGCTGCGGCTGAACACGTTCGTTGACCCGGTCGGGCCGCGGGCGGAAACAACGCCCGTGCGCGGCCTGCGCAGGTGGTCTGCGCCGAGCTATCTGATGCTGCTGGAAATGGCCGTGCTGGGTTTCGGCTGGACGGAACTGCCGCGCTGGCTGGTTGACCATTTCGCGGCAGATCGGCTGCACGAAGTGCACGCACGCGGATGGCCGCGCCAAGTGCCCGTAGACGCAGTGTGGTCGCGCAAGCGCACGCTGGGCCAGGCCGGCGCGTGGCTGCTGGAGACGATGCTGGCCGGTACGGTCAAGGCCTGAGCCCGGCGCCGGGCGTGATCGCTATTCGTCCAGCTGGTCGATGATCAGGTGCGAAAGCTGCGCCGTCTGCTCCTTCGACAGCGAGAACTCCATGCCAAACGACGGAAACGCAGAAGTAGGCGCCCCCAGCGCGGGCGACCCGCTCGCCACGCGGCCCGTGAGGGAGAACGACTCCAACTGTCCATCGACGTAAGCACTGAAATCGAGAGCCAGCCGGTCGCCGGGCTGAAACGCCGCGCTGGCACTTTGCACAAGTGCGCCATTCAGGCAGATGTCGCGGATCACCGCCACACGATCTGCCGCTGATGCCGCCTGCCCTTCGGGGCGCAAGCGGGCACCGATCCGTACTTGCACGCGCTTGGCACGGCGCAACGGCATCTTCTGCATCTTGATCGGTGCAGACAGCACCAGATACGGTGAGGGAAACTGCCCCACCGATACCACGCTGCACATCATGGTGACCACGGCGCGGCCCGAGAACCCGCGCAACAAGAGAATGTCCCGTACCTCCGGACGCAGCGTGCGCTTGCCGTCGGCCGGCTGCGTGACGAACACCGCCTCGCCTTCGATATAGCCGATCAGTCGACACGGCAGCAGCCCCCGCAGCGGGGCAGATTTCTCCTGCACCTGCAGAACGGTGCCGACGCCCAGGCCCATTGCCCCAAGGCGGGGCTTCGTCTCAGCCGGGGCGGCGGGCGCGGGGGGAGCAACGCTACTGCTTTCGTCCAACGCCAGCACGGGACCATGATGAAACAGCAGGCGGACGTCTTCGGCATCCGGCACCACGGCGCCGGCGGGCAGCAGCAGGTGGCCTACGCTGTCGGCCAGCGGGAACGGCAGCGGCTGGCCGACCGGCACGTCTTCCTGGGTAAGCTGCCGGGTTTTTGGTTGGGTCATGAGGGGCGATGGATCTGTGCGTCTGGGCCGGGCATATGCCCCGGCAGGCATACCGGCCATTTTGCAACAATGGCGGGCAAACGGCCGGAGATCAACTCGCGCGAACCCTGCCTGCCTGACGCACATCAACGACAAGCGTTTGCATCACACCCCCAGTGCCGTCGCCTCGATTTCAACTGCCAGACCGTAATGCAGCGTGGGCACGGGCACCACGGCGCGCGCGGGCCGCAGTTCGCCGATCCACGCCCGATACAGCGCGTCGAACGCCGGCCAGTGCGTTTCCATGTCGGTCACATACACGCGCACCTGCACGAGGCGCGAGCGGTCGGTGCCGGCCGCGGCAAGCACGGCGTCAAGGTTGGACAACACCTGGCGCACCTGCGTCTCGAATGGCGCATCAACGAGCTTTTCGCCCGCCGGCGTGACTGGAATCTGCCCTGCCACGAACACGAAGCCATTGGCGCTGACTGCGTGCGAGTAGTGCCCCGCAGGCGGACGCAACGCCGGCGCGTTCAGGTAGCGCGCATCGCTCATTTGGCCACCTCCGCCCCCAGCACCAGCCTGGCGAAGTGCTGCAAGTCGACATTGCCGCCCGAGAGAATCACGCCGACACGCTTGCCACGCACATCGACCTTGCCGGTGAGCGCGGCGGCGGCGGCGAGGCAGCCCGTGGGCTCAACCACCGCCTTCATTCGGCTGGCGAAGAATTGCATGGCGCTCACCAGTTCCGCATCGCTCACGGTCACGATGTCGTCGACCAACTCGCGAATCACGGCAAACGTGTAGTTGCCCAGGTGCTGCGTCTGCGCACCATCGGCCAGCGTCTTGGGCGTATCGATATGGACAATCTCGCCCTTGCGAAAGCTCTGCTGGCCGTCGTTGCCAGCCTCGGGCTCCACGCCAAAGATCTTGCACGCGGGGTTCAGTGCGCGCGCCGCCGTGGCGCAGCCCGAGAGCAGGCCGCCACCGCCCAGCGGGGCCAGCAGCACATCCAGTGGGCCAACCTCTTCGATCAGTTCTTTGGCCGCGGTACCCTGCCCGGCCATCACGTGCGGATGGTCGTACGGCGGGATCAGCGTCAAGCCATGCTCGTCGGCCAGTTTGCGGCCGATGGCTTCGCGGTCTTCGGTGTAGCGGTCGAAGAACACCACCTCGCCGCCGTAGCCGCGCGTGGCTTCCACCTTCACGACAGGCGCGTCCTTGGGCATGACGATGACAGCACGCATGCTCAGCAGCCTGGCCGACAGCGCAATCGCCTGCGCGTGGTTGCCGGACGAAAACGTGATCACGCCCGCCTTGCGCTGCTCCGGCGTGAACTGCGACAGCGCGTTGTACGCCCCGCGAAACTTGAACGCCCCCATGCGTTGAAAGCTCTCGGCCTTGAAGAACAGCTCGGCGCCGGTCATGGCATTGGCGGTGGCCGAAGTCAGCACGGGGGTCTTGTGGGCAACGCCTTGCAGGCGCGCGTGGGCGGCAACAATGTCGTCGTAGGAAATGGGCAGGCTCATGCGAGGTTCTCGGGAAGGTAGGTGTAGACGGTTGAGCGCGCCACGCCGAGCGTCTGCGCGACTTCGGTCAGCGCGCGGCGCAAGTTCAATAGGCCGCTGGCGGCCAGTTCTCGCATGGCTTCGCGGCGCTGGTCGAGCGTCATGGCCATGGGTGTGGTGTTGCGTGCGGCGGCAAACTGTTCCAGCGCGACGCGCACGTCTTCCACACGGCGAGGCGCCAACGATTCGGGCACCGGCGGCGCGGCCACATCAACGCGCATCAGTTGCGTAAGGCCGGCGGTCACCGCGTTCAACATGGAGACGTCCATGTTCAGGCAGATGGCCGCGACATATTGACCACGGCTGTTCTTCAGGCCGATCGACGTGCTCTTGGCCGGGCGCCCATCGGGAAACCGGTTGGCGTAGTTTTCGATGACTTCCGGGAAGTCCGGATCGGCCAGGCGCGCGAGTCCCAGCTCCGTCACGGCGTCGCCCACTTGGCGGCCGGACAGGTTATTGGCGATGGCGACGACGGAATGATCGGGATCGGTCAGGTCGTGCAGGACGACTTCCACCAGCGGCGCCAGCGTGTTGCCTAGCGCCTCGACGATCTTGCGGCCTTCGCGCAGCAGAAGGCGGTTTTCTTCGATGGACTTCATGGATGTTGACGATACGTCAATTCCTGACATTTCGTCAACACCATAGGAGCCGCCATGACGGCGTGCGGCTCCCGGCGAGAAAAAGACGCCTGCCCGAAGGTCGAGAGAGAACGGAGGTAACTGGGGCAGGCGAAGAACGATTACTCAGGCACCAGTTGGCCTGGAGGCTGCGCCGTTTCGTGAGATGCGTGCTTCGCCTCGGCCGCGTTGCCAGGCCGGATCCTGAACCAGATCGAGTACATCGCCGGCAGGAACACCAGGGTCAGGATCGTGCCGGCGAACGTTCCCCCGATCAGCGTGTAAGCGAGCGCACCCCAGAACACCGAGTGCGTCAGCGGGATGAAGGCAAGGATGGCGGCCAGCGCCGTGAGAATCACGGGGCGGGCGCGTTGGACCGTCGCTTCCACCACGGCCCGGAACGGGTCCAACCCCTCGTCTTTGTTGTGCTGGATCTGCCCAATGAGGATCAACGTGTTGCGCATCAAGATGCCCGACAACGCAATCAGGCCAACCAGCGCGTTGATGCCAAATGGCTGCCCAAACAGGATCAAGGTCGGGACCACGCCAATCAACCCCAGCGGACTGGTCAGGAACACCATGACCATCGCCGGAATCGATCGCACCTGGAAGATGAGAATCAGCAGAGTCACCGCCAGCATGATCGGGAACAGCGGCAGCATGGCCTTTGTCGCCTTGCCCGACTCTTCGATGGAGCCCGCCTGCTCAATGCGGTATCCGCTCGGCAGTTTCTCGATGATGGGCTGAAGCTGCTTGCTGATGGCGGTCGACACATCGGGCGGTTGCAGACCGTCTGCAATATCGCCGCGCACCGTGATGGTCGGCATGCGGTCGCGACGGCGCATGATGGGCTCTTCCATGCGCACATCGATCTTGCCGATCTGCGAGAGCGGAATGCGCTGCCCGTTGGCGCCAGCCAGCGTGAAGTCTGCGATCTTGGCCGGGTCGAGCCGCACGTTGCCAGCCGAGCGCGCGGTCACCTGCACGGTGCGGATGTCTTCTCGCACCGCCGTCACCGGAACGCCGTTAAGCAGGAATTGCAGTTGCTGCGCGACAGCGCTGGAAGTCAGGCCCACAGCCTGGAGACGGTCTTGCTGCAAGGTGAAGTGCAGCGTCGGCACACGCATGCCCCAGTCCGTATTGACCGTGCGCATCATCGGGCTGGCGTCCATGACCTGCCGCACATCGGCCGCGATGCGGCGCAGTGTCTCCGCATCCGGGCCGGTCACGCGGTAGGCCACCGGGAACGGCGAATACGGACCGAACACGAGCTGCGTCACACGCACGCGTGCCTCGGGAGCGATACCTTCCGCAACGGCCTGACGCAGACGCTGCTCCAACGCGTCACGCTCTTCCTGGCTATTGGTGCGGATCACGATCTTGGCGAACGACGGATCGGGCAGCTCCGGCCCCATTGCCAGAAAGAAGCGCGGCGCCCCCTGGCCGATATAAGCCGTCACGATTCTGGCTTCCTTCTGCTTGGCGAGCCAGCTTTCGATTTTTGCGGTCGCCGCGTCGGTCTGGTTGATCGATGTGCCATAGGGCATCTGCACTTCGACCAGCACTTCGGGCCGATCCGAAATCGGGAAGAACTGCTTCTTGACCACCGCCATGCCCGCAATGGCCAGCGCGAAGAGGCCCACCACCGCACCCGCCACCAGCCATTTGCGCGCAATCACGCGCCCGAGCAGCGCGCGGAAGCGGTTGTAGCGCGGCGTGTCGTAAATGGCAGCGTGACCACCTTCGACCTTCTTGAAGTCGGGCAGCATCTTCACGCCGAGGTAAGGCGTGAACACAACCGCAACCACCCAGGACGCGATCAGCGCAATGCCGACGATCCAGAACATGTTGCTGGTGTATTCACCCGCGGTGGAACGTGCAAAGCCGTTGGGCATGAAACCGACGGCCGTGACCAGCGTGCCCGACAGCATTGGCGCGGCGGTGTGACTCCACGCATAGGCCGAAGCGGCCACGCGGCTGTAGCCCTCTTCCATCTTCACCACCATCATTTCGATGGCGATGATCGCGTCGTCCACCAACAAACCCAGCGCCAAAATCAAAGAGCCGAGGGTGATGCGATCAAAGTTCTTGCCTGTCGCGGCCATGACCACAAACACCACGGCGAGCGTCAGCGGCACGGCTGCGGCCACCACAAGGCCTGCGCGCCAGCCCATGCTGATAAAGCTCACCAGCATCACGACCACCAATGCCGCAAAGAACTTCAGCATGAACTCATCAACGGACGCGGCGATGTTGACCGCCTGATCCGTCACCTTGGTCAGGCTCATGCCAAGCGGCATGTCCGCATTGATTGCGCCGACTTCCTTGTCGAGCGCCTTGCCCAAATCGAGCCCGTTCCAACCCTCGCGCATGACGATGCCCAGCAACAAGGCGGGCTGCCCACCATTGCGCACCATGAACGTGGCCGGGTCTTCATAACCGCGCTTGACGGTGGCGATGTCGGAGAGCTTTAACGTGCGGCCCTGCGACACCACCGGCGTATCGCGAATCTTTTGCAATTCATCAAATGCGCCATCCAGGCGGACGAACACCTGCGGCCCTTTTGTTTCCACCGAGCCGGCGGCCGTCAGCGCATTCTGGTTGTTGAGCGCAGCAAACACGTCTTGCGGGCTCACGCCCAGCGTTGCCAGCCGGTCATGTGAGAACTCGACGTAGATGCGCTCGGACTGCTCGCCGATGATGTTGACCTTCTTCACGCCGGGCACGTGCAGCAAGCGCTGCCGCAGCGTCTCCGCATCGCGCACGAGCGCACGTTGAGGCTCGCCCTGCGCCTTGAGCGCAAACAGGGCAAAGGTCACGTCCGAATATTCGTCATTGACGATCGGCCCGATCACGCCTGACGGCAGGTTGCCCACCTCGTCGCCAACCTTCTTGCGCGCTTGATAGAACTCTTCCTGCACTTGCGATGGCGGCGTGCTATCGAGCAACGTCAGCGTGGTGAACGCCAGGCCCGGGCGCGTGTACGTTTCGGTGCGGTCGTACCAGCGTAGCTCCTGCATGCGCTTTTCGATCTTCTCAGCCACCTGGTCCTGCATTTCCTGCGCGGTAGCACCCGGCCACACGGTGATGATGTTCATCACCTTGACCGTAAACGCAGGGTCTTCCGCGCGGCCCAGCTTGAAGAAGGAAATCAGCCCTGCCAGCGAGATCAGGCAGATGAGAAACAGCGTGACCGCACGCTCGCGCACGGCAAACGCCGATAGGTTGAAGCGGCCCGGGCTCACAGTCGCACTCCCGCGATGGCGGTGCCGGTGCCGGTACCCTGCCCGGCCACGCGGACTTGCTGGCCCTCGCGCAGCAGTTGTGCGCCTAACGCGACGATCCGTTCGCCTTGTTTGATCTGGCCGGCAACGCTTGCCCCTTCGTCACCAACACGCACGATGGTGATGGAACGCCACGACACCTTGGCAGGGTCCCCCTGAATGACCCAAACACCGGGACCCTTGCCGGCATCAAATACCGCACCCAGCGGTACCTGTAGATCGCCTTGCGCTGTGGCCAGCCGCTCAGGAATCTGGATCGTGACAGTCGCGCCAAGCGGCGCATTGGCCAGTTCGCCATCCAGAACATAGCGCGCTTCATACGTGCGGGTAAGCCGATCGGCAGCATCCGACAGTTGCCGCAGCTTGGCAGGCGTGCCATCGCTTTCCTTGCCGAACAACGTGGCCTGGGCGACTGAGCCGATCGCAGGCCGCAACGTTTCCGGCAACTGCACCACCGCTTCACGGCGCCCGGCATGGGCCAAGCGCACCACCGCCTGTCCGGCGTTCACCACTTGGCCCGGCTCGGCCAGCGTTTCCATGACCACGCCGTCGCCATCGGCAACGAGTTCTGCATAGCGGCTGGCGTTGCGCGCTACGTCTGCCTGCGCTTCAGCAGCGCTCAGTTGCGCTTTGGCCGCATCCGCTGCGGCCTTGGCCTGGTCATAGGCGGAGGCCGAAATCGCGCCCGTGCCTCGCAAGTCGCGGTAGCGCGCTTCGTCTTCCGAGGTCTGTTGCGCGCGTGCCCGCGCGGCGCTCACGGCTTCTTGCTGTGCGTGCGCAGCGAGCTTCAGATCCGCAGAATCGATGCGCATGAGCGGCTGCCCGCGCTTGACGGTTTGCCCCGCGTCCACCAGCCGTTCCAGCACCTTGCCAGGCACGCGGAACCCGAGGTCGCTCTGCACCCTCGCAGCCACCACGCCGGTGAACGAGCGCGATGCGGATGTCACGGGCCGAACAAACGCGGCGCGCACCAGAGGCGCCTGGGTGCGTGGGTCAGCGGGGGCTTTGTCACCGCAAGCGCTCAGCGCGAGCGGCAACGCAAGAACAACGGAAGAAGTAATAAAGCGACGCGACAGCATGAAAGCCCCACCGACAGGATGAACTGGGCTTTCATTCTTGTTCTTGTGACCAATTTAGTCAATGGTCACAAAGAAAAAAAACTGCACGTCAGGGGGAAAGACTCCGGAGCACGAGGCTCGAAAGCAATCCGGGCGCCGTGGCCGTGTAGTCAAAGCTGTACTGCAGAAGCAACGGATTCATGTAGGGGCGCATGACCAGGGAGATGGCAGCTGTGGCCTCGTCCAGCGGCGTCTTGCGCTCGAAGTCTCCGGTCTCGCGGCCCTCCTGCAGCACATCGCGCAGCAACGTCTGGATACGGCCTTCGTAGGCGATCACAGACTGCCAGCGCTCAGTCGCTGCCGAGGCGGCAATTTCATACAGCTTGCGGTCATGGGAAAACAGCCGAAGGCTGGACTCCGTCAAGGCTTTGAACATGCGGCGCAGCTTCTCGGGCGGAGAGTCTGCGTCCGCCAGGGCTGCATTCACGTCGGCCTCGATCTCGCGCAGGCAGTTGGCGCAAATCATCTCGCCAATGGCCTGCTTGGACTCGAAGAACTTGTAAATGTAGGCCTTGGAAAAACCGATGGCCTTGGCCAGGTCGGACACGGCGGTCTTTTCGTAGCCGTAGCGGCTGAAGTGCTCGGTGGCGGCGGCGACGATCTGGTCTCGCACATCGTGATCCGCCGGGCCGCGGGCGGAGACGGGGTAGGGAGGGGTCTTCATGGGCTTCAGCTTACGCGAGTCGCGATAGTTGAACAACTTGTGACCAATTTGTACTATAGTCACTCAAAATTTCGATGGACGTCACCATGTTGCCCAAACACGCCTCCGCAGCCCTTCTCCTCGCAAGCTTGGCGGCCGGCTGTGCAGTCGGCCCCGATTATGTGAAACCTGATGCACCGTTTCCGGAACGATTCCAAGGCCAGACAGCGGTCAGGCAACGCACGGCCAATGCTGCGGCGGATCTATCCACGTGGTGGGCAGGTTTTGGTGACCCGAAACTCACCAAATTGGTGCGGCTTGCACTGGAACAGAACCTGGACCTTGCCCAGGCGTTCGCACGCGTTACCCAGGCCCGTGCAGGTTTGGGAGCCGCCAATGCCGCGTTGCTGCCCTCCGGCAATGTCACGGGTCAGGCGGCGCGTGCATACCAGTCTGTCGAAACCCCATTGGGCCGCGTGCTGAACTCGAGGCCCGGCTTTGACCGCTACGGCAACGCGTTTGAGGCTGACGTGAACGCCAGTTGGGAGCTGGACGTATTTGGCGGCCTGCGCCGTGGCCGCGAGGCAGCGCTGGCGGATTACCAAGCCTCCCAAGCAGGCGCCGTGGCCACACGGCTGGCAGTGGCAGCACAGACCGCCGACATCTACATCACCATCCGCGGCTTGCAAACGCGCCTGAAGGTGGCCCGTCACCAGGTGCAAACGCAGGAGGAATTGCTCTCCACCATCAACCTGCTGTACGGCAAGGGGTTGGCCGCCGAGCTTCAAGTCAGGCAGGCAGAGGGCGCGCTCGCTCAGGTACGCGCCTCGATCCCGCAACTTGAGGCGGGCCTTGATGCAGCGATGAACGCGCTGGACGTGATGCTCGGCTCGCTACCGGGCACGCACCGGGACGAGCTTGCGCAAGACAGTGACATCCCCGCCGCGCCGCAGATTGCCATCAGCGGATCGCCCGGCGATTTGCTGAGGCGTCGTCCCGACCTGATCGTCGCCGAGCGCCGCCTCGCTGCTTCCAACGCGCGCATCGGCGTCGCCATCGCGGAGTACTACCCGAAGTTCTCGCTCAGCGGGCTGCTCGGCAGCGCCACATCGGTGGGCGCCGGAAGCCTGTTCGGCAGCGGCGCCAGCCAATTTGCCGGCGTGCTGGGCCTGCGCTGGCGCCTGTTCGACTTCGGCCGCATCAACGCGCAGATCGATCAAGCCAAGGGGCAAGAGGCGGAGATGCTCGCTGCGTACCGGCTCGCCGTGCTGCGCGCCACAGAAGATGTGGAAGACGCCTTCTCCGCCCTGGTCAAGCGCGAAGAGCAGGCCACCGTGCTCGCGCAGGGCGTGGATTCGCTGAGCCGCGCGCGGAATGCTTCATTTGCTGCGTACCAAAAAGGCGTCGTCAGCCTGATCGAAGTCCTGCAGGCAGACGAGAGCCTGTTGCGTGCATCGGACGCTCGCGCCCAGGCCCAAACGGAATCCGCGCGCGCCGCGGTCGCGGCATTCAAGGCGCTAGGCGGCGGCTGGCAGCCCGATACCTCGACCGCCGTCGCCAGCAAATAGATCGCTGACAAAACGATTGACCGCTACTCCCATTCACCCATACAGAAAGAAACTGCCATGTCGAATTCCAAAGTTGTTGTGATTACCGGCGTGTCCTCCGGCATCGGCCGTGCCACCGCCGCAAAGTTTGCCCAGCGCGGGTGCCGTGTATTCGGCACCGTGCGCAACCTCGCACGCACTCAACCGATTGCCGGTGTTGAACTGATCCAGATGGATGTCCGTGATGAAGCCTCTGTCCAGCGTGGATTCGAGGCGATCATCGCGCAGGCCAAGCGCATCGATGTGCTGGTCAACAGCGCCGGCGTGGCCCTGCTCGGCGCGACAGAAGAAACGTCGGTTGCCGAAGCCCAGACGCTGTTCGACACCAACGTGTTCGGCATCTTGCGCACCACCCAGGCCGTCTTGCCGCACATGCGTGCGCAACGCTCCGGACGCATTGTCAACATCAGCTCGGTGGTCGGCTTTCTGCCGGCGCCGTACATGGGCCTGTATTCGGCATCCAAGCACGCGGTGGAGGGAATGTCCGAGACCTTGGATCACGAGGTGCGCAAGTTCGGAATCCGTGTGGTGCTTGTCGAGCCGTCATTCACCAAGACCAGCCTGGATGCAAACGCGCCTCAAGCGGTTTCCAAGGTCTCTGCCTACGACGCGGAGCGCGGCACCGTTTCTCAGGCCATTCAAAAGAGTGTCCAGAATGCGCCGGACCCTGATGGGGTCGCCAGCACCATCGTCGATGCTGCACTGGGGGCCTGGAAGATGCGCCGCACACCCAAAGGCGAGGCGTCCCTTCTCAGCAAGCTGCGCCGGTTCATGCCGGCAGGCCCCGTTGACGCGAGCCTGCGGAAGACATTCGGCCTCTCTTGAGCGCATTGTCGCAAGCGCGTTCACGCCCCGCGCGAAAGCTCAACAATGTTCATTGGAAGTCCGGAACCTCGGACGTGCAGCTAGAAAACATCTTGAAAAAACCTCATCAAACCTGCCCCTCCATGGAAGCTTGACGACGCATCCTGTCAGGCGTGGCGGCAAAGCGTGCGTCTGCCGTCAAAGCCCCGCATGGCATGGTTCCTGCACGCCGTAATGCGCCGTACCACCAAAAAAATGTCGGGGGACTTGCGTGATGAAGGGGCAGCAAAAAAGGGGAATTCGCCGAACAAGAGAAATGTGCACAGGGGCTCACGCTACGCGGCACTGTAAGCAGCGGCGTTGTGTTTTCCGGACCCTCCATGGAGACGGAGCCCCGCACGCCAGGGTGACCGCAGACCCCGCCGCCTGATCGCTCGTCAGGATGTGCTCGAAGTGCCGCTGCGCCGCGTGCATCATCACCATGCGGCCGTCTAAAGCCATCGCATGCGCAACGGCGCAGGCTTGCCTGCCGCGCACGGGCCGCACATTGCACGGCGTGCGACTGTTTGGGCTTGCAGCGCTGTTCGCTGCGCAGTACGCCCACGCTGCCCCGCTGGGCACCTGGGATTTTTCCATCGAGCGGGCGCCTTTGGAGCGCGTGTTGATGGAAATCGCCAACGTGAGCGGACAGCCCATGTCGTTCCCCTCCGGTCTTGCCAAAGACCTGTTGGCTGGTCCGGTTCGCGGTGCCATGTCGGCCCAGCAGGCTGCGGAACAGGCCCTCAAAGACAGCGGTCTGCAACTGACCACGCTGCCCGACAACACGTTGACCATCGTGCGTGCCCCTGACGCGCCGCGCGACATCGGGACCCTGCCCCCAGCTGAAGTACGCGCAAAGACAGGCAGCGACTTTGCCGTCTTCACAACAGGCTCCATCACGCATATCGAGACGCCCATCACGAGCGTGCCCCACGCCGTCAGCACCCTCACAAGAGACTTGCTTACCAGCCAGAATGCCCCGTCGATGGCAGACGCCCTGGCACTTGCCGGTGTCTCGTCGATGTCGCTCGACCCCAGCGCCACGCCACGGTACGCCACGCGGGGTTTCATGACGGGACAAATCTCCGTCGATGGTCAGCCCGACAAGATGGCTGCGCTGCGCCCCCTCGAGGCGGTAGAAGATGTTTCGGTGATCAAGGGAACGCATGCTGACATCGGGGGTGCCCCCACCGCCGTGGGCGGCATCAATGCCAATCTCAGGGCACCCACGGTAGCGCCGCAACGAACGGTGTCCGTGGAAATCGGCTCGCACGCCGAGCGCAAAGCCCTGGTGGATCTCGCCGGCCCGATCGGATCGACCGACCTGTCTTACCGCGCGGTGGCGCTGCAGGACACGACGGCCAACAGCGATTCCGGATACGCCGGTCGCCGCAAAAGCTACGGGCTCGCAGCGCTCGGGTGGCACGATGCCGCTACGGAGGTCACAGTCGGACTCGAGTCCGTCACCAGCCGCCAGCCCATGCCGCCCGCCACGTTCGCATTGAACGGCGCGCCTGTCCGATTGGCCATGCAAAGCCCGCTGGGCAATGCCGACGACAACGTGCAGTCCCGCGCGAGCCGCGCCTATTACAAGGTCTCGCGCAACCTGTCGGACGATTGGTCCTTGCACTCACGCGGCACGTACGAAGCGCTCACCGAACAATCTGCGCTCTGGCATACGGCGCTCGTGGTCAACAACATGGCACCCACGTCGACGCTGAACTTTGGCGATCGCAGCAACGACACCTCGTGGGCCATCTCGAACGAGCTCACGGGCAGGTTCGCACATGGGCCGTTCCAGCACGTGCTCACGCTCGGCTGGGATGAGTTTCAGGAGCGGCAGGACATGGTCTTTGCGGCAGCGCCTTTTCTGATGCCGCAGAATCCGTTTGCCCCTGTTCAACTGCCACCGGCCACGTTCGTGCCGGGCATTCAGGTTTCGCAATCGGTACGGCAGTCGGTGTTTCGCGTGCGTGACCAAGTCGCCATTGGCGAGCATTGGGAGCTGTCCGGCGCCATGTACGTGAATGACTACATCGCCAAACTGCCGCTCGGGCAGCTTCAGGGCTCAGCCTGGACACCGTCGCTGGGCGTGCTCTACAAGCTGACGCCGCATACCGCATGGTTTGCCGATTACTCACGCGGTTTCCGCCTCAACACCAGCTACTTCGACCCGTGCCAAGCCTTGTTGCCTGAACGGAGTCGCCAGCTGGAAACCGGGCTGCGCTGGGCAGATGCCAACCGCGCGCTGACGATGCAGGCGGCGTTGTATCGCATCGACGCGCACCACGTAAGGCTGGTGGATGTGGCGCCCGCCGGCTACGACACACAAATCGCGCACCAAAGCAGCGAAGGACTGGAAGTCTCGATGCAAGGCGCGGTATCCAAAGGCTTGGACACCTCGTTGTGGGTGGCACTGGCTCGCGTATCCGGCACGTTGATCACGGGATACCTGCCGCAGGCGCCCTTCCTGAGCGGCGCGGTTTGGACGACGTACACCATGCAGGCGGGCCCATTGAAAGGCGCAGGCGCCGGGATTGGCATCACGGGGCAACGCGGCGCGCCATGCTACGGCGACACCCCGTTTCGCATGCCCGGCTTCATGCGCGCCGACGCCAGTCTCTTCTGGCACCAGAAATCCTGGAGCGTCGATCTCTTCGCGCGCAATCTCTTCAATATCCGGGCTTACGGCAACGCACAGTCTGGAAACTTCATCCCCGTTCAGCCGGGCCGCACGCTGACACTGCGCGTGACCCACAACTTCTGACGTTGGCCGGCCAAGCCGAATCGGGCACACGCGCCAAGGGACGGGCTTAAAGCTGGCTCATGCCGCCGTCGGCAATGATTTCCGTGCCAACAATGAAGGCCGATTCCGGCGCCGACAGATGCAGCACGGTCGAAGCAATTTCCTCCGGCTGGCCAAAGCGGCCCAGCGGCACCTGGCTTTGGATCTGCGCAGCGGTGGCAGCCAGCGTGTCGGCATCTAGGCCGAGCTTGCCGTACAGCGGCGTTGTCACCGGGCCGGGGCTGACCACATTCACGCGGATGCCCGAACCGATCAGCTCACCCGACAGCGTCTTCGCCAGCGAGATCAGCGCAGCCTTGCTCGCTGCATAGACCGAAGAATTCGGCATGCCGATGTGCGCGTTGATGGAGCCGTTCAGCACGATCGACGTACCCTTGTTGAGGATGGGCAGCAGTGCCTGGATCTGAAAGAACGCGCCCTTCACGTTGGCGTTGAAGGTGGCATCCCACAGTGCCTCGTCAACGTCCGGGACGGCGGCAAAGCGGGCCATGCCGGCGTTGATGAACACGGCGTCCAGACGCACGCCGGCCTCCTGCAGTTGCCGGGTCAGCTCGCGTGCGGCCGCCACGCTGCCGGTTTCATTGCGGATGGCGATGACGTTGTGACCGAGCGCGGCGCGCGCAGTTTCCAGCGCTGCGGCGTCACGGCCAGTGATGACCACGCGGGCGCCTTCGCGCACAAATGCCTGGGCGGCTGCCAGGCCAATACCGCTGTTGCCGCCAGTGACCAGAACGGTCTTGCCTTCGAAGCGATTCATGATGTCCTCCAGTAGGAAAGTTGAACTTGAACAATCGCATGACTGCAGTGTGGACGCGGGCAAGCGGTTTGCCATACGATCCGGACGATGAACACGTTCGAAGGAATTGCACATGTTGACGGATGAAGAATTGGCTCTGCTGGAGGCCATCCGGCAGACGGGCAGCCTGTCGCGCGCGGCGGCACAACTGGGCAAGGCGCCATCGACCGTGTCGTATGCCGCGCGGCAACTGGAGCAGCGCTTCGACGCCCTGCTGTTTGATCGGCGCCGCTACCGGCTGCAGCTCACGCGCGCCGGGCAGTTGCTTACGGAAGAAGCCGCGCGACTGGCGCAGGATGTGTCGCGCGTGACACAGCGTGTGCGGCAGGTGGCCAACGGCTGGGAAGACCGCTTGTGGATCGTGACGGACGAGTTGCTGGAGTTCGAATCGCTCATGCCCGTGATGCACGCGTTCGATGCGCTGCAATCGGGCGTGGCGCTGCGCGTGACGCACGAGGTACTGGCCGGTACATGGGAGGCGCTGCGCGACGGCCGTGCCGACCTCGTCATCGGGGCGACGAACGAGCCGCCGTCCATCCCGAACCTCGGGTGGTTCGAACTGGGCGTGGTGGAGTGGGTGTTTGCCGTGTCGCCACGGCATCCGCTAGCAGCCGTTGAAGCGCCGCTCACGCGCGAGGAAATTGCCCGGCATCGGGCCGTGGTGGTGGCCGATTCAGCGCGAACCACCGCCGGCCGCGCCTACGGCATGCTCAGCGGGCAACCGACGCTGGCCGTGCCCAGCATGCGTGCCAAGACGCTTGCGCAGCGCGACGGCCTGGGCGTCGGCTGGCTGCCACGGCACCGCGTGGCGTCGCTGCTCGCGCGCGGCGAGCTGGTGGAGAAACGCACCACCGATCCGCGCGAGCCGAACCTGCTCTACGTCGGCTGGCGCAGCGGCGATGGCGACGGTGAAGGCCGCGCACTCCAATGGTGGCTCGAACAACTACGGCAGCCCCGTCTGGCCAAGCGGCTTGTGCAGGGCGTCGACGCATTCGCCTGAAACTTCACCGGGCCACGTGATCTTGCCTATGCTGGGATGACGTCGACGCCGCATTCGCCCGTCGGCGCAACACAAGCGACGCCGACTGTTGCGGAATGATCAACGTTGCAGCGTTTGTCTTCTGACAAACCCTCGGGTGGGTCAACGCGCGCTGTCGGCCAGCGTTAATCGGTCACGCACGTATCTCCGTGCCTCGTTGAGGGTCTCGTTATGAAACTGTCTGCGTTGATGTTTTCGATGGGTGCGCTGGTGATGGGGTCGGCGTTTGCGCAGGGCACCGCCGCGCCCGCCACCGCACCGGCAGCGGCCCCGGCGGCCGTCCACGCGGTCTGCAAGGATGGCACCCCGTATAGCGGCGCGACGCTCAAGGGCGCTTGCCGCGGCCATGGCGGTGTCGACAAGAAAGCCAGCGCAGGCGGCGCCCCTGCTGCCGCGCAGGCCGCTGCACCTGCCGCCCCGGCTCCGGCCAAACCTGCCGCAGCCGCTCCCGCTGCGCCTGCCGCCGCTCCAGCTCCAGCTCCGGCAGCAGCGGCCAAGCCCGCAGCCGCAGCGCCTGCCAAACCGGCCGCGGCCGCTGCAGGCACCGTTGCCCCCGGCGGCGGCCCCGACAAGGTCTGGGCCAATGCCAGCACCAAGGTCTACCACTGCCCGGGCGATCGCTATTACGGCAAGACCAAGCAGGGCGAATACATGACCGAAGCTGACGCCAAGGCTGCCGGCATGCGCCCCAGCCGCAACAAGGCCTGTACCAAATAAGACACGCCTGAAGCAAACCCGCACGCCGCGGCCCACCCGGGTCGCGGCGTCGTCCATTTCAGCCTGATCACCGCATCGCATGCCCCCCAGCAACGAACATCCCGCCGCCGCCCTGCAACACCCAGAGGGCTTCGCCCCGTTGGCTGCGCCGCCCCAACCGCCACAGCAGCGGGTGGTGCGCGACGTCATCGCCGGGTTCTCGATTGCGGGCCTATTGCTGCCCGAAGCCGTTGCTTACGCAGGCATTGCCAGCCTGCCGCCACAGGCCGGGCTCATCGCATTGCTGTGCGGCCTGGTGGTCTATTCGCTGATCGGCACGAGCCGCTTTGCCATTGTCTCGGCCACGTCGTCGTCGGCCGCCGTGCTGTTTGCGACGGTGCTCTCGGAGCCCGGCGCCAGCGGAGCGACGGCGCTCACGATGGCGGCAGCGCTCATCATCGCAACTGGCGTACTGTTCATCCTGGCGGGCGCGGCACGCCTGGGCGGCATGTCGGATTTCATCGCGCGACCGGTATTGCGCGGTTTCACGTTTGGGCTGGCACTGACGATTGCCGTCAAGCAGTTGCCCAAGATCCTCGACGTGACGGTGCACCACAGCGACACTCCACGCATCGCGCTCGACCTCATCACCAGTGCGGCCAGTGCCAACCGGTACAGCACGACATTGGGCGCCGTCGCACTCGCGCTGCTCTTCGGCCTTGGGCGCTGGGGGCGCATTCCGGCCACGCTGGTCGTCATCGTGCTGGCCATCGCGGCCGGCTACTGGATCGACTGGCACAGCTACGGCATTGCCGTGGTCGGCCATATCGACCTGCAGAACATCAGCTTCGGCGTGCCTGCGTTGAACCGGGTGCAATGGATGGAAAGCGCTGAACTCGGTTTTGCGCTCATGCTGATCCTCTATGCCGAGTCCTACGGCTCGATCCGCAACTTCGCGCTCAAGCACGGAGATGGCATCTCCGCCAACCGTGACCTCGTTGCGCTGGGCTGCGCGAATCTGCTCTCTGGCCTGCTGCACGGCATGCCCGTCGGCGCCGGGTATTCAGCCACGTCTGCCAACGAAGCGGCGGGCGCGCAATCGCGTTTTTCGGGGCTCTGCGCAGCAGCCGTGGTGGCGCTGATCGTCTGGTTGTTCCTGCCGCAACTCGCGCGCATTCCCGAGCCGGTGCTGGCGGCCATCGTGATCTTTGCGGTAAGCCATTCACTGCATCCGGCTGTGTTCAAGCCTTACTGGACCTGGCGACGCGATCGGCTGGTGGTGATTGCCGCGTTGCTGGCCGTGCTGGTGCTGGGCGTGCTGCACGGGCTGCTGGCCGCGATTGGCGTGAGCCTGCTGCTAACGCTGCGCCAGCTTTCCGAGCCCAACGTGAGCGTGCTCGGTCGCCTGCGGGAGAGCCACGATTTCGTCGATGTGTCACTGCACCCCGAAGCCAAGCCGGTGCCTGGCGTGCTGATCGTCCGGCCCGAAGTCCCGCTGTTCTTCGCCAACACCGAACGCGTGCTCGGCACGGTGCGTGCGATGCTGCAACAGCCGCACGAGCCCGCGCTGCGCGCCATCATGCTCAGCCTGGAAGAAACACCGGACGTGGACGGCTCGGCCATCGAAGCGCTGCGCATCTTTGCCGCCGAATGTGCGGCGCGCGGCCTGCAACTGATGCTGGTGCGGCTCAAGCCGCGCGCGCTGACCGTCCTGCAGCGCGCCACCGACAACACGCTGCGCACCGAGATGCTGCATGAGCTGAGCGTGGACGAGTGTGTGCAGTCGCTGGCCTCAACGGGCGGCACACCGGCACCGGCCTAGCGCGACAACGCCGCCTCGTTCCGGCCACGCCGGTCTTCCCCGGGGGCTGCGCGACACACGCCAGCCCCGGCGTTAGCGGGTTAGCGCGGGGCGTTGCCCGCTGCACGCGCGCCTTCGAGAATGATGCGCGCCAGCTTGGCGTAATCACCATCAAAGTGATGGCCGCCAGGCAGCTTCACCAGTTGCACCTGCTTCGGGTCCAGGCCCGGGCAATTGGTGTCTTTCTCTTCCTTGCCGTAGATGCACATGCCCAGGCCCGCCGGCAGCTTCTGGACCTCCGGCAGGATCGGCAGGCCGGACGCGCTGCTCGACACCCAGTTGGTCATGTGGAACTCAAAATCGGCACGCTTGCCCAGACCCATCATCACAGCCAGTGCAACATGCTCGCGCGACGCCGCCGGCATCCGGTTGACGATGAAGGGCAGCACGTCTGCGCCCTGCGAATAGCCAATCAGCAAAGCCTTCTGTTTCTTCCAGCGCGCGGCGTAAAAGCGCACGAGCCGATCCATATCGGCGGCGGCAGAGGCTGGCGTGCGCGGCGTCCAGAAGTAGCGCAGCGAATCGATGCCGACCACGGGCACGCCTGACTTGGAAAGCGCAGCGGCCACCTCCTTGTCGAGCCCTGCCCAGCCGCCGTCACCCGAGAGCAGTACGGCAAACAACTCCGACGATGTACCGGGCTGCGCGGGCACTTCGATGATCGGCAGGTCGGACACCGCTGCGGGCGGCGGCGGGGGCGGCGGTTTGCGCTGCGCGACAAGCTTGGCGAAAGCGGTCTTGAATGGGTCGGAGGCGGTCACGGGCGGTGCATTGGCAGCCGACATGGTGGCCGGCAATGCCACCGACTGCGCTCCCGAAATCGTATCGATGAAGGCTTGCGTGGCACGCGCTTCGCACAGCGGACCGGAGCGCCGCGCAAACGACGTGGGCGTGGCCGATTGCAGCGCCACCCACGGCGCAGACAGTTTCGTGGCGGGCAGCAGGACCACGCCGGCGTTCTCGGGCGGCTTGACACGCTTGGCGGTGGTGCGACTCTCGCTCATGCGGCGGCTGAAGTGCACGCCCTCGCCCTTGCACAGCGGCTTGCGCAACTCCAGCACCGGGCAGAATTCCATCGACATGGCCGCGGCAAAGATGTTCGGGCGCGCCTGGGCAATCATGGCGTAGGCCAGCGCCCCGCCTTCGTTGTCGCCAACGAGGATGGGCGGGTAGTAGCCCGGGACTTTCTCGTAGGCCTGCAGGAAGCGGCTGAAGTTTTCGAGGTCACCGTCCGGGAAGGCGCAATCGCCCAGGTCAGCCTCCAGGCTGGCGAACAGCGCAGGCGTCGACAGACCTGCCACGAGGGCGCCCTGCTGCGCGAGGCTCTCTGCCATGCGCGATGCGGCGGGCGTCCAGCCCAGGTCACCCGAGAGCATCAGCACGACGGAGCGGATTTCGCCCTTGGGCTTGTAGACCGGCACATCGCGAAAGCGCCCGTGCGTGACGAACTCGACGGCACCGGGCGCCGCCGCAGGCGTAGCAGGCGACACCACGGGCAGCGACAGCACGCCGCCATTGGCGGCCTTGTTGGCGGTAACGGCGGCGACGCTCATTTGCAGGCGAGGCGGCATGTCGCCTCGCGGCGGCACCGCCACAACACCGCTGGCGCCCGTCATGCCCACAGGCGGCACCAGCACCGGACCCTGCGCAGGTGTGGGCTTGGCGGCAGCCGGAGCATCGGCAGCGATGGCCCAGGATGCTGCCAGCACCATGCCGACCGCACTTAAATGCCCAGCCCAACGCAAGCCTTTGCGTAGTACTCCCCGATGCCGCGCCTCTTGCGTGCGCGGTGCTTGCCAACTCATTTGGAGATCACTCCCTTCAAGCCGCCGCCGATCAACGCGGCGACGTCCGTCAATGTGAACAGCGGCGCAATACCGCCACGTGCGAGCAGGTAGCGGGCTTCCCACACCGGCTCGAACTTGTCTTTGAAATTGCGCAGCCCTCTGAAATTGTAGAAGCGCGCGCCGTGTCGGAACATCATCCGTCCGAAGCGGTGCCAGCGCGGCGCAAGCTGATGCTCAACCATGCCCGACATCGGTGCCATCCCCAGCCCGAAACGCTGGTACCCCTGCGCCTGGAAGTAAAGGATGACCTTGCCGAACAGGAAATCCATCGTGCCCGGCGGCACCTCGCTGCGATAGCGCATGAGGTCGACACTCGCCTCGATGCGTAGCACGTCTGGGCACATCAGCGTGGCAAACGCCAGGATGACGCCCTCGCGGCGCACCACGGCCACGGGCTGGCTGCAGATGTAACGGTCGTCAAACGCACCCAGCGAGAAGCCCTTCTCGCGCGCGTTCTGATTGCGTAGCCATTCATCGGAGATGGCGCGCAATTCGTCCAGGACGGTCGGCACGTCTGCCGTCGGGATGATCTCGAATGACAGGCCTTCGCGCTCCCCGCGCGTGACACCATGGCGCAGGTTGGCCCGGCGCGAGCCCTTCAGGCTGAACTCGGGCAGCGACACATACGCCTCTTCGCCCAGCTTGTAGGCGCGCAGCCCCGCATCGAGATACAGCGACAGCGTCTGGGGCCGCGTCTTGTAGAACGCGGCGCGGCCGCCATGCGCGTCGGCCATTTCGATAAAGCGCCAGATCAACTCGGGCCATTCCTGCTGCGCGCCCACAGGGTCGGACAGCGCCACCCACGAGCGCCCCTGCTTGGCGTACATGATGAACGCGTTGCCCGACGGCGAAAACAGCAGGCTCTTGTCGCCCATCAGCGCAAGCGTGGCATCGGCAGCGGGCTGCTTGCGGACGATCTCGGCCGCGCGGGCGAGTTCTTCGTCGCTCGGGAAGGTCGTAACGCCCGGCTCCTTGCGAAAGAGCTGCCACATGCCGAAGCCGAGCCCCGTTACGGCCACGGCCATCAGCGCGCGGATGGAACGCGGCGCATCGCCGTCGAACGTGAATTGCCACCAGAGCTGGTTGGCGTAAGCCACCTCGCGGTAGGCGAAGAAGAGGATCCAGACGCACGCCGCAAACACGCAGACCATGGCAAGCAGCCACCCCGCCTCCAGCCGCTGCGAGAACAGCGACGACGGCCGGTCAAACTGCCGGCGCGAGATGACGAGCAGCACCGCCAGCGTCGCCAGCACCGCCATCTCCGACACGGCAATGCCTTTGGGCAACGCCAGCACGCCGGTAAGCAGCGACAGCACCAGCGCTGCCCACCACGCGGCGTCCAGCCGGTGCAGGAGCCCGCGCGCGACAAACAGCATGATGAGCCCCGCCACGCTGCCGATCATGTGCGAGGCTTCCACCACGAACAGCGGCACATGCATGCGCAGAAGGTCTTCGGCTTCGTCCGTGGCGGGGGTAACGCCCGAGACGAGCAGCATCACGCCTGCCGCCATCGTCAGCGCGGCCAGCAGCCCCGGCGACAGCTTGACCGCGGCGCGGCCGAACGGCGCCCCCGCACCGGAACGCAACTCGAACGCACCGAGCATGGCAGCGGCCACGACCAGCGGCAGCAGGAAATAGATGACGCGGTAGAACAACAGCGCAGCCAGCACCTCGGCCGGCGGCGCCTGGCCGCTGCAGCCCAGGAGGATGACGGCTTCGAACACGCCCAGACCACCCGGGCTCTGGCTGAGCACCCCCAGCGTGACCGCCAGCGCGTAAAACGCCACAAAAGTGGGCAGATCGACGGCGCCTGCTGGCATCAGCACCCACAGCGCCGCCGCAGCCGCACTCATGTCCGCCGCTGAAATCGCGAACTGACGCGCGGCCAATCCCGACGGCGGCAGGCGGATCTCCCACCGGCCGAACAGCGTCACATGGCGCTGTCGCATACAGAAGATCAACAACGCCACGACGCCCGCCAGCACCAGCAGTGCCACGACTTCGAGCAGCGCTGCGGGCAGATGCGTAATGGCAGCGATGTGCGGCGCGCCCCACAGCAGCCCGACCGCGCCAAAGGCCGTGGTGGACACGCCGAGCGCCCCTGCATCAAACGCGACCGCCTCCGTCACGCGCGCGGCATCGACCCCGGCCGCCGTGTACAAGCGCGTGCGCACCGCCCCGGCCGTCAACGAACCGAGGCCGACGGTGTTGCCCAGCGCATAAGCAATGAACGAGGTGGTGGCCACCGTAGCGGGCGCCACATGCGCGCCGGCATAGCGCAGGCCGGACGCGTCGTAGCCGGTCAGGGCGACGTAACTGAGCGCCGTGGCCAGCACGGCCAGCAGCAGGTGCGAGCGTGGCGTGGCCTGCAGCGCGGCGACCATGTCGGCGTAGTGCACGTGGTCGAGCAGCGCATACAGGCTGTCGAACACAAGCGCGCCGAGCACGAGCACCACGCCGACCACGATCCAGCCGGCGAGGCCAAAGCCGGAGTCGGCGGGCGCAGGCGTGGCGGGCGCGTCAGGCGCGGTGCGGGCCGAGGATCGGCGTGGTGTTGGACTGGCGTCGTTGGACGCGGCGTCAGGCATGGTGAAAAACGAAATCCTGCTGGCTTGGCGGAGAGCCGGGTCGAAGCGATACGCAAATCCGGACACGCAGAGACGAGAGAGCGCGGCACGCCAAACCGCCGGAGCCCACCCTCGGCACGGTATCGACGTCTCGATGGCACCCCGACCTACCGGCACAGGCTTGTCGCAGACGCCGGTTTCCTCTCGACGCGCGCTTCAGGCGGCGCGTGTGCTGGATTCGCACGTTGTTTGCGGCCTACGTAATACGACTGAAGCCGCCGATACGTTGACACGCAGCCAGCATTTTACGGTTTGGGCGCGCTCTCCGGCGCCTTAGGGGGCACATCGGGCTTGCCGGCATCGACGGAAACCGGGTCACTGGCAGGAAAGGTTTCCTCAATGCCTTCGTCGAGCAGCGCTTCTTCATGCGTATCGGCCACGGGCGGATGGGGGTTGGCGGGCGCCGGAGTGGGTGAGGCGCGATCGTCTGGCTCTGGCATGGCGTTCTCCAAGAATGCTTACCCAGAATAGGCAAAGCTGGCCTGACACGACGGCAAGGGGGCGGAATGCACATCTGTCGGGTGGGCAACATGCCCAGCGCCGTGGGTGCGGCACTCAGCCGAGGATCAGCAAGCTGCACACCCGCCGCCAAAAACGTTGCGTGGACAGGATGAAATCCACGGCCGCAAACGTTTTTATTGCAGAAAATGTCTTACATAGTATTGCGTAGGAAGGTGGAGTCCGGTACACAATTGAGGCTAACGTTTTCAATATTTTCACAATTCTGCGCATGCCTTTACAGCGCGCCACGGGTGCCTTCCTACGGCGGCCTTCCCTGCTGATCATCGGCGCGTCGGTGCTGTCGGCGGTGCTGGCCGCGCTCACCGCGCTCTCGCTCTGGGAAATGCGCACGGACGCGCTGGCCCGCGCCCGTGATGCCGCCGACAACCTGTCGCTGATCCTGCAACGTGACATCGCGCGCAACATCGAGGTGTACGACCTGTCGCTGCAGGCCGTGATCGACGGTGTGCGCGACCCTGCCATGCTGGCGTTGCCGCCCGCCGTGCGCCAACTGGTGCTGTTCGACCGATCGACCAACGCGCAGGACCTGGGCTCCCTGCTGGTGACTGACAAGGTCGGCGATGTGGTCCTCGATTCCCGTTCGGTACCGCCGCGGCATATTCACCTGGGCGACCGCGACTACTTCCAGGTGCATCAGGGATCCGCGAACGTCGGGCTGTATATCAGCGAGCCGTTTACCCCGCGCGTGACTGGCCTGGATACGTCGCTCGGACTCAGCCGGCGGCTGAACGGCCCGCATGGCGAATTCAACGGCATCGTGGTCGGCACGCTGCGCCTGAATTACTTCCGTCGGCTATTCGACGGCATCAACCTCGGCCCCCACGCAACCGTAACGCTGGTACGCACTGACGGCACGCTGCTCATGCGGCGCCCGTACAGCGAAAAACTCATCGGCCGCAGCCTGGCCGATGCCCCCGCCTTCCAGAAGCGGCTGCTCGCACCGGAAGGCTCCTACGTAGACGTCGCCGGCATCGATGGCATCGAGCGCCTGTTCAGCTTCCGCCATATCGGCGACCACCCGCTGATGGTCACGGTCGGTCTGGCTACCGAAGACATCTACGCGGAGTGGCGGCAGCGCGCATGGGTGATCAGCGGCATCGTGCTGATGCTCGACGCGGTATTCATGGTCCTGTCGTTCCTTTTTGCGCAGCAACTGCGCAAGCGGCTCGATATGGAGCAGCAATTGCATCTGCTGGCCAATACCGACAGCCTGACCGGACTCGGCACGCGCCGCGCGCTGGACTCGGCATTGGACGTTGAATGGCGTCGCGCCAATCGCCATCACACCCCGATGTCGGTGCTGATGATCGACGTGGACAACTTCAAACCCTACAACGACAAGTACGGCCACGCCGCCGGCGATACCGCGCTGCGCACGGTGGCACGCTGCATCAACGACAGCATCAAGCGCCCCGGCGATTTTGCCGGCCGCTACGGCGGCGAAGAGTTCTGCGCTGTGTTGCCCAATACGGACCTCAACGGCGCCATGCGCGTGGCCGAAAGCATCCGCACCGCCGTGCTGGGCGCCGACGAGCCCAACGTGGGAAGCGCGTACGGCAAGCTGACGGTCAGCATCGGGGTGGCTTCCCACTCGGGCATCGCCGCGGCGGACGATACCGTTCAAGACCTCATCCACCTCGCCGACGGGCGCCTGTATGAGGCCAAGGCGGCGGGCCGCAACGTGGTCATGCCCAGACAGGAGCGGCCGAAGCTGGCGGTGGTCTAGTCCAGCCCCGTCAGGCACCCCACTTTGGGGGCATGCCATCATCGGCCATCGCTTCTGCACAATGCGCATGACTTTCAGGAAAACGCTGTGAGCAAACCTCCGCACTCCCACTTCGATACGTCTGCGCTGCCGCGCGAGCATCAATTTGCGGCGTGGCGAGATGCCATCAACGTGCTGTTCGATACGCGCTCCGCCGCGCCGCAGTCGCATGGCTTTCAGGCCAGCGTCGACGCTTATCTTTGCGGCGAGACGGGTGTGGGCATGATCAGCGCGCACGCACAGCACTATGACCGGTCCCGCTCCAAGCTGGGGCGCGACGGCATGGATGTCTACGTGCTCCAGTATTACCTGGAAGGCAGTTGCGGACAGCGCGACTGCGCCACCGGCACCGCCACACGCCCCGGCGATCTGTTCATCGTCGACGCTGCCCAGCCGCTCGCCACAAGCACGACCAACAGCCGCTTCCTGAGCCTGGCCGTACCACGACGCCTGCTGTCGCCGCTGCTGCGCGCACCGGACGAACTGAGCATGCGTGTGCTGCGCGGCGATGCCCCGATGGTTGGGCTGCTGCGCGATCATCTCTGTTCGCTCTATCAATCGGTCGGGAAATTGAGTGATGCCGAGGCGCAGGCCGTCATCCCGGGCACGCTGCAACTGGCTGCGGCCGCCATCAACTGCCAGGTGACCGAAGCCAATGCGCCGGCCGTGAGGGAAAGCCTGTTTGCGTCGATCTGCCGGCACGTGCAGCACAACCTGTCCGATCTCGCGCTTTCGCCCGAAGGCGTGGCCGTGCAATTCGGTGTCTCGCGCGCCACGCTGTACCGGCTGTTCGAGCGCGAGGGCGGCTTCTTCAACTACCTGCGCACGCAGCGCCTGCGACAGTGCCACGCGATCCTGGCCGATCGATCGCAGACGCACCGCTCGGTGGCCGAGATCGCGCAGACCTACGGTTTTTCCGACGCATCGAACTTTACGCGCGCATACCGCCGCGCCTCTGGCATGTCGCCACGTGAGACGCGCATGCTGGCCATCGAAGGCCGCGCCGCTGCCATGCCTTTCGTGCAACACAAGGACTGGCGCACCTGGGTCATGCAGATGCGCTGATGCGCGCGCCTCCCTTCCCCGCGCTCCCTTTTTTCTCTCACCTCCCGCGCCCTGCCGCCTCCAAGACTGAGACGCGCTGACAGGTTCGCGCGACGGCCGAACCGGTTCGCGCGCGCAGCCCCTTTCGTCGTTGAATCCCAGCTGACGTGCATGCGAGCATCCGGCCCGACCTGATGAGCGCCCATGCGCTCGCGGCGGGCACGCGCGACGTGCCCTCTCTTCGTCGAACAGGTCAAAGCGGTGCGGACATCCCGCGCTTTGCACAACACACAACGACAAAACGGGGGTCTCGTGAAAGACATTACGGGAAAAACGCTTGCCTTGACGCTGTTCGCCACCGTGGCCCTGGCCGCGTGCGGCGGCGGAGACTCAGGTAGCAATACCGCCAACAACGGCGGCAACACGGGTGGCAATACGCCGCCTGCATCCACGTGCGCAGAAACCGGCGTCGATGCCAAGTACGCCTGCCAGACCGGCAGCACCGAGCCGCTGTACGCCTACCAATGGGCGCTCAAGCAAGCGACCAGCTTCTTCGCGGCGTTCGGCTTGGTGGCCAACGGCACGACCGACATCGACGTGGAAGACGCGCACAAGGCCGGCATCAAGGGCCAGGGCGTGAACGTGCTCGTGCTGGACGACGGCATCGACGTGCACAACGAAGATCTATTTGCCAATGCCAACTCGGACATGACGCACAACTTCGACGATGGCTCGAACGATCCGACACCGGCAGACATTCCTGCGAACATCAAGGAGGCGCATGGCACCAACGTAGCCGGCATTATCGCGGCGGCGCAGAACGGCAAGGGCGTCATGGGGATTGCACCACGCGCGACGCTGGGCGGGGCGCGCTTTATTGGCGCGGCGAACCCCGACATCACCGCCGCCTATGGTGGCGCAGCCTGGTCGAAGAACGGCCACCTCATCAATGCGTCGTACGGCGCAAACCCGCAGGCGCCGCTGGAGTACGACACGTCCACCTCGACACAGGCCGCGGTACGCGCCTTCCCGAACCTGCGCAACGGCCGCGGTCTGGTCATGCTCAAGGCGTCGGGCAATGAATATGAATCCATCAACGACGGCATCAATCTTCCGCCGCGCACGTGCCCGACCGTGGGCGGCACCGCCGGCATGATCGGCTGCGAGAATCCCGCCAATGATCCGGAAGCGCTGGAGCCTGGCGTAATCGTTGTCGGGGCGGCAAACGCGCAAGGCATCAAGTCGAGCTACTCCAACGCCGGATCGGTCAACTGGATCACAGGCTTGGGCGGCGAATACGGCAACGGCGGCAAATACGGTGAGGTGGGTAGCGGGCCAAAGATCTTCTCGACCGACCTCACCGGCTGTGCACGCGGCTACAGCCGAGCCAATCCGGACGACACCAATGACTTTGCGATTGCAGGCACCGCCACCAACCTGAAAGACAACGCAAAGTGCGATTACTCGAGCATGAACGGCACATCGGCAGCCACGCCCACGCTGTCCGGCGTGGTCGCGCTGATGCTGGCAGCCAACCCGAACCTGACGTGGCGCGATGTTCGCGAAATCCTGCGCGCGACGGCTCGCAAGATCGACACCGATTACGGCAGCCGTGACGGCCGTAACGCGCGAATCGACCTGCTTACGGGCGCCGCCACGGGCGATACCAGCGCTGCACTGACTGACGGCGCGACCACCGCGCGGCTGGACTACGGCTGGCAGACCAATGCCGCCGGCTATGCATATTCCACGTGGTACGGCTTCGGTCTGGTCGATGCATCAGCGGCGGTGAAAATGGCCAAGGCCACTGTCGCCTACAAGCCGGCAGCATTGTCGGTGCCGGACTTCGCGGCGGCCTTTGCCAACGTGAACCAGTTCAACTACGGCGCGGTGCAGAAGCTCGGCCAGTTCAACGTGTCGGGCACAGACAAGGTCGACGCGCTGCAGCTGCGCGTATCGGGCTCGGTGTGCGTGGGCAGTGTCGGCTTCTTTGTGAAATCGCCCTCGGGCACGGTGTCGGCGTTGTCCCTGCCGTACAACGGCTATTACAACAACGGCGTCGATACCGTGAACAAGTACGGCCTGGGCAGCTACGCCTTCTATGGTGAGAACGCGGCCGGCACATGGGAGGTCTACGCCGTAAGTGGCGTGCCGACCAACGCCTGCTCGACGTACCAGCCCCAGGGCGGCACCCACACCGTGACGCTCGCCACGCCACTGGCTGTGGAGTACCGCGTGATTGCTGCCAAGTGAGCCCGTTCGGAGACCATTCAACATGATCAATACAACCCTGATGAAGACCGTGGCGCTGGCGGCGCTCCTCTCGATGGCTTCGGCGTGCCAGGCGGCCGACGTGACGGTGGGCAAGCACCTGAGCACGCAAGAGCTGGCCCAGTACGCGAGCGCACCGACGGTGCAGATCGAATCGCAGCCGTTCAAGGTGCTCTCCAGCGGCACGCGCACCAAGGCTGCGGGCGCGGCATCCTCAGCCGTCACGCAAGTGGCCAATGAGCGTGGCGTGGTGGGCGAGAGCCGCAACGAGGTAGTCGTTTCGCAGGTGCCGGTCGACAGCGTGCGCCAGGCAGTAAGCAGCCTGCCGGCAACGCCCGTGTCGGCGGAGTATTACGGGCACCTGAACATCAGCACCCTGCGCTTCGCTTCGTTCCAGGACGCTGTGAACGCGCGCACGCAGCTCAAGAAGACACTGCCGCAGGCGCGCGTGGACGTTCCGATCCAGTACGCCAAGCCCGTGGCGCGCTGATTCACTAACGCAAGTTGCACACGACGCCCCGCCGCCGCGCGGGGCGTTTTGCATGGAGCGGCGTATCATCCCGGCCTTTTCCCCGTCAGGACAACACCATGACCAAGGCCACCGGCAGCTTCGAAGCGCTGGCCGCACGCGAAGGCGGCCTGCAGCACCGTCTCTCTTCTGCACAACTCGCCATGATCGCCATCGGCAGCGCGATCGGCACTGGCTTGTTCCTAGGTAGTGGCGCAGCCATCCAGTTGGCCGGCCCGGGCGTGATTGCAAGCTACGCCATCGGGGCGCTCATCGCCCTGCTGCTCATGGGCTGCCTGGCCGAGATGGTCGTGGCCCACCCGACCACCGGCTCTTTCGGCGCGTATGCCGAGCATTACGTGAGCCCGCTTGCCGGCTTCCTGGTGCGCTACGCGTATTGGGCGGCGGTCGTCTTCGTGATCGGCGCGGAGGTGACAGCGGTGGCGGTGTACATGGCGTACTGGTTTCCGGGCGTGCCGGCCTGGGTATGGATCGTGGGCTTCTCTGCCGTGCTCGTGTGGATCAACGCCAGCAGCGTCGAGGTATTCGGCGTGGCCGAATACTGGTGCTCGATGATCAAAGTGGTGGCGATCGTCGCGTTTCTGGCGGTGGCGAGCTATGCCATCCATCGCGCACCCGAAGGCGGACCGATCGGCTTTCACAACTACGTGAGCGCGGGCGGCTTTGTGCCGCACGGCTGGAATGGCGTGTGGTTCGGCGCCGTGGTCAGCATCTTCAGCTTCTTCGGTATCGAGTTGATTGCCGTGGCCGCCGGTGAGGCACGCGAGCCGGAAGCAGCCGCCACCCGCGCATTCCGCTCCACGCTGTTCCGGCTGGTGTTCTTCTACCTCTGCACGCTCGCGCTGATGCTGGCCGTGGTGCCGTGGCAGCAGGCCGGCACAGGCAAGAGCCCGTTCGTGCGCGTGATGGAAATCCTCGGCATTGCCGGCGGAGCGGGCGTGATGAACTTTGTGGTGCTCACGGCGGCGCTGTCGTCGATGAACGCGCAGTTGTATGTGTCGACGCGCATGCTGTTCAGCCTGGCACGTGGCGGGCAGGCCCCCAGGGCACTCGGTGTGGTGAGCCAGCGCGGCGTGCCGCTGCGCGCGCTGGCCGTGTCCAGTTCCGGGGCTGCGCTGGCGGCCGTGCTAAGTGTGGTGCTGCCGGGGCACTCGTTCTTGCTGATGATGGCGCTGGCGATGTTCGGCGCGCTCTTTACGTGGCTCGTCATCTTCATCACGCACCTACGCTTTCGCCGCGCAGCGGAACGCGAAGGGCGCACGCTGCGATTTCGCATGTGGGGTTTTCCGGTGCTGACCGTCATCGGGGCCGTCGCAATGGCGGTCATCATCGTCAGTACGGCGTGGATGGCAGATTTCCGCATGACGTTGGTCGTGGGTGTGCCGTTCCTGCTGGTGATGACCCTGGTATTCCGGCAGGCGAGGCTGGGGGAGTCGCCTGCGCGTCAGCCGTCTGCGCGCAACTGATCCTCCACCAGCGCTACCCAGCACGCTGCCCCGATCGGAATCAGCTTGTCGTTGAAATCGTAGCCGTCGTTGTGCAACGAGCAGCCGACCCACTGGCCGCCCAAACCGTTGCCCAGCGCGAAGTAGCAGCCAGGGCGCTTCTCCAGCATCCAGGCAAAATCTTCACTGCCCATCTGCGAGGACGGCGGCACCTGGATGACGCGCTCCTCGCCCAGCACGCTCGCCACGGCACGACGCGCGAAGGTGGTCTGCTCGGGCGTATTGCAGATGGCCGGCACCAACCGCTCGTAGACGATCTCTGCGCGCACGCCATAGGATGCGGCCTGGTGCGTAATGACCTCGCGGATGCGCGTCTCCAGCAGCTCGCGCACCTCCGGCTTGGTGGCGCGCACGCTCAACTTGAGCATGGCCGTTTCGGGGATGATGTTGTGGGTTGTCCCGGCCTGCATCTGCCCAACGCTGATGACGGCCGCATCCACAGGCGCGACGTTGCGCGAGACGATCCCCTGCAACGCCACGACCGTTGCCGCCAAAGCCAGCGTCGGGTCCACAGCCAGGTTAGGCATGGCGCCATGGCCACCGCGCCCGCTGAAAGTCACCGTCACACGATCTGACGAACCGCCCAGTGGGCCGCTCTGCACGACGGCCACGCCCAGCGGCAAGCCGGGCGCGTTGTGAAAAGCGTAGATGCCATCGCAGGGGAAGCGCTCGAACAGACCATCCTCCATCATGGCCACGGCGCCGGACAGGCCCTCTTCATCGGGCTGGAAGATGAGGTTCAGGGTGCCGTTGAAGTTGCGCGTGGCCGCCAGGTGCTCGGCGGCGGCAAGCAACGTGGCGGTATGGCCATCGTGGCCACACGCATGCATGCGACCGTCCACCTGGCTGGCGTAGGGCAAGCCTGTGCGCTCCTGCATGGGCAATGCATCCATGTCGGCGCGCAGGCCGATCGTGCGCTTGCCGTTGCCCACCTTCAATTGCCCCACCAGGCCGTGGCCACCGACGCTGTGCACGTCATAGCCCCATTCACGCAGCAGACCGGCGACGAGCTGGGAGGTGTGCGGCACGTCGGCACCCAATTCCGGATTGGCATGGATGCGATGACGCAGTTCGGCAAAGCGGTCAGCGCCCACGTGCAGGGCCTGGGGGATGCTGGGTGAATTCGGATCGAGGTACATGGTGCTAGGTCAGAGGCGAACTGGGTAAAAGCAACGATGGCGCGGCATCAATCTCAATCGCGGCCGGGATACGTCGGGAACAGCGTGAGCGCGCCCAGGCTGATTGCACTGCTGGCCAGCAGATACCAGGCCGGTGCCATCGGGTTGCCGGTTACGCCCAGCAACCACGTAACGACGAGCGGCGCAAAGCCGCCGAACACGGTCACCCCCAGGCTGTACATCACCGACATGCCGGTTGCGCGATGCTGGCGCGGGAAGGCTTCCATCAGCAGCGCAGCGCCCGCGCCATTGCTGACCGACATGAACGTCACGCCCAGCGCGATCAACCCCATGGTGAGAGCCAACCCCGCACCGGAAGACAGCAGCACGAAGCCCGGGTACGTGCACGACAGGCTGACCGCAGACGCGACATACAGCATCGGCTTGCGTGTTGGCAGGCGATCGGCCAACAAGCCAAACAACGGTGACATGACCAGCATGGTTAACCCCGCCACGCACGCCGTTAGAAATGCCGTGACAGCCGGCATGTGCAACGAGTGGATGAGGTACGTGGGCATGTAGAAGATCAGGATGTACATGGACGCAGTGGCCCCCGTCATCAGCAGCATGCCCAGCACCAGCGTGCGCGCATGCTGGCGAAGCACGTCGACCACGCTTCCGTGCGGGGCGGCCTCGTGCGTCTCCTTCAGATGCCGGCGGATGTACATGCCAACCGGCGCGATCAGCAAGCCCAGCAGGAACGGCAGGCGCCATCCCCAGCTCTGTAGAGCCTCTGGGCTGAGCACGGCGCTCACGCCCGCCGCAGTCAATGCGCCGAGCAGCGCCGCAGCCCCCTGCGTGGCAGCCTGCCAGCTCACCAGGAAGCAACGCCGGCCCTTGCTGGCCGATTCCAGCAGCAGTGCCGACGCCGCGCCGATTTCCCCGCCGGCCGACAGCCCCTGCAGCAAGCGCCCGAGCACCACCAGCACCGTTGCTGTCACGCCAATCGTCGCGTGGCTCGGTGTGAATGCGATCAGCGCGGTGCCGGCCGTCATCAATGCAATCGTCAGTGTGAGTGCTGCCTTGCGGCCACGCCGATCGGCCATATTGCCGATCAGCACGGCACCCAGCGGCCGCATGACAAAGCCCGCGCCAAACGTGGCGAATGACAACAGTAACGAGGCCAGCGGGCTGCTCGACGGAAAAAACAATCGCCCGATGGTGGCGGCAAAGAAGCTATAGACCGTGAAGTCGTACATTTCGAGCCCGTTGCCGATGGCGGCGGCAACGACAGCGCGGCTCGAATGTGGGGTCACGGTGGTGGTGCCTTGGCGCGGGGCGCCAGCGGACACGGCGATCTGGGCATCCATCTTGATGTCTCCTCCAGTCGAGCGGACTTCTATGAGCGTCCCGCAATGCGCTGGATTGAAGGGCAATAGTAGGAGCTGTCAGGCCGATTCCGCCTCTCGCTTTTTTTCATGGCTATAGCTGTTGGCTATGGCGGGGAGGCTCATCCCAGCCTGCCCGACTAGCCCAACGGCCGCCCGAGGAGGATTCCACAGTACAGTTGCTGGCTGACGGCGTGGCATGCCAACCCTTCGCTGCGCCGTGTATCAAGGACACCTATGAAGCTCAACCAGCTACGCGCACTGGTCACCGTTGCCGAGACGGGCAGCATCCAGGAGGCCTCGCGCCTGCTTCACGTCACGCAGCCCGCGCTCAGCAAGACCATCAAGGAGCTGGAAACGAGCGTGGGCGCAACGCTGTTCGTACGCTCCAGCAAGGGCATCCGGCTTACGCCGTACGGCCAGCGCCTGGTCGGGCATGCACGCTTGATCAACGAAAGCGTCAAGCGCGCACGAGAAGACCTGGAAGACATGAAAGGGGCGGTGACGAGCGAATTGACGGTGGGCGTTACCCCCGTCACCGCGCTCATCGGGCCGGTGGCGGATTGCCTCGTGACCTTCCGGCGCGAATTTCCCAATGCGCGGTTGCGCATCCTGGAGGCACGTCCGGGCCAATTGCTGGAACTGCTGCGCGAGGGCGCTATCGACTTTGCCCTGACGTCTCAGTTGCAGCCGGGCGAGCGCGGTTTCGACCACACCGTGGTCTGCCGCGCGCAGACGCTGATCGGCGTACGAAAGGGCCACCCGTTGCGCGGCCACCAGCCACTGCGTGCCTTGCAGCAAGAAGAGTGGCTTGCCCCCGATGCGCTTGCTGACGAGCACTCGCCGCTGTACCGACTGTTTGCCGATGCCGGTCTCGCCCCGCCCGAGCGCGTGGTCGAATGCAATTCCATGACGCTGCTGCTCGAGCTGTGCTGGAAATCGGACGCCCTGCTCCTGCTGTCGAGCGAATCGACGCGCTCGCCCACCATCCGTCAAACGATCGAGTTCATCGAGACCGATCAACCAATGCCCGAGCGCGTCATCTCCCTGCTCACGCGGGACCGCCACGTTCTGACAGCGCTCGGCGCGCGCTTGTATGACGCGCTGGCACAGGCGTTGCGGCAAGCCTATCCGGAGCGGCCGGCGCAGCCGTGAGCCAGCGCGATTCCGTGCCCGATCAGGCCAACGCCAGCGCCTGATCCAGATCGGCCAGCAGATCATCGATATGCTCGATGCCGATGGATAGCCGGATCGTCTCCTGCCGCACGCCAGCCTTGGCGAGTTCAGCCTCAGAAAGCTGCCGATGCGTGGTCGATGCCGGATGCGTGGCCAGTGACTTCGCGTCGCCAATGTTCACCAGCCGCGTGAACAACTGCAGCGCATCCTGAAAGCGCGCGCCAGCGGCAAAGCCGCCCTTCACGCCAAACGTAAGCAGCCCCGGCGCCTTGCCTGAAAGGTACTTGCGCACAAGCGCGTGGTCGGGGTGGTCGTCCAGGCTTGCATGGTTGACCCACTCCACCTTGGCGTGGCCCCGCAGATGCCGGGCGATGTGCGCGGCGTTCTGCGTGATGCGGTCGATGCGCAGGCCCAGCGTTTCGATGCCCTGCAGGATCAGGAACGCGTTGAACGGCGACAGCGCCGCGCCGGTATTGCGCAGCGGCACCACGCGAGCGCGCCCGATGTACGCCGCGTCGCCCAGGGCTTCCGTATAGACGACGCCGTGGTAGCTCACGTCCGGTTCGTTCAGCCGCTTGAAGCGCGCCTTGTGCTTCGCCCACGGAAACTTGCCGGAATCGACGATCGCTCCGCCCAGGCTCGTGCCGTGGCCGCCCAGATATTTCGTCAGCGAATGCACAACGATGTCGGCGCCGTGCTCAAAGGGCCGTGTCAGATACGGTGTCGGCACGGTGTTATCGACAATGAGCGGCACGCCGTGGCGGTGCGCGATCTCGGCCAGCGCGGCAATGTCGGTGATGTTGCCCAGCGGGTTGCCGACCGTCTCGGCAAAGATGGCCTTGGTGCGGTCGTCGATCAGCGCGTCGAACGATGCAGGGTCACGCGGGTCGGCAAACCGCGTGGTGATGCCCGACTGCGGCAGCGTGTGCGCAAACAGGTTGTAGGTGCCGCCGTACAGCGTGCTGGCCGAGACGATGTTGTCGCCCGCTTCCGCAATCGTCTGGATCGCATATGTCACGGCCGCCTGCCCCGACGCCAGGGCCAGCGCCCCGATGCCGCCTTCAAGCGCGGCAATGCGCTTCTCCAGCACATCGTTGGTCGGGTTCATGATGCGCGAGTAGATGTTCCCCGGCACCTTCAGGTCGAACAGATCGGCGCCGTGCTGTGTGTCGTCAAACGCAAATGCAACGGTCTGGTAGATCGGTACCGCCACCGCGCGAGTGGTCGGGTCGGCGCTGTAGCCGCCATGGACAGCCACGGTGTCGGGTTTCCAGGCGGGGGCGGTGCTCAAGGACGGCTGCGTCATGGTGCGTCTCCGGAAGGTTGGTCCGGCGAGCATATGGGCAGCCCTGCGGTTGGGGGAACGACCGTTTTTGTCTTTGGTTATGCGTGAAGCGGCACGATGCGGAGGCCGCATGCAGTCATGCGGATATCGCATACCTAGGGTAAACACGTGCCACCTGGCGTGAGCCGAACGGATAGCCTCCACAGCATTGAACGCACCGCGCCGGAGGGGGACATGGAAGTCAAATGGATCGAGGACTTTATTGCCCTCACGCAGCACCAGAGCTTTTCGCGGGCGGCGGAAATCCGCAATGTCACCCAATCCGGCTTCAGCCGGCGTATCCAGGCGCTCGAGCAGTGGGTGGGCGCGGAGCTGGTGGATCGCAGCACCTATCCGCCCACATTGACAGCAGCCGGGCGCCTGTTTGAAGAGGCCGCGGATGACGTGCTGAGCAAGCTGATCGACACACGCGCCATCATTCGCTCGGAGCACCGCATGCCGGGGCCGGGGCTGCAGATTGCGGCGGGCCACACCATCTCATTGAATTGCCTGCCCACCTGGCTGGCGACGGTCGGCAAGCACATCGGCAACCTGCGCGCGCGCATTATTCCGGGCAATGTGCACGACTCGGTGCTCATGCTCGTCAACGGCACCTGCGACCTGATGTTCGCGTACGACCACCCCAACCTGCCGCTGCATCTTGACCCGATCAAGTACCCCAGCCTGACGGTCGGCCGCGACACCTTCATGCCGGTCAGCAAGCCCAATGCGCGGCTAGGGCCCATGCACCGCCTGCCCGGCACGGCCAACCGGCCGCTGCCGCTCATCTCTTACACCCCCACGAGCTATTTCGGCCGTTGCCTGGCGCTGCTGTTGAGCCAGGCCGATGCGCAACCGTTCCTGCGGCTCGACTATGAATCCGACATGGCCGAAATGCTCAAAAAGATGCTTCTCGCCGGTGAAGGCATTGCTTGGCTGCCAAAGAGTTCGATCGAGGCGGAGCTTGCCGCCGGCGTATTGGTGCCGGCCGGCGGGTCGACGTGGTCGCTTGATCTGGACTTGCGTGTGTATCGCAACCAGTTCACGCGCAACGAGCTGCTGGAAAAACTCTGGCGCCATCTGAGCCTGTCCTGAACCTGCATCGGCGGGCCGTTTGCTCGTTTACCCGAACTATGCGGCGCTCGCATGAGCCCTTGCGGGAGCCGCATCACAACGCACGCTACCGTTCCTACACTCCGTCCACGCAATGAAAGCCGAGCCGAATCACCGGCCGGCGTCGTGCGAAAGGCCACGGATTCGGTGTTCTCCGATTCCGGCAAGAGACCTCACTGGACGGAGCACCATGAAAAAGAATCGCCTTACCGCAACCATCCTGGCAGGCATGCTGCTGGGTATCGCCGTGGGCTATGCGTGCCACAAGCTCGCACCCGACGCCAATGCCGCCAAAGCCATCGCCGGCTATTTCTCCATCATCACGGACATCTTCCTGCGGCTGATCAAGATGATCATCGCGCCGCTGGTATTCGCCACGCTGGTCTCGGGCCTGGCCGGCATGGAGGGCACGCAGGCCGTACGCCGAATTGGTTTGCGTTCGGTCACGTGGTTCGTTTGCGCGTCGTTGATCTCGCTGGCGCTGGGGCTTGTGCTGGCCAACGTGCTGCAGCCGGGGGCGGGTCTGAACATGACACCCAACGCCGCTGATGTTGCCACCGGCCTGAACACCGCCGGCCTGAACTTCAAGGACTTCATCACCCACGCGTTCCCCACCAGCGTGCTGGATGCCATGGCACGCAACGACATCCTGCAGATCCTGGTGTTCTCGGTGTTTTTTGGCGTGGTGCTGGGCGTGCTCAAGGGCGATGAACGTATCGCGCCGCTGTCGCGCACCATCGATGCCCTCGTGCCGGCCATGCTCAAGCTGACCGACTACGTCATGGCGCTGGCGCCCATCGGCGTGTTCGGCGCCATTGCCTCGGCCATTACGCTGCATGGGCTCGATGTGCTGACGACGTACGGCAAGCTGGTCGGCAGCTTCTATCTGGGCCTGGCGCTGCTGCTGTCCATCCTGATCGGCATCGGCCACATCTTCCTGGGGCGCCAAACGTGGGCGTTGCTCAAGGCGATTCGCGAGCCGGCCATGCTGGCGTTCTCCACCGCCAGCAGCGAAGCCGCCTACCCGCGTCTGACCGAAAAGCTCGAGGCCTTTGGCGTCGACAAGAAGGTCGTCGGTTTCACGCTGCCGCTGGGCTACGCGTTCAACCTGGATGGCTCGATGATGTACCAGGCGTTCGCGGCGCTCTTCATCGCACAGGCGTTCGGCATCGAGATGCCGCTGTCGCAGCAGATCCTGATGCTGCTGGTGCTGATGATCAGCAGCAAGGGCATGGCTGGCGTGGCGCGCGGTTCGGTGGTGGTGGTGGCAGCGGTGGCGCCGATGTTCCATCTGCCGCCCTCGGGCGTGGTGCTGATCCTGGCCATCGACCAGATCCTGGACATGGGTCGCACCGCCACCAACGTGGTCGGCAACAGCATCGCCACCACGGCCATCGCCAAGTGGGAAGCGCGACGCGACGCACGTGAGCAGACGCAGGATTTCGCCGGCATCTCCAACGTTTCGGGCGTTTCTGGCATTCCGGGCGAAGTGAAATGACAACACCGCACGCGCGTCGCTCGCTGGGCGTGATTGGCGGGCTGGGGGCACTGGCCAGCGCAGACGTGTTCTTCAAGCTGATCCAGTCCACCCCGGCCAGCACCGATGCCGAGCATCTCGACATCGTGTTCGAGCAGCATCCGTTTTCTCAGGCAGGCCACACAACGGCAGCCACCACGGAGCGCAAGCTCTACATCTTCGATCTGATCCGCGACTTCCAGCGACGCGGCATCGGGGCGGTGGTGCTGCCCTGCTTTTTGAGCCACACCTTCATCGACGAGCTGACCGCCAATTCGCCGTTGCCGATCGTCGACATGATGGCGGGGCTACGCAGCCACGTGCGGCGCAAGTTTCCGGCCGCGCGCCGCATCGGGGTACTCGCTTCGGACACCACGCGCAGCAAGCGTTTGTTCGAGCGCTACTTCAATGCGCCCGAGTTCGACGTCGTCCACCCGCGCGTTGACGGCATCGATCGCGTGACCGAAGCGGTGTACGCCCCCGACGGGATCAAAAGCGGCAACCTGCGCGGGCGCCCCATCGGGCTGTTGCGCGACGCCTGCGTGGACCTTGTTGACCAGGGTGTCGACGTGATCCTGCCGGGACTGACTGAGATCGCCCTGGTGCTCGACGAGCTTGGGCCCCTTGGCGTGCCCATCGTCGATTCCAACCTGGCTTACGCGCAGTACGTGGTGTCGGGGCAGCACGATGCGCCCGGCAAGCTGTTCAAGGTGGGTGTGGTGGGCGGCGTGGGGCCCGCAGCCACGGTCGACTTCATGCAGAAAATCGTGCGTAACACGCCGGCCACGCGCGATCAGGACCACATCAAGCTGCTGGTCGAGCAAAACCCGCAGATTCCCGACCGCACCGAAAACCTCATCGGCGAAGGTCCGGACCCGACCATCTCGCTGTACGCCACCTGCCGCAAGCTGGAGGCGGGCGACGCCGACATCATCGCCATTCCGTGCAACACGGCACATGCGTACGTTGAGCGCGTACAGCCGTATCTCAGCATCCCGATCGTCAACATGCTGACCGTAACGGCCGAGCATATCCGCCGAACGCTTCCGGCCTTGCGCAAGGTCGGCCTGCTGGCGACTTCCGGCACGGTGGCCAGCGGCGTGTACAGCAAGGCGCTGGAGGCGGCGGGCCTTGAGCAAGTGGTGCCCAGCACCGAGCAGCAAGCCCGTGTGATGAACGCCATCTATGGCCCGCAGGGCGTGAAAGCGGGCTTCACCGCAGGCGCCTGCGTTGACGATCTGATGGCTGCCATTGACGAGTTGGCAGCGCGCGGCGTCGAGGCGGTGATTCTCGGCTGTACGGAACTGCCGCTGCTGCTGCCGCACGCCAGCGTCAACACATCTGAAGGCCGGCTCGTCACGCTGATCGACCCGACCGATGTCCTGGCGCAGCACTGCGTTGCGCGCGCCCTCGCCCACTCTTCTCCATCGCATTCCAACGCTTCATTGCAAACGACATGACCCACCGTATCGAACACGACCTGCTCGGCGACCGCGAAATCCCCAGCGATGCCTATTACGGAGTCCACACGCTGCGCGCGCTGGAGAACTTTCCGATTACCGGCACCCCCATTTCTGTCTACCCGCAATTGCTCAACGCACTGGCCAGCGTGAAGGCTGCAGCAGCGCTGGCCAACCATGAGCTGGGACTGCTGGACAGCCTGCATGCCAACGCGATCGTGCACGCATGCGAGCGTGTGCGGGCCGGCGAAGCACACGCGCATTTCGTCGTCGATGTCATCCAGGGTGGCGCAGGCACGTCCACCAACATGAATGCCAACGAGGTCATTGCCAACCTGGCGCTGGAGACTCTTGGCCACGCGCGTGGCGACTACCAGCACCTGCACCCGAACGAACACGTCAACCTGAGCCAGAGCACGAACGACGTCTATCCGACCGCGCTGCGGATTGCCGCGCACGAGGGCGTCCTGGCCCTGATCGATGCCATGGGCGTATTGCGGCAAGCATTCGAGCGCAAAGCCGAAGCATTCCGCGGTGTGCTCAAGATGGGCCGCACGCAGCTGCAGGACGCCGTGCCGATGACGCTCGGCCAGGAGTTCAGCGCCTATGCCGTCATGCTGGGGGAAGACCAGGAACGCCTGGCCGAAGCCGCGGCATTGATGCGCGAGATCAACCTGGGTGCCACGGCGATCGGCACGGGCATCAACACGCATCCGGACTATGCGGCCGCGGTCTGCCGGCATCTGGCGCGAATCACGGGCATTCCGCTGGTGACGTCGCACAACCTGGTGGAGGCCACGCAGGATGTGGGCGCGTTCGTTCAGCTCTCGGGCGTGCTCAAGCGGACGGCGGTCAAGCTGTCGAAGACCTGCAACGACCTGCGGCTGCTCTCCAGCGGCCCGCGCGCGGGGCTGGGCGAGATCAACCTGCCGCCCATGCAGGCGGGGTCGAGCATCATGCCCGGCAAGGTGAACCCGGTGATTCCGGAAGTCGTCAATCAGATTGCGTTCGAGGTGATCGGCAATGACCTGACCGTCACCTTCGCCGCTGAGGCCGGGCAGCTTCAGCTCAACGCCTTCGAGCCCATCATTGCGCACAGCCTGTTCAAGAGCGTCTCGCACCTGCGCAACGGGTGCCTGACGCTGGCGGAAAAGTGCGTCGACGGCATTACCGCCAACGAGGCGCACCTGCGCGCCAATGTGGAGCACTCGATCGGCATCGTTACCGCGCTCAATCCGCACATTGGATATGCGAATGCGACGGCGATTGCGCAGGAGGCGCTCATCAGCGGCACCAGCGTGTATCAGCTCGTGCTGGACAAACGCCTGCTCAGCCGCGAGGCGCTGGACGAGATTCTGCAGCCGGACATGCTGGCCCAGCCGCGCGCGGTGACGGCGGCCCGGGCGATTTGACCGAACCGAGGCCGCAGAGCCGAAAAGGGAACGGTCAACCGAAGCCGTAAAGCTTCACCGGATTGGCGACAAAGATCATCTGTTGCCAATCCGCACGCCCGATCCACACGGCAATCGTATCGACCAGCGCAGCATCGTCGGGCTTGTGCGTCTTCTCGGTCGGATGCGGCCAGTCAGTGCCCCAGAGCATGCGCTCGGGCGCCATGTTGATGAATGCCTTGGCCACGGGCTCTACGTCCGCATAGGCTGGTGCACCTGTCTTGGTATCGACGTATGGACCGGACAGCGTGATCCACGTGTTTCCCTTGTCGACCAGGCGTTGGGCTGTGCGCATGGCGTCGGACTGCATGCCGCCCGGCTGCGGAACATGTGCAATGTGGTCGATGACCAGCGGACACGGCAGCGCAAGCAGATGCGGCTCCAGCGCGGGCAGCTTCGCGCCTTGCACGACAAGCTCGATATGCCACCCAAGTGCGCCGATGCGAGACGCCAGCGGCGCAAGCATGTCGACGGTGGTGGCCCCCGGATAGCTGAGGTTGAAGCGGATGGCCCGCACACCTGCTGCGTGCATTTCCGCAAGCTGAGCATCGGTCACGGAGGTATCGACCACCGCGACGCCGCGCGCGTTGGGCCCGAAACGCTTCAGCGCATCCAACGTGCAGCGGTTGTCCGTTCCGTACGTCGACGGCGTGACAACCACGTTGCGCTGCACGCCCAAGCGCGCCTGCACCTTGCGGTACTGCTCGATGCTCGCGTTGGGCGGTCGCAGCGTGGTGCCTGGGGCGCTGGGGAATCGGTCATCGTAGATGTGCATGTGGCAATCCACGGCGCCGGCCGGCAAGTTGAACGTCGGCGGGTTGCTGCCGCTGGACCACAACTCTTCCGCCGCCCCGGAGAGCGCGGGAACGGTCGCCACCACGGCGCCGGCGCCTGCCATCTGCAGGAACCGTCTTCTATTGAGCGCGTGCATCGTCAGGCGGTCTCCGTCTTGTTCAGCACCTGCGGCTCGGGCTTCGAGCGGCTCAACAGCAGCAGCGTCATCACGCTCACCAGCGTCAGCAGCGCCAACGGCATCAGCGCCAACGCGTAGCTGCCGGTGGCCTGCTTGACCCAACCGTACACGTTCACCATCAGGCCGCCGCCAATGAGGTTGGCAATCGCGTTGATGGTGGCAAGCCCCGCAGCGGCCGCGCTGTTCGATAGCATGCCGGAAGCCAGCGCCCAGAACGGTCCCTTGAACGAATACGCGCCCACCAGCACCGCGCACAGCATCACCATGGTTGGCACCAAAGATCCGCTCAGCGATGTGCCGAACAGGCCCAGCCCGATCAGCAGCATGGGAATGGCGGTGTGCCAGCGGCGCTCCTTCAGACGGTCGGACCGGCGGCCCCAGAACACCATCAGAACCGAAGCCACTGCATACGGCACCGAGTTGAGCAGCCCCGTCTGCATGACGGTCAACCCAAACGATTTGAGGAGTTGCGGCTGCCATACCGACAGCGTGCTGCCGGCGGCCGACGCGCACACGTCCACCAGCGCGAGGCACAGCACGTAGCGATTGCAGAACAGCTTCGCCAGCGGCATCTGCGCGACTTTCTTCGGCCCGCGCGCTTCACCGGCCAACGTATTCGTGAGCCACTGGCGCTCGTCATTCGACAGCCACTTGGCTTCTTCCGGTCGATTGGTCAGCAGGCGCAGGCAGGCGATGCCGAGCAGCACCGTCGGAATGCCTTCCAAGATGAACAGCCAATGCCAACCTCGCAGGCCGGCAAACCCGTCCATCTGCAGCAGCGCAGCCGAGATGGGCGAGCCGATGAAGCTTGCCGCCGGAATCGCGACCATGAACGTCGCGACAATACGGGCGCGGTGCGTTGCCGGAATCCAATACGACAGATACAGCAGCACGCCGGGAAAGAACCCGGCCTCCGCCGCACCCAGCAGGAAGCGCAGCGCATAGAACGATGCCGGGCCTTGCACCAGTGCCGTCGCGGCAGAGATCAGCCCCCACGTGATCATGATCCGCGCAATCCAGATGCGCGCGCCGTAGCGTTGCAGCGCAAGATTGCTCGGTACCTCGAAGAAGAAATACGACACGAAGAAGAGGCTGCTGCCAAACCCGAACACGCGGGCTGTCAGCCCGAGGTCATGATTCATCTGCAGCGAGGCCATACCTACGTTGCCGCGATCGATGAAAGCCAGCAGGTAGCAGAGCATGAGAAATGGCACGAGCCGCCAGACCACCTTGCGCAGGGTCCGCTGCTCGATCTCGGTGACATCGGTACTGCCCGTCACTTGCATGTTTGTCTCCTGGCGCCGTCGTGTGCTGCGCGGCGCTGTTTGAACGTCTAGGAAGAAAGGTACTGCGATCGCGCGATCAGCGGGTGGCTTCACCAGCATCAGCGCCGGGGTCGCCCAGCCAGGCGATGGACAGCGCACCGATGAGCAGCACGGCCGACACCGCCAGCAGCGGGGCTGTGAAACCATGCGAGAACTGCTTGATGGCACCGATCATCGACGGGCCGACAAAGCCGCCGAGATTGCCGACGGAAACGATCAGCGCCAGGCCGCCCGCGGCCGCGCGGCCCGTGAGGAAGGTGGAGGGAATCGCCCAATACGTGGCCTGGAACGCCAGGATGCCGCTCACCGTCAGGCACAGCGCCGTCAGCTTGAGTGCCGGAGCATCAACGGCGGTGCTGGCCGCCAGCGCGGCCGCTGCAACCACCAGAGCACCGGCCACATAGGGGATACGGTTCTGCGCGCGGTTCGCCACGCGAGCCCACCACAGCATGATCACCGCCCCAATCGCGTACGGAATGGCCGTCAGCCAGCCGACCACCGCGTGCTCGACACCAAACTGCTTGATGATCTGCGGCATCCAGAGGCCCACGCCGATGGAGCCGACAATGCCGCAGAAGTTGATGAACGCCAGCACGAAGACACGCCAGTTGGTCATTGCATCGCGCAGGGTCGAGCCGTGTTTGCTGGCGATGTCGCGTTGCTCCATGGCGAGGCGGCGCGCGAGCACGGCCTTTTCATCGTCGCTGAGCCACGTGGCCTTTTCCGGCCGGTCTGCCAGAACAAACAGGCACGCAATACCAAGCAGCACTGCCGGCAGCCCTTCGATCAGCAACAGCCATTGCCAGCTGCGCAGCCCATGCAGGCCATGCAGGCCACCGAGCTCGAGTAGCGCACCCGATATCGGGGAGCCGATCATGTTCGCCACCGGAATGCCGACCAGGAAGGCAGCCGTCACCTTGGCGCGCCACTTGCCCGGAAACCAGTGCGTGAAATACAGGTAGATGCCAGGCGTGAAGCCCGCTTCAGCAAGACCCAGCAGAAAGCGCGCTGCCGCAAAGCTCTTGGGCCCGACCACGAACGCCGTGGCCATCGAGAAGATGCCCCACGTAATCATGATCCGCGCGATCCAGATGCGCGCCCCCACCTTCTGCATGATGAGGTTGCTCGGGATCTCGAACAGGAAATACCCGATGAAGAACAACCCTGCGCCGAACCCGAACTGCTCGGCCGTCAGGCCGATGTCCTTGTTCATGGTGAGCGCGGCAAAGCCCACGTTGGTGCGATCGAGATAGCTGATCACATAGCAGGCGAAGATGAACGGCAGGATGCGGCGGAACGCCTTGGCCAGCGTGCGTTCGCTCGCCTGATAGTCGGCATCGGGCAGCGTTGCGGCGGCGCGCACATCCGCGCCGTGCGGTGGCGTGGTGGCACTCAAAGTCTGGGACATTTGCATGGTCTCCTCCATCGCGCTTCTATGAGCGCTCAGGGTCGGGTATCGATGAGCTGGGCTAAGGCGTTGCTTTTGTCTGCTTTGCCCGATGCGGCAGCGGGCCGGCGATGTCCATCTCGGTCTTGAGCACCGTGCCGGACACCGATTCGGTCATGAAGAGCGTCTTCATTTCGGGGCCACCGAAGCACAGGTTCGTGAGCGATGCACCTTCGGGGCTGGTCACGATCATGTCCGGCTCAGCACGGTGGTTCAGCACCCATGCGCGGCCGAGGCCAGGGTTGGCCACGAGCAGCCACCCCGCCGTGTCGATCGTCAAACCATCCGGGCCGCTCGGGCCGTACGACGTAAAGAACTGGCCGACCTTGCTGACGGAGCCATCGGCCTGCAGTGGCACACGCCACACGCAGTTGCCGCGCGTCATGGCGACGTACAGCACCTTCTCGTCGGGCGACAGCACAAGCCCGTTTGGGCTGGGGCAATTGCCGAGCAGCATGTCGAGCTTGCCCTCCACCGACAGGCGATAGACGCGCCCTGTCGGGTCATGCAGCCCAGTCTGCCCTTGATCTGTGAAGTACAGATTGCCGTGCGAATCGAACGTCAGGTCGTTCACGCCCTTGAAGCGCTCCGAATTGCGGCGCTCCAGGTAGGGCGTGACTTCGCCGCGCTTGATATCGAGCAGCATCAGCCCGTTGCGGTAATCGGTAATGAGAAGGTGCGCATCGTCGACGAACTTCATGCCGTTAGGCTCGCCGTCGTATTCGGTCACCAGTTCCCAATCGCCCGCCGGCGAGATGCGGAAGACGCGACCGTGCGGAATATCCGTCACGTACAGATGGCCGTGGCCGCGGCCGTCCGGACACCACACCGGCCCTTCGAGGAACGAATCGGTGGCTTGCCCGCCGCGATTGGCGCGTGCCCATTCTGTCTGGACATCGGGCTTGCGAAACTTCGCCGGCATGCGCGTGAAGACTTCAGCTTCACGCACCGCCGGTGGCGAGAGCAGGAACATGGACATCACGCCGCCGTGCGGGCACGTTCCTCGATCACTGCGAGCACATTGGCCGCGGCGCCCTTGCCCATGTTCACGTAGGCCGCGTCGCTCACGCCGCCGATATGCGGCGACAGGATGATGTTCGCAACGCCCTGGAACGGGTGCGGCGTGGTCATCGGCTCCACGTCGAAACTGTCGAGCCCTGCTGCACGGAGTTGGCCGCTGGCCAGCGCTTCCACCAGCGCCGGTTCGTCGATGAGGCCGCCGCGCGCCGTGTTGACCAGAATCGCGCCCGGCTTGAAGCAGGTGAACGCGTCGCGGTTCAGCATCTTGCGGTTCTCTGCGGTCAACGGGCAGTGCAGCGACACCACGTCGGACTGCGCGTACAACTCGCCCAGGCTCACCAGCTTGACGCCTGCGGGCGCCTCCTTGGCGTACGGGTCGAAGGCGATCACGTGCATACCGAACGCCAGCCCGATCGTAGCGGCCCGGCGGCCGATCGCACCCAGACCGACCAGGCCGAGCGTGCGGCCATCCAGCTCAACCGACTTGTGCGTCGCCTTGTCCCAATGCCCGGCACGCATACGCGCGTCGAGCTGCGGGACAGACTTCGCACACGCCAGGATCAGCGCCCACGCGTGTTCGGCCACAGCGGCCGCGTTGGCACCCACTGCAGCGCGCACCGCAATGCCACGTGCCGCGGCGGCGTCCTGATCGATGACGTCGATACCGCTGCCGTGCTTTGAGATCACCTGCAGGTTGCCGGCGGCTGCATCCATGATGCGTGCGTTGATCTTGCCGTAGCGCACGATGATCGCCGCCGGCTTGTGCCGCGCGCACAGCGCGACGATGTCGTCTTCGGTGGGCTGCTTGCCTGCAAACACGACTTCGAAATCGCCCAGCATGTCCAGCGCTTGGGGTGCCAGATCAGCCGCCGTGACGAGCAGGACAGGCTTGGTTGCAGTCACGCTCATTACAGTGCCTCGCCTTCGGCCAGCATGCCTGCAGCGCGCAGTTCTTTGTCAAGCCAGCCGGGGCGCGTATCGCCCTTGCGGATCGCCGCAATGCGGGCAGCTTCGGCGTCCACCTTTTTCTGTGCGAGCACGAGAATGCGCTCAACGTCGGCACGCGGAATCACGACCACGCCATCTGCGTCGCCCACCACCAGGTCACCCGGATGCACCGTCGCGCCGGCGGCCGACACGGGCAGGTTCACGCGGCCAGCCACGCTTTTGGTCGGCCCGCACGGGTTCAAGCCGGCAGAAAAGATCGGGAACGTGCCGTGCGCCAGTTCGTGTGAATCGCGTACCGCGCCATCGATGACAAACCCGGCGATGCCCGTGGCCTGCGCCTGCGTGGCCATGATCTCGCCGATCAGCGCGCAGCTCTGGTCGCCTTTGCCGTCCACCACGATCACATCACCGGGCTTGGCGACCGCGAGCGCGGCGTGGATGGCAAGGTTGTCGCCGGGGCGGACTTCAACCGTCACGGCGGGGCCGACCACTTTCATCGTCGGAGCGAGCGGTTTGACGCGGCCATTCAGGGTGCCGCGGCGGCCGGCAACGTCGGCCAGGATGGCTGCCTGAAAGCGGGCAGCCGCCTCGACCAGCGCGGGCGAGACCCGCTCGATATCGCGAACGATGGCGGAAGTGGTGTGTGAAGGGGTACTCATGAAAAGCTAGCCTCAGTCTGTGATGTTTTACTCTGTACAACTATGGTGTACTAAGTGAAATCACTATAGCCAGGGCAAGCGAGGCGATCCAGTAGCGTTTACCCTTCCGCCAGATACAACAGCGTTGTACATAGTACAATCTTGCCGTTCATGCGTTCGGGGAGTTGGAAATGGGGAATGACGGCGTTGCCGCAGTGGAAAAGGCGCTGGCCTTGCTGGATTGCTTCAAGCCGGGGGCGGAAGCCTTTTCACTCGCGGCCCTGGCGCAGGCGTCTGGCATGCACAAGACCACGGTGTATCGGCTGATGAACTCGCTGGAGCGCATGAGCTATGTCATCCGCTCCGAGTCGGGCGCGTACTCGCTCGGGCCGCGCCTGCTGTACCTCGGCAAGCTCTATGAGCAGTCGTTCCACTTGTCTTCCGTGGTGGAACCGGTGCTGCACGCGCTGGCGGCAGCCACGCGAGAGAGCGCATCGTACTACGTCATCGATCACGGCCGGCGGCTGTGCCTGTTTCGCGCTGAACCGTCGGAAGGCCTGCGCGAGACGCGCCTGCCCGGTACGTCTCTTCCGCTGGACGACACGGCCATCAGCCATGTGCTGCGCTACTGGGGCCTGGGTGAAGCGCTGTATGACGAGACACCGGAGTTGCCGCTGTTCACCTCCGGCGCGCGCGATCAACACACGGCGGCATTTGCCACGCCCATCTTCGGTTCCGGCGACAAGTTCATGGCCGCGCTCACGCTATCGGGCGCGGCCTCTCGGCTCGAAGCGGCGCGCACCACTGGCGATTTCGTCATGAAGCAGTTACAGGCGGCTTCCGACCTGTCGCGCAAGCTCGGCGCAAGTGCGGCGCTGTGCGAACGCGTATACGGTGTTTGATGTGAAGGCGCAGCTTGCAGCCAAGCTCGCGCCCGCGGGCTAAGAGCGCTCGGCAGATTCGGCCGGAGCTTGCCCAGCCGGCGCGGCGTCGACGGGGCGCTTCGCATGGCCAATGCGCTGCGCGTGATAGATGCCGGTGTGGCCCGAGAAGAGATAGCTCACCACGCACGCAATGCCGGCAAACGTGCCGACTTCGGGGCCGAAGAGTTCCATCGCCATGAGCGTCGACGCGATGGGCGTATTGGCGGCGCCCGCAAACACCGCCACGAACCCAAGACCCGCAAGCAACGGGAACGGCAGCGGCAGCACGTAACCGAGCGCATTGCCCAACGTGGCACCGATGTAGAACAGCGGCGTGACTTCGCCGCCCTTGAAGCCTGAGGCCAGCGTCACGATGGTAAAGGCCGCCTTGCCGGCAAAGTCGTAGGCCGGCAGCGGATTGTGGAACGCATCCACGATGACGGGAATGCCGAGGCCCAGGTACTTGTCGGTACCCAGCGCCATGGCCGCAGCCACGACCACGCTGCCCCCCAGCACGGGGCGCAGCGGGCCAAACGCAATGTGATGCTTCAACAGTCGGCTGAGCCGATGCGTGAGCGCCGCGAACGTCATGCCCGCCAGACCGAAGACGATGCCGGCCACCACCACCAAGCCGATCGCGACCGAGGTGAGATGCGGCACAAACGGAATCGCATACGGCGTGTGGTGCACGCCCAGCAACGGCGGTACCAGATCGCCCACAATGGCCGCGATAAAGCACGGCAGGATCGCGTCATAACGCAGACGCCCGATCGCTAGCACCTCCAGCCCAAACACGGCACCGGCCAGCGGCGTGCCGAAGACCGATGCGAAACCTGCGCTGATGCCCGCCATCAGCAAGATGCGCCGATCCGCTGGGGCCAGCGAGAACAGCCGCGTCAGGTAGTCCGCAAAGCTGCCGCCCATCTGGACAGCCGTGCCTTCACGCCCGGCAGACCCGCCAAAGATGTGGGTGACAACGGTGCCCAGCAGGATGAGCGGCGCCATGCGCTTGGGCACGACGCGCTTCGGGTCGTGGATCTCGTCGATCAGCAGGTTGTTGCCGCCTTCCACCGAGCGCCCCGTGTAGTGGTAGAGCAAGCCCACGGCAAGCCCCGCCACGGGCAGAAACCACAGCAGCCAGGGGTGCGCGGTGCGCGTGTTGGTCGCCCAATCCAGCGCCAGCAGCAACACCGCAGAGCCCAGTCCAGCAAGCATGCCGACGAGCGACCCCAGCGAGAGCCAGCGCAGCAGATACCCGAACATGAGCAGCGGCTCGGAGCGTGTAAGCGTTTTCTTCATGATGACCAGATTCGAAGAACTCAAACCTGAGCGACAGAACGTCGTTTGGGCGCGCGCCTACAACTTCCTTCGTTCAGGAACTTGTAGGCATCATCAGCCGGTTTCGTGATCCGCAGACCGGCGGTTAAGGGAGGAATGCCATCTCCACAAGGTTGCGCATTGTGCCTGAAGGCGGCCCCGGTCACAACCGGGCACAATCGCGCGCTGGCCAGAAAAAAGCCCGCCCAGGCATGACACCAGGCGGGCCTTTTTTTGCTTCAGGCGTGCCGCTTACTGCCGCAAACCCTTCACACGGTCTGCGGTGACATCGGCTGGTTGCCCGCCAAAGTTCGTCCGCAGGTAGTTGGCCAAATCGGCCAGTTCCGTATCGTTCATCTGCGCGAAGCTGGGCATCTCCTGCATGGCTTCGGTGCCCGGGAAGCGCTGCGCTTCAATGCCGTCGAACATCGAGACGATCAGGTTATGCACGTCGGCATTGCGCACGGTGGCGTTACCCAGCATCGGCACGGCCACGTGCGGCTTGCCTTCGCCATCGCGGCCATGGCAACCGGCGCAGACGGCGAGGTAATGCGCGCGTCCGGCCTTGAGCTGATCGACATTCTCGGGCGTGGCGGCCACCGGCTTGAGCGGTTGCGGCGCAGGCGCCTTATCGCCCAGCAGATACGTCGTCAGTGCCGCCACATCCGCCTGGCTGAGGTATTGCGTGCTCAGGTGGACAACCGGGTACATCTCACCAAACGCGGAGCCCTGCGGCGCGATGCCGACTCTGAAGAACGTCTGCAGATCGCCCAGCGTCCAGCCACGAGCCGCCAGCCCCGCAGGCGTGATGTCCGGTGCGACCACGCGGCCCAGCGCGGCGCCAGCAAACGGCTTGCTGCTATCGAGCTGACCAGCAAATCCGCGCGGGCTGTGGCATTCGGCGCAGTGGCCCAGCGCATTGGCCAGATACCGGCCACGCTGCCACGCGGCTGTGTTGCCGACGGATGCATCGGGCAGCGCGTTCTTCAGGAAGAACACGTTCCAGCCCGCCATGGCGATGCGGATGTTGTACGGAAAGCGCAGCTCGTGCTCCCGGTTGGCGACGGCCGCAGGCTTCACCTGCTGTGTCAGGTAGGCGTACATCGCATCGGTATCGCCGCACGACAGACCGCGATACGACGTGTACGGCATCGCCGGATACAGGTGCTTGTCGGGCGTAACACCGTCGTGCAGGGCCTTGTAGAAATCGTCCGCGCTCCACTTGCCGATGCCCTGCTCCTTGTCGGGCGTGATGTTCGTGCCGTAGAAAGTGCCGAACGGCGAGGCCAGCGCCACGCCGCCGGCAAACGGCGCACCATCCTTGGCCGTGTGGCAGGCCGCGCAGTCTGCTGCGCGCACGAGGGCGCGGCCGCGGTTGATCAGGTCGGCGCCGGTCAGCTTGGCCGGGGGCGGCTGGTCGGCGGCGGGCGGGATATCGGTGGAGCGGTCACCGCAGGCGGACAACGCCGCAGCGGCCAGCAGTGACAGCAGCGCCTTTCGCGTCCATTGAGTGAATTGCGTCAGTTCAGCCATGGCCATCACATGCCGTCCTTCACAAGTCCGGGCGTGCTGAGGACGACGTCCTTCACGGCCTCGAAGTAGCGCACGTAACCGGTGCAGCGGCAGATGTGGTCGTTCAGCGCTTCGGTGATCGTCTCGTCCAACTTGTCGCGTGCTACCGGTTCGCGCTTGAGGCGCTCCACCAGCACCGTCGCCCCGTTGACGAAGCCCGGCGTGCAATAGCCGCACTGGAAGCTGAAGTGCTCCAGGAACTTTTGCTGCACGAGCGTGAGCGACACCACTTCGCCTTTCTCATCGCGCTTGGCGTGCCCCTCCACCGTGCGGACCTTCTTGTTCTGGAAGAAATGCGCGCCGGTAATGCACGTGCGCACCTCTTCGCTGGTGCCGTCCGGCTTGTCGAGGATGACCGTGCACGCGCGGCACACGCCCTGCCCGCAGCCGAGCCTTGAGCCGGTCAGGCCGGCGTATTCGTGCAGGAAGTCGATCATCATCAGCCCCTCGGGCACTTGCGTGGGGCCAACGTCCTTGCCGTTGATATGGACGGTGAGCGGTTGTGTCGTGATGGTCGTGTTGCTCATGCCAGTACCTCCTGAATCTTTTCCGCGGTCACCGGCAGGCTGGTGAAGCGGTGTCCGATGGCATGCGCAATGCCGTTCACAATGGCGCCCACCACCGGAATCATCACCACTTCGGCAATGCCCTTGGGCGGATCGGTTTCCGACACGGGCGGCAGCACCGTGCCGGTCTGCGTCCACACCGCCACGTCTTTCGCGCGCGGCAGGTGGTAGCGGTTGAAGTTCCACGTGCCGTTGCCGGGGCCGTCTTCATACAGCGGCAGCGCTTCGTGCAGCGCGTGGCCGATGCCCATGGCGAGCCCGCCCTGCAATTGCCCCGACACAAGCTGCGGTGATATCTGCGTGCCGCACTCCATGATCGTGTGGTGCGACAGCAGATCGACCTTGCCGCTGGCTTCATGCACCGACAGTTCGACCAGCGTGCCGACCGCGCTGTAGTACGTGACCGACGCGTTGTTGCGCTGCGTCGGCGCGATGATGACTTTCTTGCGATCCAGCACGTGATACCCGCCGGGGGTTGTCATCCTGGCCTTGCGCGCGACGTCGGCACCGTCGCCGTAGCGCACGGAAAGCCCGTCGATCGGCACGCGCGTGGCTGCCCCGTTGACCTCGAAATCGGCCTCAGACCATTGCCAGCGGTTGAACACGTGCACCACCGCGCCCGTTACCAGGCCCAGTTCGTGCGCCTTCTTGGCGATCTGTTCGTAGGGCAGCGCCTCCAGGCCGCCGGCCGTGAGCTTGCCGTCCACCCAGCGCGCGTCTTCCACGCGCACCACCAGCGAGGCCGCCTGGCCGCCGCCGATGCCCTGGCTCCAGATCGCCATCGCTGCCGGCCACAGGCCATGCATGAACACGATGCGCGCCGCCTCACGCGTGCTGTGCGTGAAGTAATACGCCGAGTTGGTCGCGCTCGACGGCGACGCATACGCCGGAGACCAGCGTGGGTTGGCCGATGCCTTGTCCTGATCGGCCTGGCTCATGAGGTACGGGTCACCGCTCGTGACGACGGGCAGGTCCGCCCACTCCGTCACCGCCACACGCACTTCCGATGCCGGGCGGCCCAGCCAGCGGGCCACGGCCACGGCTTGCGAGGTCGACATGCCGGTGCCGATTTCCGCCGCCACGTGGTGCAGCGCGATCTGCCCATCGGCGCGGATTTCCACCTTGGCGAACGACGCCTCGGCGCCCGTGCCGAAGTCCTTCTGCACGCAGGCAAAACCCACGCCGTAGCGCTTGCCCGGGTGGGCGACTTCAAACTCGGTTTTCTTCTTCGCGCGATTCACCCACAGCGGGTGCACCTTGGCCGCCTGTAGCACTTCATCCACGCGGATGGCGCCGGCAGGAATCGCGCCTTGCGTGTTCTTCATGCCCGAACGCAGCGCGTTCTTCAGGCGGAACTCGATCGGGTCGAGCTTCAACTGCTCGGCAAACTCGTCGACCATCACCTCGGTGGCGGCCATGCTCTGCAGCGTGCCGTAGCCACGTGCCGAGCCCGCATCGATGGCGCGCGATGCAATCGCCACGGCAGTCAGGTCGTTCTTCGGGAAGTAGTAGATCGACTGTGCAGCCGTCGCGCCCACCATCGCCACGGATGGCGAGAAATTGGCACGCCCGCCGCCGTTGGCCTCGAAGTGGCCCTGGAACGATTGGAACAGGCCAGTCTTCTTGTCCACGGCGATGCGGTACCGCATCTTGAACGCGTGCCGCTTGATGGAAGTCTGGAACTGCTCGTAGCGGTCATTGGCCAGGCGCACCGGTTTGCCGTCGGCATAGAGCGCCGTCACCAGGCCGTAGAACGGGAAGTTGTAGTGGTCTTTCGAGCCGTAGCCGACCGTGTAGCACGGGTGCACGATCACCTGCTTTACCGGGAATGCGCCGCGGGCCTTGGCGATCATCTCGGCCGCGCTCTCGCCTACCTCCACGGGGCTTTGCGTGGGCACGACCATGTGCAACGTCTGCGTGGTGCTGTCGTACCAGCAGTTGGCGTTGTCGTTTTCCAGCGCGGCGGTATCGACCGATTGCGTGTTGTACTCGCGTTCGAGCACCAGCCAGTCCGCCGGTGGCTTGTCGAGTTCTGCGGCGATCTGGTTGGCGTAAAAGATGCCCTGCTCGCCGAGCTTGCCGTGGTCAACGCCGTCGGGCCACACGGGCTCGTGCTTGCGCATCATGCTCGGAAAGATCGGCGCGTTCTTCAGGCTGGAGAACACGTCGTCGTCATACGGTCCTGCCCCACCCACCCGCACAAAGCGGAAGGTGCCCCAGGGGTCGCGCTCCAGCGGGCCGGTCTGCGCGCCGTAGCGGATGATCTTGTCCTGGAACTTGAGCTTGTCTTTCGCAAAACGGAAGCGCGCGAAGTCGTGATAGATCAGGATGGCGACGGCGTGGCCCAGGTATGCGGGCGTCTTGCCGGTGGGCAGCAGCATGTCGTCGCCATAGAAGGCGGGGAAGGCGACGCCATCGCGCACCAGGTCGTCTGCCGTCACCACGCGATCGGGCTTGAGCTCGTCGCCCAGCAGGCCCAGGTCGAACCCTTCGTACGTGCGATCGGCCAGCGTGGTGCGCAGGATGAACGCATGCGATTGCTGCTGCGGCCAGTGCGGCATGTCGCGCGAGCGGATGTCACGTGCGAAGACCTTGTCGCCCGTGACCTTGGCAATGCCGTCGATGCGGAATTTTGGCGTACCGGTCTTCGGGTCCCACTGGACAGGCGTGAGGATCTTTTCTTCAAACAGGGCCGCAAATGCGCGGCCGCCCAGCGGTGCGATGTACACCGAGACGCCGGCCACGACGGTCGCTTTGAGAAAAGCGCGGCGTGACGGATGGGTAAGCGGCATGAATTCTTCCTCGAGGGGAGGATGATGTGGGGAAAGAGAGGCGGACCAGGTGCGGGTGATGCAAGCGGCTGCGCCTCTTTCGATTTTGGTGCGCGCGTTGCCGCAAAACAAGGCGAGGTGACGAATACCGCTTATTTGCCGCACGTTATCTGCCTTGGCACGTTCTTGTGCATGTGCAGCATTTCAGCGTCGCCGCTCGCGCCGCCGGGCACACGTTGTCCAATCCCATTCACCAGTGTGCGCAATTGGCCATGGATTGTTCAAGGCTGTTCGATCCGGCATGCTGCATGGATTCAGCAGCCGTCCACCAGAGACCTCGCGCAGGAGACACGCATGACCGCCAGCCTGATCTTCGATGATCGCCCAACCGATGCCGATACGCTGCTCGCGCGGGGCGCCGCCCTTGCCGGGGGTCTGCGCCGCATGGGCGTGCAGGAGGGCGACGTAATCGGCGTGCTGCTGCGCAATGCACCGGCCTACATCGACGTGATGCACGCCTGCCGCATCGCAGGGTGCTACTTCTGCCCGATCAACTGGCACTTCACGCCGGCGGAGGTGGAGTTCCTCGTGCGCGATTCGGGTGCCAAGGTACTGATCGGCCATCGCGATCTCGTCGACGCGGCGGAACCGCTGCTGCCGGCCCACGTGCAACTGCTGCGCGTGGATGCCGAAGGCACCGACCGCGCCGACGGCTATGCCAACTGGCTCGCGCTGCAGACGCCGTACGACGGGCCGCTGGTATCACCGCGCGGGCACATGGCCTATACCTCGGGCACCACGGGCCGGCCCAAGGGCGTCGTGCGCCAGGCCGTGCCGCTCGATCAGCTCGACGCGCATCTGCAGAAGGCGCGTGCCGTGGTGGCAGCCACGTTCGGGATCGTGCCGGGCTGCCGTGCGCTGGTGCCGGCGCCGCTCTATCACAGCGCGCCGAGCCTCTTCGCACAGCAAGCCGCGCAGATGGCGGAGCTGCTGGTGGTGAACGCGCGCTTTGACGCCCTGCGCGTGCTGGAGCAGATCGAGCGCTACCGCATCGACACCGTCTATCTCGTGCCGATCATGTATGTGCGCCTGCTCAAGTTGACGGACGAAGAACGCAGCCGCTACGACCTGTCTTCGCTGCGCTTCGTAGCCTCCACCGGGGCACCCTGCGCGCCGGAAATCAAACGCAAGATGATCGATTGGCTCGGCCCCGTCATCTACGAAACGTATGCGTCGAGCGAGACCGGCATGATCACGGTGATGGACCCGTGCGACGCAGCCGCCCGCCCTGGCAGCGCGGGCCGCCCGGTGTGCGACGCACGCGTGCGCATCCTGCGTGAAGACGGCACGCCCTGCCCCACCGGCGAGATCGGCCTGATCTACAGCCACCAACCCGCCTATCCCGATTTCACCTACCGCGGCAATGATGAAGCACGCGGCAAGATCGAGCGCGACGGCCTCGTCACGCTCGGCGACATGGGCTACCTCGATGCGGACGGCTATCTGTATGTGTGCGACCGCGCATCGGACATGGTCATTTCGGGTGGCGTGAACATCTACCCGGCCGAGATTGAACATGCGCTACTGCGCCACCCCGATGTGGTCGACTGCGCTGTCTTCGGCGTGCCCGACGACGAGTACGGCGAGCGCCTTGTCGCTGTGATCCAGACCGAGCGCCAAGCCCCGCAGGCCGAACCCGTGATCGAGTGGCTCCGCGGCCAGATTGCAGGCTTCAAGATCCCGCGCCAGATCGAGTTCACCACAGCGCTGCCGCGCGACGACAACGGCAAGATCGCCAAGCGCCGCCTGCGCGATGCATGGTGGGGCGACCGGCAGCGGCGCGTATGACGGCGCACGAACCACTGCCGGCATCGGTCACACAGCAACCACCTCCTGCGCCGTGCCCGACTTGGCGAACAGCGTGCGCTCCGTGAACTTGATGTTGTGACAACCATCTGACGCAAGGCACCAAAGCCTAGCTGCCATGCGGATTGGCATGCAGAGAATTCAACCCGAATTCAATCCGGTCTACAGCGGTGCCTGCAACAGGCTGTGCCGTTTCCAGCACAGCGTCTCACCCATGCGCCCCCTCACTCGCCACGCTCAACCAAGCTCCGCCAACGGATGCGCCTCCGTCCGCCAAGGTGACGTCAGAAAATGCCGCACCCGCTCCGGCCGCACCTGCGGCAGCGTTGCCGGCGCCCAGCCGGGCCGGTGATCCTTGTCTACGAGATGCGCGCGCACGCCTTCACAGAAATCGCCGTCCTGGATTCCGCGCGCCACGATTCCCAACTCCATCCGAAAGCACTCGGCCAATGACAGCTGCCGGCCGCGCAGCAGCGCTTCACGTGTGACATGCAGCATCGTCGGCGAGTGTGAAGTCATTGCGTCAAGCGTGGCCTGCAGCCATTGGCGTGGCTCGCGGGCCTGCTCGCGCTCCAGGCTCTCGCGCAGCGTGGCGACAACGCGATCGACCGACGAACGGCGATCGAAATAGCGCAGCACCCACGGCGTCGCCTGTGCCAGCGGCGCGTGCGGCACGACGTTGCATGGCGGTTCGAACACGCGGCGCAATGCCTGCATGAGGTCGCCATCGTGCGGCATGCGCTGCAGGCGGTCTTCGAACGAGGCCAGCCATTCGGCGGGCACGCACACATCGGCGAGGTGGCAATGCAGCGCGTCGGCGCCCGTCAGCGTCACGCCCGTCAGGCCGACATACAGCTCAAGCTCGGGCGACATCACGCTCAAAAAGCGCGTGGCGCCCACGTCGGGCAGAAAGCCGATGCGCGTCTCGGGCATCGCCATCTTCGTGCGCTCGGTCACGACGCGCAGCCGTGCGGCCTGCCCGAGGCCCATGCCGCCGCCCATGGTGATGCCGTCCATCAGCGCAACGATGGGCTTCGGAAACTGGTGCAGCGCGTAGTCGAGCCGGTATTCGTCGACGAAGAACTGCAGCCAGCCGTCGTCGCCATCCATGCGGCCCTGCTGCGCAAGCTGATAGAGCGAGCGCACATCGCCGCCAGCGCAGAAGCCTTTCTGGCCTGCACCGCGCAGCACCAGCGCGACGATGCCATCGTCGTGTCGACATTGCTCCAGCAGCGTCGCCAGCTGGCGCACCATGCCGTGCGACAGCGCATTCAGGGCAGCCGGCCGGTTCAAGGTGATGACGGCCACGCGGTTCACCACGCGCATCAACACCTCGGGTTCGGCAGCGCCAGCCTCGGGCAGCGTTGCCTGACGTTGGACGGCACTCATTGCAGCGTCTCCGATTCGTGTGCGGAATGCCAGCGCGGCGCACGTTTCTCAAGGAAGGCGTTCACGCCTTCGCGCTGATCCGGGTGGTCAAACAGATCGACAAAGCGTTCACGCTCTACAGCCAGCGCTGCACCGCGCGGCACGCCATTGCGCGCCTGGTGGATGAGTTGCTTGCTGAACGTAACGGCCTGCGGGCTCAACGTGGTGACACGCAGCGCCATGGCAATGGCCGCTTCGCATGCCGCACCGGTTTCCACGACCTCTTCCACCAGGCCGATGCGCAAGGCGGTCTGCGCATCGACGCGCTCGCCCGTCAGGATCATGCGCTTGGCCCAGCCCTCACCCACAAGCCATGGCAGCGTCTGTGTGCCGCAACCGCAGCACAGCAGGCCGACGGCCGTCTCTGGCACGGCCAGCTTGGCGTGCGCCTCGGCGATGCGGATGTCGCATGCGAGCGCGCACTCCAGGCCGCCGCCCATCGCAAAACCGTTGATGGCCGCAATCACCACCGGGCGCGCATTCTGCAGCGCCTCGAATGCGGCACCGAAACGTGCAGCGGCCTCGCGCGCCACATCGCGGTCGCCATCGGCAAAGGTGTTGAGGTCGGCGCCCGCGCTGAAGAACTTCGGCCCATCGCCGGTGACGACGACGGCGCGCACGCGTGCATCGGCGTTCAATCGCTCGACAGTGCCTTGCAGTTGCAGCAGACCTTCCGGCGTGAACGCATTGGCGGGCGGACGCTTGAGCGTCAGCACCGCGACGGTGCCCTCATGCAGCGTTTCCAGTTCGATCATCACGCCGCTCCGTCTTTCCGATAAAGCTTGATGACGGCGGAGAAATCCAGCTTGCCATCGCCCTTGCTGCTCACGGTTTGATAGAGCTGCTGTGCCAACGCGCCCAGATAGACCGGTTGACGGACCGACTTTGCCGCATCACCGGCCAGGCCCAGGTCCTTGAGCATCAGGTCGGTGCCAAAGCCGCCCGTGTAGCCGCGCGAAGATGGTGCGGTCTCGATCACGCCCGGGAACGGGTTGTAGGTGTCCGAACTCCAGCAGCGTCCCGTCGACGTGTTGATGATGCCGCCGAGCACCTTCGGGTCGATGCCGAGCGCCTCGCCCAGCGACATGGCTTCGGCCACGCCTGCCATCGTGATGCCGAGCACGAGGTTGTTGCAGATCTTCGCGCCTTGCCCCGCGCCGGTGTCGCCGCAATGCACGAGGTTCTTGCCCATGGCGGAAAGCACAGGACGCACCTGCTCAAACGCCGCCGCGCTGCCGCCCACCATGAACGTCAACGTGCCGGCTGCCGCGCCGCCCGTGCCGCCCGAGACCGGCGCATCGACAAAGGTGTTGCCGTGCTCGGCCGCCAGCGCGGCAAACGCCTTCACGCTGGCCGGGTCGATGGTGCTCGAATCGATGATGGGCACGCCCTTGGCAATGCCGGCCAGCACGCCGTCTTCCGCCGTCAGCACATGTCGCACATGAGCCGCAGCAGGCAGCATGGTGATAACGGTTTCGGCACCCGCCGCTGCCTCCTTGGGCGAGGCTGCTGCCGTGGCGCCGGCTTCCACCAGCGCACCCACGGCTTGCGTGTTCAGATCAAACACGGTCAGCGCGTGGCCCGCTTTGAGCAGGTTGTGCGCCATCGGGGCGCCCATGTTGCCCAGGCCAATGAATGCGATTTTCATGACAACGCTCCGGGTGCGATCAGCGCAGGCTGATGGTGGTGTTCACGCCGCCGGCGTCGACAGCGTCATCAAACCAGCGCGCCGTCACCGTCTTCGTTTGCGTGTAGAACTGCACGACCTGCTTGCCGTACGGGCCAAGGTCGCCCAGCTTGGAGCCACGCGAGCCGGTAAAGCTGAAGTACGGCACGGGCACCGGAATGGGAATGTTGATACCGACCTGCCCGACGTCAATCTCGCTCTGGAACTTGCGGGCCGATGCGCCGCTCTGCGTGAACAGCCCCACACCGTTGCCGAACGGGTTGGCGTTGACCAGCGCGATGGCGTCGTCCAGCGTGGGCACAGTCAGCACCAGCAGCACGGGGCCGAAGATTTCATTGGTGTAGATGTCCATGTCGGTCTTCACGTCGGTGAAGATCGTCGGGCCGATGAAGTTGCCGTCTTCGTAACCGGCCACACGCACATTGCGTCCATCGAGCGCCAGCGTGGCGCCCTGCTGCACGCCCGATTCGATCAGGCCGAGAATGCGTTGCTTGGCGGCGCGTGACACGACGGGGCCGACATCGGTACCCGGCTCGACACCGGCATTCACCTTGAGCGTTTTTGCCTTGGCGATCAGGTCCGGCACCCACTGCTGCGCCGCGCCCACCAGCACAACCACAGACGTCGCCATGCACCGCTGCCCAGCTGCGCCAAAGCCCGCGCCCACCAGCGCATTGATCGCCTGCTCGCGGTTCGCATCGGGCAGCACCACGGCGTGGTTCTTCGCACCCATCATCGATTGCACGCGCTTGCCGTGCTCGCTGCCCAGGCGGTACACATGCGTGCCCACTGCGGTGGACCCAACAAACGAAATCGCCTTCACGTGTTCGTGCGTGCACAGTGCATCCACCACGTCCTTGCCGCCGTGCACGACATTCAGCACGCCGGGCGGCACGCCGGCTTCGAGCGCCAACTCCACCAGTTGCATGGTTGACAGCGGGTCCTGCTCCGAAGGCTTGAGCACGAACGTGTTGCCGCACACGATCGCCATGGGAAACATCCACAGCGGAATCATCGCCGGGAAGTTGAACGGCGTAATGCCGGCACACACGCCAATCGGCTGGCGCAGCGTATAGGTATCGACCGCGCCGGCCACGTTCTCCAGAAACTCGCCCTGCTGCAGCGAGCCCACCGAACACGCGTGCTCCACCACTTCCAACCCGCGGAAGATGTCGCCTTCGGCATCGGGCAGCGTCTTGCCCTGCTCGGCCGTGAGCGTGCGGGCGATGCGCGGCGAGTGCTCGCGAATCAGCGCCTGGAACTTCAGCATGATGCGCATGCGCGCACCGACCGGCGTGTTCTTCCACGTGGCAAACGCGGCGTGCGCCGAGCGGATGGCCGCGTCCACTTCGTCCGCCGTGGCAAACGGCACGCGTGCCAGCACTTCCTGCGTGGCCGGGTTGACGATGTCGCGCCATTCCTTCGACTGCGATTCGACAAACTCGCCGCCAATCAGCAGCTTGACGGTGGGCGGGGTGTCCTGCTGTGCGGCAGGCTTGGCGGAAGCGAGGGAAGCAACGGCGCTCATGGGGGTCTCCTGGCGAATCGGTATCGGTTGCGGTAGCGGTAACGGGTTCAATGCGGAATGGGCGAATCAGGCGAAGTCTTCTTCCCAGTACTCGCCTGGCATGCGGGCGGGCTGGGGCGTGCGTTCAAGTTCGAGGCGGCGCAGTTCCACGCGCCGGATCTTTCCGGAAATGGTCTTGGGCAGCTCGCTGAACTGCAGGCGCCGGATGCGCTTGTAGGGCGCCAGCTTTTCGCGCGAGAAGAGGAACACGGCGCGCGCCAGTTCAGGGCCGGCTTCGTAGCCCTGGCGCACCGTCACGAACGCCTTGGGCACGGAGAGGCGCAGCGGATCGGAACTCGGCACCACGGCGGCCTCGGCAATGGCCTCGTGCTCAATCAGCACGCTTTCCAGCTCGAACGGGCTCAGGCGGTAGTCGGACGACTTGAACACGTCATCGGTGCGGCCCACGTAGACGAAGTAGCCGTCGTCGCGGCGCATCGCCACGTCGGAGGTGTGGTAATAGCCATTGCGCATTGCCTCGGCGGTGGCCTTTGCATTGTTGGCGTAACCCTGCATCAGGCCGAGTGGGCGGTGTGAGAGCGGCAGCACGATTTCGCCTTCGCTGGCCGGCTGATCGTCGTGGTCGACCAGCTCCACGCGGTAGCCAGGCAGCGGGCGACCAACCGAACCCGGCACGACCGGCTGCCCCGGCGTGTTGCCGATCTGGCAGGTGGTCTCGGTCTGGCCGAAGCCGTCGCGGATGGTCACGCCCCAGGCGCTGCGCACGCGCTCGATGATCTCGGGGTTCAGCGGCTCGCCCGCACCAACGATCTCGCGCAGCTTGACGGCGTACGAGGCCAGCGGCTCCTGCACCAGCATGCGCCACACGGTGGGCGGCGCGCACAGCGTGGTCACGTTGAAGCGCACCAGCACGTCCAGCGTGTCCTTCGGCGCAAAGCGCGCGTAGTTGTAGACGAACACGCAGGCCTGCGCATTCCAGGGTGCGAAGAAGCAGCTCCACGCATGCTTGGCCCAGCCGGGTGAGCTGATGTTCCAGTGGATGTCGCCGGGCTGCAGCCCGATCCAGTACATCGTCGACAGATGGCCGACCGGATAGCTTTGGTGCGTGTGTTCGACGAGCTTCGGCTTGGACGTGGTGCCCGAGGTGAAGTACAGCAGCAGCGGGTCAGTAGCGCGCGTCGCGCCGTCGGGGACGAACTGCGCAGGCGCGTCGTAGGCCGCGCCCAAGTCGATCCAGCCATCACGCTGCGCGCCCACGGCGATGCGCTTGACGCTCCCATCAACACTGTCGAACTTGTGCAGCTCCGCCGCATCGACGACCACGCAGTTCGCGCCACCAAGTTCCACGCGGTCGCGCACGTCATCCGGTGAAAGCTGCGTCGTGGCCGGCAGCACCACCGCACCGAGCTTCATCGCCGCGAGCATCACGTCCCACAGTTCGACGCGGTTGGGCAGCATCAGCAGCAGGCGATCGCCACGCACGATGCCCAGCCCGCGCAGGAAATTCGCCATGCGCGACGAGCGCTCCGACATCTGCGCAAACGAAAGCTTCAACCCGCCGCTTTGCGGGTCATCGACGATCCACAGCGCCGGGTTGTCGTTGCCGCGCGCCATCACATCGAAGTAATCGAGCGCCCAGTTGAACGTATCCAGCTTCGGCCACGCAAACTCGCGATACGCGCGGTCGTAGTCGGTGCGATGGCGCAGCAGAAAATCGCGCGCTTCCACAAAACCCTGTGCTGCAGATACCGCTTCGTTCATCGTCGTCTCCTGGTCGGCGCGTTTGCGCTCTTTCGTGTTCGGTCGATGTGCGCGGTGCGTGCTAGACGTGCCGCGCGATCACCATCCGTTGGACTTCGCTGGTGCCTTCGTAGATCTGGGTAATGCGTGCATCGCGGTAGTGACGCTCGACGGCGTAGTCGGCTAGGTAGCCGTAGCCGCCGTGGATCTGGATGGCGTTGGAGCAAATCTCCTCGGCCAGTTCCGATGCATAGAGCTTGGCCTGCGAGGCTTCCGACAGGCATGGCTTGTCTGCGCTGCGCAGGCGCGCCGCATGGTGAACGAGCAAGCGCGCCGCATTCAAGCGCGTGGCCATGTCGGCCAGCATGTTGGCGATGGTCTGGTGCTCGCGCAGCGCCTTGCCGAACTGGATGCGCTCATTGGCGTAGTTGCGCGCGGCATCGAACGCGGCGCGGGCAATGCCCACCGCTTGCGCGGCAATGCCGATGCGCCCGCCTTCCAGGTTCGACAGCGCGATCTTCAGGCCTTCGCCGCGCTCGCCCAGCAGATTCTCTTCGGGCACGGCACAGTCTTCGAGCGTGATCGGGCAGGTGTCCGACGCGCGAATGCCGAGCTTGTGTTCGGGCCGCCCAACATGAAAGCCTGGCGTGTCGGTCGGCACGATGAAGGCCGAAATGCCGCGCTTGCCAGCTTCCGGATCGGTCACGGCAAACACGATGGCGATGTCCGCCCGCGCGCCGTTAGTAACGAATTGCTTGTTGCCGTTGAGCACCCACTTGCCATCGCGCAGCACGGCGCGGGTGCGCAGGTTGTTGGCTTCGGAGCCGGCGTGCGGCTCGGTGAGGCAGAACGCGCCGATCGCGCGGCCGGTGGCCAGATCCGGCAGGTAACGCGCTTTCTGCGCCTCGGTGCCGAACTTCAGGATGGGGCCGCAGCCGACCGAGTTGTGCACGCTCATCATCGTCGCGCTGGCAGCGCACCCGGCGGCCACCTCTTCCAACGCAAGCGCATAGGCCACGTAATCGGTGTACGAACCACCCCACTCCGCCGGCACAATCATGCCCAGCAGGCCCAGCTCGCCCATCTCGCGCACCACGTCATCCGGCAGTGCAGCATCACGGTCCCACTGCGCGGCGTTGGGCGCCAGGCGCTCGGTGGCAAAGTCGCGCGCAGCGTCGTGGATCATCCGCTGCTCTTCGGTATAGAAGTCGTCCATCGCTTGGCTCTTGCTTGTTTGCTGACCGGTGCCGCGTGACGCTGCCTGTGCAGGCGCCTTACACTGTGCAGCCCGCGGCGCTTGGGTTCGGTGGGGAAAAGTGTAGGCACGCGGCTGGGCGGCTTCGATGCCCGTCACGATCAACTTGCGTGAGCGGATTTGCCATACCGATGAAAAACAACGAGAAAGGAACGGTCTCTGTCAGCCTCGTCAACGAGGCCGTGACACGTGCGCGCGCGCACGGCGTAGACATGCAACCCATCATGGCGGCTGCGGGCATCACGCCGCAGATGCTCGCGCAACCGCGCAGCCGTGTGTCGTCCGGGCAGTACGGCGCGCTGTGGGCCGGCATCGCGCAAGCCATGGACGATGAGTTCTTCGGGCAGGATGCGCACCCCATGCGCTGGGGCAGCTTCGTAGCGATGACGCAGGCCGCGCTCACTGCGCGCACCGGCCGGCAGGCGCTGGCGCGGGCCGTCGGTTTTCTGCGGCTGGTGCTGGATGACCTGCATGTGCGCGTTGAAGAAGACGATCAGCGTGTGCGTCTCGTCTTTGTGCACCGCAAGGGCACGCGGGTGCCGCCCATGTTCACCTACGCCACGTGGCTCATCATGGTCTACGGCCTGGTGTGCTGGCTGGTGGGACGGCGCATTCCGTTCATTGCCGCGCGCTTCCGTTGTGCGGCGCCGCAAGACGCACAGGAATACCGCCTGATGTTTTGCGACGACATGGCGTTCAAGCACGATGCGTCGTTCGTCGATCTTTCACGAGATTTCCTGGAACTGCCCGTCATCCAGACAGCAGCGTCCATCAAGACCTTTTTGCGCGATGCGCCGGGCAACTTCATCGTCAAGTACCGCAACCCGGATTCATTTGCTGCGCGCGTGCGCAAAATGCTGCGCAACCTGCCGGTCGCGAGTTGGCCCGCGTCTGACGCAATGGCGCTCAAACTCAATGTGGCCGAAGCGACGATGCGCCGGCGCCTGAAGCTGGAAGGCCACACGTATCAGTCCATCAAAGACGACTTGCGGCGTGACATTGCCATCGGCCAGTTGCAGGACACGCGCCGCACGATCGCCGACATTGCCATCGCTGTGGGCTTTGCAGAACCGAGCGCCTTCCATCGCGCCTTCCGCAAATGGACGGGCATGCGGCCGACGGACTATCGACTGACCGGCGCAGACTGAGGCTGCGCCGCGACGGCGCCTTCGCTCGTGCCGCTCACTTCACGCAGTGTCTCCAGAAAGGCCTTGAGCACTGGCGAGTGATCGTCCACGCGATAGTGCACGTATAGCGGCACGGCGGGCAGCGCGGGCTCCAGCGGCCGGAAGACCACACCCGGCGGCGCCAGATTGGCCGTGGAGCCCGGCAGCAGCGCCACACCAAAGCCTGCGCTCACCAGCGCCAGCAGCGTCTGCACTTCGGTCACCTGTTGGCGCACGAGCGGCGCAAAACCGGCCTGGATGCACAGATACAAGAGGTGATCGGCAAAGCGCGAGCGCTTGGATTCGAATGCAACGAACGGCTCGCCGGCAAAATCGCCGAGGGCCAGGCTGGTGTGGCCGGCCAGGCGGTGCGTGGCGGGCAACGCCATCACGATCGGCTCGTGCTGCAGCAGCTCGCTGCGCACGGCGGGGTCTTCGTGGCCCAGCCGGAAGATGCATGCGTCGATGCGGCGCTCCTTGAGCGCAGTCACCTGCGCGGCGGGCGTCATCTCTTGCAGGCGCCATTCAACGCCGGGGTAGCGCTCGCGAAACTGGCGCAGCGCCTCCGGTAGCAGCCCCACCATCACCGAGCTGATCATGCCGATTTCCAGCTCGCCCACCTGGCCACGCCCCGCCTGTCGCGTGAGATCCAGCGCGCGGTTGAGCTGCGCAAACACCAGCGGCGCCTGCTCCTTGAGCGTGCGCCCGGCGGCCGTCAATTCCACGCGGTGGTGGCTGCGCACAAACAGCGGCGTGCCGATTTCGTCTTCCAGCAGCCGGATCTGCTGGCTCAGCGGCGGCTGCGACATGAACAGGCGCGCCGCTGCACGCCCAAAGTGCAGCTCGTCGGCCAGCACCGAGAAATAACGCAGCAGGCGGATGTCCACGGTATGCGCTACGCCTTCAGGTCGAAGTTGAACGGCGTCTCGCGCTGGCGCTTGCCGGTCAACCGGAAGATGGCATTGGCAATGGCCGGTGCCACCGGCGGGTTGGCCAGCTCGCCCACGCCACCCGGCTTGTCGCGATTGCCATCGATGATGACGATGTCGATGGCGGGCATGTCCGACATGCGCATCACGGGGTAATCATGGAAATTGCTTTGCTGCACCGCGCCACCCTGGATGTCGACGCGATCGAACAGCGCATGGCCGAGGCCCCACATCAGACCACCGTATAGCTGCTCTTCCACGCCGGTGCGCGAGACGGCCAAGCCGACGTCTGCCACGCAGGTGAGTTTTTCGATGACGACGCGGCCGTCCTTGCGCGCCACCTGCGCCACCACGGCGATGTAGCTGTCATACGCCTGATGCGTGGCGACGCCGAGTGCGTGTGCGTGAGCAACCTTCCCCCACCCGGCACGCTGGGCGGCAGTGCGCAGCACGTCGACATGCCGGGGCCGATCGGCCATGTGAGCGACGCGGAAATCAACTGGATCACGTCGGGCCGCCGCAGCCAGTTCGTCCATAAAGCTCTCGGTGGCGAAGACGTTGGGGATGAAGCTGACGGCGCGGTACCAGCCCGTCGGGATGCCCGTTTCGTGCCGCACCCAGCCAATGTCCATGTGGTTGGCGCGGTATGGAAAATCCCACTTCGAGATGGCCTCGGTGGTGCTGTAATCCATGCGGTCGGGGCGGTCGAAGTAGCCCGGCTCCCATTGTTCGGGGGAGGCCGGCGACACAGCGCGGATACGCAGCGCATCGAGCCGGCCCTGCGCATCAAGCGCGCCTTCGAGGCGGTGATACGTGGCGGGGTGGCCGTACAGCGCACGCATCTCGTCTTCGCGGCTGTTCATCAGCTTGATCGGCACGCCGGTCTTCTTGGCAAGGTAGCTCGCCTCGAACAGCCAGTATTTGCTCTCGCGCGCACCAAAGCTGCCGCCCGACACCATCTCGTGCAGCACCACCTTGTCGCGCGGCACGCCGCAGATCACCTCGGCAGCTTCCATCGCGGTGGATGGCACCTGGATGCCGCCCCAGTATTGAATGGCGCCGCCTTTGAACCACGCGGTGATGTTGACCGGTTCCAGCGGATTCTGCTGCTTGTAGGGCATGCGATACGCCGCGTCGATGCGCTTTGCGCCGTGGGACATCGCCACGTCCGTATTGCCGGTCTGCACGGTGTGCACAACGCGCGCCTTGCCACTGGCGAGCCAGGCCGCTTGGTGCTGGGCAACATGGCCGCTGTCGAAATCGGCGAAGGCGCTGTCGTCCCACTCGACCTTGAGCGCCGCGCGGCCCTTGTTGGCGGCCCAGTAGTCGTCGGCCAGCACGGCCACGCCTTCCTGGTTACCGCCGAGCACATCGGCGCGCATCGGGATGGTCATGACCTGGCGCACGCCGCGCACCTTCAACGCCTCGGCGCTGTCGATGCGGCGCACGCGTGCACCCGGCATTGGCGCACGCTGCACCACCGCCACCAGCATGCCCGGCAACGACACATCGATGCCGTATTGGAACTGGCCTGTGGCCTTGGCCAGCGCATCGCGTTTGTGCCGCAGCTTGCCGATGTATTTGAAATCCGCCGGATTCTTCAACGTCACGTTGGCAGGCGCAGGCAGACGGCCCGCCGCATCGGCCAGTTCGCCGTAGGTGGCCTTGCGGCCGTCGGCATTGCAGATGACGGTGCCGTCTGCGGTGCTGCAAGCGGCCACGGGCACACCCCAACGTTGCGCCGCCGCGCTGATGAACATTGCGCGCGCCGTGGCGCCGGCTTGCCGAAGACGCACGTATTCGAGCGACACGCTGGTGCTGCCGCCTGTGGAATACACCTTCCAGATTGGATGGATGTAGTCCTGGAAGAACGGATCTTCCGGCGTGACGACGGCAATGCGCATCGGGTCCACATCCAGCTCTTCGGCCACGCACGCGGCCAGCGCGGTTTGCGTGCCGGTGCCGGAATCGTGCTTGTGGACGACGATCTTGACGGTGTTGTCAACCAGCACCCGCACCCAGGCGTTGGGTTCGAACTCGCCCGCAGCCACGTCCTTGCCGGCGGCCAGAGCATCGGGCAAGCGAAAGCCGACCGCCAGCCCCGCCGTCAGCAGCGCGCTCTGCTGCAGAAAACGGCGGCGCGACGGTGCATGCAAGTCACGCTGCGCGCTCATGCCTTGCCTCGCTCGTCGGCGGCGCGCTTGATGGCCTGGCGGATGCGCCCATAGGTACCGCAGCGGCAAATGTTGCCGGCCATGGCATTCGTGATGGCCTCGTCGTTGACGGCCGTGCCTGCCGCCAACAACGCAGCGGCCGACATGATCTGCCCCGATTGGCAGTAGCCGCATTGCGGCACGTCTTCAGCCACCCAGGCGCGTTGCAGCGGGTGCGTGCCGTCTTTCGACAGCCCTTCGATGGTGGTGACGCTGTGGCCGGCCGCCGCCGATGCAGGCGTGATGCACGCGCGGATCGGTGCGCCATCCAGATGGACGGTGCAGGCCCCGCAAAAGCCGCCGCCGCAGCCGAACTTGGTGCCCGTCAGTTTGAGCCGATCGCGCAGCACCCAGAGCAGGGGCATGTCGGCATCGGCGGCGTCAAGCGCGTGGGGCGCGCCATTGACCATAATCTCGGTCATCATTGTCTCCTCCAGAATCGGGCCGTCTCATGCGGCCGCGCCTGGCTGCAATATGAAGCCGCGCACGGGCACCCCGCCAGCGACGATTTCTGCCAGCCCGTGTAAGTCGAACTAACAGCTCACCCACCGCCGCCATGTACAAGCGTTATCCGTCGATCCAGTCGATGCATGCCTTCCTGCAGGCCGCGCGCACCGGCAGCTTTACCAAGGCCGCGCAGCAGTTGGACCTGACACACAGCGCGATCAGCCAGCAGATCCGCTCGCTGGAAGAGTTCATTGGCCAGCCGCTGTTCGTGCGTGAGGCCGGCGGCATCGTGCTGACCGATGCGGGCCAGCTCTTCGCGAGCATGCTCACCGACGGCTTCGGGCAGGTGGACCGGGCGCTGTCTTCGGTGCGCAACCGGCACGTGCCGCAAACGCTCATCGTCGATGTGGATAGCGAACTGGCGCAGGGCTGGCTCAATGCGCGGCTGCCGCAGTTGCTCGGGGCGCTGCCCGGCTACCAGGTGATGTTCCTGTCCACCACGCGCGGCGAGCGGCCCTCGTTCGAGCGCGTGGATGTCTCGCTGCGCTACGGCTATGGCGAATGGGATGACTGCGAGATGGCGCTGATCTGTGGCGACCAGGTCACCGCCGTGGCGGCGCCCGCGCTGCTGGAGCAGCATGGCGTGCAGGCGCCGCTGGCGCCGTCAGCTGCGATGACGCTGCCGCTGCTGGGCTACACGCGGCGCTCGTGGATTCCGTGGCTGGACGCCGCCGCGCTGGAGCCGCTGGAGCCCGCCGTGGTGGCCGCGTTCGACAACGCCGCCAACATGGTCGCCGCCGCCGAAGCCGGCATCGGCGTGGCGCTGGTGCGTGGGCTGCTGGCGGCCGATGCACTGCAGCATCGGCGCCTCGTCCCGCTGACGGACGTCGCCATCCCCGCGCACTACAACCTGTATGCCGTCTGGCAGCGCGGACAGGGGCAACGTGCGCAGGCCGTGGTGAGCGCGGTGCAACAACTCGCGCGCGACACGCTGGGCGGCTGAGGCCGCTTCTCCCTCCGGCCGCTTGCCGATATCGGCAACGTATCAAGACCGCCGCCAAATAGTATTGGCCGGCCCCCGGCCCCGACTCCGATACTGCGCCCCAAGCAGCACGCATCCGGCATCACGCGATCCGGCGAGGGGAAGGCACACGCCTAGCAAAGAGCGCCACGCTGCCGCACGTGCCTGCCCTCACCGGGAAGCCATCACACGCTTCCTCCCAGTCATCAGGAGATCCAACGATGATCATCGACATCAGCTGCTACCCCACCGACCTGGTGGACCTCGCGTGGTGGCACGACGGCGACCCCTTTACCGGCGAGCGCCTGCTCGAAATGATGGACGGCCCTTACATGATCAACGGCAAGCCGCGCCGTATCGACAAGGCCTTCATCCAGCCGCCCCAGGGCAACACCATCTACACGTGGACGGACGGCGAGCTTTCGGGCCGCGAATCCATCGACGCCTACATGGCGTACACGCTCAAGATGGTGCAAACATACCCCGACCGCTTCATCGGGTGCTTCGTCTACAACCCGCGCTGCGGCGTGCAGAACGGCGTGGAGGCCATCGAGCGCTACGTCAAGGAGCACGGCTTCAAGATGGTCCAGATGCAGGCCAACATGCACGCGTACCGCCCCGACCGCGCGCTCGACTGGGTGATGCCCGCGTTCGAGAAATGCGCCGAGCTGGGCGTGCCCGTCAAGCTGCATACGGGCGACGGCCCCTACAGCATTCCGTCGGAATGGATTCCGATGATCAAGCGCTTCCCGAACGTCGATTTCATCATGGCGCACTTCGGTGTGCAGACCGGCGGCGTCTACGTGTTCGAGCCGATGCAGTGGGCGATGGAGCTGCCGAACGTGTATTGCGAATCGGGCTGGTGCCTGCAGTCGCGCATCGTCGAATTTGCCAAGGTGCTGCCCAAGCACAAGATCCTGTTCGGCACCGACACGCCGCCCAACGAGCCCGGCATGTGGCTGCGCCTGCTTGAAGTGCTGTGCATGGACCCGCCGCAGGGCCTGAACCTCGATGAAGACACGCTCGAGGATTACCTGGGCAACAACATCGCCCGCATGATCGGCCTGGAGCCGACCCGTCCGCCAAAGACCGTGGCCGAAGCCGAAGCGCAACTCGCGCTGGCTGCCGCCTGAGCCACCGCAGACCGCACGGAGCGCACACATGATTATCGATACCCATCTGCACCCGACCAACCTCGTTGACGAGGCCTGGCGCCACACCGGCACGCCGTTCAACGGCGAGCGCATGATCCAGCTGATGGACGGCCCTTACATGATCAACGGCAAGCCGCGCCGCATCGACATGGGCTTCATCCAGCCGCCGCCGGGCAACACCGGCTACCGCGACGGCAACCGCCGCGGTCGTGAAGGCATTCGCGACTACATGGCGTACATCGCTGAACTCACGCAGAAGTACCCCGACCGCTTCATCGGCAACTTCACGTACAACCCGCGCTGGGGCCCGGAGAACGGCGCGGCAGAGCTGGAATTCCACATCAAGGAATACGGCTTCAAGATGGTCAAGCTGCACGCCAACATGCACGGCTACCGGCCCGACCGTGCGCTCGACTGGCTGCGCCCGGCGATGAAGGTCTGCGCCAAGTACAACATCGTGGTGCTGATCCACACCGGCGACGGCCCGTACACCATCCCGACGATGTTCTACCCGATCATCCGCGAGTTCCCGATGGTGAACTTCATCATCGGCCACTTTGGTATCCAGACCGGCGGCAACTACTCGTTCGAAGCGTTTTGGATGGCGATGGACACGCCCAATGTGTACTGCGAATCCGGCTGGTGCTTCCAGTCGCGCATCGTCGAGTTTGCGAAGCAGCTGCCGCGCGACAAGATCGTCTTCGGCACCGATTCGCCGCCCAACGAACCCGGCATGTGGCTGCGGGAGCTGGAGGTGCTGTGTTCCGCGCCGCCGCAGGGGCTGGGCATCGATGAAGACCACCTTGAAGACTATCTGGGCAACAACATTGCGCGGCTGGTCGGCATCGAGCCCACCAAGCCGCCCAAGGACCAGGCCGAGGCGGAGCTTCGCCTGAAGTCGACCTACGCCCAGACAGCAGAAGCGGCCTGAGCGCCGATCCCGCGGGCGCCGTGCCTCTGTGGTGTTCGGCGCCCGCCTCTAGCGAGGTGTGCCATGAGCATGACCCGGCTTGGCGAAGGCCAGGATTTCCACGTCTTCGCCAATCTCTATCGCGAGCTGTATCCGGAAGATGTGCTGACCCTGCACAACGGCATCTCTGCCGACCAGGACGTCACCGCCGTCATTGACCAGCTCGCTGCGCGCAACCAGACCCCCATGCTGGTCTGCGAGCAGGTCAGCGGCCTGCAGGTGCCGCTGGTCACCAACGTCTTTGCCTCGCGGTCGCGGCTGGCGCGGTTGTTCGACGTGTTGCCGCATCAATTGCACGATGCCTTCCAGGCACGCGCCAATGCGCCCATCGCACCGCGTGTGGTCTCGCACGGCCCCATCACCGACGAGGTGATCGAAGGCGACGCGGTGGATGTTGCGCTGCTGCCGATGATCAAGCACTTCGAGAGCGACCGCGCGCCCTACATCACCAACGCCATCATCGTGGCCGAGGACCCGGTGACGGGCGTGGCCAACATGAGCTATCACCGCTCGATGCGCCACGCACGCAACGCCCTGGCGACGAGCCTGCACTCGCGCGGCCACCTGTGGCGCATGCTGCAGACCGCACGCGAGCGCGGCGACGTGCTGCGCGTAGCGATGGTCGTGGGCGCGCATCCGCTGTTCATGCTGGCCGCCGCCGCCCGCCTGCCATTTGGTGCCGATGAACGCGCTGTGGCTGGCGGCCTGCTTGGCGCACCGCTCGATATCGTCCGCACGCCGCGCTACGGCATTGGCGTGCCGGCGGCGGCGGAGTTCGTGCTCGAAGGCACCATCGACCCTGCCGCCTATGCCGAGGAAGGCCCGTTCGGCGAGTTCACCGGCTATTCGTCGGACCGTTCCACCAACAACGTGCTGCGCATCGACACGCTGATGCGCCGGCGCGATGCCTGGCTGGTCGACGTGGTGGGCGGCCCATATGCGGAGCACCTCACGCTCGCCCGCCTGCCGCGTGAGGCCGAGATGAGCGAGAAGCTCAAGGCGCGCTTCCCATCGGTGACGGCGCTGCACTACCCGAACTCCGGCACGCACTTTCATTGCTACGTGGCGCTCAACCCAACGCGCGACGGCGAGGCCCGCCAGGTCATGCTCGCGCTGCTCGGATGGGACCCATACCTCAAGACTGTGATTGCCGTGGATTCGGATATCGATCTGCAGCAGGACGAGCAGGTGCTGTGGGCCATGGCCACGCACTTCCAGCCGCATCAGGACGTCTTCATGGTCGACGGCCTGCCCGGCAGCCCGCTGGACCCATCGTCTTCGGTGCACGGCACGACCTCGCGCATGGGCATTGACGCCACACGCGGTGCGGGCTTTGAAGGCATCCGCGCACGCATCGATCCGCAGGTCATCGCCCGCGCGGGCGACATCCTGCGCCAGGCCGGAGTGCGGCCATGAGCGCGCGCCACCCTCGCGCTCCAACCCGGCCGCGCATGGTGGTCGGCATCAGCGGTGCATCGGGCTTCGTCTATGGCGTGCGGCTGCTCGAACTGCTTCACGCGCTCGATGTGGAGACGCACCTGGTCGTCACGCGCTCTGCGCTGCTGACGATGGCGCACGAAACGCCGCACAAGCTCGCCGACGTGATCGATCGCGCCACGCATTACCACCGTGCGGACGACATGGCCGCGGGCATTGCCAGCGGATCGTTCCGTGCGCTGGGCATGATCGTGGCGCCGTGCTCGATGAAGTCTCTGGCGGAGATTGCCACCGGCGTCTCGTCGACGCTGCTGACACGCGCGGCCGACGTCACGCTCAAGGAGCGCCGTCCGCTCGTACTGATGGCGCGCGAGACGCCATTCACGCTCGCACACCTGCGCAACATGCAGGCCGTCACGGAGATGGGCGCCATCGTCGCACCGCCCGTGCCGGCCTTCTATGCGCGCCCCAATACGTTGGACGACATGATCGACCACACCCTCGGCCGCGTGCTCGACCTGTTCGGGCTCGATGCCGGCACCGCCCTGCGCTGGGGCGAAGAAGCCTTACCTGCCTTAGTCCGTACCCCACCCACGCTCGACAAGGAGACAACATGAAACCCCAAGCCACGGCCCACGCCACGCTTCCCGGCCCGAACACCAAGATTCCGGTCACCATCCTCACCGGCTTTCTTGGCGCCGGCAAAACCACGCTGCTGAACTTCATCCTGCGCGAAAACCACGGCCGCAAGATCGCCGTGATCGAAAACGAGTTTGGTGAAGTCGGCATCGACGGCGGCCTGGTCATGGCCTCGGAAAACGAAGAGATCTACGAGATGGTCAACGGCTGCGTGTGCTGCACGGCCGAGGTACGCGAAGACCTCGTGCGCATCGTGCGCCTGCTCGTCGCGCGGCCCGAACGGCTCGACCACATCCTGGTGGAAACCAGCGGCCTGGCCGATCCGTATCCGGTAGCGCAGTCGTTCTTCATCGACGATCCGATTGCCGAACATGTCGAGCTTGACGCCATCGTCACCATGATCGACGCCAAGCACATCGCCGCGCATCTGGACGACCTGCACCTGGACGGTGTCGACAACCAGGCCGTCGACCAGATCGTCTGCGCAGACCGCATCGTCATCAACAAGGTGGACCTTGTGGGCCGCCACGACATCGACGCGCTGCGCGGGCGCATCCGCGGCTTGAACGCCACGGCCGACATCGTCACCTCCAGTTATGCCGAGGTCGATCTGAACAAGATCATCGGTGTCGGCGCGTTCGAGGCGACGCAGAAGCTGCTGGAGATCGGCGCAGACGCCGGCCACGGCGAGCATGACGCGCACGACCATGAACATGACCACGAACATGAACATGTTCACGCCGACGCTCACGAGCATAACCATGAGCACGACCACCAGCACGATCCGAGCGTCTCGTCCGTGGGTTTTGACGTACCGGCCGACGTGGATCTCGTGCGCTTCCACACGTGGATCGACACCCTGCGCACCGAGCAGGCGGAAACGCTGTTCCGCATGAAGGGCATCCTGGCTGTGAAGGGTCAGGCGCAGCGCTACGTGCTGCAAGGGGTGCACAGCCTCATCGACTTTCGCGCAACGCAGCCGTGGGGCAGCGAAGCGCGCAGCAGCAAGATCGTCTTCATCGGCCGCGACCTCGATCGCTCGGCCCTGCAGGACGGTTTCAACGCATGTCTGGCGGCGTGAGCATGCCATGACATGACATCCCCCTGACCCGAGGGCGGCTCCTGGCACGCCGCGGGCATGACAACGATAGGAGACAACCATGACAACAGCCGTACACCCGGTCGACCAGATTCTGTCGACCCGACAGATGTTGACGTTGGGCTTGCAGCATATGGCGGTGTCGTACATCGGCGCCATCGCGGTGCCGATGATCATCGCGTCGGCGCTCAAGATGTCGCAGGCGGACACCATTGTCCTCATCAGCACCACGTTGTTCTGCTCGGGCATTGCCACGCTGTTACAGACCATCGGATTCTGGAAGTTCGGGGTACGGCTGCCGATCCTGCAGGGGGTGGCATTCAGCAGCGTGGGGCCGGTGATTGCCATCGGCACCAACCCTGCCGTAGGTTTCGCGGGCGTGTGCGGTGCGGTCATTGCGGCCGGGCTGTTTACGCTGCTCGCCGCACCGCTGGTGGGGCGGCTGCGGCGATTTTTTCCACCGGTGGTCACGGGTTGCATCGTGACCGTCATCGGCCTGCAGCTCTTTCCCGTCGCCTATGACTGGGTGGGCGGCGGACGCAACGCTGCCAACTTCGGTGCACCATCGTTTTTGCTGGTGGCCGTGGTCGTGGTTGCCACCATCCTGCTCATCAACCGCTTCGGCAGCCCGCTGCTGCGCAACCTTGCTGTGCTGGTGGGCATGATCGTCGGCACGTTGCTGGGCTGCGCCATGGGCATGGGCAACTTTCACGGCGTGGCAGACGCGCCGTGGGTCACGTTGCCGGTGCCGTTCCACTTCGGGGTGCCTGTGTTTGCGGTGGTGCCCGCACTCACCATGATCGTGGTGATGATCGTGCAGATGGTGGAATCGATGGGCCTGTTCCTGGCCATTGGCGACATTGTCGAAAAACCCATCGAAGAAGAGGAAGCCATCAACGGCCTGCGCGCCAACGGCCTGGCCAGCGCCATTGCCGGCATGTTCGCGGCCTTCCCGTTCATTGCGTTCATGGAGAACGTCGGGCTGGTGGTGCTGACCGGCGTGCGCAGCCGCTGGGTGGTGGCTGTGAGCGGCGTGCTGATGTGTCTCGTGGCACTCGTGCCGAAGGCCGGCGCAGTAATTGCGGCCACGCCATCGGCCGCATTGGGCGGCGCCGGCATTGCCATGTTCGGCGTGGTGGCCGCTGCGGGCATCCAGACCTTGGCACGCGTCGACTACGAGCACAACCGCTACAACGTGCTCATCGTGGGTTTCACGATTGCCGCCGCGCTGGTGCCGGTGCTCGCACCCACGCTGTTCAAGGCCCTGCCCGACTGGACGCAACCGTTCCTGCACAGCGGCGTGGTCATCGCCTGCCTGGTCTCCGTAGCGTTGAACCTGCTGCTCAACGGCACCGAAGAAGCGCACGTTCCAGCGTCTGTGGTGCGCACAGCGGGCCGCGCCTGATCATCCATTGGACAACTCCATGCACAACACGCCTCAAGACATCCTCATCCGCCGCCCCTTGGCCGTCATGACAGGCCTGCGCGGTGACGCCGCACGCGCCGGTGCGGTCGATATCCGCATCGCCGGGGGCCGCATCGCCGAGATGGGCGCAGACCTCATGCCCCGCCCCGGCGAGCGCGTCATCGACGCGAGCGATTGCATCGTCTACCCGGGCTGGATCAACACGCACCATCACCTGTTCCAGAACCTGCTCAAGGCCGTGCCGGAAGGCATGAACCAGGACCTGCAGGGGTGGCTGGCCAGCGTGCCGTATCCGCGCCTGCCGCTGTTCACGCCCGAACTGATGCGCACGGCTGCGCGCCTGGGCATGGCCGAACTGCTGCTGTCGGGCGCCACCACCTGCGCCGACCACCATTACCTCTATCACGCAGGCGGCGGCACCGAATCGGGCGACATGCTGTTCGACGTGGCCGACGAATTCGGCATGCGCTTCGTGCTCTGCCGTGGCGGCGCCATCGAGTCGGCCAGCAGCCACCCGGGCTTCTCGAAGACGGCGCTGCAGCCTGAAACGCTCGACCAGATGCTGGCCGACATCGAGCGGCTCAAGCACCGCTATCACGACGACGCCCCCGACGCGATGCGCCGCGTGGTGGTGGCGCCGACCACACCCACGTTCTCGTTGCCACCGGCATTGCTGGTCGAGCTGGCCCATGTGGCGCGCGGCATGCGTCTGCGCATGCATACGCATTTGTCGGAGACCGACAACTACGTGCGCTTCTGCCGCGAGAAATACAATTGCCTGCCCGTGGAGTTCGTGGCCGAGCACGAGTGGCTGGGCCCGGACGTCTGGTTCGCGCACCTCGTGCACCTGCAGCCGTCGGAGATCCGCATGCTCGCCCAGACGGGCAGCGGCATCGCGCACTGCCCCGTCAGCAACAGCCGGCTGGGCAGCGGCATCGCACCGGTGCCGCAACTGGCGGCGGCTGGTGTGCCGGTGTCTTTGGGTGTGGATGGCGTGGCGTCCAACGAATCGGGCAGCATGACCGGCGAGGTCAACACCGCCTGGCTGATCCACCGTGCCGCGCAAGGCGCCAGTGCCACCACCGCTGAAGACGTCATCCACTGGGCCACTGCAGGCGGCGCGCGCGTGCTTGGCTTGAGTGAAGTCGGCACGCTGCAGGTCGGGCAAGCAGCCGATCTGGTGCTCTACGACATCAACCATCCGCGCTTCTACGGCTTCCACGATCCGGCGCTCGCGCCCGTGGTGGCCGGCGAGCCCATTGCCGTGCGCACCAGCATCATCGGCGGCCGTGTCGTGGTGGACGAAGGTGTGGTGTGCGGGCTGGATGTGGCACGCATCCGCGCTGAAGCCCGCCAGGGTGTGGCGGACTTGATGGCATGCGCCTGACGGTTCAGACGTCGAGTCGCAGCGCCATGTGCTCTTCGTCGTAGAAGCGATCACCGACACGCATGGCGCGGCGCTCGATGCCGAAGGTCTCGAAACCCGCGTTGCGATACAGCGCTTGCGCACGCGGGTTTTCGGCGTTCACGCAGAGATGAATCTGCAGCACCTGTGCAGCACGCGCATGCGCAACGGCCGCGTTGAGCAGCCGGCCGGCAATACCGCCTCGCCGATGCGCCGGGTCAACAAATACGCCCCACAGCACAGCCTTGTGCGCGACTTGCGCAAGCGCTTCACGCCGCAACCCGGCAATGCCGATCAGTTCGCGCCCCGCAAAGGCACCAAACACGATCTGATACTCAGTCGCCCGGATGCGGTTGCGGGTTTCCTCCAGCGTGCGCCCCGACTCTTCATCGTGCGTCGGCCAGATGGCGGTGGGCGCGTCTTGAATGGCCTTCAGACGCAGCGCCTTGAAGGCCTCGGCATCCTCGTCGATCAACGGGCGGATGGCGACGTCGCTCATGGCTGTTTGGCCTCCACGGTGAATGCATCGCCGGTTTCGAAGAATGCACCGCCTGCGAGGTAATGCACGGTCTTGCTGCCCGCATCGGTGAAGTGCCAGCGGCCGTTGCTGAATAGCGCTGGGTCCGCCCAGGCGGCTGTCACCTCGGCGATGAAAAGGTCGTAGCGTTTCTCGTTGTGCGGCTCGGGAATGACGCGGCATTCCAGCCACCCTGCGCAGCCGGCCACCAGCGGCACATCGATCGTGCGGGCAGGCATGGTGGCAAGGCCAAGCGCATCGAACTTGTCGCCGTCGCGGCCCGACAGCGTGCCCACTGCGAGCGTGGTCTCGGCAATCGCGCGGGTGGGGATGTTCAGTGCAAATACGCCGGAAGCCTCGATCAGCTCGCGAGTGAGGGTGCGGCTGTCGACCACGACGAGGACCTTGGGCGGGTCAAAGTCGAGCGGCATCGCCCAGGCGGCTGCCATGACGTTGCGCACGCCGTTGTGGGCGCTGGTAACCAGCGTGGTCGGGCCGTGGTTCAGGAGGCGGTAGGACTTTGCCAGTTCTACTGGGGCCAGTGTGGGGGGATTAGGCATGATGGCGAGGGGACTAGGGGGAGGCGTCATCATAGGCCAACGATGTTGAGGGTGGTTTTGTGTTGGTTTTTTTGTTGGTGGTGCATCCCTTGTTTCATCCCCTGCCGGGGCTGACTCACTTTCTTTGGTCTTGCCCAAAGAAAGTAAGCAAAGAAATGCGCGCCCGAGATGGCGAAAGATTCCTTCAATTTTCGTAACCGGGCGGAGGCGGGGAAAACTCGCTGCGCTCAGACAGTTCCCCGCCTTTTTTCCGCCCGCTTACAAAAATTGAAGGCGCCATCTAGGGCAGGAAAGTCAAAGGACAAAAGCCACACCATCTAAGCGCAGGCCCAAACGACAAGGCCAACCGCGCGATGGGTTGGCCTTTCTCTTTTGACGTTGAGCCCTTGATGGCGCCTTGAATTTTTGTGAGCGGGCGGATCAAGGAAGGAGGCTGTCTGAGCGCAGCGAGTTTGCCTCCTTCCCCGCACGGTCAGAGAAATTCAAGGGGAAGTCGCCATCTCGGGCGCGCCTTTCTTTTGCTTACTTTTCTTTGGCAAGACAAAGAAAAGTAAGTCGGTCCCGGCAGGGAACGAAAGGGGGATGGACCACAAGAACAAAAAACAAAAACCCAGCCAACTTCACTGGGGGCCAAAACTCACTCCCCAACCCGCTTGGCAATATGCTCCAACGCCTCCTCCACCTGATCAATCAAAATCAGGCAGAGATCACCCGGCTGCAACCGCCCCAGCGCCGTATCAATCGCCAGGAATTCACCGCGGATTTCATCAACGCGGCTCGTGCGCGACGCACCCTGCAACCCTTCACGCAGCAGCGCGAGCACCTCGCCATCCTCACGCCCACGCTGGCATTGGTCTTCATACAGCACAACATCGTCAAACACGCCACCCAGAATCTGCGTCTGGCGGCGGATATCCTCGTCGCGGCGATCGCCAGCCCCGCTGATCACCACCGAGCGGCGCTGGGCCGGCATGGTGGCCACGGCGTTGCATAGCGCCTGGATGGCGTCGGGATTGTGGCCGTAGTCGGCGATGAGCGTGGCGCCTCTGTAATCGAATACGTTGAAGCGGCCGGGCGCAGTGGCGGCGTCGTTCACAAAGGTGGCGAGACCGCGGCGGATGATCGTCCAGTCGATGCCAAGCGCCCATGCAGCAGCAATCGACGACATCGCGTTTTCAACCTGGAAGCCAATCGTGCCGTTGCGCGTGAGCGGAATATCAGCCAGTGCGATGCGCGTTTCGTTCGCACCTTCGGTGGCCACAATCTCGGCGCCATCGACAAACACCACGCGCTTGCCCTGCGCGCGGTGCAGGGCCATGGTCGGCAGGCTGGCGTCGTGTGCGAAGAAGGTAACTGAGCCGGGGCAGCCGTCGGCCATGCGCGCGACCATCGGGTCGGCGGCGTTGAGCACCGCCATGCCGCGCGGCGCCACGTTCTGCACGATCACGCTCTTGAGCACGGCCAGGTCTTCCACCGTGCTGATGTAGTTGAGGCCCAGATGGTCGCCTTCGCCCACGTTTGTCACGACCGCCACGTCGCAGCGGTCGAACGCGAGACCTTCGCGCAGCAGGCCACCGCGCGCGGTTTCGAAGACAGCAGCGTCGACGTCCGGATGCAGCAGCACGTTGCGCGCGCTGCGCGGGCCGCTGCAATCACCGGTGTCGATGCGCTGGCCCTGGATGTACACGCCATCGGTGCCGGTCATGCCCATGCGCAGGCCGCTGGTGGCGAGCAGATGCGTAATCAGGCGCACCGTCGTCGTCTTGCCGTTGGTGCCGGACACCGCCACCACGGGGATACGACCGTCGTCGCCATCGGCAAACATCGTGGAGACAATCGCCTCGCCCACGGCACGGCCCTTGCCGTACGACGGCTGCAGGTGCATGCGCAAACCTGGTGCGGCGTTGACTTCCACAATGCCGCCGGCCTGGTCCTCGAACGGCTTGAGCATCGTTTCGCACACGGCATCCACGCCACAGATATCGAGGCCGACCATCTGTGCCGCCGCCACGGCACGCGCCGCGATGGCCGGGTGCACGTCATCGGTCACGTCGGTGGCGGTGCCGCCCGTGGAGAGATTCGCGTTATTGCGCAACACCACGCGCGTGCCCTTGGGCGGCACGGCGTCGGCGCTCAGGCCCTGTTTGGCGAGCGTGGCCAGCGCAATGTCGTCAAAGCGGATTTTCGTGAGCGAGGTGGCATGCCCTTCGCCGCGTCGTGGGTCGCGGTTTACTTCGTCGACCAGCTCACGCACGGTGTGCTTGCCGTCGCCAATGACTTGCGGCGGATCGCGGCGCGCAGCCGCCACCAGGTGCTTGCCCACCACGAGCAGACGGAAATCGTGGCCGGGGATGTAGCGCTCGACGATCACGTCGGACGAAATGTCGGCCGCGACCTCATAGGCCGTCATCACTTCTTCGCGCGTGCGGATGCGCACGGCCACGCCCTTGCCCTGGTTGCCGTCGCGCGGCTTGACCACGACCGGGCCGTGGATTTCCTGCGCGGCTTCCCACGCTTCCTCTGCGCTGCGCACCGAACGGCCCAGCGGTACCGGCACACCGGCCGCGTGCAGCAGGGTCTTCGTCAGATCCTTGTCCTGCGCAATGGATTCGGCCACGGCGCTGGTCATGTCGGTTTCGGCGGCTTGGATACGGCGCTGCTTGCTGCCCCAACCAAACTGCACCATCGAGCCCTGCGTGAGGCGGCGGTACGGAATCCCGCGCGCCACGGCGGCGTAGACGATGGAGCCGGTGCTGGGCCCCAGGCGCACGTCTTCGTCCAGCTCGCGCAGGCGGTGCAGCGCGTCGTCCAGGTCGAATGGCTGATCGTCGCGTGCGGCCAGGCAAAGTTGGCCGGCCAGCTCAAATGCCAGTCGGCCCACTTCCTCTTCGCTGTATTCGACGACGACTTGGTATGTGCCGGGTTCGAGCGTCGGCTCGGTATGGCTGAACGTCACCGGGCAACCGGCGGCAGCTTGCAGGCCCAGCGCCGCGGCTTCCAATGCGTGCGCAATCGATGGCGCGTCGGCTTCGTCATCTGGGCGCAACGGGCCAATCGCCGGAAACCGCGCGCGCAGGCGGTCTTCAAAGCCCGGCAGTTCGGCCAGCAGTTGGGATTGATCCGAGCAGGCCACGATGGCTTCGATGGCCGTATGGCGGCACCAGAGATTTGGGCCGCGCAAGGCCCGGATACGAGAGACTTCCATGCAATCAGCTTTCCGTTGTGCTTTGGGCGTTCTTTGGGATTCAGGCCCGATCGTCAGTTCTGGGATTCGGCGCGGCCCATCCACTGGTGTACCTGCTCGACGGTGCCCTCGATGGCGCACTCGTCGCATTGCAGGACCAGCAGGTCGCCTGCCGTGAGCTGCGAGAGCGCCGCATCGACGACATCCCGGCGCTTGGCCCCTTCGACGACGACTTCAGCCACGCGACCGCCTGCCTGCAGCCCTTGCTTGAGCAGCGCGCGTGCTTGGCGATCGAACTCGGCATCGGTGCGCTTGACGCTGGCGTCTTCGCACAGCAGCACGCGATCGAACGTCTGGCCGATGACGGTGCCTTGCGCAATCAGGTCTTCGTCGCGGCGTTGCAGGCCGGCACCGAAGACGAGCGTGCGGCGCTCGGCCGGGAAGTTGCCCAACGCAATGGCCAAAGCTTCCAGCGCCGAGGCGTTGTGCGCGTCATCCACCACGATGGTGGCGCCGTGGTGCTGGAACAGTGTGAAGCGGCCCGGCACATCTACCTGGCCCACATCGAAGGTGACAATGCCGGCGCGCATCAGGTCGTTGGAAATGCCCAGCGCCCAGCCGGTGGCCACGGCGGCCAGCACGTTCTCAAGTTGGAACGGCACGCGGCCGGCGTAGGTCAGCGGAATGGCCGACACATCGGCCAGTGCCAGTTCGCTCGCGCCGGTGGCGAGCACCACCTTGCCGTCACGCACGAACACGGCCCGTTTGCCTGCGGCGCGGTGCGCGGCAATGGCGTCCAGATCGCCCGACAACGCGAAGAAAATCACTTCGCCATCGCACAGGTCGGCCATCTCAACGAGGCGCGCATCGGCGGCATTGAGCACGCCCACGCCAGACTTCAGCACAACGTCAATCTGCGTGCGCAGAACGCTGTACATCCGGTCTTCGTCTTCGACGTAGAAGTCGCCCAGGTGGTCGGGCTTGCCGAAGTTGGTGACCACGCCGACCTGGCAACGGTCATACGGCAATCCTTGCGAGAGGATCATGCCGCTGTCGCTCTCGAACACAGCGGCTTCCACGGCGCGATTCATCAGGATGCGGTGGCAGGCGTCCCACGCAGCGCGGTCGCCGTGACCGCCGCGGTTGTTGCTCGTCTCGACCTGGCGGCGGTCCAGGAACAGGCCATCGCTGCAGCCCAGGCCCGTGTGCTTGCCCGAGAGCTGCAGCAACTGCGCAACCAGCTTCGCGACGACGGTCTTGCCGTTGGTACCCGTGATGCCGACGATGGGAATGCGGCCGTCGTCCTGCGCGCCGTCCTTGTCGGAAAACAGGTGATCCACAATCGCGCGGCCCACAGGGCGGGGCTCGCCTTGGGCCGGCCGAATGTGCATCAGCAGGCCCGGCCCGGCGTTGACTTCCACAATGGCGCCACGCTGCTCATCGAGCGGGCGAGAGATGTCATCGGCCACCAGGTCCACACCTGCAATGTCGAGCCCGACCACCCGCGCCGCCAGCGACGCATGCGCGGCCACGCTCGGGTGCACGCGATCGGTCACGTCAAAGGCGACGTTGCCGTTGCGCTGGATCAGCACGCTGCGGCCCGCGGGCGGTACGGCGCTGCCGTCGGCATAGCCCTGGCGCTTGAGTTCGAGATGTGCGGCGGAATCCAGACGCACGCAGTTCAGCGGGTGTTCTTCGGTGCTGCCGCGGCGCGGGTCGGAGTTGATCTGCGATTCGATCAGTTCTTCGATGGTCGAAGTGCCATCGCCGATGACCGACGCGGTTTCGCCCATCGCCGCTGCCGCCACGCGACCGCCCACGACCAGCAGGCGGTGTTCGTTACCGGAGACGAAGCGCTCGACGATCACGCCGTTGCCTTCCTCGATGGCCACGGCGTAAGCGGTTTCCACCTCTTCGCGCGTCATCAGGTTCGTGAACACGCCGCGGCCGTGGTTGCCGTCGTACGGTTTGACCACCACCGGGACGCCGATGTCTTCGGCGGCGTCCCAGGCGTCTTCGGCGCTGTCGACCATGCGGCCTTCCGGCACCGGCACGCCGCACGATTGCAGCAGGCTCTTGGTCAGGTCCTTGTCGCGTGAGATCGATTCTGCAATGGCGCTGGTACGGTCGGTCTCGGCCGTCCAGATGCGGCGCTGGCGTGCGCCGTAGCCGAGCTGCACGAGGTTGCCGTCCGACAGGCGGATGGACGGGATATTGCGGTCATCGGCGGCATCGACGATGCAGGCGGTGCTGGGGCCGAGGCAGTGCTCGTCCACCAGGTCGCGCAGCGTTTCGACGGCCGCATCCACGTCAAACGGGCGGTCTTCAATGGCCGCCATGACCAGGTCACGGGCGGCCAGCAGGGCAGCGCGGGTCACGTCTTCGTGCCAGGCACGGACGATCACCTTGTACACGCCGCGCACCGGGGTCTCGCGCGCCTTGCCGAAACCGCCGGGCATGCCGGCCAGGTTCTGCAATTCCAGGGTGACGTGTTCCAGGATGTGGCCGGGCCAGGTGCCTTCCTTCAAGCGCATCAGGAAGCCGCCGCGCACGCCGGGGCTGCAGCGGTGCTCGATCAGCGTTGGGAGCCATGTCGACAGGCGCTCGTAGAACCCCGGAATCGTGTTGGAAGGAAAATCCTCCAGTTCACCAATGTCGACCCATGCCTCGAGCACTGGCCGATATGTCCACATATTCGGGCCGCGCAGCGACATGACATCGAGAATCTCAATGTCCTTCTTCTTCATTGAATTTGCTTGAGGCAGGGGGCGATGTACCCGTGAAGTTGGTCCGTGGAATCGAACCGTTACCTTTCAATAACGTTACAACGGCGTCGGCGTTGACGTCTTGAGCCCGAAGTGCATTGTGCAACGCACCAAATGCCGTGCTGGCGTGGCTATGTATACTTGCGAGCAAAATTTGCAGGCCGCAACAATTGCGACGCCGCACTCTTGCCTCGATTTATGTTCGTCCTTTTCCCGTTTTGGGCTGTTTTTTGGCCATTTGGACGCGCTTTTTGAATTCTTTGCGCCACTGATGACCCAGTCCTCCCCATCGTCCGCCCCCACCGTCGCCCGCGCTCAGGAACCCTGGAGCGTCGTGCTGGCCCCGAGCCTCGCTCCAGAAGAAACCATCCTGGCCGGGCTGCAGCTGGATTTGGACGCAAGGCTGCATTTTACCCAAGGGTGGCTGGTTGTTACGAACCGGCGCCTGGTCGGCCAAGCCCCCGGCCAAAAGGATTTGCAATGCTGGGGCATCGCCCCTGGCATGACGTTGGCCCACAGCGACCACGCCGGCGTCGGCACGCTGGAGCTGTCCGACGGACAGAGCAGGCTGGCGAGCTGGCGCTACACGCTTGGCCACAACACCGACGCCCTGCGGCTGGCCGACGCGTTCGACGCCCAGCGCAATGCCCTGGCCACCGGTGCCCAAGCCGCGCACCCCGACGCGGAGGTCTGCCCGACCTGCAAGGCGCCCCTGCCGCCCGGTGAAGACAACTGCCCGCAATGCAGCCGCGAACTGGAGCAGCCGCCCTCGACCTGGGCACTGCTGCGCCTGTGGCGCTTCGCCCAGCCGTATCGGTGGGAATTGCTGGCCGGTTTCGCCCTGCTGCTGATCGGCACGGCAGCCACCCTGGTGCCGCCGTACCTGACGATGCCTTTGATGGACAAGGTGCTGATCCCCTACCAGAACGGGCAACCGGTCGATTACCGCCTGGTCACGCTCTACCTGTCGGGCCTGTTTGGCGCCGCGCTGGTGGCCTGGGTGCTGGGCTGGGCGCGCACTTATCTGCTGGCGCGCGTGTCCGAGCGCATCAGTGCCGACCTGCGCACGACCACCTACGAGCACCTGCTCAAGCTGTCGCTCGAATACTTCGGCGGCAAGCGCACGGGCGACCTGATGGCGCGCATCGGCTCGGAAAGCGACCGGATCAGCGTGTTCCTGTCGTTGCACCTGCTCGATTTCGCCACCGACGTGCTGATGATTGCGATGACGGCCGTCATCCTGGTCTCGATCGACCCGTGGCTGGCGCTTGTCACGCTGGTGCCCCTGCCGTTCATCGCGTGGATGATCCACCTCGTGCGCGACCGCCTGCGCCACGGCTTCGAGAAAATCGACCGGATCTGGTCGGAAATCACGAACGTGCTGGCCGATACGATCCCGGGCATCCGCGTGGTAAAGGCCTTTGCCCAGGAAAAGCGCGAGGAGACGCGCTTTGCCGAAGCCAACAAGCACAACCTGGCGATCAACGATCGCGTCAACGCGGTGTGGTCGCTATTTACCCCGACCGTCACGCTGCTGACCGAAGTCGGGCTGCTGGTGGTATGGATTTTCGGGATCTGGCAGGTCAGCCACGACGCCATTACCGTCGGTGTGCTGGTGGCGTTCCTGACGTATATCAGCCGCTTCTACACGCGCCTGGATTCCATGAGCCGCATCGTGTCCGTCACGCAGAAGGCGGCGGCCGGTGCCAAGCGCATCTTCGACATTCTCGACCACGTGTCGAGCGTGCCGGAGCCGGTCAAGCCTGTGCACATCGAGAAGGTGGATGGCGCGATCGAGCTACGCGACCTGGGCTTCCGCTACGGCAACCGCGCGGTGATCCGTGGCCTGAACCTGTCGATCCAGCCGGGCGAGATGATCGGTCTGGTCGGGCATAGCGGCTCGGGCAAGAGCACGCTCGTGAACCTGATCTGCCGCTTCTACGATGTGTCGGAAGGCGCGATCCGCTTGGACGGCACCGATATCCGTTCGCTGCCCGTCTCGGAATTCCGCCGCAATATCGGCCTGGTGCTGCAGGAGCCGTTCCTGTTCTTCGGCACGATTGCCGACAACATTGCCTACGGCAAACCCGACGCCACGCGTGAAGAGATCGTTGCCGCCGCGCGTGCCGCCCACGCCCACGAGTTCATCCTGCGCCTGCCGCACGGCTACGACTCCCTGGTGGGTGAACGTGGCCAGGCGCTGTCGGGCGGCGAACGCCAGCGTATTTCGATTGCGCGGGCGCTGCTCATCAACCCGCGCATCCTGATCATGGACGAGGCCACGTCTTCCGTGGATACGACCACCGAGAAGGAAATCCAGAAGGCGCTCGACAACCTCGTGCAGGGCCGCACGACCATCGCCATCGCGCACCGTTTGTCGACGCTGCGCAAGGCCGACCGCCTGGTCGTCATGGATCGCGGCCAGATTGTCGAAGTGGGCAACCACGATGAGCTGCTCGCGCGCGAAGGGGCGTACTACAAGCTCTATCAGGCGCAGGCCCGCAATGTCGATGCCGACACCGATCTGACCAGCGACGGCGAGCGCGTGGACGCCACCGCGCCGGCTTACGCGCAGTGATCCTTTATCTGAAATGACTGCGATGCAAACGCCCGATTTCACCCTGAGCCGCAACGGCTTCGGCAAGCTTGTGATGACCCTGGCCGACGGCACCGCGCATGAAGGCGTGGTGCCCGTGCGCGCGTTTCCGATCTCCGCCGCGGGCGAGGGCTTGAGCCTGATGAGCACCGACGGCCACGAGCTGGCATGGATCACGCAGCCCGATGCGCTGCCCGCGCCGATGCGTGTGCTGATCGAAGCCGAACTCGGCGCGCGTGAATTCATGCCCGAGATCCGCAAGATCGTCGGCGTTTCGACCTACGCCACGCCCAGCACATGGACGGTGCAGACCGACCGCGGCCAGACCGACCTCGTGCTGCGCGGCGAAGAAGACATCCGCCGCCTGACCGGCACCACGCTGCTCATTTCCGACAGCCATGGCATTCATTACCTGATCCGCGATCTGCTTGCGCTGGACAAGCACAGCCGCAAGATTCTCGACCGGTTCCTGTAAGCCCTTTCAGTCGGGCAGCCGCGCGGTCGTTACCGAGCTGACGGCTGCACGGCCGCCATCACTTCGTTGAGCAGGGTTTCTGCCTGTTGCCAGCTGGCCCGCTGGTTGTAATCGCCCGCGGTGGTGACGACCACCATGTCGAGGCCCGGCACGATCCACAGGCGCTGGCCGCCGTTGCCGATGCCACCGATCCACGTATATTCCGCGCCGCCCGCCACGACCTTGCCGAGCCACCACTGATAGCCGTACTGCAACCCCATGCCAGTGTCGATGCGCGGGCGCGTTGATTCGGCAATCCACTCAGCAGGCACGATCTGCCGCCCCTTCCACTGGCCGTGCTGCAGCACGAGCTGGCCGATACGCGCGAGGTCTCGGGGGCGCAGGCGTACGCCGGCAAACGCCAGCGGGCGGCCACGGTAATCGTCCACCCATTCCCAGTCGGTGATGCCCAGCGGTTCGAACAGTTGCTTGCGTGCGTACTCCGGCAACGACATGCCGACGCGCTCTGCCAGTAGCTGCGCCAGTACCGCCGTGTTGCCGCCGTTGTAGTTGAACTGCGTGCCAGCCGGCGCCGCCATCGGGCGGTCAAACACGTAGTGCGCCTGAGACGTGTGCCAGAACAGTCCGAACTCGTCGTTGTTTAGGAAGCTCGTCGCACGCCATTCGTTCCAGGCCAGCCCGCTCGACATCGATAGCATCTGCGAGAGCGTGATCGCCTCGCGGCCATCGCGATTCAGATCCGCCAGCGCGGGAAACAGCGACAGCGCCGGCGTATCCAGCGATGGCATCTTCCCCTGCCCTTGCGCAATGCCCCACAGCAGGCTTGTCACCGATTTGCTGATCGAGCGGATGTCGTGAAGCGTGCTGGCGTCGAACGTGCGCGTGGTGCGGAATAGGTCCTTCACGCGCTCATCTTTGCCGGCGTGATAGACCTCCGCCACCAGACGGCCATGGCGTACCACGAGCAGGCTGTGGAAGTTGATATCGGCGTCGGCAAAACTGCGCAAGACTGTGCAAAGGCGGCCGGCATCGAAACCGGCTGCAGCAGGGTCGGCTTCGGTCTGCCAGCCGTCATTCAACTGGGCGGGCGCGTCGCAGGATGCCGCCCAGGCGCTGCATGCCGCGCAAACCAATGCCAAAGCGATGCCGATGCTGCGCAGTCGTAGCGTCATCCCAGCCCCCGTTAATGTGTCACCAAGTATCGTAACCAGCACTTGCAAGTTCAAACGCTCTGCGACGAATGGTCGATCTGGGCGACCAAACGGCAGCAGATCGGCCATCCGGGGGAGTGTTCAGCCGGCGTCGGAACCTGGGCCCGCGTTACCATGTCGGACCCTTCTTATTCATCAGTCACATCACAGGCACCTATGGTCACACGTCGAACCCTTCTTGCCTCCGCCTCCGTTACCGCCACGCTGGCGGCGCTCGGCATCACGCCCGAGGCGCTGGCCGCCAATCGCGTCAAGCTCGGCGATGCCGCGCCGTTTTCTTTCGATGCGCTGATCGAGCGCGCCCGCACGATGGCCGGCAAGCCGTACACGCCGCCTGCCACGGCGCCGGCCGACATCCTGTCCAAGATCGACTACGAAGCGCACGGCAAGATCAAGTTCGACACCGCCCACGCGCTGTTTGCCGACGGTCCGGGCCAATTTCCGGTGACCTTCTTCCACCTGGGCACGTTCTTCCGCGCGCCGGTGCGCATGCACGTGGTGGAAAAAGGCGCCGCACGCGAAATCGTCTACGACGAGTCGTACTTCGACATGCCCGCCGACAGCCCGGCGCGCAAGCTGCCGCGCGGCAGCGGCTTTTCCGGCTTCCGCTTTCAGGAAAGCCGTCTGGGCGATCAGAAAAAACTCGACTGGAAAAAGAACGATTGGGTTGCCTTCCTGGGCGCGTCGTACTTCCGCGCCATCGGTGAGCTGTACCAGTACGGGCTCTCCGCACGCGGGATCGCGCTCGACGTTGCGCAGGCCGGCAAGCCGGAAGAGTTCCCCAATTTCACGCACGTGTGGTTCGACACGCCGGCAGACAACCGCGCCGATTCCGTGACGATCTACACGCTGCTCGACGGCCCGAGCATCACGGGTGCATACCGCTTTGTCATGCACCGCACGAAGGGCGTGGTGATGGATATCGACACGGCCATCTTCCTGCGCAAGGACGTGGAGCGCTTCGGCATCGCGCCTGCCACGTCGATGTACTGGTTCTCGGAAACCGCCAAGGGCACCGCCACCGACTGGCGCCCCGAGGTGCACGACTCCGACGGCTTGGCGCTCTGGACCGGCAGCGGCGAGCGCATCTGGCGCCCGCTGAACGATCCGCCGCGCACGATGGCGTCTGCCTTTGGCGACAACAACCCGCGCGGCTTCGGCCTGCTGCAGCGCGATCGCGATTTCAACAACTACCAGGACGGCGTGCATTACGAGCGCCGTCCGAGCCTGTGGGTCGAGCCGCTGGAGGGCTGGGGCGAAGGCGCCGTGCAGCTCATCGAAATCCCGACCGACGACGAGATCCACGACAACATCGTCGCCATGTGGGTGCCGAAGGCGCCGGCGCGCGCAGGCAGCCAGTATCGTCTGCGCTATCGCCTGCACTGGCTGGCCGATGAGCCATATCCGACGCAACTGGCGCGCTGCGTGGCCACGCGCATGGGCAACGGCGGCCAGCCGGGCCAGCCGCGTCCGCACGGCGTGCGCAAGTTCATGGTCGAGTTCAAGGGCGGCCCGCTGGAGAAGCTGCCCTTCGGCACCAAGCCGGAGGCAGTGCTCTCTACCTCGCGCGGCACGTTCTCATACGTGTTTACCGAAGCCGTGCCGAACGGCGTGCCGGGCCACTGGCGCGCGCAGTTCGATCTGACGGTCGACGGGAAAGAGCCGGTGGATATGCGGCTGTTCCTGCGGGTGGATGGCAAGCCGCTGTCTGAGACGTGGCTGTACCAGTACCACCCGTTCCAATCCCCGGTGGGGCCGGTGGCGTCGTAAACGCCATCGCGGCGGCTGGCAGACAAGGGCGGGAAATTCCCGCCTTTTTCATTACTGGTAGCTGAGCGTCACCACCGCCAGAGCCGGTTCCACCCCCGCCGCGCGCGACAAGGTCAGCGTGCCGTTGTTTGCCGCGAGCAAGTGGGTTTTGAAACCGGCGTACTTGACGAGCACGTCCGGCTTGCCCCGCGAATCATCCACCCGCAGGGGCTTGAGCGATGACGCCGCGCGTGCCTCCACCGAGACATCCACCGGCACCACCCGCACCGCAGCCGAGCGAAAGTCCAACACCACCTGATCGCCGGACGCGGACGCGCGCGCCTGCAACGCGTTTTCCGCACCGAGTGACTGCTGCACGCGAAACCCAGCCTGGACAATCGCGCCAGTGAAATAGATCACGCCGGCCTGGCTGCCTCCCGCCAGCGCGCCACTGGCTCCGATGACCGCCGCCACCGCGGCAGCCATCGCCTTGTAGACCTTCAACATGAGGACCCCCGAGGTGTTGTTGCATCCGGCCGCCTTCAGACGCGCCGGCGCAATAGTTTTTTACGATTTTCATCGTCCTCAGGATCGATCTCATTGTGGATTGCGGGCATCCCCGATTGCGACTCAGACGGCGAAGCTTGCAGATGCGCCTCTCACGGCGCCGGCCACACCTCCAGCGCCTGCATCAACTGCTTGCCCAGCGGAATACGCTTGGCCATGTCGCCCTCGCGCGGCATATCGATGTTCAGTGCGAAGGCATACACGCGTCCGGCACGTTCCACCCAGCCGACCCACCAGCCGATCTCCGGCTGATACTCCGTGGCAACGCCCGTTTTGGCATACAGCGCGGCATCGCCCTGCTGCTCGATCAACAGCATGCGGTGGACCATGTCCCAGGTGCGCGGCTTCACCGGCAACTGCTTGAGCGCCATGCGGCTCGTAAAGCGCGCTTCTTCAAATGCGGAAATCTCCAGCGGGCCGCGTAGCCAGAATTGATCGATCACGCTGCCAAGTTGGCGATTGCCGTAGTCGAACGCATCGACGTAGACCTGCATGCGCTCAAAGCCCACGCGGCGCGCCACCTCCTGGTAAATCGGCACGGCCGACAGCCGGATCGCCTCGGGCAACGCCATGTCGTGCTCCCACTGCTTGTAAGGCTGCGGCTTGCCGCCGTAAGGCAGCACCTCCTGATCGTCGCGCACGGCTCCGGTGTCGAAGGCGATCAGGCTGTTCGGAATCTTGAACGTAGAGGCCGGATTGATGCGCCGCGCGGCCCGCGCCGGATCAACGACATAGGTGCGATCAGCACTGATGTCCATCAGGACAAAGGTGCCGGAGACGCCGGCTGCGTCGAACACGCGCTTGAGGTCATTGCGCACGACCAGCTCGGCGTGGGCAGTGGCGGTGCTCATAGCAACGGCGCAGGCCGTGAGGGCAAACGCGAAGGTCTTCGACCAGCGAGAGAACATGAAACGCTCCTTGAAATGGGGTGGATGGCTGCCGGCAACCGTCGATGCGCAGATGAGCCGGCGCTGCGCATCGTAGAGAGCGCGCCGTGCCGTCGCCAGCGTGCGCGGCAAGCCTCACGTCACGCGCGTAACGCCTGTAACAAGGGGCTTGGCGCACAATGGCGCCACGTTTCGTTTCGCTTCGCCTGATTGCCTGCATGACGCCGCCTGCCCTGCCCGCCCTCCATGTCGAGCTGACCACCCCGCAAACCGTGGATGGCCGGCGCGCGCCGTTCCAGAGCCTGTGGCTGCTGGTGCGGCTGGCATACGCGCATCGTCTGTCGCCGGAGCAACCGCTGGTGCGCCTGGCCGACCTGCGCGGCGCCGTGTCGGACGCCAGCACGCAGCGCATGATGATCAGTCGCGCGTTTCGCGACTGGCAGAACTGGGGCGTGCAGGCCGGCTGGGGAGAACAGCGCGACCGCGAGCCGCGCTTCCTCAATGCAGACAAGCGCAGCCAGGGGCCGTTCTGGCTCACACCTGAAGACGCGGCGCGCGTGGTCTGTGTGGTTGAAGGACGGATTGCCGATGACGCCGATGTGCGCGCCTTCCTCGGGATTGCCGCGCCGGATGGCAGCACGGACAACAGCACCGAAGTTAATGCCAGCGCGCTGTCCGGCCCGGCGCCTGGCACGCCCAACCCCGCGTTCTGGCACGCCTTTCTGACCGCGCGCCACGCCATGCGCGAAGGCCGTCTGTTGCATGCGCTGGGCGCCAACACCGGCGCGTCTGACACCGAGCGCGGCGGTGCCCTGCTCGCGCTGCGCCACGCCAGCGACGCAGCCGACAACGACTTCCAGCGCGCCCTCGTCACGTTGGGCGAGGCGATGGCCGCGCGCCGCCTGGGCGATTCCACACGCGCCAGTGCCCTGCTCTCGCAACTGCGCGCGCACCGCCGGCAGCGACACGTGCTCGGCAACGATTACCTCGCCGCCATGGAGCGCATCGTCACGGCATGGTGTGCGTATGACCGCCGCGACCTCGACCTCGCTGCCGGCCTGCTCGCCCGCCTGGCCGATGCCGAGCCCGGCCGCAGCCTGCTGCGCTATCACCCGCAGATCCGCTTCGAGTGGAACAACCTCAGCGCCCTCATCGAGCGCGCCCGCCTGCTCTACGCTGATGCCGACGACATTGCATTGGACGTACGCGCCCAGGCCGCACAGCGCATCGTCGCGCAATTCGAAACTGCGCTGGCTGCCGCACTGGAAAGTCAGGCCTCCGACGCTGTGCAGCAGGTTGCCGCCAATCTCGGCATGACGTGCTGGCTGCTGCGCGATGTGCTCGGCAACGCAGCGCATGCCGACGGCACGGTCGATGCCGTCCGCTGGCTGGCCATGAGCGAATGGCAGGCGCTGCGTAACGGTGGGCCGCTGCAATCGGCATGGAACGCCATCGCGCTGATGCGGATTGCACGCGCCGACACGCGCCGCGCTGCACTTACGTTGACCGACCTCCGCACGCGGGCCGGACCATTTGCCGAAGCCTTTGACGCGCGCTACTGGCCGCAGCGTTGGACCGACGTGGCCGCACTGCGCCTGCGCGAACACGACAGCGGCCGGCATCGCTACGGCCACGTGCAAGTGAGCGGGTTGCTGTTGGAGCTGGCATGGTTTGCCCACGCTGACGGCGATCACGCCACCGCCCGTACGACAATGGACCGTCTCTGCCAAGCCATGCAAGACCTGGCGCCACACGATCGCGCGTACTTCGTCCAGGCGCTGAAGCAGCTTACGCACACGGCAGAAGCGGCGCCCTAAGCTGCGACCCAAGCATACGGACGGGCGGAAAATTTCGTTGCATCGCTAACGATCAGTCGCTAGACTGCCGCACATGTTCGATCATTGCCTCTACTTCAACACCACCGCACTGGCACGCTCGGTCGAGCGCGAATGGACTGCCGCGTATGCGCCGTTCAGCCTGACGCCACCGCAAGGCTTTGTGCTGCGCGTGGTACTTAAACAGCCCGGGGTGCTCAACCGCGAATTGGCCGAGGTGCTGGGCATTGCGCGGCCCACTGCCACACGTCTTGTCGACGGCTTAGTCACCAAAGGTCTGGTAGAGCGCCAACCCTCTGCAGAGGATGGCCGCGAATGGAACCTCTTCCCCACGGACGCCGCGCGCAAACTGGAAACCGCATTGCAGGCCGCGAGCGCCAAGGTGGCACGGCGCGTGCGCGAGCATGTCGGCGCTGGGGCGTTCGACGATACGGTGCAGGCCATCCGAGAGGTCCGCAGCGCACTGAACACGTAAAGCAATCGGGGGCGGCATGTGCCGCTTTTTTGATTGGCAAATAGTTGCATCACTACGCATCTAACCGAAGAGGAACTCGTATGGTCACTGTTCTCGTCACCGGCATCGAACCATTTGAATCCGACCCGACCAACCCCTCGTGGGACATCGCGCAGGCGCTCGACGGCACGCAGGTGGATGGCGCCGTCATTGTGGCGCGGCAGTTGCCGTGCGTGTTTGGCGTTGCCAACGAGAGGCTGGTGGAGGCAATCGAGGACACATCGCCCACCCTCGTATTCGCGCTCGGGCTGGCCACGGGCCGAACAGAGATTTCGGTGGAGCGCGTGGCCATCAATGTGATCGACGCCCGCATTCCGGACAACGCGGGCAATCAGCCCGTTGATACGCCCGTGGTGACCGATGGGCCGGCGGCGTATTTTTCCACGCTACCGATCAAGGCGATCGTGCAAACGCTGCGCGAGGCCGGCGTGCCGGCGGGCGTGTCGCAGAGTGCTGGCACGTACAACTGCAATCACCTGTTCTACGGCTTGATGCACCACATTGCCACGCGTGCGCCGCACGTGCGCGGCGGCTTCATTCACGTGCCGACGACACCCGAGTTGGCGGCCCGCCATGCGGGCCGGCCGAGCCTGTCGATCGATACCCAGATCAAAGGGATACGCTTGGCGGTGCATACGGCACTGGCCACGCAGGCAGATCTCAAAGTGACCGGCGGTGCGGTGCACTGACGCGCGTGATGGCAAGGGGCAGCCGCGGGGCGCTACAGACCAGCCACGCATTTTGTTTCGTGCGACAACCCTCAAGCCACCAGCGGCATGAGCAGCATCCGCGCAGCCAGTTCCTGTCGAAAGCTCTCCAAGGCCCGCGCGGCGGAATCGGCCCCGCGTGCCGTGTTCTGCAAGCGGATGCCTTCCACCTGATGGATGCCCGCCGTGGCAAACACATAACGCAGATACGGCATCAGAAAATCGGTCTGCGCATGGGCACCATCAAAATTGCCGCCGGAGGCGGACACCACCAGCACCGAGCGATCGGTCAGCATGCCCACCTTGCCCGTCGGCGTGCGTCGGAACGTGCGTTCGGGCCGCACCACCAAGTCGATCCACGCCTTCAACGCCGAAGGCACTGTGTAGTTGTGCACCGGCGTGGAGATCAACACGGCATCCGCCGCTTCCAGTTCGCCGATCAGCGTTTCCGACAGTGCAAGCTGAGCGCGGTGCGCCGCGGTGCGGTCGGCATCGGGCATGAGGCTGGCCTCGACAAAGCCGGCATCGGGATGCGGCGGCGGCGTGGCCGCCAAGTCGCGCTCAATGATTTGCAGGCGACCCACGGCTTCGGCCAATTGTGCAATGACCAATTGCGCGCCACCCCGACTGTGCGAACGATCGTCGCGCGGGCTCACGGCCACGTGCAGCAGTGTTGTCATCGGGTACCTCCAGGTCGCGTGTTCATGCCAAAGCGCAAGGCACCTGCAAGCAGCCCGTTGCGATAGTAGAAGCGGTGGCCGAGCACGTTGGACAGCGGCGTGTCGAGCACCAGCCTTGCACAGCCCAAACGCTCGGCTTCAGCCTTGAGGTGGTCCATCAGCACGTTGCCGAGGCCGCTGCTGCGCAGGTTGGCATCGGTCACCAGATCGTCGACATACAGGAACGGCCCGTAGACGAGGTTCTCCTGCTGCCGATACCCCGCCAGCGCAACCGGCACGCCCTCGCGCCAGACGGCGATGAGGCGATAGCCGTCTTCGACCTGCCGGCGCCAGCGCGCGGCCAGTTCGTCGGCGTCGGCAAGATGCGGCCGCAGTTGATGCATGACGGGAAAGCACGCACGCAACGCGGCTTCGTCTTCGATGGGGCGGATGGCGTCCATGGTCATGCTTCCTCTGCGGCCACGGCGGCGGGCACCTGCGGCGCAAAGCGCATCGCAACGGCAATACGGTTCCACGCCTGGATGTTGGCGATAGCGGCCGTGAGGAAGGCGACTTCCGTCTTGGAGAAATGCTCAAGCACGGCGTTGTATTCGTGATCTTCCACGCCGTGGTCGGCGGCGCGGGCCAGGGTGGTCAGCGCTTCCGTCCAGGCCAGCGCGGCACGCTCGCGCGGCGAGAAAACCGCCGGTGTGTCGCGCCAGACCGCCACCAGATCGAGCTTGGCCGGCGCCACGCGCAGCTTGCGCGCCAGGTTCAAATGGAACTGCACGCAGAACGCGCAGCCGTTGATTTGCGACGCGCGCAGCTTGACGAGTTCGGTCAGCGGCTTTTCCAGCCCTGAGGCATCCACCGCCTTGCCGAGCGCCTGGAGCGCGGGCGCCACGCCGACGGCGGTGTCGACAAATTCCGAGTAATCCATGCGAGGGGAGAGATCTTCCATGTCTGACTCCTGCTTAAGGTCCGGGTTGGAGGAATGGTAATATCAGTGTTCGAACATCATATTCGAACTCTGACATCATGAGCAAGCGCACCCCTGCCGCCGGCAAGGAAAACGACACGACACGCAACTCGCCCTCCATTCCCGAGCCCGGCCAGGGCAAGCGCGGTGAAGAGGGTTATCTCGGCTACCTGCTGCGCCAGGCCAACGCCGCCCAGCGGTTGCGCATGGAGCGCGCCATGGCCGACGTAGGCGTCACGCTGCCGCAATTCCTCGTGCTCACGATGCTCCGCGCCTACCCCGGTATCTCGAACGCCGACCTCGCCCGGCTGACCCTGCTGACGCCCCAGACGGTGAGCGTGATCGTCACCAACCTGGAGCGCAGCGGCGCCATCACCCGCCGGCCCCACGCGGTGCACGGCCGAATCCAGCATATCGACGTCACTGCGGAGGGGGCCACCCTGCTTTCCGCGTGCCGGGAACGCTCGGGCGGCATTGAGCAGGACTTGCTGGAGGGGTTTTCACCCGAGGAGGAAGAGGTCGTGCGGCGCTGGCTTGTGCATGTCGCCAAGCTTGGTAGCAACAAAACCTCTCCGTAACCCTCGCACCATTTTTCCTCCGCTGTCCTTGACTTCTGGACCGCCGCCACTATCATGCGATGTATCTTACGATATATCTGATGATGTTCTTCAGGAGAATGGCAATGCGCGGTTGGTTCGGACACCACCACAAAATGTGGATCGGAAAGCACTTCATGATGGGTCGCCACGGCCATGGCGGCCACGGTTTCGGGCGTGGCATGGGCGGCTTTGGCGGCCCCGGCGGCTACGGCGAAGGTGATGACGAAGGCGGCAGCCCGTGGCGCGGCCGCCGGCTCAGCTCGGCCGACTTGCAGCTCGTGCTGCTAGCGCTGCTCAAGGGCACGCCCCGCCACGGCTATGAATTGATCAAGGCGGTGGAAGAGCATTCGCTCGGCTTCTACACGCCAAGCCCGGGCATGGTGTACCCGGCGCTGTCGTATCTGGAAGACCACGGTTTTGCTTCTGTCACGGTCGAAGGCAACAAGAAGCGCTACGGCATCACGCCCGAAGGCGAAACATGGCTGGCCGAACGTCAGCACAGCGCCGATGCCATCCTCGCGCAACTGCGCGCCATGGGCGAGCGCGTGAAGCGCATGAACGAAGCCATGGCCTTCGACCGCGAAACCGACAACGCCGCCGAATGGACGGACACGGGACACGACCCGCTGCGCACCGCGCGCTGGCGCCTGAAGTTCGCCCTCATGGAAAAACGCTTCGCCTCGCGCGAAGAACAGCAGCGCGTGGCAGACATCCTGCTACGTGCCTTGAAAGAAATTACCGGCGAGCGGTAAGCGGCAAGCAGCATCCGTCCAGCCGCCCGGGGGATGTTTCATCGCCCGGGCCTCCGCCTCGGTCCCCGGGTCGCAGTCTCGGTCCATTTCGCAGCCATCTATGTTTGCCTTCAATCGCACACAAGGTCTCATGTCGCAGCTGCTCAGTTCTGTCAAACCCGCCACACGCCGCATGCGTGTGCACGCAGTCCATACCCTGTCGCCGCGCATGCGCCGCGTAGTGTTTACCGGCGTAGCCGCTGCGGATCTGGCCGATCTGGCCAGCGCTGCGCCCGGCGCGGCCATCAAGCTGATGTTTCCGCACGATGCCGCAGGCACCGGTCGCACGCTGGGGCGCGCTTACACCATCCGCCGCTATCACGCGGAGCGCGATGAACTCGAAATCGATTTTGTCGTGCACGACGAAACCCCCGCCGAGCAGCACGGCCCCGCCGCACGCTGGCTCGAACACGCCGCCCCCGGCGATGAAGTCGAATTTGCGGGCCCCAAGCGCGGCTTCCGCGCCGACCCGGCCGCACCGTGGACGCTGCTCATTGGTGATGAAACTGCGTTGCCCGCCATCTTCGCGATTCTGGAAACATTGCCCGAGCACGCGCAGGTGCTGACTTATATCGCCATCGGCGACGCTCGCGCCAGACTGCCCCTGGAGGGCGCCCTGGCCGGCCACCCGCGCAGCCGCAATATCCATTGGGTAGAGAGCGATACGGCGCACGCCGGCGCAATGATGGTCGGCGCACTCAGCGCCCAACCCGTGCCGACCGGCACGCCACAGGTGTTCCTGGCCGGCGAGGCGTCATTGCTCAAGCAGGTCCGGACACTGCTCGAAGGTGCCTGGGCGGTGCCCCGCGACGCCATCGATGCCAAGGGCTACTGGACGGCAGGGCTCTCGCGCGAAGAACGCAAGGCGGCCGAGGCGCGTTGATCTTCGAGTCGCCTCAGGTGGCGATCTCCGCACTAGGCGTGGCACCCCGCACCCAATCTCGCAGCAGGCGCTGCCCGTAAAGCAGCGCCGCGTCCATCGCTTCGCGCGGTGAGCCAAACGTGCATCCGGGCCGCACCGGTTGCGAGCCAGACAACGATTGCCCTTCCGCGCCGCGGAACACCACCTCGACACGCGCCTCCCAGCCCCGCCCGCCGGCGGGCACCACACGCGGGACGATCTCAACGTCTCCACAGATCTTGTGCACCTCGTTCCTCCGTCTGCAGCGCCTGAACAGCGCATTGCCAGCAAGGTAGCAACGGCCATGCCCATCTGGGCAGGACCGTGTGATTTGATCGAGATCAACTGCGGGCGCGCGCATCACCTTTAGCCCGCCGCCAGTGTGCCGATGCAAAGAAGGACAGCGCGTCTCTCGCGCGCGCCCCTCCTTCCGTCCATCTGCGCCCACGAAGCGCGGCACAACCATGCGCAAGAATCTGCCGGTCACCCAAGCCGAAACCGCCCTCAACCCGACGGACTACCTCATCTCCCGGACCGACCTCAAAGGCCGCATCGTTTTCGCCAACCCGGCGTTCGTGCGCATCAGCGGCTATTCGCAGGAGGAACTGGTGGGTGCCCCGCACAACCTCGTGCGCCACCCAGACATGCCCGAAGCCGCCTTCGCCGACTTGTGGGCAACGCTGCAAGCCGGCAAGCCGTGGCGTGGCTTCGTCAAGAACCGCCGCAAGGATGGCGGCTTCTATTGGGTGCTGGCCAACGTGACGCCGGTGTTTCAGAACAACGCGGTGGTCGGTTATACGTCCGTGCGGTCGATGGCCACGCCTGCGCAGATCGCGCGCGCGCAACGTGCCTACACCGCCATCAACGAAGGCGACACGTCGTACACCGTGCGCGCCGGCCGTATTCTGCGCACGGGCTGGCGGCGCGCCGCGAATCTGCTCCAGCTCGAGAGCCTGCGCTTCAAGGTGATCGGTCTGCAAACGCTGATCGCGTCGGCCATCCTGGTCGGTACGCTGTGGGCGCACATCGCGCTGGAAGCCGCCGATCTGCATGGCGCAGCGTGGCTCGTTTTCAGCCGCGACTGGCTGTGGCTCACCGGCGTGGGTTGCGCGGGGCTGGCGACGATGTCTGGCGTGCTGCTTGCGCGCACGCTCATCCGTCCGCTGGAAGAAGCCGCCATGCTGGCCACACGCTTGGCAGCCGGCGATCTGACCACCGTGGTCGAAGCCCGCTCCCACGACGAGCTGGGCGAAGTCATGCGCGCCATGGCGACCATGCGCGCGAGCCTGTCGTCCATCGTGCGCGACATCCAGGACGGTGCCGCCAGCGTCGCACACAGCACGCTGCAGATTTCGGCCGGCAACCATGACCTCTCTGCCCGCACAGAACAGCAGGCCGCCGCGCTGGAAGAAACCGCTTCGAGCATGGAAGAGCTGACATCAATGGTTTCGCAGAATGCCGACCACGCCCGTGCGGCCAGTGCACTTGCCGAGGAGGCCTCCACGATCGCGGCCGACGGCGGCCAGGTCGTGCAGCGCGTCGTGCACACCATGGACGCCATCCGCGCCGACAGCCAGCGTGTGACCGAGATCATCGCCACCATCGAGAGCATCGCGTTCCAGACCAACATCCTTGCGCTCAACGCGGCTGTGGAAGCTGCCCGCGCGGGCGAAGAAGGCCGCGGCTTTGCGGTTGTCGCGGGCGAGGTGCGCAGCCTCGCGCAACGCAGCGCCCAGGCCGCAGCGCAGAGCAAGGAGATCATTCGCGCATCCGATCAATCTGTGCGCGATGGCGTGGACCTCGTCCACAAGGCCGGCGCGACCATGACGCAGATCGTGCAGTCAGTGCAGACCGTCACGCAGCTCATGTCGGAAATCTCGGCCAGCTCGCGCGAGCAGAGCAGCGGCATTGCGCAGATCAACGCGTCGGTTTCGCAGCTCGATGGGGTCACGCAGCAGAACGCCACGCTGGTGGAAGAAGCTGCAGCGGCCACGTCGGTACTGGCGCGCCAATCGGAAGATCTGAAGCACGCCATCGCGGTGTTCCGCGCGTAGCGCCGCAGCGGGTGCGGGGGCCTTACAGCGTGAAGCGCGTGTCGCGTTCCAGGAGTGCCGTCACCGCATCGGGCAACAGCGGCTCGCTGAAGTAATAACCCTGCAGCACGTCGCACTGGTGCGAGGCCAGGAAGGCAGACTGCGCGGCATCTTCCACGCCTTCTGCGCATACCTTCACGCCCAGGTTGTGCGCAAGCACCACGACCGTCGTGCAGATGGCGGCATCGTTGGAATCGCGGTCGATATCCTTGACGAACGCTCGGTCGATCTTGATGAGATCAATCGGCAGGCGCTTCAGATAGGCCAGGCTCGAATAGCCCGTGCCGAAATCGTCGATAGCAATGCGCACCCCAAGCTGGCGTATGGCCGTGAGATCTTCGATGGTGCGCTCGGTGCCCTCCATCAGCATCGACTCAGTCACTTCCAGTTCAAGAAAGCCCGAGCCGAGGCCGTATTGGCGCTGGAGCTTGAGCAGCGTCGGCAGCACGGTGCCGCGCTTGAACTGCAGCGGCGAGACGTTCACGGCCAGCGTCAGATCCTCGGCCAGGCCACGTTTGTGCCACTCGGCGCGCTGCTGCGCGGCCTCGGTCAAGACCCAGTTGCCGATCTCGACAATCAGCCCGCTTTCTTCGGCCACCGGAATGAACGCAGCCGGCGGCAGTAACCCCCGCGTCGGATGAATCCAGCGGATCAGCGCTTCCAGCCCGCACACGCGGCCCGTCTTGGTGTCGATCTGCGGCTGATACAGCAAGCGGAACTGCCCTTGTTCCAGCGCTGCCCGAATCTGGTGCTCCAGGTTCAGCCGGTACGACACACCGATGTCCATCTCGGGCGCGAAGAATTCCAGGCGGTTACGGCCGTTCTGCTTCGCGTAGTACATCGCCATTTCGGCATGGCGGATGAGGCTATCGGCATCGGCACCGTGCGCCGGATATTCGGCCACGCCAATGCTTGCGGTCACGAATACCTCGTGCCCCTCCACGCGCACCGGCTCAGCAAAGAGGTCAAAACCGAAATCGACACCACGCGAACCGGCGTGCGAGATCACCAGTGCAAACACGTCGCCGCCAAAACGCGCCACGGTATCCACCGTATCGGCTGCATCGCGCAGGCGCTCGGCCACACGGCGCAGCACCTCGTCGCCCAGCAGGTGGCCAAGGCTGTCGTTGACGACCTTGAAACGGTCAATGTTGACCAGCGCCACATAGAAGCGACTGCGCTGGCGTGCAGCCATCTCCACCGATTGCTGCACGCGATCGGCCAGCAGCGTTCGGTTGGGCAGGCCCGTGAGCGAATCGATGGTGGCGTGCTGCGCCAGGCGAGCGCGCGTCATCTCTTGCTCGGTCACGTCGTCCTGAATGCCGACGTAATGCGTGACCGCACCTTTGGCATCGCGCACCGGCGAGAGCAGGAAGTTGTTCAGGAACGCGTGGCCGTCCTTGCGGAAGTTGCGCAGCAGCACGCGGATCTCGCTCTCGTCGCGCAGGGCGGCACGCACTTCGTTGAGCGCAGGCTGCCCCGGTTCGGACGAATGCAGGAAGCGCGCGTTGCGGCCCAGCACTTCTTCTGCGCGATAGCCCGTCATGCGCTCGAAGCCCGGGTTCACGTACACGACCGGAAGGTCAGGCTGCTGCGCGTCGGCCACGGTAATGCCGGACGGCACCGACTCGACCACGCGACGCAGCAAGCGCAGTTGCTCGTCGGATTCGCGCCGCTCGGTGATGTCCTGCATGGTGCCAAACAGGGCGACAACCTCATCGCGATCGTTGCGCTCGATGTTGCCGCGCGAAAGCACCCAGCGGTGCTCCCCGTCACGGCGGATCATCTCCAGGTCCAGCGCGTATGGTTCACCTTCGGTCACGGCGCGGCTAGCGGCTTCACGCAGGCGGTTATAGCTGTCGGCGGTAAAGAACTGCGCCTGCTGTGCAAAGGCAGGAGGCGCGCCCATCGGCATGCCAGTCAACACGTACATGCCTGACGACCATGTAGTCGAATCGCGCAGCACGTCCCAACGCCAACTCCCCAGGAGCGCAATCTGCTCGGCGACGCGCAGGTTCGCTTCACTGCTGCGCAGCTCCTGCTCAATCGCCGAGCGCTGCGAAATGTCGGTCACCCCGCCGACCACGCGCACGGCGCGGCCGTTCTGATCCCGATACAGGCTCGCGCGAATTTCCACCGTGCGCGTGGCACGGTTGGCGTCGATCACCCGGCAGACGTGCTGCCAGCTGTCGCGATCTGAATTCAGTACGGCGCGCAGTTCTTTGGCGAAGGCGTCGACGTCGTCCGGATGCACAAACTGATGGAACGTCAGCGTGCGCGAGGTGCCCCCACCTGTGCCGTCGTCGTCGCCAGGGCTCAGTAGTGCGTCGCTACCAAGCAGCCGATGCAGGCTGGCGTTGGCCCAGGATTCGCCGGTGGCGATATCCCAGTCGAAGATCCAGTCGTTGGTGGCACGCGCCACGCGCTGGAAGCGTTCGGTCAGGCGGTGGACGGTGGCGTCGTGGCGCTGGATCGCGGCACGCATTTCGTTGAAGGTGCGCTCAAGCAGCGAGAGCTCATCGCGCGAGCCGCCGTGCTCGGGCACGCGGGCAGAAAAGTCACCCGTGGCGTAATGGCGCGCTGCATCCACGAGGGCATCGATGCGCGGCATCACCATCTGCCGAAGCGCCATCTGGATCAGCGCCAGCAGCATCACGACCATGAGCAGGATGGCGCCGCCGCCGGCCAGCGTCACGTTGCGCTGCTGGCGAACGATGTCGGTTGCATCCACACCGCGCACGATTCGCAAGTGCCCGCCGGCCGCATGCGGCACCACCATGGCGGCATAGGCGCGGCGCACGCCGTCTGTGTCGTCCACCAGAAGAGGTTCGCCCGGCTGCTGGGCCGCGGCAGCGACCAACTGCCCGTGCACGATAGCCGGCACCTGGGCGGACTCCAGAACACCGTGGGTCGACAACACGTTGCCGACTGCATCCACCAGGTAGACCGGCGCTTCCGGCATGCCGTCAACGGCCGCCGCAATCAACGCGCTCTGCCGCACGGCCGCGTACGCCACGCCACGGACGGCGCCGTCGCTGCCTGCCATCGGCCGCGCCGAAATCAACACCGCCTGCCCGGAGGCGCGTCCGATCACGAACGTCGAGAGGGATGGCCGCCCAGTCGCCATGATCGCGTTGATGTACGGCCGGTCTGACAGATCGACGCCAAGCTTCGCCGTGTCGGGGGTGCATACCAGCTTGCGATGCGCATCGATGATGCCGAGATTCGCGAGTTCGGTCTGGTTATGGAAGACGCGGTTGACGAAACTGCTGCACTCTTGCTGCTCCATGTGCAGCGCCGAATCGTCGGCGAGCAGCACCGAGAGGAGCGTATTGGCGTTGGAAAGCACCATGCCGACGCGGGCAGCAGCGGCCTCGGTTTCGTGGGTCAGGTGCTGAGCAAGATGATCATTGAGCCGGTCACGGTAAAGCGCCACACCAGCAATCGCCACGACAATGGCCGGCAAGGCGGCCACCGCAGCCAGAGCAAGCAAGCGGCCGCGCAGCGTGGTGGGAAAGAGAGCGTGCTTCGGCACTTGAATGACCGGTAGAGCCTTATGTGGAGAGCGGGTGCACTCTGCGGTTGCACGATGCGCGGCTCAAGGACCATCCCCTCGGCGCACGATGCAGTTGCGGCATCGTGCCGGCTGACGGCTGACGCAGTGCGCAAGCATTTTGCTTGCAATTCCTATCGCACGCAACTTGTGGATAGTCTGTAGTCGACCCGGCCGCAAATCGGCGTGGCAGGCGGCATGAGGGGTGGTAGCGGCGTTGGGAAAGCGGTGCCCGAACCGCCGTTGCCGCGATGCTGCTCAACCGTGACGCGAGCTGGTGGTCACGGTGCCGGCTGCGTCTGGCGGGGGGGGCGCCAGTGCGCGGCACGCGCCCATAGAAAAAGCCACCGGATAGCGGTATCCGGTGGCTTCAAGAATACGCTTTGAACGGGGAAGTTCAGCGCAGTTGAAGGATAGGCAATGGTCCCCGTTCAGGCCAATACCCAGGATAGGGTAATTTGGGAAAAACCCTGCATGGGCAGCGGTTTTGTCCGCCCCCGCGCCTTCCCGTGTGCCTTCTGCGCAACGCCGACTCCGTAACAACCCGTCCTCCGAAATATCCATCCTGGCGACCGGGTGCCGCAGCCCGTCACACGGGATGTTGCGTTATAATGAAAACGATTCGCATTTAGCTTCCTTGCTTGTACCACGCTACGTTAACGATCACGCACGATGCGGCTTTCCGAGCTTTCCCGCCGGGCGACGGCGGTGGTGGATCACGTTGAAGACCGTGAACCCGCCGATCCCATCAGCCAACGCCTGCGCGAACTCGGGTTCGTGACGGGCGAAGAGGTGCGCGTGGTGGCCGTCGGCCCGTTCGGCGGCGATCCGCTGGTCGTGCAGGTGGGCTTTACCCGCTTTGCACTGCGTCGCCAGGAGGCTGCCCGCGTGCGCGTGCGCGCCGAATCGGCCACGCAACCCGCAGCCGCCATCGCCGCCCCCGAAACGGCCCCGCCCGCCAAGGTACGCGAGGCGGCGTAGCCCGCCTCCCATTGCCGCCTTCGGCTCCGCTTATCCGGCTTCATGCAGATGCACGCTTCTTCCTCCTCCGCTTCCACACCCGCATTGCGCGTTGCCCTGGTCGGCAATCCCAACTGCGGCAAGACCGCGCTGTTCAACCTGCTGACGGGCAGCCGCCAGAAGGTCGCCAACTATGCGGGCGTGACAGTCGAGCGCAAGGAAGGTCGCTTTACCGCGCCGTCGGGTCGGCATGTGCAGATTCTCGATCTGCCCGGCGCCTACAGCCTGATCGCCACCAGCCCGGACGAAGCCATCACGCGCGATATCTGCCTTGGCACGTTCCGCGGTGAGTCACGCCCCGATTTGCTGATCTGCGTGGTGGACGCCACCAACCTGCGGCTGCACCTGCGCTTCGTTCTGGAGCTGCAGCGCTTGGGCTTGCCGATGGTGCTGGCGCTAAACATGGTGGATGCGGCCGAGCGGCGCGGCATCCGCATCGATCGCGCCAAGCTGGAAGCCGCCCTGGGCGTGCCGGTGGTGCAAACCGTGGCCATCAAACGCAACGGCGCAGCCGAGCTCGTGGCGCATATCGATCACGAACGACTCCCGGCCGTGCCGGTTGGGCTGCCGGCCGACGCCGATCCGCACGTTGAAGTGAAGCGCCTGCTCGATTCCGCCGTGACCATGCCGCGCAGCACGGCCGAGCTGGACGACCGGCTCGACCGCATCGTGCTGCACCCGGTATTGGGCCTGCTGCTGCTGGCCGTGCTGATGTTCTTCATGTTCCAGGCGGTGTTCTCCTGGGCGCAGCCGCTCATGGACGGCATCCAGGGCGGCGTGGAAGCCGTGGGCGTGTGGGTCGGCAACGTCATGCCCGACGGCATGCTCAAAAGCCTGTTGGTGAACGGCATCATCGCCGGCACGGGCAGCGTGCTGGTGTTCCTGCCGCAGATCCTGATCCTGTTCCTCTTCATCCTTTCGCTGGAAGAATCCGGCTATCTGCCGCGCGCGGCCTTCCTGCTCGACAGGTTGATGGCGGGCGCCGGGCTGTCGGGCCGCTCGTTCATTCCGCTGCTGTCGAGTTTTGCGTGCGCGATCCCCGGCGTGATGGCCACGCGCACGATTCAGGACCCGCGCGACCGGCTGGTGACGATTCTTGTGGCGCCGCTGATGACGTGCTCGGCGCGGCTGCCGGTGTACGCGCTGCTGATCGGTGCGTTCATCCCGGTGCGCCAGGTGTGGGGCTTCTTCAATTTGCAGGGGCTGGTGCTGTTCGGGCTGTACATGGCGGGCATCGTGTCGGCGCTGGTCGTGGCGTACGTGCTCAAGTACCTGAAGCGCGATCGCAACGAGCACCCGCTCATCCTCGAACTGCCGTCGTATCGCCTGCCCAGCGTGCGCAACCTGATCGTCGGCCTCGTCGAACGCGCACGCATTTTCCTGCGCCGCATCGGCACGGTCATCCTGAAGATGATGGTGGTGCTGTGGTTCCTCTCGACGTTCCCCTCGCCGCCGGCCAACGCCACGCTGCCGGCCATCGATTACAGCTTTGCAGGGATGATCGGCCGCGCGCTCGAAGTCGTGTTCGCGCCGATCGGCTTCACGTGGCAGATGTGTATTGCGCTGATTCCCGGCATGGCTGCACGTGAAGTGGCCGTGGGCGCGTTGGCGACGGTGTACTCGCTGTCGGCCACGCATGAAGACGCGGCTGCGCAGCTGGCGCCGATCATCTCCCAGCAATGGTCGCTGGCCACGGCGCTGGCCTTCCTGGCGTGGTACGTCTACGCGCCGCAATGCATCTCGACGCTGGCCACCATCCGCCGCGAAACCAACTCGTGGAAGGTCATGGCGGGCACCGCCGGCTACCTCTTCGCGCTGGCCTACCTGGCCGCGTTCGCCACCTACCAGATCGCACGGGTGCTGACATGAGCATGTACCAGGTTGTTGAAACGGGCGTTGTCGCCACGGTGGTGGCGCTGAGCGCCTTGTCGCTGACCGGCCGCTATGCGCCTGCCACGCGCGCTCGCACGATGGCGCGCGTGGCAGGCTGGTGTGATCGACCGTCGCGGCCAGGCTGGATGCGCGCCTTTGGGCAGCGGTTGCTCACGCCGGGCGAGTCGCCCTCGTGCCACTCCGATCCGCTTTCGGGCAGCGCATGCGGCAGCGGTTGCAGCGGCTGCGCCTCGGGCGACTCGGCAGCCGCCGCGGCGGCTGAACAGCCGATCCACTTCGTGCGGCGCAAATAACGGACGACGCAACGTCACAACACTCACGGGCTCGCATCACGCGGGCCCGTTTTGTTTTTGCGCAACGCAGGCGTAGACTGGTCCAAACCTGAACGGGGGACGCGTCATGACCGAAGAGTTGCTGGTCCAGTTGATTGCGGAAGTCGAGAAGGAAGACCCGGTAGATTTTGCCAACCTGCCCTTTGACGAGCAGATGTTGCGCGACCTGGTCTGCAAGCTGGTATCACGCCAGCTGACACAAATGGAAAATGCCCACTTCAGCCAGGACGAGGTGATCGTCTCGCTCACCGCGAGCATCGCCAAGCTGGTCCTGGAAAACCTCGTGCTGAATGCGCGCCTGCTGGCACAGCAGGGGCACGGTGAAAGCGCACGCGCGCTGCTGGAGCGGATTTCTCGCCAGGCGAAGGGCTAAGCGGCGCAGCTTATTGGGCCGGCACCACGTTGTACTGCGTGCGGGCCCGCGTCAGCAGGCGCTTGGCGACGGACAGGCCGCGAATGGCGGCGTCATCGTCGTCGACCGGAAAATCAAACTCGGCGCTCCAGTTGCAGCCGGTGTGATCCGGGCGGTGAATGCACATCGCTCGCAGTTCGCACTGGGCGCATTCCGGATGTTGCTGGACGCAGCGGGCCAGCAAGGTCTTGAGTTCATGTTCGGACTTCAGACGGCGTTGCATCGGCATCTCCTGAATAACAGGGAGTTGGAACCCCGAGCGCGCAGTGAGTTTCGCCATGATTGCGCCGATACTGTTTCAGCAAGTTACCGGGTCACATCACGCGTTCAACCCAATCGCGCCGGCTGCACCCGCACTTGCCTGACACGCGGGGCAGACGCCGTAGAGCGCCAGCGCGTGATCGCGCAGCACAAAGCCGCGCTCGTTGGCGACACGCTCCTGCCGCGACTCAATGGCGTCGTCGTGAAACTCCTCCACGCGGCCGCACGACAAGCAGATCAGGTGATCGTGGTGTGCTCCCTCGTCTAGCTCATACACCGCATGGCCGGCCTCGAACGTATGGCGCAACAGCACGCCGGCATCCACCAACTGATTGAGCACGCGATAGACCGTGGAGATGCCGATGTCGAGTTCCGACGTGAGCAACTGGCGGTACACATCTTCTGCGCTCAGGTGACGGCCGTGTTCCGTACCGGCGGTGAGAATTTCCAGAATCTTGACGCGCGGCGAGGTGGCTTTAAGCCCGGCCCGGCGCAGGTCGGTCGAGTTTGGCATGGCGTTCGTTGGGGCGAGATTTGGGTACAGCAGGCGGGGCACTACAGCGGGCGAGAACCAGGAACGACCGGGCAGCAAGCGTGCAAGCCGGGTCGATGCGTTCCGAAAAAAAGCGGCATGGCTGGCGGCCCGGAAAAGTCGCAGTCGGGAAAGCGGGGTCTGAGTGCTTTCCCGACTGTCGGGCGGCTTGCTACTGCCAAACGCTCTGTGTGTCAGAGCGGTCCCCACAAAAGATCGGTTGCCGGGCGCCGGCCCAAGAAACAGCGAGCGCACGCAGCGGAATTCAGTTCGATGCGCCGTGCCGTGGAGGAAGTGCCCTAGGGGGGCGGATCCATCGGCTGCAGCGCCGTCGATGGACACACTATAAATGCGAATGATTCGCATTACAAGCATTTTCTTTGCGAACCGTGGAAGACCCCACCTCAGGCGTGGTCACCCACGCAGGCTGGCACTACACCGGCCCAATCGCGCGGGCGTAGCCGCTGGGGGCAAAGCGCAACGTCGTCACCATCGACGCGATCACGATGGCAATTAGCAGCAGCCAAGGCAATTGGAAACCGCCCGTCACCTCGCGCAGCCAGCCAACTGCGTAGGGAATGATCCCCGTGATGATGAAACCGATGCCTTGTACGAAGGCCGCCAGATAACCGGCAGCGCGTGCATCGGGCAGGTGATCCAGCGTGAGCGTCAGGCACAACGAGAACATCGACCCCAGGCCGCCGCCGATCAGCGCGACCCACAGCGTGGTCCCTGCTTGCGGTGCGAGCAGCAAACCGACCATGCCCATGAGTTGCAAGACGAGCACCACCACCAACCATGGGCGGCGATCGGGCCAGCGGCGTGCGAGCAGCGGCGCTGCCAATGCCCCGATCACCTGGAAGATCGTCATCAGGCCGATCAGACTGCCCGCGTCCTGTGCGCTCCAGCCAAGCTGGCGGTAGAACATCGGTAGCCACGCGATCATGCTGGTGTAGCCGCCGTTGGCCGCGCCAAAGTAGATGGCCAGCAGCCATGCGCGCCGGTTGCCGAAGAAATTGAGCACCGGCCCGCGCCGCGCGGGTGCGGAGGCTTCACGCGGTCGCGCGGTCGCCCACAAGCCGAGAGCTGCCAGCGCAGGCAGCGCCCACACGCCGAGACCGACATGCCAATCGGCGACGTGTGCAATACGCGGGCTCAGCGTCGCCGCGATACCGCCGCCGGCCATCAGCGAGGCGGAATACAGACCCAGCGCCATCGGCACACGCTGCGGAAACCACCGCTTGACGATGCCCGGCACCAGCGCCTGAACAATCGCCACGCCCGTGCCGGCCAGCGCGGCGCTTGCGATCAGCGCGGCGCCCTGCCCGGCCCACAGCCTCCACAGGCACGCGCCCGCAATGGCGAGCAGACTGCAAGCCACGCCACGATGCTCCGGCAACCAGCGCGCAAGCCACGGCAGGAACAGCGCCACGCTGCCCATGCAGAGCACGGGAATCACCGTGAGCAACGATGCGCCCTGCAAGCTGAGGCCCGTGCCCGCACGGATTTCCGCCAGCAGCGGCCCGATGGTCGTGAGAATCGGCCGCAGGTTCAGCCCAAGCGCAATCACGACCGCCACGCCGATCCAACCGGCATCGATACGCGCGGAAGCGGCTGCGGCACCCTGTGCGGCGACGTCGCTCACGATTGACGAGCCTGCCATGCGTCGTAGAGGCCCTGCTCGCCCGTCGGTCGGCACGAGCGCAGTTGCAACTCGCCACGCTCCGGTGCTCCGCGCATCTCGGCATACAGGGCGGCGGTGGACATACCGAACGGCTCGCCGTCTTCGTTCGAATACGCGAAGTACGCCGCGCGAATACCGCAGCGGTGCATCGCCGCGAAACACATCGGGCACGGATGGCCGCTGGCGTACATCACCGCGCCGCGCAGGTCGGGCGTGGCCAGCGTCTGGCTTGCCTGGCGGATGGCCTGCATTTCAGCGTGCGCGGTGGGATCGTTGGTGGTGTGCACCTCGTTGACGGCACGCGCGACGATCTTGCCGTCGCGCACAAGCACCGCGCCAAACGGCAGGCCACCAGCGTTGACGTTACCCCGCGCAAGCTCTACCGCCTCACGCATGTACTGCTCATCGGACATCGGGTTCTCCCCAGACGAAATTGCGGTCGATTATGGTTGTGCCCCTAAACATGTTCAAATTAAATAGTGGAATGATGTTCAGTGGGTTTTCAAATGATTGATCTTATCTTGCTGCGCAGCTTTGTCGCGGTGGTCGATACGGGCAACTTCACCCGCGCGGCCGAGCATCTGCACCTGACGCAATCGACTGTCAGCCAGCAGATCCTCCGGCTCGAGCAGCAGTTGGACTGCCGCCTGCTCGACCGCAGCCAGCGCCAGGTGCTACCGACGGAAGAAGGTGATCGCCTGCTTGGTTACGCCCGCCGTCTGCTACGGCTGGCCAACGAAGCCAGCGAGGCGCTCAGCCCCGAACACACTGGCGGCGTGCTGCGCCTGGGTGTGCCGGAAGACCTCGGCAGCGGCGCGCTGATGCCGCTCATCGCCAGCTTCGCGCGCGAGCGCCCGCGCCTGCGTCTGGAGGTGGAAAGCGGCCTCTCCCACCACCTGCTGCGCCTGTACCGCAATGGCGATCTCGACATGCTGCTCGTCAAGCAATGGGGTACCGATAGCGACTGCCATGCGCGCTGGGCCGAGCCGGTTTGCTGGATCGACAGCGCCGAGCGGCCGCACACGCTGCCGCTCGGGCCATCGCAACCTTCCTTGCCGCTGGTGGTGTTTCCGGTGGGCGCGCTGTATCGGCAGGAGATGCTGCACGCGCTGGAATCGATCGGCCAGCCGTGGCGCATCACGTATTCAAGCCCGAGCCTGGCGAGCCTGTGTGCGGCCGTCAGCGCGGGGTTGGGTGTGAGCCTGCTGCCGGCCAGCACCGTGCAGGCCGGACATCGCGTGCTCGGCGCTGCGGATGGTTTTCCGGAGATTGGCGGGCTGGAGCTGGCGCTTTTTGCGCGACCCGACCTCGACAGCGCTGGGCGGGCGTTGCGCGATCGCCTTGTCGACATGTGCTCTGCGCGCGCGAAGGCGCTGCAGTCCGCCGCCGGCTGAGCACCAAAGCGCCAAAGAAAAAAGCCGGACCCGCTGATCGCGAAGTCCGGCTTTGTACGGCTGGGTTCAGCCTGTTTCTGCTTCAGGCAGCTTCGGCCAGCGGCACGCGGATCAGATGATCAAACGCCGACAGTGCGGCCTTCGCGCCATCGCCGGTGGCGATGATGATCTGCTTGTACGGCGTCGTGGTCGCATCGCCTGCGGCAAACACACCTTCCGCACTGGTCTGGCCGCGCGCATCGACGACGATCTCGCCAAAGCGGTTGCGCTCGAGCGCGCCGTCCAGCCATTCGGTGTTGGGCACCAGGCCAATCTGCACGAACACACCTTCCAGCGCGACCGTGTGCTCGACGCCATCCACGCGGCTCTTGTAGCGCAGGCCGTTGACCTTCTGGCCGTCACCGGTGATCTCGGTGGTCTGCGCATTGGTCACGATGGTCGCGTTCGGCAGGCTTTGCAGCTTGCGCACCAGAACGGCATCGGCCTTCAGCTCGCTGGCGAATTCCAGCAACGTGACGTGGCTTACCAGGCCGGCCAGGTCGATGGCCGCTTCCACACCCGAGTTGCCGCCGCCGATGACGGCCACGCGCTTGCCCTTGAACAGCGGGCCATCGCAGTGCGGGCAGTACGCCACGCCCTTGTTCTTGTATTCCTGCTCACCCGGCACGTTGACGTTGCGCCAGCGCGCGCCAGTCGACAGGATGACGGAGCGGCCCTTGAGCACCGCGCCGTTGGCCAGCGTCACCTCGGCAAAGCCGCCCGGCTTGTCTGCCGGCGTGAGCTTGACCGCGCGCTGCGTGTTCATGATGTCGACGTCGTACTGGCGCACGTGCTGCTCCAGCGCGGCAGCAAACTTCGGCCCTTCGGTCTCCTGCACGGAGATGAAGTTTTCAATGCCCAGCGTGTCGAGCACCTGACCGCCAAAACGCTCGGCCACCACGCCCGTGCGCACGCCCTTGCGCGCCGCGTACACCGCAGCTGCCGCACCCGCTGGGCCACCGCCGACGATCAGCACGTCAAACGCTTCCTTGGCGGCAAGCTTTTCAGCATCACGCGCAGCAGCGCCGGTGTCGATCTTGGCGAGGATATCTTCCACGCCCATGCGGCCCGTGCCGAAGGTCTCGCCATTCAGGAACACGGTCGGCACAGCCATGATCTGGCGTGCTTCGATTTCGCCCTGATACAGCGCGCCGTCGATGGCGACGTGCTGGATGCGCGGGTTGATCACGGACATCACGTTCAGCGCCTGGACCACGTCCGGGCAGTTCTGGCACGTGAGCGACATGTAGGTCTCGAAGCGGAAATCCCCTTCGATATTGCGAATCTGTTCGATGACGTCGGCTTCGAGCTTGGGCGCATAGCCGCCCACTTGCAGCAGCGCCAGCACGAGCGAGGTGAACTCGTGACCGGTCGGGATGGCGGCAAAACGCACGCTCACATCCGCGCCGGTGCGGCGGATCAGGAACGACGGCGCGCGCTCGGCGGCGTCGCGTTGTTCGGTCAGCACGATCATGCTGGACTGCTCGGCCACGTCGCGCAGCAAGTCCATCATGTCGCGGGAGCCCTCGCTGTCATCGACGTTGGCGACCAGCTCAATGGGCTGCACGAGGCGTTCGAGGTAGGCCTTCAGTTGGGCCTTGACATCAGCATCCAGCATGACGACTTCCTTTATTCGTTTTGATTCAATGACAGGGCGCGGCACATGCCTGCGCCCTTAAGCAAACGGCCGGCAGAGCCGGCCGTTTTTCACGCTGCATTTCTGCAGCAACAGCCTTTACAACTTAGATCTTGCCGACCAGGTCGAGCGACGGCTTGATCGTCTTGGCGCCTTCGTTCCACTTGGCCGGGCACACGTTGCCCGGGTTGTTGGCGACGAACTGGGCAGCCTTGAGCTTGCGCAGCGTTTCCTTCACGTCACGGGCGATGGCGTTGTCGTGCACTTCCATCGTCTTGATCACGCCTTGCGGGTCGATCACGAACGTGCCGCGCAGTGCCAGGCCTTCTTCCGGAATGTGCACGCCGAAGGCGTTGGTCAGTTGGTGCGTCGGGTCACCCACCAGCGGGAACTGTGCCTTGCCCACGGCCGGCGACGTTTCGTGCCACACCTTGTGCGAGAAATGCGTGTCGGTCGTGACGATGTAGACCTCAGCGCCAGCCTTCTGGAATTCAGCGTAGTTGTCCGCTGCGTCTTCCACTTCGGTCGGGCAGTTGAAGGTGAATGCGGCCGGCATGAAGATCAGCACGGACCACTTGCCCTTGAGCGACTCATCCGTGACTTCGATGAACTTGCCGTTGTGGAACGCTTGAGCCTTGAACGGTTGGACTTGAGTATTGATCAGCGACATAGTGGTTTTCGGTTGGGTTGCTTGGTTGACAACGGAGTGGATCGTATCGTCGATCGATGCATTGCACAAGTTGATTGATATGATTTTACCGATTGTTTTTTTCTATTGCCCGGGCAATCGAGCGTCTACGGTCTGAAGCGCCATCTATCCCAAACGTGCGCCTGCGTGCATAGACGAAATTACACACCGCACCCGCAGGTTGCACACCCCGCACGTGGTCCCGCAGCGCGCACATCACGTACAGACAAGGCGGCGTGGGCAAAGGCTCACAGCCTTGTCAGCGTCTGTCCGACTGGCATAGGTCTTGCGCGAACAGGTCGATCGCAAACCTCCGCCGCGCATCGGCGCCGTCCACTGCTCACGCAGTTGGCTGACGGCCCGGCAGGCGAATTCCCCCGGGAGCATGACCTTGTCGCTGAACGTTCTCTTTGTCGCTTCTGAAGCTGTGCCGCTGGCCAAGACCGGCGGGCTTGGAGATATGGTCGGGGCCTGCGCGAACGCACTGCGGCGCGCCGGCATGAAAGTGACGGTGATGCTGCCGGGCTATCCCGACGCCATCACGCAGTTGCAGCACACGCGCACCGTGTGTGAATGGACTGACCTGCCCGGCGGCCGCGCCCGCCTGCTGAGTGGCCGCATGGGCGCACAGGGCATCCCGGTGCTCCTGTTCGACGCGCCGGCGCTGTTCGCGCGGCCCGGCAACCCTTACCTCGACGACCACGGCGAGCCCTACGAAGACAACGCGCTGCGCTTTGCGGCATTCAGCCAGGCCGCGGCGCGCGTTGCCGGCGGCGTGCCGGGCGTGCATCGCTTTGACATCGTGCAGGCGCATGACTGGCATGCGGGGCTGGTGCCGCTGTTCGTCAAGCGTGCGCAGGTGCCGACGAAGACCGTCTTCACGATCCATAACCTCGCGTTCCAGGGCAATTTCCCGATGCACATGGTGCCGGACATTGGCGTGCCGCCCGATGCGGCGCACGAAGCCGAGTTCTGGGGTCAGTTCAGTTTCCTGAAGGCCGGCCTGCTGTGGGCGGACCGCATCACCACCGTGAGCCATGCGTATGCGCGCGAAATCCTGACCGACACGGCGGGTTGCGGCATGCAGGATCTGCTGCGCGCACGCCAGCAAGACCTCGTCGCGATCCTCAACGGCATCGACAATGACGTCTGGAACCCGTCGAAAGACCCGCTGCTTCCGCAGCAGTTTGTTGCCGCCAACCTGAGCGGCAAGCACACCGCCAAGCGCGTACTGCAGCAGCGCTTCGGGCTGCCGGAAGACGCCAAGGCGCCACTGCTGGCCGTGGGCAGCCGCCTGACGCATCAAAAGATGGCTGACGTGACGTTGCAGGCGCTGCCCCAGTTGCTGGAGTCCAACCCGCAATTGCAGGTGGCCGTGCTCGGCTGCGGTGAACACGCCTACGAGACCGGCATGGCCGAACTGGCAACGCGCTATCCGCGCCAAGTGGCCGCGAAGATCGGCTACACCGAGGCCTATGCCCACCTGCTGCACGCCGGCGCCGACATCCTGCTGCATGGCAGCCGCTTTGAGCCGTGCGGCCTGACGCCGCTCTATTCGATGCGCTACGGCACGGTGCCGGTCGCGTCGCGCGTGGGCGGCCTGATGGACACCATCACCGACCGCGGCTCGCCCGAAGCAGCGTTGCATGGCGCGACGGGATTCCTGTTCGACGGCGACACCGCCGACGCCATGGTGGCCGCGGTGGAGCGCGCCCTGCGCGTCTTCGCCCAGCCGCAGGCGTGGCGCATCCTGCAATACAACGGCATGACGACCGACTTCGGCTGGTCGCAGCCCGCACGTGAATACATCGCGCTGTACCGCACCCTCGTGCCAGCCGCCACGCCAATGCCCGCCGTGGCGCTTGCGCAGACGCCCGCTACACCTGACGCGCTGCACACGCCCCGCCCCGACCAACCTGTGCGTACGCCGGCGCGGCGACGCTCGACGGCGCTGTCCGACGAGATCCGAGCGCACGCGGTGGCGCGCGCCGCCAGTGCCGAGAAGATCCGTGCCTGACCGCGCCTGACGCTCTGCCCCGCTTTCACGCATGCCCGAGACCAAGTCGCCCAAGCCCGCTACTCCACGTAAAACCACGGCCGCACTCAAGGCGGCCAAGCCACCCGGCAGCAATGCCAAATCGGTGACCCGTCCGGCAGCAATGCCGAGCACCGCCCCGCCCACCGCGGCGGAACCCCCATACGCCCCAGCCATCTGCTATGTGCATCCGCTCCAACTGGGCAGGCTCGACCGCTGGGACGGCGTGCTCGATCGCATCGCCTCGTTGGGTTTCGATCATGTGTTGATGGCGCCGCCGTTTGCGGTGGGTGCGTCCGGCAACGTCTTCGTCACCCGTGACCATGCGCAACTGCATGCGGCACTGGGCGCAGGGCCGGCCGACGCCGCACTCGCCAAGCTGGCCGAAGGCTGCCACTCGCGCGGGCTTACGTTGCTGCTCGACTTGGTGATCGACCGCGTGGCCGTTGATGCGCCCCTGCGTGCCGACCACCCGGACTGGTTCGCCAGCCATGCCGAAGACGGCAACGCGCTGGACCCGCGCCTGCCGCCATCGCACCTTGAGGTGGCGTCCTTCCGCCACGACGACTCGCGCAACGCAGATGCCATCCTCACGTGGTGGGCTCAGCAACTGCGCGCCTGGGCCGCATTGGGCATGGGCGGGTTCCGCTGCGAAGCGCCCGCCCGCCTGCCTGCAGACGGCTGGCGCACGTTGATTGCCGACGTGCGCAAAGACGCCAGCGCCGTACGCTTCCTGGCGTGGACGCCCGGCATGGATGGCGCGGCGCTCGATGCGCTGGCCGGTGTCGGCTTTGACGCAACATTTTCGTCGCTGCGCTGGTGGGATTTCCGCGCCGGCTGGATGGTGGAAGAGCACGCGCGCCTGGCCGCTGTGGCCCCGCCTATCGCCACCGTGGAAGCACCGTTCGGCACGCGCTACGGCCAGGCGTTTGGCGACGCGATGGTTCGTGAGCGCGCCTATCGCCGCCTCCTGCACGTGGCCGACACGCTCGATGCCGGCTGGCTGATGCCGCTGGGCTTCGAACGGGGCGCGCTGCTCCCGATGCTGGCTGAGCGCGGTGACCCATCCGACCAGCACTGGATCGACGCCCATGCTGCGTTTGACCTGAGCGACGCCGTGCGCGATGTGAACGCCACCATCCGCGCCGCGCGCGAGACAAACACCGTGGCGCCGCATGCCGAACTGCGCATGCTGACCGGCCCCGACGCGCCCGCCACCGCACTGCTACGCGCCGACGGCCCCGACCTGCGCACAGACGATGCCGCCACGCTGACCGTCATCAACCCCGATCTGCACATGGGCGTGTCGGTGCATGCCGACCACTTTCTGCCCGGCGTGGCTGGCGGCTTTACGCGCGGCGTAGCGCTCGACCTGCTGACCGAACCGGTGGGCAGTTGCGACGACACGCTGCGTGCCAATGCACGGCCCTTGGCCGAGATCGATCTGCTGCCCGGCGACGTGCAGGTCTGGCGCGTGTTCCGCAATGCTCCGGTGCGCACTCCTGCAGCGGGCAAACCCGCCAAGAGCCAGCGCGCCAAGACCGGCGAAGTGAAAGACCCTGTCAACGCTGCCATTGCGTCGCCGCGCATCGGCATCGAACAGGTGCAGCCCTCCGTTGAAGACGGCCGCTTTGCCGTAAAGCGGCTGGTGGGCGATGACATCATCGTCGAGGCCGATGTGCTGATGGACGGGCACGACAAGTTGGCCGTGCACCTGCTGTGGCGCGCGCAAGATGAAGACACGTGGCAGCACGTACCGATGATGCCGCTGGGCAACGACCGCTGGCGTGGCGCGTTCCGGCCCGAACGGCTGGGGCGGCACGCGTATGCCGTGGCCGCGTGGCGCGATGCGTTCGGCACCTACCGGTCTGAACTGGAGAAGAAGCACACCGCCGGCGTGGACGTAACGCTGGAGCTGGAAGAAGGCGCGCAGCTCGTCGCACAGGCCGCAGAACATGCGCCGAAGGACGCACCGGTCGACGCCTTGCACAAGCTGGCCCACCTGTTGGCCGAGGCGGACCACGCGCACCGTCTCACGCTGCTGTTGGACCCCGTGACCGCCCACGTGATGGCGCAGGCTTCGCACTACCGGCCGTTCTACGTGGAAAGCGTGGCGTATCCGCTGGACGTGGAACGCGATGGCGCGGCGTTCGCGAGCTGGTACGAGCTGTTCCCCCGCTCGGCATCGGATGACGAACAGCGGCACGGCACGTTTGATGACGTGATCCGCCGGCTGGGCGCCATCCGCGGCATGGGCTTCGACGTGCTGTACTTCCCGCCCATCCACCCCATCGGCCGCACCAACCGCAAAGGCCGCAACAACAGCCTGCGCGCCGGAGCCGATGACCCCGGCAGCCCGTACGCCATTGGCGCTGCCGAAGGCGGGCACGACGCCATCCATCCGCAGCTCGGCACGCTGGAAGATTTCCGCCGCCTGGTGCGCGCCGCGCGTGAGAAAGGCCTGGAGCTGGCGCTGGACTTTGCCATCCAATGCTCGCCCGACCACCCCTGGCTGCGCGAGCACCCCGGCTGGTTTGCGTGGCGGCCCGACGGCAGCATCAAATACGCCGAGAACCCGCCCAAGAAGTACGAAGACATCGTCAACGTCGACTTCTATGCCAGCGACGCCAAGCCCGGCCTGTGGACCGCCCTGCGCGATGTGGTGATGTTCTGGGCCGACGAGGGTGTGCGCCTGTTCCGCGTCGACAATCCGCACACCAAGCCGCTGCCGTTCTGGGAATGGATGATTGGCGAGGTGCGTGCGCGCTATCCGGATACGGTGTTCCTGTCGGAAGCCTTCACGCGGCCCAAGGTGATGTACCGGCTGGCGAAGGTGGGGTTTTCGCAGTCGTACACGTACTTCACGTGGCGGCACACCAAGCAGGAATTCATCGATTACCTGACCGAGCTGACGCGCACGCCGGTGCGCGAGTATTTCCGCCCGCACTTCTTCGTCAACACGCCGGACATCAACCCGGTGTTCCTGCAGTCGTCGGGCCGGCCGGGCTTTTTGATTCGTGCCGCGCTGGCGGCCACGCTGTCTGGCCTGTGGGGCGTCTATAACGGGTTCGAGCTGTGCGAAGGCGCTGCGGTGCCGGGCAAGGAGGAGTACCTCGACTCCGAGAAGTACCAACTGCGCGCGTGGGACCACAACCGCCCCGGCAACATCGTCAAAGAGATTGCGCTGCTCAACCGCATCCGCCGCGCCAATCCGGCACTGCACTCGCACCTGGGCGTGACGTTCCAGCCGGCCTCGGGTGAGCAGATCCTGTTCTTCAGCAAATCGACGCCGCCCGTGGTGCCAGCGCAGTTGGGAACCTCGCCGGCCGAACTGGCCAACGCCCTGCCGCCAGACCGCTTTGGCGACAACACGGTGTTCGTGGCCATCAACCTCGACCCGCGCTCCGCGCACGAATCCGATATCGAACTGCCACTGTGGCAATGGGGCCTGCCCGACCACGGCGCACTGATGGCCGAGAACCTGGTCAACGGCCAGCGCACCGTCTGGCGCGGCAAGTGGCAGCACATCCGTCTTGAACCCGAGCAGCCGTTTGCCATCTGGCGCGTGCGCCCGGCCCTGCCTTCGGAGGAACAACCGTCATGACGCGCAATCCGACCGCGCTGCTGGTGGACGACGCGCTCTGGTACAAGGACGCCGTCATCTATCAGCTGCATGTCAAATCGTTCTGCGATTCCGACAACGACGGCGTCGGGGATTTTCCCGGGTTGATCTCCAAGCTCGACTACATCGCCGAGCTTGGGGTGGACGTCATCTGGCTGCTGCCGTTCTATCCGTCGCCGCGCCGCGACGACGGCTACGACATCGCCGAATACCGCGGCGTGCACCCCGATTACGGCAGCATGGCCGACGCGCGCCGCTTCATTGCCGAAGCGCATGCGCGGGGCCTGCGCGTGATCACGGAACTCGTCATCAACCACACGTCTGACCAGCACCCGTGGTTTCAGCGTGCGCGGCGCGCCAAGCCGGGTTCTGCGCTGCGCGACTTCTATGTGTGGTCCGACAACGACAAGAAGTACGCCGGCACGCGCATCATCTTCATCGATACCGAGCCTTCCAACTGGACGTGGGACCCGGTGGCCAAGGCGTATTACTGGCACCGCTTCTATTCGCACCAGCCCGACCTCAACTTCGACAACCCGCGCGTGCTCAAGGCCGTGATCGGCGTGATGAAGTTCTGGCTGAACCTGGGCGTGGATGGCCTGCGGCTGGATGCCGTGCCTTACCTCGTGGAACGCGAAGGCACCTCGAACGAGAACCTGCCCGAGACACACGACGTGCTGCGCAAGATTCGCGCGGCCATGGATGGGGAATTCAAGAACCGCCTGCTGCTGGCAGAAGCCAACCAGTGGCCCGAAGACACGCAGGAATACTTTGGCGCTGGCGACGAATGCCACATGGCATTCCACTTCCCGCTGATGCCACGCATGTACATGGCGATTGCGCGTGAAGACCGCTTCCCGATCACCGACATCATGCGTCAGACGCCGGAGGTGCCCAGCGGCTGCCAATGGGCCATCTTCCTGCGCAACCACGACGAACTGACGCTCGAAATGGTGACCGACGCCGAGCGCGACTACCTCTGGGAGGTCTACGCGAGCGACCGCCGTGCGCGCCTGAACCTCGGCATCCGCCGCCGGCTGGCGCCGCTGCTGGAACGCGACCGCCGCCGCGTCGAGCTGATGAACAGCCTGCTGTTTTCGATGCCCGGCACGCCCGTCATGTATTACGGCGACGAAATCGGCATGGGCGACAACATCCACCTGGGCGACCGCGACGGCGTGCGCACGCCCATGCAGTGGTCCCCGGACCGCAACGGCGGCTTCTCGCGCGCCGACCCCGAACAGCTCGTGCTGCCGGCCATCATGGGCTCGCTGTACGGCTATGAATCGGTGAACGTGGAAGCGCAAAGCCGCGACGCGCACTCGCTGCTGAACTGGACGCGCCGGCTGCTTGCCACACGCAAGCGCCATCGCGTGTTCGGGCGTGGTTCCATCCAGTTTCTGCAGCCGTCCAACCGCAAGGTGCTGGCGTATATCCGCGCGCTGGAAGGCGAGGCGCCCATCCTGTGCGTGGCCAATCTCTCCCGCGCCTCACAGGCCGTGGAGCTGGACCTATCCGCCTTTGCACAGCGCGTGCCGGTAGAGCTGATTGGCGGGACGGCGTTTCCGCCGATCGGCCAGTTGTCGTATCTGCTCACGCTGCCGCCGTACGCGTTCTATTGGCTGGAGCTGCGCGAGAACGAGCCCGGCCCAAGCTGGTCGCAGCCGGCCGCCGAGCAGTTGCCCGAGTTCACGACGCTGGTGCTGCGCGCGGGGCTCGATGCCTTGGCTGACACGCGCCAGCGCGAGGCGCATCGCCAGTTGATCGAACGCGAAATCCTGCCGACCTATCTTCCCAAGCGCCGCTGGTTTGCCGCCAAGGACAGCGTGCTGCGCGGCGCGAAGTTTGCCTGGGGCGCGACCGTGCCCGTGGATGCCGCATCCACCAATCGCCCGCTGGCTGGGGCAACGCGGCCCGAGGTGTTCTTCAACGAAGTGGCCGTTACGCTGGGCAGCCCCGACGGCAGCGAACGCGTCGAGCGCTACCTGCTGCCGCTGTCCATCGCATGGGAATCGGCCACGCTACCGGCGCTGCCGATTCAGCTCGCCCTGGCGCGCGTGCGGCGCGGCCGCCATGTCGGCTACCTGACCGACGCCTTCACCACCGAGACGTTCGCCCGCGCGCTGCTCACCAACCTCGTGCGCGGCACCACGCTGGAAGCCAATGACGGCACCGTGCGGTTCGAGCCCGAGCCGAACATCGCAGAGCTGGCAGAACCTGCCGTGTCGCCTGAAGCGGGCAGCACACGGCCCGCACCGCTACCGCTGGCGCCCGACACGCCCATCCAATGGCTGGCGGCGGAGCAGTCGAACAGTTCGCTGGTGATTGGCGAGTCCGTCATCGTCAAACTCATTCGCCGTATCGCCGCGGGCATCCACCCCGAGGTTGAGATGACGCGCCACCTCACGCGCGTGGGCTATGCCAATACGGCGGCGCTGATCGGCGAGGTCTCTCATCACGCTGCCGACGGCGAACGCTCGACGCTGGCCGTCATGCAGAGCTTCGTTCCCAACCAGGGCGATGCCTGGACCTGGGCGCTGGACTACCTGCGACGCACCATCGACGAACTGGCCGTGCAGATGGAAGGCGTGACTTCCGGCGATGGTGAGTCGTCCCCTGTGGCCGTCTCGGAAGCGCGCGTGGATACCGACGAAGCATTGGCGGGCTACGTCAACTTCATCGGCGTGATTGGCACACGGCTGGGCGAACTGCATGCGGCGCTGGCCGCGCCCACCGAAGACGCAAACTTCGGCGCGCGCATTGCCGATGCCGACGATGCTGCCTACTGGACTGCCCGCGTGAGCGAACAGCTCAACCGCGCGCATGACAACCTGACGGCATGGCAACGGCAAAACCCCGACAGCCCGCGGCAACCCGACGTGCAATGGCTGCTGTCGCAACACCAGGCGTTGCTCGACGCCGCCCGCGCGCATGCCGAAGACGGCCTGGATGCCACGCTCTCGCGCATCCATGGCGATTTCCACCTCGGCCAGGTGCTGGTGGCGCAGGGCGATGCCTTTCTGATCGACTTTGAAGGCGAGCCCTCGCGCCCCGTGGAAGAGCGCCGGCGCAAGACCAGCCCGTTGCGCGACGTGGCAGGGCTGATGCGCTCGCTCGACTACGTGGTGGGCGCCATGCGCCAAGGCCCTGAACACGTGGCCGGCCCAGCGCAGGAGCGCCGCAATCTCCTGCTGGAGCGGTTCCGCGCTGCGTCCACCGAACGCTTCCTGGAGGCGTATGCCGCTGCCATTCGCGGGCCCGATCTGAACGCGCTGGATCAGCCCGTGGTCGACTTTCACCTGCTGGATCTCTTCCTGCTGGAAAAGGCCGCATACGAAGTCAACTACGAAGCGTCCAACCGCCCGACCTGGCTGCCGATTCCGCTGGAAGGCTTCACGCGCGTGGCACGCCGCCTGCTGCATGCAGAGCCACCCCCACCTGCTGCAGAAGACTCGACGGGAGGCCCACCGTGACCGCACTCGACTTTGCCTCTCCAACCAAAACCGCCGCCCCCGAGGCACCGATCGTGCTACCGCCCGGTGTCGACCAGATGCGCGTCGACGCGCTCACACATGGCCGCCTGGGCGACCCGTTTGCCTTGCTCGGGCCGCATCGCGTGGACACCGACGACGGCACGCGCTGGGTGGTGCGTGCCTTCTATCCCGGTGCGCGCCGTGTGCAGGCCATCGACGCACGCGGCCAGATCATCACCGAGATGACGCCGGTGGGCCGCACGGGACTGTTCCATGGCCCGCTGCGCGCCGATGCGCAAGACGTGTACGGCCACCCCGACCTTTATCGCCTGCGCATCATTTGGCCTGCAGGCACCGGCCATGAAGCCGTGCAGGAAACCGAAGACCCATACGCCTTCGGCCTGCTGCTCGGGGATCTGGACCTGCATTTGCTGAACGAAGGCACGCATTGGGCGCTGGCGAGCTGCCTGGGCGCGCAGGCCATCCGCATCGACGGCATCAGCGGCGTGCGCTTTGCGGTTTGGGCGCCGAATGCGCAGCGCGTGTCGGTGGTGGGCGACTTCAACCAATGGGACGGACGCCGGCACCCCATGCGCCTGCGCCATCAGGCTGGCGTGTGGGAACTGTTCCTGCCCAGTGGTTTGGGCGTCGGCCCCGGCGCGCGCTACAAGTTCGAGCTGATTGGCGCCGACGGCCATCTGATGGTCAAGGCCGACCCCGCTGCCCGCCAGACCGAACCGCCGCCCGCCACCGCATCGGTGGTGGCCGACCCGGCCCCGCTGCGCTGGAGCGATGACGACTGGATGCAAACGCGCGCTGAACGCCACAAACCTGACGCGCCCATCAGCATCTATGAGGTGCATGCCGGCTCGTGGTTGCGCGATCTGGAAGACGGCGGCCGCAACCTGCATTGGGATGAGCTGGCCGACCGTCTGATCCCCTACGTGACGGCGCTCGGCTTCACGCACATTGAACTGCTGCCGGTGGCGGAACATCCGTTCGGCGGCAGTTGGGGATATCAACCACTCGGGCTGTTCGCGCCGTCCGCGCGCTTTGGCTCGCCCGAGGCGTTTGCACGCTTTGTTGATCGCTGTCATCAGGCAAGCCTGGGCGTCATCGTCGACTGGGTGCCCGCGCACTTCCCAACCGACGCGCACGGGCTGGCGCAGTTTGACGGCACCGCGCTGTACGAACACCAAGACCCGCGCGAAGGCTTCCATCAGGACTGGAACACGCTCATCTACAACTTCGGCCGCAATGAAGTGCGCGGTTTCCTGATCGCCAGCGGACTGGAATGGCTGGAGCGCTTCCATATCGACGGCCTGCGTGTGGATGCCGTGGCCTCGATGCTCTATCGCGACTACTCACGCCGCGCCGGCGAATGGGTGCCCAACCGCTACGGCGGCCGCGAAAACCTTGAAGCCGTGGCGTTCCTCCAGCAGATGAACACGGTCGTGCACGAACGCTGCCCCGGCGCCATCACCATCGCAGAAGAGTCAACCGCGTGGCCCGGCGTGACCGCGCCCGTCGAGTTCAACGGCCTGGGCTTCGACTACAAGTGGAACATGGGCTGGATGCACGACACGCTGCACTACATGCAGCGCGACCCGGTGTACCGCCAGCACCATCACGACGGCATGACGTTCGGGCTGGTGTACGCATTCTCCGAGCACTTCATCCTACCGATCTCGCACGACGAGGTCGTACACGGCAAGGGCTCGCTGCTGGGCAAGATGCCCGGCGATGAATGGCAGCGGCTGGCGAACCTGCGCGCCTACCTGGCGTTCATGTGGACGCATCCGGGCAAGAAGCTGCTGTTCATGGGCTGCGAGTTTGGGCAAGTGGGCGAATGGAACCACGATGCATCGCCTGAATGGCATCTGCTGGATGACCCGCGGCACCGTGGCGTGCAGCGGCTGGTGCATGACCTCAATGCGCTGTACCGGAATGAACCGTCATTGCATGCGCGAGACACCGCGCCGGAAGGGTTCAACTGGGTGATTGGCGACGACCGCACCAACAGCGTGTTTGCGTTCCTGCGGCTCGACGGCGACGGACGGCCGATGCTGGTGGTGGCAAATATGACCCCGGTGCCGCGAGAGGGATATCGCATTGGCGTGCCGCCCGCCGATGGCGCCACGCATTGGCAGGAGGTACTGAACACAGACGCCGCCGTGTATGGCGGCAGCGATCTTGGGAATGGTGGAGCGGTGGATGTGGACCACGTGGCTGCGCATGGGCAGGGGCAGTCGTTGGTGTTGCGGTTGCCGCCGTTGGGCGTTGTGGTTTTGAAGGTTTGAGTTTTGTTTTGGCGTTGGTGGTTTGCCTCCCTTTCATCCCCTGCCGGGGCTGACTCACTTTCTTTGTCTTGCCAAAGAAAGTGAGCAAAGAAAGGCGCGCCCGAGATGGCGAAGGATTCCTTGAATTTATGTCGCAGAGAGGGGAAGGGAAAAACTCGCTTCGCTCAGACAGTTTCCCTTCCTTTTTCCTCTCTGCAACAGAAATTCAAGGCGCCATCTAGGGCAGGGTACGGCTACACCGTCGTGGCACTAGCGTTGGCGTGGGAGCACGCGGCTTCGTGCGCCATGTTCTTGCTGTGACTTGGGATTCTGCGGTTCAACGTCGAAGTTCAGAACCCGTACTTCGAGGTGCTGAACGGGTGCTTTGGGGTGCTGGGACTTCGACGTTGAGGTTCTGAACTTGGATTTTGAGGTTCTGAACTTGAGCTTTGGGGTTCTGAACTCGGACTTCGGAGTTCTGAATCTCAGCTTTGTGGTTCGGAGACTTCGGCATCGAGGTTCTGAACGCCAGCTTTGAGGTTCTGAACTGCGACTTTGAAGTATTCGAACTTCAACGTTGAGGTTCCGAACTCCAACGCTGGCGTTCGGAACTCCAAACTCCGGGGCTTTGAGCTTCGACAGGAGCAGGCGCACAGCGCCACGGGAGGTGCCCAGCCGGTTTGGCCGTACCTGCCCTAGATGGCGCCTTGGATTTTCGTAAGCGGGCGGAAAAAAGAACGGGAACTGTTTGAGCGCAGCGAGTTTTCCCGTTCTCCGCCCGGTTACGAAAATTCAAGGAGGGGGTCGCCATCTCGGGCGCGCCTTTCTTTTGCTTACTTTTCTTTGACAAGACAAAGAAAAGTGAGTCGTGCCCGGCAGGGTACGAAACAGGGATGAACCACCAAGGCAAAAAGACGCAAAACGCCTCAACCAATGCTCCGTCTCCCAAGCTCCCTCGCCCCCGGCAAACCCTTCCCCCTAGGCGCCCAATGGGACGGCCTAGGCATCAACTTCGCGGTTTTCTCCGCCAACGCCAGCAAGATCGAACTCTGCATCTTCGACCCGACCGGCCGCAAGGAACTGACCCGCTTCGCCCTGCCCGAATGCACCGACGAGGTCTGGCACGGCTACCTGCCCGGTGTGGAAGCCGGCCTTGTCTATGGCTACCGCGCCTACGGCCCGTGGGAGCCGCAGCATGGCCATCGCTTCAACCCCCACAAGTTGCTGCTCGACCCCTACGCCCGCCGGCTGGTGGGCGCGCTGCGCTGGTCCGATGCACTGTTCGGCTATCGGCTGAACTCCAACCGTGGCGACCTTTCATTCGACCGCCGCGACAGCGCCCCCGCCATGCCCAAGGCCGTGGTCACCGACGAGTCGTTCAACTGGGGCAACGACATCCGCCCGAACACGCCGTGGTCGCGCACGGTCATCTATGAAGGGCACGTGCGCGGGTTCTCGATGCTTCGCCAAGACCTGCTGCCCCCTGAGCGTGGCACGTTCAGCGCGCTCGGCGACAGCGTCTTCATCGAGCGCTTGCAGCGGCTGGGCATCACCGCCATCGAACTGCTGCCCATTCACGCCTTCCTGCAAGACCAGTTCCTGGTAGAGCGCGGCCTGCGCAATTACTGGGGCTACAACACGCTGTGCTTCTTTGCGCCAGAGCCGTCGTACCTGTCGGCGCCATCGCTGCATGAGCTGAAGGTGGCGATCCGGCGACTGCATGCGGCGGGTATCGAAGTGCTGCTCGACGTGGTCTACAACCACACGTGTGAAGGCAGCGAACTGGGGCCGACGCTGTCGTTCCGCGGGTTGGACAACGCGAGCTATTACCGCCTCGTGCCGGGCCAGGAGCGTTATTACATCAACGACACGGGCTGCGGTAACACGCTCAACCTGTCGCACCCACGTGTGCTGCAGATGGTGATGGATTCGCTGCGCTACTGGGTCAACGCCTTCCATGTGGATGGTTTCCGTTTTGACCTGGGCGTTACGCTCGGGCGCGAGGGCAACGGCTTCGATCCAGGCTCGGGCTTCTTCGATGCCATACGCCAGGACCCGGTGCTCTCCACCGTCAAGCTCATCGCAGAGCCTTGGGACGTGGGCCCCGACGGTTATCAGGTCGGCAACCACCCGCCCGGCTTTGCCGAATGGAACGATCGATTTCGCGATGGCATCCGCCGCTTCTGGCGTGGCGATTCCGGTCAGCGCCCAGACCTTGCTGCGCGCCTGACCGGCAGTGGCGACCTGTTCGACCGCCGCCACCGCCGGCCATGGGCGTCGGTCAACTACGTGGCCTCGCACGACGGCTTCACGCTGCACGACCTCGTGAGCTACGCCGACAAGCACAACGATGCCAACGGCGAAGACAACCGCGACGGCCACAACGACAACTGCAGCGCCAACTGGGGCACGGAAGGCCCAACCGAGGACACCGCCATCCTGGCCCTGCGTGAACGCGTGACACGCGCGCTGCTGGCCACGGTGTTTTTCTCCAACGGCACGCCGATGCTGCTGGCGGGCGACGAGTTCGGCCGCACGCAAGACGGCAACAACAATGCCTACTGCCAAGACAACGCGCTCTCATGGCTCGATTGGTCGTTGCTGGAGAAAGACCCGGGGCAGGCGCTCGCGCGCTATACGGCACGGCTGATCGCACTTCGCAAGGAAAGCCCGGCGCTGCGCTGGCCGCATTACGTGCACGGCAACACCGAGATCCTGCCCGGCGTGCAGGACATCGCTTGGTTTGATGAGCGCGGCCAGGTGCTTTCGCCCGACGCGTGGAACGACAGCGAGGCACGTGCCTTGGCGCTACGCCGCGCATGCGTCGAGACCATCGACGGGGAAGCGCGCCCGCATGTAGCGCTGCTGCTCATCAACGGTGCCGCAACGAACCTGACCTTCACGCTGCCTGAGCCAGCCATGGATTGGCAAATCGCCATCGATAGCGCAGCACCAGAGCAGGAGGCCCGCCCACACGGCAGCGGCACCCTGAAAGTGGCAGGACGCAGCGTCGTGCTGCTGTTCGCCACGCAGCTCGCCACGATCGCCCACATTGCCGGGCAGCCTGATGCAGACGTCAGTGGTGAAACCCTCGGGCACGTTCCCGAAACGCACAACGCACCGCAGAACGACCGGCCCGAGCAACCCATCACCGACGACGAGCGCACCGCACCCACTGCCGGCCAGGCAGCCAACGACGACAATGGAGACGCCTCGCGATGACCGCACCCGCCCCCCGGTTCGCGCACGACATGCCGTTTGGCGCCACCGTCCTGGCTGACGGCAACACCCGCTTCCGCCTGTGGGCACCTGACGCGGCCGCCGCGTGGGTCGAGATCGACGACGCGCGAGGCGACGAGGCCATCCGCATGGATACCGAGCCCGATGGTTGGTACGCAGCGGTGGCCCCCGTGGCTGCCGGCACGTGCTATCGGTACCGCATCGCCAATCGGGACGGCGTGACGCTGTCGGTGCCCGACCCGGCCGCTCGCGCACAGTGGCAGGACATCCCCGGCCCGAGCCTCGTCGTCGATCCGCAGCGCTACCGCTGGCAGCACGCCAACTGGCAGGGGCGGCCCTGGCACGAGACGGTGCTATACGAACTGCACGTCGGCACGCTGGGCGGCTTCAAGGGTGTGCGCGGGCGGCTGCCCGAACTGGCACGGCTGGGCATCACGGCCATCGAGCTGATGCCGGTGGCGGAGTTTCCGGGCGCGCGCAACTGGGGCTACGACGGCGTCCTGCCCTTTGCACCCGACGCCAGTTATGGCACGCCGGACGATCTCAAGGCGTTGATCGACACCGCGCACGGGCTGGGCATGATGGTGTTTCTCGATGTCGTCTACAACCATTTCGGGCCCGACGGCAATTACCTGCACCACTACGCGCGCAGCTTCTTCCGCGACGATGTGCATACGCCCTGGGGCGCGGCGATCGATTTCCGCATGCCGCAGGTGCGTGAGTTCTTCATCCAGAACGCGTTGATGTGGCTGATGGAATACCGCTTTGATGGTCTGCGGCTCGACGCCGTGCACGCCATCACCGAGCGCGACTGGCTGGGCGAACTCGCCGCTCGCGTGCGGCTGTCGGTCGAACCCGGCAGGCATGTGCACCTCGTGCTGGAGAACGAGCACAACGCGGCATCGCTGCTGCGCGATGGCGGCACCCACGGCGACTTCGAAGCGCAGTGGAACGACGACGGCCACAACGTCCTGCACGTGCTGCTGACCGGCGAGCGCGAAGCCTATTACGCAGCCTACGCAGATGCGCCGGCAGAGCGCCTGGCGCGCGTACTTCAGGACGGGTTCTGCTACCAGGGCGATCCGTCGCCCATCCATGAAAACGCACCGCGCGGCGAACCGAGCGCGCACCTGCCGCCCACCGCATTCGTGCTGTTCCTGCAAAACCACGATCAGATCGGCAACCGCGCCTTTGGCGAACGACTGACGCAGCTTGCGCACCCCGATGCGTTGCACGCCGCGCAAGTGCTGTTGCTGCTGAGCCCGCAGATTCCAATGCTCTTCATGGGTGAAGAATGGGGCAGCACGTGCCCGTTCCAGTACTTCACCAGCCACCACGGCATGCTGGCCGAAGCCGTGCGGGAAGGCCGGCGCCGCGAGTTTGCGAAGTTCGAGGCGTTTGCCGATCCACACCAGCGCGAGCGCATCCCCGACCCGAACGACGAGCGCACCTACCTCGCCTCCTGCCCCGGCGAGGCGAACCTGACCGAACCCGGGCCGCTCAACACGCTGAACCGCACGCACCGCCTGCTGGCGCTGCGCCATTCGCACATCATCCCGCGCCTGCCCAATGCGCGCGCACTTGACGCGGTGGCGCTGGGCCACGCCGGCGCCATTGCCCGCTGGCGCATGGGCGATGGCAGCGTGCTCACGCTGATGCTCAATCTGGCCGATCAACCCGTGGCGGTGCCCACGGTGCTGGCGGGCAACCCCGCCGATCTGCTGTACGAATCGCGTGAAGGTGCGGCGGCAGCGCTCATCGCGCATCGCCTGCCGGAGCGCGCGTGTGTGGCATTGCTGCACACGCCGTCGCCCGCCTGACGACAACCGCAACGTACCAACGCACCATGGACCGCTCGACTCACTCCTCAGGCACGCAGCGCACGCCACTCCAGCAACTGGCCACGGATGCCGGGCTACTCGTCGACTGGGAAGACGCTTCCAGCCGCCCCATGCGCGTGGCCGACGAAGTGCTGCGCGCGGTGCTCCTTACGCTGGGTCTGCCGGCCGGCACGTCGGCCCAGGTGTCGGAAAGCCAGGCGCGCCTGCGCGCAGAAGCGGAAGCGGTCGCCATACCGCCGCTTGTGACCGGCGTGGTCGGGCAGCCGATCGTGCTGCAGACCTCGGCGCCCCAAGCCGCGTTGCTGGGTGGACAAACCTATCGCGTCGACTTTGAGTCCGACGGCAGCACCGAGGGCAAGATCAGCGTCAGCGCAAGCGAGCGCCATGCAACGCTGCGCCTGGCGCCGGTGCAGGCCGTGGGCTACCACCGCCTGACCATCGACGCCGGGCCGGGCACCGTCATCGAAGCCACGCTCGCCATTGCACCGGCGCGTTGCTATGGCGTGGCCGATGCCCTGCGCCGGCACGATCGCCCGGCCGATACACGCCTGTGGGGCGCGTCCGCCCAGCTCTACGGCTTGCGATGCGATGCCGACCGCGCTGCCAGCAGCGCCGGCCTCGGCGACTACACCGCGGCGGGCACCCTGGCGCGGCACCTGGCGCAGCGCGGAGCGGATGCCTTGGCGCTCAGCCCCGTGCATGCCATGTTCACGGCCGACGCGCGCCGCTATTCGCCGTACTCGCCATCGAGCCGCCTGTTCCTGAACGCGTGGATGATCGACCCCGCCGCGCTCTTTGGGGACGAAGCCGTGCGGCAGACCGTGGTCGACTGCAACCTCGTCGACGACTATGCCCGCCTGGAAGCCGCACAGCTCATCGACTGGCCCGCCAGCGGCAACGCCCGCATGACGGTGCTGCGCGCGTTGCATCGCCGCCTGCTGCAGGCGCCGCTCGGGGACACCGTCGCGCAGATGCTGCTGGACGATTTTCGCGCGTACTGCATTGATGGCGGTACGAGCCTGCGGGATCACGCGCACTTTGAAGCGCTGAATGCGCACCTTGGACCCGCGCATTGGAAGCAGTGGCCCGAGCAGTATCAACATCCGAGCTATTTGGGCGTGCAGGCTTTCGCTCGCGAGCATGAAGATGCGGTGAATTTCCACCTCTTCCTGCAATGGGCGGCGGCACGCCAGTGGGCCCTTGCGCAGCGCACTGCCGAGAACGCCGGCATGGCCATCGGCCTCATCGCCGATCTGGCTGTGGGCACCGACAGCGCGGGCAGCCATTCGTGGGCGCGGCAGCGCGACTTGCTGATCGGCGTGACGGTGGGGGCGCCGCCCGATGTGTTCAACGCGCAGGGCCAGGGGTGGGGGCTGACGACCTTCAGCCCGCGCGCCATGCGCACGCAAGGCTTTTCGGCATTTATCGAGATGCTGCGCGCGGTGATGGCCGTGCCCGGCGGCGTGCGCATCGACCACGTGCTCGGGCTGATGCGGCTATGGGTGATCCCAGATGGAGCACGACCGCTGGACGGCGTGTACCTGCGCTACCCGATGCAGGATCTGCTGCGGCTGGTGGCGCTGGAATCGTGGCGCAACCGCTGCATCGTCATTGGCGAAGACCTTGGCACCGTGCAGCCGGGCCTGCGGGACAAGCTCGCCGACGACGGCCTGCTTGGCATGCGCATCCTCTGGTTTGAACGCGAATACACGCGCGACGATGCGCCCTTCAAGGCCCCGCGCACGTGGGCGCCGGCGTCCGTCGCGATGACGAGCACGCACGATCTGCCCACGCTTGTCGGCTGGTGGATCGGCAACGACCTGCGTTGGCAAGCCGAGCTCGGCTTGCTACCGGCCGGCATGAGCGAGAGCGAGGCGCATGCGCGCCGCATGGACGATCGCGCGGCGCTAGTGGCGGCCTTTGCAGAGCACAACCGCCTGGTGCTGGCCGATGGCGGTGTGCCGATGATCGGCGTGGCGCCCTTGCTGGCGGCATTGGAACAGGCGCGCGTGGCCACAGCAGCGCAAGCCGACGTCATCTTGCAAGCCAGCGCGCAGGACTTTGCCACGGCGGCCACGGTGTTTACGGGCGCTGCCAACACGCCGCTGGCGCTGGTGCCGCTGGAGGACCTGTTGGGCCTTGTCGAGCAGCCGAACCTGCCAAGCACGATCGACACCCACCCGAATTGGCGGCGTCGCCTGCCAGGGCCGTCCGGCATGCTGCTCGACGCGCCCACGGTGCAGGCGCGTCTGTCCGCACTGGCCAACGCGCGCATCAGCACGCCATGAGTGAACCGACCACACCCCTCCCGCCCGTCGCCCTCCAGCGTGTGCCGCGCGCTACGGTGCGGCTGCAATTGCACCGCGACTTTACGTTCGACCATGCGCGCGCGTTGGTGGATGACTTCGCCGCACTCGGCATCTCGCATCTGTACACGTCCCCGATCACCACGGCGCAGCCAGGCTCCACCCATGGCTATGACGTTGTTGACCCCACACACGTGAACCCCGAGCTGGGCGGCGAACGCGCGCTCGAACAGTTGGTGGATGCGCTGCATGCGCGCGGCATGGGGCTCATCGTCGATATCGTGCCGAACCACATGGGCGTGGGCGGCGCACACAACGGGTGGTGGCTGGACGTGCTCGAATCCGGCCCCGACAGCGCCTACGCCAACTTCTTCGATATCGACTGGCAGCCGCCCAACCCGGCGCTGCGCAACAAGGTGCTCGCGCCCTTCCTGGGCGAAAACTACGCTGACGCACTGGCCGGCGGCCGACTGCAGCTGACCTACGACGACACGGCCGCGCGGCTGGCGATGGCGTACTACGACCACCGCTTCCCGATTGCGCTGACCGACTATGCCGCCCTGCTTCGCACCGGCAACGCAGACACCGCCACCCACGCGGTAGCCGACCGTTTTGCCGCGCTCGGTACGATCCGCTCACTGCGCACGCGTCGCGAACGCACCGACGAAGCACGCGACGCGCTGCGCAACCTCGCCACCACGCAAGCGGGCGCCGCGCACATCGCCGAAGCCGTGCGCATGCTCAACGCGCAGCCCGATCAGCTTGATGTGTTGATGGCCCGACAGCATTGGCGCCTTGCCCACTGGCGCACCGCCAACGATGAGATCAACTGGCGCCGCTTCTTCGATATCGGCTCGCTGGCTGGCCTGCGCATGGAGCGCGCCGAGGTGTTTGAAGCCACGCATGCGCTGCTGTTCCGGCTCTATCGCCTGGGTTGGATTGACGGCGTGCGCATCGACCACGTTGATGGCCTGGCCGACCCGGCCGCCTATTGCCGCCAGCTACGCCGCCGCCTGCAAGCCGAACACGCCGCTCGCCCCGCCGACCGGCTCACGAGCCACCCGTGGATCGTCGTCGAAAAGATCCTCGCCGGCGATGAAGCCATGCGCACCGACTGGGGCGTCGACGGCACCAGTGGCTACGATTTCATGAACCAGGTAGGCGCGCTGTTGCACGATGCGCACGGCGAAACCGCTCTCACCCAGGGCTGGCTCGAATGGATTGGCGCACCAGTGGCTGAGGCGCCGTTTTCGGCCACGGCGGTGCCCGCACGTCGTCAGATCCTGCATGCGCACTTTGCTGCAGAACTCGATGCAGCCACGTCGGCGCTGCACGCGGTGGCACAACAGGACCGCAGCAGCCACGACGTGACATGGCACGCCATCCGCCGCGCGCTGGCCGAGGTGATCGTCCACTTTCCGGTGTATCGAACCTATGCGAATGCGCAGCAACGCGATGCGCAGGATTCGGCGATCTTGCAAACCGCCATGTCCGGCGCGGCGACCTGCCTGCGGCGCGTCGACGCGCCTGTGCTCGGCTGGCTGGATGCATGGCTGGGCGGCCAACCGGCGGGGCAGGACAAGCTGCGCCAACTGGCGTTGCGCCGGTGCCAGCAGTTGTCGTCGCCAGTTGCGGCCAAGGCGGTGGAAGACACAGCGTGCTACCGCTACGGCCGGCTGCTGTCGCGCAACGAGGTCGGCGCGGATCCGGGTACGTTTTCCATGAGCGCCAACGCGTTCCATCACGCCATGCAAGCGCGCGCCCACACCTGGCCGCACGCGATGCTGACCACCGCCACGCACGACCACAAGCGCGGCGAAGATGTGCGTGCGCGGTTGGCCGTGCTGTCGGAGCGCCCCACGCAGTGGCTGGCCGCTGCACATCAATGGCGCACAGAACACGCTGCGTGGGTACGTCAACTGCCCACCGGCCCAGCCCCCTCGCCCACCGCGCAGTGGATGCTGTATCAAACGCTGGTGGGGATCTGGCCCGCGGATCTCGACTGGCATGACGCCGACGCCGTGCGCGAGCTGGCCGAGCGCGTGGCGCAGTGGCAAGGAAAAGCGCAGCGCGAAGCCAAGCTGCGCACCGACTGGTTCGCGCCCGATGCGGACTACGAAACTGCCTGCCGCGATTTCGTCTTTACGCTGCTGACGGGCGAGGCGGCCTCGACCTTCCTGCCTTCGCTCTCCGCCTTCGTGCAAAGCGTGGCGCCCGCCGCCGCCGTCAACGGCCTCGCCCAGACCTTGCTGCGCACCACGCTGCCCGGCGTGCCCGACCTCTACCAGGGCGCGGATTTCTGGGACACCAGCCTCGTTGATCCCGACAACCGCCGCCCCGTCGACTACGCCGCGCGGCATCGCGCATTGCGGGCATTGCACGTGCATGCCGGGCACAGCCTCGCGTCGCTGGTCGCGCATTGGACCGACGGCCGTATCAAGCAAGCCGTGCTGGCACGTGCACTGGCCCTGCGCGCCGCCATGCCAGCCGTGTTCGAATCCGGCGACTACCAACCGCTGGCCGTGACCGGCAGCGGCGCGCAGCACGTGTTGGCGTTTGCGCGCGTGCATGGCGCCCAGGCGGTCGTCGCGATCGTGCCGCTGCATGCCTCCGCCCTGCTGGGCCATGCCGCCACACCAACGTTTGCGGATGGCGCATGGCGGGACACCACGGTCTGTCTGCCGTCAGCGCTGTCGCACGCTCCGCTGCATAGCGCTTTCGACGGCCAGACGCTGCATAGCCCCCGCCTTGCGTTGGGCCAGGTGCTGGCACACCTGCCAGTCGCCCTGCTGCACACCTGATCACCCCGTCACGCATTCGCACGGGTTAACACCGACTGCGCCTCTCCCTTGCCAGCCCTAGAATTCCTCTATTCATATAGATGACTAGAGCAATGCGTGATGAACACGTCGCTCACGTCACCCGGAGGAGACCGCATGTTCGGCTGGTTCAAAGAGATTTCAAAAGGGGAAAAGCGCACGTTCTGGGCCTGCTTTGGCGGCTGGGCGCTCGACGCGCTGGACGTGCAGATGTTCAGCCTCGTCATCCCGACCATCATCGCGGCGTGGCACATCGGCAAGACCGAGGCCGGGCTGGTGTCGGGCGTCACGCTAGTGGCGTCGGCCCTGGGCGGCTGGATTGCCGGCGCGCTGACCGACCGCTTCGGCCGTGTGCGCACGCTGCAGTTCACGGTGCTGTGGTTTTCGCTGGCCACATTCGCCTCGGCCTTCGCGCAGAACTTCGAGCAGTTCCTGGTGCTCAAGGCCATCCAGGGCTTCGGCTTTGGCGGTGAATGGGCGGCCGGCGCCGTGCTGATGGCCGAGAGTATTCGCGCCAGCCACCGCGGCAGGGCGATGGGCACCGTGCAGAGCGCGTGGGCCGTCGGCTGGGGCGCGGCGGTGCTGCTGTATGCGCTCACGTATTCCTTCATCGAGCCCGACCTCGCCTGGCGCGTGATGTTTGCTGCGGGGTTGCTGCCGGCGCTGCTCATCATCTACATCCGCCGTGGCGTACAGGAGCCCGTGCCGGCCGCCAAGCCGGATGCGAAAACCGGTGCGATGCCGATCTCGCGCTTTCCGCTGCTCGACATCTTCCGCCCGCAGGTACTGCGCATGACGCTGATCGGTGGGCTGCTGGGGGTGGGCGCGCACGGCGGCTACTACGCGCTGATGACTTGGCTGCCGACGTATCTCAAGACGGAGCGCCACCTGTCGGTGCTCGGCACGGGCGGCTACCTGGCGGTGATCATCTTTGCCTTCTGGTGCGGTTGCGTGGCCAGCGCGTGGCTGCTGGACGTGCTCGGCCGCCGCGGAAACATTCTGCTGTTTTCGTGCTGCTGCGTGGTGACGGTGCTGGTGTATCTGCTGGTGCCGTTGTCGGATGGCGCGATGCTGGTGCTGGGCTTTCCGCTGGGCTTCTTTGCGGCGGGCATTCCGGCCAGCATGGGCGCGCTGTTCAACGAGCTGTATCCGCAGGGCGTGCGCGGCACGGGTGTGGGCTTTTGCTACAACTTCGGCCGCGTGGTGTCTGCCGCGTTCCCGGTGCTGGTGGGCAAGATGAGCGCCTCGATGTCGCTCGGCACGGCCATCGGCATCGACGCGGCCATCGCGTATTCGATCGTCGCGGTGGCGGTGCTGATGCTGCCCGAAACGAAGGGCCGCGACCTCGCTGCCGTCACCGTCTGAACACCCATCACAACATCATGACGACGCACTTGATCCGTCGCCGCCAGGAGACCCCATGCCCACTCGCCGCGCCTTCAACACTGGGTTGCTTGCCATGTTAGGTTCCACCGCCCTTGCCGGCTGCGCCGCCACCGGCAGCAGCGACGTCTCGCGCGGGGCGTCCGCGCGCATCACCGCCATCGACACACATGCGCATGTGTTCGAACGCGGCCTGCCGCTGGCAGGTGCGCGCCGCTATGCGCCCACCTATGACGCACCGCTGTCGGCCTACCTCGCGCAGCTCGACGCGCACGGCGTGTCGCACGGGGTGCTGATCCAGCCGAGCTTCCTGGGGGTCGACAACAGCTACCTGCTGGCCGCACTTAAGCAAGCGCCCCAGCGCCTGCGCGGTGTGGCCGTGATCGACCCCGCTGCGCCCGAGACCTTGCTCACGCAGATGAACGCCGAGGGCATCGTCGGCATTCGCCTGAACCTGATCGGCGCGGCAGATCCGCAGTTGAAATCGCCCGTGTGGCAGGCCGCGCTCGCGCGTCTGCATGCGCTCGGCTGGCATGTGGAATTACACGTCGAGGCACGCCGCCTTCCCGCGCTGCTGCAACCCCTGCTGGAAGCGCAGGTGAACGTGGTGGTCGACCATTTCGGCCGCCCCGATCCCGCGCTCGGTGTGGACGACCCGGGCTTTGCCGCATTGCTTGCCGCGGGCCGCTCCCGTCGCGTGTGGGTAAAGATTTCCGGCGCATACCGGAACGGCGCCAACGGACGCGGCGAAGCCATCGCCCAGGGCGCCATGCCACGGTTGAAAGATGCGCTCGGCCTGGACCGCCTCGTCTGGGGCAGCGACTGGCCGCACACGCAGTTCGAATCGCTGATCAACTACGACAAGATGTGGGCCTTCGCCGGTGTGCTGCTGCCCAGCGCAGCGGACCGCAAGCAGGTGCTGGTCGACACGCCCGCGCAGTTGTTCCGCTTCGTCTGAACGCGCGATAGCTGCGGCGCCCCCGCGCGATACCCCATTTCGCGAATCACGAATTTCGCCGCGCGGGCCGCGCTCCTACACTGGCCGCTCCTCATCCCCACAAGCCGCAAGGAGCAGCCATGCAGCAGCATCGACTCGTCGACCAGCAATTCGGCCAGGTCGCCCAGGCCTACCTGACCAGCGTAGTGCACGCGCAGGGCGCCGATCTGGACGCGCTGGCCACGCTGGCGCAATCGGTGCCGCACGCGAAGGTGCTCGATCTCGGCTGCGGCGGCGGCCACGTGAGCTTTGCGATGGCGCCGCATGTGGCGGCCATGGTGGCGTACGACCTGTCAGAAGACATGCTGAACGTGGTGGCCGCCGAAGCCGCGCGCCGCGGCCTTGCGCAGTTGCACACGCAAGCCGGCCGCGCCGAGAGCCTGCCCTTTGACGATGCCGCGTTCGACATCGTTGCCACGCGCTTTTCCGCTCACCACTGGTACGACGTGCGCAAGGGCCTGGCGGAAGCGCGCCGTGTGCTCAAACCGGGCGGCAAGCTCGTCATCGTGGATATCGTCGCGCCGGAGGTGCCGCTGCTCGACACGCTGCTGCAAACCGCCGAGGTGCTGCGCGATGCGTCGCACGTGCGCGACTACCGTGTTTCCGAATGGCAGGCCATGCTGGCCGAGGCCGGTTTCCAGCCCGGCACGCCGCGCACGTGGAAACTGACGATGGCTTTCGACAGCTGGATCGCCCGCATTCGCACGCCGCAGGTGCGCGCAGATGCCATCCGCGATCTGTTCGACCGTGCAGCCGACGAAGCGCGCACGTACTTTGCCGTGGCACCCGACCATTCATTTGCCATCGACGCGATGCTGATCGAGGCCGCCTGAGCGACGTGAGCGGCTTGGCACCCTCATCCCCTCTCATCCTTTTTGCCACACCCGTTGGAGGGGTGCCCTGATACGGCGCCATTTTCAGGGTTTCGCTTAATCCTGAATGAAAAAAATGTGATATCGGAACACGTGTACGAACGCGGGGTTGCCGGTAGCCTTCCGGGTTACCGTCGATCCTGGTCGGCATTGGCGCGGCCACTGCGCCGACTACCGATTTCCATGTACGCCCTGTTCCCCGCCTTCGTCTCGTCGCTCTTCCTGTTCTACGGCGTCTACGTCGTGACCACGCGCGGCCGCACGCGCGCGAGCCTGGCGTTTCTCGGCATGACGACGCTCACATGCCTGTGGCAAGGCATCTGGGCGTTTCTGTTCCAGACCCAAGACCTTGGCACCGCCCAGGTGCTCGCCAAACTCGGTTGGATCGCCATCCTGGTCATGCCGACCATGCTCTATCACTTTGCCGTGGAGGTGGCCGAAGCACCGGGCGAGCGGCACTGGCTCCTGGCCGCCTATGCGCTGGACGCTGCGCTGATCGCGTTGCTGTTGACCACCAACCTCGTCATCGATGGCGTGCATCGGTTCCACTTCGGTTTCTATCCGAGGGCGGGCGTGCTGGAAGCCGTGCATATCGCCCAGACAGTTGCGCTCGTCACGCGCGGCATGTGGGTGCTCTACCGCGAGCAGCGACATGCCACCGCCGAAAAGCGCAAACGGTTGCTGACGTGCCTGTTCGGCGTGGGGCTGATTTCGTTGGCGGCGGCTGATTACGCAGTCAACTACGGCATTGCGTTCTACCCGCCGGGTGTGCTGCCGTTGGCCATTGCGCTGGGCATCATCGCCGTGGGCGTGGTCAAGTTTGACTTGATGCGCCCTTACGCACTGGCGGCCACCGTTGCGCACGAGGTGCGCACGCCGCTGACCACCATCCGCTTGCAGGCCGCTGAAATCGCCCGCGCCTGGCCCGACGTCTACCGCGGTTATCAGCTTGCCATCGACAACGGCCTGTGCCAGCCGCCGCAGCATCCGGCCATGCTGGACCGTCTTTCCAAACTGGCGGGGGCCATCACGTCGGAAGTCGCTTCCGCACATAGCGTGATCGAGATGGCCCTGGCCTCCGTCACGCTGGAGCGCCTGGACCGGCGCACCTTCGCGGCACATTCGCTGCACGAATGCGTCGAGACGGCCGTGGCGCAGTATCCGTTCCAGGCCGGTGAGCGCGAACGCGTGCAAGTGCAGCCGTTCAACGCCGACTGGCGTTTCGTGGGCTCCGACACGCTGCTTGTGTATGTGCTCTTCAACCTGCTGAAGAATGCGCTGCATGCCATCCAGATCGCGCGCAAGGGCCATATCGAAATTTCCGCCCGCCAGGATGGAGACGCCTATGTGCTTGTGGTGCGCGACAGCGCCACCGGCATTCCGCCCAGCGTGCAGCGTCGCATCTTCGACCCATTTTTCTCCACCAAACATGTCGGCAAGGGCTCGGGCGTGGGGCTGACATTCTGCCGCCGTGTCATGCAGGCATTTGGCGGGCGCATCCAGTGCGAATCGGTGGTTGGGGAATACACGCTGTTCTCCATGCGGTTTCCCCAACCTCCTGCTATCTGACGCTCACATCTTCAAAGTGCGTCAGGACACGTGCGCCAGCTCCGGCAGCGTGTCCAGCTCGTACGCCTTCACACGCAGGCGCACGTGTTCCGGCAACCGCTGAATCACGCGCTCAGCGTTGGCGCACACCACCTGCTGATACCCCAGCGACACCAGCCGCCCGCCCGAAACAAACCGGAACACCATGTAGAACGAGCATGGCTGCACGCGGAAGGTGTTCAAGTGACATTCCACGCGCTGAAACGGGAATGTCTCTTCAACGAATTCCTGATGCGCGAGCTTGGTCACGAAAATGACGCGCCCGCTCATGAGCAGGTCGGCGTCAATGCATTCGTGAAACCAGCGCTCGCGCGCCACGCCCTGCCACTCGAAATACCGGGCGAAATACGTGTTGGCGTAGGCGTTGGAATCCTTCAGATAGACATCGAAGGCGTGCTGGAACGTCTGCTGCGCAGAAATGGCTTCGGGCAGCTCGGCATTGCGCAGATAGTGGTTGACGACTGTGGCAATGGATTGGCCTGTCGGCATCGCATACTCCAAGAATGGAATTGGCTGCTGGCGGCAGCCGCGCATGCGCGGTGGTCCCGCGCATGTGTCCATTCTTCCGATGCACTTGCCGTTGCGTAACAAGCCAATAGCGTAGCCCTACGAACGGGCGGTCTACTCCCCGCCCGCAACACTCCGCAGCCCCGGCGGACTCTGATGAAAGCGGAACGTATTGCGCCCGCTGCGCTTGGCATCGTAGAGCGCCGCATCGGCCCATTCGAACAGAACGTCCAGGCGTTCGTCGGCAGGCGTGAGCGTGACCGCACCGGCTGACAGCGTGACGTATGGCGCGGCAACGGATGCCGCGTGCGGTTCAGCACGTTCAGCCACCATGGCCACGGCACGCGCCACGGCCTGGCGGGCATCATCACGGTTCAGGTCAAACAGCATGGCGACAAATTCTTCCCCGCCCACCCGCGCAATGAAGTCGTCGGGGTGCCGGCATGCCATGCCCAGCGTGTCGGCCACCATGCGCAGGCAATCGTCGCCTTGCAGGTGGCCGTAGGTGTCGTTGTATTGCTTGAAGCAATCAATGTCGAACAGCGCCAGCGTGACGGGGCGATTGTCACGTCGGGCATGGTCGAACAGGCGCGGGGCCTGTGTCTCAAAAAAGCGGCGGTTGAACAGCTGCGTAAGCGCGTCGCGGTTGACGTCGTTCTCGAGCACGCTGAGCTTGGCCTGCGTACGCTGCAGCTCGCCGCGCAACGCGTCCTGGGCGCTGGCCATGCCGGCACGTTGCAACTGCTCGACCGTCACGTCGCGCAACAAGAGGAAAACGCCGGCATGCCGGCCGCGCGCGTCGCTCAGGCCTTCGAGCGTCACTTCCAGCGTGCGGCCCGTGTCGGGCAGCCAGACCTGGTGGCGGTTGGGCAAGCGCGTACGCTCAAACTCGCGCACGATGCCGGCCACGTTCAGCACGGCGGGCGGCATTGCATGCACCTGTGCAGTCGGCAACAGGTACCTCGCGGCGGCGTTGATGCTTGCGATGGAACCATCGCGGGCCAGCACGATGCAGCCGTCACGCATGGCTTCGATGATCTTGCCGCGGGCATAAGCGGCGGTGTCGCGAAGGCGCGGCCGCAAGACGATCCAGCCGAGCAACGCGGTGCTGACAGCAAACGTGGCGGGGGTGAGGTCGCCGCCGAGCGCCATCGTCCAGTGCTGCAGATAGGCAAGATGCGCCACCAGCGGCAGCAGTTGCCCGATGACCAGCGCAAGCCGCACCTGCGTGCGCGACGACACGTAGAGCCCGGAGGCAACTTCGTCGATGGGCAATACCAACAGCACAAGGCTGATTGCCAGCAGCACGTAGTTGTAGGCGGTGCCCACCCAGAACATGCTCCCGTGGTCGAACACCGCACGCTTAGTCCCATCAATCACGACGAAGCGCGAATCGAGCCATACCAGGTGGTGCAACTCATTGGTGGCGACCAGCCCGATGAAGCCGGTGGCCACCAGCAGCGCCAGCACCCAGCCCGCGCGCACCAGCGGCAACGCGTTGAGTTCGGGCCGTATGAGGCCAACGACCATGCGCAGCCACGCTGCCGGCACCATCATGATCCCGAGATAGGCGACCTTGGCCCAGCCCACGCGCGCGGGCATGTCGAAGGTCACGACCTCCATGAGGCGCGCGCCGCTCCACAGCGCGGTGCCGAGCGCAAGCAGCATGAAGGCGGAGACTTCCGCGTCATCGCGGCGCGGCCATGAGAGGCCGATCAGCGCGATCGAAACGAGGGCAGCGCAAGCCAGTGCAGCGATCAGCATGATCGGCACGCCCCGCGCGCATGGCGATGCCGGCGAATGACGACGCCAGCCGGTTGGTCCACGTGTATTCCCCGTTTGGTTGTTGTTCTTGCAGTGTATCGGGCACCGTTGTCGGGTGGATGACTGCGTGGTGCGCACCCGATCACCTCCCCCTCCCATCGGCAGGAAATGTAAAAACTGAAGGCCAGCGCGGCTTTGCAGCGCATGGCGGCGCCTTTGCGCGCCGGCATGCGTATATCGATCTGCCAATGAATTCGTTTGCGCGGCGCAGCAATCACCCTACGCTTGAACCCCTAAAAATCATCAGGGGGTTGTCATGCAAGCAAACGTTTCGGGCGCATTCTCGTTGTCGGGTCTGGCGCTGGCGTTGGCAAGGTCGTCGCGCCAGGCCGTGGGTGTGGTCATCGGGGCGGCGCTCGCGGTGGCGGTGCTCCACGCGCCGCAAGCTCACGCCGACAAGCTGGACGACATCAAGAAAGCCGGTGTGCTGCGGGTGGGCGTGTTCGACGCCAATCCGCCGTTCGGTTACGCCGATGCCAAGACCGGTCAGCCCGTTGGGTTGGACGTGGACTATGCGCAAGAGATCGCTAACAAGCTGGGCGTCAAGCTGGAACTGCGCGCCACCAACCCGGCCAACCGCGTGCCGCTGCTCACGTCCGGCAAGGTCGACATCGTGGCCGCCAACTTCACCATTACCGACGAGCGCAAGAAGCAGATTGAATTCAGCACGGCGTACTTTGCCAGCGGCCTGCAGTTCATCGCCAAGAAGGGTGTGCTCAAGCAGCCGGACGATTTGAAGAAAGACGGCATCCGCCTGGGCGTCGACAAGGGCACCACGCAGGAAACCACGCTGCGCGACGGCTATCCCAACGCCCGCGTGATTGCCTATGACGATTCCCCGCTCGCGCTCACCGCATTGCGCACCGGTGCCATCCAGGCTTTTGCGCAGGACGGTGCCAAGCTGGGCGCGCTGCTGGCCACGCTGCCCAATCGCAGCGAACTGGAAATCTCGCCTTTCGTGCTGACGCGCGAGTACATGGGCATCGGTGTGCCGAAGGGCGAAACGAAGCTGACGGCGACCATCGACCAGATCCTGCAAGCGCTTGAGAAAGACGGCACCGCCGGCCGCATCTATGACCGCTGGTTCGGCCCGAAGAGCGCCGCCCCGCTGCCGCGCGACTTCATCATCGGCAGCACCAAGTGAGCTTGAGCCTGCCGGCCCTCCTCCAGCCCCTGCCGCCACGTTATCTCGGCTGGATGCTGGAGGGCTTCGGGATGACGCTGCTCGTGTCAGCGGCTGCCATCGTGGGCGGGCTGGCCGTTGGCCTGCTCCTGACGGCGTTGCGCGCGAGTTCTCAGCCGTGGCTGCAGTTGCCGGCCCGCGCGCTGGTGGCCTTCCTGCGCAAGACGCCGTTGCTGGTGCAACTGTTCTTCTGGTATTTCGGTGCGGCGCAATTGCTGGGCGAAGACGTGGTGGGTGCCATCACCGGCTGGGGCGGCATCGCCGTGGGTGCCTGGCGGCTGCCTGCGCCGTCGTTCGAATTTCTGGCGGCGGCGTTTGGCATCGCGCTTTACGCCGGCGCGTTCTTCTCGGAAGAGCTGCGCGCCGGCATTCGAGCCGTGCCGCGCGGGCAGCGCGAGGCCGCACTGTCGCTGGGTTTCACGTCGCGTGCCGCCTTCCTGCGTGTGGTGCTGCCGCAGGCACTACGCGTGTCGGCGCTGCCGCTGCTGGGGCAATGTGCCAACACCATCAAGAACACCTCGCTCGCCATGGGTATCGGGCTGGCTGAGCTTGCGTATAGCGCGCGACAGGTGGAAACCGACACGCTGCTCGCCTTCCAGGCCTTTGCCGTGGCAACCGTGCTTTACGCAGGGCTGATCCTGTTGCTGCAATGGGCCTCGCCCGAAGTGATGCGGCGACTCGGCTGGGCATCGACATCGACGCTGCCGAACGGAGCCCCCTCGTGACGACGGAAGCCGTGCTCCTGCACCTGCGTTATCTGCTGATCGGTCCGTATCCGAATGGCCCGCTGGCCGGCGCGGCGCTCACGTTGTGGATGGCGCTGTGGGCGTGCGTGGTCGCCACGGCAGCGGGTGTCGGTGCGGCACTGTTGCTCGACCGGCTCGACGCCATGCCAAGGCTGCGCCGACTGGCGCGTCTGCTGCGCGGGCTGCTGGCCACGCTGCGGGCCATCCCGGTACTGATGCTGATGTTCTGGGCGTACTTTCTGATCCCGATGGCGCTGGGCGTGGCGGTGCCGGAAACCGCCACGGTCGTCGCCGCGCTTGCCGCCGTGGGCGCTGCCTACATCACCCAGAGCATGGAGGCCGGCTTGCGCGCCGTCGATGCCGGGCAGCGCAACGCGGCGCTGGCGCTGGGCATGTTCCCCACACAGGCGTTGCTGACCGTGGTGCTGCCGCAGGCGTGGCGCATCATGCTGCCGTCGCTGGCCAACCAATGGGTCTCGACGGTCAAGGACACATCGCTGGCCTACATCGTGGGCGTGGTGGAATTGTCCACTGCCGCCAGCCAAGTCAACAGCCGCACCGTGGCCTACCCGGCGGAGGTATTCGGTGCGGTGGCCGTGCTGTATTTCTTGCTGTGCACCGGCATCGAAGCCTTGCCCAATTTGTTACGCGCGGGCCCCCGCACGCCCGTCGCGCAACCGGCCTACATGTCGACCTGGCAGCGCTTTTTGCGCTGGCGCGAACGCCCTGTTTCAGATGCCGTGACTTAGGTCACACCGCTATCTTGGCTTCACAAAACGTCGGTATCATCAAGAACATGACCGATACCCGCGCTACTACCCATCTCTATCCCGCGCACGACCTGGCGATCTGCACCGACGCCAACACCGCCGTCGAGCGCATCACCGCCATTTACGAGCGCTCCGCGCAGGCGATCCGCGATCGCTTCCACGCCTTTGCGCGCGGCGAGGATTGCAGCGAAGACCTCTCCGCCTGCTACCCCTACCTCGGCATCACCGTCGACCCGAAAACGCTGGTGAGCGACGCGCGGCCGGCGTGGGGCACGGTGGCGTATCCGGGTGTGTACGGGACGACGCTCACGCGACCGGACCTGTTCCGTGATTACTACCGCGTGCAGATCGAACGGCTACTGCACTATCACAACAGCCCCGTCGTGGTGGGCGTGAGCAACCGGCCGATCCCGCTGCCGTTCGTGGTTGAAGCGTCCACCGTGGATATCACGCCCGAACAGGCGCGCGCGCTGGGCGGCGCGTTTACGCTACCCGACCTCGCGCAGATCGACGACTCCATTGCCAACGGCACGTACCGCCCGATTGGCGACGAACCGCAGCCGCTGTCGATGTTCACGGCCGAGCGAGTCGACCTGGCCCTGCAGCGCCTGTACCACTACACCGCCACGCACCCGAAACACTTCCAGCGCTTCGTGCTGTTCACCAACTATCAGCGCTACGTCGATGAGTTTGCTGCCCTCGGGCGCAAGCTGATGGAAGACGGCAACGACGAGGGCTACATCCGCTTTGTCGAGCCCGGCGACACCGAACACGAACTCGGCACACCCGCCCCAGACGACTCCCACCGCATCAAGGGCCTCCCGCAGATGCCCGCCTACCACCTGGTGCGCGAAGACCGCCTGGGCGTGACGCTGGTGAACATTGGCGTGGGCCCCTCCAATGCCAAGACCATCACCGACCATCTGGCCGTGCTGCGTCCGCATTGCTGGATGATGATCGGCCACTGTGGCGGCCTGCGCCGTTCTCAGCAGCTGGGCGATTACGTGCTCGCGCACGCCTATGTGCGCGACGACCATGTGCTCGATCAGGACCTACCGCCCTGGGTGCCCGTGCCGCCCATCGCCGAGATCCAGGTGGCGCTGCAGGAGGCTGTGGCGCGCATCACGGGGCTGTCTGGCGCCGACATGAAATCGCGCATGCGCACCGGCACGGTGGTCTCCACTGATGACCGCAACTGGGAGCTGAAGTACCAGGCGCTATACAGCCGCTTCAACCAGTCGCGCGCGATTGCCATCGACATGGAAAGCGCAACCATTGCCGCCAACGGCTTCCGCCTGCGCGTGCCCTACGGCACCCTGCTGTGCGTGTCGGACAAGCCGCTGCATGGCGAACTGAAGCTGCGCGGCATGGCCAACCTGTTCTATCGCCAGCGTGTCAGCCAGCATTTGGACATCGGCATGGAGGCCGTGCGCCTGTTGCGCGAAAGCGGCGTTGAAGCGCTGCACTCGCGCAAGCTGCGCAGCTTTGACGAGCCCGCGTTCCGGTAGAGCACGTTAGTGCGGGTTAGTGCGGGCGCTGCTCTGGCAGCGCTTCGCGCAGGAAGTCGAGAAACACCCGCACCACCTCGGGCAAGGTTCGGCCCGCCAGGGTCTGCAGTTCCACCGTCCGCCCGCGCATGCCCCGCTCGCGGATCTCCGCGGCATGCAGCTCACCGCGCTGCACGCGCTCGCGCACCGTGATTTCCCCAGCGATGCCCAAGCCGCCGCCTTGCAGCACGAAACTCAACAGCCCATCGAAGCGGTTGCTGACCAGCACCGGCTCGAACACCAGCCCGCGTTGACTGCAACCCATGTCGAACAGCTGGCGCACCGTGTTGTCCGGCCCCGAAAGCGCAATTGGAAATGGGTGCATCTGCGCCAGCGTCACGCTGCTGAGCTTCGCCAGCGGGTGGTCGGGCCGCATGATGGCAAACACCGAGCCACGCTGCTGATACGCCACGCGAATGCCGTGCACGGCAGCGCGGCTGTAGGTCAGGCCGATATCCACGTCGCCACGCAAGACGGCTTCTGTCACACGCATCGGCTCTTCGGCGCGCAGATCGAACTGAATGCCCGGATGCCGCTCCCGAAACGCCACGATGGCGCGTGGCACAAACTCGATCGCAAAGCCATCGGAGCACGCGATGCGCACGCGGCCTCGCTGCAACCCTTGCAGGCGCTGAATATCCGAGACCACGCGCTCGGCCTCCAGGGCCCCGCGCAGCGCATGCGCGGCGAGCAACTCGCCCGCTGCGCTGGGCCGCATACCGCGCGGTTGCCGCTCGAACAGCGGCACGCCCAGAAGCTCTTCAAGCATGGCCACTTGCCGGCTGATGGCCGATGCGCTGACGTGCAGGCGCGCGGCCGCCTCCGTCAACGAGCCAGTGCGCACAACCTCGAGAAAATAGCGGAGGGACGTCTCCTGCAGGCGATGAGATGACATAAGCGACGTAGGCGCGGGCCCTTTTGCTTTGCAGAAAACGCAAAGATATCCCAAGAAAATTCTAATGGTCAAAAAGGTGTGGTATGCGCAGACTCACCCGGAACTGTTCGACCAGCGGAGTGTCCTGATGCCCCTTCAGCAAGCAGCCCGTCAAACGACCGCGCACCGCGCTTCCCATCGCCTCCGGGCCCTGGTGCCGGCCCTCATGCTCGGTGTCGCGGGCCTGGCCGGCGCCGCCGAGCTGTCTGCGGCAGACGCCGAACGCCATGCCCAGGCAACCTATCGCGAATACTTCGAGCTGCTTTCCCTGCCTAACGACGCCATCGCGCCAGAGGATGTTCGCAAGAATGCCGACTGGCTGGAGCAGGCGTTCCGAAAGCGCGGCTTCACGACAAAGCAATTCGCCAACAACGGCAAGCCGATGCTCTATGCGGAAATGCCGAACCCGGACGCTGCCCGCAAAACGGTGCTCTTCTACATGCACCTCGACGGCCAGCCCGTGATTCCCGCGCAGTGGGCACAGAAGAGCCCGTGGACACCCGTGCTCAAGCACAAGACCGCTCAGGGCAACTGGGAAGAGATCGACTCGGCGCAGTTGTTCAGCGGCCCGCTCGATCCGGAGTGGCGCGTATTCGGCCGATCGTCTGCCGACGACAAGGGCCCGATCATGATGATGCTGGCCGCCCTTGACGCACTGAAGGCTGGCGGCGGCCAGCCCGCCGTCAACGTCAAGATCATTCTCGACAGCGAGGAAGAGAAAGGCTCGCCGTCGATCAGCAAAGTCATGCAGGCAAACCGCGAGCTGCTGCGCTGCGACGCCATCGTCATTCACGACGGCCCCATGCACGCGAGCAACCGGCCAACGCTGGTCTTTGGCAACCGCGGCGCGGCCGAAGCCCGGCTGACCGTCTATGGCGGCAAGGTGCCGCTGCACAGCGGCCACTACGGCAACTACGCCCGCAACCCTGCCCAGCAGTTGGCCAACCTGCTGGCGTCGATGAAGAACGACGAGGGTCGGGTGACGGTGCCGGGCTATTACGACCACGTGAAGATCAGTGCGGCCGACCGCAAGATCATGGCGGCCGTGCCCGACGACCAGGCGGCGCTCAACAAGCGCCTGGGCATTGCGCATGCCGACAAGGTCGGCGCCAATTACCAGGAAGCGATGCAGTACCCATCGTTGAACGTGCGCGGCATGGCGTCTGCAGCCGTGGGCGACAAGGTGGCGAACATCGTGCCCGACAAGGCCGTCGCCGAACTCGACCTGCGCACCACGCCAGACTCCACTGCAGCCTACCTCGGCAAGCTGATCGAGCAGCACGTCGAGCGCCAGGGCTACCACCTCGTCAAGAACGCCCCGACGGATGAAGAGCGCAGCCGTTACGACAAACTGGCCACCTTCACGTATCAGAGCGAAGGTGCAGACGCTGCCGGCTCACCGATCGACTCGGCGGTGGGCACATGGGCCTACAAATCGCTGACCGACACGTTTGGTGCCAACCCGGCGCCGGTTCGCATCCGCATGATGGGTGGGACGGTGCCCACCGCAGAAATCGTTGGTGTGCTGCAGGTGCCCTTCGCGATCATTCCGCTGGTCAATGCCGATAACAATCAGCACGCTGCCAACGAGAACCTCCGGATGGGCAACTACGTGAGCGGCGTGCGCACGATCTACGGCCTGATGACACACCCGCTCTGACACGCCACGACGGTTAAGCCGCGCGAAACAGCCCATGCAGCCCGAGCGGCGCCACGCCGTTCAGGCTAGCCATGGCGACGGGCCCCGCAGAAACACTCTGTGCATCGAACGCCGTCAATCTGGTGCAGCCGGCGTCTACATCGAACACCGTGCCGATCAGCCAGCCCTCGCCTTCACGCGCGCTGGCCGATGCCGGCACGAACACGTGTTCTTCCACCAGCGTGCGGTGCCCGAAGCGGTACTGGTGCACCTGCCCCGAATTCGTATCGACGCGCATGACGGTGTCGAATCCATTCAGCGACTGAGAGCTGCTGCTGGACGACGGCGCCGTGTGAGCCGCCATGAACAGCGCGTGATGACGCTGCGCGGTGCGGCGTGTGTCGATCTTGGGGAATTCGGCCACATGCTCGGTGCTGAACTGCTCGGCGCGGCCGGTGCCCAGGTTCAACTGCACTTGCGTAAGGCGAGCGCCGGGCGATGGGCGAATCTGCCCGCGCATCAATTCACGCAGCGACGTGGTGACGACCGAGGCATCGTCCGAGCGGATGTAATCGAGATGGATCTCCTGCCCATCCGGCGACGACCATGCATTGCCCAGATGGAAGACGAAGCCTGCCGGCAACTGCAGCCAACGCATGCGCGTAACGTCGTCCTTATCGAGCACGAGCACACGCATGCCCAGCTCCGGCCGCCAGACATGGGAATCCAGAAACGACATGCCTGCGCGCGAGCGTTCCACGTCGTACACGAACGGCGGCAGCAGAAACACCAGGTGGCGCTGCGTCACGGCAAAGTCGTGCACCATCGCCACGTCCGGCACCTTGAGCGTTTCCACACGCTTGAGCGCACCGTCCGCGCCCACGCAGTAGACGGTCAGCAGACCGGCCGCGCTGCTCACGCCAAAATTCCATAGCGTGCCGTCGGCTTCGACCTTCGGGTGGGCGGAAAACGGCATGCCCTTGTAGTCATCGCGCCAGGTCTGCACGCCCAGTGTGCGCAGTGAATCGGGATCGACACGCGTGGCCGAGCCACCTTCCCACAGCGCGAGCATCTCGTCGCCGTGCATCACCAGGCTGGTGTTGGCCACGTTGATGCTGTCAGGCGATGCGACCGGCTCCATGTCGGGGTTGGCGGTGCCGAACGTCGCGCGCAACGGCCGGCCGGCGGCGGTGTCGGCGACAAACTTGTCGGTGCGCACAAACACGCCGCGGTGCGTTATGCCCTGTTCGCTGATGTTGTAGCGCTGGATCATTCCGTCGCCATCAAACAGGTGGTGATAACGCACACCGCCGATCTCCTGCCGCGCCGGGCCGTTGCGGTAGAACGCGCCGCGCAACGCGGGCGGGAACGTACCCTCCACTTTCAGCGCGCGAGTCGGCATGTCGGCGCTGACGCCCTGGTAACCCGCCAGCCACGGATAGTGCGCGCGTGCCGCGGCAAACCCCGCAGCCCATGGGTCCGGGGTGGCGGCCATCACGTCGGTCAGGGTCAAGCCAAACGGTGCGGCGCCCAAGGCCGCAATGAAGGATCGGCGTTGCATGACGGGACCTCGGTCAAGATCAATGCAAGTGAATCGTCACGCGCTGGTCGCCCTGCACGTCGATGGCGGCATCGTCAAATGCGGGCGGGCCGAAGCGGCCGCGTGCATCGCGGCTGAAACCGTAGGGCTCGACGGGAATGCCGGCCGGGTTGGTGCTGAGCTTGGCGTCATTGTTGGCGTCATGGAAGACCGACAACGCGTAGCGCCCCGGCGGCAAGTCCGGATATACGAAGGTGACGCTTGCGCCCGACACGCTATCGAGCGCAGCAATGTCAGCCCGGATGGCCGAATCGGGCTTGAGCCAGCCCGCGGCGTCGCGGAACATCGCCGCGCGCACGGCGCCCTGCCGCCCTTGTGCGCCTTCCACCACCACAGTCAGCGTCGCGGCGGATGCACTTGCTGCAAGTGCGGTCAGCATCAGAGCCAGCGCAAGGCGCGGCAAAGAAAACATGGCAGTCATGAACGTCTCCTGTGGGCCCGGCGATGCGTTTGCAGGCCGGCGATCAGGAGGCAATGTAGACAGAGACTTCGGGGCAGTCAGCGCAGATGCGACGAAGTGCAGATGCCACGGCGCAAACGGTCGCTTGCGAGAGATGAGCGCATCACTGCAGCTTGAGGGGGAGCACGCCAGAGGCACTGACTAAAACGCCCGCTGGGTCGGCGGGCGCTTTGTAGGGTGACGCTAATGCGGCAAGCTAGACAAGCGGTGCTCGGCCAGCAACACGCTCGCACTCAGGGCAAGCTGGGCGGAGATGAAGCCTTCCGGCATCTCAATGTCTTCCCAGTCACACACGATGTTGCCGGCGCAACAGACCTGGAAACGGGCCGTCCATCGATGATCGTCGCGTTGCAGCGGATCAACGACGATGACATGCGCTCCATGTGTCACTTCCTGAATCGCCATTGTGGTTCCCCCGTTCGTGATCGTTGGGACACCACCTTAGCAAAGGCACATGACACAAATCTGTCCGCCGCCCACCTACAAATGGGGGAGGGCGCACCTCAACCGACCAGCGGATCGGGCCGGGCAGACGAGCGCGTGCCAGGCAGCGGATGATTATTGGGGCCGTAATACGTAAACACAGCCGAGAACTTGACGGCGCCCGTCTGGTTGGCGCGTGCGGCATGGAAGGTGTTGCAGTGGAAGAGCAGCACGTCGCCGGGCAGCAGCGGCACGGGGCGCGCGGTGTCGATCAGCGCGCGATTCTCCGGCAGCTCCTGGCGCAGGAACAGCTTTGCATCGAACCGATCCGCAGGAAGTTCAAGCGTATGACTGCCGGGAATCACCCACAGGCAGCCGTTGTCGACCGTCTCTTCCACCAAGGCCAGCCACGATGACACCAGCTCGTTGCGTGCGAACGACCAGTAGCGGCTGTCGCGGTGCCAATGCGTGGCGGTGCCAAACGCAGGGTGCTTCGTCATCACGCAGTTGTGGTGCGCGAGCGAGAGATGCACGGGGCTACCAATCAGTTGCGCAATTGCGCCGGCCACGCGTAGGTCGCGCGCCCATTCCGTATAAGGCGTGCCGCGTGAATCTGCGTCGAGCAGGCGGCGCACCGTCTGGCCCCCTTCGGCTTCGCGCGAGAGGGGCGCCCCGGCATAGCCGACGTCGGTTTCCAGCTCCACCGGCGCTTCAGCGCGGGCCAGCCCGTCCTGCGCGGCCGCAAGCAACGCGGCGCTCACCTGCTGGCTGACGAAGCCGCGCAACACGACGTAGCCGTGCTCCTTGAAGAAGGCTTGTTGCTCGTCGGAAAGCGGGTGGGCGTGGGTGGCGGTGGGGGCAGACGCGGACATGGTGGAAAAAGCGTACGGAGACGGCGAAAGATAACGAGTGTAACGCGCCGCCGTATGCGTTGCAGGCCCGCCCCACGACTGGCCTGCTCAGGATCAAACGCAATGCGCGTTGTCCCGATCGGGCTTTACCAAAAGGCTTGTTGGCCCGACAGCCGGAAATATTTTGCAATCACCATCAACCCGAGCAAGCGCTCCTGATCGCGATTCATGAATTGCGCCACCCAGCGATTGGCGTTGCGGACGATCGCCAGTGCATCGCCCGGGTGCTTCCGGTAATGCTCCATTTTCTCCTGGAAGTCCGAATAATCATCCTTCAGCAGAACATAATGCACGTCCGGAATCAACCTCCCTTCCATGAACCACGTCTCATATCGAGGCCGCCGCATGAAGCAAAGCGAATTGGACGACATGATCCATTTGAGATTGGTGGCAACGTCGTTCCCCTCGACGCTCACGATGAACTTATATTGCAATTGCTCGGCAATCGTCATGGGAGATTTGTAAGTCGCCTTCCCAAGCTCTGATTTTCGAGTATCGCCAATATCAACGTTTGCCAAGTCGTGACAACGCTCGACAAACGCTTTGCGATGTTCCTGGTGGCAAGGACCACGAAAAACCGCCATGGGCTTCTTGTCGTGGAAATCGATCGTGTCGCGTGCCAGTGAAAAATGCCGGATGGCGTCCAGCTTCAAGAGAATCCCATTATGGGAGCTGCTCTTGATAGGGCGGCTTTTCACAAATGCCGGGTGAGTCGGCTCGGCCGTCACGTCGCCGCAGTCGTAGTCGAAGCTGTAGCCCGGGCCAAAATAGTCCATCAGATCGACAAGATCATAGAAATAGGTGCTGCCTATTTCACGGCCCTTGTTCTCAATAGTGCTGGTTGAAGATTTCAACAAGAACCTTGAATACTCGACGGCATTACGGCTTGGGTCGAATGACTCCGAAATCGAGTTGTAATAACTCAATCGATCGATGATATCTTGCATGCCACTGTGAGCGCCTTTTCTTTTCAGAAGAGTCTCGGCTCTTCCATTTTTTGTAGCGCGCGCCAGGAAATGGCTTGAAGCATTCGAAAAGTAATACCAGAATTTTCTTGCAGAGAATCTGCTCAAGCGGTATTTGAGATGACGCATGAACCAAAAGTTGCCGCGGAAATTGAACCCAGGGCGTCGCTTTTCGAGCGAAATGTTCCAGCCCCCAATACGCAGATAAAGTAGCGCATGAACCACTTTCTGCCCGCCGCCGACGCACGGTGCGGCCGATCGTGCATCTGCCACCCGACAGCACATCGACCCCGTTTGCCACTCGCATTCGCGGCGGCCCTCACTTTACCGTAAGTACCCTGCGGCTCATTGTGTTTCTTGGGGCCGAGCCGCCCGCTTCGGCAGTCGCCCCGGTTCCCGTCGCTCGGCTGTTGTCCCGGCGTAACACTTTGCTGCCGTCCGAGGCTGAACGCGCCATGTCAGCCTCGGCCACGGCATTGACGGAGCGGGCAGCCGACAGGCACCCGCCTTCGCGTTATTGCACGTCCAATGCGGTCACGGTCAATGCACCATTCACCTTCTCGGCGATAAAGCGCACTTTGCTGCCAACCTGCACTTTGGCGAGCATTGCCGGATCCTGGACTCGAAACACCATCGTCATCGGTTCCATACCGAGGTTCTCAAGCGGGCCGTGCTTGATGGTCAGCTTGCCCGCAGCGGTGTCGATCTTCTTGATCTCACCTTCTGACATCGGGGCGGCAGCGGTAGCCGCAAGGGCGGAAGCGGCATCTTCGGCCGCGTGAACAAACGGTGCACCGGCCAGCAGCACGGTCAGCATCAGGGCGTGACGAAACATAGTGGGCTCCTTGTCGAAAGACGTGGTTGGGGAGAGATCACGATTTGTTGCCGCGCACCTGCACGGCGCCGCGCATGCCGGCTTCGAAATGTCCGGGCTGCAGACACGCAAAATCGACGGAGCCGGTGCGCGTGAAGTGCCAGACGATCTCGCCGCGCTGGCCTGGGTCAACGGTGACGGCGTTGCCGTCGGCGTGCTCCATCTCGGGGTGCTTGCGCATCTGCTCGGCATGCGCTGCGAGGTCGGCCGGCGTGCCCAGCGTCATCTCGTGCCGCACGTGGCCGGTGTTGATGACTTCGAAGCGGATCGTCTCGCCGCGCTGCACCGTGATCTGGGCAGGCGTGAAGCGCATGGTGTCGGCCATGTCGACGCGCACAGTGCGGGTGATGTGGGCAGCGTCGCCGGGTTCACCGATGGCGGCGTCGCCGTGGTCATGCCCGCCGGCGTGATTGCCGGATGCGTGAGCAATAGCGGCCATGGACATCAGCGCGGCCAGGAAGGTGGAACGGATCAGATTGCGTTGCATGTTGGGTCTCGGTTTCGTATGGGATGTGGATTCAGGCATCGATCAGTCGTCGATGCCGGTGCCGGTGTATTCGTAGGCGACGGTGCCCTTGGGGTGCTTGTACCAGCCGGGGTCTGCATAGCTGTTGCGCGGCAGATCGCGGCGCACCTTCATCACCGTGAACATGCCGCCCATTTCAATGGCGCCGAATGGGCCCTGCCCCGTCATCATCGGCAGCGTGTTGTCGGGCAGCGGCATTTCCATCTCGCCCATGTCGGCCATGCCGGTCTGGCCCATGCCCATGTAGTCGGGCACCAGCGCGTTCATCTTCTTGGCGAGGTCTTTCTGCTGCACGCCGATCATGGTCGGCACGTTGTGCCCCATGGCGTTCATGGTGTGGTGCGACTTGTGGCAGTGGAAGGCCCAGTCGCCGGGGTTGTCGGCAATGAACTCGATCGCGCGCATCTGGCCTACGGCAATGTCCGTCGTCACCTCCGGCCAGCGCGCGCTGGGTTGGACCCAGCCGCCATCGGTGCCGGCCACTTCGAAGGTGTGGCCATGCAGGTGCATCGGGTGGTTCGTCATGGTGAGGTTGCCCATGCGGATGCGCACGCGATCGCCAAGGCGTACGGGCAGCGGATCGATGCCGGGGAAGACGCGGCTGTTCCACGTCCACATGTTGAAGTCGGTCATCTGAGCCACGCGCGGCGTGTATGACCCCGGGTCGATGTCGTACGCGGCTAGCAGGAAGACAAAGTCGCGGTCGACACGGTGCTGCGCCGGGTCTTTCGGATGCACGACGATAAAGCCCATCATGCCCATCGCCATCTGCACCATCTCGTCGGAATGCGGGTGATACATGAAGGTGCCGGACTTCTTCATCTCGAACTCGTAGACGAAGGTCTTGCCCGGTGGAATGTGCGGCTGCGACAGGCCGCCCACGCCGTCCATGCCGGCGGGCAGGATCATGCCGTGCCAGTGCACCGTGGTGTGCTCCGGCAGCTTGTTGGTGACGAAGATGCGCACGCGATCACCTTCCACGCATTCGATCGTCGGACCGGGGCTCTGGCCGTTGTAGCCCCACAGGTGGCCCGTCATGCCGGGTGCAAATTCGCGCTCGACCGGCTCGGCGACGAGGTGGAACTCCTTCCAGCCGCCGCGCATGCGCCACGGCAGCGTCCAGCCGTTGAGCGTGACGACGGGGTTGTACGGCCGGCCGTTGGGCGGCGCGAGCGGCGGCTGTGTGACGGGCTTTGATTGGAGCGGTGCTTCAGGCAGCGAGGCAGCGCCGGCGCGCGAGACCATCGCTGCGCCCAGCATGGCCGCGCCCGTGCCGCCGAGAAATTGACGTCGGGAAACCATGTTCAATGTCCTTGAGGAGAGATCGGCGCAGGAGCGGCCGCGTTCGCTTCGGCCGGCGGCAACTTGCCGCCCAGCGCCATCTGCAAATCGGTCTGGGCAATCCAGTAACCGCGCAGCGCGTCGATGTAGCCGTTCACCGCATTCACCTGCTCGCGCGCATCGGCCAGCAGCTCGAACACGCTCACGAGCATGCCGTTGTAGCGCAGCAGCATCTCGTCGGAGATGCTCTTGCGCACAGGCACCACCTCGTCGCGATAGTGGCGAGTAAGGTCATATGCCGTCTGATAGCGCACATACGATTCGCGCACTTCAGAGCGCGCCCGCACCGCCGTGTCGGCAAGCTGATCGGCCGCCTGCATGTAGATCGACTGCGCACGCGCCACACGGGCGCCGCCCCAGTCGAAGAGCGGGATCTCGATGCCGATCTCGTAGCCCGTTTCGCGTGGCTCATTGGATTTGCTGTTGCGCACGTAGCCGAGGTCGAGCACGTTGATGAAGCGCGTTGCCTGCGTGAGCCCCAACGACGATGCCAAGCCGTCGACCTGCAACTTGCCCGCCTGGATGTCGAGCCGGTTGCGTAGCGCGTAGGCCTCGATCTGCTGCAGTTCGGGGCGATCCTTCGGCACGTCGGGCAGCCGCTCCGGCAGCTTGAAGCCAGTGTCCGCGCCCCACACGCCAAGCAGGCGGATCAATGCTTCGCGCTCGGCCTGCGCCTGCTGACGCGTGCGCGCGAGGGTGGCAGTGGCTTCCGCATAGAAGGCGTGTTCGCGTGCACGATCCAGCTTGCTGAAGTTGCCGGCAGACGCCAGACGCTTGGCGAACTCGGCACCGGCTTCGGCGGCTTGCTGAACCTGCTCCGCATAGCGCGCGGATTGCTCCGCCGCCACGGCATTGACGTATGCGCGGCGCGTATCGGCCGCCACCTGCAGCATCTGGTTCGCGACCAGCAGCTTGGTCTGCTCGAAGTATCGGCTCTCAATGCGAGTGGCCATCGGCAGCGTCAGCAGGTTCAGGAACGACAGCGAGAACGTGCGCTCGATCGAAAGGTCATCACCGCTGCGTGTGCGTTTGAAACTGAAGCCGGGATTTGGCAAGCGGCTGGCCTGCACGAGCGCGGCTTCGGATAAACCCAACTCCGCATATGAAGCCTGCAGGCCACGATTGTTCAGCAGCGCGATCTGCACGGCGCTGTCCATCGTCAGCGGCTGGGCGAGCAGCTCGCGCGTGCGTTGCGCGGCGCTGTCGCGGGCTTCTGGTGAACGCTGCCACGTGGCGTCTTTGCCGAGCCGATCGCGCGCCACGTCGGCAACGGTCTTGAAGCCGCTGTCTTGCGTGATGGTGGCGCAGCCGCCCAGCAGCAGCGTGCCGGCCAGCGCGCACAGGGCGAGACGGTGTGTGGATGATTTGAGCACGGCGCCTCCTAGTGATGATGCATGCCGGGCATGGACTCGCCGGCCGGCTTGTTGGAGGTGGCGGCTGGTGCGCTCGCTGGCATGACGTGCCCCGCGTGGCCGCCATCCGCAGAAGCGTCTGACTTGGGGCTCACGGCCGCGTTGGTCTCGCGCCAGGGCGCGGGGCCGGTATCGCGATACGCGCGGTAGCTGTCGAATGTGCGCGGCGCTGCTACAGGCGGCACAGCCGCGTTCGCATTCAGTGGATCAGGCGGAGATGCCGCGGGCGCAGACGCCCCACCCTGCGCCAAAACCCATGGCGGCGCCAACGCCAGCAGCGCGGCGGCCACGAACCATCGTGTGGAAAGCATGAGAAACCTCGATCAAGCGTGATGACATACGGCCGCGTGTCGTGCACGGAGCCGCAGAACCAGAGGCCAGCCCGCTCTATGGACGGACTGGTGGCGTCAAACGCGAATCGAGGGTGGACGTTGCAGCGCTTCGGGAATGAAGCTGCGGAAGGAAACGGCGAGGCCACGCGGCGCGTCGGCCGGCAGCTTGATTAGCGGCACGCCAAGGCTGGCGGCCAGGGGAACGACCGACCCGAGCGAACAGGCCGCGCAGATCGGGCAGGTCTTGCAGTGCGACTGCGCCAGCGCTTTCGGCTCGGTGTCGGCAGCCATGGCGTCTTCATGCTCATGGCAAGCGTCGGACATGACGGCGCCATCATCCGGCATTGCCATGGCAACCATTGCATCGTCCATTGCACCGCCGCGCGCCATCATGGTCGTCGCGGCAAACCCTTGCAGGGGCAGTGCCAGGACAACCAGCCAAAGCAGGAGGCGGGTCAGCAAGCGGTGCATGGAAAACAGGACGGACTGAAAATCGTTTGCGGCAGAAACCGTTAGTGTAGCGCGATGCCATCAAATTTCGAGCAATGCAGCACAAGATGAGTTGAGCGCGGCACAATGACGGCCTGCTGCGTACCCATTTCTGCGCGCCCTGCTTTCCCATCATCCCAGCTTCAACGCCCCCATGAATACGCAATCCCACCAGCTCAGCATGACCGTGCTGATGACGCCTGACATGGCCAATTTTTCCGGCAACGTGCACGGCGGCCACATCCTCAAGTTTCTCGATCAGGTTGCGTATGCGTGCGCGAGCCGCTACGCCGGCCGCTATGTCGTGACGCTGTCGGTAGACCAAGTGGTGTTTCGCCAGCCGATTCACGTGGGTGAACTGGTGACGTTCCTCGCATCGGTCAACTACACCGGCCGCACGTCGATGGAAATCGGTATCAAGGTCGTGACGGAGAACATCCGCAACCAGGTCGTGCGCCATACCAACAGCTGCTATTTCACGATGGTGGCCGTGGACGACGACGGCAAACCGGCTGACGTGCCGCCGCTGGCGCCCGCCAACACCGAAGAAAAGGAACGCTTCGAAGCCGCGCAGCAGCGCCGCGCGCTGCGTCAGGAAATGGAAGCCCGACACAAAGCGATCAAGGCAACCTACAGCACGCCGGCTTCGGGCAGCTGAACTGCCTGCCTACGCAGTCAGCAAGGTACTGCAAACCGCGTGGTATCGCGATCGCGCATCGTTATCCACAGGCTTACCCACCGTTTCTGTGGATAACGCAGCGCCAGTGTTGCGCAAACGCGCCCCGCCTCGACGCAACCTATGGCTGAGGAAGCGCGTGCAGAAATGCGAGCACGGCGTCGTTGAACAACGCCGGTCGCTGCAATGGCGCGAAATGGCTCACGCCCGGCAGCAACACAAACTGCGCGTCAGGAATGGTCTGCGCCAGATAGTGCGCGTGCTCGGGCCGAATGAACTCGTCGTGTTCGCTCTGCGCGATCGTCACCGGCACGCGCGTCGCGGCAAGCTCCGCGGCCGTTGCGTTGGGCTGCGTCTGCATCATTTCGGTGACGGCCGCGACAAATGCATCGAAATCGTCGGGCGTGGATGAGAGCGCGGTGTAATCCTTTCGATGGCGCTCGAAGCAGCGATCGATGACGGGCGTAGGCGAAAAGGGCTTGGCGCCGGCCGGGTCCATGTTGCAACCGAAGAAGAACACGCCCGTAGCGCGTTCCGGCGTCTGCATGGCCAGGGTGAGCGCAACGCAAGCGCCGTCGCTCCAGCCGATGAACGCCGCGCGGTCAATGTGCAGCGCATCCATGACAGCCCGCACGTCGGAAGCCACGCGCGTGTAGGCGTAAGGCTGTGCGTCGCGTGTGCTGCGGCCGTGCCCACGGCTGTCGATGACGATGGGCCTGTAGCCCGCACTCGTCAGTGCCGGAACCTGATACCCCCAATTGCCGCTGTGGCCGAGCCCGCCATGCAGCAGGATCACAGGCCTGCCGGCGCCGAAGGTCGCATACCAGATGCGGGCACCCTCGTGCTCGACATGGCCGTGCTCAACGGCGGCCGGCAGCGGTTCAGCGCCCTGGGCGGCAAACCGTGTCAGATCGTCGTCGAAGGCGTCCATCTCGATCAGGTATCAGCCGCCATAGCCCAGCGCCGCAAACTGCTGCTTGAACCACCAGTAGCAAAGCGCCGCAGCGGCCGCAAAGATGGCCACAAGCACCCAGCCCAGCGGCGTCAGGCGCTTGCGTTCGGCATCGCGGTAGGCCAGCTTGTCGCCGCCCACCAGAAACGCCAGCCCGAAAACCAGGCAAGCCGGCACCAGCACCATCGCCTTGAGCGAGTACCGCACCGTGGGCGCACCCGCCTGCGCCTCGTGCAGCGGGGCGAGGATGAAGAACCACCCGATCACCGCGCCAATGATGAGCACCAGCACGCCGCCCAGGCGGGTCTTGAGGTCTTGAGACATGGGAAGCTTCGAGGGATGGGTTGGCTGGCGCCGTGCGATTACGCCACCAGCATGATCCCGCGAGAATAGGGAAGCCGCCCCGGCCACGCAACTTGTGTTAAGGCCGTTAACATTAGCCGCAAACTCGGCCCGGACTAGCGCGCCTCTCCGATCTCGATACCGAGTTCGTTGAGCACCTCACGCGCCGAACGAAACGCCTCGATGGCAGCCGGCGCACCGGCATAGATGGCGCTATGCAGCAGCACTTCGCGGATCTCCACCGCCGTTGCACCGTTGTTGATGGCGCCGCGCACATGGCCCTTCAGTTCAGTGCTGCGGCCCAGCGCAGCGAGCATCGCGCAGGTGCACAGGCTGCGCGTCTTGAGGTCGATGCCGTCCCGCTGCCACGTGCTGCCCCAGGCGTGTTCGTTGAGCCAATCCTGCAGCGGTGCCGAGAAGGCGTCCAACCCGCTCATCGCACGTTCAACAAATGCATCGCCCATCACCTGCGCGCGGCGTGCACGCCCGGCCTGCTTGTCTTGTTCCGACACGATGCCTTCCTCCGTTTTGAAAAATCACGTCGATCAGCCTGGCTTGACCAGGAACATCATCAGCGCCGTACCCAGCAGCACCGCGCAGAACGCCAGCCGCAAACGCCGCGCTGAAAACCGATACGCCAAGGCCACACCCCACGACACGCTGGCAATACCGCCGGCCGCCAGCGGAATACCCGTATCCCAATCCACGTGGCCGGCATGCGCATACGTGGCAAGTGCGATCAGCGAGCCTGGCACCACCAGCGCGAGCGCCATGCCCTGGGCGCGTGTCTGCTGCATGCCGAAGAACGTCACCAGCGCCGGCACCACCACCAACCCGCCGCCCACCGTGAAAATGCCCGACATCGCGCCGCTGGCGATGCCCATCAACGGCAGCGCGGCGGCCGGCATGGCATGTGGGGCTGCGTGCGCGGCATCGGCGGTATTCGGCTTCTCTTTGAGCTGCGAGGCAAAGTACACCGCCAGCACGATCAGAAATACCGCAAACGCCGTATGCAGCAGATGCGCGTCCAGCCCTGCTGCAAAGCGCGCGGAAACGTAGGTCGCCGCCATCGAGAACACGCAGATCAGCGCGACGGAACGCAGATGCACCGGATGCCGCTGGTGATACCGCCAGAAGCCGATCAGCACGTTGGGCGCAATCATCACCAGCGCGGTGCCCTGCGCCAGGTGCTGGTCCATCCCGTATAGATAGCCCAGCACAGGAATGGCGATCAACCCGCCGCCAATGCCGAGCAAACCGCCTGCCACGCCGAGACCCATCCCGAGCAGCAAATTGATGAGGCCCGTAAGAATCGCGTGAGACGTCATGCCGACAAGAATGGAAGGGGCAGAATGAAACGCGGCGGCGCGCTGTATCTGCTACAGCGCGCCGCCGGAGGTGAATGAGAAATTGTAGCGCTTGCCGCGCCTGACAAGGTCTAGGCGAGATGCGCGGCAAAGCCTGATTTTTCGGGAGCGATCCCGGCCCGCAGCGTGAGTGCCGGGATCTCGTATTCACCGGCATTCTGCTGGCGGAACGGGATCGGTGCTGCGGTGAACAAGGTGTCGAGCCGCTCGCCCAACGCCTGGGTGGTCTGCGCAAAGCGTGCCGCGTCCATGCGGCCGGTGCGGTAGCTCACGAATGGTGGCACCACATCAAAACCGGGGTAGTACAGGATGCCGTGCTGGATCGGGAACAAGATGTCGTCGATCGGGCCGTTGATGCCGCGCGGGCTGTAGTGTGATTCCCAACCGCCCGTGGTGACGATCAGCATGGCGCGCTTGCCCGCGAGCGTACCTTCGCCGTAGCGGTCACCCCAGTGGGAGTCGGAATGCTCGCCAACGCCATAGGCGAAGCCATATGCGTAGACACGCTCGACCCAGCCTTTGAGGATGGCCGGCATCGAAAACCACCACAGCGGAAACTGCAGGATCACGGCGTCGGCCCATTGCAGCTTGGCCTGTTCGGCAGCAATGTCGGCGGCTTGCAGGCCGTTCTCGAATGCGTGCTTAGAATCCAACGACGGGTGGAAATGCGGACCGACCGGCGCGACGGCGCTGTCGTTTGCATCCAGCGAGGCCTTCCACTGCATGGCGTACAAGTCCGAGACCTGCACGGTGTGGCGGGCGCCTTCCAGACGCTGGACGGCAAAGTCCTTGAGAGCGCCGTTGAGCGACTTGGGTTCGGGATGGGCGTAGACGATCAGGACATTCATGGTGGCAACTCCAAGTAAGGAATGGCTCCAGAATGCGGGGCGCCCAGGTATATTGGAAATGAATTATCAATATTCCAGGCATAGCCATGAATAATCTCAGGCGGTTGGACCTGAACCTGCTGGTGACGCTCGATGTGCTGCTGACCGAGCACAACGTCACGCGTGCAGCGGAGCGGCTGAACTTTTCACAGCCTTCCGTGAGCGTGCATCTGGCCAAGTTGCGCGACATCTTTGGTGATCGGCTGCTGCTCCCTGGCCCGCGCGGCATGCGCCCAACTGCCCGCGCTGAAAGCTTGCGCGAACCGCTGCGGCTGGCGCTGGAAGCGCTGGAGCAGGCTGTCGCGCCCGCCAGCCCATTCGCCCCGAAGCGAGCCACCAACACGTGGCGCGTGGCCGCCACGGATTACGGCGAATCCACCATCGCGCTGCCCGCGCTGAACACCCTGCGCACAAGCGCGCCGGGCACGCGGCTCGCCATGCTGGAGCTGGTGCCCACGCGCATCGAGAAACAAGCCGAGCAAGGGGAGATCGACCTCGCATTCCACACCACAGACGGCGCGCCACCCGGCCTGCGCCGCCGTGCGCTATTCACTGAACGCTATGTGCTGATCGGTCGCGCTGGGCACCCGCGCCTGAAGCGCAAGCCGACGCTGGCGCAGTTTTGCACGCTGGATCACGTGATCGTGTCGCCCGATGGCGGTGGCTTCTTCGGCGTGACAGACGAAGCCCTGAAGGCGGCCGGTGCCACGCGACGCGTGGTGCTGTCGGTGCCGCACTTCCTCTTTGTGATGACGGCGGTCGCCAGCACTGACATGGTCGCCATGCTGCCCGAGCGGCTGGTGCGCGGGGCCAGTGCGCTGCAGGTGGTTGAACCGCCGGTTGACGTGCCCGGGTATGAGATGTCGATGCTCTGGCATGAACGCATGCATCGAGACCCTGGGCACCAGTGGCTGCGAGACGTGATTGCGGGAGCGGTCTAGCCAGCCGCCCCCAAAGAACCATCGCGGAAAAGACTACAGCCCGACCTTTGGCGCGGTGAAGATCAGGCGCAGTCCGAGCGCACCGATCGCCACGGCCGCCACGCGATCGACCCAGGTCTTGGCACGCAAGTACATCTCACGCGGCACCCGGCTCGAAAAGCACAGCGCGACGATGGTGTACCACCCGAACTCGACCAGGAACACCAGCGGCGGCAGCACGAAGTAGCACCACACCGGCGGATGCTGCGGCAGCAGCGCGGCAAAGATACTGCCGTACCAGATGGCCGTCTTGGGATTGCTCATCTGCGTGGTGATGCCGGTCCAGAACGACTTGCGCGCGCTGCCGGCCTGCTGCGTCAGGCGATCGTCCATCACCATGGGTAGCTTGGCGCCGCGCCAGATCTTCCACGCCATGTAGGTCAAATATGCGCCACCGGCAACCTTGAGGCCGATGTAGAGCCACTCCACGGCTTGCAGCAACGTGTAGAGCCCTGCCAGGGCCAGGCCACCGAAGAACAGGGCGCCGGCGCCCATGCCAAGTGCAGTGGCCAGGCCGTCGCGGCGCGACAACCCGATGGCATTGTGCGCCACCAGCACAAAACTCGGCCCGGGAATCATGGCGCCCAGCAACAGCGCAACGAGAATGGCAAATACGGCGGCAGATGCAGTCATCGAGAGTCTCCTTTTGTGGGCGCAGACGTTCACAGATGCAGACCGCGATTCTGCCACGCCGACGGGGCCCGCGTCGGCCTGGGTGGCAAGGCAGCGGCGGCACCTCTGCCGCCGCCCACGCTGCTCTTATTTGCACTGCTGCTTGTTGATCGACACGTCATTCAAGTCGGCGGCGGTGTAGAGCGCCGGCACGTTCGGGTCGCCAGCACCCGTCATTGCCGCGTTCAGAAGCGCCAGGGCCTGGAGGTGGCCAGCCTCGCCGCTTGAAAAGCGCTGCTGCGCCGATTTCGATGCGTTGTACATGCCATTGCACAGGAGCGCCTTGCGGAAGATCTCCAAAACCGCGATCCGTGCAGCGTACGTCTCGCGCCGCTCAGCCGCTGTGGCGGGCGCGTGGTTGATCTTGGCGTACTGATTGGCGCACTGCGTGCCGAGGATTGGGTACGCATCCTTGATGCCGTCGCATGTTGCGACGGTCGCGGGCGGCGCAGCCAACGCGGCCGTGGCCGCCAGCGACGCGATCAGGGACACCACCGCCAACAGCACGATACGGATGACAAGCACATTCGAGCGGATGTTCATTGCAGGTTCTCCTCAGTCAGATACGTGGACAAAAAACACAGCGGCAACCGGTAGCGCTGTGTGGACTGACGATACGGGCGGGGTCTGCGGCGGTGGAATGCACCAGAGGTTCTGGCGCAGGTCAGGGGAAACGCGGCATGGGAAGAATGCCGACGAGGCCGGCCACGCTTCATTGGCGTCGATGGTTGATTGCCATGGCAGCGCGCAACGTGGGGTCCCGACAACGCTTCGTGCAGCTGCCGGCGCGTTTGCGCAATCTCCGTTTGCCGCGCTGGCGCGGCCCCGGTAGAGTCTTCCCCCAATGGGTTCACACCCAGAGGTCTGGGCAAAACCGGAGTGATCCGGCGACGCAAAGCTATAGGGACTTCGCTGAACGAAGTCAGCCAGTTGCCCGCCAACCCGCAACGGGGGCGGGCCTGATGACACACGCAACGAACTGCGTGGTCGGGGGCACATAATGAAAACGATACAAACGGGGGGGCGTTCGCCCGCATTCGCCACGCTGGCCGTGGCATCGCAAATGGGCAACGCAAAGCGCAGGTTTGCACGCGCCGCATGCGCGGCTTTCGCCTTGGTGTCGGGCGCGCTGATGGGTGCATCGCACGCCAGCGCTGAAGGGCTGCTGGTGCCGTCCTACATCTATCCGTCGGGCACCGGCGCAACGCAGTGGAGTGCCTTGGCCACGGCGGCAACGTCGGTGCCGACCACGGTCATCCTCAACCCGAACAGCGGCCCGGGCACGACGCAGGATGCCAACTACGTTGCCGCCGTCGCCAAGGTGCATGCCGCAGGCGGCAAGGTGATCGGGTACGTGTCCAGCTCGTACACAAACCGGTCGTTGTCAGCCGTGGTGCAGGACATCAACACTTACCAGGCGCTGTATCAGGTGGACGGCTTCTTCATCGACGAGATGACCGCCGACAGCACAACCGCGCACATCCAGTTCTACCAATCGGTCTACAACTACATCAAAGGGCTGTCGCCCAACTACACGGTCACGGGCAACCCGGGCACCAATGTGCCGGAGATCTATGCCAGCCTGCCGGTGGCGGACCAGCTCGTCGTATTTGAAGACAACGCCAAGCACTACGCCAGCTATGCGCCCCTGGCGTGGCAGGCCAACTATCCGACCGCGCGGTTTGCGCACATCGTCTACGCTGCGTCAGCCACGCAGATGCAAACTTTCGTTCGCAACGCATCGAGCAAGGGCGCTGCCACCGTATTCATCACGAACAAGACGTTGCCGAATCCGTATGGTGCGCTGCCGACTTACTGGAGCCAGGAGGTGTCCGCCACGGCCGTTGCCCCATGACGGCGCTGGCGTGACGCACGCCGCATGTGCGGGCTGATGCTCCGCACATGCTTTATATTCGGGCCACATCGCATCCACCCTTCGCCGCCCGCCGGCGTTGAGGCAACAACAAGGAGAACCCCGTGGCCCTTTCTTCCAACAAGCTGCCCCCCTGGACCGTCGCTGCCCCGCTGCTGGCGTGGGTGGTGCTGGTCGGCGGCTCGTTCATGACGCCCCCTGGCTGGCTGATCGCGCTGATGGCGCTTGCACTGGCCGGCGCCGTCTTTGCCGCCGTCCACCACGCCGAAGTCGTCGCGCACAAGGTGGGCGAGCCCTTCGGCACGCTCGTCCTGGCGATTGCCGTGACGGTGATCGAAGTCGCGCTGATCGTCTCGGTGATGCTCTCTTCCGGGCCAGAGAAAGCGGGATTGGCGCGCGACACCGTGTTTGCCGCGGTCATGCTCATCTGCAACGGAATCGTGGGCGTGTGCCTGTTCGTGGGTGGCCTGCGTCACCGCGAGCAAGCCTTCCAGGCGCCAGGCGCCACTGCAGCGCTCGCCGTGCTTGCTGCGCTTGTCACGCTGACCATGGTGCTACCCAACTACACGAGTTCCACGCCGGGGCCTGTCATGACCTCGTCGCAGCTGGCCTTCGCCGGGGTGACATCGCTGGTGCTGTACGGCTGCTTCGTCATCGTGCAGACCATCCGCCACCGCGATTACTTTCTCGTCGACAGCGCCAACGAAGACGTGCATGCACCGCCGCCGCCCACACGCGTCGCGGTGCTCAGCGCGGTATTGCTGATGGTGTCGCTGGTGGCCGTCGTCGGTCTGGCCAAGGTGCTGTCGCCTTCGGTGGAAGCGGCCATCCTGAATGCAGGCGCTCCGCCCGCGACGGTCGGCATCGTCATCGCCGCTCTGGTGCTGCTGCCGGAATGCCTGGCCGCCCTGCGCGCCGCCAATGCAGACCGCATCCAGACGAGCCTGAACCTCGCACTGGGCTCGGCGCTGGCGAGTATCGGCCTGACCATCCCGACGGTGGCGGCCGTGTTTATCTGGATCGGCCGCCCGCTCGAACTGGGCCTGGGCCCGAAGGAAATGGTCCTGCTGTTCCTGACGCTGATCGTGTCGTCGCTGACGCTCGGCAAGGGCCGCACGACCATCCTGCAAGGGGTCGTGCATCTGGCCATCTTTGCGTCGTATCTGTTTCTCTCGATCGTGCCCTGAGCAACACGCACGGTAGCGGGTTGATGTTTGGGGCGCCGCCGGGCGCCCCTTGTTTTTTTAGCGCCATGTCCGGCGTTATTGCACCGGCTCCATGCCTTGCAGCAACGTGGGAATCAGCTCCGACACCGTCGGGTGAATGTGCATGGCGCGGCTGATGGTCGTGTACGGCGCCTTGGCATACATCACGTCGAGGATCGAATGCACCGCCTCGTCACCGCCCACACCCAGGATCGACGCGCCCAGGATTTCGTGCGTCTGCGCATCGACCACCACGCGCATGAAACCCTGGCTCTCGCCCTTCTCCACCGCGCGGCCAACGCGCGTCATCGGGCGGTTGCCGACCAGCAGCTTGCGCCCCGATTGCTTCGCTTCCGAGAGCGACATGCCGACGCGCGCAAGCGGCGGGTCGACGTACATGGCGTACGCCTGGATGCGGTCCGACACCTTGCGCGGATCATCGTCGAGCAGATTGGCCGCGACGATCTCGTAATCGTTGTAAGCCGTGTGCGTGAACGCGCCGCAGCCGTTGCAATCGCCCATGGCCCAGATGCCAGGCACGTTGGTGCGCAACTGCTCGTCAACGCGGATATTGCCGCGCTTGTCGATTTCCACGCCGGCCTTGTCGAGTCCAAGATCATCGGTATTGGGCACCCGCCCGACCGCCATCAGCAGATGCGAGCCCGACACCTCGCGCGCGCCGCTGCCGCAGTCCAGACCAACCACCACGTTGGCGCCATCGCGCCGCACGCTCAGGCAATCGGCGTTGACCTGCACGTCGATGCCCTCGGCTTCGAGAATCTCGCGCACCGCCTGCGATACGTCTTCGTCTTCGCGGGCGATCAGGCGCGGGCCTTTCTCGACGATCGTCACGCGCGCACCGAAGCGGCGAAACATCTGGCCGAACTCCAGCCCGACGTAACTCCCGCCGATCACGACAAGGTGCTCGGGCAGAAAATCCACGTCCATCATGGTGGAGTTGGTGAGAAATGGCACTTGATCGAGCCCCGGCATGGGCGGCACCAACGCCCGGCCGCCGACGTTGACGAAGATGTGTTCGGCTTCTAGCAGTTCGTCGCCAACGCGCACGGTGCGCGCGCTCTCGAAGCGCGCGTGGCCCTGAAAGACGGTGCCGTGCTCCAGGCCGCGCACCCATTGCTCCACGCCATGGCTGGAGCGGCCGGAAATTTCATCCTTGCGGGCCTTCACGCGCTGCATGTTGACGGTGACGCCGCCGTTGATCACGACGCCGTATTCAGCCGCACGCTGCGCCATGCGTGCTGCATAGGCGCTGGCCACCATCGCTTTCGTGGGAATACAGCCGGTGTTGACGCACGTGCCGCCAAAGCGGCCGCGCTCGATGATGGCCACCTTCATGCCGGCGCCAGACAGGCGCGCCGCCAGCGGCGGGCCGGCCTGACCGGTGCCGATGATGATGGCGTCGAAGCGTTGCGTCATGGCGCTCTCCTTCGTGTGCGGGCCAATCGCGGCCGTCTCGGTATGGTAGGCGGCGCACGTGGCAACGGCGAGTCGCGGCGACAGTTTTTGCCGACGCGCCGGGCGACGCACGCAGACAGCGCCGTCGCCGCAAGGAAAGCAAGAAAGCGGCCGTTGCGCTCAGTGGCGAGCGCAACGGCGCATCAGATCAATGGTGGTGATGGTGCTTGCCGTGGCGACGGTAGCCGCGGCCGCGGTCATCGCGGTCGGAATACGAATTGCGCTGTACGTTGCCACCCAGGGCTGCACCCGCGCCGCCACCCAGGCCCGCGCCCACGATGCCGCCCGTACGGCCGCCCATGGCATTGCCCGCAGCTGCGCCCACACCGCCGCCCAACGCACCGCCCACGATGGCGCCCTTGCGCTCGCGGCCGTTGGCCGTCAATGCGCCGCCGGCACCGCCGCCCACAGCACCGCCGATGACGGAGCCGGTCGGACCGCCCAGCGCGCCGCCCACGGCCGCCCCGCCCGCGCCACCCAGCGCGCCGCCCAGCGCATTGCGCAAGTCGTCCGCCGCAGCGGGCAAGGCCGTCAGGCCGGCAAGCGTTGCCACAATCAGGGCCGGTGCAATTTTCTTCAACATGGTGTTCTCCTTATGCGCAAATGCAGGATGCGGCACTCAAATCAGCAATGAGGGCCGATCCGGGCTCGATGAGTTCGGGGCGCAGAATACAAGTCGCGCAACGGGACGGGTTAAACACATTCGTCAATCTCGTAACAGAATGTTGCTAGTCCAAGCATCCCCCTAAGCCATTGATAAGCCAGACCGAACAGGAGAACCCATGCCCAGCTACATCGCCTTCCTGCGCGCCGTAAACGTCGGCGGCACCGGCAAACTGCCCATGGCCGAACTGCGCGCGATGTGCGAATCGATCGGCCTGACCGGCGTACGCACCTACATTGCGAGCGGCAATGTGGTCTTTCAGAGCCGGCTGGCGGAAGCGACCATCAAGGCGAAGCTGGAACGCTGCCTGGAGGATTACGCCGGCAAACCCGTGGGCGTGCTCGTGCGCACGGGCGCGGAGCTGGCAGCGGTGCTGGAAGGCAATCCATTCAAGACGGCTGCGCCCAACCGGACGGTCGCGATTTTCCTGGATACGCCGCCGCCCGCCGATGCATTGGCAGCCGCCACCGGCTGCCGGACGGAAGAGATGGCCTTGGGCACGCGCGAAATCTACGTGCACTACGGTGAAGGGATGGCCAATTCCAAACTGAAAATCCCCGCCGCCAAAACGGGGACGGCCCGCAACATGAACACCATCGCCACGCTGGTCGACTGGGCGACCGAATAGCGGCGCTAAGCGCAGGTCATTGCGCCGCCGACTTGCGCTTGGTCATGTGGTGCAAGTACGCCAGCAGATCGCTGAGTTGCGCATCGGACAGCGTTTTCTCGTCGATGGCCGACATGCGGGCGTTGGGCCACCAGCGCAGCGATTGCGGATCGCGGATCAGGTGACGCAGTTTCTCGTCGCCCAGGTATTCGACCGGGCTGTACGGCACGTTCAGGTCGGGACCCAGGTTGGCATCGCCGGCACGATTGAGCGTGTGGCATGAAAAGCAGACGCGCTGGAACGTGGCGAAACCGCGCATGACAGGGCCATCCGCGGGCAGCCCGGCCGCGGGGCGGATGGCCGCAAAGCGCTCACCGGGCAGCGCAGCAATGTCGATTCGAACGATGCTGTAGGTCCACAGACTTTCATTCACCACCGATGCCTTGGCCGGCGGCGCCGTCCAGATCAGGCGGAACGGGCCGATGTCCTGCCCCTTGAGTGTGGGCCACGGCGCGGCCGGGTCTTCCACTGCAAGCCAGGCGCGCGGGCCATCGGCGCGGTCGCCCAGCAGCAGGCGCATCGGCAGGTGTGATACGTAGCCGTCGCTGGCGGCGGTGGTGGCGCTGGCATCCGGGCTGACCGCCTGTCCGCGGAACAGCTCCGTCACCGGGATTGCCTTGAAGGTCAGGCGGCTCTTCAGGTTCTGGTCTTCCACGGTCACACTCGTCAGGTGCGGATCGTGCAGCAATGCATCGCGCGACAACGTGCGGTGCTGCGTGCCGATGTTGACGGTCAGCGTCGTGCCGTCATCCGGGGCGTCAGCCGCATGGGCGGCGCTGCTGAACGCTGCGCATGCGCAGAGCGCCCATCCGGCCATCGTTGCAAGCCAGTTCTTCATGAGGTCTCCTGTGGGCAAATTGGGGCATTTCGTTGCGACGAGAGTGTAGGCAAGCGCACGAGGTTTGGCACGGTTTTCGTTACCGATACAACTGTGCTTCCACGCGGTGCCTGACGGTCTGCAACGCGGCGTCGAGCCGCTCAAGCGCGACGGAGCCCAACGCCAGCCGCAGCGCATGCGGTACCTGCTTTGACGTCGCAAACGGCTCTGCGGTGGACACGGAGATGCCATCCTCCTGCAGCGCCACGGCCACGCGGTCGGCACGCACCTCGGGCGGCAGCGCGAGCCAGACAAAATACGACGCAGGATGCGTGACCAGCGTCAGCCCAGCCAGCGCTTTGCGGGCAATCGCCTGGCGTGCTGCAGCATCGCGCCGCTTTTCGGCTTCCAGGCGGTGGACCGTGCCGTCGTCCAGCCATGCGCATGCAAGGCTGGTGATGATGGCCGGCGTGTTCCAGGTCGTGGCGCGAATAGCGCGTTCCAGTTGCGGCACCCACGCAGCCGGCGCGGCAACGAAGCCGAAACGCAGGCCGGTGGCAACGCTTTTCGACAGGCCCGAGACGTAGACCGTCGATTCCGGCGCCAGCGCGGCCAGCGGCACGGGCGGATTGTCTTCGAGAAAGGCGTAGGCCGCGTCTTCCATGGCGATGAGGCCGTGGCGGCGCACGATGGCCGCCAGTTGGCACCGCCAGCCAATGCCACTTACCCAGCCAAGCGGGTTGTGCAGCGTCGGCATGACGTAGACGGCGCGCACACGGCGCCGTGCGCAAAGCCGCTCCAAAGCATCCAGATCCAGGCCGAGCCCTGCTGCGGACAGCGGCGCCAGTTCCAGATGCAGCATCTCGGCGATGACCTTGAAACCGGGATACGTCAACGCGTCCACCGCAACCACATCGCCGGGCTTGAGCAGTGCCATGGCGGTCACGGCCAGGCCGTGCTGCGCGCCGTCGACCACGAGTACGTTGTCCGACGCGACGGGCAAGCCGCGCTGTGCCAGGTGGCGCGCCACACAAGCGCGTTCATGCGCGCGGCCTCCATGCGGCGCGTAGCGCAACAGCGCATCCAGATCGCCGCCGGCGGCCAGCTTGCGCAGCGCACGGCTCAGCAGCCGGGCCTGTCCGGGCAGCGACGGATAGTTGAAGTTCAAATCCACCACGCCGGCGGCCACGGCCTGCTGGTCGATACCAAGGCCGCGCGGCAGCGTGTTCTCGCGCACGAAGGTGCCGCGCCCCACTTCGCCGCTCACCAAACCCATCGCTTCAAGCTCGGCATACACGCGCGTGGCCGTGACCAGCGCAACGCCGTGGCGCTGGGCCAGTTGCCGGTGCGTGGGCAGGCGTGTGCCGGGCGGCAGACGGCCGGTGCGGATCTGCGCGGCCAGTTCGTCAACGAGCGGCTGGTAGCGGGCTTGGGTCATGTCTGGGTGTACTAAGGACAATTTTTTGATTGTATTGCCCCGTGCCCCTAGCATGCGATCTTTCCCAACGCGACAGCACACGATCATGCACATCGCCATCCTCACCTTCGATGGGTTCAACGAACTGGATTCGCTTATCGCTTTTGGTGTGCTTCACCGCATCAAAAAACCGGACTGGCGCGTGAGCCTGTGTTGCCCGCATACCGAAGTCACTTCGATGAACGGCGTGACGATGCATGCGCAATCGATGCTGGAAGACGCGCGCACCGCAGATGTCGTGCTCGTCGGCAGCGGCATCCGCACGCGCGACGTGGTAGCCGATCCGGCTTTGATGGCGCGGCTGGCGCTCGACCCATCACGTCAGTTGATTGGGGCGCAGTGCTCGGGCACGTTGGTATTGGCCAAGCTGGGGCTGCTCGGCAACGTGCCAGCCTGCACGGACCTGACCACCAAGCCCTGGGTACAGGAAGCCGGCGTGGAAGTGCTGAACCAGCCGTTCTACGCCAACGGCAATGTGGCGACGGCGGGCGGCTGCTTTGCTTCGCCATACCTGGCGGCGTGGGTGATTGCCCGCACCGAAGGCATTGAAGCCGCCGCAGAAGCCCTGCACTACGTCGCGCCCGTCGGCGAGAAAGAAGCCTACGTAGAAAACGCCCTGCGCAACCTGCGGCCTCACCTGCCTGGCTGATCGCGAGTGCGTTGGCCAGCCGATAGACTGGACGCCCCTTCACGCATCGCAGACACGCGATCAGGAGTCACTTCTTGAACACGCTGACGACACTGAAGACGCTGGCCCTTCCCCTTGCCGTTGCGCTGCTGGCCCACAGCGCTGACGCACTTGCAGCCGAAAACCTGGCCAACGGCGTCAAGCGCCGCGCACCGCAGGGCATTTCCACCAAGCTCTATGCCTGCGTCGACAAGGCGCCGGACAATCCGGACGCAATCGGCGCATGTCTCTCCGCAGAAAAGACCGCGCAGGACGAGCGCCTGAACCGCGCTTACCAAACGCTCTCGAGCAAATTGAACGGCAAGGCGAAAGACGCACTGGCAAGCTCAGAGCAGGCGTGGCAGGACTTCCACAGCAGGACTGCAGCCCTTGAGACCGCCATCTACGGCAAGGACAAACTCGACGATCTGCAGCGCCTGGAGAACGAAGTCTTCCGCCTGAGCGAGCACGCCAACGCGCTCGACAAGTACGTGGCCGCGAAGGGCCAGTAAGCCGTTCAGGCGTCAGCCGTCGTCGACAGCCATGTGCGCACGATGGCCACGCTGTAGCGTGAATCCACCTGCGCGATGAACTGCGCGAAGTCCACGCTGGCCGCGTCATCGGCGCGGTCGGAAATCGTGCGGATGGCGGCAAACGGCACGCCCCACTCGTGGCACACCTGCGCCACGGCAGCGCCTTCCATCTCAACGGCCAAGGCGTCCGGCAATGCCGTACGCAGCACCGCGCTTTCTGCCGAAGTGCAGACAAAGCGGTCCCCGCTGACGATGAGGCCGCGATGCACCTGCGGCGCCGCAATCCCGAAGGCCCGCATGACATCCGGCCCCAGCAGCGCGTGCGGGTCGGCCAGCACAGTGCCGGCGCTTTCCAGCAGCCCGCTGGCGAGCGACACATCGGCAGGAAAACGCGCCATGCCGGTCAGCGGAATCTCCCAGCGCGGGAACAGCGGCGAGGCGTCGACATCGTGCTGCAGCAGTTCTTCTGACACCACCACGTCGCCCACAGCCACGCCCGGTGCCAAGGCGCCGGCCACGCCGGCAAACACCACGGCGCGTACGTTGAACTGCGTGATCAGCACCGCGGTGGTGGATGCTGCTGCCACCTTGCCCACGCGCGACAGCACCACAACGACCGCATGGCCGTCCAACTCGCCCGTCCAGAAATCGCGGCTGCCGATGTGGACGCACTGCGCGCCGGACAGGCACGTCAGCAGTTCGTTGATCTCTTCATGCAGGGCAGCAACGATGCCGATCGGGCCACGGGCGTTGGGCTGGGAAGACGGAGTGTTCATGCAGGATGCGGCGCCGGCTTGGGGCGTGGATACGTCGAAAGACGCCATTGTCGCCGCAATCCGGCACCCGCCGGCACCGTCGCTCAGAGACGCTGCGCCGCGCGTTGCACGGCGTCGTGGCGATCGGCTCGCAAACGATCGAGCCGCGACGTCACCGCTTCGAGAATCTCCGGCGCTGCGCGCTCGGGGCGGCCGCAATCGAACGGCGGCGCGGGCGCGTATTCGATACCGAGCTGCACGGCCTGCGCATGCTCGACACCGGCAATGTCCGCCATGACCGTCAGCGCCATGTCGATGCCGGCCGTCACGCCGCCGCCGGTGATGAGGTTGCCGTCACGCACCACGCGGGCCTCGTCCACCGTAGCGCCAAACGCAGGCAGCAGGTTGCGCCACGCCCAGTGGCAGCCCGCGCGCTTGCCCTGCAGCAACCCGGCCGCGCCCAGCACGAGCGAGCCGCTGCAGACGGACGTGGCATAGCGCGCGCCGTCGGCCAGGCGCCGGACTTCGCGCACGAACTCGGCGTCTTCCATGGCTTCAATCACGCCAAAACCGCCGGGCACGCAGATCAGGTCAGCGTACGGAATATCCGCCAGCCGCTGCACGTTCGAGATGGTGAGGCCGCCATCGGCATGGATCTCTCCGCCGCCCGCCGAGGCGACCACGCATTGCGCGCCGGGCAGCCGCCAGAACACTTCGTGCGGGCCAGTGAAATCGAGTTGGGTGACACGGTTGTACAGCGCAAAGACAACGATGAACGGGGAAGTCGTCATGGCTCGGCTCTCCTGAGAGTGATGCGGTGGTGGGTTGACGCTTCACAGGATCGCGCTCTATCGTGTTGGCAGCAATGACCAGTCTCCCACTTTTTCTGCCATGGCCCACCGCATCGCTGTGCTGATCTTTCCGGACTTCCAACTGCTCGACGCCGCCGGGCCGGTGGCGGCATTTGAAGTGGCCAGCCGGTACCGGGACGATCACTACGCGCTGCGCACCATTGCCGCCCAGGCCGGCCTCGTCCGCAGCTCCTCCGGTGCCCGCTGGGATGCCGACGCCCTGCCCCCGGCCAACCAGGTCGACACGTTGCTCATAGCCGGCGGCGACGGCGTGGATGCGGCCATGGCCGATGCGCGCACGCGCCGCTTTGTGCAGCGCTGCGCGGCCCGCGGCGCGCGCATCGCCAGCGTGTGTTCGGGCAGCCTGCTGCTGGCCGCGACGGGCTTGCTGAACGGCCGGCGCGCCACCACCCACTGGAGCCGCAGCGAGCAGTTCGCGCGCACCTTCCCGCAAGTGCAGCTCGAACCCGACCATATCTACGTGAACGACGGCCCGATCTGGACCAGCGCCGGCATCAGCGCCGGCATTGACTTGGCGCTTGCCCTCATCGCAGAAGACCTGGGCGAGCGCCTGGCCCGCGCCGTGGCGCGGCAGCTTGTCGTGTACTACCGGCGGCCCGGCGGGCAGTCGCAGTTTTCAGCGCTGAATGAGATGGATTCGGCACGTGGCCGCTTCAAACCGCTGCTCGATCACGTGCGCTGCAACTTGAATGCACCGCATCGCGTGGGCGATCTGGCCGAGCACGCCTGCATGAGCCCCCGCCATTTCGCACGCGCGTTCCAGGTCGAAACGGGTCTCACGCCTGCAAAGGCCGTGGAAAAATTGCGCGTGGAGGCAGCCCGCGCCGCGCTGGAAAGCGGTGCGGCTTCCATGCAGCGTGTGGCCACCGAGTGCGGTTTCGGCGATACCGAACGCATGCGGCGCAGTTTTCAACGCCTGTTGGGCGTGCCTCCTTCTTCATTGCGCGCACGCTAATTTCACTTAAACCCGCGCCACTGCGCCATTCGCCTTCCTCAGGCCCAAACTTTGCGCCCGAGCTCCGGCGCCGCCCAGCTTCCACAAAAAAGGGGCGCGCAAAACGGACACAGGGAACGCAAGGAGCCAAGGAGGAGATGCGTATGAACACTCGGGAAATGTTGGCCGTCGTCGGGGTGACGCTGGCCGTCATCACAGCCTATTCGCTTGCCCGCGATCTGACGGACGAGCCGTTGGGCCTGCTGGCGCCGCAAACGGGCCTCGTGCACGTGCAAGCGCAGGTGAATGCGCCGCATCAGTGAGGCGCATGGCGCGCAAAGGCCGGCCCGCATCCCTGATCGAATGGCCGCCGCGTCTGGTGGAAGACATCGCCCGGCGCCGTGCAGTGCTCTTCTTCGGGTCGGGCATTTCGGCCAACGCCAGTTCGGCCGATGGCACGCGGCACCCGCCCACCTGGGCTGAACTGCTGTGCCTGGCCGCCGGCGCCATCGCCCCAAACGCACCGCAACTGTCGGAAGAAGTTCGCGCCTTTGTCGCGCGCGGCGACGTACTGACCGCCGCAGAAATCGTGCGCCGCGTCCTGGGCCAGCGTCGGCTGACCGCGCTGTTGCGCCGTGAGCTGGTCGCGCCGCGCTTTGAAGCGGCACCCATCCACGACGCATTGCTCGCACTCGATTTCCGCATCACGCTCACACCCAACTTCGACACGCTATATGAATCGCGGGCCCATTCACACGGCAGAGCGCCGGTGGAGGTGTGCGACTACAGCAACCCCGCGGTGGCGGCGCGCGTGCGTGAAGACTGCAACCTGATCATCAAGACGCACGGCTCGATGAGCCACCCAGCCTCGCTCATCTTCTCGCGCTGCGACTACGTACAGGCGCGAGCGCGCTACCGCGCCTTCTACGATCTGGTCGAGGCACTGCTGCGCACGCACACCTTTCTGTTTGTCGGCTGCGGCATTGACGACTCCGACATGCGCGCGCTGCTCGAAGCCTATGGCGCCGAACACCCCGGGGCCGAACGCCATTACTTCGTGACCGCCGCCGACACGTTCTCCGACGTGACCGCCGCCGTGCTGGAAGACGCGCTCAATCTGCACGTGCTTCGCTATCAGGCGCAGGCGGCAGACCATCCGGCGCTGCTTGCGGCTGTCCGCGCACTCGGCACGGCGGTCGAGGGCGAGCGCAAGGCCATCCACGGCTATCGCCGGCACGGGGCCCCGCGATGACGATCCGTGTCGGCATCTCGGGTTGGCGCTACGAAGGGTGGCGCGGCGTGTTCTATCCGGAAGACCTGGCGCAGCGCCGCGAGCTGGAATATGCGTCGCGCCAGTTCGACACCATCGAGATCAATGGGTCGCACTACTCGCTGCAATCGATCACGAGCTGGCAGGCTTGGCATGACACCGCGCCAGACGGTTTTGTTTTTGCGGTCAAGGGGCCGCGCTACTTGACCCACATGCTGCGGTTTCGTGACGAGACGGCGGTGCCGGCACTGGCCAACTTCTTTGCTTCGGGAGTGCTGGCCCTGCGGCGCAAGCTCGGGCCGTTCCTGTGGCAGTTTCCACCCAACTTCCGGTTCGATGCAGAGCGGTTCGAGCGCTTCCTGTCTCTGCTGCCGCGCGACACGACAGCTGCGCGTGCGTTGGCCCGTCAGCACGATGCGCGCGTCAAGGCGCCATGGTTTGCCACGCGCGACCAAAAGACGCTCCGCCACGCGGTGGAAGTGCGCCACGAGAGCTTCTGCACGCCAGAGTTTGCTGCGCTCCTGCGCAGGCATCGGGCCGCGCTGGTGGTCTCGCATGCCATTGCAGACTGGCCGTACCTTGAAGACGTGACGAGCGATTTCGTCTACCTCCGCCTGCACGGCGCCGATGCGCTCTACAGCGGCGCCTATGCCGATGCCGCGCTCGACCACTGGGCCGATCGCATCCGCCAATGGGCTGCCGGCAGCGAGCCGCCCGATGCACAACGCGCTGGCGTACCCGCCAAACTCCGCCGCAGCGGCCGCGACGTCTATTGCTATTTTGATAACGATAAAAAGGTCGAAGCGCCTTCCGATGCGCGGCGCTTGCTCGAACGGCTGCGTCCTGCCAAGTAAGACTGCGCCCCCCCTGAGCGCCAATGCGTTCAGCCCGCTTTCGCCCGCTGGCGCTTCGTCTCCTTGACGGCCGTGGGGTGGACGACCGCCGTATCTTCCGGAGCCAGCGCGCGTCCGTCCTGCGCGCGGAGTTCAAGCCGCGGCACCGGCTTACCCGTTGCCTTCTCAACCAGCACTACGTGCGCCTCATCGGGCTCAAAGCAAAACGCTTCGCCCCATTGCCGCAGCGCCACCAGCAGCGGAAACAGCGCGCGCCCTTTCTCGGTCAGCACGTAGTCCTGATACGCACTGCCGTCAGCCGCGGGCACCGTTTCGAGAATGTCGTGCGCAACAAGGTTGCGCAGCCGCACCGCCAGGATGTTCTTCGATAGCCCGAGACTGCGCTGAAACTCGCCAAAGCGGCGCACGCCATCAAACGCATCGCGCACGATCAGTAGCGACCACCAGTCGCCAATGGCGTCCAGCGGCCTGGCGACGCCGCAAAGAGAATCCGCGTGGCTCGTACGTTTGACCATCTGTATCGCGCATTCCAGGCGCGCCCTCACATTCAATGTGGTTGCAATATAAAACCTCAACTGCTACAACGCAATGGTTTCATATTGAAACCACTCAAAACACAGAGGAAACACGGCATGCGCGTTGATACGTTCAATGGGATGTACCCCTATACCCCCCGCTTTACCAATGCACCGGGCTTCTCAATGCATTTCGTGGACGAGGGCCCCGCCGATGGCGAAGTCGTACTGTGTCTGCATGGCGAGCCCACATGGGGTTTCCTCTTCCGGCGCCTGATCGCGGCACTGCACGGCACCCACCGCGTGGTGGTGCCCGACTACATGGGCTTCGGCAGAAGCGAAACACCGCCATCACGCAGCTACTGGCTGCAAGACCACATCGACAACCTTGAGCGCTTCGTGCTCGCGCTGGACCTGCGCGGCATCACGCTTGTCATGCATGACTTTGGCGGGCCCGTCGGGATGGGGCTTGCGTCACGGCACCCGGATCGCGTGCGGCGCATCGTTAGTGTCAATGGGCCGACGCCGTTCGGGCAAGCGACGCTGGGTGAACGCCTGGCCGCCAATGCGGCGGTGTCGCCGTGGTTTCAGTGGATCGTGCGGGCCGAATCCGAAGGACGTCTTGAAGCCGTACTGGGTGAACTCGGCTTCAATATCCTCAGCACCTTGAAGCTCAACGGCTTTGAAGACCACCGGCTCATCAACGATGGGTGGTTGCGGGCGTACGGCGCGCGCTTTGCGACGCCGGCTGACTGCGCTGGCGCCATCGGCTGGGCCAAAGGCGTGGCGACCGGCGCGCATCGTTTTGAAATACCGGACGGCGCAGCGCACCGTGCCATCGCCACCAAACCCGCCATGGCGATATGGGGCATGGCAGATCGCACCTTGCATGCTGAACATTTTCTGCCGCTCTTCAGTGAGCTGTTTCCGGATGCGCCGGTGCATCGGTTGCCCGGCATTGGACATTACAGCTTGGAAGATGCGCCCGATGCGATTGCCCACCGTATCGCTACGTTTCTCGCGCAAACGTGAGGGCGTAGCATCCGCCGACTACGACGCCGCATACATGCAAAAAACGCTGCGGACGCGACTGCGTAGTCTGTGCCCAAAAGCAGGCTACGCTTGCTCGCGCTGCCCTGACACAGCCGCCTGACCAAGCCTGACCTCCGCCACCAGCCCCCCGCCTTCGCGGTTGCGCAACGTAAGCCCGCCGCCTGCGGCCACCGCCAGTTGCTGCGCGATTGCCAAGCCCAGCCCCGTGCCCCCCGTCTCTCGGCTGCGCGAATTCTCCAACCGCACAAACGGCTGCAACACGGCATCGAGCTTGTCTTCGGGAATACCGGGCCCTCGGTCGCGCACCTCGATCACCACGGCTTCGCCGTCGCGGCGCACATCCATTTCCGCCGCGCCGCCAAACTTGATGGCGTTATCGGTCAGGTTGGTCAACACGCGGCGCAATGCGTGTGGACGCGTGACGATGGCGCCGGTTGCGTGCTGCTCCAGCGTGACGGGCTTGCCGGTGTCCTGGTAGTCGTACACAAGGCTTTCGACAAACGACCCGACGTCGATGCGCGATGGCTTTTCACCATCGCCATGCGCACTGCGCGCATAGGCCAGGCCCTCCCGCACGAGCGTTTCGATCTCGGCCAGATCGCTCATCAGCTTGCGCTTCTCTTCAGAGTCTTCCGCCATTTCAGCGCGCAACTTCATGCGTGTGATGGGCGTCTGCAAGTCATGCGAAATGGCGGCCAGAATCTGCACGCGCTCTTCAACAAAGCGGGCAATGCGCTGGCGCATCGCGTTGAACGCGTGTGCGGCGCGCGCCAGTTCGGTCGGGCCATTCTCGTCCAGTGGCGGTGTCTGCGCGTTGGGGTTGAGTGCATCGGCAGCATCGGCCAATGCCACCAGGGGGCGGATCGACAGCCGCACCGCAAACCAGCAGCACACGATCAGCAACAGCAATTGCACCACCAGCACATACGGCAGCCACTGCGCGATGGGCGTCATGCGCGGGTGCACGTCAATGGTGAGCGTACTGCCGTCGCTCAGCGTGAGGTGTGCCTGCAGTTGCTTGCCGTCGCCGGGAATCGACTCGACCGTCACAGGAAAGCGGCCGCCGCTGGCCTCGCTGATGCGCGCGGCGATGTCCTTGCCGCGCTGCGTCATCTCGGGCACGCCGGGCGAGCCAGGGCCGAGGATGTATTGATAGTTGCCGCGGTTCAGGCGCGGCAGCCACTGCGGGCGCTCGTCCGCAGGAAGGCGGTCAAGGATGGCGATGGCCGTGGACACATCCGTTTCCAGCGTGCCCAGCATGACCTCCCGCGCGCTCATGTAGCGCTCGGAAAACAGCACGGCAAACGACAGCGCATACGCCACCACCAAGCCCGCCAGCAGGATCACAAAGAGGCGCGAGCCCAGCGTGCGCGGCCACGCCCAGGCACGCGCGCTCGTCGCCGCGCTCATTGGCGTGCCTCCTTGATCTCCACCGGCTTGGCAAAGACGTAGCCCTCGCTGCGCACGGTCTTGATGTACGCCGGATCGCGCGCATCGTCATTCAGGCGCTGGCGCAAGCGGCTGACCAGCAGGTCGACGGATCGCTCGAACATCTCGGCCTCGCGGCCCTGCGTGAGGTTGAGCAGTTGATCGCGGTTGAACACGCGCATCGGGTGGTCGACAAACACGCGCAGCAGGCGGTATTCCGCGCCGCTCAGGGCGACGATGGTGCCCTCGGCATCGATCAGGTGGCGCGCGGTGGTATCGAGGTGCCACTCGCCAAAGGCCAGCATCTGCCCAGCTTCGGAAATCTGCAGGTTGGGCGGCAGCATGCGCGTGCGGCGCAGCACGGCCTTGATGCGGGCGAGCAGTTCGCGCGCGGCAAACGGCTTGGCCACGTAATCGTCGGCGCCCATTTCCAGGCCGATGATGCGGTCGGTCTCGTCGTCGCGCGCGGTGAGCATCAATACGGGCGTGGCTTTGTGCTTGCCGGCGCGCAGTTCGCGGCACAGCACCAGGCCGTCATCGCCGGGCAGCATCAGGTCGAGCACGATCAGGTCGACGGTGTTGGCCTCCAGGAATGCGCGCATGTGGCGCCCATCCGGCGAGGCGGTCACACGCAGGCCGTTCTTGGTGAGATAGGTCGAAACAAGTTCGCGGATCTCGCGGTCATCATCGACGATCAGGATGTGGTCGACGTGGGCGTCCATGGGGGTGACCTCGGCACGATGGAAGGGGGAAGGAAGGCGCCATTTTGCGCCTGTCCGTGTGACGTCGCGAGCCCGTGTTGTATCGGAATGCATCTGGCAGACGCATTTGTACAGTGCGATACAAAGTCGCGCCTGCGGCGATACATGCCAGCTACGCGCGCGGCGTCTGATGGAGGCAATCCCGATCCCTTGCCGAGGAATGTCGATCATGAGCCTGCTGATACTCGCCTACCTGGGCGGCGCGCTGACCATCCTGAGTCCGTGCATCCTGCCCGTCCTGCCGTTTGTGTTGAGCCGCACCGGCCAGCCCTTTGTGCGCGGCAAGCTGCCGATGCTCGCCGGCATGGCGCTCACCTTTGCTGGCTTTGCCACGCTGCTCTCGGCCGGCGGTGCGTGGGCGGTGCACGCCAACGAGGTCGGCCGGTTTGCGGCGCTCGCGCTGCTGGCGGTATTCGGACTGTCGCTGCTGTGGCCCAGGCTGGCCGATCTGATGGCCCGGCCGGCGGTGGCGCTGGGCAACCGGCTGGCAGGGCAAGCGTCAACGGGCGCGGCATCCGCAGAGCCTTCGGTGGCGGGCTCGCTGCTGCTGGGTGTGGCCACGGGGATGCTGTGGGCGCCATGTGCGGGGCCGATCCTCGGCTTGGTGCTGACCGGCGTGGCGCTCAATGGCGCGAGCGTGTCGAGCGCGTTGGCGCTGACGGCCTACGCCGCAGGCGCAGCCACGTCGCTGGCGGCAGCGCTGGGGCTGGGCGGGCGTGTATTCGCAGCCATGAAGCGCTCCATGGGCCTGGGCGAATGGGCGCGTCGCATCATGGGCGCAGGCGTGCTGGGCGGCGTAGCACTCATCGGGCTGGGGGCGGATACCGGCCTGCTGGCGCGTCTGTCTTCCGGCGGCACCACGCAGCTTGAGCAGGCGCTGGTGAACGGGCTGGGCGGGCTGAACGTGCGCCGCCCCGCACCGCAGGCGAGCCTTAACGTGGTTTCCGAAGCCCACGCCGCGCCCGTGGCGAAATCCAGCGGCTTGCCCGTGGAGGGCCGCGTGGCGTCATTCGACGGCGCGGTGCAGTGGCTCAATTCCGCACCGCTCACCGGCGACCAACTGCGCGGCAAGGTCACGCTGGTCTATTTCTGGACGTACTCCTGCATCAACTGCATCCGCACGCTGCCCTACCTGCGCGCGTGGGCCGACAAGTACAAGGACCAGGGCCTGACCGTGGTGGGCGTGCACACGCCGGAGTTCGCGTTCGAAAAATCACCCGACAACGTCGCACGTGCCGTCAGCGGCTTCCGCGTCAACTTTCCGGTGGCCATCGACAGCAACTATCGCATCTGGAACGCCTTCCACAACAGCTACTGGCCGGCCGCGTACTTTGTCGATGCCCAGGGCAACATCCGGCATCACCAGTTTGGCGAGGGCGACTACGCCGCCTCCGAACGCGTCATCCAGGCCTTGCTGGCCGAGGCAGGCAACAGGCAGGTGGCAGGCGGCGTGGTTGCGCCCGATGCCCCCGGGGCCCAGGCCGCGCCGGACCTGGACAACGTCCGCTCGCCGGAAACGTACGTGGGCTACGCGCAAGCCGACCGCTTTGTATCGCCGGGCGGTGCACAGATCGGCACGTCGCACGCATACAGCGTCGGCAAGCTCGGCCTGAACGAATGGGGCTTGTCTGGCCAATGGACCATCGATGCCGAGCAAGCCACGCTCGACCGCGCCGACGGCAGCATCGTCTACCGATTCCACGCGCGCGATCTGCACCTCGTGCTCGGGCCGGCTGCCGACGGCCGCGCCGTGCGCTTCACCGTCAAGATCGACGGCAAGGCACCCGGCGACAGCCATGGCGCCGATACCGATGCCCACGGCAACGGCGCCGTCACGCAAACGCGCCTCTACCAGCTCGTCCGCCAGGCTGGCACGGTGGGCGAGCACACATTCGAGATCCGCTTCCTCGATGCGGGGGCGCATGCCTACGCCTTTACCTTCGGCTGACGTCGCCCTTTTGTACGCGTTTGTATCCAGCCGCCACACAGATACGTACCCAGACAAAACGGCCCTTCCACGCTACTTCAGGGATACGTCGGCCCTCTTTAATACGTCTCGTGGCCCCGGCAACAAGCGCACACCAAGCCGCTGACGCCGGGACGCAAATCCAACCCTCAGTCTTCCCCCTTCATCAAAAAGGAGATCACCATGACCCGCATCGAAAACGTTCTGTACACCGCCAAGGTCAACGTCACCGGCGGCCGCGATGGCCAGGCACACAGCGATGACGACCGCCTGAACCTGAAGCTGTCGCCCCCAGGCAGCAGCGGCCGCGGCACGAACCCCGAGCAACTGTTTGCCGCAGGCTGGTCGGCTTGCTTTATCGGCGCAATGGGCCGTGCAGCCAGCCAGATGAAGATCAAGCTGCCGGCCGATCTGTCCTTGAACACCGAAGTCGACCTGGGCACCACCGACGACGCGTTCTTCCTGCAGGCACGCCTGAATGTGAGCCTGCCCGGCCTGGACCGCGAAGTAGCGCAAGCCGTGGTGCACGCCGCCCACCAGATCTGCCCGTATTCGAAGGCCACGCGCGGCAACATCCACGTCGAGCTGAACCTGATCTGACGCATCGCATGGCCCGCCGCACGCTGCCGGCGGCTGGCGGGCCTCACCAGTAACCTTTCACGGATTCCACATCATGCGCACGACCCTCCGCGCCGCGCTTGCGGCACTCGCCATCGGCGCCGTCTACTTTGTCGGGACTGGCGTGCCCGCCTTCAGCCAGACCGCCGCGACCGGCGCGGCAGCACCTGAATTCACCGGCATCAACCAGTGGCTGAACTCGCAGCCGCTGTCGATGAAGGACCTGCGCGGCAAGGTCGTGCTGGTGGATTTCTGGACGTACTCGTGCATCAACTGCCTCAACACGCTGCCGCACGTGAAGCAGTGGTACGACAAATACAAGGATCAGGGCCTGGTCGTGGTGGGCGTGCACACGCCGGAATACGCGTTCGAAAAATCGACCGCCAACGTGCAGGAAGCGCTCAAGCGGCTGGACGTGCGCTACCCGGTCGCGCAGGACAACAGCTACGCAACGTGGTCGGCCTTCCACAACCAGTTCTGGCCGGCGCTGTACCTGATCGATACCGAGGGGCGCATCGTCTATCAGCACTTTGGCGAAGGCCGCTACGCCGAGACAGAAGCCGCCATTCAGAAGCTGCTGGCAGACCGCAAGCCACAGAAGCCTGCGTGATCAGGCTGCGAGAGAAGTCCCGCCCTGACGGCGCTTATGAACGCCAGCGGGCGGGGCGCTTTTCCAGGAAGGCGTCGATGCCCTCGCCGGCGTCTTCTTCCATCATGTTGCGAGCCATGACATCGCCCGCGTAAGCATAGGCATCGGCAAGCGGCATCTGCCGTTGCCGATAGAACATCGCCTTGCCGTAACGGATTGCGACGGGGCTCTTCGACACGATGTCCGCCACCTTGCGAGCCACGGCGGCATCCAGTTCCTCCGCGGGTACGGCCTCGTTGATGAGGCCCCAGTCCGCGGCCGTAGCCGCATCGATAAAGCGGCCCGTCACCAGCATGTCGAATGCGCGCTTCGCAAGCACGTTGCGCGACAGTGCCACCGCAGGCGTCGAGCAGAACAGGCCGACGTTGATACCTGACACCGCAAATCGCGCGGCGTCTGAAGCGATGGCCAGGTCGCAACTGCCGACCAATTGGCAGCCGGCTGCTGTTGCCACGCCATGCACGCGCGCGATGACAGGCACGGGCAGCGCCTGAATCGCCTGCATCACCACGCTGCACCGCGCAAACAGCGCCTGGTAATACGCAAGGTCGGGCGTGCCGCGCATTTCACGCAAGTCGTGTCCGGCGCAGAACGCCTTGCCCTCAGCGCCGAGCACCACGCAGCGCACCGTCGGATCTCGCGCAATGTCGTCCAATGCGCGCTGCAGCGCATCGAGCATGGCTTCTGACAACGCGTTGAACTGCAGAGGCCGATTCAGCCGCAGGGTAACGACGCCCTCGTGGTCGTCACGCAAGACGAGTGCCTCGGCGGTGGCATTGGTGGTGGGGTGAGGTTGCATGCGCACTCCTTTGCAGGCTGGTGCCCGGGTGGGCACCAGTCTATCTCTGCCGCGCGCGCGCCGCACTCAGGCGTTGCCAGTAGCTGCGTGCTGGCTGTCAGCCGCCACGCCGGGCCGGCGCGCGCTGGCCTGATGTAGCTCGACCATGTTGCCCGCCGGGTCCCGCAGGAACAGTTGCTTCAGCCCGGGCGAAGCCACATGGTCGAGCGAGAAGTAGCGCACGCCACGCGCAATCAGGGCCTGCTCTGCGACCAGCACATCCTCCACGGCCAGCGCCAGGTGGTTCGACACCGGGTCTTCATCCGGCGCGCGGGCGTAATCCGACACACCGTCGCAGCCGAGGATGTGGACCTGCGTGCCATTGGGCAGGTCGATCCACGACCCATAAATGCCCCGGATCTTCCAGCGTGTGGCATCCAGCGGCAGCGACAGCACGTCGCGATAAAACTCCAGGGTGGCATCGGCTTGCCCCTGCGGCACCCGAAAACCTACGTGATGCAGCCCCACGACTTTGACTGACATAGCGTCTTCCTTAAGCGTTGTGCGCGGCCAGGCGGCCCCGCGTTGATCAAGTGCGGCATCCGTGCATCCGGGCATTCGATGCCGACTGGCCGCAGTATAGTACGTAAACCGTACTATCTGTAAACCGTATTTTATGTGATGCGTATAATCCGCCTTCACACACGGTCCATACCGCCTGCCCAGGCCTTTCGTCATGAAGCAACGCAACGCCGCATCCGATCGCACCGCCTCCCCCGAAGACGACATCGACCAGGACCTTGCGCTCGCCATGCAGCCGCACCTCGCCCTGATGAAGAAGACTGCGCGGCGCGGCACCCATCAGGGCCGCGCCGGGATTGGCATGCTGTTGCTGTGGCTGTCCGACGACATTGGCCCGCGCGTTGATACCTCCCTGGCCGCGTTGGGCCTGTCGGAAAACAAGCTTGATGTGCTGATGTTTTTTGGCTTGGCCGAGCGCGGGCTGATCGATAGCAAGGAAGTCACGCCGTCGGCCATGGCGGACTACTTCGGCATCACGCGCTCAACCGTCACGGGCGTGCTGGATTGGCTGGAGAAGCGCGGCCTGCTGCAGCGTGCACTGAGCACAGAAGACCGGCGCAGCTTTTCGCTCACCCTGACTGATGCGGGCCGAGCCCTGCTCGCCCAGGCCCTGCCCACGTTCTGGGACACCTGCGAAGCGCTCGTCGCCTGCCTGGACGAAACCGAATGCGCCGCGCTCCAGCGCATCCTCGCCAAGCTGTGGAACCAGCTACGGCGCCAGACCTGAACGGCCTACCCCTTCGCCGCTTTGACATTGGGCGGGCGGCTGACTATCACGCGTCTATAAGACGTCGGTCGCCAGCCCCACCAAGATGCGCGGGGTGCACCACCGCAAGCCGCCGCCGGCAGCACAATCGGATCGCAGTCGCACCGCAAGTCACACCAGAAGCACAAGCGAACGAGTGACACAGTCACCGCAAGGGGGCCAACGTGATATCGGAAACGCTGGACATGCAGCGAGGCCTGTTGCTGAGCCTCTCTCCGGGACGCCGGACGTATTGGATGGCGCAGGCAGTGGCTTTGCTGTCGTTTGTGGTGCTGATGTCGGCCGTGCCGTTCGCCAAGGTGCAGTTGGCGCAACTTCCGTCGTTCGTGCCGATTTACGAGTCGGCCCTCATCCTCAATGACCTGATTACCGCGGCGCTGCTCTTCGGGCAGTTCGCCATCACACGGTCGCGCGCAATGCTGGCGCTCGCCAGCGGCTACCTCTTCACGGCCGCCACGGCGGTGGGGCATCTGCTGTCATTTCCGGGGCTGTTCGCATCCGGCGGCCTGCTAGGCGCCGGGCCGCAGAGCACCGCCTGGATCTACATGTTCTGGCACGCGGGCTTTCCGTTGTTTGTCATTGCTTACGCCGTGCTCAAGGCGCGGGAAGAGCGCGAGCCTGACCGCTTCCCCGCCCACACGCTCACTCGGCAAACGGCACTGGGCACCGTGGCGGCCGTGCTGGGCGCAGCGGCCGCGTGCGTGGCACTGGCCACCGCCGGCGAACACCTGCTGCCCACCATCATGGCGGCCAACCGCTACACGCCCGTCATGGGGTTCGTGGCCGGCAGCACATGGTGCTTTTGCATGGTTGCGCTGGTCGTGCTCTGGCGCAGCCGCCCGCACCTGACGCTCGACATCTGGCTGATGGTCGTGCTGTGCGTGTGGATCTGCGATGTCGCGCTCAGCACCGTATTCAATGGCGGGCGGTATGACCTCGGCTTCTATGCCGGCCGCGTGTTCGGGCTACTGGGGGCGAGCTTTGTACTGCTGCTGTTGTTGATCGAGAACACGGTGCTCCATTCCCGGCTGGCAGCGGCGCGGGCCGAACTCAAGCGTCTGGCCGCGAGCAATGTGGGGGATCGCGAAGGTTGATGCGGTGACGCGGTGATGCGGTTGCGCCGCGCTACGCCCGCCGCACTTGCGTGGCCCGGCCCGGCATTGACATCGCCGCTACGCCCACCACCACACACGCAAGCCCGATCCACGCCGAAGAGGGCAACGATTCCCCCAGCAACACCACGCCGATCGCCACGCCAATCGGCACACGCAGATAAGCCTGCGCGGTAGTTCCAATCGCACCCAGCGTCTGGATGAGCCGGAAGTAGATGGCAAAGGCCAGCGCCGTGGAAAACGCCGCCAGCGCCACCAACGCCATCAACGAACGCGCAGAAGGCTCAAGCGCCCAAGGGTGATCAACAAGCAGGCTCGCGGGCGTGAGCACCAACGCCCCCACCAGCAACGAGCCGGTAGCCGGCGCCGCAGGATGCAGCCCCTTGAAAGACCGGCCGTAGATGGCCGCACCTGCATAGCACGCCGTGGCCGCCACGATGGCCAGTTGCGGAACAAGCTGTCCACCCAGCCCATCGAGCGCGCTCGGACCAACCACCAGACACGTGCCGACCAACCCGGCAACCACGCCGATCAGCTTGCGCAACGACACCGGCTCGTGCCGCGTGATGAGCACCGTCGCCACAAACACCATCACGGGCGACGTCGAATTCAGGATGGTCGCCAGACTCGCCCCCACCGAGCGCTCGGCCCACGCGATCAGCGTGAAGGGCACAACGCTGTTGAGCAATGCCTGCACGCCAAAGCGCATCCAGACTCGTTTCCCTTGCGGCATGCGGATGTTGCGGCTGCGCATCCACGCCAACAGCAGCGTTGCCGCGATCAACGTTCTGGCGGCAATGAAGGTGAGCGGCGGAATGGTCTCCACGCCGATCCGGATGAAGGTATAAGACGCGCCCCACAAGGTCGACAGCGTGAGGAGCAGGGCGAGATCGGTGGCGTGGCTGGATGGGGGCGTGTCGGTGTGCGGCACGGAGTGCCCTCCTGTTTGGCGGCTGGGGGCCGCGACTCGATACAGAAGGATCGTAGCGGGGATGGGCTTTGGCCGTGCGGGAAACGGTTTGGTGTGGAGCGAAGTGTGGGTGGCGATGCTCAATCGTGCGTGGATCTTGCGGCATAGCAGCGAGTGCGACATTGGATGCGTGGCTCTGACGCATAGCGCCCACGACGCTCAGCCCACGATGAGGGTACTGACTGACGAGAAGAGGAAAAGGCGGGTTTTCTTGGTTCAGCCGAAGGCCCATCCGATTTGTGCTCGCCCCCGAAAAACTGTCCTCATTGGCGAATACACACCGCCGTAACACGCGGCTGAGGGGTGACGCAACCGCAGCGGTTGCCTAAGATGCCGCCCTCCTGGCAGGTCGCTACAAGCGGCCGTGCGGGGCCCGACGGTCATGCGCAACACCACGTGCATGACCGTCAACCTCTGGCCGCCAATCAGTGCAAACCACCCTCGATGTCGAAGATCAGCAGCGCGAACGGTATCCCGCCAAGGCATGACAACCCGTCTGACGGCCACCACGCCGGGCGGCTGACGCGCGTTGCGCAACCACCCGCCTGCGCACCCCGGGCGCCCAGTCCCGGGCTCACGCAACTGCCCAAATCCACCGCTGCACGCCCACCCACTGCGCCAACCCGGGTCAAGGCCTTGCGGACGCTGGAAACGCGGCAGCGCCTGCACCGCTTGCGCAAAGAACTCGGCAAGATCGACCCGCCACCCGCCTGTGCCAAAGACGCCCATGCCGACATCCTGGCCGCCATGGTGCGCGCCGGCTTGAGCGGCTGGACGTTACCAGCCCTGTCCGACCCCACCAGTGCGCGCCATGCAGATGGGTCGGTGGTGGTGTCGCTGGTGTCTCACGCCATCATCTTCAACGCCAGAGGCGCGTTCCGCATCATCGATCTGCTACCCCCCGGCAGCGTGTACTTCGAGTTGGCCGGGAACAACGATGCTGCGTTCGTCCTCCCATGCGGCTGCTCCGTCGCAGCCCATTAGCGCACGGCACCACGGCCTGCAGCTGGCGCGTCCGGTATCTCAAGAATTCTCACCTCAGGGTTATCCGCCATTTCGGTCGGCGCTCACCTTTTCGACACTCCTGCCACACCACCAATAAAACAAGGGGCGGAGACAGGTATGGACCGGAGGCAATTCGTACGGAGTTCAGTAGCACTGGGCGGCGCAATGATGCTGTCGCCCATGGCACGCGCGGCGGAAGCCGGCGTGTTTGCAGACAAGATCGTCTTTGGGCAGACGGTCGGGTTCGACAGCGTATGGGGCGGGTTGTACAAGAACTACACCAATGGCCTGCTGGCCGGCTTCGAACAGGTCAATGCCCAGGGCGGCGTGGCCGGGCGCAAGCTGGTCGTCAAACGGCTGGAAGACAACTACCTGCCAGACAAGGCCGTGGCCAACGTCAAGACGCTGGCGCAGGAAGGCGTGTTTGGGCTGGTGTGCATGGGAGGCACCGGCAACACCATCGCCGCGTTGCCGCTGCTGGAGCAATACCGCCTGCCGATGGTGGGCGCCATGACCGGCGCCACCGCCGCGCGCAAAGCGAGCGCACCACTGTTCCACACGCGCGCCAGCTACGCCGACGAAGTCACCAAGATGGTCCAGCACGCCACCACCATCGGGCTCAAGCGCGTGGCCGCGGTCTACCAGGACAACCCCTTCGGCTCCGGCAATGCCGACGCTGCCAAGGCTGCCGCCAGCAAGTTCGGCGCGCAGATCGTCGCGCTCATCCCGCACAACGCCAAGGGCGACGACATCGACATGGTGGTCGACAAGATTGCCGCCGCCAACCCGCAGACCACGCTGCTGTTCACCTCGCCCACCTCGGTGGCCGACATGCTGATGCGCTACCAGGCCAAGCACGGCCCCGTGCCGTTGCCGCAGCCGTGGATTCTGTCCGTCACCACGCCCAAGACCGTGTTCGAGAAGGCCGGCACGCTGGCCCATGGCGTGGCTGTCACGCAGGTCATGCCGGGCCCCAACGCGCGGACCCAGCCGCTGGTGCGCGCGTTTCGTGAGGCCAATGACAAGTTTGGCGACCACAGCAACCAGACCTACGAAGCGGTGGAGGGCTTCCTCACCGCCCGCGTCATCGTGGAGGGCCTGAAGGCCTGCGGCAGCAACCCCACGCGCGACGGCTTCATCCAGGCGCTGGAGGGCTTTGGCACACGTGACTTTGGCGGCGTGCGCGTTCATTACGACCGCAGCAACCACGCCGGGCTCGACTACGTGGACGTAACAATGATCGGCAGCAACGGCCACCTGGTCGGTTAAGCCATGCGCAACTTGTGCCCCAACGCACACCGGTGGCAACATGGCGCCATGCAACGCGCGCCCGCCACCACCCTGCAGATGATTCGCACCGCCCCGCCAACGGGACGGTAGTGCGTGGCGCCAAGCCAGCCGAACCCGCCTCCCGAGGCGGGTTTTTTGTTTCTGCCTGCCCATCCCCAGAAGGACGTGAACCCGATGATCGAGATCCGCCCCGCGCAGTTTCCTGCCGACATGGCCGCCGTGCAGGCCATCTTTCGTGAATACGTGGCCAGCCCCAGCGTCAGCCTGGATTTCCAGGACTACGAAGCCGAGTTTGCTGCCCTGCCCGGCAACTACGCCGCGCCGCGCGGGCAATTGCTGCTGGCCTGGAAAGCCCATGCCGTGGTCGGCTGCGCCGCGTTTCGAGAGGTGGATGCAACCACGTGCGAGATGAAGCGCGTCTACGTTCGCCCCGTTGCACGCGGCGAGCAGCTCGGCCGCCGCCTTGTCGAGCGCCTGCTGCAAGACGCCAAGGCCGCCGGCTATGCCCGCATGTGTCTGGACGTACTGGCCGAGTTCAAAGCCGCGCAGCAGCTCTACCTGTCGCTGGGCTTCACGCCCGCACCGCCGGTCACGTTCAACCCGGTGCCGGGCACGCTGTTCCTGGGTCGGACGCTGTAGGGCGCGGTTGCTAGAATCCCGAGCCGCCCTTCCTGAAGACGACCAATACAACGCGATGACGGTATCCCTGAGCCTGGACCCGCAGTTCTTCAACCTCCTTGCCGAGAGCCACCAGCGGCTTGTCGGCGTGCCGCTGTTCGACAACGCCGCTACCCGCACCGACGCGGCCCGGTGGCTTTACGAAGACGCGCCCTTCTGCCTGCTGGCACACAACACCGATGCCGACCCGTGCTTCATCTATGCAAACCGGGCCGCGCAGCGCTGCTTTGAATACGATTGGAACGGCATCACGGCGTTGCGGTCGCGTTTTTCAGCAGAGCAACCAAACCGCGAAGAACGCGCGCAATTGCTCGAATCGGTACGCACACGCGGGTTCGCCACCGGTTATCGGGGCGTGCGCATCTCGCGCTCCGGAAGGCGATTCTGGATTGAGGGCGGCACCGTGTGGAACCTGATCGACAGCGACGGTGTGTACCACGGGCAAGCGGCGACCTTCCATCACTGGCATGACGTGTGATTCGCGGGGCTAACGCGCACGTGCACGCATAGGCACGATGCGCCGCTGAACTTCGCCCGCACAGCCCTTGCTTCGCACAGGCGCATTTGCGCTACACGCACCCCACGCAACACTCTCGGCTTCGTTGAATACCCCCTTGGAGATCAACATGGGGCTCTGCATTTCGAAGCCGGCCGGCGCCTCGGTCAACCGCGCGCGCGACACCCAGCCGGCGACGGCGCCATCCACTCAACACACCGGTCATGCGCAAGCGCGCAACGCCCGCCAGGCTGGCGGACAACTGAGCCAACTGGGCAACATGACCCGCAACCGGGCGGCAGCGTCGGGCGCCGGCACATCGTCGCTGCAAACGCGGCGCACCGCGGTCCTTCCGTCTGCGCAACAAGACGGCCCATCGCAGACGCAAGCGGCCGTGGCGGCCGTGCTGACCCACGTGCGCGAGACCTACTACAAGCCCAATCTGAAATCGGGCAACAAGGTGAGGGGCGATACCGAGGCAGAACGCCTTCGGCAGCAGAGCGCGACCGATGAAGTCAACCGGATACGCAGCCAGCCCAACGCGTTGCTCGCTGTGCAGGAAGGCAAGGCGCACCAGTGCCAGGAGCTGGCGCTGTTGGCAGTGCATCACCTGTGGCAGGACCACGCGCTGCCCGCAAAGATTCTGGAACTCGGCGGCGATGACGACGAGGTTGCCCACTGCGTTGCCGTCGTTGGCCTGGCACCCCATCAGCTTCATAGCAACATGAAGCTATGGCATCCGGACACCCTTATCTGTGACCCATGGTGCAACATCGCCTGCCAGGCGAAGGACTACCCCAAGCAGTTCATCGACAAGATGGAGAAGTGGGAAAACCAGGGCAAGCTGGTCGGTTATCCACCCATGGGCTTCGTGCAGCCAACCGAACCGGCGTGGATCAGAGACGTGCTGCGGGGCGACAGGACCGTATCGAACCCGTTCGAAAGCCAATCGCCTTGACCCGACGTGTTTGGATGCCCGCCAAGCCAGCAGAACCCGCCTCCGTTGCGGGTTTTTTGTTGCCCATGATCGACATCCGCCCAGTGCAGTTTCCGGCGGCTCCGGCTCGGGCCCGATGTTTTAGAACTAAGACCCTCGCGTTCGGTGTTCCGGGCCCGGCGTAAAATCCGTTCGCCAAGAAACCCGCCACGACCATGCTCGCTCGCACCATCGCAACGCTCTGCGCCATCGCGCCTCTCGCTGGGTGCGTCAGCTATCAAGACCCCCGCACGCCCGAACAGCAGAAGCTCGCGCTGCAGCGGGCTGCCAATGAACTGGCCGGCCGCTACACCATCACAGACAGCCGTAACGACGATGGCCGCGGCTACACCCAAGCCATCGTCAGCAAGCAAGACGGCTCAGACCAGCTCAGCCTGCAGATGATGGGCCCGACCACCGGCGCAATAACACTGGCCGGCTCCGACTGCCGAGGGTGGTATGCGGAAAACCACCGCTACACCGCCATGCAGTGCGATGCGTTGACGGGCGAGATCAACTTCTTCTCTCTGGTGCGGCAGGCCAACCCAGACCCGGTGAACTCCGGCACCATGCCACCGTCGTTCGCGACGATGGTGGTTCCGGAAGGCAGCTATCTCTTCGACATTGCAGACCGCAGCGGGCGGCATCACCATTACGTGTTGACGAAGACACCACTGCAGCAGATGCCCGAAACGCCCGGCGCAATGCGGCGATGGCCCGCACCGCGCTCGTCGCAATAGGCATCGCCGGCCTGTTCCGTCATATCGCCGGCTTGGCATATTCACAACACAACAACGTACGTTTCAAAGGGGTAGGAGTTGTCGAAAAAGATCATCTCTCTGGTCTTGGCCTGCGCTTGCAGCATGAGCCAAGCGGCCTTCGGACAAATCTCGATGGAAGCACCCCTGACAGACGCGCCGCAAAGCGAAGCGCTCCAGACGGAAGTCCTTCAAGCAGCCACACCTCAAGCGGAAGCGCCCATGCCGGAAGCCCCGCAAGCGGAAGCGCCCACCCCGGAGCCCGCCCCCAGAGCTGCGCCCGTCATCAAGGTCGAACAAAGCTATTGGGAAGCCGAAGGCCTGAGCGCCCGGATGCGCAAGGCGCGTGCGATCACGTTGTATTTGATGGACCCCGCCATGGCATCGCTCACGGCCGTGGACGAAACGCAACTGAAAGACGCCGGCTGCGAATACAGCACCGAAGACGCCGCGCTCATCGCCAACTTTGCGGGATCCATCGAGCGCACCAACGTGCGCAGCAACTCGTTCGTCCTACAGTTCGAGCCTCGCGAGGCCGTCTACCTGGCGCTTGGCGGCGGCAGCGAGATGAAGCTGCTGTTTGAGAAGCCCTATCCAAATCAATCGGAAGTGCTGGGGCAGATCAATGGTCAACCGGTCACGGTCAGCAAGAGCCTGGTGGAAGGCTTATACCGATGGGCCACGAAGGTTGGCCGGGTCCGCCGTTGTGAAAACTTTGTAGGCAAGTACCGGTAAGCCCAGCGCGCCCCCGCCTTCAAATCGCATGTGCCGACGGCCGCAGGTTGGCATCCAGCACAAACTGCTGGCACACGCTCGGCGCCAGCGGGCGGCTGAAGAAATACCCCTGAAAACGGTCGCACCCCAGGGCCGACAGGCGCTTGAGCTGCTGTTCGGTTTCCACGCCCTCCACTACCGTCGACAGGTTCAGCGTCCGGCTCAGGCTCGCGATGCTGCGCACGATGTGTTCGTTGATGCTGCCCGCGCTCACGTCGGCCAGAGAACGATCGATCTTCACGGTGTCCAGCGGCAGCTCGCGCAGGTAGTGCAGCGACGTATGCCCCATCCCGAAATCATCGAGCGCGACTTTCACGCCAGCCTCCCGCAACTGTTTCAGGTTGCCGATGGCGTTGATGTCCGGCAGCAGCATCGTGGATTCAGTGATCTCCAGTTCAAGCTGCGTGGGCGACAACCCTTCGCGGTGCAGGATGTCGATCACGTTGCGGTGGAACGCACAGTCCAGCAACTGCCGCGGCGACAGATTGACGGCGACCACGAAATCGTCCGGCAAGACATTGCGCCAGGCGGCGCGCTGCTGACACGCCAGCGACAGGATGCGTAGGCCCAACTGGTCGATCTGGCCAATGTCATCGGCCAGTGCCACGACAATGGGCGGCGCCACGCGCCCCAGCACCGGATGCTGCCAGCGCAGCAGCGCCTCTGCGCCGAACACGCGCCCCGTTGTGCAATCCACCTGCGGCTGAAACTCCAGAAAGATCTGGCCTTCTTTCTTGATGGCGTCTTCCAGATCGCTGGCCAGCGCCACCGCCATACGGCCCTCGTCGCCGGGCAGGTCCAGACACCGCCGGCCCTTCAGGCTCACCTCCGGCGACTCGGCAATCCGCAGCAGAGACGCCAGTACGTCCTGACTGCGCCGTGCAGAGAGGACGTCCGCCATGCGCACGAACGGAAGGTAGATTGCCGCCCCCGCTGCCAAGCCAATGACCTGAACCACCACCCCTGATACCGAGCCCGTGGCCGCGTAGCCGCTGAACAGCGCCGGCGTGGTCCACGCCACGGTGTAGCCGGTTTTGGGCATGAGGTCAGCAACGGTGGCTGCATAGGCGATCAGGATCTGCACCAGCGGCGTGAGCAGGAACGGAATGGCATAGACCGGGTTCAGCACCAGCGGCAGCCCAAAGAGCAATGGCTCGTTCACGTTGAACAGCGCCGGCAGCATGACGACCAGCGCCATCTTGCGCCCCCGCAGCGTGCGCCTGGACATCAGCAGCGCCAGGATCAGGCTGAGCGTGCCACCCGAGCCGCCCATGCGCGCGAACACCGCGAAGAAGTGGTACGTAAAGATGAACTGCGGCTGGCCGCCACTGGCAACCGCCGCCGCATTGGCCTGCGTGGCGGGCTCCAGGATGTGTTGGTGGACGGCAAACAGCGCGTTCGGCCCATGGATGCCAAACAGCCAGAGCACCTGCGCCGCGGTTTCGTAGGCAAGCCCAAACAGCAGGCTGTTGGAGACCTCCGAATACGGCGCCTCCAGGTGCGTGCCAAATGCCGCCATGAGCTGCGGCCAACCCGCCCAGGCCATGGCGACCTTGAGCACCGCAAACGTCAAGATCGTCAGCATGCCGGCCGGCATGACCGACAGCACATCCCCCACCAGCAGATCGTTGCTCAGGTGGTGAGACGGAATGCGCAAACCGCGGATGCTGCACAGCTTCAGAAACAGGCTGCCGCCCAGCGACGCAACCAGCAAAGCGCCAAACAGCCCCTGCCCCAGCGAGAGCGACGCCATCAAAGACGCATTCGCATCTGGCGCGATGAGCGTAAAGAAACACGACACCACCACCACCGCCGCCACGGTCGGGTTGACCACGCGATGCCCGGCGCGCTGGTTGTGCAGCTTCGCCAGCACTTCGGCAAACCCAAAGAGGGCGACCAGCGCGCCGATGCCGATCGTGCCGGCCAACACGCTGTCGCAAAGAACCTCCAGCCGCGCGCCAAAGGCATTCACCAGCGCCTGGCGCATGCCGGCGGTGGGCGGGTTGCACAAGAGCAGCGCCAGCGCGCCCACCATGATGAGCGGCAAAGAGAGCGCCAGCCCGCGCCGAACGGCAATGAAATACGGCCCGCGGTCGAAGCGCTCGGCAGCGCTCAACAACCTCAGCCAGGGCGATAGCGCCTGCGTCGTCATAAGACTGGATCTTGTTCGAGGTGGATCGGCAACATCCCGGGCAGCCCGGAGCGTTGCTTGTCGGGCTATGCATCGTAATCGACACAATCCCACGCGCCTGAAGCGGAACCCCTTACGCAATACGCAAAAATGCTCACCAGCACATGGCAAGCTTTGTGCAATACCTAGGGGAAACCCGAAGTCTTGATGCGTCGCCGGCCCCGGCGCGCACCACAACAAGGCATCGGCACCAACGTGGCGCCCAACCTGTGTACGGCGCGCCCCAGAATCTGCAACGATCTTGCTTATGTCGATTTCCCTTCGTGCGCCCCGCACTGTGAAACTACCTGCACCCCTACTTTCCCTGCTCCGCCTCGTGCGAGACCCGCACCGGCGCTATCGGCATGCGCGGTACATCCATGCCACGCGCGTCGGCCTGGGCGTGCTGCTGTCGATTGCCGTCACGTCGGGCTTCGGCTGGCCGCACGGCGAGTGGGCCACCATCTCGCTGCTGATCGTCATTGCCGGCCTGCAGCACCACGGCAACATCCGCAAGCGCGCGGCCGAGCGCGCCTGGGGCACCCTCATCGGCGCGGTGGCGGGGCTGTTGATCATCGTTCAGCAGACGTGGCTCGGGCACCTGCCGCTCACGTATGCACTCACGGCCATTGCATGCGGCATCTGCGCGTATCACGCCATCGGCAAGGGCGGCTATATCGCGCTGCTGGCCGCCATCACGCTGGTCATCGTGGTGGGGCATGGCGACAACAACCTGCTCGACGGCGCCTGGCGCACGCTCAACGTGCTGGTGGGGATTGCCATTGCGCTGCTGTTCTCGTTTGCGCTGCCGCTGTATGCCACGTACTCGTGGCGCTACCGGCTGGCCGAGGCGCTGCGTGAATGCGCCCGCGCCTATGCCAACCTCGGCCAGGCTGATGCAGCCTCGGGCGAGCGCAGCAAACACCTTGGCAAGCTCAATACTCTGCTGGTGCAGCTGCGCTCGCTCATGCCGTCGGTGTCCAAAGAGATTGACGTGCCCGTGGAGCGGCTAGAGAACATCCAGCGCAGCCTGCGCATCTGCATCAGCACGCTGGAACTGCTCAATGCAACGCACGGGGCATTGGGTGCACCGAGTGCTGGTGCCCTGCCCGGCGTGGGCGCCCGGCGCATCCGAGACACGCTGATCGGCATGTCACGGGCACTGCGGTTCGGCACGGTGGCGCGCCTGGCACGGCCGCGCGCGGCCGACCCCGCAGAGACGAAGCACATACCCGGCACCCCCACCGTGGAAAGCACGCTGGCGGAGGGTTTTGCCAACGAGATCGAGAACCTCCGGCGGCAACTGCTGGCGATTGCGCCGCAGTGGAATATTGGGTGAAGCGCGCGCGCTGTGTCTGCTGAGGGCGGCGCACGCATTGCTCAATTATTCTCAGCTACGCATGCAGGTGTGGGGTCAGGTCAGTAGACTGGCGCATAGCCATAGTTCACGAGCCTTCGTGAAAAGATGGTCGGGGAGCCTCGGGATTGACCACCTCGGGGCTTTTTTTTTCGCTGGTGCAGAGCACCTTCCCGTCGACCGGGCCGAGGGACGTAGTTGCACGCAGCCGATTCGCCGTGGCCACTATCCGGTCGCCGGTTAGGAGCCAGACATGTTCACACCTCACTGGACCAAACGCCTCAGCTTCAGCCTGAGACTGCTCAGCGCTGTCACCCTTGCGCTCTCACCGGTCTGCGCTCAGCTTGCGAACGCCGAGCCGCTGCACAACCGCGCAGTACCCTGCCAAATCGGCAATGACGCTGCCATCGAGACGGACCACGCTGTCCCGACTGGCCCGCACCCGTCGCAGGACGGCCAATTCGGCATCAGCGCGGATGCCAACGCCTACACCGTCGATACCGGTGCCGGGCTGGCATTCAAGATCCGAACACGAGGGGCCAACGGCGGTGATCGCGGCAAGGGCGACATCGTCTCCCTGCTCTGGCATGGCGTGCAGTATCAAGATCCGCGTAAGGGCAGTCAGGTGAACTCCGGTTTTTCCGGCCTGTATGACGGGGACGATCGCGTCAATGTAGACGCGGCACGCGTGGGCAACGACGCCATCAAGGTCACCGTCAGCGCCGGGGCATTGACCCATGTCTACATGGCGCGCCGCGGGCACCCCAACATCTACATGGCCACGTATTTCACGGCGGAGCCCAAGCCCAACCTTGTGCGCTTTGTCGTGCGGGTGCCGCATGCACGCCTGCCCGACGGCCCGCAATGCGCAGACATCACCACCGCCGTGCGCGGTGTAGAAGCGCATGATGTTTTTGGGTTGGCCAACGGCGAAACCCGGTCCAAGCATTACTCCAACATGCGCCTGAAGGATTGGCAGTACTTTGGCGCGACCGGCCCCGGCGTGGGCATGTGGATGGTGCGTGACAACAACGAGGGTGGGTCTGGCGGCCCGTTCTACCGCAGCCTCCTCGACCAGGGCACTGAAGACCAGGAACTGACCTACATCGTCAACTACGGCGAGAACCAGACCGAGCCCTACCGCATGGGCGTGCTCAACAGCTACGTTCTCGCCTTTACCGACGGCGAACCGCCCCGTGACATGAGCACCCACTGGTTCAAAGACATGGACCTGCCCGGCTACGTGCCGGAAAACCAGCGCGGCTCACTTGAAGGCCATTTCACTGGCCTGACAGAAAACGCCCCGTATACCTTGGCCCTCAGTAACGCGCACGCGCAGTACTGGGGCGATGTCTCTACGAAAGACGGCCACTTTCACCTGCAAGGCATGCTGCCCGGCCAGTATCAGGTGACGCTCTACCGAAATGAGCTGCAGGTGAAACGCTTCAACGTAGACATCCAGCCCGCCCGCACAACGCCTTGCGCGTGTGGCGGTATCGATCACGATCCGCAACACGATGCCGCGCTATGGCGCATTGGCACCTGGGATGGCAGCCCGCGCGAATTCCGCAACGGCAACCAGGTCACGGTCATGCATCCATCCGATGTTCGGATGCAGCCATGGGGCGTGCCCCCATACATCGTCGGGCGCTCGACCCCGGCCAGCGATTTCCCTGCGTATCAGTGGAAAGCCATCAACGGCACGCTGGTCGTGCGCTTCCGGCTGGAGCCGCACGACATGGCTGATCACCGGCTGCGCATCGGCATCACCACGGCCTTTGCCCATGCCCGCCCGAGCATCACGGTCAACCAGTGGAGCGCACCGGCGCCGCAACCCGCAGTTGAACCCACCACCCGTAGCCTCACGGCGGGTTCCTACCGCGGCAACAACGCCACCTTTGCCTTCGACGTTCCGGCGTCGGCCTTCGTGGTGGGTGAGAACGAGCTGAAGATCAACGTCACCAGCGGTAACGCCGGAGAAGGCTTTCTCAGCCCCGGCTACGCCTTCGACGCCATCGATTTGCTGAAGTAGCGGGCACCCTGACCAGCGTGCCAGCGTGCCGGCCTGCACGCGTCAAGCCGCCAGCTTCACGTTCGGGCCAGGACTCTCCGACTGCTCGCCCGTCGGCTGGACGGCCAACTGATAGCCGCGCGAGTAGACCGTCTTGAGTTCGACGCCGGTCGCCGGGCCAAAGCCCAGCTTCTTGCGCAATTTGTAGATGTGCTGTTCGATCGAGCGCTCGGCAACGCTGGCGTCTGTGCCCCATACCGCAGAGGCGATTTGCTGGCGTGACAGAAACGCCCCCGACGAAGAGAACAACAGCCAGGCCGTGGCGAATTCGCGCGCGGTCAGACGAATGGGTACGCCATCCAATGTCGCGGTGCGGGTCAACCGACATAGACGGTAGGGCCCGGCCACCACCTGCGTATCGGGCGCGGCCTGCGTCGACTTGCCGGCCCCGCGCAGGATGCGGCGAACGCGCGCGCACAACTCCTCGGCGCTGAAGTGGCCGGAAATGATGTCGTCGATACCGGCGTCGAACGCGCCGAGCATCTCGTGGCGGCCGGCAAAGTCGCCAAACACCAACGTTGGCCGGCACATGTTGGCGTTGCGCTCGCGCCCCGAGAGCAACTGTCGGGCGGCCGTGCTGAACTGCTTCGCATCAATCATCAGCAACGCGAAGGCCTCGGTGTGCCCGGTGCGCATCAGCGCCAATGCGTCGTCGAATTGCACGCACGTCACGCCCTGCGCTGACAGGCAGGCCGCTACATAAGCAAAACTGGTTGGGTTGGTGGTCAGTACAGCAAATTTCATGGCAAGCCCCCCGACGGCGCGGGGTCGATCAACATGTCCACCCCGCTTGTTATGTTTTGCGAAAGCATAGCGTTCACAGTGTGTTCATCCATCGCTATGACTAGCGATACGGCGAGGGGCCAGCCGACCATCGCCCCTGCAGCGGCGGCGCAGGTGACGCGGTCGACACCACACAGCACACCGGATCGGCCTGTGACACCGCTCAGGATGCGAAATCCGTGATCACCGTCACGCCGGCGCCTTCAAACCGGTTCATGTTGGTCAAGGCCTCGATCGAGGCGCTGAGGCTGATCTCCCGGCGGACCATTTGCCCGGGCTGCAGCTTGCCCGTGCGGATCATGTCCAGCATCGGGCCATAGCGATGCGCCTGCATGCCGTGGCTGCCCAGAATTTCCAGCTCATGCGCAATCACTTTGCTCATGGGGACGGCGGGTGTCGTGTGATCACCCAGCATCAGGCCGACCTGCACATGCTTGCCGCGCCGGCGCAGATTGCTGATCGAGTTGAAGCACGTGGTGGGATGGCCCAGCGCATCGAGCGATACATGCGCACCTCCTTGCGTGATGGCCTTCACCGCCTCAACCACATCAGACTCACGCGATGCGTTGACCGTGGCAACAGCCCCCACCGAACGCGCCAGCTCCAGCGCGCTGTCTGAAATATCGATGGCCACGACATTCGCGCCGATGGCGTTGGCAATCATGATGGCCGACAGGCCCACGCCGCCGCACCCGTGCACAGCAACCCATTGGCCGGCGGAAGTCTTGCCCTGGTCGACCACCGCACGAAACGCCGTCACAAAGCGGCAACCGAGGCTCGCTGCCGTGGTGAAGTCCAGGTCGTCCGGCAGGCGCACGAGGTTCAGGTCGGCATAGCCGATACCAACGTATTCAGCAAACGAGCCCCAGTGCGTAAAGCCCGGCTGGAACTGTTGTTCGCACACCTGTTGATGCCCCGCATGGCATTCAGGGCAGTGACCACAGCCGCCCACAAACGGCACCGTCACCCGGTCACCCACCTTCCAGCGCGTCACATCCGCGCCCACCGCCGCCACCACGCCGGCCAGCTCATGACCGGGCACGTGCGGAAGCTCGATATCGGCGTCGTGGCCCATCCAGCCGTGCCAGTCGCTGCGGCACACGCCGCTGGCCATCACCTGGACGACCACGCCATCCGTTGCCGGAGCCGGGTCGGGAACGTTCATGTGCTTCGGCACGGCGCCGAAGGCTTCGTAGACTATGGCTTTCATGATTCCAACGCAGAGCGGATGAGCGTTGCAATATAAGCTGCAGTCGCCGAAAGTATCTTTCTATTTCGAGGGCGTTTCTGGAGTCTTTCGAAGCGCCCTTTCTGATTCCGACACGCCGTGGAAAGGAGATTTCATGGAAGCACTGGACGCCATCGATCTGGGCCTTTTGGATCAACTCCAGCAGGACGGACGCGTCTCAAACGCCAAGCTGGCGGAGCGCTTTTCCTTGAGCGAAGCGTCATGCTGGCGGCGGCTCAAGCGCCTGGATGATGCCGGCCTCATCGAGGGCTATCACGCAGCGCTCGACCGCCGCAAGCTCGGGCTCGGCGTGATGGTGTACGTGCAGATCATGTGCACCCAACACACCGAAGAGGTCACGGCGGAGTTCGAACGGCTCATCCTCGCCAGCCCCAACATCCTGGCCTGCGACAACACCACGGGCGAAGCCGACTACCTGCTCCAGGTGGTCGCCAATGATCTGGACGACTACAGCCGCTTCGTAGAAAAAGTCCTGAGAAAGCTGCCCGGTGTGTTTGGCATACGCTCGAACATCTCGCTTCGGCAGGTGAAGTCGACCAAGCGGTTGCCGATTGTCTGAGGCGGCCCAGACGGCCACACATCGCCGAACAACCGCGCGCCTCATCGCTGGCAATGCCTGCATTGTCGCCCCCCCCCCCGGCGCCGGATCGGTATTCAAGATCCGAACGCCAGGGGCCAACGGCGGCGATCACGGCGCGGAGCAACGCGGCACGCAGAACAGCATCACACCACGGTGTCCTCTTCGGTCTCGTCATTGGACGGCGCAGGCACTTGCGCAACCGGCGGTTCCGCCATCGCGCTGTCCTCACCCACCTCCTGTGAATCATCTTGCCCAGCAGGCGACTGCGACGGGTCTTCCAGGCGCGCCTTCAGGCCGGCCAGGTAGTTCTCGGCATGGTCCTGCGCCTCTGAGACACCCAGGTTGATGCCCGCGTTGATCGCCTTCTCGGCAACGATTTTGGTGATGCCCTCTTTCATTGCCAGCCGAACCTCCGGGCCACCAATGTTGCCGACGGCGGCGGCGGCCAGGTTCAGGCCCGCCTCTTCCAGCGCCTTCTTCACGTTGCCGCCGCTGACCATCGCATGCAGGATGTTGCAGCCTTGGGACTCGGCCTCCAGCGCCGTGGATGCCGCGTCCGCAAGCTCGCCAATGCCAGGAATGAAGCTCAGCGCCCCAACCGCCATGGACGCCCAATCCAACAGCTTGCCTTCCACCTTGAGCGCGGTATCGATGGCGTGCATCAGGAAACCGCCGTTGTGCTTGGGCGACTTGATCTCGGGCTGGTCGGCCGTGCCCATCAGCATGCTCGCGACGGCCATCTTGTCGGCGTCGGTCTTGGGCGTGTAGGTCTGCGGCTTCTGAACGGTCTGGTTGGCCTGCGACAGGTTGCCGTAGAACTTCTGGAAATCGCGGCCCGCGATATTGCCGGAATCCACCGTATGGCCACCGCCAAAATCAAAGAAGCCGTGGTGCGTCTTGTAACCCGTGATGGCGTTGTTCATCAGGCTGAACAACACCGGGTCTTGCAGCAGATGCGTTGCCGCCTGACGCACGTTCGGGTCGAGCTGCTTGTTGTTGGCCATGCTCGACAGCTTGTCTCGCGTGAGATCGCCATCGCCAAAGAACGCTGCCTGATTGCCGTTCATCGTCTTGAGCGTGTTCAGCTCGGTTTGCGTCAGGCTCATGGATGACGACGCGGCTTGCAGGAAGTCTGCCTTCTTGACCTCGCCACCGCCGGTCAGGCGGTTCCAGGCGTCTTGATGGTCGAGGAAGTACTGCGCGGCCGCGATGACCTGCGGCGGTGTCTTGCCTGTCTTGGCGTCTCCGTCAACGATCTGCTGGAACTCGTCTTTGCCAAGATTCTTCGTGAGGTTGTCGGAATACTTGTAAAGCTCACGCAGCGCGTCGCTTTCCGACATGACAGACGGCTGACCATTCGCGTTGCCGTCAGACGGGACGTAGTTCTGCTCGAAGCTCTTGGCCTGTTGCTCGTTGAACGCACTGACCTGCGCGTGCTCGGCAGTAAAGGCATCCAGGTCATTGGCCTTGATCTTGCCGCCGCAGCGGCCGTCACCTTGCGAACCGATGGCGGTGAACAGGCGCTGGTCTTGCGCCAGCCCCTGCAGAGCCGCCTTCAGGTCGGGCGGCGTTGAAGGGTCGTTGATCTTGTCCTGAAGGCCATCCCAGCTGATCGGGCATTGGTCCTTATGCCGATCCAGCACCGACACGATCTGCACTTCCGATTGGCTCAACGTGCCGCCGTTCCACGTTACGGTGGATTGCGGCGACTGGGCCTGTTGCGACGATGCCGCACCGGACTGCTGAGGCGCCGCATTGGGCTGCGCCACCGCAGGGCGGTTGCCACTGTTCTGGGTGACGTCGTCGTCATCGTCATCATCGTCGTCGTTGTTTTCAGACGCGAGCGACGCAGCCAGCTTGGCGCTGATGCCTTGGTAAAGACTCAGTTGCGTCTGGTCGTCGGGGCCTTGCTGGCCGCCTGGTAAACCACCCATGCCGGCGATGGTCGTTGCGGTATCCACGGCCGCTTCGGCCATATCGCCCCGGCTTGCGTGCTTCGCCTCGCGGCTCGCAGTGTTAGATGAAGACATGTGAACGGACATACCTGCTCCACTTGAATGTGTCGTTGCGATCTGTGGCAAGGCCGGTGTTTCATGATCACGTGCGGATCACGCGTGCCGTTGGCCTTGTACGGATTGCGTTTAGCTTCAATCGCCCACCGACTCAACGCACCAACGCGCCAGCGCTGACCAAGTGGGCACGTGTGGCCCGTGCGTTGCGCGGATGCCTGGAAACCCAGCGTAAGAGTGCGAAACGTCAGGATCGGTAGCCCGCCCGAAAACACGGCGCGGCATCCGAAGTGGTGAAGCGTCGATTGCGGCTGAGAAAGGAACGCCAACGTGCTTGCAGCGATCTGCTTGTCTGACATGCCCTTGAGCACGCTGGCGATTCGCCGTAGAAGCGGAATCTTCGCGTTGCTATTCGCGGCTCGATTTATCTTCGCTTAACTTTTAGCTCGATATAAAAGCTAAGAGTTTCTTCGATGCATACGTGATCGACGCCGTAGGCAGCAATCACCTATCGGCCGGGGTGGCGAACGAAGGGTTCGCCTCCTCGCCTCTTGCGCGAGCCGGCGCAAAGGGTTGTGTCCAAAGCGGTGTCGCCCTTCACCGCCTGAAATGCAATGCCATGTGATCGCATGGAGAGCACAAATGAAACCCACCGGAATCACTCCAGTTTTGCTGAAGGGCAGCGTATCCGATGCCGCTCCCCTGCCGGAGAACCCACTCAAGCAAGAACACGAACCACGGCGGCGTAGTGCGCAACTGCGGGATCTGCCCTCACGCAAGAAGGCATCACAAGCGGTCGGCTCCGAGGAGCCTCGTTCGCCGGTGTCCCGTACGCGCATTGTGGATGCGGCACAAAGAGAGTTTGTTGCCGCCCAGATTTACAAGGCCCAGGTCATGTATCACGCCACGACCTCGCACAGCAAAGAATCCATTCAAAAGGGCGGATTCTCTGCGCATAGAAAATCAGGAGGCGCAACCGCTGAACTGATGGGTCAGGTTGCCATATCTGAGCAGTTCAACCAGAACGCGAAGACGCACCACTACGCTTTCACCGATGTCGAGAACGCAAAGGCATTTCAGAAGAGCAATCTGAGGACTGCTGGGCCGCCTGCAATCGTGAGGTTCTTCAAGGAACACACGTCTTTTGAGCGTGACCCGGATTTTTCACTACCCGCAGCAAGAAGAACATCTGCAGACATTCCCGCGAGGCAGATCCTGAAGTCGCGCCAAAGTCCGCCCACTGCAGAGGAAGGCGAGATGATGCGTCGTGCGCTTGCGCATGAAGGGATTGAGGTCAACCAATCGGAAGCGGGTCGGCTCTTGCGAGAGGTTCAATCGGACTCCGAAGACGATTTTGCGGAGGCGCAAACCGATCGGAAGAAGCCTTTCTGGCAAGAGACGCGAGAAGGGAATGTCGACCTCAGCCGTGAGGCGTTCCTCAAAAAGCGCAACGCGTGACAGCGGTCACACCAATCATGGTTACGCGAAGCTGTATTGCCATGCGCAATTTCGCTTCGGTCCGCACGCTTTCTGGCGAACACCAGCAGGATTCCCCTGATCTTTTACGCTGCCTGTATTTGCATCAGCAACGGAAAGACCAACATGGGATGCTTTGTCTCCAAGCATGCACCGCAGCACGGCCACACCGACTACTCTGCCACTCGCACTAACACGGCCCCAAGTTCGCCGGGTTCCACAACCTCAACCCCTGCGCGGGATCGAGGCCACGGGTTGCAAGATCTGCCGCAGCGCAATAGCGCTGGAACACGAGGGGCTTCGGCCTCACCCCTATCCAACCGCCGTCGCGCCACCTTGCCGGGAACGAGTGCGGCAGCACAGGCCGAAAGCGTCAAGGTTGGCGGCCGACACTACCGATCCATTGATTCTGTAGACGCAGCCGTCAAGACAGCGCTGCTCGCAACCTATGACCCGGTGCACGCGCTCGGCCTGACCAATGACTCGCGCTTCTATCGTGTGACAGAGTCCAAATGGGTCAGTCAAGGCAGTATTCGCGGCAACCCCAAGTCCATGGCCTCAGTTCTGCATCACGAGGCAGTGGAGCCAAACCACCATCACCGTCCTGGTATCGAGCAAACGGAATACCACTACAACATTGCACACACGGTACAGCCCTTCAAACCAGCCGAAATCCCGGCCAAGGATCTGGGGCATACGTTGAATGTGATGTGGGGCAGCGTTGCGGCACAAGGCGCGCTGCAGTATGCGCGGGATGGTCATGCTTTGGTGGAGATGACACTGGGCGACCTTCGTAGAGCCGGCGGCGGCAAAGTCTTCTTCGACGCAATACGCTCAGACGACGAAAGGTCGATCCCCTTGATCGTCACCCTGCCAAAAGGGACGGCGGTGCCGGTCAAGGTTATCGACCCGGCATCTCTTGCGGTTTCGGACGAGGATTGACCGGCCTGGCACATAACGCCGCGGCAACGCGCCGGCTAGCCGGTCTTGGGCAATGGCTGCCCATGTACCGGCGCAACATCACCGCATCAACCTTGATGGCAGAAGGTGTGTTGAAGATGTTTGAACTTTGCGCAACCAAACCGTTGCCGGCGCGGCACAGATGGCCACGCGCGCGTGCATTACTTCAGCGCTCCGCCAGCTTCCAGCGCGGCAAGCCCGATTGCACTGCGTGACTCCACGCCAATCTTTTTCATGATGTGCCCCACGTGGGTGCGCACCGTCCAGTAACTCATGTTCAGGGCCAGGGCGATCTGCTTGTCTGACATGCCCTTGAGCATGAGGTGGCAGACCTCGCCTTCGCGCACGGTCACGCCAAACTGCTGCTGGAACCAGGCAGACGACCCCACGCCCCGTGCGACGAGATGAATCCGACAACCAAGCGCAGGGCCATCGGGGGCGGCCAGTCGCTCCACGCAAAACCCGAAGCCTTTCCATTGCCCGTGGCGTGATCCGTTGGCCGCCTCTGTCAATTGCTGATAGAGCGCATCTCGCTCTTCCATGCAAAGCCCGATCATGATGGCGCGCGCCTTTGCATTGGGCAGGGGCGGTGACTTGCCGTCCAGCATGAATGTCGGCACGTGCGCACCGGCATCAGCAGCAGCGCCGACTTCCCCCACTTCCTGGATGACGCGAAGTTGATGCGCATTCAACAGATGCGGCTTCAAGAGGCTCAGCAGCAATATCTCGCGATCGCCGAAACGCTTGTTTGGGTCACTGGTGCTGAAGCGATAGTCCAGCAGCATCCCGTTGGCATCGGGCAGGCGCAGGCTGATGCCCGGATACGCCTTGTGCCGGCACAAAAAATCGGTGAAGTACTCAGACTTGCCCCAGTCAGAGCGGCAGATCTTCCGCTCGATCACGACGGGCTCAAAGCTGCCCGTCAGGCACTGCGCAATCGAATCGACCCCATGGAAGTACTGCTGATACTCACTGCGCATGGCCTGGTCCCGGCCCCACAGCGCGCTTGGCCGTGTCTGATGTACGCCGTCGCGCCCCCACTGGATATGCGCCGCAAGATCGAAATGCAGGAGTGACCCCAGCTTCTCTGCCACGTCCGGACGTTCGAGAACGCTGCCGCTCGATGCCTCATGCAGATGCCCGGTGATATCGAGCAGGGCCCGTAGTTCAGCTGTAGAGAGATCCATCGATCGCTTGGCCGGCTTGCGGCCGGTGTTGAGTCTGAAAATCCATCGTGATGCTCCAAGCGCGTCCATCCATACGACAGGTATATCGGCACAACGGCCGAGGCCTATAGCCGGTGTACTTCAGATCGGCCCGAACGCCTAGCGCAGTTGTGCCGCGCCAGCCATCGCTATCCATAGCGATGGTTGCGGGCCGCCCGATTTTGCGATAGTGCGCCTCATGAAGGCTGGTTGCCGCGGCTGCGAGCCGCCGCCCCGTCCTTAAATCAAGTTGCATCGTGCTTTTCGAAGAGGAACCCGCATGCCAGCGCAAACACCACCGTCGACCAGTCCGCCAGACTTATGCCGCCCTGGCCTTCCATCGACCGCCATGGTTGCGCGTTGGGATGTTGTTTCCACATCGCTGGCTGTCATCTTTTTGGACACATCGCTGCTCAACGACTCCACTTGGCTGCCTTCACAGCCCAAGCTGCAGCCCATGGCGCTGGAAGACGTGCAGCAGATGCTGAGTGGCGCATTGAAATCGCTTGAGCCGGCCACCGGCATCGAGCCCAGCGCATCGCCCACCACGCTGGAGCCGAAACCCCTCACCCCGCGCCAGTGCGACATCCTGAAAGAGGTGGCCTGCGGCCGCTCCAATTCAGAGATTGCCGAACGGCTGCATATCAGCGTCGAGACCGTCAAAACGCACGTGCGCCAACTGCTCGTGCGCATGGGTGCACGCAACCGCACAGAGCTGGCGACGATCTACCAACGCAGCCGCTAAGCAGGCCAAGCAGCGCCTGGCTCGCGCAACATTTCGCGTGCGGTACGTTCTGATTGGGAGCACAGCGCAGCCGTTTGATCCGGCTTGCTGGCATGGGTCATCACATGGCCGATTGCCGCATGTGACTCCGTTTGACGCTGGGCGAGCGCCCTAATGCGCGCAGATTCGCGCGCAGATTCGTACACCCCCCGCTGCACTGCGAGCGCGCGCAACATGCGCGCACCCTTCGGGCTGCGAGGGGTTGTCCGGCAACCTTGCGATGCGCCGTTACATCAGCGCGCCAGCGTCGCAACCTCCGCGGCACTCAATGCACCCGCCTGAACGCGGAAGCCCTGAATGCGCCCGTTGAACGATGGATGCGCCCAATTGCGGCCCAGGAAGGTGACCTGATCGCCCACCTGGCGCGGCGACAACAGCATGTCGTCGTTCTTCCCCACCTCCGTGCCGTCTACGTAGAGGCGGCAGGTGTTGCCCTGCAGCGTGACCGCCACATGAACCCAGCGGCGAATCGGCAGGGGCCACGGCGCTTCCACAACCTGCGCGTCATTGAACGTTGCGCCAAAGATCATGAAACGCAGCACGCCCGAGCCCGACTGAGGCGCGATGGCCATGGCTGCATTCGCGTCCTGCCCTGCGAAGAACATGCAGCTATCCCAGTGCAGCCCATTTGCGTAGGCCCAGAAAGACAGGCTGAAGTCGTCCAGGTCAGCAAACAGCCCAGACGGCAACTGCAGGCCTGCCTTCTGGCCGTCGAACGCGATGGCCTTGTCGTTGACGCGCCCGTCGCCCCAGGTTGCGCCGTCCAGCAGCGTGCCCTCCACCAACGTCCGGGTGCCGGCAGCGGTCAGCACCGCCCCGACCGTGCCGGTGCCGTTCGGGTCGTTCAGCGGCAATGACAGACGCAACTCACCCGGCACGGCAATGCGCGCCACGTTGGAGCCCGTGTTCGGGGCACCGTTGCCCTGCGCGCTGATCTGATAGAACCAGATGCCGTTGGGCGGGGTATCGCTATAGGTGAGCAGCTCGCTGGCCGAGACCGTGCCCAGCAGGCTGAAGGGGCTGCTGGCCTGGCTGGCGCGCTTGACCGCATACGACGTCGCGCCCACGCTGCCCCACCACGACAGCACAACGCGGTTGCCGCGCAAATGCGCTGTGAGCCCCGACGGCGGCTTCATCGGCCCCGCATAGGGCGAGAGACGCTGCGTGAGCGTGGGGTACATCACGTCGTCGCTGCTGCCGCCGTAGTTCGGCTCGCACCACGTCACCATGCGCGCGACGTTGGGCGCCGCCAGCCCCATGCGGTTGACGTAGTGGTTGTAGATGGGCTCCCACGCATTGCGGCGGTGCTGGAACGACTGGTTCACCTCCGTCCACGGCGCCGGGTGCGGGGCGGTGGGGTTCTGCTCGCGTGCATAGGGCATCGCGTAGGGCTTACCGTTTTCGTCCAGCAGGTTCGATCGCGCCACGTACTCGGCCGCAGAAAGGAAGCGGTTGTTATAGAGCCCGTAGAGATCGTCGCCCTGGTTCCAGGCCATCTCCATCAAGTCCCCACCCAGCGACATGCCCAGCGTGGAGTGGCCCTGGTCGCGGCCGCTTTCTTCCCACTGCCCGAAATGGCCCGGGTGCATGTAGTACACGCCGTGCACGATCGAGCCATTACCGAAGTTGCGCAGCTTGCCGCGGTTGTTGCCCGCGTAGCAGTCGTAGGCCAGGCGGTAGAGATCCGGCTTGTCGCAGAACACGCCGATGGCCATGGCGCCCGCCATCGAGGCCATGTCCCAGTTGGCATGCGAGCCGATGCGCCCGTCGCTGAGGAAGTTCGAGCAGATGGGCGCGAAGACGTTGAGCAGCATGTCCTGAAAGCGCTTCAGGCTTGCGGGTGCCCAGCCGGAGTACGTGCGCAGAACTTCGCCAATCTGCGCCAACTGGTGGCCTTGGATGCCGGCCAGGATGATGAAGGTGTGGTCATCATGGGCGGTCGAGCCCGGCGGCACCGTTCCGATCACCTTCAGGGTGCTGGCCCAAGCGTCCAGGAACTCCACGGCCTTATCGGCATAGCGGTTGTCTTGCGGGTCAGACAACTTCCAGTGCAGGACCAGAGACCACGCGCGCCAGATGTCGACGTACAGGTTGTTCTTGCTGCCATCGGCCCGGTACACGGCGGGCAGCGGGAAGGGCTTGGTATCCAGCGTGCCGAAGTGATCGACGCCAAGCGTGTTCCACCAGTTCGTCCACGGCTGATCGCCAGCCTTGATATGTGCGCGGATGCGGGAGAACGCATCTTCAGTCACCAGCAGCCCCGGGTGGTGGAAGACGCCACTCTCATACGCCGACGCAGCCGTGGCAGGTGCTGGAGTGGTTGGGGCGGTCGGGACGCCCGGAGCCGTCGGAGCCGCGCCGCCTGTTTTCCCCTCCGGCTGGCCTAGCCCTGCTGCGGAAGCGTCTTCGCCCCCTCCGCCGCACCCCGGCAAAAACGGCAACAAGGGGAAGAGCCCCAGACCCAATGACAGCGCTCGACGCACAGGATTAGGCACCGCGCCGACGCTGGCGCGTTCCACGGATTTTTTCATCATGTATTGACCCGACCATCTTTTTTTAATGGCGCAACCGTATGGCAGCGTGCGAAGCCGCGTCAACGCAAATGGCCAAACGGTGAGAATTTTTGAGTGTTCGGGTGTGCGGGTGTGCGGCCGGTCGAACTCCGAGATTGCGGAACGGCTGCACATCAGCGTGGAAACCGTTAAAGGCCACATGCGCCAACTGCTCGTGCGCGTGGGAGCGCGAAACCGCACTGAGTTGGCGACGATTTATCAACGCAGTCGGTAGGGGTGGTGTTCAGAACTCGCTTGGCTGCACTGAGCCCGACCACAGACGCTTCGCTCCACCGAGCGCGTCTTCCCTCTTAATCCCTGCCAGCTTGCCGGATTGCGTGCCATGACGACCCACGCGGCGCCGTTGATCATCACCGACCGCTCACCGGGGAGGCTCGCGAAGGCGGTACGAACTGCGGCAGAGGCGCGGGCGCGAATGTCGTCAGGCTGATCAGCGAGCACACGCGACAGCGGGCCGACCTCGACCGTCATCTTCACTGCGTCGTCGATTGCCGCGTCCCGCGTTTCGCCCTCGCCGAATGGGACGGCTGCGTCAAAGGGCGAGATAGCGATATCGGTAAAGCCAGCCGCCGTCAGGATGCGTGCCACGCGTTCCCTGTCACCGAACGAAAACGGGCCGGGCGCTTCGGGATCGGGCAGCGCGCTCGGCGGGAGGATGCCCTTGAGCGCGCCCACCGGCAGGCGCATCCAATCGTTCTCGGCCGCACCGCGCCAGCAGACGAAAGCGACCCGGCCGCCCGGCCAGAGCGCGCGTCGCATATGCGCGAACGCCGCTGTCGGATCGTCGAAGAACATCACGCCGAAACGCGAGAACAGGATGTCGAACGTGCCTTCGGGCAGCGCTGCGCTACTGGCGTCGGCCACCTGAAACAGCGCCGGCGAATCCTTTGGCGCAAGCGCGCGCGCTCGGTCGATCAGCGGTTCGGATATGTCCACGCCCAGCACTTGGCCCTCCGCGCCAACGCGGGCTGCCAGAGCCAGACTCGACGCGCCCGCGCCGCAGCCGATGTCCAGCACGCGCTCGCCCGCTGCGGGCGCGGCGGCTTCTATCGCGGCCTGGCCGAACACCGCTACCAGAGCGTCGAGCCGCGCCTGGTTGGCGACCCAGCGCTCACCGCTTTGACCATTCCAGTCACCGACCTGATCCGCACTTTGCTTTGCCATGTCATCTCCTTGACTTGACGATCCGCCTTTCACCGCGCCGGTCTACGCAACCTTTTCGAAGGCGACGACGCAACGAGAACAGGGAATCTCTGCACTCAAACAACCATCGACTGCTGGGCGAAGATGCCCGCCATCGCGCCCTGCGAGGATGCCTGGGTAACGGAGGGCAAGAAGGGCGTGGCGAGGTCGCCGGCGGCGTAGATGCCGGGCATGCTGGTTTGGCGTCGGTCATCGACGTTGAGGACCACGCCGGTGGGCGTATCGAGCGTGGCGAGGCCCAGTGATTCATGCAGGCTTGCGGACGGCTTGTTGCGCGGATTGGCGAACAGGATGTCGACCGCGACATTGCGACCGGTATCGAGATTGACGGTGGTGATACGGCCCTTCTCGTGCGCGATCTCGACGATCCGGCCATCGACGAGAGGGATGTTGCGGCGCGCCAGATCGGCCTGAATATCGGGCGCGATATCGCGACCATCGGCGAAGACAGTCAACTTGTCAGTCCAATCGCGGAACAGCTTGGCAGACTGATACGACTGCGGGCTGGACCAGACAAGGCCCCAATGCTGGCCGGCGACTTCAAAGCCGTCGCAATACGGGCACGGCACGATGGACGTGCCCCAGCTTTCGGCAAAGCCCGGCATATCAGGCATCTGATCGGCGACGCCATAGCTCAGGATCACGCGGCGCGCCCGCAGGGTTTCGTGATCGTCAGTGACGACGCAGAAATCGTCGATGGCGCCAGACACGCTCTCAGCCCGGGCGTGGACGAGGCTGACTGTTGGATAGCGCGCAAGCTGCTGCCGCGCCTCGGCCAGGATGTCCAGCGGCGGCTTGTGGTCGTGGCCGAGCAGGCCATGCGAGTGACCTGCGAAGCGGTTGCGTGGCCGGCCGGTATCGAGAACGGTGACCTTGCGGCGGGCACGGCCAAGCTGCAGGGCGGCGGCGAGGCCGGCAAAGCTGCCGCCGACGATGATGACGTCATTCATGGTGAAGGGCTCCGTGTTGTGGATGAGGGGTGGGCCGGGGAAACCTGATCTGCACAACCGGTTGAAACCTGCCCTTATCTTGCACATTGCGATACTGAGTGGTATCGTATTAACCAATTTCAATACTGTCAAGTACCGTAATTTCCGTGACCGAAAACAACCAAAGCCGGCGCGGCCGGCCCGCCAACGAAGCGCTTCGCCAAACGATCGTCGACGCCGCCTGCGAACTCTTTGTGGAATTGGGTTTTCAAGCGACGACGATGGACAAGGTTGCCCAGCGGGCGAAGATATCCAAGCTGAGCATCTATCGGCACTTCGAGAACAAGGAGGCGCTGTTCAGCGCAGCCATGGTGGCCCGCTGCGATCAATTTGCACCGCAGGCCCTTTCTGAAGGCGTCGACGGTTCGGCCGAAGATCAGCTCATGGCGGTGGGCTCATCCCTGCTGCGCACGCTGTTGAGCCCCGACGTCCGCAGTGTCGAAGCCATGGTTTTGGCCGACAAGACGAATCAAAAGGCGTTAAGCAAGCTCCATTACGAAGCCGGGCCGGCCAATGTCGTCGCCCACATCGAGGCCGTATTGCGTCAGTTGCACGCGAAAGGGATGCTGAACGTACCGGATGCTCTCCTGTCCGCCCGCTTGTTTGGCGCGCTTTTCAAAGGATCCGATCTGCTGCTGATCGCGCGCTTCGATGAGGCTAGAGCAGAGGATGACAACGAAATCGAATCCTATTGCCGGGCGGCCGTCGCCATGTTCATCGCCGCGCACGGTGGCACCTAAAGGTGCGCTTTCACGGCCGATGAAGAACACGGAAATTCTGACAGGCCCGGAAATCCCAACAGGCCCGGCCTATCGGGTGCCCCCCTTGGCCCCGCGCTCCGCGTTCTGAACTCGACGTTCGAAGCTCCAAGCTCGACATGTGGAGTTCGGAACCTCTCGCTTGGACCTCTGAGCCCCATCTTTGGAGTTCCGAACCCCATGGTTGGACCTCTGAGCTCCATCTTTGGAGTTCCGAACTCCATGGTTGGACCTCTGAGCTCCGTCTTTGAACCTGTGAGCCTCATCTTTGGACCTCTGAGCCCCATCGTTGAACCTCTGACCCCCATGTTCCGAGTTCAGAGCCCCACGTTCGGGCCTCCAAGCTCCGATGTATCGGACCTTTGACTGCGGCGGTTGGACCTCTGAGCCCGGCGTTTGACGGTTTTAGCTCGGCACGCGGGTCTCTGACCTCGGCGCGCGAGTGTTTGAGCTCGAAAATTTGAATGTCTGCGAGCGGCGCTTGGGTGTTGGCGCTCGGCGTTTGGGCCTCAGACCGTGGCGGTCGGGCCTTTGAGTGTCATGCACGGCCCTTTGGGCTCGGCACGTAGAGGGCTGGGCGTTGTGCCCTGGCCTGGCGACCCCGCCCGTCGCGGGTTCGCTTTTACTGCTGTTTTTATTATTTCAGCTTGTTCGCGCGCTGAAGCACGCTCAGAACTTCCCACCGGTACAAGTCCACTGTCACACCATCCAGCGACGTCAGCATGAAAGCGCCAATCGCATCGAGAAACCCGGCCTGATATTCAACGGCCTTGTCCTTGACGTGAAGCTGGTATTCCAAGCGCAAAGTCTGCGGGATGAACTGCCGCTGCACCTTCATGTTCATTTGGGTGCGCCGCAGATAATCCCGCGCGCTCAGGGCACCTTGTGCATACAGGAGATTGTCTTCGATGCTCATCGGGCACCTCCGGACGGAGGACGTTGCGCGATGCAGGTGAAGTGACAGTTTGCGGGGCGATGCCCGCGTGGGATGGGTACAGCTTGGGTCGGTTGATCCATTGTCTTGCCTCTGGTTGAGTGAGGAGCCACCCACCGGTGAGGGTGGGCGGGCACACGACAAGGTCTGCAATACCGACGTTACTACCAAGACGGCAGGGCCAAGGCCCTCCCTGTCGAGGCCCGCCCATATAGGCGAACGACGACAGCGGTAGAAACTTGAGTTTCTTCCGGGTAGTGACGTGCGAGATTGCAGTCTCGGCTGCGGTTGTTGCCGCAGCGGGGGGAAGTTTAGCGGGGCAAGCTCTAAAGAAGCAAGCATGAAAATCCGTCGAGAACTGAGAAGGGGGCCTCGGCGATATAACCACTATTGATTAGAAACTCCGTCATGAACTGGGAAGTATGGTTTGTACAAATCGAATACCTCTAACCTGCATAGCGGCCCACCACACCACAACACATAGGGAAAAGTAATTCGCCTCGATCAATTTGACTATTGCCAAATTATCCGCGGCGGCAAACATTCGCGTAAATGGACAGCCCAACAAAAGATCGATTCTCGATATAAGCGGTTTTTTGCGACGCCCGCTAATTTCCCCCAGCTTAAAGGGTGCCCTGTTGAGCGCGCAGGGCGATTGCTCTATCGATCAGTCCGGTAATTGTTGGTGAAGCATTTCTGAAACCGAAGGTCGTCATAAAGCGCATCGGACGCAGCTCTAGGAAAAGCATCCCAAAAACCTCGTCGGCGAAGCTGCTCGAAATAACGCTGACGCCCGAAAAATCGACGACTATTTTCTGGTTCGGGCACATCTCAGCGAGATTGGATAGCTTTGTCTTTACGGGCTTTCCTGCTACGCGTGACGCAAAAGATCGCGCTTCTTTCGTCATCGTGAAGTTAACGACCTGGAGATTATCTGTCTCGTATTTGAACTCGACAATATCAGATGGCCTGTGAACCTTCCCTTTAAATTTCAGGGCTTGGTCAAGCCTTCCTGCATCGGCAAGATCGATCGTGGCATCAACAAGGGTACCGCTGAAAGGAATTTTTTCCGGGCGATACGATACATGATCATTATTCAGCTCTAATCGAGCAAAGTTCGCGTGAAGTTTGAAACGCCCTTTACTTAAGCGACAAACCTCAAATGATCCGAAGAGGCCATTTCCTTGATTGGTTGTGCTGTTTCTTGTAACGCCTTCCTTTACGGCTTCAGTTAGGGCATCCAGATCAGAAGTTATGGCTGGGCGCGCATTCCGAAGCGTATTAGCAACACCTAACCCCCCATCGCAAACTGTAAATTCGATTGCACGTCGCCTCTGACGATGTACTGTGAGTTGAACCAATCCCCCGATCTGAGATTGTGAGTGGTTCAACACGTTATCTGTGATTTCATTAAGCGCCCACTCGACAGCCGCTAGATCACTTCGCCGGAGATTGCTTACCGTGCTGAGAATCCCATCCACCAGCTTATTTACACAGTCCTGCTGCTCAACATCGGTTTTAAAGGTGAGCACTGATGACGGCGCGCTTCCTCGCGTCTTTGCGGGTTCGTATTTCCTCGGCTCGATCAGATGCGCCCAATTGGAGTTTCTAAATCGTCGACCTAAAAGCTCGTCGTCTGGGAGGGTAAGTGAAAAGTCGATATTTGAGTTCTTTAGCGCCAGAACGTACGAAAGAATAGGCAAAATTCCGGCGGGATAAGCCGCAGTGCACTTGCTGAAATCGAAACAAATATTATTGTATTTTTTCTCGTTTACAGCAACATGCAATGCAGCGATTACACGGCGATATTCTTCGCTCCCAAGTGGGCCCGCAGCGTAGACGACCTTTTCGTACTTTCCATTCATGTTATTACCCCACCTTTTTTGAATGCCTACGCTACAGCTAGGTTCAAAATCTAGCGAAGACGTTCTGAATTAAAGTTTCGACGTGAGCGGAAGCTTTGTGTTCGCCTACAACAAGGGAGTTTGGATGTCCGCACCCGTTTCTTAATTTTAGGCAAAGCTCCAGCTGTTCTTTGACGCTCTTACCGATGACGGACAGATTTGCAAGGATTTGCAGAAAATCGTATTCCTTCATGCGCGTTAGATCATCTGGAGTCTTTGCCTCTTTCCATTTCGAGTCTCTTCTCGTCGCCTCGGCATTGAAATTTGCCAGCCAATTATTTAGTACATGATCGTAGAGAACTGAGATGGCACCGACCCAGGAGAGAACTATGGCGGATCGATACAACTTGGCCTCGAGGGCTTTTACTGTCTCTTCAACAAAAGATCGAGTTGCGATGTTGGCTATTGTGGGAAGCTGTTTGCGTAAAGCTGAAACGACCAAAATCGTAACCGCGGGTAGAATTGGGCCGGTAATTTCGGCGACCAACGATCTTCCTGATACCGTAAGCTCCCAGCCGTCTGTGGTCCGCACGACAAGAGCCTTTGCATTCGAAAGACTTTTGGAAATATCCCAACTCTTTGCCGCCCGAAGTCCCACACTAATGGCAAATTCCCTGATCTCGCTTACTTTTTTTGGGCTTATAGGATCAAGCGCCAGGCAGATTAGTAGCTTATTACGAGCGGAAATCTCCTTCCGAGCGAGCAGCTCCTTAATTGTGTCTTGATCAAGCAAGTCGCGCCTCCAACTGCTGCTTAGCCGAGGCCGTAAGCGCGTATTGTCCTTTTGATGGTTCGTTGAACTTTCCGTCTTTTACTAGACTATGGAGGGTTCTGTTTAGGTTGTTTAGATGAGCGGCCCGGAAGTATTGAGTGGCGCTTCTTATTTCATCAAGTAATCGCTGACGGCTAAACGTATGTAAGCCTTCAGCCAATGTGAGCCGGATCGCAGCAGCCAAGACTAGGTCGGGACCAGTTTTTACCTGCAACCGCGCGGCTATTGTGTTTGTGGTTGACTGCAAAGGTGGTTTTGAAGCTCCTACACCGTCTTTTATCGAACTGATAGGTGATACTTCATCCCATTTTCGGTTTTCTGTGCCCTCCAGCTGGGATTTTTTATACAGATCAGAAACGGCCGACAACAGTGATGGTAGTTCCTCTTTAAGAAATGCTTCGGAGCCCTCATACTCCACCTCAATTGCGCCCAATTTGATCTTGATCTTGCTAATAGTCACGGCACCCTCCCCTTTATTCATTCGATACTCAGCGGAAATCCGACTTAGGCTGCAACGTATACCGACACCCCGTCCGGTAATTGCTACACCCCCAAAACGCCCCATTCTTCCCATTCCGCGCCACCAGCTTCACCCCACACGCCGGGCACGAAGGCGTGCGGTAATCCCCCTCAAACACCTTCGCCAGCAGCGCGGCCTGCTTGTGTTCGGCCAGCGCGCGAATGCGGTCAAGCACCGCCGGGCCGTCCAATAGCTGGATACCGGCAAGCTCTGAAAACTCCTGCACCGGGTTGCCGACATAACCCGACAAAGACCAGAACACGCCCCGCTTGACCTTGTGCGCCAGCATGGAGCCGCCCAGCCCCCGCACCTGTTCCACCTTCACGGGCTTGGACCACGCCTTGCACTGGACCACCGCCACGGGCGCGTCCTGGCCGGCCTTGTACAGCGTGGCGTCTATACCGCCGTCTGCGCCGTGCGGCACCGTCTTCACCGCAAACCCCGTCTGTTCGTAGTACTGCACGCACAGCAGCTCAAACCGCTTCCACTCAAGCGACTGGATGGCCTCCAGCGTCCAGCGCTGGGGCGTAGCGGGTTCTGCCGGTGTGGGGGCTTGCGGGGGTGTGGTGGTGTTGCGTGCGGGGTTGGGTGTGTTGCTGCCCGCGGCGTTGCGGGCGGGCTGGGGCGGCGCCTTCGGCGGGCGGGCGCGCCCAGCCGGTTCAGTGCGCGGGGGGCCAAGCCGGGCATCGGCCTGTTGGCTGCGCTCCCGCAGGTACGACAGCACGGCAAAGAAGGCGAGCAGCAGCGCGGGCATCCAGGCCAGCCCGCGCGCCAGCATCCCCAGGCCGCTCAAGAAGGGGTTGGCCGCAAAAGCGGCTGGGAGGATGTTGTGAAAAATCAGGTAACTGGCTGCCGAGCCAATCGCCAGCATCCACCACGGCAGCGCCAACAGCACATCGCTGGTGGATGCTTGTTTTCTCCTCCGCCCCATTTACTGCCCCCGGCCTAATGCTTTTAGATATTTAGGACTAGGCGCTTTCTCTGATAATCCGATTCAAATCAGGGCGCCGGTTTTTAATTGGGAAACAGCATAGGCGATGCATCGGGATTGCGCTGCCCCCGTTGGTGGGGTCTTTGGAGGTTTTTTTGGCGGGGGTTGATAAAGATCGAAACTGGGGCGCTGATATATGTTTGGTGAAAATCTGAATTAAGAGTTGGGCATATCTGGGGTGCGGAGGGGCGCGGGGTTGCGTGGCCCGGGGTGCGAAGCGTTGAGGGGTATTCGGAGGGAGTGTTTCCTTTCAGATTGGGCTTTGGCGGCGTGGCGTTTTGTACTTACTCGCGCAAAAACTCTCGGGTACGATGCGGCACCGCATTTGTCCACAACGACCGGATGCGAGCAGGTAATCCGGCGCATCAACCAACCCACCCAATAAGAAGACGGCTCAAACGTTGATGAACCTCTACAAGAAATCTCTCCTGGCGCTGGTTTGCGCCGCCTCTGTTTCGGCTTATGCCGCAGATAGCGCGCCTTCTGCCCCGAACGCACCATCGCCAAGCCCGGTAAAGAAGCGGAGCAAATGCGATTGCACCGCCATTCAGGAGAAGGCGGTCTCGTCGTTGGGGTTCGACCCGGCATCCGAGCAAGGTCAGATCATGCTGCGGTTTGTGAAGAAGGCAACGTCAAGCAACTCCAAGCTGAGCGAGCGGATACAGAGCTTCAATGAACCGTCCATGGCGGAGGAAAAGCTGTCAGCCGCCGAGCGGCTGCGCACCTTGGCGTTGATGAGGACCATGCTCACGGCCACGCCCACCGACTGCAAGGTGTATTTGGACGCCATCAAAGAAGAGGGCTCCACGGACTTCATGCACAAGATGTCGCCCCAAGCGTTGCAGGCCATGCTCGACACGATCGAGATCCGGGCGCTGCACGAGCCGTCCGATGACGACACGGACACCGGGGGCACGATCGAAGAAAAGCTGGAAACCCATAAATATTTGCGCACGGCGTTCAAGGTCGACGAAAACGGGGTGCGCACGCCTCCACCGACGCAATGCGAGCAAATTCCGTTGATGATCGACCACGTGCTGGCAACGCCGAAGCCGAAGCAAGACCGGGCATCGCTCGCCTTGCTTCGCGTGTTGGACCTGCACCCCTCTGCACCGCGAATGGTGTTGCGCCAACCCGAGACGTATTTGAACGAAGCTTTTGACGAGCGCGTTCTGCCGGAATCGATTCGCAGCAGCCTGCCAGCGGATGGCAGCCGGCCGCTTCCGTTTAAACGTGCAGTGTTTGATTTGGAAGTCGTCAGCAAGGGAGAGACAACAACCTCGCAACGCTTGACCAGCACCATCATCAACCGGCGAAACAATGGCGTCTTGGCTGCATTTACGGCTCCCACTGTGGCGTCAGGTGACGTCGACTGGACCGAGCTTGGGCTCGGTTATGGCCTGGCAACACTGCGGTCGCACTTCGTGGAGTCGAGAATCAACGCATCTCAGGCTAACCAGCTGGAGCAAGCCGCGGTCGTGGCGGCAAACACGCCGCTCAAGGAAGGCATGACGCTGCGCGTCCCATTTCCTCAGCCGGACTTCCGGGGCGAAAAAGAGCGTGTCTGCACCGTCGGGAGAGAGAGACAAGCCTCGACCGTTTTTGCAAAGCTGACTGGCGCGGCCATTGACCTGCATTGCAAGATGACCTCTGCTAAAGGTGGGGTCACAGAACTCCATACCGTCTGGTTGACGGACTATCAGCTGGAATCCGTCCTTTCCGTTCAGAACCAATATGGCAAGAATGAAATCGTCATTCATGATGTGAAGTTTGAGTAGAGCATCCCATGAGAATCGCCGCCCTCTCCGATATTCACGGCAACCTCGCCGCGCTGGACGCAGTGCTGGAAGACATTCAGGCCCAGGGCGTCGATCTGATCGTGAACCTGGGCGATATTGCCTCTGGCCCGCTGCAACCGCGCGAAACGGTGGATCGGTTGATGGCACTGAACCTACCGACCATTCGCGGCAATCACGAAAGGCAGGTTCTTGCGGGCGATCCATCGCGCATGGGCGCGTCGGATCAGTACGCGTTTGAGCAATTGCGGCCGGATCAGCTCGCGTGGTTTGCCAGCCTGCCCGTGCTTCGGTACATCGACGACGATGTGCTGCTCGTTCACGGCTCTGCCCAGCACGACCAGACCTATTTTCTGGAATCGCTTTCTGAGAAAGGCTGCCGCGCAGCCACGCACGATGAAGTGCTATCCCGCGCCGAAGATGCTGACGCCAAGCTCGTGCTGTGCGGTCACACCCATATGCCACGCGCGATGAAGTTGGTGGATGGCCGCTTTATCGTCAACCCGGGCAGCGTCGGCCTGCAGGCTTACAGCGATGCCTATCCGTTTGCCCACTCGATTGAAACCGGCAGCCCGCATGCGCGCTATGCCATCGTGACTGAACAGGAAGGTGAATGGAGCGCCGAGTTCCGTGCGGTCGAATACGCGTGGGACGATGCAGCGGCGATTGCGGAGCAGCGGGGTCGGCCGGATTGGGCGGTTGCGTTGCGCACTGGCAAGGTGGGCCAAGGGGGCTAGACATGCTCAACGACCTATTGAAACCGTTGCCCGCGATGCCCAAGATGTCGCGCGAGCAGTACACGGCGTATCGATGGCGCCTCGTGTGGATGCTGGTGGCGTGGGTCGTGTTTGCGTTCGCGTTCTACATGATCTGGGAACACACGGGCACTTTCGTCCGCTGCATCTTGAGCGTCATCGGCTATATCTTCGTGCCGGGTTTTTCCATCATCGAAGGCATTTTTACGTCGTATGAGACGTACGTAGCGCCGTACGAGAAATACGAGAAGAAATAAGCCGCCGCCAACGTCCCGCACACGCCACCCAATCTCCAACGCCATGCCCGAGCACATGAATGTCGCGATCGTACTGGAGCGCGCGACATCGCCCGCAGATCGGCGAACGACCATTTCCGCATTGGCAACGGCCTTTGCACGGTTCTTTGGAGAGCCCCAGGAGGTCTGCCGCATCAACTACGTGACCGGGGCGTCGGAGTGCGAGGCGTGGCCTGCGGGGCGGCGTCTGCTTGAAGAAGAGCCCGGCAAGCACGAACTGCTCTTCGTCTATGGCGCCCGGACGGCGCCACTTGATGGCTCGCGCAGCAGCATCCATACGGAAAGCAACGGCGTGCGGGCGAGCTTTGTGGTGTCTCTGCCTGTGCCGCTGAACTTGCCGCTCGCTCAACTGGAGCCGCAGCTTCTGAACGCGGCGGAAGCAATCGGCCGTCGTGCGGCAGACACGTTTGCAATTGCTGCTGGCTGGGAGCTTGAGCTCGACGTGGACTTGCGGCCGCAAGACGTATTGCAGGGCAGCTTCCCAGACTTTCCGTTGTGCCGGTGGCATCTGCACGAGCGGGGTATTACTCCCCGGATTGCTCGCCGTGGCATCGAGAAGAACGACCGGCTCGGCAAACATCGCTGGGTTCTCTAGCGCACACATGCTGGCTTGCGGGCTTCGGCAAGTTGCGCATTCGTTTCGAGCGTTCTCTTGATACTCATCTCGCTTTGCTCACCCGGGCTTGCGCAGTCATCTGCGGTCGGTTCGTTGATCGGTTTTGTTAGCGGCTCTTAAAGCGATCCATATATCAATGGAATATATTTCAAATTTCGCCTCCAGATCAATATATTCGCACTACCCCGCTCAACAACCGATGCTTGGCGTTAAATTCAAATCTCCCGGCAACTTCTCCGGACTAACTCTTAACTCGATTAGGATTATTATGAACATTCTCAACAAGATCTCAAATGCATTTGTCGGCCACCACACCGCCGCCTCGCATGCAGCAGCAGGCCCAGTCAAACCTTCGAATCAAAATCTTGAGAACGCAGCCCACAAGCTGAATGAGTTGATGTCGAGTGTCCTCTACAAAGCCGCTAAGTCCAAGGTAGGCTGACGCCTCTTCATCGTGATCAACGGGCGGCCTTCTGGCAATTGAAAATATCAAAATCAATGCCACTTGGCCGCACCGCCCATATTAAGAACCACTAACAAAACCGCTCTGGCGTCGTTTCGACTGAGCGTCAAGCGCTCCCCTTTTTTCTTTCTTTTCTAGAGCAACAGTTTCGTCTTTTGCGCGCTCCCCCGAGGGTGTTCCGTTCATATCATGGGTTATTTCAAATACAGGAGTTCCTATGGGATTGTGCGTTTCAAAACCTCGAACAGGAGGCGCCGATTATCAGTATGGTGGAGGGCAGGGGCATGCTGCTGATTCTTCTGGGGCTCCAAGCACGCAATCCTCGCCTGCCCGCAGTCCGTCCTCATATCACCTGGACAATCTACCTAGGCGAGCGCGCAACAAAGCAAGGGCACTGGAGGACGCTGTCAAGAATTCGTCCGTGGCGTATACGCATCCTCAATTGGCCGCATATGCCGACGCAGTTTTGCGAGCTGCCGGTACAGATGGCGTCAATCCAGAAATATCGACGCTCGACGGCGAGAACATCGAAACACTTGCGAATACGTACAACACAAGACACCCCGATCTGAACCTCAAGTGCTTTCCTTGGGCTGAACTTTTTCTTGAGAAGCTCTACACCTCGAGTGAGCCAACATGGCGCGCATTGTTCCGGCTGACCACTCAGAACAGACACAGGATCGCTGCGGATATCAGAACTCACGCTGATGGGGGAAAGACCGTGCTACTCCTGGAGTCGGCGCTGTCCCACACCTGGAATAAAAATAAGAATGAATATCAATTTATTCTCGGGCTTCAGTCATTGCAAAGGAATATTCAAACCAATTTCCAAAACTGCAAAATGGCTGTCATCGATGTTGAGGCGCAAAAATCTAAGATCGGATGCTCACTATTTTCATTGAACTTCCTGCTTAACGCATACCAAAAGGCTGATTTATTTAACAGCCTTCATGAAAGACTCAATGAAAACGGAAGGTGTTTTGAAGGCCACGAATCAGCGGTCATCGGTGGCATGGAATACATTGAAGGAACAAAAATACTGCCGCCAATCTTTTATAAGCACGCGCAGTCGCGTGGAACTATAGATGACTTTGTTAAACACCAAGGTCATCTTCAGAATACCAATGTGAGCACCAGCCAATCCGGCCCTCGCGAAACGCTTCAGGAGCGAGTGCAAAACTTCCGGGTGACCCGAGGGGAGCGCTCCTACAGCATGTCGATCGAGGCATCGCGGATGCGAAAAATCAGGAAGGCGATTGAGGACTTGTGATGTTGGTTCGCCCGGAGCGGCGCTCGCTTCCCGCCGAGACGCTTCGGAAGTACGCGCTTAGGCAGCCAATAAAAAAACCCGAAAGCCGGCAACCAGCTTTCGGGTGACGTAATGACTGATCGACGGATCGTTGATCGACCAGTCCTCCCCACATCAGTTGCTATAGATCAGCCCACGCGCGGCGCCATTGACGTAGATGCGGCCGTACGTGTTCCAGTCGCCCGCCATCACGCCGGAGCCACCAAACTGGTGTGCGTCGTCGTTAAAGCGCGACCACGTTGCGCCGCCGTCGTCAGAGTGGTAGATGCCCCAGACGCCGTTGAGCGTGCCTTCTACGTAGATGGCAGCGGAGTACGGCGCGCCCGCTTGTGCCTTGCCCAGGGTGAGCACGGTGGCGCCCATCGTGCCGTTGGCGGATGCAAAGGCGTTGAGCTTTGTCCACGTGGCGCCGGAATCCACCGAGTGGTACACGGCAGCGCCGTCAGCCAGCCAGATGTCGCCCTCGGCGTTGGGGTTGACCACCATCGATGTATCCCACCACGAGTTCCAGGCCATGTTTGCGTTGACGGAGCCCTGGCTGAGCGTGAAGGTGTGGCCGCCGTCGTTCGAGACGTAGACCTTGCCGCGCTGCCAGCTCCACGGTGCGCCGCCGGAGTCGTAAGCGTAGACCTTGTTGGGGTTCTTGCGGTCTGCGGCCAGGCGGTAGCCACGGGCGTAGCCGTTCCAGGTGGCGCTGAACGCCGGCAGGTTGGTCGCCGTCCAGCTCGCGCCATTGTTGGTGCTGTACGACGGCACTGAATCGGGCGGTGCCCAGGTCACGTTGTTGCGTGACGGCACGATCAGGTTGCCTACGTTGCTCTGGCTTGCGGCGGCGCCATTGGGCAGCGATGCAAACGTCGACCAGCTATTGCCGCTGTCACCAGACCAGAAGCCCTTGGTGACATGGCCGTTGGCGTTGTCCACACCTGCGGCAGCAATGTACGACGGGTCTGCCCACGACATGTCGGCGGAGTTGCCGCTGCTCCACGTGTTCAACGGGCCTTTGGTGGGCCGCGTCGTGAGGTCTGTATTGACCCACGTGCCGATGTCGCCTGCACTGTTGATGAAGTTGTACGAGGCACCGGGCGGCGCCGTCACGAGCGCCAGGGTGACCGTCTCTTCAAGGTTGTCGACCTTGGCGCTCCAGGTGGGCGCGGGCGAAGAGGCGTTCATGGTTTCGCAAACGCCGCCACCGTGCACGTGCATGATGTGGTCGCGGTTGGCGGGGTCGATCACAACGCTCTCGACCCAGCCGGAACAGCCACCCGAGGCAAGGCCGGTGTGCGGCATGCCGGCTTCGATTTCTCGCCAGGTGCTGCCGCCGTCGTCAGATAGCTGGATGGTCTTGCTGGTGTCGCTCCAGCCCGTCATGCCAAGGGCGATGCGGGCAGACGCGCCAAGACCAGAGACGGACACGCCGCCAAAGCCGTTGCTGATGGAGCTTTTGAGCAGCGTCCAGTTGCTGTCGTTGCTGCCCCCGAACTTGTAGAGGTAGCTCGGGCCGTTGATGCCCTGGCCAACGCCTGCGTTGAACACCGCGTAGAAGTTGCCGTCAGACGTGCGCACCACGTGCGGGATGTAGTAGCCCGACACCGCCTGCGGAACCGACACCGGGCTCCACGAGAACCCGCCGTTGGTGGATCTGTACAGGGTAGACGTCAGGCCCGCCGCGTTGGCGTAGTCCGGCGCAACGGTGGCCCACATGATCCACGTCGGCTGGCCGCTGCCCTTGCCCGACGTATCAAAAATCACCTGCTCCACGCCAATGGGGGAGCTGCCGCCGTTGACGGTGGTGGAAGACAGGCCAGTGCCTTGCGCCCAGGTGTGGCCGGAATCCGTGCTCTTCCACAGGCCAGCGGTGCGCGAGCCGTAGAACAGCGTGGTGGGGTTGTTCGGGTCCACCTGCAGGCGCTCGCCGGTGCCGCGTCCGTTGTCGTTGCCGCCCACCGGGAACGGCAGATCGTAGTGCGTCCAGGTGTTGCCGCGGTCGCCGGAGATGTAAATGCGGCCGTTGTGACCCTGCGTGACGGTAATGCCCGTCATCATGTAGACGAGCTGGTCGTTGTTCGGGTCGAGCGCGATGCTTTCAACACCGTGGAAATCGCCCTCGCCTGCGCCAAAACCGATGCCGTCGGTGATGGGCGTCCAGGTGGAGCTGGCCGTGTCCCAGCGGTAAGCGCCCCCAACGTCGGTGCGTGCATACAGCAGGCCCGCGTTGCTCGGGTGGTAGATGAGGCCGGTGACATACCCGCCGCCACCCCACTTGACGCTGGTCCAGGTGGTTCCCGACTGGCCGCTGCTGGGCGAGACGACGGTGCCTGTGGTTGCGGTTGTGGCCGGTGTAGCCGTGCCGCCGCTACCGGCGACGCTGCTTCCGTCGCCGCCGCAGCCAGCCAGAAGAGCGGCCAGCAGGGCCGGGATGAGGACGTTGCAATTTCTATTCATCGGGGGTCTCAAGACTTCGATTGTTCGATTGATCGATAGGCCAGACGGGCGGGCGAACCCTGCAGCGCTGCGGTAGCTCGTGCGTTTGGCTGAGAGCGTGGTGGCTGCCGGTGGATGCCACCCCCTACTAAAGTGGGGTGTCGCGCACCGGGTGCGATAAGACACCGCGCGTGTGCGTGGGTCAACGCAATGTGAGTTTTGTTGAGACTTGGGCCTGAACCACCCGATGGCGCTGGCTTTGCGTGGGCGGTGGAGCGCCGTGTTGGTGCGCGCAGAATGGGCGCACGCCGCGGGTGACGTGTCACCAGACAAACTTATAATGGCGCCCGGCCACCCGCCTACGCCGCCACCGCCTGCCGCGCACAAAACTTGCGCTGCATACGCAGTGGCGCCGCCGCCGCACCATCACCCGGCCGAGCCCTTTTGCCCAACGCCATGCCCTACCGCTTCCGTCCGTTGTCTGTTTTGTGCGCTGCTGCCAGCATCGCTGCCGCTTTGGCTGCGTGCAGCTCTGCGCCCACGCCGCTTTATCAGCAGGAGCAGTTTGATGCGGCGGCAAGCCCCTATGCGCGCACCTTCCACGCCAAGTCTGACGCGACGTGCGAGGCGGCACGCCGGGCGCTGCTGAGCCAGGGGTATGTGTCGAGCTCGCCCCGCGCCGACACGATCGACGGCAGCAAGAACTTCCAGCCGAGCAACGATTCGCACGTGGTGATCTCGTTCCACGTGGTGTGCGCAGAGGCCAATACCGAGGGCACGTCGAGCACGGCCTATGTGAACGCGGTGCAAGACCGCTACACGCTCAAGAAGACGAGCACGTCGGCAAGCGTGGGCTTGAGCATCCTGGGCTCGGTGTCGCTGCCCATCGGCTCGGGTGACGATTCGATGGTGAAGGTGGCAAGCGAGACGATTCCGGCCGGGGTGTTCTACGAGCGCTACTTCAACCTGGTCGACCACTTCCTGAAGATCGACCCCGCCCGCCATGACCGCAAGATCGCCAAGGCGGCAGAGAAGGAACACGTGGCCCCGCTGCCCGAACCCGCACCCACGCCGCAGGGCGAGCCGATGAAGATGACAACGCCGGTGGTGCCCACGCCCGCCGCGCCGCCTGTGCCGGTGGCGGCGCCGGCTTCGGCTCCGGCTGCTGCACCGGCTGCTGCACCGGCGTCTGCACCGGCGTCTGCACCGGCGTCTGCGCCTGCAGCGGCGCCTGTGGTTGCGCCGGCTTCGAAGGCGCCGGCGGATGTTGCTCCGGCATCAGCCCCTGCAGTGACGACCCCGGCACCAGCGCCGAATACCGCGCCCGCATCTGAACCGGCGAGTTCGACAACGGGCGGCGCGAGCTGAGCGCGACGCACGCGTCGATTGCCGCTACATAAAAGGAAAGCCGCCTTCGGGGCGGCTTTTTTTGTGGGGGCGCTGTATTGGAGTGCTTCTGGCTTCTGCGGGCGTCAGTCAGGCAAGCACGTGCGCAACGTTCGTGCGAGACGGGCCGCTTCACTCGCATCGGCAATGTTGGCGAAGCCGATCACAAGGCCGCGTGGCGCGTGCAACATTCGGGCATTTGCATACCAGATCGAAAGTGGCAGCACGGCGAGCCCCGCCTCACGGGCACGCGCGGCAACGGCAACATCGTCGACAGGGCCGTCTGCCCCTTCGGTGAACTGCACGGCGAACTGGACGCCACCGGGCGGCAACTCGACATGCAATCGGTCGCCAAACGCACGCTCCAGCGCGTGCGCGATCAGCATGCGCCGCTGCCCATACAACGCGCGCATGCGCTTTACGTGGCGCGCGAAATGTCCTTCGTCCATGAAGTCTGCAACCGCCGCCTGCAACAGCGTTGGCGAACCGGCGTTCATGCTGCATGCCACCCGCGAGACGCGCTCGATGGCGCGCTCAGGCACGACCGCATACGCGAGCCGCAAACCCGGGAACATCATCTTGCTGAACGTGCCGCAATAGATGACGTGATCATGCCGGTCGAGGCTCTTCAACGCGGGCAACGGCCGCCCCTGATAGCGGAACTCGCTGTCGTAGTCGTCTTCGACGATCCAGCGAGACCCCTTCTCTGCCCAATCCAGAAGCGCCATGCGTCTTGCGAGCGAAAGTGTGTGCCCCAGCGGGCTCTGATGAGACGGCGTGACCAAGGCAAAGCGCGCCTGCGTATCCAGTTCGATACCGCGCTCGACGTTGAGCCCTTCTTCATCCACCGGCACCGGTACGAGCTGCATGCCCGTCTCGGCCAGAAAGCTGCGCGCGAGCAGGTAGCCCGGGTCTTCAAACCATACGTGGTCGTTCGGCTGGGCGAGGCTGCGCAAGACGAGTTCCAGCGTTGCGCGATAGCCGCCGGTTACAAACACCTGCTCCGGCAAACAGGTGACACCGCGTGACAACCCGAGATAGGTCGCGATGTGTTCGCGCAGCGGCCGGTAGCCAGCCGGGTCTGGGTACGCAAGCACCGCGCGCTCGCCGCTGCGCGCGTGGCGCGAAATGAGCCGATTCCATACCTTGCGCGGAAAAGCGTCGAGGGCGGGCAGACCCGGCTGCAACGGCCGGGGCTCGCCGCTCATGGCTACGGCGATTGTCAACGGGCGCGCGGGGGTCGGCGGTATCCGATCTGATGTGTCCGAGGTCTTGTGTTCCCGCCTTTTCCCAGCGCCACGCTTGCTGCCTGCGGCTTCGGGCGCTTCCCGGCGCGACGAACGCACGACCGACGCTGGCAGCGACGGCGACACAAACGTGCCTGCCGCCCCGCGCATCTGCAGGTAGCCCTCATCCACAAGGATCGTGTAGGCCAGCTCGACGGTGCCGCGCGCCGTGTTCAGTTGCGCCGCCAGGCCCCGCAATGCAGGCACCCGATCGCCGGGGCGCAGATGCCCGGCCGCGATCGCCGTTCTGAAACGCTCACAAATCTGCAGATAGATCGGCAATGCCTCTTGCCGGTCGATTTCGATGGTCAGTGCGGGTGTGGGGGCGGTCATGGCGGTCTCGTCGGCAAGAGAGGCGCAAACGACTTGGACTAGTCATTTCGACAATTCTTGGCCCTTATTTATAGGGCGTGATTGTTCCACACTGGGTCTCAAGCGATGCGACGACAGCGACATGTTCAGACGGCGCCGCGCCCCTCCAGCACCTTGTGCATTCACTGACTCTCATTCGGAGAATCTGCCATGAAGATTGTCGTAATCGGTGGTTCGGGCCTGATCGGCTCACGTGTTGTCACGCTGCTCGGCGAAGCAGGCCATACGGTGCTTGCCGCCTCGCCGCGCAACGGCGTGAATTCCGTGACGGGCGAGGGCCTGAGCAATGCACTCACGGACGCTGATGTCGTTGTGGATGTGACGAATGCGCCGTCGTGGGAGCCGCAAGCAGTGCTCGAGTTCTTCCGCAGCTCGGCGCGCAATCTTGGCAAGGCAGAGGTTGCCGCGGGGGTACGCCATCACGTCGCGCTGTCCATCGTCGGCACTGATCGGATGGCGGACAACGCCTATTTCACCGCCAAAGTTGCGCAGGAAGAGGCAATCGAAGCAGCCGGTGTGCCGTACACGATTGTGCGTGCGACGCAGTTCATGGAGTTCATCGGGGGCATTGCCGACTTCAGCACGGTCGCAGGCACGGTGCGCGTCGGTAACGGTTTGTTCCAGCCGATCGCGGCCGACGATATTGCGGCGATCCTCGCGCAGGTGGCAGTCGCGGCGCCGCTGAATGGCACGATCGACATTGCCGGACCGGATCGGGCGCCCTTCGCCCAGATCATCGCGCGCTATCTGAAATCGATCGGCGATACGCGCCAGGTCGTGACAGATCCCGACGCGCGGTACTACGGCGGCCTGGTCGAGGAACTGTCGCTCGTGCCGCTCGGCGACGCTCGAATCGGCCGCATCAGTCTCGACCAGTGGCTCGACGCACAGGCAAAAAGCCACTGACCGCCGACCACCGACTCACACATCCCACCAGGTCCGGGGCCGTGCATTACGCCGTTGCCGGGCACCGCCACGCGGTCATCTCATCAGGAGCGCATCATGACGCAACGCCTCAACTACTTTCAGCAATCTCCCGAACTGAGCAAGAAGCTCGTGGAGCTCAACACGCTGCTTCAGAAAACGACCATCGAGACGCACATCCGCGAGCTTGTCGAGCTGCGCGTGTCGCAAATCAATGGCTGCGCCTTCTGCGTCGACATGCACGTCAAGATGGCGAAGATCCACGGCGAGCGTGAACTGCGCCTGTACCACGTGGCGATCTGGCGCGAATCGACGCTGTTCTCGCCGCGCGAACGCGCCGCGCTGGCATGGGCTGAGGTGCTGACCCAGATTCCCGCCTTGGGCGTGTCAGACGAAATCTACGACAGCGTGCATGCCCAGTACTCCGAAAAAGAGCTGGCCGATCTGACGTTCCTTGTGGGCGCGATCAACAGCTGGAACCGCCTGAACGTGGCGTTCCGCATGGTGCCCGGGTCATCCGACAAGGCATTCGGGCTCGACAAGGCCCATCTGGAGTGATGCCATGAAAAATCCAGTGTCCTTTGCGGCAGCCGTGGTGTGCTCGTGCCTGCTGATGGCGCAGTTGGTCAAGGCTGCGCCGGAAGCGAGCGTGACGCCGCTGCGCACGGAATCGTTGCCGGAGTACGCAGGCAAAGAGGTTCAGATGATCGTGGTGGACTATCCGCCCGGCTCGGTCGACCCCGTGCATCGCCATGACGCGCACGCCTTTGTCTACGTGCTCGAAGGCAGCATCGTCATGAGTTTGAACGGCGGCAAGGAGGTCACACTCAAGGCTGGCGATACGTTCCACGAAGGCCCCAACGACGTCCATACCGTCGGGCGCAACGCCAGTGCCACGCAGCCGGCCAAGTTTGTGGTGTTCCTGATCAAGAAGAAAGGCGCGCCGATCCTGACGCCGGTGAAGTAGCCGAGTCTTCTACGCATGCATCGGCAACGCCGATGCCCTTGCAGGCGGGCAAGAAGAGCTTCACCGCAGCGTTCTTGCCTCGCACCTTGCTTCCCTAAGAGAGCTGATCCGCCGATCCGCGCACAAGCGGAGGGCGCCGCTTTGCCATTCGACACAACATGCGAGCTGGATCATGAGCACGTCGATAACGAAACTCTCGCGCCACGATCTACGGATGGGCCGTTCGCTGGGCGCTAACCGGGCACGCCTGGTCAGCCCTGCTGTGCGCGTCCTTCCCGTTCTGGTGGCCGCCGTGCTGGCCGGCTGTGCCAACTATGCCGGCATCACGAGCGATAAGCGCATCGCCAATGCCAGCGCCTTCGCAGCCTCGCAGAGCATCCCCGCCGAGCAAGGCCGCTGGCCATCAGCTGATTGGGCAGCCCAGTTTGGCGACGCACAACTCAAGGCGTTGATCGACGAGGCACTGCAGAGCAGCCCCTCGTTGGAAAAGGCCCGTGCCCGTGTGGCCGCCGCCGCCGCGTTCAGCGAGGGCGCCAATGCCAACACCTTGCCGCAAGTGGGCGCCGGTTATTCATGGACGCGCCAGCGATTTTCGGAAAGCGCGCTGGTACCGCCGCCGTTTGCAGGCGCCTGGCAGTCGGAGAACAAGGCGTTCACCAATGCATCGTATGCACTGGATGTGTGGGGCAAGAACCGCGAGGCGCTCAAGTCTGCGGTGTCCGCACTGCATGCCAGCGAAGCCGAGGCGGAGCAGGTCAAGCTGACGCTCAGCGGTGCGATTGCCCGCGCCTATAACGAGCTGGCTCGGCTCTACGCGCTGCACGATATCGCACAGGATGAGGTCAGGCAGCGCCGCGAAGTGCTGCGTGTGACCAACGGGCGCGTCACGCTGGGCCTGGATACTGAGGTGGAGAAGCGCACCGCAGAAGCCAATCTGGCTGCCAGTGAGGTGGCACTCTCGTCGCTCGACGGCAGTCTTCAACGCACGCGCTATCAGCTTGGTGCACTGCTCGGGCAAGGGCCGGATCGCGGCCTTGCGATCCACCGCCCCGCTCTGGGAGAAGGCGATGCCGTCCGCTTGCCGGACAACCTGCCTGCCGATCTGATTTCGCGCCGCCCCGACATCGTCGCTGCGCGCTGGCGCGTGGATGCGACTTTGCACGACATCAAGGTGGCCAAGGCGGAGTTCTATCCGGACATCAACCTGAGCGCCATGATCGGTCTCGATGCCTTTGGCTGGGGCCGCTTCCTGCGCAGCGCCAGCCGTACCGCCTCGTTTGGCCCGGCGATCCACCTGCCGATTTTCGATGGTGGCGCTTTGCGCGCCCAGCTCAAGGGCCGCTATGCCGAATTCGACTTCGCCGTAGCGCACTACAACGAGACGCTGGTCAACGCCTTGACCGAGGTCGCCAGCCAACTCTCGGACATCCGCGCCGTCGACGCGCAGATCGACAACGCCGTGCGCGCCGATACCGCCGCGCGCCGCGCACAAACCCTGGCGCTGGCGCAGTACAAGGCCGGCCTGACAACACAGTTGACGGCGTTGAACGCGCAGACCAACGCGCTGGTCAGCAGCCAGGCGCTTGCCAACCTGCGCATGACGCGCCGCGACCAGCAGATCGCCCTGGCAGCTGCATTGGGCGGCGGCTATACGGAGCCCGCCGTGAGCGAACACGAAAAGGTGATGCGATGAACCAAACAACCCACTCAGCCCCCGCCGCCGAACAGACCGGCGCCAAAACCACCGCCGCTACCCAGCCGGCCGGCAAACGGTCCCGCAAACGCCTGTTGATCCTGCTTGGCCTGAGCGCCGCGCTCGTCGCAGCAGGTTATGGCGCGTACTACTACACCGTTGCGCGCTTTCACGAGGAAACCGATGACGCTTATGTCAACGGCAACCTGATCCAGCTCACACCGCAAGTGAGCGGCACGGTGGTCTCCGTCAACGCTGACGACACACAGATCGTCAAGGCCGGCGAACCCGTGGTCACGCTCGACACTGCCGATGCAAAGGTCGCGCTGGCTGCAGCCGAGGCGGCGCTCGGCCAAACCGTGCGACAAGTCAGTGCGCTTTACGCCAACAACAATGTGCTCGCGGCGACGGTGCAGCAGCGCCAGATCGACCTTGCTCGCGCACGAGGCGATCTGCGCCGCCGCGCCGAGGTGGTCGAATCCGGCGCGGTGGCTGCGGAAGACCTGGCCCACGCCCGCGACGCAGTCACCGCCGCCGAAGCCGCGCTCGACACTGTGCGTCAGCAGCTTGCTTCCAACCGTACGTTGACCGACCAGGCCACCGTGACCGCCCACCCCAGCGTCCTGGCCGCTGCGGCCAAGGTGCGCGAAGCCTATCTTGCTGATGCCCGCAATGCGCTTCCCGCGCCAGTAACCGGTTACGTGGCGCGCCGATCCGTGCAGGTAGGCCAGCGCGTGGCACCCGGCAACTCGCTGATGGCGATCGTGCCGCTCGACGGTGTGTGGGTCGATGCCAACTTCAAGGAAGTCCAGCTCCAGCACATCCGGATTGGTCAGCCGGTCGAACTGCATGCCGATGTGTATGGCGGCAAGGTGACCTACCACGGCAAGGTTGTCGGTTTTTCTGCCGGCACCGGCAGCGCGTTTTCGGCCCTGCCCGCGCAGAACGCCACGGGCAACTGGATCAAAGTGGTGCAGCGCGTGCCCGTGCGCGTTCAGCTCGATCCAGCGGAGTTGCGCGAGCATCCGTTGCAGGTCGGACTCTCGATGCAGGTCGACGTGCAAACGCGCCGGGAAGACGGTTCGCGCCTTGCCAGCAGTCGCCGCAGTGGTGGCGAAGCACCGGTCCGCACGACCTACCGTACCGACGTATTTCAGCGCTACGGCGAGCAGGCCGATCGTGAAATCGCTCGGATCATCTCGCAGAACCACAACGCACCGGTCAGCACGGAACAGGCGGCCGAACGCGTAGCGCTGCAGAAGCCGAAGGCAGTGCTGCAGCCGGAGCAGAACCGGTTGCGTGCGGCTCCCGGCGCGTCCGCACATCGCGCGGGGCCGGCGGCGGCCTAGGCGATACGTCGCGCCTGCGGCCTGTCTTTTCGCATTTGCCTGCCATATCAGCTTTTCATGTGACCCACTCCCGAGGGAGCGCATCATGCAGTCCCAAGCCCAGACCTCAGCCGTGCCACCTCCGTTGACCGGAGCCAGGCTCGTCATGGGGAGCTTTGCCGTGGCCCTGGCCACTTTCATGAACGTGCTGGACTCGTCGATCGCCAACGTCGCGATCCCGACAATTTCCGGCAACCTCGGTGTTTCGGTGGATGAAGGCACGTGGGTCATCACACTGTTCGCGGCCGCAAACGCCGTGGCCATCCCGCTGACCGGGTGGCTGACCCAGCGCGTGGGCCAAGTGCGCCTGTTCGTTGGGGCCATCCTGATGTTCGTGTTGTCGTCGTGGCTGTGCGGCATCGCGCCCAACCTCGTCACGCTGCTGGCCGCGCGCATCCTGCAGGGCGCGGTGGCAGGCCCGCTGATTCCGCTATCGCAGGCGATCCTGCTGTCCTCTTATCCCAAGGAGAAGAGTGCCGCGGCGCTGGCGCTGTGGGCGATGACGGCCACGGTAGGACCGATCGCCGGCCCCGCATTGGGCGGCTGGATGACCGACAGCTATTCCTGGTCGTGGATCTTCTACATCAATGTGCCGGTAGGCCTGTTCGCCGCAGCCGTCACTTGGGCCATCTACCGTGACCGCGAAACCGCCACACGCGTGCTGCCGATTGACCTCGTGGGCCTCGCTTCGCTCATCACCTGGGTGGCATCACTGCAGATCATGCTCGACAAGGGCAAGGACCTCGACTGGTTCAGTTCACCGGTCATCGTCGCCCTGGCCATCGTTGCGCTACTCAGCTTCCTCTTCTTCGTGATCTGGGAGCTGACCGAACCGAATCCGATCATCGACTTGCGCCTGTTCAAAGGCCGCAATTTCTTGGCAGGCACGGTCGCCATCTCGGTGGCCTTTGCCATCTTCTTTGCCAACCTCGTGGTGCTGCCGCAGTGGATGCAGCAATACCTGGCCTATCCCGCCGTCAACGCAGGGCTGGCGATGGCGCCGTTGGGCATCTTTGCCGTGCTGCTGGCGCCGGTCGTGGGCAGGATCCTGCCCAAGTCGGAATTGCGGGTGCTTGCCACGCTGTCCTTCCTCGGCTTTGCCGGCGTGTTCTACATGCGATCGCAATTCAGCACCGGCGTAGACATGTTCACGCTGGTGCTTCCCACGTTGCTGCAAGGCATTCCGACCGCGCTGTTCTTCGTTCCGCTGACGGCAATCATCCTGTCGGGCCTGCCGCCGGAGAAAATTCCGGCCGCTGCCGGGCTGTCCAACTTCGTCAGAGTCTTCTGCGGAGCAGTGGGCACGTCGTTGGCCACGACCGTCTGGAACGACCGGGCCGTGCTGCACCATGCGCGTCTGGTGGAGCAGGCCAGCCCAGGCAACCCGCTGTATGCCGCGGCGCTTCAGTCGATCGAGTCGACCCTGGGCTTCAGTCCCGCACAAGCCGCTGCCTACTTCGAACGCGGCCTGAACACGCAAGCCATCATGCTTGGACTGAACGACATATTCTGGATTTCAGGCGTGATCTTTGCCGCAGTCATTCCGCTGATCTGGTTCACGAAGCCCGACAAAGGGGCCGCATCCAGCACTGCGGCCGCGGCCCACTGACACCAGGAACCGATATGTCGGACAGCGCTCTGCCGCACCGTTGAGAGAGGCACACCATGCACCTGGGGAAATCGTACTCACTGTTCGAGTTCACGCTCTGGTCAAGACGGCAGCTCTATGCCTCTCTGGCATGTGGTTCGCTGCCCGTTCTCCTCTACCAGTGCCTCGGGTTGAAATGGCTGTCGATTCCGGTGTCGGTTGTGGTGCTGCTGGGCACGGCCACGTCATTCATCGTCGGTTTCAGGAATGTGCAGACCTACGGTAGAGCTTTGGAAGCACAGCAAATCTGGACGGAAATCCTGAGCCTCAGCCGAAGCCTGGGTGTCATGGCGCGAGACTTTCCGGCAGCGCCGGCCGCCGGGCGAGAACTGATTCTCCGGCATTGCGCATGGTTGACGGCACTTCGCTATCGACTGAGAAGCCCGCGAGTGTGGGAAAACACCGGCAAGGCGGCCAACATGGAGTACCGGAAGTACTACCAAGTGCCCGAGTGGGAAACCTCATTGGAACAGGCGCTCGCGCGATATCTGCCACAGGCCGAGCTCGACTCGGTTCTGCATGCCGAAAGCAGGACGACCCGACTGCTCGGAACCCAAGCGGCCGCGATCAAACGGCTGCTTTCCTCCGGCGAGATCAGCAATGCCTTCTACCTGGAGTTGGGAGGAGTGATCCGAAGCCTGTTCGTACAGCAAGGGCGGGCGGAGCGCGTCAAGGAGTACCCGTATCCCAGGCAATATGAGGTCATCAACAAGCTCTTCGTCAGTACCTTTTGTCTGCTGCTGCCTTTCGGCATTCTGACTGAGTTCGAAAAGCTCAATGCCAGCGTGACAGGTGTCATGCATGGCCACATGATCTGGCTCGTCATTCCCTTCAGCACGATGATCTCGTGGATGTACCTCGCGCTGGAGCAAGTGGGCGAAAGCACGGAGAACCCGTTCGAAGGCAACCCGAATGACGTGCCCATGGCTCGGATCTGCAGGAAGATCGAACGCGAACTCATGGACATGCTTGGCGAGAAGAGCGATGTCGTCGAACCGGTGGCAGCGCACGGTATTGTCCTGTAGGCGCTCAGAGCCGTTCCACCGGCCAAAGGCTCAAGCAACTGACCTTTCGCGGCCGCGGCCATCTTCTTTTTTCTGGCCGAGGCGTTACCGCAATTCACCGAAGAAAAGTCACGCGTGCATCACCGGCATGGCCGGCAACCCGCGAAACCGGCCGACCGCCACTCAACCTGCCAACGGCGCATGGCGCGCCATCAGCTCATCCACCCACCCCATGAACGCACGCAGCTTTGCGCTCGCGTGCCGGTTGGGCGGAAACACCAAGTACATCGGCATTGGGGCCAGGTGCCACTCGGTAAACAGCGGCACCAGTTCGCCGCGCGCCACGTGGGGCTCGCCCATGTAGTGCGGCAACCAGACCACGCCCATACCGGCCACGCCGGCCGCCAGGTAGGCATTGCCGTCATCGAGTGCGACCACATAGCGCGCCCTCACATGGAAGGTGTCTTCGTCGCGCTGCAGGGTAAGCGGCCTGAGCTTGCCGCTGAGGGTGCTCAGGAAGCCGACGATGCGGTGGCGTGGGTCTTCCAGATCGCTCGGGTGCAGCGGCGTGCCGGCTTGCTGCAGATAGCTTGGTGCGGCATACACCCCGAGGCGCAACGCGCCCACGCGGCGGGCCAGTAGAGAAGAGTCGGCAAGCTCGCCGCCGCGCAGCACGCAATCTACGTTGTCGCCAATCACGTCGACCATGCGGTCGCTCGCACCAATGTGAAGTTGGATGTCGGGATAGCGGGCGTGGAAATCAGGCAATGCGGGGGCGAGTATCAAACGCGCAAATGGGCTGGGCACATCTACGCGCAGGCGCCCGCGCGGTGCGGCGGATGCGGTGGACAGGCTGGTGTCGGCGTCTTCAAGGTCAGCCAGCAAGCGCACAGCGCGCTCGTAATAGGCAGCGCCATCTTCGGTGACGTTGACCTGCCGCGTGGTGCGGTTCAGCAGCTTGACGCGCAACCGTGCCTCCAATTGCTGAACCAGTTGGGTGACGGTGGTCTTGCTGATCTGGAGGGTCTGCGCGGCCTTGGTAAAGCTGCCGGCCTCCACCACGCGAACGAAGGCCTGCAGTGCATCGAAACGGTCCACGTTGGCTCCTGCCCCGGGAAGATTGTTTGGCAACCACAAACAGTGATTGTAGGCATGGGCGGTTTATTCACGCGGTGGGAATGCTTACAGTGCCCTGGCTGCGCAGCCCAACTAGCCAACGCCCTATTCACCCTGCAAGGAAGCGATTCATGTCTGCACGCGATGTTGTGTTTCCGGCCGCGCGCCAAGCCCTGTATGAGCAAAACCGCTATTCACCGGCCATCCGCTCCAACGGTTTTCTGTTTGTGTCGGGCCAGGTGGGCAGCCGGCCAGATGGCTCGCCCGAGCCCGATCTGCAGAAGCAGGTGAGGCTGGCTTTCGACAACCTGAATGCGATCCTGTCTGCTGCCGGGTGCACGTTCCAGGACGTGATTGATGCGACGGTCTTTATCGTCAACCCGGAAACGCAGTTCGGGCCCATCTGGAAGGTGGTCGGAGAGCATTGGGGCGAAGCGCCCTACCCCACGCTCACGGGCATTGGCGTGACGTGGCTCTACGGCTTTCAGTTCGAGATCAAGGTGATCGCAAAGCTGCCCGAGCCGGCATGACAGATGCGTCAAAACCTACGAGAAACAGTACCCGCTGCTGCCGGTGGAGTGTGAGAGAGTGCAAGCCACGGCAATGGCATCCACGTCACATCACGGGCACGCGCACGCTGTGGAATGCCTCGACCGCAAATGCCGATGCCCGCCCCTTGAGGAGACATGCATGGTCAGCAAGAACACGATCTGTCTGTGGTACGACCGCGATGCGCTGGATGCGGCCAACTTCTACGCCAAGACCTTCCCTGACAGCAAAGTCACCGCCGTGCACCGTGCGCCCGGCAACTACCCCGCCGGCCAGGAAGGCGATGTGCTGACGGTGGAGTTCACCGTGGCGGGCATTCCGTGCCTGGGGCTGAACGGCGGCCCGCAGTTCAAGCACAGCGAGGCGTTTTCGTTCCAGATTGCGACCGACGACCAAGCCGAAACCGATCGGCTGTGGAACGCCATCGTCAGCAACGGCGGGCAGGAAAGCGCGTGCGGCTGGTGCAAGGACAAGTGGGGGCTGTCGTGGCAGATCACGCCGCGAGCGCTCACCGCGGCATTTACTGATCCGGACCGCGCAGCAGCCAAGCGAGCCTTTGACGCGATGATGACGATGGGCAAGATCGACATCGCCAAGATCGAGGCGGCGCGGCGCGGCTAAGTTCACCGGTTGCCGCATCTGCATTGCCGAGCGCTAGCGACTCGGCATTGCAGACCAATGCGTTGATCAGGCCGCGCTGGTTTGGCAAAGCCGCGCGGTCACTTCTGCGCCTGCGTGCCGGCCCCCTGGTTTTGGCGCGGGTCATACCCGGTGAAATACCAATGCCCGTCTGCTCCTAGCTGAAAACTCACCTTCTCGTAGACGACGCGGCCGTCGGTCAGCCGCGTTGCGTAGTCGACGTTTGCATACAGGCCATCGGGAACGTCTTTGACCTTCGTATAGGTGAGCCGCGTAACCGAAGCCCAGCCGCGCTGGCTGACAGTCCCCACCGATTTGCGCGCTTGCATGAGCCCGCTGGCAAAGCGATCCGGCGTGTAGAACCCGCGTACGAAAGGCGCCGTCTGCTGCCAGAGCGCGGTGTAGTCGCCCGCGTCGATGCGCTTGAGCGCGAGCGCAGCGTTGCCGAGCAACTCATCTGCAGAGTCGCCCGCTTCTGCGCCGTGCGCCAGCACAGAAGCGGCGGCAAGGGCGCACGCCGCAACCATCTTGAATGCGCCGTTAAAACGTTTCATCAACCACTCTCCTTTGAATCTGTCTGGTTACTGCGCGGGCTTTGCCGGTGCAAATGTTTCGCACTGCGGGTCGGCCCATCGCGTCTTGGTCACGCGGTTGTCGTCGTCAAACTGGATCTGGTACTGACACGCGACGGGCTTGTCTGCGCTTCGGAAGTGGAACAGGTAGTTCCACACGCGCACGCGAAACACGCTCTCATGAAAATGCGGCACGCCGATCAGGTCATAGACCTGGCCCTTCGTCATGCCGGGCTCGACCATGCGCAGGTGGTCAACGTTGGGGAACGAACCTTCAGGCGTCATCGCCGTGTCCAGTTTGGGGAACGCGGTATCGGTGGGGCCAGGGCCCGCGCATGCCGCAAGGGCGAAGATGCACGAGAGCGTTGCGATGCAGGCTGGGATTGAGCGCTTGTTCATATCAGGAATCCGAAAGTGTCACGTTGCGGTGGTTGCTGTGCTGCGGCTGGCCTCACCACTGATACCCGGCACCGACCACGGCGCCATACGTGCCGCGCGTGTTGGTGGAGACGGCGGCCTTGTAGATCCAGCGGTTGTTTTCCGACACCGTTGAGATACCGAGCGCCTGCCCCGATTGGCCGTTGTAGACACTGCCTGCCACCGCGACCATGCTCTTGCCGGGGCCCGTGGGTTGCGGCAGGCCCGCCATTGCCATGGCCATGGCGGTACCGCCTTCAGCATCGCGCCGGTACGAATCGATGCTGTTGCGCAAGCCCGCGACCTGGTTGTCGGTGTAGTTGTTGGCTTGCGTGACGGCGTTGTTCAGCTGTGACACGTTGACGGCATCGGTGGGGGCCGTGCCGGCCGCCACGTTGATCACCTGCCGCGACAAGGTAGTGGAGCCCACCGAGACGACATCCGTGCGGCCGCCGTCATTGCTGCCTGCGCCAATGGCGGTCGACCCGCTGCCCGTGGCGACGGCGCCGGTACCCACGGCGGTGGTGTTGTTGCCGGTGGCCTGCGAGCTATTGCCCAACGCCGTGCTGTTGCTGCCCGACGCCACCGAACCCGTGCCACCGGCGGAGGAGTTCGGCCCCGGCGTGGTCGGCGGCGTGTTGTTGGTGGTGCCGTTGGGCGAGGTAGAGGTGAATGGGCCACCGCTGTTGCTGATGATCGTTGAGAGCTGCTGCTGGACGGCCTGCAACTGCGACACGTTGACCGCATCCGTACCCAGGCGGCCGGCAGCCACGCCCGTGATCTGGCGGTTGCCCACGTTCAGCTCACCCGACGACGTTTGCGGCGCCGTCAGCCCGAATGCCATGTAGTTGGTCAACGCGCCCACGGAGGTGAGCGAACCGGCGCCCAGCGCAACGCTATTGGCAAAGGTGGCGTTGGCGCCAGAGCCCAGTGCCATCGCATCAACGCCATTGCTCTTTGCAGCCGAGCCAATGGCGATGCCGCCCGCCAACGCAGCGTTTGCGTTGGCGCCCTGCGCGATGGACTGCGCACCGTTTGCCGTCGATCCGCTGCCCAATGCAATCGCGTCGGCCTGGCCGGAGGTCGATGCCTGCCCAATGGCGATACCGCCAGGCGCGGTTTGCTGAACGATCGCGCCGTTGCCGATGCCGACACCGTTGTCACCGTTGACCACCGTTGTCGGCCCAACGGCCACCGACTGCGACCCGACCGCGAGCGAATCGGCCGCTGTCGAGTTGGCGTGGAAGTACAGCGTGGGCGTGACCGCGAAGGATTGCAGCGCGCCGGTCAACTGGCGGATCGTTGCTGCATCGTGCTGGCCCGTGCCGTCGGCCACGTTGGTCAACTGGCGATACGTATTGCCTGCGGCGCTGCCGAACGACACGGCGCCCAGCAGCGTCCCGTCGGACGTGTTGAACGGCACGGCCTGACTCCCTGCGGGAATCGACCCGATACCAGAAGCAATGGGGCGGTCAGAGATCGCGCCAGAGCCGATCGCCACACCGCCTGCCACCGACACCGTCGACAGCGAACCGAGCGCGAGCGCGTTGGCCGTTTGCGCCTGCGCGCCATTGCCCGCTGCAAGGCTCGTGGCGCCGGCTGCAACCGCCAGCGGCCCAATGGCCACGCTGTCGGTGCCGGTGGCCTGGCTGTCAGCCGCCGTTGAGTTTGCGTGGAAGTACTTGATGCCGCCGCCGTTCTGGATGTTGGTGATCGAGTTGCCCAGGTTCGTGACGTTCTGGTTGGTGGCGAAGAGCTGCGAGCCATTCACCGCATCCGTGCTGGTGGCATTCAACGCGCCCGGCGCAACGTTGGTGATGATGTTCGGGCCCGTGCCGCCGTGGTTGGCACTGAAGGCGCCCGTGCCGCCGTTGGCGGTCGGGTCCCACAGCAACGCGTCGCTCTTCGTCTGCGTCAGCTCGGTTTGCACCGACTGCAACTGGCTCACGTTCACGGCATCCGTTGCGGCCGAACCGGCAGCCACGTTGGTGATGCGGCGCTCGTTGCCGGCCGAACCCACCGAGACCTCGCCCACCGGCGAGGTGCCTGCCAGCGCTGCCGTGCCGGGGTTGTACGCGGCGGCGCCCAGGTTGGCGGTGGTGGTGGAATTGGCGCCGAGCGCGACGGAGTTGGCAGCCGTGGCGTGCGCATTGCTGCCCAGCGCGAGGGCATTCGCTCCGCCGGCCTGGGCACCATTGCCCGTGGCCACGCTGTTTGTGCCGCTGGCGACCGCAAGCGGCCCCACGGCAACGCTGTCGGTGCCCGTCGCCTGGCTGTCTGCGGCCGTGGAGTTGGCGTGGAAATACTTGATGCCCGCGCCGTTCTGGATGTTGGTGACCGTGGTGGAGATGCCATCCACCGCCTGGTTGGTTGCGAACAACTGCGAGCCGTTGACGGCATCGGTGCTCGAATTGCTCAAGCGCCCAGCGGCCACGTTGGTGATCTGCCGCTCGGCGCCGAGTGCGCCAACGCTGACAACGCTGGTCGGGTTCGTACCGGCAAAGGTGCGCGTGGCACCGGCAACCACCGCGCTGGCTGTCGGGTTGGCGGCAGCGGTGACGGAGCCGGCGCCGAGTGCCACATCGCCGGCATTGGTTGCCCGTGCAGTCGCGCCCAGCGCCAGCGCGTTGGCCGCCTGGGCCTGCGCGCCGTTGCCGGTGGCCACGCTGTTCGCCCCACTGGCCACCGCCAGCGGCCCGACGGCCACGCTGTCCGTGCCGGTGGCCTGGCTATCGGCCGCCGTGGAGTTGGCGTGGAAGTATTTGATGCCCGCGCCGCTCTGGATGTTGTTGACCGTGGTAGCGATGCCATCCACCGCTTGGTTGGTTGCGAACAACTGCGAGCCGTTGACGGCATCGGTGCTCGAATTACTGAGTCGGCCCGCGGCTACGTTGGTGATCTGACGTTCCGCACCGACTGCGCCGACGCTCACGACACTGGTCGGGTTCGTACCGGCAAAGCTGCGCGTGACACCGGCAACCACCGCACTCGCTGTCGGGTTGGCGGCGGCGGTGACGGAGCCAGAACCGAGCGCCACATCACCGGCATTCGTGGCCCGTGCAGTCGCGCCCAGCGCCAGCGCGTTGGCCGCTTGGGCTTGCGCGCCGTTACCGGTGGCCACGCTGTTCGCCCCGCTGGCCACCGCCAGCGGCCCGACAGCCACGCTGTCCGTGCCCGCAGCCTGACTATCGGCCGCCGTGGAGTTGGCGTGGAAGTATTTGATGCCCGCGCCGCTCTGGATGTTGTTGACCGTGGTCGAGACACCATCGATGGCTTGGTTTGTTGCGAAGAGCTGCGAGCCGTTGACGGCATCGGTGCTCGAATTGCTGAGTCGGCCCGCGGCGACGTTGGTGATCTGCCGCTCGGCGCCAACCGCACCAACGCTCACGACGCTGGTCGGGCTCGTACCCGCGAAGCTGCGCGTGGTGCCGGCGATGACGGCGCTGGCGGTGGGGCTGGCCGCCGCCGTGACCGAACCGGAGCCGAGTGCAACGTCATTGGCGTTGTTGGCAACGGCGGAAGACCCCAGCGCGACGGCGCCTGCCGCGGCGGCAGTCGAGGTATTGCCTATCGCCAGCGAACCCGTGCCCTGCGCGTTGTTGCTGTTACCGATGGCGACTGCCCCATTGCCGTTTGCCGTGTTGTTGGCGCCCATGGCCACGGCGCCATTGCCGGTGGCGGTGTTCGGATCGCCGATAGCGACTGCGCCGTTGCCGCTGACGGTCTGGCCTTCACCCAGCGCAACAGCGCCGGTGCCGCTGCTCACGCGCGAGTTGTGACCGCCGGCAATCGAACCGGGGCCAGCAGCGGCGGCCACGACGTTGGCGTCACCCAGGGCCACCGTCGATGCGGCAAGCGCCTGCGAAGCGTTGCCCATACTGGTGGCGCCTGCGGCCGCAGCCTTTGCTGTCGCTCCGATCGCAATGGATTGTGTGCCGCTGGCGTTGGCGCCATTCATCATGGCAAGTGCAGTCGTGCCGCTTGCAGCGGCCCCGGCCCCCAATGCCACGCCATTCAGGGCGGTGGCCGACGCGAGGGTGCCTGCCGCCAACGAAGACGGGCCGGAAGCTGTCACGTCCGTACCGAGTGCGACTGCGCCATCAGCGGTCGCACCCGTGCCCGCAACGGAACGCGCACCCAGATACACCGCATTGAGGCCGGTGGCAACGGACTGAAAGCCGACTGCAACCCCGTGCGTTCCGGAAGAGGTGGCGAGATACCCCATCGAAACCGTGGCCACTCCACTGCCCACGGTTTGGAAACCGATGGCAGTGGCGTAGTCGGCGTTGGCAGTGACGTCGGTGCCCAGCGCAATGGACGCCGTCCCGCTGGAGCCGGCGCCAGGGGCGGTACGTGCACCCAGATAAATTGCGTTGACTCCCCCGGCCGCCGCTCCCGAGCCCACGGCTATGCCATTGGCTTGCGAACCGGCAGCCCCGCTGCCCACTGCCACCGCACCCGCTGCAGAGGCGTTGGACTTTGCACCCACGGCGACGGTGTTGTCGTCCGTCGCCTTGGCCTGCGAGCCGAGGGCAGTCGACAAGCTACCGCTGGCGGCGCTTTGGAGGCCGATGCCAACGCCCGCCAAACCGCTCGCCGTGACGTCCGTACCGATGCCGATCGACGCGTTGCCAGTCGCACCGGTCCCTGGAGCTGTGCGCGCACCCACGTTGATGGAATTGGTCGCGGAGGCGATGGCTTGAAAGCCGACTGCTACGGCGTTCAGCCCCGTACTGCTGGCGCCGTAGCCCACCGCTGTGGACCCGCCTTGCGTGGCTGTAGACATGAAACCGACGCACGTCATGCTACCGCTGTAGAAGTTGTACGGTGCCGTGGAGCAGTTCACCTGCGCATATGCCTGCCCAGGAAGAACGGAACCCAGGAGCGCCACGGCGGCTGCAATCAATGTCATCGCACCGCTGGCGGAGTTCAGGCCGGAAGCGCGCCCGATACGCCGGACCGTACCACCCTTCCCTTTCGCCTTATCCAGCTCCGACGCTGCCACCCAGGCGCCCAGCGCCTCATTCCAGATCGTTTTGTAGGATTTGTTCATTTGGATTCCACCGTACTCGCCGAGAGCGCAAGAAAAAGAGAAAAATCGGGTTAGCCACCGCGCCGCACACACCACAAGGACGAACACGCCCCAGGCGCCCGCAAAAGCTGCGGTTCCCGATTGATTGGAACTGCCAGAAATTCAAAGGCTGACCACCACGCGGCTTTAAAAAGGACGCAGCCACTCCCCGCTCCGATCAGGAGCGTCTTCAATACGGCAGAAGTTGAATGCTGGTCCGCTGAGCCGAATGTTCAGTGGTCAACGGTTTGGCCCGTCAGGGCGCGAGGAATCAGGGCGGATCGAACGGCCACTTGATGGCGACATGAATGGCGTGGGCTGGGCGTGGATAGACACATCCCTGGTGCCCTGCATCAGCCCAATCGTTTGCGCTGACGGTGTAGCTCGTCGTACTCATGGCTACCGTACCCCCGGTAGATGCGGCTTTTTTATTGACGTAGGAGCGCCTACTCAATGCACAAACCCGTCTTGATGTGCAGGGGCTGAGCGAGCGCAGAGGGAAAACTCTAAATTCTGAACAAAAGTAGACGACTTTGCGAATTGTGTCTAGATATTTAGGACTAGAAATACCGAGGTTTTTACAATTTGAACGGCCCAGTATGCCTAATTTGGTAAACCAATTGATTTAGATATGGTCGCCATGGGAATTTTGTTAACGCACGGAAATATTTCTGGAGATCGATTGATATATCCGCGACAGTACAAGGGTTAATATCCACGCGGTATTCAAATAAAACTTTGCGCAAAGAAAAAAAGAGCGGCGCGCCCTTGTCGGGGTGCGCCGCTCTTTCATTGAGCACGGATTGGGGTATTGGACGACCGTTCCGCCGGCAGTGTGTGTTCGTGCCGTTAGCGAGCGTGTTTACTGCGCAGCCGGCCGCGGCACCGACGCCCGGAACCGGTGCGCAAGCGTGTGATAAAACGACGGCGTCAGCATCTTGGACACCTGGCTCGACAGCAACGCCACGGCCATGAGCGGCAAGACCATCTCGTGGCCGTCGATCATCTCCATCACGATCACGAACGATGTGATGGGCGACTGCGTGACTGCCGCCAGGTAGCCGACCATGCAGAGCGCGGCAAGGCTTGGCAACGGTATTGCCGATGTGACGAGCGCCATGACGTTGCCAAGCCCTGCACCAATCGCCAGCGACGGCGCGAAGATGCCGCCCGGAATGCCGGACAGGTACGACGCGATGAGCGCGCCGAACTTGAGCACCGCATAGAACGGCGAGAGCGCTTGATGCGTTTCCAGCAGGCCCCGCGCTTCGGCATAACCGCTGCCGAACGTGGTACCGCCTGAAACCAGGCCGATCAGAGCGATGGCGACCCCGCACAGGAAGGCGAACCAGACGGGTTGCGCCTGTCGGATTTCAACCAGCCGCGCAGGCATCCAGCGGGGGATGTTGAGCAGCAGCCAGCAGAACACGCCGCCCGCCACGCCACAGATGACACTCGCGCCAATCACCACAGGCACCAGCGCCAGATGGAATTGCCCGATGGCCTGGATGCGCCCGAAATACAGGTAGTTGCCTTGCAGGCCCAGCGCGACCACGCCGGAAAAAATGATGGCGGTGATGAGCGTGCCGCTGTTGCGCGCCACGAAACTGCGCGTCAGCTCTTCAATGGCAAACACGACGCCGGCCAGGGGCGTGTTGAACGCGGCTGCAAGGCCGGCCGCTGCGCCTGCCAGCGTGAGTTGCCGCTCGATGTGCTTGCTGCTCCGACGATAGCCCCGCCGCATGGCGTACATGAGCGATGCGCCAATCTGCACCGTGGGGCCCTCTCGCCCGATCGTGAAGCCGCAAAGGATGCCCAGGAACGAGACGACGATCTTGCCGAACATGATGCGCAGGGAGAGCAGCGCGCTGGACAGCCGCCCATCCTCCAGCGTCGCAATGACCTGCGGAATGCCACTGCCCTCGGCACCCCGAAAGAACCGGCGAGTCAGCCAGATGGCGAGCGCCGCACCCAGGGGCGTCATGACGATCGGCAGCCAGAACGCGTGCGAGACGATGCCGCGAAAAAGCTCGAACCCAAAGTCGATGGCCTTTGCATAAGCGACGGACACCAGACCTACCAGAACGGCACCGAGCCAGAAGATGCCGTAGTTTGCCCAGAGTCTCCTGGCCCGACGCACGGATTGATCTGCGATGTGGAGAGGAGAAAACATGGGGCGGAGGCGTCAGTTCTGTGGAAGCGGAGATTATAGGAGCCGACGCACAGCAGGTGCCCGACTCACGCCACGCTCTGGTTGGCCACCTCGGCGCCTCGCATGTATTGCGCAACATTGACCGGATCGATCTGCTCGGGCCGCATGAAGCGCTCGGCATAGCGCAGATACACGCCGCTGCTCAGAAACAGATCAAACAGCTCCGGGTCGATATGCTGCTGGTCTCTCGCCATTGCCATGATGCGCACCGACTCTGACAAGGTCTTCGCCTTCTTGTAAGGCCGGTCGGCAGCGGTCAGTGCTTCGAACACGTCCGCAATGGCCATCATGCGTGCGAGCGGGCTCATCTGCTCGCGGCGCAGCCGCCTCGGATATCCGGTGCCGTCCATCTTCTCGTGGTGGTTGCCGGCGATTTCCGGCACATCCCGCAGGGCCTTTGGGAAGGGCATGCGCGACAGCATGATCTGCGTCTGCACGATGTGGTCTTCGATCTTGAAGCGCTCTTCTTCCGACAGCGTGCCCCGGCTCACCATCAGGTTGTGCAGCTCGCCGCGGTCATACAGATGCGCGGGCGTATTCAGCTTGAAGCCCCACGGGTTGTCCGGCGCAATGATGTCGTGCGCAGTGCGTTCAATCACGTGCTCGGGCTTGTCCGCCAGGAGCGGTTCGGCTGTGGGCAAGGAGGGCGCCGGGTGCCGTGCCTTGCGCGCGAGTTCTTCTTGCGAAACGCCCAGGCGGTCGTCGAGCGTGCGCGTCCAGGTGCGGGTGGCGATGCGAAGCAGTCGCTCCTTCTGCGGCGCATCCATGAATTCACCGCCCAGGTTGCAGGTGGCGACAAACCGAAAATCGTCATCCAGCACCGCCAGTTCGGTGTCGCGCCGGTGCCGTGCCGCGTCGGGGGGCTCGCCGGCGGCGATGGCGCGCAGGCAATCGATTTCGGCATCGCGCTTGAGTACCTCAAAACGCATCCGCACTTCGTGAATGCGGTCATGCAGCGTTTCGAGCTTGGTCGCCTTGTCGATCACGTATTCAGGCGTGGTGACCTTGCCGCAGTCGTGCAACCATGCGGCCACATGCAGGGCCTGCCACTGTGCCTCCGTCATCTGGAAGGCCTTGTAGGGGCCATCGGTGGCATCGCAGGCGGCGTGCGCAAGCATCTTGGCAAGTTCGGGAACGCGCCCGCAGTGACCGCCGGTGTGCGGGCTCTTGGCGTCGATTGCGCCGGCCATGACCTGGATGAACGCATCGAACAGTTTGCGCTGCGCCTCGGAGAGTTCGCGCACTTCCAGTGCGCCCGCACACAAGTTGGCGAGCATGCCGACAAACGCGAGCTGAGCCGGTTCAATGGGCGTGTCGCGCAATACCAGGATGACGCCTTGCAGCGCATGCTCGCGCGTGACGAGCGGCACCGCCGCTGCGTGGCACGGCGCGTCCGCCGTCAAGGGTGCGAGCCCGGCCGCCCGGACGTCGTCGGGCGTGATGACGCCGGCCCGGGGTGTCATCGCACCGGACGTGAAGCGGATCAACGGCAGCGCCTGATCCTGACCGGCCGACGCGATCACGGACGCCACGTCGTTACCGGCGCGGTCGAACGCCACCCGCGCATTCAGCGCATCGTCGTTGGCGAGGTACAGCACGCCCGCGCTACCACCGGCTGCGTTGAGCATTTTGCGCAGCAGTACCGGCAAGAGCTGCTCCAGCCGCGCTTCGGCAGAAACCGCCTGCACGATGATCAGGAAGCGCTGAATTGTCTGCCGCATGTGTTCAGACGTTTCGCCCAGGGCGCTCACCTCGCTGATGCTCGATCGCACGGCAATGGGCTGCTGGAAATCGAAGTGCCGGATGGCGTCCATGCCGTCGGCCAGGGCTTCCATGGGGCGCGCAATACGGCGGGCCGACCACCAGATCAACGGCAACGAAAAAAGGATGACCAGGCCCGTCGCGCCGATGCCCAGCCATGCCTGGCGGCGTGCATCCTTCAGCAGTTCGTCTTGCGGCACCGCAGAGATCAGGAACAGTGGCGTCCCGCCGGTTGGCGTGAGCTGGTCGGTGCTGGTGTACCAGGCCTCTCCGCCGGCGGAGATGAGCGCTTGGCCCGTGGGAGATGCCCCTGGGGTGCGCAGGTTTGCGGCCAGTTGCGTGAGGACCGGAAGCCCGTAGTCTGCAGGCGCAGCAAGCAGGCCCGACAGAATGGTGTCCGGCGCGGAGGCAGAGGCCGGTGGCGGACGATCAATGGCAATGACCTGTCCGTTTGCATCCAGCAGCGCAAGCAGACCACGCTCGACGGTTTCCTTGCGCGCGAGCATGCGCCCGAGCAGGTCGAGCCGAACGTCCCCACCCACCACGGCACGGCGCGAAGCGGTCGGCACGGCCAGGGTGGCGCCGGCCTGCCGGTCGGAAAAGAACATGTAGGGCTCGGTGCGGATCAACCCGCCCTTTGTGATGGCGGACACATACCAGGGCCGCTGCCGGGGGTCGAAGCGCTCGGCAAAGTCGGAAGCGTCGACAGTCTTCACCACGGCCAAACCGGCATCCAGGAAAGTCAGTTTCCCTCGGGCAACGTTGCCCGCGCGCTCCACCGTGCGCACCACATAGGCCGCCTGGCTCGGGGCCTTGAAGACGTCGCGGTCCGCCGCGTCGCGCAGCGGCCGCACGTAGAAGAAACTACCGTCGTCATAGCCGACATACAACGATTGCAGCACCGGCGATGTGTCCAGCGCATCACGTACGAGTGCCAGGCGCTCGAGCCGTTCGTCGTTCGACACCGCATCCGCCAGCGAGCTATGACTGACGAGCTTGACCGCCATCTGGGCCGGGGCGAACAAGTCCTCGACCTCGTCCAGCGTTTCGCGGCTGATCCGGTGGGTGGCTTCTGTGGCGGCACGCTCCCGCTCCGCCTTGCTCATGAGGAAGTGGATGCCGCAGATGAGCGCGCCAAGCACCAGCACCAGCGCCCCGAACAGCACCCACAGATGGACATGAAGCGGATAACGCCTGCGCATTTGCATGGGCCCCTCTCTCGACGGACTACTACACGGCGGTTGCGATGCTGTAGAACACAAGCCCAGGCTGACATGGGCACCGCGCAGACTGTCCAGTCCAGTTTCGGTGCCGTCCGCGGGATCGTCAAGGCGGGAGCCATCGGCCCGTTGAAATCCGCACAGGCACGCGTGATAGAGTCGACCGCCCGCCCCACCCGGATCGTGTAGCCCTATGTCGACATTCGCGCTTGTCCCCACGCAAACGGCGTTGTTGGTCATGCACTACCAGACCGACATCATGGCGTTGTTTCCGTCGGTGGCGCCCATACTGCTCTCCAACACCCGCAAGCTGTGCGACGCTGCACGAGCCAAGGGCGTCAGCGTCTATTTTGCGAAGTTCCACTTCAGCCCCGGCTATCCGGAAGTCAGCCCGTTGAACAAGAACGGGCAGGGCGTCAAGCAACTGGGGCTGTTCGTTGAAGACCGCATCTCGCCGGAACTCGGCCGGCAGCCCGATGAGTCGATCATCATCGCGCACCGCGCCAGCGTGTTCTACGGCACCGATCTGCAGGTGCGGCTCTCCGCGCAGGGCATCGATACCTTGATCATGGTGGGGGTTGCGTCGACGGGCGTGATGCTGTCGTCCATTGCCCACGCGAGCGATGCGGACTACCGCCTGTTCACCGTGAAGGACTGCTGCTACGACCCGGACCCGATCGTGCACGACCGTCTTTTTGCCACGGCGTTTGAATCGCGCACGACGGTGCTGCCGCTGGCAGATGCGTTGTCGCTGCTGGAGTAATTACAGCGTTTTTTTTAGCGAGCCTCAGGTGCTGACCACCTTGTTCTTGCCGGCGCGCTTGGCCTGATACATGCCGCGGTCGGCGCGGTGGACGGCCGCCATGGGTGGTTCGTCCTTGCCGACTTCCGCCACGCCGGCAGAGAAGGTGATGAACAGCCGCGTGTCACCCGCCGCAAAGAAGCGCTGCGTGAGCGCCCGCTGCAGACGGACGATGGTCTGCACGCCCTCTTCCAGCGGCGTGTCCGGCATCAGGATCACGAACTCCTCGCCGCCAAAGCGGGCGAGCGTGTCTTGCGGGCGCATCGACTCGCGGGCCACCTGGGCCAGGTGCGACAGCGCATCGTCGCCAAAGCTGTGGCCGTGCGTGTCGTTAATCGACTTGAAGTCGTCGATGTCCAGAAACGCAATGGAGAGTGTGGTGTTCTGGCGCGCGGCCCGGGCAACTTCGCGCTCCAGCGCCTCTTCCAGACCTTTGCGGTTGAGCGCGCCGGTCAGCAGGTCGTGGCGCGCTGAAGCCGATGCCATGTCGAGCGCCTTGCGCAGTTGCGCCACCTCGGCGGCGGCCTCTTCGGCCTTCACCTTCATCGCCGACAGCACATCGCGATTGCGGGCCGACTCCACCGACATCCAGCGGGTGGCCGACAGCGCGTCCTGAATGGCCGGCGCGATCTCCGCGATGCTGTTGGCCGATTCGATCTTCTTGGCGCAGGCTTCCATCTGGCGGTGGTGCTCGCCCGAGGTTTCGGCGGCGGCCGACAGGCGCTCCATGAAGGCGGCCAGCAGCCGCTTCATTTCTTCCTGGGCTTCAATCGATTTCGACTTCAGCGAGCTTTGCTTCTGGATCACCTCCATGAGGCGGCGCCGCAGGTCATCCAGCCGGCGCAGGCTCACGGGGGCTTCGCTGGCTTTCATCAGGGCTTCGATCTGGCCGCGCAGCCAGCGGTCGTCCAATGACAGCTCGCCGATGTTCTCGAACACCAGTTGCAGCAGGCCCAGCAACGCCCGACGAATCTCGCTCTGGTCTTCGGCCGCGAGCGACAGCCGGTGGTTAAACGTCGAGAGCTTGGCGGTCAGGTTGGCAAGGCTTTCGAATTCGGAGCGGCAGGCCCGGATCAGCGCCCAGGCGGCGGGGCCGATGCTGGCATCGTCTTCACCGAGCACCGGAAGGCAGCATTCCACCGTGCGCGCGAGCTGTTCGCACAACTCCCGTACCAGCGCCATCCGTTCGGCGTCCGAGGCGTCTCCGTTTGGCTTGCTGCCGGCGATCTCGTAATAGATCGAGGCAAAGTTGTCTGGCGTGGGCGCCAACCTGCGTGAGGCCAGCAGCCTGAGGGCATGCCGGGCAGTCTCCGAGGGATTGTTTTCTGTCATTCCGAACTACAGGTTGGCGAGCAGGGTTGGAGCGCGATTCTCCACGGTTCCGGCCCGACCGAAAAGCCGTCCAAAGGGTTATGTGGGCTTTGCGCTGCACGGCTAAAGCTCGCCAAATTGGGTGTCGCGGCAAGCATCTACGCGAAGAGCGTGACCCCGTTTGGCACGATCGCCGCGCACGGCATTTCGCCGCCCCGGCGGGCGCCGCCAGCAATGATGCCCTGCGCCGCGCGCCGCCATCAAAGCGTCTGGATATGCCTCAGGAATGCAGGGGATTTATCTCGTGCGCCGTAGAACCGGATGACGCCCGACACGTCGCCGTACTGCTGTATCAGGCGTTCCGTAGCAGCACGAACGCGCCGAACCTCTGGCACCTTGTTCAGGAAGCACTCCACCAGCGTCGGGTCAAAGTATTGGCCGCTCCGGTCTGCCAGCGCATCGAGTGCATCGTCTTCCGGCATCGCTCGACGGTAGACGCGCGGCTCCAGCATGGCGTCGAACGCGTCTGCGATGGCCACGATGCGTGCGGCAAGCGGGACGTCTTCCCCAGCAAGGCCGGCGGGATACCCGCTGCCGTCAAAATGCTCGTGATGATGGCGCGCGACGCTGGCGGCCAATTGCAGAATTGGGTCGGGCGTTCCGGCAAGCAGGTCGGCACCGATGTCCGAGTGCCGTTGCATGATCTCGTGCTCTGCATCGGTCAGGGATGCGGGCTTGAGCAGCACGTCATCCGGAATGCCCAGCTTGCCGATGTCGTGCACGGGGGCCACAAGGTAGATGTGCCGCTGCTCGGCGTCGTCGAGCTCCAAAACGTTTGCCAGATACGCCGCAACAGCGGCCGTCCGGAGCAGATGGCCCAGAGCCGACGGATAGCGCGACCCGCCAGCAAGCGTCAGGCTGGCGAGGATGATGTGGGGGCGGCTTTGTTGTGCCATGGTGTTGACCTTCTTGGTCGCGCACCTGTCGGTACGCAGTGAGGCTCTATGGAGCATTGCACGATAGTCACCCTGCCGGTCGACCGCAACACCCGCGCCGCTGATTATTGATCTAGCCCATCTGCAACCGTCGCCACAGCGTCGTCTTGCTGATGCCAAGCGCCGCGCAGACCGCATCCCGATCGCCGCCGTGCGCCGCCAGCGCCACGCGTATCTCTTCGGTTTCCACACCCCGGCTGCGCTCGCGCAGCGTCAATGCTGCCGATTTGCCCGGCGCGGCGTGGGCAAACACTTCCGGCGCAATCAGCCGCAGCACGTCTTGCGTGACGGCGCTGGCGTCTTCGGTATAAGCCAACTCCACGGCGATCCGTTCGACCACGCTCTGCAATTCGCGCACGTTGCCGGCCCAGGCGTAGCGCCGCAGCGGCTCGGCAACGCCGGCCAGCACGCGGGCGGCCTCCTCGGTATCGGCAATGCGCAGCAGCAGGCGCGGTTCGCGGCGCGCGGCTTGCACGAGCAGTTCAGCGGCCAGGGGCATCACGTCGTCGGGCCGTTCGCGCAACGGGGGCAGCGCAATGCTGAGGATGTTGAGTCGGTAGTAAAGGTCTGCGCGGAAAGTGCCGGCCTCTACCGCGTCCGTCAGCGCGCGGTGCGTGGCGGCCATCACGCGGATATCGACGCGTGTGGGCTCGGTAGAACCCAGCCGCACCACCTCGCGCTCCTGCAGCACGCGCAGCAAGCGGCTTTGCAGCGGCAGCGGCATCTCGCCGATTTCATCGAGGAACAGCGTGCCACGGTGCGCGGCTTCAATCAGCCCGGTCTTGCCGCCCTTGCGCGCGCCCGTGAAAGCGCCCTCCTCGTAGCCGAACAGTTCGCTTTCGAGCAGCGCCTCGGGAAATGCGCCGCAGTTGATGGCGACAAATGGAAAATCGCGCCGTGCGCTGAGCTGATGCATACCCTGCGCGACCATCTCCTTGCCCGTGCCGGATTCGCCCAGCACGAGCACGGTGGCGTCGGATTTGGCATAGCGACGCACCAGCGTGCGCACGCGCTCCATCGGCAGCGACTCGCCCACGAGGTCTTCCAGCCGGTAGCGCGCGCTGAACTGCTGCGGGCGCTGGCGCGAGCGCAGCGTGCGGTCCAGCCGCTCCACCGCGCGGGATTCCTGGAAGGTGAAGACCGTGCCTTCCGCCGCGCCGACGCCGGTGCTCGTCAGCGGGCCACGGTGGATGACGTAATTCACGCCCCGCACGGTGCCCAGCGTGTCGCCATCGGCATCGGGCAGCAAGCCAAGCAGGTTGGGCGCGATGCTGAGCAGCGGTTGCCCGATGGCCTGCTTGGCCTCGATGCCCAGCGCTGTGGCTAGCCGCTGGTTGATGGCTTCCACGCGGCCCTGCGCATCCAGCGCAACCACACCGTCACGCAGATGCTGCAGCAGGTTGTCCAGCCGCTGGCGGCGCAGCGTTTCGCGGCGCGTGGCCTGCACGACTTCCAGCGCGGTATCGAATGCAGCCCGCACGGAGTCACGCGAATACAGGAACACGGCGTTCATGCCGGCCTGCGTTGCGAGGTCCGTCACTAAGCCGGGGCCGACCACCACGCCCACGCCTCGGTCGCGCAGGTCCAGCACGCAGCTCTCCGCGCCCTGGCGCGAGGTATACGAGGCAAACACCACGTCCATGCCATAGGCGGCGACAAAGCGGCGCACTTCCTCGGGCGTGTCGCCGTGGGTGACGAGCGCCACCGATTCCGCATCGCGCCGGGCGCGGGCCAGCGCGTGCATCACGTCAAAACCCGTCGGGTTGATGACGACTACGGGCAGCGACAAGCGCGGTTTGAGATACGCGCCGTTGGAGCCGCCCGCCACCACTACGTCGGGTCGCTCGGTGCCGGCGGCCTCGATCTCCCGCACGATGTCTTCAAAGCCGCGTGTGATGACGCGCAGCTCGGCGCGATCGTTGTATTCGGCGGCAATGTCGAGGAAGAGATCGCTCAGGCGGCTGATGCCGCAGGCCCAGATGCGGGGGCGGTCGGTCAGGTCGGTTCCAGTGGGGCTCATGGTGCGGTGCGGCCAGAAAAACAGCGGTCCGGACATTATGCGCCGGGCGTTTCCATATTGAAATTGCAAATTTCATTTCTGAAACAGAGTGCACGCGGACGGCAACATCACATCCATAAGAATCAAGGGGTTACAGTGGCTCGCCCGGGTGGCCCGCTTCCTGCTCTCTTAGGCCGTTCTTTCTGGAGCCCTCATGAGCACAACCCAACGACACCCCGCCAGCGCCGGCGCTAAATTCCGTGCCGCCGTGGCTGAATCCCAACCGCTGCAAGTGGTGGGCGCCATCACCGCCTACGCTGCCAAGATGGCCGAGCAGACCGGCTTCAAGGCCGTGTACCTGTCGGGCGGCGGTGTGGCTGCCAACTCGCTGGGCATTCCGGACCTGGGCATCAGCACGATGGAAGACGTGCTGATCGACGCCCGCCGCATCACCGACGCCGTGCAGATTCCGCTGATGGTCGACATCGACACCGGCTGGGGCGGCGCCTTCAACATCGCACGCACCATCCGCTCGTTCATCAAGGCCGGTGTGGCCGCGGTGCACCTGGAAGACCAAGTTGGCCAGAAGCGCTGCGGCCATCGCCCAGGCAAGGAAGTCGTTTCCACCGACGAGATGGTCGACCGCGTGAAGGCCGCCGTGGATGCCCGTACCGATGACGATTTCGTCATCATGGCCCGCACCGACGCAGCCGCCTCCGAGGGCATCGACGCTGCCATCGAGCGCGCCGTCGCGTACGTGGAAGCGGGCGCCGACATGATCTTTCCGGAAGCCATGAAGACGCTGGACGACTACCGCCGCTTCAAGGCCGCCGTGAAGGTGCCCATCCTGGCCAACCTGACCGAGTTCGGCAGCACGCCGCTCTTTACCACCGACGAGCTGCGTAGCGCCAACGTCGATATCGCGCTGTACTGCTGCGGCGCCTATCGCGCAATGAACGCAGCGGCGCTCAACTTCTATCAAACGGTGATGCGTGACGGCACGCAGAAGGCGGCCGTGGAAACCATGCAGTCGCGCGCCGATCTGTATCAATATCTCGGCTACCACGCGTATGAAGACAAGCTCGACGCGCTGTTTGCCGCACAGAAATAACGCCTCCGCATCCAAACCAATTCAACGCATCCAAGGAGACCACACCATGAGCGAAGCCGATAACAGCACGCCGAACGCAGGCGCCTTCAAGCCGAAGAAATCCGTGGCCCTGTCGGGCGTGACGGCCGGCAACACCGCATTGTGTACCGTTGGCCGCACTGGCAATGACCTGCACTACCGCGGCTACGACATCCTTGACCTGGCCGGCGCGTGCGAGTTTGAAGAAGTCGCCCATCTGCTGGTGCACGGCAAGCTGCCCAACAAGGCTGAACTGGCTGCCTACAAGACCAAGCTCAAGGCGCTGCGCGGCCTGCCCGCCAACGTGAAGGCTGCCCTGGAATGGGTGCCTGCTTCTGCCCACCCGATGGACGTGATGCGCACCGGCGTGTCGGTGCTGGGCACCGTGCTGCCGGAAAAGGACGACCACGCCACCCCCGGTGCACGCGACATCGCCGACCGCCTGATGGCCTCGCTCGGCTCGATGCTGCTGTACTGGTATCACTACAGCCACAACGGCAAGCGCATCGAAGTCGAAACGGATGACGACTCCATCGGCGGCCACTTCCTGCACCTGCTGCACGGTGTGGAGCCGCCGAAGTCGTGGGTTGACGCCATGCACGTGTCGCTCAACCTGTACGCCGAGCACGAGTTCAATGCATCGACGTTCACGGGCCGCGTGATTGCCGGCACGGGCTCGGACATCTACTCCGCCATCACCGGTGCGATCGGCGCGCTGCGCGGCCCGAAGCACGGCGGCGCCAATGAAGTCGCCTTCGAAATCCAGAAGCGCTACGACACGCCGGACGAGGCCGAAGCCGACATCCGCCGCCGCGTGGAAGCCAAGGAAGTCGTGATCGGTTTCGGCCACCCGGTGTACACCGTGTCGGACCCGCGCAACAAGGTCATCAAGGAAGTCGCGCGCAAGCTGTCGAAGGAAGCCAGCAACACCAAGATGTTCGACATTGCCGAGCGCCTGGAAACCGTGATGTGGGACATCAAGAAAATGTTCCCCAACCTGGACTGGTTCAGCGCCGTGTCGTACCACATGATGGGCGTGCCGACCGCGATGTTCACCCCGCTGTTCGTGATCGCGCGTACGTCGGGCTGGGCAGCGCACATCATCGAGCAGCGCATCGACAACAAGATCATCCGCCCGAGCGCGAACTACACCGGCCCGGACGACCTCAAATTTGTACCGATCGGCAAGCGTCCGTAATCGCGCCTCCAAATGGAACGTCAACGCAAGCCTCCAGACGGTTTGGCCGTTGACGTTCCTGCCCTTGATGGCGCCTTGAATTTTTGTTGCAGAGAGGAAAAAGGAAGGGGAACTGTCTGAGCGAAGCGAGTTTTCCCCTTCCCCTCTCTGCGACATAAATTCAAGGAGTCTTTCGCCATCTCGGGCGCGCCTTTCTTTGCTTACTTTCTTTGGCAAGACAAAGAAAGTGAGTCGGCCCCGGCAGGGGACGAAACCGGCGGATGCACAACAGCATCAACCGCAGACCGAACACCAGGCAGGCACAAGCACCATGAACACCACCCACAGAAAGCCCCTCCCCGGCACAAAGCTCGACTACTTCGACGCACGCGAAGCTGTAGAAGCCATCAAACAAGGCGCCTACGACAAGCTGCCCTACACGTCACGCGTGCTGGCCGAAAACCTGGTCCGCCGCTGCGACCCCGCCACCCTCGCCGATTCCCTCAAGCAACTCATCGAACGCAAGCGCGACCTGGATTTCCCCTGGTTCCCGGCGCGCGTGGTGTGCCACGACATCCTGGGCCAGACCGCGCTGGTGGATCTGGCTGGCCTGCGCGACGCGATTGCCGACCAGGGCGGCGACCCCGCCAAGGTCAACCCGGTGGTGCCGGTGCAGTTGATCGTCGACCACTCGCTGGCGGTGGAATGCGGTGGCTTCGACCCCGACGCTTTCGCCAAGAACCGCGCCATTGAAGACCGCCGCAACGAAGACCGCTTCCACTTCATCGACTGGACCAAGCTCGCGTTCAAGAACGTCGACGTGATCCCGGCGGGCAACGGCATCATGCATCAGATCAATCTGGAGAAAATGTCGCCCGTCATCCAGGCGCACGACGGCGTGGCCTACCCCGACACCTGCGTCGGCACCGACAGCCACACGCCGCACGTGGATGCGCTGGGCGTGATCGCCATCGGCGTGGGCGGCCTGGAAGCCGAGAACGTGATGCTCGGCCGCGCCTCGTGGATGCGCCTGCCGGACATCGTGGGCGTGGAGCTGACCGGCCAGCGCCAACCCGGCATTACCGCCACCGACATCGTGCTGGCGCTGACCGAATTCCTGCGCAAGCAGAAGGTGGTGGGCGCATACCTTGAGTTTTACGGCGAAGGCGCATCCAAGCTCACGCTGGGCGACCGCGCCACCATCTCGAACATGGCCCCCGAGTACGGCGCCACCGCGGCGATGTTCTCGATTGACGACAACACGCTCGACTACCTGCGCCTGACCGGTCGCACCGACGAGCAGGTCAAGCTGGTCGAGACGTATGCCAAGACCGCGGGCCTGTGGTCCGACACGCTCAAGCACGCGGAATACGAACGCGTGCTGCGCTTCGACCTGTCGAGCGTGGTGCGCAACATGGCCGGCCCGTCGAACCCGCACGCACGTGTGGCAACGACCGAATTGGCCGCCAAGGGCATCGCCGCCAAATGGGAAGAAACACCGGGCAAGATGCCCGATGGCGCCGTCATCATCGCCGCCATCACGAGCTGCACCAACACCAGCAACCCGCGCAACGTGATTGCCGCTGCGCTGCTGGCACGCAACGCCAACCGCCTGGGCCTGACGCGCAAGCCGTGGGTGAAGAGCTCGCTGGCGCCGGGCTCCAAGGCCGTTGAGCTGTATCTGGAAGAAGCCGGCCTGAAGCACGAACTGGAGAAGCTGGGCTTTGGCATCGTCGCGTTTGCCTGCACCACCTGCAACGGCATGAGCGGTGCGCTGGACCCGAAGATCCAGCAAGAGATCATCGACCGCGACCTGTACGCCACGGCCGTGCTGTCGGGCAACCGCAACTTCGATGGCCGCATTCACCCGTACGCCAAGCAAGCGTTCCTCGCATCCCCGCCGCTGGTGGTGGCCTATGCGATTGCGGGCACGGTGCGTTTCGATATCGAACGCGACAGCTTCGGCACGGATGCCAACGGCAAGCCGATCCTGCTGAAAGACCTGTGGCCGACCGACGAAGAGATCGACGCCATCGTGCGTGCGTCGGTCAAGCCGGAGCAGTTCCGCAAGGTGTACATCCCGATGTTCGAACAGCGCAGCGCTTCTGTGGCCAATGTGAGCCCGCTGTACGACTGGCGCCCGCAGAGCACCTACATCCGCCGCCCGCCGTATTGGGAAGGCGCGCTGGCCGGTGAACGCACGCTCCAGGGCCTGCGCCCGCTGGCGGTGCTGGGAGACAACATCACGACCGATCACCTCTCGCCTTCCAACGCCATCCTGGCGAGCAGCGCCGCAGGTGAATACCTGGCCAAGATGGGCCTGCCGGAAGAGGATTTCAACTCGTACGCCACGCACCGCGGCGACCACCTGACCGCGCAGCGTGCGACGTTTGCCAACCCCACGCTCATCAACGAGATGGCCGTGGTCGATGGCACCGTGAAGAAGGGATCGCTCACGCGCATCGAGCCCGAAGGCAAGGTCACGCGCATGTGGGAAGCCATCGAAACCTACATGGACCGCAAGCAACCGCTGATCGTGATTGCCGGCGCCGACTACGGCCAGGGCAGCTCGCGCGACTGGGCCGCCAAGGGCGTGCGCCTGGCCGGCGTGGAAGTCATCGTGGCGGAAGGCTTTGAGCGCATCCACCGCACGAATTTGATCGGCATGGGCGTGCTGCCGCTGGAGTTCAAGCCGGGCACCACTCGCCTCACGCTCGGCATTGACGGCACCGAAACCTTTGACGTGGTCGGCGAACGCAAGCCGCGCGCGGACCTCACGCTCATCATCCATCGCAAAAACGGCGAACGCGTGGAAGTGCCCGTCACGTGCCGCCTGGACAGCGATGAGGAAGTGTCGATCTACGAAGCCGGCGGCGTGCTGCAGCGCTTTGCGCAGGACTTCCTTGAGTCTTCCAAGGAGGCAGCATGAGCCATCCCGCGCAAGTGAAGATTCCCGCCACCTACATCCGTGGCGGCACCAGCAAGGGCGTGTTTTTCCGTCTGCAAGACTTGCCGCTGCCGGCGCAACAGCCCGGCGCCGCACGCGATGCGCTGCTGATGCGCGTGATCGGCAGCCCCGACCCGTACGGCAAGCAGATCGACGGCATGGGCGGCGCCACGTCGAGCACCAGCAAAACGGTGATCCTCAGCGAGAGCACGCGCCCGGACCATGACGTGGACTACCTGTTTGGCCAGGTCTCCATCGACAAGCCGTTCGTCGACTGGTCGGGCAACTGCGGCAACCTGTCGGCGGCCGTCGGCCCGTTCGCCATCAGCAACGGGTTGGTCGATGCGAGCCGAGTGCCGCAAAACGGCATCGCCGTCATCCGCATCTGGCAAGCCAACATCGGCAAGACCATCATTGCGCACGTGCCCATCACCAACGGTGCGGTGCAGGAAACGGGCGACTTTGAACTCGACGGCGTGACGTTTCCGGCGGCGGAAGTGCAGCTCGAATTCCTCGACCCTGCAGCCGAGGAAGACGGTGACGGCGGCGGCGCGATGTTCCCCACCGGCAACCTCGTCGACGACCTGGATGTGCCCGGCGTGGGCACGCTCAAGGCGACGATGATCAACGCGGGCATCCCGACGATCTTCATCAACGCAGAGGCCATCGGCTACACCGGCACCGAGTTGCAGGACGCCATCAACGGCGATGCGAAAGCGCTGGCGATGTTCGAGACCATTCGCGCGCATGGCGCGGTGCGCATGGGCCTGATCAAGAGCATTGACGAAGCTGCCACGCGGCAGCACACGCCCAAGGTGGCGTTCGTTGCGCCGCCAAAGGACTACGTGGCGTCGAGCGGCAAGAAGGTCGGCGCGGGCGATGTGGATCTGCTCGTGCGCGCGCTGTCGATGGGCAAGCTGCACCACGCCATGATGGGCACGGCAGCGGTCGCCATCGGCACGGCAGCGGCCATTCCTGGCACGCTGGTCAACCTGGCGGCTGGCGGCGGAGAACGTGGTGCAGTGCGCTTCGGGCATCCGTCCGGCACGCTGCGCGTGGGCGCGGAGGCCAAGCTGGTGGACGGCGAATGGACCGTGACCAAGGCCATCATGAGCCGCAGCGCGCGCGTGTTGATGGAAGGCTGGGTGCGCGTGCCGGGCTGACCCGCCGACGGCGCACGCAAAGCAAAACCGCCGCATCCGGCTGAAGCAGGATGCGGCGGTTTTTTGTTTTTCGGAATTCGGAACTCAGTTTGTGCCGGTGTTCTTCATGCCGAGCACCTCGATCGGCGCAATCTCAGGCGGTGAGGCCAGCAGCTCGGCCGCATTCGCCATGAGCGCCTTGGCGATCGGGCCGTCGAGATGGGCCTGGCGGTCCTGCTCGCTGGCAAAGGCGTCGAAGATGCCGAATACGTTGGGCGCAATGCGCAGCGCAAACCAGATTGGCGTGGTGGCTTCCTGGTTGGCCATTTGCAGGCCGGCGGAAAGGAAATCGGCCACTGCCTGCTCCTTGCCCGGTTTGGCAATGAGCCGGGCAAATAATGCGTGCTTGATCATTTCGGTCTCCTGATACCGCGCTGAAGGGGCATGCGCGGTCAGGCGTACTGTATGCCGAAAGCGGCGGGCCGCCTCATACGAACACGCGTACGAGCCGTTCCGCACGCAACGGGAACGGCTCGATGACGGGCCAGGCGCACAGGCCGGCCCGCCGTGTTGCATGCGTTCAGTGGTGCAACGCGCCGCCCACCGTGGTCAGTGCGCCACCCACAGCACCCGTGACCGGCGCAAGCGGCGTCGCAGCCCCAGTGGACGTAAGCGAAGTGCCGACGGTGGTGACAAGCGAGCCGACCGGCGCAGTCACACCTCCAGCCGTCGTGCCGCCGCCGGCTGCACCGCCCAAGGCGCCCGTCACGCTCCCCAGCGGATTGCTGCCACCGCCCACGCCGCCCAGCGCGCCGGTAATCGGCGCCAGCGGATTTGCCGAAGTCGCCCCGCCCGGCGTGGAGGTCACGCCGCCCAACGCGGCCACCGTGTTGCCCGTCGCAGTCACCACACCACCCAGGCCGGACACGACTGGCGCGTTCGTCGCAGTCAGCGAGGTACCCACATTCGCCACCCCGTCGCCCACGGTCTGCAGCAGATTGGTTGCCGGAGCGCCCAGGCCTGTTGTGTTACCCAGCGTCTGCGTGGCGGTGGTCACCTGCGAGGTGAGCGGCACCACAGCGGAACTGACCTGCTGCGTGACCTGCTCCACCGGCCCGGTCGACAAGGCCGTGCCGAGCGTGCCGCCCGCGCCCGCCACCGCCTGCCCAACCTGCGAGACCGCGCCGCCCACCGGTGACGTGACCGGCGACAGCGGCTGCAGCGGTCCTGTGCCCAGACTGCTCACAAGGCCACCTGTTGCGTCGACGGTGTTCCCGACCTGCGTCACCACGTTGCCGGTGCTCGATACCGTGGTGCCGATCGGGTTCGGGTTGGTGCCGATGCTGCCCAGGCCGGACTGCACGCCCGTGCCGAGGGCCGACACTGTGTTGCCTACGTTGTCGACCACATTGCCCAGCGCCGATGCGCCTGGCAGATTGCTCCCGCCGATGGTCGAACCGAGCCCGCTGACGGCACCGCCCGTGGCCGTCAGTACGCCGCCGCTCTTGTTCGCCACTTCGCCGGAGGGCGTGGTGGATGCGGTGGTGGTCGTGCCGCCCGAGCCGTTGGAACCGGAGCCACCGCCGTTGTTGGCGGAACTGCCGTCGCTGCCGGACGTACCGCTCATGTCGCCCGAGCCGGAGCTGGCGCAACCGCCCAGCGCAAGCAGGCCGACCAAGGCCGCCGAAACCAGGGTCCCTCGTTGCAATGTCTTCATGTCTGCCTCCCGTTTTAAAAATGCGCTTGATAATGCGCACTTTTTGCCTGATTCGATACGTTATCGGTACGCCCCCGGATTAACTGGATAGCGCGTTCAAATTAAGTCTATTCACCGATTCCGCGTCAATTGCAAACATTGTAAAACGCGGAGAAACCGCGCCCCGACGCCGGATTTACGTAGGATACCCACGTAAAACCGGGCATAGCGGGGGCCGCAAACGTTCTCGATATACGCGGGCACTTGCATGTGTTTTGAGGCAGTGTTCTAAATTACCCAAATTGAGTTAAATACCGGCGACTGGATTATCGGGTTGCCGCACGAACGAATGGCAGTCGGGGCAGCCGCAAACCGGCGGGGCGTTTCGAAGCGGCGGCATCAAAGTGATGGCGCTCGATAACGATGCCGCGCGCCGGCGCCCCCTCGATGAAGTGCTCGACCATCTCGCGCACGTCCGGGTCGATGTAATCCGCTCGGGCGCCGTCGATGATGAGCGTGGCGTGATCCGGCACCTGCGCCAGATAGCGCTTGAGCGGCACCTTGCCCATGAACGACACGTCCTTGCGGAACGACAGCAGGAAGTGATCGTGATGGCGCGCCATGACAATCGTGCGGCGCAGGTTGGCGCGGATCGCCAGCGCGATGCTCAGCGCAATGCCGATCACGATGCCAATCAGCAAGTCCGTCAGCAGCACGCCGACGATGGTTGCAATGAACGGTGCAAAGCGGTCCCACCCCTGCCGCGCCACCGCCACGAACAGCGACGGCTTGGCCAGCTTGTAGCCGGTGAAGATCAGGATGGTGGCCAGGCACGCCAGCGGAATCAGATTGACGATGGCGGTGAGCGCAAACACGCTCGCCAGCAGCAGCGCGCCATGCACGACGGCCGACCAGCGGCTCTGCGCGCCGGCGTGCACGTTGGCCGAACTGCGCACGATGACGGACGTGATCGGCAGCCCGCCCAGCGCGCCCGCCACCATGTTGCCGATGCCCTGTGCCTTCAGCTCGCGATCCGGCGATGCGGCACGTTTCTTTGGGTCGATCTGTTCGACGGCTTCCAGGCACAGCAGCGTCTCGAGGCTGGCCACGATGGCCAGCGCCATCGCTAGGCGCCAGACATCCGGATTGCCCAATGCCCCAAGCGTGGGCGACTCAAGCGCATCGAGAAACGCCCCGAACGACGCGAGCGACGGCAGACCAACACGATGCTCAGCCGGCACAGCGATACCCGGTGCCACCACCTCAAGCAGCAAGGTCACGCCAATGCCGAGTGCCACCACAACAAGCGGCGAAGGCAGCGCGCGGACCAGCGTGAATCGTCGCAGCATCGGCGTATCCCAGCCGATGAGCACAGCGGCGGAGAGCAGCGTCACCAGCATCGCCGTGACCGAGAACGCGCCAAACGGTGTGGCGAGCGTGCCGGCGCCGGCAGCGGCATCTCCGCTTGCCATCCCAAGCGCGAGCGGCACCTGCTTGATGATCAGCAGCAGCCCGATCGCCGCAAGCATGCCCTTGATGACGGACGACGGCACATACGCCGCAAAGCGCCCGGCGCGCAGCATGCCGAACACAAACTGCAGCGCGCCCGCCAGCGCCACGGCCACCAGAAATGCCGAGAAACCGCCCAGCTTGGCAATGCCGTCCACGACAATCACGACGAGGCCCGCAGCCGGGCCGCTCACGCTCAGTTGCGAGCCGCTGAGCAGCGCCACCACCAAGCCGCCGATCATGCCGGAGAGCAGTCCCGCCAGCGGATCAACGCCCGATGCGTTGGCAATACCCAGGCACAGCGGCAGGGCGACAAAGAACACGATGACCCCGGCGAGCATGTCGCGCGGGAAGAAAGCCGGAGAGGTTGGTGTCTGCATGGTTGTTGGAGTTGTATGAACTGCGCACGCGCGAACGCCTGCCTGCGGGCGGGGGCACCGCCGGCATGCGTGAGGAGAGAAAGCGTCGGGAAACGGCAGCAGCTGCAAACGCCGCCGCCGATCGGGTTAAGCGATGGCCTCGGCGGGCATCAGGATGTCGCCGCGGGTGGCGTGTTCCGCATCAGGGTCGCCCGAAGCCAGCACGCGGATGTGCCCATCGGCCAGGCCGAAGATCCAGCCGTGCACGCGCGGCGGGCGTTCTGCCTCGCGCACGATGGGGCTCTCGCGCAGGCAGCGCACCTGTTCGAGCACGTTGAGTTCGGCCAGGCGATTGACGCGGGCATCCAGATCGGACACGGCATCGAGTTCTGTACGGTGGCGGCCAGCCAGCGCGCACAGCGGCGCAATGCGGCGCGCGACGTGCGGCAAACCGTCGGGCGGCGGCAGCAGCGATGCACGTACGCCACCGCAGCCGTCATGCCCGCACACGATCACATGCGCGACCTTGAGCACGCGCACCGCATATTCCAGCACGCTCATCGTGTTGTCGTCCGCCGGGCAAACAAGATTGGCGATATTGCGATGGACGAATAAATCGCCCGGGTTGGAATGTGTAATGGTTTCAGCGGGCACACGGCTATCTGCACAGCCGATCCATAACACCTGGGGTTGTTGGCCTTGGGCCAAACGCGAAAAGAATCCGGGATCACGTGCGGCAGTTTCGTGCGCCCACGCGACATTCTCGACAAGCATGCGTTTCGGTCGATGCATTGGTATGGCTCCTGCGGAATCTGCGAGACCGCTGCAGGCCGGAAACCCGGTTGGGCGGGTGTTCTCGGCAACGTTGCAGTGCAGCGGAAACGTTACGAAAACCATCGTATGAGAAAGGTTCCCGCTGTGCCAGTGAGGGCATCGACGTCAAATCGGATCAAATATGCACCGATAATGCGCACGCCCTGCGTAACTGTGTCGCACCCATTATCTGCAATCGGGAAACTGCGTGCAGTTATTGCATTGCCCGAGTTATCTATCCGAAATATTTAAACCCTGGATCGGAAAATATTCCATCACAGGTGAATGACCCGCGCGCCGGATCAACCGCGTGGGCGCCCGCATTTGGGGCACGTTTTCTAAGCCGATCAACAGCTTGCGCGCTAGCTCAGGCGAACTTGCGCAACGGCCTCGCGCCATTGCGTGAACCGCTGGGCACGCGCTTGCGCATCGCCATCGTCGCGTCCGTAGCGCAGGGCAACGTATCCGGCGGCTGCCTTGCGCAACGCCTGCGCCGCTTGGGGAAACTGCGCGGCGGCGCGCTCGGCGTAGGCCATCGGGCCTTCTGCAGCGCCACGCGTGCAACCGTGCCGTGCCAGCCGGTCACATAGGCGCTGCCACTGAGCCTGCACCGGGTCTGGCTTGGGCTTGCGCTGCTGCCACAAGAGCGGCAGCGCAGCGAGCAGGAACAAACCCGACACGCCCCACAGCACCGCGCGAGGGTCCGCTGCATCCAGCCCCAGCCACGCAAACAGGCGCGCCTGGCGGCTGCGGTCGTAGCCAAGCACCCAACTGTTCCAGCCGCTGATGAGGCCATCCAGCCCCCAGCGCACGCTGCGCAGCCACCCAGGTTCTTCTGCACGGCGTGAACGGAATTCACTGGCGGGCACGGCGGCGGCCAGGCCACGTTCGACGCGTTGCGGCGCGACGGCGGCGGTTGGGTCCACACGCACCCAGCCGCGTCCGTCGAGCCACACCTCAGCCCAGGCGTGTGCATCGGACTGGCGCACGATGATGTCGCCGCTCATGGCATTGACCTCGCCGCCGAGATAGCCCACCACCACACGCGCGGGCACGCCTGCCGCGCGCATCAGGAAGACGAAGCTGCCCGCGTAGTGCTCGCAGAAGCCACGCTGCGTGCGGAAAAGGAAATCGTCGATCTGTTGATCCTGCAGCGGTTCCGGCTCAAGCGTGTAGGCAAACGGTGCGCGGCCGAACAACTTGAGCGCCGCCGATACGCGCTCAGGCGGCGGCAGCTCTGCCCATTGGGCTGCCAGTGCACGCGCTTTCGGATTGCCCGCCGGCAACGCCAGCGCCATCTGCTGCGTAAGCGGGTCGAGCGGGCGGGTGTCGTCCGCGCGATTGCGCTCCGGCAACCGCGAGCGCGCGTGATACCGCACGCGCTGCTCGAGCGGTTGCGTGCTGATGAATTCGCCGTCGATGCTGCGGCCGGTGCCGTCTCGCGCCTCGATCGACTGGCCGCGATCAAGCGCAAACAGCCAGCGCTGGCGCGTCGGTTCCAGCGTGATGTTGTAGTCGAACACGCCGGGCGTACCGCTAATTGCGTCCGCAGAATTGGGTACGCTTTCTGCTACGGGACGTTGCCGCATCGACGCTGCCGTCCACGTCTGGCCATCGAAACGCCACAGCACCATGCCGCGCCAGTAAAGCGTGTCGAGCGGGGGCGACACGCCGGCAAAATCGACGCGGAAGGCAAGCTCGTCCGAGAGGATCAACTGGCCGACGGAGCCGGGCGCCATGCGGTCAGACAGGCCGCTGACAGCGGTATCGGCAGTTTGCGGCAAGCGCCACAGCGGATGATCCAGCCTCGGGAACAGCAGGAACAGCACCGCCGCGCACGGCAAACCCATGAGCACCAAACGCGCCAGCACACGCGCGGGGGATACGCGCGCACGCGCCTGCGGATGCAGCAGCAACAGCCAGTTGCGCAACAGCAGCGCCACGGTCGCCAGCATGGTGGCGGCCAGCCAGGGCGGCTGGTCAAACAGCACCTGCGAGAGCAGCAGGAAACAGCACAACTGCGTGACGAGCACGCCGTTGCGCACGGTGTGCGATTCCATCAGCTTGAGCACGAGAAACGCGCCAAGCAGCGCCACCGACAAGTCCCGCCCGATGTTTCCGCCGGTGCGCATGGCGAGTGCCAGCGTCACGATAAGCGTGGCCACACCCGTCAGCCCCAGCAGCCACTTGCCGGGCAAGGGCGCGCGCCGCACCCACAACAGCGCGCGCCAGAGCAGCAGCACGCCGAACACAGCGCACGTCACCAGCGGCAGCGCACGCAGCAGCGGCACGAGCACGACGGCAAGCTGTGCGATCAGCCAGCCGTGCTCGCGATGGGTCAGCGCACGGGCGGAGCCAAAGGCGGCCGCTTCAGTGCCGATGGTGGCAGTGGTCATGTGGCTTCGCCTTCCGCTTCCGGCATCGCAGGCTTGCCCCACAGCGCCAAGGCACGCAAACACGCATCCCGATGCGCAACGCCCCGCGCCGGGCCAATAACAACGCCCGGCAGGCTCAGCGTGTATTCGGGCTCATCGCCGGCGGGCGCGTGCTCGGCGGCCAACACCCAGGCGCACAGGCGCGACAGGCGTTGCTCCACGTTCATTGACGACGGCAGTGCTTCCCACGCGAGCACACATTGCGCGTGGCGCACTTGCTGGCCGGTGCGGCTCATCCACGTGTCGAGCCGCGCGCTGTGCTTCCAGGCAATGCTGCGCAATGCGTCGCCGGGGCGGTAGGTGCGCAGTTGGTCTGCGGCTTCTTCGACATGGGTGCGGGCGGCGCGCGTGTCGTCTTCGTCGCCAGGGTCGGGGGCAAAGCTGGCGGGCAGCGGCGGCACGGAGGGTTCCGGTGCGGGATAGACCAACAGCGTGAGCGGCGCGTCTGCATAGCTCCACGCGCGAAACAGGCCGAGCGGAAAACGCGTCGACACCGTCAGGCGCGGCAACTTAAACCAACCACGCGGCTGATCGGCGAAAGACAACGCGGCCACGATGGCGTCCTGCGCGTCGAGCGATGTTTCCACCGCGGCAGCTTGCGCGGCGCTCACATCCACACCCACACGCGCCCATGGCGTGACGTTGGCCAATGCCACGCCCACGTTCAACGTGTGCCCGGCAAACACGGCATCGCCCGCTGCGCCGCGTACTTCCAGATCAACGAGGTTGCGATGGGTCTGCCACATGGCGGACGCAACCACGCCGGCCAGCACGAAGGTCAGCAGAAAACCGAGGCTCACGTTGTAGTTGAGCGAAGTCAGCAGCATCACCATCAGCAACAACGCAAAGCCGCCGCCGGCAGCCGTGGGCAGGATGTAGACGTGATTGCGGTCCAGGCGGATGCGGCCTTCGCGCGGCGTGCGCGGCCGTTGCAGAAAGCGTTGCACACGCGCCCGCGCAAAGCGCACGCCGGGCAGCATCGCCAAGCCCGCGCCCAGCACACGCAATGGCACGAGCAGCAGAGAAGTGAACCGCGCCATGGCGCTGCGTTGCTTAGGGGATGGCGACCGTGTCAAGCAGCCGCTGCGCCAGCGCGGTTGCAGACAGCGTGCTGCCCGTAGGCAACAACCGGTGCGCCGCCACGGCCTTGAATACGGCTTGCACGTCTTCGGGCAGCACGGCATCGCGAGCATCGATGAGCGCCCAGGCACGCGCGGCCGCCAGCAACGCCAGCCCGGCGCGCGGCGACAGGCCCATCTGCACCTGTGCATCGGTGCGCGTGGCATTCACCAGTGCGAGCACGTAGTCGACCAGCGCCGGCGCCACGTGCACGGCATCTGCAGCAGTCTGCAAGGCGACGACTTGGGCAGCGGTCAGCACCGCTTCAATGTCTTGCGGCGCACCGCCCCCAAGGTACAACGCACGTTCGGAGCTTTGGTCGGGATAGCCCAGCGACAGCCGCATCGTGAAGCGATCCAGCTGCGATTCCGGCAGCGGATGCGTGCCGATCTGGTTCAGCGGGTTCTGCGTGGCGATCACGAAGAATGGCTCCGGCAGCGGATACGTCGCCCCGTCATGCGTGACCTGCCCTTCGGCCATCGCTTCGAGCAGCGCGCTTTGCGCCTTGGGCGTGGCGCGATTGATTTCATCGGCCAGCACCACCTGCGCGAACAGCGGGCCGGGGTGAAATTCGAAGGCACCCTTTTCTTTCACGTAGATCGACACGCCGATCAGGTCGGTGGGCAGCAGATCGCTCGTGAACTGCACGCGCTGATACTGCAGCCCGAGCGTGCGGGCCAGTGCATGCGCGAGCGTGGTCTTGCCCACGCCGGGCAGATCTTCCAGCAGCAGGTGCCCGCGTGCCAGCAGACATGCCAGCGCCAGGCGGATCTGGAGCGGCTTGCCGAGCACGATGCGATCGAGCGCGCGCTGCGCCTGCGACAACGCGGCCGGCAAGGTGAGCAGCGTGGCGGGTGTCGTACGAACGGGAGAAAGCGGGGCTTGGTTGGGTGTCATCAAGGTGCGGCCGAAGCAACAATGCTCGCGAGTGTAGCGGCATCGCACGACACCCGCGCGCCCATGTTTCGTGTGCGTGAGTGCGCTACAACATCAGTCCGGTTTGCGCGCGGGGATAGCCGCATCGAGCAACACGCGTGCCGTGCGCGGCAGGCTCTTGATCAGGCGCGGTGCATCGGTGCCGAAGGTCTGGCTGGCGGTGTAGGCGCCTTCGATCAGGAAGGCCAGATCGTCGGCCAGCGCATCGGGATCGGTCGCACCGGCGGCTTGGGCGCGGTCACGCAGGCGGGTGAGCAGCAGTGCCTTGTTGCGCTGGACAAACTGCCGCGCCGGATGCGTCAGGTCCGGAAACTCCGCCGCCACATTCACAAACGGGCAGCCCCGGTAGCCAGGGCGTGAGGCGCGTTCGGAGACATCGATGAAGAACTGCAGCAGTTGCGCACGCGCGTCGTCCGGGTGCTTGGCCACGCTCGCGTTGAAGTAGCCCCAGAAGCTCTCGTCGCTGCGCTCCAGGTAAGCGATGACGAGATCGTCCTTCGACTTGAACTGGCGGTACAGGCTCATCTTGTTGACGCCCGCCTTCTCCACCACGGCCTCGACGCCCACGGCCCGCACACCTTCGTAGTAAAACAGTTGACGAGCCGCCTCAAGCAGGCTGGCGTGGGCATCCTCGCCGCTGATGCGACGCGGCGTCGGCTTGGGTTGATCAACGGTGTCAACGGTGGAAAGTGCGCGGGGTCCGCGACGGGCGGCGGTGGCCATGGTGATGCTCCTGCAAGCGCGGTGGGGCACAAACCCCCAGCCACGCAGGTGTCATTCGAATGCTGCTTGACATGTTACCGATCGGTACCTACTATCGCAACCACGTTGTTACCGACCGGTAACGAATGCGATATTGTCGCCCCAACAAGAATCGAAAGAATCGGACACCCCATGCAGCGACTTGCCCGCCTCATCGCCCCACGTTTTCACTACAGCTGGCTTGCGCTGGCGGTGGTGTTCCTGATCCTGCTGTGCGCGGCCGGCACGCGCGCCACGCCCAGCGTGATGATGCTGCCGCTCGAGCACGAATTCGGCTGGAGCCGCAGCACGATCTCGCTGGCCATCTCCATCGGTATTGCGCTCTATGGGCTGACGGGGCCGTTTGCAGCGGCGTCGATGCAGTATTTCGGCATCCGCCCGACGGTGCTCGGCGCGCTGGCGGTGCTGATTTCCGGCACGGCACTCTCGGCGATGATGCATGAGCCGTGGCAGATGGTGCTGCTGTGGGGCGTGATGGTGGGCGGCGGCACGGGTGTGGCCGCTATCACGCTGGGCGCAACGGTGGTCAATCGCTGGTTCACTTCGCATCGCGGCCTGGCCATGGGCATCCTGACGGCCAGTTCGGCCACGGGGCAGCTCGTGTTCCTGCCGATGATGGCCGCAGTGGTCGAGAGCTACGGCTGGCGCCCGGTGGTGCTGATCGTGGCCGGCGCGCTGGCGCTGCTGTTACCGGTCGTGTGGCTGCTGCTGCCGGAATCGCCCAAGAGCGTCGGCCTGCGCACCTATGGCGAACCCGCCGATACGCCGGAAGTCGACCAAGGCCCGCGCGCCAACCCGATCACACTGGCCATGCAGACGCTCGTGCAGGCCGCACGCAAGCGCGATTTCTGGCTGCTGTTTGCCAGCTTCTTCATCTGCGGCGCGAGCACCAACGGCTACATCGGCACGCACTTCATCGCCATGTGCGCAGACCACGGCTTCTCTGAAGTGAAGGGCGCGAGCCTGCTTGCCGCGATGGGGATTTTTGACCTGGTGGGCACCACGCTGTCGGGCTGGCTGTCCGACCGCTACAACAGCCGCGTTCTGCTGTTCTGGTACTACGGCCTGCGCGGGCTGTCGCTGATCTACCTGCCGTATGCGTTCGGCTTCGAGTTCTTCGGCCTGCCGGTGTTCGCGATTTTCTACGGCCTGGATTGGATTGCCACCGTGCCGCCCACCGTGCGCCTGACCAACGACGTGTTCGGCAAGGCCGCAGCGCCCATCGTGTTCGGCTGGATCGTCGCGGGGCATCAATTGGGCGCGGCATTCGCCACGCTGGGTGCGGGCATGATGCGCGCCTCGCTGGGCAACTACACGCTCGCTTCCATGATTTCGGGCGGGCTGTGCGTGGCTGGCGCCTTCCTGGTGCTGCGCATTCACCGCACGCCCAAGCAAGATGCCGAGCGCGCGGGCCAGCCAGCTACCGCGTAATCAAGGTTTCAGGAAACCGTACCTGGCCAGCACCGCCTGGCCGGCAGGCGACAGCACATACGCCACGAAGTCGGCCGCCGATTGCGGCTGCTTCGTGCCCGAGGTCACAGCGATCGGGTACGTGAGCGGTACATTCAGCGGCACGGGGCTCGCCACCTTCACCTTGTCGGCGGCGATGGCGGCATCGGTGGAGAACACCAGGCCGGCCTCAACCTCGCCGCGCGACACATAGTCCAGCGCCTGCCGCACGTTCTGCGCCAGCACCGCCTTGGCCTCCACCGGCTCCCACAGTTTGGCCGCTTCCAGCGCACGCTTGGCATAGCGGCCCACCGGCACCGACGCCGGATTGCCGATCGCCACACGTTTCACTTCGGGCCTCATCAGATCGGCCAGTGCATGCACGGGCACCGTGCCCGTGGCGGGCACGATCAGCACTAGCTGGTTGGCAACAAAGTCGTGGCGCGTCTCGGCCTTGATGACTTTCTCGGCCACGGCCTTGTTCATGGCCTCCTGATCGGCGGAGGCAAAGACGTCTGCGGGGGCGCCCTTCACGATCTGCTGCATCAGCACGTCCGACGCGCCGAAGTTGAGCACGACCTTGGTATCCGGGTGCAGCACTTCGTACTGCTGCGCGATCGTCTTGAAGGCGTTGGTCAGGCTGGCGGCCGCCGAAACCACAAGGTCCGCCGCATGCGCGGGCGCTGCCAAGCCCAGCGACAACGCAGCGACCAGACCAATGGCGCGCACGTGCGTGCGCCGCGAGAAGCGTTGCATGAAGAACCCGGGAAAAGTGGATGAATGACCGGTCGTAATATACGAGTCGATATAACGCTCGGTCAATGCGCCACGACGTATGTCCGGTATCACCGATGCCGAACCGAGTCTTGCCACCTCGCTACCGCCCCGGACGCATCAGCGATTCATAAGCAAAACTCAAGATTCCTCAGGCTTGCGCAAAGGCGGCAATGACGATGCTAGCCTCTCGCTTACCGATACACGGGCGCCAGGACGGGGCCGGAATCGAGACACAAACAACAGCAGGCAGCGCACCAGTGGCTTGATCAAAGCCCCGGCATGCATGCCGCATCTCCACGCAGAAGTACCGCGCAATGCGCCGGCCGTTCTCGTGGTTCGGGATATCTGAATTGGGGGAACAGGCATGGAGCCGCTCGCACCGGGCCACGCGCGCGTGGATCACCGACGTGGCCGCATCTCATTGCAGCATCTTGATGAAGGTCTGCAGCGCCGGCTGCGCGCAGGAATCAGCGCACTTGTTGGCCGCTCGCTCTATCAATGGGATGAAGTCCTGCCCGACCAGGCCGATGTGGTGGTACTCGCCCCCGGGTCGGCCGATGCGGTCGCTGCGGCCCCCATCAAGATCTGGCTCGACGAGACACCACAATCCAGCCACGGCGATGACGCGTTCCACTTGCCACTTGGGTTCAGCCTGCCGGACCTCTGGGTGACGCTGGATCGCGTCGCGCTGCGTCTGATGGACAAACCCGCGCGTCCGAGCCCCGCTGCCGTCGAATCTCTCCCCACGCAAATCACTGAGGCGAGCCCCGAGCCGACCTACCGCCTGCTGCGCTGGGTCACGCTCGAGATGCATCTGCAGGCGCTGCGTTTCCGGCGAGCGATGGCGACCATGACCAATCGCGCGGTCAGCCTGCGTTGGTTGACGACGGATGGCGGACTCGAACACGAAGAGGCCCGCCTGCTGCTGCGTACGCTGAACCGGCTTGGCGCCCTGCAGATCGACGTACACCGCGATGCCCCGTTGGCAACCGCGCCCAACAAGGCAAGCGTTGCGCACAGCCGCTTCTTCGACGTCGTCGGGCGCTGGCTGCGGACGTCTCGCCATCAACTACAGGGCCGGCCCTGAATGCATCGCATTGGCATCTTCGGCCCGATGGGCATCGGCAAGACCACGGCCATTCGCACGCTGTGCGGTGAGGTGACCATCGATTGCGACGTACCCAACCTTGATCGCCACGCATCTGCCAAGGCCACCACGACGGTTGGCGTCGACTTCGGCGAGGTCGACCTCGGTGATGGCGAACTGCTGCAGATCTACGGCAGCCCCGGACAGGACCGTTTCGATTTCCTGCGGGATTGGCTCATCTCGGTCATCGCCGGCGCGATCGTCATGGTTGACGTCAACGCGCCCGACGCGGGCGAGCGTTGCATCCCTCTGCTGCGTCGCATCGCCTCGGAACCCACGCTGCCATCCACGCTTGTGCTTGTGGCGCGGCCGGCCACGCCTGCTCAGGTCGATGCGTTCTCCGCCCAGCTCAGCCACATGCTCGGGCGGGCCATTCCGGTGGTGATGGCTGATGTCCGCGAGCGGGCACAGATGCTCGATATCGTCGAAATCATGCTCTACACCTTGCAAACATGAACGCAGCAGTGTCCCCCGTTCCAGCCGAACTCACACAAGCCGCAACCGCAGTGCTGAGCAGGTACGCCGATGCGCTACCCGACCTGTCCGCCGCGACGCTCTGTACGCTCGACGGTTTCACGATCGCCTCTGCGCTGGACCCAACGCGCTATAGCGCGGCGCGTCTCTCGGCCATGACGAGCACGGTCATGTCGGTGGTCCGTGCGCTGGGGCGCGAAGTGCGCTTCAACACCTGCCACCGGATGGTGCTCGAAACCGACATGGGGACCATGGTGTTCCAGCCCGTCCGCCAGTCCGCGATCGTGCAGGTGTGCATGGCGAACCGGCAGGATGCCGTGCTCGGGCGCGCCCTATGGGAGGCCAAGCGCATCGCAGAAGAACTCGCTGCGCTGCCCGCCATGTCTTTGCTGCACCGACCCGCCTAGCCGCACCAGCCGCGGTCGCACTGATTTCATCGCCACAACCTACTCACACCATCGGGGGAATCAAATCATGAGCAATCTCAACAGTTCCATTACCCATCTCGCAACCTTCGACGGTGCGATGTGCGCCATGCTGGTCGACAGCGCCAGCGGCATGATCCTCGCATCGGCAGGCGATGGAATCGACCTCGAACTCGCCGCAGCAGGCAATACCGAAGTGGTACGCGCCAAGCTCAAGACCATGCAGGCGCTCAAGCTCGACGATGTCATTGACGACATGCTGATTACGCTCAGCAAGCAGTACCACATCATTCGCCCCGTCGGGAGCAAGCCCGGACTGTTCCTCTACGTCGTGCTCGACAAGAACAAATCGAATTTGGCGCTGGCGCGGCGCAAGGTTCAGGAAATCGAACAGGCCCTGAGCTTTTGATCGGTCGCGTGCCTGCGGCACACCGCATCACTGATTTGGACGCGCGGCTTCGTCAATGCAATCTGCAAGCCGCCCTGCAATGGGCTGGCGGCTGTGGCGGGGGCGTTCGATCAGGCCGATCTCGCGGTAGAAGGTGTCGTCGCCTAGGCTGATGGCACGTGTGCCTGGCGGCCAGGTGGCTTGCGCGGCGGTCTGCGGGGCAAGTGCGACGCCCTGCCCGCGCGCCACGAGTTGCGTCATGCCTTGCAGCTCGTCGAGTTCGATCACGTCGTGCGTTGTGATGCGCTGGTCGCGCAGGAACTGGTCGACGCGGCGGCCGCCGAACGAGCGGCGGTCATAGCGGATGAACGGTTGATGTGCGAGCAGCGCGCGCCAGTCGTCGCCGGGCACGCCGGCGGGCACCAGCAGCACGAACGGCTCGACCACCAGCGTGCGCCATTCCAGATCGGCCGGCACCGCAAACGGCGGGCGGATGAGCACGGCGAGGTCGATCTCGCCGGCATCCACCAGGCCGAGCAGGTCCAGCGAGACGCCCGGCACGATGCGCGCACGGCAATGCGGGAATTCGCTGCGAAACTGCACCAGCGCATCCACCAGAAACGACGTCTGCACCGAGGCAATCGCCCCGACGCGCACCAGGCCGCGCTGCTCGTTGCCACCGGCCTGGTCGCCCAGACGGTCATACAGCGTGACGATGTGTTCGGCCAGTGCCAGCGCATCGCGCCCGGCGGCATTGAGTGTGGCCGAGCGGCCCGTGCGATCAAAGAGCGGGAAGCCGAGCGACGCTTCCAGACGCTGGATCTGCGCGCTCACCGCCGACTGCGTCAGGCCGATGCGATCGCCCGCGCCCGCAAAGGTGCCGTGCCGGGCAACGGCGATGAAGGTCTTGAGTTCTCGAAGCATGGGGCGCGCGCATCAGTGGAGAAGCGCAAGGATACGCGCGCCGCGCCGGCTCACTTGGCAAACAGCGACGCCATATTGGCAAACGCCTTCATCTCCATCGCGTTGCCCGACGGGTCGAGGAAGAACATCGTGGCCTGCTCGCCCACTTCACCCTTGAAGCGGACGTGCGGCTCGATGATGAACTCGATGCCGGCTGCGCGCAGCTTGTCGGCTGCCGCTTCCCATTCAGGCATCGACAGCACTACGCCGAAGTGCCGCACCGGCACGTTGTCGCCGTCGACGGCGCTGGTCTTGCGGTGGCCGATTTCGTCCGGCGCGAGGTGGGCGACGATCTGATGGCCGTAGAAATTGAAATCCACCCAATCTGGCGAACTGCGCCCCTCCGGGCAACCGAGGATGTCGCCATAAAAGGCGCGCGCCGCGGCAATGTCGTGCACGGGAAAGGCGAGGTGGAATGGGGCAAGCACAGGCGTGACGTCGCTCATGGTGGGGGCAAAGGCGGCAGGGATTGAACAAGGCGGCACCGGCACGCAGGTGGGGGGCACCCACGCACCAGGCCACGTGGATGAGTCTAGGCGCATCCATTCATCCACAAAAGCGATGATTTTTTGCGCTGAGCACCATCAATATCGATTGATTTGCCCAAAAAAGACGCCGCTCAATGGCGGCGAAAGAGACACACGGTAGGCGCGTCTGCAGGGGTGCAGACACGCAAAACTCGGACGATTCAGGCGAAAACGAACGGCGTCATGACCGCTTCAACATCGGCCAACGGCAGGCGCACGGTGCAGACGGTGGCATCGCCCGGCACATTCGCAACGCGAAAACCCGCATCGCGCGCCAGGCTGATCATGCGGCGGTTGATGGACAGCACCTCACCGAAGACCTCCCGCGCGCCGGACACCCGCGCTGCGCGGACCAGCGTGGCGAACAAACGTCGCCCGACGCCCTTGCCCTGCCACGCATCGGCCACCAGCATTGCAAATTCGGCCACGCCGTCTTCCACGACGAAGCGGCCATCGGCGATCAGGTCTTCACCGGTGCCGTCAGGGCGCGCCACGCTCACGACCAGCGCCATGTGGTTCACGTAGTCGATTTGCGTGTAGGCGGCGAGCATCTCGTCGGTCAGCCGGCCCCCGCCCACCAGGAAGCGCGCATAGCGCGACTCGGACGACAGCCCCTCGACCAGGGCAGCCTCAAGGGGCGCGTCTTGCGGCAGAATCGGGCGCACGGTGGCGATGGAGCCGTCGTGCATGGTCCAGCGGTCGATCCATTCGGCGGGGTAACGGTGGATGGTGTAAAGCATGGGGATCTCCTCACGCGATGGATCGTTGTTATTGACCGCCAGCACGGGATCACCGCCTGACTTTCTAATTTGAAGCTAGATTAGCAGAAACCCTGACTTTTGCAAGTAAAGTCAGAATTGACTATGCTTTTGCCATGAGAATTCCGGAACCCTTCCCCGTCCCAGCGGCGTCGGAGCTTGTGACGTCGATGGAAGAGCCCTGCTCCATCGCGGCCGCCGTGTCGATCGTCGGCGAGAAATGGACGTTGCTCGTGTTGCGCGAGGCGTTCTCGGGCGTGACACGGTTTGACGAGTTTTTGCGCCGCACGGGGTGCTCGTCGGCGATCCTGTCGTCGCGGCTCAAGGCGCTGGTGACGTACGGCATCCTGCGCCGCGTGCCGTATCAGGAACCGGGCGACCGCGTGCGCGACGCCTACCGGCTCACGCGGGCGGGTGTCGACCTGCTGCCCGCCATCGTCGCGCTGATGCAATGGGGCGACCGCTACCTCACGCCCGACGGTGAGGGCCCCATGCTGTTGCGCGACCGCGAAAGCGGCACGCCGATCCACGTCGCGCTGGTCAATGCGCTGGGCGAGCCGGTTGCGCCCAAGAACTCGATGCGCGAGCGCAATCCCCGTTATGGGCAGAGGGAAAGTGCTGCCGCCACGGCCGACGATACGCCGCCAGCCAACGGGTAACACACAACTTTACAGGCCTGGAAAAACGCCCTATCGTCGCGGATGAATGGGCAAATGGCCGCGTTTGGCCCGGCTTTCCAACGCATCGTGCGCCTTGCCCCATCGCTTGATGGCCGCCCCTCCTGATTTCGCCCTCGACCTCGCTGCTCACGCCCGGAACCACGACTGCCATGCCTGATGCCGTGGTACCGCTCTACCACCAGATCTACGTCGTTCTGCGCCAACAGATTCTTGAGGGCCGGTTCAGCGAAGGCCCGATGCCGGGCGAGATCGAGCTGGCCCGCCAGTTCGGCGCCTCGCGCGTCACGATGCGGCGCGTGTTCGACTACCTCGTCAAGGAAGGTCTGGTGCGCCGCCATCGCGGCATGGGCACGTTTGTCGTCAAACCCGATGACCCGTTGACGATGGGCGGCGGCGCCCAGACGCTGCTGCAGAACATCATCGACGTGGGCGAGCGCACCTCCGCCGTCGTCGTCGAATTTGAAGACGTGCTGGCCCCGCCCGACGAGGCCAAATGCCTGGAAATCGCACCCGGCACGCCGATCAAGAAACTCGTGCGCGTGCGCCACCTGGAAGACACGCCCATGGCGCTCATCACCACGTGGCTGCCGCTGGATGTGACAAGCAAGCTCACGCTCGACCGCCTGGCGAACCAGTCGCTCCTGCGGTTGATCGAGGGCTCGGGCGTGCGGATCGATCGGGCGTCGCAGGTGGTGTCTGCACGTTTGGCCGATGTGGCGACGGCGCAGTATCTGGATGTGTCGGTGGGTGCGCCGCTGCTGTCCGTTCAGCGCATCGTGCGCGAGATGAGCGGGCGGCCCGTGCAACTGCTGCAAGGCCTCTATCGACCCGACCGCTACGAATACCGCATGGAGCTGTCGCGCGTGGGCGAAGACCGCGCTCGCCTGTGGATCGACAACGCCGGCCATGACGTGCAGGGCGGCCACAGCGAAGACGTGGAAGAGGCGCCCACCTCAGCCCCTACCCCTGCCGGCCAGCGCGCCTGACACCACCGCCGGCAAGGTTATTGGCCGTCTGCAAGCCCGCATGAAAGTTGTTAGCATCGCCGCTTCGCTGCGATGCAGCAATTTCCTACATGAGGTTTCCATGTCGACCTCGCCTGCGTCCCCAACGCCAGCCACCGCTACCACCGCCCCTGCCGCACCTGACACCCAAGGGTTGATCCGCCTGCTCACGGCCGGTGCGGGCATCAGTGTGGCGTGCATCTATCTGAACCACCCGCTCCTGGGCCTGATCGGCCGCGACCTCGCCATCGCACCACACGCGTTGGGCGTCCTGCCCACGCTCACGGCGGCGGGCTACGCCAGCGGCATCTTTTTCTTCGGCCCCCTTGGCGACCGTTACGACCGCCGCATCGTCATCCTGTGGAAGGCGGTGCTGCTCACGCTGGCGCTCATCGCCAGTTGCCTTGCGCCTAGCCTGCCCGTGCTGGCTGCGGCAGGCTTTGCAGTGGGGCTGTCGGCCACCATCGCGCAGGACTTCGTGCCCAGCGCGGCCGCCATCAGCACCGATCAAAACCGCAACCGCAACATCGGCACGGTGATGACGGGGCTGCTGATCGGCATCGTCAGCTCACGCGTGTTCAGCGGCATCGTGGCAGACCACTTCGGCTGGCGCGCGGCATTCGGCGTGTCGGCGGTCGCGATTGTTGGCCTGGCGATTGCCGTGCGCGCCGCCCACTTTGGTGTGGCGCCGCCCGCGACCATGCGGAAACCGTACCTCACGCTGCTGCGCTCTCTTGGCACGCTGTTCGCGCAGCACCCGCGGCTGCGCGCGTCGGCCATCACGCAGGCGTTCATCGGCATTGCGTTCTCGGGCTTCTGGTCGACCGTGACACTGCATCTGACGGGTTCGCTCGGGCTGTCGACCGGGCAGGCAGGTCTGCTTGGCCTGGCCGGCGCAGCAGGCGCGCTGGGTGCGAGCATTGCCGGGCGATTGTCTGGCCGCGTCGCGCCAGGCCACATCGCAGCGGGTGGCGCGTTGCTCATGGCGGTGACGTTTGCCGCGATGGCGCTGTTCCCGCAATCGCTCATCGCCATCGTGATCGGCACGCTCGTCTTTGACGTGGGCGTGCAGGCAGCGCTCGTGTCGCACCAGACCATCATCTATGCGCTCGCACCCGAAGCGCGCAGCCGCATCAACGCGGTGTTCATGACGGCGCTGTTCATCGGCATGTCGTTGGGCGCATATGGCGCGAGCCTTGCGTGGACAAGCGCGCGCTGGACGGGACTGATGGCGTTCTGCACGGCGGCGGCGCTGGTGGCGCTCGGGCTGCGCGTGGTGTTCAACGCGCGGCAGGGGGCGCGGTAAGCGAAATCGGATGGGTACGGGCGTCGACCGTACCCGTTTCTGCGTAACCTCAGCACGCCGGTTCCACACCTCCCGCAACACACCATCTCACCCATCGGGGCAACTCCGGGGCGCGACAATCTGCGACATGTCGCTACAATTCTGAGGGTCAGCTTAGGCTGCCCACAGAACAACCACACCGAGACGCCCTCATGGATAGCACTGCCACCCCGCACGCGGTTGACCCGCACGACACACGCCGCCGCATCTTTGCCATCGTCGGCGCGTCGTCGGGCAACCTCGTCGAATGGTTCGACTTTTACGTCTACGCGTTCAGCTCGCTGTACTTCGCGCCGGCGTTCTTCCCCAGCGGCGACCGCACGACGCAACTGCTGAACACGGCAGGCGTGTTTGCGGCTGGCTTCCTGATGCGACCGATTGGCGGCTGGCTATTCGGCCGCATTGCCGACAAGCGCGGCCGGCGCACGGCAATGATGATCTCGGTGCTGATGATGTGCGGCGGCTCACTGCTGATCGCGGTACTGCCGACGTACGCGCAGATCGGTGCGCTGGCCCCGTTCCTGCTGCTCGTGGCACGGCTCTTCCAGGGCCTGTCGGTAGGCGGGGAATACGGCACCAGCGCAACCTACATGAGCGAGGTAGCGCTGAAGGGTCGGCGCGGCTTCTTTGCCTCGTTCCAGTATGTGACGCTGATCGGCGGCCAGTTGTGCGCGGTGCTCGTGCTGGTGATCCTGCAACAACTGCTGACGACGGCCGAGCTGAAAGCCTGGGGCTGGCGGATTCCATTTGTGGTGGGCGCGCTGACTGCGCTGATCGCCCTGTACCTGCGTAAATCGCTGCACGAAACGCAGACCACCTCGGCACGCAAGGCCGAGCACGCGGGCACGATCCGCGGCGCCTGGCAGCACAAGGGGGCGTTCCTGCGTGTGCTCGGCTTTACCGCCGGCGGCTCGCTGATCTTCTACACGTTCACGACGTACATGCAGAAGTACCTCGTCAACACGGCGCACATGGACACCAAGACTGCCTCCAACGTGATGACGGGCGCACTGTTCGTCTACATGGTGCTGCAGCCGGTGTTTGGCGCGCTGTCCGACCGCATCGGCCGACGCAATTCGATGCTGCTGTTCGGGGCCCTTTCTGTGCTGGGCACGGTGCCGCTCATGAAGGCGCTCGCCACGGTGTCGACCCCGCTCGCGGCGTTTGGTCTCATCACCCTGGCGCTGGCCATCGTCAGCTTCTATACGTCGATCAGCGGGCTGATCAAGGCCGAGATGTTCCCGCCGGAAGTGCGCGCAATGGGCGTCGGCCTGTCGTATGCGATCGCCAACGCAGTATTCGGCGGTTCGGCTGAATACGTGGCGCTGTGGTTCAAGCAGGCCGGCACCGAATCGACGTTCTACTGGTACGTGACGGCGCTGTGCGCGGTGTCTTTCGTCGTGACGTACTTCATGCCAGACCCGAGCAAGGAAGGGTATCTGCGCCACGAGCCTTAATCGCGGCTCGCGCTTCAACCACAAGCCCGTACCGCGACCACCGATGTCTCAAACGGCGGTCGCGGCCGAGCTTTCTGCATCAGCGTCCGACTAACGCAGCACGCCAAACGCAGCAGCAACCAGGCGACGCTGCTCCGCTTGATGCGCGCGCACCGACGCATGCGCGCCCGACGGCGTTGCGCTGCGGCACACATTGGCCAGTCGGCTCCCCTCCGGTAGACACGCCTCCAGCGCGTCGCGCACAAAGCGCCATGCGCCCTGGTTAGCGTCCTCCTCCTGCGCCCAGACGATTTCCTTCAGGTTCGGGAATGCCCGTAGCGCAGCCACAAGGGCCTCCTGCGGAAACGGGTAGAGCTGCTCAACACGGACCAACGCCACATCTGCGCAGGCATCGCGCTCGCGCTGCGCATGCAGTTCGTAGAAGAACTTGCCACTGCACAGCACCACACGCGTGATGGTTTCCGTGTCGGTCACCCAGGCATCGGCCAGCACCGGCATGAAGCACCCGTCGATCACCTCCTGCAAGCGCGAATGCGAACGCCCGTTGCCGTGCAGTTCCGTCTTGGGCGACATAACGATCAGCGGCTTGGGCGTTGCCAGCGTGGCTTGGTCGCGCAGCAGATGGAACCACTGGCCCGACGTCGACGGCATGACCACGCGCATGTTGTCATCCGCGCAAAGCTGGAGAAAGCGCCCCAGGAATCCGCTGGAATGTTCCGGCCCGACACCCTCGTGGCCGTGCGGCAGCAACATCGCCAATGCAGACTGGCAACCCCACTTGTATTCACCGGAAGCGATGTACTGGTCGATAAAGACCTGGGCGCCGTTGACGAAGTCGCCGAACTGCGCCTCCCACAGCGTGAGCCGCGTGCGGGTCTGCACGCTGTAGCCGTACTCGAAGCCCAACGCAGCTTCTTCCGACAACGGTGAGTTGACGATATCGAATGCGCCCTGGCACGACGCCACGTGCTGCAGCGGAACGTATCGGTCGCCGCCGTCGGACAGCATCGCCTGCGAGTGCCACACCGCATGTCGATGCATGAACGTGCCGCGCCCGACATCCATGCCGGACAGCCGGATACCGTGCCCGTCTTCCAGCAGCGTGGCATGGGCGAGGTTTTCAGCCAGACACCAGTCGACCGGATTCTCGTCGCTCGATACTGCGGCACGCCAGCGCTCGCAAAGCCCGCGCACGACATCGTGCAGGAGCACGCCGTCGGGCGGTGTGGTGAGCGTCTGCGTCAATGCCCGTGCGCGCTGCAATGACAACGGCTGAAGCTGGCGGCGCGCAGCGCTGTGCAGCGGGGAAACGTCAGCCGCATGCGGCGCCGTGCCAGGGGCTGCCTGCAAATCACGCACGGCGGCTTCACGCAAATCCGCCAGGCGCATCGATTCCGCACTGGCAGCGTGATACAGCTCGGTCACCGTCGGGTGCACGGCAATGGCCGCATGCAGCGCGGGCTGCGTCACGGAAGGCGTGTCGTGCTCCGAGTGCCCAAGGCGGCGGTAACCGATCAGATCAATGACGATATCGGCGCCATGCTCCATGCGATACGCAATGGCAATGCGTGCGGCACGCAAGACGGCTTCGGGGTCGTCCGCGTTGACGTGGAGCACCGGTGCATCAACCATGCGCGTGACGTCGGTGCAGTAGTCGTAGGCACGCACGTCCATCACGTTGGGTGTTGTGAAGCCGATCTGGTTATTGACGATCACGTGCACGACACCGCCTGCCGTGTAGCCGCTGCGGCGTGTCAGGTTCAGGGTCTCCATGACAACGCCTTGCCCCGCGAACGCGGCATCGCCATGCACCATCACCGGCAGGCACGGTGTGCCGGGGTGCTCGTCCAGATGCGCGCGCGCCATTCCGCAGACGACCGGGTACACGCTCTGCAGATGCGAGGGGTTGGGTGCCAGCACCAGCGTGACCTCATCGTCGGCAACCATCCGGCGCGCAACGCCACCAAGGTGATACGGCAGATCCCGCTGGCTGAAAGCGACTTCCGAATCCGGATCGAGCCGACCGAGCATGCCCCGCGCATCTACGCCCATCACGTTGACGAGCGTGTTCAAGCGCCCGCGATGCGGCAAGCCGAGAAATACGTGCCGCACGCCATGTCCGGCGCCCGCCTCAACCAGAGTATCGAGCAGCGGCACCAGGCTCTCGCAGCCCTCAAGAGAGAAGCGCTTGGCATGCGCGAACGTGCCGGCAGCAAGACGCTCCCACACCTCTGCCGCCACCAGCCGGCGCAGCAGCCAACGCTTCTGGTCCGGGGCAAGCGGCGGCGCCAGCAGTTCTGCCTCCATGCGCGCGTAGAGCCATGCGCGCCGTTGGCGCTTGCGCACGCTGCTGCAATCGAGACCGATCGTTCCGCAGTACACGCGCTTGAGCTGCCATTCGAGCTCCTGCATCGTCGTCGCAGTGGGCAGGCCCGTGCTTGCCGGCTCGCGCTTCTGCGCAGGGTCCAGGCCGTGAAACCGCAGGCGAAGCTCGGGTACTTCGGGCAGGGGCACGCGTGCGAGCGGGTCCAGACGCGCGCGGCGATGCCCATGCTCACGATAGGCATCGATCAACTGCGTGACAGGGGTGGTTGGGGGCGCCGCCGCGGCAGTGCCGGGCAGCGTGTCAGATGGGTCAAACGCTGCGGCCGAATCCGGGGCGGCCATTTGAGGAGCGTGCGAAGACATGGTTGTTCAGGAGATAAGAGACACCGTGGGTTGACCCCGCCATCGGCACTCCGGCGCACGCGCGCGCAATCCCCCGACCAGCACAGCGGTTGCGCAGCAGACACCTGTTCGGCAAATGGCGGGACCGTTCGAAACGCCAAGGCAGGCGCTACGTCGATTCCTTCTGTGACGAGCCGTCTGGCGACGGCCCGTGCCTCCTCCGTTGGACTGCTGACTGCAACATCACTGCGACAACAACAACGACAACGACGAGTTACGAAAGTGTTTATGTTCGCGCCCAGCCAGCGTGTGCCAGGGGAACTGCGTCGGCCTGCGTGCCATGCGCGGGGCCCTGCATGTCGCCATGCAGCGTGAAGGCGCTGACCATATCGGCCAGCTGATCGGCCTGGTCCTGCAGCGCCTGCGCCGATGTCGCGCTTTCCTCCACCAGCGACGCGTTTTCCTGTGTGACCTTGTCCATCTGGGTGATGGCCTCGTTGATCTGCTCGATGCCTTCGCTCTGCTCGCGGCTCGACGCGCTGATCTCGGAAACGATGTTCGTCACGTTCTGGATACCCGCCACCACGTCGCGAATGATCTGGCCGGCCTCTTCCACCTTGGCGGTGCCGGTGCCGACATGGCTGACCGAGTCTTCGATCAACGCCTTGATCTCCTTGGCCGCTGCCGCGCTACGCTGCGCCAGGCTGCGCACCTCGCCGGCCACCACGGCAAAGCCTCGGCCCTGCTCGCCGGCGCGGGCAGCTTCCACTGCGGCATTGAGCGCGAGGATGTTCGTCTGAAATGCGATGCTGTCGATCACGCCGATGATGTCGACGATCTTGCGTGACGACGCATTGATGGTGCTCATGGTTTCGATCGCCTCGCCAACGGCATCGCCGCCCTTGCTGGCCACCAGCGATGCATTGGATGCCAGCCGGCTGGCTTCATGCGCGTTGTCGGCGTTCTGCTTGACGGTGGAGGTGAGCTGCTCCATGGCCGCCGCCGTTTCTTCCAGCGAGCTGGCCTGTTGCTCGGTCCGGCTGGAGAGATCGATATTGCCGCTGGCCACCTCGCGCGATGCACGCGCGATGGTGTCCGTACCGCCTCGCACACGGCCGACGATGCCGTGCAGGTTCTCGGTCATGCGCTTGAGCGCGGCCAGCAGGCGGCCGATCTCGTCTTGCGCGCCGACCTCAAGACGGTGCGTCAGATCGCCCTGCGCCACGGCTTCGGCCAGGTGCAGCGCACGGTTAATCGGGCCGGTGATCGTGCGGGTGATGAACGCGCCCGTGGCAATGGCAAGCAAGGTCGCCAGCACGGCAAGCACGATCATCTGAATCTTCGCGTTGGCGCCTTGCTCGGCGGCTTCGCCGACGTCGTGCTCCATCTCGCTGGCCTGGCGGTCCACCATCTTGTCGACCAGCACGTAGTACTGGTCTTGCAGGCGGCTCATGTCACCCTGGTACAGAACGCGTGCATCTTCGGGCTTGTTGGCATCGACCAGCTCGAAGAACTTGCGCACGCTGGCACCGTAAGCCGATCGCGCGTCGAACTGTTCCTTGAAGAGCGCCTTGCCCGCATCGGTCTTCAGCATCTTCTCCAGCCGCCCATACGCTTGTCCGTTGGCTTGGCGGATGGCCGCGTAGTCGTTCATGTACTTCGCTTTCTGGTCGGCTGACGTTGCCAGCAGCAGATTGCTGAGGATCCCGTTGGCCTTGTAGCCGTTGTTCTTGATCTGATTGCTCAGCGCGATGAGCGAATAACGCTCGCTGACGATCCGGCCCATCTTCGTGTTGTTGTCGTCCAGCCGTTGGATGCCGACCGCGGCAGTCCCGATCAGCAGCGCCACGACAAGTGCGAACGCTGCACCGAGGCGCACCCCGATCTTCATATCCGAGAGTCTCATTTGCTTCATTCCTGTTTCAGCGGCGTCAGAGAGAGACGTCATGACCTGCGCAACGCCATCGCCGGGGCCAACTGGCGATGCGCTCAGGTGCATGCGTTGAAGCAGGAGAATCTTGAAGACAGGTGCGGCTGTCGTTGACCGATCTTCAAAGCCGTCGCGCTGCAAGATTGCCCAGGCTGCTTCGACGGAAAATGACGGCAACACACAAGGAATCTTGAATGCGACACAGATGCCGCAGCGCGCTTCAAACCTGTGCATGCGACCGCGTGCACACGTTGCCGCTCATGAGCCGTATGGCGCCAGGACTGGCGTGGCGGCACATCTGATCAAAGCGAAGCGAATGAAGGCGCACCAGATTTGAGCTTTTTTGAATCTTGGCGGCGCAAAAACTTCCGATCTGAAATTATTTTAAGTCTCGTATGCAGAGGAAATCAGCTTGGTTATCGAGCTGCGATCTGCTGCGCGCGTTGAATTCGAACGCCTGGCCGTGCGTCAGCTCGGACACACATTCCTGGAGCGCCTAAACCGTAGCCTGGCCACCAAACCGTTGGCGAATCAGCTCCGGCGCATACCGATAGTTCCAGCGCAACTCGGCACCGGCGGCCACGCGCTCCGTCGCAAAGAAGGCGCGGATGGAAAAGCGTCGTCCGCAACGTGACGTCGCCTCAAACACCGCGGCCTCCATGTTGTAGCCGGACTCCGCCTGCCGATCGGCCTCTCCACGCTCGTAGGTAAAGATGGTATTGGCCATCGCCAGGATGTTTTCACCGTCGACCCACGAATCGATACCGCCGGTGCTGGTGCTCAGCACAAACGAATCGTCCAGGCAGGTGTAATAAGTGGCGGGCGTCAGAAGCCGGCCGCCGTAGACGCCAAGGCATTCGCCCACGGAAATGTCCCGCGCGGCAAATACGCCGCGCTCGCCAATGAGCGCTTCCTCGCGCATGTCGCGTAGATCAGCGCGTAGCAGCCGCCGGCACACAAGCGTGTGTTGGTACAGCGCGCCACGCACCCTGGGCGCCACATCGGCTTGCAGATACGGCCATACGGCGTCAGCCGGGTAACGCTCGAAGCGGTCTCTGGCGCGCCCGGTCGGCTCCAGCGTGGTGATGAGAATGGGCTGCTCCATTTCATCGCGAAACGGATAGCGCTGATCGACCTCGGGCGAATACGTGAGTCGCGCAATGGCATGCGCCTGCTTGAATGCCTGCGTCTCTTCTCGAAAAGCCTGAGCGCACTTCAGGACGGCGAGGTCGTCCGGTTCTTCGGACACCAATTCCAGAATTTCGGAGCGCAGCGCCTGAGCGACTTCGTAAAAGCGTTCGTGCCGCGCTGCGAGTCCGCTCGTCTCGGCCGCCCGTTGGAGCGACAAGCGAATACGATCGACCAGCGCATCGGCAAAGCAAGACGTTGAGGACAGCATAAGCACCACGGCGGAAGAACGAGTCACGTACGGCGATAACCATAGCGGGCGACCGCTGCACGGCCGTGCCACGGGGCGAAACGAGCCGTTGCGAGGCGAAGCGGGTCTCGCCAATCGAATTCCTTTCGCAAAAGAAAAAGCTCGTCCGATCTGTCACAGCGTTGAGCTGTGCCGAATAACTGCGTCAAGTGGCGCGGAAGAAATCCACCCCCTACTTCAGAGGGGAAACGTGGCACGGTTCCTGCGTAATCAGTGCTCGTTTCACGACAATAAAAATACGGGTGGGGTATGAACGAGAAGCGGATCCCGTCGATGGCGCTAGCGAAATGCGAGCGCCAGTTCGGCATGGGTGCTGTACTGAAACCGCGCGCAAACCGGGGGGCGCATCCGCGCTCAACCCAGGCTTCTTTCCGGACACATCGCGGTACAGCCTGGACCGCAACTGCGGCGGCCTGCTCGACGGCATGTGCATCCCTCGTGCCGCTTTGAGCCCCAAGCACATCCCGTTGCCCGTAAACGTCTGCTTTCCGGAGCACGCTTAGCCGTCGGGTCCACCCGTTTCTGCGACGCCGCAAAACGCCTTGCGCAGACGTGTTTTGTTCCACGTCATTCCAGACCTTCGCCGCACGGTGACAGCGCTGTCCCTCATGACGCCTTTGCCTATTACCTTGCTCCGCCTCTCTGGCCTGGCTGCCGTGCTGATCGCACTGTCGGTGGCACAGCAGGCGCATGGCATGGCGGCTGACGAACCCCAGCGATTGCATATCGAGCGATCGACGCTCGAGCATGTCCTGATGGAAATCACGCGGTTGAGCGGCCAGCCGGTGTCATTCGCATCCAGTCTCGTGAAAGACCGCTGGGCGGGGCCCATCGACGGCACGATGACAGCAGCAGACGCTGCCCGGGTGGCGCTGCAAAACAGCGGGCTCGCGCTCTCCGTGCTGCCCGACGGCACGCTCACCGTCGTGGAGGCTGGCAACGCTGGCACCCCCGACGCGCAGCCGCGCGACATCGGCGCGCTGCCACCATCGGAAGTCCATGGCGTTGGCGACACAGGGTTCGCGGTGCTCTCCAGCAGTGCCATCACCCGCGTTGAAATGCCGATGACGAGCATGACGCACGCCGTCAATACGGTCACGCGCGGGCTACTGGCCAGCCAACAGCCGACCTCATTGAATGCGGCACTGGCACAGGCCGGCGTGGCATCGGTATTGGCTGACCCGACAGCACCGCCGCTCTACGCCATCCGCGGCTACCTGACCAACACAATTTCGGTGGATGGGTTGCCCGACAAGCTCGCCTCGCTGCGGCCGGTAGACGCACTGGAAGAGATCGACGTCATTAAAGGGCCGAACGCAGACGTGGCGAGCGTCGCCATGGCCGGGGGCGCCATCAATGCCAGCCTGAAGGCGCCGACCGTCGCCGCGCAGCGCAGCGTCGCCATGGAGATCAGCTCGCACACCGGGCGTAAGGCGGTAGCCGACCTGGCCGGCGCCATCGGGGCCAACGGATTGGCTTACCGCATGGTCGCGCTCAAGGACACGACGGCCGACAGCGATGCCGGATACGCGGGCCACCGCGTCAGCTACGTCCACGCCGCGCTGGGCTGGCACGACAGCGCAACAAGCATTACCGCCGGCATCGAATCGCTCACCAGCCGGCAGCCCGTGCCGCCCGCCACCTTCGCGCTGGGCGGCGCACCTGCCCGCGTACCCATGCAGCTTCCCTTCGGCAACGTAGACGACCGCGTGGAAGGCAGCGGCACGCGCGTCTACTACACGGCCTCGCGCAACCTGAGCGATGACTGGGCCATCCATTCGCGGGCGAGCTATGAATCTGTAAGAGAGGAATCGGCCCAATGGGACCTCGGCTCGGCCTCGTCGTATAACGCCACGCCCAACAACACGATCTGCGGACTGCGCCAAACAGAGAGCCACCTCTGGGCCCTATTGAACGAGTTGACGGGCACCCTGTCGCACAACGCGGTGCGTCATACATTCACCCTCGGCTGGGAAGAGATCCAGGAGCGGCAGAACCTGACCAAGCCGGGGTTCATTGCACAAGTCACGCAAGACCCGTTTGCGCCCGTACCGCTGCCGGAGGCAACGTTCGTTCCGGGCAACCGGTTGTCGCAAACGTTGCGGCAATCGATCTTCCGGCTGCGTGACCACATCTCCATTGGCGACAGGTGGGAGGTGTCGGGGTCCATCCGCGCAAACAACTACGTCGCCCTGCTGCCCCATATGGAATTGCGGGGGGTGGCCTGGACGCCTGCCGTCGGCATGCTCTACAAGCTCACCCCCACCACCGCTTGGTTTGCCGACTACATGCGCGGCTTCCAGATCAACACCGGCTACTTCTATGACGGCACCGGCACGCAACCCGAGCGCAGCCGCCAGGTCGAAACCGGCCTGCGGTGGGAAAACGCCCACCACACGCTGACGGCACAGGCTGCGCTCTATCGGATCGATGCCAAGAACGTGAGCCTGGCCGACGTATCGCACCCGGGCTACTACACGCAACTGGCCGAACAAACCAACCAGGGCGTGGAACTGTCGGTGCAGGGCACGGTGGCGCGCGGCTGGGAGGCCTCGTTGTGGTTGTCGGCGTCTCGTATGTCGGCAAGGCTGCCGGGCGGTTACGTACCGGGCGTGCCAGCCCGAAACGCCGCGCTCTGGACGACGTACACCATACAAAGCGGCGTGCCCGCAGGTGCCGGCGTGGGGCTTGGCATCAGCGCGCAAGGCCGAGCCGATGCCCATGGTGACGTCTCGTTTCGGGTGCCCGGCGCCGTGCGCGTCGACAGCAGCCTCTTCTGGCACCGAAAGCGCTGGCGTATCGACCTCTTTGCGCGCAACGTCTTCAACGTGCGCACGTACGGCAACACCCTCAGCAGCAGCTACATCCCGATCCTGCCCGGCCGCACGCTGGCGCTGCGCGTCACGCACAACTTCTGATGCCCGCCTTCGATTCACTCGCTGCATGTCCTGACACGGCGGCGCGCATGTGAATTTGCTTCGGCGGGCCTTCATCTGGCCTGCAATTTCGTCTCGGTGATCAGCGCTTCGGGCTCGGTGCATCGGCTGATGGCCGACATTCCCTAACGTTCCACCAAAGTCGCCCGACATGCCATTTCGCTTTGCGATCGGCGTGCCGGCACGCGGCTGCCCAGGGCTGCGCGGCCCGGCACGGGCAGAACGCGCAGGCCATGTCGGCCCCGCGACCCGAACCGGAATCGGAAGCGATTGCCGTGCCGGCGTTTCTCCGCAGACGTCGGTCGCGCGGCGTTTCTCTCCTCTCTGTATCGGCATGCGTCCAGTCAGCGGCCTGGGCGGTGCCATGCATCACGCCTGCCCACTGAGGTGACACATGAATATGAAGGTCCAAGACAACGCTTCACTGAATATCTCGACCCAGCTCCAACTGGATCAGCCCGGCAAACAGAACCAGGCCGAAAGCCCGCTGCAGCATCTCGTGCAAGACATCCTGAAGGTGCTTGAAGCCATGCTGCGCAACGCCACCGCACAAGGCGGCGCCAATGCAGGTGCCGGCGGTGGCTCGGGTGGCCCAGCCGGCGGTGGCGCCCCAGGCGCGGGCGCTGCGCATGGCCCGTCGGCAAGCCAAGGTGCGCAAGGCGCCCAGGGTTCGCAAGGCGCTCAGGGTGCCAGCAAGGGTCAGCAAGTTGGCGATGACAACGGCGGCGACTCCAGCAGCCAAGACCCGATGCAAGCGCTCATGAAGCTGCTGGAAGACCTGCTGAAGTTCATGACGCTCAGCGAGCAGATGCAGCACAAGCTCGACACCGGCGAAGGCGCCAAGGGCGTCGATGGTGCAGGCGGTGCCAACGGCGGCAAGGGCCTCAATATGGACGACATGCTCCAGATGCTCGACGACGCGCTGCAACTGATGCAGCAGCAGATGATGTCGAACGCGTTCGGCGGTGCTGATGGCGGTGCCGGCGCAGGCGCTGGCGCAGCAGGCAGTGCCGATGGTGGCGCCGACGCTGGCGCAGCAGGCGGTGCCGATGGTGGCGCTGACGCTAGCGCAGCAGGGGGCGCTGATGGTGGCGCTGACGCTAGCGCAGCGAGTGGTGCCGATGGCGGCGCTGACGCTAGCGCAGCAGGGGGCGCTGATGGCGGCGCCGACGCTGGCGCAGCAGGTGGCGCTGATGGCGGCGCCGACGCTGGCGCAGCCGGCGGTGCCGACAGCTCCAACGGCACAAGCGATGCCGGCGGCGCTGACAGCACGGGCGATGCCAGCGGTGCAAACGGTGCCGACGGCTCCAGCGCAGCCGATGGCGCATCGGGCGCGGACAGCGCCAACGGTGCCGAGGCCAGCGGCCAGAAGAGCAACGACTCCATGATCGAACAACTGCTGAAGGTGTTGGACGATCTGCTGAAGATGCTGGCCCAACAACAGCAACAGGCGCTTGGCGGTGACCAGACGCAAGGCGGCGGCGCTGGCGCGGGTGGCGCAGGCAACGCAGGTGCGGCCGGTGGTGCAAACGGTGCAGGTGGCGCAGCGGGCGGCGCGGCAGCCGGTGGTGCAAACGGTGCGCCCGGTGCATCCGGCACGCCGAACACCTCCACGGCGGATGGCGCAAACGGCGCAGACGGCACCAGCAATGGCACCAGCAGCCCCATGGCCCAACTCGAGACGCTGCTCAAAGACATGATCAAGGTGCTGGAGCAACTGCAAGCCCAAAAGGCCGGCGGCACGCAACCGCAGCACTCCCAGGTGCAGGGCGCGTAACGCCAGGCCACTTAACCTGACGGCCGGCAACGGTCGTCATTTTTGCTATTCCAAGCACGGAGACTCACCATGAGTATCTTCAGCAAAATCAAGCACGCCTTTCAGCACTTGGGCAATGACATCGCCAAGGTTGGCAAGGGCATCGCCCACGCCGCCGAGAGCGTAGGCAAGAACCTCGCGCACGACGTGGAAGCCGTCGCCAAGCAAACGGCGGCCTTGACCAACGACCTGGTGCATCTGCGCATTCAAAAAGCGCTGCACGACGCCGTGGGCGTTGGCGAAGCCACCTTCAAGGGCATGCGGGATCTGAATACCGCCGCCTTTGACGTGGCCGAAAAATCGCTGGAAAACGCCCACCTGAGCAAGGGGCTGGACAAGGCCCTGAGCAAGGTCGACAAGGCCCGCGGTTTCGTCAACGACATCGCCGACCGCACCGTCAAGGGCATCGGCGACAGCGTCAACGGTTTCGCAGACAGCAGCATCGCAGCCGGCAAAGCCGCCGCGCATGGCCACTTTGGTGAAGCGCTGGGTGATATCGGCTCAGCCGCCGGTAACGCAGCACAGTTGGCCTCGGATCTGACGCCGGAAGGCCTGGCCGCCAGCGCGGCCGTGGCAACCCTGCAGAAGACGCACCTGGGCGGCACGGTGGTCGACTCGGTGGTGGAAGGCGCGCTGACCGGCGGCCGCAGCGGCCTGAAGGATGCGGTCAAGCTTGCCGCCAAGGAAGGCACCAAGGCCGAGGCCGGCGTACAGGCACAGAACCTGTTCGACAAGGTGAGCGGCAGCGGCAATGGCACCGGCGGCATGCTGCTCGGCGCTGCTGCTGCGGGCGCTGGCGTTGCAGGAGATTTCCATGCCTCGCGCAAGACCCGGCACGCCACGCAACCTGAAGCCCACCACACCGGCACGCAACATCAAGCCGTCGCGGAAGGCCACGAAGACGCGAGCCGCAAGGGCAAGAAAAAGCACGAGGCGGAAGTCGACTCCAGCAACGGCAACGGCAGCAACGCCGCGCAACCCAACGGCGCCGGCCCCACCGGGCAGGATGCGCTCCTGGAGCTGCAACTCCTGCAGCAGCAGTCCGCACATCAACGCATGCTGAACGCCCTCAAGTCGAACGGCGACGACGATGATGATGACGACGGCGACGACGTCACGTCCAAGGCGCCCATATCGGCGCCGCAGTCCTCCGGCTCGAGCCAGGTGAGCGCCAGCGCCAGCGCCAGCGCCGGCACCCACGCCAGCACGTCGACGCATAAGAAGGCTGCATAAGCCACTGCTTGCGTTCGATTCTCCTCGGCCCCACGCGATGTTTTGCGTGGGGCTGTTGTTTTCCACCATCGGCGCGATACCACCGTCGCGTCTCCTCCGACTCGAATCTCAATGCCTTCGATCAATCCATTCCGCCGCACTTCGCAGGCTCCGGCCGCTGATTCCACGCCCGCGCGCAGCAACGTCCCCGCTTACGCCACGCCCCCGCGGCAGGAGCCGGCACGGCAGCCCCGGCGCAGCGGTATTGCAGGGTTGTTCGGGCTGCGCCGCTCGCCTGCCAATGCTGACGGACCTCCCGCTGCACGCCCCAACATCCGTGCCGGCACATCAACTGGCGCATCGCGCACGGCGCCAAACAGCCCACTCCATGTACGCCCCCCCGCGCTGGAAAGCCCGCTGCACGGCGCCGCTGCCGTGAATGCGCGCATCGCCGGTTCCGGCGTCCGCCAGGCCCTGGAAGCATGGCACGCGCAGATGCGTACCCGGATTGCTGACTACCGCCCGGCAAACCCGCCTGCTCACCTCAATGCGGAACGACAGCTCGACATTGCACTGACGCACATCGAAGACGTAGCGCGAGGGCGTCGAGAGTCCGCAAACAAGATCGAATTGAAGGCGACACCCGTGCTCCATCTGCCGGATCTCGTCTCCGAAATCGCGCACCTCAAGACGCTCCACCTGTCGGATTGCGACTTGCGCGAGTTGCCGCATGATCTGGGCAACCTTGGCCTGCTGGAGACGCTCAAGCTGCACGACAACCAACGCTTGCATGCGGTGCCCGACACGCTGGGGCAGTTGTCGAGCCTGAAACATCTTGAAATCGTGGGAAGTGGTGTGCGCGAGTTACCGCCCATGCACGGTCTGGCGAACCTGGAGCACCTTGCCATCCAGCATTCACCGCTCACCGGATTGCCGCGCGACATTGGCAACGCCCGCAAGCTGAAGACGCTGTCTCTGGCACACACCTACCTGCGCGAGGTGCCTGCCAGCATCGGCAATCTGTCCAAACTCACCGAACTGACCCTGCACCACAACGTAGGCCTGACTTCGGTACCCGATTCCATCGGGCAACTCCGTCATCTGAAAGCACTCGACCTTTCGCACTGTCCGCAGCTACGCGCCGTGCCGGCGTCGATCGGAAACCTGCGCCAACTCAAGACCATCGATCTGCGTGGCTGCACGGGGCTCACGATGCAGGGCCTGCCAAAATCGCTCATCAATCCCGTGCCCGGCCGCAAGGTCCACTTTCCGGAACATCTGCACGCCGAAATCGGCAAGGTGCGTGCAGAGTGGGCGATGAAGAATTCGCCCCGCCTTCAACTCCTGCAGGCCGACATCGAGCGCAAGAACGAAGAGATGGAAAATGCCGTCTTCGATTCGGCAAGCGATATGAATGACGGCCAGTTGGTCTCGGTTGCATTCCGACTGAAGAATGCCCATGACCGGCTACCAGAAGTGAGAAACCAGGCCCTGCGCAATCCGGCGGCTGTGCAGGCGGATGCCTCTGCCGCCATGCGGCAGGCATTGGCCAACGCGTTCAACGTGGAGCCCGATCGCAAGGTGTCCGCAGATTTGGCTATCGCTGCGCGCGCGCTGCCGCGTGCCCTGCAGCATGAACTTGCCGATCTGGTGCCTTCCAGCGCGGGGCGCCAGTTGGTGATCGCCATTGGCGAAAGCGCGTTTGGCATTCGTGGCTCCAGCCGCCTGCAACACATGCTTCCAGCGTTCGCTCAGAAGATTGCCAGCCACGCGCAGATCCAGAGCCTGCGCGAGCAGGCAAGGCGCCACCCGTCAACCAACCCTTCGCACCAGGTGGCTGCACAGCTGGTACCGATTGTTCAGCAGTTATGGACGGCCACGCAGGCCCAGGCCACACTCGCAGCGCTTGAACAGCCGTTGCAGACTGAACTGAAACCGCTGCTGGCATCAGAAGCTGGCCGCCAGTTCGTGTTGGACCTCAGCAAAGTGGCCGAGGGTGCCAAGGGAACGAGTACGCTCAGGCGTCTTTTGCCGCAATTGGCCACGCGGATTGCGCACGACCCGGATGCGCAGGCACTCCACCGGCTGGCACGGCAGGATCAGCACGGCACCGCAGACGAACGGCGCGAAGGTCTTGCATTGGCATTGCTTCCCATTGCCCAGCGCCACTGGGATACGCTTGCACAGCAAGGCGCCGCCGGGCCGTCAAACCGCCGCTGACCGGATTGCCGGCGAGCACGAACGACAAGGCCTCCCGAACGGAGGCCTTGTCGTGACTACATTGGAAAAAGCGCTACAGCGCCACCACACGCGGTGTCAGCAAGAACAGCCGTTGAAACCGCTGGCCCGTCGTCTGGTCATGCCGGAACAGCGCCCCCAACAACGGGATCTTCGAAAGCCCGGGCACTGCATCCACACCCTTGGTCTGCTGGTCTACCGAGTAGCCGGCAATCAGCAGGCTTTCGCCTTCGTTGATGAGCGCCTGGGTGTTGATCTCGCTCTTGTTCACCACCGGCAGGTTGCCGACCATCTGACTGGTGATCTGGCCATCCTCAATATGGATGTTCATGCGAATGCGCGAGGTGCCGCCATCGGTCACCACCATCGGCAACACGCGCAACGACACGCCCGCCGAGATGCTGTACAGATCCGCCGACTGATACCCCGCCACCGGCACGTAGAAATTCTGCTTGCTGTCCATGATGGCCTCGGTGTTGTCGAGTGTGGCCACCTTGGGGCTCGCGGTAATGTGCGCCTGGTTGGTCTGCTGCAGCGCGCTGATACGCGCCATCAGGTAACGCGATGCCCCACCGATCACGGCGGTCAACACGCCGCCCGTTGGCGTAGCGGCAATGGCGGCGGCGGCGTTGGCCGTAGTGGATACCGCATCGAGCGAGCCCGGATTGGACAACTGCGTGTTGGTGCCGTAACCGGTTTGCATGTCGACGTGGCTGTTGTGCAGACGCCAGTCGACACCGAGGTCTTCCAATGCGCTCTCACTGATCTCGATGATGCTGGCGCTGATCTCCAGCACAGCCGGGCGCGTGTCCAGCGACTCGATCAACGATTGATGGGCCGCCATGCGGTCTGCGCGGTCTCGCACGAGCACCGAATTGCTGCGCGGGTCTGCATGGATGATCGGGGCGCTGCCGCCGTCTTCCTGGAAAACATCTGCGCGGCTGCGGCCTTCGCCGCTGGGCAACGGTGCCACAGAACCGCCGCCGGCATATTGCCCGATACCGCCAGGCGGCAGCGGCGCTTTGCCGCCATTGCGGTCGTTGCCGCCCAGGCCAGAAAGCGCGCGCGTGCCACTACGGCCTGCGTTGGCCTCGCCGGGGGCGACGCTGTCGACACGGCGGTCACTGCCGCGCTGCGGGGTGTTCTCTGTGCTCGGTGCGTTGTTGCCGTACATGCTGTTCAGGATGGATGCGACACCACGAATGGTGATGGACTGGCCGTCCACCAGCATGGTGTGATCCGTGGCCCAGGCATAGCGCAGCGGGAAGGTGCGCACGACGGTGCGGTTGGCGTCCTCGCGGCCACGATCGATCAGGCGTGCGATGTCCTGCACGAGCTCGACCAGGCGCGGCGGCCCGGATACGACTACGCTGCCCGTTTCATCGTCGTACAGCACCGGAAAACGCGGGTCGGTTACCCCCAGGCGCGTCAACGCACGCTTGACCTGCGCGGTGGATGCGCGCTGCAGCGCGATGGTGGCGCTCTGCGCTTCGTTGGCGCCCGTCACACGCAGCACGGCGCCGTCGTAGTACCACGCAAAGCCGAACGTGGCGGCCATGCGATCAAGAAACCGCTGCGGCGTTTCATTGAAGTTGCCCGTCACGCTGCCCTCGACCTGCGGCGATATCCACGTCATGACGTGCTGGCTGGCGCCGAGGTCTCGCAAGACATCCTTCACGTCTTTGCGGTCGGCCACGTATTCAAATTTTTGCGACTGCCACGGGATCACCGCCGCAGCGGCACTTCCGGCCAGCGACAGCACCGCGATGGCCGCAGCCATCAAGCACCGGCACGCGGCCAGCACGCGACCTTTCCGGCCCGCAATTCGAGTCAGATGCATGGTTGCACTCGTGAGAATGATGAAGACAGACCGCACCGGCGCGCGGTCAGGCGATACAGCGCCCGCGGCTTAACGCCAGATGGTTTCCGACGGCGCTTCGTTGAACTGCTTGCGATACCCCTTGACCAGCGCGGAGCGGCTGCGAATGCCCCAACGCGATGCCGTATCGATGATGTTCGATGGCCCGCGCCCCTCGTCCAGCAAATCGGAGCGGATGCCCTCCAGACGCAGGCGCCGGATAACCGAGCTGGGCGACATGCCCACCGCGCTCTTGAACGCAAGTTGCAGCGCGCGTTCGGTTACGTTGATGTGCGCGGCCACCTCACGCGTGGTCAGGTCGCTGCGCTCGATGTTGTCGAGGATGTAGTGATAGGCGCGGCGGTACTTGGCAGACAGCCGCGCGCTCACATCATCGGACGCACGTGACGCGGCGGGCGTGGTCTGGCTGACGCGGCGCACGCCGGGCGATTCGGTGCGCAGGCAGCGCAGGGCGTCCTGCATATAGGCGGTGTAGTACTTGAGCGCGCCGGCTGCGTCGCCACGCTGCGCGGCCATTTTGGCGCGGCAGTAGAGGTAGTCGAAATTCCAGCGGCGCGCGCCGAAAGACGTATCGCGGTTGCAGATCTGGTCATACACCTTGCCGGCCACGTCGTGCTGCTCGCCGCTGAGCGCTGCCAGCACAACCTCCACCTTCGTCTGCATCAACAGGCGGCTACCCATGCGGCGGGACTGCCCGATGATCGCCATGAGCGGGTCGATTGCCGCACGATCGCCATCGGCCATGCGACGCAGCAGGCTCAGGTACTCGGCGCGGCGATGGATCATCGCGGGCACACTCGCATCGTGCTTGCCATTGGTGGCCCATCCGTCGCGGCCGCCCTGGTGATGCAGCATCGCAGCACCCACCTCGGCCGACTGCCAGAACGCGTGTTCCAGCAAGCGGTTGGAGCACCGAATGCCAGCCTGCACCGCAAACTCGTATACGACCAGATCCAGCGTAGCGAGCCAGCCGGCATCATTGCGCTCCGTTGCAATGGCGCGAGCCGATTGCAGCGCCTCGTCTGCTGCATCCTGCTGACCGAGCTGATGGTGCACGAGTGCCAGGCCCAACATGCCTTCGACGCGTTGCAGCCATGTCGCGCCGTCGTCTTCGGCCATGCGGGAGAAGCAGCCTGCCGCGGCCGAATAACGATCGCGCAGCAGCGATTGCCAGCCCATGTTTCGGCACGAGACCACGCGCAGTTGATCGTCCGAATGGCGAATCAGACGCTGCGCGGTGCGGAATGCTTCTTCGGCGTCTTCATCGCACTCCAGCAGCATCGATGCATCGGCCATGGCGAGCACGCCAGCGTAGTCGCCCGCCTCTTTGCCGTGCAGGCCACCGTGATCATCGACCAGTTGATACGCGCGATCGAAATCCTCGGCGAAGACGGCCTTCGCATAGTCCGGCAGGCGCTCGCGTGCTGCCAATCCGGAGGCCAAAGCAAAGTAGATGTTTCCCAGCATGTCGACGCTCCCGTGTCAGAGATTGCAGCTCGCGAGGGGCGGGCCGCTTGGTGTTGATTTCCTAAGGACATCCTAAGAAATCGCTGCACCGACAATCTCAACAAAGCTTCGTCTGGCGCTGAACAATACTCACTGCAGATTTTTCGGTTTTGACGACGTGTCGTCGCCCACCAGCCCGTTCTTGACCCGCTGCAGCAACTGGCTGTATGTGAGCGTGTCCCGCACCTGGCTGGACATCGCCACCACCAGCGCCGTGACCATGAGGATGGCCACCGCACCCTTGATGGGCTGGCCCAGCGACGCAGGCTCGAGCTTGTCTGCCGCGCGCGAAAGCAGCCCGATGCCAGCGTCGATGAGGAACAACGTCATCATCACAGGCGCGGCCAGCTTGACGGCCGTAGAGAAGATGGAATCGGTTTGCTGCAGCAGAAAACTCTCGGCCACCGCGCTCATGTCAGGCAGCGTCGCGCCCAGCGGCCACCAGTGGAACGACTCGAACACCACGCCCAGCAGAAACAGCATGCCACCCGCTGCATAGAACAACGTCACGGCCAGATTCAGCAATGTGTTGCCGATGGGCGTGTTCTGGTCACCCTGCAACGGGTTGCTCATCTGCACGTTGTTAAAGCCGGCCATGTTGTCGACGATCGTGCCTGCCGTCTGCGCGACCCAGAACACCGTGGACGCCGCGTAACCGAGGCACGCGCCCAGAAAGATCTCCTTGCCCGCCAGCAGGAACCACCGGGCCGCGCTCAGATGTTCCGCCACCGCGGGTGGCTGCGCCGTCGCCACGATGATGGCGAGCGTGTAGACCACGCCATTGCGCGCCGTACCGGGTATCGACTGATCGCTCGTGGCCGGCAGGATCGCGAAGATGGTCATGATGCGCACGCACGACAGCGCGAGCAGCGCAAGGATGACCTCCGCGCTTTCATCAAGATCAAACCAGGCGTGCAGAACGGTATCGATGGCTTCCATATGCGGGCGTGAATATCGTCAGAATGTTTCGTCATCAAGCCGCTGCGCGTGGGCGCGGACGCGCCAGGATGGCCTCCACGGCCTCTTCCTCGGTGGCAAGCTCGCGCTCGGTGGCTTCCTGCTGGTCGATCCGCTCTGCAGTCTTGCGGCATTGGTCGAGCATGGCATCGAGCCGCGCCAGAGCCTGGCGGCGCGCCTTGAGTTCGGCTTCGCGTTCAGCCACGGCAGCGTGCGCGGCCGCCACGTCGTGCTCCGCCTGCACGACCGCATCGTCCAGTTCGCCGCGAAACGCGTCGTAGCGCAGGTATGCATCGGCCAGCAGCACGGGGGCGGCAATCAGCTGATCCATGCGGTCGATATGCCCGCGCAGCCGCTCATGCGCGCGCTCGCACGCGTCTTCACTGTCTTGCGCGGCGGCCTGTGCATCCGCCACGCCTTGCTGTGCGATAGCGATCTCCGCTTCGACACGACGGCGCTGGCGCGTTTTGGCTTCGATCAGCGTGTGCCATACCGCGGAGCGCTTGCGCTTCATGTCTGGCCTACCTCGCTCAGCAGCCGATACGTCTCATCTGGGCTGCACCACTCGTCGGTGCGTTGGCGCAGGAAGTCTTCCATCCAGCCGTTCCATTGCACGGCGGTGTCGGCTACGGCATCGCTGCCTTCCTTGTACTCGCCCATCTGCAGCAGGGTCTCGACTTCGTTGTACTTGGCGAGCAATTGGCGCATGCGGCCGGCAGAGGCGCAATGGTCGGCCGGCGCGACTTGCGTCATCACACGGCTCAGGCTGTTCAGGATGTCGATGGCCGGATAGCGATTGCGCGCGGCAATGTCGCGCGACAGGATCAAGTGGCCATCCAGAATGCCCCGCACTTCTTCGGCCACGGGGTCGTTACCGGATTCGTCTTCGGCCAGCACGGTGTACAGCGCGGTGATGGAACCCGTGGCGCTCATTCCGGCCCGCTCGAGCAAGCGCGGCAGCTCCGCGAACACCGATGGCGGAAAGCCACGCCGTGTGGGGGGTTCGCCCGCGGCAAGGCCGATCTCGCGCTGTGCGCGAGCAAAGCGCGTGAGCGAATCCATCATCAGCAGCACACGCAGGCCCTGGTCACGGAAATACTCGGCGATGGCGGTGCCGACGTGCGCGGCCTTGGCGCGCTCCACGGACGATCGATCCGACGTGGCACACACCAGCACGGAGCGGCGCATGCCTTCCTCGCCCAGAATCTGCTCGATGAATTCGCGCACCTCGCGGCCGCGTTCGCCAATCAGCACGATCACGTTGACGTCGCATTCGGTGCCGCGCGCCAGCATGCCAAGCAGCGTGCTCTTACCCACACCGGCCGGCGCAAAGATGCCCATGCGCTGCCCTTCCGCCAAGGTGGCCAATCCGTCGATCACACGCACGCCGGTGGCCAGCGGTTGTTCCACCAAGCGGCGCGACATCGGGTCAGGCGCCTGCGCAAACACCGGCACGTAGTCGTACACATCCAGTGGCGGCCCGCCGTCGGCGGGTCGGCCCAGGCCATCCAGCACGCGGCCGAGCAAGCCGGGTCCGATTCCGACCGAAAGCGTGCGCCCGCTCGGCACCACGCGGGTCGAGCGCGATAAACCCACCACGCCGCCAAAGGGCGCCAGCAATGCAAAATGCTCGCTAAAGCCGACCACCTCGCCTTGCTGAAGCTCCGTGCCATCCGGTGTGGTCAACGTGCACAGTTCGCCAAGCTTGACGTCCACGCCGCCCACACGCAGCAGCGTGCCCGTCACTTCCACGACCTTGCCTAGCCGCTGGACGGGCGCCACACTACGGATCGCCTCGTCCATGGCGTCGATCAGCGCGGCCTTGGTCATGCCGCATCCTCGTCAAAACCGCCATCGTCATCTGCGAAATCTTCGTGCGGATCGGCATGTTCCAGAGGCCTGCGCCTGCGCGCTGAAAGCGCCTGTCGCAGCGCCGCCAATTGCACACGCAGGCTCGCGTCGGCTACGCCGTGGTCCCATTCGCATTGGCAATGCCCGGGTTCCGCACGATCGTCGGCCAGCACCTCGAAGGCAGCATTGAGCGAGCCCGTCTGCACGGCCTTGGCGAAGGCGGCGCGAGCCGGTTCGATCTCGTCTGCGCACACGCGCACCGTCAGCCGCGCCTGGCTTTGCAGCACGCGGCCAAGCGTGGCGGCTACGCGCGCGAACAACGCCTGGCGATCGGATTCCAGCACCACATGCTCGACCGCCTGCATGACCGTGGCGATCAGGCGGTCTTCCTCGCGGCGCGTGGCCTCGTCATCGTCGTACGCGCGCGCGGCCATGGACGCGTGAAAATCTTCCAACGCACGTCGCTGGCCCGCGGCATAGCCCAGCTTGGCGCTGCGCTGGGCGCGCTGCTCGGCTTGCCTGAGCAACTCGTCGGCATTGGCCTGGGCTTGCGCGACGACGGCTTCGGCCTGGGCGTGAGCCTGCGCCAAAGCGGCCTCGCGCGCCTCTTCCACGGCGCGCCACGCAGCATCCAGCTCGACCACGTGCCCGTAGTCTTCAGCACGAATCACGTCCGAGCTGATGCCCAGCGGGGCATCGCGCCTCAACCAAATAACCATGACAACTCCGGAAAGAGAACGGGCAACGTCGCCATGAAGGCTTCGGCTTGCGTTTCAGCGATTGGCGTGCCGGCGCACAGCGATACCGGCGCTTGCATGCCGATCGTCAGGCGCATCAATTGCGCGAGCGACGGATCCGACACCGTACTGTCGGCAATCAGCGCATGCAGGCCAGCCTCGGCAAGCTGCGCCAAGTCAAGCGCCGGCAGCGGCCCACCGGCGTCTGGCGCCCAGTGCTCGCGTTGCGTCAAAGCAGTGAGCGCTGCCTCCCCCAACAGACCGGCAAGACCGGCGAGGTAAGCACCGTCGATGCATCGCGCCAGCGCGGCGCGCCTGTCGATCAGCATGCGGGCGGCCAGCACGCGCTGGAGATCGTCCTTCTCCAGCACCGCCAGGCGATGCGCATGCGAAAGCAATGTCGGCAAGCCCACCTGGCCTACACCCAGCGCGATGCACACCTGGCGCCAGTCTTTGGCTGCTGCCGCCGGCACATCGGCTCCTTGCACGGCCAGCACCGATGCGTCGCGCACGTGCGCAAGCCCATGCAGCCGCTCTTGATACGCGTGCAACATGCGCAGGATCATGGCGGCGGCCGGATCGGGTGCGGCGCTCGTGTGGTTCATGCTGTCGCGCGCTTCTTCCAGCGTGCCGGCAACTTCTCTTCCAGGCGCGCGCGCGCTGCGTCAAGCCGCGTCCGTACAGCAGACAGCCGGGTTGCCGCACGCCACAGCAGGACGATCACGCCCAGCGCGCCCACCACGGCCGCGAGCGTGGCCCACGACACACCGGCGGGCGTGCGGCTGGCGGCATCGGCGGTAGGCGCATCTACGGTGCCAGGCACCAGCGTGACGCTGACGTTCTCATAGGTGAGCCCCTCCACGCTGTGCACGACCAGGTTCTTGATGCTGGGGACCAGCGAAGATACGTTCGCGCTCGGGCGGTATTTGATGAACACCGATGCGCTGGAGGGCTTGACCACGGTGGCCAGCGGATCGTTGTTGGGCAGCACGATCTGCACATTCGCCACGGCCACGCCATCAATGCGCGAGAGCGTTTGCGAAAGCTGCTGTGATACGCCGTAGATGAAGCGCACCCGCTCTTCCGTAGGCGTAGAGATGAGCCCGTCCTTCTTGAAGATGTCGCCCAGGCTCGCGTACTTCTCATGCGGCAAGCCGTGGCTGTGCAGGACTTCCATCGCGCGGGCGAAGGCATCCTGGTCGACCATCACCGTCCAGGTCTTGCCGTCGTCTGGCGAATTCTTCTGCGCATCGATGCCGGCCTGCAGCAGCACGGTCAGCATGTCGTTGGCGTCAGCCTCGCTCAGCTGCGCAAAAAGCTGCTTGTTGCAGCCCGCCAGCAACGCAGTCAGCACAAACAGCAGTGCCAGCGCGCTGCGCCGCATGCGGCCGGATGGAAGCGCGGTCCGCATCATTGGTTCCGCATCAAGGTCTGCACGGCGTTCTTGCCGGAATGCGCAATGGTGCTGCCCAGATGGATCTTCGTCATGGTGGCCGCACACTCCATTTGCACGCGCACGCCTTCGGCCACCACTTCCTGCACCGACATGCCACGCTCGGCCTCGGTCATGGCCTCCACACGCGCCATCGACGCCTGCACGGCGGCATCTTCCTTTTTGACCAGTTCGCCAACGGCCGAAGGCGCCTTGCTGTGGTGCTGGCCGTGCTTGGCGTTCTGCAGCATGGATTCGAAGCGAGCGACAAGCTCGGGCGCTGGCGTGGCAGCTTCAGCCGGGGCGATGCCGGTACCCGGTGTGCCGGCAGTCACCGGCGGAATGGCGGTCGGACCTTGGATCATGGTGGACTCCGGGAGGATGGTTAGGCGCGGGTGAAGTAGTGCGCGCTGTGATACGCGCTCAAATCCACACTCTCAGCGGCGGGCGCCGCGGTGGCGGTGCCGAACGTGCCGGCATCCATTTCTTCCTGCACACCGATCAGCGTTCGCACCAGCGCGACGGAATCGGGGTCTTCGTCGCGGGCAAGCACTTCGTTGGCATACACGTGCCATTCCTGATCGCCCAGGGCGTTCAGGCACAGGGCCATCATGGCCGAGGCAAACGGCACCACGCTCTCGGCACGCTCGCCGTTGTGCAGCTCACGCAGGATGCGCGCGGCATCGGCGTATTGATGCCGACCCACCAGCAGCCAGCCTTCCACCAGATCGAGTTCGCGAAAGTTGGGGCGCAGCGTGCGCAATGCAGTCAGCAGCGATTGCGCGTTGTCGAACTGCCCACTGCGCGTCGCATGCATCAAAACTTCGAGCAGCCCACCCAGCAGGCGGTTGCTACATTGAATCGGTTCCATATCGCAGGGTTCTCCGTGTCGGGTCATGTCGATGCCGGCATTGGTAGACCGGCCGACCTCGGGTGGAACCATAGACGCCCGCATGCCGCGCGCCGGGCAGCCGCCCCGAAAAAGAGCGCCCGACCCCGAAGTTGGCCAAGCCCTGTGCGTCAGTGCGCACAACGCAAGACCGCCGACTTTCGCCTCGCCCCGCCCTTGCCCTCCTCCTTGCCCTTTCCCTGGTTTCGGAACGGCGCATCCGCCTTCGCTCAGGCGCCAAGCGCGTAGCGCCCGCGTCTGCACAATGCGTCGCATCGCTACGGCACCGTACGCCGCGGCCTCCCCCCTCGACACCCAGGGCACCGCCATGTCGGACGAAAAAACCGAAGAGCCCACAGACAAGAAACTCAGAGATGCGCACAGAGACGGCGAGACCGCCAAGAGCGCCGACCTGATCGCCGCCGTCGTGCTGCTGGCGGGCTGCCTGCTGCTTGCCATGACGGCATCGCTGCTGGGCGACCGCTGGCGCGCGCTGGTCGACCTTGCGCTCGATGTGAACAACAGCCGGCACCCTGCGATGACGCTCAAGCAGACGCTCGGCCACGTCGCGTTTCAGCTGGCGCTGATGACGCTGCCGCTGAGCCTGGTGTTTGCGCTGGTCGCATGGATTGCCACTTGGGGGCAGACGGGCATCGTGCTCTCGACCAAGCCGCTCGAACTGAAGATGAGCGCCATCAACCCTGCATCGGGTCTCAAGCGCATCTTCTCCATGCGCTCGATGATTGACCTGCTCAAGATGGTGGTGAAAGCGCTCGCCGTTGGGGCCGCGCTGTGGAAGCTGGTGCTGATGCTGCTGCCGACCATCGTGGGCACGCCGTATCAGCCAGTCATGGATATCGCGCAGATCGGCATGTCGATGCTGGTGAAGCTGCTGGGCGCAGGCGGTCTGCTGTTCCTGCTGCTCGGCGCGGTGGACTTTGGCATCCAGCGCTGGCTCTTCATCCGCGACCATCGGATGAGCAAGGACGAAGTCAAGCGCGAGCACAAGAACAGCGAAGGCGATCCGCACATCAAGGGCCAGCGCAAGCAGCTGGCACGCCAGATGGTGGACGAGGCCAAGCCCAAACAGAGCGTGGCCGGCGCGCAAGCCGTGATCGTCAACCCCACGCACTACGCCGTGGCCATTCGCTACGCGCCCGAAGAGTGCGGCTTGCCATGCATCACCGCCAAGGGCGTCGACGGCGAAGCTCTGAAACTGCGCGAAGAAGCGCAGGCGCTAGGCATTCCGATCATAGGCAACCCGCCGCTGGCACGTGCCCTGTACCTCGTGAAGCTGAACGACCCCGTGCCCGAAGCGCTGTTTGAAACCGTGGCCGAGGTGCTGGCCTGGGTAGGCGAGATTGGCGCGAAAGACACCAGCGCCAGACACACCGGCGCAAGCCCTTCCATCTTGAACTGAGGCATCCGATATGGCCAAGAAGACCGCCGTCTCTGAATTCAGCGGCGAAATCGGCATCGCCGCGTTGGTGGTTGCCGTCATCGCGTTGATGGTGCTGCCGCTGCCCACCGTCCTGATCGATTCACTGCTGGGGCTGAACATCACGCTGTCGGTCGTGCTGCTGATGGTGACGATGTACATCCCTGCGGCGACATCGCTGTCGGCATTTCCATCGTTGCTGCTGTTCACCACACTGCTGCGGCTCTCGCTGAACATCGCGTCGACCAAATCGATCCTGCTGCATGCAGACGCCGGCCACATCATCGAGAGCTTCGGCAAGCTCGTGGTGGGTGGCAACCTGGTGGTGGGTATGGTGGTGTTCCTGATCATCACCACCGTGCAGTTCATCGTGATTGCCAAGGGCTCTGAACGTGTGGCCGAAGTTGGCGCGCGTTTCACGCTCGATGCCATGCCCGGCAAGCAGATGAGCATTGATGCCGACCTGCGCGCCGGCCACCTGAGCGCAGACGAAGCCCGCAAGCGCCGCGCGCTGCTTGCCATGGAAAGCCAGCTGCACGGCGGCATGGACGGCGCCATGAAGTTCGTCAAGGGCGATGCGATTGCCGGCCTGGTCATCACGCTGGTCAACATCCTGGCCGGCATCGTGATCGGGATCACGTATCACGGCATGACGGCCGGCGAAGCTGCCAACCGTTTTGCAGTGCTGTCGATCGGCGACGCCATGGTGTCGCAGATTCCCTCGCTGCTGATCTCGGTTGCGGCCGGTGTGATGATCACGCGCGTGTCAGACGACGACCACGGCGCCAAGCCAAGCTCGCTTGGCAAGGAGATCGTGCGGCAGCTTTCCACCAGTGCACGGGCCATGTTCACCGCCAGCGCGCTGCTGGCCGGCTTTGCGCTGGTGCCGGGGTTTCCGTCGTTTCTGTTCATTGCGCTGGCAGGTGCGGTCTTCGCCTTTGGCTACACGTTGCGCAAGCGCCTGAACACCGGGAGCACGACCGACAGCGATACCCTGCCCGCGCTGCTGCGCGAAGGGTCCAAGGACAAAGCACCGACGATTGCCGACAAGGCCCCGTCGTTCACGGCGCCCCTGGGCGTTCGCCTGGGCACGCGGCTGGCAGAGGGGCTCGACATTCCCAAACTGGATGCTGCATTCCAAAGCGGGCGGCACGCCTTGGCTGAAGAGCTGGGCCTGCCGTTCCCCGGCATTGCCGTATGGAAAAGCGCCGCGCAACCCGAAGACGCCTATGAAGTGCTCGTGCACGACATCCCGGGCCAGCCGGTGGCGGTGTCCGACGGCAAGGTATCGGTATCCGATCTGCCGGAACCATTGCGCGCACAACTGGACGCCACCCCGGATACCGCGCCCCACGCTGAGCAGGTGATTGCGGACCACGTCGTGCACGTTTTGCGCAAGCACGCGCATCTGTTCATCGGCCTGCAGGAAACGCAGTGGATCATGGAACGTGTGACCACCGAGTACCCGGGTCTGGTCACCGAGGCACAGAAGGCCGTGCCTGCGCAGCGCATGGCCGACGTGCTGCGCCGCCTGCTGGAAGAGCAAGTGCCCATCCGCAACATGCGCGCCATCCTCGAAAGCCTTGTCATCTGGGGCCCGAAAGAAAAAGACACGCTGATGCTGGTGGAGTATGTGCGCGGCGATCTGGGGCGGCAGATCGCGCACCAGGCCACATGCGGCTCACGCAAGATGCCCGCCATTCTGCTGGACCCGACGGTGGAGCAGGCGGTGCGCCAGGCGATCAAACCCACGCCGGCAGGCAACTTCCTGACGCTGGATCCGCAACAGGTCGACACCATCGTCACGCGGCTGGAACACATGAGCCGCAGCGCGCCGCAGTCGGCAACAACGCCTGCGGGGGCGCTTGCCATCGTCACGTCCATGGACATCCGACGCTATGTCCGCCGCATGATCGAGCCGCGCTTGCAGGCGCTGAACGTGTATTCGTTCCAGGAGCTGGGCGCGTACGTTGATCTGCAGCCCGTGGGCAAGCTCACGCTGTAAGCCGCCATGACCACGCCCGTACGCCTGTGGCGAGCCCCGCCCATCGTCCATCCGACCACGCCCGTCCGGCGCCCTGTGGCGCAACGCAGCGCAGACGGGCGCGCCGGCATACACACCGAACCTTGCGCGGTTGAAAGCACCAGCTGGATACCGCTCGATGCGTACGTCGACGCTGTATGCGAAGACACCCCAGAGCACGAGCCGCCCACGCACGACCACGCCGACGCGCAGCCCGATGAAGCGCAGCCCGAGACCCCGCCGCTGCACACCTCGGCCATGGCCAGCCGCCTGGTGCGCACGTGCTCCGAGATCAGCGTGGGGAGCACCGTGACGGAGCATCTCGCGCAGCTGCTTTCCAGGTTCTGCGGCTCCCGCGTTGTTAAAGCCAACAGCGAATGCTGGGAAGTCACGCTCGACCTCGACCCCCGCGTGCTGCCTGACACCCGCCTCACCCTGCGCCTTTCGCCCCACACGCTATGGCTTCGCTTCCTGGCGGCACACCCACGGGCGCGCGACTTACTCTCCGAGCATGGCGATGCACTGCGCCAACGCATCCACGTTTTGCTGGAGCAGCGCATCGATATCGAACTCGAAGTGTGGTGACCGTTGCCACGCCCCACCCGACACCTCCCGCCGACTCGTTATGGACACCGGGCTCACGCCATCCCCGCTCGATGCGCATCTGCGTGCGTTCACGCCGGCCCAGGCCGCGTTGACACGGCTGATCGGCACGCCGTTCCCAGATGACGACGGACGCCAATGGCAACTGCGTGCCATAGACCACGCCGCGCCCATGCAGGCGCCCATGCGATTAGGCATTCGCTCATCGCTGTGTGCGGTCGACGTTGTTGTGGAAGGCGCCAACCACCCTGCGCTCCACGCCATCGCACACGAAGCCGATGCGCAACGCCGCACCGCGCTTGCCGGGCTTTGGCTGACGCCGATGCTCGACACGCTGTCTGCGGCAGGGCTGCGAGACGCCACCTTGGCGACATTCACGCGCGAACGCAACGATGCGCTACGTAGCGATCGGCCTGAACTGCCGATGCGGCTGGATGGGCCGCATGGTGAAACGCCATGCCGCATCGCCACGCTGGATTGGCATGCCGCCCCGCCCGCACCACCCATGGCCGATCGCAACGCTGTGATTGCGCAACTTGGTGTTGTCGGTCTGCCGGTGGGCGTGCGTATCGCCAGCCGTCGGTGCGCAACGCACACCCTCTCTTCGCTTGCAGCCGGCGACGTTCTGCTCGGCTGGGGCCAGCGCGCCTATTGCCGCGACACCGATGCAGGCGCCGTACGCCTGACATGCGGCGACAGCCGACGCGCCCACTTCACTGCCCATGGTCACTACAAGGAAGGCACCGTGACGATTCTCGATGTTCCTACGCTCGCTGACGACGACACGATCGCCGCACACGACACCCCACACGACAGCTCAGACGGCATCGCAGTAGAAGCGCTGGAGGTGCCCGTACACCTTGAGGTGGCCGTGATGAGCCTGCCGCTGGCCGAGCTGGCCGCGCTGGCGCCGAACCATGTCTTGCAGCTGCCCGTCTTGCTGCGCGATGCCACGGTACGCCTGGTCTGCCATGGCCAGACGCTGGGCCACGGCCAGCTCGTGGCGGTGGGCGAACACCTCGGCTTGCAGATCTCCGCCATGAGCGCGCGCCATGCAGAACATTGAATTCGCCTCGCTCATCATTGCGGCGGTTGCCATTGCACTGTTGCCGTTTGCCGCCATGGTGGTCACGTCGTACACCAAGATCGTGGTCGTGCTCGGCCTGCTGCGCAACGCGCTGGGCGTGCAACAGGTGCCGCCCAGCATGGTGCTCAACGGCATTGCGATGATCGTGTCGTGCTTCGTGATGGCCCCGGTCGGCATGGAAGCGATGCAGCGCGCCCACATGCAGCTCAATGATTCCAGCGCGAACGTCAGCCAGGTCATGCCACTGCTCGATGCCGCGCGCGAGCCGTTCCGGCAGTTCCTGGACAAGCACACTAACGCACGCGAGAAAGCGTTCTTCATGCGCTCTGCGCAGCAGCTGTGGCCCCCCGCCAAAGCCGCACAGCTCAAGGAAGACGACCTGATCATCCTCGCGCCCGCCTTCACGCTGACGGAGCTGACGGCGGCGTTTCGCATCGGCTTCCTCCTGTACCTCGTCTTCATCGTGATCGACCTGGTGATCGCCAACCTGCTGATGGCGCTGGGGCTGTCGCAGGTGACGCCCAGCAACGTCGCCATTCCGTTCAAGCTGCTGCTCTTCGTGGTGATGGACGGCTGGTCTGTGCTGATTCACGGCCTGGTCAACACGTATCGTTAAAGGGGCCGCCATGGACTACGACAACATCACGCGTCTGACCAGCACGGCGCTCATGCTGTGCCTGCTGGTGTCTTTGCCCGCCGTGGCGGTGTCCGCGATTGCCGGGCTGCTGATTTCGTTCGTGCAGGCCGTGACCTCGCTGCAGGACAGCAGCATCTCGCACGGTCTGAAGCTCATCATCGTATCGGTGGTGATTGTGGTGGCTGCGCCCTGGGGAGCGGCGTCGATCCTGCAGTTCGGCAACACGATCCTGCAATCGCTCTTCCAGTAGGGGATGTCATGACACGTATCTCCGCTTCGACGCCCAACGTTTTCTCGCTGCCCGATCCGGCACCGGCACAACCGCCGAACACGGCTGCTCCGCACCATCGCAAGCACCATCGGCATGGCGTGCACGGACACCACCATGCGGCCGAGCAGTTGGTCGAAGAGCAACTGCACCATCACAAGCACATCGCGCAGGTTGCAAAACGCGTGCGCCGGCCCCGCACGGGCAAGCGAAGCGGTGCGGGCTCGCCCGAAGAGCCGATCACCGACAGCACGTTCGAAGAATTGCTCCTGATGCTGGAGGAGCATGCGCGCAAGGTCGAGCCCATGGTGATCGGGCTGTCATCCCGGCAGGGCCAGCGCGACGACGATGACGAACAGTCGCGAGACCACCGCAGCGCCCAGGGCCGTCGTGCACTGCTGCTGCAGTACTTGCAGGAACAAGCTGCCGAGACCGACTCCGCCGCGCCGCAGAAAGCCGCGGCCGCCCAGGCTGGCGCGTTGCCGGCCGACATGCTGCTGCCCGAGCTGGAGTCGTCCTGCTACCAGCGGCTTGAACAGGAGTTGCTTGCCGTGCGGCACGCCATGCACACGGGCCACCCGATGCCGCTGCGCATGGCGTTCGACATCCTGCGCAGCTATCTGAAACAGGCGCCTATTGAAGGCACGCCAGACACGCTGGCTGCCGTGAAAGACCGGCTGCTTGCCACCACCCCACAACACGCAGCCGCCAGCGCACTGACCGACCGCGAAAAGACGTTCAACCTGTTGTTTCCCCTCTTGCTCTTGAGCCCATCGCGGCCGCGCATTGGCCGCGAGCGCGGCGAGAGCATCGCACGCAGCAGCGCCGTCGCGCGCCGCTGGACAACCGAACTCTGGTCTTACCGGGCGGGGCTAGGTCTGGCCCTGCCTCCGCTTCCTGATCCTTCCCCGCAATCACCATGAACAAGCACATTCGCGTGTTGGCAGGCGCGCATGCCGGCGCCTGCCTCGACCTGACGCCAGGCCGCTGGACGGTAGGCCCCGACGCACAAGCCAGCATCCGCATCTCTGATTGGGCGGGCGATCCGATCGCGCTGCTTGTCGATACGGAACACGGCGTCCTGATTGAATCCGACGATGGCGGCAACACCTGGGACGACCTGACGCCCCGCCGCTTTGGCGAGATCATTCTCTGCGTCGGCCCGGCCGGTGAGGCATGGCCGTCCGACCTTGCGCTGCTGGAGCGCGTGTTATCGCCTGCAGCCACAGAGGCTGCCGCCCTGGGCGTTGCCGCCGCACAAGCTCCGGCTTCCGACACACCCGCACCTGCCCGGCCTCGCGCGCGCAAAGGCTGGATGGGCGTGACGGCAGTCGCGCTGCTGACGCCGTGCGCACTGCTCCTGGCATCGACACGCGAAACATCCTCCGCCGCGCACTCCGCGGTCACGGCGCAGGTACCGCTGCTGGACCGGGTGCGCACATGCCTGGCGCTGCACCGTATCGACGGCTTGCAGATCGAGCAGCACGACAACGAAATCATCGTGCACGGCATCGTGACCTCGGCCGCCGAAGAGCTGGCGACTCTGCGCGATCTGCGCGCGGTGTCAACGTCCGTCCACACCGATCTTTCAATCGCGCAGGAGGTCATTGAAAACCTGCGCGAATCGCTGCAGGAACCGGGGCTGCGCATCAGCTATCTGGGCAGCAACCGGTTCTCTATCACGGGGCCAGCCATGCACCCCGAACGTGTTCGTGCAACGGCAGACCATGTGCGCAGCGACCTGGGCGGCAACATCAAGGACATCGCCCTGGACATCACGCAGGCCCGCGTGCGCGACCCCAAAGCCGATGCCACATCCGCACTTTCGGTGGATGAACTGAGCTACATCGAAAGCTCAGACGGCACCAAAGATTTTCTTGCTGCGCAGCGTTAAGGCGCCTGTACGTTCTTGCCATTCCCTCTTCTGGAGACCCACATGTTTGACCATTTCTCGCTCGACATCATCGAAACGTTTGACGGCATTCAGGCTTTTGCCAAGCAGGAAGGTCCGAAGGAATTCGGCCCGCTGAACAAGGCCATCGACGCGCTCAAGCTCACCGCCCTGGACTTCGAACAGCGCGCCATTCGTGCCACCGACGTCAACAACCGCGAGCAGCTTCGCGTGCTGTCGCATGGTTTTTCCAGCGCGGCACAAGTGTGCTCGGGCTTGATCCCGGCATAACACGCGCACCACGCAGACGCGCTTCGCGAGACGACATCACATTTCGCCTTCTCGCCAGTCCAGCGCAGAGAAATCCACGATGATGACTTCACGGCGAACACAACAGCAGCACGTTCGCTAAACCGAATCAGCGGCATCCCATACCGGGGTGTTGTTGAAAAACCCGGCTCTCACCCGAGACCACTCATCCACTGCAAAAGGAGTTTTCCATGACGATCCAAACCACTGCCGCCGCCGTTGGTGACACCGCTAGCCGCCTGTCGTTCGATGCGCAAAACACGGCCATCACCAAGGAAGGCGAGGCTGACATGCTGAACGCTGCCAAGCTGCAAAACGAACTGAACCGCACCAACATGTTCGCCAAGCTGATGGAAGCGGGCCCGAAGGCCGCCAAGGACCTGATCTCGTAATGGTCGGTTCCGGACGGCACATGTTGTGCCGCCAACGTTCGGGAACGGGGCCGCGCCGTTCCCGAGCGGTTTTTCAACGCACCACCCCGCGCGCTTCTGCTGTTCTCTGCACTCGGCCCATCGCGCCGCCGCCCGATTCACTGAATCCGACCCGCTACCGCGATCCCGACATGACACCCATCCCCCGCAACGTTTCCGCAACTCCGGCAACTCCTGCACGGGACGAATCCACTTCGCGCCGTGTACACGCTCACACAGGTGCGCGCGCATCCGGCGCGTTGCAAGCCGTGGCATCCGCCGGCACGCAAGACATGCTGAACGCAGCCCATCTGGAAGATGAGCTGAACCGCACGCAGGCATTCGCCAAGCTGATGGAAGCCGGCCCGAAAGCGGCCAAAGACCTGCTGGTGTAAAGCATGAGCATGGAACAGCGCGACAGCCTCATCCGCGACATGTGCATGCATCTGCAGATTCCGGATGCCGATGCCATCATTGCCGCCGGCAGGCTCACGGTGGAAGGGTTCGAAGTCATCATCGATGCGGTCGAGGAAGACCTCGATGCGTTCTACCTGAACTTCGACTACGGCATCGTTACCGGTGGCCGCACGCTGCGCGTGTTCCGCCTCATGCTTGAAGCCAACGTCACCATCTATGCCCAGGACCACGCGCAGCTCGGGCTGGATGGCGATACGGGCGGCATCATCCTGATCGTGCGCGTGGCGTACGACCCCGACATCGACGGCGAGCAACTGGCCGAACTGCTGGGTCACTATGCCGAGCACGGCCGCTACTGGCGCGACAACATCCTGCAGACGACCGACGACATGTTCGAGAACCTCTCGAACGGTACCTACGTGTGGATTCGCGCGTAATGCGCAGCGCGCAAGGCAAGCGACAACACTTCCTCCGGACCGGCTTCGCAGCACTCGTGATGATTTCGTGAACGCGAACGTCCGCTGTCATATAACGCCGTACGCTCGCGGCATTACATGCGAAGGTGCTCGTTGAAGCTGACGTGTCGGCTGCTGCGGCATCGCCAATCCACGTTCATGTCCGCCTCACGCACACCGTATCTTCCGACCCTAGACATCCCGCTTCTGCGCGCCGATGAGTTCTTCCCGTTCGCTGCACACCCTATCCACATCGGCGCATATCAGCTCTGGTTCACGTGTGATGCCGACGCCGACCCAGAGTCCGTCGTCGTTTGTATCGACCTCGGGAGGCCGCTCGAGATTAATGTTGACGAAGCGCTGCACGTGATCCTGGGGCTCTGCCTCGGCCTGCCGGCTTCGTCGCGAGGCGTGGTGGCGCAGCAGGCGCACACCGGTACGCTGGTCTATCGCTTTCCTTATTTGCTTCACGAAGATCCGACGGGCGCCCTGCTCGTTGACGCAATGAGCGGGCTTGCCGCGGCTGCCCTATCGGTCTCGAAGTGGTCGGTGCACTAACGGATCGCGCATGTGCCGGTGACACGCAACTTCGCCACTGTCCCAGCGGATTCGCATTGCACGCGCGTTTGTCATTCGGCCGCATCAAAGTGGTATGCCGATTGACCACGCCAGTGCCTGAGCATTCCGAGCCATGCCACCTTCACGCCTGTTGCCCGTCAACGCGCCGACATCGCCGTCGGAGTACGAGACACTCCACGACTTCGCTGCGCGCACACCATCCCCCGCGCCAGAGGGCGGCGATTCTCAGCGGCCCCGCAAGAAGGGTGGCTGGCTCAGCAACCTGAAATTGCGCGTGCGCGAAAAGCTGCCCAAGAGCGACGAGACAGAACTGGCCACGCTGTTAAGCGACCGCAAGCGATCCGGCGCATCGTTCAATACGGTGGACAACTACAAGGCGCCCACGCGCGGCACGTTGACAACCACACCCGAGGTAACACCACAGGCCGCCGAGGGCACACCGCGCCCTGCGACACCGCAGGTGCAGGAACAGCACGAGACACGCCGCGCTGCACGTTCCCAGCGCAAGACGTCGACCATGATGCAGCGCGCCGAACAAGGCGCGCAGCGCTTGCGCCAACGTGGAAAACCGCCGACGCCGCCCGCGCCGGCATCGACAGCGGCGCTGACGGTGCCTGCCACCGCTGAAGCGTTCCGCCAGAGCATTGCGCAGTTGTTCCGCACGGCGGGCAGCACGAGCGAACGTGAGCTGCTGGCCGATCGGCTCGGCGTCTTGGCGGCTCCGGCGCAGGGCACCTCGTCCGCAGCAGGCAGCTACATCCGCCCGATGTTGGCGGCGCGCGCGCTGGCGGCCACCAGCGGCGGCAATGCGGCCGATGCGCTGCGGGTACTGCAGCACGTCACGCATGCGCTGCAGTTTGACGCCGCCGCCTTTGCCGCGCCCGTACCGACGCCGGGCAATGAAGGCTCAACGCATTCCACAGGCAGCTCATCGTTAGGCATGGGCCGCCTGTTCAATGAGACCGCATCGGCAACGTCGTCGCACCGCTCCAGCGTGTCTGACCTGGGCTTGTCTCATCTGTTTGGCGAGGGCGAAACGTCGCCACAGCGCAGCGAAACCGGCGCCAGCCGAACCAGTGACGAGCAAAGCTCGCGTTCGCTCTCTCGGCAATCCAGCCTGTCGGCTCAGTACGGCTCTGACGGCTCCGCTGGTTCTTCACGCAGCCTGACAGTCCCGCCAATGCCGCAGGGCATGAGCGATGCCGGCGTGGCAAGCGCGGCATGGCGCACAGCGCAGTTGCTCTCGCGCAGCCACCACGGCTTTGAAGCGCTGACCGGCCTGATGCAAACCCCGCCCGCCCCGGAGCAGGCGGACACCGCGCGCGCCTTCCTGCAGGCGGCTGACCATGTGCATACCGCCGCCATCACGGCAGCCGACCCCACCGCCCTGTTGCACGCGCATCCGGCGGGCAGCGGCACCCAAGCCCAGGCGCTCGCCGTCAACGTCATGCACGCCGCTGCGCTTAAGCTGCGCGGCGAGCCCGTCAGCGCGCAACAGGCTGGGGTCCTTTTTGCGTGGCACCAAGGCTTTCGTGAAGATGGTCCGGGATCGGATCTGGCCAACACCAAGGCGCGCTTGGCCAAGTTTGTTGGGCGCAGCATCCCGCGGGTGGAAAAGCAAACCACGAGCAGCCATTTCTGGCAGATGATCGGCAAGAAGAAATCGCCGCTGTCATCGGCTGCGCTCGGCATGCACGGCGCGCAGCGGCCTGGGCTTGTCAAGGAAATGGACGCCTATACGGCGGCGCTGCGGACGATGGTCGACACGCTCGCGCATGCAGACAATGCGCCGTCGATGCACACCATCGCGCACCCGGGCGATCTCTGGCGCAGCACGATCCTAGCGCACTGGGCCGAGCTGGCAGCCGCCAACGCGCCGTTGAGCGACTACGCGCTCACGGCAGAGAAGCTGCGTACGCTGCAACCCGAAGTGGGCGCAGCCGTCAGCTGTATGCAGCGCGAAAACGCCGAGCCGACCGCCGTCGCACGCACGCCGGGCAGCTCGCCTGCCCACCAGGAATTCGCGCAATTCGTGGCCCTGACCGGACTGGCCGACGATGCAGACACCCGGGCGTGGGCGCAAACCCGGCTCGACACGCTGACCCTGCCGCAGGTGAGCGCCGCGCAGGCCCACGTGGCCAAGCTCATTGATCATGCCGGCCTGGTGGGCGAGCCACCGGAATACCTGGTCGGGCTGCAGCCCTCCGCCACGCTGTTGCGCTACTGGAGCGCCCATGCGGGCGAGGCCGCCGAGGCGCCCGCATTCCGTAGCGCGCTTGAACGTGCCGACAAGCTCGAGCACCCGGAAGACCTCAAGATGCAGGCACCCACCATTGAAGACGCGCGCAAGACCATCGAGACGCTGCTCACGTCCATGGAATCAGGCAACAAGGTGCGCCTGTCCAACGGCGGATGGATCGGGGGCAGCACAGCCGGCGTCTCGACAGGCTTGTCGCACGTCGGCAAGGCGTTGCCGGTGCCCGTGTCCGTCCAGTTGGACGCCAATTACGGCAGGGGCCGCCAGGCCGTGGTGGAAATCGGCCGCAGTTCACACGGGCGCGACGTATTCGTCGGCACCGACCGCACGATGCGCGCCTCAGTCGGTGTGGGCGCCTCCGTTGGCTACGACCTCAAAACGTGGGGCAAGCGCCTGCGCGCCAACCTGCTCGCCGTCAAGGTCACGCCATTCGATCTGGAGACAGGTGAGCCGCGCGGCGTGGTCATCCGGGCCACACGGCCCACGCAGCGCCCGGTGGAAGGCCACGAAGACTGGGAACCCATCAAGTACGACGACAAGGCCGCGGCCGATGCCATCGTCAAGGCCACCAACCTGCTGTTCGAGCAGGCGAGCGCCGCGCCCGAGCACCGGCCCAATGCCGACACGCTGTGGAATACGTTGGCACAGCACTGCGGCGAAAGCGGTGGCAGCGGCGGCATTTCCATCAGTTGGGTCGACCAGACCAAGAAGCGCTGGCGCGCGTCAATGGATGCCAGCGTTGGCATGAACGTACGCGTGAGCAGCCCGCACACCCCGGTGCGGATCGGCCCCTCTGCAAGGCTGCGCGGCGAGAAGACACTCAGCAACACGGCCACCCTGCAGGAGAAGACCGGCACGATGCGCATGGAGCAGTTCAGCGTCGCGACAGGGCACAAGGTGACGGCACGCGCTGGCCTGGCGTTCTCGGTGGGCCGCACCTTCTACACGGCGGCTCCCGACGACAACGCATCGGCCAAGGCCGGTGAGAGCGGCAAATTCACCCAGTCGTTTACCGGCGGCATGCCGCTGGGGTTCAACTGGAAGCTCTCGGAAGGCGGCCACACGACGAAGGTGAAGATGGCTTACCAGAACGGCAAGATTGCCGATCGCGTCAGCTACTTCGACACCGAATACCGCAGCGTGCGCGAATACCTGGCCGTGGTGCGCAGCGACCGCGATGCGTGGATCAACATGCTCGCCCACAAGCCCGGCGGTACGCCGGAAAAAGCCGCGCGCGAGTTCGAGGCCTACTGCGAGACCGTCGAAAAGCACGCTCGTCCTAATCAGCGCTACCTGCACCGGCATCGGCTACGACCATCAGCCGCACGCGAGATCGAGGGCCACCTCGCCCTGGCGGACCTGCACCGTAGCCTCGACCCGAATTCTGCCGACGCGCAAGCCTCCGAAGCGCTGGCGCAGGCGCTGCTGGAGGCGCCCGCATCGCGCTTGCCGGAAAAGCTGGCCATCGTGGAACAGGTGTCCACCAGCCGCAGCCGTGGACTGACGAGTGCGCTGCAACTACGTGCCAGCAACGAAGCGGAAGGCACGCGCGAACTCGCCGCCATCAAGTTCGGCTGAAGACGATTCATCAAATTGTCATATAACCCGGCGAATTAATCATTTCACCGGGTTTTTATGCGTTCGTGCGCATAATCCTCCACACAGAATGCAGCATTCGCATGCTGAAAATAAAAATTGCATAGTCAACAAAAAAAACTCAATCAGATCTAAACGCGATTTCACTCTTTATAGGGATGTGTGAGCAAATTGTGAACGTTATGCTTGGCCCCAGTTTGAAGCGCCGCTGCAACGATTCAATTCTTAGTGCAGTGGCTTGAAAGAAGGGGAGCACCATGAAGTTCGCCGTATTGACCTCAAACCCATCCAGCTTTGCCTATGTGGCAAGCTGCCTATCCACCCCGGAGGTGGAGTGCGTCCGCTTTGACGACGCCCTGTCGCTGCTACGTGCGCGCCGCACGGAAACGTTTGATCTGTTGATGATCGACGCTCAGCACTTCCGTACGGCGGGGCAACTCGTGCTGTCGTGGCGGGAGTGCAATGCCGACATGTGCTGGCCTACGCTGGTGTTCGGGCAGTTTGTCGACCGGGGGGACATGGCGTCGGCCTTCGATGCCGGGGTGGACGATGTGTTGACCGGTCACTTCAGCGCCGAAGAGCTGCAAGCCCGCGTGCAACGGGCACTGCGCCGTGCTGAGCCGGAGCGCCAGAATGCCGGCATCAATGTCGTGGTGGGGCCGTACCGGCTTTGCCGCCTGACCCGCACCGCCACGGTCAACAGCGTCCCCATTCGCATGACCGCTCGGGAGTTTGCGACGGCATGGTTGCTGTTCTCTTCGCCCGGTTCGTTCCTCTCGCGCCAGCAGATTGCATCCGCCGTGTGGGGCGCAGACGCCAGCATCGTCGAGCGCTCGATCGAACAGCACATCTACAAGCTACGCAAGAAACTTCAGTTCGGCCCCGAGACCGGCGTAGAACTCAAGACCGTCTATGCACGCGGCTATCAGCTGGCCGTGCAAGTCGCCAGCAACGAGCCGACAGGCCCGCAGGCGCACACCGTTCTGGCCGCTTAAGCGGCCTTTTTGCGCAAACGATTGCGCGCTGTAGGGCTGACCGCGCCTACAGCGAATTGTTTTAGCGTTTCTTAATGAAAATCTTCAGGGCGTATATTTCAGCACCGGCTTAATAAATTCAGTGCCGGTTTAAAACATACTGTCCTGCCATTGGTTATCGCGTTAATGACTTTCGCGCGATCGACCTTCACCCACACACTGCTGATATAACGCTGCCAATTCGGTCCGATTGCGTGCTTGTAAACGCATCAGGATTTGACGCACGTGCGATTTCACGGTTTCTACGCCGATATGCAGCGCCTGTGCGATCTCCACATTGGATTTTCCTGAGGCCGCCTCACGCAGGATGTCGCACTGCCGTGGTGTCAGCACGGAGAGCACAGCCCCCTTGCCGGACGAAGCGGCAGGCACCTTCCGCCTTGACTCCAGCATCCGCCCGAGCATCGCGTGCGCCTGCTCCAGCGTGACCGGCTGGGCAGGCGGGTCTTCGCCAGCGGCCTCGGCAAGCTCGGTCAGGTCGACCAGGATCACACCGTTTGATGCGCGAGTCACCTCTCGAACCGTGATCGTCGTCACAGGTAGCACCGCCGGCGCCCGCCAGGCGGCAGCTACAGGAAGCGGGGAGAAATACCGGCTTTCTCGCGTGTTGTCGGCTGCGTGTAGCAGCACGTCGTTCTGGGCCCGGGCGTTCATGTCGTCCTTCGCTCTTGTGGAAGCTATGCATCTGGATGCAGTGGCGCGCGCGGATGGGGTTCCGCGACAGCCTCTTACTCTCTCTGTGCAACGAGGGAGAAAAACCGGAACCCCGATCGAGAAAAAATTTCGCGGCCGACGTGCGCTCAGCGTGGGCCGATGCGCACCCACACGCCGCCAAGCTCCTTCACCTGGATGGGCAGCGTTTCGGCCAGCATGTGGAGGGCTCGACGTCCCTCCAATGGGAACCGCCCCGTCACGCGCAGGTCGGCCACCTCGGGGTGCAGCTCGATCAGGCTACGGTGGTAGGGGCGCAATGCGTCGATCACATCCGCCAGCGGCTGATGTTCGACTTCGACCATGCCGCGCGTCCAGGCGGCCACGTTGCGCGCCATCAACGTCAGTTTTTCGATGCCACCGTCGCCAAGACGCCGTACCTCGCCCGCATGCGCCGTGGAAACGGCACCGGCCGGCGTCGACAACGCCGCGCTGCCTTCGAGCACGGCAACCGTCATCGCGCCACTGGGCTCCAGCGTTGCGCAAATCATGCCACCCGTGCATTCCACCGTGCCCGCCGCAGACCACAACCGCAACTGGCCCGACGGCGATCCTGCCACGGCCAGCACGCTGCCGCTGCGCAGTCGCACGTCGTAACCGCGCGCACCCGCAGAGGCATCTACCGCGCTGCGCGCGTTCAGGCGTAGTTGATAGCCGCCGGCCAGGGCGAAGTCGCGGCGCTCCGAGGTGACCGTACGCATGTCGGCGACCAGGTCGGATAGCGGGATCTCTCTGTCAACGAGGGCGGCAACACCCAGACCCAGCCCGCTGAAGATGAGCGCGCGGCGCACATGCCTTGCCGGCGAAGCAGGCGTATCGAGAAGCCGCCGCGCGGCGCGACGGTGCGGGTCTGCCACGGGCGGCAATGCCATCGAACCCAACGCACCTTGCAAACGCTGCACGGCAGCGGCATGCGCGGGATCGGCTTCCTGCCAGGCGGCAAAACGCTGGCGCTCCATCTCCGAAGCCGTGCCCGAGCGCAGTACGACCAGCCACTGGATCGCCTGCTCGGCGATCCGATCATCCAGCGCGTGCTTCACGATGATTCGGCCAGATAGCACAGGCGCATGGCCTGCGTCATGTATTTCTGCACCATGCGAACGGAGACCTGCAGGCGCTCGGCAATCTCTGGGTATGTGAGGCCATCGAGCTGGCTGTAGAGAAAAGCGGCGCGCGCCTTGGCGGAAAGCCCATCGAGCATGCGATCGATGGAGGTGAGGGTCTCGAGGATCAACGCGCGGTCTTCAGGGGATGGCAGCGTTGCTTGCGGTTGCGTGGCGGCCCACGCCATATAGGCGTCTTCCAGATCACGACGGCGCCAGAGGTCATAGAGCAAACGCTGCGCAATCGTTGTCAGCAAGGCGCGCGGCTCGCGGATGTCTTGCCACCCGGGCCTTTGCAGCAATTGCACAAACGCCTCCGCCGCAATGTCTTCAGCGCCAAAGCGACAGCCCGTCTTGCCGCCCATACGACGGGCGAGCCATGCATAGTGTTGTCGGAACCAGTCAGAGGCCAGTTCGGTAACTGGCTGGCAGGTTTGCGTCACGGTACCCTCCGCGAAAATCTGTGCTGGCCGTTCCCCGGCAAACGGCCCGATCCGGTGTTGAGAAAGCCCCCACCCAGATGTCGAGATTCTAACCACCGCTGATATTTCAGGTGAGCATTTTTTCGGCTTTTATCGCAGTTTTTCGGCAGACCCGCTACATCCAGATGCCTCTGCTGTCATCGTTCAGCGGTGCAACCCGGTTGCTGCAATTCGTTGCAGCGACAACCGCCACGGCGCCCGCCCATGCCCCCCGAAGAATTGCCCCAACCCCCGTTTGACGACGACGCATTGCCTGCGCATGCCCTGCGCATTGGCACCCGCAACATCTGGCTGGCTTATGACAGCTACGCCGAGCCCGACATGCTCACGGCGTACGTCGAACTTGGGCCGCGCGAGGCGCTGGACGTCGCGCTCACGCTCAATCTGCTGCTCGGTCTCTGCCTGGAAGTGGACGGTGCCGCACGTGGCAGCGTCGTGCAACACCCGCAGACCGGCCAGATGATCTATCGCTTCCGCTACGCGCTGGACGACGACCCCGAAGCGACCGATCTGCTCGATGCCATCGCTGCACTCACCGCAGAGCTGGACAACGGCGACCCGTCCACGCGGTATTGAGCCGCCGCAAGCAGTCGCTTCGGATGCCGACGCAGCACTTCGGCACCCGTGATGTTCGCCGGCAGGGGCTGGCTACGCTTGCAAGGTTCAATTGTGCTCGGGCGAAACCGCGTTGCCCCGGCATGCCAACCTCGGAGCCCTCGCCCACCATGAAGATCTTCTCCCGACACTCCAGCGCGACGCCTCCGGCGCAGACGTCGTCCAACGCGCCGGCCTCGCAATCCGCGCAGCCGTCAATGCCGAGCGTGCGCAAGACGTCGCAGTTGCCCGGTGGCCTGCGCGATCTTGCCGATATGGTGACAGCGAGCCGCCAGAAGAAAAGCGCTGCCTCGCTGACGAACGAGCAGCTCAAGGTTGCGCTGTCGAGCACCACATTGAGCGGACGCGGAACACGCGCCGCGCACCGGGAGGCCCAGAAGCGTATTCGCAACGGCAAGCTGCAGTGGCCGCCGCAACAGCCCGCGCAACCGCAACCTGCTGCACCGCAGGCACAGGAGCACGCGGCCAGCGCCAGCGAAACGCCGCTTCACACCCCACACGCGCAAGCGAATCCGAACCCGACGCCCACGCCGACCGAGCAGCCCCACGCCGAATCGTCTGGTACGGCCCACGCTGAACACGCTGAACACGCTGAACACGCTGAACACGCTGAACACGCTGAACACGCCGAACACGCCGAACACGGCACGCAGCAAGACCTGGCCATCGTGCTGCGGCCGCCGTCGCCCTCGTCGCTGTCTCCCTCGTCCAGCGCGCACGCGCAAGGCCGCCACACGCCGCCAAATGCGCCCGTGTTCGATCCGGATACCGGCGCACTCAACAAGCCCCAGTTGCGCCAGATGGCGCTTGCACTGAAAGATGCGCTCCCCACGGTGCCGATGGCGCTCACGCGCTCGCACCCGCACAGTGACGGGCTGCGCGCCAAGCTTCAGCATCAGTTAGGCACCCTCCAGACAATTGCCGCGGACAACACCCGCAAGGCTCCGCACGAGGTTGGCATGGCGGTGCGTGATGCATTTGCATCGGCGGCCAAGACCGCGCGCCAGCTTGCCAAATCATTGGGCAACCATGATCCGGCCGACGCCTACAAAGGGATCGCCGCGCTGCTCAACGAACTCAAGCGCACGCACCTGAGCGGCAGCGCGCACGACGTCATGAGCCACTATGCCGAGAAGGAAACCGCCAACCTCGAAGCCAAAGCACCGGGTATCAGCACGGCCAAGCCCGGCTCCAACGTGAGCACGGGCACGTCGGGCAGCGTGTCAATCTCAGGCTTTCCCACCAACCGCTATGCGGGTGCCCACGTGTCGGTGGAAGCGGGTGGCGGCAAGGGCCGGCTGTACTTTGCCGATGACGACGGCGACGTCGACTACTGGCCCTCGGCACAGGCCTTCGCCAAAGTTGCGCTGGGCGGCAAGCTGGGCGAGTGGGCCGCCAAGCTGACGGGCCGGTTGGACCTGTCCGGCGGCAATGTCTACCTCGAACATGATGACTTGCGCCAACTCGTCAAGCTCGTTGCCAACCACGATGCCAACCGCGCCTGGGTCAAGTCTGCCGGGCCGCATGCGCGCCAGGTGAAGCAGCAGTTGGAATCGTTGGCCAATCTGGTGTCTCACGCCATCGGCCGCAACTACACGGAAGCCCCGGGCAAGCCCTACTTCCTGAACGACGCCAAGATTGCCAAGGGTTTCAACACCTTGAAGATGACGCTGCTGGCCGGCGCAATCGACCAGAAAGTGGGCGGAGACCGCTTCAGCACGCTGATGAAAGCCGCATACCCGCCCATCGCCGACGTGCTGACCGATCGCATTGGCAGCGGGCAGCCCATGCCGGCGCAACCGCGACGCGACGTGCCTGATTCCGTGGCGTATGGCGACCGCTTCCTAGCCTACCGCCAGGTGACCGGCAGCGTAGATGCCACCGTCGGCAACGAAACCCACGGCGGCACCAATCTGGAAGCCGGCGGCAGCTTTGATGTGAACGTGCGCGGCAACGTGGCGCAGTTCTTCACGGAAAGCGCGGCCGCACCGCACACGCTGCTGGACCCGGGCTATCACAAGGATTACCAGTCCACGTTCAAGCTGCATCAGCAGCTCGATGCAGCCTGTGCCGAACCGCCGCCCGCGCAGCTCCACCTGTACAACGAGACACGCAAGGCACTGACGCACGAACTGCATGCGGGCCCCGCACAGCCCTTCACCGAAGCCGAGCGCCTGCACTATGGCGAGGAAGCCAACATCCCCGCGCAGTTCCGCAACGCCATCACACACGCCAGCCCCGAGCAGCTCAATCACGCGACGGACCAACTGGAGCATCTCATCGGCAGCTATCTGCAATTTGCGGATCACGCGGGCGCCGTGCTCGCCAGGAACGATCGGTTCATGCCCGCCAAAGAGCGCGATACGCTGAACCAGCATCGCGAAGCGGCCTTCGCACAGATCAACCAGACCGTGTGGCATGGCCGCTATCCGCAAAAGGATGCACTCGCCAACCCCGAGGCGTTCGTGGCAAAGAGCCATGCCGCAATCAGCTTGGCGCTGGGCTGCGTGGGTGCGCATATCTCTGTCGTGAAGCAGCAGATGGCACAGCGTGAGGAGCACGGCATGGCCGCCGCCGAAGCCATCCTGACGGCCGATTCGATGTACAAGACTGCGCGCGGAATGCTGGACAAGACGTACCTGCCGCTCAAGAACTACGACGTGCAGAAGAACGGTCCGTTGAAAGACAAATCGCTGTGGCAGCGCTGGGATACGGCACTTAAGGCAACGGTTTCGGGCGGCGCGCAAAGCAGTGCGCTCAACGCGATCCTCAACCGCTTCGGCCGGTCTACCGGCAAAGTGCAACTGGGCCCGTTCACGGGTTCCATCTCGGTGGGCAATAGCGCGGGGCAAGTCTCGCTCACCGCCGAGGCGCGCCTGATGAATGCCGATCATCAGGCCAACCCCAGTCGCACGGGCAAGTTCTGGCAGTTCACGTTCACCGCGCAGGGCGGTGCGCCCATTACTGGCGTGATACTCAACCAGGCAATTGCAGCGGCCGTCGAGAAATTCGCGCCGAACATGCGGCTGCAGGACGACAAGTTCGATCCGCACGAGTTGATCCGCCAAACGCAGGGGCTGCTGCTCAACGTGACTGACGGCACCAGCCTGGTCGTCAAGTTGCGCCAGGCGCCTGACGTGGAGAGCGCCCCGATGGAGCTGCAATATGCGCGCGTCCTGCGCAACAAGAACAGCGGCATGAGCCTGTCGTTGACGGTGCCGACGCCGCACGGCACGTTCACGCCGTCGGTCTCCCATACGGACAGCACACAGAGCTACGCGGGAGAGGTGATGGGCTCCGACACGAGCTACCTCATCATGCAGCATCCCTTCCTCGCCAAGATCGTCGACGCGGAAGCCCACCGCGAAGACGCCGCGCTACGGCAAGCGTTCGATGCAAATCCGGTGCAACGCGATCGCTACCTCGCCAATCCGAACCTGATGGCAGATGTGGTGGCCAAGTACGCCGCGGCCACGCAAGAGATCAACGCCGCGGCGGCCGAGAACCGCCCCGTCCAGATCAAGAACGAGTTCGTGCGCTATCACGCCGCAACCCCGTTCGCACGTGCGGCACAGGTGTCGACGCAGGTGGCTGCGCACGCTCCGGGTTCGACTGCTAATGGCGAACAGCTATTCAAGCTTGCCGAACCGCTGGCCAAGCCGATCGACGTAAGCCACCTCGACGTGGAGGCGATGCGTGCACGCCTGCAAGCAATGACGACCATCGAGGAACGCGCCGACTATCTGTGCGACTCCAACCAGGGCCGTCCGCTGCTCGATGCGTTCTCGAAGATCATTGGCAACACGCGCGCCATCAACTCGGCTGCGCTGTTCCATACCGAGGAGCGCAACATCGGCATCCAGTCGCTGGTGCGCAACCCGAAGGCGCTGCAGCGCGAGAACGACCAAACCCAGGCCGCCCTGCACGGCAAGCCGCAACCGTCCGGCACCATCGGCCAACTGCGCACACGCCTGGAACCGACCAAAGCGTCGATCAAGCAGGCCAACCTGGCGAATCTGCAGCAGCTCGCTGCCATGAACCTGCCGATCAGCCAGCAGGCACAGCAGGAGATTCAGCGCCGCAAAGCGCTGCTTGGCAACGCTTTCCCCGCCGACGAAGGTCAATCGCAGACATAAGCCTCTTCAGACTTCACCCCCTTGACGCCAGCCCAGGAAGCGCCCGGGCTGGCCATTTTTTTGCCTGCTTCCAAGCGTTTTTGGCCGCGTTGCGTTGAGCAAAACAAAGGCCGGCATCAAGCCGGCCCATGGGAAAACACGATTGAACGGCCGTGCTAGCCAGCGTGCAGCCAGTCGCGCGCGACAGCAACATGCCGCTGTGCGAGGCCGTCGCCAGCCCTGACGTAGCGTGCGACGTAACTCTGCAGCGGGGGCCAAGCCGCGAACTTCTGGACAGCCTCGTCAACCGATCCGCCAGCGGCGCCATATTCGAGCAACGCTGCAAAGGCCTCGCCACGCACCATCCGTGCGGCAGCGTCTTCCGGCAACCCAGGCTCGCGCAGGCGCTCGCTCAGCAGCATCGCCATCAGCGCATCAAGCGACAGCGCCTCTTCGTCCAGGCAACCGAGCGCATAGCGCTCTTGGGCTCGCTGAAAGACGGCGCTGCGCAGCGCTGCCAGTTCGCACAGGCCATCCACCAGCAGGCCGAGACGGCGGCTATCACGGTATGCACGCAAGGCGTCGGGTGCGATGGCGTTGATATAGCGCTCCATCCAGATGCACAAGGCATCGCTGCCATATTCGGCGTCATAGGGCTGCAGGCGTGCGCGCCAGCCCTGGCGCAGCGCAATCCAATCCGGTGCGATGGCAGAACCGGCCGTCGCGATGGCGCCGGCTATGGGCCGCAACTCAGCCAGCCGAGCAGACAGGTGCGCCGGCACATCGACACGGCATGCTGGCGGCAGATCGCGCAGCGTATCAGGCAGGCCTGCCAAAGCGTAGCAGCCGCGCAAATCCAAGTGCGTCAGCTGCTTCAGGTCGCCAACCGACGCTGGCAAGCTGCGCAGCGATCCGCAATCGCGCAGGCGCAGCGTGCGGAGTTGCACGCAATGGCCAATGCCCTCCGGCACGGCCACGAGGTTCGACATGCCAGAGACGTCAAGATGACGCAGCTTGCGCAGTCGCCCGAGCGACCCGGGCAGCGTCGTCATGGCAGTGTTCTCGCGCAGGTCCAGCCGCTCCAGTTCGGCCAGGTTGCCCAGCGTGTCGGGCAACACAGAGAGCAGCGGATTGCCGCGCAGGTGAAGCTCGCGCAGTTGCGCAAGCTGGCCAAGGCTGATGGGCAGTTGGACGAGCAATTTGTTGGACGCCAGCGTCAGCGTTTGCAATGCGGCCAGCGTGCCAAGCTCAACGGGCACGATGCGCAGATCCGTGCCCTGCAGAACCAGGCGCTCCAGCTTCGGCAGTTGAGACAACGACGACGGCAGCGCGCGCAGCGGCGAATCGAGCACGACAATCTCCTGCAGCTGCAACAGCTTGCCGATCCGCCCCGGCAACGCTGACAACCGCGGGTTGCGCGCGAAATGCAGCGCGCTCAGGTTGACCGGCAATCCACCAGACGCCGGCCACTCGAAAAGATCGCAATCATGGACGGTCAGCCGCTCAAGCTCTTCGGCCAGGCACAGGGCAGCGGGCAGGCGCATCACAGGAATACCGTCGAGCACGAGGTGTCGATTTTTCTGCTGCATGGCCAGCAGCATGCGCGTGGCCGCCAGGGCCAAGCCTTGCTCGGTGGGCCGTGTGGTGTCGGTCAGCAACGGGCCGCTGTAGCGGTGCAGGCGGCGCGCCATCTCCTGCTGCCAACCCGCCACCGCCTCGCATACGGCCAGCCAGCGGCTGGCATCTGTGGGCGGAATGAGGGCCCGCAGGCCGTGGCCCTGTGGCATGGCTTGCTGGATGCGCAATGCATCGCGCGCCGCGCCTGCACGCTGCTGATGCTGTGCGCGCGAAGACGTCGGCGCTGCCTGTCGGTCGTGATGCGACAGCGGCATGTGAAATCGATTGGCGGCCGGCGACGCCTCGGCGTGCCCGGTCCGCACACGCTGCAACACGCGCCGCAATGCGCGCGACAGCTTGTTCGTCACCGAGACACCTGCATCCGCCGCACCCCGGTCGGCATGGCTCTGCGCGACGGTATCGGGCAGCGTGGAGGCACTACCGTAATGTGATTGCATGATGGGCCCAAGAGAAGATGAAGTGGCAATTAGCGGCGGGCAACGCGCCCTTTCCGCCTGTTTGCTGATCGTATGGACCACCGCGCAACATGACCTGTAGCAGGACGAACCCGTTGCGCCCGCGGCGAACCGTCGTGCCCATGCACGCTGTCGATACGGTTTCGCTGCAAGCCAGGCAAATTCGCACTGTGCGTGCGCAACGCCCGGCACGCATTTCTATGATGCGCGCATGCTCGTTACCGGAGATCCGCAATGCATGCCCCATCGTCTCGCATCATGACTGCGCGGGAGCGTCGCGCAGCCGCCCATGCAGTACCGCCCACGCGTCGCGAAACGCATCACACCTGGCAGCAGCAACGGCACCCCATGACGCGCGCCTGCGCCGGCAGGCAAGAGCATGCGCGGGCGTGACCGGTACGCTGCGGCGCTGCGGCGGGCACTGGTTTTCGCCATTGCACTGCTGGGCTGCCTGCCCGCTGCAGCCCTGGCCGATTGCATCGACGATGCCGCCGCATACCACGGCGTCAATGCCCAGGTGCTGCGTGCCATCGGCTATCAGGAATCGCACCTGAACCCGCAAGCGCACAACCGGAACCGCAACGGCAGTGAAGACCTGGGCATGTTCCAGATCAACACCATCCACCTCCCGGAACTGTCGCGCTACGGTATCGGCCGCCAGATGCTCTATGACCCGTGCGTCAGCGCCTACGTGGCTGCGTGGCATCTTGCGCGCAAGGTGCAACTGCACGGCAACAGCTGGCATGCCATCGGGGCGTATCACTCGGAGTCTCCCGGGGAAAACGGCGTCTATGCCCGGGCCGTGGAGGGCATTCTCAACCGCAAGCTGGCAGCACGCGCGCCGCTGCCGACTGCCGGGCAAACGCGTGCACAAGAGCCGGCGCCGCAACCCATGCAGGATGGCGCCAAACCCATGCGCCCGGTCGTTCTCAAGCACGCAGCAGATCGGCCCCCCGAGCACGACGTACGTGCATCGAACGTGCCGACGGCAGGTGCAGATGAACACTGGCTCGATGCCATGCTGACCAGCCTGAACCAGAGTGCAAGCCTGCGGGATCGGTTCAGCCGGTAAGTCCGGGCGCCACCGCTTGATTGCGGGGCCGGACCACCCCCCTATACCGCGTCGCATCTTCGAACTCTGAATTTTTCTCAACTCGCGTGTCGGCAATGCCGGTCCGCTGACGAAACGCTCTATCCTTCCCGACCACCCCCCAAACAATAAATCGGGTGTCAGCAATACAAGGGGAGCATTCAACATGAAAAAGCGATTTCCTGGAGGAATTGCGTATCGGCCCGCGCACAGGTCACTGGCTGCGGCGGCCGCGGCAGCCCTGTGGGCATTCATGCCGGCCGGGCATGCAGTCGAACTGGGCGTGCTGCATCTGCATTCGAACATTGGCCAGCCGCTTGATGCGGAAATCGATTTGACGGGGTTGCGGCCCCACGAAGCCCAAACGCTGGTGCTGCAGCCCGGCAACCGCGAAAGCTACCTTGCCGCCGGCGTGCCTTACGGCGCAAGCGCGCCTTCGCTGCGTACGACCCTGGTGCAGCGGCAAGACGGCGGCTACGTCGTTCGCGTGTACTCGACCATTCCGCAGGTGGATTCCATTGCGGATATCGTCGTGCGCCTTGCGGGGCCTGCTGGAAACACGCTGGCGGCATATACGGTGCTGCTCAGCCCGCCAGGCGCGGCAAGCGCCCCCACCACGTTCCTGCAGACGCAACGCAAACCGGCGCCTGCTTCCGCAGTGTCGGCGCCCAGCGGTGCGTCGGTACCACGGGTGCAGCCACCTGCAGCGGCAGGCGCCTCCACTCCGGCGGCAAACGCGACCGCCAGCAGTCAGCCGGACGGCGTGCGTCCATCGGCGGCGGCAACCACCTCGTCTGCGGGTGAAGACGACGAGCGCGCCGCAGCGCCCTATACCGTCAAAGCGGGCGACAGCCTCTCACAGATCGCGTTCGGCACCGTGCGGAATCGGGCGGATGTCTCTGCTGCACAGGCGGCGCTGGCACTTTACCGGAGCAATCCGCACGCCTTTATTGCCGGAAACATCAACAGCCTGCGCGTCGGCGCAACGTTGCGTGTGCCAGCGGCAGACGAAATAACCGCGGTGGCAAGAGGTGAGGCCGAGCGCCAGATCCGCATGCTGACGCAGGCCGTGGCTACCGACCGCACGCCGCCTGTTCCCGAGGCAAATGCCAACGCCGTCGCTGGCAGCAGGCCGCGTTCGGCGCCAGCCAACGCATCGGACAAGGACACGCTGCGCCTTTCCGCCACGGGTGCGCAAGCGCAGGCAAAAGTGGAGCAGCTCAACGAGGAGTTGGTTGCGGCCAGGCAGGCGATCCGTGAACTCGAATCGCGCCTTGCGCAGGTTGAGCGGAATCTGGCCGATATGCGGCGGCTTGCGGCGTTGAAAAATGTGCCTCCACAGACTGCCGCAGCCCCCGCGACGGCACCGTCAGGGGACGAGGTCGAAAGCCGTAGCCCGGTGCCGGCCGACCATGCAGCGCTCTGGAAGCGCGCCGACGTCATCGGTCCAGTCTTAGGCGTCCTGCTGGCTGTGCTATCGGCCGGGTTGATGTTCTACCGCATTCGCATGCGCAAGGTGCAGTCCGCACTGGCCGCGATCTATACCCAATTCCACGATCACGCGGATCCGCTGACCGAGCGCGGTCCTGGCGCCAAACGCAATAGGGAAGCTGCGTCACCCCGGTAGATCGCCGAGGGCGTGGAAGTTCAGTAGCACGAAGAGCGCGCCGTGAGCCCGTTACGGCTGCGCTCCTGGCTGCCTGCTGAGTCCGGCATGGAGCAGCAAGTGCAGGATCGTTTATATGGCGCGCCATTACATTCGACGCCCAGGCAGTGAAAACCCGCACGCAAACGTTTTTCTTTTGGGATGCCGGTACACCTCCGCGAGTACGTGCCGATTTAGATCGGGCCCTTGCCTTTCCACGCGGCGTCAAAACGAGCATGCACACGAACCGACAATCGTTTGCATCACTTGGCTCGGCCTGGCGTCACATTAAGGCGGGTCTATACGGGGCGCAAAAGGCACATGCCGCGCCCCACCGCTGGGGTGGATGGCCCAATTCCAATTGATCGACGTTTGCCTTGCACCAAGCCATGCCTTCCGCGTGCCCTCCGCTTCTGAAAGCCATTCCGATTTGCCTGATCCTGACCGCATGCGGCGGTGGCGGCGACGAGACGGTCACCGCGCCGCCCAGCGCAACGCAGCCCGTTGGGCCGATTGGAGCACCAGTCGCGCCGGTAGCCCCCATTGCTCCAGCGACATACACGATTGCTGGAATGGTCTCGGGCCTGCTCGATTACGGCAGCCTCACGCTGCTTAACAACGGCGCAGATCCGATCGTCCAAGCCGCCGACGGCAGCTTCAGCTTTTCCGTTTCCGTAGCGGCGGGCAAAGCCTACGCTGTCTCCGTCAACGCCCAACCGCTTTGGCAGTCCTGCTCCATTGCAAATGGCAGCGGACTAGCCAACGGTAATGTCAATAACGTAAGCGTGAACTGTGCAGTCGCACAGTCGATGGTGTCCACCATCGCTGGTTCGACCACTGCGGGGTATGCCAACGGCACAGGAGCGGCAGCGTCGTTCCGGCAGCCCAGCGGTATTGCGCGGGACGCCTCGGGCAACCTTTATGTGGCGGATTTCGGCAACCACGTCATCCGCAAAATCGCTCCGGGCGGCGTCGTCACGACGCTGGCAGGCACGGGTAGCCCGGGCCACGTCGATGGCATGGCGGGCAGTGCCAAGTTCGAGACTCCGGTCGGCATTGCCGTGGCAGCCAGCGGCAACATCTATGTGGCGGAGTTCTACGGCAACGACATTCGAAAGATCACGCCAGGTGGCATCGTAACGACGCTTGCCGGTTCAGCAACCGCGGGCAGCGCCGACGGCATCGGTGCAAGTGCCTCATTCAACAACCCGTTGGGCATTGCGGTGGATGCCGATGAGAACGTCTACGTGGCGGATTACAGCAACAACATGATCCGCAAGATCACGCCAGCCGGCGTGGTGACCACACTGGCCGGCACAACAACGGCGGGCAGCGACAATGGCGCGGCCGCACTCGCCACCTTCAACGGGCCATCGGGAATCGCGCTTTCTCCGTCTGGCACGCTGTATGTGACGGAGTGGTTCAACAGCGATATCCGACAGATTTCCGCGGCGGGCGTCGTCACGACGCTGGCGGGCTCCGGCGCGACGGGCAGTGACGACGGAGTGGGGACTGCGGCAACGTTCGCCCTGCCGGTGGGAATCGCGATCGGTACCAACGGCGTGCTTTATGTCGCTGACGACGGCAACAACTTGATCCGCATGGTGACCCCGGCGGGCGTGGTTGCCACCTTGGCGGGTTCCCTCACCCCTGGAAGCGCCGACGGCGCTGGCAGCACCGCGATGTTCAATCAGCCCTCCGGGATTGCGGTCGACGCAAGCGGCAGTCTGTACATCGCCGACCAAGCAAATAACCTGATCCGCAGCGTCGCACCCAACCCGTAAACGTACGGCGTACCCACCGCCCGATTCTGTTTCGCTTTCGCCCTATCGAAAAAAAGAAAGCCCCAGGGCGCTTGTAACCGCCCCGGGGCTTCTTGACCGCTCTTCACGGAGGCACGTGAATCATGGCTACGGATCAGTTTATTGGATCATCGCCCGCGAACGAACGTTGATGAGGTTATTTGAACAACGCGCGCCTCACCGTCATGAAGCATTGTTCATTCAGTGCACCAAGCGATTTAATAAAGCGATCGCGCTATTGAGTCGCCATTAAGCTAACGGCAGACAAACAAGAGAGACACAATCTATCCAATCGCTTGGAGTCCAATTGACCAGTGCATTTAGCGCCTGGCTGGCACCAGCATCACCGGAATCGACTTAGATGTCGGCGTCCCGGCCTCGTCCGCGACATACGACAGCGGCACCAGCGGATTCGTCTCAGGGTAATACGCCGCCAGACAACCACGCGGGATGTCATACGCCACCAGGCGGAAGCCATCGGCGCGGCGCGTGTTGCCGTCTTCAGAGAGCGTCACCATGTCGACCCACTCACCGTCTTTCATGCGGATCGTGTGCAGGTCTTCCTTGTTGATGAAGACCACGC